>ERZ791922.1-NODE-1-length-1508206-cov-59.535100_pt1 | contig 1508206 bp, 1364 predicted proteins | sample MGYA00510134_ERZ791922 | MGnify/ENA primary metagenome ERZ791922 (study PRJEB30046, sample SAMN00792101) | human gut metagenome | study: EMG produced TPA metagenomics assembly of the A metagenome-wide association study of gut microbiota in type 2... | reverse complement strand
CATCTCACTGTAATTCTTTGAGCTTTCCTCAAAGTCATTACGGGTTTCTTTACTAATTATCTCGTTGTTCAATTTTCAAGGTCCTATGTTCACTTTGCACAAGAAAAACTTGATTCTCTCTTTTGTTTTAAGAGGATTTGTTGTTTTCCTTCGCGGAACATTCTCTATTATATACTTTTTTCAAGAAAAGTCAACCCCTTTTTTCAAAAAAATTCAATTTTTTCAGAAAAAGTTTTAGCCTTGTGGTTTTGTCAACAAATTTCTTTGTTTTATCACAACATATTGTGGTTGTCTAAAATACACCTTTTTACAATTTTCAAAATCCTATTGTATTTTCCCCTTCTATAATATAAAATAGAAATACAAATTAATTTTTCGGAGGAAAATTTATGATTAATTCCATTCCCTATTATCCGTATCAACAGAATGTGCAGATATTGAAAGGATTCTTTTCCAAACCGCTTACATTAATATGTGCAATAGTCTCCGGCCTTACATGTATTTTCGGAATGTTTAGCATTAATACAAGAGCAGGTTCTACGAACATATCTTTCTCGAGCGGCACGGGCGGTTCAATTTCAATTCTTTTATGTATTGCACTTATACTGCTTTATGCAAAATGCCGTTCAAATGATCCAATGCCGTTTGGCGCAACGGTTACTCTCATCAAGATATATTCTATCATTGAAATAGTAATCGGCGGACTTGCATTGCTCGCCTTTTCCGGAATAACTTTTCTTTTTGCATTAGTTTTACAGGGACAGAAAGTATTCGGATACCTTCTTATTCTCTGCATCTTTGCTATTCCTCTTGCACTTGTAACACTCATACACGGTATCGGATTGCTTTTATGGTCTGATTCAATTAAGAAGGGTGCAACATCGGTTTATCTCAAAAGCAGAGGTTCAATACTTCTTGCCGTGTCTTCTATTCTCTCTATTATAGTAAGCGTTGCATCCGCAATTGCTTCATTCATCTTTATTAAGGAATACGGTCCGGAAATTTCAGCGTATCTGCATCATTTGGCTGAGGAGAATCCGAACTTTAATTTTAGCGGTCTATTTAATTCATCGGATCCCATGAATTCAGTGTTTATTTCCGCTGCGGGGGTTGTAACGGTATTAAATACAGTACTGTCTGCTGTATTTTACGCTTTGCTTGCAGCACTTGCTATTTCTTTTCACACATATATAAAGAAATACACAAACGGAATTAACCTCGGTTCAGGTCAGGCTTCTGAATATGGCGCTCAGCAAAGCGCTGTTCCCGTACCTCCTGTTGCTCCTGTAACAAGCAAAATGCCGACAGAAGGTATTCAGCCGCCTGTTCAGCAACCAATTGATTTTCAGCCCCAAAGCGTTGATTTTGGCTCAATGGACGCAACTTCCGACAACAAACAGATTAACACTCAGTTTGAAAATCCTTATATGCAGGCGGTCGCAGACGATATGAGTGATAAATCAAATACGGTTGTTTGCCCGAACTGTCATGCACAATGCAATAACGATATGAAGTTCTGCGGAAACTGCGGCACAAAACTCAAATAAAAAACGCTATACATATATATAGAAAAAAAGCGGAGATTGAAGTTGAATCAATCTCCGCTTTATTGTGTCACAATTATTTACATATATATGTTACTTTTTAAAAGCCTTGAAATCCTTGATAACCTGCTCACGATGCTTATAGTTATCACTATTCTTATCGGGATTTGTCTTATCAATAGCAGTGTCTGTATAAATCATAAGATAGTTGCCGTTATCCGAAAGATAGGCCGTTACATCGGGAAGTCCGTAGATGCTGAATGTGCCGTTGTCCTTAACAGACTTTACAATCTCATCGGCTGTGCTGTTCGTTTTCTTTGTATCATAAGAGTAAAGCTCAATGATAATATTTGAACCTGCATACTTTGCAGCAAACTTTTTACCTTCTTTGGCGCCGATAGCGGACGCATCCATTTTAATGCTGCTGTCTTTACTTTCAAGGTATTCCTTAGCTACAAAATAATCAACAAGTCCGTCAAGGTCATTGCCGTATTTATCATCCTTAACCGAAGATGTTGTAGGCTGAGTGCTGTCCTCGCTTGTCTGTGAAGAACTGTTACCGTCCTTATAAAGTGCATCATTATAGCTGCAACCAACTGCAGTAACCGCAAGAATGCCTGCACATAAAATCGCTGTAAGAATTCTCTTCATAATATTTTTCCTTTCGGTTCATTCTTTCGTTCTGTCATAAGCACAGTATATTATACCGCATATTTTCCGATAAATCAATATAAATTTCAAAAACAATAGGCAGATGCCGAAGCGTCTGCCTTGATTATGTCGTAACATTATTAATATCGTAAGATTTGATTATATAGAACTGCCCTTTCAAATTAAGTGTGAGGTACTCACCATACAGAGTTAATTCTATCACCAAGTCAAGCTCGGGAATTCATAGTTTAGATTATATCAAACTATCTACACGAACTAAAATTAACACGAGCTAAAATTAACCTACTATATATACATTTACATTTCGTCTGCCAAAGCTTACGCATTCATCATATGTGTTGTAGAAACAGTCAACAATTGCAGTTCCCGACATGAGCGCACCGCCTGTGTCAACGGCTGTTGCGTAGCCGTAAACAAAACTGCCGTCTGTTGATACAATGTAAAGCTTTGAGCCATACGGAATGATGTTCGGGTTGACTGCCACACCGCCGTGATAAGCCGTTACGCCTGTTGCCGTAAGTGAACCTGCGGGTGCTGTGTACGCTGTGCCTGAACCTGTAACAACCGATGAATAAGCAACGGTGTTGCCGTTCATATCCGTAAATGTGCCGACAGGATTGCTGACATTTGAACCCTTTGTACCCATAAGTACAACCTTGTCAACAGGCTCTTTTGTAATTTTGGTGTCTACTGTTTTTGAAGATACCTTTTTGCCGTCAACATACTTGCACTTCTTTGTTACAAGAGCTTCGCCCTGTTTGCCCTCAGTCTGAACCTTTGTTTTGCCAAGTTCAACATCTTTTGAATTTTTCTTAACGGTTTCAAAATCAACCGACTGAGTTTCGGTTTCGTTCCTATAGGTCACACGCTTGATTGTGATGCTGTCTGCGTCCTCAATGTTGCTGTCCTTGTCAACGCTGAGAATATCGTCATCGGAAAGCTTGTAGCCAAGCTGATTGAGGACATCGCAAACATTGCCGTTCGGAACATAAACAATGTCGGTTTTGCCGTCAGCCGTAATTGAAAGCTTTTTGCCCTTGTAAACCTTAACGGTGAGATTATCCGAAACCGGAGTTGAAAGTGACGGCTCAACCACCTCGTTATATGCGGGAGTAATACCTGTTCTTTCAAGCACATCGGCAACCGTACCTTTTGCAAGGCTGACTGTCTGAACATCGCCGTTATAGTCAACGCTGATTTCAACAGCCCTAATCATGCCGTATGTAAATCCGTTTTCATCAAGTCCTGCATAAACGATATCGCCGTTTGCAAGCTCAACACCGTCTGATGTTACAGCCTGTTCTGTTTCTGCACTGTAGTTCACGGCAGCAGCTACCGTGTAAATCGAACCTGTAATAATTGCAGCTGCAAGTGCAAAAGTCGTTACGGAACGCAGGGGACGAAAGTTCTCTTTCTTTTTCTGCATAATAAATTTCTCCTGACTTGCAATTTTCTTAGGGTTGATTTTGCATGGAAAATTGCATATTTAATTCATAAACCTTCACTAAAGAGCCGTCTTGCTCTTTACAGCCACACATTATAGGACTGTGTTTTGTGAATGTCAAACCAATCAAAAGTAAATTTTTTGTGCAATTTCACAAGACTTTCGCCTTTATTTTCTATTTTTGCAATATAATCTTGTTTCCTATTGGGAATTATCCTGCAAATTTATATGCAATTTGCAAGAAATTCACTTTTACCGTTTCGTTACCGATTTGTTACTGTTTTGTAACCACTTTCCCATAGAGAATTTTATCGCTTTAAACAGCCGTTTTTAATGCTTTTTTAGCAACAAAAACGAGGTCAAACCGACCTCGTTTTCTGCTGTATTTATTCATCTTTTTTCTTTGTAATTGTTTTTTGTGATTTTTGTTCTATTTCTTTAATACTACTCTTTGGGGTGGGCAAATCTTCCGGCATAGTACCGCCAAGTTCCTTTATTGTTTCACGGACTTTTTTGCCAACATGATAATGGGTTTGATTAGCCTCCTGCTTGCCCTTTATATTATCTCTTCTAAGTTTTTCTTCAGTTTGAGTTGCTCGGAATAAATTAGCAGCTAATTCAGTGCTACCCATATAATCCAAAATTTTCTGACTTTTCTTTAAGCCCTTTTTATTATGTATTTCTTTCGCTCCAAGTCCACCGTAAAGCCCTTTATATCCATAATTTTGAAATATAGCATAATCCCTTTGTTCTACAACACCCGCATCATGCGCTGCATCTGCCAACATAGAATTATGTCTTTTTAATTCATTTCTGATTGCTAATCTTTTTGCATCTTCAGATAAGGAGTCAAAATTTTCAGATAGTTCTTGTTGTCTTGTTTTTACAGCAAAATAAGTTTGTCCAAGGGATATAATTTCCTTTTGAGAATCACCGTTCATAACGATTAGATAGCAAGCGTAACGAGATAATTTTATATCTTTTACTTTTCTATTTGCACCATTGCCTATCTTTCTTACAACTTCGCATTCTTCAAAATGTTCGTCTATATCATAACCGCTGTTTTCACATGATACAGCCGCTCTTTGAACAGCTTCATAAAAATTTCGCCATTGCGAATATTCAAGCACTTTCTGAAGTTCTCTCGCATACCAAAATTCTTGACCATATTCATTAATCTGTTTGATGTTCTCAAATATTCGGTCGCTATACTTTTCAATACCAGTCATGACTATCCTCCTTTGTGCAAAGTATATAAAATTTTCGTTTTTTTGCAACATTCTGCTGGCATCAGCAAAATGTTATTATTCAAATTACTAATCTTAAATCAGCTATTATTATATAATAATTATAATGTAACTCACATTAAAAATCAACACTAAAGTTTTATAACGTTGTTTCATTTGCATACTTTTTGCGGTACTCCGTAGGGGTGATTCCCTTCAGCTTTCTGAAAACCTTTGAAAAGTATAACTGATCGGAAAAGCCTACCGAGAGGGCGACATCCTTAATCTGAACATTCGTGTTGTTAAGCATTGTGCAGGCTCTGCCGATTCGGCAGTTGTTGATGTACTCGATAACCGAAAATCCCGTTTCTTCCTTAAAAAGTCTGTAAAGGTAAGTGCGGTCAATCTGAACTTTGTCGGCTACGCTTTTAACTGTACATGAAACATCACGAAAGTTTCTTTCTATATAATCTCTCGCCTGCATAATGTAGTCGGTTTCGGTTGATTTCCGACTCGGATAATACTGAATATAGTATGACAGCAGAATAAGCACCTTACCGTTTGTGCGACAGGCGGCATAAACCGTGTCGCTGTTGTCATCACAGACATCAAAATATTGAAAAAGACTTTCAACGGGAATTTCGGGGGCAACAGGTCGGCGTTTTGAAAAATTGGTTCGGCTTATCATTACGGCAATTTCAAACCCCGTGAGTTCAACCCATTTGTATTCAAACATAATATTTGGATAGGCCTTGACGCTTATGCTTGAATACGGAAAAAGCATAACAGAATTACCCCTTTTCACGGGATATTCGATACCATCTATAATAAAAATCCCCTTACCTGCCGTAACAAGAAACAGGCCGTAGGTTTCACGCATTGCGGGTTTGATTTCAAAATCAATATCAGGAATCCTCACACCGCACGAAACACAAACATTTGACAGTACTCTGTAATTACTATTTTGTTCCATACAATCGCCTCAAATACAACATTTGTCCATAATATCATAACATATCTATATAGATTTTCGTGCTTTTTCACGCTATAATTATGTTATTATACAATAATTTTGCATTTTTGACAATAGGTGATTCGGAGTGAAACATTTTGAACTATAAATACGAAATAATAAATTATGACCAAAACACACCTGCAAAGGTTATGTATCTTAACCTTTCGTCAGAAACACACAAGACTGAACTTCATTGGCACAGAGAGCCTGAGCTTGTCTATGTGATTGAAGGTCAGGCAGAATGTCCGAGAAACGGCGAAACAACGCTTGTAAACGAGGGGGATTTTATTCTTTTCAACAGTGAAGATGTTCACCTTGTTCGGCCTGTTGTCGGAACAAGCGTCCGCCTTGTGTGCATTCAGCTTTCGTTTGAATATATGCGAATGTTCTGCAAGTCAATTGACAGCGTTGTTTTTGACCTTTCTGTTTCACCTCAAACGAAGCAGAAGCTTATTGAAGTTCTTCAGGAAATTGCCGAAACAAATCCCAATGATGAGTACAGCACACTTCTTCAGATTGCTCATGTCAATAAGATTTACTATCTGCTCTTGAAGAATTGCACCTGCTTTAAGAGAGCGACCAACAATCCGATTATTCCGCGCAGAGATTTTTCATATGCAAAAACAGCAATTGCATATATTAACGAAAACTACAAGCGTGAAATTCCTCTTAACGAGATTTCATCGGTTGTAAATCTTTCTCCGTCTTATTTTTCAAAGTACTTCAAAAGCATCACCCGTGTGAGCTTTTCGGAGTATCTTGCAAACCTCCGACTTGAAAATGCAATCAACGATATGCTTGATAAGAACTCGACGGTTTCTGCCGCTGCACTTGAAAACGGCTTTGCAAATGTAAAGTCATTCATCACACAGTGCAAAAAGGTCTACGGTCTTACACCGGCGCAGTATAAAAAGAAACTTCTCAACAGATAAAATTTTAAAGGCTCAGAACTTTGTACAGGTTCTGAGCCTTTTTGCATACGGCATACAGCCGTTTCTTATTGATAAAGTTTATCCTTGAAAAATTTCGCCACCATATCCCACAGCTTTTCCTGTGCAAAAAATATGTCGGCGTGTTCCGCTCCGTTAATTGCAACCAATGTGACATCGCAACCGTTTTTCTCAAGCAAATCGTGCAATTCGGCACTTTGCGAAAAAGGAACGGTTGAATCGTCTGTTCCGTGAAAAATCATAAACGGCGGTGCTGACGGGGTTACATACGAAACGGGGCAACACTTCATTGCCTTTTCCTTATTGAGTGCAACATTCATTCCGAGCATGAGCGACTCCATACTTGCCGCCGAAGTCAACGGCGATTCATACGGAAATGTTGAAACATCTGTCGGCGGATAAAAGGCACAGCAAGCCTGCACCTCGCTTGAACAGTCAAGATAATTTCCTACATCAAGAGCCTTATCATTATCTAAAGCACACATGGCAGCAAGATAGCCTCCTGCGGATTCGCCTGCAACACCGATTTTGTTTTCGTCTATATTATAACGGTCTGCGTGAGCCTTGATGTAGCGAATAGCCGCTTTTACATCCTCCAACGGCATCGGATATGCCCCTTCATTGCTTGTGCGATATTCAACACTTGCAACTGCAAAGCCCTCGAGTGCCAACTTTGCAAGATAAGCAAAATGGGCAGATTTATCCAGTCTTATCCAACCGCCACCGCAAAACCACACAATACACGGGTATTTTTTGTTTTTTAATTTGGGATAAATCAAGTCGAGTTTCAAGTCTCTTGTGGTGTGTCCGAACCATGCGTCAACCTGTGCATAGGTTATGTCGGATACGGTAAAATATCTCGGTTTTTCAATTTTAAGATTCATTTCAAACTTCATAATATTATCCCTTATCAGTTGTATTTGCGGAGCAAGCCTATATTATATGACTCAATCTCCGAAAGGTCGCTTTCGCTGAAATTGTAGTTTTTGTGATACCAGCTCCGGCTCTCATAGTATTTCTGAATTGATTTTGTTCTGAAAACATATCCGTGACGGGCATAAATCTCATTGATTGCATCCTGTGCAACATCTCCGCCGAGTCCCGTAACTTCATCTACAGTAAGTTTTCTTTGTGACGAATGCGGAAATATAAAACCGTTGTTACGGTTTTCGTCTGATTTTGACGAAGAACTGTTTGAGCTTTCAGCTCTCTTAGCGTTATCGCTCTTTGTCGGCTCTGTTGATTTTGTGTAACTTTCGGTCGGATTCATATTGTTGCCCTTTACGGTAACGGTACAGGTTGCCTTTTTGCCGTTTGCGGATTCGCAGGTGATTGTTACAACGCCTTCGCTTTCACCAAGAACCATGCCGTTGCCGTCAACACTTGCGACCTTCGGATCCGATGACGACCACACAAGGTTGTCGGACGGAGCGTCAACAGGTTTAACCTTTGCCTCAAGCTGAATTTTACCTCCCTGTTTTACGGAAGTTGAGCTCTCGCTCAGAGTCACGCTTTCAATCTCTTTGTCAAGAACGGTCACATTGCAAAGTTTTTTAAGTCCGCTTTCGCTCTCTGCCGTCACAACGGCTGTTCCCTTTGATTTGCCTGTGATTGTTCCGTCATCAACGGTCACAATTTTATTGTCCGAAGATGACCAGCTTATTTTTCCCGCATCTGCACCCTCGGGTTCAATTGTTACCGAAATATGCTTAGTATCGCCCACACGAAATTCAATTTCTTCATAGCTTAATTTCATGCTCTTGGCTTGTTGTACAAAGCATGAGCAAATCACAAACGGTACAAGCATAATCATCGCCAAAACGGGTATTAATTTTTTCACAAATACTCCCCCTGTCCTTAATATATGTAAAATCCTTATTCTTATCTGTATTCTAACCTATTTATATACTTTTGTAAACCACAGCCGATCAACTTTCATTCACAAGCTTTTCAAGACTTTCTCTGCTCTTTATAAATATTCTTCGATACTCGGTAGAAATGTATCCCGATTTTGCAAATCTGCTCAGAGTTTTGCTGACTGTTACCCTCGATACACCTACCGTGTTGGCAATTTCTTCATGCGTAATTGCAACAATGCCGTCATGTTCGCTTTCAAGCAAAAGTCCTGCAATACGGGCATCTGCCTGCATAAAGGTCATTGAGTCAAGCTGTGACGACAAAAGTCTTATTCTGTTGGCAAGAATTTCAAGCAATTCAAACGCAAGCGTAGGGTGCTGTGCGATAATGTCGGTCAATCGCTTTTTGTCAATCATTATAACTTCGGTATTTGTAAGTGCCTTGGCGGAACTGACTCTCGGCTTTTTGTCAAAAAAAGCACCCTCACCGATAATCTCGCCGTGTCTTGCCGTGTTGAGAGTTTTCTCGTTGCCGTCAACGGAATTCATATACACCTTTACACTGCCCTTTTTGATGTAGCAAAAGCTCTGCGCCGTGTCACCCTGAAGATAGATTATCTCATCTTTTGCGTATTTTCTGACGCTCCCCGACTGTTCAATCAGCGACTGCATATTCTCATGAACAGAGCTGTTTGCGTGTCCGCAGGCATTAATCGTGTGTTCCATAATTCACCGCCCGAATAAATTGATTTATTTCCTTAATTGTAACATAGTTTACAATCTTTTTGCAAGGTGTATGCAATAATTATCTTAAAAGAAAAGGAGTGATTTATTATGGGTATGACTATGTCGCAGAAGATTCTTGCGGCTCACGCAGGACTCAGCGAAGTCAAGGCAGGTCAGCTTATTGAGGCAAAGCTCGATATGGTTCTCGGTAACGATGTAACATCTCCCGTAGCCATCAATGTATTCGAGGAAAACGGCGCTACCTCAGTATTTGACAACACAAAAATCGCAATGATTATGGACCACTTTACACCTAATAAAGATATCAAGGCAGCAACACAGGTTAAACAGGTTCGTACATTTGCAGACAAATATGATATCAAAAACTACAAAGATGTAGGTCAGATGGGTATTGAACACGCACTTCTCCCCGAACAGGGACTTGTAGGACCGGGCTGTCTTTGCATCGGTGCAGACTCACACACCTGTACATACGGCGCACTCGGCGCATTCTCAACAGGTGTCGGCTCAACAGATATGGCGGCAGGTATGATCAGCGGTAAAGCTTGGTTCAAAGTTCCGTCAGCTATCAAATTCAACATCGTAGGCAAGCCACAGGGTTTTGTAAGCGGTAAGGATGTAATTCTCCACATCATCGGCAAAATCGGCGTTGACGGCGCACTTTACAAGTCAATGGAATTCACGGGCGAAGGTCTTAAATACCTCAACATTGACGACAGACTTTGCATTGCAAACATGGCAATTGAGGCAGGCGCAAAGAACGGTATCTTCCCTGTTGACGACATCACCCGTGAATACTGCAACGGCAGATATCAGGGTACTCCTGTCGAATACACGGCAGACGAGGACGCTGTCTATGACGAGGAGTACACAATCGACCTTTCAGCTCTCCGTCCGACAGTTGCATTCCCACATCTTCCCGAAAACACAAGAACAGTTGATGAAATCGGCGAAAAAGAAGTTAAGATTGACCAGTGCGTAATTGGTTCATGCACAAACGGCAGAATTTCAGACCTGCGTGCCGCCGCAAATATTCTCAAGGGCAAGAAGATTGCAAAGAATGTTCGTTGCATCATCTTCCCCGGCACACAGCAGATTTGGCTTGACGCTATGCACGAAGGTCTTTTTGATATCTTCATTGAGGCAGGCGCAGTTGTTTCAACACCGACCTGCGGTCCGTGTCTTGGCGGTCATATGGGTATTCTTGCCGCAGGCGAAAGAGCAATCTCAACAACTAACCGTAACTTTGTCGGCAGAATGGGTCATGTTGACAGCGAAGTTTATCTTGCAAGTCCGGCTGTTGCCGCCGCAAGTGCTGTCGCAGGCTACATCATTGACCCCGAAAAGGTATAAGAAAGGCAGGTAACAAACAATGAACGCAAAAGGTACTGTACATAAGTTCGGCGACAATGTGGATACCGATGTAATTATCCCTGCTCGCTACCTTAACACCGCATCTCATAAGGAGCTTGCGGCTCACTGCATGGAGGACATTGACGCAGATTTCGTAAACAAGGTTAAAGAGGGCGATATTATGGTTGCCGAAAAGAACTTTGGCTGCGGATCTTCCCGTGAACACGCACCAATCGCAATCAAGGCAAGCGGTATTTCATGTGTAATCGCATCAACCTTTGCAAGAATTTTTTATCGCAACTCAATCAACATCGGTCTTCCGATTCTTGAATGTGACGAGGCGGCAAAGGATATCAAAGAGGGCGACACAGTTTCCGTAAACTTTGACACAGGCGTCATCACCAACGAAACAACAGGCAAAACATATCAGGCTGAGCCGTTCCCCGAGTTCATTCAGAACATCATCAAAAAAGGCGGTCTCATCAACTCGATTATGTAATCCGTTGATTTTGATTTATAATTATAACAGAACAACAAACGGCAGACTTACTCACAAGTCTGCCGTTATTTTTACTCTTTAAACAAAATATTGTAGGTGCGTTCATTGGACGCCCGCCTTGATGAAATTTTATGTTTTGTCAAAATGTTTTTATGTGATGAAAGTCACGCATTCATTTGTAGCGGCGATCAGTGATCGCCAATCGTTTTGGTTGTAAAACCAAAACGAACAAACAACAATTTTATTGTTGCATCATAATCGGTTAAAACAAAACATTTGTACTGTCGAACCGATTTTATAATCGGTTCGATTGGCGGTCAATGACCGCCGCTACATTATAATAATAAATTTTCAACACAACAAAAAAGCCTCCCGAAAAATCGGGAGGCTTGAATGCTTTTACGCACAAATATTTAAAGTAAAGCTATTTAATAAATTACTTCTTGTAAGATGTGTGCCAGATTTCCTTAGCATACTGGAGGATTGTACGGTCAGATGAGAACTTACCTGCATTCGCAATGTTGATAAGGCACTTCTTACCGAATTCCTTACGGTTAGCATACTCTGTGTTAGCTCTGATCTTTGTATCAACATAATCAGGAAGGTCATAGATGAGGAAGTAGTTATCAGCCTTCTGCCATGAAGAATCCTTGAGGAGTGAATCATGGAGTTCCTTAAAGCTGCCCTCGCCCTGAGCGCCGCCGTCATCAAATGTGCCGTCGATAAGAGTATCAACAACTCTCTTAATTTCCGGATTAGCGTCATAAAGAGCCTTTGGATGGTAGCCTTCCTTCTTCATTCTCTCGATATCCTCAACCTTTGCGCCGAAGATGTACTCGTTCTCAATGCCTGCGCACTCAGCGATTTCAACATTAGCACCGTCAAGTGTACCGAGTGTAGGAGCACCGTTGAGCATAAACTTCATGTTACCTGTACCCGATGCCTCAAGACCTGCTGTTGATGTCTGCTCAGAAAGGTCAGCAGCAACAACAATCTTCTCAGCGTAAGATACATTATAGTTAGAAATGAAGTAAACCTGAAGGAGATCCTTTGTTTCGGGATCGTTGTTTACAAGCTTAGCAATCTCGTTGATGTACTTGATGATTGCCTTTGCTCTTGCATAACCCGGAGCAGCCTTTGCGCCGAAGATAAATGTTGTAGGAGTCCAGTTTTTAAGCTTCTTATCCTTCAATCTGAAGTAGATTGTCATGATTGAGAAAGCGTTGAGAAGCTGTCTCTTGTACTCGTGAAGTCTCTTAACCTGAATATCATAGATTGAATCGGGATTTACATCGTAGCCGTCCATCTTCTTGATGTAGTCTGCGAGCTGCTGTTTCTTCTTCTTCTTGATATTGTTGAACTTTGTGATTGTTCTTGTGTCAATGCAGTCATTGAGCTTTTCAAGAAGTGAAAGGTCTGTAAGCCATGCATCTGAGCCAACCTTCTCTGTGATAAGAGCAGAAAGCTCAGGGTTGCAAAGACCGAGCCAACGGCGCTGTGTAATACCGTTTGTCTTGTTCTGGAATCTCTCGGGATATACCTGATACCACTCTTTGAGTACATCAGCCTTGAGGATTTCTGTGTGAAGCTCAGCAACACCGTTTACATATGTTGATGCGTATGTTGCAAGTCTTGCCATATGAACAACATTACCGTCAATAATGCGCATCTTAGCCTTTGTATCCTCGTGCACACCCTTAGCAGTAAGCTCTTCCTGGCACTTGTTGGCGATAAGGCAAATGATGTGATAAATCTCAGGAATAACCTGTGTCATAAGGTCAGCAGGCCACTTCTCGAGAGCCTCGCCGAGAACTGTGTGGTTTGTATAGTTAAATGTCTTTCTTGCAATTTCAAAAGCGTCGTCAAAATTGAAGCCTTCGTTCATAAGAAGTCTTACAAGCTCGGGAACACAAGATACGGGATGTGTATCGTTAAGCTGAATTGTGTTTTCCTTAGCAAAGAAGCTGAAATCATTGCCGTGCTTCTTCTTATAACGGCGCATAATGTCCTGAAGTGATGCAGAACAGAAGAAATACTGCTGTTTAAGTCTGAGAACCTTGCCCTCATACTTGTTATCGTTAGGATAAAGAACCTTTGTGATGTTTTCAGCATCGTTCTTTTCCTGAACGGCATTGTTGTACTCTGTGTTATTGAAAGCAGTAAAATCAAAATCGTTTATTGCCTCAGCCTGCCAAAGACGAAGTGTGTTGATGTTTGTTGTCTTACAGCCGATAACAGCCATATCGTAAGGTACAGCCTTAACTGTCTGGCCCTTGAATGATACTGTAACAGCCTCATCTTCAACACGGTTGCACCACGGATCTTCAAATCTCTGCCAGTTATCAGCTGTTTCAACCTGATAACCGTTTTCGATAAGCTGCTTGAAAAGACCGTACTTGTAACGGATTCCGTAGCCGTCAAGCGGTACTTCCTGTGTAGCAGCACTGTCGAGGAAACAAGCGGCAAGTCTGCCGAGACCGCCGTTACCGAGAGCGGCATCGTCGATATCCTCAAATACATTGATGTCAATGCCCTTCTTTTTGAGGAGCTTTGTAACATCCTCAAGAATGCCGAGGCAGTAGAGGTTGTTGTACATCATTCTGCCCATGAGGAATTCTGCAGAGAAATAGTAAGCTCTGCGTTCGCTGTCATGTTTAATCTTGCTTGCTTCCCAGTTGCCTGCGATTTCGCCCATTACTGCTTTGCCGAGTGAGTAGTGAAGCTCAGCGGGTGTGAGCTCTTCAATCTTTTTGCAGTACATAGACTGAGCTGTGAGTTCAAGCTTTTCCATAATATTACCCATTTGTTTAGTCCTCCAGTCGTCCGCTTTTTTCAGACATAGTTTTTAATTTATCTGCAAGCTCATCAGTAAGAGCTGCGCCATCGAGTCTCCATACCCAGTTTCCGCCGAGTGTTGACGGAATGTTCATTCTTGCCTCCTTGCCAAGGCCGAGAATGTCCTGCATAGGTACGATTGCTGTATCTGCCTTGCTTTCATAAGCAACACGGATGAGTCCCCAGTTGAATGGTTCGTCATCAGGCATCTGACAATAACTTCTTGCATAGTTAACGTCCTCGGGTTTAGCTGTTTCAAGCCAGCCCATAACAGTATCGTTATCGTGAGTACCTGTGTAAACAACACAGTTTTCGGTGTATTTATGGGGAAGATAGTCGTTCTCTTCACCACTGTCGAAAGCGAATTCAAGAACCTTCATTCCCGGATAGCCTGTCTGCTCCATAAGCTCGGTTACATCGGGAGTGAGTGTTCCGAGGTCTTCGGCAACAATATCAATCTTGCCAAGTGCCTCTTCCATCATATTAAAGAACTTAATGCGCGGACCTTCAACCCATTCACCGTTGATTGCATTTTCGGCAGGATAAGGAATTGAATAGTAGCTTGCAAAAGCTCTGAAATGGTCAATACGGGTGATGTCATAAAGCTTTGATGCGGCTTTGATACGCTCAAACCACCACTCATAGTCGGTAGCCTCAAGGTAATCCCAATCATAGAGAGGATTGCCCCAAAGCTGACCTGTTGCCGAGAAGTAATCCGGCGGACAGCCTGCAACTGCGATAGGATCACCGTCGTCATAAAGCTGAAACAGCTCGGGATTTGCCCATGTGTCTGCGCTGTCCATGGCAACATAGATTGGCATATCGCCCAAAATCTTGATGCCGAGACCGTTTACATACGCACGGAAGGATTCCCACTGCTCATAGAATTTGAACTGTACAAACTTCCAGAAATCAACATCATCCTTGAGCTTGCGTTCATAACGCTTCACGGCAGCCTCATCACGCATTTTGATTTCCTCATCCGGCCATTCTGTCCAGGAAACCATGTCAAAACTCTTTTTAACTGCCATATAAAGTGCATAGTTTTTGAGCCATGAACTGTTTTTACGCTTGAAGGATGTAAATGCCTTCTGGTCACCCTTTTTGAAGTTATCGTAAGCAATCTTCAAAACTTCAAAACGGTTGTTGTAGATTTTCTCATAGTCAACCTCGGCGTCATCTGAGCCCCAGTCACGGCTCATGACCTCTTCCTTAGTCAAAAGACCTTCTTCACAAAGAGTGTCAAGGTCAATGAGGTAAGGATTGCCTGCATAGGTTGAAAAAGACTGATACGGTGAATCACCGTAGCTTGTCGGTCCAACGGGGAGAATCTGCCAGATTGTCTGACCTGATTTTTTCAGAAAGTCAGCAAACTTGCGAGCCTCTTTGCCGATGGTGCCGATACCGTAGGGGGATGGAAGCGAAGTAATCGAAAGGAGAACACCTGCGCTTCTAGCCATAAAAATCAACTCCATTCTGACGGACTGTTAAATTTTTTAAATCTGCGAATTCGGGCGCAATTCGCCCCTGAACCCACAGTATCAAGATAATTTTAGCACATAATCTAAATTTTTACAAGTTATTTTTTTAACAACGACAAGTTATTGCAATATACTCAAAATAGTCAGTAAAACAGCGTCAGAAGTTAGTTTTCTTATATAGCCTCTTGAATTTACCATGTTAATATTGCCGCCAAGCATAAGCTTTATTGCATAACTTTTGTCTTTTGTGCTGATTCCGCAATAAACAAGACCGACAGGCTTTTCGGGAGTTCCGCCCGTAGGACCTGCAATTCCCGTTGTACTTACGGCTAAATCCGCTCCCGAAACATTTCTTGCACCCTCTGCCATCTGCATTGCAGTTTCAGCCGAAACTGCGCCAAGCACAGACAGCGTTTCGTTTGAAACTCCAAGCACCTTATGTTTCATTTCATTTGCATATGTGCATACGCCAAAATCAAACACATCGCTTGCACCGCTTACTGCGGTAATTCTTTCGCTTAAAAGACCGCCCGTACAGCTTTCTGCGGTTGCAAGCTTTACACCCTTTTCACGAAGCTTTGCAACAACATTTTCCTGGAGCGTGTCGGAATTGAGATTGTTTTTTCTCAAAAGCCGAACCACATCTGTATCTGTCAGAGTTATCATTAATAATCATCTCCGAAAATTTTTCGTATATCCATATTTTAGCACCGGCATATGAATATTGCAATTATTTTTATTTTTTGATATATTAAATAGAAAAGGAAAGCGTTCACGCAAAAACGCTTAAAAAAGAGGTAATTTTATGGCTTGGTTTTTTACCGGAAAAAATATATTCGGCAACAACTACACCCTTGTCGGAGAAAACGCAAAGCATATTTCTAAGGTGCTGCGTATGCGTACAGGCGATGACATCACCCTTGTTTCTCCGAACAAAACGCAGTACGAATGTAAAATTTCGCTCATCACACAGGGTGAAGTCACGGTTGACATCATCTCACAAAAGCCGTGTGAAAACGAACCCGATGTTTTTGTAACCCTCTATCAGGCTCTGCCTAAGGGTGATAAAATGGATTTCATCGTTCAGAAATGCACGGAACTCGGAATCAGCAGAATTGTGCCGATGATTTCGGCAAGATGTGTTTCCCGTCCCGATGAAAAGTCGCTGAAAAAGAAGTGTGAACGCTGGCAGAAAATCGCTCTTCAGGCAGCAATGCAGAGCCGTAGAGGCATTATCCCCGAAGTAACTCCGTGCATTTCATTTAAAGAGGCAACAGAACAGACAAAGCAGAACGAAAAGACCGTATTTTTTTACGAAATGGGCGGAGAATCCGTCAGAAAAATTCTGAATGGCACAAAGCCTAAAACCGTCGGAATGTTCATCGGCAGCGAAGGCGGATTTGAACAATCGGAGGTTGACAGCGTAACCGCAATCGGCGGTCAGACGGCAACCCTCGGCAAACGAATTCTCCGTGCAGAAACCGCCCCCCTCGCCGCCCTATCCATTATTATGTACGAAACCGATAATTTTAGTTCGTGAAGACAGTTTGTACAATGCACAACAAATGATGCCCGAGCACAGCATAGCAGTTGTTTGTACCCACCCGTAGGCGAGTGCCTCGCACCCCTCTCGTGAAGACAGTTTTATATATGATAACAATTGTCACCCGAGCGCAATATTGTATGGATTTATGCAAACAGTAGCGGCGGTCAGTGACCGCCAATCGAACCGATTACAAAATCGGTTCGACATTACAAATGATTTTTAACCGACAATGATACAACATAAATTTATCGCTTGTTCGTTTTGGTTTTGCAACCAAAACGATTGGCGTTCGCTGAACGCCGCTACATTTCAACACCAAAATCGGAGGAAAATTTATGACAGGAATTATATGTGCCATGCAGATTGAGGCCGACGGAATTATCGCCCTTTCTCAGAACACACAAACCGAAGAAATCGCAGGAATGAAATTCACCACAGGTACTCTTAACGGCAAGGACATAGCCGTTGTAGTCTGCGGAGTCGGCAAGGTCAATGCCGCCATGTGTGCCGTTGTGCTTATTGAAAAGTTCAATCCCGATGTTGTAATCAACAGCGGTGTGGGCGGTTCGCTTTCCCCTCTCGTATCAATCGGAGACATTGTTGTTGCGACAAAATCCGTTCAGCACGATATGAACACAACTGCTCTCGGCGACAGACAGGGCGAGGTTTCGTTTCCTGACGGTACAAAGATATTCTTTGACTGCGACAAAACAGTAGTTGAAAAGCTCACGCAGGCGTGCAGAGCACTCCCCGACACCAAGGTTGAGCAGGGCATTATCGCAAGCGGCGACATATTCGTTTCCGACCGTAAAAAACGCAAAAGAATTGCCGACACATTCGGTGCTCTTGTCTGTGAAATGGAGGGTGCGGCAATCGGTTATGTTTGCTACGCACTCAAAACTCCTTACGGAATCATCAGGGCAATCTCCGATGACCTTGACGAAAACAAGGGCGTTGATTATGAAAAATTCTGCAAACTTGCCGCCAAAAAGACAGTAGGTGCAATATGTGAATATCTCAAAAATGAATAATTATGGCCGACTCAAAACGGGGAACGCTTTTGTTTCCCGTTTTTTCTTTTATAATGTGTTGTGTTTTTCGATTTCTATTGACAATATAATCACATTTGGATAAAATAAAAGGTAGCATTATTTTATGGAATAACACTACATATACAAGGGAGAGATATATATGCAGCTTACAGGTGCAGAAATCATTTGCGAGTGTCTTCTTGAGCAGGGTGTTGACACGGTTTTCGGTTATCCGGGCGGTGCGGCACTCAACACATACGATGCGCTCTATAAATACAGCGACAAAATTCGTCACATTCTCACAGCACACGAACAGGGCGCTTCTCATGCGGCTGACGGTTACGCAAGAGCAACAGGCAAAACAGGCGTTGTTATGACAACATCTGGTCCCGGTGCAACAAACATTGTAACAGGTCTTGCAACAGCCAATATCGACAGCATTCCCCTTGTTGCAATCACAGGCAATGTAACAACCGATCAGCTTGGAAGAGACAGCTTTCAGGAAGTTGACATTGTAGACATCGTAAAGCCCGTTACAAAGGCAAGCTTCCTTGTTGAAAAGGTTGAGGATCTTGCCGACACCATACGCAAGGCTTTTGCTCTTGCTCAACACGGCAGAAAGGGACCTGTTCTCGTTGATGTCCCAAAGGATGTAACGGCAAACAAAACAGAGTTTGTACAGACTGTTCCCGAAAGACCGAGAACCTTTGAAATCAGAAACCCCGAAAAAGTTCGTGTTGTTCAGGAAATGATTAAAAACGCAAAGCGTCCTATGATTTACGCAGGCGGCGGTATCATCAGCGCTGACGCAAGCGAAGAATTCAAGGCATTTGCAGAGCTTATTGACGCTCCCGTTTGTTGTTCGCTTATGGGACTCGGCTGTATTCCTGCCGATCATCCGCTCTGCGTCGGCAACATCGGTATGCACGGCGGTTACGAAACAGGTATGGCAACAGCCGAATGTGACCTTATGATTGCGTGCGGTGCAAGATTCTCCGACCGTGTTGCAGGCGACCGTGAAAGGTTCGGCGAACAGGCAAAGATTGTTCAGCTTGAAATTGATGAAAAAGAAATTAACAAGAATGTAAAGGTTGATGAATACATTCTCGGAGATATAAAAGAAATTCTCATTGCACTCACAATCGGTCTTGACCGTCAGAACCATCCGGACTGGCTTGCGAAGATTGAAGAATGGAAGCATCATTTTGACGATAAAAAGCTCCCCGAGTGCGACCTTCCGCTCCCACAGCAGGTTCTTGATACAATCAACGAAATCAAGTGTCCGTCAGACATCATCGCAACAGATGTAGGTCAGCACCAAATGTGGGTTGCACAGTTCAGCAAGATTATGGAAAGCAGAACGCTCCTCACATCGGGCGGTATGGGTACTATGGGTTACGGCATGGGCGCCGCAATCGGTGCGCAGTGTGCCCGTCCCAATGACAGGGTTTGCCTCATCACAGGTGACGGCAGTTTCCACATGAACTTAAACGAACTCGTAACACTGAAGTCCTATGAACTCCCCGTTGTTGTAGTTGTTATGAACAACACGGTTCTCGGTATGGTTCGTCAGTGGCAGAAGCTTTTCTACGGCAGTCGTTTTTCACAGACAGATCCGCACAGAGCAACCGACTTTGTAAAGCTTGCAAACGCTTTCGGCGTTGACGGTTTAAGAATCACAAAGCCTGAGGAAATCAAGCCGATTCTCACAAAGGCTTTTGAGATGAACAAGCCCGTTGTTGTTGACTGTCACATCAGTCCCGATACAAATGTTCTCCCGATGATTCCTCCGGGAAAGACAATCAACGAAATCATCACCGAAATGTAAGCCGAGAGCCTCGGCACGCAGTTCGTGTAGGCAGTTTGTGTTTGGAACAGCTTTCAGCTTCCGAGCACAGCAAACCGATGTCCCTTGTTCGTGTAGGTAGTTTGATTAAATAACATCTGCATATTTCCGAACACAGCTAACTTAATAATTAAACATATATAGGGTACTCGTTCGAGTACCCTGTTTTTTATGCCATTCAGTAGCGGCGTTCAACCTTGAATACATAGCTTTAAACAAAGCGTAAAAAAACAGCCGTAAAAATACGGCTGTTTTGTGTTACGACTATTAAAGTAAAATTACTTCTTTTCTTTCTTTTCCTTTGGTTTAACTTCTTTTTCAAAGTTTACGGCATCGGCAACATCTTCCGTATCGAACTTATAATCCTTACCGGGGAAAACTGCGTTGAGAACGATACCTGCAATTGATGCAACGGCAAGCGGTGAAAGTGTTATTGCGGCACTGCCGATTGTGAAGCTTACCGTGTCACTTGAAAGACCGAGCGCACAAACAAGAATAACTGCGGCAACAATAAGGTTACGGCTCTTTGTGAAGTCAACCTTGTTTTCAACAACATTTCTGACACCGATAGCAGAAATCATACCGTAAAGGACAAACGAAATACCACCGATGATACAGCTTGGAATTGAACCGATAATTACCGAAACAATCGGGAAGAATGATACTGCAACGGCAAAGTAAGCGGCAATTCTTATTACTCTCGGGTCATAAACTCTCGTAAGAGCGAGAACGCCTGTGTTTTCACCGTATGTTGTGTTTGCAGGACCGCCGAAAAGTGATGCAAGTGTTGTTGCAAGGCCGTCACCGACAAGAGTTCTGTGGAGTCCCGGATCTTTGATGTAGTTATTGCCTGTTGTTGAACTGATGGCGCAAATATCACCGATATGCTCCATCATTGTAGCAAAAGCAATCGGAACAATGGCAATGATTGAAGATGCGATAAGCGCACCGTTTGAGTAATCAATACCGCCGAATACTGTTTTATCCCAGTGAATCGGAATTCCGATAAGCCCCTCACTGCCGAAAATGTGACCTTTTGAGATGTTGTCACAAATTGTGTTCAGGCTTGTAAAGTCAAAAATCGGCTGATAAACACCGTTTGCGTCAGCACCGCCCGAGAAAAGCCACGGAACATTCTGAATAAGGTCGGGATTTGCCTGTGAAATGAAGTAAAGCACAAGACCGGTGCCGTAGGAGATGAGCAAACCGAGTATAATCGGAATGATTTTAGCCATTCCCTTGCCCCAGATGTTGAATACAATAATTACCGCAAGTGCAACAACAGCCAAAAACCAGTTTGTAGTGCAGTTTGAAACAGCCGACGGAGCAAGTCCGAGACCGATTGCTATGATAATAGGACCCGTTACAACAGGCGGAAAAAATCTCATTACCTTTTCAATACCGACAGCCTTGATAACTGCGGCAAGGATGAAGTAGATAAGGCCTGCACACGCAACGCCAAGGCACGCATACGGGAGCATACTGTTAGGGTCATTGGGTGAAAAAGCCTTGATTGCGGCATAACCGCCCAAGAATGCAAAGGACGAGCCGAGGAAGGCAGGCACTTTAAACTTTGTAATGCAGTGGAACAAAAGTGTTCCCAAACCTGCCATAAGCAAAGTTGTTGAAATGTCAAGTCCCGTTAAAATCGGAACAAGGATTGTTGCGCCGAACATTGCAAACATATGCTGAACACCGAGAATTATCATCTTCGGTTTTCCGAGTTTGCGGGCATCATAAATTGCGCCGTTGTTTTTATCCATTAGAATTCCCTCTTTCTCGTTTTCGGGTTTAAATCTGTAAAAACCCCATTCCTGTTAATTATACCTTTGCACAGATATAAAAGCAATAACTTTTTATTTTGATGCCAAAAGTTACCATATCATTGACATTTTGAACGGTTTTTAGTATCATTAAGTTAATCAAATAATCAAATTTTAACAAGGAGGCAATGATATGTCGGTTTCGTACATGACACATCCGCTTATAAAACACAAAATTACGCTTCTCAGAAAAGAAGACACATCGACAAACGAATTCCGCAAATTGGTTGAAGAAATTGCAATGCTTATGGGTTACGAGGCTCTTTCGGATCTTGAAACTCAGGACATCACAGTTAAAACTCCGATTGAGGAGTCTGTTCAGCCTGTTATTTCAGGCAAAAAGCTTGCCGTTGTTCCTATTCTTCGTGCAGGTCTTGGTATGGTAAACGGTATTCTCGCACTTGTTCCGTCCGCAAGAGTAGGTCACATCGGTCTTTATCGAGACCCCGAAACTCACGAGCCGCACGAATATTACTGCAAGCTCCCAGATCCGATTGATCAGCGTCAGATTGTTGTTGTCGATCCGATGCTTGCAACAGGCGGTTCGGCTATTGCCGCTGTTGATTTCATTAAAAAGCACGGTGGTCAGAAAATCAAGTTCATGTCAATCATCGCAGCTCCCGAGGGTGTTGACGCTCTTATGAAGGCACACCCCGATATTCAGCTTTATGTCGGCTGTCTTGACCGTGAGCTTAACGAAAACGCATACATTTGCCCCGGTTTGGGCGATGCAGGCGACAGAATTTTCGGCACAAAATAATTTATTTTCCGCATTCAAAAAGCCTGAGCAAAAATGCTCAGGCTTTTTTCTGTTTCGCATAAATGTAAATGCAGCAGTGTTAAAAGTGTTTCGGGGTTAGGATGTGCGAAACAGGATAAGGTTTTCCAAAATAACATATCTTTCGGAATAACTTTCAAAGAGCAAGGTCTGTGTATTTATTTGTGACCGGTTAAATTCACATACCCTGTTTTCGATATTATTATAGCACAAAAAATATGTTTGTGTTAATTAGTCTTTAAATTGCCGATTTTTGACCGCTAATTTAATACTTTAGTCAACACACATCAATCATGAATGATTTTATTTCCCCAGAAATCAAGGAGCTTTTCTTTGATTTCCGCATAGAGTGATGTGCTTATGGAAACCCTGTCGCCGTTTTTGCATACCCATTCGTGGCGGTTAAGCTTTTGCACATTCTCCATATTTGCTATACAGCCTCTGGAAATATAAATAAATTCATTTGAGTCAAGCTCTTCAAACACAACAGACAGCGGTTTTCGTATTTTTATCGGCTCTTTGCTTTTGAGGTGGTAAATTTCACTGTTTTTACCTCTTTTGATAATGTACAGAATGTACTTACACGGCAACATACCGCACATATCGTGCCGTTCAATCAGATACGATTTTTTGCTTTCAAGGTCAATGACTTTAACTGCGTCAAGCAATGCGGCCTTCAGCCTATAATCTCCGTCTTGCTTTGGAACAAATCTGAAAATATCAAGTTTATATCCGTCAACGGCATAATTTACATGGGAGGTCATAAAAATAATAAGACAATTCGGGTTTGTTTTTTTCACATAATCAGCAATCTCAAAACCCGACATTTTTGGCATTTCGATATCAAGAATCAGAATATCCATTTGTTTGTTGTCGCCAAGCTCAAACATAAACTGACTGCTGTCGGTGTATACCGAAATATCCGCCGATATATTCATTTCGCAAAAAGCACGTTCGGCTATTTCCTTTTCCCGTTTAACCGCCGAAGGGTTATCATCACATATTGTACAATGCAAAATCATATTCATAATATTCACCGTTTAAAGTTAATATAAATCACTTTCACAAAATCATTATACTATAGAAATTATCGCATTGCAATATATTGTCTGAATTTTTATAAAAGTTTGTGCTCGTGTACATATACCCGGCAAAAGAAACACCCGAACTAAAAAGCTCGGGTGTAAAAGAATAAAATTTAACTCAAAGATTATTCCGATTTATTTGCGGCAACACTTGAAGCCTGTTTGACAGCAGTATTGACTTTTGACTGATATGCATGACCTGCAACTCTGCCGTTGACAACCGCAACATAACGGTTGCCGTCAGACTTATAATAGCTTACGGTGTCTGTTGAGCCGTCAGATGAGTATTTATATGTAACAGTAAGAACAGGCGAACCGTTTTTGCTGTCAGACTTTGTGTCGGCAAGCTCGACCATTGTAAGATTCTCATAGAAACCAGAGAATGTTGCAAGCTCAATTTCTGTCTTGCCGTTCTTAACGGTTGTTGTGGTTGTTGTTGACTCACTGCCGTTATCGTCTGTCTTTGTTTTCTGTGCAGTGCTCAGCGAGAATGTGTAGGTATTCTTGCCGTCATTTACGGAAACCTCCGACAATGCGCTCATCTTCGGATAAAGCACATATTCGTTTACAAGGCTGTCATAGCTTGTTTTAACCCACGGAACCTTTTCGGCAGAAATTGTATATACAATATTTCCGCCCTCTTTCATAAGGCACACATTGCCGTCACCGTCAGGCTTTGAAGCTCTGAGGCTGACTGTTGTGTCGGGATAAACAGCCTTTATCTTTGCATACGGATTAGAAAGACCTACGCTTGAAAGCTGTGAGGATGACGGATTAACCATTTTTACCGTGAGGGCATAAAGACCTCTGATGCCGCCTGCAACAAGACTGCTTTCTTTCTCGTTTGCGTAGCACTCAACAGGGCTTGTCATAACATAAGAAGCTGAGTTCTTATTGTCTGAATTTGGCTTGAGTGTGATTGTATTTGAAAAATTAGAACCTGAAATCTCAATTGACGATGCCTGACTGTTGTCATTGTCAGATGCCGCATCGTTGATTGTAAGACTGATAAGATCTGTAAGGCCGTAGTCAAATGCAGAAACAGAATCTTTTGCAACAAGATAAACAGTATCGTTGCTGCCGAACTTAATATATGTTCCGGCATTCTGCGGAGCATCATCACCGACATAGATAATAGCCTTTGTCTTGTCGGTATAAGTTACGGTAACAGTATCTCTCGGCTTATCAAGTCCGTAATCTGCAAGCTTTGAGCCGTCAAGAGTCATAACCTTTGTAAAGTCAATGCTTGCGGCATTGTTTGCGATATTGTCGGCAATACCGCCCTGAAGGTCAAAATCTTCATAACCTACAATAGTGTACTGTGTAGCACTTGTTTTGCCGTTTTTATCGGTAGGTGTATATGACTTGATGTCCAAAGTACCCTTTTTGTTTTCAAGATGAATCTTTGAAATCTTTGCAGGGATATAATCCATAAGAGTGCCGTAGCTGTTGTTATCAATTTCACCCTTATCGTTTGTCTGAATCTGTGCCTGATGAACACCGTCTTTATCGGTTGTAACGCTCATCTTTACACCCTCATCATATGTTGCTGCTCCCGATGACGAACCGTCGCCCTTCGGAAGAAAGATGAGCAGACACATAAGTCCCGCAAGAATCAATGCTGCTGCGCAGACAATAATCAATATTTTAGTATTCTTTTTCATTATCTGTTCCTCCTGCGTAACCAGAAAACAAAGCCTGCAACAAGTATTGCAATCGGGATAATGATTACAAACACAACAAGCATTGTGTTCTGTGTTGCAACATCAGTGATTCCGAGTTCCGTATTGTCAATCGACTTACTCTCAATTGTAATACCGACATCTTCCTTATCTGCAATTGTGTTGATTACATTCATAAAGTAAGCGGAGTTATTAAAGCTGTTGTACTTCATAATTGTGTCGCTGAACATAACATATGAACCGAATATGATAACTCTCGATGAGTTCTTGTCCTCGTTTGTCATAACACCTTCTGCCGCAACATTTTCACCGTTACCCGAAACTGCGTCCTTGTAGTCCCAGTTCTTGTCGGCGTCAATCGGCAATACGCCTGCCTTATCGGAAGTTTTAAGCAATGCGTGTGCAGTGTTTTCATCTGTAATATTAACAGCGTGTGACTCTGATACAACAACAGGAATCTTGCTGTTTTTGAGGTTATCTTTGTAGTAATCACCGTAGCTTACCGTGAATGCATACGGTGAGCTTGCGCTTACAAGGGTGCTTTCATCAGTTTCAAACACATATCCTCTGTCAATTGACATACCCCATTCCTTGAGGAAATCGTCAAGGTTCGGCATCTCGCCCATATCGGCAGTCGGAACATAAATGAGTGAGCGTCCGTATTTGCCGTCATTTGAAAGCCATGTCGAAAGCTTTTCAACAACCTTTTCATCAAGGTCAACAGACGGTGCGTACATAATTGCAATCTTTGCGTTGCTGTCAAAGTCGCCTGTTGCGAGTGAAACCTCGTTCACCTGATAAGCATTGTTTTCAAGAAGTGTTTTAAGTGATGAGTAATCCTGCTCGTTGTTGCCCTTAATCATATCAACAACAACCTTGTCGTCTGTTGTAACATTGAGAATAGCAGTTACGACAGCCTGCTCAATCTTTGTGCCGGTAAAGCTGTATGAACCGTAGTAATTGTAGGTCTTCTCGTCATATTCAAAGCAATCCGTAAGAGTAAGCACCTTGTACTGCTTGCCGGACTCAACAAGAACAATGTTATTTGCCGAGCTTGACTGCCAGTCAACATTCGGATAATCGGATGTGAACGACGGGTTAGATGTAAGGTCAACATACTTAATTTTCATCTTGCCGTCTGACTTGCTTGCCATTTTGTTAAGCATTTTCTGAGCCTGTACAAAGTATGTACCCTGGCTCTCAAATGATTCCTTTGCCATAAGTATATTTACCGTAACATCCTTGTCAAGGTGTGAAACATAGTCAATTGTATCGTCCTGAAGTGCAAACGACTTGTTTGATGTAAGGTCAAGCTCCAGGTCGGGGAATCTGTTAACAAGAAGTCCGACAATAATGTTTACAATAATTACCATAACGATAACAAGCGCCGTAATTGCCATTGCAACCGTGCCGTGTTTTGCTTTTCTTGACTTCATGAACTTTTTGAATCTGCCCTTTTCGGACTTATTCTTCTTATTCTTTTTGGCCTTTGTATCTTCCTTTTTATCGGCTGTTTCCGCCACTGCATTGCTGTCTGCATTTGCAGTATCTTCGGAGATAGTATTCAGATTTTTATTTTCTTCGCTCATTTATATTACCTCCTTAGCTCCAGCGTCTTTTTTCCAGAACACGAACAGTAAAAAATACGAACAATCCTGCCACACTCAGGAAGAATACGATATCAGGTGCGCTGAGCAGACCGTATTTGAATGAATTATAATATGTAGCAAAATCAATCTTTTCAATAATGTTCTTGATCCAGTCAATTGAAATCATACTTGTGAAGTTTGTCATCATATAGATAACAAGATTAACCGCCATGCTTACGATTGCGGCAACAATTGTGCTTTCCGTAAGTGATGAAATGAAAATGTTAATTGCAAGCAGAGCCGCACCAAAGAGGAGAAGTCCGATGAATGTACAGAGAATAACCGACCATTCCGGAGTTGCAAAGAATGAAATTACAACCGCATAGAGAAGGAAGATTGCACTGCAAATTGCATAAAGCACAAATGCACCGAGGAACTTTCCTAAAACGACCCTTGTAAGGCTTACAGGTGCAGTAAAGAGCGCCTGATCTGTTTTCTGATACTTTTCATCTGCAAAAGATTTCATTGTTATAATCGGAATTATAAACAGAATAATCAAAAGCATATTGCCGTATACATAGCTTAAACTTGCCGAGTTGTACACAATACAGTAGTTGTAGAAAAACACACCCGAAAAGAAGAAGTAAGCGGCAAGAACAACATATGCAATTGCCGAATTGAAATAAGAGGAAAGCTCCCTCTTTAAAATAGCACCCATTACATATCTTCCTTTCTACTGTCATATTTACCAGAGGTAAGCTTGAGGAACATATCCTCAAGTGTTTCATTGCCTGACTGCATATCAAGAATTACCGCACCGACTCTTACCATGGCATTGTAAACATCTCTTCTGATGTCGCTTGATGTTTCGTATTCAATCATATACTTTCCGCTGCCGTCGGCATTACTGCCTGTCTTTGTAACACGCTTAACAGCAGGGATTTTCTTTATTGCCTCGGTAATGTCAGCGGTACTTCCCTCTGCAGTAAGCGAGAGCTTCTGACCGCCCGAAACCTGAGCAGAAAGTTCATCGGTTTTTGCATCGGCAACAATTTTGCCCTTTGAAATAACGACGATTCTGTCACACACCTCGGAAACCTCGGAAAGAACATGAGATGAAAAAATTACAGTATGCTTTTTGCCGAGATTGCGGATAAGCTTTCTGATTTCGATAATCTGCTTAGGATCAAGACCTACCGTCGGCTCGTCAAGAATGATTACGGGCGGATTGCCGAGAAGCGCCTGAGCAAGACCTACACGCTGGCGATAACCTTTTGACAGATGCTTGATAATTCTGTCAGCCTGCTCCGTAATTTTTGTCAAACGCATAACCTCGTCAATGTGTTCCTTTTTCGGCAGCTTCACCTTCTTGAGATCAAACATAAACTCAAGATATTTTTTAACCGTCATATCAATGTACAAAGGCGGAATTTCGGGAAGATAACCGATTTTTGACTTTGCGTGAATCGGATCGTCAAGAATTTCGCATCCGTCAATGGTAACAGTACCGCTTGTTGATGAAAGGTAACCTGTTATCATATTCATTGTTGTGGATTTGCCCGCACCGTTAGGTCCGAGAAATCCCAGAACTTCACCTGTTTCAACAGTGAAGCTGATGTCGTCAACGGCCTTTATGCTGCCATAAAATTTTGTAAGGTTTTTAACCTCGACCATGTGACTTTTCACTCCTTAAAATTAATTGCGTAATTTCTGTGATTTGAATGTGCCGTACAAAAACACAGAAACGAACATCATTGATTATACTATAAAATGAGCAGTTTGTGTAGAGTTTTTCTAAAAAAATCAACGCCATCTCACAAAAATTCAGTTTTTCATCACATAAAGAAATGTCTTGGGGAATTATTCACCAAAAACTCGGAACAATATTTATTGATAATGACAAAACAAAGGAAGTGTCAGTATGCAATATGTAAATGCATTCTGGGTTGGCGGACTGATCTGCGTGGTAGGTCAGATTCTTATTGACAAAACAAAACTCACTCCCGCAAGAATACTTACGGGCTTTGTTGTCGCAGGCGTAATTCTGGGGGCAATCGGACTGTACAAACCGCTTGTTGATTTTGCGGGTGCCGGCGCAAGTGTGCCGATCAGCGGATTTGGTTTTCTTATGAGCGAGGGTGTGCGAAAGGCGCTCTCTCAGGACGGCGCACTCGGAATTCTTACAGGAGGTCTTACAAGCGCCGCCGCAGGAATCTCCGCCGCAATAGTTTTCGGGCTTATCGCCGCCCTGTGTACAAAATCGGGAGATAAGTAAAGGCAGTATGATATAGAAAATTATTGCACCCGGGCATAGTATTGTAATCGTTTGTGCAATCAACTGTAGGTGCGTTCATCGGATGACTGCGCCTACTGATTGTTTTATAACAAAAATCGCCGTACAGATTTTTCGCTGTACGGCGGTTTAATTTATTCACCTTATTCAGTTATAGGTAATCGTATCCATTTTGGTCACACCATATTCTGTATCCAAAAATTTTATCCATGCAAATAAAATTATTATCTATGTATGTGCCACTTGTTACATCATTTCTGCGAGGACAGATATTGAAATTGCAGTAATTATACCAACGCAGAGTGTCGTCAAGTGAACTTACACACCTCTGTTCGTCAATGAAAATATCGTTGTTTTTAAATTCAGGCTCAAGACCTACGATATGTTTCTGAAGGTTTGTTGCAGTCGTGACCGTAATGTTTTCATAATTTTTTTCATTTGTCAGCATTTTCTGCGCACCTGTAAGGTTCTCAATATGAACAACATATTTTTGAACAAATGTTGCATCTTCAATATTTACTTCGCCGTCACCGTTCACATCACCTTTGACGGTATACGCATTTGTCATTTTATTGTAAGATGTCATCATCTCTTTAAATGCTTTTGTAAGTTGATTACACGGAAATTCATTCTTATGTGCATAATAATAATCAAATGCGTCACCGAGATTTTTTAACTTTTCCTGAAAATCATTCCATTCATTTTCTGAATACCAATTATTATAATTTTCTTCTTTCAATGCATTCTTATATGTAGCCTCTGCATACTCAATATTTACAAGCGGTGCATCGTAATACATATCATAAACCTGTTTTAATGCAACAGTATATTCATCTGCCGATAAACCGTCAGTATCATACACCTCTCTTGCGTTGTCCATTATTGACGGCCAAACTCCGTCATATATCACTGCACAATCCAACCAAATATCTTTATTCAAATTCAATATGTAACCTAACTTTTCCTGCTGAATTTCAGCGTCTGTTTTTTCAACAGCAGATGCATTAAAGCCAAATGCTGTAACAGACATAACTCCTGCAAGTAATATTGCTAATATCTTTTTCATTAGTTAGTCCCCCTTGTTATATTTAATGCCATTTTCTGAATCAATGTTGCATCAATTGTGTCAATATCACCGTCTCTATCAACATCGCCCAAAATGACGATCCTAAACTTAGTTAAGTTAATTAGAACATATGGTTAATTTAATTAATTTTATTTTTTATTGCAATTTGAAACAGATTTTTATAACTAACATTATTATAGCATAATTAAATAAGTATTGATAGTTTTTTTATTATTTATGTTGTAGAATTCCACGATATTTTTTTGTGCATTTTTGTCAAATTAAACATTACCGCCGTACAGATTTTTCGCTGTACGGCGGTAATGTTTAAAGATATTAAATTTTATTATTCAGCGTTAATCTGAACTTCTTCGGGATTTTCAGAAATATCGCCTTTCTTTTTTCTGCGTTTTTTGATGATATATGTCCATACGCAGAGGAACGCAAAGGTTGCGGCACATATGATTGTCACGGTCAAGCCTATTGCAAATCCCTTTGGATAATACTCAAGCCTGATTGTATGCTCGCCCTTGTCAAGATTGAATGCAACGAGTGCGTTGCCGACAGGAGTAATTGTTACTTCCTTGCCGTCAACATATGCCCTCCAGCCTTCTTCATACGGAACAGAGGTGTAGAACAATCCGTTTTCCTGTGCATTGATTGTTCCCTCCATAGAGCTGCCTGTAAGCTTTGTTGTTGTCATTACGCTCTTTGAAAGCTTATTGTAACCTTCTTCAAAGACATCCTGATTCAGAACATCAACAAATACCATTGCAGAACCCGACTGTCCCTGCTGGAGATTTGCATAAACGGAAATCTTGTCGCCCTTTTTGCATTGACCGATGCAGGCAATGTAGCTTCTGCCCATACCGTAGGTCTTGCTCTGAGCAACATCGTTAATCATAACGGTAACATCGTCACCGCCCGAAATATCCGCATACATAAGATACAAGCCATCCTTAGGCGCCTCGTAATTCCACTTTACATGCGGAGTAACTGTTGTATCGGTACAGCTGAATGAATATCGTCCGTAACCTGTCTTATTTACGGGGAACTGATTGTAGTCTGTGTGTCCCTGTGAAACAACCTCAAGCGGAGTGTAAACATCATCCTTAATGCCTGTTGCAAGTTTGAAAAATTCATTCTGTTTGTCAAACGGATTGAACTGATCTTCGTTTTCATCAACCTGCCAGCTTGCAAGTGCGGAGTTTGTCATAAAGCCCATCGGCAGATAATGATTGTTCTGCAAAAGCTTTACATTACCGACACCGTAAACCTCTGTAAGGTCATAGGTGTTCATATAGATATTGTCACGGGCAATAAGATATTTAAGATTCATAAAGAGATTTGTAACCGGTGAACCCTCGGCATAGGTGTAGCGGTTACCGCTCTTCCAACCCATCATACCAAAGTTTTCAAACAGAACGGTCATATCAACATTAGCCATTGAGTTGAACATTGAAAGTCCGTTGTAGTGGTTGAGAGCCGCATCGTTAAGCGTCTGAGTTGATGTCATCTCCGCTCTCCACATTTCGGTTGTGTTGCTTTCAAGGCTGTCCATATAATCAATTACCTGTGCAGTACTTTCCTCGCCCCTCGGATAATCGTAAGTACCCGTTACAGTTGTTGTCTTAACGCCGATATAACCTGCGGCGGCACTCTCGCCTATTATGATTACGCCGAATACAATCAAAAGAACCTGTTTCGGAACAATTCTCTTTGTATAGAGGAAAAGCAGAACGCAGATTACAGCCGCAATAACTGCCGTGCCGACAAGCGCATAAGTCTCCTGTGTGCCGATACCGAAGATGATAACAAGTGCAACAAAAAGTGCGGCAAGAATAACATCCCAGCAAGAGCTTGATTCAAGGAGCATAAAAGCTCTGAATGCCATAACAACAAGTACAAAACTGATAAGATAGCTGAAACGGTACGGAATCATATTTGTAAAGTGGAAACCGTGCCAGATGTAGTCAAGCTGTCTGATGATACAGCTGATAATCATAAAACCGATAAGGCAGCCGTCAACGATTTTCTCTTTGAGCGAAATTTTCTTGCTTGTGAAGAAAAGAATTCCGAGCACAAGAGAAAGTGTACCGCAGGCAATGTTAGGCAATGCGTCCGCCTCTTTAATTGCAGGAGCGGCAAATGTTATGAAATTAGAAAGAATCTTTCTGATTGCCTCAAGCACACCCATAAGGTCATTTGTCGAGCCTATATTGATTGCAAAGGTTGTCGGGAAAGTTGCCCCCGATGCGTTTGTGTTTTGCAGACCGAAGAATGCCGGCAACAGGAAAAACGCAGTAAGTCCGATTGCAATCAATGAGTAGATGCCTGTGCGAAGAAGATTTGTTGCAAACTTTTTGATGCCGTCCCATTTTACAATGTTGTATGCAATAAATGACAACAGCACAAAAATGCAGGCAAACAAACCTATATAATAGTTAGTCAAAAGTGAAAGTGCAAGCGAAACTATGTAAAGTCTGAACTTGCCCTCTGTGAAGAGCTTTACTGTGCCAAGAGCAACAAGCGGTGTGATACAAACCGTATCAAGCCAGATTGTGTTCCAATAGTAGCCCATAAAGAATGCACAAAAGCCGAAACTGCATCCGAAAATCACAAGAGAAAAATCATTCTTCTTAAAAAGACTGCGTAAGAAGATTGCCATAAACATACTTGCACATGCAACCTTGATTACAACAGAGAACATCAAAAATTCTCTCAGCCATTCACTCGGCAAAAATACCGTAAGAAAATTCAGCGGGCTCATAAGGTAGTATGACATAAGTGCAAAGTAGTTTACACCTCCGCCCTGCGTCCATGACCAGAACAGCGATTCGCCGTGTTTAAGCTTTTCCTGCATATCCGCAAGGAACGGATAATACTGATGCCACAGGTCGGTTACGAGAATCTGATTGTCACCGAACGGCGAAACCTTCATAACTCCGAAAGCGGCTGTCATAAGCACAAACGGTATGACAAAAGCCAAAACGATAAACATGTTTTTTGAGAAAAAGCCTTTGCTGTTGCTCTTGTTATTCAGCGTAACAGGCTCAGCCTTCTTCCTTTTCTTTACAGCGGGCATAATTTGACCTCCGAAATATTTTGTAATTGTTTTCCGATATGCACAAAAATGCAATCGGGTACAAGTAATCCATTCTATTTTAACGCTTTTCGTGTGTGATGTAAATAAAAAAACATAAAAATCTTAAAAAAAATAGACTTTTTGCGTTAGCTTTGTTATAATCTAAGTGCGGATAATCTCCACCTCTTTGAGGTCGGAGATTATCTTTGGAATTTAGTGTGAGTTTCACTCCCTCTAAATTCCACGGAGCTTTCGCTCCTTCGCACTGATTGCAATCTGTCGCAAGCTCTGCTCCTTGCGAGCAAAGCATTGCTTGCTCCGATTTAAATCTAAGTGCGGATGTATCTGCCTCTTTCGGGGTTTTGAAAATATCTTTGAATTTAGTGTGAGTTTCACTCCCTCTAAATTCCACGGAGCTTTCGCTCCTTCGCACTGATTGCAATCTGTCGCAAGCTCTGCTCCTTGCGAGCAAAGCATCGCTTGCTCCGATTTAAATCTAAATACAACTATTTACAGACAAAACAGATTATCATTCAGATAAAAAACAAGTGCTACTGTTCTCACCCCTATGCGGTGAGTTTAACTTTATAAAGGTGATGTAAAAAATGAAAACCATAGACTTAGTTGTTCCCTGCTATAATGAAGAAGCGGGACTTGAGCATTTTGTGCTTGAAACCAACAAGGTTATCGACTCTCTGCCCGAGTATTCTTTCAGATACATACTTGTAAATGACGGCAGTAAGGACAGGACCTATCTCATTATGAAAAAGCTTGCGAAAGCTTTTAACAATATCAAGTATATTTCGTTCTCACGAAATTTTGGCAAAGAGGCGGCAATGTATGCCGGACTCAGACACACAACAGCCGACTATGTTGTTGTTATGGACGCCGACCTTCAGCATCCTCCGCAGTTGTTTCCTCAGATGATTCAGGCTGTTGAACATGAGGGTTACGACTGCTGTGCGACAAAGCGTGCCGACCGTGAGGGCGAAAGCAAGTTCAGAGGAATTTTTTCAAAACTGTTCTTCAGGCTTTCAAATAGGCTTACAGATGTAAAAATGCCCTACGGCGCAATGGACTTCCGTATGATGAGCCGTCAGATGGTTGACTCAATCCTTGAACTCAGCGAAGTTCAAAGATTTTCAAAGGGCATTTTCTCATGGGTTGGCTTCAATACAAAATGGATTGCCTACAAAACAGTTGACCGTCAGCTCGGTCAGACAACATGGAAATTCTCAAGTCTGTTCAAATATGCAATTGAGGGAATCACAAGCTTTTCGGTTGCACCGCTCAGATTCACGGCTGTTATGGGATTTATCATCTTCGTAATTTCGCTCATATACATTATAATAACGCTGATTCAAACGCTTTTTCTCGGAATTACCACACCCGGTTATGTCACCACGCTGTGCGCAATCCTCTTTATGGGCGGAATCACCGAAATGTCAATCGGTATTCTTGGCGAATACATAGGAAAAATTTATATGGAAGCCAAGGACAGACCTATTTACATTACAAAATTCTCTAATTTTGAGGATGAAGATAACGAAGAAAAAGATGATAAGGAGATTAACGGTTAATGGGTAATTTTATAAAGCAGTTTTTTGACATTAAATTTTGGAAGTTTATACTTGTCGGAATTTTAAACACGGTTGTGGGTATGGGGCTTCAATTTCTGTTCTTTAACCTCTGTGGTTGGAATGAATGGGTTTCATCGCTTATCGGTTACATCCTCGGCAGTATTTTAAGCTATTTTCTCAACAAATACTTCACATTCAAAAACAAGGACAAGGGCTGGAAACCAATCGTTAAATTTGCACTCAATATTGCAATATGCTACGGACTTGCCTACGGAATTGCAATTCCGCTCATCAGTATGCTCTGTACGGCAAACAGCTGGACAATGTTCGGCTGGAGTGTTGAAAAGTTTGCAGGCAACTTCTCAATGATAGTAGGCGCATGCCTTTTTGTTGCATTCAACTACATCGGACAGCGTTTCTTCGCTTTCAAAGAAAAAAAGGACGAAAACAATAAGTAATCCACCCATTAAAAGTTTTCAACATTTAATAAACACCAAATAAACACCAAAAGGACTGAAAGCGATTATCTTTCAGTCCTTTTTATATATACGGCAAACCGCCGTTCCCCATTCGTGAAGATAGAATGTTAATCATCTATGCAAAATAAATACACAAGTTTAATTACACCAAATTAAATATGTATAAACAAAGAATTTGATTGTGGTGGGCGAATAATATCCTCCCTACGAAATTTGTTGTAAAAAGAAGCTCCGAAGTCGAAACTTCGGAGCTGATAAGCAATGTAAATTTGATTATCTCTTTGAGAACTTTTTAAACGCAAGGATCAGCTTGTTTACAGGGCTTTTGCATTATTTTGTTGCTTGTGTGTTGTGTACGGAAGGCTCCATATTACTTTTCAGTGCCTTGTTGTACATCTTCTATACAGAACAGCAAATCTTTAAATTGATTAATTACATAATCAGCATGGATATTTTTTTCTTTGCATTCCTCTTTTAGTTTGAGTTCCCTTTCAAAATCCTCATCAGTCCAACTTGTAATATCCACAAGCTTTTGATAATAATCGTTTGGTTCTTTAGGGTGTTGCATTAGTATAGAGGTAACTCCTGCAGAATTAGCCATAAATATATCTTTTGTCAGGCTATCTCCAATATATATTGCCTCTGATGGATTACATTTTTCATATTGACATATTTCTAACAAAACCTTCTTATCAGGCTTTTTTGTATCAACCATTTTGATTTTGCTATCTAGCGGGAAAGGTGTTTCGTATTTTGTTGTAGATGTATATACTCTGCTAAAATACTCAGCAACCCCTAGTCGCTCCAATCTGTAAAAACCATTTTCAGGTGAGGATTCAGTATAACCAATTATTGTAACATTATTATCCGACAACTCTTTTAGAGTTTCTTCTACTCCGTCGTATAATTGAAGTTTTCTTTTTCGTACGGAGTTAAATCGATGAAAGGCTTCATTTAAGACAATTCTTAATTCTTCATCCGATAATGATGAATACTTTTCTTTGATAGATGGTAATGACAAGGTTACAAATGGATACTCAACGCTTCCATAATATTGATGCCTCTCTTTAAACTCAGAAAGTAAAACATTTTTATCAACACCTGTTATAACAACTAACTCATCAACCATAGCATAAAAAGCTGGAATAAAAAAGCCAATCCAATCATACAAAGTATCATCTAAATCTGTAATTAGTGTTGTTTTCATACTATTCCCCATACTCTATTGTATATTCAGTTATTGGTTTATCATCTAAGTTGTTTCCGTTGCTCATTATCTCATATACTTTTATACAAATTCTTTTGCTTTCAAAAATCAAAGTTGCAAACTGATTATTGTATCCATCGGTTAAATCGTCACGAATAGCACCTGTGCTTCCTAAACCAATTATAGCAATCTTCCTTTTTGTTTTTTCAAATGGACGTAATATTTCAGAATAATAGTTTTGATGTGTGTGTCCATGTAAAACTATAGTAATATTGTTTGATATACAAAATTGAATAATGGATTCACTATCTAATAACATAGAATACATAGGATTTATTTGCGGCTTTTCAGAAAAAGCTACAGGTAATAAATGATGATGCATAACTAAAATCCTTGTAGTATTCATTCGCTGTGTATTTTTAAGCTCCTTTTTGATAACATCTAACTGATTAATACCAACATAGCCCATTCCTCTAAAGTGTTGTCTATCTTGTTGAAGAATGCAGGTGTTTAAGGAAATGATCTCAATTAACTGTCCATTAACTGATATAAAGCGTTGAATAGAATTATTAAATTCGTTCGATCTTGTTTGTCTGGTTTTTTCGTAAAAATCAATATAGTTTGCTTTCGCTTCATTATATGTTAATACTACTTCATCATCATCTTTATATTCTTCTTTTGAATACTCCATATCGTGATTACCAGGACAAAGGATCAATGAAGATGGAGGGATAGAATAAGCACTGGACATATCATATAAAAATTTGTGGGCTTGCGAAAATTCTGATGCCGACGATTTAAATGTAAAATCTCCAGAAACAATTATTCTTGAAAATTTATTAAATTTTATTCTATCAAGCCTATCTTTTAATCTATTAAAAAGAGAATTGCTGCTGCCAACCGTGTTCTTAAATGCGTGATGTGACTCACTAAAATGAAGGTCAGATAACCACAATATTTTATTATCTCGTGCAATGGAAAAAACACCGTCAAAAGGTCCGCTACCAGGTGCATATGAAACAATTTGCTGACTAGTGTCTGATTCTTCTGCGTTCCTTAAATACCAAATCGTACATTGCTGTTCTAACATCTCTCTTAAATCGAAAACTCGTTTGTTGTTAAATACAGAAAAAGGAGAGTTTTCAGACACAAAATGTTCATCAATGCATAAATAAGTATAATCCCTAATAAACTCATTTGCATTCTCGATAGGTTCAGAAATAGATTCCAACTTAAACCAAATCATATATTTATTCTTGGAGTAATAAGAAGGAGTAGTTCTTGTTTCCGGAGATTTAATAGTCGTTCCAATTTCAGTATCATCAAAAACTATATCAGAACAAATTGCTTTTCTCAATTCAGTTTTGCCAGAATCTAATAGAAATAATTCCAACTTGTTTTCGCTATTTGAAATTGTTTTCAGTTTTACAAAAGCATTATTTGCAACGGTTTCTTCTGCTTTTGCCCACCATCCCCACCAAACAAAACCTTTTTTGTCGATGATAGCTTTGTGTAAAGCAATTGTGTCTTTTGAGAGGTCTCTAAAACGCAATGTGATTGTTTTTATTTTATCAGAAATCATAGTTATCCCCTCATTAATCTTCTATGTTGTAATTTCTTCCAAATTTTTCTGCATTGCTTACACCAACTAGAATCAAGACAAAGCAAATCAATAATTGTTTGATCTCCAATATCAAGTGCAAGTTCAATATCCAGATTATTGCGTACAATGTTATCTATCCGATTGATAATGTCGTTTTTCTTTTCGGGAGGTAAATCCTGTATCTTGGGCAGCATAATGTTTCCAACCTCGCCCGGCAAGATTTCTAAGACACCACCGCCGTAGCTTCTGCCGCAAATCTCAGTAAAAGCAAAAGAAATACTGTTGTAGTACGAAATAAGAACCAGTTCCGGATCTACTCCTTCGTTAAACTTAATTCTATGTGTCGTATCCGTTGAAACAGCGTTGCATCGGTTTAATACAAACTTTGGATAAAGATTATTACGACGCAGGAAGAACGCATCCGGAACCCATACCGACGGAACAATGTACCACCTATCACGGATAGAACATTTATATCCTTTGTTTTCTCCTAAATCTTCTCCAAGTTTGATATACTCTTTGTGTTTTTCAGCGTATTGATCTAATGGAGTATCAGGGAAATATATGAGTCTGGCTCGTTTTCCGGCTTTACGGTTTTCGTTCCAATCTTGGCTTGTAAAATAAATGCCGTGAAGATGAGAACTTCTTCCTATTAACGGTAAAGTAACATCTTCTAAATCGTACATTTCACATACTTCGTCTGTTACCGAAAAGTAATTATTATTTCCAGTCGTAATACCTACATTAATCAAACCATAATCCGAAAACTTCGTGAAGCGTTTATCGGTTTTTATGATATTGATGAGTTCCATTTCTTTTGCAGATACAAAATACTTTGTCCACTTTTCTTTAACGTGCTGGAGCTTTTGAAATCCATTTTGACTTAAGTCAAGTTTATCAAAATCATCGAGATTATTCATTTCGAAGATCCTGATACCCTTTTCTTCTCCGCCCTTCTCACCAATAAATACAACAACCTCTTGTTCAATATTCGGAAAGACTAATTCTTCGAATGTTATCAAAGTGATCTTTTGCAAATGATTTGAAAGATACAATCTTAAATCTTCGGCGTAAGCAACTTGAAGAATCTCGGCAGGTAAAACAAACGCTATTTTACCATTTTCGGAAAGCATTTGAACACAGGCAACTACAAAAGCAACCCAAGCATTTATTAATTTGTTTGCTTTCATACCGTGAGTTGTAAGTATATCAGACTGAATCTTACGTTGTTCTTCTGTTAAGTACTGATACCGGATATATGGGGGATTGCCGAGAATCAAATCGTACTGACTGGATTTGTAGTTCCTTTGATAAAAATCGAAGAAATCTTCACAAATGACATCAACATTCTTCATCTCTTTGTATCTGTCGGAAACCTTGTTTGCTTCCTCGCTTTCGATCTCAATAGCTTGTATCATCGATATTTGTTCCATTAATCCAACAGAGAATAAGCTATCAAGGAAAACGCCATCGCCACAACTTGGTTCTAATACAGTTTGGATGTTTTCAGGCGCAAAAAGGCTAACTATTGCATTTGCTAAACGCAGTGGCGTATAATATGCCCCTCTTAATTTTTGTTCAGAGCTGTTCTTTTTGAGCTTCATAAACTACCTTCTTAAAAATCCAATCGATATACACGAGAAACCAAACCGTCTATTTCCTTAATTAGTGTATCTTTCTGACGAACAAGCGTTGTCTCAATCTGCTTAGGCGGGCACCGATCTAACCTATCGTTAATAGAATACACCTCACGACTTGCCTCTACAACTCTATCATATAATGCTTTCTGTTTAGAATCATTAAAATCAAGCTGTACAAAAGGAAGTGAAGACAGCACAAATGTCCCCCTTGAAACAAATCCACCTTCAAAATCACTACCAACTATTTGAATGATTCTCTCAGTGTAAGAATTTGCAAGCCACGCTTGGATGTATTCCAATTCATAAGGACTATCATTCTTCTTGGCGACAGCACAATAACCTGCTGTACCGCCCGAAGCAATCAACATATCCTCATTATCTAAAGCATACATCGGATTATCTTTAGCCATAACTTTTACAATAAGTTTTGATGTATTAATAAACGCCGTTAATGCTTGTGTTCTGCCATACTGATACCAAGTATCTGCGGTAGCATTCGGAACATCTCTTTTTCCCGAACTTGATACACTTTTCGGAACCAATCTATCATAGTTATCTGACAGGTAAGCAAATGCACCGGGATAATCCGACTGCATTCTTTCTATTGGAATCAAACGTCCGCTTTTATCATAGGGAAAAATGATTTTTTTGTCGGTTGAAAGCTTTGTATATGTTGTTAAACCTTTTTCCGTTGCTTTAGTAGGTTTGAAATACGGTTTCAATATTGACTTCTCTATTTCGTATTTCTTGTTGCCTTTTTGAATAGTAACAGTAGTATCATTTTCATTGATTATTTCATCCCCGGAAAACCAATAAATCGGTTTAGGTCTTTCAGCACTTGTTTGAATACCGTTAAAAACCTCTGCAACTTTTTCTAATGAAACACATACGGATTCAATATTTTTAATGGTAGCTAAAATTTCAAAGTCAGGCGAAAGTTTCCACGGAAGGTCATTCAAGGAAGAATTATTAAGTTCAATACTATCTGTCGGTTTTCCCAACCACAAATCATTAGCAGAATCAACATTTGTATATGTAAATCTTTCTTGAACTCGTTTTTGAAGTAACACAATGGAACTATATATCGTCTTATCTTCAAATAACTGCGCTGCTCCAAAGTCATCAAGGCTAATTAAATGATTGGATAACATACCACGCAATTTAGCGCCAGCACCAATCTTAAAGAATTTGTTTGGAACGATATAACAAACATATCCTTCGTTTTTTACTTTTTGCAGAGCACGCTCAAGAAATATAAAGTACTTGTCGAACTGTTTGTGAGATGATTTATACTTGTTTTTATATATTGTGAACTCAGCATCGGACAAAAGTTGATGCATATCTTCTGTTGTTACATACGGCGGATTTCCCAAAATCGCATCAAAACCATCAGCCGGCATTTCGTCCCAATCATACGGAACCAGTGAAATAATTGTATCTGTTGAGTAACGCTTACCCGCAAGCTCTTGGTTACCAACCAAAGCGTTACCATGAAGAATGTTACTACTTAATTCCGGCAGTATAGGCGTAGTATCACGCACAGAAGGCTCAGTTTCATTTTCAATAAGTTTAATCAACAACGAGAACTTAGCAACTTCTACAGCGTGAATATCAATATCGATTCCGAAAATGCAGGAACAAAGTATTTGTTTCTTTTCATCTAAAGGAAGCTTATACTTACCGTTCCCGATTTCAATCAAGTGATCTTTTTCATTAGCCAAATACCACTCTACACAATAAGCTTGCAAATATTGAAACGCTTCTTCAAGATAAACACCAGAACCGCAAGCTATATCAGCTATACGCAAATTGCAAATCTCTTCCGGTGATTTGCCTTTGCAAACGTTCGACAGCGATTTTTCAACCATATATTTTACAATCTCAGTTGGAGTAGTAACAACAGATCGATTAGCACAATCTTTCTTTTTGGCTAAACCAATCGTACCATTATTAAGCAATATAAGTTGTTCTGTTAAGAACAGCTCATAAATTTTGCCCAGCATATTCGGTTCAATGATGTTAAACATATACGGGCTTTGCGGATAGTATAACCCTTCGATCATTTCAACAATTACATTGTTATTCAAATCAAAGATAATATTCTCGCCGGAAAACATACCTGAATTATAACGTTTATCTGCTTCTTTAAACAGTTCCTCCAGCTTAGTGTGCAACGCATCCCTATCCGATATAGTTTCATTCAGTTTATGATAAAGCGGAAGATTTCTATCTTCGCAGATTCGTAAAAATACGATTTGGTTAATAAACTCTTGAACAACATCATTAAGCTTCTCTAAAGATGTGTATTGATTCCCTTTAGAATAAAGTTCGTTACTAAGTTTAACTCTCCAGTCATTGATTTGATTTAAAAATAGATTATCTACTTGTTGTTTTTGGCTGCCTTCGCCTTTAAATGTGTCGTTAAAAAACTTGTCAAACTCTCCGGAATATACCGAATCTTTTGAAACAAGGTGAAATATCTCGTCAAACTTATCAATATAATCCCTGTAATGATAGCAACGGTATCTTGAAACTCGACAATCATCAGTCTCTTTTGGTACAGTTGTAGTATCATAAATAATGAAATATTCAAAATTCGTTAGTATGGAAATCTTGTGCTTTGCATTCCATCCGTATTTTCTTGCCTGCATAGCTGGAGCAGATTCAGTATCAATGTCAACAGAAGGCCTTTTCGCTTCTACAAATAGCTTTGTTACACCACGAAGTGTTAATGAATAATCCGGACGATCTGTTTTATTTGAATAGTTTTCTGCAATAACTTCTCGGTATTGTGGAGCTAATCCAGCTTTATTAGGAACATCCCAACCCAACAATTGTAAAAACGGATCTATATACTCAATCCTGCAAGAGTGTTCGTTATAAGCGTTTTTCCCGTCCTTGTATGCAGTAATGTTATTATCAAATCTGGTAACTAAATCTTTGAGAGCATCTTTTCTAACATTCATTAAGAAATCACCTGTCTAATTAAGCATATACTTAGGGTTATTATATCATAGCTTTTCTCAAAATCCAATAGTTTAGCGCCCGAAATTTTATCTTTCGGGCGCTAAATCACTTATTTATAAATCAATTCTGTATTAACGATTTCCGTTGCACGATTACGGATATTGTTCATTCTCGCAACCCACATCATTTGGTTTTCCGCTTTGAGCTGTTCGGTTACGCCTTCTTTTTCGGAGAGTTGTTTTACTAACCGAAAGAACATATCCTCTGCCTGCTCGTCGATGTCGGCGAGGTAGGCGGTGAGCTTACAGCTTGTCATCAGATTGGTATAGCGGATTTTGTGGTGCTGTTTGATGTACCTCAAATGCCGCTTGCCCCATATCCCGATTTCAACCTTTGGCTGTTCGGGCAGCTCCAAACACGGCAGATAATAATCACCTTGCATTTCGTAGTGGATACCCGTTTTCTTGTCGTGAATTCTCTTTTCCATTGTTCATCAACCTTTCATAATATATTAGCGTGCGTCACGCTGTTTTGACTTTTTGTATCCTCTCGCCTGCTCGATAATCTCATTGAGCTTGCGCTTACCGAAAACCTTTTCCAACAGGCGATAGGCTTTGTTTTGCTCTCGGAGTTGCTTATTCAATTCCTTCAACCTTGAATTTTCGTGTTTCAGACTTTTGTTTTCGCTGTATAATCTGCCGTTCAGATTGTTGATGCGGTGATAGTTTTCCCAACCCAAATAGCTTTTTGCTACCGCAGATCGAACAAGATTTTTCAGCCGCTGGATTAACGGATCTACAAACTTTTTCTTGTAACTCTTTGCCGACATCAAGCCCTGCGGTTCCGGGAGTTGCAGCTCTGGATTATTGTCAAGCTGATGTTCTATGCTGTCGAGTGAATCCGTTGCTTCCTTGATTTTTTCAGCCGTCGCTTTCAGACCTTTGACCTCCAACTGCTTTCCCTCAATCTCCCGGTCGAGCTCGGCGACCTCTTTGGCTCGCTCCTGTTTTTTGTAATCAAGGACGGATAGGTGCTGCTCGTGCGTGCCCTTCTGTTCCCACTCGATACTGTGCCGCTCCATAATCTGAGCAAGGACTTTCTTTTCGGAAAGTATCCAGCGTTTCAGTTCGTTGTCGCTTCTGCCCTCGCCTTTGAAACCCATATTGAGCAGAGCCTGTTTCAGCGAAACTCGTGTTTCCAAACCTCGATTGCTCCCGGTGGTGAACGGTATAAAGTCGATATGGATATGCGGCGTTGCTTCGTCCATATGAAGGTGCGCCGAGAACACTCGCAGATATGGATTGCGTTCTTGGAAGCCCTGATAGTATTCGTCGAGGACTGTCCTCGCAAGCTCGGCGTGCTCTCCTGTTGCCGACATATCTTCCATGTTGCCGATTTGGAAGATGATCTCGTGGAACAGCTTTTCCTGCTTTCCGGACTCGATATGCTTGTAGTAATCGGAAATCTTTCTGTCCTTGCGTTTCTGTTTATCGTTGTACTGTTTTAGAGCTTCATCAAACATTTCGTGATACACTTTCTTGATTGGCTCGTTGCAGTAATCTATATTCAAATGGGTACGCTCGCTGTCCACGTTCTCCGCTGTGAAACTGCGGCTGTTGTGCGTGACGGAGCCTTTACCCACCATTGCGCTGATCGTTCTCTTCATTTATCTACCTCAAATCTGTATAATAATATGGTTATCTCATTGGTTTATCTCTAACTCAGGTTCTGTTACTCTTGCCAAGAGTAACGCAAAAGCACTTTTGACAGCAGAGCCATCAAAAATGCAACCTGCGAGCAGGTTTTGCGCTCTTCGAGGAGCAAGGGCAGCCCTTTGAAAAGGGCTCCCTGCACCCCGCCTAAACTTTATTGCGTGTCAGTCCGTGTCGGCTGTGTCGGTGTTTCACACACCCCACAATCACCGTCACGGCTGTCACGCTTTGACACGCCGCCCTCAAAGATAAGCGTTATCTTTCGACCGTCGTGTGTCCGCTGATAGTGATAGGCGATCTTGTATTCGTCCATCAGACGGTTAACGTTGACGTTCAGCTTTTGTGTAATAGCATTTGGCTTGATGCCAACGGCGAGATACTCGCAGAGCTCCGTCGGTGTTCCGCTCCATTGCAGATTGTCAGCGTTTATCCTTTCGGCGATTCTGTCGAGCAACGGTTCAGGCGGTGCTTTCCACAATTCGGTTTCGATTTTGTCAAGCTCCCATACCAGTGTTTCTGTGTTCTTCTTCAAGTACACACGCTGGTCTTGCTGATCTCTGCCCGATACTTCGAGCGTGGCATTATTGCTCGTACGCTTATCTTTGGAAAGAACGAATCCTCCGTCAGCAGCGCCGAGCAAACCGTTAGTGCCGGAAATCATATCGAATTTATCGTCCGCCGTTTGCTTGCGTGTATGATGGACAACCAACATACAAATGTTGTGGTTGTCGGTGAAGCTCTTTAGCTTCGTGATGATCTGATAGTCATTGGCGTAGCTGTAATTCTCGCCGCCGACTTCTCTGACCTTCTGCAAGGTGTCGATAATCACAAGCGAAGTATCTGGGTGCTTCTGTAAAAAGCCGTCCAGCTGCTCGTCCAAGCCATTGCCTAGCTGATGAGCTGATACCGAAAAGAACAGGTTTTCGTTTTCGGCTGTTCCGAACATACGATACAGCCGCTTTTGCAATCTCGGATAGTTGTCCTCCAGAGCGAGATACAATACCTTACCCTGCCGAACATCAAAGCCCCACAGGTTTGTGCCTGTGCTGACGTGATAGGCAAGCTGTGCCATCAAAAAACTCTTGCCGATCTTCGGAGAGCCGGCGAAAAGATATGTTCCCCGGTAGAGCAAGCCGTCGATGATCGGCGGCTTACTCTGATAGGCGCTGTCAAACAGCTCGGTCATCGAGACCGTGTGTAAATACGATTCGTCAATATCGCAAAGGTCGTATTTTTCATTCATAGTTCAATCCTCCTTTTAGCTGGCTTCTTTATCTCTAAAGTAGCCGGTTTCTTCCCAGACTTTTTTGTCGGGACAGTAGTAGTTGTACTCGCTTGATTTGTCAAGCTTCATAGCATAGCCGAATTTCAAGATGCCCTGTTGCAAACCAACACGGACATATTGAGCATCTTTGCCGATAGCCTTTGCGATCTCGGTAATAGGAACGTTCCTTCCTGTGAATTTCGGACAATCTATATATAGTTTATTCTCCATAGCATATCCTCCTGTTAATTATTTGCGCATTTTAAGTTCGCATATTCATTGTATACGCATTTATATGACTTGTCAATACCTAATTTTAAAAATTATGTATTTTAATTTCGCAAACGTACTTGCAATTCACAAAGAAGTGTGTTATTATTATAATGAGGTGATGACGAAATGGATAATTTGCAAACCTTAATCGGCGAAAGAATCGCCAAACAGCGCAAGCAGCTTCGGATTAGTCAGACCGAGCTTGCGGAACAATTGGGAAAATCACTCCGCACCGTGCAGAAGTACGAAAGTGGAGAAATAGATATGTCCGTCTCTGTATTAGAACAGATAGCGGACATATTAAAAATGCCCATCAATTACTTGATAGGCTACGATTCGTCGCATATTAAATTGGAAACATTGGGCGATGTGTATGCGTACTTGTTCGAGCTGGATCGAAAACAAGACCTTCGCTTTGAGGTCGAATTTACTAAAGGACCCGAAACAATCAGAAAGGTATCACTTGTATTCGATGTACACGAAGCTGATGGCAACAGTGCGCTTTATACAATGTTGAGGAACTTCGATTATAATCGTGAAAGTTTTGAAACCTATAAAATCGACTACGAGATGTTCCGTGATTGGGAAGAAAAAGAAATCAAATCCCGGAGCGATTACTTCCTGACGGACAGAGAATATGAGGTTTTAGATAACGAGGAACGGTTAAGAAAATTCAACGAATACTACATAAAGAAGTTCCAAGAACAAGCAAACAAAGGTGATACGGAGCAATAAGCTCTTATCATAAATAAAACTAAAACAAGGAGGTTTTGGAGAGTGAGGTTGCCAAACGGTTACGGCGGCGTCACAAAGCTATCGGGTAGGCGTAGAAAACCCTATATGGTCAGAAAAACTATCGGCTGGCACATTGATGAAAAGACAGACAAAAAGGTTCAGGACTATGTGGTCATAGGCTATGCAGCCACCAAATCTGAGGCACTGCAAATGCTGGCAGACTACAACAACAATCCCTTTGACGTTTCTGCTTCCAAGATCACATTCAAGGAAGTGTATGAGCGTTGGTCTGCGGAGAAGTTTCCGACGGTATCGGATTCCAACGTAAAAGGTTACAAGGCTTCATATAAAGCCTGCGTACCGCTTTACGACAAGGTGTTCAAGGAAATCAAGCTTGCAGAGCTGCAAAACGTCGTGGACACCTGCGGCAAGAATTATCCCACGTTGCGAAAACTGAAAGTTCTTTTGAATCAGCTCTACGAATACGCTATGAAAAATGAGCTGTGCAACAAGGATTATTCCGAATATGTGGACATTGTAAAGCATAAAGGCCGCAACCCGAACAAAAGGGATCGGGAAAAGTTCACCAAAGCAGAAATCGACCGCTTATGGAAAGCGTCAGATGACAAGTATTATCAGATCGTCCTCATGCTGATTTATTCGGGTGTGAGGATTTCCGAAATACTGAATCTAAAACGAGAAGATGTAAACCTGAAAGAACAATATTTTGATATCAAGCTCAGCAAAACTGACAACGGAATCAGACGAGTACCGATCGCCGACAAGGTACTGCCGTTCTTTAAGAACTGGTACAACGACGGCGAGAGCGAATATCTGCTTCATACCGAAAATGGAAACAAGTTTGATTACCGCAATTACTACGATAGTTATTTTACGCCGCTTATGGTCAATCTGAATATGGATCACACACCGCATTGTACACGACACACATGTATCTCAATGCTGGCGGAAGCACAGGTTGACCAAACCACAATTAAAAAGATTGTCGGACACTCGGGCGCTATGACGATGACCGAAAGAGTGTACACACATTTAGACGTTGAGGTGCTAATCAATGCGATCAATAAAATCTAAAAGCAAAAAAAGAAAGAGATGTCTTTCTGAACTTAGAAAAACATCTCTTTTGATTGCTTATTGAGGTTGAGAACTGTTGCTACTTATGTGTTACTTGCTTGTTGCTTATCTAACACATTTAAGCACATCTCAAACCGTTTGAATACTCCAAAAACCCTGTAAACAGTAGCCTTGAAGCGTGCTGGAAAGCACAAAGATTATCTCTTTGAGAACTGAGGAGCTCTACGAGCTGCTTTAAGACCGTATTTCTTACGCTCTTTCATTCTCGGATCACGAGTTAAGAAGCCTGCCTTCTTGAGTTTGCCACGGAGATTCTCTGTGTCATACTGAAGAAGAGCTCTTGAAATACCGTGACGGATAGCACCGGCCTGGCCTGTTACGCCGCCGCCTGATACTCTGCAAACGATGTCGAACTTCTCGTCTGTTTCTGTAAGAGCGAGAGGCTGTCTTACGATGAGCTTGAGTGTTTCAAGACCAAAGTAATCGTCAATGTCACGATCGTTGATTGTGATTTTGCCTGTGCCCTGATAAAGTCTTACACGAGCAACAGAACTTTTTCTTCTGCCTGTACCGTAAAAATAAGGTGTCTTATCGTACATTATCTTTTGCCTCCTTCAATTAGTCTTCAATCATTGCAGGCTTCTGAGCCTGATGATTGTGTTCTGCACCCTCAAAGAGTCTTAATCTTAAAAGAGCTGCTCTGCCGAGTGTATTTTTAGGAAGCATACCCTTAACGGCAAGCTCCATAGCCTTTGTAGGCTTTGTTGCCATAAGTGTATCGTAACGAGTTTCCTTAAGATGACCGATATAGCCTGTGTGGCGCTGCCACTTCTTCTGTGTGAGCTTGTTACCTGTAAGAACAGCGTCCTTGCAGTTGATGATGATTACATGATCACCACAGTCAACATTGGGAGTAAAAGTAGCCTTGTTCTTACCTCTGAGGAGAGTAGCTGCCTGAGCTGCTACACGACCGAGTGACTTGCCGGCTGCATCAATTACATACCAGTTGCGCTCAACTTCGTTTGGTTTAGCTAAAAAAGTTGACATAACAATATCCTCCTGTATTTTTTCACTGTGAGATTGATTATATTACAATTTATGCCCATTGTCAACACTTTTTTGAAAAAATTTAATTTAGCTTTGAACAATCTCTCAAATACGCTTGTTTACTCTCATATACTCTCGTATACTCACATACTATTTTTAAAATAATTTTCTGAAAATGCCGATAAATACTGAATTTTTTAAATTTTGCGCACATTTATTAAAAAAGCAAAAATTCACAATAAGTTCACAATATGAATATTTTTCCGTCAAAAACGGCTGTTATGATATAGTCACAATAAAAAAAGGAGGTGAAAAAATTGAAAAACACGAAGTCGGCAGTTCTTGCCTGCGTCACAAGTCAGTACAACTGTGACAGAATTATCCGAATTGCCAAAGAAATTGCCGACAGCTCTGATTGCGAACTCAGAGTTATGAGCGTTTTAAAACCGATGTCAGACTATTCGTCAGTAAGTGATGAAATCGAGTATCTTTACCTTATTGCAAAGGAATCGGGTGCAGATATGACCGTGATGTTTTCGGATGACGCACCAAAGGTTACTGCCGAATTTGTAGGTGACAACAATGTTGAACGCATTGTAACGGGTATGCACGACGGAAAAGACAACAGCTTTCTTGTAAAGTTTAACGAGCTTTCCCCCACAACCCCCATAACCATGGTTTCAAAGGACAATATGGTTTACAGCATGGATTTGTGCAGATCCTATTCATAAATTTTTTTGATACAAATTTCTTTTCTCTCCACCAAACATACATAAATACAATTTTATTAACACCGAAGAATCGTATAAATCTTTCTTCTTAAAATATACTCTCTCCGAAAATGACCTGCTGTTTTTCAGTAGGTCATTTTCATATACATCTGCCATCGGCGAACTATGTTTGCTACGCAAGCTATACAGAAACTATTTCAACATAAGTTTATGTTCCCACCCAAATTATAAAAGCCTTGCAATTTTTTTACTTGCAAGGCTTTGTTGTGTTTAATTATAATGTAAAAAACATCGGAATACACCCGTCAATATAGTTGTAAGAATCCTTTTTCATAAACTCTGTAAATTCACAAAATCCATTTCTTTTGTAAAAGTTTACAGCCTCGGGTACTGAATACAATAAGATATAATCAAAAGAAATTGCTTCTTCGGAAATCTCAATCAATTTTTTCAAAACCTCACACAACATTAAATCGCTGAATTTAAAATCATCGTCATAAGATTTATGCTGATAGGTTTTATCTATTGCAAAATATTTTATTTCTGCTGCAGGATATGTTATTGAATCATTTTCATAAGCTTTTTTCAGTCCTGATGCACAATAGGTACAATATCCGATTATCTGACCATTTGTTTCATCCAAAAAAACAAATGTAGTTCCCTCGTCATTTTCTTTCATCTGTATAAGCATTTTGTCAAGTTCTTCTGAACCACAAGAAAAATCCTCAATTAATTCAATGTTAATTGAGGAAATTCTCTTAAATTTATATTTAAACTTTTTTACTTCTTCAAATCCCACTCAACATCACCTTTGTTGTGCTTTTTCAACCTATCCTGAAGAAGATGTTTTCCGGAATGCTCTTTAGCTTTTTTATCGAAATTTTCAACCTTATCAACAGCAATTTCAAATGTTTTATCCATTGGTACTGCAAGAACAGCCATATTAGTTTCCTCCTTCGTATTATTAATAGCACACCACACCCTTTTCTTTAGCATACAAATATCTGTATGCAACAAAAAAGTATTTATACTATCTGCTTTAATTTTAAACTAATAAACATATCTTGTCAATGATATATTCACAAATAATCAAGAAAGACCATCCAAAACGGATGGTCCTTAAACAGCAACAACTATACAATTAAAAAATCACCGAAACGAAAAAAACAGCCCTCATGGCTGTTTTTTGGTGCCGGTGACCGGACTTGAACCGGTACGGTCGCAATGACCGAGGGATTTTAAGTCCCTTGTGTCTGCCTATTCCACCACACCGGCAAATATATTTGGTGACCCGGACGAGAATCGAACTCGTGTTACCGCCGTGAAAGGGCGGTGTCTTAACCGCTTGACCACCGGGCCAAATATGGTAGCGGAAATAGGACTTGAACCTACGACACTTCGGGTATGAACCGAATGCTCTAGCCAGCTGAGCTATTCCGCCATGTAATACATGAAGATTTCTAACCGAAATCAGCAAGATTTATTATAGGGCAAAAAGGACGATTTGTCAACACTTTTTTTAATTTTTTTCAAAAAAGTTTTTATTATTTTAAAAATCTGCTTTTCGGGCAGAAAATATATTTTTCCGCCCGAAATCACGAAGTAAATTTTAACGGTTTGTCAATTATTCAAGAAAAGCCGCACCGATAATGCCAGCATCATTGCCAAGGCTTGCCTTGCAGATGACTGTCTGCTTATCGTTATGCTTTGTATATCTTTCCTTTTCAACAATCGTACGGAGCGGAGCAAGAAGATTCTCGCCCTGATTTGAAATACCGCCGCCGATACAAAGGATATCCGGCTGGAAAATATTAATAATATTCACAAGACCGCAAGCGAGATAACCGATATACTCGTCAATTACGGTTTTGGCATTTGCATCACCTGCAAGAACAGCATCAAACGCAGTCTTGCCTGTAACCTTGTTAATATCACCGTCACATGACTTGAGCATATAGCTGAAGTCGAAGTTCTCCTTGAGGATTTCCTGCTTTGTGAGGTTAATAAGACCTGTTGCAGACGCATACGCCTCCCAACAGCCCTTTCTGCCGCACGCACATTCCTTACCGTCTTTAACGATAACCATATGTCCAAGCTCAGCGCCTGCATAGTTAGAACCGCTGTAAATCTTGCCGTTAATAATGATACCGCCGCCGATACCTGTGCCGAGTGTTATTGCAATCGCATTTTTTGCACCCTTTGCACTGCCTGCAAGATACTCGCCGAGGGCAGCAGCGTTTGCATCGTTTTCAACGCAAATCTTTGTATTGAGTCTTTCCTCCATCATCTTGACAACCTGCCAGTTATGGAAGAAAAGATTAGCCGAATACTCTATAACGCCTGTTTTCGGATTAACCGCACCCGGTACACCGATACCGATTGACTCAATATCATCAATTGTGAGTTTTGCTTTTTCAATTGCCTTTAATGCAACATCTGCCATACTGTCGCAGATTTCGCTTTCGGGACGGGGCACATTTGTTTTACAGCTTGCCTTTGCGATAATTTCGTAATTTTCGTCAACAACACCGGCTACAATGTTTGTTCCGCCCAGATCAATTCCGAGTCTGTACATAAACTGTCGGCACATCCTTTTCTTTTATTTTATGCAAATATTTATGATTTATCAATTATGAATGATAAGAGTAGTTAGGAGCTTCTTTTGTAATCTGAATATCATGCGGATGGCTTTCACGCAGACCTGCACCTGAAATCTGAACAAATCTTGCCTTTTCATGAAGATCCTTGATTGTTGCACAGCCTGTGTAACCCATACCTGCACGAAGTCCGCCGAGCATCTGATAAATTGTGTCTGAAAGAGGTCCCTTGTAAGGTACACGACCTTCAACGCCTTCGGGAACAAACTTGTTGTTACTTGCCTGGAAGTATCTGTCTGCACTGCCTTTGCCCATTGCTCCGAGACTGCCCATGCCTCTGTAAACCTTAAACTGTCTGCCCTGATAGATTTCGTTGTCTCCGGGGCTTTCGGCACAACCTGCAACAAGTGAACCGACCATTACAACACTGCCGCCTGCGGCAAGTGCCTTAACGATATCACCGCTGTACTTGATACCGCCGTCTGCGATTACAGGGATACCGTACTTTGACGCTTCACAAGCGGCGTCATAGATAGCTGTAATCTGAGGAACACCGATACCTGCAACGATTCTTGTTGTACAGATAGAACCCGGACCGATACCAACCTTAATAGCGTCTGCGCCGGCATCAATAAGAGCCTTTGCTGCTTCTGCCGTAGCAATGTTACCTGCGATAAGAGGAAGGTTCGGATATGCTTTCTTAACCTTTGCAACAGACTGAACAACATTTGAGTTGTGACCGTGTGCAGAGTCAAGAACAACAACATCAACCTGTGACTCAACAAGAGCGGCAACTCTGTCAAGAACATCCTTTGTAGCACCGATAGCGGCACCGCAGATAAGTCTGCCCTTGTCATCACGGGCAGAGTTGGGATACTGAACGCTCTTTTCAATATCTTTAATTGTGATAAGTCCTTTAAGACTGCCGTCCTTGCCGACAATCGGGAGCTTTTCGATTCTGTGCTCACGGAGAATCTGCTGAGCCTGCTTAAGAGTTGTGCCGACAGGAGCGGTAACAAGGTTTTCATGCGTCATAACAGCAGAAATCGGCTGTGCAAAATCGGCGCCTGTCATAAAACGCATATCACGGTTTGTAATAATGCCGACAAGCTTGCCGTCACGGCAAATCGGAACACCTGAAATTTTGTACTTACCCATAAGTTCATCTGCATCTCTTACCGTGTTCTCGGGAGAAAGGAAGAACGGATTAACGATAACACCGTTTTCACTTCTCTTTACTCTGTCAACCTGATCTGCCTGCTTTTCAATTGACATATTCTTATGAATAATACCAACGCCGCCCTCACGAGCCATGGCAATTGCCATATCTGTTTCGGTAACTGTATCCATAGCGGCAGTCATAAGCGGAGTATTAAGCTTGATTGTCTTGGTAAGATGAGTCGACACATCAACATTCTTGGGTTCAACATCTGATTCGCCCGGAATAAGGAGAACATCGTCGAATGTAAGGCCCTTCTTGCCAAATTTTTCGTCATAACTTGTATTCAGCATATTATTCCTCCATACTACAAAATTCGATTTTTATTGTTACCTATTATTATAACAAATCGACCTGTGATTATCAAGACAGAAAAAGTTTTTTTAAACAAAAAATTTGTAATTCATTTTTCCGTATTGACAATATGTTCCGTAAATTATAAAATAGTATTGTATTGCCTGTTTTACTGAATATTTGCTTTATTTTGGTTACTGTGACAGGCTTATTATGTGATAACAGAGGTATAAAATGAACATAACAAAACAGATTTTCAAAAAAAGCGTTTTAGTCGGTACAATCGCTCTTTCGATTGCAGTATTTGCAGGGTGTTCCGACTCGGCAAATTCTTCAACAACTGATACCACAAAACCCACTGAAGCTCAAACAACCGTACAGGCTACTGAAGGCACTGCAAAATCCGGTATGACGAATGAATCGTTTGACTTAAAATCATTGCATACCTGCAAAGAAAATGACGAAGATGACCTTGTAGGCACATGGCAGATAACCTCGGGCGAGGGTTCGCAGTATGCAAGCTTTTACTATATGTTTAACGGCGAGGGCAAGTCTATACTCATCAGCGGAACTTCGGGATATTTCGGCAAATACAGCTACGATACCGATGATGACAACAATCCGACATTTACCACAAAGCTTGTTTTCGGACTGAACGGAACTTACACCTACAAGCTTTCAGATGACAAAAAAACTGCCGAGCTGACAAATACAAATACAAAGGCGGTTTCAACGCTCAAGAAAACAGACGATCCCGACTTTGTTCCCACCCCCGACAAAGACGCATCAATTGATGATAAGCTTGTAGGCTGCTGGATGTCAGACAGCGGTGAGTATCTCTGCTTTGACAAGAGCGGAATTATGTATCAGAATCTTTTTGACTATATGTTTGCATATTCAAACTACACGGCAAGCGAAGGTAAAATTGTTTCAACATACACAACCTCCGACCAAAAAACAACAGATAAATACACATACTCTGTTGACGGCGACACTCTTACACTCAACAATGATACATACTCAAGAATTTCTTTCAGTGATTTAAAGTGATGAATCACCGTTGATTCAATGTTGAAAACTTTTCGTATTTTCTTAACATCATAACAACAATCCCCGAACACAAAAATGTTCGGGGATTTCTGATTTTCAGAAAGTTATTAACATTTTATCCATACGGTCTTAAAAAGTCAAAAGGCGGAAGATTTCTGACAACTCCGAAAACGAGCAGTATTCCTATCAGCACAAATGTCAGAACCGTGTCAAATTTTTTCAGAGTAAGTCTGCCGTACCTTATGTAGCCGTAAAGCATTTTTCCGAGCAGATACAGAATGAGCGGTGAGATTACAAACAAAACCTGATTGCACTCAAAAGCACCCTTAAAATCAAGCCTTACAATATGAGTCAACATTCCCGTTACACCGCAGCCGGGGCAATAAAGTCCCGTTATCTTTCGGAATACACACGGAATTGCAAAGCCGGTAAACGAAACAATTAAATAATATAAAACACCGGCTGCGACCAAAAAAATCGCAGCCGTTGAAAATTTTAATAATCTTTTTTTCATTGATTACTGTGGGGGAAGCATCTTGTTAAGCTCACTCTGCATAAGAGCATAAGCAACAATGCTAAGACCAAAGATTGAAAGAACAAGATAAATTACAGATGCACTTGTATCAACCATAATGCCTCTCTGCATTTTTGCCTCATTGAGCTTTTCACCCTGCTTGTAGCACCAGTAATAACCGTAAATACCGCAAGTCACAAGTGTGAGCAAGAATACAACTCCGCCTGATGTACCGTCCTGCTGATGACCCGAAACATAGTTTGTTTCGTCATTAAGCATGATAAGCCAGTAAATTCCGTAAATACCGCAAGTGATGATTGAAAGAAGGATTGCAATACCTACACTTCTCTGTTTCATAATAATTACCTCCGTTAACCTCTTTCAAGGGATTTTAGCAAGGTAAATTATACCATTAGTACGGTATAATGTCAATATAATTTTGTTTTGATATTTGCTATAGTTTGCTGATTTTTGTGAGAACACAGTATGTTGATTACTTGATAACTTCCATACCGCCCATGTAAGGACGAAGAGCCTCAGGAATCCTGATTGTGCCGTCTTCGTTAAGGTTGTTCTCAAGGAACGCAATGAGCATTCTCGGAGGTGCAACAACCGTGTTGTTAAGAGTATGTGCAAAGTATTTCTTGCCGTCCTCGCCTGTAACTCTGATTTTAAGGCGGCGAGCCTGTGCGTCACCGAGGTTTGAACATGAACCAACCTCAAAATATTTCTTCTGACGAGGTGACCAGGCTTCAACATCAAGTGAACGAACCTTAAGGTCAGCAAGGTCGCCTGAACAACATTCGAGTGTACGAACAGGAATATCCATTGAACGGAAAAGGTCTACTGTGTTCTGCCAAAGCTTGTCAAACCACATTTTGCTGTCCTCAGGCTTACAAACAACAATCATTTCCTGCTTTTCAAACTGATGAATTCTGTAAACGCCTCTCTCCTCAATGCCGTGAGCACCCTTTTCTTTTCTGAAGCAAGGCGAATAGCTTGTGAGAGTGTAAGGAAGATTTTCTTCCTTGTTGATTGTGTCAATGAACTTGCCAATCATTGAATGTTCGCTTGTGCCGATAAGATAAAGGTCCTCGCCCTCAATCTTGTACATCATTGAATCCATCTCGGCAAAGCTCATAACGCCTGTTACAACATTACTTCTAATCATAAAAGGCGGTACACAGTATGTGAAACCTCTGTTAATCATAAAATCACGGGCATATGCGATTACTGCACTGTGAAGTCTTGCAATATCGCCCATAAGATAATAGAAACCGTTACCCGCAACCTTTCTTGCAGAATCAAGGTCGATACCGTTGAATTTTTCCATAATTTCTGTGTGATAAGGAATTTCAAAATCCGGTACAAACGGATCGCCGAACTTCTCAATTTCAACATTCTGACTGTCATCCTTACCAATCGGAACAGACGGATCAATAATGTTAGGAATCTGCATCATGATTTCTGTTACCTTTGCAGAAAGGTCTGATTCCTGCTTTTCAAGCTCTGCAAGCTGTTCTGCCTGCTTTGTAACTTCTTCTTTAAGAGCCATACCCTCTTCTTTTTTGCCCTGAGCCATAAGAGAGCCAATCTGCTTTGAAATTTTGTTTCTGTTTGAGCGGAGTTCATCAGCCTGCTTTTTAACGGCTCTGCTCTGCTCATCAAGCTCAATTACCTGATCAACAAGCGGAAGCTTGTAATCCTGAAACTTCTTTTTGATATTTTCTTTTACTGCGTCGGGATTTTCTCTTAAAAATTTAATATCTATCATTTTAAAATACCTCTTTATGTAATGTTATTTAAGTTTGTTTGAAAGCTCTGTAAGTTCTTCGTCCGAATAGAATTCAATTTGAAGAACACCGCCCTGCTTGCCCTTGCTCTTTGAAACGCTGATTTTTCGTCCAAGGCTTTCCGAGAGTGCAAGTTCAACCATGCTGTAGAACGAAGGCTTTTTCTCAGGCTTCTCTTCCTTCTGAACTGTCGGTTTTTTCTTGCAGATTTTCTCAACCTGTCTTACCGAAAGATCTTTTGCCACAATTTCATCTGCAAGCTCAGTCATAAGTTCTTCATCCTCAAGTGTAAGCAATGCTCTTGCATGACCTGCCGAGATTTTGCCGTCTTTGAGATATTCCATTATATTATCGGGAAGTTTAAGAAGTCTTAATGCATTTGCAACTGCGGGACGGGATTTTCCGACCGACTTTGCAACTTCCTCCTGTGAAAAACCATGTTCATCAATAAGAGCCTTGTAGCCGAGAGCCTCTTCAACAGGGCTTAAATCCTCACGCTGAAGATTTTCAATAAGGGCAATCTCCATTGTTTCGGTATCGGTAAGCTCCTTGATTATAACAGGGACTTCGGTAAGGCCTGCCATACGGCTTGCTCTGTATCTTCTTTCACCTGCCACAATCTGATAACCGCCGAGTGTAAGCGGACGAACAAGCAACGGCTGTAAAAGTCCGTGCTGTGAAATACTCTCTGCAAGCTCCGACAAAGCCTGTTCGTCAAATTCTTTTCTCGGCTGAGTACGGTTCGGTTCAATCTCCGAAATTTTAAGTGTTACTGTTCCGCCCTCTGTTTCGGAATCGTTCTCTATAAATATTGCGTTAAGGCCTTTTCCAAGACCACCGAGTTTTTTTGCCAAATCAGCCTCTCTCCTTTCCGACTATTTCCTCGGCAAGTGCCGTATATGCCTGACTGCCCTTACAGGATTTGTCGTAGTAGATAACAGGCATACCAAAGCTCGGTGCTTCGGAAAGTCTTACTCCCCTCGGAACAACTGTTTTGAAAACCTTTCGTGGGAAGAATTTTTTCACTTCATCTACTACCTGTTGTGTAAGATTAAGTCGTCCGTCATACATTGTAAGCAGAACGCCTTCAATTTCAATTGATTCGTTGTACTGTCTTTTTATTCTTCTTACCGTATTGATAAGCTGTGACAATCCTTCAAGTGCATAATATTCGCATTGAATCGGCACAAGGAATGTGTCGGCAACCGTTAACGCATTTGCCGTGATAAGTCCGAGTGACGGAGGACAGTCGATGATTATGTAATCATAATACTGCTTTATCGGGAGCAAAGCATTCTTTAAAAGTGCCTCTCTGTGCGGTTTTTCTGCAATTTCAAGCTCTGCGGCAGCCAAATCAAGGCTTGACGGAAGAATGTGCAGATTGTCATACGGAGTTGTAAGAACACATTGTTCGGCTTTTGCACCGTCAACAAGAATTGAGTAAGTTGAAAACTTAACCTTGCTCTTATCAATGGCGACACCGCTTGTGGCATTTCCCTGTGGATCAGCGTCAACAAGCAATGTTTTCTTTCCCATTTTTCCCAGACAAGCCGCAAGATTAACGGAGGTTGTGGTCTTTCCCACACCTCCCTTTTGGTTTGATATTGCAATTATTTTTGCCAAAAAATCACCTTGTCTTTTGTTTTTATGATTTTTATATCTTTTACTTTAAAATTATATCATAATGCACACCATTTTTAAAGCTATTTTAAAGATTTTTTGGGATTTAATGCAACTTTTTTTCTTAATCAAAAGCAAATGTTTCACGTGAAACATTTGCTGTGTAACCAAAAAAATAAAAACTACAACAACGCAAAAAGCCGCACATTACTGTGCGACTCTTTGCAAGGGGTTTAGATAAGGAAATGGGTATGAGTGGAACGGATGCTTTCGCACCCTCTGAAAAGTGAATTAAGCAGTTTTTTCTGCATCAGGCTTTTGATGTCTTTTAGGAATCCGTATTGTGTATTCGATAAAATTGTCTGTGTCTTTTTTGTCTGATTGTGCATCGATTCCTGCAAGACGCATTGTATCAATAGCCTTATTGATTGTGTTAAGAAAAATTCGTAAGTCTTTTATCACCGCTTTGCTTGTACCTTTGGATTTTGTTGTTTTTGGTACTGAATTAATTAAAATGCTGACGAGTTCATCAGTCTGACTTGTGTTGAGATTCTCCGAAATTATTTTTGACAGAGCCTCATGCCTTAAAGCGTCATCTTCAATTCTTAAAAGAGCCCTTGCGTGTCTTTCGCTCAATCCTGCGTTTACAATCCATTCCTGCTCCTCGTATGTAAGGCGAAGAAGTCTTAGCTTGTTCGCAATTGTTGATTGGCTCTTGCCCAGTCGGTTCGCTGCTTCCTCTTGGGTAAGACCGTAGCGCCTGATCAGCTTTGAAATCCCGCGAGCTTCCTCGAATATACCGAGGTCGCTTCGCTGGAGATTTTCAAGGAGAGCATAAATGGCTGACTCTTTTTCCGAACACTTTAAAACGATGCACGGCACCTTTCGTAATCCTGCCAAAACCGATGCCCTGAGGCGGCGCTCACCTGCCACAAGCTCATACTCCGCAGCCGAGATTTTTCTCACCGACAACGGCTGCAAGATACCGTTTTCGCTGATTGATGCGGAGAGAGCTGCAAGTTCGGTTTCGTCAAAGGTTTTGCGAGGTTGTGCTTTGTTCGGTCTGATTTTAATAATCGGAATCTCTAAAACTTTGTTATCGTTTTTGAGCATAAAATTCAACCGCATCGCCTCAATGTTCGTTAGCATCAGGGGTTGTCCCTGTGCTATTATAATAACATAGACACGGTGCGGTTGTTGTCGCTTTGTGAGCAACTTTTTTAAGAAGTTTTACCACAAAATGGTAATTTATCAAAAAAGCTGTCGAAATTTATCACAACGGTTGTGACTTTATTTTTCCCGAAATTCTCGGGTATTGTTTCGGTGTGGGTTTTACCTTTTTAATTACAATGATTGTACGCTCGCCCTCGTCACACGGAAGATTAAACTTGTAAACCTTTTCAACCTTACCGCCGAGTAATTTCAAAGCATTTTCTGCTCCGTCAAGTTCTTCATCGGCATTCGGTCCTTTCATTGCTGCAAACAAACCGCCAACCTTGACATACGGCAGGCAGTATTCGCAGAGAACATTCAGCCTTGCAACAGCTCTTGAAACGGCAATATCAAACTTTTCACGATAAAGCTTATTTTTACCGCCCTCCTCTGCCCTGCTGTGAACAAGCTCAGCATCAAGGCCTGTATCGTTAAGAACTGTGTCGAGAAATGTAAGTCTTTTGTTAAGGCTGTCGAGAAGCGTCAGCTTAATGTCAGGTCTTGCAATTTTAAGCACAACACCGGGAAAACCGGCACCTGTTCCCACATCAATAATGCTTGCATTCTTTTTTACATCAACAAAGTTGTAAAGTGTAAGGCTGTCGGCAAAATGCTTGACCGCAACTCCGTGTTCATCGGTTATTGCAGTAAGATTCATCTTTTCGTTCCACTCAACAAGCAATTTGAAGTAGATTTCAAACCTTTGGAGCATTTCATCGTCAAGTTTGGTTTTAAAACCATCAGTAACGGTAGTAAGAGTATCTTTAATTGCCATTACTGCCTCCTGTTGTTCTGAGCAAGCCAGATAAGTAGTACGCTGATATCCGCAGGAGAAACGCCCGAAATTCTTGACGCCTGTCCGATATTGAGCGGTTTAATCTTATTAAGCTTTTCCCTTGCCTCAAGTCGAAGTCCTTCAATTTCATTGTAATCAAAGTCCTTTGGCAATTGCTTAACTTCAAGCTTTTTCATTTGCTCAACCTGTTTAAGCTGTTTTTGAATATAGCCCTCATACTTAATTTCAATTTCAACCTGTTCAAAGATATTCGGATCAAGCTCCGGTCTTGTTTTGTCAATGTTCTTGAGTGCATCATAACCAAGCTGAGGGCGTTTCATAAGGTCAATAAGTCGTACACCCGAAGTAATTTCAGATGTTTCACGTGAAACAAGTATCTCATTTACCTCATCAGTAGGTGAAATCACCGTACTTTTAAGTCTATTAAGTTCTTCTTTTTTAAGTTCCTGTTTTTTAAGAAACTTTGCGTATCTTTCGTCGCTTATAAGACCAATTCTGTGACCGAGTGGAGTCAGTCTTTCGTCGGCATTATCCTGACGAAGTACAAGTCTGTACTCACTTCTTGAAGTCATCATTCTATACGGCTCATTTGCTCCCTTTGTAACAAGGTCATCAACAAGTGTGCCTATATAGCTTTCCGAACGGTCGAATATAACAGGATCTCTGCCGAGAACCTTCATTGCGGCATTAATACCTGCAACAAGTCCCTGAGCCGCAGCCTCCTCATATCCCGAAGAACCGTTGAATTGACCGGCACCGAAAAGTCCTTCAAAATTTTTAAATTCAAGCGTCGGGTTCATTGCGAGCGGATCAACGCAATCATATTCAATTGCATAAGCAGGTCGCATAATAAGGCAATGTTCAAGACCTTTTATTGTGTGGTAGAATTTAAGCTGAACTTCTTCCGGTAGTGATGAGCTCATTCCCTGAAGATACATTTCCTCGGTATCAAGTCCGCACGGCTCAATAAAAAGCTGATGTCTTGGCTTATCCTTAAAACGCATAATTTTATCTTCAAAGCTTGGACAATAACGGGGACCAACACCCTCAATTTTGCCGGCATAAAGGGGAGAACGGTTAATATTTTCAAGAATAATCTGCTTTGTTTCGTCATTTGTCCAACTGACATGGCATTCAACCTTGTTTTCACCGAGATTCTCAGTTTCATAAGAGAACGGCTGCGGAGGTTCATCACCTTTTTGAACTTCAAGCTCAGAAAAATCAATTGAACTTTTCAGAACCCTTGCCGGAGTACCTGTCTTAAATCTTCTCAAAGGCAGACCGAGTTTTTTAAGGCTTGAACCGAGAAATGCGGCGGGAAAAATTCCGTCGGGACCGCTTTCATATGAAACCTCACCGACAAAAATTCTTCCGCCGAGATATGTACCCGTTGCAATAATAACGGTCTTGCACTTAAATACAGCAAGCATTCTTGTGGTAAGATTATAACCGCCCTCCGTCTTTTCAATATCCGTAATTTCAGCCTGACGAAGGTCGAGATTTTTCTGTAATTCAATCTTATGTTTCATAACGGAAGAATATTTTCTTCTGTCAATCTGTGCTCTCAGCGAATGAACAGCAGGACCTTTTCCCCTGTTAAGCATTCTAGACTGCAAAAAACATTCATCGGCAGTCTTTCCCATTTCACCGCCGAGTGCGTCAATCTCACGGACGAGATGTCCTTTTGCTGTTCCTCCGATTGACGGATTGCAGGGACAGTTTCCGACCGCATCCATATTTATGGTAAATATTGCAGTTTTGCAGCCAAGCCTTGCCGCCGCAAGAGCCGCCTCTATTCCGGCGTGACCTGCACCGACTACTGCAACATCATATTCACCCGCAAAATAATTCATAATATCACCTATTTTCCTACGCAGAAGTTGTGAAACACCCTATCCACAACCTCATCACTTGTTCTCTCACCCGTTAATTCAAGTAAGTGTGAAATTGCATCCTCAATTGAAACTGTTACTGCGTCAAATGTCATACCGCATTTAAGTGCGTTCATTGCCTCAATAACCGAATCAAGTGCATTTTTAACGGCAATTCGCTGTCTTTCGTTTGAGAGAACGCCTTCACTCGGATTAAAGTTTTGAGTTCCTGCAATTTTTTCAACAGCCTTTGTTAATTCATCTCTGCCGTCACCACTGATTGCAGATATATATACTATATATTTTATATTTTTACTGATATATTCAATATCAAGCTTATTATCAAGATCAGTCTTATTAATTACGGCAATTGAAGGCACAAGCTTTGCAGACTCAATGAGTGCATAATCGTCCTCGTCAAGTTCTCTGCTGTTATCAAAAACAGCAAGCAGAAGGCCGCATTGCTCAAGTCTTTTTCTCGCTCTGTCAACACCGATTTTCTCAACCGTATCATCAGTATCACGAAGTCCTGCCGTATCGCTGAGATTCAGAACAACATCGCCCACAGTTACCGTATCTTCAACAATATCTCTCGTAGTTCCGGGAATATCGGTTACAATACTCTTTTCATATCCCGAAAGCAAATTCATAAGCGTGCTTTTTCCTACATTTGGTCTTCCGGCAATTACGGTATCAATGCCTTTTTTTACCGCCTGACCGCAGTCATAGCTGTCAAGTAAGGACTTAAAACACTTGATTGCATTGTCACAGGTTTCAATTACGGAATCAGCCGTAACCTCGGCAATATCCTCCTCGGGATAATCTGCCCATGCAGAAAGGTGAGCCGCCATTGAGAGGAGGTCATTTTTTACACCGTCAATTTTCTTACGCAAAGCACCCTCTTTTACACAAAGAGCAGACCTTGCCGCACCCCTGCTTTTAGCGCTTATAATATCAATTACAGCCTCTGCTTCGGTGAGGTCAATTTTGCCGTTTAAAAATGCTCGCTTTGTAAATTCTCCTGCCTGAGCCGGAACGGCGCCGGCATTGAGAACAGCACGCAGAACTCTTTTTGTAATGTAAAGTCCGCCGTGGCACGAAAGCTCAACAACATCTTCACCGGTATAGCTGTGAGGCGCCTTAAAAACAAGTGCAACCGCCTCGTCAATATCTTCACCGTCTTCCGAAATTTTTCCGAACGATGCCGTATAGCCTTTCATCTCAGTAACCTTTTTACCAGAAACGGAGTAGAAAATTTTGTCGGCAATTTGAAGTGCATCGTCACCCGAAATTCTAATAACGCCGATACCGCCCTCGCCCTGAGCGGTACTTATTGCGGCAACTGTATCGTAATTCATAAAATCACCAAGAAAAAAGGGCGGTTAAAAACCGCCCTGTAATTATTTGTCTATTCTTCCGTAAAGACCTGTTGCACCGCCCTCGTTAAGGGGCTTTCTGTCAGGATTTGCGGGAGTATTATGCTCGGAACGGTTTGCGCTGTATGGGCGTCTGCCGCCTCTGCCTCTGTTGTTATAACCGCCGTTTCTGCGAACGGGCTTTGCCTTTGGATCAGGACCGATAACAACATGGCGGTTTGCGTTTTCGCCTTCGCTCCATGAAATAGCACCGTTTACCTTCTGAACAGAAGTGTGAATAATTCTTCTCTCATAAGGATTCATTGGCTCAAGATTTGTCTTTCTGCCTGTTTTAACAGCTTTGAAAGCAAGCTTTCTGCCGAGAATTTCAAGAGTCTTTTCTCTCTTTTCTCTGTAGTTTCCGGTATCAATAGTTACCTTAAAATAGCTGTTGTCAGAGTGGTTGGCAACAAGGCTTGTAAGGTACTGAAGTGAGTCAAGTGTTTCACCTCTTCTGCCGATTACAAAACCGACATCCTCACCCGAAAGATTGAACTCGATACCGCCTTCAATTTCTTTCTTCTCTATCACAACGCTTTCAAGCTTCATGTTGTCGAGAACATCTCTCAAAAACTGTTCTGCTTTTTCTGCAGGAGTTTCTTTGAGAGTAACCCTAACCTTTGCAGGCTGACCTCCGAAAAGACCGAATTTTTTCTTTTCGGCTCTCTGGATAACCTCAAAATCAACCTCTGCGTTTTCGTCAAGACCAAGCTGCTTTTTTGCATCGTTTAATGCGTCAACTTCGTTATCGCCGATGCCGATAGCTTCTTTAATCACAATATCACCTGATTTCAAACTTCTACTTCTTTTTCTTCTTTTTGGAATTTGTATTTTCTTCTGCACTCTCTGAAAGACCGTGCGGAACATAGTTATACTTAACAAGAGCCTCCTGCTCAAACATAAGAGCGGCGTGTCTTGCTTCGGATGTTGCTGTCATTCTCTGAGGGCTGAAAAGCTTGCCCACGATAACCGACTGAACAAGGCTTACGAGTGAAGATACAATCCAGTAAAATGCAACGGCTGACGGAACAATGTAGGCGATATATGCCGAGAAAAGCGGCATTGCATACATCATAACCTTCATACAGCCCTGCTGTTGCTGCATAGGATTGTTCTTTCCGTTGATTCTCATTGTAATAAACTGTGTAAGTACATTTGATGCAAAACATATTACAGGGAAAAGAATCATAGGACTCCAAAGACCGTAGTCCTGCGGAATTGCGAAAAGGTTCATACCAAATGTATTAAATCCCTTTTCAAACATAGTGATTGTATTGAGCTGGTCGGCAGAAAAAATCTTCTGAATAGCGTCAATATTTTGGAAACAGCTGAAATCCTTCAAAAAATAAATTTCCTGATATGTGGCATTGGTTGCGCCCGACGCCGCAGTATATCCGGGAATTGTATTTACATAGTTAAGAGCTTCGGTTACCTTTGCGCTGTCGATATGAAGTGTGTTTGTAAGCGGATATGCAACAGCGTAGAATACTCCGAAAAGAACAAGGAACGGAACAATCATCGTAAGACAGCCGCCTGTCGGCTTTACGCCCTCTTTTTCATAGAGCTTAGATATTTCTTCCTGTGCCTTTTGTCTGTTATTTTTATATTTTTCCTGAATTTCCTTTTGTTTTTTGGAAAGTCTTGCGGTACCTGCCATTGATTTTTGCTGTTTGATTGTAAAAGGAAACATACAAAGTCTTACAATAATTGTAAAGACGATAATTGACAGTCCGAAATCTTTAAGAAGATAGAAAGCTCCCCACAGCACATAGCCGAGCAAGCTTCCAAGAAAACCAAAGATCTGCATACGGTTACCTCACTTTAATTTCTTACTCTTTGGCTTTTTTTCCGGAACGGGATCATACCCGCCCTTTGAAAACGGATTGCAGCGCAGAATACGCCAAACGGTAAGCGCTGTGCCCTTGAGTGCACCAAACCTTTCAATTGCCTCAATACCGTATTGCGAACAAGTCGGAATGTATTTACAATGACTTGCCGTCAACGGAGAAACTGAGGTCCGGTAAAACCTGATAATTGCCAGAAGAATTCGTTTCATAAAACTATCCCTCTTTAAGAACACCTGCAAGCAAAAGCTGTTTTTTCATTTCCTTGTAAACAACAGTGCTTTTAACATAGGGTGTTTTACCTCTGGCAACAAAAACAAAGTCATATCCTTTTTTTATATCGGGATAAAGTTTGTAATAAGCCTCTCTTATTACCCTCCTTGACCTTGTGCGCCTTACGGCTTTTCCGATTTTTTTGCCGGTGGTTATTCCAAAACGCAGGTTATCGGATTTATTCTTTAACACATAAGTTACCAAAACAGGACCAACAAAGGATTTTCCCCGTCTGTAAAGTCCGGAAAAATCCCTGTTATCCTTCAAAGTGATATATTCACTCATAAATTTACCACCTTGCAAACAGGTGCATTAAAAAAGAAAGACCACCGGTTAAAAGTGGTCTTCTCTTTAATAAGACAACCTTTTTCTACCTTTAGCTCTTCTTCTGGCTAAAACTTTCTTGCCGTTAGATGTAGACATTCTCTTTCTGAAGCCGTGCTCCTTTTTTCTGTGGAGCTTCTTAGGCTGATAAGTTCTCAACATAATGAAAACCCTCCCTTCAAAATATAACCTTGCAATATAGCATTATATCTTAATTTCAGCCCGTAGTCAACAAAAATTTTTATTTTTTTATTTTCTAAAATGAAATTTAAAATTTTCTTTTGATTTTGAAAAACAGCAGCAAATTATTTTTCTTTATCGGTAAATACAATATATTGCAACACAGAATTTAACACACACTATATATCCGAATTATTGTAAAATTTGCACCCTGTTTGCGCACTTTAATAATAATAAAGTATAAATTACAATAAATTACAAATGGCTTTTTGTAATTGCAATTTTAAATTTGTTGCGTTATAATAAAGCAGAATGGTATTTTATCAAAATGGGATAATTATGGAAAATGGGTGCAGTGTGTTGCACCGTGGAAGGGAAAGATTAAATTAATGGACTCCTTTGAAGACGCATGGAAAGTTATAAGCGATTACTGTAAATCTAAAATTACCGACATCGCCTACAATACATGGATCAGCAGAATTCAGCCCGTTGACCTTGATTTTGACAACGGAACCGCTTATCTGCTCGTGCCAAATGACTTTCACGCCCAAACATTGAGGAGATGCTATATGTCGCTTCTCAACGAGGGATTTGAAGAGATTTTCGGAACAAAGTTCAATATTGAGTTCCGCACACCGGCAAATGCGCCGAAAAAATCAAAGCCGTCTGCGGCGGCATCAATCACAACATCGGCGGCAACCGCTCCTCTTTTGCAAAGCCCCGACAGCAGTTCTTACGAATACACCTTTGACACATTTATTGTCGGCTCGTCAAATAAGTTTGCTCATGCAGCCTGTCTTGCAGTTGCAACAAATCCGTCACATGCCTATAACCCCCTCTTTCTTTACGGAAACTCGGGACTCGGCAAGACTCACCTTTTGTATGCAATCGGCAATGAAATCAAGAAAAACGATCCGTCAAAGGTTATCTGTTACATAAAAGGCGACGATTTTACCGTTGAGCTTGTTGAGTCGCTCCGTCTTGCCAAGATGAATGAATTCAGACAAAAATACAGACAGGCGGATATTCTGCTTGTGGACGATGTTCAGTTTATCGGCGGTAAAGAAAGTACACAGGAAGAATTTTTCCATACCTTTAACGCACTTTATGACGCAAGAAAACAGATTGTTCTCACATCGGACCGTCCTCCTAAGGAAATCAAAACTCTTGAGGATCGTTTGCGTTCAAGATTTGAGCAGGATCTTATTGCAGATATCCAGCCTCCGGATCTTGAAACAAGAATTGCCATTATAAAAAGAAAGGCAGAGCTTGACGGAGTTGAAATTTCGGACGAAGTCTGCGAGTATGTTGCATCTAAAATCAAGGCAAATATTCGTCAGCTTGAGGGAACAGTTAAAAAAATCAAAGCCAAATACTACCTTGACGGCGAAAAACCGACAATTAATTCGGTTCAGGGCATAATTTCCGACATTCTCAACAATGACGCTCCGCCCGAGGTTACCGTTGAACGCATTATTGACGAGGTTGCAAGAACCTACGGTGTTTCGGCAGACGAAATTCGTTCACAGAAAAACCGCAGTGCCAATATCAGCAACGCAAGACATATTGCAATATATGTTACACGAGAGCTTACAACGCTTTCAATGGTTGCAATCGGTGAAGAATTCGGCAACCGTCATTACTCTACCATTATATATACAATTCAGAAGGTTCAGAAGATGATGGAAAAGGACAGAAAGGTCAAAGAAATCATTGACGATACCATCAAAAATATCCGTGACAGATAGACTGAATTATTTAACATATTTTTCAACATTCCATAAACATTCTTCAACCCGATGTTGAAAAAATTACTAAAAAATATTTTTGTCAACAAAAGCAAACAAATCGAAAAAATCTTTTGTTTATGCTTTTTTTCAGTGTCAATGCGGAATCTCACCGCTTTTTGACATTTTGACATCCCCTACTACTACTACAATAAAAATATTAATAAAAAGACAGGAGAGAATGCACCCGATGAAAATTTCATGTTTGCGCTCCGATTTGGCAACAGCCATATCCAACGTGTCAAGAGCTGTGTCAACAAAGGCATCAATTCCTGCACTTGAAGGCGTTCTTATAAAAGCATACGGTAACACACTGAATATTTCAGGTTATAATCTCGAAATCGGTATAACAACCGACATTGAGGCAACAATCAAAGAAGAAGGCGAAATTGTCGTAAGCGCAAAGCTGTTTCTTGATATTGTACGCCGACTTCCCGAAGAGATTGTCTTTATCGAAACCGATGAGCGTATGGTTACATACATTGCCTGCGGAAAGGTTAATTATCAGATTGTCGGTATGTCATCTGTTGAATATCCCGACCTTCCGTCATTTGAACAGACTGACAGAATCACTCTCAACGCAAAAATTCTGCGTGATATGATCAGACAGACAGTCTATGCAGTAAGCGAAAATACGGCAAAGCCTATTTACACAGGTTCACTTTACGAAATTGAGGACGGTGTATTCAAAATTATTGCCATTGACGGTTACAGAATGGCAATTCGCAGTGAAAATGTAGACAGCGAAAGCAAAAACCGTTTTGTTGTTCCGGGAAAAACTCAGCACGAGGTGCTTAAACTCCTCACCGATGACGAAGAAAATACGGAAATTATCATCGGTCAGCGACATATCACATTCAAAATCAAAAATTACAGAATTATCTCCCGTCTTATCGAGGGCACATTCATAGAATACAAGTCTGCAATTCCGAAAGAGACAAAAACTGAGGTAGTTATCAATACAAGAACAATTATTGATGCAGTTGAAAGAATGTCGCTTTTGAACAACGATAGAATCCAAAGCCCGGTAAGATGCATTTTTTCGGATGATGAAATTAAACTTTCATGCACATCCGCAGTAGGCAGAGCTAATGATGTAATCTCTGTTCCTATCATCGGAGAGTCGGTTGAAATCGGTTTTAACAACAGATACCTTCTTGACGCTTTAAAAAATGCCGATACCGATGAGATTAAGCTTATTCTCAACGGTTCACTTACGGCGATGATTGTAAAACCCGTTAAGGGTGACAGCTATCTGAGCATAGTTGTTCCGATGAGGTTGGCAAATGAAAACTGAGAAAATTAAAATTGACAGCGAATACATAAAATTGCAGGATTTACTTAAACTCGGCGGTGCGGTTGAAACCGGCGGACAGGCAAAAGTTGTAATTCAGAACGGAGATGTTACCGTAAACGGTGAGATCTGCATAATGAGAGGAAAAAAAATGCGTGTCGGCGACACGGCTGTGTTTGACGGTCTTGAAATAATCGTTGAATAACTTTGGGATTGATGAAGTAAGTGAAGGTAATTGCTCTTAAATTTGAAAATTACAGAAATTTAAAGGACAATATAATCACTCCCTGTGACGGAGTAAATATAATTTACGGTGACAATGCTCAGGGAAAGACAAATTTGCTTGAGGCACTGTGGTTTTTTTGCGGAGGTCACAGCTTCAGAGGTTCAAAGGACAGCGAAATTATCAATTGGGATGAGAATTTTGCGAGGATTGAGATGCGTTTTTTCGGTCAGGAGCGTGAGCAAACCGCAAAAATTCTTTTCAGGGGCGGAAAAAAGTCCGTAGAAATCAACGGCGTGCAGAAAAATTCAGCCGCCGCACTGATTGAACGGTTTTGCGCCGTTGTATTTTCTCCCGAACACCTCAGCCTTATAAAAAGAGGTCCGGGTGAGCGGAGAAAATTTATTGACAGTGCAATCTGTCGTGAAAAGCTTAAAAATGCGGTTGTTCTCTCAAAATACAACAGGATTCTCAATCAAAGAAATTCCCTTTTGAAAGACATTTACAGGCGGCCGTCACTTGCGGACACACTTCCCGTATGGGATGAACCGCTTTTGAAAAGCGGCGCAGTGCTTGTAAAAAACAGAATCGACTATGTAAAAATGCTTTCCGACCGTGCCGTTGAATATCATAACGGAATTTCAAAAGGCAAAGAAGAGCTGAAAATCCGTTATATGTCGGGATATGAAGCCTCCGAGGATGATACGGTCGGTGAAATTTATGAAAAACTCAAGTATAAACTTGAAAAACACAAGAGTGACGATATAAGGACGGGTTTTACAAATTACGGTCCTCATCGTGATGATATTGAAATAATAATAAACGGTAAAAATGCCAGAGCTTTTGCATCTCAGGGACAACAGCGAAGTGCGGTTCTGTCGCTGAAGCTTGCCGAGGCGTCTGTATTGCGTGAAAGAATGGGCGAAGAACCCGTTATTCTGCTTGATGATGTGCTTTCTGAGCTTGATGCAAAAAGACAGGATTTTTTACTCAACGAACTTCACGGATGTCAGGTGTTTATTACCTGCTGTGAAAAGTCGAATAAAGAACAGCTTAAAGACGGAAAAATCTTTCTGCTGAACAACGGAGAGGTGAGCTGATGTATCTTCATCTCGGACAGGACACCGTTATCACAACCGAAACGGTTATCGGAATTTTTGATATTGACGAGTGTACAGTGTCAAAAAAGACAAGGGATTATCTTACTGCCGCCGAAAAAAGAGGCAGAGTTGTAAATGTTTCGTTTGAATTGCCGAAATCCTTTGTTGTCTGTGAAAAGAACGGCAAAATTACCGTTTATATCAGCCAGCTTTCATCAAAAACACTCATAAAAAGAAGTCAATCCCCCTATAAGGAGCTTATGTACCGTTGATACGGATATAAAAAGGAGTTCTGTGTATGAAAATGAGAAAATGCCCCTACTGCGGAAGAAGAATTTCATATACCTCATCGTTTGCAAGCAGAAGAAAAGCAGAATATATCTGCCAAAAGTGCGGAAAAGAGAGCAAGGTTGCAGTTGATAAGAAGATAATTTTGTTTTTTATTGTTGCTGTGGTAATTTCTCTTGCAATAATGGCAGGTTGGATTCTTGCAGGCCTTGTGAGCAATCCTCTCGGAATTTTACTCGTTGCGATTCCGCTTATAATTTTTACGGCAGCTTCACCGAGCTTTGTTCACTATGAGCCGTACAAAAAATACCGTAAGTCTATGGAGGCAAAAAAAGCAGGCATCGCTTATTCCGACAATCTTCTTACCTCGGAACTTGACGAGGATGAAAACTATACTTTTCCGAGTATCACTCCTCAGCAGAATGATACCGATGATAATTTTGAAATTAACACGGATGTATTTAACAAAATCAGAGCCGAAAGAAATGCCGCAAGACAAAGACTTGATTCAAATGAGATTTCTTCCGATTCATCGTCTTTTGAAAAGCAGGAATATGTTTCCGTGATTAATAATACAAGTGAGAATCATGCGTCAAGCGGAGCAACACTTAAAAAGCTTCACTCCGAAATCCCCCAACACCATACGGCGAACAGAAGCAGACACTACATAAATTCCGAGGAAGCTTCTGAAAATAAAAAAACGGATGACGGCAACCGTTATTCCGTGAACAGAAAGTTTTAACGGGTGATATTGTGTTCAGACTGCCCGTATGCCCGCATTGTCACGCAATTTATCGTTACGGTGACGCAAGGAAAAGCTTAAATACAAAAATTCACACCTGCTATCACTGCAAAAAGCAGTTCAAAACCTCATTTTCGGGACTTTGGATTTTATTTTTGATTGCAGTTGTGATAGGAATTTTCGTCAATATCTTTGAAATGACGGCTTTTTCAGGCACAAATGTGATAGCGTTGATGATTACAAATATCGTACTTATACTGTTTTTTCTGCTTTTTGTGCCGTTTTTTACAAAATTCAGAAAATTCGGAGCAGACGCTCAAAAAAGCGAAAATATTCAAATATCAAAAAAACAGCAGAAAAAACAAACGAACAAAAACGCTGTTCGTTCATCGAATAAACGGAGGTAAGTGTTTTGGATAATCTTGAAAACAACGAAAATATGAATGAAAATATGAATGAAAATATGAATGAAAATATTGATGAAACCAACGAAAATATAAACGAGGAAACCATTGATGAAGCCTACGAAAAAGAGATTGAGGCTGAAAAATTGGTTGAATTTGACGGCGAATCCGAGGGTATGGAGCTTTCAAAGGTTGAACAGGAATACGGCGCAGATGAAATTCAGGTTCTTGAAGGACTTGAGGCTGTAAGAAAGCGTCCGGGTATGTACATCGGTTCAACGGGACCGAGAGGACTTCACCACCTTGTTTACGAAATCGTAGATAACTCAATTGACGAAGCACTTGCAGGTTATTGTACAAAAATTGATGTTGTAATCGAAAAGGGCGATATAATCAGAGTAACCGATAACGGCCGTGGTATTCCTGTCGGTGTAAACAGCAAAACAGGACTTCCTGCCGTAACGGTTGTATTCACCGTTCTCCATGCCGGCGGAAAATTCGGCGGAGGCGGTTACAAGGTTTCGGGCGGTTTGCACGGCGTAGGTGCGTCTGTTGTAAATGCACTTTCCGAGTGGCTCGAAGTCAAGGTTTGTGACGGCGAGGATGTTTACTTCCAGCGTTATGAAAGAGGAAAAATTGTAACCGACCTTCAAAAAATCGGCAAGTCTGATGTTAAGGGTACGGAAGTACGCTTTAAAGCCGACCCTGAAATTTTTAAAGAAACCACGGTTTACGATTACAGTGTTTTGGAAAGAAGACTTCGTGAACAGGCATTCCTCAATGCAGGTGTTCACATTGAGCTTCGTGACGAGCGTGACCTTGAAAATATTATTAAGAATAACTTTGTTTATGAGGGCGGTATCAGGAGCTTTGTTGAGTACATTCACAAAAAGCGTTCTCTTGAGGTTATTCATCCCGATGTAATCTACTTTGCGTCAAGAAATGCAGACGATACGATTGCGGTTGAAATTGCACTCCAGTACAACGAAAGCTACAACGAAAATCTGCTCACTTTTGCAAACAACATTCATACAACCGACGGCGGTACTCATGAAGAAGGCTTCAAAAGAGCACTCACCTATGTTATGAATGACTATGCAAGAAAGTTCGGAAAATTGAAGGACAATGATAAGAACCTCAGCGGTGAAGATGTCCGTGAAGGACTTACCGCAATTGTCAGTGTAAAGCTCAAAGAGGCTCAGTTTGAAGGACAGACCAAGGCAAAACTCGGTAATACCGAGGTAAGAGCAATGGTTGACCGCCTTATGAGGGATAAGCTTTCTGTTTATCTCGAAGAAAATCCTGCTGTTGCAAAGGTAATTTTTGAAAAGGCGCTTGCGTCATCAAGAGCAAGAGAGGCTGCAAGAAAAGCAAGGGAAAATGCAAGAAGAAAATCTCCGCTTGACTCCGCACAGCTTCCGGGTAAGCTTGCCGACTGCCAGTCAAAGGACAGCAGTGAAACAGAAATCTTCATAGTCGAGGGTGATTCTGCGGGCGGTTCAGCAAAGGGCGGCCGTGACAGAAGAATTCAGGCTATCCTCCCTCTTTGGGGTAAAATGCTCAATGTTGAAAAAGCAAGAATTGACAGAGTTTACGGAAATGACAAGCTTATGCCCGTTATCACTGCACTCGGCACAGGCATAGGTGATGAATTCGATATTGCAAAGCTCAGATACGACAAGGTTATCATTATGGCGGATGCCGATGTTGATGGTTCGCACATCAGAACCCTTCTTTTAACTTTCTTTTTCAGATATATGCGTCCGCTTATTGAAGAGGGTCATGTTTACATTGCACAGCCACCGCTCTTTAGAGTTACAAAGGGCAAAGAGCATAAATATGCGTATTCGGACCTTGAGCGTGACCAAATTCTGGCTCAAATTGAGGGTAAAACCGAAGTTCAGCGATACAAAGGTCTTGGTGAGATGGACTCCGAACAGCTTTGGGAAACAACAATGAATCCCGAAACAAGACTTATGCTTCGTGTTGATCTCAGCGATGCAGAACAGGCAGACGAAACCTTCACAATTCTTATGGGTGATAAGGTTGAGCCGAGAAGAGATTTCATTGAGAAAAATGCAAAGTATGTACAGAATCTCGATGTCTGATATATTACGATAAACCAAAATTTTAAAAACGGGGTGATTTTATGCACGCAAGAACAAAAGTTACAGTTCGTTACGCAGAAACGGATAGAATGGGAATTGTACACCACTCAAATTATCCGATTTGGTACGAAATAGCAAGAAATGACTATATCAAAATGTTCGGAATCAGCTACACAGACATGGAAAATGCAGGTGTAATGACTCCCCTTTTGAACCTGAGTTGTCATTTCGGAATCCCTGCCCTTTATGAGGACGAGCTGATTATCCGCACTTGGGTGCAGACTATCACAGCCGCAAGAATTATTTTTACATACACGGTAAAGCGTATTGAAAAGGACGGTTCGGAAACCGAACTTGGCTACGGTACAACCGAACACGGTTTTGTAGATTCCAAAACATTCCGTCCCACAAGCATCAAAAAACGCTTTCCGAAACTCTACGAAGATATTTCAGCCGCAGTAAAACACTTTTGATATTAAATTTTTTAAATTTATTTATCAGTGATCGCCAATCAATTCTTGTGTAAACACGAATTGAATAAAGGCACAAAATCAAAACAATTGCAAAACCTACTTGGCGATACAAATGATTTGTTTAAATCGGTAATGATGTTAAATAAAAAATGTTGTTTAATCATTTTGCTTTTTCAAGCAAAATGAATGGCGAACACGGTTTGCCGCTACAAAATTCATACACACTTTTCATCACATCAAAAAATATGTGTAAAACAAATCGTTTCATCAAGGCGGGCGTCCAATGAACGCCCCTACTGAAATAAAATCACACACTAAACCACCCCAAAAAACGCAAAATAACATTATTATAAATTATTGAACAGACAGTAACAAGAGCTTGAAAAGCGAGGAAAGAATATGGATAACGAACAGAATCAGAACAAGAATTCGAGAATTATTGATGTCGATCTGCAAAATGAAATGAGAAAAAGCTTTTTGGACTACTCCATGAGCGTTATTGTTTCCCGTGCGTTGCCCGATGTCAGAGACGGTTTGAAACCTGTTCACAGAAGAATACTCTATACAATGAATCAAATCGGTCTTGATCCGTCAAAGCCGTACCACAAGTGTGCCGACACGGTAGGTCAGGTGCTTGGTTCGTATCACCCTCACGGTGATGCCTCGGTTTATGACGCAATGGTTCGTCTTGCACAGGATTTTTCCATGAGATATATGCTTGTTGACGGTCACGGTAACTTTGGTTCGGTTGATGGTGATCCGCCTGCCGCTTACCGTTATACAGAGGCAAGAATGAGTAAAATTTCTCTTGAAATGCTCACGGATATCGAGAAAAACACGGTTGACTTTATGTCAAACTACGATGACCGTCTTAAAGAACCGACTGTTCTTCCAAGCCGTTTTCCAAACCTTCTCGTAAACGGTTCAAGTGGTATTGCCGTTGGTATGGCAACCGAAATTCCGCCGCATAACCTCGGTGAAACAATTGACGCAGTTTGCACTCTCATTGACAATCCCGATGCCGAGCTTGCAGAGATTATGGAGTGTATGCCCGGCCCCGACTTCCCGACAGGTGGTATTATCATGGGCAGAAGCGGTATTCGTGCCGCCTATGCAACAGGTCGAGGAAAAATCACCGTAAGAGCCAAGACTGAAATTATCGAAGCTAAAAACGGCAGATATAAAATTATCGTTACGGAGCTTCCGTACAAGGTCAACAAAGCAAGACTTATTGAAAACATTGCCGACCTCGTAAAGGATAAGAGAATTGAGGGTATTTCAAATATCGAGGATCATTCCGACCGTAAGGGTATGCACATTGAAATTGACATCAAGAGAGATGCCTCACCTCAGATTGTTCTTAACCAGCTGTTCTCATACACACAGTTGCAGACAACCTTCGGTGCAATTATGCTTTCTATCGTTGACGGCGAGCCTAAAATTCTTTCACTCAAGGAAATGCTCCAATGCTATATTGAATTTCAGGCTGAGGTTATTCGCCGTCGTACTGATTTTGACCTCAAAAAAGCCCGTGACAGAGCCCACATTCTTGAGGGCTTGAAGATTGCGCTTGACTTCATTGACGAGGTAATCAAAATTATCAGAAACAGCAAGGATACTGCAAGTGCAAAAACAGGTCTTATGGAGCGTTTCGGTCTTGATGATGTTCAGGCTCAGGCTATCGTTCAGATGCGTCTTGGTCAGCTCACAAATATGGAGCAGACTAAGATTGAGGATGAAATTGCAGCCCTCCACGCAAAGATTGAAGAATATCTTGAAATTCTTGCAAGCGAGCCAAGACAGCTTGAAATCGTAAAAGAAGAAATTATGCAGATTCGTAATAAATATGCCGACCCGAGAAGAACAGAAATTTGTGCTGTCAGCGGTGAGGTTGATATTGAGGATCTTATTCCGCAGGAGGAGTGCGTTCTTACACTTACACAGTTTGGATATGTAAAGCGTCTTTCTGCCGATACCTACAAAATTCAGCGCAGAGGAGGTCGTGGTGTATCGGGTATGTCACGCCGTGAAGAAGATATTGCGGCTGAAATGTTCGTTATCAATTCACACGATTATGTTCTGTTCTTTACCGACAAGGGCAGAGTTTATCGCCTTAAATGCTATGAAGTTCCCGAGGGAAGCCGTCAGTCAAAGGGTGTGAATATTGCAAACCTGATCCCGATTTCACCCGACGAAAAGGTAACCTCAATGATAAGAGTGCCTGAATTTGACGAGGAAAAATACCTTGTTATGGTTACCCGTCAGGGCATTATCAAGCGTATTGAACTCAATGCATACAATACCGCAAGAAAGGGCGGTCTTATCGCTCTTGAACTTAACGAGGGTGACGAACTTGCGTGGGTAAGAATGACCGACGGTAACAGTCAGGTTATTATCGCCACCAAGAAAGGTATGGCTATCCGCTTTAACGAAACCGATATTCGTGCAATGGGCAGACAGGCTCGAGGTGTTAAGGCAATGGCTCTCAAAGAGGGCGACTGCGTAGTCGGAATGAGTGTTGTCCGTGAGGGCGGTCTTGTTCTCACAGTTTCCGAAACAGGCTACGGCAGACTTTCAAGTCCCGATGATTACCGTGTTCAGAGCCGTGGCGGTAAAGGTCTTACCAACTACCACACGGAAAAATACGGCGATGTTGCCGCTATCAAGGTGGTTAACCTTGACGATGATATTATTATCATCTCGGAAGAAGGCATTATTATCAGAATTGCCGCCGAATCAATCCGTGTTTGCGCCCGTCCTTCAAAGGGTGTAACCGTAATGAAAATAAACGGTGACGACAGGGTTGTAACAATCGCCCGTGTTCCCCACATTGACGGTGAAGATGATGAATCAGCCGAGGGTGAAGATAACGCAGAAAACAGCGAAAACGGCGAACCGTCAGAAGCAGTTGCAGAAGAAGTTTCCGAAAATAACGAGGGTGAAACTTCTGATTCAACCGAAGAAAATACGGAAGAATAATTGATAAAAATAAGAAAACTCCACTTTTTTAAGTGGAGTTTTTGACACATATGAAAATCTGGTGATTTGATGAAAAAATCTTTAGTTCTGATTGTAGCGGCAGTCCTCATGCTTTCACTTTTAGGCTGTTCTGACAAGAAGAATGCCGATGTTTCGGGTGTAGTAGATGCGCCTGATAAATTTTCTACTCTCGATGAGGCAAAGGTAACAGAAAATCCGAACATTCGCAAAGAAAGTGAAAATGTAAACGGAATGTGCTACGCAATCACTCTTGAAGAATTTACATATAATTACAACGAAATGCTCAAAGAGGCGGGTAATCTTGATATGATTAATCCAAAGGGTTGGAAAATGCTCGGCAGTCCTCAGAATGATGCAAACGGAACGGAGTATCAGTATTATTACTACGATGCCGATAAAATTAGCTTCACAGCCTCTGTTGAAACAAAGACAAATTATATTATGAATATCGGTCTCGGAACAACAATGAGCAACTTTGTTTCGATTGAGAACGAGAAAAATAACAGCGATACAATCCTGATGAAAAGTGCCGTAATGGCTGCCGCAGTAAGCGGAATGGGCATTAATAAGGTTGATACAATTCAGGATATTTTCTATCTTACAACCTTTGAAAATACAAATGAGCTGTGGTACAACGGCAATGTCTATGCTCTCAGCACCAATGAGGATAAGGCAGATAGTGAACGCAGTACAATGCTGTTTCGCACCTTTCCTATCTCTGATGAGGTAAAAGAAAACTGGGGCATTGACGAGTATGAAAGCTATGTGGCAAACGCAACTCAGGTAACAACAAACGCAAATTAAAAATGAATTTTGCAAAAAGACAAGGCGACTGTCGTTTTCGATAGCCGCCTTATAATTTAATCTGTTATATTGTTTGTCTTACTTTTTCTTTCTGTCAACAGCCGTTGCGGTAATGAATGCACCGCCGCCGATAACCAGCAGGACAATCCACAAAATCATATTATCGGTATTGCCTGTTTTCGGTGAGGCTGTATTTATCGGTTTGTTTGTTTGGTCAGCAGAACTGCTTTCGGAAGAGGCAGTATTTATAGGCTTATTCGGTTGGTCGTCCGAGCTTTTTCTAAAATCGGTTACAGGAATGTCAACGGCAGCTTTTTTGTAACCGCAGACGGTGCATTCCTCATGCTTTGAGCCTTTTTCGGTAGCTGTGGCTTCCTTGTCAATAATCCATTTAAAGTTGTGAGCGGTTATGTCAGCCTTGTTGCCGTCTTCACATTCGTGCCAATGATTCGTTTCATCATACTTCCATTCCGTACCGTAGTTGTGGTTGTGAGAATCAATTTTCGGAATGTCAACGGCAGCTTTTTTGTAACCGCAGACGGTGCATTCTTCATGCTTTGAGCCTTTTTCGGTAGCTGTGGCTTCCTTGTCAATAATCTGCTTAAAGGTGTGAGCCGTTATGTCAGCCTTGTTGCCGCATTCACATTCGTGCCAATGATTCGTTTCATCATACTTCCATTCCGTACCGTAGTTATGTGTATGTCCATCTGCGGCAGGAGTCATTGTCAGATCAGTGAGAACCCACATAGTGCCGTCGGAGCCGTCGCTCTCATCGCCTTCATAGCGCTTATAATTCACAAATTCGCCGTTGATCTTCAGCTTGGTGTTGGGTCCGAATACATAAGTGGTATTTTCGCTTTCAACATAGCCCACAGCTTTCACATACACACCGTAATGATAGGTCTTCCCGGCTTCAAAAGCGGTGATTTTGTTTTCATAAGCGCCGCTGAAGAAATCTGCGGAAATCGCACCGGTTTTGCTGTCCAGTTCCCACCACTCGCAATTGTATGCATACTTCACGCCTTCGGGACTCTTGCCGGTAAAAACGGGCTTGTCGCCGTCCTTGAAGCTGACGGTGACATTGTTGATCTCCACCACATCAATAACTTTCACGGTGGTCGGCGTCATGGTCAATACATTCATGAACCAAATGGTTTCGCCGCTATCGTCTACACTGATCTGATCGGGTGTCAGGGTGATTTCTTCACCGTTGATATAAAGCTTTGTGTTCTTATCAAAGCGGTAGCCCTCTTCCATTCCCAAGTCGGAAATCTTGAAATATACGCCATAGGTGTAACTCTTTCCGGCTTCAAATTCCGTAATGAGCTTGCCGTTGTAACGCTCGTTCCAGTAGTCGCTGGAGGTAATGCCATAGCCACTGCCGTCATTGGCGTCCCAACGCTCATGGTCGAGATCAATAAACGGATCCACGGCGCTGGTCATAAAGCTCGGTTTGTCGCCGGCAATAAAGTTGATACGAGCATTAAAGTCAATTTTCTCTACAGCCTGACCGGGGCGCAGTTCTGTTACATGTGTAATGAGGCAGGTTTTTCCATCATCCATCACCATGACCCACGCAAAGGACGGCAGACTTGCTCCGTTCAATGTGACATTTTCTTTGTTTGTCAAATTACTGTCGAAGGTATAGCCGTCTTTCGCCTGAAGTTTCACGGAATATTCGTATCTTCCGCCCTTTTCAAATGTGCTGAATCGAACATCGCCGTCCGAATAGCAGCTTTCATCGGAATACCAATAGCCAACCGTGTGCATGCTGTCATTGGCGTCTTTCTCATTCTTCTCCCAGCACTCGTAGGAAATATCATATTTGTCCTGATTGGTGCCTGTCTTCTTGGCCGACGCCCGTGGGGCATCACCCGGCTGATAGTCGAGTTTCACATTCTCAACATCGATGGCAGTGAGCGTGCTGTTTTGTTTGGTCGGTGTAATCGTTTTAACAGCAGGGACATACAGGTATTCCCCACTCAGACTCGATTTTACGCTTTCCCCATTTACTGTAACGGTGGTTTCGCTGTTGAAGGAATATCCATCCTTCGGCTTCAGCATAAGGGAATACACATAACGCTTGCCGCTTTCAAATTCTGTGATGGTCGGCAGAGAGCCATGCGAGCCGTTATCGGAATACCAGGCGGCAACGGGTTCGTTGTTTTCGAATTCCTGCCAGCATTCATAAGCGATTTCATATTTATCGGCATCGGCATTATATACCTCGGCGGTTGCCTGTGGGGCATCACCCGGCTGATAGTTGAATTTCACATTCTTGACAACGGCAGAGGTGATTACTGAATCGTCAGGATACTCAGAAATCTGCTTAAAGTGAGCCGTGAACGTCACATCACTTTTCACGGTAATTTTGTTCTGTAGTTGATCAGAGGAAAGAGCGGTGCCGGCCGGAATGGCAGTACCACTGCCGACCTGGTAGACGGTGACATCGGCTTTCCAGTAATCGAACTCATAGTCTGAATTTGGAAGCAGAACATTGATGATGCTGCTGGAAAAACTGAGAGTCTCTGTCTCGGATACATTCAGCTTGTAGTAGTAGGGCTTGTTAACATCATCGTCAAAGCCATAATATACAAACGGAATCTGGTCGTTTTTAGTCATGGTTCCATAATCTCCAGGGTAAAATTTAACAGCATACGATCCAGAATCCGCAAACGCCGTAATCGGCACAATGGATAGTGCCAAGTACAAGGTCAGCAGAACAGTCAACAGTTTTTTTGGTTTTGTTTTTTTCATATTCATCTTCTCCTTTCAACGGCTAACGCCGCATAAAATATTTTTGGCTGTATCCGTTTGGTATTATTACCGTCCGTTACCGCCATATTGGCAGGTTGGCTGTGATGAACACAACCCCGTATACCTGTCAAAGATTTCACCATTATTTTAGCATATTTTACGCACAATTTTACCATAATTCCAAAAAAGTCAATTGACTATTTTGGAATTATTCTGTAATATACTCTTATAACATTGTTAAAAACAAACTCGATTGGAGTGATATCTATGAAATTTTCTGAAAAATTAAACGATTATATTGAGCAGTTGTCCTGTACGGGAAAAGATATTTGTAATTTATCCGGCATTTCTGCGGCATCTCTCAGCCGATACAGAAACGGCGAACGAGTACCCGAATTTGGAACAAAGCCTTTTGAGGATTTATGCTGTGCGCTGGCACAGATTTCCGCACAAAAAGGAGAGCTGCAAATTACCGCTGATGCTGTGAAAAAAGCGTTTGTAAGCTGCGATGATTTTGTATCCACAGACAAGGAATTACTGCGGAAAAATTTCAACACACTTCTCTCTGCACTCAATGTCAATCTGACGCAGTTGTGTCAGTACACAAATTATGATGCGTCTGCTGTTTTTCGCATTCGTAACGGCTCAAGAAAGCCCGGAGATGCCGAGCGGTTTGCATCTGCGGTTGCTTCCTTTGTTACAAGAACAATGCAGACGCAGTCCGAAATCGGTGCAGTTGCAGAATTGATTGGCTGTGATATTGATGAAATTTATGATATGTCGGTTCGATACGCCAAAATAAAAAGCTGGCTTTTGAAACAGCCCGTGCAAAAAGCCGAAGGCAACAGCGTTTCAAAATTTTTAAGCAAGCTGGATGACTTCGATTTGAACGAATATATCAAGGTTATCAAGTTTGATGAGCTGAAAGTTCCGTCCGTACCGTTTCAGATTCCGTCCTCCAAGACATATTTCGGTATTAAAGAAATGATGGAGAGCGAGCTTGATTTTTTGAAATCAACCGTGCTTTCAAAATCATCAGCCCCTGTGATAATGTACAGCGATATGCCGATGAAAGAAATGGCAAAGGATCCGGAATTCCCCAAAAAATGGATGTTCGGCATGGCGATGATGCTAAAAAAAGGACTGCATCTTCATCAAATACATAATCTTGACCGTTCTTTTGATGAGATGATGCTTGGTCTTGAAAGCTGGATACCGATGTATATGACAGGGCAGATTTCTCCTTACTATTTCAAGAATGCTCCGAATGATGTCTTTCTGCATTTTTTGAAGGTATCGGGAATTGCCGCACTTTCGGGCGAAGCTGTTGCCGGATACCATTCCGACGGCAAATACTATCTGACAAAGGTAAAGCGTGAGGTGGAATATTACCGAAAAAGAGCCGAGGAAATACTGAAAAATGCCTATCCTTTAATGGAAATTTACCGCAGTGAACGAAAAAATGAGTTGAATGCCTTTCTTCTTGCCGATACAAAAACAGCAGGCAAACGCCGCAGTATTCTGTCCTCCTTGCCGTTGTACACAATAAGCAGTAAGCTTCTTGACCGTATTCTTACACGGAACAATATTAATGCAGAGCTAAAAGAAAAGATAAAAGAGTACGCAAAAACACAAAGACAGCGAATAAAAATAATTCTTGAAAACGAAAGAATTGAAGACGAGATACCTGATTTTGTACAGGAAAATTTTACGAAAAGTCCTCCCATGCTGGAGCTTTCAGGTATATTTTGTGAAGAGGATATTCCGTATAACGAAGAGGAATATACTGCCCATTTGAAAGAATCAATGGCTTTTGCGGAGCAGAACCCGAATTACACATTAAAGTGCAGTACGGCGCACGCATTTCATAATCTGAAAATTATAATTCACGAGGGACAATGGGTGATGGTGTCCAAAGGAAAAACGCCTGCAATCCATTTTGTTATTCGTCATCCAAAGCTTCGCAGTGCGATAGAATGCTTTATTCCGCCGATAACGGAAGGCGAGTAAGTCGGCAAATCAAATATAAAAAACATATAAATACCGCAACAAAACAAGCGACAGTTTAATTTCTGTCGCTTGTAATTATATTTTATTCTGTTTTATACTATATACATCATTTACCGAGTTCAAGAACTACAAATTCTGCGGACATAGGCGGAATTGTGAGTATACCGTTCTCAAGCTTTGAACCGAAAACAGGTTTGCCGTCTGCATATCCGGGCGGCATTTTTGCCTCGACTTCATAATCATAGAGATTGAATGTGCAGAAAATAGCAGAATCTTTGTCGTGGCGGATGTATGAAATTCTTCTTTCCTCCGAAAGAACATTTATAAAATCACCGTCCCACAATGCCGAACAGCTTTTTCTGACATCGGCAAGCTTTTTGTGCCATTCAATGAGTTCCTTATTTTCTTTGCCCCACGGATAACAGCAACGGTTGAACGGATCACGATATCCCTCCATTCCTGCCTCGTCACCGTAATAAATACACGGAAATCCCGGGAGAGTAAACTGCATTGCACTTGCAACCTTTAAAAGCTTTACACCGAGTTTTTTATGCTCGTCATCAAGCTTAGTGTCAGCCTGCCATTCCCTGTCCTTGCCGTCAAGCGGTTCGCCTGCCATAACTGTGATTGCTCTTTCGGTATCGTGAGTCGAAAGTGAATTCATCAGCACTCTGAGAACAGGACGGGGATAATTTTCGATTACGCTCATAATCAGATCCATTGTGTATTTGCCGTGCTGACCTTTGCAGAAGTTGAGAATTGCATCCCTGAACACATAGTTCATAACGGAGTCAAACTGTTCGCCGAGCAAGAACTTTCTTCTTGCACCGTAGCTTTCCTTGTTGCTTGCGTCCTCCCACACTTCACCTACAAGAAAGGCGTTCGGATTTTCGTCCTTAACTGCTTTGCTTAGATTTTCAATGAACACATCGGGAAGTTCATCTGCAACATCAAGTCGCCAACCCGAGTTGCCGCATTTCATCCATTTTCTGACTATGCCGTCTTTGCCGTTGATATATTCGTTGAATGACGGAGTTTCCTCAATAACCTCGGGCAGAGTATCAAAGCCCCACCAGCTTTGGTAATTGTTCGGCCATTCGTTGAATTTGTACCAACTGAAATACGGTGAGTTTTTGTCATTATACGCACCGCCCTTGCCGTATCTGCCCGAACGGTTAAAGTAAACGCTGTCGCTTCCCGTATGAGAGAACACACCGTCATTTATGATGTGTATTCCTCTTTTTTTAGCCTCTGCGCAAAGGTGCTTAAAATCTTCCTCCGTTCCGAGAATCGGATCAACCTTTGAGTAGTCGCCAGTATCATAGCGGTGGTTTGAGTATGCCTCGCTGATAGGATTAAGGTAAATACAGCTTACACCGAGGCTTTCAAGGTAATCAAGCTTCATTGTAATTCCATTGAGGTCGCCCATAAAGAAATCATTGTTCTTAATCATTCCGTTTTCATCGGGTTTCCAATCGGGGAGAGCATACCAATCCTTGTTGCGTTTGAAGTCGGTACGCGTTATATTCTTTTCTTCACCGCTGAAATAAAAACGGTCGGGAAAAATCTGATACATAATTCCGCCGACAAGCCAGCCGGGAGTTTCAAAGCCTTTTTTGTAGCAGGTAATCTGCCAGCTTCTGCCCATATAGTCTTCAATTGTGCTGACCTTATACGGATCGGACGGAACAACATACCTTGTTTTATCAATGGTAGTCAGCTTAAAGTTATACCAATAAAGTCCGATTTTTTTCGGGGTAAAATCGCACTCCCAAATTTCGGTATCCTCGTCAAATTTACCGCACCAGATAAGCTCGGTAAAATCCCAGTTGCAGTCATAATCATATTTTACACACAAGTGTGCTTTTTGTGTATGCTCCGCCTTAGGCAAAAGAATCCTGAAATGAATCTCGGTACCCTGTTCAACCGCACCAAACGGCGAACGATAGTAAATTTTTCGTGAATCAAACGGTACGGGCATATAATCACTTCCCATAATAATATATTCCGAAATGTCAATTTTGTTTTGGCGGTTATGCCCTGTTAATCGGAAATTAAGACAAATCCGCCAAAATGACGCAAAGATTATTTTATCATAAGAGAATAAATATTTCAACCGATATAAGTTGTAAACAGCATAAAATCGCCAAATTTGTCTACGAATGAAAAAATATTTAAACAATATTCTCTTTGCTCTTTTATTATTTCCGATTTTATATTATAATGTAAAATGATTATGTATGCAAAGAAGTCAAACGAGGACGAAAAAGCTATAAAAGGGAGATGCATTTCCTATGGAGAAAAAGAGAGTAAGCGTTCAGATTGAGGGAAGAAGTTATTCACTTATCACAACAGATGATGAAAAGTATGTTCAAAAGGTAGCAAACGAGGTGCTTTCTCACATAAGAAAAGCCGCCCAAAGCACAAAGCAGCTTGATACCCGTGATTGTGCGGTTCTTGCGGCACTTAACTTCTGTGATGACCGCAACAAGGCTCTTAAAAAGAACAAAGATTATGTCGAAAAAGCCGACAAAATTATTCAGCAGACAAATGATCTTAACAGGCTTTGCAAGGAATACAGAGAAAAGCTTACGGAGGCAATGAACGATAACACTCGACTTATAAATAATAATAACGAGCTTGAAAAAAGACTCGCTGTTCTCGGACACGAGGTTTCACAGCTTAAAGAAAAGCTCCAAAGTGTTGAGAAAGGCAAAGAAAAAGCCGAATCTGAAAAATCAGAGCATGAAAAAAATTCAGTTTCAAAGGAAAAAAAGACTTCAAATGCAAAAAATAACATGACAGAGCAGTCAGAAGATGTACCCGTGAATGTTCTGTCAAACGAGGCTAAAAAAACAGAACAGGAATTGCGCAATGAAAAACTTCTCGGTTACGTTCCCATGACGCAGTTCTCTCTGTTTGATGAAGATAAGAAATGAAAAAGATAGAAATACTTGCTCCGGCAGGAAGCTTTGACAGCGTAATTGCCGCCGTAAGGAGCGGAGCAGATGCAGTGTATCTTGGCGAAAAGGCATTTTCCGCCCGTTCATCTGCCAAAAATTTTGATGATGAAGAACTAAAGAAAGCAACTGCATACTGTCACATTCACGGTGTAAAGGTGTATGTCACAATCAATACGATTGTGTTCGATGACGAGCTTGAAAAGCTGAAAAAAGCCATAATTTCAGCCGCAGAGGCCGATGTTGACGCACTCATTGTTCAGAATATGGGTGTAGCAAGGCTTGCACACAGGCTTGTTCCCGACCTTGCACTTCATGCGTCAACCCAGATGAGCATTCACACCGCATCCGGTGTAAAGGCACTTTATGAAATGGGTTTCAAGCGTGTTGTTCTTGCCCGTGAAATGAGCAAAAAAGAAATTGAAAAATGCTGTGAAATTCCGGTTGAACTCGAAGTTTTTGTTCACGGTGCATTGTGTATGTGCGTTTCGGGACAGTGCTACCTCAGCGCCATGATAGGTGCAAGGAGCGGAAACCGTGGTTCCTGTGCCCAGCCGTGCCGACTGCCGTTTTCCGTAAACAATCAAAAGGGCGGTCACGCTTTAAGTCTTAAAGACAACAGTATTGTAAATTACCTCGGCGAGCTTCAGAATATGGGAGTTGCCTCGGCTAAAATTGAGGGCAGAATGAAACGCCCCGAGTATGTTTCAGCTGCAGTAAGAGCGTGTGTTGAACAGCGTGATTTCGGCTTTATCAGCGACAATACTCAGAAGATGCTCAGAGGGGTTTTTTCACGAACAGGCTTTACAGACGCTTATTACATCGGCAAAACGGGAAGTCATATGTTCGGCACAAGAACAAAATCAGATGTTGTTTCTGCCGATGAAAAGCTGTTTTCGGCAATCCGTTCTTCCTACAAGGACGAAATCGGAAATGTTGAAATAACCTTTGATTTTACGGCAAAGCTCGGCGAAAATCCCGTTTTAGTCGCATCTGACGGAGTTCACACCGTCAAAAAGATTGCAGATACCGTAACCGAAAAAGCAATCAACAGACCGATTGATGCGGAAAAGTGCAGAAAACAGCTCGAAAAAACAGGCTCAACGGCATATAATCCCACCAATGTGAACATAAATATTGATGATGACATTTCTATTCCGCTTTCAATTATCAATTCCTTGCGCAGAGATGTTCTTGACGAACTCGACACGGCGAGAAGTGTTGTTCACAACTACAAAATCAACCGTGATTACGAAATAACTTTTCCGAAATTCACACCGCCTGTGGAAAAATCCACCCGTGCAAGAGTGCCTCAGACAAAGCTTTCTAATGCTTTTAAAAAATGCGAGCTTGTTTTTGTTCCGCTTTTTGCCGACAAAAGGGAGCTTGTAAGGCTCAAAAACGAGGGCTTTAGCATCGGTGTTGAAATTCCGAGAGGAATGTTCGGACGGGAAGATACGATTGCAAAAAAGCTTTCCGAGATGAAAGAAATCGGCATATCCGATGTGTTGTGCAACAATCTTGGAGCATTATACATTGCCAAAAATCTCGGTTTCACACTTCATTCGGGTTTCGGAATGAATTTTGTAAATACTCTCGACCTTTTGTGGGCAGAGGAATACGGAATCAAGGACGCAGAACTCAGTTTTGAACTTGATTTTAAGCGAATTAACGCACTCGGAGGCAACATCCCGAGGGGAATTATCAGCTACGGCTACCTTCCTCTTATGCTTTGCAGGAGTTGTCCTGTCAAGGGCGCAGGTATAGACTGCAAAACTTGCAAAAATCATTCAAAAATGAAAGACCGACTCGGTAAACAATTTTTACTGAAATGCGACGGAAACTGTACCGAGGTTCTGAATTGTGACTTGCTTTTCATTCCGAATAAACAAAATTTAACACTTTTAACATCTTTCAACATTTTAAGATTTAGTGTTGAAAACTATGTGGAAACCGTGGAAAGTCTTAACGAATCAAGCCTTTATCCGATGTTGAAAGATAAATTAACATATGGATTGTACCGCCGAGGTGTTAATTAGATTGTTGAAAATGTTAAAATAATCATTATTGTTTTGTGGAAAAGGTGATTTTTCCGTTTAACAGAGATTTATAATTACATTTTTGCAATAAATAATTTTTTTAGAGAAAAATAAAAACAGTAATGAATAATTCCTGCAAATTTTTGCAGGAAATGAAGGATGGTAAACTATGACTGTTAAAATAAAAAAGGTAAAAGACAATGCAAAAATCCCGAAAAGAGCTACAAACGGTTCTGCGGGTATGGATTTGTATGCTTGCATTGACGAAAAAATTACAATCAATCCGGGTCAGCTTGTGCTTGTTCCGACGGGTATAGCAATTGAACTTCCCGACAACAGCGTTGCCGCATTTCTCTATGCAAGAAGCGGTCTGGGAATCAAGCACGGCATCTGCCTTTCAAACGGTGTGGGTGTTGTTGACAGCGACTACCGTGGAGAAATCTGCGCAGGTCTTTGCAATGTTTCGGACAAGCCTTATGAGATTGAGCCGTTTGAAAGAATCTGTCAGATGGTCATCGCTCCTGTTGTTCCGTGTGATGTTGAAGAGGTTGCGGAGCTTGGCAACACAGAGCGCGGTGAGGGCGGTTTTGGCTCAACGGGTAAAAAATAAAAGAATTTCGACAATTTATCATTGCCCTTATTTGTGAAAAGATATATGATAAAAATATACTGCCTGAGTAAAATACATTTGGGTATTACAGCGTAAAAGGAGGCTGTGGGATGTTTTCGTTTTCAAAGGATATAGGAATTGACCTTGGAACTGCAAACACTCTTGTTTGTCTTAAAGGAAAGGGAATAATTTTGCGTGAACCGAGCGTTGTCGCAGTTGATATGCGTACCGACGAGGTTCTTGCAGTAGGCTCACAGGCAAAAGAAATGATTGGCAGAACTCCCGGTTCCATAGTTGCGGTTCGTCCGCTCAAGGACGGTGTTATTGCCGATTTTAAAATAACCGCAAAAATGCTTCAGCACTTTATCAAAAAGGCGGTGAAACCCGGAATTTTCAGCAAGCCGAGAGTTATAATCTGTATGCCTTCGGGTGTTACCGAGGTTGAGAGAAAGGCCGTTGAGGACGCCGCATATCAGGCAGGTGCAAAGCCTCCCGTTGTTCTTATCGAAGAACCAATGGCTGCCGCAATCGGCGCAGGTATGCCAGTTGACGAACCGTGCGGAAGTATGGTTGTTGACATCGGCGGAGGCACAAGCGAGGTTGCCGTAATTTCTCTCGGCGACATTGTTACAGCCTGTTCCGTAAGAGTTGCCGGAGATAAGTTTGACGAGGCGATTTCAACCTATGTCAAAAGAAAATATAATCTTCTCATCGGTGAAAGAACTGCCGAGGATATCAAAATGAAAATCGGCTCCGCATATCCGGGTGAGGAAGAAAAAAATCTTGTTGTCAAGGGCAGAAATCTTGTTGACGGACTTCCAAAGGATATAACAATTTCCTCAGCCGAGGTCAGAGAGGCTCTTGCCGATCCGCTTGCAACAATTATTGAAGCAATCAGAACCACTCTTGAAAAAACTCCGCCTGAGCTTTCAGCCGACATAATCGACCACGGTATTATGCTCACGGGCGGCGGTGCGTTACTCAAGGGACTTGATATGCTTGTTATGCAACAGACGGGTATGCCTGTTCACATTGCCGAAAGACCGCTTGACTGTGTTGTTGACGGTGCAGGCAAAAGACTCGGCAAACCGCTCGGTGTTCAGTACAAGCACGACAGATAATAAAAATCGATAAAGTAAGGTCGGGCAGATTGAAAAAACACCGCCCGACCGTATTTGTAATGTAAATATGAGATATGAGAAAATTTTTACATAATAAAAACTCAAAAATTTTGATAATTACACTCGTCATACTAACTGTGATGAGTGTTTTCTCTCATAACGGCAGTAACATTTTTTCGGGTGCGGTAAACACGGTTACAAAAGGACTTTCAACGCTGACCGCAGGTGCGGCGTCTTCCGATAAGTCAAAGGAAGAACTTGAAAAAGAAAACGAACAGCTTAAAAAGGAAAATGCCGAACTTCGTGAACAGCTTGTTGACTATCTTGACGCCAAGGAAGAAAATGCAAAGCTGTGGAAATATTATGAGCTGAAAAAGGAAAATCCGTCATACGACATTCTTCCGGCAGGTGTGCTGAGAAGGGATGCAAACGATGATTTCTACTCGTTCACTCTTGACAAGGGTTCAACAGACAATGTGGAAAAAAATGATCCCGTAATCACGGAAAACGGTCTTATCGGCTGGGTGAGTGATGTTGAACTCACAACCTGTCGGGTAAGAACAATTCTTTCGCCCGACACCAAAGCGTCTGCAATTGACAAAAAGACTTCCGACAACGGAATCATAAGCGGAAACGCTGAATATTGTGATGATAATCTTACCTGTCTGACGAAGATTGCAGAGAACAACAAAATCAAAGCAGGCGACATTGTTGTAACCTCGGGAACAGGCGGAGTTTATCCGAAAAATCTCATAATCGGCAAGGTTAAAGAACTGAAGTTTAATTCTTATGACACAACCCGTTATGCTGTTGTTGAGCCGTATGAGGACATCCGCACCGTGACTTCTGCCGCAATTATTACCGATTTTGACGGCAAGGGCGAGGTTAAAAAATGATGAGAGCTTCAAGAACTTTTTTTCGATTTTTCGGCTATTCCCTGCTGTTAATAATTCTGTATGTTTTTCAGGGTTCGGGTTTTATAATTCCCGAAATTTTCGGCGGCAGACCGCTTATGTTGATTTCACTTGCGCTATGCATTGCTTCTTTTGAAAACACTTTGCCGTCGGTAATTTTCGGTGCGTTGTGCGGTGTGCTGACGGATATTTCATTTGACGGCAGTATCGGCTATTTTGCCTTTGCACTTACGATTGTCTGCTATGCGGAAAACTTTGTATTCAGCAAATATTTTGTACCGTCATTTGTTACCGTTATCGTGTTTTCGTTTGCGGCGGTGATGACAGTAATGTTGATTTATTATCTGCTGTTCGTCTTGATTGCAGGGCTTGACAGCGGTTGTGTGTTGTTTGTACGGCACTACATTTCAAGAATACTTTACACATTTGCCGTGACAATTCCACTGTATTTTCTCACGGCATTTTTAAACAAAAATCTTTAATCTTTGTGAAAGGGAGGTTCGGTATGAGATTCGGCAAAAGCAGAAAAAACGGCAAAAAAAGTAAAAAAAGCAGAACAACAGTCTGCATAATAATAACAGCCGCAATTTTTGCAGGCTTTGCAATCAGGCTTGTCGATTGGCAACTTGTACAGGGAAAAAGCTACAAGAGTCTTGCCGCAAAATCAACGGGATATACCGAAAAAACCGACGCAACAAGGGGCGAAATCGTTGACCGCAACGGTGTAGGTCTTGTTGTAAACACCACAAAGTATAAAATAGTCCTTAACAAGCTTTATATTGAGGAGGACAGGCTTGACGGAATTTTACTTGAGCTTGCTGATATTCTCACAAAAACGGGAGATGCAAGAACAGATTCATTGCCGATTTCGGTTGGCTCGGACGGCAGTTGCGTTTATAAAACAAGCCGTGAAGAAGATGCGGAAAAACTTCTGTCATCGGATTTTCTTGATATGGACAGGAACACAAGTGCCGATGATTGCTTTGATGCACTTTTAAGACGCTACAAAATTTCCGACAGGTTAAGTATAAGTCAAAAAACAACGCTCGTTTCAATTCATTACAATATGGAACTTGAAAATTATTCAAATTCAAATCCGTATGTTTTTGCCAAAAATATCAGCCGAAGTGCCGTGAATGCCGTCAGCGAAAATACTCAGGGCGTGAGCGGTGTTGAAATTCAGACCTATCTCACACGAGGAGCTTCGGATCCCGACCTTGCACCGCACATCCTCGGCGCACTCGGTTCATTGTCGGAGGATGAATACAATGAGCTGAAAAAACAGGGCAAGAGCTATTCCTATGATGATAAGATAGGCAAATTCGGAATTGAACTTGCCTGTGAAGATGACCTCAAGGGCAAGGGCGGAACAAGGGTTATTCAGCGAAATGCCGACGGAACTCTTGTTGAAAGCGTTGAAACCGAGAGTGCAAAACCGGGCAACACGGTCTACCTTACAATTGATTCAAAATTGCAGAAAACCGCTGTAAAATCGCTTGAAGAAAATGTCAAAGCGGCAAAGCAGGCAGGCAAGGAATCGGGACAGAAAAATAACGGTGAGGACTGCGAAACAGGTGCAGTTGTAATGTTGTCGGTCAAGGATTTTTCGGTACTTGCGGCGGCAAGCTATCCTACATACGATTTGAACAGGTACAGCGAATACGGCTCGTACTATGTCAAGCTTTCCGAAAACAAAAATTCTCCGATGTACAACCGTGCAACAGTCGGAACATTCGCCTGCGGTTCGGTGTTCAAGCCGTGTGTTGCGGGTGCGGCTCTTGAGGAAAAAATCATAACCGATAAAACGAAAATTTACTGCAAACAGGACTATGATTTTTACCCTACCAATGTGGTAAGGTGTATGCACTATCACGGCAGTCTTGATGTTACGGGCGCAATTGAACAATCATGCAACTACTTCTTTGCCGACACGGGCAGAAGGCTCGGAATTGAACCGATGTATCTGTATGCGCAGAAGTTCGGGCTCGGCGAATATACGGGTGTTGAAATTGAGGAATCAAAGGGAACTCTTGCAGGCAGAGACAGCACGGATTGGCAGGTCGGCAACACGGTTTCAGCCGCAATCGGTCAGTCCGACAACGCATTTACTCCCGTTCAGCTTGCAACCTATGTTGCGACAATCGCCAACAACGGTGAGAGACTCAAAACACACATTGTTGATAAAGTTACAAATTATGAGCGGACAAAAACCGTAAAATCGACAGCTGTTGAAAGCTACGGTGATTGCGGAATTTCAAAGAAGAATCTCGATATTGTTCGCAAGGCGATGCTCGGCGTTACTCAGAACGAAAACGGCACGGCAAATTATATGTTCGGTGATTATAAAGTTAAGGTTGCCGCCAAAACAGGTACGGCTGAAAACTCGGGTTCAGACCATACAACATTCATTTGCTATGCTCCGTATGAAAAGCCCGAGGTCGCAATTGCCGTTGTAATCGAACACGGTGCAAAGGGCAGATATTCAATGCAGGTTGCAAAGGATTTGCTGGACGCATATTTTAATTGAAAATTGAAAATGGAAAATTGAAAATTATGGTCGAGAATACGATATGTTAAAAGATAAAACAAAAATCCCGACCATATAATGGCTGAACGACCAAACATAAAAAATTATTTTTTTGCTTTTAGCATTAAAAATCAATGAAATTATTGTGCAAACCGTTAAAAATGAAGAATAATTTTATTAACTATCACTAAAATATCAACAAAAATTTTGGCTGATAAAAATAATGTTCGTTTCTTGCTCTTTAACGGATTTTGTGATAGAATATAGCAGAGGTAGAATTTATTATGGATAATGTTATAGTTGTAGCGTCGGGAAAAGGCGGAACGGGTAAATCAACCGTCTGCATTTGTCTTTCCGTTGCTCTTGTAAAGCAGGGTAAAAGAGTCTTGCTTATTGATTGTGACTGCGGAATGCGTGGTCTTGACATTATGCTCGATATGGAGCAGGACATAATTTTTGATGCGTCGGATGCCGTATGCGGCAACTGTACATTCGGTGAGGCTGTTTACAAAAGCAAAAACAATGAGAACCTCTACCTTATGGCGGCTCCCTTTGACACCGAAAACGAACTCAGTCCCTCGGTGTTTACTCAACTTGTCAACTCAGTAAAGGACAGCTTTGATTTTGTTCTTATCGACTCCCCTGCCGGAATCGGTTCAGGCTTTGAAACTGCGGCGGCTCCTGCCGACAGAGCCTTGATTGTTACCAATGCAGAGCCGACGGGCGTGCGTGGTGCGGTTAAGGTGAGAAGAAAGCTTGAGTCAATGGGAAAAACAAATATCCGACTTGTTATCAACCGCTTTGACCGAAAGCTTTTTACACAGCTCGGTTTTTATGAAGACCTCGACAGCGTTATTGACGCAACACAGACACAGCTTATTGCGCTTGTGCCGTTTGACATCCGTATTTCGGTAATTGTTCAGCGTGGTGTTGCCGGACTTAACTGGAGTGCGGCGGCGTCCGTTTTTGACTGTCTTGCACAGAGGCTTGAGGGAAAACATATTCCCCTTGCGTTCAAAGGGTAGTTTGTGCGGGGTGTTTTGAGTTAAAGTTTTGAAATTAATTTGATATGAAATAAATGTCTGGAGGAAATGTAAATGAATATAGCCCTTATAGCTCATGATGAAAAAAAGGAACTGATGGTGCAGTTCTGCATTGCTTACTGCGGTGTTCTCAGCCGCAACAACCTTTGCGCCACCGGCACAACAGGCAAAATGGTGTCAGAGGCAACAGGTCTTACAATTCAGAAATTCCTTGCAGGCTCTCAGGGCGGAAGTCAGCAGATTGCGGCAAGAATTGCGTGCAATGAAATTGATATGCTTCTCTTTTTCAGAGATCCGCTCAATCCAAAGCCGAACGAGCCTAACGATATGAATATGCTCCGTCTTTGCGATATGCACAACATTCCGGTTGCAACAAACATTGCAACTGCAGAGGTGCTTATCCACGGTCTTGAAAGAGGCGACCTTGACTGGAGAAATATTCTCAAATAATTTAATTATTTTCGCTTTACATATCGGGTGGTGTAATACTGCCCGATTGTTGTGTTTTTTAGGGAAATTTTTTCGTTTCTCTTTTCTATAAAAGATTGTAATTTTCGGAGGGAAAAATGGCACTTATAACCAAGAAAATCAAGGGTACGGAAGATGTTCTTCCGAAGGAAAGCTACAAATGGCAGTTTGTTGAAAAGATTATGCGTGAGGAGGCTCGCTCCTACGGTTTCAGAGAAATCAGAACTCCCGTGTTTGAACACACAGAGCTTTTTGCCCGTGGCGTTGGCCAGACAACCGATGTTGTTCAGAAAGAAATGTACACATTCGACACAAAGGGCGGCGAAAGCGTAACACTTCGTCCCGAGGGTACAGCCGGTGCGGCAAGAGCCGTTCTTGAACACGCTCTTGAAAACGAAGGACTTCCGATTAAGGCAAGCTACTTTGTTTCATGCTACCGCTATGAAAAACCACAGGCAGGCAGACTTCGTGAGTTCCACCAGTTCGGTATTGAGGAGTACGGCACACAGGACCCTGTTGCCGATGCAGAGCTTATCAGCCTTGCAAGCTCCGTAATCAACAGACTTCAGCTTGACAGCGTTCATCTTCAGATTAATTCTATCGGTTGTCCGACCTGCCGTGCGGAATATCACAAGGCTTTGAAATCATATTTTGAGGGTTATAAGGACAAGCTGTGCGACACCTGTCTTTCCCGTCTTGACAAAAACCCGATGAGAATTCTCGACTGCAAAAGTCCTATCTGTTCCGAGATTGCAAAGGACGCACCTAAGATTACAGACTATCTTTGTGACGAGTGCAGAAACCACTTTGACGCAGTTCAGAAATATCTTGATGCCGCAGGCATTGAATACACGGTTGACCCCACAATTGTAAGAGGTCTTGATTACTATACAAAGACAGTATTTGAGTTTGTAACCGATTGTATCGGTGCTCAGGGTACTGTTTGCGGCGGCGGTCGTTATGACGGTCTTATCGAGGAGCTCGGCGGTAAGCACCTTCCCTCCCTCGGTTTCGCAATGGGTATGGAAAGACTTCTCATGGTAATGGATAAGCAGGGCATTGAGATTCCCGACAATGACGAGTGTATGCTCTACATTGCAACAATGGGCGATGCCGCAAAGGTTAAGGCTTTTGAGCTTATCAAACAGGTTCGCAGCTGCGGAATGATTGCCGAAACCGATGTTATCGGCAGAGGACTTCGTGCCCAGATGAAGTATGCCGACAAAATTGACGCAAGATATTCAATCGTTTTGGGCGACAACGAAATCGAGCAGAACACAGCCAAGGTCAAAAATATGGAAACAGGCGAAACAGCCGAGGTTACTCTTGACGGGCATTTCATGGAGAAGTTCATCGAAATTCAGCTTTCTGACGAACAGAAAAATAAGTAATAAAAGAAAATTTTCGGTCGGTCAGGCATTGTGAGATGCCGACCGATTCATATAAAGGAGCATATACAATGGCAGAATTTATGACAGGAATGAAGCGTACCGATTATTGCGGAGATTTGCGTATCGGTGATGTCGGCAGAGAGGTAACTGTCTGCGGTTGGGTACAGCGTTGCCGTGACCTCGGTCAGCTCATTTTCATTGACTTGCGTGACCGCACAGGCATTGTTCAGCTTGCATTCAATGACAAAACAGACAAAGAAATTTTTGATAAGGCATTTTCATGCAGAAGTGAATTTGTTCTTGCCGCAAAGGGTGTTGTTTGCGAAAGAAGTTCAAAAAACAGCGAAATTCCCACAGGCGATATCGAGGTTGTTGTAAGCGATATGCGTGTGCTTTCAAAGGCACAGACACCGCCTTTTGAAATTGTTGACGATACAAACACAAACGAGGAGTTAAGACTTAAATATCGTTATCTTGACCTTCGCCGCCGTCCTCTTCTCAACAATCTTATGATGAGAAGTAAGATTGCAAAGGTTGCAAGAGATTATTTCCACGACAACGGCTTTGTTGAAATTGAAACTCCTATGATGATCAAGTCAACTCCCGAGGGCGCAAGAGATTACCTTGTTCCGTCAAGAATCCACAACGGCAAGTTTTATGCTCTCCCTCAGTCACCGCAGATTTATAAACAGCTCCTTATGCTTTCGGGCTTTGACCGTTACATTCAGCTTGCAAGATGTTTCCGTGACGAAGATCTTCGTGCAGACCGTCAGCCTGAATTCACACAGATTGATATGGAGCTTTCATTTGTTGATGTTGATGAAATTCTCGAAATCAACGAAGGCTTCTTCAAAAAGCTTTTCAAAGAGGTTTTAAACATTGACCTTGAGGATCATTTCCAGAGAATGACCTACAAAGAGGCTATGGAAAGCTACGGTTCGGACAAGCCCGATATCCGTTTTGACATGAAGATTCAGGACATTTCGGACCTTGTTAAGGACTGCGGTTTCAGCGTATTTACAAGCGCAATTGAGAACGGCGGTTCTGTAAGGGCAATTGTTGCCAAGAACGCATCATCTGTTTACACAAGAAAAGAAATTGACAAGCTCACGGAATATGCTAAGGGCATCGGCGCAAAGGGACTTGCCTATGTAAGATGGGTTGACGAGCCTAACGCATCTTTCAAGAAGTTTATGAGTGAAGAAGAGCTTTCGGCAATCTATGAAAGACTCGGTGCGGAAAAGGGCGATGTTATTCTCATCGTTGCCGATAAGAACAGCACGGTTCTTTCAACACTCGGCGCACTCCGTCTTGTTGTTGCAAAGCGTCTTGATATTATCCCCGATGTATTCAAGTTTCTCTGGATTGTTGACTTCCCGTTCTTTGAATATGATGAGGAAAGCGGTGAATGGCTTGCAATGCATCACCCGTTTACAATGCCTAAGGAGGAGTGTCTGCAGTACCTTGACACAGATCCGTCAAAGGTTATTGCAAAGGCCTATGACCTCACACTCAACGGTGTGGAGCTTTCAAGCGGTTCAATGCGTATCACAGACTATGAGCTTCAGCAGAAAATGTTCAAGGCTTTGAAGCTCACCGATGAAGAAATCGAAGCAAAGTTCGGATTCCTTGTTGAAGCCTACAAGTACGGCGCACCGCCGCACGGTGGTATGGGTATCGGTCTTGACCGTGTTACAATGCTTATGTGCAAGGCTGACAGCCTCCGTGATGTAACAGCATTCCCGAAGGTTCAGAATGCAAGCGAACTTATGTCTGCATGTCCGGCAGAGGTTGATGACGAAAGCCTTGAAGTTCTCGGAATCAAGGTTGTCAACAAAGAAGACTGATTAAGGGTATAATCTATGAGTCCGGATACAATTGCAATAATCATCTCTGTGTCGATAGTCGTACTTGCAATAGCAATTATAGTTACGGTAATTGTCAGTAAGATAAGACATCTTTCAAGAACATTGTTCGGTACAAGTTCCCTTATTGAGGGCATTCAGGGTGTGAAAGAGGATCAGGAGCAAATGCGTGAAACTCCCCGTTCGCTTCACGGAATGACCTCGGTTTATATGCCAATGATAAAAAAGGATTTTCCCGAGCTTGATGTTGAGCAGTATATGAACAAAACCCGTTCACTTTTGCGAAACTACTTTTCGGCGGTTGAGTCAAAAAGGCTCGGCGTTATTGCGGAGGAGGTCACTCCGAATTTTACAAACTATGTTCAGGGAATTATCGACCAGCTTTCATCTGTTGCAAATACACAGCACTATGAGGATGTCAATATTTACGATGTTCAGATTGCCCGCTATATAAAAAACGGTGCAACGGTAACGATACTTTTTGAGGCGTCTGTCGGTTACTTTTCGTATGTTACCGATATGAACAACGAGGTGATCTTCGGCAGCAGAGAGAACAGAATGCAGACAATCTATGAGGTTGGGTTGATGTATGTTCAGGACGCTGACCGGCTTCATAACAGAGCAACCGCTCTCGGAGTGAATTGCCCCAACTGCGGTGCTCCCGTAAAAACACTGGGAGAAAAATTTTGTCAGTTCTGCGGAACTGCAATAAAAGAAATTAACATTCGTTCGTGGAAGTTTAATTCCGTAAACGAACAGACACTTCAACAGAGAAAATTCTGAAAGTTTGACGGTCGGGTTGTCAGAGCCAAATGCCCTCTTCCCGACCGTCTTTTTGCATTATTTATGATGGCAAAACATTGGAACAATAAAAAAAACATATGCCATTCAGCCTGTTTTTTAATAATAGTATTGAAATTTTTCTTCAAACATATTATTATTAGTGTAACAGCAATATCTGAAAAATCAGCTATAAGCTACAAAAATTAAGGAGTTAAATTATGGGTATTATTAAAGCAGCGATAAATGCAGTCGGAGGCGGACTCGCAGATTCATGGCTCGAGGTCATTGAACCGTCCCCTATGGGCGACAACACCCTCATCTGTCCCGGTCAGCTTGTTTCGCAGAACGGCAAAAGTCAGAACAAAAAGGGTTCTGAAAACATCGTATCAAACGGTTCTGTAATTCATGTTTACGATAACCAGATGATGATTCTTATTGACGGCGGTAAGATTGTTGACTTTACTGCAGAGCCGGGTTATTTTAAGGTAAATAACAGCTCAATGCCGTCACTTTTCTGCGGTCAGTTCGGTGATTCGATCAAGGAAACTTTTAACCGTATTAAGTACGGCGGAATCCCCTCACAGGCTCAGAGAGTTTTCTATATAAATCTTCAGGAAATCAAGGGTATTCCTTTCGGAACATCAACTCCCGTAAACTATTTTGACAATTTTTACAATTCAGAGCTTATGCTCCGTGCTCACGGTACATATTCAATCAAGGTTGTTGAGCCGTTCAAGTTCTATCAGGAGGTTATTCCGAGAGAGGCTGTTACGGAAAACAAGTCTGTTGATTTCGCAGATGTAAGAGCACAGTATAACGAGGAGTTCGTCGGCGCTCTCGGTTCTGCAATCAACCAGTATTCCGCTGACGGTGAGAGAATCAGCTTTATCAAGTCAAAACAGCGTCTTATCGGTCAGTATATGGCACAGACGCTTGATGAGGAATGGACACAGGCTCGTGGTATGGAAGTCTTTGCCGTTGGTATGGATGTTTCCTACACAGAGGACAGTCAGGAACTTATCAATATGCGCAACAAGGGCGCAATGCTCTCGGACGCAGCAGTTCAGCAGGGCTATGTTGCAGCCAATATTTCAGAGGGCCTTAAAGATGCCGGCTCAAACGCAAACGGTGCAATGGCAGGCTTTATGGGCATGGGCATTGGTATGAATGCCGGCGGAAATATCATGGGCGGTTATCAGCAGAATCCGCAGTATCGTCAGCAGCAGCCGACTCAGCCGCAGCAACAGGCTCAGCCGCAGCAACAGGCTCAGCCGCAGCAGACTCCCGCTCCGCAGGCAGGCGGTGCAGCCGCAGGCTCATGGACTTGCTCATGCGGTGCGGTAAACACAGGCAAGTTCTGCTCGGAGTGCGGTTCAAAGAAGCCCGAGGCTCCCAAAAAGCGTTTCTGCACAAACTGCGGATATGAGCTTTCTGCAAATGCAAAGTTCTGTCCCGAGTGCGGTACAAAGACAGAATAATCTGAATTTTAAGTACAAACAATCCCTCTTCTCAAACGGAGGGGGATATTTCAGAATTTAATTATAAGGGGTAAGTTATGGCAACTGTAAACTACACCTGTCCGAACTGCGCCGCTCCGCTGAAATTCAATCCCGATAAGCAGATGTTCAGTTGTGAATACTGTATGTCCGATTTTACGGAAAAGTATGTTCAGGATTTTTTTGCCAAGAAGGAGCAAAAAGAGAACAGCGCAGAAAAGCAGGAGAAAAAGGAACAGGAAAAGGCTAAAGAGAATGCCGCCAAGCAGGCGCAGAGCAATGACAGCACACAGGCAGAAAGCAAAACCGAGGAAGAGGCTGTTATCTACAACTGCCCAAGCTGCGGTGCTCAGGTTGTTACAACAGCGTCAACTGCGGCAACAACCTGCTTCTATTGTCAGAATCCTGTTGTTCTCGGCGGCAGACTTTCGGGTGAATTTAAACCCGACCGTGTGATTCCGTTCAAGCTTTCAAAGCAGAAGGCAATTGACAAGTTCCTTGAAATGTGCAAAAAGAAATGGTTTTTGCCGAAGAATTTTGTCAGCGAAAAGCATTTTGACAAACTCACGGGTGTGTATTTTCCGTATTGGTATGTTGACGAACAGCGTAGCGCACAGATGGTTGCAAAGGGCGAAAAGGTTCGTTCGTGGACTGTCGGAGATGACCGTTACACGGAAACAAAGGTTTTTGAGCTCCACAGAGCAGGCAATCTGATTGTAAATAATGTTTTTGAAAGAGCGTTAAAAGGTCAGGACAGAGATATGCTCCAATGCGTACACCCTTACGATTTGGGCGAGGCTCACCCGTTTGCAATGTCCTATCTTTCGGGTTTTCAGGCAGAAAAGCGTGATATTGAGCAAAATGAGGTTGCACAGGCAGTTCAAACAAGAATCAACGGCTATTGTCAACAGCTTATGAAAGACACGGCAAGCGGATACAGTGCCGTTCAGATTCAGAACTACAACGATAAAATCGACCTTGAAAATTGGAACTATACCCTCTTGCCCGTTTGGGTTGTAACCTATAAATACAGGGGTAAAATTCTGCCGTTTGCAGTTAACGGTCAGACGGGCAAAACCTACGGTGAGCTTCCTACCTCCGCAGGAAAGCTTCTTGCTTTCGCTGCAATTATTGCCGCAGCGCTTATGGCACTCGGCTTGTTGGGAGGTCTGTTGTTCTTATGATGAATGTGACAAAAAGACTTTCCGCAATACTTGCGGCTATGATTATGGTTTTCTGCACTCCGCTCTTTGTTTTTGCGGCGGGACAAACAGAACTCCGTGATGATGCCGAACTGTTTACCTCGGAGGAAGAAACACAGCTTCAGGCGGAACTTGACGCTTTTGCTCAAAAAACAGGCTGGGTTGCGGTTATCTATACTAACAACGAGGGCAAAACCGAGGACAATATCAAACCGTTTGCAAACCGTTATTATGCCGACAAATACGGCAAAACTACGGCGGGCGTTATACTCACGATTGATATGAAGGGCAGAGCAATCGACTTCAGAACAAAAGGCGATGCGATGTATTATTTCGGCGATGGCCGTGTTAATACTCTTCTTGATAATGTTCAGTATGATATGAAGCAAGGCAACTATTACAGTGCTGCCGAACAATTCCTCTATTATGTTGACCACTACTATGACGAGGGTATTGACGATGACGAGTCAAACGAAAATATTGATTTGCAGGAAAAAGAGGATAACAAGTTCCTCTATGTCGTAAAGCATTACGGCATTGTAATTGCAGGCGGTTCAATTATTGTTGCCGTTATTGTTGTTATTGTAGTGAAAAATCGTTACAAGCACAACGGCAAAGCAGGAACTTATGACCTCAAGAAAAACAGCAAGACTATGCTTACCGACAAGAAGGATATCTTCCTGACAAAGCATGTTTCCGTTACGAGAATCCGGAGTGATTCCGACAGCTCGGGCGGTTCATCAAGCAGCTCCTCCGGTGGCGGCGGTTCATCGGGCGGCGGAAGCAGAAGCTTTTAATGCTGAAAACTATTTGAATTTTACGGAGAATGCTGTATTCTCTGTTTGGGGGCGGCAGAAATGCCGTCCTCTTTTAATGTGAAAAATTATGAGAAATATTGAAATTATTCAAAAACTGAATACCATGCACACAGCCTGTGAAAGCGAACTTTTACAGCTGATTACAACTTACGACGAAAAAGATTTTGAATATCTTCGCAAATGTGCAAGAGATACTGCCGACAGAATTTTCGGCAACAAAATTTATATCCGTGGCTTGATTGAATTTTCAAGCATATGCAAAAACGATTGCTACTACTGCGGACTTCGCCGTTCAAACGGCAATGCCGTGCGTTACCGACTTTCAAAGGATGAAATTCTCTCGTGTTGCAAAAACGGACACGAACTCGGATTCCGCACATTTGTGTTGCAGGGCGGTGAGGACGGATTTTTTACAGATGATGTAATGTGCGACATTGTGTCGGAGATAAAAAATAGATTTCCCGATTGTGCCGTAACGCTATCGCTTGGCGAAAGGTCGTATGAAAGCTATCAAAGACTTTTTGACAGCGGTGCGGACAGATATCTTCTCCGTCACGAAACAGCCGACAAAAAACACTATTCCATGTTGCATCCGCCCGAAATGTCACTTGAAAACCGAATGCAATGCCTGTATAATTTAAAGAGAATAGGTTATCAGACAGGCGCAGGGTTTATGGTCGGCTCACCGTTCCAAACTCCCGAAATGCTTGTAAAGGATTTAAAATTTATTGAAAAATTAAGTCCCGAAATGTGCGGAATAGGTCCGTTTGTACCGCACAAAGACACAAAATTTAAAAATGAAAATCATGGCGATGTAAGCCTTGTGCTTATGTTGCTTTCAATAATAAGGCTTTTAAAACCGAACATTCTTTTGCCTGCAACAACCGCCTTAGGTACGGTCGATCCGCTTGGTCGGGAAAAGGGCATTCTTCACGGTGCAAATGTCGTAATGCCCAACCTTTCCCCTGTTAAGCACAGAAAAGATTACTCGCTCTACGACAACAAAATCTGTACGGGAGACGAAGTGGCACAATGTATCGGCTGTCTTGCGGACAGAATGAAAAAAATCGGCTTTGAAATCGTGACCGACCGAGGAGATTACAAAGCGGATATTTAATCCGAAAGGAAATATTATGAATAAGTACGATAAAAATTCGCTGAAAGCGGAGGAGTTTATCAATGACGGGGAGATTTTTGACTCCCTGAAATTTGCCGATGAAAATAAAAATAACCTTGAACTTGTCGATAAAATAATCGAAAAAGCAAGGCTCAAAAAGGGTATCAATCACCGTGAGGCAAGCGTTCTTTTAGCTTGTGAAGATAAGGAGAGAATCAAAGAAATCTACAACCTTGCCCGTCAAATTAAGAAGGATTTTTACGGTGACAGAATTGTCATGTTTGCCCCTCTCTATCTTTCAAACTACTGCGTAAACGGCTGTGTCTATTGTCCGTATCATGCAAAGAACAAGCACATCTGCCGTAAAAAGCTTACGCAGGATGAGGTCAGAAAAGAGGTTATCGCACTTCAGGATATGGGACACAAGCGTCTTGCAATTGAGGCAGGCGAAGATCCCGTAAACAACCCGATTGAGTACATTCTCGACTGCATAAAGACCATTTATTCGGTCAATCACAGAAACGGCGCAATCAGACGGGTTAATGTGAACATTGCCGCAACAACCGTTGAAAATTATAAAAAGCTCAAGGAAGCCGGAATAGGCACATACATTCTTTTTCAGGAAACCTACAATAAAAAGAGTTACGAACAGCTCCACCCCACAGGTCCCAAGCACAACTACAATTACCACACCGAGGCAATGGACAGAGCCATGCAGGGCGGTATTGATGATGTGGGAATCGGTGTGCTTTTCGGGCTTGAGCTTTACCGCTATGAACTTGCAGGACTTCTTATGCACGCAGAGCATCTTGAGGCTGTTCACGGTGTCGGTCCGCACACAATCAGCGTTCCCCGAATCAAGGCGGCAGACGATATAAATCCCGATGATTTTGACAACGGAATTGACGATGAAACCTTTGCCAAAATAGTCGCAATTATCAGAATTGCAGTTCCCTACACGGGTATGATTATTTCAACCCGAGAGAGCGAAAGCGTTCGCAAAAAGGTGCTTGAACTCGGCATTTCTCAGATCAGCGGAGGCTCACGCACAAGCGTAGGAGGATATGACGAACCCGAATCGGAAGAAGAAAATTCGGCTCAGTTTGATGTTTCCGACAACCGCAGTCTTGATGAGGTTGTAAGGTGGCTTATGAACCTCGGCTATATTCCGTCATTCTGCACCGCCTGTTATCGTGAGGGCAGAACGGGCGACCGCTTTATGTCGCTTTGCAAGAGCGGTCAGATCCAGAACTGTTGCCACCCCAACGCCCTTATGACGCTTGAAGAATATCTTGTTGATTATGCAAGCGATGATACAAGGAATGTCGGTCAAAAACTCATTGAACAGGAACTCGAAAAAATCCCCAACGAAAAAGTCCGCACCATTGCAAAAGAACATATCTTTGACATAAGAAACAACAATAAAAGAGATTTCAGATTTTGACGGAGGGCGTAATGGGAATGAATGATACACCGTCAGCAGAGCGACTGCACATCGGCTTTTTCGGCAGGAGAAATGCAGGAAAATCAAGCGTTGTGAATGCGGTCACAAATCAAAATATGTCGCTTGTATCGGACAAAAAAGGCACAACAACCGATCCTGTGGAAAAGACAATGGAGCTTCTTCCGCTCGGTCCAGTTGTGATAATTGACACGGCAGGCTTTGATGATGAGGGCGAACTCGGCACAATGCGTGTTGAACGCACAAAAGCCGTGCTGAACCGTGTTGACATTGCCGTGCTTGTGGTTGATGGAATAATCGGAATGACCTCGGTTGAAAACGAACTTGTATCGCTTTTTGAGGAAAAGAAAATTCCGTATCTTATTGTGTTCAACAAATGTGATTTGCTTGACAATACAACTGACGGTAAAATCTTTGTAAGTGGAAAAAACAACACGAATATCGAACTTTTAAAGGATAAAATCGCAAAAGCTGTAAACGCACAAAAATCCGATAAAAGGCTTTGCGGTGACCTTGTTAGCAAAAATGACTTTGTTGTGCTTGTAATCCCGATTGACTCCGCCGCCCCCAAGGGCAGAATAATTCTCCCACAACAGCAGGTTATCCGTGATTTGCTCGACAGCGGAGCAATCCCTGTTTGTGTGCGTGAAAGCGAGCTTGCCGACACTCTGAAAAATCTCGGCACAAAACCAAAGCTCGTCATAACCGACAGTCAGGTATTTAAGCCTGTTTCGGAGATTGTGCCGAACGATATCAAACTGACCTCGTTTTCAATTCTTATGGCAAGGTACAAGGGCTTTCTTAAAACTGCCGTAAACGGTGCAAGGGCAATTGAGTCGCTTAATGACAGCGACAAAATTCTCATCAGCGAGGGTTGCACTCATCACAGGCAATGCGACGATATCGGCACGGTAAAACTTCCCCGATTGCTGAAAAATTACACGGGTAAAAATTTTGAAATCGTGACAAGCTCAGGCAAAGGTTTCCCGAATAATTTGTCGGAATTTTCACTTGCAATCCATTGCGGTGCGTGTATGCTCAATTCAAGAGAGATAATCAGCCGAATGAACCGTTCGATTGAAAGCGGAGTTCCGTTCACAAACTACGGAATCGCCATAGCCTATATGCGTGGAATTCTCGACCGTTCAATTGAAATGTTTGATGAATAAAATAAAAATTCGGTATGTAAAAATACACACCGAAACAGATTGACATATTAAAAAATTGATGTTAATATATAAGTAAGGAAACGGCTTTAGCTGTTTCGCTATTCAAAACTAATTATTTTTTATAACCGTCTTGTATGGCAGTACAGGGCGGTTATTTCTTTATGCATAAAACTATAATAGTTACTAACAAAGTAAAACAGATTATGTATTCCACGCAAACACCCCCTTTCGTATAAGGGAGTCGAAACAGCCGCCGCCATTTCCTTACAGAGTTATTTTAACAAATATATTGTTTGTTTTCAAGACGGAAGTTTGTGTTTTGTAAAATAAAATCGGCATGCAAACACACACCGAAACAGATTGACATAATTAAAAATTGATGTTAATATATAAGTAGGGAAACGGCTTGAGCTGTTTCGCATCATCAATTTAAGTTTTTTCTAAAAAAACCGTCTTGTGCTGCAACACAGGGCGGTTATTTCTTTATGGTGAACACAATAAAAAATGTGAAAATTACTATCACAGCTATGTATTCCACGCAAACACCCCCTTTCATAAGGGAGTCGAAACAGCCGCCGCCGTTTCCTTACAAAGTGATTATATCAAATATATTGTTTATGTTCAAGTGCTGATTGTATATTACATAGCATCTGTAAATTTGCAATATTATTCTAATAAAGGCAATCCTACTTTACCGTAAGATTGCCTTTATTTTATGCTTTGTGATTTTCTCTTAAATCTGTTCTCTTGATTTTTCCGCTGATTGTTTTTGGAAATTCATCGACAATTTCAAGGTGCTGAATCCACTTGTAGCTTGCCATACGCTTGTTGCAGAAGGTCTTGATTTTGTTTTCAAGCTCCTTATCATGCGGTGTGCCGTCTGCCATCTTGACAATCGCCTTAATTGCCTGACCTCTGTCTTTGTCCGGAACACCTATAACCGCACATTCAAGCACATTCGGATATTGCATAAGAACATTTTCAACTTCAAACGGACCTACTCTGAAGCCTCTTGTTTTGATAAGGTCATCGGCTCTGCCGACATACCAGAAATATCCGTTCTCGTCCTTATATGCCGTGTCGCCCGTGTGATATACACCGTGTCGCCACACCTTTTCATAAAGATTTTCGTTGTTATAGTATGTGATGAAAATTCCGTGCTGTTTTCTGTCCTTTGGGGGGAATACAACAACTTCGCCGACTCCACCCTGCTTAACCTCGTTGCATTCATCGTCAACAATTCGTACATCATAAAGCGGAGTAGGTTTGCCCATTGAGCCTGCAATCGCCTTGTCACCTTTGAGATTTGCAAGCATAAGAACCGACTCGGTCTGACCGAAGCCCTCGCAAAGTTCGATTCCCGTCTGCTTAAACACCTCTTCAAAAACTTCATTGTTGAGTGCCTCGCCTGCTGTTGTAAGGTGAGAAAGTGCAGAAAGGTCGTACTTGTCCATACCCCTTTTAATGAAGTATCTGTAAACTGTCGGCGGTGCGCAGAAGGTTGTAACCTTGTACTTTTCCATTATACGCAACAGCTTGCCCGGAGAGAATTTGTCAAAGTCATAGACCATAACGGCTGAACCGCAGAGCCATTGACCGTAGATTTTGCCCCATGACGCTTTTGCCCAGCCTGTTTCGGCAACAGTGAGGTGAAGTCCGCCGTCTTTTACACATTGCCAGTATTTTGCCGTGATAATGTGTCCGAGTGTGTAGATATGATTGTGTTCAACAGCCTTAGGATAGCCTGTTGTGCCTGAGGTAAAGTAAATTACCATAGGCTCTTCTGCTTTTGTTTCAACTCTTTCAAGGGTATCGGGAGCGTTTTCAACTTCTTCGGTAAAATCAACCGCACCGAAAATCTGCCTTCTCGGAACAAAAACGGTTTCAAGCGTGTTCGGCTGAGATGCAACCGCAAGCATATCTTCGGCGGTAGTTTCATCGGGAGTGCAGACAGCTGCCTTTATCCCTGCCGTGTTAACACGATACGAAATGTCGCTTTGAGTCAGAAGATTTGTTGCGGGAATAATAACCGCACCAAGCTTGTGGAGTGCAGGGGCAACATACCAGTATTCGTAGTTTCGTTTCAGAATAACAAGAACCTTGTCGCCTTTTTTAATGCCGTGATTTCTGAAAACATTTGCAGCCTTGTTGCTCAGTCTGCTGATGTCGGAGTATGTGAAAATCTTTTCCTCTTTTTCGGGATTTGTCCACACAACTGCCGTGTCGTTCGGCACAAGTTCTGCCATTTTGTCAACAACATCATAGCCAAAATTATAGTTTTCGGGAAACACAAGTTCAAAACTTGTCAGTTTTCCGTTTTCATCGGTAGTTTCTTTACAGAAATTTTTGTATAATTGCATTTTTTACATCCTTATTTAAGTCGGTTTTTTTGGTTTGCTTTTTCAATTAATATTGTATAACACAAACCCTTTTCTATACAATACCGCCCATTATGAAAAAACACGGACTAAAATTTATAATTATTCATCCACGGAATGTAGCTATCCAAATTTGCATAACACTATCCGAATATCGGTGTATTGTGAATAACAGGAGCAAATTATTAACATTTTCAACACATTTATTCACATATCGTTTCAAGGAGTTGAAAGCCGTAAATCTGAATATTATACAGTTTTTTAACGGCAGAACAGTATGATGATACCCTGTTCTACAAATTTGCTTTTTTGCTTGCAATCGGATAAATAAAATATTATAATATAGGTTACAGTCTTGTTTCAAAAAGGTAACAGACTGACAGAGTTAAAGAGAATAAAGAAATAAAAAATAGAAACAAAACATTTCAGAGGGAGAAATATATATGAGAATAGTTGTTCTTGCAGGCGGACTGAGCACAGAGCGTGAAGTTTCAATTTCATCAGGCACACTTGTTGCCGAGGCTCTCAGAAGCAAGGGACACGAGGTTGTTTTGCTTGATGTATTTATGGGCTATGAGGAAAACATCTGTGACATTGACGCACTTTTCAAGCAGAACTACAGCTTTACCGATGGAAATTCAATCGGTGACGATGTTGAAAATACAATCACAAATATCAAAGAGGCAAAGGAAAATCGCCTTGACAAAACATCACGCTATATCGGCAGAAATGTAATTGAAATCTGCGCTGAGGCAGACATCACCTTCCTTGCACTTCATGGCGGTGAGGGTGAAAACGGTCAGTTACAGGCAACGCTTGATTTGTTCGGCATCAAGTACACAGGTTCGGGATATCTCGGTTCTGCGCTTGCAATGAACAAGGGTCTTACAAAAAGCGTGTTTATGCAAAAGAATATCAACACTCCGTCAGGTGAGCTTTACAAGAACGAAAAGGACGCTCTCACATGGAATATGTTCCCGTGCGTTGTAAAGCCCTGCTCGGGCGGTTCAAGCGTTGGTGTATCAAAGGTTGAAAATGCGACACAGTACGCAAAGGCTGTTAAAGAGGCTCTCAAATATGAGGACGAAATTGTTGTTGAGCAGTTCGTAACAGGCAGAGAATTTTCCGTCGGTCTTATCGGCGGCAGAGCACTTCCGCCGATTGAGATTGCTCCTAAGTCGGGAATGTACGATTATGCCGCAAAATATCAGGCAGGCGCAACAGTTGAAACCTGTCCCGCAGACATTGACGAAGAAACCGACAAAAAGCTCCGTGATGCCGCAACAGAGGCATACGAGGCACTTCACCTTGAAAGCTATGCACGAATCGACTTTCTTCTTGACAAGGGCGGTTTTACATACTGCCTCGAGGCAAACACTCTCCCCGGCATGACTCCCACAAGTCTTCTTCCTCAGGAGGCGGCTGTTGAGGGTATAAGCTATCCCGATTTGTGCGAAAAGATTATTGAAATTTCACTTGCAAAATATCCCGAAGAAAAATCTGATTTTTAATAAGAGGTTAGTATGAAAGACTTTACTCTTGCCGAAATCGCAAAGGCTTGCAACGGCGAATATGTCGGCGACGAATCGCTTAAAAACACAAAAATAACCTCTGTTGAGCGTGACAGCCGACAGGTGAAGAACGGAAGTCTGTTTCTTGCCATAAAGGGCGAGCGTGTTGACGGTCACGATTTTATCGAAAAATGCTTTGCGCAGGGCGCTGTGTGTGCATTGTGCGAGAAAGCTCCCGAAAATGCGACAAAGCCTTGCATTGTCGTTCCATCAACACTTGATGCCGTTAAGAAAATCGGCAGGGCATACAGAGAAAAATTCGACATCCCTGTTATCGGAATTTCGGGCAGCGTCGGAAAAACCTCTACAAAAGAAATGCTCTATGCCGTTCTTTCACAAAAGTTCAAGACCCACAAAACACAAGGCAATCTCAATAATGAGCTCGGTGTTCCGCTGACGCTTCTTTCAATGCCCGAGGATACCGAGGCGGCTGTTATAGAAATGGGTATTTCCGATTTCGGTGAAATGACAAGACTTTCCGAAATGGTTCAGCCTACAATCTGCGTGCTTACAATCATCGGCGAATGTCATCTTGAAAATCTCGGCGACCGTGACGGTGTTCTCAAGGCTAAAACAGAAATGTTCAAAAATGCCCGTGAAAATGCAGATTTTATTCTTAACGGCGATGACGATAAGCTTTCAACCGTTAAGACCGTAAACGGCAAAAAGCCTGTTTTCTTCGGACTTGACGCAAAGAACGATTTTTACGCAAAGAATATAAAAAACAGCGGTGACGGCAAGGTTCTTGCAACACTCTGTTTTGACAATAAAAATGTTGATGTTGAAATTCCTGCAATCGGCACATATATGGTAACAAATGCTCTTGCGGCTGCTGCCGCAGGCAAGCTTCTCGGACTTACCGATGAAGAAATTGCAAATGGTGTCGCCTCGTACAAAACAGTAGGCAGTCGTGCCAATGTTATCAATACAGGCAAAATCAAAATCATTGACGATTGCTACAACGCAAATCCGACATCCGTCAGAGCATCTCTTGACACACTTTCCAACCTTGACGGCAGAAAGGTTGCAATCCTCGGCGATATGAAGGAGCTCGGAAGTGAGGAATTGAAGCTCCACTTTGACACGGGTGTTTATGCAAAATCAAAGGGCATCGGTACGGTTATAACCGTAGGCGAGCTTGCAAAGGAGCTTGCAAAGGGTGCAGACGGCAAAGCGTTTGACACAATCGAAGATGCAAAACCCGAAATTCTTAAAACAATTAAAAGCGGAGATGTTGTGCTTGTTAAGGCATCACATTCAATGCAGTTTGAAAACATTGTTGAGTTTCTCAAACAGAATTTTTGATTTACCGCAAAAAAATGTTGACAAATTAAAAATACAGTCATATAATTATTTCATATAGAAAAAACCTGTGAGCAAGAATAGTAGGTTTTTCCAAAGCTTTCAGAGAGTCAGCGGTTGGTGTAAGCTGACAGCAGAGGATTTGCCGAATGGACTTGTGAGGGCGGGCCGAAAGCCTTTTGGCAAGTAGTTTCCGACGGAGCTCAACCGTTAAAGTGAGAAGCATATGTTAGTATGCTGTTAAAGCGGGCGTTTATCGTCAATTTGGGTGGTACCGCAGAAGTTGTTTTTTTCAAGACTTTTGTCCCTTGTGGGGACAAAAGTCTTTTTTGTTTATGTTTAAAACTTTTACCAAAGAAAGGTTGGTGTACGATGATTAAACCGTCTTACGATGAGGTGTTGAACCTCAAGGACAATTACAGCGTTATTCCGATTTACAAGGAAATCTACGCTGACGCATTTACCCCGATTAACCTGCTCAGAAAAATTGCAGGAAAATCCGACAAATTCTTTCTTCTTGAAAGTATCGAGGGCGGTGAAAAGTGGGCAAGGTATTCATTCATCGGATTCAACCCCAAGGCAAGGCTTTCGTACAAAAACGGAACTCTCACGGTTACGGGCGAGGGTGCAAGAGTTGTTAAAACAGCAAAGCCGTATGACGCTCTCCGTGAGTATCTTGCCGATTACAAAACTCCGCATTTCAAAGACATTCCGCCGTTCACAGGCGGTCTTGTCGGCTATTTCGGCTACGCAATGATTTCTGTTGCAGAGCCTGTTTTAAAGCTCAAAAGAGGAGATACAAACGATTTTGATATGATGCTTTTCGACAAGATTATAGCCTACGATCATCTTAAAGAAAAACTCATTATCATTGTTAATATGAAAACAAACGACACCAAGGCGCAGTATGAACTTGCCAAAAAGGATATTGCAGAGATAATTTCGACAATCACATCTCCCGAACCCCTTCCAAAGCTTGAGAGTGACGGGAATGTTGAATTTACAAGCACATATTCAAAAGAAGAATTCTGCAAAATGGTTGAGAAAACCAAGGAGTACATCTTTGACGGCGACATCTTCCAATGTGTTGTTTCAAGAAGATTTGAGGCGGATTACAAAAATTCTCTCATCAATGCATACAGAGTGCTGAGAAGTACAAACCCGTCACCGTATATGGTTTATATGTCAATTGACGGTGACGAGATTATAAGCACCTCTCCTGAAACACTTGTAAAGCTTCAGAACGGAGTGCTTAACACATTCCCGATTGCAGGTTCCCGTCCGAGAGGCAAGACAGATACAGAGGACAATGCCCTTGCAGACGAGCTTATTCACGATGAAAAGGAGCTTGCAGAGCATAATATGCTCGTTGACCTCGGACGAAACGACATCGGAAAAATCTCCGAATTCAATTCGGTTAAGGTTACAAAATATCAGGAGGTTCTCCGATATTCAAAGATAATGCACATTTGCAGTGAGGTTGAGGGCAAGCTCAAAGACGGACTTGACGCCTTTGACGCAATCGAATCACTCCTCCCTGCCGGCACACTTTCGGGTGCTCCGAAAATCAGAGCCTGTGAAATCATTGAAGAGCTTGAAAGAACTCCCCGAGGTGTATACGGCGGAGCACTCGGATATGTTGATTTCAACGGCAACCTCGACACCTGTATCGCTATCAGAATGGCGGTCAAGAAAAATGACAAGGTTTATGTTCAGGCAGGCGCAGGCATTGTAGCCGACAGCGTTCCCGAAAGCGAATACGAGGAAACCTACAACAAGGCCCTTGCCGTTATGAATGCAGTTAAAAATGCAGGGGAGGTAAACGCTTTATGATACTTTTTATTGATAACTACGACAGCTTTACCTACAATCTTGTGCAGTTCTGCGGCAGCGTAAATCCCGATATCAGGGTTGTAAGAAACGATGAAATAACAGTTGACGAAATCAAAAAGCTTGCTCCCTCCCACATCATCCTTTCGCCCGGCCCCGGTTATCCAAAAGATGCCGGAATATGTGAGGAGGTTATAAAGGAGCTTGCAGGACAGTTTCCGATTCTCGGTATCTGCCTCGGTCATCAGGCAATATGCGAGGTTTACGGTGCAACAATCTCCCACGCAATAAAGCTTATGCACGGCAAAAAGAGCGATATCATTGTTGACACGGACAAGAAAATTTTTAGCGGACTTCCAAAGGTTGTTGAGGGTGCAAGGTATCATTCGTTGATTGCGAAAAGAGATACGGTTCCCGACACGCTCGAGGTAATCGCAGAAGACCGTGACGGCGAGGTTATGGGAGTAAAGCACAAGGATTTTGAGCTTTACGGATTGCAGTTCCACCCCGAATCAATTCTCACCTCACACGGCATGGAAATGATAAAGAAATTTATTACACTTTGCAAATAACACGGAAAGGATTGAAGCTTTATGATAAAAGAGGCAATAAAAAAGTTGGTTGCAGGCAATGACCTCACTTTTGATGAGGCGGCACAGGTTATGGACGAAATGTTCTCAGGCACGGCAACGCAGTCGCAGATGGCGGCATATCTCACAGCCTTGAGAATCAAGGGTGAAACAATTGACGAAATTACCGCAAGCGCACAGGTTATGAGAGAAAAAGCACTCCACATCAAGCCTAACCGTGATGTACTCGATATCGTCGGCACAGGCGGCGACGGTACAGGCACATTCAATATTTCAACAACAGCGGCATTTATAATTGCCGCCGCAGGAATCCCCGTTGCAAAGCACGGCAACCGTTCAATGTCAAGCAAAAGCGGTTCGGCAGACTGTCTTGAACAGCTCGGAATCAACATCAACATCACTCCCGAAAAGAGCGAAGAGGTTCTTAACAAAGCAGGCATCTGCTTTATGTTTGCACAGGGCTATCATTCATCAATGAAGTATGTAGGTCCTGTCCGTAAGGAAATCGGAACCAGGAACATTTTCAATGTTCTCGGACCTCTCACAAACCCTGCAGGCGCAGACCTTCAGGTAACGGGTGTGTATTCTGAGGCTCTTGTTGAGCCGATTGCACAGGTTTTCTCAAACCTCGGTGTTAAGAAAGGCTATGTTTTCTACGGCATGGACGGCATGGACGAGGTTACTCTCACAACAACAACAAAGGTGTGTGAGATTGACAACGGCAGGTTCAACACATTCATTCTCAATCCTGAAGATTACGGTCTTAAACTTTGCACTCCCGAAGACCTTGTAGGCGGTGACGGCAAAGAAAACGCAGAGATTGCAAGAGAAATTCTCAGCGGTGAAATTAAGGACGCAAAGCGTGATATCGTTGTTCTCAATGCCGCACTCGGACTTTGCACAGGCGGCAAGGCAGATTCAATTCAGGACGGCATAAAGCTTGCAAACGAAATTATCGACAGCGGCAAGGCTTATGCAAAGATTGAAGAATTTGCAAAGGCTTCCAACGAATAAAGGTGACACAATGATACTTGAAACAATTGCAGATGCAAACAGAGTAAGATATGAAGAAATCGAAAAGCAAGTTCCGCTTGAAGTGATAAAGCAAAAAGCACTTTCAATGGAAACAGACAATGAATTTCTGTTTGAAAAGGCGCTTGCGGGCAAGGACATTTCATTTATATGCGAGGTCAAAAAAGCGTCCCCGTCAAAGGGAATTATCGCAGAGGATTTTCCCTATGTTCAGATTGCCAAGGATTATGAAAATGCAGGCGCAAGCGCAATTTCCGTTCTGACAGAACCGAAGTGGTTCAAGGGCGAAAATGCTTTTCTTGAAGAGATTTCAAAGAATGTAAGTATTCCGCTTTTGAGAAAAGACTTCACAGTTTGTGAATATCAGATTTACGAGGCAAAGACAATCGGTGCGTCAGCCGTACTGCTTATCTGCTCACTTCTTGAAACGGACACAATCAGAAGATGGATTAAGCTTTGCGACTCTCTCGGACTTTCGGCACTTGTCGAGGCTCACACAGCCGATGAGGTGTATTCCGCAATTGCCGCAGGAGCAAAAATTATCGGTGTAAACAATCGAAATCTTCGTGACTTCACGGTGGACATAAATAACTGCACAAAGCTCCGTGAGCTTGTTCCCGACAACATTATTTTTGTTGCCGAAAGCGGAATCAAAACACGGGATGACATCAAGGTGCTTGAAAACGCAGGAGTAAACGCAGTTCTCATAGGTGAAACCCTTATGAGAAATCCCGACAAAAAAGCCGCACTTGACGAATTGTCGGGCAGAAAATAAAAAATTGATTTATAAGCCGTGTGCAAAGCACACCAATAACAGTAGGGGCGGTCATCGGCCGCCCGCCGTGTGTGAAACACACGAACGATATAAAAGTAATTAAGGGGAATCAAGATGACAAAAGGAAAATTCGGTATTCACGGCGGACAGTTCGTTCCCGAAACGCTGATGAATGCAATTAATGAATTTGAAGAGGCATACAACAGGTATAAGGACGATCCCGAGTTTGTTGCAGAGCTTGACACACTTATGCGTGAGTACGCAGGCAGACCGTCACTTCTCTATTATGCTGAAAAAATGACAAAAGACCTCGGCGGTGCAAAGATTTATCTCAAGCGTGAGGACTTGAACCACACAGGCTCTCACAAGCTCAACAACTGCCTCGGTCAGTGCCTTCTTGCAAAGAAAATGGGCAAAACAAGAGTTATTGCCGAAACAGGCGCAGGTCAGCACGGTGTCGCAACAGCAACCGTAGCCGCACTTTTAGGGCTTGAATGTGAAATCTTTATGGGCAAAGAGGACACAATCCGTCAGGCTCTCAATGTTTACAGAATGAAACTTCTCGGAGCAAAGGTCAATGCCGTTGAAACAGGCACAATGACTCTTAAAGATGCCGTAAACGAGGCAATGCGTGAATGGACAAACAGAGTTTCCGACACACACTATGTTCTCGGCTCGGTAATGGGACCGCACCCGTTCCCGACTGTTGTCCGTGATTTCCAGAGCGTAATCGGCAGGGAAATCAAGTCACAGATGCTTGAAAAGGAAGGCAGACTTCCCGATGTTGTTATGGCTTGCGTAGGCGGCGGAAGCAACGCAATGGGCGCTTTCTATGAATTTATCAAGGACGAAGATGTAAAGCTTATCGGCTGTGAGGCGGCAGGCCTCGGCACAGATACTCCAAAAACTGCCGCTACAATCGCAACAGGCACACTCGGCATCTTCCACGGCATGAAGTCGTACTTCTGTCAGAACGAATACGGTCAGATTGCTCCCGTATATTCAATTTCGGCAGGTCTTGACTACCCCGGTATCGGTCCCGAACACGCAAACCTTGCCGACACAGGCAGAGCAAGCTATGTTCCCGTTACAGACGAAGAGGCTGTAAACGCATTTGAATATCTTTCGAGAACAGAGGGTATCATCCCTGCAATTGAAAGCGCACACGCAGTTGCACATTGTATAAAAATTGCCCCGACAATGGACAAAGACAAGATTATCGTAGTCAACCTTTCGGGCAGAGGCGACAAGGATGTTGCGGCTATCGCAAGATACAGAGGGGAGGATCTCCATGACTGATATTAAATCTGCATTTCAAAACGGCAAGGCGTTCATCCCGTTTGTAACAGCGGGTGATCCCGATCTTGAAACAACAGAAAAGCTTCTTATTGAAATGAGCAAAAACGGTGCCGATATCATCGAAATCGGTATCCCGTTTTCAGACCCGATTGCCGAGGGTGTTGTAATTCAGGAGGCTGACCTCCGTTCTCTTTCGGCAGGCACAACAACAGACAAAATCTTTGATATGGTAAAGCGTATCCGTCCGCAGATTGACGCCGTTCTTGCCGTTATGACCTATATGAATCCTATTTTCGTATATGGTACGGAAAGGTTTATGGCAAAGTGTCAGGAGTGCGGAATCTCCGCAGTTATCGTTCCCGACACACCGTATGAAGAAAAGCACGAGCTTACCGATTACAGCGGAAAATACGGCATTGATGTAATTTCTCTCATCGCTCCTACATCTCATGAGAGAATCAAGATGATTGCAAAAGAGGCAGAGGGCTTTGTTTACTGCGTTTCATCAATGGGCGTTACAGGCGTAAGAAGTGAAATCACAACCGATGTAGGCGAAATGGTAAGACTTGTTAAGTCTGTAAAGGATATTCCGTGTGCAATCGGTTTCGGCATTTCAACTCCGGAGCAGGCAAAGAAAATGAGCGAAAGTGCAGACGGTGTTATCGTTGGTTCTGCAATCGTGAAAATTATTGCAAAGTACGGCAAAGACAGCGTTAAGCCTGTTTGCGACTATGTTAAAAGTATGAAGGAAGCGATTTCGTGAGTACACTCGAAGAACTTCAGAGCGTAATTGACAAAAGCAAAAGAATAGTATTTTTCGGCGGTGCGGGAGTTTCGACAGAAAGCGGAATCCCCGACTTCCGAAGTGTTGACGGTCTGTACAATCAAAAGTACGATTATCCGCCCGAGCAGATTCTCAGCCACACATTTTTTGTTCACAAAACAAGCGAGTTCTTCCGCTTTTACCGTGACAAAATGCTCTGCCTTGACAAAAAGCCGAACAAGGCGCACTATAAGCTTGCAGAGCTTGAAAAGGCGGGAAAGCTTTCGGCTGTTGTCACCCAGAACATTGACGGACTTCATCAGGCGGCAGGCAGTAAGCGTGTTTATGAACTGCACGGAAGTGTTCTTCGCAACTACTGCACAAAGTGCGGCAGGTTCTATGACGCAGAATTTATCAAGAAATCTGCCGATATTCCCAAATGCACTTGCGGAGGTATCATAAAACCCGATGTTGTGCTTTATGAAGAGGGACTTGACGACAGCACGGTAACGGGTGCGGTCAATGCAATTTCAAAGGCTGACACGCTGATTATTGCCGGCACAAGCCTCACGGTCTATCCGGCGGCCGGGTTTATTCGCTATTTCGGCGGCGATAATCTTGTGCTTATCAACCGTGATCCCACCCCAATGGACAAGAACGCAAATCTTGTGTTCCATGAAAAAGTGGGAGAATTGCTTGACAAAATTACCGTAAACATATAAAATTTATGCGGCAGGAAAATTTCTGTTATTTTTCTGTTACAGCATATAGATAAATGAAAAAATCAATACACAATATGTTGTTGCAGAGCAGAGAAAACCGATAAAATCCGCATAAAATCCAACTTTTTTTGTAAAAAGACTTGATTTTTGCACATTCTTGTGCTATCATAATTCCTATATGACCGATACTTTAAGGAGGTGGGACAATGCCAAACATCAAATCTGCTAAAAAGCGTGTTAAAGTTATTGCTACAAAGACTGCTCGTAACAAGGCTACAAAATCTGCTCTCAGAACAGCTGTAAAGAAGGCTTATTACGCAGTTGACACTAACGCTGACAACAAAACAGAGGCAGTTCGTCTTGCTATTAAGAAAATTGACCAGGCAGCAGCTAAGGGTATTCTTCACAAGAACACTGCAGCAAGAAGCAAATCATCACTTGCTAAAAGACTTAACGCATCAGCATAAGTGCAATAAATCTTACAGGCTTAAAAGCAGAGAATATTCTCTGCTTTTTTATTTTGTTCTGTTGACATTTTTGTAAAAACTGTTAGAATATAAATAAAGATACGGCAGATACTACTGCCATACAAGCATACAAAATTTGGAGGCGACAGAATATGAAAAATCATAAGTGCAGATGGGCTTTAATTATCGGTATCATCTCTGCAGTTGCAGCTCTTTCTGCTGCTCTCACAGCGTTCTTTATTGTTAAGGATAAGCAGAAAAAAGATGACGAGGAGCTTATGGAATACCTCGACAGCTCAATTGAGTAATTATTGAGTAAATCTTAAAAGCCGAATGCGGACCGTTCATTTTTGGGCGGTCCGTTTTTATGAAACTTCATTTTATTCGTGGTGATTTTATGATACGGGAAGAGCTTGACCGACTTCTCTGTGACGCCAAAAGCAACGCAGAGCTTAAAGAAAAACTTCTGAAAACCGAACAAAGCGAAAATCCGATTGACAACTTCTGTTCCCTCTGTCGGTCGTTCGGGTACAAAATCAGTGCAGGCGAGCTGTTTGCACTCGGACTTGACGAAAGCGACACCAAGCTTCGCAGTGTGAACGGAGGCGGAGTGAACGCAATTGACGGTTGGGACGATGCCTACGAACAATTTATTCTTACATTGAAATGGACATGACTATGAAACACTACTTCCCGAAATACTGCGAAAAATTCAGATGCATTGCGAACCTCTGTCCCGACAGCTGTTGCAGGGACTGGGATGTTGTTGTCGATGATACAAGCTTTGATTTTTATAATAAAGTCAAAGGCGAGTTTGGCGACAGGCTCAGGTCGCTTATGACAATTGACGAGGACGGCGACAGAATTTTCATCAGGCAAGGTGAAAAATGCCCGTTTTGGAACAGCGATATGCTGTGCGACATTTACATCAACCTCGGCGAAAATCGCCTTTGTCACACCTGTAAGGAATTTCCGAGAATCACTCAGGACTATACCGTTTTTTGTGAACATACGCTCTCGTTCGCCTGTCCCGAGGCGGCAAGGCTTATGCTTGAGTCGGATTTTGACACAGGCTTTGCAACCGATATTCCGCAGGACTCACAGACCGATTACAGCACAACCGAGATGAATTTTCTGCTCTCTGCAAGAAAACGCACTTTTGAAATTCTCTCAGACTGCAAAATGTCCTTGTCCGAAAGATTGTGCAGACTTCTTGCCTTCAACGAGCGAGTGCAGAATATGCTTGACGATGAAATTTTTGATATCACGGCTATGCCGACAGATGAATATAAAAAGCAAAGCTGCAAAGATGCGTCATTCATTTTTGATTTGCACAAAAGCCTTGATATCATGAGTAAGGATTGGCTGTGTGAGCTTGAAGCAACCGCCGATTTTGCAAAAAATAATACGCTGTCAAGCCGTTTTGACAAACCGCTTACCGCCTATCTTGACTACTATGTCCGCAGATATTACCTTTCTGCAATCGACAGTTTTAATGTCATATCCACAATCAAACGAATGGTCTGTGCATACATAGTGACCGCCTATGAACTCGAAAGGCCCAATAATCCTACTCAAGCCGAAGTTGTGAAAATTCTGCAGGGATATTCAAAAGAGGTCGAACATTCCTATGAGAACGGCGAACTCCTCGAAGATGAATTTATCTTCAATCCACTTTTTTCAACCGACAATTTAATAGGTATTTTATAAATAAATCCCGAACACATTTTACCGTGTTCGGGATTTGTTGTTTATTCTTTATTTTCCTCCGAATCCTTTTTGTTTCGTTTTTTCACGGAAACAATGTCAAGCTCAAACCAGAATGTACTGCCTTTGCCGAGTGTACTGCGAACGCCGTATCTTGCTTTGTGGCTGTCAAGAATGCCCTTGACTATTGACAAGCCGAGTCCCGTGCCGATAACGCCACGCTTATGCTCCTTGTCAACCTTGTAGTAACGATCCCAGATGTATTCAAGCTTTTCTGGAGGAATGCCGTCACCGTGATCCGTTACCTCAATGAGAACCTTTTTGCCGTTTACTTTTTGCGTTACAATAACGGTTTTATCTTCGCCGACATAATTGACTGCATTGTTCACAAGGTTGTAGATTACCTGTGAAATTTTCAGTTCATCGGCAAAAATGTAAACATCTTCGTCACTCTCGAACAGAATGTTGTATCCGTCCTGTTCCTTGAGCTTTGCGTACCTTGTGAAAATATTCTTGATGCTGTCGGTAAGACAGAATTCCGATTTTTCGGGCTGAATTGAACCCGATTGAATCTTTGAAAGGTCAAGCAAATCGTTGACAAGTGTTGAAAGTCTTGTTGCCTCGTCAATAATAATCTGAATATTTTCGGGAGTGTTTTCACCGGGCAGGTCACGCATAACCTCACCGTAGCCCGTAATCATTGTCAGCGGTGTTCTCAAATCGTGCGAGATGTTGGCAATAAGTTCTTTTTGTAATTTTTCGGTTGCGGCAAGCTCCGTTTTTGCGTAGTTCAGCGTTTCGTTGAGTTCCTCAACCTCAAGATATCCTCTTGCGTTAAAATCAACATCATAGTTTTTCTTTGCAAGCTCCTTTGCCGCCGTGTTTGTCTTAGAAATCGGTTTCGCAATTCTGTAGCTTGCGTAAAGCGAAATTATAACGGCAAGAAGCACAAACACAACCGAAACGATTGCAAGCTGGTCACGGACAATTTCAACCGTATTAGTCAGCGGTGTGATTGACGATGTTACAATCAAAAAGCATTCGCTGCCGTCCTGCAGATTGATAATGTCGGTGTAAACCATATTTTGAACATTTTTATCGGGAGCGGAAGCATACCGAATAGTATTCCTCTCGGCTGTGTCGGAAGAGGAATATTCATCAAAAAACTGTCGTTCAAACTTGCCTTTAATGCTGTCCTCTTTGTAGTTACTTGTGATGAACAAATAATGTCCGTCATTTTCCTCTGCCAGCTTGTAGTATGAATAGACATCGTGATACTGAAAATTCAGGTTTGAAACGGGGTTGTCATATTCGCAACAATACTTCAATGTGAAAAGAGAAGTTGAATCGTAAACATATACCGAAAGTGAATTGTAGCTTGCAACATTTTCAATCGTTCCGAGAGCGTTTTTGTTTTCTTCAATCGACCTTGAAATAACCTGTGCGTTCTTTTCAACCTGTGAAGATTTTGTAGCTGTGTAGAACGATTCAAGAAAAAAGGTCTGGAACACCCACAACACGATCACAATTGCAAATCCGAACAGAAGAAAATAGCATAACAGCTTAAAGTTCAACGGCAGATAATGGCGGTCAAATCGTTTGTTAGATTGTTTCAAAACGGTAACCCACCCCTCGAAGCGTTACAATGCATCTGCTGTATTCGCCAAGGCTCTTCCTGAGAAGCTTAATGTGTGTGTCAAGCGTTCTTTCGTCACCGAAGAAGTCGTAGCCCCAGACCTCGCTTATAAGCTTTTCACGGGTGAGTGCAAGTCCTTTGTTCTTTACCATATAGAAAAAGAGTTCGTATTCCTTTGGTGTCATCTCAATTCTTTTGCCGTCAATTGTAACGATTCTGGCTGAGAAATCAACCGAAAGCCCTTCGTATGTAAATACATCTTTTTTCGCATTCTCTTCGTTCTGAGCGCCTTGTGAACGCTTAATTACGGCATTAACACGCATCATAAGCTCCTTTGGAGAGAACGGCTTAACAACATAGTCGTCACTGCCAAGCTCAAAGCCGTGAATTTTATCGTACTCCTCGCCTCTTGCCGAAAGCATAATGATAGGTGTTTTCTTGAATTTTCTGATTTCCCTGCAAGCGGAAAAGCCGTCAAGCTCAGGCATCATAACATCCATTATAATAAGGTCAAAGTCCTCTTTACGGCAAATTTCAATTGCCTGCATACCGTCAACGGCTTCTTCAACCTCAAAGCCCTCAAATTCGGCATATTTTCTGATAATCTGTCTGATTCTTGCCTCATCGTCAACAACAAGTATCCTGCTCATTTTTGTACGCCCCTTTTATTAAAATTATAAGCGTCGGTTAAGACGCAGTGTATTCCAACTGTTACTCTATCATCCGAATGTGATAAAATTATGTTAATTTTCAATTTTGTTGGTGAAATGAATGTTTTATGTTCATTTGTTTTGGTTTTGCAACCAAAACAAGTGGCAATCACTGATTGCCGCTACCGATTCGATTGTGACATTCATAAATGTTATAATAAACTGATTATACCACATTTCATTTCTTATTGAAATACCGTTGAAAATAAATTATAATGTATAGTGTTAAAATTTGGTGCTAAATTCATATTAAGGAGTTCGGATATGGAAATAAGAAAAATCAAGGCGCAGACGGTATGCGATACGGTTAAAAAGCTGTTTACCGACTGCAACTATTTTATCGGCAAAGACATTATGTGCGCCCTTGAAACCGCAAGGGATAACGAAAGCTCGCCTGTAGGCAAAAGTGTACTTTCACAGATTATCGAAAACGATAAAATTGCGGCTCGTGAAGAAGTTCCGCTTTGTCAGGATACGGGTATGGCTGTCCTTTTTGTCGAATACGGTGACAAGGTCGTTATTGAGGACGGCAGTTTTGATGAGGCTGTAAACGAGGGCGTTCGCAGAGCGTACATTGACGGCTACCTTCGCAAGAGTGTAGTAAATGATCCTGTTTTCGACAGAATCAATACAAAGGATAACACTCCTGCAATTATACACACAAAAATCGTCAGCGGAAATCAGATTAAAATTACCGCCGGCGGTAAGGGCTTCGGCAGTGAAAATATGTCGCAGATAAAAATGCTCACCCCGTCAAAGGGCATTGAGGGCGTTAAGCAGTTTATTCTTGATACTGTTTTTCAGGCAGGTCCAAACCCCTGTCCTCCTATGGTTGTTGGTGTCGGAATCGGCGGTACTTTTGAAAGAGCCGCCCAGCTTGCAAAAAAAGCAACCTTCCGTCCGATTGATTCCAAAAATGAAGATGAACGCTATGCACAGCTTGAGGACGAGCTCCTTGCCGAAATCAATAAAATGGGCTTCGGCCCCGCAGGACTTGGCGGTAACACAACCGCAATCGGCGTGAATATCGAAACTTCACCCACACACATTGCAGGAATGCCGGTTGCGGTCAACATCTGTTGTCATGCCGCAAGACACGCAAGTGCAACAATCTGAGGAGGAAAAGCTGTGGAAAAGAAAATTACACTTCCGATTACGGACGAAGATATAAAAAATCTCAAAGCAGGCGACAGCGTTCTGCTCACGGGTTCAATCATAACAGGCAGAGATGCCGCACACAAAAGACTTTATGAATTGATTCAGAAGGGCGAAAAGCTTCCCGTTGACATCAAAGGCGAGCTTATCTATTATGTAGGTCCTGCTCCTGCAAAGCCGGGTTATGCTGTTGGCCCTGCAGGTCCGACATCAAGCTATCGTATGGACAAGTACGCTCCGTCACTGCTTGACCTCGGACTCAAAGGAATGATAGGCAAAGGCGCAAGAAATAAAGAAGTTGTCGATGCGATTGTTCGCAACAAGGGCGTGTATCTTGTCGCAATCGGCGGTGCGGCGGCACTTATCGCCAAGAGCATCAAGAGCGAGGAGATTCTTTGCTATGAAGATTTAGGCACAGAGGCTGTTCGCAGATATGAGGTTGAAGATTTTCCGTGCATAGTTGCAATCGACAGCAACGGCAACAATGTCTATGAAACCGAACCGCCAAAATACAGAGTGAAATAGTCGGTAATATAAAATTTTATATAAATAAAAACGGTCGGGCGACAATGCTTGCATTTGGCAAACTGTCATCCGACCGTGAATTTTATTAAACTGTTTCTGCAAAGACAGACGGCTGTTAATTAAGCGCTTACTTTGCACAGCTTGCAATCGCCGATTTCTATAGCTCTTTCGAGGGTGTCGGTAAAATGTGTGACTTCTTCGGGGATGTCACAGTAGAGGTACTGCTCGTTCACGGCAAAATCTTCCGCCTCTCTCGACTGAACACACACTTCATACATTCCGTTCGGGTGCTTATAGACCTCGTAACGAAACATTCTGTCATCTGTGTACATATCGTAAATCACATAGTCACGCATTTTATCACTTCCTCTCAAAGCTGTATGCTAATCCTTTTAATCAAAATATCTTACAAGCGAGATCACCTTGCCGAGCAAAGCGACTTCGTCAACTATAATCGGTTCAAAATTATCGTTTTCAGGCTGAAGTCTGAAGTGACCGTTTTCCTTGTAAAAACGCTTTACGGTCGCCTCTTCGCCGACGAGTGCAACAACGATTTCGCCGTTCTCCGCAACAGGTGTGCGGTGAACAATTAAAATATCGTCAGGGAAAATGCCTGCGTTAATCATACTTTCACCCTGAACACGCAGAGCAAAAAGCTCTCTGCCCCTTTTTAAGCTGTCGGGAACAGGCACATAACATTCAATATTCTCAACGGCAAGAATCGGATAACCTGCCGCAACTCTGCCCAAAACAGGAACATCGGTGTTTTTCTCCATGCCGTTAATCTGAATACAACGGTTCACGCCGTGTTCTCGTGAAATAAGACCTTTTTCTTCAAGTGCCTTGAGGTGGTGGTGAACGGTTGATGTTGAACTCAGTCCCGTTTCTTCGCAGATTTCACGAACTGACGGAACTCTGCCCTCACCTGCACATTCTTTTAGATAATCGAAAATTTTCTGTTGGCTTTTGCTTAAAGGTTTCATATCGCAACGCCCCTTGTTTGTAATTACAGTATGATTGTACCATATATTTTTAGAAAAATCAAACATTTGTTTTATATTTTTGAAAAAATTTTTTATTTCGTCGAATAAATAAAGAAATTATTTGAGTTTTGATTGATTAACAGAAAAAACAGATGCTTTTCATTCCGATTTCAAAAAGGGTTCACACAGTTTTCATATTTGCATTGTTTAATATAAGCGTACTCAGAAAGACGGAACCGCATCCGTCAGAGTATAATTGTTCTACCCTCCTCAATGCGAGTCTGAACAAAGACTCGTAATTGTACCCCTCATTTTTTAAAGAACATAAGAAAGCACCGGGTCGCCGCAAGCCCGGTGCTTTCACTTTTTCAGGATTATTCCTGAAAAAGTGGGTGAAATTCGCCTATGGCGAGTGAAATCTGACTTTGTCAGGTGAAATCGTCCTTGCGGACGGTGAAATTGCCCTGTCGGGCAGTTGTGGTCGGGAAGATAGTCGGTTTGTAAAACAAATTTGTAGCCCGATTGTAGCGGCGAACCGTGTTCGCCAATCGTACAATATGTTTTTACTTGTTTTGGTTTTGCAACCAAAACAAATGGCGATCACTGATCGCCGCTACATTGAATTGTGCAGACAATCACAATGCCACGCTCGGGCATAATAGTTTTTAATATTGCAAACTATCTACACGAACTAAAATAAACACGAACCGAACAATTGCAATGCCACGCTCGGGCATAATAGTTTTTAATATTGCAAACTATCTACACGAGCTAAAATAAACACAAACTAAAAAATTGAATTATCATCTGCACTATGATACAATATATATAGTAAAGTGAGGTGCTTGTATGCTTGAGAACAAACTCGGATTGACTTCTTCTGCGGAGCTTGCTCGTGAAGAGGAGCGAATCAGTAAGAAAAAGGCTGCAATGCTTTTTGAAAATCACATTCTTGACAACCTTAAAAGCGGAAAGTTTTCGACATTACAGACAATCCACAAGTACCTTTTTGACGAAATCTACGATTTTGCGGGAAAGTTGAGAACCGTAAACATTGCAAAGGGCAATTTCAGATTTGCACCTTTGATGTACATTGAATCAGCTTTGAAAAACATTGATGAAATGCCGCAGAGCAATTTTGATGAGATTATAGAAAAGTATGTCGAAATGAACATTGCGCACCCATTCAGAGAGGGCAACGGTCGCAGTGCACGAATCTGGCTTGACCATATGTTGAAAACGGAAATCGGCAAGGTTATCGACTGGAGCAAGGTTGACAAGGAAGATTATCTGCTTGCAATGGAGCGCAGTCCCATACGGGATATCGAGATAAAATATGTTTTGAAAAACGCATTGACCGATGAAATTGACAGCCGTGAGATGTACATGAAAGGCATTGACCACAGCTATTATTATGAGGGCTACACAGCGTTTAAAGCGGACGAACTTTAGTAAAATTGAAAGTTGACGGCGAGCCGCCGTTCCCAGTCCGAGAAGATAGTTTTGATAGGGGCAAGAGCAAAATGCCCGAATGAAAATGTTTATTGAAAATTGTGCAAACAGTTACAATGCCACGCTCGGGCATAATTGGTTTTAAACATTGCAAACTATCTACACGAACGAAAAAATATGAACATAAAAATAATGGACAGCAGAAATACAATCTGCTGTCCGATTTGTTTTTTATACATATATAGTTATTTTCTTTTTCTTATAAACCAATATATCAAACCAAGTGCAACGAGGAAACCGCCGAGGATGCAACGGAAGATGATATTAAGCGTACCCTCAAACATTGGGTAGCCTGCAAAGGTTCGCAGTCCGTACCATACGGTCATGAAGATAAAAAACACAGCCATTAAAACTGCAAGCAAGCCCTGATGTTCGTGGCGATATTTGATTCCTACGATAATCATTAATATTGCAAGAGCTGCCCAAAGCCATACATACATATTCTGAAGAAATTCGCCCATAAAATTCACCCTTAAACATTACTGATAAGTAGATTATAGAGTATCCTCGGCACAATGTCAAACCGTGTTATGTGAAGATTTTCTGAAAACGAAAAATTTTTTCAAAAACGCTTGACTTTTACTGACTTTGGTATTATATTATGAGTATAGCAATTAGCACTCACCTATCGAGAGTGCTAAAACAGCAAAAACCGACACGAAATGAGGTGAACGGTATGGAGCTGGCTGAAAGAAAAAAGAAAATATTATCGGCAGTAATCGAAAGCTATATCAACACAGGCGAGCCGATTGGTTCAAAAGCGTTGATTAACGAAACGGGACTTGAGGTTTCATCGGCAACGGTGCGAAATGACCTTGCAGACCTTACAAATAAAGGCTACTTGGTTCAGCCGCACACCTCGGCAGGACGAATTCCAACGCTGCAGGGTTACAGATACTACATCGACAATCTGATGAAAATTACCCCCGTAACCCAAGGCGGACGGGAATATGTTGAATCCGAGCTTTACAAAAGCGCAGATTCCCCCGAGAGTATTCTCAAAGAGGCAAGCGGTGTTATTTCAAGGCTGACAGGCTGCACGGCGGTAACAACAACCCCTTCGGGTGAGGAAAGCAGAATCCACAGAATAAGATTTGTTCAGACGGGTTCGCACACGGCAATGGCTGTTGTGATTGCCTCAAACGGAATCATAAAAACAAAGCTGTTTCGTTGCGATTTCCTTTTGAATCCCGAACTTTTGACCGTGTTTGACAAGGCATTTAACGAAATCTTTTCGGGAATGAAGCTTTCATCGGTCAACCGACCGTTCATACAGACAGCGGCGGCAAGGCTCGGTGAGCTTTCAATGTTTACCCCCGGAGTGCTTGTGGCAATTATGGAGGCTTGTGAAACGGCAAAGGAAGTCAGCGTTTATCTCAGCGGTGTGACAAAGCCGTTGTTTATGTCCGATGTCAATTTTCTTAACGCACGAAATGTTATGGAGTTTTTGAACAACAGACATGACCTTGCGGAAATGCTTGAAAATCTTCCGCTTGACACCTCCGTCAGCATAGGCGGTGAAAACAGCAGAACAGAGCTTGCAGGGAGTGCGGTAATCTCCGCACGATACCGACTTGACGGCAACCCGTCAGGTGTGCTTGCGGTGATAGCACCCGTGAGAACGGACTACGCAAGAGCAATTTCAATTCTTGAATGTGTGTCCGAAAGCGTTAGCACTCTTATTGATGAGCTGATAGAAATATGATAAATAAAAATCCTTGAAGGAGGATAAAGATGACTAAGAAAAAATCCGAGAAAACCGAAGAGAAAAAGGTTTCCGAAGAAACAGTCGCAGAAGAAACCAAGGCTGAAAATACCGAAGAGCCTGCAAAGGATGAAAATGCAGACAAAATCAAGGCTCTTGAAGATGAGCTTTCGGCACAGAAGGATAAGTATATGCGACTTGCCGCCGAGTACGACAATTACCGCAAAAGAACGGCAAACGAAAAGCTTTCAATCTATGACGATGCAACTTCAAAGGCTTGTATCGAGCTTCTTCCCGTTGCAGACAGCGTAACGCTTGCTCTTGCAAATCTGAAAGACGCCGACCCCGATATTATCAAGGGTATTGAGCTTATTTCAAATCAGCTTGCAAAGAGCTTTGAAAAGCTAAAGATTGAGTCCTACGGCAAAGCAGGCGATGCATTTGATCCGAACTTGCACAATGCGGTTTCAAAGATTGAGGACGAAAACCTCGGTGCCGACACAATCGCAGCCGTTTATCAGACGGGTTACAAAATCGGTGACAAAATTATCCGTCACGCAATGGTACAGGTTGCCAACTGTGACTGATTTCATATATAAATATTCAGCAGAAAACACACAAACAAAAACAATTAAAAATTCAATTGGAGGAATTTATCATGGCTAAGACAATAGGTATAGATTTAGGTACAACAAACTCATGCGTAGCAGTTATCGAAGGCGGCGAGCCTGTAGTTATCGCTAACGCAGAAGGCGCAAGAACAACTCCGTCTGTTGTTGCTTTTTCAAAAGACGGTGAAAGAATGGTTGGTCAGGTTGCCAAGCGTCAGGCTATCACAAACCCTGACAGAACAGTTGCATCAATCAAGAGAGAAATGGGTACTGCTCATAAGGTAACAATTGACGGCAAGAGCTACACTCCACAGGAGATTTCAGCAATGATTCTTCAGAAACTCAAGTCAGATGCAGAGGCTTACCTCGGCGAAACAGTTACACAGGCAGTTATCACAGTTCCTGCATACTTCACAGACGCACAGCGTCAGGCTACAAAGGATGCCGGTAAGATTGCAGGTCTTGATGTTAAGAGAATCATCAACGAGCCTACAGCAGCCGCTCTTTCATACGGTGTAGATAAGGAAAAAGACCAGAAGGTTATGGTATATGACCTCGGCGGCGGTACATTCGATGTATCTATCATCGAAATGGGCGACGGTGTTCAGGAAGTACTTGCAACAGCAGGTAACAACCGTCTCGGCGGTGATGACTTCGATAAGAGAATCATCGACTGGATGGTTGCATCATTCAAGACAGAAACAGGCATTGACCTTTCACAGGATAAGGTTGCAATGCAGAGATTAAAAGAGGCTGCCGAGAAGTCAAAGATTGAACTTTCAGGTGTTACAACTTCTAACATCAACCTCCCGTTTATCACAGCAGACCAGACAGGTCCTAAGCACCTTGACCTTACTCTTACAAGAGCAAAGTTTGACGAACTCACATCAGACCTCGTAGAAGCTACAATGGGTCCTGTAAGATCGGCTCTTCAGGATTCAGGTCTTCAGATCGGTCAGATTGACAAGGTTCTTATGGTCGGCGGTTCTTCCAGAATCCCTGCTGTTCAGGACGCTGTTAAGAAGCTTATCGGCAAAGAGCCGTTCAAGGGCATCAACCCTGATGAATGTGTTGCTATCGGCGCCGCTATTCAGGCAGGTGTACTCGGCGGTGAAGTTGAAGGACTTCTCCTCCTCGATGTAACTCCGCTTTCACTCGGTGTTGAAACAATGGGCGGTGTTATGACAAAGATTATCGACAGAAACACAACAATCCCAACAAAGAAGAGCCAGATTTTCTCAACTGCCGCTGATAATCAGACACAGGTTGAAATCAATGTTCTTCAGGGTGAGCGTGAATTTGCCCGTGATAACAAGCAGCTCGGTCTTTTCGCTCTCACAGGCATTGCTCCTGCAATGCGTGGTATTCCGCAGATTGAAGTAACATTTGATATTGATGCCAACGGTATCGTTAATGTATCTGCAAAAGACCTCGGTACAGGCAAAGAGCAGAAGATTACAATCAGTAACTCAACTTCAATGAGCAAGGAAGATATCGACAAGGCTGTTAAGGAAGCTGAACAGTTTGCCGCAGAGGACAAAAAGCGCCGTGAGGCAGTTGACGCTAAGAACGAGGCTGAAAACATTGTTTATCAGGCAGAAAAGCTTGTCAGCGAAAGCGGTGACAAGATTCCCGAGGATGACAAGAACGCAATCAACACAAAGGTTGCAGCTCTTAAAGAGGCTATCTCAAAGGACGATGCCGCACTCATCGGCACAGCTAAGGAAGACCTCCAGAAGACTCTTAACGATGCTGCCGCTAAGCTTTATCAGCAGGCTGCTCCGCAGGGCGGTGCTCCCGATATGAACGGTGCTCAGCCAAACGGCGGTAATCCTACAGGCAACAACGGCGGAGATCCTAATGTATATGACGCTGATTTCACCGATGTTGACGATAACAAGTAATTTATGTTAGAATAACATATAGTCAAAGGAGCTGTTATATGGCGGCTCCTTTTGGCTGTATAAGACGATAACCGGCTTGCAATATTGCGTGATTTCGGTATTTTGACAAAGGTGAGAGTAATATGGCAGACAAAAGAGACTACTACGAGGTGCTTGGCGTTCAAAAGGGCGCAAGCGACGATGAAATAAAAAAGGCATACAGAGCCTGTGCCAAAAAATATCACCCGGATTTGCATCCCGGCGATAAAGAATGCGAGGAAAAATTCAAGGAAGTAAACGAGGCTTATGAAGTTCTTTCCGACTCCGATAAAAAGGCTCGTTACGACCAGTTCGGTCACGCAGGCGTTGATCCCAACTACGGTGCAGGTGCAGGCGGAGCAGGAAGTCCGTTCGGTCAGGGTATTGATATTGACGATATCTTCTCCAGCTTTTTCGGCGGATTCGGCGGCAGACGCTCCAACAATGCAAATGCTCCTATGCGTGGCAGTGATATTGAAACTACGGTTTACATTTCATTTGAAGAGGCGGCAAAGGGCTGCAAGCAGACAATCAATTATTCATGCGTAACAACATGTGACGACTGTCACGGAACAGGCGCTCAGCCCGGCACAAGCCCCAAGACCTGTTCGTCATGCGGCGGTTCGGGTAAGGTTACAATCAACCAGAGAACACCTTTCGGTGTTGTCCAGACTCAGCGTACCTGTGATGCCTGTCACGGCAGAGGCAAGATTGTTGACAATCCTTGTAAAAAGTGCGGCGGTTCGGGCAAACAGCGCAAGAACAAGACTGTTGATGTAACGATTCCGGCAGGTATCAAGGATCAGCAGATTCTTAATGTAAGCGGCAGAGGTAACGCAGGTACAAACGGCGGTCCTGCAGGCGACCTTCATGTTTATGTAAATGTTCGTCCGCACCCTGTTTTTGAACGCAGAGGTGACGATGTGTGGTGCGAAGTTCCGATAACCTTTACACAGGCGGCTCTCGGAGCAGATGTTGTCGTTCCTACTCTTGACGGCAAGGTTTCCTACACGGTTCGTGAGGGTACACAGCCGGGTGATGTGTTCAGACTCAAGGGCAAGGGTATTCAGCGACTCGGCGGCAGAGGCAGAGGCGACCAGTATGTAAGAGTTACCGTTGAAGTTCCGAAGAATCTTAACGGCAAGCAGAAAGAGCTTATCAAACAGCTTGACGGCGCAACAGGCGACAAAAACTACGCAAAACGCAGAAACTTCTTTGATAAAATCAAGAAGATGTTCAACGAGTAACACAGAATAAATAAGATTTGTGGGGCATGTGTCCCCACAAATTTTTTATACGGCGTGCCACCGTTCCCAATTCGAGCAGATAATTTGTTGTGCAAAAAACATATTATCCCCGAGTGTAAATTGTGATTGTCTGAACAATTTATGCGCCACTACATTACAAACAAAAATATCGGCATAAAATGCCCGTGAATCAGAGGTTAAAATGGAATCCTGGACAGAAATAAAAATATCCGTTGACGCAAAGGATATTGACAGAGCAAGTGATATTGCAAATGTCGTAGTTCCCTACGGCATCTATATTGAAGATTACACAAACCTTGAGCAAGAGGTTGAGGACATTGCCCATATTGACCTTATTGACGAGGATTTGCTTGCAAAGGACAGAAACAAGGCTTTTGTTCACATTTATCTTGAACCCGATGTTTCGCCGTCAGAGGCGGTTGCATTCCTTTCGGAACGCTACAATGCGGAGGGTATAAAGCATTCAATTGAACTTCTTGACTGCCTTGAAGAGGATTGGAGAAACAACTGGAAGAAATATTTCAACCCGATTGAAGTCGGCGAAAAACTTCTTATCCGTCCGAGCTGGCGAGATGATTACGATGCAGGCAACCGCAAAGTTCTCAACATTGATCCGGGCCTTGCGTTCGGCACGGGCGGTCACGAAACCACAAGGCTTTGCCTTGAAATGTGCGAAAAGTACCTTAAAGACGGCGATTCTGTGCTTGATGTGGGTTGCGGCAGCGGTATTCTCGGTATTGCAACATTGCTTTTGGGTGCAGACCGTGCCGTCGGTGTTGACATTGACGAAACTGCTGTGAGAACTGCGGCTGAAAACGCAGAAATTAACGGCGTTGCAGACCGTTTTACAGCTATCTGCGGCAGCTTTACCGACAGGGTTGAAGGCAAGTATGACATTGTTCTTGCCAATATTGTTGCCGATGCGATTATGTTTCTCTCAAAGGGCATTAAGGACTTTATGAAGGACGATGCCGTTTACATTATGAGCGGTATCATCGACACTCGTGCCGAAGAAGTCAAGGCATCCGTAAGTCAGTATTTTGACATCATCGAAGAACATCTTGACAACGGATGGGCTTGTTTTGCCGCACGGCGTGCCGCCGTTCCCCGTTCGTGAAGATAGTATGATATAGAAAAAATTATTATGCCCGAGCGCAGCATAGTGATTGTTTGTACAAATATTTACAAAAACAAAACAGCTTTCCGATTTTGAGTTCGGAAAGCTGTTTTTAATTTACATTAACTTTTTACTTGATTATCCCATATGACAAATTGTTTTCTTTTGCATATGCTTCGGCGGCTGAACCTTTTTTGCAATACATTTTAAAGCCCTTGAGCGGAACGCTGTCATAATTGTCATCAACATCCATACCAAGACCGCAATTATCCATTTCCTTTACGGAATCGGGAACCGTAACATTTTTAAGGTTCGCCATAGATATGAACGCATCGCTTTCAAGAACCTTTACACCGTCGGCAATTTCAAGCTCGTATATATTGTCATTGAAGCTGAATGCAAACGAATCCACAACCTTAACGGTTTTCGGGATAACCACTTTAACCTTTACATAGGATAGATAGACCCCGAAGCTTGAAATTTCAACAACATCCACACCGTCAATCTGTTCGGGAATATTGATTGTAATTTCTGTGACTTCCTTGTCGGAGTTGGACAGATTATTGTAGAAGTAATCATCGTCCACGCCCATGATTTTCCAACCCTCATAATCATCACTTTCACAATATGTAACATGAGATTTGGTATCCGTAAGGTAATCGTCCTCGTCAATGTCGGAGGTTGCACTGTCCGAATCAAATGCCGGCACAGTTGTTTCTTTGTCAAAGTCCTTTGAAATATAGCTTGAAGCATCGTCAATTGCTTTGTCGCTATGCTTATCTATAGTTTTGACAAATCTCGGAATAATGCTGCATGCAACAACGGCGAAAATAACAATCAAAAGAACGATTATTCCGCCGACAATGCTCGTAATGATTATGGCTGTTTTACTGCTGTTATTCTTCTGACCGTTCGGTACATTTGTAAACTGCTGACTGCCGTTGTAACCACCGTTTTGGTTCGTAAACTGCTGACCGTAGCTTGTGCCGTTTTGATTCGGATTACCGTATCCGCTGTTTGTTGCATTTTCCTGTGTGTTGTTCTGAGTGAGCGGTGATCCGCAGTTTTCGCAGAACTTACCGTCAGACTCATGACCGCATACGGGACATTTCATATTGTTTACTCCTCCTGTTTGTAATTGTGAAATAATGTCTGTTAATTATGGCAGAAAAAGCAAAATGTTGCAAATGTTTATTTGCTAAGTTCTTTCTCAATTATTTCTGCCGCTTCGTCAAGATAGTTTCCTGCGAAAAGTTCAATCTTTCCCTCGTCAACACATTTTGCAAGCTCGGGATCAATCGGGAGCTTTGCAAGCACCTGTGTGTCATATTCCTTTGCAACTTCCTCAATGTGACTGTCGCCGAAGATGCTGTGCTTCTTTCCGCAATCGGGACACATGAACCAACTCATATTTTCAACAAGACCTAAAATCGGCACATTCATCATCCTTGCCATTTTAACTGCCTTTTGAACTATCATTGAAACCAGCTCCTGCGGTGACGCAACAATAACAATGCCGTCAATCGGCAGGCTCTGAAATACCGTAAGCGGAACATCGCCTGTTCCGGGAGGCATATCAACAAACATATAGTCAACATTTTCCCAGATTACATCTTTCCAAAACTGCTTTACCGTGCCTGTGATAACCGGCGAACGCCACACCACGGGATCGGTTTCATGTTCAAGCAGAAGGTTGACGGAAATCATCTTGATTCCCGTTTCGGTAACAACGGGGAAAATTCCCTCATCGTTGCCTCTGCATCTCTCATGTACACCGAATGCCTTTGGAATTGACGGACCTGTGATATCTGCGTCAAGAACAGCCGTGCTTTTACCGAGTCGGTTAAATGTTACTGCGAGCATTGAGGTTACAAGGCTCTTGCCTACTCCGCCCTTGCCCGACACAATGCCGATTACCTTTTTTACGCTGCTGTATTTATTGAGTTCTTCGTGCAAATTCTGCTCTTTGCTTTTGCAATCCGAAGAACAGCTTGAACAATCGTGGGTGCAACCCATTTAAAACATCTCCAATTTCATAAATTCATTTTATCAAAAGAAAACAATCAGTTTTCTTCAACATACGGTTCATCGCCGCCGCTCTCGTACGACTGTGTCGGCTGAGGGTCAACCGAAGTCTGTGACGATTCGGTAACACTGATATCACTGCTCTGCTGCGGCTCTGTTTCAGGCTGATACTCTGTCTGCGGTTCAGTTTGAACAGGCGCTTCTGTTTTAGGCTGATATTCAGTCGGCGGTTCATATGTCGGTTCTTCCGTGTAAACGGGAACATAGTTGTCATCGCCGTATTCCGTTGTAGGCTGTACCGTTGTCACCTGTTCCGTTGTCACCTGTTCCGTTGACGGTGCCGTGGAAGCCTTTTTATCATTTTTCTGTGAACTGCATTGTGTGAAGGCAAAAACAACGGCAACAATAAGGCAGATTACCGCCGCAATTGTTAAGATAACCGCCACATTACGGCTTGTTCTCTTTTTCTTTTTAACAACCTTTTTACGCTTTGGGTTTATTGTTGATTTTGTGTAGTAGTTACCGATGTCGTCAGATGAAAGGTCATACTGAAAATCCTTTGTAGCCTTTGACACCTGCTCTCCTGTCTGAGAATCAAAATTGTCGCCATAGTCGGGGGTCTGTGTGCGGTCATCCCTTTCCGACGGCATTTTTACGGGAGTTTCCATATCGTCCTCAAAGTCGATTTCCGGCATCTGAACAGCGTCCTCGTCATAATCGCCGACAAATTTTACATCATTGTCAAAGTTATCGCCGTAATCCTCCTGAATATCGGAAGATCTTTCGGGGGTGTTGTTTCTTCTTGCAGGAAACGCAACCTCGTCATCAAAGTTGTCAGGCTCATAATCCTTGTTTCTATTATATTTATTGTTATCGTCCATTATGTAATTCTCCTTTGAAAGAAAAATTTTGAAACAGAAAAATACGGTGCATTTATTCTGCACACCCCGTACCAAAATAATAAATCAGCCGTGACAATTTGTCAACTGAATATTAGCACTGTTAAGTTTAAAAGCATAATTTTTTGCCATATACAAAAAGTACCCGCACAAGCCGTGCAGGTACTCGTTGATTTAAGGAAAATCAGCAGTGAATCAAGCGTCTTCACCGTTATCGGTTTCGTCTGTTGATTCGCCTTCATCCTCGGAAAGTTCCTCTGTTTCAACCTCTTCGGATTCTTCAAATGCAGTATCTTCTGCGTTTTCGTCATCTGCAAGATCAGCCTCAATGCCTCCCTGAACAGGGTCGCCTGTTTCTTCTTCAACAGCCTCATCATCGGCAACTTCAAAACCGCTGAGGAATGAGTAAGGAATTCCGTAACCGAGTGCGATACTTGCAAGCGTTACGATAACGCTCAATCCCGAGCCGTTTGCATTTGAAAATACATCATAAAGCGGAAGTCCCGGAGCAAGAGAAGCAACGATTATGTAGAGTGACGGGAGCACCATTACAATAAGTGTAACGAGTGAAAAACGCTTTACCGCCTTGCCGTCACCGACACGGGTTGCATAGAACACCAAAAGACCGAACACAGCATACACAAGAATCGGAATGATTGAACCGAGTGGCTGTGAAAGGGCTGATGCGTACTGTGAGAAGAAGTGTGCGCAAACGATAAATGCGATGATCAGAAATGCAGAGAAAAACAGATTGATTGTATCTCTTTTAGTAGGTTTTTTCATAATATGTCCTCCGTACATACGATATTGGTTTAAGTTTAACATTGAAATGTGACAGTTTTGTGAACAAACAATGATATGTACATTAGAATAATGTAAACAAGGCGTAAAAAACGCAACCGCCTTTTGTTTGACAAAATTCGTAAGGGAGTTTATCATAAATCATAAAGGGATTTGCAACTGATTTTTACATAAAGTGTAAAATCAGGTTGGTAGAAATTGCGTTACATATGAAATATACTTAACTCAGGAGGTATGAAAAGTATGATTGGTATGAATTTGAAGTATCTTCGGAAAAAGTACGGATATTCACAGGAGGACCTTGCGGAGAGGCTTGAGGTGTCAAGACAGTCTGTTGCAAAGTGGGAAAATGAGGAATCTCTTCCCGATGTTGAAAAATGCGTGACGATGGCGCAGATTTTTGAAACTACGGTAGAAATGCTTCTTGTGTGTCCTTTTTACGAGGAAGAATCTGACGGACTCACTTCCGACGGTGACGGAAAGTACATTTTCGGCATTGTTAAGGTCAGTGAAAGAGGACAGATTACACTCCCTAAACACGCCAGAAAGGTGTTCGGAATTGAGGCAGGCGACAGACTTCTGGTTCTCGGTGACGAGAAAAAAGGTATGGCACTTGCAAAAATAAAAAATCCCTTTGATAAGTTAATGAAGTAAAATTTGACTTAAATCCCTTTTATCCTGAATTGAGGAGAAAATATGTACGCAATAAAAACAGAAAAACTTACAAAAAAATATAAGGAAAAAACGGCTGTATCAAACCTTGACCTTAAAATCAACGAGGGCGAAATGTACGGTTTGCTCGGAGTCAACGGCGCAGGAAAAACAACAACAATGAAAATGCTCACAACGCTTATTATGCCGACATCGGGTGAGGCAGAGCTTCTCGGTCACAGCATAAAAGCCGACAGAGCAGCGGTAAAGCAGATTATCGGAATTTCACCGCAGGAAAGTGCGGCGGCAATGAACCTTACCGCAAGAGAAAATCTTGAACTCATGGCAGAGGTTTACGGCTTTTCAAAGAAAGTTGCAAAAGCCAAAGCAAGCGAACTTATCGAACGCTTTTCCATGCGGGAATTTGAAAACCGCAAGGCTAAAAGGCTGTCGGGCGGTGAGGTGAGAAGATTGAGCATTGCAATGGCACTTATCTCAGAGCCGAAAATACTTTTTCTTGACGAACCCACGCTCGGACTTGATGTAATTGCAAGACACAGCCTTTGGGTTGAGATTGAAAAGCTCAAGGGTAAAGTCACCGTTATTCTCACAACGCACTATCTTGAAGAGGCTGTTGCACTCTGCGACAGAATCGGGATTATGGCTCACGGTAAATTTGCGGCTGAGGGTACTTCCGATGAACTCGTTGCCCTTTCGGGCGAAAAAGATTTTGAGTCGGCTTTTGTAAAGCTGACAAACGGAGGTGCGTTGTAATGAGATTGACTGCGTTTGCTTCACGAAATACAAAGGAAATTCTCCGTGATCCGCTGACATTCTGTTTCGGACTCGGATTTCCCGTTGTACTTCTTCTTTTGTTGTCGGCAATAAATTCGGCAATCCCCGAACAGGCTCAGATGACAATGTTCAACATCGACAAGCTGACGCCCGGTATTACGGTTTTCGGAATGAGCTTTATCTCGCTGTTCTCGTCAATGCTCATTGCAAAGGACAGAACTACAAGCTTTATGATGAGATTGTTCACATCTCCGCTCAAAGCACACGAGTTTATTATCGGCTACACACTTCCGCTTTTGCCAATGGCAATTTTGCAGAGTGCCGTATGTGTTGTTGTTGCGTTCTTCCTCGGACTTGAGGTCAGCGTGAACATTTTGCTTATGCTTGCTGTAAACATTCCGATTGCAATTGTGTTTATCTCGCTCGGACTTCTGCTCGGCACACTTCTGAATGAAAAGGCTGTCGGCGGAATCTGCGGTGCATTGCTTACAAACCTTTCGGCATGGTTTTCAAACATTTGGTTTGATACCGCAATGGTCGGCGGTTGGTTCAAAAACCTTGCAAACGCACTTCCGTTTGCCCATGCCGTAAATGCCGCAAGGTATGCAATTTCGGGCAATTATTCGGATATTATGCCCGAGCTTATTCCCGTCTGCGGATATGCGGTTGTGTTGCTTGTTCTGGCTGTGGTCGTCTTTTCCGTTATGATGAAAAGGAATAAATAATTGATGAATCCAAACGGTAAAGCCTTGTTAAAAGAAAACAAAAGATATTATCTTCTCGACTCTCTGCGTGGAATTTCAACCGTCAGTATGGTTGCGTTTCACTTATGCTACGATATTTTTATGATGTACGGACTTAACACAAGTTGGTACTTTTATTCCATGACTGCGGTCTGGGAACGCAGTATCTGCGTAATGTTCATACTGCTTTCGGGAATGTGCCTTAACTTTTCGGGAAACGGCATAAAAAGAGGTGTTCTTTTGAATCTTGCGGGCTTTGCCGTTACCTGCGTTACCGTGATAGCCGAACCAAATCAGGCGGTATGGTTCGGTGTACTGAATCTGATAGGCTGTTCAATGATGATTGTTTCCGTTCTGTCGGATAACCTCAAAAAAATAAGCCCCCTGTCGGGAGCGTTGATTTCACTTTTGTTGTATGCGTTTTCGTATGATTTACAAAAAGGCTGTGTCGGATTTTTCGGGCTGGATATCGTAAAATTGCCCGATTTTCTCTATTCGTGCAGGTACCTTGCATTTCTGGGATTCCCCTCGTCCGACTTTGTGTCGGCAGACTATTTCCCGATTATTCCGTGGATTTTCCTCTTTACGGCAGGCTTTTATCTTTGGAATTTCATCGCACAAAAAAATCTTGCAAAATATTTTGAATTCAAAATCCCGCTGTTTGACAAAATCGGCAAATACAGCCTGTGGATTTATCTTGCCCACCAGCCTGTTATTATGGGTGTTTTGATGTTGATAATGTGACTTTGCCGATTGAAAGTTATAAACAAAAAAATAATGTCGGAGGTGTACCGCCGACATTATTTTTTATTTTAAATTATTTCCGATTGTGCTGCTAAGCCTTCGGATGCTGCAAAGGATTCTTCTCTGTCAAACACACCGCAGAGCCACATATATGAAACCGTTGAAAGGGCAATGCTTACAAAGCCGAACCAAATGCTGTTCACACCGATAAAGACGCTCGGAACGCAGGCAAGGACAACACCTATATGATAGCTTGCAAGCGTAAGCCAATAGAATTTAGCCTTTTTCGTCATATCCTTGTCCTTGTCAATAATACCCGTGAATGTTGAAACCGTTGCAACACGGAGGTTGTTTGTCGAGAAAATCGGAGATGTAACATAACTTCCGGCTGTTCTGAATGAATTCCACAAAACAGGAGTTACGAACAGAATCGGCAGAATTGCAAGGTAATTGTTTGAAATATTCGGAAAAATTCCGATAATCAAAAGTGCAATCGCACTTGCAATAAGGCTGACGGTTTTGGTTTCAAGCTTAATAAAACGGTCGGCAATTACAAAGAAAACATTGCCGAGAATATATGTAAGGAGAGCGATGACGATAAATACAACGCCCTCAAAATCACCCGTAAAAATTTTGCTGACAAGGTGAATCATATTTGCTGTCTGTGCGTTACCGAACACATCACAGTGATTGTAAATTGCATATCCGCCCATAAATCCGCCCAGAGAGCTGACTGCAAAATGCAGAATATGCTGTTTTTGTTCTCTTGTCATTTTAAAGACTTCCTTTTTCGCCATAAAACGTGTAATTGTTTAACATAATTATACACCTGCAATTCTGATTTTGCTATTATCCCCCAATGGAATTATACTCCGTTTCGCAATAAAAATTAAGTCACATTGCACAAAACAGTTATCTTACTGTTGTGCAATGTGACTTTTTTGCTTTTTATGAATCTTTAAAGAATCAAACTGTCATCAAACTTTTTCAGGCATTTCATCTGCCATACATTCAACAAGAACAGCCTTCTGAGCGTGAAGACGGTTTTCTGCCTCCTCAAAGATTTCATTTGCGTGTTCTTCAAATACATCTGCAGTAATCTCTTCGCCACGGTGTGCAGGGAGACAATGGAGAACCATACAATCCTTGTTTGTAACAGCCATAAGCTCCTTGTTAACCTGATAGCCTGCGAATGCTGCCTCACGGATTTTCTTTTCTTCTTCCTGTCCCATTGATGCCCATACATCTGTATAAACAACATCGGCATTCTTAGCGGCCTCAAGCGGATCTGTTACGATTTCAAACTTGCCGTTACCGTACTTTTCACCGAACTCGATAATATGCTTAGGCGGCATATAATCCTTTGGACAGGCGGCAGAGAAGCTCATGCCTGTGCTGAGTGCGCCGACGATGAGCGAGTTCATCATATTGTTGCCGTCACCGATAAAGCACATCTTGAGTCCTTCAAGCTTGCCCTTGAATTCACGAATTGTCATAAGGTCTGCGAGAACCTGACATGGATGACAATAGTCTGTAAGACCGTTGATAATCGGGATTGAACCGTACTCTGCAAGAGCCTCAACTTCTTTCTGCTCAAAGGTACGAATCATAATACCGTCAAGAAAACGGGAAAGAACACGGGCTGTGTCCTCAACAGGCTCGCCTCTGCCAATCTGAAGGTCATTTGATGAGAGGAAAAGCGGATAACCGCCGAGCTGTGTCATACCAACCTCAAATGAAACACGGGTACGGGTGCTTGACTTTTCAAAAATCATACCAAGAGATTTGCCCTTGAGAATTTTATGCTCAATGCCGTGCTTCTGCTCGTATTTAAGCTGATCGGCAAGGTTAAGTGTGTTGATAATTTCTTCTGTTGACCAATCCTCAAGTTTAAGTAAGTGTTTCATTAGTTGTTCTCCTTTATTGTTTTTTCGAGTATATTAATCGCCTCGTCAATTTCATTGTAATCAATAACAAGCGGTGGGAGCATACGGAGCAAATCTTTTGCCGTGATAATAAGCAAGCCGTTTTCAACGCATTTGATTGCAATGTCGTGTGCATCGCCCTTTTCAAGCTCAATACCAATCATAAGTCCCATTCTGCGAACGCTCTTTACACCGTCAATTTTTGTGAGCCTGTCCTCAAAATACTGACCTTTTTTCTCAACCTCGGCAAGAAATTCGTCATTTGCAACTGTGTCAAGAACATAGTTTGCACCTGCACAAACAACAGGGTTTGCGCCGAATGTTGTGCCGTGAGTTGACGGTGACATAACATCCTTGAGCTTTTCACCGCACATACAAACACCGATAGGAAGTCCGCCGCCGAGCCCTTTTGCAACCGTCATAAGGTCGGGGAGGATACCGTAATTCTGATGAGCAAACAGCTTGCCTGTTCTGCCTACGCCTGTCTGAACCTCATCGACAATAACGAGAATATCGTTGTCGTTGCAATACTTAACAAGTTCTTTTACATATTCGGGATCGAGGATATTTACACCGCCCTCGCCCTGAATGAGTTCAAGCATTACTGCGCAGGTTTTGTTTGAAACAACTGCTTTCAGAGCGTCAATATCGTCTGCGTCTGCATACTTAAAGCCCTCTGTAAACGGGAAGAAATAGTTGTGAAAAACATCCTGACCTGTTGCGGCAAGAGTTGTAACAGTTCTGCCGTGAAAGGAATTGTTAAGCGTTACGATTTCATTTCTGCCCTCGCCATACTTGTCAAAGCTGTACTTACGGGCAATTTTGATTGCGCATTCGTTAGCCTCTGCACCGCTGTTGCCAAAGCAGACCTTTGAAAGACCTGTAAGCGTGCAAAGCTTTTCGGCAAGGTCACTTGCCTGTGAACAGTAAAAATAGTTTGACATATGCTGAATTGTGCCTGCCTGCTTTGAAACAGCCTCAACCCAACCGTCATTGCAATAGCCAAGGCTGTTTACACCGATACCCGATGAAACATCAATGTACTTTTTGCCGTTTTCGTCATATGCGGTAACGCCTTTTGCACTTTTGAGAGCAACATCGTAGCGACCGTATGTGTGCATAATATATTTTAAATCTTTCTCTTTTGTAGTCAAGTTAGCCACACCCTTTCATATTTTATCGTTGCTGAAGGAGTAAACAAAAACATCCTCACGCTTTTCAAAGCCGAAATCACGCCAGAAGCTTTGACCTGTTTCGTTGTTCTGATAACAGAAAATGTGAGTTTTGTCGATGCCTTGTTCACGGATTTTTTGGATAGCTGTCTGTGCAAGAGCGTGACCGATTTTCTTTCGTCTGAATTCGGGCAGAACAGCCATATGGTGGATAAATCCCCGTCTGCCGTCATGACCTGCAAGCACGGTTCCGACAATTTTTCCGTCAACCACGGCAACCTGACTCATACCGGCGTTGTGCTTGAGATAACGCTCCATCTGATCTTTTTCATCAGCCTTAGAGAGCGCACGCTTTGTGGTAATCTGCCACATCTCATAGACCTCGTCATAGTCGTCAATTGTCATTTCTCGTATAATCATTGCACCCTCCAAAATCTAATCTGTAGGGGCGCTCATTGGGCGCCCGACTTGATGAATGGGTTTGTTTTATAAAAATGTTTTGATGTGAAGAATGTTGCGTGTAATCTGTAGGAGCACATGGTGCTCCCCTGCAAACAATACACTGCTTTTATCAAATGAAAATTTTAAGTTAAACAGAAAGTTTTATTTAGCGAGCGACCAATGACCGCCTCTACTGTTTTTACAAATCAGCAAAACAGCAATGCTAATCAATAAAACATTGTACCGATGCCTTCATCGCTGAAAAGCTCGAGCAGAATTGAATGTTCGATTCTGCCGTCAATGATATGGGCACGGTTTACACCGCTGCGGACTGCCTCGACACAGCAATCAATCTTGGGAATCATACCGCCGCTGATGATGCCGTCACGCTTGAGCATAGGAACTTCGCTGACATTGACAACGGGGATGAGTGAATCCTCATCGTGAACATCACGGAGAAGTCCTCTGATATCTGTCATAAGAATGAGCTTTTTTGCACCGATTTTAGCGGCAATCTGCGATGCCGCAATGTCTGCGTTAATATTATATACATTGCCGTCATAACCGCCTGCAACGGTTGAAACAATCGGAATATAACCGCTTGCAAGAGCGTTGTTGAGCGGTTCGGGGTTAACCTCCTTAATCTCGCCCACATAGCCGAGATCTGCGCCTGTAACAAGCTTTTCAGCCATGAGCATTCTGCCGTCAAGACCGCAAAGTCCTATAGCCTTACCGCCGTGACTGCCGAGGAGCTGAACAAGGCTCTTGTTGACCTTGCCTGCAAGCACCATCTGAACAATATCAATAGTTTCCTTGTCGGTCACTCTCATACCGTTGATAAACTTGCTTTCCTTGCCAACGGCTTTGAGCATTGCGTTGATTTCGGGACCGCCGCCGTGAACAAGCACAACATTGACTCCGACAAGCTGCATAAGAACGAGGTCGCTCATAACTGCCGCTTTAAGCTCTTCGTTTATCATAGCGTTTCCGCCGTATTTTACAACAATTGTTTCGCCCGAATATTTCTTGATATAGGGCATTGCCTGTATAAGTACCTTGGCTCTCTTTGAAACATCCATTTTCTTCAATCCTTTATGTAGTTGATTTCCGCTCACACAATCAAATCGCATATTATGTGCGGTAGTCACCGTTGATTTTTACATAATCATAGGTAAGGTCGCAACCGTAAGCCTCGGCAGATGCATTGCCGTCACCTAATTTCACGAGAATTTCAATTTCGTCCTCAAGCAAAATTTCCTTAGCCTTGTCCTCATCAAACACAAGACCGTTGCCGTCCTTGCAGACAAGAATTTCACCCTTTGCGGATTTATATGAAACATCAATCCTTTTAACATCTGTTTCGGCACCGCTGTAGCCGATTGCACAGAGGATTCTTCCGCAGTTTGCGTCAGCCCCGAACATTGCCGCCTTTACAAGACTTGAACAGATGATGCTCTTTGAAATAATCTTTGCGCTCTTATCGTCTTTTGCACCGTCAACCTTGCAGATAAGGAGCTTTGTTGCACCTTCACCGTCTTTTGCAAGCTTTTTTGCAACCTTTTTGAATGCATCGGTAAGAACGGCTGTAAAGGTTTTGTAATCATCGTTCTTTTCTGTGATTTCCTTGTTGCCTGCATAACCCGATGCCATAATTGCAAGGGTATCGTTTGTTGAGGTATCACCGTCAACGCTTACCATATTATAGCTGACATCAGCGGCTTCGATAAGTGCGGATTTGAGCATTTCGGAAGAAATTGCCGCATCGGTTGTTACAAAGGAAAGAGTTGTACCCATGTTAATATGAATCATACCGCTGCCCTTAGCAATACCGCCGATTGTAACCTTTTTGCCGTCAAGAACCGTTTCGACAGCCCACTGCTTTTTCACGGTGTCGGTTGTCATAATTGCCTCTGCGGCAGAGATTCCGCCGTCCTTTGAAAGCGTGCCTTTGAGTTTTTCAATTCCGCTTGCAATGGGTTCAATCGGGAGCGGCTGACCGATAACACCTGTTGATGCAACGATTACATCGTTTTCGTCAACACCGAGAGCGTCTGCGGCAAGACTGCACATTTTCTCAGCCTTTTCATAGCCGTCAGGGTTACAGGCATTTGCATTGCCTGAATTTACGACAACAGCCTGAGCCGTACCGTTTTCAAGGTGTTTTTTAGTAACATATATAGTGTCGGACTTTACAAGGTTCTTTGTAAAGATAGCCGCACTGTTGCAAACCTTGTCGCAGTAAATGAGCGCAAGGTCTTTTTTAGTTGTGTTAGATGCTTTGACTCCGGCACAAATTCCGTTGGCTGTAAAGCCCTTTGCGGAAGTGACCGAGCCGTTTTCAATATACTTGATTTCCATAGATATTCACCCTTAAAATGCAGGCGGAACGATTACCAAACCTGTTTTTTCGTCAAGTCCGAAGATGATGTTCATATTCTGAATAGCCTGACCTGCGGCACCCTTGACCATGTTGTCGATTGCGGCACAGGCAACGAGCTTGTTGGCTCTCTTATCGTGATGAATTGAAACATCACAGAAGTTAGAATATTTGATATTGTGAATGTCGGCACATTTGCCGTCATCAAGAAGTCTTACAAAAAATTCGTCCTTGTAAAAGTCCTCATAAGCCTTTCTGATTTGTTCAAAGGTTACACCGTCTTTGATGTCGGCATAAACAGTTGCAAGAATACCACGGTTTACGGGGAGAAGGTGCGGAACAAAGGTGATAATAACCTTTTCGCCCGAAAGCTTTGAAAGAGTCTGCTCAATTTCGGGAGTGTGGCGGTGGCTTGCAACCTTATAAGCGTGGAATCCCTCGTTGAGTTCGGGATAGTGGTTGCCCTGATTTGGCTTTCTGCCGGCACCGGTAACACCGCTTTTGCAGTCGCAAATGATGCCCTTTGTTTCTACAAGTCCGTTTACGATTGCAGGAGCAATTGCGAGCGGTGAACAGGTTGTGTAACAACCCGGATTCGCAACAAGCTTTTTGCCCTTGATTTTATCTCTGAAAAATTCAGGAAGTCCGTAAACTGCCTGTTCATGAAGTTTTTTGTCGAGAAATTTTCCGCCGTACCATTCGGTGTATTCTTCTTCGCTTTCAAGGCGGAAGTCAGCGCCGAGGTCGATAAATGCCTTGTCCGCATCAATGCACTTTGCGGCAAGCTCCTGTGAAAGGCCGTGTGGAAGAGCGGCAAAGATAACATCGCTCTTTTCAACAACAGCATCCTGATTTTCACAAATCATATCGTTTAAAAATGTATAAGACGGATAAACATCGCTCAGCTTGTCACCCTCAAAGGAAACAGAGCTGATTGCCGAAATTTCAGCCTCGGGATGAGCGGTAAGAAGTCTTACAAGCTCTGCACCTGCATAACCGGTTGCACCGACAATACCTGCTTTTATTTTCATTGCTATCACCTAATCTATTGTAAATTTATATCAATCTTTGCCTGTATGTGTTGAATACGGCAGTTTACTTTTTGCATGAACCGGGAACGGCGGCTCGCCGTACTTTATATCTCTGTCAATTCATATTGACTTTTATTTGCATATACTATATAATAAGGCTACAGGGAAAACCATTTAAAGCGGTTGACCTACTTTGTTGGTTTGAATAACCGTCCGAAAGTAGAGCGTCGGGCGGTTATTTTTTTATGTTTTTAATGACTTCTGCAAGTGCTACGAGTAAAATTACGAGTAATACCGTTTCAGTCATACATATCACCCCCATTCATTTGGGAGTGTCAACCGCCTTAACTTCCCTGCAACCCCAACAAACCCGAAAATCGGGTTTATCGGCATTGAGTTTGCTTATTTATTAAATTATTTGAAACATTCCGTTAATTCGGAATGTTATTTTATTTTTTACAGTTTTTCTGCGATTTCTGCAACACGCTTAGCCTGAGCTTTTACATTTGCCGATGCAGGACCGCCAAATACTGTACGCTCATTTGTACAGCGTTCAAGTGAAATTGCACTGTAAACATCATCGTTGAACACATTGCAAACCTTTTTGTATTCGTCCATTGGAAGATTTTCGAGGTCTGTACCGAGTTCAATACATCTTGCAACGAGTTCGCCTGTTGCCTTGTAGGCATCTCTGAACGGAACACCGTTCTTTGTGAGCCAGTCGGCACAGTCTGTTGCGTTGATGAAACCGCCTGCTGCAGCTTTTCTCATATTTTCGGGAATGACACGCATTGTGTCGAGCATGGGAGTAAAGGCTGTGAGGCACATTTTAACCGTGTCGAGTGCATCAAAGATAGCCTCCTTGTCCTCCTGCATATCCTTGTTGTATGCAAGTGCAGTACCCTTCATAATTGTGAGGAGCGTCATATTGTCACCGAAAACTCTGCCGCTCTTACCACGAACAAGCTCTGCAATATCGGGGTTCTTTTTCTGCGGCATAATTGAAGAGCCTGTTGAAAAAGCGTCATCAAGTTCAATGAATTTAAATTCCCAACTGCACCACATAATGATTTCCTCTGAAAATCTTGAGAGGTGAACCATTATTATCGAAAGCACCGATGCAAATTCGATGCAGTAATCTCTGTCGGAAACACCGTCAAGAGAGTTGTTTGTAATTCTGTCAAAGCCTAGGAGTTCGGCTGTGATTGTTCTGTCAATCGGATATGTTGTGCCTGCAAGCGCACATGAACCGAGTGGCATTTCATCCATTCTTTTAAGGCAGTCTTCAAGTCTTGAAACATCTCTCAAAAGCATTTCACCGTAAGCAAGGAGATGATGTCCGAAGGTAATCGGCTGTGCTCTCTGGAGGTGAGTGTAACCGGGCATAACGGTTTCGCTGTACTTTTCAGCCTTGTCGGCAATAACCTTAACAAGACCTACAACGAGATTTTTTACATTGACAACCTCTTTTTTGAGGTAAAGCTTGATGTCAACTGCAACCTGATCGTTACGGCTTCTTGAGGTGTGAAGTCTTTTGCCGTTGTCGCCGATTCTTTTGGTAAGCTCACCCTCGATAAAGGTGTGAATGTCCTCAGCCTCCATATCAATGTGCAGAGTACCGTTTTCAATATCCGCAAGAATGCCTTTAAGACCTTTTACGATATCGTTTGCCTCTTCTTCTTTAATAATGCCGCATCTGCCAAGCATTGTTGCGTGGGCAATGCTGCCCTCGATGTCTTCTTTATACATTCTGCTGTCGAATGAAATCGAGCTGTTAAAATCGTTAGTGGTTTTTGAAAGCTCCTTTTTGAAGCGTCCTTTCCAAAGCTGCATTATTATTTTCTCCTTACATATAGATTGTATGGGCAAATCGACTGCCATACAGTAGCGGCAATCAGTGATTGCCAATCAAAACGATTGTACAATCGTTTCGACTTAATTCAATTCATCTGCTTATTGTTATGCAATTATATATTCACATCTGTTCGTTTTGGTTTTACGACCAAAACGATTGGCGAACACGGTTCGCCGCTACTGTAGGTAATTACTTTGCGATTTTTATATAATTTGTTTTAACATAAAATTTGTGCCGTTACTTGCGGGCGTCCAATGAACGCCCCTACAGAATTGCACAAACAAAAAACTACACTACGCTCGGGCAGAATATGTTTTTGATATTGCAAACTGTCTGCACGAACTAAAAAACACATAAAAATAAAAAGGTGTAATAAACACTTATCGGGGCAGAGAAATTCCCTGCCCCCGATTATGTATGCAAATCAAAGATTTAATTATTTGATAAGGCCTTTCTTTGCACGAACCTTGATTGGAAGACCAAAGAGGTTGATGAAGCCTGCACTGTCGTTCTGGTCATAAACCTGATCTTCGTCAAAAGTAGCAATTTCCTCGTCGTAGAGTGAATACGGGCTTGTTACGCCTGCATCAATGATGTTGCCCTTATAGAGTTTAAGTTTTACATCACCTGTTACATACTCCTGAGTGCTGTCAACGAAAGCTGAGAGAGCCTCACGGAGAGGTGTGTACCACTTGCCGTCATAAACGAGCTCTGCAAAAGCATTTGCAACATTCTGCTTGTAGTGGAGTGTGTCCTTGTCAAGGCAGATTTCCTCAAGCTTTGCATGAGCAGCATAGAGGATTGTACCGCCGGGAGTTTCATAAACGCCACGAGCCTTCATACCAACAAGACGGTTCTCAACGATATCTGTGATACCGACGCCGTTTCTGCCGCCGATTTTGTTGAGTTCCTTAATGAGTTCAACGCTGTCGATAGCCTCGCCGTTAAGCTTTGTGGGAACACCCTTTTCAAATGTAAGAGTTACATATTCTGCCTTATCGGGAGCCTGTTCAGGTGAAACACCGAGTTCAAGGAAGCCTTCCTTATTGTACATTGGCTCATTTGCAGGATTCTCAAGGTCAAGACCTTCGTGGCTCAAGTGCCAGAGATTCTTATCCTTTGAGTAGTTTGTTTCACGGTTAATCTTGAGCGGAATATTGTGCTTTTCAGCATATTCAATCTCATCTTCACGGCTCTTGAATTCCCATGTTCTCCAAGGAGCGATAATCTTCATGTCAGGAGCGTAAGCCTTGATAGCAAGTTCAAAACGAACCTGATCGTTACCCTTGCCTGTACAGCCGTGACAAATTGCGTCAGCACCTTCGGCTTTTGCAATTTCAACGAGTCTTTTTGCAATGATAGGACGGGCAAAAGATGTGCCGAGGAGGTACTTGCCCTCGTAAACAGCACCTGCTTTTACTGTTGGAATGATATATTCGTCAACAAATTCCTTGTTGAGGTCTTCAATGTAAAGTTTTGATGCGCCTGTTTTGATAGCCTTTTCTTCAAGACCGTCAAGCTCTGTACCCTGACCAACATCACCCGAAACAGCGATAACTTCGCAGTTGTCGTAGTTTTCTTTAAGCCACGGAATGATGATTGAAGTATCAAGACCGCCTGAATATGCAAGAACTACCTTTTTAATCTTATTGTCAGCCATTTTTGATTCCTCCGGAATTTGGAAACACTTTATGTCGGTGTTTCCTTTATTTAATTTTTATTACTCTTACATTATACACTCTGTTTTCAAAAAATCAAGTGTTTTTTGAATAAATATTCAATGTTTTTTCAAATTTGCATTTTGGGGTACAAATTGACCGAAATCTGCTTTGTTTTCGCTGTATTATCGGTGTTTTTGGCGGCTGATATGTCACATTCACCCTGCATTTTCTCAAAAATATATATATGCACAAAAAATGAATATTCATTTTATTCATTTCTTTTTGCATAATAATTCACTCATATACACTCATTTTGCATATTTTTCATTTTGTGAAAACCGCTGAAATCACTTCAAAAACCTGTTGACACCGTATGTGATACCATTTATAATATTATTCGGAAATACGAAAACAGACATTAAGACAAATTGTTGAAAGTGAGGCGAAAGATGATGAAAACACTTAACGATTATCTTGCAATGTCATATCGTATGGAAATTGTCGAGGACAAGGACGAGGGCGGTTTTGTTGTATCGTTCCCCGAACTTCCCGGCTGCATAACCTGCGGAGAAACGATAGAATCGGCTGTTGCTAATGCCGAGGACGCTAAAAAAGCCTGGTTTGAAGCCGCCTTTGAAAGCGGAGTTGTAATTCACGAACCCGACAGCCTTGAAGAGTATTCGGGACAATTCAAGCTGAGAATCCCGAAAAGTCTGCACCGCTCACTTGCCGAACATTCAAAGAAAGAGGGAATAAGTATGAATCAATACTGTGTCTATCTTCTGGCAAAAAATGATGCAGTCTATTCAAAATAGAATTTTGAAAGCATATTATATAAAACACAATTGTTGAAAGGAAGATTCATATGTCAGCTTTTAAAGAGGTAAATCCGAAAGAGATTGTTGAAAGTCCGTTTAAGCTTATCGGTGATGATTGGGCGCTTGTTACGGCAGGCGACAGGGAAAAATTCAACACAATGACGATAAGCTGGGGCGGTGTAGGCATTATGTGGGGTAAGCCCGTTGTATTCACCTTTATTCGTCCGCAGAGATATACATTTGCGTTTATGGAGAACGGCGACCGCTATACAATGAGCTTTTTTGATGAAAAGTACAGAGATGCCCTCAAATTCTGCGGTTCAAAGAGCGGCAAGGATTATGACAAGGTAAAGGAAACAGGTCTTACTCCTGCGTTCACGGAAAACGGCTCTGTATATTTTGAAGAGGCAAAGCTTGTTCTTGAATGCAAAAAAATGTACGCTCAAAGTCTTAATGCCGAAAGCATTACCGACCGTGAAAGCGTTGACAAGTGGTATGACAACGACTTCCATAAAATGTACATCAGCGAAATTACAAAGGTTCTTGTAAAAGTATAATCGGTAATTTTAAATTCATCATGACAAAATGGCAGACAATCACACGGTTGTCTGCCATTTTCTATTTAAAAAGCTGTACAAAAAATGTCCCTCACATTTTGTGAGGGACATTCCTTACTATATCGACTAAACGGAACGATATGTCAATTGCTTTAAAACTTATTAAAAGTTGCTGATGAGGTTTACAACAAACTTCTGAATAGTAGTAGCATCCTTAACTGTGATTGTGCTGTCATGGTCAACATCGGCAGCAGTAAACTGGTCATTTGTGAATGCAACGAGCTGAACAACATACTTCTGAACTTCGGTTGCATCTACAACTGTGATGTCGCCGTCCATGTTAACATCACCAAGGGTTACATCGCCGACAAATACCGTTGATGCGTCTACTGATACTTTTTCAAAGCCTGCAATGCCTGTTACATCGCAAACCTTGCTGTTATTTACAACAGATGCCTGATTAAGCTTGTTGCCCTTTACATAACCCAATGTAAGGTACTGTGTGTCAAGATATACGCTTGCAGTACCTGAACCGATAACCTCAAATGTGAGTGAGATAAATGTATCTCCGTTGTACTGAGTAGGTACCTGTGGGTTAGTAAATATACCCTTAATTACATTGCTGTAAGCATTGTGAATAAGGTTTGACTGTGAAGGCATGATTGTCTGCTTGCCGTCTGCCTTGTTATCAGCCATGTTGAATTTGAGCTTGCTTGAATCGTACTTAACAGCCCACTGTCCGTCAACAACGCCCATGTTTGAGTTGAGCTTGTAGAGAACAGTTACCTTCTTGCCGTCAGTGCTTACTGTCTTTGATGCAGAACCAAAGTAATTTGAAGTAGCGTTTACTGTGAGCTTCTGAGCAGGAGCAGTAGTCGGCTCTGTAGCTGTTGTAGGCTGTGTAGGTGCAGTCGGCTGAGTAGCTGTTGTTGGCTGTGTAGCTGTAGTCGGCTGAGCTGAAGTAGTAGGCTGTGTCGGAGGTACAGGAGATGTCGGAACAATGCCGCTCTCGATGTCGCCGTTCTTCATAGCATATGAATATGTGCCGTTTACACCGTTTCTTGTTGCGTCAACCTTGATTGTGCTTGTTTTCTTGAGAGCTGATGTTGCAACTGTGAATGCACCTGTTACATCGTCTGCAGTAGCAGAATATGTCTTACCGTCAACTGTAACAGTTACCTTTGCAGCGCTGGCTGTAACACCTGATACAACGCTCTTGCCTGCAACTGCATATGTGAGTGTTGCAGGAGCAAGTACAAGTGCCTTCTGAGCTGACTTGAGGTCTGCAATCATAGCATTCATATCTTCAGCTGTTGTAGCGTCTTCGCCTGCTTTAATCATAGCCTCGGCTGACTTGAGAACCTTCTGAGCATTTGCCCAGCTCTTTGCTGTGTAGTCTGATGCTGTCATAGCAAGAATCTTTCTTGCTTCTTTCTTGAGTGATTCATAAGGTGAAACAACGATTGGCTTTGATGTAAGCTTGTATGTTGTACAACCTGCGTTTGTAATTTCGATTGTAGCGCCGTCTCTAACGCCTGTGATATCTGCTGTCTGACCTGAACCGCTGCTGAGAATAATGCTTACTTCGTCAACATTATCGAACTTAACAACATAGTTGCCGTCAGAATCTTTTTCTGTAAGAGCAACGCCCGGCCATGTGCCTGTGAGCTTCTGTGTATCATTCCAAGCATAGATTTTGTAGCTTGCAGATGGGCTGTAAGGCTTGATTGTTACGGAAACAGAACCCTCTGCAGGCTCTGGCTCGCCGCCGCCTCCCTGCTGATTACCGTTGGTTACTGTCTTAACCGATGCGTAGTTGCCGTTCTGAATTTCGAGAACAGCACCGTCATAAAGACCTGTGATATCGCCTGACTGTGAGCCGCTGCCGTTGTTGAGAACAACGCTGAATGGCTTGTCGGCTGAAACAGGAAGTGTGAGTTCATATGTGTTTGCCTGACCTGAAACGGCTGCTGCCTTTTGACCCGGCCATGCACCGTTGAGTGCTGTGCTTGCACCTGTCCAAGCGTAAACATTCGGAGCGCCTGCTGTGCTCTTGATTGTAAGCTTTGATGTCTGACTTGCTGTCGGACCGGGAACAGTTGTGCTCTGTGTCGGGCTGGTTGTAGGCTTTTCGTCGTTTTCGCCGAGCTTGAGGAATGTGAATTTAGCCTCTGAGGTTGCCTTGTCGTTTGTAGCTTCAACAGTTACTTCGATTGTATCGTTCTTGTAAGCTGTCTGACCGATTGTGAATGTGTCGCCGTCCTTAACAACAAACTTGTTACCGCCGTCAACAGAAACCTTTGCGCTGTCGCATTCCTTGAGAGAAACAGTAACCTGCTCTGTGCCGTAGAACTTCGGCTCGCCTGTGATTGATACAAGTGGCTGACCGTCAGCATTTTCCATAAGGATTGTGCCGTTTACACCGCTGTTGAAAGTTACCTTACCGTCAGTAACAACTGAAGATGAGTTGTCATAAGTATTGATTATATAACTGCCGTCTTCCCAAAGAGTTGAAACATCAACAGTTACGCTTGAATTTTTGTTACAGCCGATTACTGCAGCTGCCTGATCTGTTACGCCGTACTTATCGTATGTACGGCCGAAAGCAACACCGCTTGTAGCAGAGAGCTTAACATTTGCGCCGGCACCGATAGATACGTGCTTGTTACGGAACTGACCAACCTTCTGCCACTGAGCAAGAAGAGTTTTGTTCATGTCGTTCCAGTTCATATCACTTCTGAGTGCGTGACCGGATCCGCCGTAACCGTCAAATGCAACGCCGGGATAGAGAGGACGGTTGGTTTCGTCACCGTAGAAAATCTGAATTCCGCCCGGGAGAAGGAGGAATGCAGCCGCATTGTAAAGCATTGTGTTCTCATCGCCACGGGTAAGTGTTTCATCGTGTGATGACATAAATGAAAGAACGTTAAAGCCTTCCTTTGTGTTAATCTTGTCTGCATAGCCCTGATATGTGTTTGCAACACTACCGCTTGCAAGAGCACCGCCGCCTGTAACTGCGAAGTTAATCATTGAGTCGAAGCCGCCCTCGGAATAGTATGTGTCGTAGCCTACACCGTGATCCCAATGCTCGCCTGTCATCCAGAAATCTTGTTTCCAGTCAGCACCTGCTTTGCCCTGGTTGTTGGATCTCCACTCTCTGAGAGCAGAAACACAAGCCTGCTTGAGCTGGTTCCAAGAAGCCTTATCAACATGCTTTGCAGTATCGCAACGGAAACCGTCAACACCGTACTCCTTAACCCACTCTGAAAGCCAGGTTGAAAGGTAGCCTGTTACTGTGTTTTTTTCACCGTATTTTGCGAGCTTCTGATCATATGTACCTTCCTGAGTCCATTTTGTTTTGAGGATCGGAGGAATTGTAACATCCTTTGTCTGCTCTGTTCTGAAGTCGGGAAGTCCGCTGAGTGACATTGTAAGATCACCGCCGGCACCCTCTGTATATCCGGGAAGACCGCTGCGGATCCAGTCATTGCTCCACCATTTGCCCCAGTCTTCTTCTGATGTTTTATAGTCAATGTGGTCGTTTACTTCACCTACATCTGTGAGCTTGTATTTGAAGTCTGATGCACCGTCAAGGAGAGTACCGAAGCCGAACTGCTCCATATCTGCAACGGTGTTGTAGCCTGTGTGGTTCATTACGATATCCATGATAACTCTGATACCGTGCTCATGCGCTGTGTCAACGAGAGTTTTGAACTCCTCTTTTGTACCGAAGTTTGCATCGGTTTCGGTATAGTCAAGAACATAGTAGCCGTGATATGAGTAGTGAGCAAAGCCCTTACCTGAATCACAATAGCCGTGAATCTGCTCATACGGAGCTGAGATCCAAATTGCATTTACACCGAGGTTATCAAAATAGCCCTCTTCAATTGACTGAGTAACACCTGCAAAGTCGCCGCCGTGGAATGTACCGGGGTTTGTATCCCAGCCGTCAAGCGGTTTGCCGTCCTTGTCAAGTGTTCTGCCGTATGAATGGTCATTTGCGGTGTTTCCGTTCTTAAAACGGTCGGTAAGCAGGAAATACACATTGGCATTATCCCATGTAAAGCCGTCATCTTCAACAAGTGAACCTGCGGCAGTTGATGATGCAGATGTGCTGCTGTCATCGGAAACTGTTGCAGCACTTGCCGAACCAAATGCTACGGAAGCACCGGGGAGAGCCATACAAAGTGTCAAAACGGCACTGAGCGCTCTCTTCATACTTCTTTTTTTCATTGTTTGATTACTCCTTTCAAAGCTTTTAAAACGTAGGGTCAAACATCCCTAGACAATTTGATTTTATCACAAAACTCTCACAAAAACTACACATAATCCTTTTATTTTGTAAAAATAGCAAGTTATACAATCTTTACACTGGAATTTTATGCAAAATTACCCTTGTCGCTTTTCTGTTTTTATTTATAAAGACAGTTTCAATTGCCCCCCTGCCGAAAATTACATAAATACGGTCGGGCGACAATGGTTTGCAATCTGCAAAGTTGCCGTCCGACCTTGTTTTTTCCATTTACTTTAGTCTTACATTCAAAAATCTGAGTTTAAAGGTTGAGCCGACGCCGAGTTTGGAATCTGCGGTAATATATCCGCCTGTTTTTTCAACAATTGATTTTGCAAGCGACAGACCTATGCCGACGCTTGATGGGGACGAATTCTGTGCTTTGTAGAACCTCTCAAAAATGTGGGGCAAATCCTTCGGGCTGATTCCGCATCCGTTGTCGCTTATGATGATTTCCGAATACATACTGTTCCTTTCGGCAGAAATTCTGACATAACCGCCGTCGGTATGCTCAATACAGTTTTTTACAATGTTTGAAACCGCTTCGCAAATCCAGCGAAAATCGCAATTAAGATTAAAATCATTTTTGACGGTTTTTTCAATTCTCACATCACGGATATCGGCAAGAACCTCTGTGCGTGAAATGCACTCGTCAATTATTTTTTCAACCGACACATCTCCAAACTTCAATTTAACAGTTCCCGAATCAAGCATTGAGAGCGTGAGCAGACTTTTTACAAGGAAATTTATCGAATGGGCGTTATGCGCTATATCCATAACGAAATCCCGTCTGATTTCAACGGGCATATCATCGTCATCAAGGATATTTTCGGTTGTAATCAAAATTGAAGTCAGCGGTGTTTTAAGCTGATGTGAAATGTCGGCAAGCGAATTTTTGAGGATTTCTTTCTCTCGCATTGAATTGTCGGCATACTCACGAAGCATTACCGTTGTTTTTTGAATCTCCTGCTTTAACAGCGACATATCGTCGTCGGTTGAGCCGTCAAGGTCGAGGTCGTACTCTCGGTTGTTTATTTTTTCAAGACATTTTACAATTTCAAGTCGCTGTCGCTTCTGCTTTTTGCAGTATCTTATGAACACAATGCAGAGCAAAATTCCGAACACACAAACACCTGCGGTTGCAATCACAATTGTAATTGTTGCATAACTTCCGCTCTGAATGTCAACCCAGCCACTGTCGGATTTTATTCCGTACTTTGCAAAGTCGCCTTTTATGCCTGCAGTGTCGCTGTTCAAAATTTGAGCAAGCTCCTTTTCTGAAATGTCGGGATATTGTTCCCTAACTTTTTCCGCAACGGCAATTATCTTTTTGTCGGTGCTTTCACGAACAGCGTTAAAGCCTGCACCGATGCCTACTGCAACGGCACAACAGAAAAGTCCCGTTATCGCAAGCATTACCGCAAGAAATTTTGATGTGCTTTTCATTATACCTCCAGCCTGTAACCAAGGCCCTTTACGGTTTTAATCATATTTGTATCAAGCTTTTTGCGAAGCCTTTTTATGTACACGGTCAGCGTGTTGTCCTCAACATAATTCCCCGACAAATCCCATATGCGTTCAAGAATCTGTTCACGGGTCAGCACCTTGCCGCTGTTTTTGGCAAGCATTGCAAACAGGCGGTATTCAAGCGCCGTAAGCACAACGGGATTGCCGTTTTTGCAAACCTGTTTTTTGTCAAAGTCAATGCTGATGTCGCCAAAATTCATAGTCATAGTTTTGTCGAGTTTCTTGGTGATTCGTTTAATTCTTGCAAGAAGCTCACGGCTTGAAAACGGTTTTGTTATGTAGTCCTCCGCTCCGAGGTCAAAGCCTTTTACAATGCTGTCCTCATCGTCAAGTGCTGTGAGAAAAATCACGGGAGTTTCGCACACTCTTTTTATCTCGTTACAAAGTTCAAAACCGTTGCCGTCGGGAAGCGATACATCAACAATAAAAAGGTCAAAGTCACCGCCGAGAGAGTTAAGGGTTGATTCGGCATTTTCACACAACGCAACCTCAAAGCCGTTTTGTTCAAGAGTGTAAACAAGTCCTTTTGAAATTGCACGGTTGTCCTCAATAAGAAGAATTTTCACAACAAGTCCTCCAAAATGAAATTCGGGCGGATTAAATCAATAATCCGCCCGTCAGCAATGAAAACATACAAAATATTGTGGTATCTGTTGTTACAACTACATTATAACAGAGTGTAAAACTATTGTCAACAAATTTCAACAAAATACAGTCTGTTGGCTGAATATGATGCTCAGATATTGTCATTTCGGATTGTTTCAATAATATTTTGCTTATTAACCTTTGAGATTGAGTATTTCATAATCAGCCATACCACAATAAATACAGCCGCAATGCTAATCAAAATCGCTTTCCACGGGAATACAAAGCTCATTGGAACACTTCCGATTGAAAATGAGGAGAAGATTGCAAATACACCGAGAACGCCGAGAGGGATACCGATAATCAAAGATTTTATGCCGTACATAAGGCTTTCAAGGCGAATCATACGGTTAAATTCTTTCTTTGTCATACCGATAGATTTAAGCGATGCAAATTCCTTGCTCCTCAACTGCATATTGGTTGAGATTGTGTTGAAGATGTTTGTAAGTCCGATGAGCGAGATAACACCGATGAAACCGTAAACAAATATTCCGACAATCAGCATAACGGCATTGAACTGTCTTACAATTTCTTCAGAGTCATAAATAGAAATATAGCTTTCCGAGTCACCTGTACCCGACATAGACTCAATACGACTTGTAAGCGAAGTGTGGTCCGATGTATTGGCATAGAGGGTGATATAGCATCCGTGTTCGCCAAGCTGAGGGGAGATTACACCCTGTTCGCCGATTATCAAGCTCTCACCTAATGTTATTCCGTCACCTGCTACATATTCGATAGATTCCGGAATTTTATCAAACACTGACGAAACCTTTAATTTGCCTGTTATCAAGGCGTTTCCTTCATCATCATTTCCGTGAACGGTAAACTTTGTCGGAGCGGTTTTGCCGAACAGCTTCATTGGCTCTCCGGTGCCTTCCATATTTTCCATATTATAGGGAGTTACCTCAGAATACACCAGTACACCGCCCTTGACCTTGCTGTAGTCAAGTTTTAATTCCTTGCAAATCTGAACAAAGGTATCGTGTTCAAATTCAAGAAACTCTGCACCAAATGACTTTGTACCGTCAGCATTGTCATAAAGGAAATTTTCTCCGCATTCATTAACAGGCACATCTGCCGACACATAACCGTACTGCAAACCGACTGTCAGATAATTCTCAATTTCAGGCATTTTTTCGATGGTTTCAGCCTGATTTGCATCAATTCCGGTAACCATATAACTGTAATCGGCATTGCCGTAGTAATGCTCTGTAAATGTCATTCCGTAGTCCATAAATGCTGAAACAGCAATGAACATTGCAACGCTGACTACAATTGAAATAACCGTTGTGCGATACTTTTTCCTACTGCGTTTAAGGCTCTTTGAAGCAATTTCACCGCCCACACCAAAGAGTTTTTTAGTAAGTTTAGATGTGCGGTACGGCTTGTTATTCTTTACCTTGATATCCTTGTTGCCTCTGATTGCAACAAGCGGTGGGATTCTTGATGCACGCAGTGCAATGAAGAAAGACGAAAGGAATATTGTAACGGCAGAAAGAACGATTGCACAAATAATCGGAATTGTCGGAGTTACAAATACAAATGTTGCACCGCTCAGCATATCACCGAGAACGCTGTTGAGTATTGCAATAAGAATTGCGTTTACACCGAGTCCGAGAAGTATTCCGAGAGGAATGCCGATTAAGCCGAGAATGAATCCCTCAAAAAGCACATTCCTGCGGATTTGCCTTTTGGTTGCGCCGACTGAGGCAAGCATACCGTACATACTCGTTTTCTCGGTAATTGAAATTGCAAAGCTGTTGCGGATTACAAACACGCTTGCAAGCATTACTATAATAATGATAATAACGGCAAGGCTGAAAATCATTACATTTGTACCGTCACTTCCGCCGTAGCCTTTCATAGCGAGAAGTGTCGTGTTAAAGCTATAACCGTTTATTCCGGAAGTCTGCTGATCTTCGGGTGAAATTTCATCGCTGATTACATTACTCATATCATCAGCTTTAAAGCCTAAAATATCCGCTGTATTTTGAAGATAATTGCCTTCGCTCTGAGGAGTATAGGCGATATACAGCTTATTCATATGCTTTGTTCTGATTGCCTCAACAGGTGATTCCTCATCAGAAACGGTATATATTTCGAAACAGGAGGAAGGATTCAGCTCTCTTGTGTTCGGATTTTCGATAATTCCTGTTATTGTATATGTCTTTTGCTTTTTATCGGTTATTTTAGATTCTTTGAATCTCTTTGGCGACAGGTCAAGCAACTCGCTTTCTCCAAGAACCTTTCCGTCTGTACCTTTAAGCACTCCGAGTTCAAGCGTAATTTTATCACCGACTTTTACATCTTTTCCGTCAGTGTTTTTAAATGCACCTGTAACAACAGCTTCGTTTGAATTTGTCGGGAAACTGCCTTTTTCAAGTTTTAACTTAAAGCAACCGTCAAATGCATTTTCGCTGATTGCGGTAACGGCATATCCGTATTCGGCATTATCGGCAACTGTTGCCTTGGAAAATCCCAGTCTTTCCTTATAATAGGCATTTTCAACATTACGGTTCTGTCGGATTTCATCAATTTTTGCGGTGTCAATAATATCAAGCGAAACATCATAATCGCCCGACCAGGTTTTTTGAGCGTCAATCATAGTCTGTCGGCCGCTGAGTGCCATTCCCGAAACTACCGTGATAAGTGCCGCCGAGAGCATAATTCCTACGATTGTAACAATTGTACGCACCTTGTTAAGCCGCAGGTTTTTAAGAGTAAGCTTATTGAGAAGTTTCATAAAATCAAACCTCCTCAACAATCTTGCCGTCGCTGATTGTTATGATTCTGTCTGCCTGTTTTGCAATGTCAAGGTTGTGCGTAATCATTATAACAGTCTGTCCGTAACTCTGATTGCACATTTTGAGAATACTCATAACCTCTTCGCTTGACTTTGAATCAAGGTTGCCTGTCGGTTCATCGGCAAGCACAAGAGACGGATTGTTAATGAGCGCTCTGGCAATAGATGTTCTCTGTTGCTGACCGCCCGAAAGCTGGTTTGGAAGGTGTTTTCTTCTTGCACGCAGTCCGAACGAATCAAGAATCGTCTCAAGTCTTTCTCTGTCAACACCTCTGCCGTCAAGGTCACAGGGGAGCGTGATGTTTTCTTCAACAGTCAGAATCGGGATAAGATTGTAGAACTGATAGACAATGCCCACCTGTCTGCGGCGGAACACGGCAAGCTTGTCATCATTCATTTTGCTTATATCGTTGCCGTCAACAAAAATTTTTCCGCTTGTGGGACGGTCAACACCGCCGATAAGATGAAGAAGAGTTGACTTGCCGCTGCCGCTTGCACCGACAATGGCAACAAATTCGCCCTTTTCAACCGAGAACGAAACATCGTCAACCGCATGGACAAGGTTTTCACCGCTTCCGTAGGTTTTTGTAAGATTTTCAACTTTCAGAATTTCCATAAAATATACCTCCAAATTCATTTTACACCCATATTATAGTGACGCAAAATGACTGTAAAGTGAATCCTGCAAACAAATTTTTCCGTAGGGCAGCCCACTTGAATACAAGAAAAACATTTGATATAATTGTTTGGTAAGGAAATGGCGGCGGCTGTTTCGACTCCCTTGAGAAAGGGGGTGATTGTGTGGAATACATAGCTGTGATAGTAATTTTCACATTTTTTATTGTGTTTACCATAAAGAAATAACCGCCCTGTACTGCGAATACAAGGCGGTTACCAAAAATAATTTGTCTTAAAAGCGGAACAGCTAAAGCCGTTTCCTTATCTATATATTAACATCTAACTATTAATATGTCAATCATTTTTCGGTGTGTCGCTTCGTTGCACACCGTTTTTTATTTCTCGTTTTTATTTACAATCTAAAAGTAACGCTCGGGTAATAATGTTTGAACTATCGCAAACTGTCTTCACGAATTGGGCGTAGCGACACGCTACCTGCAGTTTTGAAAATATATTTTGATGAGATTATTCGGCTTGTCGGCAATGCCTATGCCTAAAAAATCACCATCGTGGGTTTTCATTCTGAAAAGCTGACCGTTCTCGTACCCCGACTTGGCAAGATATGTTCTGTCGGCACTCAACGCACCGCCGTTTGCAAACCGCTTTGCCTGTGCAGACGATACGGCAAGATAGCCCAAACTCATAAACAGGCTCTCAACGGAACGCAGTTTTTCTTCAACATTTCCGTTTTCGCAAATGCTTTTCAGCTCGTCAAGCGTTATGCACTCGTCAAGCGAAAATCCGCATGCCGAGGTTCTGCAAAGTGCCGTCATAACCGCACCGACACCGAGAACCTTGCCGATGTCATCAATTATCGTGCGTACATAAGTACCCTTTGAACAGGAAATTTCAAGCGTGCCTGTCTGCGTTTTTTCGTCAAAATTCGCAAGCGAAAGAGAATAGACAGTAACCTTTCGGCTCTCACGCTCAACCTCGATTCCCTGTCTTGCAAGGTCATAAAGCCTTTGACCGTTCTTTTGCACGGCAGAGTACATCGGCGGAATCTGCTCAATTTCGCCCGTGAAATTGGGAATTACTCTGTGAAGCTGTTCCTCTGTAACCGAAGATTCGCATTCTCCCGTCACCGTACCCCAGATGTCGAGGGTGTCGGTGGTTTTGCCAAGCTGAAATTCTGCCGTGTATGACTTGTTGTGATTGAGAATCAAATCCTGTGTTTTGGTTGCAGTTCCGAGCAAAACCGGCAGAACGCCCGTTGCGTTCGGATCAAGTGTTCCCGTGTGACCGAGCTTTTTCTGCCCCGTCAGTCTGCGGACAACGGCAATAACATCAAACGAGGTGAATTCCTTCGGCTTGTCAATCAGCAGTACACCGTTAAGATTGCTCATGATAAAAACTTCTCCGCAGCTTTTTCAAGCGTTGTCTTTACGGTTTCAAGGTCGCCCTCAATTGAGCATCCTGCCGCCGCAGGATGACCGCCGCCTCCAAACTGCGAACAGAAATCCGAGGCATTGATATTATTGTTTGTACGAACGGAAATCTTGAAGAATCCGCCCTCTTTTTCACGCATTGTAATTCCGATGAGAACCCCCTCAATCTGACGGGGAATAGAGGCAAGTCCCTCCATTTCGTCATCACCCGTGTTGAGCTTTTTGAGCATATCAAGCGTTGTGTAAATTATTGCGCACCTGCCGTCTGCACAATAGGTCATTGAGTCATAAACGGCTCTTTCAAGCTGAATTTTGTTTTTCGACTTTGTTTCAAACATCGCCTTGTTTATGTATGCGGTGTTACAGCCAAAGTCCATAAGACTTGCGGCAACACGCATGGTTTCGGCGGTTGTGTTTGTGTATCTGAAACAGCCGGTGTCGGTTGAAATGCCTGTGTAGAGGCAGTCTGCAATGTCCTTTGTAAAGTTGATGTGCATTCTGAGGAACAGCTTGTAGAGAATTTCGCAGTTTGCCGCCGCATATTTGTCAACAAACTTTTCCTTAGCGGTAAATGTGTTTGAACCGTGGTGGTCAATGCACAAATCAACCTTGCCGATATATTTGCCCATATTTGAACCGAGAAGGCTGTCAGCCGCAACATCAACGCTGACAACCGTTTCGGTTGTAAAATCTTCTTCCTCTATGTTTTTCTGAAGATAGGTAAACTTTGTCGGAACACCTGTTGTGATAACCCTTGCTTTTTTGCCGATTTGGTGAAGTGCAAGGCAGAGTGCAAATCCGCTGCCGAGGGTGTCACCGTCAGGATAAGCGTGAGTCAGAATATCATAATTATCGTGTGCCTCAAGAAAACGGGCAACCTCATACAGATTCATCATTTTCTTCCTCGTCTTCCTTAATGTCAAGGCTGTTGAGAATACGGCTGATGTTTGCGCTGTATTCTATGCTGTCTGTTGCGTGGAAAATGAGTTCGGGAACATGACGAAGATGAAGTCTGTGTCCAAGCTCTCGTCTGATAAAGCCCGATGCAGACTTTAACCCCTTGACAGCCTCTTTGGCTCTGTCAAGACCTTCAATTGCGCTGATCTGTACCGTGCAGTATGAAAGGTCGTTTGTAACCTCAACTCTTACGATAGAGATAAACGCCTGCTGAACCCGTGGGTCTTTTAATTCTCTGAAAATAGCAGTAAGCTCTCTTTTGATGTCCTCTGTTGTTCTTTCAATTCTATGGCTTCCCATGCTATCACATCCTTTTATCTTATTTCCGTAGGGGCGGTCATCGGCCGCCCGCTTTGATGAAATATTTTGTTATTTTACAGCTACTGACTTGAACTATACAGTATTTATTTAAACTGAAAATTTCTGCCGTTACCTGCGGGCGCCCAATGACCGCCACTACAAAATAACGGTAAATTTGTGCCGTTTATAAAATTTGGTTTGACATACAAACTTTAATCTCTGTATTCTTCGATTGTATAAACCTCGAACATATCGCCCTCTTTGAGGTCGTTGAATCTTTCAAGACCGATACCGCATTCGTAGCCTTCGTTAACTTCCTTGACAGCGTCCTTGAATCTCTGGAGAGATGCAATTGCGTCATCTGCAATAACGATACCGTCACGGATAACTCTTACGCTTGCACCACGCTGAATCTTACCGCTCTTAACATATGAACCTGCGATTGTGCCGACTGACTTAATCTTGATAACATTACGGCACTCAGCCATACCGAGAACAACTTCTCTTGTCTTAGGAGCAAGCATACCCTTCATAGCAGATTCGATTTCGTTGATACAATCGTAGATAATGCTGTAAAGACGCATATCTACGCCCGAACGCTCTGCATTTTCTGCGGCAACCGCATCCGGACGAACATTGAATCCTACGATAATTGCGTTAGATGCCTCTGCAAGCATTACATCGGACTCGTTGATTGCACCTACTGCGCTGTGAATTACATTTACTCTTACCTCGTCATTTGAAAGCTTTTCAAGTGACTGCTTAACAGCCTCGGCAGAACCCTGTACATCGGCTTTAACGATAATCTGAAGTTCCTTGATTTCACCGAGTTTCATCTGGTCAAAGAGATTGTCAAGAGTAACCTTAGTCTGTGCGTTGAAGATTTCTTCCTTCTTAGCGGCCTTTCTCTGGTCAACAAGAGTTCTTGCAAGACGCTCATCGGAAACTGCGTCAAAGATATCGCCGCCAACCGGAACTTCGTCAAGACCTGTGATTTCAACAGGAACAGAAGGACCTGCCTCGGTAACTCTTTCGCCCTTATCGTTTGTCATAACTCTTACACGACCGACGCAAGTGCCTGCGATGATTGTATCGCCCTTGTGAAGTGTACCGTTCTGAACGAGTACGGTTGCGATAGGACCTCTGCCCTTGTCAAGTCTTGCCTCGATAACAGTACCCTTTGCGGCTCTGTCGGGGTTAGCCTTGAGTTCTTTCATCTCTGCAACAAGAGTAACCATTTCAAGAAGATCGTCAAGACCTTCCTTTGTCTTTGCGGAAACAGGAATACACGGTGTATCGCCGCCCCACTCCTCCGGAATAAGCTCATACTCTGTGAGCTGCTGTTTAACATTTTCGGGATTTGCGCCGACCTTATCCATTTTGTTGATGGCAACAATAACAGATACGCCTGCGGCTTTTGCATGGTGGATAGCCTCAACTGTCTGCGGCATGATACCGTCATCGGCGGCTACAACGAGGATTGCAATATCGGTAACCTGAGCACCTCTTGCACGCATTGTTGTGAATGCCTCATGTCCGGGTGTGTCGAGGAATGTAACAGGCTTGCCGTTTACCATAACTCTGTAAGCACCGATATGCTGAGTGATACCGCCTGCCTCGCCTGCTGTTACATTTGCGTGACGGATAGCGTCGAGGATTGAAGTTTTACCGTGGTCAACATGACCCATAACAACAACAACCGGAGCTCTCTCAACGAGATTTGCCTCATCGTCCTCGCTGTCATCAATAATCTGTTCTTCGATTGTAACAACAACTTCTTTTTCAACCTTTGCATGAAATTCCATAGCGATAAGTGACGCTGTGTCAAAGTCGATTGTATCTGTTGCAGTTACCATTGTACCCATGAGGAATGCCTTTTTTACAACCTCGGCAACGGTAGCCTTAAGTCTGAGAGCAAGCTCCGAAACTACGATTTCGTCAGGAATCTGAACTGTAATCGGTTTCTGCTTACGCTCAAGAGCAATACGGTTCAGACGCTCCTGCTCTGTTTCACGCTTCTGTCGTCTGCCCTTTTGACGCTGGGTACGGTTTGTGAATTTCTGCTTTTTAACAATGTTGTCCGTGCTTCTGCCCTTTGAGCTGTCGCTTGCAAGGTCATCATACTTCTGGTTGTAACGCTCAACATCAACATTTGTTGCACGGGTGTCAATTACTCTGCGCTTGCGGGGAGCAGACTCCTCAACGCTCTTTTCCTGAGTAACTTCAACCTTTTCCTGTTTTGATGCAGGCTTTGCATCCTTGTTGTTAGGCTTTTTGTCGTTTTTATCGGTCTTTTTCTTCTGATTGTCAGCCTTTGCATTCTGCTTTGCGGGCTTATCTTCCTGCTGTGGCTTGCTTTCGTTGTCAAGCTTGTTGTTGCGTGCCGCAAAGTATTCGTCAAAGTTTTCAACCTTGTTCTTCTTTGTGATTACATCAAAAATCACATCGAGTTCGCTTTCCTCGAGTGTTGTCATTGTTTTCTTTGTAACACCGCAATGTTTTTCGAGAATCTCAATAATTTCCTTGTTTGAAACTCCGAGATCTGCTGCTGCGTCCTTTACCTTATATTTTATCATACAATTCTCCTCCCGATTCGTTTTCAATAAGCTGTTCAAGCTTATCTGCAAAGCCTTTGTCTTCGGTTGTCATAACTCCGCAGATTTTTCCGAGAGCAAATCCGATTTCCTCTTTGCTTCGGTTCATTGTCAATGTTTTTACATTGCATTCATCAGCGGCTGTCTGCACGCTTTTCTTACTGCTCTTTGAAAAATCATTTGCAAAAATAACAAGCTTTGCCTTGCTTTTTCGTATTGAGTCAATCGTCGTGTCGGCACCTGTGATCAGCTTGCCTGCCCTCTTGCAAATGCCAAGCAGCGACAAAATCCTGTCGTTCATAAAAAATCCTTTCGCCTACTCGCTGTCTGCTGTGGCAAGTTCACTTTGCATTTGCTCATATACTTCATCAGGGATTTTACAGCTTAACGAGCGTTCAAAGCGGCGTGCCTTGCGAGCCTTTTCAAAGCAGGCAAGATTTCTGCACACATATGCGCCTCTGCCTGCCTTGCGACCTGTGAGGTCAAGCGAAATTTCGCCTTTTGCAATGATTTCACCGTTTTCATCTTTGGTGTCGGGTGCTTTGACAACACGGATAAGCTCACGCTTTTCTTTCATCTCTCCGCAACCCGTACATTTACGCAACGGCATTTTTCTTTGCTTCATAAAATCCCTCTCTGTTTAATCTGATTATTCCTCTGTTTCATCCGAAACAACTGTTTCGCCTTCTGTGCTTTCGTCAAGGTCGAGAACATCTTCGGACTTTTCTTCTGCCTTTGGTTCATCGTCCTCATCTTCGCCGTAGAAACCACTTTCTGGACGGATGTCAATTCTCCAGCCTGTAAGTCTTGCGGCAAGACGGGCATTCTGTCCTTTGTTGCCGATAGCAAGTGAAAGCTGACCGTCGGGAACGGTTGCACGGCAGCTCTTTGTTTCTTCATCTGTAATTTCAACCTTGCAAACGCTTGCAGGAGAGAGAGCCGCCGAAATGTACTTTTCGGGATCATCGCTGTAAAGCACGATGTCGATTTTTTCACCGCCGAGCTCTTCAACAATCTTGTTTACACGAGCGCCCTTGTTGCCGATACATGAACCGATTGCGTCAACATCGGGATTTGAGCTGTAAACAGCCATTTTTGTACGGCTGCCTGCCTCACGGGAGATTGACTTTATTTCAACAACGCCGTCATAGATTTCGGGAACTTCCTGTTCAAACAAACGCTTTACAAGACCGGGGTGTGTTCTTGAAATGATTGCGTGAGGACCTCTTTCGTTGTCTTTGACATCTGCAATATAAACCTTAATGTGGTCGCCCTCTTTGAGGTCGTCATGACCGAGCTGTTCGCTCTTTGGCAGAGTAGCTTCGCTCTTGCCTATTTTGATTGTTGCAACTCCCGACTTAGGATCAATTCTTTCAACGGTTGCAGTAACAATTTCACCGAGCTTGCTCTGAAACTCGATAAGAGTCTGACCTTTTTCGCCCTGACGAATGCCCTGACGGATAACATTTCTTGCAGAAGAAACAGATGTCCAACCGAGGTGCTTGGGATCAATCGGAACTTCAATCTCATCGCCGACAATAAATTTCTTTCTCTTGTTAATCTGCTGAGCCTCCTCAACAGTAACCTCAAAGTTAGGATCAAAAACCTCGTCAACTACTGTTTTGACAAGCTTTGCGTCAAAGCTGTTCTTTTCCGGATCAACCTTGAATACAACATTTTCATTACCGCCGTAGTAGTTCTTGCAGGCAACGGAAATTGCCTTTTCAATGTTTTGAAGCATATAGTCCATAGGAATGCCCTTTTCCTTTTCAAATGTTCTCAATGCTTCAAATAAATCTTTGTTAGTCATTTTCCAAATCATCCTTTTCTTATTTTTCGGTTATATACAAATTGTTATGCTGTTCTGTGTATCCGTAGTGGTAAACTGCAATTTTTAATCAAAATCGTCAAGCTTAATCCATGCGGCGTCCTTTTTGCTGATTGTGATTTCATTCTCACCGCTATGATCCTCAATTGTGACCTTACCGTCGGAATAATCCTTTAAAACCCCTTTAAATTCTCTGCCTATGCCGTCAATGGGGCGGAGCATCTTAACCATAATATCCGCACCGATGAACTGCATAAAATGTTCGTCACGGATAAGCTCACGCTCAATTCCGGGGGAGCAGACCTCAAGACAGTACGCCTCCTCAATCGGATCAAGCTCATCAAGAGGACCGTTGATTGCACGGGAAACATTTTCGCAATCGTTAATGTCAATGCCTTCGGGCTTGTCAATGTAAACACGCAGGAAACGGTCTGCGCCTTCCTTGACATAACGCACATCCCAAAGTGAAAGTCCGAAGCCTTCAACAATCGGCTGACAAAGCTCCCATACTTTTGATACGGTTACACCGCCTTTGCTTTTTGCCATAAATTCACTGCCTTCCTGTCTGCAAAAATACCCTGTGCGAAATATTGCAGACAGATAAACCGCACCGAGGAACAAAGTGAAAACTAATAAATAAGGAGCGGGTTTGTTACCCACTCCTTTAGCTTTCATTATTTACAAGAAAATTATAGCACCAAAATGGCTTATAATCAAGTGTTTTTCAAATCTTTTCGTATTTTTTTCAAAAAAGTTTAAAAAAACATTTGAAATCACCGTGCAAATGTGTTATTATATTCCGTGGACACTTTACATCACGATGTTTTTGTGATATAATCACCGTGGTTTTGCGACCGTGTGAAAAAAGTAAAATTAATTTTGATTTTGTTATTGTTGGATTTTTACTGTTTTTTTATATCAATGATTTGGCCGTTAATATCCGAAATTTTGCGGGATTAACATTGATTTGGCTGTTAATGTCCGAAATTTTGCGAGATTAACATTATAAAGGTTGCAACCTTACAATTAAATATGCTGATATAGCTCAGTAGGCAGAGTGCGTCCTTGGTAAGGACGAGGTCACGGGTTCGAATCCCGTTATCAGCTCCATAAAAAGGTATTGGTTAAAAAGACCGATACCTTTTTATTGTTGTTTCAGATTAAGATAAGGAATTCGAAAGCCCGTTTAGAAAACGCTTTAGTAAAGCGTTTTTAGGGCGTAGCGTTGATGAGCGTTCAGAATTTGCACCGCAAGCAACAAGCGAGGTATGCACTCTCGCAATGCACAGAATAGTTATCAGCTCCATAAAAAGGTATTGGTTAAAAAGACTGATACCTTTTATTGTTGTTTAGAAAACAATACCGTTACCAAATCCAAACTGATTAATATTATTCTTGTACAATCTATCTTGATATGCTACAATAAAGTTGTAAAGAATGGTTGCGAATTAGTTGCGAATAAATACACAAATCAAACACACCATAGACAGAGGAGGTGACAAGCTTGCCTGAATTAAATATCGAAGCATTACAAAAGTTATGTGACGATAAATCTGTCATATGGTCTGTGCACGCTCTGAAACGGTTACAGGAACGAGGAATATACCGTGATGATGTATTCAATGCAATACATACGGGCAAAATAATAGAACAATATCCCGACAGCTATCCATATCCTGCTTGCCTTGTTTTAGGTGTAAGTACAAACAATGAATATTTGCATATTGTGGCAGGTTGCAACGGAAATGTTGTTTGTATAGTAACTGCCTATTTTCCCGATTCAGATAAATTTGAAAGTGATTCACAAACCCGAAAGGAGAAATAACAATGACTTGTTTTTATTGCAAAGGTGATTTGAAGCCAAGTACAACAACACATTTTGTTGATCTTAAAAAGTGCATTGTAATCGTAAAGAATGTTCCGTGTTTGGAATGTTCAAAATGCGGTGAAACCGTTTTTACCGATGAAGTGGCAAAGAGACTTGATGACATTGTAAAAACCGTAAGCAGTCTTATGACCGAAATAGCGGTTGTTGAATATACATCTGACAAAGTAGCATAATTCCACAAGGCAAGCTCTGAAATATGGGCTTGTCTTTTCTTTTGCCTGTGGGGTTCTGCTATGCCGCTGCCTACGCTTGCATATACTGCAATTGCGTTGCGGTCATACTGATTATCGCTTTCCCCTTTCCTTATCCTGTGACTATATTATACTACAATGTTTAAGCGTATAATTTGTGCATATTGGTACTTGTTAAGTGTAAAGAGGTATGCTATAATAATATTTGTAAAGGAACGGTGGCGGCTGTTTCGACTCCCTTGCGAAAGGGGGTGTATTCCAATGGCAGAGATTACATACTTATTTGTTCTCGCAATTGTTTTCGTGGCTTTTAATGAAGTCATTAAGAATATAAAGAAATAACCGCCCTGTAGTCGCAATACAGAGCGGTTTTTAATAAAAAATACGCAAATGCGAAACAGCTAAAGCCGTTCCTTTTCACCTATATTATACAACAACAATAATTTGATGTCAATAGATTTTAGGCGGTGAAGAAATGGCAGAAAATAAGAACAGCAGGGCGAGAATTGAGGCAAACAACCGATATAACGCTAAAGCATATGACCGTATCAATGTTGCCGTGCCGAAAGGTCGAAAAGATATTATCAAAGCCCACGCAGAAAAGAACGGCGAAAGCGTGAACGGCTTTGTTAATCGTGCTATTAATGAAACAATGCAGCGTGACGGTGAGTAATTCCACAAGGCAAGCTCTGAAATATGGGTTTGTCTTGTTTTGTTTTAGTTGACAGTTTTTTTAACGGATTTAATTTTCCAAAACAGCCAAATGAAAGTATTTTTGAAATTATGTAAAATATACTTGACAATAAGTAGCTTTTAATGTACTATAATGGTACAGAAAGCTTTTTGTACGCATTGTGGATTTTTTAAGTATTCACATCTAAACACATAAAATTTTTTTAATATTATTTGCGGATTATCGGTTGGACGAATAAATCTGCAAATTGGCTGATTTATTTGGGAGATGTTATTATGGGAGAAAAATACTATTGGGTGCTAGGTTTTTGTTGCGGTTTTATTGCCGTAGTTATCGTAACGCTCATTATCGCAAACATTAAAAGGAAAAAGAACACTTACACAGAATACGATGAACGACAGATTCTTGCACGGGGCAAGGCTTATAAATCGGCATTTTTTGTGCTTATCGGGTACATAATTGCCTGCGCTTTAGTTAATGTTTTGGAGATTAATTGGGCTGAACTCAGCGTTCAAATGTTCATAGGACTGTTTCTTTCAACCGCCGTATTCGTCGGAATAAGCATTTTAAATGACGCATATTTCACATCGAATAAAGGCAGAAGGAGTCTTTTAGGCTCTTTGGCATTTGTTGCGGGAGCAGAATGTTTGGGAATTGCTTTCGGCAACAAAACCTTTGTTACAAACGGAATAGCAAATCTTGACATTATTCCTATCATTGTAATGATTTGGACAATAAGTATTTTTGTGATGGTTGTCATCAAAACAATAATTGACAAAAAGGCAGTTGAAGAATGAAGAATTTAAGATTAAAAAGCGCCCGTGCCGCAAAGGATTTGTCACAGCAACAGCTTGCGGAACTTGTAAAGGTGTCAAGACAGACAATAAGCGCAATTGAAAAGGGCGACTACAATCCCACAATTAACCTTTGCATAGCAATATGTAAAGCGCTTGACAAAACCCTTGACGAATTGTTTTGGGAAGAATAAGCAAATTTTAACGGCAGTCGGTGATTTATTTCTCGGTTGCCGTTTTTATTTTTACCTTTTCAAAATCAAACGGAAAATTGCCACGGGAAATATTACAATGTGGGGGAATTGTAAAAATTAACGAAAAATGCTTGAAAAATGTCGGGTTAAGCCGTATAATATAGGTGTTTGAGGATTTCGGACTCATACAATTTATTGAAAGGAGAAGTACACATGATTTATTCAAAAGAAGTTGAAAATATGTGCACTGTAGCAAAGGGACCTAAGCACGGTCCTGCACCTATTCCCGAAGAGGGCAAATGGGTAAAATCTTATGACATTAAAGACATTTCAGGTCTTTCACACGGCATTGGCTGGTGTGCTCCTCAGCAGGGTGCCTGCAAGCTTACACTTAATGTTAAAGACGGTATCGTTGAAGAGGCTCTTGTTGAAACAATCGGTTGTTCGGGTATGACTCACTCTGCAGCTATGGCAGCAGAAATTCTTCCTAACAAAACACTCCTTGAGTGCCTTAACACAGACCTCGTTTGTGACGCTATCAACACAGCTATGAAGAACATCTTCGAGCAGCTCGTTTACGGCAGAAGCCAGACAGCTTTCTCAGAGGGCGGTCTTCCAATCGGCGCAGGTATGGAGGATCTCGGTAAGGGTCTTCGCAGCCAGGTTGGTACAATGTACAGCACAAACGCTAAGGGCGTTCGTTACATGGAAATGGCTGAAGGCTATGTTCTCAAGACAGCACTTGACGAGAACGATGAAGTTATCGGCTATCAGTTCGTAAAGCTCGGCAAAATGCTCGAGGACATTCGTCACGGCGTTGAGCCAAACGAAGCATACAAGAACAACATCGGTCAGTACGGTCGTTTTGACGGCGCAGCTAAGTACATTGACCCTCGTGAAGAATAATTCGGTAAGGAGGACACCATAATGGCAGTAACATTTGAAGGTATGGAAAGAAGAATGCCTAAAATTGAGAAGTGCCTTGCCGAATACGGTATTGCAAATCTTGAAGAGGCAAGAAAAATTTGTAACGATCTCGGTTTTGATCCCTACGACATCGTAAAGGGCGTTCAGCCGATCGCATTTGAAAACGCAGGCTGGGCTTACACACTCGGTTGTGCAGTTGCAGTTAAGAAGGGCGCAAAGACTGCTTCAGAGGCAGCAGAAGCTATCGGTATCGGTCTTGAGGCTTTCTGTATTCCCGGCTCAGTAGCTGAGCAGAGAAATGTCGGCCGTGGTCACGGTAACCTCGGCGCAATGCTCCTCAGAGATGAAACAAAGTGCTTTGCATTCCTCGCAGGTCACGAAAGCTTTGCAGCAGCAGAGGGTGCTATCGGTATCGCTCGTAACGCTAACAAAGCAAGAAAAGAGCCGCTCCGTGTTATCCTTAACGGTCTTGGCAAGGATGCTGCTTACATTATTTCAAGAATCAACGGCTTTACATATGTAAAGACTCAGTTTGACTATTTCAAATCAGAGCTTAAAATCGTTGAAGAGAGAGCTTTCTCAGACGGTGAAAGAGCTGCAGTTCGCTGCTACGGCGCTGACGATGTTCGTGAAGGTGTTGCAATCATGCAGCATGAGAATGTAGGTGTATCTATCACAGGTAACTCTACTAACCCGACTCGTTTCCAGCACCTCGTTGCAGGTACATACAAGAAGTGGGCAAATGAGAACGGCGTTAAGTATTTCTCGGTTGCATCAGGCGGCGGTACAGGCCGTACACTTCACCCCGATAACATGGGTGCAGGTCCTGCATCATACGGTCTTACAGACTCAATGGGCAGAATGCACGGTGACGCTCAGTTCGCAGGTTCATCTTCTGTTCCTGCTCATGTTGAAATGATGGGTCTTATCGGTATGGGTAACAACCCGATGGTTGGTGCTACAGTTGCTTGCGCAGTTGCAGTTTATGAAGCTGTTAACAAGTAATTACCAATCTTTTCAATAAATTAAAAAGGGGTCGGCTCTTTGAGTCGATCCCTGATTTTTTTGTGCAACGAAAATCCCCGATTGTATCAGCATTCTGACAAGTTGGAATTGCAAATACAAAAAATATTAAGCTGAATGATTCCGCCGTCCTAATCGGTACGGCGGAAATTTTTATGCATGTTTGCTTTAACGAGTTTATGTTTACGAATATTCTTTACAGTGTATATGTCACTTATTTGCAGATTCTTTTTTAAACCAAAAGAATCGACTGACTACAGTAACAGCTTACTCTTTCAGCTTGTTAAGCTTTTCAATATGCTTCATGCGCTTGTAGCGATAGAGAATGTTTTCTGCCCATTCACGGTCAATTTTAAGAAAGCCCTTTAACTTTTTGTCCTTATATGCAAGCGAATCGACAATTTTCTTCGATTTAACATAAATTTCAAGTCTTGCTGTCTGAACATACGGCGTATGCTTTTCACCTGTAAAATATGTAAATCCCATTGTGTTGCGTTCACGATCGTACATTGAAAGGTATCCGTCATGAATTTCCGCACCGTTAAGCTTTTTTGAAACTGTTTGGCTGATTGCAAGCTTTGTAAGCTCAACCGACATATCGTCAAGTCCCGACTCAAAGATAAAAATTTTCTCCTTGAACGAATTGAAGGTCGGAACAATTCGTTTGCTTATGTTGCGGAGATTGCTGTATTTTTCTTCAAGCTCGTTGTCGCAGAGCTGAAAATGATCAATTTTAGGAATAAAATACACCATAAAACGATTCTTCATATCATTGTAGAGAATCGGATATGTGAGCCTTGCGGAGTATCCGCATGACGGACATTTCCACGCAAAAAGCTCACCGTCAAGCGCTCTTCTGCGCACACCCTTTGTTACGGACGGGTTGATGCTGGTGTAAACATCAGCCTTGCTCATTTCACCGCACATTGGGCAGACGATTGCCTTGGTAATTTTCTTTTCAGGCATCCAAACCACCTCTTTAACACTCTATGAAACTAATTATAGCAATTGACCGTGATTTTAACAAGTAAATTTTAAAAAAATGTTGATTTTATCAAAAAAATCTGTCATAATAATAGAAATAAGTTTAATATTATTCGCCACGGCAGAATGTGTCAGAGTGTTTGTGCCAAAGCGGTTTTAAAGGAGAAATTTACTATGACGATACTTGACAGTGTAAAAGGAACAGTAAATACAGCCGTTGATACAATTTCATCGGTAGCTCAGACAATAGTAGAAAAGAACAGAACAAACGCAAAGCTCAACAGATTAAGACTTGTTATGAAAAGCGAAAGCGAGCTTATGAACAGAGCATATATTGCTCTCGGAAAGATTATGTACGACAGCAGAAAGAAAGGCGCTGAAATTAATGACGCCGAGTGCGAAAAGCTTTTGAAGGTTATTGATACTTCAAAGGCCAAAATCGCAAAAGCAAGAGAGTGTTACAGAAAGATTGTCAACAGCTCAAACGATATTTTCTACGGCAATCCCGAGGTTGCTCCCGAGGTTAAAGAGGATGATATTGTTGATATTACAGTAGCCTGCTCAAATGAGGGCGACTACAAGTCATCTCCTTTTAAAGAGGAAAAGCCTGTTGAAAAACAGCCCGAAACTGCCGGCGAAGAAAAGGCAGAGCCCGAGCATCTTACAAACATCTGCGACCTCAAGGCGGAGCTTGAGGCAAAGCGTGAAGAAGGATTTTCCGAGTCCGCAGATTCAGACGAGGCAGATGACGGTGAAGCTCCTCACGGTGAACTTTTCTGATAATTTTTAAATACTTAAAGCTAAAGACCTGCCGATTTCGGCAGGTTTTTCTGCATTTTTAAGATATATTAAAGTCGGAACAATGCTCCGCTTTGCTTTTGAGGGCAAATTATATGCAGTAGATTATACATTATGCCCTTTATGTGTATTGAATTTTTGTGCTAAAAATGGTAAAATTCATCAAAGGTGAAAATATTCCGAATTAGAATTATTTTCTTAGCAAAAAATACTATAATTAATTAGATATGCACAATGAGATTACTATGTATTGATTTCGGAGGCACAAGTTGAAATTAGGATTGGATATTGGCTCAACAACAATAAAATGTGTTGTGCTTGACGACGAAAACAAATTAATATACAGCACATATGAAAGGCATTATTCCCGAATTACGGAAAAGATTGCAGAAATTCTTGCACTTGTACGGACAAGGATTGACGGCGTTGAAAATGCCTCGGTGGCTCTTTCGGGTTCTGCCGGAATGGGTGTTGCCGAGTCTGTCGGCGTTGATTTTATTCAGGAGGTTTACGCAACAAGAGTTGCCGCCAATACTTTTATTCCGGGTACAGATGTTATAATTGAACTCGGCGGTGAGGATGCCAAAATATTGTTCCTCACAAACGGACTTGAGGTAAGAATGAACGGTACCTGCGCCGGCGGTACGGGTGCGTTTATTGACCAGATGGCAACACTTCTGAATGTTAAGCTTGAGGATATGGACGAGCTTGCAAAACAGCACGAAAAGACATACACAATCGCATCAAGATGCGGTGTGTTTGCAAAGACCGATATTCAGCCGCTCCTTAATCAGGGTGCGAGGAAGAGCGACATCGCAGAGAGTATTTTCAATGCGGTTGTAAGCCAGACTGTTGCAGGTCTTGCACAGGGCAGAGAAATTGAAGGTCAGATTGTATATCTCGGCGGACCTCTTACATTTATGAGCGAACTGCGAAACTGCTTTGACCGCACGCTCGGAACAAAGGGAATCTGCCCCGAAAATTCACTTTATTATGTTGCCTGCGGTGCGGCTTTGTGTGCCGAAAAGACTATTGATTTTGACGAGGTTATCGAAAAGGTAAAGAACTACCGTGGCAGCGGTAACTTTGCGTTCAATCAGCCGCTCTTTAAAAACGAAGAGGAGTACAGAGAATTCTGCGACCGTCATGCAAAGGCTGATGTTAAGCAGAAGGAGCTTGGGGGCTACACTGGCAAGGCTTATATAGGAATGGACGCAGGCTCAACAACCGTAAAGGGCGTTGTCCTCAATGATAACGGCGAGTTGCTCTATTCAAAATATCTGCCATCAAAGGGAAACCCCGTTGAGATTATGAAGCAATTCCTTGACGAGGTTTACGAAATTAATCCCGAAATAAATGTTGTTTCTTCTGCCGTAACAGGTTACGGTGAGGACATTGTAAAGAACGCGTTTGCGGTTGATTACGGCATTGTTGAAACAATCGCCCACTTTACCGCCGCAAAATACTTTATGCCCGATGTTGAATTTATCATCGATATCGGCGGACAGGATATCAAATGCTTTAAGATACATAACGGTGCAATTGACAATATATTCCTTAATGAGGCTTGTTCATCGGGTTGCGGAAGCTTTTTGCAGACTTTTGCAAACGCTCTCGGATATGAGATTGCCGACTTTGCAAAGCTCGGACTTTTTGCAAAGCGTCCCGTTGACCTCGGCTCACGCTGTACCGTATTCATGAATTCAAGCGTTAAGCAGGCTCAGAAAGACGGCGCAACAATTGAAGATATCTCGGCAGGTCTTTCACTCAGCGTTGTAAAGAATGCCCTTTACAAGGTTATTCGTGCGTCAAGCCCCGACGAACTCGGCAAGCGTGTTGTAGTTCAGGGCGGTACTTTCCTAAACGACGCTGTTTTGCGTGCATTTGAACAGGAAATGGGCGTTGAAGTTGTCCGTCCCAACATTGCAGGACTTATGGGTGCTTACGGTGCGGCTCTTTACGCAAAGAAAAAGTCAAAGGGCGTTGGCAAGAGTACAATTACCGACAAAAAGGGACTTGATGAATTCGTTCACGAAATCAAGGTTGCAAACTGCGGTATGTGCAACAACAACTGCCGTCTTACAATAAATTCATTCGGCAAGGGCAGAAAGTTTATTGCGGGAAACCGTTGTGAAAGACCAATCACAAAGAAAGCTCCTGCAAACGATATGAATATGTATGCCTATAAGCTGAATCTCATTGATTCCTACAAGCCTGTTGAAGGCATAAGAGGTAAGCTTGGAATTCCTATGGCGCTCAATATGTATGAGCTTTATCCGTTCTGGTACAGATTCTTTACAGAACTTAAATTTGAGGTGTTCCACTCACCGTATTCAACAAGAAAGCTTTATCAGAGAGGTCAGCAGACAATTCCGAGCGATACCGTTTGCTTCCCTGCAAAGCTTGTTCACGGTCACATTCAGACTCTTATTGATATGGGTGCAGAAACAATTTTCTACCCCTGTCTTTCCTATAATTTTGACGAGCATCTCGGAGATAACCATTACAACTGTCCTGTTGTTGCTTACTATCCCGAGGTTATCAAAAACAATATGAAGGATATACGCAAGGTTCACTTCATAAAGGAATACTTCGGTATTCACCGCCCGAACGATTTTCCTAAGAAAGCCTATGAAAGACTTTCGTTCCACTTCCCCGACCTCACTCTTAACGAGGTCAGAAATGCGGCTAAGCTTGCATATCAGGAACAGGAAAATTACAGAAAAAAGGTTATCGACAAGGGCAACGAGATTATTGCCAAGGCTGAAAAAGAGGGCAAAAAGATTTTTGTCCTTGCAGGCAGACCATATCATATTGATCCCGAAATTAACCACGGAATTGACAGACTTATCTCAGGCTTTGATGTTGCAATCGTCAGCGAAGATGTTATTTCTCCGAGAGTTGAACATTTCCGGACTCATGTTCTCAACCAGTGGACATACCACGCAAGACTTTATGCGGCGGCAAAATATGTTACAACAAGAAAGGACATGGAGCTTGTTCAGCTTGTATCCTTCGGCTGCGGTGTTGATGCGATTACAACCGATGAGGTAAGAGAAATCCTTGAAAACAAAAATAAGATTTACACTCAGATTAAGATAGATGAAATTACAAACCTCGGAGCAGTTAAAATCCGAATCCGCAGTTTGCTTGCTGCGCTTGAAAACGATTGATGAAAGGAAATTCTGTTATGGCAGAGTTGAAGTATGACAAAAAAACAGGTCGTTTGCTGTTTACAAAGCAGATGAAAAAGGAATACACAATCCTTATGCCCAATATGGCGCCTATTCATTTTAAAATACTTGAAAAGGTGTTCAACTACTACGGCTATAAGTCAGATTTGCTCGACACAACAGGTCCGGAGATTGCGCAGACAGGTCTTAAATATGTTCACAACGATACCTGTTATCCGGCTTTGCTGGTTATAGGTCAGTTCATCAATGCTCTGCAAAGCGGAAAGTATGATGTTCACAAGGTTGCTCTGATGATTACTCAGACAGGCGGCGGATGTCGTGCGTCAAACTACATTTTCCTTTTGAGAAAGGCTCTCAAAAAGGCAGGCTTTGAGTTCGTTCCCGTAATTTCGCTTTCATTCGGTATGGAGCACAACAGCGGTTTTTCACTCACACTTCCGCTTATCCGCAGATTTGTCGGCGGTCTTGTGTACGGCGACCAGTTAATGCTGCTTTCAAACCAGACAAAGCCCTATGAGGTGAACAAGGGCGAAAGTATGGCACTTGTTGATGAGTGGACGGATAAGATTTCCGATATGCTCATACAGGGCAAGGGCTACACTCTTGAAGAAATTGACGAAACTCTTGATAAAATTACAAAGTCATTTACAAAAATAGAGCTTAATAAAGTGCCGAAGGTTAAAGTCGGTATTGTCGGCGAAATCTATGTAAAATACTCCAAAATGGCTAACAACGGTCTTGAGGACTTTCTTGCAGATCAGGATTGCGAGGTTTGCATCCCCGGACTTATGGGTTTTGCATCGTTTAAGGTTGATAACCGTATTGAGGACTACAAGATGTTCGGAGGAAGCAGAGTTAAATACAAATTCTGTTCGATGCTTCTTAACTACCTCACAAAGCTTGAGGGACTTATGGTTGATGCGGCTGAAAAGTACGGCTTTGTTCCGCCTCACAGATATGCTCACACAAAGGAGCTTGTAAACGGTGTTATCGGCTACGGCAGTAAGATGGGCGAGGGTTGGTTGCTGACAGCCGAGATGATTGAACTTGCCGATACAGGCTATGAGAATATCGTATGCACACAGCCTTTCGGTTGTCTGCCGAATCATATCAACGGTAAGGGCGCAATCAGAAAGATTAAAGAAATCAGACCGAATGCCAATATCGTTACTATCGACTATGATCCGGGTGCGCCGAAGGTAAATCAGGAGAACCGTATCAAGCTGATGCTTGCTGTCGGCAAAGAGGAACTCAAGAAAAAGCTTGAGGCTGAAAAAAATGGCGAAAAAGCCGAATCGTCAGAGAAGTCAGAGAAAAAGTAATTTAATATCAATGCTTATGAGTCATCGCAGATTGCGGTGGCTTTTTTATTTTTCGGTAATATCAGGCAGAAAAAGCTAATACAATTTTACAGGGGTTTATCTCGTTTTTAAGGAAAAAATAAGTGTAAAAATCGGGGGATATTATGAAAAAACGACTTAAAGGATTTTTTCAAAGGCTTGCACGGTGGCTGAATGTGCGTGAAATGCGACAGCACAGAGTTAAGGCAGGCGTTTACATCATAATAAGGCTCATACTTGTGTCACTTTTGACTGCCGGCATTTTAAACGGAAAATGGGAGAATGTCATGACCTGCGTGTTAACGCTCGGTCTGTTGATGCTTCCGTTGTTCATCGACCGAAAGCTGTCGGTGGCGTTGCCGAGTGTACTTGAAACAATTGTTGTGCTGTTTGTGTTTGCGGCAAATGTTATGGGTGAGCTCGGTGCGTTCTACGAAAAGATTCCGATATGGGATTCATTGCTCCATGCCGTGAACGGCTTTATCTGTGCAGGCGTTGGTTTTGGGCTGACCGATATTTTGAACAGAAGCGAACGCGTGAAATTGAGCCTCTCGCCCATGTTCGTGTGCCTGTTTTCGTTCTGCTTTTCAATGACAGTCGGTGTTGTGTGGGAGTTTTTTGAGTTTGGTGCGGATATGCTTTTTGAAAAGGATATGCAAAAGGATACCGTAATCACGGCAATACATTCGGGCTTGATTTCGGGCAAGCCGAATGTGATAATGCACATCAGGGATATAACATCAACCGTTGTGAACGGTGAAAATCTTGGCATTAACGGCTATCTTGACATCGGTCTGATTGATACAATGAAAGATTTGCTTGTTAATTTTGTAGGAGCAGCAGTCTTTGACACCATAGGTTGGTTTTACCTGAAAGGAAGAAGTGCAGGATTTTTGCGGAATTTTATCCCCGTTAAAAAATAATGACGCAATGTATATGTAAAATCAAATTATATATATCAGAAAGTAATTGATATACTGTAGGGGCGGTCATCGGCCGCCCGCAAGTAATGTAACAAATTATATGTAAAAATATATTTTATAAATGTCACAATTCAGTAGCGGCGAACATTGTTCGCCAATCGAAAAGATTGTAAAATCGGTTCGACTCAGCACAAACTATTTGTTTATTAACATATCATTTTTATATAACAAAAACTGTATATATGTTCGGTTTGTTTTTGCAAACAAACCGATTGGCGAACCGTGTTCGCCGCTACATATTATCGGTAATTTTGTGATTTTTATATAATTGGATTTGGTATCGCATTTGTGCCTTCATTTGCGGGCGCCCAATGAGCGCCCCTACTGATTTGCAATAAATAAGCAAGGGCAGTCACGGAAATGTGACTGCCCTCTTGCCTTTGGTGATATTCTTATATTAAAATTACTTATCTTCCTGAAGTGTGATTTCAACCTCGCCGTCGCCCGACGATGAGCTGTAATATTTAACCTTGATTTTGTCCCCAGGCTTGTGGGTTTCAAGAATCGCATAAACATCTGCAAAGCTTGTAATTGTTTCGCCGTCCACCTCTGTGATGATATCGCCTTCTTCAAGGCTTGTGCCGTCACACGGACCGCCCGATACGATACTCTGAACATAAATGCCCTGCGGAACATTGTAATTTGATGCCTGATCGGAGGTTACTGCAATGCCCGAAATGCCGATTTTTACTCTGCCTTCAACATAGCCGTTCTTTACAAGTGTGTCAACAATGCTTTTTACTGTCTGTGACGGAATTGCAAAGCCCATACCTTCGTAAGTTTCGGAAACAATCTTTGAAGTTGTAATTCCGACAACCTGACCGTAGTAGTTTACAAGCGGACCGCCCGAGTTGCCGGGATTGATTGCGGCATCGGTCTGAATGTACTTTGTAAGGCTTGATGTTGAAAGCTTTCTGTCAAGTGCCGAAATAACACCCTTGGTTGTTGTGTTCTGATAGTCAAGACCGCCGGGGTTGCCGACTACGATAATATCCTGACCAACCTCAAGCTGTGACGAATCACCGAATGTTGCAGGAGTAAGTCCCTTTGCATCGTCCATTTTGAGAACTGCAATATCGGTTCTTGAATCGTAACCTACAACACCTGCCTTGTATACCTTGCCGTCAGATGTTACAACTCTGATTGCATAGGCTGTTTTGCTGTTGCCGATTACATGAGCGTTTGTGATAACATAGCCGTCCTGTGAGAAGATAATTCCGCTTCCCTGTGAAGATGCGGTTTTTGTGTCAGCCTGATCGGGTACATCGTCCGAGTAACAGAGAATGCCGACTACCGAGTCGGAAACCTTATCGGACGCTTTTGCGGCTGTGTAGCTGTCGTTTGTTTTTGTGTCTTTCGGATTGCTTTCAAGCTTCATACCCGAGTAATCCTTGTTTACCTTGTCACTGTAGTCCGACTCATCGTGAGTTTTACTCTGTGAAGATGTGTCGGGAAGGGTTTCAAACGGTGTTGTACTGTCTTCTTTCGGAACTCTGAACGAATTGCCCGAATCACTTCGGTCGTTGTTCAAATCTTCTTTTATGTCAACCGAAAATCCGTACACCATCATGCCGATAAAACCGATTGTGAGAAGCGAACAGAGAACGATAATCAACGCAACTATTCCGCCCTTTGTTTTCTTTTGGGGATACTGTGCGTACATCTGCGGATTGTATTGCTGATTGTATGTACCGTTGTTGCCGTAGGGAGGCTGTCCGTACATATTCTGCTGATACGGAGGTACATTCTGATTGTATCCTGTGTTGTTCTGATACTGACCGTACTGCTGATTGTTCTGATTATACTGCGGATTCTGTCCGCTGTAGGGATACTGACCGTAACCGTACTGCCACGGCTGAGCGTGGGTGTTCGGATTCGGATTTTGGTTCTGCTGATACGGCGGAACATTTTCAGTCGGATTTGCATCGTGTGCCGCATTTTGATTGTTGTTGCCGAAAATGTAATCGCCGTACGGTGTGTTGCCGTTCTGCGGCTGAACATTCTGAGTCTGTTCTTCCTGTGTTTCGGGTTCGGAAACGGGAATTGTCTGTTCCGTGTTCAGATTATTGTTTTGTACGGGTCTTTCGGTGAACGGCTTTTGCGGTTCAAAACCACCCATATTGTTGTTGTCAAAATTGTCCATAAAAGTTACTCCTACATTTATTTGTTACCGTGGGGTACAAGCTTTGTTTGCAATAAAATATCTGTCATTACTTGCGGTCGCAAGACTGCCCCTACGGGATAGCTTACAAAAAATATACCATACAACGCTCGACCAAAATCAAGCATTGTAATTTACATTTATATTATACCTTTTCACAAAATCAAAATCAACCTTGTTGTGTTACGGAAGTGTGAGTTTATTTTGAAAGTTTAGTGATAATTGACTAAAACAGGACAAAATGAAAATTTTTTCGACTAATTGTTAAAATTTTCACTAAATCTTCTTTTTAGGTCTTTATATTTTCAAAAATATATTGTATAATAAACTTAAATCGGCAGGTGGGAACGCTTGTCTGCTGAAATTTTTTACAAAAGGAAGATTAAAATGCCATTAGTAAACGCTAAAGAAATGCTTACAAAAGCAAAGGCAGGCCACTATGCAGTAGGTCAGTTCAACATCAACAACCTTGAATGGACAAAATCAATTCTTTTAACAGCACAGGAACTCAACTCACCTGTTATCCTCGGTGTATCTGAGGGTGCCGGTAAATATATGTGCGGCTACAAAACAATCGTTGGTATGGTAAACGGTATGCTCGAGGAACTCAACATCACAGTTCCTGTTGCTCTCCACCTTGACCACGGTTCATACGAAGGCGCTAAGAAGTGTATCGAAGCCGGTTTCAGCTCAATTATGTTCGACGGTTCACACTATCCGATCGAAGAGAACATTGAAAAGACAAAGGAACTCGTTGCAACCTGCAACAAGCTCGGTCTTTCACTTGAGGCTGAGGTTGGTTCAATCGGTGGCGAGGAAGACGGCGTAATCGGTATGGGCGAATGCGCAGATCCTAAGGAATGCAAAATGGTTGCAGACCTCGGCGTAACAATGCTCGCAGCAGGTATCGGTAACATTCACGGTAAGTATCCTGCAAACTGGAAGGGTCTCAGCTTTGAAACTCTTGACGCTATCCAGCAGCTTACAGGCGAGATGCCGCTCGTTCTCCACGGCGGTACAGGTATCCCTGCCGACATGATCAAGAAGGCTATCTCACTCGGCGTTTCAAAGATCAATGTTAACACAGAGTGCCAGCTCGCATTTGCAGCAGCTACAAGAAAGTATATTGAAGAGGGCAAGGATCTCGAAGGCAAGGGCTTTGACCCAAGAAAGCTCCTCGCTCCCGGCGCAGAGGCTATCAAGGCTACTGTTAAGGAAAAGATGGAACTCTTCGGTTCAGTTAACAAGGCTTAATTTTAAGCACGCAAAACTTAATCTATTGCAAAAATTTCAGGGACAGCAAGACACTGTCCCTGTTTTATGTTTAATTTTAGCTTTATTTGCTTACAACCGAAATTCTTTCGCCGATGTGATTGCCGTTTGCAATTTCGTCAACAAAAGCGATTGAATAGTCGGCATAGCTGATAACGCTTTCGCCTTTTGAGTTGAGAACAAGCTCTTCACCGCCGAGTGTGTACTCGCCTGTTCTTTCGCCGTCAGCCTGAAAATCTCCGGCAGGGCTTACATATGTCCACTTAACATCGTTTCTCTTGCGAAGTCCGTCAAGAAGAACCTGATGTGCGGCTGCAAGGGGCTTGAATGCATCGGGAAAATCTTTGCCGTCTGCAACTCTGATTGTGTGTTCGGGGTTCACATAAAGAGTGCCCGCACCGCCGACAATAACAAGTCTTGTGTCTGTGCCTGCAAGAAGATTGCAAAGGTACTCGCCTGCTTTCGGAATAACGGGAATAGTTTCTGCTGTCCAACCGCCGCAAGCGTCAACTACAACATCGCAGCCGTTTAAATCTTCCTTTGTGATGTCGAACAAATCCTTGGTTACTGCGTTTTTGGCTGCCGACTTGTTTTCGCCTCTTACAAAAGCCGTAACATCAAAGCCTCTGTTTACTGCCTCTTTTGTGATGAGCTGTCCTGCTTTACCGTTTGCGCATACTACTGCTATTTTCATAATTATACCTCCTGAAAATTGTGTTGAAAAATTTTTGTTTTGAATAATTTTGAATATGGAAAATGTGAATCGATTAGTTGTAACCCTTTTGATTACAACGATATTATATACCCGCCTTGTTGTAATGTCAATAGTTACAACGAAATTTTTTTAAAAATTTTTTCAGGAGTTTTTTGCAACAAAAAAGCATCGGATTTTTCTCCGATGCCGTAATTATTTCTGTATCAACTTTTGAATATCGCTTTCAATATCTGCAAGGGTGATTTTTTTCAGTTCGTTTTCCATTGCCTGCTGAACCTTGTCAAGCCTGTTGTCAAGAACGGTGTGAATGTTTCTGCCGACAGGACATTTTGGATTTGGATTTTCGTGAAAATGAAAAAGCTCGCCGTTTTCAACGCATTCAACCGCCTTGTAGATATCAAGAAATGTAATTTTGTCAAGCGGTTTTGAAAGGTCTGCACCGCCCGAACCCCTTGCAACCTCAACAATTCCTGCTGACTTGAGCTGACCGAGGATTTTGCGGACGATAACAGGGTTGACATTCGTACTGTCTGCAAGAAAATCACTCGTTACCTTGTATTCATTTTTAAAGGTTTCAATACAGGCGATAATGTGAATTGCCAGAGTAAATCTGCTCGAAATCTGCATATATAAAGCTCCTTTGGTTTGTTTGGTCTGATAATTATTATATGATAAGTTGGTTGTAAAGTCAATTGTTACATCAAAACGGATTGTAATTGTCACTTTAAAACATAAATCGGGTTGACAAATGCGGCAATCGGTACTATAATAATTGTCAACCGATAAAATAATTTGGTTGACAATCTGCAAAACAAAAGAATCGGTTTTGCAAAGGAGAGGTAATTTTATGACAGAAGCAAAAACAAACAGTAAATCAAAAAGTAATGTATTAAGCCTTGTGTATATGGCGATGTTCGTCGCAATCATCACAGTGTGCGCACAGATTCAGATTCCGATGACAGTTCCGTTCACACTTCAGACTCTCGGCATCTTTATGGCTGCGGCTATGCTCGGTTGGAAAAGAGGACTCATCAGCGTTGCGGTTTATGTTCTCCTCGGTGCAATCGGTGTTCCCGTGTTTGCAGGATTCTCAGGCGGAATCGGCGTTCTCGGCGGTCCGACAGGCGGTTATATCATCGGTTTCCTCTTTACGGCACTTATCGTTGGACTTATGACTGATTTTCTCGGCAGAAAGCTTTGGGTGCTTGCGGTTTCAATGGTTGCAGGTCTTGCAGTATGCTATCTTTTCGGTACAATCTGGTTTATGATTTCAATGCACACAGACTTTGTTGCCGCACTTCTCACCTGCGTTGTTCCGTTCCTTCTTGCAGATGCTGCAAAGATTGTTGTTGCAACAGTTTTGGTAAATCGTCTTGACAAAATCGTTAAGCTTTAAGTTCAGACCGCATCACAGCCTTTGTGTGCAGTTTTTTGAAGGCAAGGGCTACAGCGATGAATTTGTCTGCGGAATGGCAAAAATAGTGTCGGTTCTTGAAAATGACAACGCAAGCCTTACGCTTACAGGCGGTTGTGACGAAATTTGTTCATCGTGTCCGAACCGTGACAACGGCAGCTGCGATGTTACGGGCAAGGCGTCATGCTATGATAAAAGATGTCTTGATTTACTCGGAATGAAAATCGGCGATACTGCCGATTGGAAAGAGCTTTCGAGAATTGCAAGAGAAAATATAATTTTAAAAGACAGGCTTTCGCAGGTGTGCGGCGACTGCAAATGGTCGCATATATGCCGTGATAAAGCCGATAAAATGAAAAGTCTTCATTAATCCTCATAGATATATCATGATGAAAGACCTCACGAATTTCGTGAGGTCTTTTGTTTACGGCGAGCCGCCGTTACCTGCGGGCGTCCGATGAACGCCCCTACAGTTTGGTTTGTACAAACAATTAAAATGCTACGCTCGGGCATTAAAGTATTTGACTTAAAAAACTATCTTCACGAATGGGGCGCCGAGGCACTCGGCTACAAAGTTACCTTAATATAGAAAATAACGCTCGGGCATTAAAGTATTTGACTTAAAAAACTATCTTCACGATTTGGGTGCCGTGACACACGGCTATTGACTTTTGGAGGAAATTGGATTATTATTTAAACTGTATAACTTTAAGTATGCTTATTTTTAGGACAGATGATTTGTGAAGGAGTTGAAAAAAGTGCCGGATCTTTCGATAATTTTCGATATGGGTGTTGTTGCACTGCGTTTTCTTATGCCTGTTTATGCAATAATAATTGTGTACCAGTGCTTTGCCGCAATGCGCCGCCGCCGCCGTCCCGAAACTCCTTTGATTTCACTTTTGAACCCTGCAACGGGCGAGATGCTCCCCGTGCTTTTCTGGGAAAATTCAATCGGCAGAAGTAAAAGCAGTGATGTAACCGTTGATGACCCGACAGTTTCAAGAAATCATTGCGTACTCCTTCGCCGTAAAGACGGTTGGTATGTAAGCGATACCGACTCAAAGAGCGGCACAATGCTCAACGGCAAAAGAACAAGAGGCAGAGCAAAGGTGCTGATTGACGATACAATAACAATAGGTGGTACAAGCCTTATAGTAAAAAGAGGCGAGGAGTTCCAACAGCCGTTGCAGTCAAGCTGGTTTTTCTCAAAGGTCAGCGATAAGCCTGCAATGAAATCGTGGAAGCTTATGCTTCTTATTACATTTTTTCACTTCTTTATGTGCGTTCAGGCAATGTTCTGGAATGACGGCACAAATACAATGGCTCCGCTCGTGCTGTTCGGCGCTCTTGCGGCTGTTGAATGGGGATTCTTCTTTATCTCCTATTTTGTAATCCGCAGAGTAAATTTCGAGCTTGAATCGCTTGCCCTGTTTTTGACGGGCATAGGCGTAATGATGCTTATCAGACAGTCGGAACGCTCGGCTTATGTTCAGCTTGTTGCCGCCGCAATAGGTATGATTTTCTTCTGCATAATTATCAAGCTGATTGAAGATCCCGATAAGGTAAATAAACTCAGACTTCCGGCAATGATTTGTGCGGTCGGTCTTTTGGGTGTAACAATTGTTTTCGGTAAGATTACAAACGGCGCCGCCAACTGGATTTATATCGGCTCGTTTTCATTTCAGCCGTCAGAGCTTGCAAAGATTATCTTCATCTTTATCGGTGCAAGCTCGCTTGATGTGTTGATGACAAAGAAGAACCTGCTTGAGTACATTATCTTCTCGGCAGTCTGCGTCGGACTTTTGGCTCTTATGGGCGACTTCGGTACTGCGCTTATCTTCTTTGTAACATTTTTGCTCACAGCGTTTATGCGCTCGGGCGATTTCAAGACGATTATTCTTGCTGTTGCCGCCGCAATTTTCGGCGTAACCTTTGTCCTCAAGTTTAAACCGTATGTTGCCGACCGTTTTTCGGGCTGGCGTCATGTGTGGGAACATACTCAGGACAACCTCGGTTATCAGCAGGCAAGAGTTCTCACATATATGGCAAGCGGCGGACTTTTCGGTGTAGGCATCGGCAACGGTTTTTTAAAGCAGGTTGCCGCATCCGAAAGTGACCTTGTTTTCGGACTTGTTTCGGAAGAAATGGGAGTTATCGTTGCGTTCACACTTGCCGTGGCAGTAGGTGCAATGTTTATTTATGCAAGGGCAATTACAACCCGCAGCAGAAGTACCTTTTATTCAATTTCAGCGTGCTGTGCGGCAGGACTTTTTGTCGTTCAGCTTTCTCTCAATGTTTTCGGTGCAACCGATGTCCTTCCGCTTACAGGCGTAACATTTCCGTTTGTGTCTGCCGGCGGTTCAAGTATTATGTCTTGTTGGGGACTTGTTGCATTCATCAAAGCCGCAGACGAGAGAACTTATTCGGTAAAAAGATAAGTTTAGTAAATTGAAAATGAAAAATTGAAAATGGAAAATTGTTGTCGAGAGGAAAAACGGCAAAATAAAATGCTCTATCTCCCGACCGTATTCATAGTGCTTTGCAAGCAAAGCCGCATTTTCTTTAATTTTTCGATTGTTCACTTGATACACAGGGTGGTGTAAGGTTTGAAAAAAATACTTCGCAGAAGTACACTTATATATATAGTTGCGCTTGCGTTTATCGGCGGACTCGGCTATCTTGCCTTTGAGCTTGTAACAGGGGCAGACGACTGGGTTGATCAGGCATATAATGCGCATATAGCAGGTGACGGCGGCCTTGCACAGGCAGGAGCGATCTATGACCGCAACGGCAAGGCTCTTGCACAGACGGTTGACGGTAAAAGAGTTTATAACGAAAGCGAGAGCGTAAGAAAATCTCTGCTTCATGTTGTCGGTGATGACAGCCTTAACATTTCAACGGCTGTTCAAAGTATGTATCGTTCTCAGCTGATAGGCTATAACCTTGTTTTCGGACTTAATATGCCGGAATCATTGCGTGCCTCTCACGATATAAAGCTGACAGTCGATTCCGCAACCTGTGCGGCGGCTTATGATGTTCTTGCAGCTTATAACAAAAAAGGTGCCTGTGTAATATATAACTACAAAACAGGCGAGGTTATCTGTTCCGTAAGCACCATGGCTTATGATCCGCAGGCTCCTCCCGAAATTACCGAGGACAACGAAAGCGAATACGAGGGCGTTTACCTTGATAATGTGCTTTCGTCAACCTTTACCCCGGGTTCAATCTTCAAAATCGTTACATCTGCGGCGGCAATCGAGAATATTCCCGACCTTTATGACCGCACTTGGGTTTGTAACGGAAGTGAGAACATAGGCGGAAGTGAAGTTACCTGTACGGAAACTCACGGAACGCTGACATATAAAGAGGCAATGGCACATTCCTGCAATATTGTTTTTGCAAAGCTTGCCGTTGAACTCGGAAGTGACACAATGACAAAAACTGCCGAGAAAATCGGCATTAACAGCTCCTTTGATGTTGACGGAATTAAAACCGCAAAAGGTTCATATGATGTCAGCGATGCCAATGAAAACCAGCTTGGCTGGTCGGGTGTAGGTCAGTATAATGACAAGGTAAACCCGATGCAGATGGCAATTATCTGCGGTGCAATCGCAAACGGCGGTAAGGCTACAAACCCTACCCTTATCAAAGATGAGTCCATTCTCTCCGCACTCGGCATAAACTACAAGAACAGCGGACAGGAGCTTTTTTCGTCCGATACGGCGACAAAGCTTGATGATGTTATGAGATACACCGTTTCGGATTACTACGGCGACAACCTTTTTGGAGGACTTACAGTCTGTGCCAAAACAGGTACGGGTGAAGTCGGCGATGATAAGAACCCTAACGGCTGGATGGTCGGCTACTCAAAAGATGAGGACTGCCCTCTCGCCTTTGCCTGTGTTGTACAGGATTCGGGTTTCGGTTTCCAATATGCCGGTCCCGTGGTTGAAGCCGCAATGATTCAGGCTGCAAAGAGCCTTGGAGCGTCTGCGGTGCAGTAAATTAAAATTATATTATTGAAAATACAGTTTGACCGATTTTTTTCGGTACATTGAAAGGAAGAACCCTGATGAATTTTTTAAAGGCTATGTTCGGCAACTACAGCAAGCGTGAAGTTAAGCGTGTGCAACCAATCTGTGACAAGGTGCTTGCACTCGAAGATAAATATGCGGCTATGAGCGAAAGTGAACTCAAGAACCAGACAACAATTCTTAAAGAAAGACTTGCCAACGGCGAAACAACAGACGATATTCTCCCCGAAGCATTTGCAACCTGTCGTGAGGCAGGCTGGAGAGTGCTTGGTATGAAGCACTTCCCCGTTCAGATTATCGGCGGTATCGTTCTTCACCAGGGCAGAATCGCCGAGATGAAAACCGGTGAAGGTAAAACCTTGGTTGCTACCCTCCCTGCATACCTCAACGCTCTTACAGGCGAAGGTGTTCACATTGTAACAGTCAACGATTACCTTGCCCGCCGTGACTCAGAGTGGATGGGCAAGCTTTACAGATACCTCGGTCTTTCGGTTGGTCTTATCTGCCACGATCTCGATAATGAGGGCAGAAAAAAGGCTTATGCCGCAGACATTACATACGGAACAAACAACGAACTCGGTTTTGACTACCTCCGTGACAACATGGTAGTTTACAAGGAAAACAAGGTTCAGCGTCCGCACGCATTTGCAATTGTCGATGAGGTTGACTCAATCCTTATTGATGAGGCGAGAACTCCTCTTATTATTTCGGGTAAGGGCGACAAGTCAACAGACCTTTATGCAAAGGCTGACGCTTTTGCAAAAACTCTTAAAGTTCAGCGTTTTGCAGAACTTGACGCAAAAGAGGATATGGAGGAATATTACAAGGAAAACGACATTGATTATGTTGTTGATGAAAAGCAGAAAACAGCAACCCTCACACAGAGCGGTGTTAAGAAAGCCGAAGAATTTTTCGGTATTGAAAACCTTACCGATCCCGATAACCTTACAATTCAGCACCATGTAAATCAGGCTATCAAGGCCAACGGAGTTATGAAGCTTGATGTTGACTATGTTGTCAAGGACGGCGAAGTTATCATCGTTGACGAGTTTACAGGTCGTCTTATGTACGGCCGTCGTTTTAACGAAGGTCTTCATCAGGCTATTGAGGCTAAAGAGGGCGTAAAGGTTCAGAGCGAAAGCAAGACTCTTGCTACAATCACATTCCAGAACTACTTCCGTCTTTACAAAAAGCTTTCGGGTATGACAGGTACTGCTCAGACAGAGTCGGAAGAATTTCAGGAAATCTACAAGCTTGATGTTGTTGAAATTCCTACAAACAAGCCTGTTTTAAGAAAAGACCTCCCCGATTCGGTTTATAAGACAGAAAACGGCAAGTTCCACGCTGTTATTGATGCAATTGTTGAGGCTCACGAAAAGGGACAGCCTATCCTTGTCGGTACAATTTCAATTGAGAAGTCGGAGCTTCTTTCAAAAATGCTCAAAAAGAGAGGCATCAAGCACAATGTCCTCAATGCAAAACAGCATGAAAAAGAGGCTGAAATTGTTGCTCAGGCAGGTAAGCTCGGTGCGGTAACAATCGCAACCAACATGGCAGGTCGTGGTACCGATATCATCCTCGGCGGTAACGCAGAGTATATGGCAAAAGCCGCAATGCGTAAGCAGGGCTTTACAGAGGAGCTTATTGAAGAAGCTACAGGTTATGCGGAAACCGATGATGAAGAAATCATCAATGCAAGAAATACATTCAGAGAGCTGAATGACAAGTATAAGGAAGAAATTAAGGGCGAGGCTGAAAAGGTAAGAGAGGCCGGAGGTCTTTACATTATGGGTACGGAAAGACACGAGTCACGCCGTATTGATAACCAGCTCCGTGGCCGTGCAGGCCGTCAGGGCGATCCGGGCGTCAGCCGTTTCTTCCTCTCAACCGAGGATGACCTTATGCGTCTGTTCGGCGGTGACAGAATGAAAATGATGATGGAGCGTATGAATGTTGCCGAAGATATGCCTATTGAGAACAAAATGCTCACAAGTATTATCGAAGGCTCACAGGAAAAGGTTGAGCTTCGTAACTTCGGCATTCGTAAGGATGTCCTCCAGTACGACGATGTTATGAACAAACAGCGTGAAATCATCTACGGTCAGCGTAATCAGGTTCTTAACGGTGAGGATCTCCACGAAACAATCCTCAAAATGGTTGAGGATACAATCGCAACTTCAATCAAGCAGTATCTCCCCGAAGGTCCTGCAGAACATTGGAACTTCCAAAGCCTCAAGGATTACTACGCAGGCTGGCTTATAAGAGATGAATCAAAGTATGATTTCAGCCTTGAAGATCTTGAAAATATGGAACCCGAAGAGATTCAGAAGATGCTCGTTGACGATGCTCTTGAAATCTACAAGGAAAACGAAGAACTTCTTCCTGAGGAAACAATCCGTGAGATGGAGCGTGTTTACCTCCTCAAGAATGTTGATACACATTGGATGGATCACATTGACAATATGGATCAGCTCAAGAGCGGTATCAGACTTCGTTCATACGGTCAGCACGATCCTGTTGTTGAGTACAGAGTTGAAGGCTTCGATATGTTTGATGAGATGATTGAAAGCATTCGTGAAGATACTGTCAAGATGATGCTCATTATGCCAAAGCGTGTTTATGAGATTCAGAAAAGACAGGATGCAATTGCAGCGGCAAAGAGAGCGGCTCAGAGGGCTGCCGCAGCGGCACAGTCTGCATCCGATGATGAAGAAGCTGTTGAGCAGTCGGACGCCGTAAAGCAGGCACTTCATCGTGAGCAGGTTGCTCAGCCTACAGAAACTTCTGCAGACGGTACGGATTCCGTCAACAAGACTATCCGTAAGGGTAAGAAAATCGGCAGAAACGATCCCTGTCCGTGCGGCAGCGGTAAAAAGTACAAGAAGTGCTGCGGCAGAGATCTTTAATATGTTTGCATAAAGCGGTTTGTATAATTGCAGTTTTAAGTGAATTACATTTTGAGGGGCAGAGAGCAATACTCTGCCCCTTTATTTTGCCGAATTTTTAAGGAGTTCGGTGATTAATTTGATGAGATATAGATATTGATTATAAAAATATATCTGAAAATTTCTGCAAAATGCTGGTTTTGGGGCATTTTATGTTAAAAAACAACAATCGCAAAAAAATACATATTTCTACGCATATAGCTTGGCATAAATTTGCATAAAAATTTTTGATATTTTTGAAAAAAGAATTAAAAATCAACAAATTCAGTACTGAAATTGACTTTTAACTGCCTATTAAGGTTGTGCAATGGGTATAATTTATTTTAAACGCAAAAAATGGTGATAAATAAGTAATAAAATCACATTATGGCAAAAAATATAAAACCGTGTTTGCATATGTGCAAAATAGCCAAAAATATTACCTGAGCTTTGGTTATATTGCCTCTACAAATGCGCAATAAAATATTATATAATTGTATGCAAATCAAAAAGAAGAACAAATTCAAAAATTTGCGTTTCATAATTAGTTGGCAGATATATCGGACTGTTCTGTACAGACCTATTTAATTGTACTTTGACTGCCAAAACAAAGTAATCGGCAATGAAGGAGAAGAAAAAATTATGAAATTAGGTAAAAAGCTTTGCAGAACCGTAAAGAAAAGCTTTTCCCTTGTGCTTGCACTTACCATCATGCTTTCGGTATGTGCCGTGTCGGGTATGTCGCTTAATGTATTTGCGGCAACATCTTCGGGACAGAAGATTTATATTAACCTGACCAAGAATAAGGAATGGAAAGATTTTTCTTCTGTTACATATCGTTTTGCTAAGGATGACGGCACGGTTCTCAGTACGGGTACTGTAAGCAAAAATTCTTCGGGAGTTTTTGAAACCACTGCACCATCCGGTGCAACAAGAATTGAGCTTTCTTCGGGGGTTAAATTTACTCTTCCCGAAAAGACTGTTGCAAGCGGTTTCCGCCGTATCTATCTTAATAACAGCAATACCTATAAGGAAGCTTATGCATATTCTTGGGTAACCGATACTGACTTCAACGCAGAGTGGCCGGGTGCTGTAATGAGCAAGACATCTTCGGACAGCAATTACTACTATGTGGATGTTAATTCATCCTATAAATATGTAATCTTCAGCAACAAGGGCGAAAAACAAACAAGCGACCTCAGTATTAACGATTCATACAGTGCCGATAATGCTCTTTATGACGCCTCAAAAAGTCAGTGGACTAACCCGTTCATCAAGACCCTCGACCTTTCGGGTGCTTCGGGCGACACAGAATTTTATCTTTCTGCCGACGGCTCGTTCAAAGAAAGTAAATACCTTTCTGTTGAAGCTCCCGACAAACAGTCAAAGGCAACATATAAAACAGTTTATGTTTCAAACGATGACTGGAAGTCGCTTTCAAAGGTTTATGCAACTTTTGACTACAACGATGCCTATGAAGGAACAGTTGAGCTTACACAAACCACGGTAAACGGTCATGTGGTGTTCAGCGGTAAAATTCCGACAGATGCGGTTTTAAGATTCCATCCGCAAAAATCTAATCTCAACGGTGCATCTTCCGCAACTTCATATCCGACAGGTTCGGGATATGATGGTTCGGGCTACAGCGAGAACACGGCTACATATGTTAAGACAGCCAGAGGCGAAAGCTGGACAAAATTCTCGGAAATAGGCAATGTAGACTATAACGCTGTTGTTGAAAATTCATTCTCAAATAATCCTAATATCGTAGGCGTTGACGCAACATACTTTGACTACTGGTCGGACATGGAGCAGGAGAAAGGGTATCTTCAGTGTCAGGGTAATGGCAATATGTATGACTATTGGTATCAGTTTGATAACTTCAACAGCTACATAAGCAACATTGCTTTAAACTATAAGTCGGACTGGAAGTATCCTCTCTACTTCGGCAATATGTATAAGGGTAATGAACACTACGGAACATTTGAGACTCACGCAAAAGGACTTACAAACATCAACAATTATAATGATAACTATTACTATGCAGTAAACAACTCCAACGGTATGTACTGGCAGATGGGAAGTAATGATAAGAAGTATTACACATACTCTCTTTTGGGTCTAATGAATAATAAGCTTGACAGCAAGGGCAATCTTCAGATTCTTGACGGTGTTAAAGCCCCGTACTTTGATGCTGAGGCACTTTCAACCGCTACATATAATGGTGCAAGAGTTGCCAATGTTTATAAGTCATCTTTCCCGTTCCGTACAACTACTGACAGTGAAGGTGTTACTACTTATGAATTCACTTCAAAGAATGCAGCCGATAACATCTACTTCACATGGGACGGCCTCACACCTAAAAAAATTAACTACGGTGCTGGTAAGAATTATGGAATCAACGATGACCTGGGTAGCTTCGGAGGCACCAACGGTTATGGTATTTTCCCATTCAACAATACTTCGGCTACATCATCGGGCAAGGGTACTAACGATAACCTTGACTATGGTTTCGGTATCAGACTTGATATAGACTTCAGAGTTCCGAAGGACGGTTTACTTGCAGACGACAAACCTGCAACCTTTAACTTCAGCGGTGACGATGACCTTTGGGTTTATGTCGGCGAAGATTCAACAGGCGCTGATGCAGAGCTTGCTCTCGACCTCGGCGGTGACCATAAAGAGGCAAGCGGTTCAATTAACTTTAATACAATGAAAGCAACTGCCGACAATGTATTTGCCGACTACTCATCTTCATCATCGTCGACAAAACTTACAGTTCCGAGTGATGAGTTTTGGGTTAAGACAGGTAATTATACAGACTTCTGTTTGTATGTTTGGCAGGATACAAGTGTTGGTACACTTAATAATGAAAAATATTATGTAAAACCTTGTGAAGTATCAGACGGTTTTTACAAATTCAAAAAGTCAGATCTTGGTAGCAATACAAACGCTATCTTCTGTAAGTGGCAGAATATAAATGACGGCAAGCTTACAGAAGACCTTACGCTTTCAGACCTTTACGGTAAAATGTGGAACGGTGACGGCAAGCAGTATTCTGCAGACGTTTCGTCACATCCTACAAACCTTGGCACAGTTACAAAGACAATCAACAATGGTACTAAGCTTGATCCTAACAAAACATACCATATGGTAGTATTCTATATGGAGCGTGGTGAGGCTGAGTCTAACTTCTCCGTAAACTTTACAATGACACCTGCCAACAATGACCTCAAGGTTACAAAGGCACTTGATACAGGCGATGTTGTTTCTGAAATTTCAGATGACCTCAAAGCTAATGAAGCTTTTGGTTATTCAATCAAAGAGAACGACAACGATACCTCCGGTAAAAGCTACAAGCTTACAAAATCAGACGAAAGCACAAGCAGTGAAACTCTTTCAAACAGCGGTTTCACACTTAAAGATGGTTATATGGCTGACTTTGACAACTCATTCAAGACCGGCAATAATATGACGGTTAACGAGTCAACAGACAGCAGTAACCTTAAATACACAACGAACTGGGAACTTGTTAACAACAGAGTCGGTTCAACAATCAAGAGCGGTTCAACTACGAACTCGGCATTCAAGCTTGTAGATCCCGATGATGACAGTGCTTATGCACAGCTCCAGCTCGACTATACCAACAAGATAGTGACAGCACCTCTTGAAATTTCAAAGAATGTTGTTGATGAAGACGGTACAACCGACTACCACACAAGTCAGCAGTTTACATTTGCAATTGCTCTCGACTTTGACGGCAACGGTTCAACCTATGATTACAGGACCTATCCTCTTGAGTATCAGCTCAAAGAAAAGGGTGCAAGTGATTATTCAAGCACAGTTTACCGCACATCTTCGGACGGTTCGTTCACAATCAAAAAGGGCGAAAGCATTAAGCTTCTCAATATTCCTGTAGGTGCAACCTATAAGATTACAGAGAAAACCGTTACAGGTTATATCCCCTATAAAGTAGGCGATCAGAGCTTCAACGGTACATTTGTCGGTACTCTCGCCGAAGCAGGAAATGCGCTTGACTTTATCAATAAGGTTAATCCAACAAACTTTGCCGTTTCGGTAAATAAGACTCTTGACGGTCAGGCTTACAGCGGCAGTAAGTTCGTTTATACATTGACAGGTCTTAAATCAATGGATACAGCAAAACAGGATACTGACGGCAATACTATCAAGACAAACAGCACAGCATTAGTTTCTCAGGAATCGGCAACACCTGACGCAAGCGGTAAGGTTGAATTCAAAGACCTCAGCCTTATCAGTATGGGTGTTTACAGATTTAGGATTACCGAGGCTCTTGCCGAGGGTGTAAATGCATCCGATTATAAAATGGATACAAACACCTGGCTTGCCGAGATTGAATTACTTGAAGGCGGTGAAGTAAAGGGGCCTAAGTATATTAAGGTTAAGAGCTCAGAAATTGAAGGCAAAACCGATGCTCAGCTTGCAGATTACTTCAACAATTCTCCTTCTGTTGAAAAAGCCGTGTTTGAAAATGAAACCACACACGGAAGTGCAACAGTAAACAAGACGAATCAGGCAGGCGGCAATGTAAGTGGTACGGAATTTGCGGTGATGAAGGTATCTCGTGAGGGTATCTTTACTGCAGATGATATCAATACAATCATTAAAGATACCACAATGAAAACTCATATGACTTCTAAAAATACAGACAGCAACGGTCAGGCTGTGTTTGACAATCTGACAATCTTCAAGGACGGTCAGGGCGAGTTTACAAAAACAAACGGTAATGTTGTATGGAGCGAAAATTCCGATAATTATATAACAGGTACTTCAACATATCAGACATACTGTCTGTTTGAGTACAAACCGTCAGAGGGTTACACCCCTAACTACACACTTTCCTACTTCACACTCCCTGTTAAGGGCGAGTACGATGTTACATATAAGTATGTTGACGGTGCAATTACAATGCCTTCGGCAAGCGGTGACGGAATGAACGGTTATTTTGTTCTCGGTTTGTTGGTTGCAGGTCTTGCGGTGACAATGTTCACGGGTTATGCAATCTATTACGGAAAAGGTCGTAAAAAACGCAGAGCAAGATGCAGAAAGTAACCCAATATGATTTAACTTGTTAGAACAGGTGATTTTTTAATCATATGTTTCTTTCATAGAAAACCTCTTTGACTGCTACGGACACCGTTGTTAGCCGGTGTCCGCCATGCAGCCACCCCAACACGTTTAACCATTCGGTTAGAATATAATTACATATATTTAAATCAAACACAAAGGAGAAAGTTAAAATGAAAACTACAAAGAAAATCTTTGCAGCAGTTCTCGCAGTAATGATGATCGCTCTCATGATTCCATTCTCAGCAAGTGCTGCAGAAAGCTATACTTATAACGCATTTATCAAGGGCAAGAACGACTTTAAAGTAAATGTTTATAAGGTAGCAAAAATTGACACAACAACAGGCGAATATACAGAAATCCAGGGTGGCACAGCTGTTGCAACAGCTCTCAAGACTTGGAAAAATGCATCAGGTAACGATTCAAAGGCTCTTCTCGCTGCTTGTGAAAGTGCAACATTTACAGATGCAGACAGCAAGGGTGACCACACATTCGCTTCTGACGAAGATGTTTACAACTTCGGTACAAATGAAGCAGGTGTTTACTATGTTAAGGTTACAGGCCAGCCTGCTGAAACAAGCGTAAAGAAAAAGGGCGGCGCTCTCTTTGCTCTTCCTGAGGGCACAAAGACAACTCAGGGTTCAGCAGAAGCTCCAATCGAACTCAAGATTAACACAGGTGCAGTTGAAGTTTCTAAGGAAATCGTTGGTGGCGACATCGATACTAAGAAGACGACTGCTTCTGCAGGCGACACAGTAACATTTAAGCTCACAGCTTCAGTTGCAGGTTCTAAGGACGTTCCGCTTACTGAGTACACAATCCACGATAACCTTTCAGACAGCTTTGACACTCCTGCTGTAACAGAAGTTATGGTTGGCAACACTAAACTTTCAACTTCAGATTACACAGTAGATGTTTCATCACAGTCAGATATTAAGATTTCTCTTACACCGGCTTATCTTGCTAATGCTGAAAAAGCTGAAGGTGAAGAAGGCAGTAATAACTTCTATGCAAGTTCAGATGTTACTGTAACACTTACAGCAATTCTTAAGGATACAGCTGTTTCAGGCGACACTACAACAGCCAACAGCAACAGCGACAGCCTTACATACACAAATGTATACGGTCAGACTGAAAAGTCTGGTGAAACAGTATATGTTTACACATTCGACCTTCCTGTATTCAAGTATGATGGCACAACAGATAACAAGACGGGTCTTGGCAATGCAACATTTGAACTCAAGACAAAAGAGGGCACATTGATTGACACTAAGGCCACAGACAGTAGCGGTAATGTTACATTTGCTAAGCTCGGTGCAGGTACATACAAGGTTAATGAGACAGTAGCTCCTGTAGGTTACAACCTCAACTCTTCTGAGTACACAGTTGTTATTAGCACAACAGGTGTTATCACAGTTACAGTTGACGGTAATTCAAGCACGGTAAATCAGGTAGAAGTTCCTGATTACCCTGTAACAGTTCCTTCAACAGGTGGTATGGGTACAATGATGTTCTATGTTGGCGGTGCAGCACTTATCGCTTGCGCAGGCGTTCTCCTCTTTGTTCTTAAGAGAAAGAAAGCAGCTAAATAATTAATCGAATATCTTTTATCTTAAAATCTGTGATATATGTAATTTTCAGGGGATGCGGCAACGCATCCCCGTTCTATTTACAGAAGAGCCGTAGAGGCGGATATTATCCGTCCACTTGATGAATTTATATGTTTATATACATAGCTTTTTATACAAAAAAGTAGTGTATAATTTGTAGGGGCGTTCATTGGACGCCCGCTTGATGAAACATTATGTCCATACACATATGTTTTGATATAACATAAATTGTGTATTCAATTTTGCACGCAATGCGTGCAATCGTGTGCATTGCACACGAACGGGCGAACACGGTTCGCTCCTACAATTCAGTAATCACAATATCGCATTTATAAAACAATAATATAACAGACAAGTTGTGTCTTTACTTGCGGGCGTCCAATGAACGCCCCTACTGTTCGCACAAATCGCTGTGCTGTCGATATATTGCCCTGCACGGCAAAATATAGTATAATAACAACGGAACAAAAACACGCAGAAAAGGAAAATTTTATGAAACGAAAGCTGTCAATTTTACTAATAGCTTTAATATTTGTTGCGGGAATCGGCATAATGAGCTATCCGCTTGTCAGCTCCGCAATTAATAACTATGTCAGTCGAAGCAGGGTTAAGGAGTACACCAACAGGGTTGCTCAGATACCGAGTGAGAAAACTCAAAAAATGTTTGAAGAGGCTGCTAAGTACAATAACAGCCTTTCAAATAATATGATAATTACCGACCCGTTCGATGAAAAAGCTTTTCAGAAAATCGGTGCAAATTATGAGAAAACTCTCAATGTTGATGATAACGGTCTTATCGGCTATATTGATGTGCCGAAAATCAATGTTTATCTGCCGATTTATCACGGCACAAGCGAAGAGATTCTTTCCAAAGGTGCAGGGCATCTTCAAAATACTTCCCTGCCTGTCGGCGGTGCAAGCACACATTCCGTAATTTCTGCCCATTCGGGTTATCCGGGCGAAACATTTTTCGATTACCTCACCGATATGAAGGTCGGCGATGAGTTTTATGTTCATATCCTCGACAGAACGCTGAAATATGAGGTTGATCAAATCGAAGTGGTTCTTCCCTCGGAAATCAATTCCTTGCGGATTGTTGACGGCGAAGACCTTGTAACGCTCCTCACCTGTACCCCATACGGCGTTAATACGCACAGACTTCTCGTGCGTGGCAAGCGTGTCGATTATGACGATACAAAGTATATTGAAACAGGCGAGTCACTTGCAAAGTTTGACAACGGTTACATATTCTTTCTCGGTTACAAAATCCCTTATGCAGTCGCAATCGGCATAATTGTCGGCTTTGTTGCACTTGTTGTGTTTGTGGTTGTATTTCTGCTCAAACGCAAAAAGAAGAAGTCGAACGGTGCAAAACGGCTGAGAGATGACTCGGCTGACGAAAATCAGAATGATTTGGGCGGTGATTCCGATGATTAAAAAAATACTTACGGGTGTGGCAATAGCAATGCTCGTTGTCGGAATAGGTCTTGTCGCATTTCCCCCTATATCAAATTTTATCGGAACACAGATTTCAAACGGTGAGGCTGACGGCTTTGACGCCCGTGTCGAAGAAATTGAGGACGGCTCTTTTGAACAGGCGGTCAAGGACGGCAGGGTTGACGAAGATGGTTACAAAATTGACAGAGAAGGCAAGCGTACTTCCAAACAGCCCGTTGTTTTCAAGGCTGACCTTGACAGACTTTTCCATGACAGTGTTGCCTATAACAAAAAACTTGAAACAAACCAGTATGAAATGCTCCGCAACGATACCTATTCGCAGGCTGCCGTCAATCTTGAAGATTACGGCATAACCGACGGTATTTACGGCTATGTTACCGCCGAAACAATAAATATGCGTCTGCCGATGTACCTCGGTGCGAACAGCTCAAATATGAGCTACGGTGCGGCACATATGAGTGCAACATCATTGCCGATCGGCGGTAAGAATACAAACGCAGTCCTTGCAGGTCACACGGGATACATCGGCCGCATATTCTTTGACAATCTCCGCAACCTCAAAATCGGTGACAGGGTTTCAATCACAAATTATTGGGATACACTCAATTACAAGGTCGTTGAAACCAAAGTCAATAAGCCGAGCGAATCAGGCGACTGCTATTTGCAGAAGGACAGAGATTTGCTCACGATGTTTACCTGCATAAGTGACGGCAACGGCGGTTTTGACCGTTACTATGTAATATGTGAGCGTGCGTCATAATTTACAGCAGACTGTATTACGGTACAGCCTGTTTTTTGTTTAAAACTAATATGTTAAAAACAGAAATTTCCGAGTATTTTGTCTGTCATTTTGTAATAATTAACATCGGGAAAAATACGCATATATTGCCGTATATGCCAAATTTATTTCAAAATTATTGACATAAGAAAAATAGATTGATAAAATGAAACAAGTATGAACAAATTTGCGGATAAAATTACAAACACGGAGGATAACAATGAAAAATGTAATTAAAAAAATAACTGCAATCGCAATGTGCGGTGTGCTTACTGTCGGTTCGGTTCTTATGACAGGTGCGGTAAGTGAAGATGAAAATCACAAGGATTTTGAAGTTACAGGTACAACGCAGAAAATTTCAAACAATCAGCTTTTTGTGACAACAACGGGATACACTGAAAATACCGATAAAAATTTCGGTGCAAAGTTCAGAACAACCAACGAAAAGGATTACGATATATGGTTTAAAGATTGTATCAACGCACCGAGATTTTTAAATCTTCCAAAGGGCGAAAAATTTGTAAAATATATGATGACGCAGGGTCACGGTTATTTCGGTAATGTTCAGACATTCTATCAGTTTGACAAAACAGGCGGTGAATATGTTAAGGTAAAAATCAAGCTTTCCGATTTTTCTCGTCTGTTCAATGAAAACGGAACAATGACTGCTGAGCTTAGAGACGGTTCTTACAAGGATTTTGATTTTACATACGAAGATTTCGGAACTGACAGCAACGGTGTTAATTGCTATGCGGAATCCGGTGTATATGCAACAAGCGGAGGTACGGTAACCTCCTTTGCTCCCGATAAGGACGGCTATGCTGAAATATATGTTTCAAGACAGCTTGGTGTAGATACAAAAGTAATGTCGTACCGCTATTGCAGACTTAAAGACGGAGCTCATTGCGATTACGGAAGAATCGGAGATACTCTGGTCGGCTTAACTTGCGGTGATACGGATTTAAGCGGATACATTTCTGTTACTGATGCAACGCTTGTTCAGAAATATGTTGTAGGTATTGAGAACTTTGACAAGCTTCAGCTTTTTAACAGTGATGTAGACCATGACGGCGAAATCAATGTCGTTGATGCAACCTTGATTCAGAAGTATATTGTCGGTTTGGACAGCTAAACAATAAAAAACTGGTGTAATCAATGAAAAGAACAGTCAAAAAAATAACTGCAATCGCAATATGCTGTGTGTTGGCAGTAAGCTCTGCGTTTGTTGCAAACGCAAAATGGATTGGTGATGAAAGAGATTTCAGACTAATTGGCGAAACCCGTAAAATCAGTAATAATCAAGTTCTTGTTACGGCAACAGGCTATAACGAAAGCAATCCAAAGTATTACGGTGTTATGTTTGAAAATATGGCAGGCAAAGGATACAGCGTATATTTTAAAGATTGCGTGAATAAACTGAAATTTTTAAATCTTCCGAAAAATCAGGAATTTTATTACAATAAATTGATAAACCTGGGCGGTTCTTATTTTACAAACATATATGACATTTATACATTTGATAATACCGGCGGAGAATATGAAAAGGTAAAAATTAAATTATCTACTTTTTCGCCTTACTTTAACGAGGACGGCTCTGTTACTCAAACCCTTGATGACGGTAGTACACACACCTTTGCTTGGTCTCACAAGGATTACGATTCCGCAAGCTCCGACAAAAACGATTATTGCGAAACCTCGGGTATGTGTGTAAAGAGCGGTGCGGCTGTAACGGCAGTTGTCCCTGATAAGGACGGTTATGCCGAGCTTTATATTTCAAAGAAAATCGGTGTAAGAACCGAATTGTCGATATATCTTAACTACAGAAGAAAAGACGGACTGTCCCTTAGTCGTGCTGTACAGGGTGCACGCCTATACGGTCTTGTTCGAGGCGATATAACCAAGGATGACTCTATCACAATTGTAGATGCAACGCTTGTTCAGAAATATGTTGCAGGTATTGAGGACTTTGACAAGCTTCAGCTTTTTAACAGTGATGTAGACAATGACGGCGAAATCAGTGTTATTGACGCAACCTTGATTCAGAAGTATATCGTCGGTTTGGACAGCTAAACAATAAAAAACGGGTGTAATCAATGAAAAATATAATTAAAAAAATAACTGCAATCGCAATGTGCGGTGTGCTTACTGTCGGTTCGGTTCTTATGACAGGTGCGGTAAGCGAGTATGAAGATCGCAAGGACTTTGAAGTTACAGGTACAACGCAGAAAATCTCAAACAATCAGCTTTTTGTTACAACAACGGGATATACCGAAAATACGGCAAAGAATTTCGGGGCAATGTTCATATCAACGGATTATCAAAAGTACAGCGTGATGTTTAAGGACTGTATTGATGCACCGAAGTTTGTAAATCTCCCGAAAAATCAGGAATTTACTCGCCATATGATAACAGCGGATAATCGTTATTTTGGTGATACGGGTATGAAATTCAATTATGATTCAACAGGCGGAGAATATGTTAAGATAAGGATTAAACTCTCCGACTATTTTCCTGATGGCTTTAATGATGATGGCACAATGACCGGAAAACTCAGCGATGGCACATACAAGAATTTTGACTTTACATATGAGGATTTCGGTACAGACAGCAGCGGCAAACCTTGCTATGCAACCTCGGGCGCATATTTTGTCAGCGGAGGTGCGGTAACATCTTTTGTCCCCGATAAGAACGGCTATGCGGAGTTTTATATTTCAAGACAGCTTGGCGAGGATACGGGCCTTATAGCTTATAAATATTGCAGACTTAAAAACGGCGCAGAGTGTAAAACAACGATTGGTGGCAAATTGAACTGCCTGACTTGCGGTGATGCATATCCAGACGGAAACATTACGGTTGGAGATGCAACATCTGTTCAGAAATATGTTGTAGGTATTGTAAAATTCGGCAAGACTCAGCTTTTTAACAGCGATGTAAACCGTGACGGTGAAATCAGTGTTGTTGACGCAACCTTGATTCAGAAGTATATCGTTGGGTTGATTTAAACAAAAATAATGGTACAAATAATATTGTAATTTAAATGATATAAATGTTACAAAGTAACTGCAATTCTGTATCTCATTTATACAGTTTATTTTTATCATAAATTTTCTGTCATTACTTGGCGGGCGTCCAATGAACGCCCCTACGGGATTGTGCGAAAAATTGCAATGCTACGCTCGGGCATGATATGTTTTTTTATATTACAAACTATCTACACGAATCGGGAACGGCGGCTCGCCGTGCGGGAGAACATGGTTCTCCCCTACAAAATCATACACAACTTCCATAACATCACATAATCTTATTTAAACATAAAATTTAATCAAAACGGTTGTCCGATGAACACCCCTGCTGATTAAACAAAAACAGTCGGGAAGACAATGCTTTGCATTTCGCAAATTGTCTTCCCGACTTTAATTTTACATTTTTAGTTATAGAGTTCTGCTCGGGCATTTTATTTTCGCCCTTATAAATACTATCTGCACGAATTGGGAACGGCGGCTCGCCGTTAGTGTCTGTATTCGTTTAAGATATCGTCAATTTCGCTTTCGTTCGGATCTTGCTTTCTGTCAATACCGGAAAGGTACTTGTCATAATCAAAATCGTCGTCATCTGCTGTTTCGGTTTTCTGCGGTGCAGGCGACGGTTTGCGTGCAGGCTTGCGTTCCTGTCTGTAAGGTGCTTTTCTTTCGGATTTTTTGCTTGATGAAGTCATGTTCTCAAGCTCTTCCTTTTCACGGCGCTTTGCCTCAAGGAGCATTTCCTCTGCTTCTTCCTGTTCTGCCTTTTCTTTCTGACGGCGCTTGTCACCGAAAGCAAGGTCGCCGAGGAAAAGTCCGAAAATTCCGGCAACAAGATAAACTACGAGGAGAATAAGGTTTGTTGAAAGTGTGCTTGAAGAAAATCCGCCGTTGTAGATGAGCATACTCGGAAGATAAATAATCGGTGCAATGAGTGCAAAGAGGAAGTCAAGTCCGTGTTTTGAGCAGTAGTGCGCCGAACAGCCGATTGCCGTAATCGGGAACACACAGTCATATGCAACGGGTGAAAACTTCTGCATTGCGCCCGGAATAAACACAAGCGGCAGCAGCATATAAACAAGCAAAATTATTACCGCATAGGGAACATATTTTTTAACCATATCTGTCATAACGGTTAATCTCCAATCTTTGAAATTTTATTTTAAATCATGCATATTCATTATACATTGATACACTTAAAAAAGCAAGAAATATTATACCGAGTTACCGAGCCGTTACAGAGAATAATGTAAAATGTTTGCAAAGTGGATTTTTAGCGGATAAATCCGTTGACATCGGACATAAAAAAGAATAAAATGAATATGTACGGGCTTTTGCCCGAATTTGAATGCGAATGAGGTGAAAACTTAATGGACGCAGACGGTAATAAAGGCGCTGTACCCGGGCGAAGTTGCAACAGAATGTGCGCTTGTGCGTTCATTTTGTTTTATTGATTTTGCTTTGTATTTTTATTTTGATTTGAATTGATTTAATTTAATACTCAGGGTGACACCGTCTTTACTTCCAATTTAATTAAAAAGGAGGAAAAGATGATGGAACAGGTTAATGTAACCCTTATCGAAACTATCAAAGTGTTGCTTGATGACAAAAAGTTCAGCACTTTGCGTGACATTTTGATTACGATGAAACCGTTTGACATTGCGGCGGTTTTTGAAAATCTACAGGATGAAAAAATGCCGATTCTGTTTCGTATTCTGCCAAAGGAGCTTGCGGCGGAAACCTTTGTCGAAATGGATGACGAAACTCAGGAATTTCTTATCCACGGCTTCAGCGACAGCGAACTGAAAGAGGTCGTCGATGAGTTATTTGTCGATGACGCCGTTGACCTTATTGAGGAAATGCCTGCCAATGTTGTAAAGCGTATTTTAAGGCAGGCTGATAAGGATATGAGAAAGCAGATTAACGAGCTTTTGAAATATCCCGAGGACAGCGCAGGCTCGATTATGACAACCGAGTTTATTGTGCTTCGTCCCGATATGACGGCTGAAATGGCTATTAAAAGAATCAGAAGAACAGGTGTTGACAAGGAAACAATCTACACCTGCTATGTAACCGATGCCAACAACAAGCTTATCGGTATTACCACCGTAAAAGACCTTTTGCTTGCCGAAGATGACGAGCTTGTAAAGTCGATTATGGAGGAAAATGTTATCTCGGTAACTACTCTTGCCGATCAGGAGCAGGTTGCCCAGATGTTCTCAAACTATAACTTCCTTGCTCTTCCTGTTGTCGATAACGAAAACCGACTTGTCGGTATCGTAACAATTGACGATGCTATTGATGTTATTCAGGAAGAGGCTACCGAGGATATCGAAAAGATGGCAGCCGTATTGCCGTCTGACAAACCGTATATGAAAACAAGCGTTTTCGGTCTGTACAAAAAGAGAGCGCCGTGGCTGCTCATACTCATGCTTTCGGCAACCTTTACAAGTGCGATTATCTCATCATTTGAGGCTGTGCTTGCAAATGTTTTGATTCTCTCATCGTTTATCCCGATGATTACGGGTTCGGGCGGTAACGCAGGTTCTCAGGCGTCGGTTTCCGTAATCCGTGCGTTGTCGCTCGGTGAAATTCATTTCAGGAGCATTTTCCTTGTGCTGTGGAAAGAATTCAGGGTGTCAATTCTTTGCGGTATTACCCTTGCGGCGGCAAACTTCGTAAAACTGCTTTTGTTTGATCTCAACGGTCAGGAAAACGCATTTATGATTGCCCTTGTAATTTCGCTTACGCTTGTCGGCACAATTATTATGGCAAAGCTTGTCGGCAGCAGTCTGCCTCTTTTGGCAAGCAAGGTCGGCTTTGACCCTGCCGTTATGGCGAATCCGCTCATTTCAACAGTCTGCGACTCGCTTTCATTGCTTATCTATTTCGGCGTTGCAAAGTTGATTTTGCATCTGTGATTTTTTTAAAATTGAAAGTTGAAAATGGAAAATTGAAAATTGCGCTCGGCGGTGTGCCACCGCAATCTATTCGAGAAGATACTCGGATAAAGGAATTGCATCAGATGCCCGAATACGGCATTGATGCAATTTTTGCTTTATTGTGAAAGTAAATTTATACTCTGTAGAGGAGAACACGGTTCTCCCCTACATCATTTAGGTAATTGTATCTCATTTATATGGTTTATTTTTATCAAAAAAATTGTGTCGTTACTTGCGGGCGTCCAATGAACGCCCCTACAGTATAATGGCGAATTTGGTTTGTCAACAAAATTATAATTATTATAAAACTCTTTGATATAATTTTTGATTATATCCAAACCTCCAAAAAAATGATAGTCTTAAACGACAAAACCCACCAAAACAGTATTGTATGCAAAAATTATTTATGCTATAATTAATCAAGTTTAACAAAACCATTACCGAGGTGTTTATATATGAAAATAAGCAATTTATTTAACAGCGGAAAAACAGTTTTTTCTTTTGAAGTATTTCCGCCTAAAAAGACCTCTCCGATTGAATCGGTTTACGGCAAGCTTGAAGAAATTTCGGCTTTAAAGCCTGATTTTATCAGCGTAACATACGGTGCAGGCGGTAACGGCTCAAAAAATCGTACCTGCGAAATCGCATCAAAAATCAAGAGGGATTTCGGAGTTGAATCCGTGGCACACCTTACCTGCATTAACAGCACAAAGGCTGATATTGACCGCAACCTTGCGCTCTTTAAGGAGAACGGAATTGAGAATATTCTTGCACTCCGTGGTGACAGGGTTGAAGGTGTTGAACCGCAGAAGGATTTCACTTATGCAAGCGATTTGTGCAGATATATTGCGTCACAGGGTGATTTTGACATTGCCGGCGCTTGTTATCCCGAGGTACACAGCGAGGCAACCGATGAGGTTGAGGACATCCACAACCTTCGCAAAAAGGTTGAGTCGGGTGCAAGCCACCTTATTTCGCAGCTTTTCTTTGACAACTCCGTTTACTATCGTTTTCTTGAAAGAGCGAAGATTGCAGGCGTAAATGTTCCGATTGAGGCGGGTATTATGCCTGTAACAAGCAAAAGTCAGATTGAAAGAATGGTTTCAATGTGCGGTGCAAGCCTTCCTGCAAAATTTGCAAAGATTATGCAGAAGTATGATACAAGGCCCGAGGCTTTGCGTGACGCAGGCATTGCATATGCGGTTGACCAGATTGTTGACCTTATCGCACACGGTGTTGACGGCATCCACCTCTACACAATGAACAACCCGTATGTTGCAAGAAAAATTACGGAGGCGGTGTCAAGTCTTTTATGATAACGCTTGACAGATTAAACCGAAAAGAGGCTATACGCTACCTCGGCGGTGCAGGAATCAGCCTTAATTACCGCATGGATGTGCTGATGGATGAATGTGAAAAAGAAATATTAAAAACAGCAGAGCCGAGATTTCTCTATCTTGAACGCAAAGCTCCGTTTGACGATATTTTACTCGGCAATGATATAAAAAAGCACCTTGAGGGCTGCCACACAGCCGTTATGATGTGTGCTACAATCGGTTCGGAAATTGACAAGCTTATCCGTATAAGTCAGATTTCCGATATGGCAAGGGCGGTTGTGCTTGACAGCTTTGCAAGCGTTGCCGTTGAACAGGTGTGTCAAAAGGTTGACGAAATCCTTGCCGAAAAATACAGCGGAAAGTATATGACCTTCCGTTTCAGCCCCGGCTATGGGGACTATCCTATTGAGATGCAGAAGGAGTATCTGAGAATACTTGACGCTCCGAGAAAAATAGGTCTTACAACAGGCGACAGCTGTTTGCTTGTGCCGTCAAAGTCGGTTACGGCGGTTCTCGGAATTTCAGACAATCCGATTGAACGAAGAAAACGAGGGTGTGCAATTTGCAGTATGAAAGGCAAATGTCGCTTCAGAAGAAATGGGGAACATTGTGGTGTTTAAGAATTTTTCAAACTTTAGTGAATATCTCAACCAAAAGAATTTTATTCTGCTTGACGGTGCAACAGGAACTCTCATTCAGAAAAGCGGTGTAAAGTACGACCATGTGCCTGAGGTGCTGAACATTACCCACCCTGAGCTTATCGAAAGCTTTCACAGGAGGTATATTGATGCCGGCTCTGACATTGTGTACGCAAACACCTTCGGTGCAAATGCCTACAAGCTTCAGGACAGCGGTTACAGCGTTGAAGAAATCATCGGTGCCGGTGTTAAGATTGCAAGAAAAGCCGTTGAGGGTACAGACGCTCTTGTTGCCCTTGATATCGGTCCGATAGGTCAGTTGCTTGAACCTGCCGGTTCAATGAAATTTGGCGAGGCTTATGAGTATTACAAACAGCAGATTCTTGCCGGTAAGGATGCCGATGTCATAGTTTTTGAAACAATGACCGACCTCTACGAGCTCAAGGCCGCAGTCCTTGCCGCAAAGGAAAACTGCGACAAGCCTATCCTCACAACAATGACCTTTGAGAGAAACGGACGAACATTTACGGGTGTATCCCCTGCCTGTGCGGCTGTCACTCTTACGGGACTCGGTGTTGACGCTCTCGGTGTCAACTGTTCACTCGGTCCGGATGAGCTTGAACCCGTTGTTTCCGAGATGTCGAAATACACAAATCTTCCCCTTGTAATCAAGGCTAACGCAGGTTTGCCCGATCCTAACAGCAACGAGTACAACATTATGCCCGACAAATTTGCCGAGTGCGTTTGTTCACTCCTCAAATACGGTGTTAAGGTTATCGGCGGATGTTGCGGAACGAATCCCGATTATATTGCAAAAATTAAGTCGGAGGTTGCCGACAGAGAATATCAGCCTCAGACAAAGAGCGTTGACACAACCGTTTGCAGTTCAACGACGGTTGTCGAAATCAACGGTCCGAGAATTATCGGCGAAAGAATTAACCCCACAGGCAAAAAGCTGTTTAAGCAGGCGCTTGTTGAAAATAATATTGACTATATTCTCACCCAGGCTCTCAGTCAGGTTCAGGGCGGTGCGGAAATTCTTGATGTCAATGTAGGGCATCCCGAAATTGACGAAAAAAAGATGATGGTGCGTGTTCTCAAGGCTATTCAGAGTGTGTGTGATGTTCCGCTCCAGATTGACTCCACAAAGCCCGAGGTTATTGAGGCAGGACTCCGCTACTACAACGGAAAACCGATTCTGAACTCCGTAAACGGTGAGGAACAGAGCCTTGCAACGGTTCTTCCTCTTGTCAAAAAGTACGGTGCGTCTGTTGTCGGACTTGCACTTGACGAAAACGGTATCCCGAAAACCGCCGAGGGCAGATTTGAGATTGCAAAACGAATTGTTGAAAGAGCCGAGACTGTCGGCATTGACAGAAAAGATGTATATATCGACTGTCTTACTCTTACGGTTTCCGCAGAACAGGCGGCTTGCCGTCAGACTCTTGAGGCCTTGCACAGAGTAAAAACGGAACTTGGCTGTAAAACCTGTCTCGGTGTATCAAACATTTCGTTCGGACTTCCGAACCGTGAGCTTGTCAACAGAACTTTCCTTACAATGGCTATGGAACAGGGACTTGATTTGCCGATTATCAACCCGAATGTTGAGTCGATGACAGGCGCTGTAAGAGCATTCCGTGTGCTTAACGGCATTGACAAGAACTCGCTTGAATTTATCAACGCATATAACGACGCTGTTCCTGCCGCTCCCGTTAAAAAGGCAGACAGCAATGTTGATATTTTTGCGGCTGTTTATAATGGACTTAAAAACGAAGGTGCAGCCGCAACCGCAAAGCTTCTTGAAACAACCGATGCAATGCAGGTTGTAAACGAAATGCTTATCCCTGCACTTGACAGAGTGGGTGAAGATTTTGAAAAGAATAAAATCTTCCTCCCACAGCTTATCCAAAGCGCAAACACAGCTCAGGAGTGCTTTGATGTAATTAAAAAGCACCTTACAAAGACGAGCGGAACTCCCGTAAGCAAGGGTAAAATTATTGTGGCAACCGTAAAGGGTGACATTCACGATATCGGCAAGAACATTGTAAAGGTTCTTCTCGATAACTACGGCTACACAGTTGTTGACCTCGGTCGAGATGTTGATCCTCAGCTTATTGTTGATACTGCCGTTGAACAGAATATTACAATGATAGGACTTTCGGCTCTTATGACAACAACCCTCAAGAGCATGGAAGATACAATAAGGCTTGTAAGAGAATGTAAGGAGCTTCAGAATCCCGACGGCTCAAGCAAATGCACAATATTTGTCGGCGGTGCGGTTCTTACAAAGGACTACGCTATGAAAATCGGCGCTGACTACTACTGCCGTGACGCAAAAGAAAGCGTTGACACGGCAAAGCTCGTTCTCGGCTGATTTAGTGACATATATCGTCAAATGTTTATTGAATGTATGCCCTGCCTGTGATAAAATGGTGGAAAGATGATTTTTGTAATTACCGCTTTTTGCGGAAAGGATGAACTTTATGCGAGGATTATTTAACAGATTCGCCAATTTTATGCAGGGCAGATACGGCACGGATAAGCTCAACAATGCACTCTGGGTGCTGTTGCTCATACTGTGGTTCGTGAATATTTTTGTGTGGAACCGTGTTGCAAGATACATCATTGACGGAATAATGCTCTTGATTATCGTGACTATCTGTTTTCGTATGTTCTCACGCAACATTGTTGCAAGAAGTGCCGAAAACAGAAAATTTCTTCCGATTTACAATGCGGTAACAGGTTGGTTCAAACTGACCTTCAAGAAAATTCGTGACCGCAAGGACTACCGTTATATCAAGTGTCCCGTGTGCAAGGCGCAGCTTCGTGTTCGCAACAAAAAAGGCAATCATACTGTTCGCTGTCCGAAATGCGGAAGTGAATTTAACAAAAAAATATGACCGCAGAATCTGCGGTTGCAACGGAATGATTTTGTGATAAAACTAAATAAAAACAGAGATTTGACCACAGGCAGTATAACAGGCGGCCTGTGGTCTTTTGCAGTACCGCTTATGCTCGGCAATGTGTTTCAGCAGTTTTAGATACATGGATGGTCGGAAAATATGTGGGCGACAATGCCCCTGCGGCAGTCGGCTCGTCATATGATAGATTTTTTGTGTACGGGTTTAAGCGAAGCGATAAAGCATTTATAAATTGAAAATTACGGCGAGCCGCCGTTCCCAATTCGTGCAGATAGTTTGTGAATGTCAAAAAACAAATTATGCCCGAGCGTAGCATTGCAACCGTTTGTACAAATAACCAGAATCTTTGTTGTTGATTTTTGAAAAGTCAACAACAAAGTACCTTGACAGGAACAAGTAAACATAAAAACTTTTTGTAAAAAACGAAACAAAAATGTATATCCTGCTTTGAATTTCTTGTGTAAAACACTTTACAAATCGGTGTTTAAGTGATAAAATTTAAGATGATACAAAGTATCCGTACCGCTTGTTGATTTACGGTGCGTAATTAACGGGTATCGAAAATTTATGCGGCATCATTTCCTTTGCCGCTTTGATTAAAAAGGAGGACGATTCCATTGGCAAGAAAAATGAAAACTATGGATGGTAACAGCGCAGTAGCTCATGTTTCTTATGCGTTTACCGATGTTGCGGCTATCTATCCTATTACACCTTCTTCCGTAATGGCTGACCTTACCGACAAGTTCTCGGCACAGGGTGCCAAGAACCTTTTCGGCAGACAGGTTCAGGTAACGGAAATGCAGTCGGAGGGCGGCGCATCAGGTGCTGTTCACGGCTCACTCGCAGCAGGTGCTTTGACCACAACTTACACAGCATCACAGGGCCTGCTCCTTATGATTCCGAATATGTACAAGATGGCAGGCGAGCTCCTTCCGGGCGTTATTCATGTATCAGCCCGTGCGCTCACAAGCCACGCACTTTCTATTTTTGGTGACCACTCAGATATCTACGCTTGCCGTCAGACAGGTTATGCAATGCTTTGTTCAAACAATCCTCAGGAATGTATGGACCTTGCCGCTGTTGCTCACCTTGCAGCTATTGAAGGCAGAGTTCCTTTCCTTCATTTCTTTGACGGTTTCAGAACTTCTCACGAAATTCAGAAGATTGAGGAGTGGGATTACGCAGACCTCGCCGATATGCTTAACTGGGATGCAGTTGAGGCTTTCCGTCGTCGTGCTCTTAACCCTGAGCATCCTGTAACAAGAGGTACTGCTCAGAACGACGATATCTTCTTCCAGGCAAGAGAAGCTTGTAACAAGTATTATGACGCAGTTCCCGAAGTTGTTGTTAAGTACATGGACAAGGTTAATGCTAAAATCGGTACTGACTACAAGCCGTTCAACTACTACGGTGCAGAGGATGCAGAGCATGTTATCGTTGCTATGGGTTCTGTTTGTGACTGTACGGAAGAAGTTGTTGATTACCTCAATGCCGCAGGCGAAAAGGTCGGTCTTCTTAAAGTTCACCTTTATAGACCTTTCGTTGCCGACTATATGCTCAGAGAGCTTCCTAAGACTGTTAAAACAATCTCTGTTCTTGACAGAACAAAGGAACCCGGTTCAATCGGCGAACCTCTTTATCTTGATGTTCTCGCCGCTGTCAACGGTTCGGACTTTGCAGGTGTAAAGGTTTACACAGGCAGATACGGTCTTGGCTCAAAGGATACAACACCCGGCGACATCATTGCTGTTTACAGAAACGCTGAAAGCGAAACACCTAAGAGAAGATTTACAATCGGCATTGTTGATGATGTTACAAACCTCTCACTTCCGATTGTTGAAAATCCCGATACAACTCCGAAGGGTACACACAGCTGTAAGTTCTGGGGTCTTGGTGCTGACGGTACTGTCGGTGCTAACAAGAACTCAATCAAGATTATCGGCGATAACACCGATATGTATGCTCAGGGCTACTTTGCATATGACTCAAAGAAGTCAGGCGGTCTTACAGTTTCTCACCTTCGTTTCGGTAAAACTCCCATTAAGTCAACATACTACATTTCAAAGGCAGACTTTGTTGCCTGTCACAATCCGTCTTATGTTGACAAGTACGATATTGTTGATGACCTTAAAGAAGGCGGTTCATTCCTTCTTAACTGCCCATGGGATACAGAGGAGCTTTCCGAGCGTCTCCCTGGTAAGATGAAGAAGATTCTCGCTGAAAGACACATCAACTTCTACACAATTGACGGTATCAAGATCGGTAAGGAAATCGGTCTCGGCGGTCGTATCAACACAGTTCTTCAGTCAGCATTCTTCAAGATTGCAGATATCATTCCTGCCGACAAGGCTAAGGAGCTTATGAAGGCTGCCGCTAAGAAGTCATACATGAAGAAAGGTCAGGCTATCGTAGATATGAACTACGCCGCTATTGACCGTGGTATGGAAGACCTCAAGAAGGTTGAAATTCCTGCTGATTGGGCTAACGCTGTTGATAATTCAGTTGCCGACAAGGCAGAGGGTAACGGTGCTCTCGTTGAGTATGTAAACGAAATCCTCAAGCCTGTAAATGCATATAAGGGTAACAAGCTCCCTGTTTCAACATTTATGGATCATGTTGACGGTACTGCTCCTAACGGTTCTGCCGCTTATGAAAAGAGAGGTATCGCAGTTGATGTTCCCGAATGGAATCCTGAAAACTGTATTCAGTGTAACAGATGTGCAATCGTATGTCCTCACGCTGTAATCCGTCCTGTTGCCATGACAGCCGATGAGCTTGCAAAAGCTCCCGAGGGTACAAAGAGCCTCCCGATGATGGGACTCAAGGACCTCAACTTTGTAATGACAGTTTCAACACTCGACTGTACGGGTTGCGGCGCTTGTGCTCAGGTTTGTCCGGGTAAGAAGGGCGCTAAGGCTCTCACAATGCAGCCAATCGACTCACAGCGTCCTAAGCAGGCAGTATTTGACTATGCTCTCACACTTGAAGATAAGCCTGAAGTTCACGAGAAGTTCAAGTTTACTACAGTTAAGGGCAGTCAGTTCAAACAGCCGTTGCTTGAATTCTCAGGCGCTTGCGCAGGCTGCGGTGAAACACCGTATGCAAAGCTTGTTACACAGCTTTTCGGTGACAGAATGTTCATTGCTAACGCAACAGGCTGTTCATCAATTTGGGGTGCATCTGCTCCTGCAACACCTTATACAAAGAATAAGAAGGGTTACGGTCCTGCTTGGCAGAACTCACTCTTTGAAGATAACGCAGAGTTCGGTCTTGGTATGGCTCTCGGTCAGAAAGCTATCCGCAACAGACTTATCGAGTATGTTGAGGGTATTCAGAAGGATACAGACAGCGCTGACCTCAAGACAGCTTGCCAGAACTATCTCGACACAGTAACAGATTCAACTTCAAGCCGTCCTGCAACAGACGCTCTTATCGCTGAACTCGAAAAGAACACAGAGGATGCAAAGGTTGGCGAACTTGTTAAGAAAACACTCGTTGACAAGGACGAACTTGCTAAGAAGTCAATGTGGATCTTCGGCGGTGACGGTTGGGCTTACGATATCGGCTTCGGCGGTCTTGACCATGTAATCGCATCAGGCGAAAATGTTAATATCCTCGTATTCGATACCGAGGTTTATTCTAACACAGGCGGTCAGGCTTCAAAGGCTACTCCTGTAGGTTCGGTTGCACAGTTTGCCGCCGCAGGTAAGGCTGTTAAGAAGAAAGACCTCGCCGCTATTGCAATGAGCTACGGCTATGTTTATGTTGCACAGTGCGCTATGGGTGCTGACAACAATCAGGTTCTCAAGGCTATGGTTGAGGCTGAAAGCTACAACGGTCCGTCACTCGTAATCTGCTACGCTCCGTGTATCAACCACGGTATCAAGGGCGGCATGGGTATTGCTCAGCTTGAGGAGAAAAAGGCTGTTGAGGCTGGTTACTGGAACATCTTCCGTTACGATCCTCGTCTTGCAGACGAAGGTAAGAATCCGTTCATGCTTGACGGCAAGGCTCCTTCTGCATCATATCGTGACTTCATCATGGGCGAAGTTCGTTACAACTCACTCACTCGTTCATTCCCCGAAAGAGCAGAAAAACTCTTTGAAAAGGCTGAAAAGGTTGCTGCTGATAAGTATGCTCACCTTGAAAAGCTTGCAAGCCTTCCCGATGCCGAATAATTTTGGCTAAAGCTTGTACAAAGTGAATATGTGAATAAATAAAAAATTCTCCCGAATGTGGCATTTGTCGTGTTCGGGAGATTCTTTTTACATTGAAAGTGGAAAATTGTAGCGGCGTTCAGTGAACGCCAATCGAACCGATTGCAAAATCGGTTCGACCACAGGCAATGGCAGAAATTTTCCGTTTAAATAATAATTTATAAATGTAAACCCGTAGGGGCGGTCATCAGCCGCCCGCCTTGATGAAATATTTTGTTTAATCACATATGTTTTGATGTGATTATAATTGTGTATTGAACCTTGCACGCATTGCGTGCAATCGTATGCGTTGCATACGAACGGGCGAACACGAACATACATTGCAAAAATAATTGGAATGTTATACTTGGTCAAAATATGTATGTTGCTGTGTGGTTGATTTGGCTTTGCAACCAAATCAAATGGCGGTCACTGACCGCCGCTACTGTATGTACAAACAATTGCTATGTTATGCTCGGGCAACATTTGTAATTTACTATTAAAACCGTCTGCACGAACACACGAACATAAAAAATGCGGTGGCACATTGCCAACCGCATTTTTATTTTACTTTCAATTTTCAACTTTCAATTTAACAATCACGCAACCGTAACCGTAATCGTTACGCTTGATGTTCTTTTAAGCACATCGGTGACTGAATATGTTACCTTGTACTTGCCTTTTCGGGTGGTTACTACATTGCCGAAAACTTCGATATTCGATGTTATGTCGTTGCCACAGGTGTCAACGGCTGTTACTCCGGCAAGGGCATAAAATTCGCCTCCGCTTTTGATTGTGTAATCGTTTGCACCGCTGATTGTCGGTGTTGCTTTGGCATACGGGCATTTTTTATTGCTGTCTGTCGGATCCCATTTGTTGGTAAAATCGGTGATTTTGATTGCATCCGGTTTTCCGAGAGGGCCTGCATTTTCTGCGTCGTCATATATGCTTACATTCGTGCCTGTGGGGCAGTTGTCATAAATCCACTTTGCATCCGAAACCGCAAGTCTTACGCATCCTTGTGATGCCTGTTCGCCAAGCTTGTTGAACTCCTCAAGCTCCAAATCTTCTTCGCTCATTGAGTAGTAGGGAACGGAGTGGAAAAGATAATCGCCCGAAATTCCGCTGATGTATCTTCCGAAAACATCGCCCACAAGGAAAAGCCATTCGGACTTGATTCCGATTGTGTAGTCACCCGTGATTGTCGAATTGTCAAGACCTGTGGAGCAAATCATCGCCCTTACGGGGATTGTGTACTTGCCCTTTTCGTCATATGTGTAAACCGTCACGCAGTTTGCCGTGCGATTGACCTTGATTGCGTACAGATTTTTTGCCGTATTACGCTTGTTGCTTTCAAGCTTGTCAAGATTTGCCGTTATACAGGTTGAGTAGCTTTGCTGTTTTTTCGTGGTTGATTTTGACACCGTAACCTGAAATTCCGACTTTGATTTGTCTTTTGAAATGGCAGAAATCAGAGCCGTACCCTCTTTGAGAGCGTCAACTCTTCCGCCGTCATCAATGGTAACAATTTTACTGTCCGAGCTTGTCCATTTGGTAACGGATTTTGCTTTTTCGGATGACAGTTCAATAAGCTTTGATTCGCCGACTTTTAATGTGAGCGAATCGACCTTGCTCGGAAATGTCATATTTTCGGTTACTGCCGTATCGGGCGTCTGCGGTTTTGGAGAATTTTGAGAATCATTTCCAAAAATTCCCGTCACACCGCATAATATGCAGGTTGCAATGAGGACAACACAAAGTAAAAGAATGAAAATTTTCTTTTTCATAGATTACCTATCCTTATAGAATTTAACATTAAATGGTTACAAAATTTTAACCTTTGTATATTATAACTTTTTTTCGACAATCTTGCAAGTGCTATTTTAAATCGGCGAAAAATGTGGTAAAATGTCAGTCGGAGAATGTTTTGTATTTTCCAAACTAACAATTTATGGTGATAATTATGGCACATCCGATTAAACATTTCAGAACAATAACCCGTCACAGGCACAAGGTAATTGCCAACTGTGCAAGGGCAGGAATTCTCAGACAGGGATTAATACACGATTTGTCAAAGTATTCGCCTACAGAATTTATTCCGGGTGCAAAGTATTTTCAGGGCACGAGAAGTCCCAATGAAAAGGAAAGAGAGCTGTACGGCTATTCACAGGCGTGGATGCATCACAAGGGCAGAAACCGTCACCATTACGAATACTGGAACGATTACAACCCAAAGACAAAGCAGATTGAAAATGTTGAAATGCCTGTAAAATATGTTATCGAAATGTTCTGCGACCGAGTTGCCGCAAGCAAAATCTACAACGGCAAAAATTACACGGACGGCGCTCCGTTTACATATTTTTGCAGAATCAGAGGCAAACACCGTATGCACCCCAACACCGAGGCTTTGCTTGAAAAATTATTGGTTATGCTGAGAGATGAGGGTGAAGAAAAGACCTTTGCATATATAAGAAGTATGAAAAAGTGATTGTTTGTGCGAATCCTCCCGTCTGAAATATAGTCGCAATGCTACCCCACAGAATTGCACAAACAAAAAACTATCTACACGAATAGGGTACGGCGGCTCGCCGTAAGGAGTGATAATATGAAAACCGACAGGGTTATAACTGCTATGATTGAATATTTTGGAAGTGACAAGAAAAGGATTCACCATTTTCTCAAGGTTTATTCATTCGCAAAGACAATCGGTGAAAGTGAAAATCTTTTGCCCGACGATCAGGAGCTTCTTGAAATCTCCGCAATCGTTCACGACATCGGCATAAAGGTGAGCGAAGAAAAGTACAATTCGTCTGCAGGAAAGTATCAGGAACTTGAAGGTCCCCACGAGGCTGAAAAGTTGCTTGCCGCTCTCGGCTACGAAAAAACATTTATTGACAAAGTTTGTTACCTTGTGGGACACCATCACACCTATGGAAATATTGATACTTTGCCGTACCGAATTTTGGTAGAGGCAGACTTCCTTGTGAACCTTTATGAGGACGATTCAAGTCGCAGTGCGGCAGAGCAGGCATATGACAAAATATTCCGCACAAATACAGGAAAAAATCTGCTGAAAATAATGTTCCTCATACCCTAAAATTGTACTCATTTACCATAGTGTTTTGAGTGTGAAAAAGTGGTGTAAAAAGTATCTCAAAATGCTTGACAACGCCCTTAAAAAGTGTTATTTTAATGGTGTTGGTTATATGATTATAAAAGTGAATAAATGACAGAATACAAGGATGTATGACGATTTTTTCAAGGAGCTGACCTTACCGGGCGTCTGCTTGGAATTGAGTCGGCATTTTTTTGTGTCATATACAAAATTCAGTATTAATTATCATTATCGGAGGTTTTACAGTAATGAGAGAAGAATGGACAAATTTTGCAGGTGGCAAATGGGAGTCCGACATTGATGTCAGAGACTTCATTCAGAGAAACTACACACCTTATGACGGCGACCAGTCTTTCCTTGAAGGTCCTACAGAAGCTACAGACAAGCTCTGGGGCGAGCTCAAGGAACTCCAGAAGGAAGAAAGAGCCAAGGGCGGCGTTCTTGATATGGAAACTGAGGTTGTAAGCGGCATCACAGCTTACGGCGCTGCATATCTTGATAAAGACCTTGAAAAGGTTGTAGGTCTTCAGACAGACAAGCCTCTCAAGCGTGCATTTATGCCTTACGGCGGTATCAAAATGGCTGAGCAGTCATGCCAGATGTATGGCTATACTCCAAGCCCTAAACTCCACGAAATCTTTACAAAATATCACAAGACTCACAACCAGGGTGTATTCGATATCTACACTCCTGAGATGAAGCTTGCCCGTCACAACAAGATTCTTACAGGTCTTCCCGACACATACGGCAGAGGCAGAATCGTCGGTGACTACAGAAGAGTTGCTCTTTACGGTATTGACCGTCTTATCGAAGGCAAGAAAGAGGACTTTGCGGAAACAAATCGTCAGGGTATGAGAAGAGGCGACTTCCAGCTTCGTGAAGAAATCGCCGATCAGATTCGTGCTCTTAACGATATGAAGGAAATGGCACTTTCTTACGGCTTTGACATTTCACAGCCTGCTAAGAACGCTGCAGAGGCAGTTCAGTGGCTCTACTTCGGCTATCTTGCTGCTATCAAGACTCAGAACGGCGCTGCAATGAGCGTTGGCCGTGTATCAACATTCCTCGACATCTACATCGAGCGTGACCTTGAGAACGGTACACTTACAGAATCACAGGCTCAGGAGCTCGTTGACCACTTTGTTATGAAGTGCCGTATGGTTAAGTTTGCAAGAATTGAGTCTTACAACCAGCTCTTCTCGGGCGACCCTGTATGGGCTACACTCGAAGTTGCAGGTCTTGGCATTGACGGCCGTTCAATGGTTACAAAGAACGACTACCGTTTCCTCCACACACTTGAGAATATGGGACCTTCACCTGAGCCAAACCTCACAGTTCTTTATTCTTCAAGACTTCCGGAGAACTTCAAGAAGTATGCTGCTCATATTTCAGTTACAACAAGCTCAATTCAGTACGAGAACGATGATGTAATGCGTCCTGTATGGGGCGATGATTACTCAATCTGCTGCTGCGTATCCGCAACACAGACAGGTAAGGAAATCCAGTTCTTCGGCGCAAGAGCTAACCTTGCTAAGTGCCTTCTCTACGCTATCAACGGCGGTATTGATGAAAAGACAAAGATGCAGGTTGGTCCTGAATATACACCTATCACATCAGAGTACCTTGATTATGACGAAGTTATCAAGAAGTATGACACAATGATGGATTGGCTTGCTCACCTCTATGTAGGCACACTTAACATGATTCACTACATGCATGATAAGTACTACTATGAGGCAGCAGAAATGGCTCTTATCGATACAGATGTAAGAAGAACATTTGCAACAGGTATTGCAGGCTTTTCACATGTTGTTGACTCACTCAGCGCTATTAAGTACGCTAAGGTTAAGGTTATCCGTGACGAGGACGGCGTTGCTGTTGACTTTGAAACAGAGGGCGACTTCCCAAGATACGGTAACAATGACGAGAGAGCAGATAAGATTGCCGTTGATCTTCTCAAGACATTCATGGCTAAGCTCAAGTATTGCCACACATACAGAGATTCAGAGCCTACAACTTCTATCCTTACAATCACATCAAATGTTGTTTACGGTAAGGCTACAGGTTCACTTCCTGACGGCAGAAAAGCCGGCGAGCCACTTTCACCGGGTGCTAACCCAAGTTACGGTGCAGAGCAGAACGGTCTTCTTGCCTCACTTAACTCTGTTGCTAAGCTTCCTTACGAGTACGCTCTTGACGGTATTTCAAATACTCAGACAATCAACCCGGGTGCTCTCGGACACAACGATGACGAGCGTGTTGACAACCTCGTAAATGTTATGGACGGCTACTTTGATCAGGGCGCACACCATCTCAATGTAAATGTATTCGGTACAGAAAAGCTTATTGACGCTATGGAGCATCCTGAGAAGGAAGAGTACGCTAACTTCACAATCCGTGTATCGGGTTATGCTGTTAAGTTCATCGACCTTACAAGAGAGCAGCAGCTGGATGTTATTGCCAGAACCTGCCACGACAGAATGTAATGTCGGACAACGCTGTTAAAGGCTTTGTACACTCAATAGAAACTTTTGGCTCTGTTGACGGTCCGGGCGTGAGATTTGTGATTTTTCTGAGCGGTTGCGCAATGCGTTGCCAGTTCTGCCACAATCCCGACACATGGAAACACGATGAAAACACCGTGGAATACACCGCCGACGAGTTGCTTAATAAAGCGCTTGCATACCGCCCCTATTGGAAAAATAAGGGCGGTATCACAGTAAGCGGAGGTGAGCCGCTTTTACAGATTGACTTTTTGCTTGATTTGTTCAAGAAGGCTAAAAAACAGGGCGTTAATACCTGTATTGACACAAGCGCCAACCCGTTTACAACCAAAGAGCCGTTCTATTCAAAGTGGAAAGAGCTAATGGGATATACGGATTTGCTGTTGCTTGATATAAAGCATATTGACAACGAACAGCACAAAATCCTTACAGGACAGCCAAACACCAATATTCTTGAAATGGCAAGACAGCTTTCCGATATGGGTAAGCCCGTATGGATAAGACATGTTCTTGTGCCTGAAAGAAATGATAAGGACGAGTATCTTTTCAGACTTGCCGACTTCATTCACTCACTCAAGAATGTTGAGCGTGTCGAGGTTCTTCCTTACCACACCCTCGGTGTGTACAAGTGGAAGGCTCTCGGTTATGACTATCCTCTCGAGGGCATTGAGCCCCCGACAAAAGAGCGTGTTAAGAATGCGGAAATGATTCTTAACGGCGAAAAAACAAGAGATTAATTTCTTATATAACAACGGCAGTACCGATTTTTTTGGTACTGCCGTTGTTGTTTTGATTTTTATTTGTTATTCTGCTTTTGTTGTTTTTTCTTCAGCAAAATTGATGAATCAAAGGTGTATTCAAAGATTTTTAAGCTGTCCTTGTTGAGAAATCGTCACCGTCGGAAGAACCGACTGCTACTCAGGAACAGACTGTTCAGACTGCTCCGACGGGTGAGCCTGCAACTGTCGGTACAACCTCTGTAAATCCGACTTCGGCAACAGGCGGTGCCGCAACATCGGACAGCACTCCTTCACAGCCTGACAAAAACGGCAGTGTTCAGACAGGAGTGACAGCAACGGCTGTTATGATGCTTGTTGTAATTTCGTGCGGAGTGCTTTTTGCCCTTGCAGAGCGTAAAAAGAGAATATAACACACTGACAGCCATTTGTGCAAAGATTATCAGTTGCCTATTGAAAAATTTGTAAAAATGATATAAAATAGCAATAAGTAGAAAAATACAGTTTTTCCGCTGATTTATATTAATACTGAAAGAGGTGCCGGAATGGATAAAAACAAAAAATTATTCTACACAATCATCGGTGCAATCTCTGCACTTGCGGCTGCCACAGCAGCATTTCTCGCTTTAAAAAAGCACAGATGCGCAGAACAGAAGCTTATTGAGGAAATTGACGATATTGTTTCCGAAAAAGAGCCTGAGGAGGCTGCAAAGGAAGAACCGCAGGCAGAAGTTACAGCCGATGAGCTTGCTGAGGAAGAATAAGCAACAAGTTGTTGCACCCAATTCGGGTAGCAGTATTTGCATGTGTGAAAGTTAAATACCCGTGCGGTGCTTTCAATTAAGAATTGAAGGTTGAAAACAGATAATGATGTCGGCGGTGTGCCACCGCAGTCTATTCAAGAAAACAGTTTAAAAAAGAAAATGCATCAGTTGCCCGAAAAGGTCTGATGCATTTTTGTTTTGTGCGAAGTAACCGCCAAACCCACAGCCGTGAGGCATTATAAAAACGCAGACATCATCTGATATCTGCGTTTGGTTGTCAAGATTTCTTTTGTTTTTTCTTCTGAACAGCGTCCTTGATTAAATAATAGATAAATATAACAAGAACAGTTCCTATGAATACAACAAAAGGTTTTGTGTATTTATATACCGATGCAAGGTGAATTTTCGGTGTAATCTGATTGCACAGGGTAAGAATTATCGGATGTACTATGTATATCAGAAGTGAATATCGCTGTCCGAGTCGGGCAAGTATGCTTGATACTTTGCCCGATTTGAATTCAACGGCAATTGTGAAGAATATAAACACCGCCATTGCAAGCAATGTAGTGCTGAAATACTGGTCACGGGGTGCGTTGAGTTTGTTGCTCACCAACAGATATTTTTCAAGGTCTGAGGTAGCACAGAATACAACCATTGCAATGATTGTAAGCACTTTTGTGAATTTGAAATTCTTTATACTTTCCCTGTGTTCGCTTATGAAAAGTCCGATTGCGAAATTAGGCAAACCTACAAAAATAAAGTTTCTTAAATAGATATAGGAGAATTCGCACCCGAAGAAAACTTTTGAATACTTGCCCAAGACTATATCGGCAAGAAGTAAAAGCGGTGTGATGTAGTATAGAATTTTGATTTTGTCAAATTTGTTGAGCAGCTTAACTATCAGCAGAACATACAGAATTGCTCCGACATACCAGAGGTGGAACGAAAACGGAGATTCATTAAAGACAAAAAAGTTCAGGTATGTTTCGGGCGATGTCATTTTCTCAATAAATGATACAAACGATTTGTCCTTTACAAAATCAACAATCAGTTCCCAGAACATAAAGATAATATTTGAAACGACAAAAAGAATTGCTATTTTTTTGATTTGCTTATTTTCTTTGCCCGACTTGACCGTGTTGGAATAGTAGTAACCCGTAATCATAAAGAATATCGGAACAGCAATTCGTGCAATCGGAGTAGTGTATTGACTGACGCCCGGTATAGGTGCGTGAATCATTACAACGAGAAATGCACAGAGAAATTTCAGAATGTCTACCCCGAGATTTCGGTTTTTATTAATTTTATTCATATATACCTCCTCAATGGCTTGTCGGTTAAAGCAACCGTAAGCCTTAATTCCCTCTGAATTTAAGATAAATGGCATAGACAGCCTTTTTAATTTTTTGAATTGGCGTAAGCCTGAAACCCTTCTTTTTCATAAGACTGAGGATTTCCGCATAATAGTCTTTGTTCTGATGTTTGAGAACATAGTTCATATATTTGTTCTTGTCCCTGTAAAATTTGGGAATATCAAAAACATTCTTATACAGTTCAAGTTTTCCGAGTGCCATAAGCTCAAATTGCGTTCTGACGCACTTTTCACAGTGACCGCAGTTGTTCTCACCGTAGTAACACACATTGAGGTTATCATATGTAATCGGAAATTTTGAAATGAAGTCAACCTTTTCAAGCCTTGTCTTTTCAAGACCTGTAATGTAAAAATCGGTACTTTCGGTGCTCAGCATACTTGCCGTAAATGCCTCATAGTGTGCCGAGCCGGTGTCGCATTGTTTTATCGAAAAACTGCTTATCGGGTATCCAGACGCATAATAGTAGTTTTTGAAAAATTTCTGCATACATAAGACCGCCGAAAAACTGCAATAATGATGAACCTTTACATACGGCAGGGTAAGATGTTCACCGAGATTTGAATTAATGTCAATCAACGGCATATCAAAGATTTTTGCGGATTTTTTTGCAATTTCAAGACGATTTTCGTACAGCTCGGCAGATTGTTCGGGTGTGTAATTAGCCGTACTTCTGTGGGAGCCGACATTGAAAAAGGTAAGATGACTCAGCTTTTCCGTTCTGTTTTCGGAAAGACTGCAAATTGTGTCAAATGAATCCACACCTCTCGAAAATCCTGTTGCCGACGCATTTTTGCAGCAGTAGTTTTCCTGTGTAAGCTCTTTTGCAGATATTGAAATTTTGTTGAATAATTTTGAATTTTTTGTAAGAACGGGAATGAAAAATTCATTCAGCTGAAAACACAGTTGCTTCGACATTTTTGCTTCTGCCAAAATATTCAGACTGTTATTCATTGCATACGGCAACAGTGCAACAACGAATGCATCGGCACTTTCGGTCAGATAGTCAGCATACTTTGCATCAACATCAAACCAGAGAGTGTAGGAAGACTTTCCGTTTTCGCTGATTTTTGAACAGAGTCTGGCACGATTATCAAGTTTTTCAATTTTCGGTTTGCCGATAATCAATGTTTCCATACTTTTACCCTCAAATTAATCTCTGAAAAACAAATCTCTTGTGTAAACCTTTTCTTTTACACAGTCAAGAACGGAGCTGTATCTGTTTGCAACGATTACATCCGATTTTGTGACGAACTTTTCAAAGTCGTTTTCAACGCCAAAGCCCTCGAATAAATCGACTTTAAGTGTTGGTTCGTAGATAATTAACTCGATGCCGTTATTTTTCAAAAGCTCCATAACGCTCTGAATTGAGCTTTGTCTGAAGTTATCGGAATTTGACTTCATTGTAAGGCGGTAAATTCCGACAGCTTTTGGATTTTTATTCATTATCTGTGATGTAATAAATTCTTTTCTTGTCTTGTTAGATGTTACAACAGCGCTGATTATGTCGTTCGGAACATCCGAAAAATTGGCCTTGAGCTGTTTTGTGTCCTTTGGCAGACAGTAACCGCCGTAGCCAAAGGACGGATTGTTGTAGTGATTTCCGATTCTCGGATCAAGACACACACCGTCAATGATACTTTTAGTGTTAAGGTTCTTCATTTCGGCATATGTGTCAAGCTCATTGAAAAAGCTGACACGCATTGCGAGGTATGTATTTGCAAAAAGCTTGACCGCCTCTGCCTCTGTGTAGTCCATAAAGAGAGTGTCTATGTTTTCCTTAATTGCACAGTCTGCAAGTGCCGTTGCAAAAGCCTCGGCAGATTTTTTCAGTTCTTCATTTGCCATATCAACACCGACAATGATTCTTGACGGATAGAGGTTATCATAGAGAGCCTTGCCCTCACGCAAAAATTCGGGACTGAAAAGAATTTTTGTGTATTTGTATTTTTCAATAACACTTTTTGTGTATCCAACCGGTATAGTGGATTTGATAACTATAACCGCATTTGGGTTGCATTCAATTACAAGCTCAATTACAGCCTCAACGGACGATGTATCAAAAAAGTGTCTTTCGTCATCGTAATTGGTAGGAGTAGAGATAATTACAAAATCAGCGTTTTTGTACGCAGATTTTGCATCGACGGTTGCAACCAAATTTAATTTTTTGTCAGCAAGATATTCTTCGATTTCCCTGTCGGCAATCGGAGATTTCTTTTCATTGATTAACTTTACCTTGCTTTCAACGATATCAACAGCGGTTACCTCGTGTTTCTGCGAAAGAAGCACGGCGTTTGAAAGACCTACATAGCCTGTCCCGGCAATTGCTATTTTCATTTGGTTTCACCTGATTACTTTTTTAATAATTTTTTTGCCTTTTGAATCTGTGACGGACTGAGAATTGACTTTGCTTTTTCCATCATCTTGAGCTTCATTCCGCCAAATTTCATTCTGTTGTCATGAAAAAGCCTGTTAATAAGCTTTGCGTCCTCTTCCATATCGGTGAAAATCTCAACAAAAATCGGTCGGTCGGATTCTTCTGCAAGTGTAGGAATAATGTTGTCAACTTCTTCCTTGGTTGTTGCGCTGTAATAGTCATATCCGAGTGATTCAATCCAGCCCTTTGCGCCCTTGTGATGTTCGGCACAGATGTACTGATTGATTGTAGGAATCTTTTCCTTGCCCATAAAGAAGTGAAATTCCGAACCGCCGCCGTTGTTGAGAAGAATAATTCTCGCATTGTTCTTGATTCCTCTGATGCCGGCGGAGTTCATATCATAGAAGAAACTGAGGTCGCCCACAACGCAAAAGGCAAGCTCGTCTGTTGCCGATGCCTGTCCGAAAAACGATGACATACAGCCGTCAATGCCCAGAGCGCCGATATTGCTGTAAACCTTGACATTCGGTTTCAAATCAAAGAACTGCATAGTTCTTGTACTGCTGAGAATTGCAAGGTGCAGAACAGAACGGTCGGGAATAATTTCAGCAAGCTTTTTGGCAACATACATATTTGAGAACGGAAGATTGCTTGAATAATCAAGCATTTTGATATCGTCATTCCACATATTGTAGTATGTCATATCATTTTTTGAATTCTGCGGTGCGTTCTCTGCAAAGCAGTTAAAGAAATACTGTGGTGTACATTCAAATACATCTGTCAGCTTGTCGGAAAAATCTCTGATTCTTCCCGCAGTATCAATCTGCCAGTGAACAAATTTTTCCTTGTGAGCCTTAATCATAGGCTTGAGTTTATATGAAGCAATATTGTTGCCGAACGAAATAATAAGATCGGGGCATAACTCGCCGAACATTCCCTGCATTGAGCATTCTGACAAAGGATAGGTCATAAGGCAGCCCTTGCACTTGAGGTTTGACATATGCTCAACCGATATAAGGCAATTGTATTTCTCAAAGAACTTCTCAACGCACGCTCTGTCATCTTCCGAGAAACAGTTGTTCTGACCGGCAATGACAAGAATTTTCTTATATTTTGAAAGCCTTTCTGCATATTCACGCCACTTCTCGGAGGGCATATCGGGAGAAATTCTGTTGATTTTCCTAACCTGAGGAAGATTTTCACAATCATATACAGCTGAGTTTTCAACAATCGGAATATTGATATGCACAGGTCCTGTTCCGTGATGGTCAAGCTCCGAAAGAGCCTCGTTAATAAGTCTTTCGCAGTACCATCTGTCATTTCCGCCACGCACAACGGGAAGATTAACGGATTTTTTTGTAACCGATTCAAAAATATTGACCTGCTGGGTTTTCTGCAGCATAAGCTGATTTAATCTGTACGGGTCTTTGTCAGCGGTAATTGCGACAATCGGAACATCCTGATAAAATGCCTCTGTCATACCCGGAAGATAGTTGCTTACAGCCGTACCCGAGGTACAGATACAGGCAACGGGGGATTTTGTCTGTTGTGCAAGTCCGATGCCGTAATACACGGCACTTCTCTCGTCAACGACCGAATGACACTCAAAAAAATCGTCATTTTCAAGTGAATGAATTATAGGAATATCACTGCCTCCGGGAGAAAGCACCAATTTGTTGATATTATATTTTTTCAGAAGTGCAGTGAGCAACTGAATGCTTTTTATTGTAGAATACATACGCTTTCCTCCGCTTTAGTTTTTGATAATTCCGGAACCGCCTGAGATATACAGAGTATCTCCGACAACAAGATTGCAAAAATCGCTTGCCATATATACAGCCATTTGTCCGATTTCCTCGGTAACGGCATAGCGCTTTGCAGGAACTTCGGGCATATAAAGAGTATCATCTTCACTGCGGCCGAGCATCTCTGTGGCAACAGGTCCCGGACCGAGTGCGTTAACAACAATGCCGTGCTTAATAAGAGCAGACGCCGCCCCTTTTGTCATTCCGCAAACGCCCCACTTTGAAACTTCATACGGAGTCCATGCAGGCTTTAGTGCAGAAGACGAACTGATGTTGAGAATATGTCCTTTGATTTTATTTTTAATCATATAGTTTCCGACCTTCTGACACATAAAGTATGTGCCTTTGAGGTTGGTGTTGATAACCGAATCAAAGGTTTCCTCGGTAACATTGACAAAGTGTCCGTCACCGTGAGTTCCGGCACTGTTGACAAGAATATCAAGCTGACCGTTTTCTCCGAAAGCCTTTGATGCTTCAAGAATTTTTGCATCCATTGAAGGTACATTTGAAACATCAAGGGTAATATATTTGCAGGAGTCACCAAGCTTTGAACACGCATTTTTAAGTTTTATTTCGTTTCTTCCTGCAATAACAACCTTGCATCCGGCATTGACAAATGCTTTTGCAATGCCGAATCCGATTCCGCTTGCACCGCCTGTAATCAGGGCTGTTTTGCCGTTAAGAATATTGTTGTTCTCCTTCTGCACATACACGGGAACAACATTTTTTGCTTTAAAGGTTTTGATTATGCCCTGTCTGACTTTTTTTAGTGTATTTTTAAGACTCATTTTAATCACCGCTGACAAAGGATTTAAGATAATCCAAAGATATTATTGTCTGGTTCTTGATTTTTTCGTTCACATCGTACCAGTTTATTTCAGTTTCTCGGCAGTTTCCGTCAACAATTTCACGGTCGATTCCAAGACTTTTCAAAAGACCTTCGGAGCGGATGTTTCTTCCGCTTTTGTTCTTGAATTCAACAAAAAGATTCTTGTTGAAAATAACAGAAAACGCTGTTCCGTGAAACGAGTTTGTAACAACATATTCGGCATTTTTGAAACAGCCGACAAATTCCTCAACAGTAGGGGCAACAATATAATTTATACCGTGACTTACAGGGTGAGGTGCATCGTTTATGCAGTAAACGGGAAGGTTCTTTTCTTTTGACAGTTTAAGGGCAAAATCCACAAGCGAAACTGCCGGATTAGCCGTAAAAATGAGGATATACGGTTTGTCGATTTTTGAAACGGCAATCTTTTTCCATTCGTCTGCCGAAATCAGCAGGGTAGGATCAAGATGAGTTTCGGCGGTTCTGCCCGTGAGTTCTTTTACAAGCTTTTCTCCGCTCGGTTCACGAACTGAGAACTTCTGAAAACCGTTCAGCCTTTTTTTATATTCATCAATAAATTCATCGGGCAATGTCGGAACGGCAAAGCTTGCCGCATATGAATACTTCTGTCTGTCATCGGCAAATGTCAGAAAATAAGCGGGATCAAAACCGACGCATCTCGGACTCCACACCTGATCGCTTCCCGAAATGAACAAGTCGTAATCGCTTTTGAGCTCCCCGATATTCTGCGGAGTATACGACTTATTACTCTTTACAAGATAGTTGTTGAAAAACGACTTAAAAGCGTCTCTGCGTTTTGCTCTTCTCCTTACCATGACACAGCTTTTTGCAAAGGATTTCAGAAGGTCGTTTTTATAAATGCGAAAGGGTTTGTAGTCGGCTGTGATTTTCGGACAGATATAGTCAACAATTTCACACTCCGCACCGAGCGAGGAAACGGTTTTTTGCAACGCATAGCTCTGAAGCACAGCGCCGTAGTTCAATGCACGGTGAAATGTTACAATGCCTACTTTTTTCATTATCTGCTTCCCCCTGATTGTTTTTTGTACAAAAAATATCCCATGGGATAAAATATGATTGCAAGAGCCCTCTTTGAAAATGTGTCGGGCATCTTTTTTATTTCGGAAAATCTTTTACCGTTGAGCAAGCCGTCACGGGAAAGTCCCACAAATTGTTTGATAAAGAACTTAGGATTGCTCTTTGCGTAATCCCAACATTCGTTTATAAAGTGGAGTCTTACGAAAATAGTTTCCCTGTGAGCCGAGTAAGCGTTACCCGTCAAAGAATTTTCCTGATCGTTTATGTAATATCGCAACGGTGTGTCAATAAAACGGGTTATATACTTTCTTCCGATATTGTCCCAATAGATATTCTCGGGATAAAAATGAAGTCCCGAAACACACGGATAGGGGTTGGCTCTGATTATTTCAAGTTTTGTCATTCCCCACATCTCACCGTCAATTTTATACTTCAATCTCAGGTCAAGGTCGGAACAGTCAAATCGTTCTGACGGCAGAGGACAACCGTTTGTTTTGCCGCTTTCGTTACAGGTGCGGCACGAAATTCCCTTGTATTTTGACCTGTCTTCATCGGGAATTTTGTTCCATTCGTTTATAAATGTTTCAAGGGCGTTGTCTTTTACGCTGTCATCGGAGTCAATCGTTATAAAGAATTCACCCTTTGCAATCTGTGCCGCAACATTTGTTGCAATGTGTTTTCCTTTGTTGGTCTGATATTTATAGGTTATGTTAAAGTCGGGTCTGTCGCTGATGAATTTCTCAACCGTTTCTTTTGTGTTGTCGGCTGAACCGTCATCAACAATTATCCATTCAAAATTTCTGTATGTCTGTCTTTTCAGCGCCTCATATAATCTGGGCAGAGTTTTTGCCCTGTTATATGACGGTGTAAAAACGGAAAAAGTATATTCAGTCATTGCAACCTCAAAATGATAATAATTTAGCTTTTCTTAAACTTCTTCTTAATTTTATTCTTGATAAGAACGAGTTCTTTTCTTGAGAAAATGAGCGGAACGGAAACGGCATATCCTGCCAGTCCGCTTGCTGCACAGAGAAGAAGGAATGACATCCAGCTGTTTGCGTGTACAAAGCTGTTGATAAAGATGAACATGGTGATAACAACAGCAAAGCAGAACCATCCTCTGAAAATAGACCTGTAATATGTTGTAAGCTTTATTTTCAGAATATGTGCGGCGTACAACGGAACAAATACTATCGCTTTAAGACCGATAAAAACAGAGCTGACGCCTGCAATAGCATAAACGCCGAGCGGTGTAAAGTGTATGAGCAGTAAAACGATAATAACCGTAAGAACACCGCTCACAAGCGAGATAAGAACGGAGGCCTTGAGCTTGTTGCATACGGTGAAAAGGCTAGAAAGAGTTCTTGTGTGACAGGTAAATAGGTATGAAATACATACAAGCACCGACAAAATCTGAATTATGGTAATTTCGTCCGGAGATTTGGTCGGCTGCCACAATGTATAGAACTTGTTGCCAAACGCAATAAATCCCGCAAGAGGTGCAGTCATGAGAAAACTCATAATCTTTGACGAAAACTTTGTTTCTTCAACAAGTAAGTCCGTGTTGTCCTTTGCATAAAGGATTGTAAATCTGGGAGTGAATATATTTGCAATTGTTGTAATAAGGTTATCAATGCAGTGCGGAATGGTGTTTGCAATCGACAAAAGTCCCATGAGTCCCGCTCCGAGAGTCAGGTTACAGATTAACAGGTCAAGACCTCTGTTCAGAGCTGTGCTGAGATAACCGATTGATGACCAAATTCCTGCGGAAATAAGAACTTTTACCAGCTTGAAACTGAAAAGGTTGAAGTTCATTTTTACTTCCGGCAGAATTTTTTTCTTGACTTTGATATTGGTAAGCAAAAGAAAAATTCCGCTTGCAAGTGACGCCATAGCGATAAAATATACTTTTGCGGGAAAAAACGAGAACAAAATTACTACAAGCAAGAGCTTGAGCGTGTTTGACGCAATATCACGGAGGGAATTGATATACAGCTTGTTTTTTACAAATGCCGCAGTAGTAAATATTGCCGTGATAACGCTGATTATAAATGTTGCAAAAGTGAGCGCAAACAATATCTTTACGCTGTCAACAAGATTTTCGGGAACATTCAGTATAAATTCAATGTTGAATGTAATAATTGACGAAACCAAAAGTAAAACGCCGGCAATAATCAGGTCGGCAACCAGAACCGAGCTGAAATATCTTGATGCCTTGTCAATGTTTCCTTTGCTGTATTCAATTGAAATAAATCTGCCCGACATTGAGTTGAGAGCAGATGTTACAATGGTGGCATACTGGACAAAGTTGTTTGCAAGTCCGATAAATCCGTAGGTTTCAGAACCGAGTTCCTTTACAAGATAGGGTGCAAGAACAAAGTTAATTCCTGTTCCTATCAAAAAAGACACTATGGCGGCAACCATATTTATTGCCATTTGTTTACTTGTTGATAATTTTTTCATAATATGACCTTAGTTTAACTGATTAAAATTTTGGAAAAGCATTGAAGAGCTGTTCTTTCTTCAGTTCAACAACATCCGGATCGATTCTGTAATTATTTTTCACCTCGCTGATTGTAGGCATATCGCCGTTTGAACAATCAAAGGGGGTGTGTGTAATGTCAAAGGCGGAGAGGTAATCATTGTACTTGTTTCCGTCACCGAACATATTGTTCGTAAGGGTTATGTGCATATTGGGAATGTGGAAACTGTCGGCAACAATCATACCGTGAAGGCTGCTTGAAATAATGTATTCGCACTCGCCTATTTTTTCGACAACCTTTTTTGGGTTTTCCTTCAGGTCAATAAGCGTTGAATTATCGTAGTTATCAAGAAGTTTTTTCACAACAGGGTGATCCTGTTCCTTAAAGTGCGGGATAATTCCGACACGATACTTTTTTTCGGGATAAAATCCAAGCCACCTTTCGGCAAGAAGTCCTCCGTCACCTGTCGGCACATCAAGCTTTTTGCCGAGAATATTTTCCATTCTCTGCAATGAAAGTCTGCCCCTCAGAGCGTGTATATGTATATGTCTGAACATCAGCCCCAAATCAAGCTCGGCATTGCCTCGGATAAAGCCCGTACTCCATATGTGGACATTATCATTCATAAAATGCTCAATTTTCTGCTTTGCTCTGATTCTCGGATATGTTGAATACATTATGTGGTCAAGTGCAGAACCGATTGCAATCAGGTTACAGCTTTTAAGGTCTTTTCTTACAACCTTGATGTTAAACAGTTCTTCAAGCATATCTTTATTAAGAAGATCTCCCATATTCGGAATCAGGGGATACATTATCTTATATACCATTGTATTTTCTCCGTTGTATTATTTGCGCCGTGAGCAGAAGCTCTGATTAAGAGATATAAATATCGGATTTGTCTTGCATATGTATATCAGCGAATACGTAATCAGCATCCATATTGATGTTGTTGCCCATGGTTCGGTGGAAATCAGAAGTTTTGGAAGTGTTACGCACACAAGCATACAGCACAACGCAAATTCCGACTTATCTTTGATTCTTGTGCATACAACCTTTGCTGTCAGCGAAAGGCTTGAATATACCGGAATAAGTCCGAATACGATTCCGCCTTCAAAGAGGTATTGGTAGATGTACTGGTGCGGATACGGCCACGAACGTTTTGCAAGCTCGCCCGTAACCTTTGAGAAGGTTTCAATGCCGTAGCCGAAAATAGGATTGTTCGCAATTGCGGTCAATGTAAATGTATCAATTGTGGTTCGTCCGTCAGATACATCACCGAGTTCAAGATATTTAATCATTTTGGAAATGAAGCTCGGAACGCTGTTTAAAATATTGTTGCACAAATCTGCCAGCGAATGCAACAGAGGAAGTGCAAATATAATTATCAAAATTCCGATTACAGAGAAGACAATAATGAGCGACAGCTTAATCGCAGACAATTTTTTGCGTTTGTCGTCATCGTATGCGTTTATGACAAGCACAATGGCACAGCAGGCAAGACAGAGAACAGCGCCTCTGTTTGCAAACAAAACAATCTTAAACATTATGTAGAGGTTGTATATATATGTAAGCTTTATGAGAAGGTTCGACTGCTTTCTGTACAGCTTGAAATGTATCATGGCAACGATAACAGGTGACAAAATTGCATAAATATTTCCCATATATGCCTGATTGTATTTTTCGTACTGGAGAACGAAAAACAAATTTATAATCGGCAGGGTTATAAGGGAAAGATAGAGAATATACCGCATCACAAGTTCCCCGTCAAGCTTTTGACTTATGACATAAATCGGTATTATTGCATAAAATATGAACTGAATCACATCCAGCTCGCAGTAATTTCCGTGAAAAATAAGGGAATAAAGATACCACAAGGTTGCAAAGGAGAGAAAGAACATAACAGGAAGTTCTATAGTCACTTTCTTGTAGTAAATTATTTCCGCAAAAATTATTATAAGTGCAATTACCAAAATTATAAAATTGTTCTGAAAATCTTTAAAAGCCGGAATACGACCGATTGTACCCGTGATGGTCTGTGCTGAAATCATCATGGCTACAACAAAGCTGTTAAGTTTTATGAAAAGCCGGTCTTTTGAGTTTTGAAGCGTGTTTTCCATGAATTACCTCGGTTATTTTCGCAGAATAAAAGTCATTCCGTCTTTAACAAACAAAAACAGAGCCTTTGCCGGATTGGAAGTTTTGAACGCCCAATGCATAGCCTTTTTTAACTGTTTTTGTTTTAAATATGCCTTGCCGATTTCCGTATAATGAATGTTGTACAATCTTTTTTGTTCTTTCTCGGTGAATTGTTCAATAATCGGCTTCATTTTATTAAGATAATGAAGTCTGTATTGTTCATAGAGCTCGCCCTTCGGCATATTTCGGCCAAGCTTGAACTTTTCAATGCAGACATCACTTATGCAGGCAACCCTGCAGCCGCAGGCAACACGGGCAAAAAATTCAAGATCCTGATGACGCTTGAACGATTCGTCCCATTCCTTTACATAGTCAAGCACACTTCTTTTAATCATAATTGTACTTGAACAGGCAATTATTTCGTTGCACAAAAAGCGGTAAAGAAAATTGTCGGCATTATCCGCTTTTACAATGCGGTCGGTGTTCTCGGTCATATGCTCCACAAACGAGCCGTAAATCATAGCGTAATCATCGGGAAGCTTTTCAAAGCAGTCAACCTGTTTCTGCGTTTTGTCCGGAAGAAATACATCGTCATCATCAAGAAAGCCCAAATAAAATCCCTTTGACGCTCTGATTCCTGTGTTTCTGGCGGCAGAACCGTTAATATTTTTTTTGTGTACAAGATATTTTACATTTTCAAATGTTTCGTATTTTTTCATTTTTTCGGCAGTAAGCAACTGTTCCGGTTCGTTTTCGCCGTTATCGTCAACAACGATTACCTCAATGTTTTTGTATGTCTGGTTAAGAACGCTATCAACGGCAGAGTTGATCTTGTCGGCACCTTTATATGTAGGAATGATAACGGAAACGAGCTGTTGCATTTATACCACCTTAAAATGTTTTGCTGTAATTATAAATTTTTTTGTGCGTGTCTTGCTCTGAGTGTGCGGTCAATGTAGAAGTCCTGAAGAAGCTTTGCCGTGTTGCGCACATCGAATCCGGCGTCTGTAACCTGTTTCTGACAGTCCTTTCTTTCATATGTGCCAAGCACATCAAGGCAGGTTTTTGCCCATACATCGGCAGAGTCTGAAAGCGAAAGCCGTGTTACATTGTCCGTAACAACGGTTTCATCGGCAATAACATCGCTCATAACAATCGGCAATCCGGAAGTCTGTGCTTCAATGCCCGTAAGCGGCAAGCCTTCCCATAATGACGGAAAAAGGAAAAGGTCAAGCGCCTGATACAATACGCTTGTGTCCATAACGCCTGTAAAAATCACATCATTTTCAAGACCGAGTGCCTTTGCTTTAGCTTTTATATCGTCCTCAAGCGTTCCTTCACCGCAGAGAACAAGAACCGTGTTCTTATTCATCCTGTGAATCTCGTTAAAGACATCAAGAATGAATGTATGGTTTTTCGGCTGTGCAAAACGGCCTACATGACCGATGACGATTTTGTCGCCGACGCCGAGCTTTTCACGCATATCTCTGCGTGTCTGTTCGTTATATTTGAATCTGTCTGTTTCAATGCTGTTGTTGATATATTTTACTTTTCCGTCCCGAACAGCTTGTTTTCCGAACAGCCATTCTCCGGCAGGCTTTGAGCACATAAACATATCCGTGCAATGCTTTTTTATGAACATTTTTTCGTAAAGAAAGAAGAAATATTTCAGATTTACAACAGTTTTCGCATTGTGAGCATGTGCAATTCTTGTCGGGATTCCTGCCTGATGAGCATAGTCAAGCGTCCAGAGTCCCAGTTCCTGATGAACATGAAAAACTTTGTACTCCGGATGACTTGTGAGAATATTCATACATTCCTTTTTGTATTCTCTCATATGCAGGGGATTAAACGGACGGGTTCTGTAAACTTTTCCGCCGTATTCTCTGATTTCTTTTTCGTAATAACCCTCCTGAGGTCTGTGAACGAGAAAATCAAATAAAAGCTGTTCCTTATCTATGTATCTGTATAAATTCATTACGAGGGTTTCAATTCCGCCCGCATCCATCAGTACAATGTTGTGCAAAACTCTTATCGGTTCCATAATGACCTCCGTATCATTTCTTGATTTTATGCAGTGCGGGAACTATTTTGTCGTGAACAATTCCGATTGAACCCGCAACAAAGCCCTGTGGCAGAATATTGAACATCCTGCCGCCTAATTTTTTGACGGCACTGCGGTTGTCTTTCCACAGCGGTGTGTCTGCCCATTCACTCTTTTGCTTGTAATCAAGATACTGTTTTATCATAGGATGATTGTTGTTTTCAATCCACGGCCTTGTTCCGTCCATAAAACAGGTCGTAAAATGAACAATACAGGGGTTGGAAACTGCGTCAAGCACCTGAGCTTCCGTATAGTACCGACTTGCTTTCTTGGCTCTTTTCACATTTTTGTAATTGAGATAAAAAACAATTGAGTATGCGTTGTAGTTGAGCGGAATAAGAAGCTTGTCCTCGTTTGCGGTGCAGGCATTGAGTACAGGCTGGTCAGCAAAGGAGAGCTGACGATGCGACTGTATAAATTCCTTGAAATTTTCTTCAAGATTTCTTCTGCGGATTTCCGCAAGATTAAGCATAATATTGCCTGCGCTTATATATGTGTCATCGGGTTTCATTCCGATTTCTTTTTTGTAGCTGTCACCGATACAATCATATGCGCCGGCAACAATTTTGTCTTTCATATCAATGTTCCATAACGGCTCAAGAGAGGACATTATCATTGTGTCACAATCAATGTGAATAACCTTGTCAACCCATTCGGGCAACAGACTTGAATAAAAAAGTCTTGCAAATGTGCTGATATTCCATCTTCCGATGTTGATTGATGAGTTTGTCAGCTTTTCAATATCGGAAATGGGAATAAAAGTAATCTGACGGTTAAATTTTTGACACATTGTTGTGAATTTGTCTTTGTTTTCCTGTGACATACCGTTTTCAATCAGGAAAATATTTAGTTCGTCGACAGATTGGTTGCTTTCAAGCAGAGAATACATTGATATTCCCGCAACCATCGAGTAGCTGTCCGAACTCGAATAAACTACATTCATTTTACCCTCCGGGGCTTATATACTAAAACTTATTTAAGATACATTTCCTCATATTCCTTGAACGATTGAAGATTTTTATCTTTGTCGGCAATAATAAGATTTTCAATACCGCCGATTTCATCAAACGGCCATTCAACTCCCAAATCCGGATCGTTGTACATAATGCCGTCGTCATATTCGCCGTAGAATTTTTCACCGCATTTGTATGAAACAACAGACGGTTCAAGCACAAGATAGCCGTGTGCAAAATGTTCGGGAACATAGAGTTCATTCATATTTTCTTCGGAAAGGTAGAATCCCTGCCATTTTTTGAATGTAGGTGATTCGGGACGGAGGTCAACGATAACATCAAAAACCTTGCCCTTAATGCACCGTACCAGCTTTGCCTGTTCGTGAACTCTCTGAAAATGAAGCGCACGAATTACACCCTTGTGAGAAACCGTGTAGAAAACTTCGGCAAGATTGTGTTCAAGGCCGTTAGCCTCAAAAACTTCCTTTGAGTAGTCCTTTATAAATGCACCTCTGATATCGGTTGCACAGAACGGTTTGATGAGGTATGCACCCTCAAAGTCCGTATTGCAAAATTCAAATTTCTGTATCATTAAAATACACCTTACTTTAAAAACTAATTGAGTGATTTAAGCCATTCCATTGTTTTTGAAACACCTTCGGCAAAAGAAACCGAGGGCTTGAAATAACAGTCTGTTTCAATATCGGCTGTATCAAATGCCTCAAGCGGCATATTTACTCCCGTAAAAGGTACATCGCCGAAAATCGGCTTTGCTTCGGGGGCAAGCGTCTGTTGCATTTCAAGAATAAATTCTTTAAGAGGTCTTGCGTTTCCGCTGCCGATTGTATATTCCTTGTTAGGTTTACCGTATTTTCCGATTGCCTCAAACGCTCTTGCAACATCGTCAATATAGATGAAGTCATAGTTCTGTGTTGCGGCGGTGAACTGCAACGGCTCATTTGCAATAATTTTGCGGATTGTAGAATTTACAAAACGGGGCGAAAGCTCACCGACGCCGTATGCGTTTGTGATAACTGCCCAACAGAGGTCAATTGAAAGGCTGTTTGCAATCGGCTTGCAAATTGCTCTTGCAATCAGCTTGCCTGCACCGTAAATGTACGGAAGTCCGGGCTTGCTTTCCTGAGTGTAAACAGCGGTGTAGGTTTCCTTTTCCATTATTGAACCGGCATTTACAAACTTTTTGCACTGCATTTTGTCGGCTGTTCTTAGAGCACGAGCGGTCCACAGGGCGTTTTGCAGCTGAACATTTTCATCGCATCTGAGCGATCCTGCCGAGCCTACCCATGCAAAGTGGTAGAAAACATCAATATCTCTGTCAGAAATCATGTCAGCCAAGGTTTCAATCTCATCAAGCTCGCAATACACAATTTCAATGCCGCTGAGATTCTTTATGTTATCAATGTTTTCGTTTTCATCCTTAACAACGGCAAACACCTTTATACCGTCGGCACAAAGCCTTTTGCAGACATTTGAGCCAATAAAACCGTTTGAGCCTGTTACAATTGCCTTTTTCATAAGTAAACCTCTTTTTATATTTGCCGTATGATTATTTCAGAAATTCTTCAATCTGCCTATCCATACAGCCTCTTACATTGCCGTTTTCCATATAACAGCATGACCATTCGACCGTTTTTTTCACTGCATCATCAACATGCCAATGAGGTTTCCAGCCAAAAACAGTCTTGAGTTTTGAGCAGTCAAGCTTGAGAAAATTAGCCTCGTGGACTGCATTCTTTTCACTTTTGTCAATCCGGTTTATATTGCCGGCATATTTTACAAACAAGTCAACAAGCTCGCCTGTTGTTATGCAGTCGCACTCGTCAGGACCTACATTATAACAGTCGGCAAACTTAATGTTCCCGTACTGGGCTTTTGCAATCATAAGATATGCATAAAGCGGTTCGAGAACATGCTGATACGGTCTTGTGGAATGCGGATTGCGGACGATAATATCCTCGCCCTTTTCCAACGCCCTCACGCAGTCGGGAATAATTCTGTCGTTTGCAAAATCTCCGCCGCCGATAACATTGCCTGCTCTCGCTGTGGAAATCGCCGTTCTTCCGTCGGCAAAGAAAGAATTTTTGTAGCTGTGGGTTACAAGTTCCGAGCAACTTTTGCTGTTTGAATACGGATCAAACCCGTCAAGCGGTTCGTTTTCACGATATCCCCATTGCCATTCCCTGTTTTCATAAACCTTGTCGGTTGTAACATTGAGAAACGATTTCACACAGCTTGACTGCCGTACACACTCAAGAATGTTGACCGTTCCCATAACATTTGTTTCATATGTATATGCAGGCATTTTGTAGCTGTCACGCACAATCGGCTGAGCCGCAAGATGAAGTACAATCTCAGGCTGTGCCTCATCAAATGCCTTTTTAAGCGAATCAAAATCACGGATATCTCCGATAACCGATTTTACATCGCTCTCGATATTTGCAATCTCAAAAAGTGACGGTGAGGTTGGCGGATTAAGCGAATAACCCGTTACATCCGCACCGGCATTTGCAAGCAGTTTGCAGAGCCAACTGCCCTTGAATCCTGTGTGTCCCGTAACGAACACTTTTTTACCTTTATAAAAATCAAGCATCATTCCGACCACACTTTCCAAGGAGCGGTACGGTCGTTCCAAAGCTTTTCAAGACGCTCCTTGTCACGCAATGTGTCCATACACTGCCAAAATCCGTTATGCTTGCAGCACATAAGCTGACCTTCTCTTGCAAGCTGTTCCATCGGTTCACGCTCAAACATAACCGTATCGTCTTTTATATAATCCAAAACCTTCGGCTCAAGCACCATAAAGCCTGCGTTAATCCAGCCTGAGTCAATATCGCTTTTTTCACGGAAAGCTCTGACTTCGTTGTTTTCGGCCAAATCAAGCACACCGAATCTGCTTTCGGGTTTTACGGCTGACATAGTTGCAAGCTTGCCGTGTTTTTTGTGAAAATCAAGCAGAGCGTTTATATCAACATCGGAAACACCGTCGCCATAGGTCATAAAAAACGGTTCGTCTCCGATAAAATTGCGAATCCTTTTAAGTCTGCCGCCCGTCATCGTATCAAGACCTGTGTCAACAACAGTAACCTTCCATTTTTCGGCTCTTTTGTTATGGACGATAATCTTATCATCCTGAGTAAAATCAAAGGTGATATCGGATGTATGAAGAAAATAGTCGGCAAACCATTCCTTGATTACATGCTGTTTGTAACCTGCACATATGATGAACTCATTCACACCGTAGTGGGTGTATAGCTTCATAATGTGCCACAAAATAGGCATTCCGCCGATTTCAATCATTGGTTTAGGTTTGAACTGGGATTCCTCGGAAATTCTTGTTCCGTATCCTCCTGCGAGTATAACTGCTTTCAAAACTCTGCCTCCTTAAACAGCGCCCTCACCCTTGAAAACAGAGGTGATAGTTTTGAGAATAATTTTCAGGTCAAAGCAGACAGAGCGGTTTTTGATATAGCAAATTTCCATTGCCCTTCTGCGTGTGTATGTAGTACAGCTTCTGCCGTTTGCCGCCCAGAAACCCGTAAGCCCCGGCTTAACGCTCAAAAGCATATCACGGTAGTTGCCGTAAATTTCAGTTTCAACCTCCATAACGGGTCTTGGTCCTACAATAGAGATGTCGCCTTTTAAAATATTGAAAAGCTGAGGCAACTCGTCAAGGCTTGTTCTTCTCATAAATTTGCCGACCTTTGTTACTCTGGGATCGTCTTCAAGCTTGAAATTTCTTTCATACTCAGCCTTCTGCTCGGGAGTAAACTGTTTGATAAGATCTTCGGCATTCGTTACCATACTTCTGAATTTATATATGTTTAAGGGCTTTCCGCCTTTTCCTACACGCCTATGAGTAAAAAATACAGGACCTTTGTCTGTTGTTTTGATAGCTACTGTAAGAATTAAAAAGACAGGCGACAATATAATCAGAGCGGCTGACGAGCATATGATGTCAAAAATCCGTTTAAAAAAATCATAAACGGGCTTTTGTTCAGTTGTATGTCCGCTTGATGACGCACTTTTGTTTATGCTTTTTACGGATTCCATTTTTCCCCTCCGTGGGCAGGACTAGCCTGTTAGTTTATGTTTGCAAAGGCGGTTTGGCATCAGTCATTTGTTGATGTCTTGTAATATCCGCCGTATCTTGAGTAATAGCCCTTGCCCTTACGGGTTTCGTGAGGCTTTACACGGTTAAGAATAACACCGAGAATTTTTGCGTTGGTTCTTTTGATAACTTCAACTGTTCTTGAAAGCTCGGGATATGTTGTTGAGTTACTTCTTGCAATAATAACAACACCGTCAGACGCCTTCATAATAGGCAGGGCGTCAATAACAACGCCGATTGGCGGAGTATCGAAAATAATGTAGTCGTAATTTTTTTCAAGAGTTTTGATAAGGTCAAACATGGATTCACTCGCAAGAAGCTCTGACGGGTTCGGCGGAATAGCGCCGTATGTAATTGCCTTGAGATTCTCGATTTTTGTATCCTTTACAATATCCTCAAGCGAACATTCCTCGTTGAGGTAGTTTGTAAGACCGGGAGTAGGTGTGATTTTTAAAGCTGTGTTAACTCTCGGACGGCGAAGGTCACATTCAACAACGATAACCTTTGTGCCAACCTGCTGAGCAAGAGCAGATGCAACATTGATTGAAGTTACGGTTTTGCCCTCACCTTTTGTTGAAGAAGTAAAGGCTACCTTTTTACAACCCTTTTTGAAAATTGAGTATGCGATGTTTGTTCTTGCTGTTTTGTATGATTCACGAACCTGAAAGCCAAGTGCCTCGGTGTCGATTGAACGGTCGATTTTAGTCTTTTTCATTGCAGTTTCACTCCTTTAACAATTAATAACCCGATTCGTAGTTACCGTACTTCTTTTCGGCTGCCTTCTGATTTGAAAAATATTCAAAGTCGGGAATAGCGGCAAGCAACGGAAGGTCAAGAACGGTTGTCATTTCATCATTGTACTTGATTTTAACATCAAGGAAGTCACGGACGAATGAAATGATGAGTGAAATAATGAGACCTGCGGCGAAAGCTATCATAACATTTCTCGAAACATTCGGGGATGTAGGAGCTTTCGGTGTTGTAGCCTTGTCAACAATTTTAAGCTTTGCATTGTCCTTTACATTGGCAATTGTATCTGGTGCAATTTTTGCAATTGCGTTGCCTATGTTTTTTGATTCGGACGGACTGCCCGAATTTACAAGCGCCTTAAAAACCTCGGTATCTTCAATGCTTTCAAACTTAATCATTGATTTAAGCTGTGACGCCGTGTATTTTTCGTTGAGTTCCTTTGAAACGGAATTGTAGAAAGAATTTGAATCGAGCAACTCGATATAGGTGAGAACAAGATTCTTTGCGTAGTTGATACTCTGATAGTCGTCATAAGCCGACTGGCTTTTGTAGTTGGTTTCAACATAAAGCTTTACGGTTGATGTATATGTTTTCTGAACCAAAAATGTTGTTACAAAATATGACGCAGCCGCACATAAAAGCGACAGCACCGCAATAAACACAATATTTTTCTTGATAATTCTCGTTATGTCCTTGAATGTTATCTCCATTAAATTACTCCTCTTCTCGGCTTTTGTACGCTTATGGCAAGATAATGCTACAGTCGACACGAAAGTGCTGCAGGCGAAAAACGGCACAAAAGCACAAAATAATTTTAAACATTTACTACTATTATATTTTAAATCAGTAAAAAAATCAATATGAACAAAGGGCTCAATAAAGGAAAAAAGATGTCTTTTTTTGCAGAATATGCGATTGCTCTGTTTTTTATATATACAAAACGCACATAAAATATAAGATTATTTTGTTGCAGTTAGCTGTTAAGCACATAAATAACGAATTGAAATAAAGTTCAGGTTAAATTTGCAAAAAAAAATAAACAAAAATACGGTGAATAACCGATAAATTTTCTACTTATATATTAGTATGTCACAATATGTCATAATAAGAAAACAATTACAGAAAAAGGTGTAGGGTAAGCAGAAGAAGAAATTCATAAATCGGTAGGCGTGTTTTTATGCAAAAGGCAAGTGTACAAATGAATTAAAATACAAGATTAGAGAAAACTATGCAGTGCATAAATGATTTAAAACAGCATAATGCACAATGAAAATGCCTGATTTGACAACAGGATTGTAATTTTTCCGAATATAACAAATATTTATAATAAAATGCTTTACAAAATGCGAAATGTGGTGTATAATACTGTACAAAGAAGTTAAATGGTGAAGTTTTCCATTGTGTTCCCTGCAGTTTTCGGCTTGCAGATGCGCATTATGCCAATGAATCCGTGAAGCTTCTTGCTGATGAAAACAAAATAAAATACAAGGTGGTATGAACTATGAAAAAGTTATCAGCAATGTTAGTAGCGTTCATCCTTGTTGCAGCAACTGCTTTCACTGCTTTTGCAGCAGGAATCAATGACAGCGAACAGGCTGTTCTCAACGAACTCAAGACATCTGTTAAGATGAACGGTTCAGAGATGGTTATTCCGAGCGAGTTTGTAAACCAGGCTGAAAACTACTTTAACACAATCGACATGACAGCAGATGAGTCATCTCAGATCGTTGCTGTTCTCAAGAAGGGCGAGAGCTTCCTTGAGAACTCAGGTGCATCTAATATTGCAGATCTCACATTTGCTCAGAAGCAGACACTTCTTTCTTACGGTAAGGAAGTTGTCGGTGTGCTTGGTATGACAATGTCATATGACACATCTTCAAAGAAGCTTACAATTTACGGTAAAGACGGCAAGGTTGCATTCTCAGCTGTTCCTACACTTACAAAGGCAGGCAGTGTTCAGGATAACAGTGTTATCAAGACAACAGGCGCAGAGGCTGACTTCAGCGGCATTATCGCTGTTTCTGCTGTTGCATTTGTAATGGTAGCAGGCGGTGCTTTCTACCTTGCAAAATCTAAAAAAGAAAGAGCTTGATTCTAATGTCTGATAAAAAAATCAGACACGGTCATAAATCAAAGAATGGGAAGAGTTTTATAATTCTTCCCATTATCTTTTGTTTGATAACATATCTTGTGCTGTATCTTGCTTTTGTTCCGTCCTTTTCACCTGTGATTTCGGCAGTAGGTATGTTCTTCTCAGATAATGAAAAGGATTATTCAACAGAGTACGATAATATTTTTGTGCCCGTGTCAGAAAACTCAACCGTTCCTACCGTTACGAAAAAGGATTCAAACGGTCAGGAAAAAACTTATGTTAAAAACGACTCCGTTCAGTACCCTAACTACGGAAATCTGTTCGGTGAGCTTATAATCAATGACTGCAATGTTGACGCAAATCTTTTTTTCGGTGACAATGATGTTGCGCTCAGAAACGGTGTTGGCATTTATGCCGGAAGTTTTGTCCCCGGTTACGGCGGAACAATCCTCGTTGCAGGTCATAACAACACTTATTTCAACGGTCTTAAAAACGCAGCAGTCGGTCAGAAGGTTGAAATCAAGACAAGCTACGGTAATTACATCTATGAAATCACCGACACGGCTGTCAAAAAAGCGACTGACAGAACCGCTTATGACCTTTCGGCGGATTATGAAAATCTTATAATGTACACATGCTATCCGTTTGATGCACTCGGTCTTACAACACAGAGATATTTTGTGTATGCAAAGTTAGTGTCGGGTACTCCGATTGATAAGGAGGCGAACTGATGAATTCTAAAGTAAGACATATTATTTACGGAATAATTTCGTTCGTTCTCTCGTTTGTACTGTTTTTGCTTTCGTTTGCAATTGTTCTTCAGTCAACAATCCTCAACCCATCGTATATTATGGATAATATGAATACGAGCAACTATTTTGTTGACAAGCGTGACGAAATCAAAGAGAGCCTTGTTGACCTCGGTTATGCGTCGGGACTTGATGAAAAGTTTTTTGAAAATGTTGTTGACGAAGTGACAATTCACGATAATACACAGGCCTATCTCAACAGCTTTTATGCAGGCGAGGAGGCTAAGATTGACACAACAGCGTTTAAGCAGAAATTCAACAGCGAGCTTGACAGCTACATAAGTAAGAATAATCTCAAGGTTGCAAACGATGGGAGCAGAGAATATCTCATCAATCAGGCCGCTAACATTTATGCGGCGGCGCTCAGAATACCGCTTTTTGCCACACTTTCTGTTTATCTCATCGCATTGAAAAATATGATGCCGTTGATTATCGGCGGTCTTGCAGTCCTTGTCGCAATTCTATGCGTAATCATCATCTTTACAAATCGTTGGAAGCACAGAGCGGTAAGGTATATCTGTTATTCAACATCTGCGGCATTCCTTACGGTTGGTATAATTCCTGCGGTGTTGCTTTCAACAGGCTATATGAGCAAGATTAATATTGATTCAAGGGCGTTCTACAATCTATTTGTTCTGGGTATGAACAATATTCTTATCGCCGTTGCAATCTGTTCTGCAATCTTTTTTATAATTTCAGTCGGACTTTTCTTTCTGCACAAGAGTATGCGCAGACACGCAAGTGAAGACTGATAAAGTTGAAAGTTGAAAATTACGGCGAGTCGCCGTTCCCCGTTCGAGAAGGTAGTTAGATAAACGAATTGCATCAGATGCCCGAAAAGGTTCTGATGCAATTTTTGTTTTTATAATCAAATTCAATGTTAATTTGTAGCGAGAATCAATGTTCTTCCGCAAGCAATCGTTCAAATTTTATGTTAAAATAAATTTTGTGAATGTCGCAAATTTGTACGCATTGCGTGTAATCTTATGCGTTGTATATAGTCAGGCAAACACGGTTAGTCCCTACGAAAATAAAAAAAACACGGTCGGAATCCTTGCTGGAAAACCGACCGTGTTTTTTATGAATTAATCATCAATATTGTAAAATCGTTTTGCGTTGTCGCAGGTAATTTGCAGAAGTTCCGATATGCTCATATTGCGCAGAGATGCGATTTTTTCTGCGGCATAGACAATCATAGAGCTGTCGCAACGCTTGCCACGGAACGGCACGGGCGCCATATACGGAGCGTCGGTTTCAAGCAAAAGCCTGTCAAGCGGAATTTCCGAGGCAACCTCAAGACTGTGACGGGCATTTTTGAATGTAACAACACCGCCGAGGCTGATGTACATTCCCATACGAACCGCTTCACGCATAAGCTCAACACTGCCCGAAAAGCAATGAACCAGCGCATTCGGTTTGTATTTTCTCAGAAGGTCGTACACATCACCGTGAGCCTCACGATCGTGAACTATAAGCGGCATTTCAAGGTCAAGAGAAAGCCTGATCTGTTCCTCAAAAACACGCTTTTGCAAGTCTTTCGGAATGTCCCAATGATAATCAAGCCCTGTTTCGCCGATTGCGACAACCTTTTTATGTTTTGAAAGCTGTGCAAGCTGTTCAAGATAATTGTCCGGAATATTTTCGAGATTTTCGGGATGAAATCCGACTGCGGCATACATAAAATCATATTTTTCGGCATATTCAATGCAGGTTTTTGCCGTTTCAAGGTCAACCGCATTGTTGACAATTCCGCACACACCCTTTGTGTGAATGTTTTCCAAAAGCTCAAAACGGTCATCGTCAAACCATTTGTCGTCATAATGCGCATGCGCATCAAAAATGTTGTTGTAAAGTGACATCGGTGTATCTCCCTAAAAGTATGGGCGGTCATTGACCGCCCATATTGATGAATTTATATGTCCATACACATATGTTTTGATATAACATATGTGTATTCAATTTTGCACGCAATGCGTGCAATCGTGTGCAACGCACACGAACGGGAGAACACGGTTCTCCCCTACAGTTACGCTCGGGCATAAATAGTTTTTAATTTATCAAACTGTCTACACGAAAGGGGAACGGCGACTCGCCGTGCGGGCATAGATAGTTTTTAATTTATTAAACTGTCTACACGAATTGGGTGCAGCGACTCGCCGTCTGTCTACACGAACATAAATCAACAGATTTTTGAGCCGACAGGCATATTGTCAACAAAAACAACCTTTAAATCATCGCCGTGAACTGCAGAAAGAATCATACCACAGCTTTCAACACCGCAAAGCTTTGCAGGCTTGAGGTTCTGAACAAGAATAATCTTTTTGCCGATAAGTTCCTCGGGCTTGTAGTAGTTTGCAATACCGCTGACAACGGTTCTGTCCTTTACACCGTCAAAAATTGTGAACTGTAAAAGCTTTTTGCTCTTTTTAACGGGTTCGCAGGTCTTAACCTCGCACACACGGAGGTCAACCTTGGCAAAGTCATCAATGCCAATCTGTGCAACACCCTCAAGCTCTTCACGGAGTGCCTTTGTTTCTTCACTTTCACCCTCGTTGTTCTTGATAATGCTGTTGAGTTCTTCAATTTCCTTTTCAACATCAATTCGTGGGAAGAGTGCATCTCCCTTGTGAACCGTGACATCAGCAGGAAGTACACCGAACTTGTCGCAGTTTTCGTAGCCGGCACATTTTTCACAAGCACCAATCTGCTCAAGAGCCTTTGGCATTGTTGTTGGCATAAATGCCGAAAGGAGGGTGCAGGCAATACGGATTGCCTCAAGAAGGTTGTAGAGAACCGTTGCAAGTCTTGCTTTCTTTGTTTCGTCCTTGGCAATAACCCACGGAGCGGTTTCATCAATGTATTTATTTGCACGGGAAACAAGCTTGAATATTTCGGCAAGTGCGTTCTGGAGCTGAGTCTTGTCCATGAAATCGTCAACCTTTGCACGGAGCGATGTTGCGGTTTCGATAAGGTCATCGTCAAATTCGCCGCTCTCACGCTCTGTGGGAAGTGTGCCGCCGAAATATTTCTGAACCATTGCAACTGTTCTTGAAACAAGGTTGCCAAGACCGTTTGCAAGGTCGGAATTGATACGGTTAATCATAATTTCGTTTGAGAACGAGCTGTCTGCACCGAGAGCCATTTCACGCATAATGTGATAACGGATTGCGTCAGCACCGTAACGCTCGCCGAGTACAAACGGATCAACAACATTGCCGAGTGACTTTGACATCTTCTGTCCGTTGAAAGTAATCCAGCCGTGAACGGCAAGATGCTTTGGAAGCGGAAGGTCAAGAGCCATAAGCATTGCAGGCCAGATGATAGCGTGAAAACGCATGATGTCCTTTGCTACCATATGAACATCGGCAGGCCAGTATTTGTCAAATTCGTCAAATTTTTCATTCTTGTAGCCGAGAGCGGAGATGTAGTTTGAAAGTGCGTCAATCCAAACATAAACAATATGCTTTTCGTCAAATGTAACCGGAATGCCCCATTTGAAGGTTGTTCTCGATACGCAAAGGTCTTCAAGTCCCGGCTTGATAAAGTTGTTTACAAGCTCAACAGCTCTTGTCTTTGGCTGTAAATAGTCTGTTTCCGTGAGGAGCTTTTCAATTCTGTCGGCAAAAGGTGACATCTTAAAGAAGTATGCCTCTTCCTTTGCCTCTGTAACCTCTCGTCCGCATTCGGGGCATTTGCCGTCAATAAGCTGGCTTTCTGTCCAGAAGCTTTCACAGGGGGTGCAGTATTTGCCCTTGTATTCTCCCTTGTAGATGTAGCCCTTGTCATACAGCTCCTTGAAAATTTTCTGAACTGTTTCAATGTGGTAATCGTCTGTTGTGCGGATATATCTGTCATAGCTTATGTTCATAAATTTCCATAAGCCTTTGAATGTCTTTACAATTTCGTCAACATACTCTTTGGGAGTAACACCCTTTTCGGCAGCCTTCTGTTCAATTTTAAGACCGTGTTCATCCGTACCTGTAAGGAACATAACATCGTATCCCTGCATTCGTCTGTAACGGGCGATAGAATCGCACGCAACGGTGGTGTAGCAATGACCGATGTGGGGATTGCCTGACGGGTAATAAATAGGCGTTGTAATGTAAAATGGTTTTTTCTGACACATAGTATTTGTCCTCCCTAAAATTCAGCAAATGAGCTGTAACTGTAATTATACCAATTATTGCATATAATTTCAAGAGTTCATGGGATAAACGGAGAATAGTTAATTGTTGTATGCTTAATTTAAAGACAACTGCTTATGATTCATTTCGGTGATATTACTGTCTGAATTCATAAATAATCGTGTTAAAGTGTCGGTTTAAAGCGAAATAATGCCGAACTGCGCAAGTGTGTAGGAAATTAAAATGAACACAAGGCAGATTGGAGCTATATATTTAATCATAACATCAAACAAAGCCCTTCTGCTGAAACGCTCGCCGTTCCTTGTGATTTCGTCTGCAATAGTCTTTGGCTTGATAACCCAGCCGATGAGAATACAAGTGCAAAGTGCGACAATCGGCATAATAATGCTGTTGCTCAAGAAGTCAAAGAATGTAAGGAAGTCCATTCCGAGAATCTTAACATTTGACCATACACCGTTGCCGAGTGATGACGGAATCCCCATAATAAGGCAGATGACGATAACGATAAGACAGGACTTGATTCGTGTAAGCTTGAACTTGTCCATAAGCGAAGAAACAATTGCTTCCATTACGGAGATTGAGCTTGTGATAGCCGCAAAGAATACAAGAACAAAGAACAAAAATCCGATGATTCCGCCGGCAGGCATTTCGTTGAATACCTTTGGAAGTGTGATGAACATAAGTCCGGGACCGCTTGCACCAAGACCTTCTTCACCGCTGAATACATAAACCGCAGGAACTACCATAAGACCTGCGAGAAGTGCAACGGCTGTGTCGAAAATCTCAATTTGGTTAACCGACTTTGTGAGGTTTACCTCATTCTTTGTGTATGAACCGTAGGTTACCATAATTCCCATTGCAATGCTCATTGAGAAGAACAGCTGACCGAGTGCCGCCGCAAATGTCCAAATTGACAGTTTGCTGAAATCGGGAATGAGGTAGTACGAAACACCCTCCATTGCGTTCGGGAGCGTGAGTGTGTAGATTGAAATTCCGACTGTCAGAACAAGCAGAACAGGCATCAAAAATTTGCTCAGTCGCTCAATGCCCTTGTTTATTCCGAGCATAATTACCACTGCACTCAACAGCATAAATATTAAGAAAAACACAATGGGTGACAACGGGTTGGAAATAAAGTCCGAGAAAAAGTTGTCCTGTGCCGCAGGGGCAACAAGTCCCTGTGCATAAACGCACATATATTTTGTAACCCAACCGCCGATAACGCAGTAGTACGGAATAATGATTGTAGGAACAAGCGTTGCAAGGTAGCCTAAAAACGAAAATTTGCTGCATAGCTTTTTGTAGGCGAGAATCGGACTTAGCTTTGTTTTTCTGCCGATTGCGATTTCGGCAGTCAAAAGTGAAAAGCCGAATGTAAGCGCAAGGATTATGTAGATAAAGATAAATGTTCCGCCGCCGTACTTAGCTGCATAATACGGAAATCTCCAGAGATTTCCCAAGCCTACTGCACTTCCCGCAGCGGCAAATACAAATCCGAGTCCGCCGGAAAAGCTTCCCCTTTTTTTACTCATGATAATTACCTCTCATTTTCCTTTAGAATTTTTTAAAATCTGTAAATAAAACAATCAACGCAAGTATAACATAATACAGAGATTAAAACAATATTTTTTGAAATTTTTTGAATATTTTGCAAAAAGAAAATTTTGGTTTTATCTTTGCGAATTTTGTCAAATCTATTGCAAATCAATTTTATTTGTGCTATTGTAAAATATATGTAAAGAATGCGTTGTCAAAGGTAAAATTTAGTGCAATTCGCTTGAAATAATTCGTTTTGTATTTTATACTTAATCAGATATATTAAATTGGGTTATATATCAATGTTTTATGGTGGTGAATTATATGTCAAATTCAAAAAACAACAATAAAAAAACATCCGAAAAAGCAAAGCTTATGTCAAAATGGCAAAAGATGCCTTATACTAACAGAGAATTAAGCTGGGTTGACTTTAATGCAAGAGTGCTTGAAGAGGCGTTCAAAAAGACCAACCCAATTATGGAAAGATGCAACTTCCTTTCAATTACGGCATCAAACCTTGACGAATTTTTTATGGTTCGTGTTGCAGGTGTGCTTGACCAGATTCATCACGGCAGAACAAGCCGTGACGCATCGGGCATGACTCCTACAGAGGTTATGGACGGACTTGTTGAAAAAATTCACGAGTTTGCCAAAAAGCAGTACAGCTGTTACAACCGTTCAATAATTCCGTCACTTCGTTCGGCAGGCATTGTGTTCAAAGAGGCTGACGAGCTTGACGGCGACCAGAAAGCGTTTGTTGAGGAATACTTTAAAAAAGTAGTTTTCCCTGTATTGACGCCTATGGCTGTTGATACAAGCCGTCCGTTCCCGATGCTTGCAAACAAAAGTCTTAACATTGCGGTTCGCCTTACAAATGCCGAGAATGAAGAATTTTTCGCATTAGTTCAGGTTCCGTCAATTCTTCCGAGATTTCTTGAGCTTCCGACTCACGAGGGCAGAGCGTTTATTCTGCTTGAAAAAATAATCGCAATGCACCTCGGTGAGCTTTTTGAGCTTTACAACATTAAGCAGTACGATCCTTTCAGAATCACCCGAGATTCCGACCTTGACATTGACGAGGATACCGAGGATCTTATGGCTGAAATTAAAAAGTCAATCAGAAAGCGTAAGAGAGGAGAACCTGTCCGTCTTGAATTCGGCAAGAAATGCAACCGAGAAATTCGTGAATTTCTTGTTGACGCTCTCGATGTTACGGAGCGTGAAATCTACTTTCAGAGAGGTCCTCTTGACCTTACATTCCTTTCAAAATTTGCTCACATTAAGGGCTGCGAGGATATGTGCTTTGAACCTATCGTTCCCGTAAATCCGCCTGCGGAATTCTGCGGTTATGACGATATTTTTGAGGCTATCCGTGAAAAGGACAGACTTGTGCATCATCCTTATGAAAGTTTTGATGTTGTGGTTGATTTTGTCAAAAAGGCGGCAACCGATCCGAATGTTCTTGCCATCAAGCAAACCTTGTACCGTGTCAGCGGAAATTCACCGATTGTTGCGGCTCTTATCAAGGCGGCTGAAAACGGCAAGCAGGTAACTGTTCTTGTTGAACTCAAGGCGAGATTTGACGAGGAAAACAACATTCAGTGGGCAACTAAGCTTGAAAAGGCGGGCTGTCATGTAATTTACGGTCTTACGGGACTTAAAACCCACTGCAAAATTTGTCTTGTAGTACGAAAAGACAAGGACGGAATCAGAAGATATTTGCATATGGGTACGGGTAACTATAACGACAGTACGGCGAGATTCTATACCGATATCGGTATGTTCACCTGTCGTGAAGAATACGGTGTTGACGCATCGTCACTCTTTAATGTATTGACAGGCTACTCAACTCCGCCTGAATACAACAAATTTATCGTTGCACCTCACGGAATGCGTCCGTTCTTTGAGGCTATGATTATTCAGGAAACCGAGAATGCAAAGCTCGGACTTCCAGCCAAAATTACAGCAAAGGTGAACTCGCTTGTTGACCCTGAAATCATCAGCCTTTTGTACGATGCGTCAAATGCAGGCGTAAAAATTGACCTAATCGTAAGAGGTATCTGCTGTCTTATTCCGGGAGTTCATGGATTCAGCGAGAACATCAGGGTAATTTCAATTGTCGGTCAGCTTTTGGAGCATAGCCGAATATTCATATTTGAAAACAATTCAAATCCGCTTTACTATATGGGAAGTGCCGACTGGATGCCGAGAAACCTTGACAGACGAGTTGAGCTTGTGTTCCCTGTTGAGGACGAGAATATCAAAAAGCGTGTGCAGGAGGTTATCACGGTTTCATTTAAGGATACCGTAAATGCACGCCAACAGCTTTCAACAGGTGTATATAAGTCTGTTGACAAGCGTGGAAAACACAAAACAAATTGTCAGAAATTCTTTTCAAAGCTTGCGTTAAAGGCTCAAAAGCAGGCAATGAAAAAAACATATGCGAGCACTGTCGGAACTCCGATTGTACCCGTTGAAGTGAAAAAGGAGGACTCCGAACAATGAAAAGAGTAGGCATTTTAACAAGCGGCGGTGATTGTCAGGGACTTAACGCAACAATCCGTGCCGTTGCAAAAACACTTTATAATCAGCTGGGCAATGATGTTGAAATCATCGGCATTATTGACGGCTACAGAGGTCTTATCTACGGCGAAACAAGAAAGATGAAACCCGAGAATTTTTCGGGTATTCTCACAATGGGCGGTACGATTCTCGGCACATCAAGACAGCCGTTCAAGCTTATGCGTGTTGTTGACGAGAACAGCGTTGACAAGGTTGAGGCTATGAAGAAGAATTACAAAAAGCTTGGTCTTGACTGTCTTGTCGTACTCGGCGGCAACGGAACTCAAAAAACCGCAAATCTTCTTCGTGAAGAGGGACTCAATGTGGTTTCGCTTCCTAAGACAATCGACAACGACCTTTGGGGTACAGACAAGACATTCGGTTTTCAGAGTGCCGTTGATATTGCAACGAATGTAATCGACTGTATCCATTCAACCGCAACATCTCACGGCAGAGTTTTCATTATTGAGGTTATGGGACATAAGGTAGGCTGGCTCACACTTTATGCAGGTATTGCAGGTGGTGCGGACATTATCCTTATCCCCGAAATTCCGTATGATATAGATTCTGTTGTCAAGACAATCAAGGCGAGAACAGCAAGCGGTAAGAACTTCTCAATTCTTGCAGTTGCCGAGGGTGCAATTTCAAAAAAGATTGCCGCTTTGCCTAAAAAGCAGAGAAAAGCCGCTATTGCAGAGATGAAATATCCGTCAATTTCCTATCAGATTGCCCATGATATTGAGGAGGCAACAGGTCAGGAAACAAGGGTTACAGTACCGGGTCACTTCCAGAGAGGCGGCAGTCCCGATGCCTATGACCGTGTGATTTCAACTCGTTTCGGCGTTAAAGCCGCAGAGCTTATTATCAATAAAGACTACGGCAAAATGGTTGCCCTTGTAAATAATAAGGTAGTTGCCGTTCCGCTTGAGGACATCGCAGGCAAGCTCAAGAGCGTTCCGAAAGACAGCGAGGTTGTTGAAACAGCAAGAAAAATGGGCATCAGCTTTGGCGAATGATTTTCACCTTTTGGTTGACATATGCCTTTGTTGTGATAAAAATGAAATCACAATGCAGGAATATATTTCACTCGTTAAGAAAAAACAGGAGTTAAGGCTTAATGGCATACAATGACAATTCCATTAACAGAGATGTAATTTTAAACTATGCCCTTAGCACATATGGAACAGAACCCGAATATCCGTGGGAGAGCAGTCCCGATAATGCGGTTCTGCGGAATACGATGTCGGGCAAATGGTACGCAATAATTATGCGTGTCAAAAGGCAGATTTTAGGGCTTGACGGCGATGGCTTTGTCGATGTGATGAATGTCAAGTGCGACCCGATTTTTGTCGGCTCACTCAGAATGAAAAACGGATTTCTGCCAGCCTATCATATGAACAAGGACAAGTGGATAAGTATTCTGCTTGACGGCTCTGTGAGCAAGGAAGAAATCTTTCCGCTGATTGACGAAAGCTACAATCTTGTTATGCCAAAGGCTAAAAAACGCTCAAAAAACTGACATAATAATCAAGTCGGAAAATCGGTTTTACAATCGGTTTTCCGATTTTTTGTTGTTTGGGCATTAATTGTGTGCAGAAAAGTTGTCTGAAATCTTGCAATGAACGCCTGCTTTTGCTATAATCGTAGTATGTATATGAAAATATGTGCCACGCAGAATGAACGGGGTATTAAATATGAAGTCAGATTTTAAGAAAATTTTAAGAAAAAGAATACTTCCGACCGTGCTTGCGGTTCTTGCATTGTCGGTTTGTTCAATAACCGCCTTTGCGGTAGGAGAGGACGATCCGCAAACTCCCGATCCTCAGCCCGATCCCGTAGTGACGGAGTATGTTCCCGATGAAACCGAACCGCAATACACAGAGTCTGTGCATACCGAGCCTGTTTACACCGAAGCGCCTACAACCGAGTATGTTGAGCCCAAAACGGAAGAACCCACAACTGAGTATGTTCAGCCCGAAACGGAAGCTCAGAAACAGGAAGAAACGCAGTATCAGAATCAGTATGTTGAAACTCAGGCGACCGATTCAACGGAATTTCAGGCTCCGACAATCGCAAAAACAGTCAGCGAAAAAAAGTATTCCACAAGCTACACGGCGGGAATCGTTTCGTGGATTTGCGTAGGTCTTGGAGTAGTTGCAATTGCGGTTGTAATGATCAGCACAAAAGTCGGTGCAAGAAAAAGAATAAGGTAACAGCATTAAATGTGTAAAAATAAAAATATGGATAATCTTAACATCGGCGGTGTTCCGCTGAAATCCCACGCAGTTCTCGCACCCATGGCGGGGGTAAGCGACAGAGCCTACCGTGAGCTTTGCGTAAGATTCGGTGCGGCATACTGCGTAAGCGAAATGGTCAGTTCAAAGGCCCTTTCTTTCAACAGTAAAAAGAGCGAAGAACTGATGGAAATTTCAGACTTGGAGCGTCCTTGCGGAATTCAGATTTTCGGTGATGATCCGAAATGTATGGCTGATGCCGCAAAGCACGCACTTGAAAACAAACCTGATATTATTGATATCAATATGGGATGCCCTGCTCCAAAGATAAGCTCAAACGGCAGCGGAAGTGCATTGATGAAAAATCCTCGGCTTTGCGGAGAAATTGTCAAGGCTGTGACAGCCGTTACCGACATACCCGTAACCGTAAAAATCCGCAAGGGTTGGGATGATGACAGCGTAAATGCCGTTGAAGTTGCAAAAATCTGCGAATCGGCAGGTGCGGCGGCAATCACCGTTCACGGCAGAACAAGACAACAATATTACAAGCCTCCCGTTGATTACGATATCATAAGGGCTGTAAGAGAATCTGTCAGCGTTCCCGTAATCGCAAACGGAGACATTGACAGTGCCGAAAGGGCCAAGGAGGTTATGGACATCACGGGCTGTGACCTTGTTATGATCGGTAGGGCAACGCTCGGAAATCCGTGGATTTTCTCGCAGATTAACGCATACCTTGAAAACCCGAATGTTAAAATTCACACTCCCGACCTTGAAGAAAGGCTCGGTGTAATGATTGAACATATCGGCAAAATGGTTGAATACAAGGGTGAGCATATGGCAATGCTTCAGGCAAGAAAACTTGTAGTCGGCTATTTCAAAGGCATGAAGGGTGCGGCAGCCTTGCGAAATGAGGCAGGAAAAATTAAAACGCTTGATGATTTGTACGAATTAAGGCAAAAAGCCCTTTCGTTGCAATGACATAAATTCAAACAGGATACACAGTATCCTAAAATAAAAATATAAGGGGAATATAACAATGAGTGAAAAAACAAATATCGCTACTCTTGATTACCTCAACGAGTACGATCCCGCAATCGGTAACGCAATGACAGACGAGCTTAAAAGACAGCGCAGAAACCTTGAACTTATCGCAAGTGAAAACATCGTTTCTCCCGCAGTTATGGCTGCAATGGGCAGCTTGCTCACAAACAAATATGCCGAGGGTTATCCGGGAAAGAGATACTACGGCGGTTGTCAGTGCGTTGATGTAGTTGAAGAAATTGCCCGTCAGCGTGCGTGTGAGCTTTTCGGTGCCGAACACGCAAATGTTCAGCCTCACTCAGGCGCTCAGGCTAACACAGCGGTATATTTTGCAATGCTTAATCCCGGTGATACGGTAATGGGTATGAACCTTAACGAAGGCGGTCACCTTACACACGGTTCACCTGTTAATATTTCAGGTAAATACTTCAATTTTGTTCCATACGGTGTTGATCCCGAAACGCACAGAATTGATTATGATAAGGTTCTTGAAATTGCAAAGGACTGCAAGCCTAAGATGATTGTTGCAGGTGCGTCTGCATACCCAAGAATCATTGATTTTGCAAAGCTCCGTGAGATTGCCGACGCAGTAGGCGCATATCTTATGGTTGATATGGCTCACATCGCAGGTCTTGTTGCCGCAGGTGTTCATCCGAACCCTGTTCCGTATTGTGAGTTCGTTACAACAACAACACACAAAACTCTCCGTGGCCCTCGTGGCGGTCTTATCCTCTGCCGTGAAGAATTTGCAAAGCAGATTGACAAGGCTATCTTCCCCGGTACACAGGGCGGTCCTCTTATGCATGTTATTGCCGCAAAGGCTGTTTGCTTCGGCGAGGCATTAAAGCCTGAGTTCAAGGAGTACGGCAAAAAGATTGTTTCTAACTGTAAGGCTCTTGCAGACGGACTTCTCAAAAGAGGCAACAAGCTTGTTTCAGGTGGTACGGACAACCATGTTCTTCTTATGGATCTCCGTGATACAGATGTAACCGGCAAGGAGCTTGAGGCTCGTCTTGACGATTGCTACATCACAGTAAATAAGAACACAATCCCGGGCGAACCCCGTTCACCGTTCGTAACAAGCGGTGTAAGAATCGGTACTGCCGCTGTTACTACAAGAGGTCTTAACGAGGAAGATATGGACAAGATTGCCGAGTACATCACCCTCGTTCTTAACGACTATGAGAACAGCAAGGAAAAGGTTAGAGCAGGTGTTGAAGAAATCTGCAAAAAATATCCGCTTTATGAGTAATCGTGAGTAATAAATTACTCGGGTAGAAAGTAAAAATGAATAATTAAAAAGTCAGTCGGTTGGTATATTGCCAACCGACTGCTTTGCTGTTACAGTTTGTAATATTAAAATATATTATGCCCGAGCGGAAGTTTTTTTTAATTGAAAGTTGAAAATGGAAAATTGAAAATTGTGGTTGGGCAGACAGTTTGCAAAATGCAAATCATTGTCGCCCGACTGTTTTTTTATATATAGAAGTTGTGTTTAAATGTAGGGGAGAACCTTGTTCTCCCGTTCGTGTGCATTGCACACGATGGCACGCAATGCGTGAAAAATTGTGTATACCAAATTAAAACATAACATTCATTACATCAAAAAATATGTAGGCAAACAAAAAGACCGAAAAATTGCTTTTTCGACCTTAAATTAATTTTGATTATTCTGTTTTACTGTCAGAGGCGGTGGGGATTTCACCGTGTTTTTCTTCAAAATCCGCAATTTCATTTTTAATCAGATGAAGAAGATACCAATTCATTGACCTGTCATCATACTTTGCGACATACTCAAATTTACGCAATAAATCTTCATCAATGCGTAGTGACAAATGTTTTGGCTTTCCTTTCATAAAATTGCACCTCAAATGAACCTATTATGGGTTTATTATAAGTCCTTGTTGTGCTATAATGTAAAAGTGAACCCATAATGGGTTCATAAAAAGAGGGAGTGCTTTGTTTATGAAAATTGCGGTTATCGGTTCAAGGACGCTTACAGTCAGAAACCTTGAAAAATATATTCCGAAAGATACAACAGAAATCATTTCGGGAGGTGCAAATGGAATTGAGAGATGTGCAAAGGAATTTGCGGTAAAAAACAATATCAGATACACAGAATTTCTTCCTGAATATAAAATACATGGAAGATATGCTCCGCTGAAACGCAATCTTGAAATCATTGACAATGCAGATTTTGTTTTGGCTTTCTGGGACGGAAAAAGCAGAGGTACTAAATTTGTTATAGATAATTGCAGAAAAATAAATAAACCGATAAGAGTGTTGATTAGCAAAGGATGTTTATAACATAATGTTATTGCCACATATTACATACTGTTTTCGTCACTCAAAAGTTATGCGTACAAACAAAAATGCATCGGAGCCTTGTTCGGGCGACCGATGCAATTCATTTATCATATTATTTTTTCAAAAGTTATACCATAGGAAACCACATCGGAACTACGGTATTGAAAATAAGGACAGAGCAGATTCCGCAGGTTAAGCCTAAAATCATACCGGCTATAACATCCGTGAGGTAGTGAACACGCAGATAAATTCTTGAAAACGCAATCAACATTGCAAGCATAAGAATCGGCATAAATGTTATGACTCTGCAACGCATAAGCGCAACCCCGACCATTGCAAACGATGCCGTCGTGTGACCTGACGGAAACGAGTAGAATCTCGGTCTGTCAATAAGCTGTTCGTCATCATCAAGGGTGTGGCAAGGTCGCACACGCTTTACTATATGCTTGATAATAATTTCTCCCATAAGGTGAGCCCACGCAAGTCCGAACACAAAGTTTGCACCTGTTGCCCTCCAGTTGGAGTTTATAAGAAACGGCAGGCAGATTGCCCACCATACAATACCTGCATTGCCTGCACGAGATGCAGTAATCATTATTTTGTTTAGTGCCGGCTTATGAATTCGGGATATGTTATCAAGTACCCTGTTGTCAATGTTTTGAATTCTGCCAAACATAAACACAACTCCTGTTCGTAATATTTATCCTGTCTGTCGCAAAATATGCTTGCAAAACAGGCTGATTCAGCATTCTATCATTACTCATACAGGTTCATTATAACACATTAAAATTCATTTGAACAGATATTTTGCAAAAATTTTACTTAATTTTCAGATTCACCAAATGTGCAATTGACGGGATATTTGCCCCCTGTCCGCTTGATGTCGGACTCATGAGCGCACCCGTTGCCATAAACAGGATGTTTTGAATGAGTCCGTTTTGAAAATCGTCCATAATTTTTGAACAAAGAACCGATGCGGCGCATCCGCAGCCCGAACCGCCTGCATGAACATCCTGATTGGAGCGTTCAAAAATCATCAGTCCGCAATCGTTGTGTTGTTTTCTTATATTGATTCCGTCACGCTCAAGCAAATCATAAAGTGATTTACTGCCGACTTCGCCCAAATCACCCGTAATAATCATATCGTAATCCTCGGGCGATGTTTTGGTATCCTCAAGATAACATTCAAGGGTCTGAGCTGCCGCCGGAGCCATTGCCGCCCCCATGTTATTGGCGTCGCTTACACCGAGGTCAACTATTCTGCCGACTGTCGCTCTTGCAACGCAGATTCCTTTTTTAAGGCTTTTCAGAATACAGCTTCCCGCACCCGTAACTGTCCATTGTGCGGTTGGAGTGCGAACTCCGCCGTATTCAAGCGGAAAACGGTACTGCCGTTCCGCCGATGCAAAGTGTGACGAGGTGACGCAGGCGGAAACTTTTGCTCCGCCGCTTTCAACGGCAGATGCCGCCATAATAAGACTTTGCGCCATTGTTGAACACGCTCCGTACTGCCCAAGATACGGGATTCCGAATTTCATAAGTCCAAAGCTTGATCCGATGCATTGGTTGAGCAAATCTCCTGCGAAAACGCAGTCAACCTCGTTTGCGTGTGTTTTTGAACGCTCCAGAGCTTTTTCAAGAGCTTCGCCCTGAAACATACTTTCCGCCTGTTCAAAGGTGTCACAGCCGTCATAGCTGTCGTAAATAATCTTGTCAAAATAGTTTTTAAGGGGACCTTCGGCTTCCTTTTTTCCGACAACCGCCCCCCAGCCGGCAATAACAGGCTGGCTTTCAAAAGCAATTGTATATGCACCTGTTCGTTTTATCATACAAAAAACTCCCTTCCGCTTTTATTATCTGCGAAAGGGAGTTTTTTATTATTATCGGAAGTTGTTTTGCTTAATTATTCTTCGCCTGATTCAGATTCTGTAGGCGTCGGTTCGGGATCGGGTTTTGGCTGTGGCTCGGTTTTTGATTCCGAACTTGACTGGCTTGATGAACTGTGGCTCGATGAGCTTGATGAGCTTGATGATGAACTGCTGCTTGAATGACTTGATGAAGAACTGCTTGAATATGACGGTTCACTGTATGATGACTGTGGACTTGATGAGCTTGAACTGCTGTCGTCATTCTTTGAAACCGTTTCATCTGGGATTACAACATCATCACCGTATTTTGCACGGGGATCGTTATTGGCATCAATGAAAACATAGCCGTTTTCGGTATCATAAGTTGACGAACCGAGTGACTCGGAATCAATCTCCTTGCCGTCCTTGTAATAAACTCTCCAAGCCTTTACCGTGTAGCTTGAACTACCCTTATTCGTGAGCTTGTTGCGAGTCATAATAAGGTCGTATGAATCCGATTTCCAACCCCAGAATGAAACATAAAGTGTGTTGTCAACAACCTTACACTCAAGGAACATCTGGTAATCTGTCGGGTTAGAAAGTTTAAGGTCAAGGTTGCCGTAGTCGATTGTTGCGTCAAGACCTGTGGGAACATAGCTTGATGCCCACTTGTGACAATAACGCTCCTCAACCTTCATGTTGGCTCTGACAGCCGCATTGTAGATTGTTGAACTTGACTGACAGATACCGCCGCCGACACCGATGTCGGACTTACCGTTTGAAATTACACCTGCCGGCTTGTAGCCGAGAGATTCAAGGTTTGAGTTGCCTGTGCATTTGTTGAATGACCAAGTTGCACCGGGTTCAATAACCGAACCGTTGCAGGCTTTGAGCGAAACACGCATATTTTCTGTTCCGTTTTCCGTATTGGTGGAAACGGTTTCATATGTTGAAAGAAGAACGATGTTTTTCTTCAAATCGTCAACCGTGATTTTTGCATTTGTTTTTTCAACATCGGCAATAATTCTGTATTCGCTTGCACCGCTTGCAAACACACCCTTAAACTGATTTGCAAGGTCTGTTTCGTTTACTTTCTGTCCCTGTGACGCCTCTGCATATTCAAAACGCTTTTTTTCGTAGGGGTGGAACTTTGAAACTCTTGCGTTCTCAGCCTCTTTGTAATTTTTCTTTGCAACCTTCTTTGCTGCTTCGTCAACACTTTCTGCGGTTACGGTAGCTGTTACTGTGTAACTCTTTTTGGCTGTTGAAGTTTCAACAGACGGATCGGTTGCTTCATTTTTGATTTCATTAAGTACAGACTCAATGTCATAAGTATATTTGAAATCCTTTTCGGTCACTTTACTGATGACTCCGTTTACATCAACCGAAATGTCAAGAGGCTTAATAAAGCTTTCTTCCTTTTCTTCAAGAGCTTTTTTTGCCTCGTCGTATGTTTTTCCCGAAATTGAAACACCCGAAACGGTTGTTCCGTCAGGAAACTTAAACTCACCGGCAATAGCCTCCTCAACGCTGTTGAACAGGTTTCCTCCGAAAATGCAGAAACCTGCCACACCGAGAGCTACTGCAACTGCGGCAACGGATGAAATGATGATTGCAAGCTTTTTCTTGCTTTTCTTTTCGCCTTTAGCCATACGACCGCCCGCTGAATGTTTTCCTTTCTTGTTATCAGACTGCTTGTTGCCGTCGCAGTTGATGTCAACAAGATCTTCATCAACAATAAGAATATCGTCCATAAAATTCCTGTTCAAAAAAATTCACCTCATATATACCCAATAATTGCCCTTTGAAAACCTACTGCATTTGATTTTCAAAAAGGAAAACGCTTTTATTACTTTCTTTAATTACCCTATACTGAAATATATTACAGTACAGTCTTTATTTTACAATATAATTTTAAAAAAATAAAGTGTGAAAACACAAAATTTAGAAATTATTTTTATAGAAATTTAAGCTCTTTTTACCAAAAGATTTTAGCAATATTTCCGACTCGTATTCCGAGTGTGAATTTTTACCGCCTTAAAAGCTCGGAACAGTTGCCCAATTAAAAAACACAAACGAAAATTTAATTATTTTTATTTAAAATTCAGATGAAATGCAAAAATAATCTATTGAAATACTTGCAGATTAAAAGTATAATAGTAAAAGCACCCCTATGTGCAAAACCGTTTTCGGTTATTTTGAATTACGGAGAACTGATATGAAAATAATCATCTTCACAGCATCAACAGGCGGAGGGCATAAGAGAGCCGCCGCGGCTATTGAGGCAAAAATAAAAGCCGTCAGTCCCGACACAAAGGTCAAGGTTATTGACGCCATGAAGACAATCGGCAGGGTATATGATAAAACCGTTTGTGACGGCTATCATTTTATGGCAACGAAAATTCCAAAGGTTTACGGCAAATTCTATAAGATTACCGACAGAAGAACCCTTATGTACAAGGCTGTTATGCAGTCCAACACAATGATGTCGGAAAAGCTGCTTGACACAATCAATGAATACAAGCCCGATGCAATTATTATGTGTCATCCGTTTGTCACAACAATGATTTCAAAGCTTCGCCGTCAGCACAAGATTGATGTTAAGGCAATCAGCCTTATAACTGACTATGACGCACACAGAACATATATTGTTCCGTATGTTGATGCATATGTGCTTGCAGAGCCTGATATGGCGACAAAGCTTATTAATGAATACGGTGTTGACAAGAGCATAATATATCCGCTCGGCATTCCGATTTTTGACCGTTTTACAGAGCCTTTTGACAAAAAGGCGATTTGTGAGCGTGAAGGACTTGATCCCGACAAGCCTACAATTCTGCTTATGGCAGGTTCCTTCGGTGTTACAAGCGTGCTGAGCTTCTACAAAGCTCTTGCGGAGCAAGCTCCCGAAATGCAGTTTATTGTTATCACCGGCAGAAACATCAAGCTTTTTGCAAACCTTGAAAAGGTAATTGAAGAAACGGGTATGCAGGACAACACAAAGCTTTTGTACTTTGTAAAAAATGTTGAGGATTATATGCACATCTCAGACCTTATTGTTACAAAGCCGGGCGGACTTACCGTTACTGAAAGCCTTGCCTGTTCGCTTCCCATGGCAATCTACAGCGCATTTCCGGGTCAGGAACGGGACAATGCGGAATTTTTACTCAACAAGGGTGCGGCAATTATGCTCCGAAAAAAGACAGGTGCAGATGATATCGTAAACCTTGTTAAAGACAAAGAAAAACTTGATGAGATGAAGGAAAAGTGCAGAGAGTTGCACCGCCCCGATTCGGCAGAAAAAATATTCAGACTGGCGCAAAAGCTTTGTAACGATTCCAAAGGGGGAAATGACAAATGATGAAAAAAGCACTCTCTGTTGCATTGTGTCTTCTTATGGCAGGCACGGTGCTTACTGCGTGTTCAAATCCCGATGAATTTTCGGACAGCGAAAACCTTTCGCTGAAATACACACGCTCCGACAAAACCGATGATACATTTAATTATGCCGACGGTGCAGAAACCGCCCCGTCATCATATGATACCTATTCCGCAAAAATAACCGATTTTGAACTCAGGCTTTTCAGAAACCGTCACAAAAGCGGTTCGTATGTATTTTGTCCCGCAAATGCGGTTCTTAATCTTGAGGCTATGGCTAACGGTGCGTCGGGCGATACTCAGGAAGAAATCACCAATGCACTTTGCAGCGGTGTGTCGCTTGAAAATATGAATCAATGTGCGTCATATTTTGCGAGCCGTATTCAATCGGTTGCGTCTTCGGACAAATCGCCCGAAAGCTCGCAAAGCTCTGAAAAAGATTCCGAAAAGAACAGCGGCAAAAGCTTTGTAAAGCTTTGCAATTCGCTGATTTCAAATGACAATGCCGACATTATGACGGGCTTTTTGAAGACAACAAAGGACTATTATGACACTGATGTTCTGCGTTTTAATTTTTCGGACAGCGACGCTTTGAAAAAGCTTGATAAAAAATATGCCGATTTTACAAACAACGGTTCTGTTTTTGAAAATCTTGACACAAAGCAGAGTGTGATTTCACTTTCTGCGACAGATATTTGTGACAGATGGCTTAATCCTTATGCTCAGACCGATATTGAAAAGGGTAAATTTAAGTCGGCTGACGGTGAAAAAGAAGTTACATATATGACCTCAAACGAAACATATATGAAGACAAACAAGGCGACTGCCGTTATGAAATATTTCTCGCAGACACCTCTCAAAATGATGGTTATTATGCCGAACAAAGGTGTTTCGCTTGATGATTACGCAACCGATTTTACGAGCCTTGAATACACAACATTGCTTGACAGCGTTGATGTGACCAAAACAGCCAAGGCAAAAATTCCTGAATTTTCAGTCAGCGGAGATAAGTCTGCAGAAGATATAACGCAGATTGTTGAAAAAAGCGGAATCAATTCATCATTCACGGCTGACCGTTCAAGATACAAGAATCTGAGCCGTTCCGATGATATTGCGTTCAGCGCAATGTATGACATCGCTCCGTCGCTTTCAATTAACGCAGGCGGTATCGGCGGAACACAGTCAAACGGCGACAAGGCAGAGCTTGAAAAAAGAACAAAAGAACTTTCAAAAACCGATGTGACGGTAGAATTTAATCGTCCGTTTATGTTCGTTATCCTCGACAACGAAAGTGACATTCCGCTGTATATGGGAACTTTTACTGGCTAATCTTTAGATTTTAATTGAAAGTTGAAAATGGAAAATTGAAAATTAAGGTCGGGCAGACAGTTTGCAAAACGCAAAACAAGGTTGCCCGACCGTTTTTTTATATGAAATTTTCGGATTGTTCGTAGGTGCGTTCATCGGACTTGAAAATGAAAAAACGGTATGATATAATAAATCGTATATGTGTAACAACGGTGTTGCGGGCGAAATATGCGCTGACCGACACACCTAAACATAAATTTCGGAGGGATATTATTATGGCTGAAAAAACTGTCCGTACACGATATGCACCAAGCCCGACAGGTTTTATGCATGTCGGCAATCTGCGTACTGCTCTTTATGAGTACCTCGTTGCAAAATCACAAAACGGCAAATTTATTCTCAGAATTGAAGACACCGACCGTGAACGCCTTGTTGAGGGTGCGGTTGATGTTATATATGATACAATGAAACTTGCGGGACTTAAACACGATGAAGGTCCCGATATCGGCGGCGATTTCGGTCCTTATGTTCAGTCCGAAAGAAAGGATATGTATCTTCCTTATGCCGAACAGCTTATAAAAGAGGGAAAGGCTTACCGTTGTTTCTGCACAAAGGAAAGACTTGAAAAGTTACAGGACAGCGTTGGCGGCGGTTATGACAGACATTGCCGTAATCTTCCGCAGGAAGAAATCGACAGACTTCTTGCCGAGGGTACACCTTATGTAATTCGCCAGAAAATGCCGATTGAGGGCAGTACAACATTTACAGACGCAGTTTTCGGTGAAATCACCGTTGACAACAGCGAACTTCAGGATCAGATTCTCATTAAGACTGACGGCTACCCGACATACAACTTTGCAAATGTAATTGACGACCACACAATGGGCATTACTCATGTTGTCCGTGGTTGTGAATATTTAAGCTCCACACCGAAATATAATCTTCTTTATGAAGCATTCGGATGGGATATTCCGACATATATCCACCTTCCGCTCATTATGGGCAAGGATGCCGACGGCAATGTTTCAAAGCTTTCAAAGCGTCACGGCGCAACAGGCTTTTATGACCTTATTAACGAGGGCTACCTCCCACAGGCAATCATCAACTATATTGCACTTCTCGGCTGGTGTCCAAAGGATAATCAGGAAATCTTTACCCTTGCAGAACTTGAAAAAGAGTTTGATGTAAGCGGTATCAGCAAGTCACCGTCAATTTTTGACTATGACAAGCTTTCATGGTTCAACGGTGAGTATTTAAAGGCTATGACTCCCGAAGAATTTACGGATGTTTGTATGCCATACTATAAGAAGGTTTTCGGTGACAGAGAAATGCCTTTTGAGAAGTTTGCCGAAATTCTTCAGAAAAGAACTACAAAGCTTACGGATATTCCCGAAATGCTCGGTTTCTTTGCAGAACTTCCCGAATATGACAAGGAGCTTTTCGTAAATAAGAAGAGCAAGACTAATCTTGAAAACGCTCCCGTTGTATTGCGTGAGGCTTACGAAAGATTAAAGGCTCTGCCGACATGGGACAACACTTCAATTCACGATTGCCTTATCAATATGGCGGTTGAAAAAGAGCTTAAAAACGGCACAGTTATGTGGCCTGTAAGAATTGCCGCAGCAGGCAAAACAGTAACTCCGGGCGGTGCTGTTGAAATTCTTGACATTCTCGGAAGAGAAGAGTCGCTCAAAAGACTTGAAATCGGTCTTGAAAAGCTCGGCGCATAATTCTACTGACGGAGGTACACGGCAAATGGCTGATGAAATAAAGAATGTTGAGGGTGAAGCTGCCGTTCAGGGCAACTTCATCTGGGATTTTATAAAAGAGGATACTGCCGAGGGCGGAAAATTTGAGGGTAAAAAGGTTCACACCCGTTTTCCTCCCGAACCAAACGGCTATCTTCACATAGGTCATGCAAAGGCTCTTTGCATTGACTTTGGTACTGCCGAGCATTTCGGCGGAATCTGCAATCTTCGTATGGACGATACCAACCCGACAAAGGAAGATGTAGAATATATTGACGCTATCAAAGAGGATATCAAGTGGCTCGGTTATGATTGGGACGACAGATTTTTCTATGCATCACAGTATTTTGATCAGATGTATGAATTTGCCGTTGAGCTTATCAAAAAGGGACTTGCATATGTTTGTGAGCTTACTCCCGATAAGGTGAGAGAATACAGAGGCGACACACAGACACCTGCAAAGAGTCCGTACCGTGACCGTCCTATAGAAGAAAGCCTTGATTTGTTTGAAAGAATGAAAAACGGCGAATTTGAGGACGGCAAAATGACTCTCCGTGCAAAGATTGACCTTGCGTCGGGCAACTTCAATATGCGTGATCCTGTTATTTACAGAATTAACAGACTCAAGCATCACAGAACAGGCGACAAGTGGTGCATTTATCCTATGTATGACTTTGCTCACCCGATTGAGGACGCACTTGAAGGTATTACGCACAGCCTTTGTTCACTTGAATTTGAGGCTCACCGTCCGCTTTATGACTGGGTGATTAACAATATTTCCGTTCCGTGCAAGCCAAGACAGATTGAATTCGCAAGACTCGGAATTAACAACACGGTAATGTCAAAGAGAAAGCTCCGTGAACTCGTTGAAAAGAACTATGTAAGCGGTTGGGACGATCCGAGAATGCCCACACTCTGCGGACTTCGCAGAAGGGGTTACACACCAAAGTCAATTCGTTCGTTCATCGAGCAGATTGGTGTTTCAAAGGTTAATTCAATTGTTGAATACGGCTTTCTTGAGCATTGTCTGCGTGATGACCTTAACGAAACGGCGGAGCGTACAATGTGCGTTTTAAAGCCTGTTAAGCTTGTTATTACAAACTATCCCGAGGGACAGAGCGAGGAGTTTGAAGTTGAAAACAATCCGAACCGTCCCGAGGACGGCACAAGAAAGGTTACTTTCAGCCGTGAGCTTTACATTGAAGAAACCGACTTCATGGAAGAACCCGTAAAGAAGTATCAGCGCCTTTATCCCGGCAACGAGGTAAGAATCAAGTCTGCATACATCGTAAAATGCACAGGCTGCAAAAAGGATGAAAACGGCAATGTCGTTGAGGTTTATGCAGAGTATGATCCCGAAACAAAGGGCGGAAATACTCCCGACGGCAGAAAGGTAAGAGGCACAATCCATTGGGTTGACGCTAACAACTGTCTTGATGCGGAAGTAAGACTTTACGATAACCTCTTTACGGTTCCGGACCCTGATACAGGCGACAGAAACTTCCTCGATTATCTTAACGAAAATTCACTTGAAGTTCTCACAGGCTGTAAGGCTGAAAAGAATATTGCAGGCGCAACGGCTCCGAAGAGCTATCAGTTTATGCGCCACGGATATTTCTGCATTGACAACAAGGACAGCTCACCCGAACACCTTGTATTCAACCGCAGCGTAAGCCTTAAAGACAGTTTTAAGAAGTAAAATAAACAAAGGGCGGTCTTTTCTTTGACCGCCCGCTTTAATAGAAATTTGTGTTCGTTAAATATGTTTTGATGTAATCAATAATATGTTTAAATTTGAACACAATGTGTTCAATCGTGTGTATTACACACGAACGGGCGGATGGTAACCGCCCCCTACCGGGTGTTAATATGATGAAAAAAATACTTGTAACAGGTGCGTCCGGCGGAATCGGTTCGCAGACTGCCGTTGCTTTTGCAAAATGCGGTTGCGATGTTGTGTTGCATTACTCGAAAAATTCCGAAAAAGCTGAAAGCCTTGCCGAAAAGCTTACAAATGAATACGGCATAAATGCCTTTGCTGTTCAGGCAGATGTTTCCGATTATGACAGCGTTTGCAGAATGTTTGATACGATTGACAGCTGTTTCGGAAATCTTGATGTCCTTGTCAATAATGCAGGCATCGCACAGCAAAAGCTGTTTACCGACATAACCCCCGATGAATGGAAGAAAATGACGGGGGTTAATCTTGACGGTGTTTTCTACTGCTCGCAACAGGCACTCAAAAGATATATGATTAAAAACCACAGCGGTGTTATTCTCAATATCAGCTCAATGTGGGGACAGGTCGGTGCGTCTTGCGAGGTACATTACAGTGCGTCGAAGGCGGGTGTAATCGGACTTACCAAAGGTCTTGCCAAGGAGGTCGGTCTGTCGGGAGTGCGTGTCAACTGTATTTGTCCCGGTGTGATTATGACCGATATGATGAAAGGCTTTGATGAGCAGACCGTACAGGAGCTTAAGGAGGAAACTCCGCTTAATATGCTTGGTATGCCCGATGATATTGCCGAAACTGCTGTGTTTCTCTGCAGCGACAGAGCAAGGTTCATCACGGGACAGATTGTCGGTGTAAACGGCGGAATGATTATTTAACTTAATAAGAGTATGAAAAAACGGTCGGAATTTGATTTCCGACCGTGATTTTTTACTGTATTTATATGTTTATGGGTTTAGCTTTTGCCGTTGAGAATATCGGCAATAATTTCTCTCTCGTCCATATGGTACTTAACACCCTTGATTTCCTGATAATCCTCGTGACCCTTGCCTGCAAGCACGATAATATCGCCGTCCTCGGCATTATCCATACAATATTTAATTGCATCTCTGCGGTTTGGCACAACAACATACTTGCCGTCGGTTTTTGCAAGACCTGTTTTGATGTCCTCAATGATGTCCATAACATCTTCAAATCTTGAGTTGTCTTCCGTTACAACCGAAAGGTCTGAAAGTCTGCCCGAGGTTTCGCCCATTTCATAACGGCGAACCTTAGGACGGTTGCCGCCTGCACCGAACATTGTAATAAGTCTGTGCGGATTGTACTGACGAAGTGTTTCAAGTACATTTTCCATTGAAAGTGCGTTGTGTGCGTAGTCGATGATGAGTGTGTAGTTGTAGGGAACAGGCACACGCTCAACTCTGCCCTTGACCTTGGCAACCTTGAGAGCGTCAATAATCATCTGATCTTCAATTTCGTCAAAGAATGAAACTGCCGAAATTGCCGCAAGTGCGTTGTATGCATTGAATTTGCCCGGAATGTCAACATCAACAGAAAGATTTTTGATTCCCTCTGTTTCAAAGTGAACACCGACAAATCCGTTTTCGGAGAGAAGATGAGCATTTTTGCCCTTCAAGTCCGCATTGTCGGCAAAACCGTAGGTGAGAACAGAGCCCTTGAAATCCTTTGTAATATCCTTCCATGCAGGATCGTCAATATTTGCAGCGGCAAATTTGCATTGCCTGAAAAGCAGACTCTTGCAGTAGAGATATTCCGCAAGGTCTTTGTGTTCAACACCGCCGATGTGGTCGTCCGAAAAGTTTGTAAAGATGCCGACATCAAAAGTCATGCCTGCAAGACGGCTGTGTTTAAGTCCGATTGACGATGCCTCAATTACCATAGCCTTGCAGCCGGCGTTAATCATATCACGCATCGATTTCTGAATAATGTATGATTCGGGAGTTGTGTTGTCGGTTTTGTGGGTTTCTCCGCCGTAAACAACACCGAGTGTTCCGATTGTGCCGGTCTTGATTCCTGCGTGTTCAAAAATTTCCGCAACCATTGCTGTTGTTGTGGTTTTGCCCTTTGTGCCTGTGATTGCAACCGTGTAGAGCTCATCCTCGGGATGTCCGAAAAATTCAATGCTCATAAGTGAAAGAGCATATCTTGTGTCCTCGACCTTTACAACGGCAACATCGCTCGGCACTTCAAAGTCGAGGCTGTCGCTGATAACGAGTGCCGACGCACCTTTTTCAACGGCTGACTTTGCGTACCTGTGTCCGTCTGAGGTATAGCCCTTAAGGCACACAAAGGCCGTGCCTTTTTCAACCTTTCGTGAATCATAGATAATATCCGAAATTTCAGTATCAAGATTGCCCTGAACCGTGTATTCAAAATTTATAAGAAGGTCTTTCAGTTTCATCATATATATCTCCGTTTCCCCGACTCACGGTCGGATTCTGTTTTGCGTTACCCTATAATTATAACAATTGTCAGCACTTATTACAACTGTATGTTAAAAAATTAATGTGTGATGTTTGAAATAAATGACTTTGTTTTGTGATTGGTCATTTTTTACTAAAATCAGGAAAATTTGCCGAAATTCAAGCTTTTTTTATGAATAAAGAATATAATTTGGGTGTTATGTTACATAACCGTCGGGTGTGATTGTGCAACTCGTACAAATGGCATTTTAGCAAAATAAACAATTCAAGTTAATGCAATTTGTGCAATAGGTAAAATTTCAATAAAAAAGATGTCATATTGCACAAAAATAATTTTGATTTTTAACAACATAGATAAAAAGTACAAAGGGAGTTGAAATTCAGGCGATTTTTTGATATGATTTATGTAGCGGATATGATGCACTTTGTGCGTTATATCCTCAAAAAAAGTATGTAATCCGAAAGGACACTACGAAAATATTCAGAAAGAGGGATTTTTCCAATGAAAAAGATTCTCGCCATTTTATTGGCAGGTATGATGACTGCTACTGCACTTGTTGGCTGCGGCGGCGGAGACGCATCATCGAAAACAGACAACGGTTCAAAAGCAGACAACGGTTCTTCGGACGGTGCTGCTAAGATTGAAGGTTCAATCGTTGACGACAGCTACTTCGGCGATGAAGGTACAGACAGCAAGCCTGTAACTCTTAAGGTATGGGCTCCTGATGCTGCTGTAAGCCTTGTTAAAGAGCAGATTGAGGCTTTCAAAAAGGCTTATCCTAACAGAAAATTTAAGGAAATCTCAGTTGTAGCACAGGGCGAAAAGGATGCTGCTACAAATATGCTTAACGATGCTTCAACAGCTGCAGATGTATTCAGCTTCCCGAGTGATCAGCTCAACAAGCTCGTTGACGCAGGCGTTATTTCTCAGGTTGCATTTAAGGATGCCGTAACAGAGGCTAATGATGAGGGAACTGTAAAAGCAGGTACACTTAATGGTACTCTCTACGCTTATCCTGAAACAAACGATAACGGTTACTATCTCGTTTATGATAAGTCAGTAGTTTCCGACGAGCAGGCTCAGACACTTGAGGGCGTTCTTGATGCTTGTAAGAAGGCAGGCAAGAAGTTCATTATGAATGCCGGTGACGGTTACTATGCTTGTACTTTCGCTTTCACTGCAGGTGTTAAAATTGACGGTCTTGAAGAAGACGGTATTACACAGAAGTTTGTTAAGTATAACGAAGATGAAGCTGTTGCAACACTTCAGGCTTTTGCAAAGCTCATCAAGGATTACAGAGGTACATTCCAGTCGCTTGACATTGCTAACATCGCTTCAGGTTTTGCAAGCGGTAAGTGCGGCGCAGGTATCGACGGTTCATGGGATACAGCTTCTAACCAGAAGGCTCTCGGTGACAACTTCGGCGCTGCAAAGCTTCCTACAATCAATGTTAACGGCAAAGACAAGCAGCTTATCTCAATGTTCGGTTATAAGTACATCGGTGTAAACGGTTCTTCTAAGTTCCCGGCAACAGCTCAGATTCTTGCTCACTATCTTGCAGGTGAAGATTGCCAGCTCCAGAGAGCCGAGAAGCTTGGTTGGGGTCCTTCAAATAAGAAGGTTCAGGAAAACAAAGTTGTAGCAGATTCTCCTGTTCTCAAGGCTATCGGTGAGCAGGCTAAGAATGCTTGTATACAGGTTAATGTTGCTAATACATTCTGGGATCCTATGGCTAACCTTGGCAACAAGATCATCGCTGACACATGCGATCCTTCAGATGCAGCTGCTATGAAGAAGCTTCTTAACGAAACAATTTCTAACGTTAGGGATGAGGGCTAATCGTTAAGTAAGTTAAATTGATTTAATTTAATCGATTAATTAGCTGCGGGACACTCCGAAAACGGAGTGTCCCGTAAAAAAAGAAAAAATGCGGATTGTCCGCTTGCGTTATCAATTTGTGTATTCGCCTGACTAATAATGTTTTATTACGAACGGCAACTATTATAAGATAGCGTAAAGAATATTATTAGTTTGGTGTATTAGAGAGATTTGCAAATTATTAAGGAGAGCGCCTAATGACATATGTTGAATACAAACAGCTCAATCCTTTCCAGAGATTTGCCTACAACACAAAGAAGTTTTTCTGTAACATTCCTCATGCCGTTGCCCATTTTTTTACAGCACTCGGCAAGGCAATAGTTAAGTTCTTCGTAGGCATCGGCAAGGGCTTTGCCAACTACGGCAAGACCTTCGTAAAAGGCGACTGGGCTACAAAACTTTCCTACCTTATTTTCGGTGTAGGTGATCTTAGCAAAGGTAAATATTACAAGGGTATTCTTTTCTTCGCTGTTGAAGTTCTCTATATCCTTTATATGGCTTTTTTCGGTTGGGGATATCTCAAAATGTTCCCGACACTTGGTATTCAGGCTCAGAGAACTGAATATATCAACGGTATCATTCCAAAGCAGGTACCCGGCGATAACTCAATGCTTATTCTGCTTTACTCGGTATTGACACTCGTAATCACAGTAGTGGTTTTCGCTGTTTACATAACAAACATCAAAGATGCGTACAGACATCAGATTATGAAGGCTAACGGTCAGAAACCGACTTCATTCAAATATGATATGAAGCAGTTCCTTGACGGTAAGTATCATATCACACTTATGTCATTCCCTGTACTTATGATCGGTATCTTCAATGTTCTGCCGCTCATATTTATGATTTTGATTGCATTTACCAACTATGATAAACAGCATATGCCTCCGGGAACACTGTTCACATGGATTGGTTTTGACAACTTCGGCTCACTCTTCAACCTCGTTGAAGGTGCTAAGAAGGGCTATACATTTATTAAGCTCACAGAATGGACTCTTATCTGGGCTGTTGCAGCTACATTCTCAAACTATATCCTTGGTATGATCTTCGCTCTTATGATCAACAAGAAGGGTATCAAGTTTAAATCACTCTGGAGAACACTTTTCGTTATTACAATTGCTGTTCCTCAGTTCGTATCACTTCTTCTCATGAACCAGATGCTCCAGTCAAACGGTGCTATAAATATCCTGCTTTCAAACATTACAAACAGTCATGTTGAAATTCAGTGGCTGAATGATAATGCAACACTGGCTCGTTGGGTGGTTATCATCATCAACTGTTGGGTAGGTATTCCGTACACCATCCTTTCTATGTCTGGTATTCTTATGAATATCCCTGAGGATCTCTATGAATCTGCAAGAATTGACGGTGCAAGTCCTGTAAAGACATTTACGGCTATCACACTTCCGTATATGCTCTTTGTTACAACTCCTCAGCTCATTACCCAGTTTGTCGGCAACATCAATAACTTTAATGTTATTTACCTGTTGTCAAACGGTAATCCGACGACCGAAAAATATTATCAGGCCGGTCAAACCGATATCCTTGTTACATGGCTCTTTAAGCTGACCATGAACTCTCAGGACTACGGACTTGCCGCCGCAATAGGTATTTTGGTATTTGTTATTTGCGCAACGCTCTCACTCATTGTGTATAATAACTCAAAATCAATGAAGGATGAGGAGGCGTTCTCATGATAAAAAGTTACAAATTAAGAAGACACATTGCGAACGCTTTTGTTTACCTGTTCCTTATTGTAATGGGTTTCGTTTGGATTTCTCCGTTCATCTATCTTTTAATGCATTCATTCCGTGGCGGTGCTGAAATTTACGGAAGTACAATTATCCCGCAGGAATGGACACTCCAGAACTACATTGATTTGTTCACGGGTTCAGGCGGTACTGCAAGCCTGAACTTCCCGAGATGGTTCCTTAACACATTTGTTGTCGCTTGTTTCAGTTGCGTAATTTCTACAATTTCGGTTCTTATGGTTAGTTACGCATTCAGCCGACTCAGATTTAAGGCTCGTAAAAAGTTTATGAATGTTGGTATGATTCTCGGTATGTTCCCCGGCTTCATGACAATGATTGCTATTTACTATCTTCTCAAGGCAATGGGTCTTACTCAGACTCTCGTTGCTCTTGTAATCTGCTACAGCTGCGGTGCCGGTCTTGGCTTCCAGATTTCAAAAGGCTTCTTTGATACAATTCCAAGAGCACTTGACGAGGCGGCAACCATTGACGGTGCTACCAAGAACCAGATTTTCTGGAAGATTATTCTTCCTATGTCAAAGCCGATTGTTGTTTACACGGTTCTTACTTCATTCATCGGACCGTGGACAGACTTCATTCTTGCTAAGATTATCATGGGTGATGCTCGTGACAACTATACTGTTGCTATCGGTCTTCAGCTAATGATTGATCAGGACTTTAAGAACACATACTACAAGCAGTTCCTTGCAGGTTCTGTTGTTGTTGCTGTTCCGATTACACTTCTCTTCCTCAAGATGCAGAAGTATTATGTTGAAGGTGTAACAGCCGGCGGCGTAAAGGGTTAATCCCAATATATACAAGCTCTCACGGGCGGCAGTCACAGGCTGCCGTCCGTTTTAATTTTACGGAGGATACTATGAAAAAAATTCTTTCCATTCTTCTTGCCGGTGCAATGCTTGCGGGCTGTGTGCTTACAGGCTGCTCTGATTCTTCATCATCAAAGTCAGATTCATCCGACGGCAATACTGCAAAAGTTGCCGACCCGATTGAAGGCGTTAAGGCAACTGCATCAACCGATAAATACAGAAACTACTACGAAATTTTCGTAAATTCTTTCTGCGATTCAAACGGTGACGAAACAGGCGATCTTCAGGGAATCATCTCTCAGCTTGACTACCTTAATGACGGCGACCCGAATTCAGGTGACGACCTCGGTGTTGACGCAATCTGGCTTACTCCGATTATGCCGTCAAAGTCGTATCATAAGTATGATGTTGAAGATTATTACAATATTGATCGCGACTTCGGTACGCTCGACGATTTTGACAAGCTTATTGCAGAATGTCACAAGCGTGGCATAAATGTAATTCTTGACCTTGTTTTGAATCACGCATCTTCAAAAAATCCGCTCTTTACAAAGGCTGTTGAAGAGGTTGCCGATAATAAGCTTGACGGCAATGCCGAATATTTTGAAATTCACAAATCCTCATATTTTGACAGCGATACTCAGACTATCAGTCTTGGAAACGGTTATGCCTGTGAGGCGAACTTTTCTCAGGAGATGCCCGAATGGAATCTCAATTCTAAAAAGACGAGAGAAGAATTTACAAAAATTGCGAAATTCTGGCTCGACCGAGGAGTTGACGGTTTCAGACTTGACGCTTGCAAATACTTTACAAATAAGGAAACCGACGGAACAGAATTTCTCAAGTGGTTCTATGACACCTGCAAGGGTATTAAGGAAGATGTCTATATGGTTGGCGAGAACTGGACCGATGATTCCGATATTCAGGAGCTTTACAAATCCGGCATCGACAGCCAGTTTGCATTTAAGTTTTCAACCTCAACAGGCACAATTATCAGCAACATCATTTCGCAGGGCGGTATGGCTACTGTCAAAAAAATTATGAACTACGATAACAAAATGACAGAGTCAAATCCCAATGCTATCAATGCAATGTTCCTTTCAAACCACGATCAGGTTCGTAGCGGAAACGCACTTGAATCTCAGGGACTTTCTTCTCAGAAACTTGCAGCCGCAGTTTATATGCTTGCGCCTGGTAATCCGTTCATCTATTACGGAGAGGAAATCGGCATTAAGGCTCCGAATACCACAAATGATGCGGCATACAGAACACAGATGGTTTTTGACAGCGACAACCTTCCCGATATTTATGTAAACGGTATCGGAGAAGAGGCAGAGGTGCCTACCGGCGGCGGTGTAAAACAGCAGCTTGCCGACAAGGATTCTCTCCTCAACTACTATCGCAGAATTATCACAATCAAAAATCAGAACCCCGAAATTGCAAGGGGCAGAATTGTAGGCACACAGGGCTTTGATGATAAGGCAGTCGGCGCTTATTATGTTGAGTATGAGGATTCAAAGCTCCTCATTATTCACAACTTCAGCAAGAATGACGCCAAGGAGCTTACAATTACAGACGATATGATTAAGAACGCAACTCTCCGTGCAGACCTTATCCCCGAAAGCAGCTCAAAGCATACCGAGCTTAAAGACGGTAAAATCTCGGTACCGCCACAGTCAACGGTAATCATTAAGTCTGCTGAATGATTTTTCGTTCGTGCAGACAGTTATTTTGTATTAACAACTATATCACCCGAGCGTAGTATAGCTGCTGTTTGCACAATTTCGTAGGAGAGAACCTCGTTCTTCCGTGAGTAACGGCAGAAATTATATTTAAAAACAAATTTTATAAATTCTCAAATACATTGTTTGCTACTACAAATGATAAAAATTGAAAATTCCGAAAACTTTCTTGTTTTCGTCACACAGTTGTCAATATTGGTGTGGTATAATAAAGTCACAACATAAGGGAACGGCGAACATCGTCCCGATTAAACAGTGTATAAGTTTTTATTTGATATATTTTCCTCTCTCCTAAATAAAAATGAAAACTGAGGCTGTGAAGAACGAAGTTTTAAACTTCATTTCTTTACAGCCTCTTTTTCATTACGGCGGCGCCGCCCTACATTTGTTTTAAAATCAAACATTGTTGCAACAAAAATAATATATTATTAAGATAAAGCTTGAAAATATTGGTTAAATATGATATAATCTAAATATATTTTGATGTTGATTTTAGGAAGGAGAATGTATATGCCTGCAAAGCAAAAAGAAGATAGCAACAGATGTGTGCTTACTTTACCTCTCCTTACTGAACCTTGGCAAGAACATATTATTGAAAAAAGATTTAAGATTATCGAACATCTGAAAAATCAGCTTATATCCATTGAATTGAGAAAGCTTAAGAATCTTCAACGAACCAAAGCGTACAAAAATTTGATGAAACGGATTGAATCTGTTCCAAAATCGGAGAGAACAGCATTATATAAGGAAAGAAATAAAATGCTGAAAGACGCAGGCTTTTCTCAATATACTTTTATGGATGATATGGCTGGAAAAAAGAGTTTGATGCAAAAACATTTTGAAAGTCATATAAATGTACAGATTGCACATAAAGCAGCCATTGATGTTTGGAGTTCATTTGAAAAGTTTTTATTTGGTTCAGGTCAAATGATTCATTATCAAAAACGAGGAACATTATCTAGTGTTGCATCAAAATCACCGAAAACAGGTATGTTTTATTATTCTGATGAGAATATATTTAAATGGTCGGGCGGAGGAACAAAACCAAAGGGTGGTATTATTCTCTGCTTGCGGGTTGCTCCGGTAAAAACTAACTACGAAAAAGAAATGGTAGCAAACAATGAAATTAAGTATTACAGAGTAGTCAGAAAGTGGATGAAAACTAAATATAAGTACTATCTTCAAATTACCTTTGCAGGAAAACCAGCTGACAAACATCATGAAGTTTCAACAGACAGAGTCGGTATAGATATAGGAACGCAGACAATAGCAATAGCTTCCGATAAGAGTGTTAAGCTTCTTGAACTTGCAGATAAAGTAAATAAAAATCACATAAAAAAGTGTGAGTTACAGAGAAAACTTGATAGAAGCAGGCGATATACCAATCCTGATAATTTTAATCCCGACGGTACTGTGAAACGGGGTACAAAAGGGCATAAATTAAAATGGAATAAATCGAAACATTATATTGAAATAGCCGGAAAAATTCGTGAACTCGAGAGGAAAAATGCCGATATACGAAAATATCAACACACTTGTCTTGCAAACGATATTCTTGCTATGGGAAATCAGATATACATTGAGCCTATGAATTACAAAGGCTTGCAAAAAAGGGCTAAAGAAACGCAAGTTGACGAAAAAGGCAGATATAAAAAGAAAAAGCGTTTTGGAAAATCTCTTGCCAATAAAGCACCTGCAATGTTTGTTACAATTCTGAAAACTAAGGCTGAACAACATGGCGGAGAGGTATATGAGGTTGATATAATGTCATATCGAGCGAGCCAATGTGACCACACAACAGGTGAATATACAAAACACGGTTTGAATGATAGATGGCGGATACTCGGAAACGGTGACAAGGTTCAGCGAGATTTGTATTCGGCATTTTTAATAAAAAACAGTAATAAAACGCACGATGAAATTGATTTAGATAAATGTTCAAAAACATATGACAACTTTAAAAAATTACACGATAAAGAAATAGAAAATATAAGAAATGAGGTGATTTTGAGAAAAAGGAGAAATATTTCCAGCTATGGAATCGCATAATAGGTGCGAATGACAAGTAAACATAAAAAGGTGTGATAGTTCGCACCAAAGATAAAGAAGGTCAGGGCATGTCCTAAACTATCAATGTTGCAAATTCAAGGTGAATTTGTACGATAGTAAAATGTTATGGGAATCAGATTCAGTGCTTTTGCGCCGTGTAAGTACTTTTTGCACTTGCCGCCGTAACTGAGAAGGTCTTTAGTACTATAACACTCACAAATTACGAATATTTTGCAGTTGCAATCCTCGTAGACAAGTGGGTTGCCAGTTGTAAGTGCTACTTCTTGGCACAATGTGAGCCTCGGTTGCAATCCTTGTAGACAAGTGGGTTGCCAGTATATATATTCCGCAAAATTTGCGGTTTGTCACCGTTGCAATCCTCGTAGAAAAGTGGGTTGCCAGCGAAAGCCTTGTTATAATCGTCAATAAGGTCGTCAGTTGCAATCCTCGCCGACAAAAAAGTAAATAAGTTTAATCGGGAAATGCTACAGATTGTGCATTTCCCATTTTTATGTTGTCAACCAAATAGCAGTTAATATTTGTTATAGCTGCCCCGCTTAAATTTTACAAAAAAGTGCTTGACAAAAAGTGAGCGGATAGTTTATAATGTTTAATCGTGGGACATTCTGTAATTGCGCCCGTTTTTGGGGATATTATTGATGTTTCACAAGGCTTTGCAAAAGCAAAGCAGTTTTATCAATTCTTATATTTTTTGAAAGGAGGACAAATAATGCCTACATTTAACCAGTTGGTACGCAAGGGCAGACAGGTTTCCGAGAAGAAGGCAAAGGCACCTGCTCTCTTAAAGGGTTGGAACTCAAAAAAGCGTGTTGCTATTGACCAGAGCTCCCCACAGAAGAGAGGTGTTTGTACTGCAGTAAAGACCGCTACACCTAAAAAGCCTAACTCAGCGCTCAGAAAGATTGCCAGAGTAAGACTTTCTAACGGTATTGAAGTCAGTTCCTATATTCCCGGCGTAGGTCACAACCTTCAGGAACACAGCGTTGTTCTTATTCGTGGTGGCCGTGTTAAGGACTTGCCTGGTGTTCGTTACCACATCGTTCGTGGTACACTCGATGCTCAGGGTGTTTCGGGCCGTATGCAGAGCCGTTCAAAGTACGGTGCTAAGCGTCCGAAGAAGGGTAAATAAGGAATTGACAAAACTCTCTTGACTTAAATTATTTAAGTTCTGCTATGCGGCAGGAATTTTACTATATATATTATGGTAGAATGTCTTGTTGGCATACGGGAGTTTGTCGCTTTCGAGTACCTATGATATCTCAATTATTGTGAAGGAGGGAAGCAAAGTGCCAAGAAGAGGTTCTATTGCGAAGCGTGACGTATTACCGGATCCGCTTTATAATTCAAAACTCGTAACTCGTCTTATCAACAACATTATGTACGACGGTAAAAAGGGCGTTGCTCAGAAGATTGTTTACGGTGCATTCGACATTATTGCTGAAAAGACAGGTAACAACCCGCTTGAGGTTTTTGAACAGGCTATGGAAAATGTAATGCCCGTTCTCGAAGTAAAGGCTCGTCGTGTCGGCGGTGCTACTTATCAGGTACCTATGGAGGTTCGTCCTGAAAGACGCCAGACACTCGGTCTCCGCTGGATTTCTACTTATTCAAGAGCTCGCAGCGAAAAGACAATGAAGGAAAGACTTGCAGGAGAAATCCTTGATGCCACAAACAGTGCCGGCGGTGCTTTCAAAAAGCGTGAAGACACTCATAAGATGGCTGAAGCTAACAAGGCTTTCGCTCATTACAGATGGTAATTTTATCATCAGCGTTTATTAGGAGGATTTTATGCCAAGACAGGTTTCACTTGAAAAAACAAGAAACATCGGTATCATGGCTCACATTGATGCCGGTAAAACCACAACAACTGAGCGTATCCTGTATTATACCGGCGTAAACCATAAAATCGGTGAGACACACGACGGTGCTTCCACAATGGACTGGATGGTTCAGGAAAAAGAGCGTGGTATCACAATCACCTCTGCTGCTACAACTGCATTCTGGTTCGGCAGCAAGCATCAGTATGACAAGCACAGAATCAACATCATCGACACCCCCGGTCACGTTGACTTCACTGTTGAAGTTGAGCGTTCACTTCGTGTTCTTGACGGTTCTGTAACAGTCCTCTGCGCAAAAGGCGGCGTTGAGCCTCAGTCAGAAACAGTATGGCGTCAGGCTGATAACTACGGCGTTCCGAGAATGGTTTATGTAAACAAGATGGACATCATGGGCGCTAACTTCTACCATGTTGTTCAGATGATGAAGGACAGACTTAAATGTAATGCTGTTCCGATTCAGCTTCCGATCGGTGCTGAGAGCGATTTCAGAGGCATCGTTGACCTCGTTACTATGAAGGCCGAAATCTATCACAACGAAGACGGCACAGACTACAGTGAAGAGGAAATTCCGGAAGAGATGCAGGATCTCGCTAACGAGTATCATGAGAAACTTATCGAATCAGTTGCTGAACTCGATGAGGATCTTATGGAGAAATACTTCGGCGGCGAAGAGCTTACAATCGACGAAATCAAGAGCACAATCAGAAAGGCTACTATTGACAACACAATGGTACCTGTAACCTGCGGTTCTTCTTACCGTAACAAGGGTGTTCAGATGCTCCTTGATGCTATCGTTGATTATATGCCTGCTCCGACAGATGTACCTGCTATCAAGGGTGTTGACCCTGAAACAGGCGATGAGGTTGAAAGACCGTCATCAGATAAAGAGCCATTCGCAGCTCTCGCATTCAAGATTGCTACTGACCCGTTTGTAGGTAAGCTCTGCTTCTTCAGAGTTTACTCCGGTACAGTTTCTGCCGGCACAACTGTTTACAACTCAGTTAAAGACAACAACGAGCGTCTCGGTCGTATCTTGCAGATGCACGCTAACGACAGAAAAGATATCGACTGCGTATATGCAGGTGACATCGCTGCTGCCGTTGGTCTTAAAAATACAACAACAGGTGATACTCTCTGTGATGAGAAGGCTCCTGTTATCCTTGAGTCTATGGAATTCCCTGATCCTGTAATTCGTGTTGCTATTGAGCCAAAGACAAAAGCAGGTCAGGAAAAGATGGGTATCGCTCTTGCAAAGCTTGCAGAAGAAGATCCTACTTTCAAGGCTTATACAGACGAAGAAACAGGTCAGACAATCATCGCAGGTATGGGTGAACTCCACCTCGAAATCATTGTTGACCGTCTTCTCCGTGAATTTAAGGTAGAAGCAAACATCGGTGCTCCACAGGTTGCATACAAGGAAACTATCCGCAAGGAAGCTTCTGTTGACGAAAAGTATGCTCGTCAGTCAGGTGGTAAGGGTCAGTACGGTCACGTTAAGATCAATATCTATCCTAACAAGGACAAGGGCTATGAGTTCGTTAACAACATTGTCGGCGGTGCTATTCCAAAGGAATACATTCCGGCTGTTGACCAGGGTATTCAGGGCGCAATGCTCAGCGGTGTTGTTGCAGGCTACAATGTAGTTGATGTTAAGGTTGAGCTTTATGATGGTTCTTATCATGAAGTCGACTCATCAGAAATGGCATTTAAGATTGCCGGTTCAATGGCATTCAAGAACGCTATGAAGAAGGCAGATCCTGTACTTCTCGAACCGATCATGAAGGTTACTGTTATCACTCCTGAGGAATACCTCGGCGATGTAATCGGTGACCTTAACTCTCGTCGTGGTATGATCCAGAGCATGGAAGCTGACAACGGCGTTCAGAGGGTTATCGCTCATGTTCCGCTTTCAGAGATGTTTGGTTACGCAACAGATATGCGTTCTAAGACTCAGGGTCGTGGTCAGTATGTTATGGAGCCTGACACATATGCAGAGGTTCCGAAGAACATTGCTGAAAAGATTATGAGTGAAAGAGCTAAAAAGGACTAATCATACCTTTTAAAGCACTTTTTTCAAAAATGTATTGATTTTTTTAGAAAAAATTGATACAATATGATTAAATCTATTGTAAATTCTTTTTACAACAATAAGGAGGAAATTTCCAATGGCAAGAGAAAAATTTGAAAGAAATAAGCCCCATGTTAACATTGGTACAATTGGCCACGTTGACCATGGTAAAACAACACTTACTGCTGCTATCACAAAGGTTCTCAACCTCGAAGGCGATGCTGATTTCGTTGATTACGCTAACATCGATAAGGCTCCTGAAGAGAGAGAGCGTGGTATCACAATTAACACAGCTCACGTTGAGTATGAAACAGACAAGCGTCACTATGCACACGTTGACTGCCCAGGCCATGCTGACTATGTAAAGAACATGATCACAGGTGCTGCTCAGATGGACGGCGCTATCCTCGTTGTATCAGCTGCTGATGGTCCTATGCCACAGACAAGAGAGCACATCCTTCTTTCTCGTCAGGTAGGTGTACCTTACATCGTAGTATTCATGAACAAGACTGACCAGGTTGACGATCCTGAGCTTCTCGAGCTCGTAGAGATGGAGATCCGTGACCTCCTCAACGAGTATGAGTTCCCGGGCGATGATACACCAATCATCAAGGGTTCAGCTTATCTTGCTCTTACAAGCACATCTAAGGATCCTAACGCTCCTGAGTACAAGTGCATCCACGAGCTTATGGACGCTGTTGACGAGTATATTCCAACTCCTGACCGTAAGGCTGACCAGCCATTCCTTATGCCTGTTGAGGACGTATTCACAATCACAGGTCGTGGTACTGTTGCAACCGGTAGAGTTGAAAGAGGTCAGATTAAGACTGGTGAAGAAGTTGAAATCGTTGGTCTTACAGACGAAAAGAGAAAAGTTGTTGTTACAGGTCTTGAAATGTTCAGAAAGACTCTTGACTTCGCTGAAGCAGGCGACAACGTAGGTGTTCTTCTCCGTGGTGTTCAGAGAACTGAAATCCAGAGAGGTCAGGTACTTGCTAAGCCAGGTACAATTCACCCACACACAAAGTTCCGTGGCCAGGTTTACGTTCTTACTAAGGACGAAGGTGGCCGTCATACTCCATTCTTCAACAACTATCGTCCGCAGTTCTATTTCAGAACAACTGACGTAACAGGTACAATCTCACTCCCAGAGGGCGTAGAGATGTGCATGCCTGGTGATAACGTTGAAATGGACGTTGAACTTATCACTCCTATCGCTATCGAAGTTGGTCTTCGTTTCGCTATTCGTGAAGGCGGCAGAACAGTAGGTTCAGGCGCAGTTATCGCTATTAACGAATAATTTTAACCGATTATCGTTTATTTTCTAACATTCAGAGCCGATACATTTGTATCGGCTCTTTTTGTGTTTTGTAGATATGGATATAATCCTCACGCAGGTAATATCACAAATTATGTGTAAAAAAATTATATGTTAAAACAAATTCTATAAATGGCACAATCTCGTAGGGGCGTTCATCGGACGCCCGCACGGCGGGCCTCCGTCCCCAATTCGAGTAGTTAGTTTGATAAAGTAACAATTCCAATGCCCGAATTAGGTAAAATGTAAGTTGTTGCTATTTTGTAGGGAAGAACCGTGTTCTCCCGCAGGTAATAGTACATACATTATGATGAATGTAAAACATATAAATGTCACAAAGTCATTGTTCACCTGTAGTGGCGATCAGCGATCGCCAATCGAACCGATTGCAAAATCGGTTCGACTTAATACAAATCATTTGTTATATGAAATTTATGTTTGTAAATATTTGCAAAATTGGTTTGCTTGTTTTGGTTTTACAACCAAAACAAATGGCGAACACGGTTCGCCGCTACAGTTTACACATAACATCCATCACATCAAAATATTTTTATAAAACAAACCAATTTATCAAGGCGGGCGTCCAATGAACGCCCCTACTTCACGAACGGGGAACGGCGGCTCGCCGGCTCGCCGTGCAACAGCAAGTTGCTTGTGAAAAATCACGCTCTGCATTATAATATACGCAAGAGGTGACGGCTATGGATACAAAAGAAATTTTACTGAAATTAAGAACAAAATCGGGCTTTTCTCAGGATGAGCTGGCTGAAAAACTGTTTGTAACACGTCAGGCTGTTTCTCGTTGGGAAAACGGCGACACAGTTCCGAATACGGAAACATTAAAACTTCTCTCAAAGCTTTATAATGTGTCAATCAATACCTTGCTCGGTTCTCCGAGAGAACTCATTTGTCAATGTTGCGGTATGCCGTTGGAAGATGAGATTATCAGCAGAGAGAAAGACGGCTTTATGAATGAAGATTATTGCAAGTGGTGTTATGCCGACGGAAATTATATGTACAGCGATATGGACGATTTGATTGATGTCTGCGTCAAAAATATGGCAAACGAGGAACATTCGGAAAAAGAGGTGCGTGAGTATCTGTTGAGAACACTCCCGAAGCTCGACTATTGGAAAAGATATAAGGAACTCGGCGGAAACAAGGCTTTTGAGGAATTTAAAAATATTCTGATTGATGAGATAAATGCCTTAAATGTTGACGGTATGCCAAAGCTTACAAAGCTGAATGCGCTTGTCGGAAAATTTGTTAATTTGGGATACAGACTTCTGAACGGCAACACCGTAAAATTTTTGGACGACAACGCAACATATCTCGGCAATCAGCTTGAATGTGAGTTCGGCGGTGACAGATATTTCGGCATTGTTGCAAATACCGATTTTATTCTGATTTCAACTTATGAGGAAAATCTTAAAAATCCGGAGCTTGTTTTGTACAAGAAAAGGTAACAAGATAACAGACAAAGAGGTGTCAGCGTTTGCGACACCTCTTTTTGCAGTTTAAATTATTGAAAAGTCAGAATAAGGTAATCCCGAACATATGCAGTATCCATAAAACAGCACCGAAAACAACAGATGCGGTAACACCGTAAACTATGACAGGTCCTGCAATGATGAACAGCTTTGCGCCGAGTCCGGCAACATATCCCTCGGATTTAAACTCGATTGCGGGCGATGAAACGGCATTTGCAAAACCTGTAATCGGAACAAGCGTACCGGCACCGCCATGCTTGGCGATTTTATCGTAAACACCGATTGCTGTCAGCAAAATTCCTATAAAAATCAGCGTTACCGAAGTCAGCGTTTTTGCATCGTCCTTGCTGAGATCAAGCATTGAATAACAGTCCGTTAGAACCTGACCGATAAGGCAGATGAAACCGCCAATGAAAAATGCCTTGGTGCTGTTCACAAAACATTTACTTTTCGGTGAATTATTTTTCACAATCGAGCTGTATTCTTTTTTTGAAATCATAAAATGCCACCTTTGCACCGTTAATTAATTTACATATATTTTTGCCGTATAAATTTCAATTATGTTTGAATTATCACTTTATTTTTTTTGACTGTTGTAGTATACTTATTAATATGTACAGCTATGTAAAACGAAATGAGGGTAAAGTAATGGAGCATTATCTCGATAACAGCGCGACTACGAAGGTGTCACAAAAGGCGGCAGAAAAAGCGTTTGAGATAATGACCGAAAATTACGGCAATCCTTCGTCGCTCCATTTGCGTGGAATGTATGCAGAACAGGAGCTTGTAAAGGCTCGAAAAGAGGTTGCAAGAAAGCTTGGTGCAACTGCCGACGAAATCTATTTCACAAGCGGCGGTACAGAGGCGAATAACCTTGCAATTTTCGGTGTTGCCGAGGCTAAAAAACGCAGAGGAAAGCGGATTGTTGTGTCTGCCGTTGAACACAGCAGTATTATGGAATCCGCAAAAAAACTTGAGGATAACGGCTTTGATGTTGTCTATATAATGCCCCGTGAGGACGGCACAATTCACAAGGAAGATGTGCTTGAAAATGTTGACGAAAATACGATTCTTGTGTCTGTAATGTGCGTCAATAATGAAACGGGCGCAATTATGAATGTTACGGATATTTTTTCTGCCGTAAAGGCGAAGAACAGCGATGTGATCTGCCACACGGATGCCGTTCAGGCGTTCGGCAAAATCTCGCTTTCTGCGTCAAGGCTTCATGCGGATTTAATCAGCGTGAGCGGTCATAAAATCCATGCCCCGAAGGGTGTGGGTGCAATCTTTGTGAAAAAGGGTGTACGGCTTGTTCCACTTCACTACGGCGGTGAACAGGAGAAAAAATTCCGCCCCGGCACAGAGGCGATTCCGTTGATTGCCGCAATGGGTGTTGCCTGCGGTGAATTTAACATAGATAAAAATTACGATTATGTTTCAAAGCTTAACAGCTACGCAAAGGATAAGCTATTAAAAATTGACGGTGTGAGCCTCAACTCTCCCCAAAATGCACTTCCGTATGTACTGAATATTTCGGCAGGAAAGGTCAGGAGCGAAACTATGCTCCATTTTCTTGAAAATCTTGAGGTCTATGTGTCCTCGGGAAGTGCCTGTGCAAAGGGCAAACCGAGTTATGTGCTTGAGTCAATGAATATCGGTCGTGACCGAGCCGACAGTGCACTGAGAATCAGCTTTTCAAAGCTGAATACGGAGGAAGATATCGACGCACTTTGTGAAGGTATTGAAAAGGGACTGAAAACCCTTGCCCACAAATAGGAATAGTATGAATACATATTTAAAATAAAGGAATACATTTTATGAAGGAAATTTTACTTTTGAAAGACGGCGAAATTGTTCTCAAGGGACTTAACCGCCGTTCATTTGAAGATGTCCTCAAAAAGAACCTCAAACACGCATTAAAGAGTGCAGGCCATTTTGAGATTACATCCGCACAGTCCACAATTTATGTAAAACCGCTTGATGATGACGCAGATCTTGAAAAGGCTTGCGAAATCGTTTCAAGGGTGTTCGGAATTATCGCTTTTTCAAGAGCTGCTGTTTGTGAAAAAACAATCGAATCCGTTCTTGAAACCGCTCCGAAATATCTTGAAAATCAGCTTAAAAATATAAAAACCTTCAAGGTTGAGGCAAAGAGAAGCGACAAGAGGTTTCCGCTTAAATCTCCCGAAATTTGCAGAGAGGTCGGCGGTGAAATCCTTTCAAAGTTTCCGCACCTCAAGGTTGATGTTCACAACCCCGACCTTGTTGTAAATGTTGAAATCCGTGACTTCGGCGCTTATGTTCACGGTGAGCCGGTAAGAGGAGCAGGCGGTATTCCGGTCGGCACAGGCGGTAGAGCCGCAATTCTCATCAGCGGAGGTCTTGACTCTCCCGTTGCCGCTTATATGATGGCAAAAAGAGGTATCAGACTTACTGCAATTCACTTTGCAAGTCCGCCCTACACAAGCCCCAGAGCCGAAGACAAGGTTGTCAGACTTCTCCGCAGAGTCAGCAGATATGCAGGCGATATGGTTATGTACACCGTGCCGTTTACAAAGCTGCAGGAGAAAATCAAGGATGAATGTCCCGAGGAACTTTTCACAATCATTATGCGCCGCCTGATGATGCAGATTTCAGAAAAGATTGCCGAAAAGTACGAATGTCAGGCACTCATCACAGGCGAAAGCCTCGGTCAGGTTGCAAGCCAGACAATCGGTGCGCTTTCGTGTACAGATGAGGCGACCGATATGCTCGTGTTCAGACCGCTCATAGGTATGGATAAGCAGGAGATTATCGACATTGCCTACAAGATTGATACCTACGATATATCAATTGAGCCGTATGAGGACTGCTGTACCGTGTTCACACCAAAGCATCCCCGTACAAGACCTGTTCTCAAATATGTAAAAGAGGCTCAGGAAAAGCCGAACTTCGGACCTCTTGTTGAGGAGGCTCTTCAGAACCTAAAAGTTACAAGAATTTCGGCTGATGATGAATAATCAAACGATTGAAAGGGGAATTGATATGGATGTTGAGATTTTTTCCTTAACGGGCAAAAATTCCGCTGACCTTTCTCAAACAAGCGGTGAAATTGCAAAAAAGCTTGAACAAAACGGCTTTTCCGTAACTAAAGTAAAAAGCGTTTCACCTTCATATTCTAAAATTATTTCTGCACTTAACGAGCTTGCGAAAAGCGAAAAAGCGCCTGATCAGGTTGTGATTGCAGAGGCTCTTACAACAAAAGACAGCACATCGTTTCGCAAAAAGTTTGCCGAGGTTGTTGCGGCATCTGAGAAGTATGAGAATACTCCCGTGCCGAAGGACTATTGGCGAAAGAGAAATCTTGATTTTCTCGATGCCAAAAAGCGTAAGGCAGACAAGGAAGAGATGGAACAGCTTGAGGACAAGTACAGAATGTTCCGTAAAAAGTCAAGAATTTTCAGTCTTAAAGATATGGGCAACGGCTATCGTGGCTACTGCTTTATGTACCGTGGTATTCAGGTTGCCGTTCTTCCAAAGTCGGCTCTTGCCGGTGAAAATCCCGAAGATATGGTTTGTCTTGCCTGCATAAGAGCAAAGTCAAACTTTGAAAATTCTGCAATTGACTATCCTAACGGTTTCAGCGACAGGGAATTTGTTCCGGCAAAGACAGGCTTTGTCAACAACTTCATTCCTATGCGTGGTGACGGTTCAAAGGAAGTTACAAGAAAATGCGTTGTAATTGTTTCGTTTCTCGTGTTCCTTACGGCGCTTTCGCTGTTGTTCTACAATATGATTTACCTCAGCCTGAGAAATGCCGAGCTTAACGGCGAGATTCAGCGAATTGCTCACAGCGTTGATGACGGTGAAACAACACCCGAAAAGAAAAAGGATGACACAATCAATTGGGATAAACTTCTGAAAATCAACGATGAAATTGTCGGCTGGATTCAGATGAAGGATACCCACATTGACTACCCCGTTCTTTGGCATAAGGCAGACAGCACACCACAACAGTATTACCTTAACCACAACTACAAGAATGAGTGGGACGGCTTCGGAAGCGTATTTGTTGACTACCGTTCAACAAAGGGTACAGACGGCAAGAACCTTGTTCTTCACTCTCACCACATTCAGGACGGTTCAATGTTCGGTGATCTTATGAAGTTCGGCGGAACAACGGGGGATCTTGATTTCTACAAAGAAGTTCCGACCTTCCGCTTTGACACTCCAAAGGGCAAAGGTACTTATAAAATTATCTCCGTGTTCAAGACAAACACTCTTACCGCACACGGCGATTTCTTCAACTACATGATAAGCGACTTTGAAAATGACAAGGATTTTATGAACTATGTTTACAATGTCCGTGTTCGTTCACTCTTTAATTGTCCTGTTGATGTAAACGAGGACGATGAGCTTGTAACACTTTCAACCTGTTCGTATGAGTTCACAAACTTCAGAACGGTTGTTGTTGCAAGAAAGGTAAGAGCGGGCGAGTCAACAAAGGTTGATGTTTCAAAGGCATCGCTTAATAAGAATGCAGTATGGCCGCAGGTTTATTACTCATCCTACGGCGGCACAAGACCTACAGTCACAGACTTTGACACAGCTTACAAGAAAGGTCAGATTACCTGGTATGACGGCGATTACAGCTTTAAGAACCAAAAGGTAACCAAGAAAACCGAGGCTACAACCGCAACAGATACAAAAGGTCAGGTTGTAACACAAAAGCCACAGCCTACAACAGAGGCAAAGGTTTATTGCAATGTAACCTTCCTTAACTATGACGGTTCGGCCTTGTCAACGCAAAAGGTTGAGTACGGCAAGTCGGCGGTTGTGCCTAAGACCGTACCGAAAAAGCCGAGTGATGAGTATTATGACTATACCTTTGAGGGTTGGGACACCACCTATGACTATACAAAGGTAACGGCTAATTTGAGCATTGCACCAAAATTCAAGGCAACGCTGAAACCCGAATACGCAAACGCACAGTAGGAGGACGGAAAATGAATTGCAGGCTTGTATTTTTCGCTGCTCGCAAAACCTCGTTTTGCGAAAGAGCTTTGCAAAAATCCTTTTCCGAGCTTGACCTTGAACTCGTCAAAACCTGCTTTGCAACCGATTCCGAACAACTCGGAAATGAACTTACAGACGCTTTCAAAAAACTGAATGTGGTTTTCGTTGTCGGCGGACTCGGATTTGACGATGAAAAGGGAATAAAAAGCATAATTTCCCGTGCTTTGTGTGAAACCCCTGTTAATGACTGCAAAAAGCTGAAAAATGAAAACGGCGATGACGGATATGTTGTCAGAGCCGCAAATCAGATTCTTATTCTTCTGCCCGATGAACCCGAGCAGATTGAATCCATTATGCAGGGACCGCTCAGAAAATATATTATGGCAAACTCGGTAATGCAATGAGCATTGCGAATTGAAAGTTGAAAATTGAAAATGTAAAATTACAGTCGGCGGTGTGCCACCGCTGTCAATTCGAGAAGATAGTTAGATAAAAAGATTGCATCAGATGCCCGAATAAGGTTCTGATGCAATTTTTGTTTTATATGGAATCAGTAGGGGTAGCCTTGCGACTATATTTCAGACAGCGCTATGCTCCCTTTATCCGCACAGGCGGCGGTCGCAAACCGTGTTTGCCATTTATAAAATTAATCTTGACAATGCAAAAAATGGTGCTATAATTAAAACATACTAAATACATAGGAATAGTAGAAATAAAACACATACATAATCAAGCACATAAAAATCATGCTAAGAAAGGAAGTACAGTTATGGCAAAAAGAAATTTTGGCGATGAATTCGGATTTCAGACAAGGGCTGTTCACACAGGCAATGATGTTGACAGCGAAACAGGAGCAATCAAAAGACCTATCACAATGGCAAACAGCTATGAACTCCCATATGATCCGAGCGACCTCAACTGGAGCAGTGCAGGCAAAAACCTCTACACACGCAACGGCGGTTCAAATCAGCAGTATCTTCAGGAAAAGCTTGCGTCCCTTGAGGGCGGAGAGGATTGCGTTGTTCTTGCAAGCGGTGTTGCGGCTCTGTCGGGACTTTTCTTTGCATTGCTCAAAAGCGGTGACCATGTTGTATTTTCAAGTGTAACATATATTGCGGTTTACAGACTTCTGAACGAACTTCTCAAAGACAAATTCGGTGTTGAAACAACAATTGTTGACACAACCGACATTGAAAAAGTTAAGGCGGCAATCCGTCCGAACACAAAGCTCATTCACATTGAAACACCGGGCAATCCTACTCTTTCAATTTCCGACATTGAAAAGCTTGCAGAGCTTGCCCATGCAAACGGCGCACTTTTGTCGGTTGACAACACATTTGCTTCTCCGTTCAACCAAAGACCGATTGAACTCGGTGCAGACTTTACCGTTGAAAGCCTTACAAAGTACATCAACGGTCACGGTGATGCAATGGGAGGTGCAATCATCGGCAAAAAAGAATACCTCGACATTATCCGTGCGCAGTCGCAGATTAACCTCGGCGCAACAATCAGCCCGTTCAATGCATGGCTGATTATGAGAGGCTCGGTAACACTTCCGTTGCGTATGAAACAGCACAACGAAAATGCCCTCAAGGTTGCTCGTTATCTGAAAACGGTCAAAGGTGTAAGCTTTGTTGCATATCCGGGACTTGAGGATCACCCGAATCACGATGTTGCAGTTAATCAGATGAAAAACGGGTTTGGCGGAGTGCTTTCGTTTGGACTTAAAGCCGACCACGATACCTACAACCGTTTTGTTACACATCTTAAAGTAATCACATCGGCTGTATCACTCGGTCACGATGAAAGCCTTATCGTATTTCTCGGTGAAAACGATGAAAGACAGTATCTTTATCCCGAAGAATTCCACAACGGATTTTTCCGTTTCAGCGTTGGTATTGAGGATGCCGAAGATATCATCGAAGATTTAAGACAGGCTTTTGAAAAAGAAAACCTGATTTAAGGAGCTTATTATGAATTTTTCATATTCACAGGTGCTTGAGTTCAAGAGGATTCTTGACGAAAAATTCGGAGTGTATCTACATTTTCACGATGCCTGCGGAGGACAGTATTTTTCGTTTGATGAAGCAGAGAAGGACGAAGTATATCAATTTTTAACCTCTTATTTTGCAAATATCGGCGGTAAAATCAATATTGCCGACAATAAATTGACATTTACAGTAGATAAAGCGTAATCAGAAAATTTTTTAAAAGATTTTCAAAACATTCTCTTGTTTGTCATTATTCTGTCACGATTGCCGTGATATAATAAGCACGGCAAGTACGATTAGACTTATAATTTTGCAAAGTGCTTATTATGTCAATTTATGTTCCCCTCAAATTTTGCCCTGCAAAATTTTCGATGGGTGATTCTATCATAACTCATTTCCTGATTTATGATAGAATAAACTCACAACATAAGAAAGGGTTAACAAACAACCCTTATTTACAGTTCGTAAAGGCAGAACAGCTTGATTTATAACAAGTCTTGCCCGAGCGTGACAGAATAAGTGGAGATAACCCATGTTAAACAGCTTACAAGATTTTCATTTGATATATTTTTCCTCTCTCTTTAATTAAAAATATGGAAGAAACAGCGAGTTACACCGCTGTTTTTTTCATTTTACGGCAAAGCCGCTATGAATAACTGTATGCCGTTTTTCATATACATTATCGGTGATTGATATGAAAAAACTGCTCTGTGTGTTTTTTTGCGTAATGCTTGCGGCATTGTCGGCTGTCGTGTTTACGGGCGGAAAGGACACGCAAAAAAACTACATAAAATATGTTGAATTTAATGTTACGAAAGACGCTTTGCAAAATGCCGTTGACCTCGACATACAAACTCACGATGACGACAGGCATACCGACTGCATAACCACGCTTGCGTATCTCGGTGCGAAATACGGCGGTGATTTTACAAAGTACAAATATGGCGATATGACTGATTTTGCCGACAAAATCAAAAACGGGGAAACCGTTGAAAATCTGACAAAGGATATGAAATATTTCAACTACTACTCTCAGGCATACGGTGCGGCACTTTCGGGAATTGTCGGTAATTACGAAAAAGAAACTTCAAACGGCATGGAAAAAGGTTACGGCTTGTGTTGGTTTTCCCCGATTGCAAAAACCTTTCCGTATTCCTGCTATGATGATTTCGGTGCGGTCAGAACCTACGGCTACACAAGACCACACCTCGGTCACGATCTTATGGCGGCTGTCGGCACACCCGTTGTGGCGGTTGAGTCGGGAACGGTTGAAATTATGGGCTGGAACAGGTATGGCGGTTGGCGAATCGGAATCCGTTCTGCCGACAAAAAACGCTATTGGTACTATGCCCACCTAAGGCAGAACCGTCCGTTTGCAGAGAACTTGAAAGAGGGCGACAAGGTTTGCGCAGGCGATGTAATCGGTTATGTGGGAAGAACGGGTTACAGCGATGCCGAAAATACAAACGGAATAACCGAAAGCCATTTGCATCTCGGACTTGAGCTTGTGTTTGATGAGAGCCAAAAAGAGAGTAATAACGAAATATGGATTGATGTGGGTGCTATAACAAGCGTTGTTGAGCAAAATCAGAGCGAAGTTGTGCGTAATAACGAAACAAAGGAATTTACAAGGAAATACAAGTTTACCGTTGGCAATGATTGACAAAAAATAAGAGCAAGATAAAATTAAATTAGCACAAAAACTGAATATTGTATAAACTATTGACAATATAATGCTATTATAGTACAATTTAGCCACTATGTTTTTAAGGAGAGTAAAACAATGAAAAAAATTGCACTTATACTTTCTGCAGCACTTATCGCAGTAACATCAATCTTCTGCTTTGCAGGTTGCGGTGATTCACCTGAGCAGAAACTCGCTAACTATGTTGCATCAGACGAATGCCAGAAAGAACTCAACTCTATGAAGTCGACATATGAATCAATGATGGATGTTGATGTTAGGGCTGAAGGCAAGAGCTTAGTTTATGACCTTACTTACAAGACTGAACTCCCTGAGGAATCACTTGATACTGTAAAGTCAAGCCTTGAATCAGCTTTTGAATCATTGTCATCAACATATGAAGGCATTGCAAACAGTATTAAAGAATCAGTCGGCATTGACGATCCGTCAGTTGTTGTAAAAATCAATACTAAAGACGGTACAAACATTTTTTCAAAGACATACAAAGCAACCAAATAATTTGATTATTTGCAATCTACGGGCTGTCATCTGACAGTCCGTTTTTTGTGTATAATGTCAAATAATGATTTTACATATCTGAATGTTTTACCGCACAAATGTGATTTGTTATCTTATAAAATCATAAACATTACTTTTATTCTTTACAGGCAAAAAATCATATAATTTGTATGTTGACTGAAAAAGAGCGATAAGTTAAAATATGTAGGACGGTATGTGAAAAAATTATGAATTTAAATTTGCAGGAGGATAAAACGAGTGGTATTTTCGAGCCTTGTATTTATGTTTGCGTATCTGCCGATTACCTTGCTTGCCTATTATCTTGTGCCAAGGCAGGGACGCAATATTTTTCTCTTTATCGTGAACCTTATATTCTACGGTTGGGGCGAGCCTAAGCTTGTTCTGCTTATGGTGTTCAACATCTTCTTTAACTACATAGGCGGTTGGCTTGTTGACAAATACAGAGCCGATGCCAAAAAGAAAAAACTGTTTCTGATTCTTACCTGCGTGCTTGATATAGGTATTCTTGCGGTGTTTAAATATACGGGAATGATAACCGAAACGCTCAATATGCTGCCGTTTCTCAATATTCCGGAGCTTCAAATCAGCCTGCCGATCGGCATCAGCTTCTACACATTCCAGACAATGAGCTATGTTATTGATGTTTACCGTGACGATGCGCCAGTGTCGAAGAACTTTATCAACTTCGGTACTTATGTTGCACTTTTTCCGCAGCTTATTGCAGGTCCGATTGTCCGTTACCGTGACGTTGCCGAACAGCTTGTAAACCGCCGTGAAACGCTTGAAATGTTCACAAGGGGCGTGAAGCTCTTTATGGTCGGTCTTGCAAAAAAGGTAATTATCGCAAACACCATGGGAACGCTCACAACAAACATTTTTGCAACAACCGATGAAAACGGTGTTGTCGGAACATGGGTGGGTATGATAGCCTATACATTCCAGATTTACTTTGATTTCTCGGGTTACTCCGATATGGCTTGCGGTCTTGGCAATATGATGGGATTCGAGTTTCTTAAAAACTTTAACTATCCCTACATCGCAAAGTCAATTACAGACTTTTGGAGAAGATGGCACATTTCTCTTTCAACATGGTTCAAGGAGTATGTTTATATTCCTCTCGGCGGTAACAGAAAGGGCGTTAAAAGGCAGATTCTCAACCTTCTTATCGTGTGGGGACTTACAGGACTTTGGCACGGTGCGGCATACAACTTTGTACTTTGGGGACTTTACTACGGACTTCTTCTTATTCTTGAAAAATTCGTACTCAAAAAATTTCTCGACAGACTGCCGTCATTTGTTCAGCACATTTACACTTTGTTTATCATAATCATCGGTTGGGGACTTTTCTACTTCACGGATATCGGACAGCTCGGTGAGTTTATGGTTGACCTTTTCAATTTCGGCAACGGAATTTGCGGTGATCAGGCGTTCAATCTTATTATGAGCAACCTGCCAATGCTTATTATTGCGGCTGTTGCGTCAACTCCGCTTGCAACAATGCTTTACACACGCTTTGAACACACACGCTTTATGTGGATTCCCGAAACACTCTACTGTATGGGTGTTCTTGCTGTCAGCACGGCAAGCCTTGTTAATCAGAGCTACAACCCGTTCCTTTATTTCAGATTTTAAAACGGCTGTGAACAATTAGAAAAAGTCAGGTGAATATATATGCGTTTTGCTGATAACAGAAATAAAATCGGAAAATACATTCCTGCGGTTGTATTTCTGATTTTCATATACGGGATGGCTTTGTGGTTTATCTTTTCTCCGAAACCCGACTACAGCTCTTCCGAAAAAAGATATTTGCAGAAGTTTCCGGAGGTTACAGCCGAAAAATTGCTTTCGGGTGATTTCGGCAGTGAGTTTGAAACATTCTTTGCCGACAGGTTTCCGCAGAGAAACACATGGGTAGGTCTTAACGCATACACCGCCCTTGCAGAGGGTAACAACGGTGCAAGCGGTGTGTATAACTGCAAAAACGGCTACCTTATCAACAAGCCTGTTTCGACTGAGAACAACCTCGATAAGAATATCGGTGCGGTTGCGGATTTTGCAAAATCAATCGACACTCCGACAACGGTTATGCTTGTTCCGTCAACAGGATATATTGTTGATGATGTGCTTCCGACATTCCACGATAAATACAACGATGATGAGGATATAAGCAAGATTTCTTCAACGCTTTCAAAGGATAAAATCGGATTTGTCGATTTGCGTGAACGCTTTAAGAGCGAATACAAAAACGGCAGTCAGCTTTACTATAAAACCGACCACCATTGGACAACAAAGGGTGCTTACACGGGCTACCAAGAGCTTTGCAAGACACTCGGCATTACTCCGATTGATGATTCAACCCTGAAAAAAGACAGCTACCCCGACTTTTACGGCACAACATATTCTTCAAGCGGTTTTTGGCTCACTCCGCCCGATAATATCGAAATTTGGAATAACCCTAAAAATTCCGACAGGAATATCTCCGTAAAAATCACCGAGGGTGCAAATATTAAAACTTCGGGTTCAATGTACTTCACCGACCATCTTAAAGAGGACGACAAGTACCCCGTGTTTATTGACGGCAATCACGCTCTCACGGAGATTACAAACACCAATGCAAAGAACGGCACAATTCTTCTCATCAAGGACAGCTTTTCGCACAGCCTTGCACCTTTCCTTGCAGAAAATTACAGCAAGGTGGTTCTGGTTGACCTGCGTTATTATAAGGAAAGCGTGTCAGACCTTGTGACAACCTACAACCCCGAACAGGTTGTTGTGCTTTACGGAATTGACAACCTTGCAACCGATACGGATATCGTATGGCTCAAGTAAGTTCTTTAATATTCAATTGAATTAAAAACGGCTGTTGCTGATGAATTGACTTTCGTCAAGTGACAGCCGTTTTTCTGTAATTCTTTAATCCGTTATATCCCACATTCCCCATAAAACAATGCAAAAAAATAACCACCCATAAATCGGGTGGTGTCGGATACGATTTTATAAGCGCTACGCTCGAGCGTTTTATGTTTTTTGTAAATTAAACTATCTGCACAAGCTTATAATTAAAATTCAACACCGATTCTGCCGGTGATGCCTCGGTCGTAGGGGTGCTTGATTTTCTTGAACTCGGTCACATAATCGCAAAGGTCAATCATTTTTTGTGACGGGTTATGACCTGTCATAATGATTTCCATGCTTGAGGGAGCGTTGGTGATGAACTCAACAACCTCGGATTCGGTGAGCATTTCAGCATTGATTGCGTCAATAATCTCGTCAAATACAACCATGTCGTACTTTTCGGTCAGGGCAAGTGTGACACTGTGGTCAAAAATACCCTTGAAAATTTTTGCCGCCTGAGCCTTTTCCTTTTCGTTCATCTGAAATGTGAACTTGAGGTCGGCGGGGCAGAGCGTGAGAGTCACATTCTCGGTGTGGCTGAGAACATGGCGTTCACCCGAAAATTCCGTTTTTAAAAATTGCACAAACAGCACCTTGAGGTTACTGCCTGCCGCCCTGACGGCAATTCCTACAGCAGCTGTGGTTTTGCCCTTGCCGTCACCAAAATACAAATGTTTCATTGTCTGTCATTCCTTTTCATAAAACTGCACAATTGACAAAATGAAATCCCTTATATACAATAGTATAGAAAAGACATTTTCGTCTGCCTAATTATAACATAAAATCGGCAAACGGGAGTATGTACAAATTAAACAAAATTAATTAAAAATATTTTAAAAACTTCTACACCGCTTATTTTGCCGAAAAGGTTGAAATAATGCGGTATTTCGTTTATAATAATGCTTGTGTGACTGCACAAGATATGCGATGAAGCGGGAGGTTGCGGCATTAAGCCGGTTTTTCCGTGGAGTATGTCCGATTTTAAACCGGGCGATTAAATTGAAACACAGAGCGATTGAGTGGCAATGGGGTTGCTTTGCCATAACTGCGCTCAAACGCTTTCAGAACTTCCCGGTTAACTGAATAGTTAAACGGGTTTTTTAATGCGGGGTGAGGAAACACCCGGCAGAGTTTCAAAAAAGTTTTGAAAAGCAACGCCCGCCAACTAACATTTTTAAGGAGGCGACGATAATGGCAGTCAAGGAAAAGATTAGAATAAGATTAAAGGGTTATGATCATCAGCTCGTTGATCAGTCTGCAGAGAGAATCGTGGCAACAGCTAAGCGCACAGGCGCAAGAGTTTCAGGTCCCGTTCCGCTCCCGACTGAGAAGCAGGTTGTAACAATTCTTCGTGCTGTTCATAAGTACAAGGACAGCCGTGAGCAGTTTGAAATCAGAACTCACAAGCGTCTTATCGACATCTTAAGACCGTCAAACAAGACAGTCGAGGCTCTTATGAGCTTAGAGCTCCCTGCCGGCGTTGATATCGAGATTAAGTTATAATCGGATACCAACCTACAAGCAGACAGGGTCATGTTGGGAAACCAACCAATAACCTATAAGGAGGATACAATTTATGCAGAAAGCAATCATCGGTAAGAAAATCGGTATGACACAGATTTTCGATGAAAAGGGAATCATGATTCCCGTAACTGTTGTTGAGGCAGGCCCTTGCGTGGTAACAGCCAAGAAAACAGTTGAAAACGACGGCTACGCTTCGGTACAGCTCGGCTACGGCGATGTTAAACCTCACAAGGTAAACAAGCCAATGAAGGGCTTCTTTGATAAGGCCGGTGTAGCACCAAAGAAAACTCTCAAAGAGTTCCGCTTTACAGACACAGACGCTTACAGCATCGGTGATCTCGTTAAAGCAGACGTATTCACCCCCGGCGACAAGATTGACGTAACAGGCAAGAGCAAAGGTAAGGGTACAGCAGGTGTTATTAAGAGATGGAACTTCCACCGTCTTAAGGAATCACACGGTACAGGTCCTTGCGTACGCCACGGCGGTTCAATCGGTGCCTGCTCATCACCTTCAAGAGTTTGGAAGGGTAAGAGAATGGCAGGTCACCTCGGCGCAGAACAGGTAACGGTTCAGAACCTCACAGTTGTTAAGGTTGACGCAGAAAACAACCTCATCGCTGTTAAGGGTGCTATTCCGGGTCCTAACAAGGGAATCGTTGTAATCAAAGATTCCGTAAAGGCTTAAGGAAGGGGGATTATAAATGCCAAATTTAGCAGTAGTAGATATGGAAGGCAAGAATGTCGGTACAATCGAGCTTGCCGAGTCCGTATTCGGTATCGAACCAAATGCAGCTGTTATGCATCAGATGGTAGTTAACTACCTCGCAGCACAGCGTCAGGGCACACAGTCCGCTCTTACAAGATCAGAGGTTTCAGGCGGCGGTAAAAAGCCGTGGAGACAGAAGGGTACAGGCCGTGCAAGACAGGGTTCAACAAGAGCTCCGCAGTGGACACACGGCGGCGTTGTATTCGCTCCGAAGCCAAGAGATTACAGATTTTCCGTAAACAAGAAGGTAAGAAGACTTGCTATGAAGTCAGCTTTCTCTTCAAAGGTTATGGAGAACGAGCTCATCGTTGTTGATTCAATCAGCATGGACGAGTACAAGACAAAGAAGATTGTTGCAATGCTCAGCGCAATCGGAGCTGAAAAGAAGGCTCTCATTGTTCTTCCTGAGGTTGACAGCAAGGTTATTAAATCAGCTAACAACATCCCCGGTGTTAAAACAGCTCAGGTAAACACTCTTAATGTATATGACATTTTGAATGCTGACAAGCTTATCATCGTTAAGGATGCGGTAAGCAAGATTGAGGAGGTATATGCATGATAGCTCATGATATTGTAATCCGCCCTGTTATTACCGAAAAGAGTATGCTCGGCGCAGTTAACAAAATTTATACCTTTGAAGTTGCTAAGTCAGCAAACAAGATTGAAATTGCAAAAGCTTGTGAAGAAGTTTTCGGCGTTAAGGTTGCAAAGGTAAACACAGTAAGCATGAGAGGCAAATTCCGTCGTCAGGGCAGAAACAACGGCGGCTACTCAAAGAGCTGGAAGAAAGCAATCGTAAAACTTACCGAAGACAGCAAGCCTATCGAATTTTTTGAAGGCATGATGTAATACTGACTCAGGTTCAGTATTGAGTCTGAAAAACATTATTCAGGCAGAATGTATGGGAAATGCCATATTCCCGCAAAGCCATCATGAGGAGAGTGAAACCAAATGGCCATTAAAGTATATAAGCCGACCATTAACTCAAGAAGAAATATGTCGGTTACAGATTATTCGGGTCTTTCAAAGGTTGAGCCGGAAAAAAGCTTGCTTGCTCCTTTAAATAAAAAGGCAGGTCGTAACAGCTACGGCAGAATCACCGTTCGTCACAGAGGCGGCGGCAACCGCAGAAAGTACCGTATTATTGACTTCAAGCGTCAGAAGTTTGATGTTGAAGGTACAGTTAAAACATTAGAGTACGATCCAAACCGTTCTGCATTCATTGCTCTTGTAGAGTACACAGACGGCGAGAAGGCTTACATTATTGCTCCGGAAGGACTTAAGGTAGGCGACAAGGTAACAGCAGGTGCAAACGCTGATATTAAGCCCGGTAACGCACTTCCGCTTACAGCAATCCCTGTTGGTACATTTATCCACAATGTAGAGCTTTATCCCGGCAGAGGCGCTCAGCTCGCTCGTTCAGCCGGCAACATGGCTCAGCTCATGGCTAAGGAAAACGGTCTTGCACTTTTAAGACTTCCTTCAGGCGAGCTCAGAAACGTTCCTGAAAACTGCATGGCTACAATTGGTCAGGTAGGTAACACCGATCACGAAAATGTTAAGATCGGTAAAGCAGGTCGTAAGAGAAACATGGGTTGGCGTCCTACTGTTCGTGGTTCTGTAATGAACCCTAACGACCATCCGCACGGCGGTGGTGAGGGTAAGTCACCTGTTGGTCGTCCGGGCCCTGTAACCCCATGGGGTAAGCCCGCACTCGGCTACAAGACTCGTAAGAACAACAAGAGCAGCGACAAGCTTATCGTAAGAAGAAGAAACGGTAAGTAAGGCGGAAAGGAGCTAAAACATGAGTAGAAGTACTAAAAAGGGCCCTTATGTTCAGCCTGTACTGCTCAAAAGGGTTATCGAAATGAACGAAGCAGGCGAAAAGAGAATTCTCAAGACTTGGTCAAGAAGTTCAACAATTTTCCCTGAATTCGTTGGTCACACATTTGCCGTTCATGACGGCAGAAAACATGTTCCTGTATATGTAACCGAAGATATGGTTGGTCACAAGCTCGGTGAGTTTGCTCCGACAAGAACATTCAAAGGTCACGCAGGTTCAAAGACAAGCAAATAAGCGGAAGGAGAGTATTGCAGATGGAAGCAAAGGCAAATGCAAAATTTGTTCGTATTTCACCCCGCAAGGTTAATGTAGTTCTTGACCTCGTAAGAGGCAAAGACGTTAAGTATGCGGAAGCTGTTCTTAAGCACACTCCCAAGGCCGCTTGCGAGCCGCTTTTAAAGCTGCTCAATTCAGCTATGGCAAATGCTGAGAACAACCATGACATGGATGTATCCAAGCTTTACATTGCTCAGTGCAATGCAACAGCAGGCCCCATCCTTAAAAGAATTCGTCCGAGAGCACAGGGCAGAGCGTTCAGAATTAACAAGAGAACTTCTCACATTTCCCTCGTACTCAAGGAAAGAGAAGACGACTAAGGGGAGGTTAGATTATGGGTCAGAAAGTTAATCCGCACGGTCTCCGTGTCGGCGTTATTAAAGATTGGGATTCCCGTTGGTTTGCAAACAAGAAGGACTTCGGTGCTACACTCGTTGAGGACTATAACCTCCGTAAGACTCTGAAGGCTCAGCTTTACAACTTCGGTATCTCAAAGATTGAAATTGAGCGTGACGGCAAAAAGGTTAAAATCAGCATCCACTGCGCTAAGCCCGGTCTTGTAATCGGTAAGGGTGGTTCTGAGATTGAAAAGCTCAGAGCACAGTGCGAAAAGATGCTCGGCAAGCCCGTTGCAATCAATATCGTAGAAGTTAAGGCTCCTGAGCTTGATGCACAGCTCGTTGCAGAAAGCATCGCTCAGCAGCTTGAAAAGAGAATCTCTTTCCGCCGTGCAATGAAGATGTCAATCGGCAACGCAATGCGTCGTGGCGCTAAGGGTATTAAGATTATGTGTTCAGGCCGTCTCGGCGGTGCTGAAATTGCTCGTTCAGAGCAGTACCACGAAGGTACTATTCCGCTTCAGACACTTCGTGCAGACATCGACTATGGCTTTGCAGAAGCTAACACAACCTACGGTAAAGTAGGCGTTAAGGTTTGGCTTTACAAGGGCGAGGTTCTTAACGAAGTTAAGTCAAGAAAGCCCCGCAGAGAAGGAGGCAGAAAGTAATGTTATTACCTAAGAGAGTAAAATACAGAAGAGTTCACAGAGGTCGTATGACAGGTAAGGCTCTTCGTGGTAACAAGGTTACTTACGGCGATTTCGGTCTTCAGGCTACAGAGCCTGCATGGATCACCTCAAACCAGATTGAGGCTGCCCGTGTCGCTATGACTCGTTACTGCAAAAGATTCGGTAAAGTATGGATCAAAATTTTCCCTGATAAGCCTGTTACAGCGAAGCCTGCTGAAACACGAATGGGTTCAGGTAAAGGTTCACCCGAGTACTGGGTAGCCGTAGTAAAGCCCGGCAGAGTTATGTTTGAACTCGGCGGCGTAGATGAAGCTACTGCAAGAGAGGCTCTTCGCCTTGCTGCAAATAAGCTTCCGATCAAGTGCAAGTTTGTTAAGAAAGAGGAGGGTGAGCAGTAATGAAAGCATCAGAACTCAGAGATATGTCAGTAGAAGAGCTTCAGACAAAGCTCACTGAACTCAAAGAAGAATTATTCAATCTTCGTTTCCAGCTTGCTGTTAATCAGCTCGAAAACTCATCCAGAATCGGTGCTGTTAAAAAGGACATCGCAAGAATTTCAACAGTTCTTCGCCAGATGGAACTTAACGGCGCTGAAGCTTAAGAGAGGAGGACTTAACAGTGAGTGAAAGAAATATGAGAAAAACTGTTGTCGGAAAAGTTGTAAGCGACAAGATGGACAAGACAATTGTCGTTGCAGTTGAAGACAGCGTAAAGCACAAGCTTTACAACAAAATTGTTAAGCGTACAGTTCGTTTCAAGGCACACGACGAAAACAACGAGTGTGGCATTGGCGACCGTGTAAAGATTATGGAGACCCGTCCTCTTTCTAAAGACAAAAGATGGAGACTCGTCGAGATTATTGAGAAAGCTAAATAAGTTTATTTTAGCGGCTTTGAGTAAAGGAGGAATTACACTGTGATTCAGCAGCAAACTATCCTCAAGGTTGCCGACAACACCGGCGCAAAGGAACTTATGTGCATTCGTGTACTCGGCGGTACCAGAAGGAGATATGCCAACATTGGCGATGTAATCGTAGCCTCGGTTAAAAAGGCAGCACCCGGCGGTGTTGTTAAAAAAGGCGACGTTGTAAAGGCTGTAGTTGTTCGTTCTGCAAAGGGCGTCAGAAGAGAAGACGGTACTTATATCCGTTTCGATGAAAATGCAGCTGTTATTATTAAGGAAGATAAGAACCCGAAGGGTACTCGTATCTTCGGACCGGTAGCAAGAGAGCTTCGTGATAAAGATTATATGAAGATTCTTTCTCTCGCTCCCGAAGTACTTTAATTGGAGGTGTCACAATGAGTAAAGTTCATGTTAAAACAGGCGACACCGTTATCGTATTAAGCGGTAAGGACAAGGGCAAGACAGGTCAGGTTATGGCTGTAAGCCCTAAAGAAGGCAAAGTTATCGTAGAAAAGGTAAACATGGTTTCAAAGCATGTTAAGCCCAAAAAGATGGGCGAGCAGGGCGGTATCATTAAGGCTGAGGGTGCTATGTATGCATCTAAGGTTCAGATTGTTTGCCCAAGATGCAAAAAGCCTACAAGAGTTGCTCATAAGTTCTATGAGGACGGCTCTAAGGGCAGAGTTTGCGCTAAATGCGGCGAAGCACTTTAAGGAGGAAATAAGATATGGCAAGACTTAAAGAATATTATTCAAAAGAAGTTGCACCTGCTCTTATGTCAAAGTTCTCCTACAAGAGCACAATGCAGATTCCTAAGCTTGATAAAATCGTTATCAATGTAGGCGCAGGCGAAGCAAAAGATAACTCAAAAGTAATTGATGCTATCTGCACAGACCTTTCTGCTATTACAGGTCAGAAGCCTCTCATCTGTAAGGCAAGAAAGTCAGTTGCTAACTTCAAACTCAGAGAAGGTATGGCAATCGGCTGTAAGGTTACATTAAGAGGCGAGAGAATGTATGAATTCCTCGACAGATTCTTCAATGTAGCACTTCCCCGTGTTCGTGACTTCAGAGGTATCAACCCTGATTCATTTGACGGCCGTGGTAACTACAACATGGGCCTCAAAGAACAGCTCATCTTCCCCGAGATTGACTATGACAAGATCGACAAGGTTCGTGGTATGGACATTTGTTTCGTAACCACGGCAACAACAGACGAAGAAGCTCGCGAGCTCTTAAAGCTTATGGGCGCACCGTTTTCAAAGTAAGGAGGGATTGTTGTGGCTAAAACTTCAATGAAAGTAAAGCAGCAGAGAAAGCAGAAATTCTCTACAAGAGAGTACACAAGATGTAATATCTGTGGTAGACCACACGCCTACCTCCGTAAGTATGGCATTTGTCGTATTTGCTTCCGTGAACTCGCTTACAAGGGCGAAATTCCGGGTGTAAAGAAAGCAAGCTGGTAAGCAAGGGAGGTAAAGCATAATGCAGATTACAGATACAATTGCTGATTTACTTACAAGAATCCGTAACGCAAATTCAGCAAAGCATGATTCTGTTGAAATTCCCGCTTCAAACCTCAAGAAGTCAATTTGTCAGATTCTTGTTGACGAAGGTTATGTAAAGAATTTCACAGTTATTGAAGACGGCAAGCAGGGCGTTATTAAGGTAACACTCAAGTATACAGACGGCAAGACTCCTGTTATCACAGGTCTCCGCCGTGTATCAAAGCCCGGTCTCAGAATTTACAGTAATGCAGAAGATATGCCAAAGGTAATGAAGGGTCTTGGTATCGCCATCATTTCAACCTCAAAGGGTGTTATGACAGATCGTGAGGCAAGAAAGCAGCACATCGGCGGCGAGGTTCTCGCTTACATTTGGTAAGAGGAGGTGCGATAAATGTCTCGAATTGGAAGAAAACCTATAAATATTCCCGCCGGCGTTACAGCTTCAATTGACAACGGCGTTATCACAGTTAAAGGTCCAAAGGGTTCACTTGATTTCAAGTTCAATCCTGCTATGACTGTTGAAATCAAGGGCGATGTAATCGAGGTTACACGTCCTAACGACGCAAAGGAAAACCGTTCACTTCACGGCCTTACAAGAACACTTATCCATAATATGGTTATCGGTGTTACAGAGGGTTATTCAAAGACTCTTGAGGTTAACGGCGTTGGTTACCGTGTTCAGAAGCAGGGTAACAAGTGCGTTATGAACCTTGGTTATTCACACCAGGTTATCGTTGAGGATACAGAGGACATCAAGATTGAAGTTCCCGATCCTAACAAAATCATCATCTCCGGCATTGATAAGCAAAAGGTTGGTCAGTTTGCTGCCGAAGTAAGAGAAAAGCGTCCTCCGGAGCCATATAAGGGCAAGGGTATTAAGTACGCTGATGAAGTTATCCGCCGCAAGGAAGGCAAGGCCGGTAAGGGCAAATAATTAAGGAGTGAATAATTAATGGTAAGCAGACCAGATACAAAAAAGGCACGCGCAAAACGCCATAAGAGAGTCCGCAGCAAGATCAGCGGTACAGCTTCTTGTCCTCGTCTTTGCGTATTCCGCTCCACAAGCAACATCTATGCTCAGATTATTGACGATGTAGCCGGTGTTACACTTGCTCAGGCTTCAAGCCTTGATAAGGAAATCACAGGCAATGGCGGAAACAAAGAGGCAGCTAAGGCTGTCGGCAAGCTCGTTGCAGAGCGTGCAAAAGAAAAGAATATCGTTGATGTTGTATTCGACAGAGGCGGTAACATATATCACGGCCGTGTTAAGGAATTGGCCGAAGGCGCCCGTGAGGGCGGCCTCAATTTCTAAGGATTGGAGGAATAACTTTGGCTAAAACAGTAGAAGTAACAGGCGAATTAAAAGAAAGAGTAGTTACTATTAACCGTGTTTCTAAAACAGTTAAAGGCGGTCGTATTTTCAAGTTTGCAGCTCTCGTAGTTGTAGGCGACGGTAACGGAACAGTTGGTTTCGGCATCGGTAAAGCAGGCGAAGTACCCGACGCTATCCGCAAGGGTATTGAGGATGCTAAGAAGAACCTCATGAAGGTTTCACTCAGAGGTACAACAATCCCTCACGAAGTAATCGGTGAGTTTGGTGCAGGCAGAGTTCTTATGAAGCCCGCTGCTCCCGGTACCGGTGTTATTGCCGGCGGTCCTGTTCGTGCCGTTGTTGAAGCAGTAGGTATCAAGGACATCAGAACAAAGGCTCTTCGTTCCAACAATCCCTGTAATGTAGTTAGAGCTACTCTTGCAGGTCTTGGCGCATTAAGAAATGCTGAAGAAGTTGCTGCAATCCGCGGTAAATCCGTTAAAGAAATTCTTTAATAGGGAGGTTGTAAATTATGACAATTAAGTTAGTAAAGAGTCTTATCGGCTCTAAGAAGGATCAGATTGCAACCGCCCACGCTCTCGGTCTTAAGAAAATCGGTGATGTTACAACTCAGCCCGATAACGCTCAGACTAAGGGTAAGGTAGCAAAAATCATCCACCTCGTAGAGGTTAGTGAAGCATAAGCAAGGAGGTGCGAACTAATGAAGTTACATGAACTTTCTCCTGTTGAGGGTTCTAAGAAGGACTCAAAGAGAATCGGCAGAGGTCACGGCTCAGGCTGGGGCAAAACTTCCGGTAAAGGTCATAAGGGCCAGAAGGCTCGTTCAGGCGGCGGTGTTCGTCCGGGCTTTGAAGGCGGTCAGATGCCATTACAGCGTCGTATCCCTAAAAGAGGTTTCAACAACATTTTTGCAAAAGCTGTAGCAGCAGTTAACCTCAGCACTTTGAACAGAAAGTTTGAAGACGGTGCGACAGTAGATATTGAGGCTCTTGTTAATGCAGGCGTTGTTAAGAACGGCTTTGATGCTGTTAAAATTCTTGGCAACGGTAAGCTTGACAAAAAACTTACAGTAAAGGTTTCTGCTTTTTCCGAATCAGCTAAAGCTGCAATTGAGGCTGCGGGCGGAAAGGCAGAGGTGATCTAAGTGTTTAAAACCATTAAAAATGCTTGGTCACTCCCCGATTTAAGAAAGAAAATTTTATTTACTCTCTTAATCATTGTTGTATTCAGAATCGGCTCGGTTATTCAGGTTCCATTCCTGGATACTGCGGCTCTCAGAAGTGTTATGAATCCGGATGACTGGTCTAACACAATGCTTTCTTATATGAATACACTCTCAGGCGGTGCATTCTCCAACGCAACATTGTTTGCAATGGGTATCACCCCTTATATCAACAGCTCAATCATCATCCAGCTCCTCTGCGTTGCTATTCCTCCTCTGGAGAGATTGGCAAGAGAAGGCGAAGCCGGCAGACGCAAAATCAGTGCTATCACTCGTTATGTAACAGTCGGTCTCGGTATTATTCAGGGTACTGCATATTACTTCTACCTTCTCAACAGCAAGGTAACACTTTACAACAGCGGTTTTGAACTTTGGTTCTCTGCTATCGTAATCATCCTTGTTTTTACCGCAGGTACGGCGGTTATGATGTGGCTCGGTGAACAGATCAACAGCCACGGCATCGGAAACGGTATTTCCATTCTCCTTTTTGCAGGTATCGTTGCTCAGTCCCCACAGATTATCAACACACTCGGTCAGTACTGGAACCTTGCTGTTAACGGCAGCACACAGTTCTTCTTCCTCGTACCTCTCTGGGTAGTTCTCTTTGTTGCTGTCGTATGGATTATCACATTCATGCAGGACAGCGAAAGAAGAATCCCGATTCAGTATGCTAAGCGTGTTGTGGGCAGAAAGATGTACGGCGGTCAGTCAAGCCACCTTCCTATCAAGGTTGCTCTTGGCGGCGTTCTTCCAATCATCTTTGCAAGCTCAATTCTTTCAATTCCAAGTACAATCAACCTCTTCCTCAAGATTCCTGCAGGAGAAGGTTTCTGGGGTGCATTCTTTGCAGCATTCAGCACCACAGGCTGGCTGTACATGGTACTTTATTTCTTGTTCATTATAATGTTCGCTTATTTCTATACATCAATTCAGTACAACCCTGTTGAAATGGCTAACAATCTTAAAGCTAACAACGGCACAGTTCCCGGTATTCGTCCGGGTGCTCCGACAGCCGATTATATCAGAAAGATTTTGTCAAGAATCACTTTAATCGGTGCAATGTTCCTTGCTGTTATCGCTATGGTTCCGCTTATCTACGGCGCTGCTTCCGGAATGGGACAGATGTCAATCGGCGGTACATCAATCATCATCGTAGTTGGTGTTGCTCTGGAAACTGTTAAACAGCTCGAGTCACAAATGATGATGCGTCATTACAAAGGTTTTCTTGACTAATTGAGAAAAAAGGAGTATAATAGATGAACATTATCATGTTAGGTGCTCCGGGTGCAGGTAAAGGCACACAGGCCGCTGTACTTTGTGAACACTTTGGTATTCCCACAATTTCAACCGGAAACATGATCCGTGAAGCGCTGAAAAACGGCACTGAGATGGGTTTGAAGGCTAAATCCTATATGGATGAAGGCAAGCTTGTTCCCGACGAAGTAGTAATCGGTATTGTAAAGGAAAGACTTTCTGCCGATGACTGCAAGAAGGGTTTCATTCTTGACGGTTTCCCAAGAACTATTCCTCAGGCTGAGGCTCTGGATAATATGGGTGTTGAGATTCAGCATGTCATCAACATCGACATTTCTGATGAAAAAATCATCAACCGTATGTCCGGACGCCGTGTTTGCGAAAATTGTGGCAGACCTTTCCACATTGTGACTTTAAAGCCCAAAAAGGAAGGTGTTTGTGACGATTGCGGCGGCACCCTTGTTCAGCGCAAGGACGACCACCCCGATACCGTGCTTGCTCGTCTCGAAACATATCACAAAGAGACCGAGCCCCTCGTTTCTTACTATGAGAAGCAGGGTAAGCTTGTTACTGTAAAAGGACAGGACGATGTAGAAGCTACTACAAAGGCTATCCTTGAAGGTATTGAGGCTTAATTCATGGTTGTAGTTAAGACAGCACGGGAACTTTCAAAAATGAAAGATGCCTGCAGAATTTCTGCCGAGGCATTGCGTGTTGCGGGAGAGGCTGTAAAGCCCGGCGTTACTACTTATGAAATAGATAACATTGTCCGCTCATACATCGAGAAACAGGGAGCAGTTCCCTCGTTTCTCGGTTACGGCGGCTTTCCTGCGAGTGCGTGCATTTCCGTTAACAATGTGGTTATCCATGGCATACCCAGTAAAGAACTCGTTTTAAAAGAGGGCGACATAGTAAGCGTGGATGTTGGCGCTTTCTACGGGGGATTTCACGGCGACAACGCCTTTACATTCCCCTGCGGCAAAATCAGTGCAGACGCACAGGCTTTGCTTGACGCCACAAAAGAGAGTCTGTATGAGGGAATTAAACAGGCTCTTGCCTTCAACCGTGTCGGTGACATAGGCAACGCTGTTCAGAAGTATGTCGAAGCTCGCAGTTACTCGGTGGTACGAGATTTTGTCGGCCACGGCGTAGGTGCGAAACTGCACGAAGACCCAAGCGTACCCAATTACGGCACTGCTCACAGAGGAGTGCGGCTTATTCCGGGTATGACTATTGCCATTGAACCCATGGTGAACCAGGGCAGGTGCAATGTGCGTGTTCTTGATGACAAATGGACTACCGTCACTGCTGACGGAAAGCTTTCAGCTCATTTTGAACATACTGTTGCAATAACTCCTGACGGACCTAAAATTATGACTTTGTGCGATTAAAGGTGATTTTATGAACACAGTAAAAGGCAGTATCGTAAAGGCTGTGGCAGGAAGGGAAAAGAACGGCTTTTTTGTTGTTCTCGACTGCGATTCCGTTTTTGCTTACATTGCAGACGGAAAGCGAAGAAAGGTTGAGAAGCCTAAAAAGAAAAAGCTTATTCATATTTCTCCTACAGGAACCGTGATAGAGGGTTCAATCAAGACCAATCCGCAGATAAGAAAAATTTTGAACAATTTTAGAAAGAGCGAGGGTTGACAATATGTCAAAACAGGATGTAATCGAAATTGAAGGTATTGTTAAGGAAGCTTTACCGAACGCACAGTTTAAGGTAGAGTTGCCGAACGGTCACGTGATATTAGCTGTTATTTCAGGCAAACTGAGAATGAACTTCATTCGCATATTGCCGGGTGATAAGGTAAAGGTGGAAATGTCCCCCTATGACCTGACAAGAGGCAGAATTACCTGGAGAACTAAATAATTCGGGTAAAAACACGACTTTTTAGAAAGGAATGATTATACATGAAAGTCAGACCTTCAGTAAAGAAAATGTGCGACAAGTGCAAAGTAATCAAAAGAAAAGGTAAGATTTTAGTTATTTGCGAAAACCCCAAGCATAAGCAGCGCCAGGGTTAATTTACCTAACGAAAACAAAACTATATTTTAGAATTTATATGGAGGTGCAACTATATGGCTCGTATAGCAGGTGTTGACTTACCGAGAGATAAAAGAGTTGAGATTGGTTTGACCTATATCTACGGTATCGGCCGTAAGACTGCAGACGACATTATTGCTGCAACAGGTGTTAATCCGGACACTCGTGTCAGAGATTTGACAGAAGAAGATATTGCAAAGCTCAGAGAATACATCGAGCATCACTGCCGCGTTGAAGGTGACCTTCGCCGTGACATCGCTTATGATATTAAAAGACTTATTGATATTGGTTGTTACCGTGGCGTTCGCCACAGAAAAGGACTTCCTGTAAGAGGTCAGCGTTCAAAGACTAACGCTCGTACTCGTAAGGGTCCCCGTAAAACCATGGCTAATAAGAAGAAGTAAGGAGGGCAAAGGACTATGGCAGCACCAAAGGGTGGTAAGAAGGTTATCCGCCGTCGCCGTGAACGCAAGCACATTGAAAAAGGCGCAGCGCATATCCAGTCTACATTTAACAACACAATTGTTACTATTTCCGATACACAGGGCAACGCTGTTTCATGGGCAAGCGCAGGCGAGCTCGGTTTCAGAGGTTCAAAGAAGTCAACTCCGTTTGCCGCTCAGTCAGCAGCCGAAACAGCTGCAAAGGCAGCAATGGAACACGGCATGAAGTATGTTGAAGTATATGTAAAGGGTCCCGGTCAGGGTCGTGAAGCTGCAATCCGTGCATTGCAGACTGCAGGTCTTGAGGTAACAATGATTAAGGATGTTACTCCAATCCCGCACAACGGATGCCGTCCTCCAAAGAGAAGACGTGTATAGTATTTTAAAAGGAGGAAAATTCTACTATGGCTAAAAATATGCAGCCTATCGCTAAGCGTTGCAGAGCTCTTGGCATTTCACCCGCAGTTATGGGTTATTCCAAGAAGACTTCCAACAGAAATCCCGGCGGTAAGATGAGAAGAAAAAAGAGCGAATACAGCATGCAGCTCACTGAGAAGCAGAAGGTAAAATTTATCTACGGCATCATGGAGAAGCAGTTCAGAGCTTACTACGAAAAAGCTGAAAAAGCTGAGGGTAAGACAGGTGCTGTATTGCTTACACTTATTGAAAGAAGACTTGACAACGTTATCTTCAGACTCGGTCTTGCAGCTACAAGAAGAGAAGCAAGACAGCTTGTCAGTCACAGCCACTTTACCGTAAACGGTAAGAAGGTAAACATTCCTTCATACCTTGTTAAGGTTGGCGATGTAATCGAAGTTAAGGAGAAGAGCCGTTCAACTGCAAGATTCAAGGCAATCGCAGAGGGCGAAACATCTTCAATTGTAACACCAAAGTGGCTTGAGAAGAACGAAAATCTTCTCGGCGGCAAGGTTGTTGCAGCTCCCCAGAGAGAAGACATCGACTTTCCTGTTGAAGAACACCTCATCGTTGAGTTGTACTCCAAGTAATCTTATATTTCACAGGCAGATTACACACAGATGGGCTGCTTTTGCAGTCGCATAATGTTTAGGAGGATTCGCGAATGATAGAAATTGAAAAGCCAAGAATTGAAACCGAGGAATTAACCGAGGATGGAAAGTACGGCAAGTTTGTTGTTGAACCGCTCGAGCGTGGTTTCGGCAACACACTCGGCAACAGTTTGCGCCGTGTGCTGCTTTCCTCTCTTGAAGGCTGTGCTGTTACATCAATCAAGATTGACGGCGTTCTTCACGAATTTTCAACTATTCCCGGCGTAAAGGAAGACGTTACGGAAATTGTTCTTAATATGAAAAGTCTTGTTGCAAAGCTCCATGAAACAAGTCCCAAGGTTATAGAAATTGCAGCCGAGGGTCCCTGTGAGGTAAAGGCTGCCGACATCAAATGTGATGATGAGGTTGAAATTCTCAACCCTGAACTTCATATTGCTACACTCGGTGAGGGTGCTAAGCTCAATATGGAAATCACAGTTGACAAGGGCAGAGGATATATTCCTTCAGAGCGCAACAAGCAGTTAAGCGGCAACAATGTTATTGGCGTTTTGCCGATTGATTCAATTTATACTCCCGTGTTAAAGGTAAACTATACAGTTGATAACACTCGTGTAGGTCAGATTACTGACTATGACAAGCTCACTTTGGATGTTTGGACAAACGGAGTTATCAATGCTCAGGAGGCTGTTTCTCTTGCAGCAAAGGTTCTTACCGAACACCTTAACCTTTTTGTTAACCTTTCCGACAAAGCTTCAAGTGCTGAAGTTATGGTTGAGAAGGATGACAAGGGTAAGGAAAAGATTCTTGAAATGACAATTGAAGATCTTGATCTTTCAGTTCGTTCTTTCAACTGCCTCAAGCGTGCAGGCATTAACACGGTAGAAGATTTGATCAACAAGTCCGAAGAGGATATGATGAAAGTGCGTAACCTCGGTAGAAAATCTCTCGAGGAAGTTGTACAGAAGCTCAATTCTCTCGGTTTTAGTCTTCAGAAGGAAGACGAATAACTTCCCAAAGTCTTTGACAGGCTATTCTGTCAAATTCTTACCAACAAACTCAACGGTAAAGGAGTGAAAGAAATGCCAGGTACAAGAAAATTAGGAAGAACTACTGCACAGAGAACTGCAATGCTTCGTGCTATGGTTACTTTCCTTTTGGAAAACGGCAAAATTGAAACAACTCTTACTCGTGCCAAGGAAGTTCAGGCTATGGCAGAGAAGATGATTACTACAGCTAAAGAAGATACTCTTCACAACAGACGCCTTGTTTTGGCTTTTGTTACTAAGGAAGATGTTACAAGCAAGCTCTTTAAGGAAATTGCTCCAAAATACAGCGATAGAAACGGTGGCTATACAAGAGTTACTAAAATCGGTCCCCGTCGTGGTGACGCCGCTGAAATGGCAATTATCGAGCTCGTTTAATTCTTTTTAAGTTAATACAAGTTCAATTTAACTCCCGACTTTTTAGTCGGGAGTTTTTGCGTTTGTTTCAAAATGCAGGCTCTTTTACTACCCCGACTTTTATTATAGAGTTACAAAAAGTTCATCAGCAGGCGAACACGGTTCGGCGCTGCATTGAAATTGTATGAACAACTACAATAACACGCTCGGGCATAAATGCTTTTTATTTGTCAAACTGTATTCACGAACAGAAAACAGGGTGCGCCGTGCTTTTGTACAAAACAAGACAGGCTGTGAAGAACGAAGTCTTAAACTTCATTTCTTCACAGCCTCATTTTACGGTTTTAAAAGCAATTAAATTTTTAGTTGGCAACCTAATCTTTATAAGATGAGCTGAGCTTAAAACCGCTCGCAGGCTTACCCTTTTTGTCGATAAGGTTCTTACTGTCGCTTGCTCTGCAGGCAACTTCCCAGTGATAACTTGGTGATGTTGAGCCGCCGCCTTTAACTTCATATACTACGGTCATAAAAGTACCGCCGTTTGTGTAGTCATAACCGTCACCGATGTTGACACCGCTTAAAGAAATCTCTCCGGCAATCTTTGTGTTGAGCATAGCTCCGTATTTAGCGGGTTCAGACATTTTTGCACTTTTGCAGGTAAGCTTTGATGAATCATATTTGATTGTTGCCTGATAGTTTTCGAGAACTGCCGGTGTTGTCAGATTGTATGTGCATACAATTGTGTCACCGACATTGAATGTTTTGCCGCCAATTTTAAGTGACTTGCTGTTGTTATCAGATTTTGATGAATCTGACTTTGAAGATGAACTGTTATTATTTTTGTTGCTGTTGTTATTATTCTTATTACTGTTGTTATTATTATTCTTGTTGTTATTTGTTTTGCCTGAGTCTGTTTTTGAAGAACTGTTGTTAGTAGTTTTGCTTGTTTCACTCTTTTCAATAACGGAACTCTGCTGACTGTTTGAATTTTTGCCTGAAGAACTGCCGCCTGAGTTTTTGGAGTTATTGCCTGAATCGCCTGACTTGTTGTTGCCGCCGGCGTTGTTGTTTACAGGCACAGCTTTTGTTTCTTCAACATATTCAGTGTTGCCCTGAGCATCTGTTACAACCTCGGTGTATTTTTCAATTTTTGTTTCAATCTGAGTATCTATGCGTGTTTCGTGAACAATCTTTGTTGTTTTCTGTTCATCCGAATTTTCTCCGCAACCACTCATAACGCTTGCAGCCATAGTCGAAAAAGCCACAAGTGATGCAAGTGCCGCAATAAGACAATAGTTTTTCTTTTTGCCGTAATTACGCATTATGCCACTTCCTTAATGTGATTTACAATTTCGGTATGTGTTACCGTATCTTTACCATAATATTATATCAAATTAATCAACGAAAATAAAGAAATTTCGCAAAATTGTACCGTTATATATTCAAAAATTACTTGTATTAATTTTATGCAAATGGTACAATAATTTTGACGGATGTGATTAACAAGTGAACTTATTGTGAATATATCTAAAAGTTCCTTATTGATATAATTTTTTAGGAGTGATTATAGTGAGGACAACAAAAAAAGCGATTTCAATTGTACTTGCTGGTTTGATGACCGTTGGCGGTATGTCGGTATTTTCTGTTTCTGCCGCTCAAACATCAACACCGACTCTTTCATTTAAAACTCAGAATGCACTTTATGCACACGCAGTAAGCGGTTCTGACGATTCTGATGCATGGGTTGCATGGCAATGTGAACACAACGAGGATATGGAGGAATTGAATACTAATAGGAAGTATTTCTTCCTTCCAAGCAGTGTTTCGTCAACAAGCGTTGAGCTTTATAACGCATATTCAAAAAGCGTTACGGTTAATAATGTAACCATACCGTCAGGCGAGTCGAGGGAGGTTTCGTACACAATTGATAAGGCAGGCAATGTTACTGCCGACGGAAAAACCTATTCCCTCACATTCTTAAAGTCCTCTGCCGAGTCTGCAATCTATGTGAACAACAGCAATGCTGACGGCAACGGTAAGGAACTTATCTCTTATCTTAACGAGGATAAGAGCAACTATTCCTCTGCAACAGGCGCTATTGTTGATAAGAACGGCAAGATTGACAATACTTCAATCAAGAAAATCAAGGGCAGAGGCAACTCAACATGGGGCAAGGCTAAGAAGCCTTACAACATCACATATTCCGATAAGGTTTCAATCGGCGGTATGTCAAAGGGCAAAAAGTTCTCTCTTCTTGCAAACTATCAGGATGATTCACTCACAAGAAACCGTTTTCTTTATGACCTTGCAGATGCAGTAGGAACTCCATATGCTTCGGATTCAAGATATGTTGATTTCTACTCAGACGGTTATTACTGGGGTTCATATCAGATGACCGAAAAAATTGAGGTGGGTAAGAGTGCCCTTGTCAACGATATTGACGATACTGCATACCTTGACGCTGACGGCAATGTAAACAAGGATTTTCCGTTCCTTTGTGAAGTCGATTCCGGTGCTGTAGACGGTGAAGATTACTATGTAAAATGTGATGATGGTATTAAGGTTACAATTAAAGCTCCTGAGCTTTCGGAAGGCGACAAGGGCTATAATGAAGTTAAAAACTATGTCCGTGAAAAGTACAATGCTTTTTACAGAGCCGCTAAAAAAGCAGACTCCGACCTTTCACAGTACGCTGATGTTGATTCGTGTGCAAAGCTGTGGCTCATAAATGAACTCGGTAAAAACTGGGATTCAGGTGTTTCAAGCGCTTACTTTGTTTATAAGCAGGATTCTGACGGTAACTATAAGTTCTTCGGCTCACCTGTATGGGACTACGATAATGCGCTCGGTAATGCTGCAGGCAGTGCTTGGGATCTTCAGAACTTCGGTGTTAAGGATTACACACAGTATTCAGGCTGGTGGTGCAGATTCAAGGACAGACAAAAACGCACTCAGAGCAGCACCAACATTATTAACAACATTTCAAGAAACACTCAGATTAATAAAGCTGCCGTAAATATCTGGTTTGAGCAGTTTGTTCCTGCAATCAACTATTTTGCAGGCAAGACCACATCTTACAAGGGCTCTGACGAATTCTATACAAAAACACAGTATTTTGACCTTCTCAAGGACAGCGGTGCGATGAATTACAAAAGCGGCTGGCATATAAGAACGAGCAGTTGGATTTGTGACCACACATCAATGAACAAGGCTGACTTTGATATGACAACAGGTACATATACCGTAAGTAACACTAAGACAAGCTACAATCAGGGCAGTTTTACGGATATGTATAACTATGCGGCTGATTGGATGACAAGCCGTGCGGCATGGATCAGCAGTAAGTGGTTTAGTGAGTACACTCCTTCCGCTAAAATCGGTGATGTTGACGGTGACGGCGAAGTTACTGTAATGGACGCAACTCTTGTTCAGAAGTACATTGTAAGTCTTGAAACACTCACAGACAGTCAGCTCAATGTTGCCGATGTAAACGGTGACGGTGAAATCAGCGTTATTGACGCAACACAAATTCAGAAGATTGTCGTAAATCTTGTATAATTCAAGCACAGAATCGGGCAGGAAACTGCCCGATTTTTTGTTATTGTTTTGAAAATTTTTGTACAAGCCACAGAATGTAAAATTTTACAAATCAAAGATTGAAATTGTGTTGTGAATAATATATAATGAGTGTAATCAAAATTTTTACACAGATTTATACATATGCACAATAACAGAATATAAGCATTTTAAAAGGACGGAGAAAACATGAGAAAAACTAAGATAGTTTGTACCATCGGACCTGCCTGCGATTCAAAAGAAATGATGCGTAAAATGATTGACGCAGGTATGAATGTTGCCAGAATCAATATGTCACACGGCGTTTATGACCGGCTTGAGGTTACAATCAAAAACCTTAAAGAGGCAATTGCAGAGAGCGGTCAAAATGTTGCAATTCTGCTCGATACAAAGGGTCCTGAGGTCAGAGTCGGCACATTCAAGGACGGTTCTGTTGAACTTGTCGAGGGTGCAGAGTTCAGTCTTTTTAAAAACAAAGAAGAGGGCGACGAAACAGGTGTAAGCCTTTCGTTTCCGAAGCTTGTTGATATTTTTGAATCCGAAGGTCAAAAGGCAATCGGCAGAGAGCTTTTGCTTGATGACGGTATTATCTCGCTTGTCGTTAAGTCGGTAAATCCCGAGTCAATCGTTTGTACCGTAAACAAGGGCGGTGTGCTTAAAAACCGCAAGAGTATCAACATTCCGGGCTACTTCATCAATATGCCGTATGTAAGCGCTCAGGACAGAAAGGACATTGAGTTCGGTCTTAACCACGGTGCAACAGTTGTTGCCGCATCATTTGTCCGCAATCACGATGATGTCAGAACTCTTCGTGACTTTATTGACAGCCTCGGCTATGAGTATGTTGAAATTATCGCAAAGATTGAAAATCAGAGCGGTGTTGACGATATGGACGCAATCATTGATTACGCAGACGGTATTATGGTTGCCCGAGGAGATATGGGTGTTGAAATTCCGTTTATCAAGCTGCCTGAAATTCAGAAAACAATCATCAGAAAGGTTGTTTCAAGAGGTAAGTATGTAATCACTGCAACCCAGATGCTTGAGAGTATGACAACGGCTCCCCGTCCTACAAGAGCCGAAATCAGCGATGTTGCCAATGCAGTTTATGACGGCACAAGCGCAGTAATGCTTTCGGCAGAATCCGCCGCAGGTAAGTACCCGATTGAAAGCGTAAAGGCACTTGACGCAATTTGTTCGGAGGCTGAGGAAAACGGTGAATTTACCGCACTTCATGAGTATGTGGAAGAACACGGAATGAAGGACACTAACCCAATCAGATCAAGTATCTGTAAAGCTGCAAAGAATATTGCGCAGGCAGTAGGTGCAAAGGCTATTATTGTTGAAAGTGCAACAGGTCGAGTTGCAAGAGCGATGGTTCATTACAGACCTGATTGTCCCGTTATTGCAGTTGCAACATCACAGCTTGTATGCAGAAAGCTCTGTCTTAACTGGGGTGTTATGGCTGTCATGGGCGAAGAAAAACGCACATCCGATTCAATCACGAAACAGGCTATGGAAAAGGCACTCAGCACAGGTGTTGTCAAAAAAGGCGACACGGTTGTTGTGCTTTCGTCAAACAAAACCTGCCCGACTTCAAGCACAGATTCACTTAATGTAAGGATTCTTTAATATGAAAAATATAGTTTTAATCGGAATGCCTGGATCGGGCAAAAGCACAGTCGGTGTGTTGCTTGCCAAGGCGCTGGGTTATTCCTTTGTTGATGTAGATTTGATAATCTGCAAAGAGGCAGGAAAGCCGTTGCAGAAGATTCTTGATAATGAAGGTCTTGACTTTTTTCTTCATCTTGAGGGAAAAATCGGTGCAGAGCTTGACTGCGACAAGACCGTTATCGCAACAGGCGGTTCAATGGTTCTCAGCGAAAATGCCATGGAAAACCTCAGAAAAAACGGCAAGGTAGTTTTCATTGATGTTGACCTCGATGAAATCAAGCGCAGAGTTACAAATATCAAAACAAGAGGCATTGCATTCGGTAAGGGTGAAACTCTTGATGATGTGTACAGAGTGCGTTATCCGCTCTATAAAAAGTATGCCGATATCACGGTGTCAATGGAGCTGAGCAGTATCGAAACCACGGTTGATGCAATTGTTGAAAAGCTGAAGCTTGAAAAACAGAATTAAAAAAAAGTAAAAGCGTCCGTTATTCGGGCGCTTTTGTTGTTAAATATGAAAATTTTTATAAATAAAAATATGCAGGGGATTCATTGAACGCTACATTCGGAAAATCGGGGTGCTAAACCGACATTTTGTCCCGAATGGCGGTGAGAATTTTCTTTTCCCGCCGACTGATTTGAACCTGCGTCATGGAAAGAATTTTGGCGGTTTGAGTTTGTGTTTTGCTCCGATAGTACCGCAGTTGAATTATTTTTCGGTCGGTTTCGCATAGGGATTTTACCGCCTGTTCAAGCGACAATCGTTCCGAGATTTCGTCCTGAATATCATCTGTCGGGACATCAAGCTGTGGGTTCCCCTCGCTGTCATATTCGGCAGTCAGGGAGAGAGGAACTCTTGTACTATTGAGTGCGTCAATGACTTTTTCCTCGCTTGTATCAAGCCTTTCGGCAAGCTCGCTCACGGTGAGTTCTCTGCCGTTTTTCAGCTTGCTTTCATTGTTAAGTCTTGATATTGCAAGTGAAAGCTCCTTTAATGTGCGGCTGACTCTGACTGCACCGCCGTCACGGAAAAGTCGCTTAATTTCGCCCATAATTACAGGAAAGGCATAGGTTGAAAACTGCAGGTTACGGCTTTCGTCAAAGTTATTAATCGCCTTTGCGAGTCCGAGACACCCCGATGCAAAAAGTTCTTCGTACTCTATTCCTTTGCCTGAAAATCGTTTGCAACAGGCATGGACAAGTCCCATATTTTTGTCGGCAAGTTTATTTTTGTCGGTCATTTTCCGAACCTATATTTTTTTCAAGAGTTACGGTTGTTCCGCTGTCGGGCTTTGAACGGACACGCACCTTGTCGCAAAAGCTCTGCATAACTGCAAATCCGAGTCCTGCCCTGTCCTCCTCGGGAGCGGTTGTAAACAGCGGTTCCATTGCCTTTTTAATATCGGAAATTCCGCAGCCTTTGTCACGGATTGTGATTATCACCTTGTTTTCGGAGGTGATTTTTCCGTTTATGTAAATTTTTCCGCTTTGGTGGCGGTAGCCGTGAACAATGCAGTTTGTCACAGCCTCGGACACAGCGGTTTTTAGGTCGCTGAGTTCGTTCACGGTAGGATCAAGGCTCATTACAAATGCCGACACAACGCACCGTGCAAAAGCCTCATTACAGCTTTTTGACGGCACGCAAAGTTTCATTTCATTTACTGTTTTCATCTCAACACCCCCAAACTTTCAAGTCCCGACATTGAAAAAAGCCTGTACAATCTGTCGGGAATATTAATCACACGCAATGCTCCGCCGACAAGCTTCATCTGGCGGTATCGCCCCATTACAAGACCTATGCCCGATGAGTCCATAAACGATACTTTTGAAAAATCAAGGCACAAAAGTTTCGGTTTGTTTGTCTGAACGGCGGCGTCAATTTTTGTGCGTATTCCTGCCGCCGAATCGTGGTCGATTTCGCCGTCAATGTATGCCGTGAGAATATTATTTTTAAATTCCGTTTTCAGCAATTTTATCAGTCCTTCTAAAAAATAAGAGCTCCGCACCTGTTATCTTAATGATAATAAGTGCGGAGCAAAAAATTTGTTTTATTCTGTTGTAACGAAAAATTTACTTTTCGGCTGATTCGTTTTCAGCCTTAATTTTATTGATGATATACGGACGGATTTCGCCTGCAAGGTAGAGCGAACCGCAGATTACAACTGCACAATCGGTCTTTTCAGCCTGTTCAAAAGCCATATCAAATGCGTGTTCGGCACTTTCAAAGGTTACCGTATCGTCAACAAATCTTGCATACTGTTGCATAAGCTTTGCAGGGTGCATTGCCCTTGGATTGTGAACGGGAACTGTGTAAACTCTGTCAAAAACTCCGTCAAGCAGTTTTACCGAAGTGCTGACATCCTTGTCGGCAAGCATACCTGTGATTGCAATTATATACTTATTCGGAAGGAATTTTTGGATTGCCGATTTAAGCGCCTCAATTCCGTTAGGATTGTGAGCACCGTCAAGCAGAACAATCGGCTTTTCGCTCAACAGCTCAAGTCTTGCAGGGTTGACAGCCTTTGCAAAACCGTTTGCAATCTGCTCATCTGTTATTGAAATCAGAGAATTGCAACGGAGCATATCAAGTGTCGCAAGTGCGGTTTTTGCATTTTCAAGCTGATGATCACCCGAAAGCGGAAGGTCGATTTCAACACCGTTAAACATAAAGCGACTGCCCTTTAAGGTGGTTTCGATGACATCAATATTAACGCTCTCGCTCGTTGCAAGCGGAATTTTCTTTTCTCTTGCAGTTGATTCAATAACCTTCATTGCACGGATATCCTGCTTTGAAGTAACCGCCATTGAGTCGGGCTTGAAGATTCCGCATTTTTGCTGTGCAATTTTTTCAATTGTATCGCCGAGAATTGCCGTGTGGTCAAGTCCGATTGTGGTGATAACGGCACAAAGCGGTGATTTTATAGTATTGGTGCAGTCGAGTAGACCGCCCATTCCTGTTTCAAGAACAACAATGTCACAATCTGCATTTGCGTGTATATAAAATTGAAGAGCGTTGACATACTCAAATTCTGTGATGATTGTGCCCTCTTCACGCAGTTGCTCGATAATAGGGAAAGTTTTTTCAACCGCATCCGTGAGAACGGACTCGCTCACCATACAATTGTTTATTTGTATTCTCTCACGAAAATCCGTGATATACGGTGAAATGAACAAGCCTGTTTTGTAGCCTGCCGCAACAAGTGCGGATGAAAGCATAGCACAAACCGAGCCTTTGCCGTTCGTGCCTGCAATGTGTATAAATTTCAGCCTGTCCTGCGGATTTCCGAGCCTGTCAAGCAAAATTCTCATTCGATCAAGTCCCGGACGAGAACCGAATGTCAAAAGTGAATGAATTTTTTCAACAGCGTTTTCGTATGTCATTTACAACAGCTCCCTGTAAATCTCATTTTTCTTAAAGCCTGTTATACTTGCCGCCTCTTTTGCCGCTTCGGTGGGCTTTGCACCGTTTTCAATCAGCTTGCGGGCGGTTTCAACCGCAAATTCAAGGGTGTATTCTTCGGATTTTTCCTCTTGCTTTTTGCCCTCAAGCACAAGCACAAATTCGCCCTTCAGACTGCCGTCTGCATAATTTTCCGCAGCATATTTTGTTGTGGTGCGGATTACTTCTTCGTGAACTTTGGTGAGTTCACGAACAATCGAAAGTTTTCTGTCACCGAAAAAGCTGTACAAATCTCGGAGAGTTTGCGGAAGCTTGTGTGGTGCTTCGTAGAAAATCATTGTTCTGTGTTCGTTTTTCAGACTGTCAAGATGTTCGCTTCGGCTCTTTTTGTTCACGCTCAAAAAGCCTTCAAATGTGAATCTGCCTGTTTCAAGTCCCGAAACCGCAAGTGCGGAAATCACGGCACTCGGACCGGGAATCACCACGGTTTTTATTCCACGCTCCTCGCAGAGCTTTATCAAATCTTCGCCCGGATCGGAAATGCACGGCATTCCGGCGTCCGTTACAATTGCACAATTTTCGCCCTGTTCAATCCTGTTGCAGATGATTTCGCCACGCTCACGCTTGTTGTGTTCAAAATAGCTTACCATAGGCTTTTTTATACCGAAATGATTCAAGAGCTTAAGCGTTACCCTTGTGTCCTCTGCCGCAATGAAATCAACCGATTCGAGGGTTTCTGCGGCTCTCGGTGAAAAATCTCCGAGGTTGCCGATCGGCGTTCCCGTTACATATAAAATTCCGCTCAATTTATATAGTCCTCCTTGTAACTGCCGTAGATGTTCAGCATTTCTTCGGAAAAGTTTCCGCTTTCGTCCTCAATAAACAGGGTTGGCATAACCTCAAGAAATCCCCTTTTGCCGCCCCTTCTGCCTTCAAGCAAAAAGAGCTTCGGGGCTTTTGACTTTCGCTGTTGAACAAGTCTTAATTTTTTCGGCTCAACCGAATATTTACGCATTGCCTCCATTGCATCGGCAAGTCTTTCGGGGCGCTGACAAATGCAGAGCCGTCCTCCAAACTGCAAAAGCGACGAACCGCAACGGCACACATCGTCAAGCGTACATTCGGATTCGTGCCTTGCAACAAGCTTTGCATTTTCGGGATTTGTAATTCCGCCTCCGCTGATTTTGTAGGGCGGATTACAGGCAACAAGGTCAAACGAGCCGAGCGGCAATGCACCGTCAAGCTTGTTTAAGTCCGAGTTTACAATTCTGATTTTGTCCTGAAGATTGTTGTATTCAAGACTTTGTGAAAACAGCTTGCAGGCATTCTCCTGTATTTCAACCGCCGTGATATCAAGGCGGTTGTTGTTTTTGTACCACAAAAGCGGAATAGTTCCGCAACCCGTGCCGAGGTCAACACATTTTTTCGCACCGATTTGCTTTGAAAAATCGGCAAGTAAAATTGTGTCCGTTGAAAAGCGGTAGCTGTCTGACACATATATTTTAATACCGCTGCCAAGCGGTTCAAGATGTTTATTGTTCATCGGTATTCCCCTGAAAACAGTAATTAAAAAGCGGCAAGGAAATCCCTGCCGCCTGTCTTTGTGGATTAACCCTTAATCAGCCTTCCTGTGGAGCGCCGACGGGGCAAACTTCAGCACATGAACCGCAATCAACACAAGCGTCTGCATTGATTTCATACTTGCCGTCGCCTTCTGAAATAGCGTCGCAAGGGCAGTTGTCTGCACAAGCACCACACATGATGCAATCGTCACTGATAGTATATGCCATAGGGAAATACCTCCTTCATGAATTTCACCTTTATTGTAACATAAATTTTGAAAAAAGCAACCTTTTGGAAAGAATTTTATATTTTAAACTGAAAACAGTTCTTTTTTACTGCAACTTGACGAACGCTGTACGCATTACAAAAAATCATTCAAGTCCCTTGAATTTTTCCATTTCCTTTTTGTCAAGCTTGATGTAGCCGTCCTTAACAAGCTTGCATTGCTTGACTGTGAATGATTTCGGAGCGGCGTCTTCGGGAGTGTTGTTGAGCTTAACCTTTAAAGTTCCTGCAATCAGGTTGTTTTCAACAACAAGACCTCTGCCTTCGGGAGTATTTACAATTGCTCCTACCTTTGGGGTGTGTTTAAGAAGGTCTGTGTATGCCTCCTGTTCATATTTAAGGCAGCACATAAGTCTGCCGCAGGTTCCCGAAATTTTAACGGGGGAGAGTGACAGACCCTGCTCCTTTGCCATTTTGATTGAAACGGGCTGGAACTCACCCATAAAGCTTGCACAGCAGAACGGCTTACCGCAGATGCCGAGTCCTCCGAGCATTTTTGCCTCATCACGCACGCCAATCTGGCGAAGTTCAATTCTTGTTCTGAATACACTTGCAAGGTCTTTTACAAGTGCACGGAAGTCAACTCGTCCGTCAGCCGTAAAGTAGAAAAGAATTTTGCTGTTGTCAAATGTGTATTCAACATTTACAAGTTTCATTTCAAGCTTGTGGTTGGCAATTTTCTGTTCACAGATTCTGTATGCTTCCTTTTCTTTAAGTTTGTTTTCCGCAAGGTGATTCAGGTCTTTTTCGGTTGCAATTCTGATTAACGGCTTGAGCGGATGCGAAATTTCCGCATCGTCAACGGTCTTGTTCGGAGTTGCAACCTCTCCGCACTCAAGACCTCTTGCCGTTTCAACAATTACCCTGTCGCCTGTGTTAAGTTTATTGTCAAGCGGATCAAAGTAATACACTTTGCCGACTTCTTTAAATCGTACTCCGATTATCTCTGCCATGAAATCCTCCTGTATTCTCCGCACAGCCAAGTTGTGAGAAGATTTATATTTATGTGTTTCGGTATTTTCAGTTTTGCGTTCTCGGTAAGCTCAATCATAGAAATCAGCTTTGCCCGAGTAAATCGTCTTGCAAGCTCCCCGGCACATTCCTCGTCAAAAACCGCATCCGCTCCAACGCTTTTTGCCATTCCGTCACGCAGAATCAGCTTTACGACAAGCAGAATTTCGTCTGCAAGGTTTTTGTCGCTGAGGGCATAGAGTGCCTGCATAAGGTTGTACTCCCGTGTCGATAAAATTCCTTTTACAATTTTCTTTGCTCCTGCAACCGCATCCTCACTGAAAACATCTTTTGTTTTCAGACGGAATACACTTGAACGGGAGAGAATTGTCGGGAGCAGTTTCTTGGAGTTTTCGCAGAGCATAATGAAATATACATTCTGCGGAGGTTCTTCAAGAAGTTTCAAAAACGAGTTTTGAACGATGTCCGAAAGCCTTGTGTCGGCAAAAGGAAAGATATACACCTTTGTATCTGCCTCATTCGGCTTTATGACAGAGTCACCGATTATCTCTCTCATCTGCTCAATTGAATTTTGTTTTCTGTCATTTGGAAGTTCAACATATTTAATGTCGGCGTGTGCCTTATTCTTTGCCTTGTGACATTGCTCACAATGACCGCAAGGCTTTACGGGTTCGGTACACACCGCATACATTGACAGAAACACGGCAAGGTTCATCGCCTTTTCGCTGTCCCTGCTTTCTATTACAACAGCGTGGGGAACTCTGCCCTGAATATCAAGGGTGTTGAAGGTTTGTTTTATATTGTCGTCAAAATCAAAACCGTCAAAATTCAAAATCCCACCTCCGCTTATTTATCACATTTAATTATATCATTTTATTTTTGCAATTTCCACAATTATTTTAAGGCTACGGTATTGGTAACAATTTCGCCCTTGTCGGTGATGTCGATAATGCCGTAGGATGCATAGTATCCGTGGCATGAACCGGGGTTCATAATATACAGACCGTCCTCATAGAGTGTGAGAGGCATATGTGTATGACCAAAGAGGAGAATATCCGCTCCTGCTTCTCTTGCGGCGGAGGTAATGCGGTAAAGTCCCGATTTTGCGTCATAGAGATGTCCGTGTGTTACAAAGATGGTTTTACCGCAGACTTTAAAAATCTCCTTTGACGGAAAAAAACTGTTCCAATCGCAGTTGCCCCTTACGGAAACAATCATTTTGTCTTTGTAATTATCTTTTAAAAACCGCTGTTGTTCTTCACCGTCACCGCAATGAACAATTATTTCCGCCTTGCGCTGTGCGTCAACGGCTTTGATAAGACTGCGAAGATCTCCGTGAGTGTCCGAAACTACCAAAATACGCATTGAAAATTCTCCGTTCTAAAAATAAAATTTCCGCATAGTATATGTTGAGGTGTTGGTATGTCTGATAATAAAAAAGTTAATAAACTGCTCGGTGAGGTATCGAAAAAGTACGGTATCTCTAAGGAACAGCTTGAAAGTGCCGCACAAAGCGGTAACATAGAAAATCTTTTGAAAAATACAAATCCGAATCAATCAAAGCAGATTGAGAGCGTTCTGTCGGATCCCGAAAAAGCAAAGAAACTTTTGCAAAGTCCGCAGGCTCAGGCGCTGATGAAACTGCTCGGCGGTGAATGATATGTCTGATTTACAGGATAAGCTCAATCAGATTTTGCAGAACCCCGAGGCAATGAAACAGGTGCAAAGTCTTGGGGCACAGCTTGGTCTGACGGGTGAGCAAAAACAACCGCCAAAGCCGAAACCGCCCGAAAATAACCTTATGTCAGTGCTTGGCGGTGACGACACAATCGGCACAATTGCCAAATTTGCACCGCTTTTAAGCTCGCTGAACAACAGCGATGACACCACCCGACTGCTTGATTCGCTCAGACCGTTTCTTTCACATGAACGGCAGGAAAAACTTGACAAAGCCGAAAAGATGCTGAAATTATTCCGCCTTATGCCGTTACTGCGTGAAAACGGATTGTTCTGACAGGAGGTGATTTTTTGCCGAGTTTTGAAGAGGAGGCTTTTAACCGAGCGCAGCAGATGCATCGAAAGCCGCAATTCAATCGTGAAGCACCAAGAAGGGAAGTTCCGAAACAACCCGAAAAGCAGGAAGAACCAAAGTCCGAACTCCCCGAACCGCCCGCTCCGAAAAAGGATGACGGTCTTTTGAATCTGATGTTCAAAAACAAGGAACAGAGCCTAATTCTTTTGCTTGTGATACTGCTTATGGAGGAAAACACCGATCCGTCAGTTCTGCTTGCGCTGATGTATCTTCTGATGTGATTATCGGATTTGTCCGTTTCCTCTGATGATATATTTTGAGCTTGTAAGCTCGTTAAGTCCCATAGGTCCTCTTGCGTGGAGCTTCTGTGTTGAAATTCCGATTTCTGCACCGAGTCCGAATTCTCCGCCGTCGGTAAAGCGAGTTGATGCGTTTACATAAACCGCCGCAGAATCAATTCGTGCCGTGAACTCGTTTGCACTGTTGTAGTCGCTTGTCACAATGCATTCGCTGTGACCCGTACTGTACTTCTGAATGTGAGCAATTGCGTCATCAAGGCTGTCAACAACCTTTACGGCAATGATGTAATCGAGAAATTCGATTCTATAATCTTCTTCCGTTGCAGTAACAACGCAGTCGCCGAGAATCTGTTTTGTTCTGTCACAGCCTCTGATTTCAACATTCTTTTTATCAAGCTCTGCTTTGATTACGGGCAGAGCTTTTTCTGCGATATCCTTGTGTACAAGCAATGTTTCAAGCGCATTGCATACAGATGGGCGAGAGGTTTTGCCGTTGAAAACAATATTCTTCGCCATTTCAATATCTGCACTCTTGTCAACATAGATATGGCAGTTACCCACACCTGTTTCGATAACGGGAACCTTTGCATTTTCAACAACGCTTTTGATAAGTCCTGCACCGCCACGGGGAATGAGTACATCGAGATAATCGGAAAGCTGCATAAGCTCTGTTGCGCTCTGTCTTGTTGTGTCCTCAACAAGTGCTACGCAGTCACGGGGAAATCCTGCCTTTTCAAGTGCGTCACGCATAACCTTTGCGATTGCCATATTTGAATGAAAAGCCTCTTTACCGCCACGAAGAATTACGGCACTGCCTGCTTTAAGGCAAAGAGCCGCCGCATCGGAAGTTACATTAGGTCTTGCCTCAAAGATGATTCCGATAACACCCATCGGAACTGTTACCTTTTCAATCTGCAAGCCGTTTTTGAGGGTTCTGCCGTCAAGAACTCTGCCCACGGGATCGGGTAAAGCCGCAACCTGTCTTACCCCGTCAGCCATACCGTTGATTCTCTCCTCCGACAATCTGAGTCTGTCGAGAAGTGATGCCGTAAGACCGCTTTTTTCGCCGTTCTCAAGGTCAATTTTGTTAGCCGCAAGAATTTCTTCGCAGTTTTCGCAGAGTGCGTCTGCAATTGCACCGAGGGCAATATCCTTTTTTGAACCGGCTGTCATAAGAAATCTTGACGCATCTTTTGCCTTTGCGCCCATTTGTTCAAGTGTAGTCATAATTTTCCTCCGATTATTTAACAGGTAAAAATTTTGTTCCGATTTTGTTTCCGTCAATTACTTCATAAAGATTTTCGGGATTTGAGCCGTTGATAACGCTGACCTCAACACCTCGTTTTGTGGCATAATCAGCCGCCTGAAGCTTTGTAATCATACCGCCTGTACCACGGTTTGAGCCTGTGCCTGCCGCCATTTCAAAAATTTCCGCATTGATTTTTTCGATAATATCAAGCTTTTTGGCATTTGGATTTGTTCGTGGGTTTGAATCGTACAGACCGTCAATATCCGTAAGAATAATGAGTCTGTCTGCGGCAACAAGTCCTGCGACAATTGCGGAAAGCATATCGTTATCACCGAAATTGTTGCCCTCAAGCTCATCAATCGTAACGGTATCGTTTTCGTTGATTACGGGGATAATGTTCATTCTGAGAAGCTCGTCAATTGTGTTGATAACATTCTGCCTTTTCTGCTCTGTTTCAACAGCGTGGCGGGTAAGCAGAAGCTGAGCAACAGAGTGGTTGTACTCGCCGAAAAGTTTGTCATACATAAACATAAGCTCACACTGACCGATTGCGGCAAGAGCCTGTTTTTTCTTGGTTTCGGTAGGTCGCTTGTCAAGACCTGCCTTGCCCATTCCTACAGCAATAGCACCCGAAGAAACGAAGATAACCTGTTCTCCGCGGTTCTGCAAATCGGAAAGCACCTTGCAAAGCTGTTCAACTCTTCTGTAATTTATTTTTCCGTTTTCATAAGTCAGCGTTGAAGTACCAACCTTGATTACGGTACGCTTTTTCTCCATAAAAACACCTGTTTCATTGCGGATTTTCATTTTTGCACTTTTTCATTATGTACAATTAAAACAATTATAACATAATGTACACGATAAATACAACACTTTACATAACAAAACCCCGAAGTTTTGGCACTTCGGGGTTGATTTTGTATTTAATTTAGTGAGGATATCTGTTGATAAGCTCACGGAGGTCATACGGAGTCGCCTGATAAACGAAATAGTTGAGCCAGTTTGTATAGAGCAAGGTTGCGTTGCTCCTCCAAATCATCGGCGGAGTTTTTGACGCATCGTCATTCGGGAAATAATTGTAGGGAACATTCGGGTTGAGTCCCTTGTTTTTATCTCTGAAATATTCCTTGGCAAGGGTGTCACGGTCATACTCTGCGTGACCTGTAACAAACACCTGTCTGCCGTTTCGACTGCAAATCACGCATGAACCTGCAATCTCGGAAACCGCAAGTACTTCAAGCCCTCTGCATCTTTTCAACGCCTCTTCATCAATTCCCGTATGCCTTGAATGAGGGATTGTGAATGTATCGTCAAAGCCTCTCATGAGTTTGTGATGCGGAACAAGCACCTTGTGGGTGTAAATTCCGCTTAATTTTTCGGGCAAAAGGTGCTTTTTTATGCCGTAGTGATAATAAAGACCTGCCTGAGCGCCCCAGCAGATGTGGAATGTTGAACACACATTATGCTTTGACCACTCCATAATTTCACAAAGCTCACCCCAATAATCGACCTCTTCAAAGTCGAGCTGTTCAACAGGCGCACCCGTGATAATCATTCCGTCAAAGCTTTCGTTCTTCACCTGATTAAATGTCTTGTAAAAAGTTGTCAGGTGATGTGGAGAGGTGTTTTTAGAGGTGTGTGATGCCATCTGCAAAAGCTCGATATCAACCTGCAGAGGACTGTTGCCGAGCAGCCTTAAAAGCTGGGTTTCGGTTTCGATTTTTGTCGGCATCAGATTCAGAATAAGAATTTTCAGCGGACGGATATCCTGCCTGAGAGCAACCTCGTTCGGCATTACAAAAATATTTTCCGATTCCAGCACCTTGATTGCCGGAAGATTACTTTGTACCTTGATTGGCATTTTCTCACCACCTTACTATGTTTTTACACAAAAAGTATTATTTATACATCAATACTGCTTGCCCCAGAATACCATATGCTTTGCAGGCTTGCCGCAGCATACGCAAACATCCGAGAGATGCTCCTCGTTGAACGGGATACATCTGCTTTTTACACCGCCTGTAACTTCTTTGATTTTCTCTTCACAGGCTGTTTCGCCGCACCACATAGCCTTGATAAAGCCGGGCTTGTTCTTGGCTGTGTCAACGAACTCATCAAATGTTGTTGCCGTGAATGTCTTTTCCTGAGTGTTTTTGAGAGCACGGTCATACATATCGTTGTGGATTGTAACCATAAGGTTTTCAACAAACGGTACAAGCTCGTCAATTGAAACAAATGCCTTTTCACGGGTATCACGGCGAACAACTACGCACTGATTCTTTTCGATATCCTTAGGACCGATTTCAACTCTTACAGGCACGCCCTTCATTTCATACTCGGCAAACTTCCAGCCGGGAGCGTGGTCTGAAGAATCGAGTTTTACTCTGAACTTTTCGGCAAGTGCCTTTCTAAGCTCCTCTGCCTTTTCAAGAACACCCTCTTTGTGCTGTGCAACAGGAATGAGTGAAACCTGAATAGGAGAAATCTTCGGCGGAAGAACAAGACCGTCATCATCAGAGTGAACCATAATGAGCGCACCAATCATTCTTGTAGAAACACCCCATGATGTCTGATGCGGATAATGAAGCTTATTGTCCTTGCCTGTGTATGTGATGCCAAAACTCTTTGCAAAGCCGTCGCCGAAGTAGTGTGATGTACCGCCCTGAAGAGCAACACCGTTGTGCATCATCGGCTCGATTGTGTAGGTTTCTTCGGCACCTGCGAACTTTTCTTTTTCTGTCTTTCTGCCGATTACTGCCGGAATAGCAAGAGTTTCCTTGTAGAAATCAGAATAAACATGTAACATTCTGAGCGTTTCTTCTCTTGCTTCTTCTTCGGTTTCATGCATTGTATGACCTTCCTGCCAGAGGAATTCCGATGTACGAAGGAACGGACGGGTTGTCTTTTCCCATCTTACAACGCTGCACCACTGATTGTAGAGCTTCGGAAGATCACGGTATGTGTTGATAATCTTTTTATAATGCTCACAGAAAAGAGTTTCCGATGTAGGGCGGACGCAAAGACGCTCCTGAAGCTTTTCCTGACCGCCTACAGTAACCCATGCACATTCGGGAGCAAAGCCCTCAACATGGTCTTTTTCTTTCTGTAAAAGACTTTCGGGAATAAACATAGGCATATAAACATTCTCGTGACCTGTTTCTTTGAAACGACGGTCAAGGTCAGCCTGAATATTTTCCCAGATAGCATAGCCGTAGGGGCGGATAACCATACAGCCCTTTACGCCCGAATAGTCAACGAGCTCAGCTTTTTTAACGATGTCGGTGTACCATTTTGCAAAGTCCTCATCTCTGCTTGTGATAGCTTCAACCATTTTTTTGTTGTTTGCCATTATATTCCCTCCGTAAAATAAAATTTTACTTATTTTTTAACATATTTTTTTGCATTTTCAAAATGCCGAATACACGGCTGTCATAACATCTATAACATTACTATTATACACTAATTCTTTTATTTTTCAACCTTTTTGATACAGCCTGAATTTTTAAATTTTCAGCCTTTTCAATATACACTAAATCTGCAAATTTTCAACCTTTTTGAGCAAAACAAAAAGAGGCCGTAAAAACGACCTCTCAAAAATTAAGTGCGAAAAAACAAGAGCAAATTATGAGTTAGCCTCGATGTAAGAAACGAGTGAACCAACTGTCTTGATGTTTTCGATTTCCTCATCGGGAACTTCAACCTCAAACTCGTCTTCGATTGACATAAGAAGGTCAACAACATCGAGTGAATCTGCGCCGAGATCTTCCTGAAGATCTGTGTCGGCAGTAATCTTATCCTCTTCAACATCGAACTGTTCAGCAAGAATTGCCTTAACTTTTTCTAATACCATTAATAATTCCTCCCGGTAAAAATATTGATTGTCCAAAGTAAATTATAGACAAAAGCACTTAGTTTATGCTACAATGGTATGAAAGCAAACGGATTGCTTCACTTCCCTTATATTATTGATTATTTACCCCTTTGTCAATATATATTTGAAATTTTTTGAAAAATTTCTGATTTTTGCATAAATAATTTCTTTTAAGTTTATTTCTGCATAGCTAAAAATATGAACCTCGGAGGTATTTTTTTATTATGGAAACCAAGAAATTTGCCGTAATCGGTCACCCAATCGGTCATACAATGTCACCGTTTATACACACAAGACTTTTTGAACTTCAGGGTGTCAAAGCCGAATATACAAAGCTGGACATTGCTCCCGAAAATCTTGAATATGAATTTAAAAATACCCTTTCAAAACTTGACGGATTTAACATTACAATTCCGCATAAGCAGGCAGTCATTCCGTTTCTTGACGAAATTGACGCAAAGGCTGAGATGTACGGCAGTGTGAACACGGTTTCAAACAAAAACGGCATTTCAAAGGGCTACACAACAGATCCGGACGGATTTTTAAAGGCTCTTGATGCGGCAGGAATTATGCTTAACGGCAGAATCGTAATCATCGGTTGCGGCGGCGTAGCAAGAACAATGGCGTATGAGGTTGTTCTCAAAAAACAGCCCCTCCTCTTTGCCGTAAGAAAAGAGGATTTGAAAATTGCCGAGGCTTTATGCGATGAAATCAGAAAAACAGTTGCAGGCTGCGATGTAAGCTTCTGCCTTATTGATGAACTTTCGGGTGACATTGATGTGCTTATCAACGCAACTCCTATCGGAATGTTTCCTAAGATTGAAAATCAGCCTGTAAGTGACAGTGTAATAAACCGTTGTACAAATGTATTTGACGCTGTTTACAATCCGCTTGAAACAATGCTTGTTAAAAAGGCAAGGGCAAACGGTGCAACAGCCGAAAGCGGAATGGCAATGCTCGTATGGCAGGCAGTTGTTTCTCACGAACATTGGGACGGCTCTGTTTATGACAAGGACGACATTGCTCAGCTTTGTATCGACTCTGCAAAAGAGCTTGAAAAGAATTTCTGATGAACGGAGAAATTTAAAGTGAACAACATAGTTTTATGCGGATTTATGGGTTGCGGAAAATCAACCGTAGGCAAAAACATTGCAAGAAAATCGGGAAGAAAATTTCTTGATATGGATTCATACATTGAAGAAAAAGCAGGAATGACAGTTTCCGAAATATTTGAAAAATACGGCGAAGAAAAGTTTCGTGATATGGAACATGACGCCTGTGTTGAGCTTGCAGGGCTTGAAGATCTTGTAATTGCATCGGGCGGCGGTGCGTTTACATTCAAGAGAAATGTTGAGGCCTTCAAGGGCAAGGACAAGATTGTTTTTCTTGATGTTCCGCTGGGAATTATCAAAAGCCGTCTTAAAAACGACACAACAAGACCCCTGCTTCAGCGTCCGGACAGGGACAGGGTTATGAAAGACCTTTATGACAGCAGATATCCGATTTATCATGCCGCTGCCGACATTGTGGTAAAGGGCAAAAATACACCGTTAAAAACCGCTTTTGCGATAATCGACGCAGTAAGCGGAACAGATGTGGCTGAAAAACCGCATAAAAACGCTTGATTCTGCATTTATTCTATTGACTATCACGCTTTAAAGTGCTAAAATGACTAAAGAAATGTGACGAACTTCGATTCGTTTCGTCAAAAGTGAATTGAAAGGAAATTAAAGCAATGATTATAGTATTAAAACCGTCTGCAACAGAGGAGCAGATTACAAAGTTCACAAATATGCTCAAAGAGAGCTATGATGTAAAGGTTAATAAGTGGGACGGTGTTCAGTCAACCGTACTCGGTCTTATCGGCGATACAACAAAGATTGACATTGAGTATATTGACGCTCAGGACATTGTTGAAAATGTAAAGAGAGTTCAGGAGCCGTACAAAAAGGCTAACAGAAAGTTCCACCCAGACAATACAGTTATTAAAATCAATGACAATGTAACAATCGGTGACGGCAGTCTGCACATTATGGCAGGTCCCTGCTCTGTTGAAAGCGAGGAACAGATTGTTCAGATTGCAAAGGATGTTAAAGCATCGGGCGCAACACTTCTCAGAGGCGGTGCATTCAAGCCCCGTACTTCACCATACGCTTTCCAGGGGCTCAAGGCAGAAGGACTTGACCTTCTTAAAACAGCAAGAAGAGAAACAGGTCTGCCGATTGTAACAGAAATTATGAGAGCATCACACATTGATATGTTCGAGAATGTGGATATTATTCAGGTTGGTGCAAGAAATATGCAGAACTTTGAGCTTCTCAAGGAACTCGGCAAAATTGACAAGCCTATCCTTCTCAAGAGAGGTCTTTCCGCAACAATCGAAGAATGGCTCATGAGTGCCGAATATATTATGGCAGGCGGTAACGATAAGGTTATGCTCTGCGAAAGAGGTATCCGTACATACGAAACATTTACAAGAAACACTCTTGATATTTCGGCTATCCCGATTATCAAAAAGCTTTCTCACCTTCCTGTTATTGTTGATCCGAGCCATGCATCGGGTAAGTCATGGCTTGTTGAACCGCTTGCAATGGCAGCAGTTGCCGCAGGTGCAGACGGTCTTATCATAGAGGTTCACAACGATCCGCCGCACGCACTTTCGGACGGTGCGCAGTCACTTACTCCAAAGCAGTTTGACGGAGTTGCAAAGAAGGTTTTCGGCTTAAAAAAGGCTGTTGACAAATTAAATTAAGATTTTTTACTTTCGGTACGGTTTTTCAGCCGTACCGATTTGGACTTTAATTAACTTTACTAAAGAATACACAAACGGAGGCTAATGCAGTGAATATTGCAGTTGTAGGACTCGGAATTATCGGCGGCAGTTTTTGCAAGGCGATAAAAAAGTACACCGACCACCGTGTAATCGGTATCAACAGAACAAAATCTACTGCCGAAAAGGCTTTAAAAGAAGGTGCGATTGATGAAATCGGCACACATGAAAGCCTTGAAAACGCAGACCTAATTATTCTTTCAATGTATCCGCAGGCGGTTGTTGACTATGTTGCAAGGTACGGCGAACACATAAAAAAAGGTGCGGTTGTAACCGATGTTTCAGGCATCAAGAGGGCAATTTGTCCGCAAATGACAAAGCTTTCCGAAAAATTCGGCTTTGTTTTTGCCGGCAGTCATCCGATGGCAGGCAAGGAAACAAACGGTTTTGATGTTTCGGACGCCGACCTTTACAAAAACGCAAGCTACATTATCGTTCCGTGCAAGGCTGATAACAGCGTTGTAAATATGTTGTCTGACTTTGCAAAATCAATCGGTTTTGGCACAGTAAAAATCACAACTCCCGAAGAACACGACAGAATGATTGCTTTCACATCACAGCTTCCGCATGTGCTTGCGTGTTCATATGTTTTAAGTCCGTGCTGTCCGAACCACAAAGGCTTTTCGGCAGGAAGTTACCGAGATGTTTCGAGAGTTGCAAACATAAATTCAACGCTTTGGAGTGAGCTTTTCCTTGAAAACAAAGATCCGCTTATTTCCGAGCTTGATATACTTATAGATAATATTACAAAAATCAAAGATGCAATAAGTGCCGAAGATGCCGACGCTCTCAAGGCACTTCTTGAAAAGGGCAGAGAGGTCAAACAGGCACTCGGAGAATAAAGAGGAAGGAGAACTTTTATGAAAACTATTCATGTTTCCACGGGAAGTCCCTATGACATTATGATTGAAAGAGGTATCCTTGACAATTGCGGCGAGATTATCAAAAAGCTTTCAAATGCAGAAAAAATCACTATTGTAACAGATACAAATGTTGCTCCGCTGTACAAATGGAGAGTTCTCAACTCTCTTTCACAGCAGGGTTATCAGACTACCGCCCATGTTTTTCAGGCAGGCGAGCAGTCAAAGAATCTTAACACAATCGCAGATATCTATGACACACTTGCAGATTTTAAGATGACAAGAAAAGACCTTATCGTTGCACTCGGCGGCGGTGTTACGGGCGATATGGCAGGCTTTGCCGCCGCAACATATCTGAGAGGAATCGACTTTGTTCAGATTCCGACATCTCTGCTTGCACAGGTTGACTCATCCGTAGGAGGAAAAACAGGCGTTGACATTGCACAGGGCAAGAACCTTGTCGGTGCATTCTATCAGCCAAAGGCTGTTTTAATTGATCCCGACACTCTTTCAACTCTTCCCGACCAGTTCATCACAGACGGTATGGCTGAGGTTATCAAGTACGGCTGTATCAAGGACAGCGAATTTTTTGAAATGCTTGCAAGCGGCGACGCTCTTGAACACATTGACGATGTAATTGAAACCTGTGTAAAAATTAAGCGTGATGTAGTAAACCGTGACGAAAAGGAAGCAGGGGAAAGAATGCTTTTAAACTTCGGTCACACACTCGGTCACGCAATCGAAAAAATCTACAACTATACAGGCATCACACACGGTATGGCAGTTGCCGTCGGTATGGTAATGATGACAAAGGCAAGCGAAAAGCACGGACTTACCGAGGCAGGAACTGCATACAAGATTGAAGAAGTTTGTGCAACCTACGGCTTGCCGACTACCGATGACGCAAGCCTTGAAAAAATTGCCGAGGCGGCTCAGACAGACAAGAAAACTTCGGGCTCGTCAATCAATGTTGTTTTGCTTGAGAAAATCGGCACAAGCTTTACAAAAAAGGTTGCAATCTCCGATTTGCTCGACTTCATCACACCGTAACACGGTAAACATATATTTTAATTGAAAGGCTGTGGAAGTATGGCTTTGTCCACCGACAAAAGCAGTAAGCCGTATGTACGGTATCTTCCGTTTGTACCAAACGGCGAAGTGAACATTCCCCCGTCAAAGAGCGATGTTCACCGTGCAATAATCTGCGCCGCCCTCACAAGGGGCAAATGCACAATTGCACCCGTTGCTCTGTCAAATGACATCAAGGCGACAATCGGCGTGATTGAGGATATGGGATGCACCGCCTCAATAAAGGACGGTGTGCTGAGTGTTGACGGTACAAATATTTTTAAAACAGATAATGTAACGCTTGACTGCGGCGAAAGCGGCAGTGCTTTGCGATTTTTCATACCCGTAGCCGCAGCCGGCGGTATTAATGCCACCTTTGTCGGTCACGGAAAGCTTCCCGAAAGACCTATCGGAATTTTTACGGAGGCTCTGCCAAAGGCAGGAGTAAAGTGTGAAACCGAGGGCGGTCTGCCGCTCAAAATCAGCGGTCGGCTTGAAAGCGGAACTTTTGAAATCCCAGGTAATGTAAGTTCGCAGTTCATTACGGGACTTCTGCTTGCTCTTCCGCTTGTTGAGGGCGACAGCGACATTGTGCTGACATCTCCGATTGAGAGCGTCGGCTACATAAATATGACAATTCACACTATGGCACAATTTGGTGTTGAAATTGAAACAACCGACAACGGCTGGCACATCAGGGGCGGTCAGTCATACACTCCGCATGATTACACAACAGACGGCGACTGGTCGCAGGCGGCTTTCTTTATGGTTGCAGGCGCACTCGGCGGAAAGGTGACTGTGAACGGCGTCAACAGAAATTCTGCACAGGGTGACAGGAAGATTGCCGAGTTGCTTGCACGGTTTGGTGCAAAGGTAACGCAGACGGATACTTCCGTAACCGTTGAAAAGGGAGAGCTTAATGCAATTGACATTGATGCTTCGCAGATTCCCGACCTTGTACCCGTGCTGACGGTTTGTGCCGCATTTGCAAAGGGAACAACCAGGATTTACAATGCCGAAAGACTTCGCATAAAGGAATGTGACCGTCTTACGGCAACCGCTAAGCTGATAAACGATCTCGGCGGCAAGGTGACTGAGCTGCCTGACGGACTTGTCGTAGAGGGAATTGACACCCTCAAGGGCGGATTCTGCGAGGGCTTTAACGACCACAGGATAGTAATGTCGGCAGGTGTCTGCGCAGTAAGACTTGGCGGTGAAATTGAGTCAAGCTATGCGCTTTCAATCAACAAAAGTTACCCTGATTTTTACATAGATTATAATAATATTGGAGGTAAGGCGAATGTCCTCAACCTACGGTGATAAGATAAAAATTTCCGTTTTCGGCGAAAGCCACGGCAACGGAATCGGAGTTGTAATTGACGGACTTCCGGCAGGATTTGAGGTCGACTTTGACAGGGTTCTCGCTCAAATGGCACGCCGTGCTCCGGGCAAGGATAAAACAGCAACTCCCCGAAAAGAAAAAGATCTCCCGAAGGTTCTTTCGGGTATGCTCGGCAACAAGCTGACAGGCGCTCCGCTTTGTGCCGTTATTGAAAACACCAACACAAAAAGCGGTGACTACGGCAATCTTCTCGACTGCCCCCGCCCCGGTCACAGCGACTACACAGCCTTTGTAAAATATAATGCGTCAAATGATATTCGTGGCGGCGGTCATTTTTCGGGCAGACTTACAGCACCGATTGTTTTTGCAGGTGCTGTCTGCCGTCAGATTCTTGAATCAAAGGGCGTTAAAATTGCTGCCCATATCAGCAGTATCGGCAATGTTTCCGACAGCTCCTTCTCTCCGACGGAAATTGATGACGCACTCATTGAAAAGCTGAACAGCTCATCATTTGCACTCATTGACGAAACTGCCGAAAAACCTATGAGAGATGCCGTTGAAGATGCCAGAATGGCACAGGACAGCATTGGCGGAACAATTGAATGTTGCGTAACAGGCATTGACGCAGGCTACGGCGAGCCGATGTTTGAGGGTGTTGAGGGTGTAATTGCCAAGGCTGTTTTCGGTGTTCCTGCAATCAAGGGCATTGAGTTCGGCAAAGGCTTTGAGCTTTCAAAAATGAGAGGTTCGCAGTCGAACGATCCGTTTGAATACAAAGACGGCAAGGTTGTTACCGCAACAAACAACTGCGGCGGTATTTTGGGCGGAATTACAAACGGAATGCCGATTATTTTCCGTGCCGCTGTAAAGCCTACACCGTCAATTTCACAACCGCAAAGGACTGTAAATCTTCAGACAAAAGAAAATGCAGAGCTTGTTATTCACGGCAGACACGATCCGTGTATTGTGCCGAGAGCAGTCCCCGTTATTGAGGCTGTTACGGCTGTTGCAATTATTAACCTTATGTGAGGTCTTTATGAGAGATTTAAAAGAAATCAGAAAAGATATTGACAAAATAGACAATCAGCTTATTGAGCTTTTTAAGCAGAGAATGGATTGTGCAAGGGATGTCGGCATCTACAAGCAGGCAAACAACATTCCCGTTTTTAACGAGGGCAGAGAGAATGAAATTCTTGATGCCGTTGAAGAAAAGGGAGGAGAATACGGCGCATCCGCAAGACTTCTCTACTCAAACATTATGGAGCTTTCAAGGGCACTCCAGCACAACATTGTCGGCAGCGGCAAAGAGCTTAAAAGCGTTATCAACAATGCAAGCACGGATATTCCGTCAAGCGGAATCAAGGTTGCGTATCAGGGAATCAAGGGTGCTAACGGTCACGAGGCAACTTTAAGACTTTTCCCGAACGGCGAGGCTGTCAATTATAAAAGCTTTGCAGATGTATTTTCTGCCGTTGACAACGGCGAGGTTGCATTCGGCGTTCTTCCTGTTGAAAACTCAAGCGCAGGCTCTGTTTCGGCTGTTTATGACCTTATTCTCAAGCACCGTTTTTACATTGTAAAGGCACTCGATTTGCCGATTGACTACTGCCTTGCAGGACTTAAACAATCTGCTTTTGAGGACATTGAAATCGTGTGGTCGCATCCGCAGTCACTTTCACAATGTGCGCAGTATATTGCCGACCACGGCTTTGATTCTGTTCCATTCTCCAACACGGCAATTGCCGCCCGTGATGTTGCAAAGGAAAAGCGCCTCAATGTTGCGGCAATCTGTTCATACAAAGCGTGTGAGGAATACGGCCTGAAGGTTCTTGACAATCATCTTCAGGACAATGACGAGAACACAACAAGGTTTATTGTCATCTCCAAAAAGCTGTACATTCCCGAAGATGCGAACAGAATCAGTCTTTGTTTCTCACTCCCTCATGTTACGGGATCGCTGTACAGCCTTTTGTGCAGATTTAACTCGCTCGGTCTTAACCTCACAAAAATCGAATCCCGTCCTCGTCAGGGCAGACAGTTTGAATATCTGTTCTACCTCGACTTTTCAGGCAATGTCAGAAGTGAAAATGTTATTGAACTTGTAAGTCAGCTTAGCGAAGAGATGCCCGAATTCAGCTTTTTGGGCAACTACGCAGAACCCGAGTTCCCGATTAAATAAACCGCACGGCGAACGACTACAATGTTACAATTGTTTTGTTCATTTCAAAAAATTACACCCTTTCGGAGTTTATCGAAAGGGTGTTTTTATATGTCAAAACGTTGATTTGGTTTTCATTTCAAAAACTCAATTAAGAGCAGGCTTAATATTTTTTGTTGGCGTGATGAAAGCTCTTTGCCTTTAAGATTGCAATCGGTAAATTCTTCGTAGAGCAGTTTCATTATATTTGTCTGCATTTCATTCAGATTATTTATGTAGAGAGCGTCTTTCTTTTCTATGCCAACAAGGTAATCAAGCGAAACATTGAACACATTTGCAATTGAAATTAAAACTTCAAGCGGAGGATATTTGATGTTGTTTTCGTAATTGCTTATAACAGGCTTGCTTCTGCCGATTCTCCTGCCCAAGCTTTCCTGCGACATATGTCTTGACTCCCTAAGTTCTCGTATTCTTAATCCGAAATCAAACATTACATTCACCTCAAAAAAGTTTTTGATAAGAATATTTTAAAACACTTGCGTTTTGTAAACAAAAACTGTATAATACAAGTGTTCACAAAACAAAAACTAAATTATATAAAAGTTTTCTAATAGTGAATTTACGGCAGAAAAATTATTTGTTTATATATCAAATAAAATAAAACAAAAAGGGGAAATTCAAATGAAAAAAATCACAAGCATTTTATTATCGGCTTTGCTTATTATAGCAAGCCTGTCGTGTATAACAACAGTTTGTTCTGCTGCAACGGATGATACTGTCCATGTGGGTGAACAGATAACTGTTACCTACAGTTTTGCAAAGGATATTCCGGTAGGTTGTATGGATTATTTGTTCAGAGCGAAATATCCTGTTGATTATGTAAAGTATAAAAGTTTTAAAAATCATTGGGTATCATATCCGATGGTTAGCACAAATGAAGATGAATATAAAGATGTAACTGCATCGGCATCTGCACTTTCAAGTCCGGAAGTAAAAGCAGGCGATAAAATTATTTCTTTCATATTTGATGTAACAAAAGAAACAAAGTTAAGCAACCTTGATTTCTCGCTTAATGAACTTCAAATGTATGATAATGACAAAGTCAATCATTCAGGTAATTTGTCATACCTTACTTATGATGTAGAAATTACATCAAGAGGCGAACAGACTACCGAGCCTACAACCGTTCAGCCTACTACAAAAGAACCGACACCGGCAACAGGTACTGTCTATCCCGGTGACCAAATAACCATTACTTACAGCTTTGCAAAAGATATCCCGGCGGGTTGTCCTTGCTATCTGTTTAGGACAAATTATCCGTTCGAAATGGTAAAATACAGTTCTTTTGAAAATCATTGGGTATTGTGGCCTATGGTTACTGCAGATGATGAATATTATTATGATGTAACAGCTTCAGCTTTTACAGCATATGGCCCCGAAGTAAAAGCAGGTGAAAAAATTGTTTCTATTACGTATGAAGTAATAAAAGAAACAAAAGTAAGTGATCTTGATTTTTCATTTACTGAGCTTCAGCTTTATGATAACAAAAATAATAATTACAATAACGATTATTCATACCTTTCGTATAATGTAGAAATTACATCAAAGGGTGAAAAACCTACTGAGCCCACAACAGTAGCTCCAACAACCGCTGAACCTACTACTGTAGCACCTACTACAGAGGAGCCCACAACTGTAGAACCCACTACGGCAAAGCTGAAAACTGTAAAGGGTACTGTAAAAAGCTATCTGTCCGAAAGTGATACGGTTACAATTCAGCTTATAAAATCGGGCGAGGTAGCATATGAAACAACCGTAAAAGGCAACAACGCCAAATATTCAATTTCGGGTGTTGCAAGCGGAACATACACGATGAAGGTTTCAAAAAATGCCCATGCAGACAGAGAATACACGGTCATAGTTGCAAATTCCGATGTAATACGGAATGCTAAAATTTTTGCGATTGGCGATGTAAACAGTGACGGTGATATTTCGGTTGTCGATGCAACTCTTGTTCAGAAATATATCGTTGGTCTGGAAAATCTCACAGATTTGCAGAAAAAATCGGCAGATGTAAACGATGACAACGAAATTTCTGTTGTCGATGCAACTCTTATTCAGAAATATATTGTCGGTCTTGATAATTTCGCATAATATGGAGAAATAGTTGCTTAATTAAATTAAAATTGAAAATTGAAAATGGAAAATTATGGTCGAGCGTAACATTGTAATTGTTCATACAATCCTGTAGGGGCGCTCATTGGGCGCCCGCCTTGATGAAACTTTCGGTTTAATGTAATTTGTATTGTTTTTTCAAAAATGTGTATCCTGTTTTGCACGCAATGCGTTCAATCGTGTGCGTTGCTAACACGGTTCGCCCCTACATTATGGCGGTTTCATTGTGACATTCAAATAATTTATCTAAAAATATAAATTCTACCGTTACTTGCGGGCGCCCAATGAGCGCCCCTACTGATTTGTAAAAAAACACCCTTTCGGATTTTATCGAAAGGGTGTTTTTAATACTCAAACTTTTAAATTATATTTAATCAGACGTCAATTTCGACTAATGCAAAGCTTTGCGGCGACATTGTTACTTTGCCGTCTGCAAATTCAGCGTTGCCAAGGGAATATACTGTTTTGCCTGTATATTTTGCGTTCATTACTGCACTTTCACCAAGTGGATTGAAGTACATAACGAGATTGCCTCTCTTGTATGCAAACGGAATTTTGCCTTCTTCATACATAAATTCAAGCTCACCGTTGCCTTTAAGGTCATCATACTTGTGACGAAGTGCAATGATGTCTGTTACAACCTTGTAGATGCTGTCGGGATCGTCCTTCTGATTCTCAACAGTCGGAGCGTCAGCACTCTTATCAACTGCAAGATACGGCTCGTCACTTGTTGAGAAGCCGAGGTTCTTACCGCTGTTCCACTGCATAGGAGTACGGGAGCCTGTTCTTGAATAACCGCCCTCCTTGCTTACGATGCCTTTCTGATATCTCATTCCGATTTCATCACCGTAGTATAGGAACGGAACACCCGGCATTGTGAAAATGAATGCATTCACAAGCTTGATAGCCTCTTTGTCAAGATATGCCGTAACTCTCGGCATATCGTGGTTGTTTGTCATAAAGCTGATGTAGCCGTTGTCCTTTGTCTTTTCGTAGTTAGGAAGATATTCGTCTGCAAATGCTTTGATATCACCCTTGCCGTTAGGATTGAAAACAGCCTGATCGCCGAATTCACCGTAGCGGAAAAGTCTGCTGTAGCCGTTGCCGTAGTGGTCAAGATAGAAGTCCATATGGAACCCTGCGTTGTTGATTGCTCTTTCGGGATTGCACCACTCTGCAACCATTGCGGCATTCGGATATTCCGTGTCGAGCATATCACGCACACCACGCCAGATTTTTGCCGTTGCAATTTTATCGTCATCATTCTTAACAAGTGAGTCAGCCATGTCAACTCTGAAACCGTCAGCACCCTTGTCAAGCCAAAAACGCATAACATCCTTCATAGCCTCTGCCGTTGCAAGACAGTCGGGATGATCACACGGCAACTGCCATTCGGGATGTGTGATTTCGTGAAAACCGTAGTTAAGCGCAGGCTGTGAGCTGAAGTAGTTAACCATATAGTTGCCGTCACGCTCGCAAAGTCCGCACATCATACGGTACTGCGGCGGTGCGTCCCATACGCTCTTTGTAAAGATGTAACGGTTTGAATATTCGCTCTTTGCGGCTTTCTTTGCCTCCAAGAACCATTCGTGCTGGTCTGATGTGTGACCGGGTACGAGGTCAAGCAGAATCTTGATTCCCTTTTTGTGAGCCTCGTCAAAAAGACGAACAAGGTCATCATTTGTGCCGTAACGTTCTGCAACCTTCTTGTAGTTGCGAACATCATAGCCTGCATCCATAAAAGGTGAATCGTAAATCGGGTTGAGCCAGATTGCGTTACAACCGAGGCTTTTTACATAGTCAAGCTTGCTGATGATACCCTCGATGTCACCGATTCCGTCACCGTTGGTGTCACAAAAACTCTGCGGATAAATTTCATAGAAAACAGCGTCATTAAGCCAGTTTGGCATAAAAATCATTCCTTTTGCTTTTTATTTTCTGTGGCTGTATCTTACGGCATCATTGTAGCATTAAATTGTTATGTTGGCAACCTTTTTGCATTGCATACACAAAACCTGACAATTATGTGTGAAAAAACAGCCAAATTTTATTCCATTAATATTTACTTGCAAAAGTGCTTCGTTCATCATAATATGTAAACAGATGTATGTGTATCGGAATTTAGGGGAGGGAGTATTTTGACTGTTGACAAACTCGGTGATAATAAACTGCTGATTAAGCTTGATGAATCGGATATGGAGAATTTTGAGCTTGATTTCGGAAAAATGAGCTTTAAAAACGAGGATAATCAAAAGGTGATTATCGGACTTATGCGACTTGCCTGTTGCAGGGCGGGACTTGACACGAACGGTAAAAATGTGAAAATAGAGGCTTTTCTGCTCGGCGATGAATGTTGTATCCTGGTTACGGCAAATCCGAAAAAACGAAAATACAGGCTGAAAAAGTCAGACAGCGGTCTGTGCTGGAAAATGGCGAATGTGTCGGATTTTCTGAATGCGGTAGAGGCTTTGTACCGCAGTAACATATGTTGCAGAAAAAGCTCCGCATACGAAATGTCGGGAAATTATTACCTTGTGTTTGATTATTTTTTATTGCCGAAGCATATGATACGGGTGTTGTCGGAATACGGTGAAAGGCAAAAATCCCGCAACGCAGCGGCAAGAGTGCGTGAAAACGCAAACCTGTTGTGTCATGCCGATGCAGTTGCGGTGATAGGAAAGTTTCTTGTGTAAATTGAAAATGGAAAATTGAAAGTTGAAAATTGTTTTGTTTGATTAAAAAACACCCTTTCGGAAATACTCCGAAAGGGTGTTAATCTATGCGTATGTTTAATCTTTTTTTACTTCAATTTCGCCGTGTTCTTCTTCAAAGGACTTAACCCTTTGCTTTATATACTGCTCAATTTCACGATTTGCGGAACGACCTTCATAGTCGGCAACATATCTGAATTTCTGAAAAAGCGTGCGGTTAACTCTCAGAGTGTATCGTAAAATATTATCATCCATAATCGGTACTCCTAAATGTTATTATGACACTATTTTAATGTAATTATTGCGTCAAAACGAAAATGGTGCTATTATGATGTCATAATGGTGTCATAATTTTAGGAGTGTGATAAAATGAAAATTGCGATAGTAGGCTCAAGAAGTATTACAGTGAATAATTTAGGCGATTATTTACCTGAGAATACAACTGAAATAGTAAGCGGTGGTGCGATTGGTGTTGACAGAAGTGCGAAAAATTACGCTAAGACACATAATATTAAACTAAAAGAATTTTTACCCGAATACGAACGATACGGGCGGTCAGCACCTTTGAAAAGAAATTTGCAAATAATTGATTATGCCGATGAAGTTATTGCATTTTGGGACGGTATGTCACACGGAACACGGTTTGTTATAGAGAATTGCAAAAGAAAAAATGTGCCGATTAAGGTTTATGCTTTGACAAATAAGTAATGTTGCAAACGAACCGAAAATTTCATATAAAAAACGGTCTGGCACATAACTATGCGTTTTGCAAAGCAACTGCCCGACCGAAATTTTTTATTTTACATTATCCATTTTAAATTTTCAATTTATAAAGCTATCTTTGTTTTGTGAATGAAAACTCAATTCTGTTGTTGTCATAATTAAGCACCATTGTCAGCACACCGCTGTCATAGCTCAGCTTGTATGCCGTACCGTTTACCGTTAGGTCAACGGAGGTTCCGTTGAATGTGTAGGCTGAATCACACGAAATCCCTGCGAGTGTAACCGTGCAGTTACTGCTGTCCTTGAAATCAAGACCAAACTGATCCTCGTCAATTCCAAGCTCGCTGTATGAAATTGTTTCGCCGTCTGTCTTTGCTGTTGTCGGTACCCATTTGCCGATTATTTCGGTATTTCCGTTGCTTCCGCATCCGCAGAAAATTGATGCGAAAACAAACACGCACAGCACAAGGCACATAACCCTGACTTTCATATAATACACACCCTTGAATTTGTTTGTTCCTCTTATGCAGTATATTTTACCATTTTACGCTTTATTCGTCAAACTTTAAATGTTATAAAATTGAAATTATATGCCACATTTTATTTGCGGATAATTGACAAATCGACACATAAATGAGATAATAAAAAGGTATATGAACTCGGTTTATCCGAACAATAAATCAAGAGGAGTAATGACTATGGCAAAGGAACTTGCTAAATCCTACAACCCGTCAGAGTTTGAGGACAGAATTTACGACTTCTGGCTGAAAGGTAACTACTTTCATGCAGAGGTTGACAAAGATAAAAAACCTTATACAATCGTAATGCCACCGCCAAACATCACAGGTCAGCTGCATATGGGACACGCACTTGACGAAACACTTCAGGACATTCTTATCCGTTGGAGAAGAATGCAGGGCTACAGCGCACTTTGGCTCCCCGGTACAGACCATGCGTCAATCGCTACAGAGGCTAAAATCGTTGAGGCAATGCGCAAAGAGGGTATCACTAAGGAGGATATCGGCAGAGAAGAATTTTTAAAGCGTGCATGGGAATGGAAAAAGGTGTACGGCGGAAGAATCACAAGTCAGCTTAAAAAGCTCGGTTCAAGCTGTGACTGGGAGCGTGAGCGCTTCACAATGGACGAGGGCTGTTCAAAGGCTGTTAAAGAAGTTTTTGTTCGCCTTTATAATGACGGAAAAATCTACCGTGGCAACCGTATGGTAAACTGGTGTCCTCATTGCTGTACATCAATTTCGGATGCCGAGGTTGAATACAAGGAGCAGAACGGTCATTTCTGGCACTTGCTCTATCAGGTTAAGGAAACAGGCGAGTACCTTGAAATCGCAACAACCCGTCCCGAAACAATGCTCGGTGATACTGCTGTTGCCGTCAACAAGGACGATGAGCGTTACAAGCACCTCCACGGCTGTCATGTAATCCTTCCGCTCCTTAACAAGGAAATCCCGATTGTTTGTGATGAACACGCAGATATGGAAAAGGGAACGGGTGTTGTTAAAATCACTCCTGCACACGATCCTAACGACTTTGAAGTCGGTCAGCGTTGCAATCTTCCAATTGTCCGTTGCTTTACATATGACGGTCACCTTACAGGTGCAAAGGATGTTGAAGAATACAACGAGTTAAAGGCAAAGGGACAGCTTGCCGAAAACGAACCCGAGGTTCTCGACTGCGGAAAATACGCAGGTATGACAACAATGGAGGCAAGAGAGGCTATTGTTGCCGACCTTAAAGAAATCGGCGCTCTCAAAGAGGTTGAAGAGCTTACTCACGATGTCGGCACTTGCTACCGTTGTCACACAACAATTGAGCCTATGGTTTCAAAGCAGTGGTTTGTAAAAATGGCTCCGCTTGCAAAGCCTGCAATTGATGTTGTCCGCAAGGGTGACACAAAGTTCATACCCGAAAGATTTGAAAAGGTTTACTTCCATTGGATGGAGAACATCAAGGATTGGTGTATTTCCCGTCAGCTTTGGTGGGGACACAGAATCCCTGCATGGTACTGCGATGACTGCGGCGAAGTTATGGTTGCCAAAGACGCACCCGAAAAGTGCTGTAAGTGCGGCAGTACACACATTCATCAGGACGAGGATACTCTCGACACATGGTTCAGTTCGGCACTTTGGCCGTTCTCAACACTCGGCTGGCCCGACAAAACTCCCGAGCTTGAGTATTTCTATCCCACAAGCACTCTTGTAACAGGTTATGATATCATCTTCTTCTGGGTTGCAAGAATGATTTTCTCAGCTTGTGAAAATATGGGTTCTGCTCCGTTCAAGACCGTATTTATGCACGGTATTGTAAGAGATGAAAACGGCATCAAGATGTCAAAATCTCTCGGCAACGGTATTGATCCGCTTGAAGTTATTGACAAATACGGTGCAGACGCACTCCGTTTCTTCCTTGCAACAGGCAACACACCCGGTAACGATATGCGTTATTCCGACAAGCGTGTTGAGGCTTGCGCTAACTTTGCAAACAAGCTTTGGAACGCATCCCGTTATGTTCACATGAACATTGACGACCACGATGTTAAGAATGAACTTCCGAAAACTCTCACAACAGAGGACAAGTGGATTGTTTCAACTCTCAACACAGTTGCAAAAGAAGTAAACGAAAATCTTGAGAAGTTTGAACTCGGCATTGCTGTTCAGAAGATTTATGAATTCATCTGGGACTGCTACTGCGACTGGTACATTGAGCTTGTTAAGACAAGGCTTTCAAGTGACGGTGAGGACGCTCAGAATGCAAGACAGGTACTTCTTTATGTGCTTGATCAAATTCTCAGACTTCTCCATCCGTTTATGCCGTACATCACAGAAGAAATCTGGCAGACAATTCCTCACGAGGGCGAAACAGTAATGCTTGCAAAGTACCCTGAATACAACGCAGAGCTTGATTATCCCGAGGCATCGGATGAAATGAAAAAAATTATGGATGCAATCCGTGCAATCCGTAACCGCCGTGCAGAGATGAATGTTCCGCCGTCAAGAAAAGCAAAGGTTTATGTTGCAACAAAGTTTGCCGACACATTCAAGGACGGCACACAGTTCATTCAGAAGCTTGCATCAGCAAGTGAGGTTGAAGTTGCAGAAAGCTTTGAAATTGAGGGTGCCGTAAACATTGTAACGGCAGATGCAAAGATTTACATTCCTATGGACGAGCTTGTTGACAGGGAAAAGGAACTTGCAAGACTCAACAAAGAGCTTGAACAGGTTAAAAAGCGTCTTGCACAGAGCGAGGGCAAGCTTAACAATCAGGGCTTTGTTGCAAAAGCTCCCGAGGCTGTAATTGAAAAGGTTAAGGGACAGGCCGCAAAGGAAAGAGAGCAGATTGCTCTTATCGAGGCCGCAATCGCCGCACTCAAATAATTCGGCAATCCGATAAAACAGAATAAAATTATAATCAAAGGCTGAAAGAGCATAGTTGTTCTTTCAGCCTTTTTATGTTCGTGCAGATAGTCTTATTAGGGAGAGAGCAGGGTTGCCCGAAAGGAAGCTTTTTGAATTTTCAATTTTACATTTAATTAAAACTTTCGCTCGAGCATAATATGTTTTTTGATATTACAACCTACCTCAATGAACAAAAATAACATCCGAACCGGTCAGGAAAAGTCAAAACGCAGAATTGTGTGCTTTAAAAGTAAAATCTGTGAAATAAAGAACATTTCTTCTGAAATCCAAATTATCTGTTTCGTACAATATGTAGCAAAATTTGTACAGAAGCACACATATTTAGCGGTTATAGGTCGGAATATGGGCTGATTATTGTTGTTTGACTGTTCAATCTTGATAAAAATAACAGATATGTGAAATAAAAATATGTATATGTGCTAATTGCACAAAGAACAATGTTGTTTTTTAGGCATTGCTACAAATCTGCGAAAAGCAGAAAATAATGCTTGAAATCCACATTTTTGTGTTGTATTATATAGGTGTCAAAGGAAATAACCGATTCGGAAAACGGAAATCAAACAAACGAATCGGAAACATTAAATCTTATTTAATAAAGAAAAGGAGAAAATATTATGCATGCTTTAAAAAGATTTGGTACAGCTTTCGGCGGATATAAAATGATGGAAAACTACCCCGTTCCCGAATGCGGCCCGGATGACATTATTCTTGAAATCAAGGCAGCCGCTATCTGCGGTGCCGACATGAAACACTGGGGTGTTGACAACGGTTACGATGACACAAACATCACTCCCGATCAGCAGCAGTCGGTTCGTGGTCACGAGTTCGCAGGCGAAATCGTTAAGGTCGGTGAAAATGTAAAAGACTGGCATATCGGTCAGAGAGTTGTTTCAGACAACAGCGCACATGTTTGCGGCGTATGTCCGGCTTGTGAGCAGGGCGACTTCCTCTGTTGCGAACATAAAGTAAACCTTGGACTTGACAACAACACATGGGGCGGCGGCTTCTCAAAATATTGTAAAGTACCGGGCGAAATCCTCGCAATTCACAAACACGCAATCTGGGAAATTCCTGAGGGCATCAAGTACGAAGAAGCTTGTGTACTCGATCCTATCTGTAACGCGTACAAGGCAGTTGCTCAGCAGTCACATCTTATCCCCGGACAGGATGTTGTAGTATTCGGTACAGGTCCTCTCGGACTCTTCTCAGTACAGGTTGCAAAGCTTATGGGTGCCGTAAACATCGTAATGGTTGGTCTTGACGATGATGTAAAAGTAAGATTCGGCGTTGCAAAAGAGCTTGGCGCTACACACTGTGTAAACGGTTCTAAGGAAGATGTAGTTGCAAGATGTACAGAAATCTGCGGCAGAGATAACCTCGGACTCGTAATTGAATGTTCAGGTGCTAACATAGCTCTCAAGCAGGCAATCGAAATGACAAGACCAAATGCTGAAATCGTTCGTGTTGGTATGGGCTTCAAACCTCTTGAATTCTCAATCAACGACATTACAGCTTGGAACAAGAGCATTATCGGTCACATGGCTTATGACTCAACATCGTGGAGAAACTGCATCAGACTTCTTCAGTCAGGTCAGATTAAGGTTCAGCCGATGATTACTCATCGCCTCGGTCTTTCACAGTGGCAGGAAGGTTTCGACAAGATGGCTAAGAAAGAGGCTATCAAGGTTATCTTCCACTACGATTACGAAGATTAATTAAAGAAAATATGCATCAGGGAGGATTTTCAAATGAGAAAGCTTATGATTGCCCCGTCAGTGGGCTGCTGTGATTTGTTCCATGTTGAAGAACAGGTTAAGTTGATTAACGAAAAATCAGATTACCTCCACATGGACATTAAAGACGGTGTTTATGTTCCGAGTTACGGAATCGGTCCTGATTATCTCGACTACCTTAACAAGCATGTTGAGAATCTCAAACCAATGGACGCTCACCTTATGGTAAAACATCCTCAGCAGTATCTTGAAACCTTTGCAAAGGCAGGAGCTGCTTACATAACACCTCACACAGACTGCATCGAAGGTGACGCATTTGTAACGATTCACAAGATCAAAGAGCTTGGCTGTAAGGCAGGCGTTGCATTAAGTCCCTCGGTTCCGCTTTCTACTATTGAATATTACCTCCCGTTGCTTGATAAGGTTACAATTATGATTGTTGATCCGGGCATCGCAGGTCAGCCGGTTGATCCGCAAATGTTCGTAAAAATCAACCAACTCGCTAAGATCAGAAAGGAAAGAGGTCTTAACTTCTTAATTGAAGCCGACGGTTCAATGAACAGCAGTCTTTACCGTCCGCTTTACGAGGCAGGTGCAGATCTCGTAATTCTGGGACCTCCGGCATTATGGAACAAGGACACGGATTTCAATAAGGCTTGGGACATAATGGAAAGTGAGCTTGAGCGAGAGCTTGACGGTGCTGAGAGAAAAATCTGATTGAAATAAAAAGTCAAAGAGGAAATTAAAAGGAGAAGAAAAATGGCTAACAAAACTTCTGTCAATATTGGCGCAAGACTTGACCGCTTGCCCCAATCAAAATGGCATGTTAAGATCTGGCTGATTACAGCTTTTGCACTCTTAGTATGCTGGTCAAACGGTATCGGCGGTTCCGTTCAGAACATTCTTTTGAACGAACTTCACTGGCTCGAACCCGGTTCAACACTCCTCGCAATGTGGGGTACAACTTACACAGCAGGACAGCTCTTCGGCGCACTCATCGGCGGACCTATCGGTGATAAAATCGGCCGTAAAAAGAGTATCCTTCTTTACGAAATTATCCATATCATCGCTATGATCGGCGGTGCTCTTTCACCGAACATTGCAGTTCTTTATGTGTTCAGACTTCTCCAGGGTCTTGCACTCGGCGCTCTCCTCGTAGTTCTTTTCGCAGGTTTCACAGAGTATGTTCCCGGTAAGAACCGTGGTACATGGTCAAGCCGTACATCATTCATCGGCAACTGGGCTCACCCAATCTGCAACGGTATTGCTCTTCTTATCGTTTCAACAGGCGTAAGCATGAATATGAACTGGAGAATCCAGTTTATGATTCCTTCAATCCTTTCAATTATCGCTTGCATCTTCATCTATGTTAAGTTCCCCGAATCACCGAGATGGCTCGAATCACAGGGCAGACTTGACGAAGCTGACGAAATTATGACAAGCATTGAGAAAGAAATTGAAAAATCAACAGGCAAGCCACTCCCACCCGTTGAAGTTACAAATCCAAAGCCTGTTAAGAAGCTCCCGTTCACAGCTCTCTTTAAAGGTAAACTTCTCAGAAGAACTATCGTTGGTTCGCTCGTACTCATCGGTATGAACACAATCCAGTACACACTTATGAACTGGATGCCGTCAATGCTTTCAGGTCTTGGCTACGACACATCAAAGTCACAGTTTATGACAATGTTCGGACTCTTCGGCGCTCCGTTCGGTATCTTTATCGCATCTCTTATCATGGATAAGATTCCTCGCCGTGTAATGGGTGTTATCCTCCTTGCAGGCATGGCAGGTCTTGGTGTTGCAACAGGTCTTCTTGCTCCGACACTCGGAATGACAGGACTTATTGTTATGACATTCCTTCTTAACACAATCATCTATATGTATGTTTGCTACGCATCAGCAGTTTATGTTCCTGAGATGTGGCCTACATCGGCAAAGCTTTCAGGTTCGGGCTTCAGTAACGCAATGGGTCGTGTAAGTAACATCTTCTTCCCGTTCCTCGTTACAAATGTTGCTGCAAGCAGCATGGGCTCAGGCGGTGTGTTCATTCTTATCGCAATTGTTGCAGCAATCATCGCTGTTGCAGTTATCTTCCTCGGTGTTGAAACCAGAGGCGAATCCGTTGAGGACATCGGTGATGTAGAGTAATCTCTGCAAAACCCTCTAATACATACAACCAAAAATTTTAGATGCGGTGCCTGAGTGCATCGGGCACCGCAAACTAAAATCATTAGTAATGGAAAACGAAATACAGCAATTTTAAAACATTCAAAACTTATCTTTAAATTTTTAACAGCTAAACCATCAATTTTTTAATCACAGGCAAATAAATTTGAATATACGCAGAAAGCGCATCGGGCGCAGAATGCTTAAATAAATTATTATAAAGAAAGTGCAGGAGATTATTATGAAAAATTCAGAAGCTATCTTAGTTACTCCAAAGCAGTTTGAAATTCAGGAATGTCCCGTTCCCGAGCCAAAGGATCACGAAATTCTTATGAAGGTTGAATATGTCGGAATGTGCGGTTCCGATATCCACGGCTTTGAATTCGGTCCTTTCATTCCGCCTAAGGATCCTAACCAGAAAATCGGTCTTGGCCATGAGGTTGCAGGCGAGGTTGTAAAGGTTGGCTCAAAGGTTACAAGATTCAAAGCAGGCGACAAGGTTCTTATCGAACCCGGTGTTCCGGATGACAAATGCGAATACTGCCGTACAGGCAGATACAACATCTGTCCCGATGTTGACTTTATGGCTACACAGCCTAACTACAAGGGCGCACTCACACAGTATATGACACATCCCGAGGAGTGGACATACCACATTCCCGAGGGTATGACAACAATGGAAGCAGCTCTCGTTGAGCCGGCAGCAGTCGGTATGCACGCAGCAATCCTCGGCGGCGCACAGCTTGGTAAGAGCATTGTTATCCTCGGCGGCGGTACAATCGGTCTTATGGTACTTCAGGCTTGTAAGAGCCTTGGTGCAACAGACATCACCGTTGTTGATATTATGCAGAATCGTCTTGACCTTGCATTAAAGCTTGGTGCAAGCAGAGTTATCAACGGCAAGGAGCAGGATACGGTTGCACTTCTCCGTTCACCCGAATATTTCGGCGATCACGGTTGTGAACTCGTATTCGAGGCAGCAGGTTCTGTATTCACAGCTCAGCAGGCTGTTCAGATTGTTGCAAGAGGCGGTAAGATTATGATGGTCGGCACACAGTCAAAGCCTGTTCCGATTGATTTCCTCAAGATTAACCGTGAGGTTATGATTCAGACATCATTCCGTTACTGCAACAACTTCCCGCAGACAATCGAGGCAATCGCAAGCGGTAAGTTCAATGTTAAGGATATGGTTACAAACATCTATGATTACAAAGATGTTCAGCAGGCATTTATGGACGCTATCGACCCCGAAAAGAAAGCCAATATGGTTAAGGGCGTTATCAAGGTAGCCGACTGATATACACAGATTTATTAAAAATTTTCATAAGGAAAGGTGATTAAAATGTTATCAGATATCAGATATTGGGAAAAGAAGGCAACAGAGGGACACTACGCTATTCCTCACTTCAATGTATGGAATGCAGAAATGCTCATGGGTGTTATTGACGCAGCCGAAGAGCTTCGTGCTCCAATCATTATTTCATTCGGTACAGGCTTCACAGGCAACACTTCTTTTGAAGACTTCTGCTACATGATGGATTCAATGGCAAAGAAGGCTACTGTTCCTGTAATTGAGCATTGGGATCACGGCAGAAACATGACAATTCTTCAGAACGCTGTTAATCACTGCATGAATTCGGTAATGCGTGACGCATCGGCTCTTCCTTATGAAGAAAATGTTGCTGAAATCAAGAGATGCGTTGACTACTTCCATGCTTACAACATTCCTGTTGAGGCTGAGCTTGGTCATGTAGGTAACGAAACAGTATATGAAGAGGCACTTTCAGAGTATCAGTACACAGATCCTTCAAAGGCTAAGGAATTTGTTGAGAGAACAGGCTGTGACTCACTCGCAGTTGCAATCGGTAATGTTCACGGCGTATATTCTTCTGAGCCAAAGCTTGCTTTCGATGTACTCGAGGCAGTTGCCAAAGAAGTAGATGTTCCGCTCGTACTCCACGGTGCATCGGGTATCGGTGATGAGGACATTAAAAAGGCTATCTCACTCGGTATCGCTAAAATCAACATTCACACAGAGCTTTGCCAGGCTGCTATGGAAGCTGTTAATGCTCACAAGGACGAGCCGTTCCTTGCTGTTGAGCGTGAAGTAAGAAAGGCTGTTAAAGAGCGTGCAATGTACAAGATTAAGCTCTTTGGCGATGACGGCAGAGCAGATGAGTAATATGAGTAATACAGAGAAAAAACTTGATGTTATCTGTCTTGGCGCAGCGGTAGTTGACATTCCTCTCCGTCCGGTATCAAGAGATATTTTTGATATCGAATCATATCCTGTTGACAGAATCGCAATGTCTGTCGGCGGTGACGCAATGAACGAGGCAACAATCATCAGCCGTTTAGGCTTTAAAACAGGCATTATCGCTTGTATCGGTGATGACGCTGCAGGTCAGTTTATCCTTCGCTCCTGCGAGAAGGACAACATAGATGTTGAAGGCATCAAGATTGATCCGACAATCGACACCTCAATGAACATTGGTCTTGTAACCGATGACGGTGAAAGAACCTTTGTTACAAACCGCAATGGCAGCTTGTGGAAAGAAAACATTGAGCATGTTGACTTTGAAAAAATGAAGCAGGCAAAAATCCTTTCCCTCGCAAGTATCTTTAACTGTCCTCTTCTTGACGGCAAGACGCTTGTAAAGATTTTTAAAGAGGCAAAGGCGGCAGGTATGACAATTACCGCCGATATGATAAAGCCACGACTCGGTGAAACTCTTGACGATATCAGAGAAGCATTAAGCTATGTGGATTACTTCTTCCCGAACTTTGACGAGGCTTGCCTTATGACAGGCGAAACCGAAGAATCAAAGGTTGCGGACAAGCTCTTTGAATGCGGCGTTAAGAATGTAATCATGAAGATAGGCAAGCGTGGATGCTACATCCGCAATGCCGCAGGAGCAATGATTGTTCCTGCCTGCAAGGGTGTAACCGCAATCGACACAATCGGTGCAGGCGACAACTTTGCGTCAGGCTTTATTTCGGCACTTCTTCAGGGCAAGGATATCCGTGACTGCGGTATCTATGCTAACTGCACAGCGGCTATTTCGGTTCAGTATGTCGGTGCAACAACAGGCGTTCGGAACAAAGAAATGGTTGAAGAAATGCTTGAAAAGTATAAAAAAGATTATATCCTGTAATAGTAATAAATCTGTGACATTAAGCCCTGTGTTCGTAAGAATGCAGGGCAACCCCCCACCAATATATTATTAAAGAAAGGTCAGATGCAAAATGAAGACGATGAAGCTTGGCAAAACAGGCATTGATATTTCAAGAATGGGACTCGGCACCTGGTCAATCGGCGGCGGCTCGGCATGGGGCGGCGACCACGACCTTCAGGTTGTTGTAGATACAATCCGTGAAGCTCCGAAGCTCGGTGTAAACCTTATCGACACAGCTCCCGGTTACAACTTCGGCAACAGCGAGAAAATCCTCGGCAAGGCTCTTGAGGGCATGAACCGTGAAGATGTTGTAATCATCACAAAGTGCGGTGTTACATGGGATCAGGAGATGAAGGGCGACCTTTTCAACAAGGTTAACGGCATTCAGCTTTATAAGAACCTCAACAGTGCTTCAATCAAGAGAGAAATTGAAGAATCACTCAAAAGAATGGGTACAGACTATGTTGATGTATATATGACACACTGGCAGTCAATCGAGGGCAGCGAGTATTATGTTCCGATTCAAAAGACTATGGAGGTTCTCAACGATCTCAAGGCTCAGGGCAAAATCAAGGCTATCGGTGCTGCAAATGTAGATATCAAGCAGATTCAGGAGTACCTCAAGTGGGGTGAGCTTGATATCGTTCAGGCTAAGTATTCAATCCTTGACCGTGGCATTGAGGACGAAATCATTCCTTGCTGTCGTGAAAACGGTGTTACAATTCAGGCTTATTCACCGCTTGAAATGGGACTTCTCTCGGGTACATTCCCAAGAGATTACAAGCCTGTAGGCGCACAGATTCCAAAGAAATGGTTCCAGCCCGAAAATATGCAGAAGGCTATGGATGTTATGGATCAGTGGAAGCCTCTTTGTGAAAAATATAACTGTACAATTGCTAACCTTGCTCTTGCATGGATTCTTGCTCAGGGTGACTTTATCAACCTTCTCAGCGGTTCTACTACTGTAGATCAGATTGCCGAGAATGTTAAGTCAGCCGAACTTGAACTTGATTCCGCTGATGTTGCAATGATGCGTGATATGGTTGAAGCTATCGACAAATAATTAAGGGTTGCTTAATACACCTTTGTGTATGGGGTGAAGGAATCCGCTCCCGATTGTTAAAATTATTGTAAAAACAGTCGAATTCCCTTTACTTTTGTTGATAATTATGTTAGTATGTAATAAAAGTTGAGGGAAATGTTTATGGCAAAGAGAATTGACGAAATCAGACAAAAGGTTGAAACCGAAGGCGAGGTTTACGTCTCGGATTTAAGCAGAATATATAATGTAACCGAAGAAACTATCAGGCGTGATCTTGAAAAGCTGAAGAATGACGGTATCATTACCAGAACTTTCGGCGGAGCTGTTCTTAACACAACTCCTCAGAATGACAGAGTGCATTTCTTTAAACGCAAGGGAATTAACCTTGAGGGCAAAAAGAAAATTGCTAAGCTGCTTGTTGATAAATTTATCGGTGTGAACACGATGATGATTGATAACAGCACAACTGTTCTTGAGGCTGTTAAGCTTTTTAAGGACAATGAAAATCTTACCGCAATTACCTTTTCTGCACAGATTTTTCAGGAACTCGACACTTGTAAAATGAAGCTGGTTTCAACCGGTGGACTTTATGATGAAAAAACCCGTTCTTTCTACGGAAAACCTGCAAAAGAGGCTATGAAGAAGTACAATGTTGACCTTGTTCTCCTCGGATGCAAAGGGCTTGATATGGAAAGAGGCATAACTGATTCTTCCGAAGGTGAGGCTGATTTGAAGTCTGAGATGGCAAACCGTGCCGAATGTGTGGTGTTACTTGCAGACCATTCAAAATTCAACCATACTGCGTTTGTCAATTTTTTGGATTGGGATAGGATCGATTATCTGATTACCGACGAAAGGCCGTCACAGGAATGGCTTGAGTTTTGTGAGCAGATGAAAATAAAACTCATGTACTGATTTACCTTGTCCGGTACATAGTTTGAGTCAGTGCTTTTTATAATTTTACCCATTAAAGCTCCTGTTCTTTTTAATCAAAAACGGCAGGAGCTTTTGCGCTGTCAAAACTTTAGCAGATTTAACAGTTTTGAGAACGCATTGGAAATATTTTTATTATCATTGAATAACATTGTTAAATCTGAGTTGAATTTTAAACATAGTGATTGTTTTATATATCACTATGGAAATTCTATTAATTAAGGTTATTTTTGCAGACGGGAGACCAATCGGAGACGGTTCCCGTCACATTAAGGACACACCGATTAAATATGAGGATAGGATGTGCAAATATTCCTTGAGAAAGTTTATTCGGCAGTTCCGAAATAAAGGGGTTACCCAAATTCACAGATAAGGAGATGTAAAAATGACAAAACAAAAGGAGAAGAAGAAAGCTTCAATTGTCAAGAAAATGATGATTGCCGTTGTCGCAGGTTTTGTAGTCGGCTTTATATGTCTGCTGATTAAAAGTGCGGTAATGGGAACAGACGGCGAAGGAGCCTGGAAAGTTGTTGAGGCAATTTTATTCCAGGATATCACCGCAACAAAAGATATCGAAGGACTCGGCTTGTTCTACATCGTAGGTCAGCTGTTTATGAAGGGACTTCAGATGATGATTGTTCCTCTCGTTCTTTGTTCACTGACACTTGCACTTTGCAGCCTTGCAAACCCGAAAAAACTCGGTCGAATCGCAGGTAAAACATTTGTGTCCTACCTTTGCTTCTATATCGTAGCAGCAGCTCTTGCAGGCGCAGCAGCTTATCTTGCAAAGAGCCTTGGTTGGTTCACAGTCAATCTTCCGGCACAACAGGCTCAGGACATCGTTACAATGGAGGGTTACAACCCGCTCGTAACAATTGTAAACGCTGTTCCAAGCAATATGATTAACGCAATGTCATCCAACAACACAATTCTTTGCGTTGTTGTTATCGCAATTATCTTTGGCCTTTGTATGACAAAGATGGGCGAAAAAGCAGATCCGCTCAAGAGAGTTTTTGAAAACATCAACGATATCGTTCAGATGTTCCTCAACTTCCTTATCAACAAGATTGCTCCTATCGCAATTTTCTGTATGATCGTAAGAGCACTCGCCGTTTACGGAATTGAGTATATTTCACCGACAATGATGTGGATTGTTGTAACAATTGTTGTAAGCCTTCTTCTTGTTTGCACAATTTACCCAATCGGCATTTTCATTACAACGGGACTTAATCCGTTTATCTTCCTTAAAAAGGCGGCAAAAATCGGTATGTTTGCAGCAGCAACAAACTCGTCTGCCGCAACCCTTCCGCTTAATAAGGAAACCTGTATTAACGAACTCGGCTGTTCCGAAGAAATCAGCAGCTTTGTTCTTCCAACAGGTATGACAATCAATATGAACGGTACAACCGCAATGCATATGATTGCCATTACATTCATAGCCACAGCCGCAGGCGTCAACATTACTCCTGCAACCCTTTGTCTTACAGCATTCCTCTCAATCTGCACGGCAGTCGGTACTCCGGCAATCCCTGTTGCAGGCACAACAATGGTTTATGTTGTAATGATGGGACTTGGCTTGAACTCAGATCTTTGTATGATTGGCTACTCGCTCATTCTTGCCATGAACTACCTCCCGGGCATGGCTGTTATCACACTTAATGTTATCGGTGATGCCGCTACCAATGTTATAGTTTGTGCAAAAGAACATTGCCTCAACAAAGAAATCTATAACAGCAAAACACCTAAAAACAACTGATTTCAGTAAGATAACTTCAGGAAACCCCTTGTAAAACCGAACCGCCCTCGACAGCGCATGCACTGCCGAGGGCGGCTTAGTTTTACGGTGAGCCACCGTTCCCAGTTCGTGAAGATAGTATGGTATAAAAAAAGACATATTATGCCCGAGCGTATTATTGTAGTTGTTCGTACAATCCCGTAGCTAAGTAATGACAGAAAATTTATGATGAAAATAAACTGTATAAATGGGATACATTTACCTAAATAATGTAGCAGTCAGTTACAATTAAACTTCATTATTTATCAGCTAAAAATTTCTTGCCGGCTTTATCGGTTGCAAGAATTGCATTGATGAATGCATCCTCGGTCGGATTACCCGGGACATACTTCCACTCAACAACGCTTGCGGCTTTGTGCGCAATTGCAGGCACATCATCCGGAGTAAGTGCAATTTCGCCGAGAGTGCAAGGAAGTCCGATACTGTGGTTAAATTCAAAAATTCTGTTTCGTTCCTCAAATTGTCCGTCATATGTCAGCAGACACAGCACACCGAATGAAACAATTTCGCCGTGCAGATGTTGCCGTTCACATTGCGGAAAGAGTGACGCACCGTAATAAACACAATGTGCGAGCGATGAATTGTAGTAATAATCCTCCTCGGGATTCGGATTGTTTTCGTGGACGGTAAAATTTGAAACAAGTCCCGCCGTGATAATAATGTCAAGCGCAACCTGCTCAATTGCCTCTGTTGGCACATTGTTTTTGCAGTCCTCAAGAGCTTTTTTGCCAAAGCTTATAAGCGGTTCGGTACTTGCGGAGGCAATTGCCTTGCCAAGCAACGGTGTGTGAATCATATTTTTTTCACGACAAGCAAAAATTACTTCATATTCCTTTGAAAGTGCGTCACCAATTCCTGCCCACATGAGCTTTTCGGGTGATTCGGCAATAATTTTTGTGTTGATAAATGTGTGAATTGCAGGGGCTTTGTGGTACGAATATTCCTTGAAAGTACCGTCGGGATTGTACATTACCGAAAGCGAGGTGCATGACGCACAGTTTGATGCAATTGTCGGGAATGTGAACAACGGTTTGTTATATAAAGCACAATAGGTTTTTGTCGTGTCAACAGCTCGTCCGCCTCCGATACCGAACACCATATCAGCCTTTTGCACAGACGGATTGTCCTTTATTTTTTCAACATTTTCATAGCTGGAGTCACCGCCGTACCATACAAAATCAATGATTTCAATGTCAGAGCCTTTGATGCCTTCAAGCAAAGCCTTTTTTGATTTTTCCATAGCTGTTTTACCGCCGACTGCAACCGCCTTTTTGCCGTACGGCTTTACAATTTCGGGAATCGCCTTGTAGCAATCAACTCCCACGCTGTAACTCGGTAAAAATTCGCTGTATGTGTGTGACATAATTTATCCCTCCGAAAATAATACTTATAAATAAATTATATCACCGCAGTTTGTGCATTTCAATACATTAGCACAATAAATTGTTAAAATTATTATTGTCTGACAGATGAAAATATGCACATATATTATGCAATTTAGCAAAAAATTGCGAAGAATATTCGTGAAAAATACTTATGGAAATGGCTTTTGCAAAGTGCTATAATCTTGTAAATATATATAGAAAGGGCGGTGCTTTTATGCAGGAAATATACGGACAGAAAACAGACAGACAGCTTGCAGCAAAGCAGAGACTAATTGCAGTTGCGGCAGGCAGGGAAAAGGCAGACCTTGTTTTAAAAAACGCAAAGTATCTTAATGTGTTTTCAAATGAATTTTTGTGCGGTGACATAGCCGTTTCAAACGGACTGATTGCCGGCGTTGGAAAATATGACGGTAAAACAGAGATTGATGTCAGCGGAAAACTCGTTCTCCCGGGCTTTATTGACGCACACATTCACCTTGAAAGTTCAATGGTGACTCCTGCTGAATTTGCAAAGGCAGTTGTTGCCCACGGTACAACCACAGTCATAACCGACCCTCACGAAATCGCAAATGTAATGGGCATTGACGGAGTTGAATATATGATTCAGGCATCACAAAATTTGCCGATTGATGTTCATTTTATGATGCCGTCATGTGTGCCTGCCACAGAAATTGACGAGAGCGGTGCGGAGCTTGACTGCAAGGATATTGACTTGTACTTGGATAATAAAAAGGTACTCGGACTTGCAGAGATGATGAACTATGTCGGTGTTATCAACGGTGATAAAAATGTGCTTTCAAAAATTGTCACCTCGCAGGCTCATCACAAGAAGATTGACGGCCACGCTCCTGAGCTTTCGGGCAATGACCTCAACGCATACATTGCCGCAGGTGTCTATTCCGACCACGAGTGTTCCACCTTTGAAAATGCCCTTGAAAAGCTGAGAAAAGGTCAGTTTATTATGATAAGAGAGGGTACTGCCGCTCATAATCTCAAGGCACTTATGCCGCTTTTGACTCAGCAGTATTACTCAAGGTGTATGTTTGCAACAGATGATAAGCATCCAAGCGATTTGCTCTATGGCGGTCATATTGACTACATTGTAAAACAGGCACTAAAAAACGGTGCAGATCCGATTGTTGCCCTCAAAACAGCAACCCACCATGCCGCAAGATACTTTTTGCTCAATAACAAAGGTGCGATTGCTTCGGGTTATCTTGCCGATATTGTTGTTGTCGATAATCTTGAAGATTTCAATGTTGAAACTGTTTTCAAGCGTGGCAAGCTTGTTTTTGACGGTGAAGTTAAGGACTTTTCTGCTCCCACAGTTGATGAAAAGCTTGCCGAAAAATGCTTTGACACTTTCCACCTTGACAGCGTAACGCCGAGCAGTTTCAAGGTTGACGGAAAACTCGGACTTATCGGTCTTGTCGGCGGTGAATTGCTCACACGCAATCTCGGCACAGCAGATAAAATTGATGTGGAAAACGATATTCTGAAAATTGCCTGCATTGAGCGTCACAAAGGCACAAACCATATCGGTGTCGGCTATGTTAAAGGCTATTCGCTGAAATCGGGTGCAGTAGCAACCTCGGTTGCCCACGATTCGCACAACATTATCACAGTCGGCTGTAATGATGATGATATTGCCGTTGCCGTGAACGCAATCAGGGACAGCAAGGGCGGTATCGCAGTTGTTGAAAACGGCAAAATCAAGGCTCTGCTTGAACTCCCGATTGCAGGCTTGATGTCTGATGAACCGCTGACAACCGTAAACGAAAAGCTTGAAAATGCAAAGTCATCTGCATATGAACTCGGTGCGGATAAAAGCATTGATCCGTTTATGACTCTCTCGTTTCTAAGTCTGCCCGTTATCCCAAGCTTGAGAATAACCACCAAAGGTGTGTTTGATGCGGAAAATTGGAAAATGCTCTGATGTGCGGAAACTTTTAATAATACAATAAAATATCAAATAATTTAAACAGGAAAACAAAATGCGTATTGTCACTTTGTTTTCCTGTTTTATTTTGTCAAAAAAACTATAGTCATTTTACAGTCACTTTGCATTTGTATAATTTGAATATAAAAGAAATCGGTTGATTAAAACAAATAGCAAATAAATTAAGAAATCGGCATATTCATTGTAATTGTTCAAATCAAAAAATGTGTTTAGTAAAAATTGAGGTGAAAAATATGTCATATTATATTACCCGAATATTTAATAACAAACTTAAATTAGGAGTTATACTTTTTATTTTTGCAGCTCCGATTTTAGATGTATTGAAGGCTCTTATAGATGTGAGCAAAGGAGCGGCTGTTCCTTTTCCGGCATTGGCTGCTTTCTTGGGGTCTTTTATGACGACAGGACTTCAAGGCGTGTTGACAGGGTATTTACCGTTGTTCTTGGCAATTATTGTTGCGGATGATTGCATTGAAGATTACAGAATAGGATACAAAAATATTCTTGTCACCAAAAGAGGTAAGAATAAATATTTTGCATTAAATATGCTTAAAAGTTTTACTGTTTCATTTTTTGTGCTTATAATTCCTCTCTTACTCAATCTTCTTATGGTGCATATCGTTTTTTCAGGCGGTACATTTTTATTTATTGCCCAGGAATCTATAAAGGTAATACCAAGTATGGCTGAGCAGTTCAGTCACCCGATGTTTTATAATCTGCTTTGTATTTTCCTATTTTCATTTGTTGGTGCTTTTGTGGGAAGCGGTGCAACGGCACTTGCAATGGCGTTTCCTAACAGATTTATCCTTTATCCGTTAGATTTCATATTGTGGTATATACCGTGTATTATGGAATCGTCGGTCAGAGGTGCTTTTCAACCATTTACCGAATATCCCCTGTCAAAATATTTCCCCGGAGTTATTTTAGTGTTAGCTATAAATGTGATTGCTGTTCTGTTTTCGTTCTTTAAGGTGACTAAGTATGATCAGGTGTAAATTAAAAAAGTATGCAATCATACTTCCGCTTTGTGCAGTGTTTTTTACTCTGCTTTGCACATACACATATTTACGATTTTATAATTATTTTAATTCGGATTATGCTGAGAAGTTAAGCCCAAAAGGTGTTTTTTACAGAGTTGCAGGTAACGGAGATTTTACTGCATCAGGTAATGTTGTTTGCATTTTCATAGTAGTGTTTGTTCTGCTTTTGTTTTACATATTTACCGATGAGAATGTAAGCTACATTGTAAGACTGAAATCGAGAGCCTCTTTTGTGACAGGAAGAATTGCTGATTGTGCGGTATTTGCTTTTTTGTTTTCGTTTTTTATAGAAGCAGTCAGCGTAGTTGCGGCACTCATCTGCTTTGACATTAACCTGATTTTAGAATCGAATTTTTTGCAATATTCGGCACTTGAACTTTTGACTTTGTTTTTGTTTTATTTCAGAGCAGGACTCGTTATGCTCTCATTCGGAATAATCATTTCTCCGAAAGTTGCTCCAATTATCACCATATCTCTGATTTTTACAGAGTTTTTTGCAGATGTAGCTTTTATGATAAGCAGGGTGTGGCTTCCGTTCAGAGATGCCATAGTGTTGTCAAGACTTATGAACGGTGAAATGGTTCTGTCGGATATGTGGGGCATTATATTAAGGGCATTGCTTATGATGTTTATGCTTATCTTCTCTTCCTACTTTTTGTATCAGAAAAAGGATGTTTTGAGTAATGTTAAAAAGTAAGCTTGTTTTGTCGATAATACTAATTGTTGCGTGCCTTGCTCAATTGTTCAGTTGTGTATTTCAGGGGAACTTTCAAAATGCCTTTATGATTGGTTTAGCCCCAAGCAATTACGGCTTTGAAATTACAAAATTTATGCTGCTTTTGCTGCCCGTATGTTTTATTCTCTTCTTTACAAGCGGCTCAATTGAGAACCTTAAACAAGGCTACGGCAAGATGTTGATTGTACGCAATTATTCAAAAACAGTGCTGATTTTAAAGCGTTGTCTTAACAATTTTATAGCATTGATTTGCATTGTTTTGTTCCAGTTCATAATCTTTTTTGTTGCAAGAGAAAGTATGACTCCCGTTGAAAGCGGAACTCTTAAATCTTTGATTATGTACTTTCTGACAATTTTTTCGCTGATAGTTATTCAGTCTTTGCTTGAAATCAGTATTCCTGCACACATTGTGAACATAGGAATTTTCACCTATTGCTTTATTGCGTACTATTTGGTTCAGAATTTTGTTGACGCACCGATTTGGAAAATGCTTCTCTTTCCGAGCTTGATGTTCGGAATGCAGAACGGTGCTGTGTCGGGCGAGAGCATTTACTACGGATACCTGTTATTCATAGTTGCGTTAAATGCTTTGTGCATTTTTATTCTGAATTTGAGATTTAAGAAAACCGATATTTTTTGAGGTGATATTATGGTAGAAATAAAAAATTATTGTAAAAGTATCAAATCAAGACCGATTTTAAATAATGTAAGTTACAATTTTGAGTACGGCAAAATCTACGGAATTTACGGACACAACGGTTCGGGCAAAACTATGCTTTTGAGAGCAATTGCAGGCTTGCTTGTTCCCGACAGCGGCTCTGTTGTGATTGACGGAAAGGTTTTGCACAAGGATATGTCGTTCCCTCCGAGCATAGGCATCGTGATTGAAAATATGAACCTGTTGCCCCAGTACAATGCTTTCGATAATCTGAAAATCCTCGGCAAAATCAAGAAAACCGCCACAGATGAAGATATTAAAACAGCGCTTGAGCGTGTTGGATTAAAGTCCGATTTAAAGGTGAAAAAGTTTTCGCTTGGTATGAAACAGAGGCTGAATATTGCTCAGGCTGTGTTTGAAAAGCAGAAAATCATCCTGCTTGATGAACCGACAAATGCACTTGATAATGACGGTGTACAGCTGATTTACAAGCTTCTTAAAGAAGAAAAAGAAAGAGGTGCGCTCGTGGTTATCACAACTCATCACAAAGAGGATTTGGAAGAAGTTTGTGATGTTGTTTTGGAAATGACAGAAGGTGAGCTGCATGAAAAGTAAACTGTTTACTCATAAATTTTTCGTTGTTCTTTGCATCTCGGTTGCCGCTTTGCTCGGCTTGTCTTTCCTTGCCAGAGCGACAATCGTAAATAACAGATTTGAACAAATGGCTGTTGATGAAAAATATAGTCTAAAGGCTTCTGCCGACGGTCAGTTTTCAATTCAGTTTCAAGACGATGAAAACGGAAATTTTTATGCCACTGTCGGCTTGTTTCAGGGCGGATATTACGGCTTGGACGATGCCTATGTTCCGACTTCATATGATGAAAATACAAAAATAACCGCTATTGAAAAGGAAGCTTTCAGCGAATTTGATTGTCTTAAAAAAGTTGTTATCCCCAACGGCATTTGTGAAATCAAGGATGACGCATTTAAGGATTCAAAAAATATAACGGAAATTTATATTGCGCCCTCCGTAAATAAGATTGCAAAAACCGCTTTTGACGGCATTGACAACCTTACGATATATGCCGAAAAGGGTTCTTATGCTGAAAAATTTGCGGTTGAAAATAAAATCAATTATAAAAACTATACGACCGAGCCTGAAAATCCGGAGGCTAAAAATACCGATTATTCAAAAATCAGAAACGGTGCGTATTACGGCGAATATTATAATTATGATGTTATCTATGATGACGGCAAGCCCGTGTGCGTAATAACTAAATATAACCCAATGTCGTCAGAGGAAAAGCTTGAAATTCCTGCACATATTGACGGCTTGGATGTGATTTCAATTGCAGATGACGCAATAAATTACGGCGGTGCAAAGGAAACAGTCGTTCCCGATACAGTAAAATTCATTGCCGATAATGCGTTCAAAGAATCCTACTCCCTTGAGGATATCTACCTGACCAAAAATGTGTCCTACATAGGAAAATCTGCCTTCAAAGACTCAAAAGACCTAACAATCCACGCCCCGACAGATTCCTATGCACACACCTTTGCGACCGAAAATAAAATAAATTTCAAAGCTACAGACGATTAAATCTGATAAGCAATGAATAAATCTTTAAATTTACAGCCCTGTACCCATTTGCAGGGCTGTTTTTGCAAGCAAAGGGTAGATAATTGTACAGTGACCTTTGGTATAATGTTGATAACAGGTTGAAAGATTTATAAATTTAAAAATGCAAGAGGATTTTATCATGGCAAAACAGAAAGCATATGGATTACTTGGAATATTTATAATAACATACTGGGATAAAAGTCGAAGAATATTTGATAAAGGAAATTTAGTTTATTATACAGGAGAACATATTGCGAAGATATGTTCTCCTATTTGATTTGTGTAAAAGTATTAACAGCTAATGTAAACAATGAATAAAAAAATTGAAAAGTATTGCAAAATATTGTTATTAGTGGTATTATAAAGGTGAATGATATATATAGCTTGCTGTAAATTGAATTGCATACTAAAATTAATTTGTAGGTATTATTTTGTAAGTCAACATTCAAAAAAATAACATCTGATTGACGAATCAAAGAAGAATGAGTTTTTATTGTGTGATATATTATCACACAATAATTTTTAATAAAAACATATAACAATGAAAGTGAGGATTATTAGATGACAACTCAAGAATATCAAAGAAAGCAAAAAGAAGACAAGCCGGTATTGGCGATATGTTATGATTTCGATAAAACGCTATCTCCGGATGATATGCAGGCGCAGGGATATATTCAGTCAGTAAATTACGATGTTAAAAAATTTTGGCTTGAATCTAATAAACTTGCTGAAGAAAATAAAATGGATCAAAATTTAGCCTACATGTATAAGATGATGGTTGAAGCAGAAGGAAACTTTGTGTTTAACAGAAAGAAATTGGAAGAGTATGGTTCCAAAGTGAAATTATTCTCCGGTGTAGCCGAGTGGTTTGAACGAATCAGAGATTATGGAATTAGAAATGGTGTAATAGTTGAACATTATATTATTTCTTCCGGTTTGAAAGAAATGATTGAAGGAACTCAGATAGCCAAGAACGGCGCTTTTGAAAAAATCTATGCAAGCTCATTCTATTTTAATGAAAAAGGAGTAGCAAAGTGGCCTGCTCAGGTTGTAAACTACACCAATAAAACTCAATTTCTCTTTAGAATTGAAAAAGGCGTGTTAGATGTGAATGATCCGTGTGTTAATGATTATTTTGCACCGGAGGATATAAGAGTGCCGTTCAGAAATATGGTGTATATCGGTGACAGCGATACAGATATTCCGTGTATGAAATTGGTGAATACATACGGCGGACATTCAATTGGTGTTTATAATCCGGACACAATTGATAAAAAGAAAGTCTATAAAATGATGAATGATAACAGAATAAAATATTTTGTTCCTGCAGATTATTCTGAAGGAACTGAATTAGATTTACTCATCAAATCCATCATAGACAGAACAGCATATAATGAAAAACTTGAAAACTACCATTATGAATGTAAGAATGAAGCAGAAAATGTTAATAAGAATTGTATTCAGACCGACGAAGAAAAAGCAAAAGAAGATTTGATATATGCATTGGAAAACAGTTCTGACTTTATCAGTACGCACACGATTGTAAAAAAATTGAGTGCATATAATGAGTGGTCATCCGAACAAATTAAATTATTATTTGAGATTGCTGTTAGTAACAATCAAGTGCTATGGATTTTAAAAGACCATGATATAAAAGCTTTTTATTTAGATTTGTTGCAAAAGGTAGACACACCTGATGACAATGTAAAAAAGGTACAGGGTATATTCAAGTTGGAAGATAAAGCATAGAGATGTAGTTCATTAAGAAAAAAAGGTGGAAACAATATGGATTGGAAAAAATTATTATGTGAAAAGCGTCAATGCAATCAAAGTAATAAAAATAATAAGAAAAATAATAATGATATGCGTAATGAATTTCAAAAGGACTATCACAGAATAATCGGAAGTGCTTCTTTTAGAAGATTACAGGATAAAACACAGGTTTTTCCTCTTGATAAAAGTGATTTTGTCCGCACAAGGCTTACGCATTCGCTCGAAGTTGCTTCGTTCGCAAAATCTTTGGGGCAGTCGTCTTTTTTGTACATTATAGATCATATAGACAGTTTTAAAAATAAAAGTGGCTTTCGTTCTGAATTTGAACCTTCAAATGAGGATATTAATAAAATTTGCAGTATCCTTGAATGTGCGGGATTGATTCACGATATAGGAAATCCGCCTTTCGGGCATTTTGGCGAATATTCAATAAGAATATGGTTTAAGAATAATCTTGAAAACTTAAAAATTGGTAAAAATTATGTCAAAGATTTGCTCAATGAACAGATGTGTAATGATTTTTACAACTTTGAGGGTAATGCACAAGCGTTAAGACTTTTAACAAAACTGCATTACCTTGTTGACGAAAATGGAATGCATTTAACATACGCTCTTTTAAATACAATTGTAAAATATCCTGTTTCTTCATGTGATTTTAATACCAAAAGCAGAGATATCAAGAATAAGAAAATGGGGTATTATTATGCAGAAAAGGACTTGTATGATGATATAAGTGAATCCACAGGAGCTGTAGGTTGCAGATATCCGCTCACATTTCTGCTTGAGGCGGCTGATGACATAGCTTATCGAACAGCGGACATAGAAGATGCTGTAAAGAAAAATTATCTGACATATGATATGATTCTTGAAGAACTTAAAAAAGATGCATATCTCAATATGTGTAAAGGTGAGGAAAAAGGATGCTATTTGGATGCTGTGAAAACACTTGAAAATAAATATGAAATTGCAAAAAGCAAGAAAATTGCCAATCCGGATCTATATGCGGTACAAAATTGGATAGTCAGTATACAGGGCTTTTTGATCAGTTGTGCAATATATGGATTTACATCAAATTATATTGACATTATGAACGGAACATTCAAAAGTGAAATATTAAAAGTGTCACATGGCAATGTACTTATGAAAGCTTTGGGGAATATTACAGCAGAAAAAGTCTTTGAGTCACAACATATCCAAAACCTTGAAATATCAGCAGGTACAATAATAGATTTTTTGCTTGATAAATTTGTTAACGCGGCAATCAGTTACGATACCGAAATTGAGCAAAATGCGTTGGATAGACGCCTGATGAATATAATTTCACAAAACTATATGAGCGCATACAGACATCATTCCAGAGAAAAAACAAAGGAGGAAAAATTATATCTTCGTCTTTTGCTTGTAACTGATTATATATGCGGAATGACCGATACTTATGCAAAAACATTGTATCAGGAATTACACGGAATATCTTAATTAATCATTGTAATTTTCTTTATCGGTGACAGCTTTTTTGAAAGGAGAGAATTTATTTATGAAAGTTGCAGAAGTCAAAAAGGTACTTATACACAAAGGTGTTACAGAATTATTTCATGTGAATTCGGTAATAACGTCATTAACTTTTATCGATAATGGCGGACTATTGTCCAGAGAAACGGTTGAAGAATATAATCTCCCTCAAACGGATCAGCAAAGTGACGGCATTGATAAAAAATTCAATATATACAATGACATATTCTTTGATTCGGTTGACATACATGAGCGTGCAAAGGATGTGAACAATTACGGCGTAATAACATTTGTTTATTCCGTAGATGTTTTGGATGAGGTTTCAGATTATGATATATGCATTACTCAGGAAAATCCTGCAAATTGGGATGAAGACATTCCTTATGAGGAACGATATTTCCCTGATGTTGACAGCTTGTATTATGGTTTTCATAAGGGAGATTTCGGTAATCATATTACCGTCAGAAATATAAGCAAACCGATTTCTTTTCAGTATTTGAAGAAGATTATTATTGATAATCCCGGAGAAGATGGACAAAAGTATTTTTCTCTGGCGTATGAGGCAATTAAGGATTCAATAGAAAATAACAACATTAATGTTCCGATAGAAATCAGAGAATGTCCTCCCAAATGTAAATGCCATCAAAAATATGAAACAAATATAGGATTTACATATCATAGGTTTAAAATCCGTTGATATAATTTGCAATATTTCTGCAAAAAGAAAAAGTCTCAAAAACGGCTTATATAAGCCATTTTTGAGACATCTTACCTTGGCAGGGGCAGAAGGACTCGAAGCGGAATGGGGATTTAATCAAATGTTATCTAATCACCTGTGACGTTATATAGTTTTATATCCAGTTTTCTGTTTGGAAATCAGATACCCCTGCATAATAGTATAGATCATAATGTAAAATCATTTTGGTATAATTTTGGTAGAAAAATGGTAGAAGAATTGCCCGCTGAATTATTCTGAAACCGGAGTTTGAATTATGAGAGATACATATCATATTTACCTCACAGCAGAGGAACGTAGAGTCGTTATCAACAGCCTGATTGATTTGAGAAACGATCTCATTTCACGAGGTAAGTACACCGACATCATAGATGAACTCATAATCAAGTTCACTAAAGCTAAAGTCAAGAAAATCAGGATTAAGGAGGTCTGAAAATGGAAATCACATATACAATGCAAGGCGATTATTTGCTGCCGAATTTAACGCTTCCCGAACAGGATAACCGACCAATCGGGCTGTGGGGACAACAACACCTTCGCTATATCATAAGAAGTCGCCCGATTCTTTATACCAATCTGCTCACTAAATGCAAGCTGAACGAATATCTTGCCGATATTGATGAACGGGCGCAGAAGATGTACGACGAGCTTGTGCAGGCTTTCGCAAAAGAAGAAGGCTGTACCGAACGGCTCAAAGCAACAGACCAAATGCTATGGGTACGCAAGATGAATAACGCAACCCAGCGGGCGAGAGAAGTCGTTTTTGCAGAAATAATAATCCAGTAATTATATTATTAACAGCGATGTTGCTACTGAACATCGCTGTTGTTCTTTATATTTTAAATAGATATTTAAATGATTAGTTAATAGAGCATTTGAAATATTATTAAAATATAGATTTTAGAAACAATATGTGGTATAATCATTATATCTTATTTTTCTATGGTGATAATATGTGGTTAGATAATGCTTCGTCAATTGATTTGTTATTTTACTCCCCTTACGCAGATACTGTTGTAAAGTTTGCAAAAAACAGTGAATTAACCCCACTTACCATAGGCTTATATGGTAGTTGGGGTGCAGGAAAATCATCGTTGCTTAATATGATTAGTAACAAACTGAAGGGGACAGATACAAAAGAAAAAATAGCTTGTCTTTCTCTAAATGCGTGGCAATTTGAGGGATATGAAGATGCAAAAATTGCTCTTATGGAGTCGTTGCTAAAAGCATTAAATGGGAATAAAACTTTCACTAAAAAAGTCGGAGAAAAAATCAAGCAGCTAATAAAACGAATAGACTATATTAAATTAGGTAAAAATGCTGTAAAAAAAGGATTGCCATATGCTCTGGGAATATTGACAGGTAACCCATTACCAATTGCATTAAATCTATCTGCGGATTTAGCTGGTTCTGATAATGTTGTAGAAAAGATATCGAGATTTAAGGATGAATATGTAAAGCCGCCTAAGGACGATTCTGAAATCGAAAACATTAGAAAATTTCGAGAAGAATTTGAAGAAATGCTGGAAGATGTTAGTGAAATAGATAATCTAACAGTAATAATTGATGACTTAGATAGATGCACGCCAGATAGAATAATTGATACCTTAGAGGCAATTAAGTTGTTCCTTTCTGTTAAAAAAAACTACTTTTATTATCGCTGTTGATCAAAGAATAATCGAGTATGCTGTTAAAACAAAATATAAAGAAATAGATGGTTATGAAATATCATCTGATTATATCGAAAAAATAATTCAATTACCAATTAAGATACCTGAATTATCGCCTAAAGATATTGAGAATTACTTGTTGTTACTGGTTTGCCAGCTGCATATTAATTCAGAAGACTTTGCAAAGTTGATAGATACAATCTATTCCAAAAAATTGTTATTAGAGGAAAAAGCAATAGATTTCAATACTATTGAGGAGATCATTGCTGAACTGAAGATTGACAAATACCGTGATAGTATTAAAGAATTCAGGAATGATGCGCAAACTATTGAGAAAATCAGAGGAGCGGTCTCATCGGCGTTAAAAGGAAACCCGAGACAAACAAAGAGATTTTTGAATACTTTTTTTGTAAGGAAAAACCTTGCAAGTTTATACTTTGCAGATGAATTAGACGATTCGATTATTGCAAAGCTTTTAGCGCTGGAAATAATAGATATAGATTTATTTAAAAAGCTTAATGAGTGGAATAAATCATATAGCGGGGAGAACTCTCAACTGAAAAGATTAGAAACATTTGCATTGAATCCCGACGAAACAATAGATGATGAGTTGAGCAAATGGGTATCAAAGAGTAGAGTTATAAAATGGTTGCAAAGTGAACCTAATGAATTATTCAAACTTGACTTGAGTAAGTATTTTTATCTTTCAAGAGAATCATTGATAAATTCAGAGGATCTTTCCTCTTCTTTTACAGAGGAAGAAAGGAGAATACTTAACAGGATAATTAACTGTGAAAAAGGCCAGGAGGATTCTAGAATAGATGAATTGCAATCAATCTCACCTACTTCGAAATCTCGTATAATTGAGGTTATCCTTAATAAATATAAATCTGATGAAATAGAATTAAGGTTTATATCATCATTATTTGTAAAATGCTCTGAATTTCAAAATGATATTTGTGATATTATCAAATCAAATACAAGCACCATATTTAATTTACGATATGTACCACATTTTAAAAGGATGTATAATGCAAATGCAGATTTGATGACAGTCACTTTGAATTATTTGGAAAAAAACAAAAGAATAGACAAGGAAAATATAAAGCTAATTCTTGAAAGCGATTCAAAAATAGCTTTTTCGGTCGAAAGGAAATAGAAAATGGGAACTTCAAAAGGATACATAGCGCCTTCAACTCCTAATTGGGCATCAGCAAAAAGAGGGGTAAGTGATTTTATCTCTCATCCTACAGAATCAAACAAACAGAGTGCTGCAGCTAAATATGCTAGAGCAGTGAATGTAGATGAATCAATGTTAGAAAAAGTTGCTTCAGCTTTTTCTGATTTTATTGGCTTTGTATCGTCAAGCAATCATAACGGAGTATCTCAAGCATTAATAGATTATAAAAAAGAAAACCTAAAGGATCTTTCACCCGAGGATGCTTTTTCGGAATTGATTAATTCATTTACAGAAGGGAATACAATAGATGATATAATAGCAAATAATTGTATTTCAGATGCGTTATTAATTCTTGGTATAGAATCAGTTGATGATTTTTCGAAAATTGAATACAACGAATTAATAAAAGAATTAGTTTGTCAATTTGCTATGCAGAAGTTTGCTCAATTGTTTGATAAACATATTATGAATAAATGTGATAGTGTTGTTGTTGCAAGAACACGTGAAAAAGATATTAAAGAATACATATATTATACAGTAAAGTTTAAGCTTACAGATGATGAAATCACTGAGATTAATCCAAGAGATATAGCAAACGAACATATAATAAAGGATATTATAAAAAAAGCTTTTGACATATTGGAGCATTATTATGATTGAAATGAAGATATGGGTTAATAAAGTAAAAGAGACCACAAAGACACTTGAATACAAGAATTCGGGAAATATTAATATAGATATAAAATACATTAGTAATTTATCATCCAATATCCGTGAGGCGTGGTATAAACTTGGAGTAAAACAATTACAGCCTATTTATGAGGATCTGTTTCTTCTATCACTAGTAATATTCGCTGTAGATAAACGCGTGCCTCGCAGTGTATTTCCAGACGCTTGGACAAGAAGAATACAGATCAGTATTCCTATGATAGAACTTGATGCTTGGAGTTCAGTGAAAGATGATGTCGATAAAATGTTATCTTATTTGTCCGGCGATGAATGGAATGTTAATTTTAGAGCGTGTGAATCAGATTCAAAATATAAATCACAAAGGAAAAGAGAGGCTCATAGACCAGATTACTTAAATTCAATAGAGGCTGTTTCATTGTTTTCGGGCGGATTAGATTCTTTTTGCGGAGCATATAAATTACTTAGCGGGAATAAACCAACGTTATTTGTAGGGTATCAAGAATACGGTCCACTTAAAGGATTACAAAAAGAATTAATTGAAAGCATTCATAATGAATATCCGGAGTGCTTTTGCGATTTACTATCGTTTACTGCGGTAGCAAGATCATTAATCCTTTCCAACGATGAAAAACTTGAATCGGAAAATACGAGCCGAAGTAGGTCTTTTCTGTTTCTGTGTGCAGCCATAACATTAGCCAGCATAGTTGGAGATGAAATCCCTGTATATATCCCTGAAAATGGTTTTATAGGTTTGAATTTACCAATGACACCCGGCAGATTGGGTAGCTGTAGCACAAGAACGACCCACCCTCATTTTTTAAGGATGTTTAACTCGTTATTGAGCAAAATAGGTATTAAACATCAAATTATTAATCCTTATGCTTATAGTACAAAAAGAGAAATGGTTGAACAATTCAAGGATATACACAGCTTTTGTCAAAACTACCATAAAACGATTTCTTGTTCGCATCCTTGTAATGGTAGATGGGAAGGGTACTCTATTCCGAAAAATTGTGGCTATTGTTATCCTTGCCTAATTAGAAGATCCTCTTTGTTAGATTTGGACTTAGAGAATGAGAGTTATGGAATAGATATTCTTGAAACAAGTATCACTAAGAATTCAACTGAAGCTAAACGATCTGATTTAGAGGATCTTTTATCTTCAATTATTTCGGCTAATGAATCTACTGACAACGAATTGAAAAGAAGAATAGCGATGACAGGAAAACTGTCATCAGAAGAAATCGAACGGTTTTTAAGGTTATACAAAAGCACAATATGTGACTTAAAACAGTTATTAATTAGAAACAATGACTACGCACGCTTAATTGGAGAATAAAAATGAACTTGATAGACACTCATTTTCACTTGGATTTTTATCGGGATCATAAGTATTGGTATGAGTATATTAATCAAAATCGACAATACACTCTTTGTGTAACGAACACGCCTGGGGTTTACTATTCTTGTAAAAGGATTTATTCGGAAACAAAATACTTAAAATTTGCATTAGGTTTTAATCCAAAAAGCATTGTATCTGAAAAATTTGATAAACGATTATTTAACCATTTAATAGGCGAAGCAAAATATATTGGCGAAGTTGGACTGGATTTTACCGGAAATTTAAAAGAAAGGCGAGAAGAACAGCTACAGTGCTTTGATTATATCTGTTCTTCGATTAATGAGAACCAGGTTCTAAGTGTCCATTCAAAAAATGCAGAAAAAGCAGTTTGCGATATTTTGAAAAAACACAAAGTAAAAAAAACTATTCTACATTGGTATTCTGGGAATTTGGAAACCTTAAAAGAATTAATAGAATATGGATACTATTTTTCTATAAACACAAGTATGCTCCAATCAATAAAAGGTCAGAAAATTTTAAAAAGCATTCCCAAAAATAGACTTCTTATAGAAAGCGATGGACCATTTACAAAAGTAAATAATCAAAAATACAATCCTTCAAAATTACAAGAAGTTTATAGTCAAATAGGTGCTTTTTTGGAGAGTCCAGAAATAAATAAGTTGGTATGGCAAAATTTTAAAGACCTGATAACTCAAGGAAAAAACTGATATGAACCATTTAGAATTGCAAAAACTCTTTTCGTGTTGTTGAAATGCGCAAAAGGAATAGCAATAGATTGTTACTTGTGCATAGAGGAAGCATAAACTTTCTTCATATAGAAATGCAAAACTGTAACAGGAAAATAGAACACTATGAATTTAATGGGGAACATCTATGGGCATAATCATATAAAAAGTTTCCTATAATACAAGAACAAGAGATTATAAACAAGCGTGTAAGCAGGTGTTGTCTGCTTACACGCTCTTTATCTTTATTTTGAGTTTGGAATCGACATCAATTCTCGTGCTCTTGTTTGAATTTGTGCTTCGATCGCTGTCAGTCGCTCTTCGGGCAAGTTGATTGAAGGATGTCTTGTGAATGTGAAATTCAACAGCTTGCGGAGCTGAGATTTTTGCTTACTGCCCATAACAGCCTTGCAAACCTCGTCGAAGGATACGCCGTAGGGAGGTGTTCTTGTCTTTGCATATTTACCGAGATTTTCCAAATCGTCTGCCATTGCAAAGTTAAATAGCGACAAGCCATTGTCGAAAATCGGAGCTGGTTTTATGATTTTTCCAGTGTGATTGTCACGCAGAACGCCAAAGTTACCGAAATGTCTGTCCTCGTTGTAAATCACAGCATCGAATACCAGCATACTGCAAAGCTCGTCATAAAACTCTTTGCCAAGCTCGGCGTAATAATCGAGGGCGTTTTTCAGCGTTCTGTCTTTTATCAGCCTGCTGGTTGGCACAAAGGAAGTGTCAATATCGGTGAACAGACGGCATTTTGAAGCGAGAATACCTTTCCAGTTTTCAAGGTCATATTCAACGCAATTCAAGCCCATAGCCTTTGCAATCTGACAGGCGTAAAACTCGCTGTACGGCTCATTGCCGGTGTTGGCAGCGCCTTCTGTGCCGCCTTTGTAAAGATAGATACCGTCGTTCTCAATATGCCGCCAAGCCTTGCGGAGCATACCGTTTGTTGTGAACTCCGGAGAGGTTGAGAACGCTTTTTCTGCGCTACCCACGCCCGTATAGGCAACAAGCGATAACGCTTCCGAAAATGGTTTTTCAAACAGGTTGTAATCTGCAAATTTGCCGTCAAATTCAACCGGAGTAACCCAATAGCTGTCATTGAGCGACAAGCCCAAGCAGATGTCAATAATCCCCTTTGTGTCGTTTACGCTCAAGCCAAAGGTCTTTAGTATCTCATCAACAAATGCTCTGTTTTTCGGGATAACACGGTTGGAAAGCCACTTGATAATGCCTTTTGGTGTCAGCTCCATATTGATTGGCAGGAGGTGCTTTTTGCTTTCGTCATCAGATAGAACTTCAACAACTAAGCCCTCTAAGCCTTTTTCTTCAAGTGTGAACGTCACAAGAATATCGTCATATAGTTTCAAGTGATACACGTTGCTCATTTCAACACTCTTTTCTTTCAATAAAACGCTGATATCCTTGCCGAGAGCGTCTGTTATCTTAATCAATAAATCGAGAGAAAGGTTCTGACCGCCGTTCTCGATGCGGCAGATATTCGACCGTTGTGTACCGACCATTTCGGCAAGCTGTGCCTGTGACAAGCCCTTTTCCAGTCTTGCCTGCGTTAGTTTTGAAACAATTTCCTGTCGCTTGCGGATTATGCTATTACTGTCTGTCATAACGATCACCTTCTTTTATTATATGTTATCATATATGATAACAGCGGTCAAGAAAAAATCGTCAATTCTTTGATAATCCGCTATTTGATGAAACTGAACAAGAGATAAAATGAAATGAGCGTGTAAACAAGAGTTGATTCTGCTTACACGCTCATACTATTATTCAATTAGTTATCGTTATTAGTAGAGTTCTTTTCAACTTCTTTATGTTCGTTTTCTAAATGTTTTTTGATTATTTCCATATCATTTGAATGCCTGTATCTATTTTTAAATTGATTGTTATTATTATAGATTTCCATTAATTTTTTAATTGAATCATCTGATAATTCCTCGATATGATGAATGAAGAAGTCTGTAACTTCATCTGCGTCATCAAATCCGTAAAATGAAGGAACTTTTGTAAACATCAACTCGTTGCCGAAAGGCTAAACTTAACGCATTTTGCTTATAAAACATATCGTGTAGTCTTCTCAGTATTTTGATAATCCATATTATCATACCTGTATGACGAGAATTTATCATTTTCTTATCAGGTGCGATAAAACCGATGGTTGCAAGAAAAGAATAATCGCAACCGGATTGGTTTTACAATTTATATTATACTTGATTTCTTTTTGTTTTGCAAGATGTATTTTAATTTTACGCACACATTTCAAAAAATGTGCTTAAATTTTAATTGATTTTTTTAGTTGTGTCAGGTATAATAAAATCAGCACACAATTATGTGTTCGCTGTGCGTGAATTTTATTTAAGAAAGAGGGTGAATGAGTGAATCTTCAAGAGCGAGCAAAAGAAGTGGTTGTAGACAATAATGGCATTGCAAAATCTGCCGACTTTGTTGCTGCCGGAATCAGAGCTGTTGATGTAGTAAACCTGTGTAACGCAGGCTTTCTTAATCGTGTACGACACGGATACTATCAGCTTGCCGAACAAAGTGTTTCTTCAGAAGAACAATTGCTTGCAACACTCATCCCAAAAGGAATAGTTTGTGTTGAATCTGCGTTGTTTCACTATGGTTACAGCGACTTTGCACCACGAAAATGGTCAATAGCTGTGCCTCGTTCAATGTCAAGAACAAAACTAAAAGTCGATTTGCTTGCTATTCAACCTTATTATATGCAGCCTGAGTTGTATGAACTTGGGAAAATCACCGACAACTTCAACGGAGTTGAGCTGCCTGTATATGACCGTGAGCGAACAATATGTGATTGTTTCAAATATCGTTCAAGATTAGATAACGAAATTTTTAACAAGGCCATTAACGCTTATGTAAAAGACGACAAAAAGAATCTGAATAATCTTTCTGCTTATTCCAAAAAATTGCGTGTGTATAAAAAAGTTACCGAACTGATGGAGGTGTTGCTGAATGGCACCTACTGAAAATGAATTTGTTACATTTGAGATAACAGATGTTGCTCCCATTGCTGTTGCAAAGAAATATGCCGGTATCGGTGCATCGCTTGTTGCACACATCAAGAATACAAGAACACCTTTCAGCATTGATTTTGGCGTTGGCGATGTCATCGTGCCAAAACAGGAAAAGCGAAAAATTCCTACACAGCTTGATGATTTTGCTTCTCCGACGGTAAATACATATTCGTTGGAAACGACAATTGCCGAAAAGCTTGATGCAATTCTCGATTTAATGGAATTTTCAAGCCGAATGAAAGATTATTATGATATTTATTATCTTGCCAATAAGTTTGATTTTGACGGTGCCACGCTGACAAAAGCACTTAAAAAGACTTTTGAAAATCGTGGACACGCCTTTACGATAGAACAATTTGAGCAGGTTATGGCTTTTGCCGAAAATAATGCAATGCAAAAGAAATGGAAAGCATTTACCCGTAAAATTGATACTAAAACTGATGATTTCAGCAAAGTAATCGAAACAATAAACCTTTTCCTTGCAGAACCATTCAAAGCAGCAGCTGAAAACACAAAATTCACTGCCAAGTGGTCTGCAAAAGATAGTGAGTGGAAATAAATTATTGATATATACGCAATCGGCGTGAACGGAGGATAAATTATGTCTGAACAAACTATACAGAATAGCTTATTTTCTAATGATGTAAGTATTCTTGATAAATATACCTGTCTTAGTCTTGGCGCTACAACTATAAGTGATTTGATAAAATCTGGAAAATTAAAGCAGGTAAAGATATCTAAAAACTTAAGTAAAAAGCCTGATGTACTTATTATCAACAAAAACAAGGAAGTTATTGTGTTTTTGGAATTTAAAACTCCAGACGAATTGAATACACAGGCTAAAATTAATAAAGCAATAAAACAAGAGATAGGTGTTGCTAAGGAAATTGGAGCTAAAATATATGTTGTAACAGATGGAGACAAATATATTTGGCTTAATCCTGTTACCGGCAACCTTATTGTTGATGAAAACGGTAATCAAATTACAAGAAAGCTCGATCCTAAAACTGAACCTAAAAAAATAGCAGAGTTTATAGATCTAGTATCACTTTCTGTTTCTGCCGAAAATGACACTATATTGAAGTTAGAGGATATTGATCCTACTGATTTAGCGAAGAAAATTGCTCGTATATTGAAAAGGATGACATTCGCTTCATCCAAAATGTCTTTATATACATTTGTGGAAGTATTTCTTTTTAAATATTTGAGCGATATAAATGTTTTGAAAGATAATAACTCTTTTAGTTATATTTATAGTTTGTATTCAGTTGATGAATCTTCACGATTAACTAATGCTGATATTCTTGGTGCATATCTTGAAGGTCCTAGAGCCCAAATGAAAATGTTGTTTCCTGATGGTGGAGATGGCACTACTATTGTTAATGGACAGATTTTCCATGTAAAAAAAGGCGTAGACGGACATTATATCGAGGAAGATTCCCACGCTATTTGCTTTAAAAACATTATGGATGAGTTCTATAATTATGAAAAAAGCAATGGTAAGTTTATCAATATCAGCAAAGATTTCAAATCAAAACTTTTTGAAACTTTCATGAAAAACAGTGACGACAAATCCGATATGGGACAATTCTTTACACCGCTTAAAATTGTGAGAGAAATGGTAAACATGGTTACAATCAACAGTGGGATGTCTATATGTGATCCGGCTTCAGGTGTAGGAAAATTCTTATTAGAAGCAGCATCCAATGTTCCTTTTGAAGTGAAAAACGGACAGTTGGTTTCAGGTGTGGATTTATACGGATTTGAAAAACAAATGTCTGGTAAAGACGATATAACTACAATCCTTGCAAAGGCCAATATGCTTATTTATTTCTCAAAACTTTTCAAGGATAATAACAATATTGATGAAGTTCAGTACCTTGCAACGGAACTTTTGAACAAAGTGTTTTATTCTAGCAAAAAAGCCCTTGGAACACTTGACAAATTAGAAGAAAACAAATATGACCTCATCCTTGCTAACCCTCCATACTATCAGGATGCCACGATTAGCAAATTAGCACAAGATACTGGCTTTTATACTGCTAAGGGCAATGGTGTTGAAGCTCTTTTCTTAGAGTGGATAATTCGTTCTTTAAAATACGGTGGTACTGCTAATATCGTTTTGCCAGATGGTATTTTCACTAACTTGGGCAATACCAATTTAAAAGAATTAATCTTGAAAAACTGTTATATAGAAAGTATTATTTCACTACCCATTAATAGTTTCTTCAACACTCCTAAAAAGACATATATTCTCACACTGAGAAAGAAAACTGAAGAAGAAATAGATAATGAAGTTAATCAGAAATATAAGATTTTCTGTTATATTTGTAAAAGCATCGGTGAAACCTTGGATACATATCGCTTTGATACACCAGATGATAATGATCTTCACGAAGCTGTCAACAAATATAACTCTTATAAAAATTTGCCCGATAGGAACGATATTTCAGAACCTTTTAAATCTTGGTTTGCAAATGATGGCAAAATGAAACTTCTGCCTTTGGATAATTTCCCTTCGGATTCAAATTGGAACATTGATAATTTCTGGACAGATCAAGAAAAGATTGACCTTGGATTCAAGGAGGCAGACGATATTATGACTTTAGATGAATTTAAAGTTTTTATTGATACGCTTGTAAATGATATGACCAATTACAAGGAGGCGATAGAATGCCTAAAACAGTAACTAGAAAGATTTATGAACTTTTTGAGCCCGAAAACGGGAATGCAAAATATACTAAAGCATTCTGTAAAGAACATTCAGGCGAATTTGTCGTATATACTGGTACAACAATCGGGATTTTTGCAAAAGTCGATTTTGCTGACTATACTACCCCGAACCTTACATTTACAACAGATGGAGAAAAAGCAGGAACAATAGAATATATAACAGATTCAGGATATTGTATTGGAGGGCATAGAACGGTACTCAAACCAATTGTAGCGGATCTGAATTTGCTATATTTTAAATATTTATTGCAACCTATTTTCTTCAAAAAAGTAAAAAGAGGCGATGTTCCATCTTTATATTTTAGTAATATAAAAGATATTCAGGTAGATGTTCCCGTATTATCTGATGGGAGATATGATTTAGCAGCACAAACAGAGCTAGCTAAAAAATATCAAGATATTGATAACCAAAAGAAACTTTTAGTTGAAAAGGCAGAAGAATTAAAAAAGTGCAAGATTTTAATTGATTCTGATAGCCAATCTAACTATGTAAAAGTACCTATAACAAAATTATTCACTCCTAAAGGCGGTGATATGAAATTATCTAAGCTATATTGTAAAAATCATGCCGGTGAGTATTCAGTTTATTCTGGAAGCACCTCTAAAGAAATTTTCGGTAGTATAGATACCTATAAATGTGATGGTGAATATTTAACATGGGTTATCGACGGGTTGGCAGGCTACGTAATGAAACTAACAGGAAAATTCTCTATTACATGTCACAGGGGTATACTTATACCTACAAAAGAATGTAAAAACGTAGATTTGCTTTATGTTAAGTATATGATTGAACCGATCTTTCGCAGAAGAGCTCGTGGAAGAATAGGCATAAATGGAAAAAACGAATATACCGCACTAAAGCCTACTCATATCATAAACTACAACGATTCAATCCTAATTCCAGTTGATGAAAACGGAGATTATGATTTAAAAAAGCAACAAGATCTTGCAATGAAATATGCCACTATAGAAACTATGAAAGAGAATATATGCGATCAAATCTACAATCTTACTAATATTGTTGTTAATTAATTGCAATAGCAAAACTCTTCTGATGTTGTAAAACTTCAAAAATAATATGCGTGAATTGAGAATGAGTAAGTGGTATATTAGCCCTTAATAATCGTAGTTTCTGTGAAATTGAATTTCAAAAAGAGGTGAGTATTAATGTGGAAAAAATTCAAATGGGATATGTTTGTTACTTCTTTTATTCCTCTTTGGCTATCAATCATTGTTATTGATATTGATACTTTCAAGTCTTTAGCTTCCCAATATAAATCATCTCGTACATTTATTACTCTCAAGCCTGAAAGAATTAACCGAATTAAAAACAAACGAAGCAGAAAATCAGTTGCTGATATGCTGCATTTGCCTCTTGATACCAACGGTAACTTTGCCATTACAACAGCAGAGGAAGCATCCCTTCTGATTCGCTACTTATGTTTTAAAATATTCCAAGATAATGAAACAAAAGATGTATTAGAAGCTAATACTGTTACAAAACTTAGTATTGCATAACACCATACTGTAAAGAACAACAGGAAGTGATTCAATGGATAAAGGATTCGTGTATTTCAATGACAGTAAGATTCCGTTTGTGATTGAAAATTATCGTATGGAGTTATTCACTGATGAGCCGATTCTGAACGATTTTTGCAAAGAATACAACTTCAAGGATAACTTTATACTTCTTGGGCAATGTTTTTACAACGGCGGTTCTGGAAGAAATGCAACATTTTTAGTGGAAAACTCTATGGGTAGTACCTGTTATCTACGATGCTATATCATCAATATGTTTGATCACGATGAGAATTACGATACCATCGGTGTGCAATCATCATTCCTTGATGATGTGTTTAGGTATCAGTACAATTACATAGATATGGTCAGGCAAGGCATCAATTTTTCCCTAGAACCTAAAGAAGTATATAAGATTCCCTTTTCAATGCAAGATAGACAGTATGAGTTATCTTTCCTTATTGGATATGATAATAAATTAGGGCTCTTAGAAGATTACGATAAAAAAGGCGAAATAAAGATTCCACTTCATAGCAAAACCATTCAGGAGTGCTCTGATATCTCCGTGGTTTTAAATCGCCTTGCAATGTTTATGACTTCTCACTCAGAAGTGTCTTTCAAACGTATTACCTTGTATAGCAAAGGACACAAAGCCGGCTGGTTTTACTGCCCGCTTGTGTCCGAGAAAGCAGTTTCAGGGAACGATGTTTTCTTTTATGAGTTTGATGTTATGAAGTATATACCTAAAATACTGAACAACATGGCGTTAGATTCCGGCAATAAGATAACAACGAGCGTACCGTTAGGTCATTTAGGTACTCTCGACACTATGTTTTCCCCTCAGCGTTTTGTTGAGCAAATAATGTCCTTTGAGTACTTATTTGATAAGCTTGAACACAAGAAAGCTCAGGACAACAGCTTTTCACTAAAAAAAGAATTGATATATGCTTTTAACCTCTTTCCAGAATTGCTAACTGGCACAAACAAATCTGCGGAAATAATAAGTGATGATATCAAAGAAATCAGGCGTACTGTTGCACATGGATATGCTTATTATTATGATTTTAAGACCGATTCAAAGGTAAAATATTATATTCTTCTTCTCGACAAGCTTATTAAGAAGATGAGTTTGAAATGGATCGGTTTTTCTGAAAGCGAGATTAAAAACTTTTCAATTTGGTAAAAAAACGGCGGTGGAGATTGCTCCCTGCCGCCGTTTATCGGTTAGGTGTAAATTAAATCAGTATTCACGACCTCGGTGGCTCTGCTACGAATGTTATTCATCCGATCAACCCATGCCATTTGATTATCCGCTTTGAGTTGTTTGGTTAGACCCTCACGCTCTGCCATATGTTTCACCAGCCGAGAAAACATTTCTTCCGCCTGTTTGTCAATATCAGCAAGGTAACTGTTTAACTTGCCGCTTGTCAGCAAATTGTAGTAACACACCTTATGATTTTGCTTCAAATATCGTTTATGCCTCATTCCCCAAACGCCGATATTCGCTTCCTTTTCTTCTTCCGCCGGTAATAAATCGGGCAACATATAGTCGCCCACCTGCGTATAAGTACCGCCTGTTTGTTCAAAAATTGTGTTTGCCATTTTGTTTTACCTCCATAAATTTATTTATCTTGAGCGTGGATTTTCACGCTTACGACCTTTAATATTTCTTGCCTGTTCAAGCAACTCGTCAATCTGTTTATGCCCGAAAACTTTGCGCAAAAGCTTGTAATCTTTGACCTCTGAACGCAGATTTTCGTTTTCATTTTTCAGCTTGCTGTTTATTTTCGACAACATTTCGTTCTCACGATATAGGTTGCCGTTTGTAATGTTTAACCTGTGGTAGCTGTCCACCGCCTTAAAATATAGTGCAAATAGGGTGCTGATTAGCGACTTTAATCGAGCTATAATCGGCTCTACAAACTTTGCCTTATAAGTTCTCGCCGACATCATTGCTGGCGGTTCAGTCGGCTGATGCGTCCTGCAACTGTGATATATCCTTTTGCACTCAACTCATCATTGAGCTGTTTTATAACCTTATATGCATAAGATTTCGATACATCCAATTCCTCTGCAACCGCATCAGCTCTGATAAAAGACTTTTCTGTCATAAAAAACACCTCCTTTATAATAATGCTTAATGCGTGGGCTGAACAATCCGAGAAATATCATAACGGCGACATTAACCGTGACGAATATGACAAGTGGCGCTACAATTATCCGAAGTATGATGAAGCTTCCGATTTTGTAAAAGTACCGTCACAGAATTTCAGTGATACTATGGCTGAAGCGTTTAAGGATAAATTAAAATAATGCAAACGACAAAAACCCCGTACTGACTTTAATCCGTCAGTACGGGGTTTAATGTTAATATGGTATTTTTGCGAGCCACAAGATATTACTTTTTACTCACAAACCACTCGATACATACGATAAAGGGTAACGAGCAGAATCTTATCAAAATCTTATCAACTCAACGGGCTCTTTGAAAACCTTGAAGTCCTTGATATTACTGGGTTTTCAGACTTTTTCAATTAATTCCCACTCAGTAAACTGATTAATATTAAAATCTTCACTGTCTTTTATAATATTATAAAGTTTTACAATAAATAAAGGTTAGTGAAGAGAAGGAGTTTCTATAAAGAAAGAATAGATACTCCTCTTATCGTTAGGATAAAATAGACGATAATGCTTAAGACCATTGGGCGACTTAATATAATGCTCACATATATATTCAAATACTGGTTCATTCTCCCGGATTATATTCACAAGTATTGGATAAGTAGTAAGCATTGTTAAATCTTTATCATCAAATAACATTTGTAGAGCCTCCCAAAAAAATCTATTTCGAAAAAGTATATGGACTGAAGTGAATAAAGTTAAAGATTAAATTGTAAAACATCTTCTATGTTTCCTTATTGTAAACAAACATATAACAATCAGAGAACATAAATGAAAAATTTGTTTTTCTCTATATCTCTTATGATTTCTAAATCCACATCTTCACAAATCAAGTAATCCGCTTCGTCACTGAGCTTCAAAAAATTATCAATAGCTAATTCAGAAGTATCCTCTATTCCTTCATCATATTCAATGAATTTTATACCACCACAATAGAATCCTCGACACTCTACCGTCGTTAACAGAATAGGTTTGTGCGGATCAAGTTCAAAATCCATTAATTCAACTCTGTAGTTAACAGGATCGCCGCCCAATTCAATGTCTGCTTGTAAGGATATTTTGTTTTCATTATCAACATACAATAGAAACGCCCGTTCAGGGTTGATTATTGCGTTCTTATATGTATCTCTATCGACAAATTGTATCATATTTATTACCTGACTTTTATGATATTTTATCCTTTAGTTAATTCTATCGCAAGAGAGAAAACTTGACAAGATTACGTTGATTATTCCGGACACTTTCTTAAGATTTAGGATTATTGATCTTGTGATTTGATCATTAAATGGTATAATAGGATTAAATTATTGACTCCCGAAGGTGACGTTATGCTCAAATCAGGACTATACGAACAAATCATCAATCAAGGTATTACCGAAGAACTGAAATCAACTGATAAGATTATCAGGCTGAAAAACATTGATGAAGGAGAATCATCAAAGGTTTTAGCGCAGTATGCCTCTGAGATTATAGAAAAAGGACTTAATCAATTAGGTGATGATAAGTTACCCGAAAAAATAGAGCTTATCAATAAAATGATCGAAGTTATTCGTGCTAAAACAGGAGACGAAGATTTTACGTCTATGTCGGTTGATGAACGCGCCGAACAACTGCTTGCATTGCTCGATAAAGAGAATAGTAAGTATGCCATTGACCAAAACAGTACCGTTATTCGTCCTGAGACATCTATTGCGCAAAGCTCACTTTTTACAAGCGCAGTAAACGAGCCACAACTATTAGGAGAATTGAAGAAAGAAATTGTCTCGGCTGATCGTATAGATATGATTGTATCTTTCATAAAATGGAGCGGCGTAAGGCGTATCATCAATGAATTGAAAGATTTTACTGATAAGGGCGGAGCGCTTAGAATTATCACAACATCGTATATGGGTGCAACTGATGTGAAAGCCATAGAAGAATTGAGAAAACTATCCAATACGATGATTAAGGTGAGTTATGATACGAAGGTAACACGACTGCACGTGAAATCGTATGTGTTTTATCGTGACACTGGTTTTACAACAGCGTATGTGGGCTCATCAAATCTTTCGGGTGCAGCTATATCAACCGGTCGTGAATGGAACGTAAAGGTTACGAATAAAGATTTACCTGACACAATCAAGAAGATCAGTGCTACCTTTGAAAGCTATTGGAATTCAAATGATTTTGAATATTATTCTGAAACGCAAAAGGAGCGTTTAGCCAGAGCGTTAAAAGCCGAAAAGTATCACGATTCAAATGACGCTTCACGCTACACGGTAGATGTAAAGCCGTATGCGTATCAGCAAGAGATTCTTGATAAATTGGAAGCGCAGCGAGAGGTCAGAGGTAATTATAGAAACTTGATTGTAGCTGCAACGGGTACCGGTAAAACTGTTATTTCGGCGCTTGATTATAAGCGTTTTGTGAAGAAAAATTCTGATAAAAAATGCAGATTGCTTTTTGTTGCCCACAGAAAAGAAATCCTCGAACAGAGTATCTTTACTTTTCGGGCTGTATTAAAAGACGCAAATTTTGGCGAGCTGTTTGTTGGACAGTATAAAGCAGAAGATATTGACAATCTTTTCATTTCAATTCAAACATTCAATTCTCAGGATTTGACTTCAAAAACAAGTAAAGACTTCTACGATTTTATTATTGTGGACGAATTCCATCACGCAGCAGCTCCAACATATCAAAAGTTGCTTGAATACTATGAGCCGAAGATATTGCTTGGCTTGACAGCTACTCCTGAGCGAATGGATGGCAAGAGCATTTTGACCTATTTTAATGATCGTATTTCGGCAGAAATCAGATTGCCGGAAGCAATAGACAGAATGTTGCTTTGTCCGTTTCAATACTTTGGAGTAACAGATAATGTAGATTTAAGCGAACTGAAATGGTCGGCAGGTGGTTATGACAAAACAGAGCTTTCAAATATCTATACAATTAACGAAGCGTATGCCCAGCAACGTGCAGACTTGGTCGTGAATTCCCTGTTGAAATATGTTACGGATATTGATGAAGTGAAAGGGTTAGGATTTTGCGTTACCGTTGCACATTCTGAGTTTATGGCAGCGTATTTTAACGCTCACGGAATTCCTTCGATTTCACTATCCGGGCAAAGCTCTGACGAGGATAGAGACAAGGCACAGTCTCGACTGGTAAAAGGTGAAATCAGATTTATCTTTGTCGTTGATATTTATAATGAAGGTGTAGATATTCCGGAGGTAAACACTGTTTTATTCTTGAGACCAACAGAATCATTGACCATCTTCTTACAGCAACTTGGTCGTGGACTGCGTTTGGCGGATAATAAGGAGTGCTTAACAGTTCTTGATTTTATAGGTCAGGCAAACAAGAAGTACAACTTTGAAGATAAATTTGCTGCACTGCTTTCAAATACAAATCGGAGTGTTACCAAAGAAATAAAGAATGGATTCGTGTCTGTTCCAAAGGGATGCTATATTCAACTTGAAAAGATGGCTGAGCGTTATATTCTCAGCAATATTCGTGCTTCATACGGAAACACTGCCGGATTGATTTCTAAAATTGAATCGTTTGAAGAAGATAGTGGTTTATCGCTTTCTCTTGCGAATTTCTTAGAATATCATCATCTTGACGTGAGATCAGTTTACAAATTCAATTCCTTTTCACGCCTGTGTGCAAGGGCTGATGTGATAGATGATTTTGAATCGCCCGTTGAAGAAACTATAACAAAGGCATTGAGTAGATTATCGTATGTTGATTCACGTCGATTTATCAAATTCATCATAAAATTATTATCAGAAGATGTTTCTGAGTTTACTGAATCCGAAAACAGAATGCTGCAAATGTTCCATTTCACCATTTGGCAGAAAGAGTATCAAAAATGCGGATTTAGTAAGATTACAGATGGAGTACAGAAAATCCGAGAATGCCCCGTGCTTTGCAATGAGATAATTGAGCTTCTGGAGTATAACTATAATCAAATTGATTTTATCGACAAACCGGTTGATGTAGGGTTTGACTGTCCTCTTGACTTGTATTGTACATATACTCGTGATCAGATATTATCAGCATTAGATTATCTGAGCCCATCATCTGTGCAAGCAGGAACGTTTTTCTTGGCTGATAAAAAGATTGATATTCATTTTATCACTCTTAACAAAAGCGAGAAAGACTACTCCCCAACGACAATGTACAACGATTATTCTATCAATAGCAAGCTGTTCCATTGGCAAAGTCAGGGAGCAACGTCTGATACAAGTAATACAGGTACAAGGTATATCAATCATCAGTCAATGGGTGTCAAGGAATTGCTGTTTGTACGTGAAAGAAAAAATGATAATATCACTGGAAAAGCGGCCCCGTATTCTTTTATCGGATTGGCTGATTATGTCAGTCATACGGATTCTAAACCTATGAATATCATTTGGAAAATGAAAGAACCTATTCCTGCAAAGTATCTAAGAAAAACCAATAAAATGATCGTTGGATAATAAACAAAACGAATCTGTCCCGCTTACAAATTGTAAGTGGGACTTTTTGCGCTTGTCTTTATGGCAGGCGCTATTTTTTTGCAAAAAAATTTTGAAACAGACTTAAAAAATGACCTTTCCCATTGGGTATAGGTGAAGGGCTATTTAGAAAGGAGGTGATGCCCACCAAAATAAACCTACAACTGAATAGCTGCCAAGCGAAGGATAAACCGCCACGACCTCTACGGAGCGAGCGCAGTCGGAAGGCTGACGGCACAGCGTCGAGCAGGATTGCCTGTCAGGAAAGTACGCTTTGGCAGTGTGACACATAACATACAGTTTGATGTCACGCTTTTTAAGGCTCACGAGCCGCTCATAATGCGACCTCTGAGCGACAAAAAGCACGAAGGAGAGTAATTATATTCCCCACCACATTTTCGGACTTATTAAGCGTGACAGGAAAGGAGGTCAAATGCTCATTGAATTTAAGGCAGGACAATTTCGGAAGGTCAGCCGCTTGTTCAGGCGGGAGTGCTGCAACTGTATGGACGGCAACTGTCTGTTGCTCGACGACGGAGAAACACACCTGTGTGCAGCTGATTTCCAAGTATCACATCTTCTGCAATCATTTCAAGGACGCCGTACTTCCTCTCGACAAGGAGCTGTATCGGGAGCTGATCTGCGGCAACGATTACAAGTGTTGTCAAAGCTGTGGCTCACGCTTTTATTCCCAGGTTCGCAACAAACGCTACTGCGACAAATGCGCCGACAGAATCAAGCGGCAGAAGGCAGCCGAACGAAAGCGCCGTCAACGTGAACGTCAGAAGCAGCTCCTATATATAAATAACTAAATAGACAAATAAAAAAATAACTAACCGAAAAAGAAGAAGTTTATCTTAACACACCTACCTATATGGGCGGCAAAAACTTTTCTTTTCGGGAAGTAGAAAGGAGAACCAAATGAACGACAACGCAAAAGTATTCTCGCTCATTGAGATGAGAGAAATGATGATTGACACTTCGGACTATCAAATGATGGAGGAGATCGGAGAGTTCACCGGAACGCTTGAAATGAAAGCGCAGGGACACAAGAAATCCATCCGTATTTTCCTCACCCTCGACGACGGAAGAAAAATCATCACACCGATTTTTTGGTGGCAGTCTTACCTCGGATTTTACTATATGCCAATTGGCACGAAGCTCCGACTTTTTTATTCGGAAAGTAATCAAAAGAAAGTTTATCTTGAGAAGATTGAAATTATTGAAAATGTGTAGCGTGGCTACACGGCACTACACAGGACGGTAGTCTTATGGTGTAGCGAGCATAGGTTTTGTAATGCCAAAACCGGCGGCTAAAAAGCCGAAAGGGGAATGTTCCTCTGTAACCCCAATTCAGAAAGGAAGTTTTACAATGCGAAAGCGCAATTTTAACATCAATGTCAGAGTAACCGAGGGCGAGAAAAAGCGGTTGAAAAGAGCCGCAAAGCACTACGGAATTTCGCTATCGGAGTATCTGAGAAAGGTCGGTTTGAACAAAAAGCTGACCGAAAAACCGAGCCAAAAGCTCTATGAAGCATACACTTCCGTGAACGATTTGCGGAGCAATTTGTATCCGCTTGACGGAAGGATTTTGGAGAGAAAACTCTCGTATATCGAGCAGAAAATTCTCTCAGCTTACCACGAACGAGAGGAGGATGACAGCGGTGGCAACGACAAAAATCTGGGCGGTTAAGGACAACTTGGAGCGCACGGTGAACTATGCAGCCAACCCCGAAAAGACGGTTGATCCCGATTTAAAAAAGGCGCTCCAATACGCCGGCGACGAAGCAAAAACGGAAAGTCGTTGCTATGTAACAGGCGTGAATTGCAACGCCGAAACTGCCTTTGAGGAGATGAACGCCGTGCAGGAACGCTTCGGGAAAACAGGCGGAAACGTTGCTTATCACGCCTATCAGAGCTTCAAGACAGGCGAGATAACGCCGGAGCTTTGTCACGAAATCGGTGTTGAGTTGGCAAAGAAAATGTGGGGAAACGAGTATCAGGTGTTGGTTGCGACGCATCTAAATACCGGTACGCTGCACAATCACTTTGTCGTTTGCAGCACGAATATGTGGACAGGCAAAAAGTTTGATTGCAACGAGGGCGCTTACTGGAAATTCCGTGCTTTGTCGGACGAGCTTTGCGCCGAGCACAATCTGACCGTTATCAAAAATCCGACAGGCAAAACGCCGAGGAGCATTTACTTTGCGGAGAAAAACGGCGAGCCGACGACGTTCAATGTGCTGAGAGAAGCGATTGATTACGGTATTGAGCACTCACGCAGCTTCGAGTATTTTAAGTGGATTATGAAGGATATGGGCTATATTATGTGCCTGAATCCGAAGCACCGTTACTGGACAATTCGCTCCGCCAACAGCAAGAAATCGGTGCGAATGTACCGCTTAGGCGACGAGTACAACAACGAAGCAATCCGCCGCAGAATCCACGAAAACAATACGCAGCATTGGCGAAACGCCGCTGAGTATGAGTACAGCCGCAAGCAGATGAAGCGCTTTAAGCCGAGGGTATTTGTGTTCCGTGGCAGCTTTAAAAAGCTCAAATCCTTCGGAGGTTTATACGCCAAATATCTGCACTATCTTTTCCTGATGGGTAAGTTACCGAAGTGGAATCATCGCAGACCGCTAACGCCCGAAATGCGTGAAGCGTGGCGGCATTTGGACAGATATTCACGCCAAGTGACGTTGGTTTCAAACAAGAAGCTGAACACGCTTGACGATGTAAAAACCTTTATTGCCGATACCGACAAGGAGATTAAAGAAGTTACCGAGCTGCGTGAGAAGGTATATAACAAGCTACGTCACTGCGATGACGATGACAGAATCAGGGAGCTGAAAAAGAGCCGTGACGACTGCACAACGCTGTTGCGGCAGCTCCGCCGGGAAAAGAAAATCACCCTCACGATCATTGAGGACGAACCGAAGATCAACGAAAATATCCGCTGTGAAATACAAGCGCAAAACCTCGCAAGAGGACGGAAAACAAAAGAACGAAAGAAGGTGTATGAGAGATGAAAATAGCAATTAACAAGCTTCATCCGTTCTATAATCATCCCTTTAAGGTGATTGATAACGCAGAAATGGATGATCTTGTTTTAAGTATAAAGGAACAAGGCATTCTTACTCCAATCATAGTCAGACCGCTTGAAAACACAAGTGATGAATTTGAAATAATATCGGGACACCGCCGGTATCGTGCGGCCCAATTATTAGGGCAGAAAGAGGTTGAAGTTAGCGTTCGTTATGTAAATCGTGACGAAGCCGCCGTAATGCTGGTGGACAGCAACTTACACCGAAGCAGAATTCTGCCAAGTGAAAAAGCTTTTGCTTATAAGTTGAAGCTGGAAGCATTGAAGCGTCAGGGAAAGAGAAGTGATTTAACTTTGTCGCAATTTGCAACGAAGTTGGATACCGCTTCCGCTGTCGGTCAGGACGCAGGAGAAAGCCGTGATACGGTTTACAGATATATTCGTTTGACCAAGTTAATTCCGGAACTTTTGCAGTTGATGGACGAAGAAAAAATCGCTTTTTCTGTCGGAGTAGAATTGTCTTATCTGTCTGAGAATCACCAGCGCAGATTATTTGAAATCATAGAAAGAGACAACTGCACGCCGTCGTATTCTCAGGCATTCCGAATGCATCGTGCGTTTAAGGATAATTGTCTGGACAACCGTTTGCTCGAAAGAATTATGTCCGAGGAAAAACCCAATCAACGTGAAGTACTTAAAATCTCGATGGAGAAAGTAAGACGTTTTGCGCCCAAAGCCAGCAATACACAGCTTGAGGATTTTGTTATAAAAGCTTGCGAGCATTACAGAAGATATTTGAATAAAAACCGTGACAGAGGGAGGTGAAAATGATGACCGACAAGGCTTATGAAATGTTTTCTGATTACGAAGATGTCGTAACAGTTGACGATGTTATGAAGATGCTTCATATCGGTAAAAATTCTGTGTATGATTTGCTGAAGAATCACAGAATTGAATCTATAAAGGTAGGAAGCAGATATGTTATACCAAAGAAAAGCGTTATCAATTTTCTTAACATATAAGTTCATTTAATCCGCACATTTGATGTTTGAGAGCCTGTTGTGCTATTCTATATACACAGCGGGCTTTCATCCAAATGAAAGGAGACACTTTGAAAAACACAACTGAATTATTCGCTGAATACTGTGACGTCGTATCGGTTGACGATGTTACGAAAATGCTAAAGCTCAGCAAAGTAACTGTTTACAAGTTATTAAAATCTGGCAAAATCCGAACTATTAAAGTTGGCAAGAGATACATTATCCCAAAGAGATGTGTTTCGGAATTTCTTGAAAGCTGTTAGATAGGAGGATGAATTGTATGGATAAAACAAAAGAAGCTTTTGCAGAGTATAAAGACGTTGTCACAGTATGCGAAGTAATGGAAATGTTAGGTTTGGGAAGAGTAGCTGTCTATCGCTTGTTGCGTGAAGGAATTATCCGCACAATCAGGGTAGGCAAAAAGTATATCATTCCCAAGCAGAGCATTATTGACTTTATCTCAACAGGAGAATCATTTTTTAGAAAGGGTTAATTATTTTGGAAGGAAGCTTAATAATAAAAGGCAATTATTACTATGCCAAATTTCGTGTCAACGGCAAACAGAAAATGATTGCCACGAAGATACTCGTTAAGGGTAACAACAAACGCCGTGCAATTGAGAAGATGAAAGAAATCATTGAGAGCTACAGGGATATCAACCTTGAATGCGACGATGTTCTCTTTACCGACTTTCTCGACAAATGGCTGAAAGGTATCAAGGAAATCATAAAGCCCTCTACGTGGGAATCTTACGACAAAACCGTGAGTGGCAAGCTAAAGCCCTATTTTGAGTCAAAGATGTACAAGTTCAAGGATATGAAGCCGGAGGTATTCACCAAGTATTTTGTATTTCTCTCTCAACACGGTAAGTCAAACGGCAAGGGCGGACTGAGCTACAAAACGGTCAAAAACATCCGAGGAGTGTTGTCGTCGGCGTATGAATACGCTCTTGAGAATCGCTACGTTAATGAGAATCCGGTATTAAGGAGCCGTATGCCGTCATTTCCGCACAGCATCAAGAAGGACGTACCCGAGTACAACGCACAGCAGGTCAGGAAGCTCCTGCTTTACGCTAAAGAGCACGAGAGCCATATCTACATATTCCTGCTTCTCGCTCTCTATACAGGGCTGAGAAAGGGCGAATTGCTCGCCTTGACGTGGGAGGATATAGACTACGACAAAAAGCTCCTGAACGTCAACAAGAGCAGAACAGGCAGCCGCAAGAACGTGACAATGCAAATCACAACGCCAAAGACAAAGAGCAGTAACCGCAAAATTCCGATAAACGATTTTGTGATCGGAGAGCTGAAAGCCGAAAAGCAACGGCAAGAAGAATACTCCAAACTGCTTGGCAACGGCTACGACAAAAGCCACAGTTTCATTGTGCGTACTGTTCTCGGAAAACCGTATGTTAATCTCAGCGCAATCAACCGTGTGGTAAACCGTCTGACTGAGAACGCCGGCTTGCCGCATTGTACGATTCACGGATTTCGCCACTCTGTGGCGAGTATTCTTGACGACAACTGCGTACCGATTCAGGACATTTCCGTTTTGCTCGGACACGAAAGCGTAAACACCACCGAGAGAATATATATCAACCGCCGCAAGACCGCAAAGGAAGCGACGATTAACACTCTCGACAGCGCCATCAATTTGAACATCGCATAAAGGTGGTATAATTTTTGGTAGAATTAAAAGAGAAAAGGCTTCGGAAATCGCTTTCCGAAGCCAAAAATCACTGGCAGGGGCAGAAGGACTTGAACCCTCGGCACGCGGTTTTGGAGACCGCTGCTCTACCAACTGAGCTATACCCCTATATTAATTTTAACCGATGAAATTATGAAAGTCGGTTTTGCAAACTTACTTATAAATTTCAACGCAAGATAGATTATATCACCGTTCAGTCGATTTGTCAACACATTTTTGTGAAATTTGACATTTTGAGCCGAGCGGTGATTTATTCTGCAAAATATTCTGTTTGACTATTCGCCGAAATTTTTTCCTATAATAAGGTAGTCAATTGAAACATTGAAATAATCGGACAGTTTTACGAGCATTTCGAGGTTTGGGCAACGCAGACCGTTTTCGTAATAAGAGATAGCCTCACGGCTTATGCTCAAATCCATAGCGACTTTAAGCTGGCTGTATCCCTTTTTCTTTCTTATGGCATGAAGTCCGACCATTTTCATCAAAATATCAATCCCTGTTTGCATTTGGTTATTGACACTATTGTAACAATCTGTTACAATATTTATGTAACAGATTGTTACATAATTTAATTAATGAGGAGTGGATTTTTATGAAAAAAGGATTAACAGCGTTATTTTTGTCTTTGACTATGGCATTGACATTTATGTTATGTGCTTGCGGTTCTCCGAAAGCCTCAGATGTCAAAGATTTTCTTTATGAGGCAAAGGATGGAGAAATAACGATTACAGGTTATACAGGAAAAGACCTTGAAGTGGTTATTCCTGATACAATTGACAACCGACCTGTAAAATATATAGGTAATAATGCATTTGAAGGGTATGATATGACATCTGTATATGTTCCTGAAGGTGTGGAGATGATTCATAAATACGCTTTTGAAGATTGCAATATGCTTGAGAATATTTTTTTGCCAACTACTTTAAAATGTTTTTACTATGAAAATAACAGTGGTGAGAAAAGAGCGTCGTCAAGCGAAGATGCTCTTTGTACTACTAAATGGTATAAAGAGCAACCTGACGGCTGTTTGTACTGCGGGACTGTGTTAATGGGGTATAAAGGAGATAGCGACAATTTGGTTGGTACTCTTGAAGTTAAAGACGGAACGGTGAGCATCTTTGCGTGTGCTTTTGGTAGTTCTATGAACAAAACATATTATGTAGATAAAGTTATTTTACCTAATAGCGTAAAGTATATCTATGATCTTGCTTTCAGTGGCTTTAATAAAGTTGAAAGTATGGATGTTCCTGACGGTGTGATAGTCGGAACAAATATATTAGGTGTAGATACATCTACAAAAATTAAAGGCGATGCTTATCAAATTATAGATGGGATTAAATTTAAGTATGGTGAAGGAGGTATAACTCGTGTTGAATAAAATATTATCAGCTTTAGTTTTAGTTTGTATCGTATGTTTGACAGGTTGCAGCAATGGCAGTCTGCAGAATAATACATCAAAAACGAGTGGCAGAGAATCTAATTTGAATACTTCGTCTGCAATAATAACGGTAATACAGAAACCAAGAGTTCTCACAAAACATACGATCCAATTAATACGACTAATGCAGGCTTTAATTTTAGTGAAGATCTTGCATGGGTTAAATATAATGACGGTCAGGATTATTACGGTTGCATTGATAATAGCGGAAAAATGCTTTTTAGGTGTTCTGCTGAAAATTTTTCAAACGCTACGATATTTGAAAACGGATACAGCGGTTTGGAAAAAACAGATGTAAATTTAGAGGCTAAAACAAGTAATACAACCTGTACGATTATTGACAAAAACGGAAAAGTGTATGGAACTTATTCCAATGTTACTGCATACGGATATGGATATACCGTTGTTGAAACCTATACATCCGGTTATAAAGAAGCGTACTACCAATATGATATATACAGTCCAAGCGGCGAAATTGTATATACATATAATACGGAAACAAACGAAAAAGCAAGTGTAGGATATCACGGAGAGGGTGTATTTTGTATTCGTGATAACAATGAAAAAGTTGTGTATTTTGCAAAGAAAGAAAAAGAATGGAAATGTAATGGTGCTGATCTTGACGATTTGTACTTTAATGACGGTATTGCGGTTATCGAAACAGGCGAAAAGACTATGGCTATTATCAAATCTGACGGCGAAATAACTGAATTTGAAAAAAGTAAGATAACTGCGAAAGGTGACAGAAAAAATAGGAGGGTATATGATAATTGCTTGGTTTATGCGGACTTAGACGGTGCTAAGTCGGTAGAAACATATGACCTGCAAAAAGAAACAGTTTTTCAAATGGAAAGTGAATATGCAGAAAACTTGAAAGTTGTAGATACTTCTCCCAGTTATATGATGCACCCTGCACCTTCGTATAATAAAGATGGAATTTTATTCAGCTTTAAGGGCGCTGACGGATTAAATTATTGCGGATTATTTGACTATGAATTAAATTGTAAACTTGAACCAACTAAGGCTACCGATTACATAGCCAATCAAAACGGAACATTTGTCATATATAATGGTTCCAATACCTTATATGATAAAAACGGTAATAAGTTATATTCATTTTCTGAAAAAGGGTACAACATAATAGTTAATAGTTCGGATAAGTATGTTTTGGTTATCGGAAACAAAGGACAGGCAACTCTTGATAAAGACACTCTTAAAATAAGTGGAGATGCAACAAAATATAATTTTGCTGTGCTTGATGAAAAGGGAGAAGTTGTTTTTGACAGCATAGATACCTCATCGGTAAAAACAATTGATATTTACAACACAGCACAGTAACAAAAACAAAAGCGAAAGTCGCAGATACGGCTTTCGCTTTTTTGTGATGCTTATTTAATTGAATTACATTAAAATCAGACAAATCAAGCTAATTAAAATCACTCAGTTTCTCTGATTTCCTGCGGATTTTCGGGGAAGCCTTCAATTTGGAAACGGAGTCCGCAGGTGGGGCATTCAAGGTAGGGCTTGCCGTTGTTGAGGTTGTCCTGAATAATCATCATTTCGCTTTCGCAGAATGGGCAGAGTTTATTATTTTCGCTGTTCATATTTTTACCTCCGAGTGGATTGTTTTCGATATAACTTAATTATACCTTTAAGCGGTAAAATGTCAACCGAGATATTAAAAATGTATGGGCAACAGGGTTGGATTTTAACGGCTTTTGTGCAAATTCCGCTTTACAAATTGACGAAAAAAGACTAAACTATATCTATACTTCTGCGTTGCAGAATATACAATCTCATTCAAGGTGATTATTATGAAAAAAGAAAATATGGCTATGCTGTGTGACTTCTACGAATTTACAATGTCAAACGGCTATTTTAAAAACGGTTTTTATAAAAAGAATGTCTATTTTGATGTGTTCTTCCGCAAAGTTCCCGACAACGGCGGTTTTGCGATTATGGCAGGTCTTGAACAGGCTATTGAATACATCAGGGAACTTCATTTTGAAGACGAGGATATCGAGTATCTCAAGAGCAAGGGCATTTTTGACGAGCAGTTTCTTGAGTATTTGAGAAACTTCAAATTCAGCGGTGATGTTTATGCAATCCCCGAGGGAACTCCGATTTTCCCGAACGAGCCTGTTATGACAATCAAAGCGCCTGCAATTGAAGCTCAGCTTGTTGAAACATTCATTCTCCTCACAATCAATCATCAGACGCTCATTGCGACAAAGGCTAACAGAATTGTCCGTGCCGCTCAGGGCAGAGCCGTACTTGAATTCGGTTCACGCCGTGCTCAGGGTGCAAATGCCGCAGTTGACGGTGCAAGAGCCGCATATATCGGCGGCTGCAAGGGTACAGCCTGCACACTTACAGACGAGCTTTACGGTGTTCCCGCCGGCGGTACAATGGCACATTCATGGGTTCAGATGTTCAACAGCGAGTATGACGCTTTTAAAACCTACTGCGAGATGTATCCAGATAATCCTACTCTCCTTGTTGATACATACAACACATTAAAGAGCGGTGTCCCGAATGCCATTAAGGTGTTCAAGGAGGTTCTTCTTCCGCAGGGTAAGACCAAGTGTGCAATCCGCCTTGATTCGGGTGATATTTCCTATCTTTCAAAGAAAGCAAGAAAAATGCTTGATGACGCAGGTCTTACAGAATGTACAATTACTGCGTCAAATGCTCTTGACGAGTACCTTATTCGTGACCTTATGATGCAGGGAGCTCAGGTTGACACATTCGGTGTCGGTGAAAGACTCATCACTTCATCAAGTTCGCCTGTATTCGGCGGTGTTTATAAGCTTGTTGCCGTTGAAAATGACGGCGGTGAAATTGTTCCGAAAATTAAGGTCAGCGAAAATACAACCAAGATTACAAATCCGCACTTCAAAAAGGTTTACCGCTACTTTGACAAGGACAGCGGTAAGGCTATTGCCGATGAGCTTTGCATTTATGATGAGGTTGTTGACGATTCAAAGCCGAGAACAATTTTCGATCCGAATGCAGTTTGGAAAACAAAAATGCTTGATAACTATACCGCAAAGGAGCTTCTTGTGCCAATCTTCAAAAACGGCAAGTGCGTGTATAAGTCGCCGTCAATTGAGAAAATTGCAGCCTATTGCCGTGAGCAGATTGACCTTCTCTGGGACGAGGTTAAGCGTTTTGAAAATCCGCATAACTATTATGTTGACCTCTCAAAGAAACTCTATGACATCAAGGCTCTTTTGCTCAATATCTATGAAAAGTGATTTTTGATTGATTTTTAATTATAAATCTGAAAATTGAAAAATAAAATTTACGGTCGGGTAGTTCGTCTATCCGACCGTTTTTATATGTATGGATATTGTTTGCCGTTACAATTTTTGCAATTACTCTAAAATTGTCTTATTTGGATAATTCTGTAAATGAAATATAATTTTATTTCCAATTGTTTTGGGGCAAAAATAAACGGCGGTTTTTGACCGCCCGACACACTATATTATACTTAAATTAACTTATATACCCTTATTACCAACCGATTTATTATTGCAAATCAATTCTTTAATCAAATTTCGTTCTAAAATAAAAAAGGCGGATACTCTCCGCTTACATCTTACTATATATTACGCAGTATCACGCATCTGCCATTGTTTTAATTCTTTCATCAATTCGGATTTTGTTTTCGTAGGTCAGTTGTCTGAAATGTTCAATCAAATCGGCTTCGTTCGGTGTAATTTGTGAGTTGCTGTATGGATTTTTGATATCTGACATGCCGATAAGGTAGTCAACCGTAACGCTGAAAATTTCCGCCAAATTTTTGAGCGTGTCAATAGACGGCTGTGTAATGCCCTTTTCATATTTTGAAATCGCACTTGCCTTTAAATTCAGCTTTTCCGCAAGCTCAGTCTGTGACATATCGTTGTCAACACGCAATTCTTTTAATCTGACTGAAAACTCCATAATAACACCTTTGCCTGTAATTTAGTTTCTTTGATTTATTATACCATTTGTTTCATAAATAATAAAAATAATAGCCAAATCAGATTAAAATATGTTGACAATTGCAAATTAGGAATATATAATTATCTTAACAAGATAATTATTCTTGCTGTTATATCTCATTAGGAGGTCAATTATGAGAACTAAAGTCAAAAAATTAACATCGGTTATTCTTGCGGCTGTAATGATGCTCGGCATCTTTACAATTGCACCGCTCACCGTAAGTGCGGCAACCTACGGCGACTTTGAATATACCCTCGAAGATGATTTTACATGCACGATTACGGGGTATAACGGTTCTGCGGCTAATGTTACTATCCCATCAACTATTTATGGTAATAAAATTTGTAAGATAGGGGATTGGGCTTTTTCTAGAAACTTAAATTTAAAGAATATAACTTTACCTAATAGTATCACATGTATTGGTTGGGCAGCTTTTCATGATTGTACTAAACTTGAACATATAAATATACCCAATAGTATCACATATATTGGTGGGGGAGCTTTTGAAGATTGTGCTAAGCTTGAACATATAACTATACCTAATAGTGTAACCTATATTGGAGATGCTGCTTTTTATGGTTGTACTAGTCTTGATAATATTGTCATACCTGGAGGTGCTAAACTTAGTGCACAGACTACAGGTAGCACTTTTGCAGAATGTACAAATCTTAAAAGTGTTGTAATAGAAAATGGTGTAACAACTATTGTGCAAGCGATTTTTGAAAATTGCGTTAACCTTGAAAGTGTTACTATACCAAATACTGTTACAGAAATTTATCCATTAGCGTTTATGGGTTGTACAAAACTAAAAAGTATTACTATACCCAAAAGTGTTAAAACAATTGTCAAAACAGCAGGTAAGGCAATGGGATATTATAGAGATAGTGATAATAACTATATAAAAATTGCCGATTTTACAATTAAGGGATACAGAGGCACAGCCGCAGAAGAATATGCAAAAGAAAATGGGTTTAAATTTATTGCACTTGATGTTTCAGAACCAACCTCGGTATCATTAAACAAAACATCATTAACTTTAGATGACGGCAAGAGTTATACTCTTACAAAGACAGTTTCACCATCAAACGCTGTGACTTCTTACACTTGGAGCAGTTCAAACACAAGCGTTGCGACTGTTGACAGTAACGGTAAAGTAACCGCCAAAGCGTCAGGTACTGCAACAATCATGGTAAAAACTTCAAACGGAAAAACAGCGAACTGCAAGGTTACCGTAAATCTTCCCACTCCGCAGATTACAGGTCTTTCAAACACAACAGGCGGTATCAAAATTTCGTGGAACAAGGTTGACGGCGCTTACGGCTACAGACTTTATTACAAGCCTGCGTCGGGTGGTTGGAAACGCTTTAAAGACACAACAGCCACATCGTTCACCGATTCAGGCGTAAGTCCTAACAGAACCGAAACCTACACAATCCGTTGCATTGATAAGAACGGCAACACAATCAGCGGATTTAACTCGACAGGCTGGTCAAAAAAATATACACCTGTTGCTCCGACAATTTCAAAACTCGATATTACCACAGGCGGTATCAAGCTTAGTTGGAACAAAATCGCAGGTGTTTACGGTTACAGACTTTACTATAAAACATCATCAGGCGGTTGGAAACGCTTTAAGGACACAACCGCCACATCGTTCACCGATTCGGGAGTAGTACCGAATAAAACCGAAACATATACAATCCGTTGCATTGATAAGAACGGAAACACAATCAGCAGTTTTAACTCAAACGGTTGGTCAAAGAAGTATACTCCCGTTGCCCCGACAATTTCTAAACTTGAAAACACATCGGGCGGTATCAAAATTTCGTGGAACAAAATCGCAGGTGTTTACGGTTACAGACTTTACTATAAAACATCGTCAGGCGGTTGGAAGAGATTTAAGGACACAACTGCCACATTGTTCACCGATTCGGGAGTAAGTCCTAACAGAACCGAAACCTACACAATCCGTTGTATTGACAAGAACGGCAATACCGTCAGCGGTTTTTATTCAATGGGTTGGTCGAAGAAATACACTCCTGTTGCTCCGACAATTACAAGGCTCTCAAACACATCAAAGGGTGTAAGCGTAACTTGGAATAAAATCGCAGGCGTTTACGGCTACAGACTTTACAGAAAATATGACGGAGGAAGCTGGACAAAGGTAAAAGATACAACTTCAACCTCTTTCACAGATTCAGGTGCTAAAAAGGGTAAGAAGGTAACCTACACAGTTCGTTGTATTGACAGAAAAGGCAAAACGGTAAGCGGTTTCAACTCAAAGGGTTGGTCAATTACAAGAAAATAGTATTTTAATCAGAAATCCCGACAGGTTTTGTGCTGTCGGGATTTTTGCTTGTTTTTACCATTGAAAAGACTGAATAATAATGTTATAATAAATCCGAATATAGAAAATTGTGAATAACTTTATCGAAAATGGGAGATGAAAACGAAAAATGGCAATAAAGGTAACGCTCCTTACACACACACCAAACCCCGAACAGACGGTTGCAATGGCGGCAAAGCTTTGCTACTCACCGTCAGGGATTGAAGATATAAGAGAAGGTCTTGACGAGGAAAAAACTTCCTCATTTATTGATATGCTTGCAAGCCTCGGTCATGCAAGCCCGACCGAACACGCATATTTTACATTCGGCATTGAGGGCATTTCAAGGGCTTGCTCACACCAGCTTGTCCGCCACAGAATTGCGTCCTACAGTCAGCAGTCACAGCGATATGTTGACGGCACAAGGTTTGACTTTGTAACTCCGCCCGAGATTGCAAAGAATGAAAAGGCTCTTGCCGCTTATGAAAAGTCTCTCAAGGTTGAGGCTGACGCTTACAAGGAAATCAGAGATGCACTTGCTGTCGGTTACATCAACGAGAAATGTCCCGATAAGTACAGCGGAACCGATGAAGAAATTATCAATGCCTACAAGGCTGACGACAAAAAATCCTGCAATGCTTTCATCAAGAAAGCCAATGAGGACGCAAGATTTATTCTGCCGAATGCATCGACAACAAAAATTGTCTGCACCTTCAATGCAAGAAGCTTGCAGAACTTTTTTGCACACCGTTGCTGCAACAGAGCACAATGGGAAATCCGTGAGGTTGCCGAACAGATGCTTTTGCAATGTCTTGAGGTTGCTCCGCATCTTTTCAAAAACTGCGGCCCGTCATGCCTGTTCGGACCATGCCCCGAAGGCAATATGTGTTGCGGAAAGCAAAAGGAAATGCGTCAGAAATACGGCAGAGAAAAGTAAGGTATATATATGAAAAGCAAAATTATTGTTATTGAGGGACTTGACGGCAGCGGAAAAGCTACGCAGACAAAGATTTTGTGCGAAAAATTTTCCGCTCTCGGCAAAAAGGTCACAAAGCTTGAATTCCCGAATTATGAAAGTCCTGCCGCCGCTCCCGTGAAGATGTATCTTGACGGCGAATTCGGTGACAAGCCCGATGATGTCAATGCCTATGCGGCGAGTGCATTTTATGCGGTTGACCGTGTTGCAAGCTATCTTCAGCTCTGGAAAAAGGAATGTGACAACGGCGGTGTGATTTTAAGCGACCGCTATGTGACTTCAAATATAATTTATCAGATGTCCAAACTCCCGAAAGAGGAGTGGAACAGCTTTATTGATTGGCTGAACGATTTTGAATACGAAAAGCTCGGGATTCCGAAACCCGACCTTGTAATCTATCTTGATGTTGAGCCTGAGGTTTCGCAGAAGCTTATGGAAAAACGCTACGGCGGTGACAACAGCAAGAAAGATTTGCATGAGAAAAACCTCCGTTTCCTTCTTGACTGTCGAAAAAGTGCAGTTTATGCCGCTAAAAAATGCGGCTGGAAGGTTATTAATTGCTGTGAAAACGGAGAGATTAAGAGTATAGAAAAAATATCAGAAGAGATAGAGAGGGTAGCGGCTGAAATTTATGCTGAGCTTTAAAAAAATTGAGCAAAGTGACATAAACGAACTTAAAAAATACTACGATTATGATGAGTGCATGGGTTGCGATACCAACCTTTTGAACGCTTATCTTTGGCGAAACGAATACAATATTAAATTTGCTTTTTATGATGATACAATTGTCAAGGTGTATTGTAATCCCGACGAGTCCGTCTGGGGTTACTGTATGCCTACAGGTAAAAATATAAAGGGTGCGCTTGAAGAGGTTTTCAAAGATGCCGAGGAGAGAAACGGCAATTTGCAAATTGTTATGCTGACAAACGGCAATCGTGCAATGCTTGAAACAATGTTTCCCGACAAATTTGATTATGTCCGTTCACCCGAAAATCAGGATTACATCTACACTTCCCGTGACCTTGCAACCCTTGCGGGCAAAAGGTTTCACGCAAAGCGTAACCACATTTCAAAATTTTACAGAACCTACACCGATACCCGTTTTGAAACTCTGTCGGATTCAAACATTCCCGATGCATTAACGGTTGCAAAACTGTGGTGTGCGGAAAATGACACCGATCCCGAAGCTTCAAGCGAAATTACGGCAATCAGGGAAATGTGCGACCTCAAAGACGAATATAATGTCAAGGGCGCTGTACTGTATGTTGACTCAAAGCCTGTTGCCATGACACTCGGAAGTGAAATTTCACCCAAGGTGTATGACATCAACTTTGAAAAGGCACTTCGTGAATATGACGGTGTTTATGCCGTAATCAACAACGAATTTGCCAAAACTCTTACGCAGTATGAGTATATAAACCGTGAGGAAGATATGGGACTTGAGGGACTCAAAAAGTCTAAACTTTCATACAATCCCGTTATTATCCTCGACCGCTGGAATGCAAAACCGAAAAAACGATGAAAACGATATTTCGCAAAACCGAAAAATCCGATACCGAAAGCCTAAAAAAGCTGTGGCTCTCGTGTTTTGACGAGGATGTAACTGCCGTCAATCTGATTTTTGACAGCGACCTTTTTGACGGTTGCTGTGCCGTTGTTGACGATAGAATCGTTTCGGCTCTTTACCTTGTAAAAGGTACGCTCAACGGCGAAAAATCGCATTATCTTTGCGGTGCGTCAACCGATGAATCTTTTCGTGGCAACGGGATAATGTCAAGGCTGATTGATTTTGCACTTGATGACGCAAAGAATAACGGTGATGTCTATTCTCTGCTTTTTCCTGCAAATGACGGCTTGTACGGCTTTTACGCAAAGCTCGGATATGCTTTGAACTGCACCGTAAAAAGCCGTGAAATTTCAAGACAAATGCTTGAAAATTTTGCAGAGAAGGGCTTGAATATCGGCTGTTCAAAAGAAAATTCTTTCATATACGGTGAGAATTTTTTTGAATTTGCAAGGTCCTATTATGAGATTTACGGCTCAAAGGTGATCAATAAGAATGACTGCTTTGCCGTATTTGATGAAAACGAAAATACTGCCGATGTTTTTTACTCGGCTTATAAAAATATAAACGAACTTTCCGCACTTTTGCTTGAAAATACAAAATCAGAAAGGTTTGTGTTTACGGGCAAATCCGATAACGCTCTTTTTGAAAACTGTAGGTTACAAAAATGCGGAATGATTAAATCACTCGACAAAAACCATAAAATTCCCGACGATGTCTATATCGGGATTACTCTTTCCTGAAAGGAAGTTTACTATGTTCTATGTATTTCTTGCAGAAGGCTTTGAAGAAACAGAGGCGCTTGCCCCCGTTGATGTAATGCGCAGGGCAAAGCTTGATGTTAAAACAGTCGGTGTAACAGGCGAATGTGTTACAAGCTCACACGGTGTGCCTGTAAAAGCCGATATCACAATTGACAATATTGACCTTGACGATGTTCAGGGTGTTGTTCTCCCCGGCGGTATGCCCGGAACTCTCAATCTTGAGGCAAATGAAAAGGTTATTGAGGCTGTTAAGTATAGCTGTGAAAACGGCAAAATCGTTGCCGCAATCTGTGCCGCTCCGTCAATTCTCGGTCATCTCGGAATCCTTGACGGCAAAAAGGCAACCTGTTTTCCGGGCTTTGAAAAGGAACTCAAGGGTGCAGATTATACAGGCACTCACACCGTAACGGACGGCAATATTATTACCGCAAAGGGTGCAGGCTGTGCAATTGAATTCGGTCACGCAATTGTTTCCCTCGCAGTATCAAAGGATGCCGCTGACAAGGTTATCGGTGATATGCAATGCCTGTGAAAAATGTTCGTGAGCTGAAAAGTCAGCTCCGTGCAAAATATAAAAAAATCCGAAAAAGCTGTCCTCCCGAAAAAAAGCAACAGCTTGACCTCGCCTTGCAGAACGCTTTTCTGGCAAGTGAGGAATACAAAAGCTGTGATGTGCTTTTTGCCTTTGTTTCATCACCGATTGAGGTTGACACCTCGCTTATTCTTGAAACAACGCTGAAAGACGGCAAAAGGCTTGCTTTGCCAAAGTGTAAAAATAATTTCGGCGAAATGGATTTTTACCTCGTAAATTCACTTTCTCAGCTTGAAAAGGGTGCGTTTTCAATCATGGAACCAAACCCCGAGGCTTGCGAAAAGTACGAGGATTTCTCACACGGACTCTGCCTTGTTCCGGGACTTTGCTTTGATATGCAGGGATTCCGCCTTGGATTCGGCAAGGGTTACTACGACAGATTTTTACAGAATTTTTCTGGAACAAGCGTTGGGCTTTGCTACTCCAAATGTATAGAGCATACTCTGCCCTCGGGAGTGTTCGACCGCCCCGTTGACGCCGTGATTACCGAAAAATATACCAACCGAACAAATAACGAGTTTGTAAAGGAATGATACATTATGAACCCTGATAATTTTAATATGAGCGAACAGGAGCTTAACGCTCAGCGTCGCAGAAGAGCCGAAAACTTTAAACTTAATATTGATGAAAGCGAGTATGAGGACGATAATTTCGTCAAGTCTGAGGATGAACCGTCAAACCTTAATTCATACAGCGGTCAGGATGTTAAAAAGCAAATGGCACGTGAATCAAAGCAGGTTTTAAAGCAGAAGAAAAAGGAAGAAAAAAAGGCTCTTAAAGCAAAGAATAAGTATAATCGCAGAACCTTCCGCTTTATCTGGATTATCTCGGTTTTAATTGTCGGAGCAATGGCGGCTGTATATATAATAACAGGCATGAACGATTTGCTTGCCGTGAACAGAACCGACTCCTCAACCGTGAAAATTGAAATTCCCGAAAATCCGACTGTTGACGATGTTACAAAGGTACTTGTTGACAATAAAGTAATCGGTGAGCCGTCATATTTCAAGCTTTTTGTCAATGTCACAAAGTCTGCCGATGATTTTACTCAGGGTACATATGAAATTCGCAGAAATATGGACTACGAGGCAATCATCAACTTCCTTTCGAGTAACAACAACAGAACCGACACGGTTTCCGTTACAATTACCGAGGGCGAAAGCGTTCTTGAAATTGCCAACACTCTTGAAAAGAACGGTGCTTTGGGCGACAGGGACGAGTTCCTTTCGCTTTGCAATTCCGAAAAGTTTGACAGCGACTTTGACTTTATCAAGGCTGAAACAAATGCGGACAAGCGTTACTACAAGCTTGAGGGCTATCTCTATCCCGATACCTACGAATTCTACAGAAACGAAAATGCAGAATCCGTAATCTACAAATTTCTTAACAACTACGAAACAAAGATTAACGAAAAGCAGACTGTTGACGGATATTCAAAGAAAACAACAGTTTTGAAAATGGTTGAAGAAAGCGACACAAAGTATTCGCTTGATCAGGTTATGACAATCGCATCTATCATTCAGGCAGAGGCGGCTGACAAAGAGGATATGTACTACATTTCCTCAATCCTCCACAACCGTCTTACAGCCGACAGCAGTCTCGGCGTGTCAAGCCTCGGTCTTGATTCAACAAAGTTCTATCCGTACAGAAGCCTTGAGGATGTTCCCGAAAATGACAGAAGCACCTACAAGAGTAGATATGATACATATGACAGGAAGGGACTTCCTTACGGTCCTATCTGCAACCCCGGTATGGATGCGATAATCGCCGCACTCAATCCGAACAGCTCGGATTATTACTTCTTCTGTCATGACAGCAAGGGACAGGCTTATTACGCATCAACACTTGAACAGCAAAACGCAAATCTGGAGTATATTGAAAGCTATGATAACTAATTTTGAAAAACCCGAAATTTTGTCACCGGCAGGTGATATGGATTGCCTTAAATCCGCTTTAAACTTTGGCGCAGATGCAGTTTTCCTTGCAGGAAAAATGTTCGGAATGCGTTCCGCACCGCAGAATTTTGATAACGATCAGCTCAAAATAGCCTGTGACCTTGCCCACGCGAAGGGCGCAAGAATCCATGTGACCTGCAACACACTTCCACGCAATAATGAAATTCCTCATCTTCAGGAATTTATGGAGAATGCTCAGGCTTGCGGAGTTGATGCGTTCATAATTGCCGACCTCGGTGTTTTTGAGGCGGCTAAAAAGTATGCGCCAAAGGTTCAGCGCCACATTTCGACTCAGGCGGGAGTAACAAACTATGCGGCGGCAAATGTGCTTTACAATATGGGTGCATCAAGGGTTGTGCTTGCAAGAGAAATTCCGCTTGATGAAATTGCCGAAATGCGTGCAAAGGTTCCGAAAGAGCTTGAAATTGAATGCTTTGTACATGGTGCAATGTGTGTTTCATTTTCAGGCAGATGCCTTATTTCAAGCTATATGACAGGCAGAGATGCGAACCACGGCGACTGCGCTCAGCCGTGTCGCTGGAAGTATCATCTTTACGAAGAAAACCGTCAGGGACAGTATTTTCCTGTTGAAGAAACAGGTGACGGCACATATCTCTACAATTCAAGAGATCTCTGTATGATTGAGCATATCCCCGAGCTTGTCAAGGCAGGTATTTCAAGCTTTAAGATTGAGGGCAGAGCAAAGTCGGCTTACTATGTCGCTGTTACAACAAACGCTTACCGTCATGCTGTTGACGATTATTTTGCAGAGGGCGACGATTATGTTCTCAAACCGTGGATAAGGGAAGAGCTTGAAAAAATCAGCCACCGTGAGTACAACACAGGCTTCTATTTCGGCAGAGAACCCGGTCAGGTTACGGGCAACGGAGGATATATCCGTCATTATGACAATGTTGCATTGTGTGAAGAGCTTGTTGACGACACAACCGCAGTAATCACTCAGCGCAACAAATTCTATGTGGGCGACACACTTGATGTACTTCCGCCAAGCGGAGTGCCGTTTGAAATCAAGTGTGAATCACTTACAACCGACGAGGGTATGCCCGTTGAAAGTGCGCCGCACCCGATGCAAAGACTTACAATGAAATGCAACGCTCCCGTTCCGTCAGGATCGGTTATCAGAAAAAAGCGTGATTAATCCCGAATTTTGCTATTGACAACACAAAGAAACAGTTCTATAATCTAAGTACTGATGTTCCCCACCTTAAAAACGGTGGGGAACAATTCAGCCTTTCAGCGTGAGCAAATCTCTCGCTGAAATACTGAGGAGCTGACGCTCCTATGCACTTGATTGCAATCTGTCGCAAACTCTGCTCCTTGCAAACAAAGCAGAGTGTTGCTCCGATTTAAATTATTTGCTACAATTGAATTACAATATTCGGCTGTGACGGGATTAACCGAGATGTCAGCATTTCAGAGAGAAAGCCGTTTTGGTGCAAGGCTTTTATGTGAAGTTTCGGTGCGCTGCCCCTGAGCTCTGTGTGATTAAGCACAGCGTATTTCTGCGTTAAGGAAATGTAATCTATATGACGATTACTCAAAGCGGACGCTTGGCGTCAATTTGGGTGGTACCGCAGGATATTCCTGTCCCATTGTATTTTTATACAATGGGATTTTTTATTTTGCTCGGTTGCATACTTTAAACAAATTTGAACGAATATTGTATTCCCCAGTGAATTTGTATAAGGAGAGATTTTTTATGAAGTGGACAGGACTTAACGAATTAAGAGAAAAGTTCCTTGAATTCTTTGAATCAAAGGGTTGTTTAAGACTCCCCAGCTTTTCACTTGTTCCAAAGGACGACAACAGCCTTCTGCTCATCAACAGCGGTATGGCTCCTATGAAAAAATATTTTACAGGTGAGGTAACACCTCCTCGCAAGCGTGTTACAACCTGTCAGAAATGTATCCGTACTCCCGACATTGAGCGTGTCGGTATCACAGCCCGTCACGGTACATTCTTTGAAATGCTCGGTAACTTCTCATTCGGCGACTATTTTAAGCACGAGGCAACAGCATGGGCATGGGAATTCTTTACAAAGGTTCTTGAGATGCCGCCCGAAAAGCTCTATGTTTCAATCTATGAGGACGATGACGAGGCTTTTGACATTTGGACAAAAGAAGTCGGCGTTGATCCGTCACATATGGTAAGACTCGGCAAGGAAGATAACTTCTGGGAACACGGTTCAGGTCCCTGCGGTCCTTGTTCGGAAATTTACTTTGACCGTGGTGACGAAAAGGGCTGCGGCAGACCCGACTGTCATGTAGGCTGTGAATGCGACCGTTTTGTTGAGGTTTGGAACCTTGTATTTACTCAGTTTGAGAATGACGGTAAGGGTAACTACACTCCTCTTGAACATCCGAACATTGATACAGGTATGGGACTTGAAAGACTTGCCTGTGTTATGCAGGGCGTTGACAACCTTTTCCTCGTTGACACAATTCAGAACATTATGAAACACATCTCACAGATTACAGGTGTTGAGTACGGCAAAAATGAAAAGAGCGATGTTTCACTCCGTGTTATCACAGACCATATCCGCAGTACAACATTTATGATCGGTGACGGTGTTCTTCCGTCAAACGAGGGCAAGGGCTATGTGCTCCGCCGTTTGCTCAGAAGGGCGGCTCGTCACGGCAGACTTCTCGGTTACAAGGAGCCTTTCCTCTATAAGGTTTGCGATACGGTTATCAAGGAAAATCTTACAGCTTATCCCGAACTCAAGGAAAAGCAGGAGTTCATCACAAAGGTTATCAAGGTTGAGGAAGAAAGCTTTGCCAAGACAATTGATCAGGGCTTTAAGATGCTCAACGGCATTATGGACAGCGAAGATGTTAAGGTTCTCAGCGGTGAGGACGCATTTAAGCTTAACGATACCTACGGCTTCCCGATTGACCTTACAAAAGAAATTCTTTCGGAAAAAGGCATCAAGGTTGATGTTGATCGTTTCCGTGAGCTTATGAAGGAGCAGAAAAAGCGTTCCCGTGATGCAAGAAAGAACGCCGGTGCAGACGCTTGGATTTCTGACACAACAGACCTTTCAGATGTTGCAAATACAGAATTCGTAGGTTACACAGACCTAAAGTCAACTTCAAAGGTTCTTGCAATCGTTAAGGACGGTGTGAGAGTTGACAGTATCGGCGAGGGCGAAAACGCTATCATCGTTCTCGACAAAACTCCGTTCTACGGAGAAGGCGGCGGTCAGGTTGGCGACACAGGTGTTATGGAGTCTGGCAGTTTTTCAGCTGATGTTGACAACACAACAAAGAATCCGTCAGGCACAATTTACCTTCACGCTTGTACAGTAAAGAGCGGCAGCATCAATGTAGGTGCAGAGGTTTCAACGGCTGTCGATGAGGAACGCCGTGCAGATATTACAAGAAACCACACAGCGGCTCACCTTCTTCAGTCGGCTCTCCGTGAGGTTCTCGGCAACCATGTTCAGCAGGCAGGTCAGCTTGTTTCAGACGATTACTTCCGTTTTGACTTTACTCACTTTGAGGCTCTCACGGCAAAGGAACTCATTGAGGTTCAGAACCTTGTAAACAAAAAGATTCTTGAGGCAATCCCCGTTACAACACAGGAAATGCCTATTGAAGAGGCTAAAAAGCTCGGTGCAATGGCACTCTTCGGTGAAAAGTACGGCGATGTTGTCCGTGTTGTAAGCGCAGGCGACTTCTCTGTTGAATTCTGTGGCGGTACACATGTAAAGAATACTGCAAACCTCGGTCTTTTCAGAATCAGACAGGAGGGTTCGGTTGCTGCAGGTGTAAGAAGAATTGAGGCTCTCACAGGTATGGGCGTTCTCAAGTACATCAACGGTATGAGCGCTGTTATTATGGATGTTTGCTCATTACTCAAAATTGCAAATCCAAAGGCAGTTGTTGAGGGTGTTCAGAAGGCTGAACAGCTTATTAAGGAACAGCAGAGAGAAATCAACGAGCTTAATTCAAAGCTTGCCGTTGCTCAGATCGGTCAGCTTTTTGCAGGCACAACGGAGGAAAACGGTGTAAGAGTGGTAACAGGCAGAATTGACAAGGCTAATGCCGACATTCTTCGCACAATGTGCGAAAAGGCAAGAGATTTTGCCCCGAAGTGCGTATGTGTTCTTGCAACTGAAAATGACGGCAAGGTGACATTTGCCGCAGCCTGCGGTAAAGAGGCTCTTGCTCTCGGTGCAAATGCAGGCAAAATCGTAAAGGCTGTTGCTCAGAAAGCAGGAGGCAACGGAGGCGGAAAGCCCGATATGGCTATGGCAGGTGCTAAACAGCCTGAGAAGATTTCAGAGGCTCTTGACAGCGTAAAAGAAACTGTTTATGCAATGTTAAAATAATCGTTTAATGTGTATTCATGGCTTGTTTGACAGTTAAATTGTGGAAAATAGCCAAACGGTTACATAAAATCTTGTGCAATTAACAAAAACGGTTTTAAACCAAAACTATTGCAGTTTTGTTATTTTTATAGTATAATAAGCAGTACTAAGATATGAAAATCTATCTTGGATATTTATGAACAATTTTAGGAGGAGATTAAAAATGTTCAAGAAAATTGCAGGTCTTTTTCTTGCAGCAGCAGTAATGTGCAGTTCAGCTGCCATCACAGCAAGCGCTGCAGAAGCAGAGGATGACGCTGCTGTTGCTGCAGCAGCAGATCAGTCAGGCGAGGTTTCAGCCGACGGTTCATCAGACGTTTCAGCTGACGCTTCTTCAGAAGTTGAAGCAGGTAATGTTATTAAGTTTGATGTTAAGAAGTCAGGCTGGAATAATGTTAAGGCAGTATTCTGTCACACTTGGAAGGTTGATGGTGAACTTCCTGTATGGCAATCTAAGAGTGAAAAGTGTAATTACGACGCTTCAACAGGTATCGCTACATATGATCTTTCAAAGGCGAACTACCAGATTTCTAAGTCAGACGGTAAGAATTACCTTGTAATCTTCAGTGCTAACACAGGTATGCAGACATATGATACTGTAATGAGCGGTGCTTGCATCGGCGATACTATGTATTGCACAGGCGAGGAGATTGAAAACCCTGTTGACTCAGAAAAGAAAGCTAAAGTAGCTAAGTGGGAAAACCATCCAGACTGCGGTCCTCAGAAAAAGATTACATCAACAGGTAAGATCGTTGGTTCTGCTCTTCCTGAGGGACAGACAGATGCTGTCATGCTTGCACAGTACCTCATTGACTACTATGATGATGAGGCTAAGACAAGTCTTACACAGAACCTTCTTGACACTCTCAAGGTTAGCCCTGTAGATGTTATGGGTGCTGTAACAGATAAGCTCAATGCTACAAACAACGCTGATAAGGATAAGATTGCTCCTGCAGTTGAGAAGATTCTCTCAGGTTGCACAGATCCTACAACAGGTAAGAAGACAGATACAACTAAGCTTGACAACGCTAAGAAGTCAGGTGCTAAGGCAGCAGGCGGCAGCTCAAGCAACGGTTCAAGTTCTTCTTCAAGCAACGGTGGCTCAAGCTCATCAGGTTCAGGTTCTTCAAGCACAGGTGCAGTTAAGTCAGGTGTTGAAACAACTATCGTTTTCGTAATGGCAGGTCTTATGGTTTCAGCAGCAGGCGTTATGTTCCTTGCAAGAAAGAAGAAAGAAGACTGATTTTAACGAATTAATCTTTGATTAAGCATTTTTCGGACACTGTCAATCGGCAGTGTCCGTTTTGCTTTTTTAATTCAGGGTGCAAAAATATTCAAAAAGTTTTTAAAACATCTTGACAACGCTCGCAGTGTTTGTTAAAATATTAATGTTGCAACGGGATGTAGCGCAGTTTGGTAGCGCACACGTCTGGGGGGCGTGGAGTCGCAAGTTCAAGTCTTGTCATCCCGACCAACTAAAGCCTTTTTGTCTTTTGACAGAAAGGCTTTTTTCTTTACGATAAACCGCTTACTGCAAATAATTAACGCAAAAGGAGAAAATATGCTTAATATCGGCTCTCATCTTTCAATATCAAAAGGTTTTTACGCAATCGGCAGAGATGCACTTTCAATCGGAGCAAACACATTTCAATTTTTTACACGCAACCCTCGTGGCGGATCTGCAAGAAAAATTGATATCGAAGATGTCAATGCACTTATAAAACTTATGACGGAAAATAATTTTGCAAAAATTCTTGCCCATGCACCATACACAATGAACCTCTGTTCGGCAAAACCCGAAACCCGTGAATTTGCTCTGAACACGCTTACGGATGATTTGAAACGAATGGAATATCTCCCGAATAATCTTTACAACTTTCACCCCGGCAGTCACACGGGACAGGGCGTTAAAACTGCGGTTGAGCAAATCGGCACAGCGTTGAATACTGCAATGTTCGATGATATGACAACCACGGTATTGCTTGAAACAATGGCGGGCAAAGGCACGGAGGTCGGCAGAACCTTTGAAGAACTGCGTATGATTATCGACCGTGTGGAGCGAAACGATAAAATCGGCGTCTGCCTTGATACCTGCCATGTTTTTGACGCCGGTTATGACATTGTGAATAATATTGACGGAGTTCTTGAAGAATTTGACCGTGTAATCGGGCTTGAAAGACTCAAGGCGATTCATCTCAATGACAGTATGAATCCTATCGGCAGCCACAAGGACAGACATCAGAAAATAGGCGAGGGCTACATCGGAATTGAGGCGTTCGGGAAAATTATAAATAATGAAAATTTGCGAAATCTTCCGTTTTTCCTTGAAACCCCGAACGAGCTTGACGGTTATGCCAAAGAAATTTCGGTTTTGAGAAATTTGTATTTTGAATGACATTTGTCTTAAAATAAATCAATACAAAAATTGTCAAAAATATTTGTTGCTATTGCAATTTGCAAAATTAAAAAAATTTAAAGTCCTCTCGATTTTTCGAGGGGGCTTTTTTCGCCTTTTTACAATAAAATCGGTTTGCCGTTACACATAATTTGAATGTGCAGACAAAGATATAATAATTACCCTTAATTCGGGAACAATAGTAAAAACGATTTACGGAGTGATATTGTGATTCAAAACATACGGAAAAATGAATTTGAAAGCTTAATAAAATCATCAAAGCCGGTGCTTGCCGATTTTTATGCCGAATGGTGTTCACCGTGCAGAATGCTTTCGCCTGTAATAGAAGAAATCGGTGACAAGTACAAAGCATATTTTGAAACCGTCAAGGTCAATGTTGACGAAAATCCCGAATTGACAGAACGCTACGGTGTATCGGGAATTCCTGCACTTTTGCTCTTTAAAGACGGCAACGAAATTTTGCGTATGTCGGGGGTTCAGACCGAAGAACGGATAATCTCCGCAATCTCCGAAAAAACGGGTGAGAGTTTTGTATGACCTTGTAATTGTCGGCGGAGGTGCGGCAGGACTTACGGCGGCACTCTATGCCTCTCGGAGCGGACTTGACTGCATTGTGCTTGATCCGTCATCCCCCGAGGGCAGTTCAATTGCCCTCACGGATGCGGTTGAAAACTACACGGGCTTCAGCGATATTGCAGGCTTTGACCTCATTCAGCACTTTTATTCACACGCAAAGTCATTCGGTGCAAATTTTGTCAGACAATCCCTTCTCGGCATAAGAAAAAATTATGACGGTTTTATCCTTGAATGTTCCGACAGCGAGGTCAAGACAAAATCTGTTATTCTCTGCATGGGCGCAACCCACAAAAAATTGGGAATTGACGGTGAAAATAAGTTTGAAGGCAGAGGAGTAAGCTATTGTGCCGTGTGTGACGGCTATTTTTTCAAAGACAAAACAGTGGCGGTAATCGGCGGAGGAAACACCGCCGTTACCGAGGCAACCTATCTTTCTCATATATGCAAACGGGTTTTTGTTATTCACAGGGGCGATGCATTAAAAGCCGACAGAGTGCTTGTGCAAAAGCTGGAAAAATCGGGCAATGTCAAAATTCTTTACAACACCAATGTTGTGAGAATTGACGGTGACGAAAAGGTTAAATCGGTTACGCTTGACAATGAGAAAATTCTGAAAACTGACGGAGTTTTTGTTGCGGTAGGTCTTGAACCGAGAACCGAATGTGTCAAAGGCTTTGTGAAAACTGATGACAACGGCTATGTGATTGCCGATGAAACCTGTCAGACATCCGTGTCGGGAATTTTTGTTGCAGGGGATATCCGCACAAAAAATCTGCGACAAATTATAACCGCCTGTTGTGACGGTGCAAATTCTGTTTACGGAATAAACAAATTTTTGAAATTGTAAGGTTTTCTTTTTTTGATTTTTATGGTATACTATACCTGATATTGTTAATTTTTCCGGATGAATAAAATGAAATTGTTACAAAATAAAAAAATAGCATATTTAACAGCAATTTTCTGCACACTTTTGTGGGGAACGGCTTTTCCGTTTATAAAGGTCGGCTACTCTGCTTTTGAGATTGAGGAGTCGGATATCGGCTCAAAGCTGATTTTTGCAGGAATGCGCTTTGTGTTGGCGGGATTTATGGTGTTTCTCTTTTTGTGGATATCAAAAAGAAAACCGCCGACGCTTTCAAAAAAAGATATACTGCCCGTCTGTTCACTCGGAGTGGTGCAGACAGGATTGCAGTATATTTTTACATACATCGGAATCGGTTTTACAAGCGGAACAAATACATCGTTGATAACTGCTTGTGCGTCGTTCTTTACCGTACTTTTTGTGCCGTTGTTTTTCAAAAACGACAGGCTCACGCTGATGAAAATTATCGGTTGTATTCTCGGATTCGGCGGAATTATCGCAATCAATTTCGGAGGTACTGTCAGCACGGACACTTGGTTCGGCGATATGATGATTCTCTTTTCAACAATATCTGCGGCGGCAGGCAACATCGTTGCGAAAAAAGTCACAACAGGACGAGATCCGTTCCCTGTAACCGCTTTTCAGCTTTTAACAGGCGGTTTTATATTGCTTGTGTCGGGCATATGCTGCGGTGGCAGTATTGGTTCGATAAATGTTGAAAGTGTTTCTGTGTTGCTCTGGCTTGCGTTTGTATCAGCGGCGGCATTTTCGCTGTGGACAGCACTTCTCAAGTTTCATGATGCAAGCAGAATTTCCGTTTTCAATCTGCTTGTTCCCGTGTTCGGAACAGTTTTGTCGGGACTTATGCTCGGTGAAAATGTTTTCAGAATCGAAACGCTCATCTCGCTTATTCTGATTTCACTCGGAATTGCGTTTGTAAATATGAATCTAAAAAATCGGGAGGTAAAATATGAATCCTGATATAAAAGGTATTATTTCCGATATGGACGGTGTTATTCTTGACACAGAAAAGCTGTATGTCCGTTTTTGGTGTGAGGCGGCCAATTTTTACGGCTATCCTATGGAAACGCACCACGCACTCAGTATTCGCTCAATGGCTCGCCCTTTTGCAATTGCAAAATTAAAGGGCTTTTTCGGAGAGAATTTTGACTACCGCAAGGTTCACGATAAAAGAATTGAGCTTATGGATAAGTTCATCTCGGAAAACGGCATTGAATCAAAGCCCGGTGCCGCTGAATTTCTCGGCTTTTTAAAGCAGAACGGCTACAGGGTTGCCCTTGCAACCGCAACCGCTCCGGAGAGAACGAAAAAATATCTTTCGGCTCTCGGTCTTTACGATTATTTTGACGAAATAGTTTGTGCGTCAATGGTTGCAAAAGGAAAGCCCGAACCCGACATTTATCTTTATGCCGCAGAAAAACTCGGACTTGCTCCCAAAAACTGCATTGCACTTGAGGACTCGCTCAACGGCATAAAGTCGGCAAGCTCGGCAGGGTGTAAAACAGTTATGGTTCCCGACCTTGACCGTCCGAGTGCAGAGGCAATTCCCCTTCTTTACGGAGTTGCAGACAACCTTATTGATGTAAAACGATTTTTGTAAAAAGCATTAACGGACATAAAGCAGGTTTTGCTTTTGTATATTAAACAGGGTAGGTTTATACTAAAACAAGGAGGCGTACAATATGTGGGATGCGATTTCAGCTGTGATGAATGGCTTCAATGACTTCCTGTGGGGTTGGTTTATGATTATCCTTCTTCTCGGAACTCACATTTTTCTCACAATTCGCACAAAATTTGTACAGAGAAAAACTTTTAAGGCAATCAAACTTTCGGTGACCAAGGATCCCGATTCAGACGGTGACATCAGCCCGTTTCAGGCTCTTGCAACAGCACTTGCCTCAACAATCGGCACGGGTAATATCATAGGTGTAGGTACTGCAATTGCGCTCGGCGGACCCGGTGCGGTTCTCTGGTGCTGGCTCACCGGTGTTTTCGGTATCGCAACAAAGTATTCCGAGTCACTCATCGGTGTAAAGTATCGTGTAAAGACCTCTGACGGCAGAATGCTCGGCGGCGCTATGTATGCCCTTGAAAGAGGATTTAAGTTTAAGACTCTCGGCAAAATCCTCGCCATTCTTTTTGCACTTTTTGCATTGCTTGCATCCTTCGGAATCGGTTCGGGTGTTCAGGTTAATGCAATTTCAAACATTATGAACAACACCTTTGACCTTGGTACGGTGAATCTTTTCGGTCAGGATGCTTCGGTTATTTCGATTATTGTAGGTGTTCTTGTTGCCGCAATTACAGCCGTTGTAATCTTCGGAGGTATCAAGTCAATCTCAAGAGTTTGCGAACTCCTTGTACCGTTTATGGCTGTTTTCTATGTTCTCGGTTGTCTTATTATCCTCGGCATGAACTTTGATGTTCTCGGTAAGACATTTGAAATGATTTTTCAGGACGCATTTTCTCTCAAGTCCGTTGCAGGCGGTTTTCTCGGTTCAAGCCTTATGCTTGCCGCTCGTTACGGTATTGCAAGAGGCCTTTTCAGTAACGAATCCGGTATGGGTTCTGCTCCGATAGTTGCCTCTGCCGCTCAGACAAGAAACCCTGTTCGTCAGGCTATGATTTCTTCAACGGGTACTTTTTGGGACACAGTCGTTGTTTGTCTTATGACAGGTCTTGTGCTTGTAAGCTCAATTATCAAAAATCCTGCAATTGATGTTTCCGACGGCGGTGACCTTACATACAAAGCCTTCCAGCAGATTCCCGTAGTCGGCACACCGATTCTTGTTATCGGTATTGCCGCTTTTGCATATTCAACAATCCTCGGCTGGTCATACTACGGTGAACGCTGTGTTGAATATCTTTTCGGCAGATGCGGTATGATTCCTTACAAGCTGATTTTTGTATTTATTCTTCTCATCGGTCCTGTTATCAAGCTCGACCTTGTTTGGACAATGGCTGACATCTTCAACGCACTTATGTCAATTCCAAACCTTATTGCCGTAGTTGTGCTTTCGCCTGTTGTTGTAAAAGAAACTAACTATTACCTTTACGGCAACAGACTGGATGAATACGATAAAACCAAACTTCCTGTAGTAAATAAATAATCACATAAGGCCTGCACTATGCCCGTGTGCAGGCCTGAATTTTAAGAGGGAACATTATGGAGAAATCAAGAATTGAAAAGCAATTTGATTTTATAAAGGAAATTGATAAGGAAAAATTCATTACCCGTCAGACCTACCTTTCCGATGCTCGGAAAAAGGAAAACGATGCCGAGCACGCATGGCATATGGCGATAATGACCGTCATGCTTTCCGAATATGCAAATTCGGAAATTGATGTGCTTAAAACAATGACAATGCTACTGATTCACGATATTGTCGAGATTGATGCAGGCGATACATATGCCTATGATGAGGAAGCTAAGAAAACTCAGGCAGAGCGTGAAATGAAAGCCGCAAAAAGAATTTTCGGACTTCTTCCGGAAGATCAGGGCGAAAAGATGATGAATCTGTGGCTTGAATTTGAAAGCGGTGAAACAGCCGAAGCAAAGTTTGCTCACACAATGGACAACATTCAGCCTGCCATGCTCAATGATGCAACCGACGGCAAGGCGTGGGTAGAGCATATTGTTCATCTGCACAGTATTCTTAACCGCAACAAAAATACTGCTGACGGCTCAAAAAAGCTGTGGGAATATTCAAGGGATAACTTTATTATGCCCAATGTTGAAAAGGGCAGAATAATCAACGATTGAGCCGCAATAAATGATTTTGGCAATATAGGTTCTCTACTTGATTTTGAACAGCCGATGTGCTAAAATTAAGACTAACGATACAGAAATTTTCACTGTGTTTTATTATGGAACAATTGAAGGGCTTGTATGTGAATTTTGTTCCGATTTGATAATTATGGAAAGGGTGTTTACAATGAAAAGTTCAGTTATAAAGGACGGCGTAAGTACCGCACCTCAGCGTTCGCTTTTGAATGCTCTCGGTCTTACCGAAGAAGAAATTAAGAAACCTTTTATCGGTATTGTAAGTTCCAAGAACGATATCGTTCCGGGACATATGAATATAGATAAGATTGTTGACGCCGTTAAGCAGGGCGTTGCTCTTGCAGGCGGTGTTCCGATTGTATTCCCTGCAATCGCTGTTTGTGACGGTATTGCTATGGGACATGAGGGAATGAAGTATTCTCTCGTAACCCGTGAGCTTATCGCAGACTCAACAGAGGCTATGGCAAAGGCTCATGCGTTTGACGCACTTGTAATGGTTCCTAACTGCGACAAGAATGTTCCGGGTATGCTTATGGCTGCCGCAAGAATTAATGTTCCGACAGTTTTCGTAAGCGGCGGTCCTATGCTTGCAGGTCATGTTAAGGGCAAAAAGACAAGTCTTTCGAGTATGTTTGAGGCAGTCGGTGCTTATACGGCAAACAAGATTACTGCCGAAGAGCTTGCCGAGTTTGAAAACAAGGCTTGTCCGTCATGCGGTTCATGTTCGGGTATGTACACCGCCAACAGTATGAACTGTCTTACCGAGGCAATCGGTATGGGACTTCAGGGTAACGGTACAATTCCTGCTGTTTACTCAGACAGAATCAAGCTTGCAAAGCACGCCGGCATGAAGGTTATGGAACTTCTTGAAAAGGATATCCGTCCTCGTGACATTCTCACGGAAAAAGCATTTATGAATGCTCTTACTGTTGATATGGCTCTCGGCTGTTCAACAAATACAATGCTCCACCTTCCTGCAATCGCAAAAGAGGCAGGTGTTAAGCTTAACCTTGACATTGCCAATGAAATCAGCAAAAAGACTCCTAACCTTTGTCACCTTGCTCCTGCAGGTCACACATATATGGAGGATCTCAACGAGGCAGGCGGTGTTTATGCCGTAATGAACGAGCTTACAAAGGTTGGACTTCTTGACACAGACCTTATCACGGCAACAGGCAAGACTGTAGGCGAGAACATTAAGGGTTGTGAAATCAAGGATACGGACATCATTCGCCCTGTTACAAATCCATACAGCAAGACAGGCGGTATTGCTGTTCTCAAGGGTAACCTTGCTCCTGACGGTTCTGTTGTTAAGAGAAGTGCCGTTGCAGAGGAAATGATGCACCACAAGGGTGCGGCAAGAGTGTTTGACTGCGAAGAGGACGCTCTCAGTGCAATTTATGACGGCAAAATCAATCCCGGTGAGGTTGTTGTTATCAGATACGAAGGTCCTAAGGGCGGTCCGGGCATGAGAGAAATGCTCAACCCGACTTCCGCTATTATGGGCAGCGGTCTCGGCAACTGTGTTGCTCTTATCACAGACGGTCGTTTCTCAGGCGCAACAAGAGGTGCGGCTATCGGTCATGTATCTCCCGAGGCAGCAGTCGGCGGTCCAATCGCACTTGTTAAAGAGGGCGATATAATTGAAATCGACATTCCTGCAAACACAATCAATCTCCTCGTTTCTGACGAAGAGCTTGCAAAGCGTAAGGCAGAATGGAAGCCCCGTCAGCCCAAGATTACAACAGGCTACCTTGCTCGTTATGCAAAGCTTGTTACATCAGGCGCACAGGGTGCGGTTCTCGAATAATCAAGTTTTCAAGGCTCTCGTTTTGAGAGCCTTTCCTTTTGTCGAAAATTGTTTTTTCAGAAAGCCCAATCGTTAAAATGCACAATTGACCTTGCAAAAATCTGTATGTTTTTCAGCTTAACATAAAATAAAAAAGCAAGTTGCACAATTCATCCCTTGTCCATTTGGGCAAAGGGTGAATTTTTTTATTTTGCCATAATTCGGTTGTTTATTTTATACAAATATGCTATAATAATTCCGTATTAATTGACACTATTGTTTAATTTTGTCGAAATAAGCTTGATTAGAATAGAAATTTTACGAAAGGGGATTTCACTTTTGAAACAATACGACGCTAAAAAAATTCTTAATATTGCCCTCGCAGGACACAGCGGCAGCGGCAAAACCTCGGTTGCGGAGTCAATACTCTATCTCTCGAAGATGAGCGAAAGACTCGGTAAGGTTGCAGACGGCAACACAGTCCTTGACTTTGACAGCGAGGAGATCAAAAGACAGACTTCAATTATGACGGCGGTTGCACCGATTGAATGGAAAAATACAAAAATCAACCTAATCGACACCCCCGGCCTTTTTGATTTTGCAGGCGGTGTTGCAGAGGGCATGAGAGCGGCTGACACAGCGCTCGTTGTTGTTTCGGGCAAGGACGGTGTCTGTGTAGGTACCGAAAAAGCAGTTGAGGCGGCAACAAAGGCAGGGCTTACAAAGGTGTTCTTTGTAAACGGTCTTTGCGACGAAAGTGCCCGTTTCTATCGTGTATTCGAGAGCTTGAAGGCTACATTCGGTCCGTCTGTTTGTCCTGTTGTTGTTCCGTACATTGTTGACGGTCAGGCAAACACTTATGTTAATTTGTTTGATTACAAGGCTTATGAGTACGGCACAGACGGCAGTGTAAAACAGACTGCGCTTCCCGATATGGGCGATAGGCTTGAGGGCTTGCGTGAGGCTATCAAGGAGGCTGTTGCCGAAACAAGCGAGGAACTTCTTGACAAGTTTATTATGGGTGAGGAGTTTACTCCCGAAGAAATCATTCTCGGTGTAAGTCAGGGCGTTAAGGACGGTACAATCTGCCCCGTATTCTGCGGCGACGCTCATAATACATTCGCAATTGATCAGCTTTTGAACAGCCTTACATGGCTTGCTCCGTCAGCGGCTGACAAGAGCGGTGAAATCGGTGTTGACCTTGACGGTGAACCTGTTGATGTTTCGGTTAATGACGGCGGTGCGGCTGCCGCAATCGTATTCAAGACGGTTGCAGACCCGTTCATTGGCAGACTTTCATATGTAAAGGTTGTTTCGGGCAAGGTAAGCTCGGACGCTCCTCTCATCAATATGCGTACAGGTGCACAGGAGAGAATTACAAAGGTGCTTTCCGTAAGCGGTAAAAAGCAGTCGGATGTTCCGTACATCGGTGCGGGCGACATCGGCGCAATCCCGAAGCTTGCATCAACAAAGACAGGCGACACACTCTGTTCGCCTCTCAGAAAGGTTGTTCTTGACGGAATCGACTATCCGTCATCATCATATACAATGGCTGTGTATCCCGCAAAGAAGGGTGACGAGGATAAGGTTGCTCAGGGCATTGCAAAGCTTGCAGACGAAGATCCGACAATCAAGCTCGTTTCAAACCACGAAACCCATGAAATGTTAATTTCGGGACTCGGCGAACAGCATCTTGATGTTGTAATTTCAAGACTTAAAACAAAGTATAATGTTGACGCAGTCCTCAAAAAGCCAAAGATTGCATACAGAGAAACTATCCGCAAAAAGGTTTCCGCACAGGGCAGATATAAAAAGCAGTCGGGCGGTCACGGTCAGTTCGGTGATGTGTGGATTGAATTTGAGCCGTGTGATTCGGACGGTCTTGTATTTGCCGAAAGAGTTGTCGGCGGTGCAGTTCCGAAGAATTTCTTCCCTGCCGTTGAAAAGGGACTTCAGGATTCAATCAAGAAGGGTGTTCTTGCAGGCTATCCGATGGTAGGCATCAAGGCTACTCTTTATGACGGTTCATATCATCCCGTTGATTCCTCCGAGATGTCATTTAAGACAGCGGCATCTCTTGCTTATAAGAACGGTATTCCAAATGCTTCTCCCACGCTTCTTGAGCCAATCGGAAGCCTTAAAGCCAATGTTCCCGATGCAAATATGGGTGATGTAATGGGCGAGGTCAACAAGCGCAGAGGTCGTGTACTCGGTATGCAGCCGGGTGAGAACGGAACGCAGATTGTTGAGGCGGAAGTTCCTATGGCAGAAATGGATGACTTTGCAACCTACATTCGTCAGGTAACACAGGGCAGAGGATCATTTGAATTTGCGTTTGTTCGCTATGAGGACACCCCTGCAAATGTTGCTCAAAAAATTATTGAGAAAGCCAAGGCCGACTCTCAGGAATAATCAATAAGCTGATTAAGGCACCGATTTTTCGGTGCCTTTTGCTTTTCTTGCGTAAATATCATTATTGTGATACAATTAGGCTATACTTATGTGAATGGTGGGGACGGAAATTTATTGCAAAGGATGATGACAATGAAAAATCTTTTACAAAGAGCGAGAAATACAATCAAAATCAAAAATATGCTTTTTCTCACAATTGCCGGAATTATCAATGCGTTTGGAATTACAATATTTCTTAATCCCGTGAACCTTTACGACAGCGGAATTTCAGGTACGGCTATGCTTGCCGCACAACTTACACCCGAAAGCCTGTCGCTTTCACTTTTTCTTATAATTTTTAACCTGCCGCTGTTTTTGTTCGGACTTAAAAAGCAGGGAAAGAAGTTTACATTTTACGCAATTTATACGGTTGCAGTTTATTCGTTCGTTTCATGGCTGATAACCGATGTTCTGCCCGTTGATGTCAGTATGGCGTCTCCGCTTGCGGGAACCGATTTGCTCCTTTGTGCCGTATTCGGCGGTGTGATTTCGGGTATAGGCAGCGGTCTTGCAATCAAATTTGGCGGTGCAATGGACGGCATCGAGGTTATGGCAGTAATCTTTGCGAAGAAAATCGGTGTATCGGTTGGTTCATTCGTTATGGCATACAATATCGTACTTTATGTTGTATGCGGTTTCATTCTGCAAAGCTGGATTCTTCCGCTTTATTCGATTGTTACATATTTTGCCGCACTTAAAACGATTGATTTTATTGTTGAAGGTTTTGACAGGGCAAAGGCGGCAACGATTATTGCGTCTGTAAGCCGTTGCGATGAAATTTGTAACGCACTTTCGGAGGAATTTCAAAGCGGTGTTACCGTAATGCAGGCTCAGGGCGGATATTCAGGCAAGGACAAGGTGATGATTTACTTTGTTGTCAACCGTTTCCAAATTGGCAAGCTGAAGGAAATTGTGCGTGAAATCGACAAGAAAGCGTACATTTCAATTACGGAGGTTGCCGATGTTTTCAGCCGAAACGATTCGCTGTAAATAAATTTTAGTTGGTGTTTTATTTGACAAAATTACTTGTAAAGCTGTTCGTTAAAGACAGCGATAATTGCGATAATCCAAAGGTTAGAACTGCCTATGGCAACCTTTCGGGTGTTTGCGGAATAATTCTTAACCTGTTACTGTTCGGAGGAAAATTGTTTGCCGGAATTGTTTCGGCATCGGTTTCCATCATTGCCGACGCCCTCAACAACCTTTCGGACGCAGGCAGTTCGGTTGTTACATTCCTCGGATTTAAGCTTGCAAGCCGTCCTGCCGACAGAGAGCATCCGTTCGGTCACGGTCGTTATGAGTATGTGGCAGGCTTGGGAATTTCCGTTGTAATCCTTTTAATGGGTGTTGAGCTTATAAAAAGTTCGATAGAAAAGATAATTACTCCCGAGGACAAAACGGCATTTTCAACGCTTTCACTCGCAATAATGATTGCGTCAATTTTCGTAAAATTATGGATGTACTTTTTTAATTCGGGATTGTCGAGAAAGATAAATTCAACCGCACTCAAGGCGGCGGCACTCGATTCTTTGACCGACTGCATTGCAACCTCGGTCGTAATAATCGGATTGCTTATTTCTGCCTCAACAGGAGTTCAGATTGACGGTTGGCTCGGCGTGTGTGTTTCGCTGTTCATACTTTTTACGGGTGTCAGCACATTCAGAGAGAGCCTCTCTCCGCTCCTCGGCAAAGCACCCGATCCTGAATTTGTTGATGAAATCAAGGAAACAGTGTTGAAAAATGATATGATTGTAGGTATCCACGATTTGATTATCCACGATTACGGTCCGGGCAGATGCTTTGTTTCACTCCATGCAGAAGTGCCGTGTGATGAGGATATCCTTGAAGCTCACGACGCAATTGACCTGACCGAAAAACAGCTTGAAAACAGGTACAACTGTTTTGCAACCATACATATGGATCCGATTGCCTCAAACGATGCGTTCACAAATGAACTTAAAATGAAGGTGGAGGAGGGCTTGTGTGAGCTTAATCCGGAGTATTCAATCCACGATTTTAGAATTGTAAAGGGCAGTACGCATACAAATGTTGTCTTTGATATGGTTATTCCGTATGGACTTGACCTTACAGAAAGACAGATTAAACAGAGTGCAATCGAGAAAATCAAGTCAATTGACGAAAAGCTTTATCCGATAATAAATGTTGAAAAATCCCTTTCTGATTAAAAGTTCATAATAAAAAACAGAGGTCATCGGTTTTTAGCTGATGACCTCGTTTTGTATATATTTTCGGATTTGTTGAAAATTGTGTGTTCGAGTGTAGCAGTCAGTTATTCGGTTTATTGTCAAAACGATTTTACAATTGTTTCAATTGGCGGTTACTGACCGTCGCCGTATTACTGTTTTGCAAACTGACTGTTGTAAAGTTTGTTATAGAATCCGCCTTTGGCGAGCAACTCCTCGTGTGTGCCTTGTTCAATGATGTTGCCGTCTTTCATAACAAGGATAACATCGCTTTCCTTGATTGTTGAAAGTCTGTGGGCAACAACAAAGCTCGTTTTGCCCTTCATCATCTTGGCAAAAGCCTTTTGAACACGGATTTCGGTAAGGGTATCAATTGATGAAGTTGCCTCGTCAAGAATAAGGATTGATGGGTTTGTAAGCATCGCCCTTGCAATACACAAAAGCTGTTTCTGTCCCTGACTGAGATTACCGCCGTCCTCGCTGATTACGGTGTTGTAGCCGTCAGACATACGGCGGATGAATGAGTGCGCATATGCTGCCTTTGCAGCGGCAATAACTTCTTCTTCGGTTGCGTTTTCGTTGCCGTAACGCAGATTTTCCATAATCGTTCCGTTGAACAGCCAGCTGTCCTGAAGAACCATTCCGTAGCATTTTCTGAGGTTGTCACGGGTGATATCCATAATGTCAACTCCGTCAATACTGATTTTGCCGCTGTCCGTGTCATAAAATCTCATAAGAAGATTGATGAATGTTGTCTTGCCGCAACCTGTCGGACCGACAATGGCAATGTGACTGCCGCTCTTGACATCAAGCGAAAAGTTTGTGATGAGCGGTTTTTCTTTTGTGTATGAGAAGTTTACATTTTCAATCTTGACATTGCCTTCGCAATGCTCAAGCTCTTTTGTACTGTTGTCGGGAATTTCGTTATCTGCCTCAAGAACCTCAAAAACCCGTCCTGCCGCCGCAATGCCTGTCTGCAACTGCGTGAGTACGCCTGTAACCTCGTTAAACGGCTTTGTGTACTGATTTGCGTAGGTAAGGAAGCATGATAACTGTCCGACCGAAAGTGTGCCTGCAACGGCAAACAGAGCACCCATGATGCCTACTGCGGCATAAACCAATGCGTTTACGAATCTTGTTGACGGGTTGGCAAGTGCGCCTGCAAACTGCGCCTTGAATCCCACTTCAAGAAGTTCATCGTTGTACTTTTCAAATTCTTCAAAGGCTCTGTCCTCATATGAAAAAGCCTTTACAATTCTCTGATTGCCGATATGCTCCTCAACATATGACGAGATGTCGCCGTTGAGTGCCTGTTGACGGGTAAAGCGGTTATGCGTCATCTTGCCGATAAATGCCGCAACAAAGAGCGAAAGCGGTGTGAGAACAACAACCACAAGGGCGATTTTCCAGTTGATTGTCAGCATAAATACAAGCGTGCCGACAATGGTAACAATGCCCGAAAAAAGCTGTAGGAACATCTGTGTAAGACCGTCACCAACTGCGTCAACATCGTTGATTACTCGGCTGATAAGGTCGCCGTGAGGTGTTGTGTCAATGTAGGAGAGGGGAACTGTGTTGAATTTTTCGAAAACCTCTCTTCTGAGGTCACGAACAGTGCGGTAGCTGACAATGTTGGTAAAGTAGGTCATAATCCACTGGAAAAGTGCCACACCGCCGATGCCAACACCGATATATACAAGAATCTGAATAACGCTTGCAAAGTCAACATTACCCTTGTCAATGATGTTGTCGATTGCGTTACCTGTGAGAACCGGAATATAGAGCGTGAGCGAAACGCTGATGATTGCGCTCACAAGAGCTAAAATCAGATAAAACGAATACGGCTTTATTTTTTTGAGTACCTTTTTTACAGAGGAGGATTTTTTTGCTGAATTTTTCATCTTTTTGCCTCCTCTTCACTAAGCTGTGAAAGACAGATTTCACGGTAGGTTTCGCAGCTTTCAAACAGTTCATCGTGCTGACCTTTGCCTACAAGTCTGCCGTCATCAAGCACAAGAATAAGGTCTGCGTTCTTGATTGTTGAGCAACGCTGTGTAACGATTATTACGGTCATATCCTTTGTGTTTTCACGCAAAGCCTTTCTGAGTGCCGCATCTGTTGCAAAGTCAAGAGCCGAAAAGCTGTCGTCAAGAATGAGAAGCTTCGGTGAGCCTGTGAGTGCTCTGGCAATACAAAGTCGCTGACGCTGACCTCCGCTGAAGTTCTTACCGCCCTGTTCAACAAAGCTGTCAAGCCCTTTGTTCAGCTTGCTTACAAACTCGTATGCCTGTGCAATTTTGAGAGCCTTTATAATATCCTCGTCAGTTGCATTTTCGTTTTGCCATTTCATATTGTCACGGATTGTTCCCTTGAAAAGAATTGACTGCTGAGGAACAATACCAATCTGTGAACGGAGCTGTAAGAACGGATAGTCCTTGACATTTCTGCCGTCAACGCTTACAGTACCCTGTGTTGCATCGTAAAAACGGGGGATAAGGTTGACAAGCGTACTTTTACCGCAACCCGTACCGCCGATAAGACCGACCGTCTGACCACGCTTGATTTTAAAGCTGATGTTCTCAAGCTCGTCATCACCCGTGCCGTATGTGAAGTTTACATTGTCAAATTCGATTTTCGGAGTGCTTTCGCTCTCTGAAATTTCAATGTTCTCGGTAGTGCTTTCACACACACTCGGCTGAGTTTCAAACACTTCGTTAAGTCTTGTCGCACTTGCACTTGCCTTCGTGAAAAGTACAACAAGGTTTGCAACAACAATCATTGCAAGCAAAATCTGCGTCATATAGTTTACAAGGGCAATGATGTCACCCGAAAGCATTCCGTTGCCTGCGTTTACATTCTGAGCGCCAAACCAAATGATGAGAATAATTGCAGCATTGGTGATGATGTAGGTGACAGGGCTTAAAAGTGCCGAAAGGATGCTTACTCTGATCGAAGTTTTAGCCAAATCCTCGGTTGAATCGTCAATACGCTTTTTCTCATTTTTCTGCTTTGAAAAGGCTCTGATAACCCTGTTGCCCGAAAGATTTTCACGGCAGATAAGGCTGATTTTGTCGAGCTTTTTCTGCATTTTTTCAAAAATAGGAATACTCTTTGTCATAATGAGGTAAAGAGTAACGGCAATCAATATAGCCGCAATGAAGAAAATAATTGACATTTCAAGGTTGATTGTCATTGCCATAACCATTGAACCGATAACAATAAACGGTGCTCTGGTGAGCAGGCGGATAGCCATTGCAACAGATTGCTGAACCTGATTGGTGTCATATGTGATTCGTGTTATAAGTGACGGAGTGCCGAGCTTGTCCAACTCTGCGTGTGATAACCTGTTGATGTGCAAAAACAAATCTCGGCGCAGTCTTGTTCCCACACCCTGAGATGCCTTTGACGCAAGATACTGACACACGAGCGCACTGCAAAGTCCTACAGTTGCAAGAATAACGAGCAGACCGCCCATTCTCCAGATGTATGCCGTGTCGCCGTTTCGCACACCGTTGTCGATGATTCCTGCCATAACAAGCGGAACGAGCAATTCTAAAATTGCCTCAAACAGCTTGCAAAGCGGACCGATGATACATTCCTTTTTGTAGTATGCAAGATACCTTCGTAGCTTAATCAAATTTTCCCCTTCTCTGCCATAAAATTAACAATACATAAGTAATATTATTTTACACCGATTAACGATATTTTACAACTTAAATTTTGCGTTGCGGGGATTTGCGGCGGTCGCAAGGCTACCCCTACAGTTTTGTGCTAACACAAAAAAGCCACCGATAAAACATCGGTGGCTCTGTATATAATCAGTAAAATAAATTACTTAATAAGGCTTGTGCCGTCCATTTCTTTGGGCTGCTCGAGTCCCATAATTTGGAGCATTGTCGGAGCGATATCGGCAAGTCTGCCGCCCTCACGAAGCTCGCAGTCGTAGTTTACTACGCAGAAAGGAACAGGGTTTGTTGTGTGAGCAGTAAACGGTGAACCGTCCTCTGCAACCATCTTATCTGCATTGCCGTGGTCGGCTGTGATAAGAGCAACACCGCCCATTTCTTTGATTGCGTCAACAACCTTGCCAACGCAGGTGTCAACAGCCTCAACAGCCTTTACGGCTGCCTCGAATACGCCTGTGTGACCAACCATATCGCAGTTAGCGTAGTTGAGGATAATCATATCGTACTTACCGCTCTTGATTGCCGGAACAAGCTTGTCTGTAACCTCGTAAGCACTCATTTCAGGCTGGAGATCATATGTTGCAACAGCAGGTGACTTAACAAGGATTCTGTCCTCGCCGGGATACTGCTTTTCAACACCGCCGTTGAAGAAGAATGTTACATGAGCATACTTTTCTGTTTCTGCAATTCTGAGCTGTGTCATACCCTTGTCAGATACATACTCGCCGAGTGTGTTCTTGAGAACCTCTGGCTTGAATGCAACTTCAACATTAGGCATTGTTGCATCATACTGAGTCATGCAAACAAAGTTTACGGGGAAGAAACCGTTCTTTCTCTCAAAGCCCTTAAAATCAGGGTCAACAAATGTTCTTGTAATCTCTCTTGCTCTGTCAGGACGGAAGTTGAAGAAGATGATGCTGTCGTTAGGCTTAACCTGAGCACCGCCCTCAATAACACAAGGAACAACAAATTCGTCTGTTACACCGTCATTGTAAGAGTTCTTAATTGCGCAAACAGGGCAGTCTGCCTTGTTGCCCTCGCCATATACCATAGCGGCATATGCCTTTTCAACTCTGTCCCAGTTGTTATCTCTGTCCATTGCGTAGTATCTGCCCTCAACTGTGGCAACCTTGCCTATGCCGATTTCTTTGAGCTTGTTAAGAAGTTTGTCAGCATATTCAGCGGCACTTGAAGGCGGAACATCACGACCGTCAAGGAATGCGTGAATGTAAACATCCTTAAGACCCTTTTTCTTAGCAAGTTCAAGAATACCGTAGAGATGCTCAATGTGGCTGTGAACACCGCCGTCTGAGAGAAGTCCCATAAGGTGAAGTGCCGTGCCGTTCTTGAGAGCCTTGTCCATTGCATCAACAATAGCCTCGTTATCTTTGAGCTTGTCCTCGTTGATAGTCTTTGTAATTCTTGTGAGTTCCTGATAAACGATTCTGCCGGCACCCATATTTGTGTGACCGACCTCAGAGTTACCCATCTGACCGTCAGGAAGACCTACATCCATACCCGACGCACCAATCTGTGTGAGCGGATTAGATGCAAAAAGCTTGTCAATGTTTGGCTTTTTAGCAGCCTTGATAGCGTTGCCTTTTTCGGGAGCAATACCAAAGCCGTCAAGAATCATTAAAATTACCGGTTTTTTCATTTTGCGTGTCCTTTCCATAAAGCATACACAATCTTGTTATGCAAAAAACAAAATCCAAAAGCCGATTACAGACTTTTGTGCCGTGCCCAAAAGGACACGGCATTGTGTTTGAATATACTGTTTAAATTACTTGCTTGCAGCCTTTACGATTGCGGCAAACTTCTCGGCAACGAGTGATGCACCGCCGATAAGACCACCGTCAACATTTGTCTTTGAGAGAAGCTCGTCAGCATTGCCGTCATTCATTGAACCGCCGTACTGAATTGTAACAGCATCGGCAGCAGCCTGATTGTAAAGCTTAGCGATTGTAGCACGGATGAAAGAGCAAACCTCTTCAGCCTGATCAGCTGTAGCAGTTTTGCCTGTGCCGATAGCCCATACAGGCTCATAAGCGATAACAACATTTTTGAGTTCTTCTTCTGTTACATTGAAGAGGTCAAGCTTAATCTGTCTTGCGATAACTTCTTCTGTGATGTCGCACTCACGCTCCCAGAGGAGTTCGCCGACACAAACGATTGGCTTAAGACCTGCGGCAAGAGCAGCCTTTGTTCTCTTGTTTACAGTTTCGTCTGTTTCGCCGAAATACTGTCTTCTCTCGCTGTGACCGAGAACTACATATTCAACGCCCATTTCCTTGAGCATACCTGTTGAGATTTCACCTGTGAAAGCACCGCTTTCAGCCCAATGACAGTTTTCTGCACCAATTTTAACATTTGTGCCTTCTGTAGCTTCAAGTGCTGTTGCAAGGTCAACATAAGGAACACAAGCGATTACTTCACAACCTGCATCTTTTACGAGGGGAGTAATAGCGTTGAGGAGCTCTTTAGCTTCCTTTGGAGTTTTGTTCATTTTCCAGTTGCCGGCGATAATTGCCTTTCTCTTTGACTTATCCATGATAAATTTCCTTTCAGAATATGTTTTTATTATAATAAAGTAACGGGGTTAAATCAGTAAGGGCGGAAAAATCCGCCCTTTTATTTGATTAAATTATTTGTCAGCGATTGCTGCGATACCCGGAAGAACCTTGCCCTCAAGGTATTCAAGAGATGCGCCGCCGCCTGTTGAGATGTGGCTCATCTTGTCAGCAAAACCAAGCTGAATAACAGCAGCTGCGCTGTCGCCGCCGCCGATGATTGTTGTTGCGTCTGTGTCGGCAAGAGCCTTAGCAACAGCAATTGTACCCTTTGCAAGAGTCGGGTTCTCAAATACGCCCATAGGACCGTTCCAAACAACAGTCTTTGCGCTCTTTACAGCGTCAGCAAAGAGTTCCTGTGTCTTTGTGCCGATGTCAAGACCTTCCATATCAGCAGGAATCTTGTCTGAATCAACAACCTTAACTTCGATTTCAGCATCGATAGGATCAGGGAAGCCTGCAGCGATTGTTGTGTCGATTGGGAGAAGGAGCTTCTTGCCGAGCTTTTCAGCCTTAGCCATCATTTCCTTACAGTAGTCAATCTTTGTATCGTCAACGAGTGAAAGACCGACTTCCTTGCCCTGAGCCTTGAGGAATGTGTAAGCCATACCGCCGCCGATGATGAGTGTGTCACACTTTTCGAGGAGGTTTGAAATAACATTGAGCTTGTCAGCAACCTTAGCACCGCCGAGGATTGCAACGAACGGACGAACAGGAGTTTCAACGGCATTGCCGAGGTAGTCAATTTCCTTCTGCATGAGGTAACCTACTGCTGTGTCCTTGATATGGTCTGTAACACCTACTGTTGAGCAGTGTGCACGGTGAGCCGAACCAAATGCATCCATTACGAATACATCAGCGAGTGAAGCAAGTTCTGATGAGAATGGCTCAAGATTCTTTGTTTCTTCTTTTCTGAAACGAGTGTTCTGGAGAAGAACAACATCGCCGTCTTTCATTTCTGCAACAGCCTTTTTAGCATTTTCGCCTACAACCTCGTCATCGTTAGCGAAAACAACATCCTGACCGAGAAGTTCCGAAAGTCTTACTGCTACGGGAGCGAGTGAGAACTTCTCTTCGGGACCGTTCTTCGGCTTGCCGAGATGTGAGCAAAGGATAACCTTGCCGCCGTCAGCGATAAGCTTCTTGATTGTAGGAAGAGCTGCTGTAATTCTGTTGTCGTTTGTGATTACGCCGTCCTTGAGCGGTACATTGAAGTCACAACGAACGAGTACTTTTTTACCTTTTACATTGATGTCATCAACAGATACTTTGTTGAGCTGCATAATATACATTCCTTTCGTGTAAGAAGAAATTTGTAAAAATTTAGTATTTTTACACTCACTGTTATTATATATCAAAAACCCCTTTTTATCAATAGAAAACTTTAAAAAATTCGCCTGTCGGGGTATTTTTTGTACCGTCTTTACAAATACTGATTTTAAGGAAGTTTAAGAGACTTATTTTTATTCTTATGTCATATTGTTGAGGTCGCTCCACTTGTGGTTGTGAAGCTCGCCCTTGTTCTGCAAAGCAGGATAATCCCATTGCCTTAAAACTTCATAAGCCGCAATTGCAACCGAGTTTGAAAGATTAAGACTTCTTGCCTCGTCAATCATAGGCAGTCTTAAAGTGTCATCGGGATGCTGCATTAAAAGCTCCTCGGGCAAGCCTTTTGTTTCTTTGCCAAAGAGAAGATAGCAGTTGTCGGGATATTCAACATCGCTGTGGCGGTGAGTTCCTTTTGTTGAAAAGAAAAAGTATTTTCCGCCTTTTGTTTTTTCAAAAAAATCGTCAATGCTTTCATAATATGTGATGTCAAGCAAGTGCCAGTAGTCAAGTCCGGCTCTTTTGAGTTTTTTATCGTCAGGTTCAAAGCCCATAGGCTTGACAAGATGAAGTCTTGTTCCCGTTGCGGCACAGGTTCGTGCCACATTGCCCGTGTTCTGCGGAATTTCGGGTTCAACAAGCACAAGGTTGAGAGTTGCCAAAAGTTATCACTCCAATTTTTATTATTCCATTCTTTTTCTGTTTAAATACATTTTAAATCGTAAACAATAATAATGCAAGTTTTTTTGACAAAGCCGTGTGACAAAGATGAAAAAACACACATTTTGTCAATGAATTTGCAAGATGGGGAGGTGTGATTATGAATACAAGTCCAATGATGAATGTGATGAAAGGCGTTGCAATAGGAATGACGGCAGGCGTCTGCATGGGTATTGTCGGCAAAAATATGGTAGACAGCAACCCAAAACTCAAGAAAAAGGCAAACAAAGCCTTTAAAACAATGGAGTCAGTCCTCGACACCGCACAGTATATGTTCAGATAAAATCATATTCATAATAAACAAAACCCCGATTCAAACGAATCGGGGTGTAATTTTATACTCTCTTGTATGTGCTTTTCCTGAAAATCAATGTGTCGCCTGAAATATAATATTTGTGATAATCATTCATGGCTTCCTCTTCGCTTTGAGCAAGGTCAAATGATGATGTGCCGTCCCATTCCATTGTGAATACAAGTTTTCCATCACTCATGACCTTGTATGACACAGGGTCAGCACTTGTCGGACCATGATAATCAATATCATTGCAAGAACCGTCATCATTAAAATACATTTTTGAATTTTCGCTAACTTGCCCATCGTCGTCAACAAATGCCCATATTCCGGTTATGCTGTTGTTACTGCAACCGCTTAATGACATAACCGCAAACAACATCGTAATTATACATAACACCATTGATATTTTTCTTAATTTTATCATATTGTTACCTCTGTTTACAGACTTGCCTTAATCTGTTCAATGACCTTCATAACAGATTTTTTTGGTACAGCGGCAACAATACCGTTAAGTGCCATTTCGTTTCCGCCAACACTACCGACACCTGCTTGTACCCAACCAGATACAACGAGCGTTGTATCTGTAAATTCAATTTTTATGTATTGCATAGCAGTCAAAAGTCCTGTACCTTTTTTCCATACAGTTTCGCCGTTGTAGGAAACTTCTTTAAAACCGTTTGCCTGCAAAATATTTACAGCAGTGTTGTATGATTCATCAACACTGTTTCGCAGTGGCAGGTTAATAATTGTTCTTGCCATTATAAAAACCTCCGTCAATATTATTAAGTTTTTGGTGGCATCGTGGACATTCGTTAATACCTGCGGTAACATTAAGACCGCAATTTGGACATTTATTGTTATTTCCTAAATTTTTAAGTGAATTAAGCTTATCCTCATTTTTCTTTTTAACAAAAGAAAATATAACCATAATAATTCCTACAAGCAGAATAATAAATGAAATTATAGCAACTGCAATAATTGTTTTTTCAAATGAAGAAAATGGAGATGTCCACGAATATCTTTTGTTTGTATTCACAGTAAATAACGAATATGCAAGTCCGCCAAAGCCGAGAGTTGTCAGAATATACCCAATAACAGTAATCACTTATTGCCTCCTTATTAAATTTTTTAGATATGAAGCTTCATTGATTCAATTATAACATTGCGTAATACAAAATGCAAGACAAAAGTAATACGCAATTTTTGTGTAAATTGCATACAATAGTAATATATAATGTAATACAGGAGCAGTTCACGCAATGAAAAAGTTTAAAATTCCGCAAATTCCCCAAACAACAAGCAAAAGTATACGATTTCCAAACGATGTGATTGATGAAGTGGAATCTGTCCTTGTCGGTACGGATTGCACATTTTCTGCCTTTGTTGTGGAAGCGGTAAGAGTAGCTCTTGAAAATTTAAAAGAAGAATCAGCCGAAGATGAGTAAACAAAACCCCCTATTCAAGTGAATAGGGGGTTATAATTTTGCATTTTATATTTAATTAAATCAGCTTGTGTAGCCGAGGGGGTCCATTTTTTCACCGTTAAGGCGGATTTCAAAATGGAGGTGAGGACCTGTTGAGTTGCCTGTTGAACCGACATAACCGATGAGGTCACCCTGATTTACATACTGACCCGTTACTGCAACAAGTGAACTGCAATGACCGTAAAGTGTTGTGTAGCCGCTGCCGTGGTCGATGATAACATAGTTGCCGTAGCCACTGTTGTCACCGCCCGAGAATGTTACGGTACCGCTTGCGGATGCATAAATAGGCTGTCCGTAAACACCGCCGTCTGCAATGTCAAGTCCGCCGTGAAGTCTGCCCCAGCGTGTGCCGAAGGTACTTGTCAATGTATGTGTGTAGGGAAGAGGCCATGCAAACATACCCGATGAGCTTGTTGTGTAGCTTGAAGATGAATTTGAACTTGATGAAGAACTGCTGTCTGATGAGGTTGATGATGAACCGGTGCTTGATGAAGTATCCTCAGCCTTGCCTTTTACAACAACTTCGTCAACTGCCTCTTTAAGAGTTTTTGCGTCAGTCTGAACTGCATCGGTCTGAACACCGTCAACAAATGTAGTTCTTACCGTTACTTCTTCTTCACCCTTAACGCCCTTTGTGGTAACTTTTTTGTATGAAGAAGACTTGTCCTCGTCATACTTTACCTTTGTGTCATAAGCCACATCTCTTGTGTAAACAATGTCTGTTGAAAGTGAGATTGAAAACTTGCCGTCTGCAAGTGCCATAACCTCGTCTGCGGTAATAAGGTCTGTACCGCTTGCGTTACCTGTTACAACCTCCACCGAATTTGCAAACTCGGTTGTTGTTTCGTCATCGTAATCTCTGCGGTAATCAACAAGAACCTGATCGAGGTCTGCATTGAGCTGATCAATTTCTTCTGTCGCACCGATGAACTTGCCGTCAATATAAAGACTTGCGCATGACGGTGAAATTGCCTTGAGGTTTGCCGATGCCGATTCGCCGTCAATTTCAGTATGAGGAACAGCCTCGTCACTTGTTGCAACAAGTGCAGGTGTCTGTACGCTGTTGTTATCTTTCATATCAAGTGCGCTTGCAACCGTTACACATGAAAGTGTGATTGCACTGAAACAGGCTACTACTGCAAGCACAGCCTTTTTTCTGAGCAACTTCTGCGAACGGATTGTCGAGGGTGCAAGGTGAGCATACTGCTTTCCGCTTTTGAACGAAAGTTCCGATACAATCTCTCCGGCACTCTTCGTTGTGCCGTTTCTTGATTCGTTGAATGCTTTGTCAATAGCTGATATCTGTGTTTTTGCTTTCTTTGACGAATTAACAGCCTTGATTGTAACAGACTTTAAAGAACCCTTCCTGTTCTCAATTGCCTGTGCGAGTTTTGCGGCTGTGTTTTTTGACATTCTTACAACTGATTTTGCACAAAATGTTGTTGCTCTCTTTACAAAGCGAACAGTTTTCTGTGCTGTTGTAAGCTCACGCCTGCAAACTCTGCGTTTCTTTGTAGGAAGACTCTCGATTTCATTGAAACCTTCCAAACCAATGAACTTTGTCTCCAAAATAATTTCTCCTATCTCATTAACCGTTACATTTTTGTAACAAACACGATACCTTTATTATACCAAATAGTTACGAAATTGCAATATGAGAATTAAAAAATGTCATAATTAATAATAAGACAGGGGATAAGGTTACAAAAACAGGGTGAATTAAACAATAATTCCCTATATTAATTATACTGTAAGTTATCAACCGTGTAATCTTTTAACAAAGAGTAATATTTATTTAACTCTTTTAAAGCACCGTCAAGGTCGTGTTCAAGGTAGTTTCCGCACTCAATTGCAGTTGTTCCGGGGATTTCCCCTTTGTGCTCCGCACACTGCTTTATCGTGTCTTTTATAAGCTGTAATGCATCCTCATTTGACATATCACGAACGAGAAAATAAAAACCCGTTCTGCATCCCATAGGTCCAAAGTAGATTACATTGTCGGCAAATTTGCTGTTGCGGGCATATGTTGCAAAAAGGTGTTCAATTGTGTGCATAACGGGATTCGGAAGATACGGCGGTGTGTTCGGCTTTACAAAACGCATATCGTATGTTGTAATATCTCCGTCAATTCTTGAGATGTAAACACCCGGCATAAGTGTGTTGTGGTTGATTGTAAAGCTTGCTATCTTTTTCATATATATTATCCTTTCTTAATCGTAATCGGCTATGTTTGTGAAGCAGATGTTCATATCAACATCGCCCTCAATTCCGTCAACCTTGCCCGATGAGGAGTATTGCCACATAGAAAACTGATAATAGAATGTCGGAACATTTGCGTATTCGCAGTACCAGATGTCAAAATCTGCAAGCTGTGTGAGGTCATATTTAAAGTAAAGCTCCTTGCTAGGAGAATAGATAATCGGTGTGTAGCCAAGCTCCTTTACACGGTTGCAGAATGCCTTTGCACAGGCTGTTGCCTGAGCGGCGGAAACGCTGTCGGTTCTTGCGTCATCATCCTTGATGATTTCCCAGTCATATGCAACGGGAAAATCGATTGTTTCATCGCCGAGAAGTGTCTTTATATAGTCTGCCTCTTCAATTGCCTCATCGTTATTGACAGCCTGAGAGAAGAAATACACGCCGACTTTAAGTCCTGCTGCCTTAGCACCCTTTATATATGAAAGGGCGGAATCGTCCGAGTACATTTTTCCGTCAGAACCGTAGCCTCTGCCGCCGATGCGAACCATAACAAAATCAACACCCGATTTTTTAACCTTGTCCCAGTCAATCTTTCCGCTGTAGGAGGAAATGTCGATTCCTTCCATTGAAGCGGCCTTGCCGTTTTCACTGTAGTATTTGAAAGTGTCGTCAGAGGTGAAGTTATCGTTGTTGAGTGTATTTTTCGGCACACCGTCAAGCTCGGTAATCCAGATTTCACCGAGAGTGCTGTCGTTTATATGTATTTTTTCGCCTGTTGTCTTGACGGTTGTGTCTGTGGCAACAGTTGCCGGGGTTGTACTGCCCGACTGCGAACTGCTTTCACCGTTGCTTGAACAACCGCACAAAACCGAGGTAAGTGCAAGCATGGCAGCCGTTACGGCACAAATAGTTTTTTTCATTATTCTACTCCTGACAAAAATTTTTTAACGCTGAAAAATGTCGATTATACAGACATTTTGCGTATCTGTTAGTCAGCATATCATAAAAAAGTGTTGATGTAAACAAAGAAACCGAAAATAAATATTGAAAATCTTGTGAAAATTAAGTATAATCTAAAGTACAAGTGTCCTTCATCGAACAGCGGAGGCATTTATTCGGAAATATAATGATAACAATGTTCCGCAAAAGGCGATAAAGGGCGGTGAGTGAAATTGAATGAAACAAAGGTGCATGGATACCGTCACAAAACAACGGAAGAACTCGTCAAGGCAATTGACGAATGTACCTCTCTCAGTCAGCTTTTCGCTCTCATTCAGCATGAGCATATCACCATTCAGATGCTCACAAGACCGGGTGCGTCAAATCTTGCACCAAAAATTTTAAGCCCGAAAGAGATAACAGGCAACCGTGACACACCATTTGAAAGACTGCGAAAACAGGTTCGTGAATCTGTGCTTGAGGACGAAAGAAGGCTTAAACAGAGTAAGCTGATTGCCGAATGCGAACGCCTTTCAAGACTTAATAAAAATGACAAGATAAAGTAAGAGTAATTAGTGGAAGATTTTTGAAATTTTTTTACTAAATACTCTTTATTTTTTTGAAAAAAACATATATAATCTAATTATCAAATACGATTGGGGATGGAATATATGACATTCAAATTCAAACACACCTTGGCTGTAATTCTCGCAGTAGTTACCGTAGCTTGTTCTGTTGTCGGAACATTAGCTGTTTCTGCGGCAGAAACAGACTCTCAGCCTGCAACAGAGGCAACTGTTGCATCTGATGTAACAGATACGAGCGTTGAACCAACTCAGGCAACCGAGCCTTCACAGCCGGTAACGGAGCCGCCCGTAACTCCTACGGTTTCTCCGACTCAGCCGGTTAAGCCGAATGTGGGCGCAATCAAGAATCTCAAAAGAACGCAATATACAACAAATTCGCTTTCGTTCAAGTGGGATAAAGTAAGCGGTGCAACAGGCTATGTAATCTACTACCGCAACAATGACGCACACAAGAATTTTTCAAGATTTACATATGTAAAGTCAAATGCCTGTACACTCAAAAAGATTAGAACAGCAACCTGGTATGATGTAAAGGTTGCCGCCTATGTTGAGCATGACGGTGTAAAGTATGAGGGTAAGAGTCAGACCTACAGAACAGCTACTCTTCCGAATGCCGTTAGCGTTTCACTCAAGGAGTCGGGTGCTGCAATTACACTTTCGTGGTCAAAGAACTCACAGGCAACAGGCTACAAAATCTACCGTATGAGCGGTGACACAAAGGGCAGGTATGTTCTTTACAAGACAATCACTTCAAATTCCACAACTTCTTTCAGAGATAAGGGAGTTAAGAACGGCAGAGCGTATTACTATCAGATTAGGGCTTACCGTGCAATCAAAAAGAACACTTACTATTCGTCACCGTCAACAATAAGATGTGTGGCAGGTCTTAATGCCGTTAATTTCAAGACAGATACAAGACTTTCAAGAGTAAATCTCACATGGGGCAAGGCAATGACCACTCCGACAGCATATGAGATTTTCTATTCAACCTCAAAGAACGGAAAATATACAAAGCTTGGTGAAACAAAGAATACTTTCTACAACACCAAAAAGCTTACAGTCGGCAAGACCTATTACTTCCGTATTCGTGCTTACAAGTATTCGGGACCGAGCAGTAACCCGAAAAAGTACAAGTGCCTCGGCACATTCCAGACAAAGAGTGTAAAGATCAGCAAGAATGCCTACGGTGTTTCAGTCGGCAATACCTATGTTGAAATCAGTATCGATCAGCAGCATATGTGGTACTACAAGAACGGTAAGCTTGTTGTTGAAACAGATGTTGTAACAGGCAACTACGGTACAAGCGATACGCCAAAGGGTGCATATTCAATTATTTACAAGGCATCTCCTGCAACACTTATGCTGAATTCCCATGTAACATTCTGGCTTCCGTTCACATCCGACGGTTGCGGAATCCATGACGCATCATGGCGAGCAAGCTGGGAATACGGCGGAACAAGGTACAAGGGTCACGGCTCACACGGCTGTGTAAACACACCGTACAGCGCAGCTAAGAAAATCTATAACAACATTTCCTCAGGAACCCGTGTTGTTGTTTATTGATTTTTATCCGTAGCGAAAACTTGATAAAATAATTTAAGGCTGACAGATTTTTTATAACCTGTCAGCCTGATTTTTTGCTGTAGTGCTTTAATAATAAATTTTGATTTTGATATTAATTAATATAATTTTTGTGCCGAAAAAGTTGTTCTTTGTTGGTATCAGAGAATAAGATTTTGAGTTGTTGACAAAATCTTGTTTTAATAATATAATAGCCTTAATATAATAGCTTTGCTGTATTAAGCAATGATACAAAGCAAACATGAGGAGAGTAAAAATGAAAAGAATATTTATGGCTTCACTTTTGGCTTTGACGGTTGCACTTGGTGCGGTCGCAACGGGTTGTTCGGGCAGTGACAATTCATCATCTTCAACTGACAAAGCTTCAAGCAAGGTTGAGTCAGTGAACGATTCATCTTCTGATGATTCAGGTACTGCTGAAGGCGGAAATTCAGTTGACGGCGACTTCGTGTGGGATAAAAACAGTTGCATTGTCAATCTTTCAAAAGAAGCAGCAAAGAAGAGCGAAATCGTGATTCCTGAAAATTGTATTGATTTAAGAATTGATGATTGGGCAAGCGGCGAGGATAACTATTTTTCAGAAAACGATAACCTTGAAAGTGTTGTGTTTGAGTCTGAAAACATCAAAAATCTTCCTGACGGTTTGTTTGTACATGATAAAAACCTGAAAACGGTTCAGCTTCCGAAAAACCTAAAGAGAATTTCAGAATTCTGTTTTAGCAATTGCGAGTCGCTTGAAACTATTGAAATTCCTGATAAGGTAACCGAAATCAAGGAATCTGCGTTCCAGTATTCAGGAATCAAGGAGATTAAACTTCCCGAATCAGTAACAACTGTCGGTGATTCTGTTTTTGCTTGGACAAAACTTGAAACACTCTATCTTCCGGAATCACTTACCTCAATAGAAAGTAGTTTCTTGACTTGTGTCGATTCTGATAAACTTACAATCTATGTTAAAAAGGGCTCATACGCAGATGAGCATTTTGCTGATTTTGCCGACAAAACAAATGTTGAAAAGGCATATTATTGATTTAATCTAAGTTATAATTAAAAAAACAGGCTGACAGATTTTTTATAACCTGTCAGTCTGTTTTTTTATATGAAAGTTATTGTTAATCAGTAGGGGCGTTCATCGGACGCCCGCAAGTAATAGTGTAAACTATATGTTAAAACAAATTTTATAAAGACCGCAAAACAACTGTCGTACTGTAGCGGCGAACCTCGTTCGCCAATCGTTTTGGTTGCAAAACCAAAACGAATATAGGCATAATTTTTGTTATTTAAAATGATATGTTAATAAACAAAATATTTTGTACGATTACTTATTCATTTCGTGTGCAAACACGATACAAATAAAATTATATTGGCTACAATTAACTGTGCTTTAATCCCATAATGATACCAAGGGCAATGTTTTGTTTTTCTTTTGGCAGACAACGAAATTCATTGAGAAGTTCGCATTCCGTTTCCGAAAGTTTAGACTGTGCAATTTTGTCAATCGGCTGTCTGATGTTCGTATATTCAATTATATAATCAACAGATGTATTAAAGATTGACGCAAGCTTTTTGAGCGTTGTAATGCTCGGTTCAACCTTTCCGTTTTCATATTCGCTGATTATCTTTTGCGAAAAGTTAAGTTCCATTCCCAATGCAATTTGGTTCATAGATTTTTCTTTTCGTAGTTCCTTAATTCTTTGCATTTGCCGTACCCGCTCCATAAATTATACCTTGTGAGTATAATATTATAACTTTTTGTTGACAATTTTATACAATATAGGTATAATTCAAGTGAATAAAGTATATAAAATTATAGAACTTGCTTTTGCATTAAGTGATTTTTTAATTAGAAATAATTTAAGGAGTACGCAATGATTATTTTATTTAGTAATTGTGGTTTTGCAATTATTGCATTTTTATTTTATCTGTGTGGAAGTAATAGAGTAGCCGAAGTATTTGCTGGTTTCATTGTTAACAATTGCTATTTAATATTTGCGGTTTTATTAATTATTACTTTTCTTATATCTTTCTATTTAGTTCGAAAAAATTCATTCAAATCAGTAAAAGTTACAGCTACGATTGGGTTTACAATACTTGATTTTGCAAAGGTGTTAATTTTTTATTTGTTACTTGTTACTTGGTCAATAGATTTTGTTTGTCATAATGATGTGCTGAATTCAATTATATCGTTGCTTGTGATACCTCTTGACTTAATGTTCATTAGTTGTATATGTGTAGTACCGACATTTATTTTAAGGTTAAAATATGCAGAATACGGAAATATTTTAAATATATGTTTAGTAATGGCATTGGATTTATTTTTAACAATACTATTTGTCATACTCATTCGTTTGCTAATAGCGGAAAGTTTTCTCACAACCTATTCAATAATATCATCTAATGAATGGTGGGAAAATATTCTTAACATTGCAAGAAAATGATGATTGCATTAAAAAACAGACTGATAATCTGTCAGTCTGTTTTTTGTATGAATGTTATTGTTAATCAGTAGGGGCGTTCATCGGACGCCCGCTTTGATGAAATGATTTGTTTTACTAAAATGTTTTGATGTAATGAAAGTTGTGTATTATCCGTAGCGGTATTTATAAATATTCTTTACTTACGAACTCGGTTGTGTGGCGGTTTTATTGCACATTTTGCCGTCAACATCTGTGTAGTATTCGCCTTTGAGCAGAATTTGCGAAATCGGAACGATTTCGTAGCCCTCGGACTTGATTGCCTCGATTACCGTCGGCAATGCTTCGGGGGTATTTTTTGCACCGTTATGCATCAATATAATACTGCCGTTCTTGATTTTTTTCATAATATTCTGCTTTATCTGCTCGGGAGTAGGATCTTTCCAGTCGAGCGAATCGACATCCCATTGCACGCAGTACATATTACAGCCGTTGACCGACTTTACAACATCATTGTTGTAATCGCCGTAGGGGGCACGGAACAGGGTGGGAGTTTTGCCCGTAAGCTCCTTGATTTTTTCGTTGCAGGACTGAATCTGACCGACCATATCGGACGATGACATCTGCGTCATATGCGGATGGGTGTTGCTGTGATTGCCCACATCGTGACCGTGCTTTGCAATATCTTTTACGCTGTCGGGATAATTCTTAACCCAGTCGCCCACAAGGAAAAATGTTGATTTCACCTTGTATTTATCAAGAATTTCAAGCAGATGCTCGGTCTGTTCATTGCCCCATGCCGCATCAAACGACAGGGCAACCTGCTTTTTGTCCGTGTCAACATAGTAAATGGGAATTTCACGCTGAGCAGCCGCACTCTGAACGGCTCGAACGGTTGATGTGACTGCAATTGCTCCTGCAAGCACTCCGATTAAAAGACAGAATCCGATTGATATTAGATTTCGTTTTGTTATGATATACAAACGCATAAAATCCCCTCCATACCAAATTTATATGAAGGGGATTTTTATTTATTCATATTTTATTTTAATTAGGTGTGTTCATTGGGCGATATCAGTCAGGTTAACCCTCAACATGCCATTCAATGCCGTCTTTTGTGTCCTTGACAACAACTTTCATCTCTTTGAGTTTGTCACGGATAGCGTCGGCTGTTGCCCAATCCTTTTCGGCACGGGCTTTTGTACGCTGTGCAATAAGCTCCTCAACTTCCTTGGCAAAGTCATCGTCTGCGTCCGCTTTGTTGTTTTCGGAAACTTTTGTAAGGTCGAGTGAAAGCACCTTGTCAAATTCGCCGATTACATAAAGCTTTGTTGCATCGTCTGCGTCAGCCTTGAGAACATCATAAACGCAGGTGAGAGCAAGAGAAGTGTTGATGTCATTGTCAAGCGCCTCGCTAAATCCCTTTGTAAGCTCCTTAGCCTTTGCCATATCAGGCTCACCGTCCCTGGAAAGAGCGGAAATTCTCTTTACAAGCTTGTTGTAGGCTGTGGCTGTGTTGTCAAGGTTGTCATATGAGAATGTGAGCGGCTTGCGGTAGTGGCTCTGGAGGCAGAACATTCTGTAAACAAGCGGATTGTAGCCCTTTTCTTCAAGAAGTGAAACTGTAAGGAAACCGCCCTTTGACTTGCTCATCTTGCCTCTTGCATCGTTGAGGTGAAGTACATGGAACCAGTACGGACACCACTTGTGACCGAGAAAAGCCTCGCTCTGTGCAATTTCGTTTGTGTGATGGGGGAAAGCATTGTCAATGCCGCCGCAGTGAATGTCAAGATATTCACCGCAATGCTTATAGCTGATGCATGAACATTCGATGTGCCAGCCCGGATAACCTACGCCCCACGGACTGTCCCACTTGAGCTCCTGTGAATCAAACTTTGACTTTGTGAACCAGAGAACAAAGTCAGCCTTGTTACGCTTGTTTTCGTCCTCTTCAACGCTGTCACGAACGCCGACAGCAAGATCGTCCTCGTTCATATTGCCAAACACATAGTAGTTGTCGAGCTTTGAAGTGTCAAAGTAAACATTGCCGCCTGCAATGTAGGCATAGCCCTTTTCAAGCAGAACGGAAATCATATTAATAAAATCGTCAATGCAGTTTGTTGCAGGCTCTACAACATCGGGACGCTTGATGTTGAGCTTTTCGCAGTCGGCAAAAAATGCGTCTGTGTAGAACTTTGCAATCTCCATAACAGTTTTATGCTCACGCTTTGCGCCTGAAAGCATCTTATCCTCGCCTGTGTCGGCATCGCTTGAAAGATGACCTACATCTGTGATGTTCATTACACGGTTTACATCATAACCCGAAAAACGAAGATACTTTTCAAGAACATCTTCCATAATATAGGTGCGAAGATTGCCGATGTGGGCATAGTGATAAACAGTAGGACCGCAGGTGTACATATTAACCTTGCCGGGTGTGTGCGGTACAAATTCCTGCTTTGTCTGTCCGAGAGAATTATATAAAATCATTTGCTATTCCTCACTTTTTACATTTTCCTTTTTCAGCTCATCAAGCTGTTTTTGAAGTTCAAAAATTTTATGCTCAAGATTGCACAATGCAAGTGCAACCGGATCCGATACATGAATCTGGTCAAGGGTTTCACTGCGAACACCGTTGACTTTTACTACTCTTGCCGGAACGCCGACAGCCGTTGCATTCGGCGGAACTTCGCTTAAAACAACCGCACCTGCGGCAATTCTTGCGTTGTCACCAACCTTGAACGGACCGAGAACCTTTGCACCCGAGCCGACAAGCACATTGTTGCCGAGTGTGGGGTGTCTTTTTCCCGTTTCTTTGCCTGTTCCTCCGAGAGTAACATTCTGATAAATGGTGCAGTTGTCTCCTATTATTGTAGTTTCGCCTATGACAACGCCCATTCCGTGATCTATAAAAAGTCCCTTGCCGATGGTTGCACCCGGGTGAATCTCAATTCCCGTCTTGTGACGACTGCGTTGAGAAATCCACCTTGCAAGAAACTTTAGGTTGTGTCGCAAACACCAGTTGGCTTTTCGGTGAGAACGCACCGCCTTGAAACCAGAGTAGAGAAAAAACACCTCTGCTCTGCTCCTTGCGGCAGGATCACGCTCCATAACCGCATCAATATCCGCTTTCAGGGTTTTAAACACGCAATCACCCTCCTGTCAAGACCGTGAGAGTCTGTTCTCAGGTCTGAGAAATAAACTGTCTGTTTTGAATTATATATACAACGCCCGAAATGATTGTGAATACAACCGAAATCCAGATGAGAATTTCTCCAACCACAAAGAAAATCGGTTCAAATGTTGCCGTGTTTATAAAATTAAGTCCGACTTCGGGCAGTTCAAGCACGATTTGCATTGCAATTACTGCAATTATAGCAATCATCTGTGAAACCGTCTTTGCTTTGCCCCACATATTAGCGGCGACAACCTTGCCTTTTGAGGCGGCAATCAGCCGTATTGAGGTGACGGAAAATTCACGGAAAAGCACGATTATGACCGCAACGCAGTCACATATTCCAAGCTGTACAAAGCACAGAAATGTGGCAAGCACAAGAATTTTGTCTGCAAGCGGATCTGCAAATTTTCCGAAGTCTGTAACAAGACCGTTTTTTCTTGCAATTTTTCCGTCAAACATATCTGTGAGTGACGCCGCAATAAAAATAATCAGGGCAACGGCATTGTTGAGCGGAAAGTTTGCAAGCAATGCCGCCACAAAGAACGGAACAAGAATTATTCGTCCTACTGTCAGTTTATTTGGTAAGTTCATTTTATGTGCCTTTCAAAGTTAAATATTATGAAATTGCTGGGTCTTTTAGCCACTTAGGCGATTTTGCCGACAAATTCACCGACAGGATCACAGCCTGTGTAATCGGTTACACGCACCTTGACAAAATCTCCTGCCTTTGGCTTTTCACCGTCACAGGTGAAGAATACACAGCCGTCAACCTCGGGGGCGTCGGCATAGCTTCTGCCGAAGAAACATTCGGCAAGCTTGTCAAAGCCTTCAACAAGAACTTCAATCTCTTTGCCAACAAGGCTTTCACAGTATTCAGCCATAACCTGCTGTTGATGCTCCATAATAATATCGGCACGCTTCTGCTTGACTTCATCGTCAATCTGGTCGGGCATTTCAGCTGCCTTTGTATCCTCCTCGGGAGAGTAGGCAAAACAGCCGAGTCGCTGAAACTTCATATCGGCGGCAAACTCTGCAAGCTCATTGAACTGCTCCTCGGTTTCACCGGGGAAACCTGTAATAAAGGTTGAGCGGAAGATTACATTCGGAATTTTATCCTTAATCTTGTTCATGAGTGCAGTGAGGCTTTCTCTGTCGCCGTGACGGTTCATTCTGCGAAGAACATCCCCGTCACAATGCTGGAGCGGAATATCCATATATTTTACAATCTTATCTTCACTTGCAATTGTGTCAATAAGCTCGTCTGTAATTCTGTCGGGATAGCAGTAAAGAACCCTTATCCATTTAAAGCCGTCAATCCTACAAAGTCTTCTGAGAAGCTCTGCAAGCATCGGTTTGCCGTATTTATCCTCACCAAAACGGGTTGTGTCCTGAGCAATTACATTGAGTTCCTTGACTCCACGCTCTGCAAGACCTTCCGCTTCTTTTACAACATCTTCGATATCTCTGCTGCGGAATCTTCCTCGAATCATCGGGATTGCACAGTAGGAACAACGGTTGTCACAACCCTCGGCAATTTTGAGATAAGCGGTGTAGGGGGGAGTTGAAAGAATCCTTCCACCCTCAAGCGGCAGACAAACCTTGTCGGGAAAGCTTTCGCACTTCTGTCCGTCAAGTGTTTCCAAAACGATGTCTGCGATAGTTTCGTTAGCACCGATTCCGATAACCGAGTCAACCTCGTAAAGCTGTTCGGAAATTTCCGACTTATATCTTTGAGCAAGACAGCCTGTTACGATGATTGCCTTGATTTTGCCCTCGTCCTTGAGCTTGCCGAGTTCGATAATTTCGTTAATGCTTTCCTGCTTTGCACTTTCGATAAATCCGCAGGTGTTTACAATTACTGCGTCCGCATCTGCCGGATCGTTCACAATAATAAATCCTCTGTTCTTGAGTGTATACAAAAGCATCTCGGCGTCAACCTGGTTTTTTGCACAACCGAGTGATACAATGCCTACTTTATAATTCATAATCAGTCTTCCTCTGTGTATTCTCTGAGGACGGTCTTAATGTCATCCCATCCGTATCCGAGCCTTTGCAGAGCGGCAACGGCTCTTCGCCTTATTTTTTCATCATTTATGTTTTTATATTTTCTGTCGATAACCGCCCTTATTCCGTCACATGGATCAAAGTCGATTTCTTCGATAATCTCTTCTGCAAGTTCACGGTCAATTCCCTTTTGAACAAGCTGTCTTACCGCACCTCTCGGAGCATTATGTTTTGAAAACAAAAGCTGTTCGGCATATCGTCTTGCAAAGTTTTCATCATTTACAAGACCGAGTTCTTCCATTCGCTCAACAGCCTTTTCCGCCGATTCCTCGTCACAGGTGCGTTTGATTTTGTCGGTGAGTTCTTTTTTTGAGTGGTCACGATAGGAAATAAGCCACAAAGCCTTTTCCTTTGCACGGCGCTCATTGCTTAGCCTGATAATTTCGTGCAGCTCCTCGTCATCAATCTCTCTGCCGACATCAAATCGGTTTTCAATAACTGTGCGTGCGTCAAGATTCATAACATATTCGCCGTCAATGTAGAGCGCACACATCGCCTTTCTTCGTGGTTCAACTGCGGTTATAAGCATCAGTCGTCAACCAGAACATCAATTTTTGCACCGCTCTTTTTCTCTGTCTTATCCGCAGAATCAGGCTTGATTTCTTGGTTTGCAGACGGAACTTCGGTAATTTTTACCTTTGGAGCAGGCTTTTTGCGTTCATAAAGCTTGTCAATATTTTCCCAGAGTTTCTTCTCAATTTCAGCAGCAAGCTCCTTGTCGGTTTTGAGAAGTTCCTTGACCTTGTCACGCCCCTGTCCGAGTCGTCTGCCGTCATAGCTGAACCATGCTCCTGCTTTTTGAACAACCTCAGCCTTTACGGCAAGGTCAAGAAGTTCGCCCTCACGGGAAATGCCTTCACCGTACATAATATCAAATTCAGCTTCACGGAACGGAGGAGCAATCTTGTTTTTTACAACCTTTGCTCTTGTATGTGAACCGACCATTTCACCGCCTGATTTAAGTGTTTCAACTCTTCTTATATCAATACGAACGGAGCTGTAGAACTTGAGCGCACGACCACCTGTTGTTACTTCGGGGTTGCCGTAAACAACACCGACTTTTTCACGCAACTGGTTGATGAAGATTGCAACGCAGTTTGACTTTGAAATTGCACCTGCGAGTTTACGCAGTGCCTGTGACATAAGTCTTGCGTGCAGACCTACATGGCTGTCACCCATTTCGCCCTCAATTTCAGCCTTTGGAACAAGAGCGGCAACGGAGTCGATTACGATAACATCAATCGCACCGCTTCGGATGAGCGCCTCTGCAATTTCAAGAGCGTCTTCACCCGTGTCGGGCTGTGAAACGAGGAGTGAATCAACATCAACACCGAGAGCCGCCGCATATGTCGGATCAAGTGCATGCTCAACATCAATAAATGCAACATTGCCGCCGTTTTTCTGTCCCTCTGCAATGCAGTGGAGAGAAAGTGTTGTTTTACCCGAAGATTCAGGTCCGTAAATTTCAACAATTCTTCCACGGGGAAGTCCGCCGATTCCGAGTGCAATATCAAGCGAAAGCGAACCTGTTGAGATGTGTTCAATGTTCATATGTTTATTTTCGCCAAGACGCATTACAGCACCCTTGCCGAACTGTTTTTCGATTTGTGTGAGCGCAGTTTCAAGCGCTTTGTTTTTATCTACTGCCATTTTATATACCTCCGTACTCCGCAAAGGGAGCTGATGTTTTTCGGTCTGTAACATAACCGTCACTTCAACGGCGGTTATGTTCACACTAAGATTATAAAATATGTGAGGGGAAAATGCAATAATTTGGCGGTAATTTTATCGAACAAAATTTCTAAAATCAGAGCAAAGTCCCAATAATCGCCCTCTGCACACCGCCAAAGTCAAGTGAAATTTTAAAATCCGAAAAGCCTTTGTCAGTCATAAGTGCCTTTACTGCGTCAGCCTGATTTTCTCCGAGTTCAAATGCAAGCGCACCGCCTTTTTTGAGTTTTCTGCTCCAACGGCTCACTATTTCACGGTAAAAATTGTAACCGTCCTCGCCGCCGTCAAGTGCAAGTCTTGGTTCAAGCCGAACTTCTTTTTGAAGTGTTTCGATGTCGGCTGATTTTATATAAGGCGGATTTGAAACAATGAGGTCAAGCTCACCGTCTGCGAATGTATCGCAGATTTTGAGAGCGTCAGCCATAACAGGCCTTACTGACGAATTGTTTTCCTTTACATTTGTTTCAAGATATGAAAAAGCGGTTTCGTCAATTTCAACTGCCGTAACTTTTGCACCCGAAATTTTATCAAGTGCAACGGCAATTGCACCGCTACCCGAACAGAGGTCAACCGTCTTTTTGTCGGTTCTGTTTTTGAGAAAATCAATGCAGAGATTGACAACCACTTCCGTGTCATCACGGGGAATGAGCACACCTCTGCCCACCTTAAAATCGAATCCCATAAAGCTCCATTCACCGAGAATATACTGCAACGGCTCGCCTGAAATTCGTTTTTCTATAAATTTTAAAAAGTTATGCGAACAGTTTTCATCGGCTTTATCAGTTTTGTGTATGATAAAGCCGATTCTGTCGAGCGAAAAAGCCTTTTGTAAAAGACTTTGCGCCTCAAATTTTGAATTTTCAATATTATTATTTTCAAGCAGTTTAAGTCCGCTTTGATAAATTTCGTTTACAGTCATTACTTGCTTACAATGTCCGAGCCGTCCTCGGGGATAACAGCCTTGATAGCCTCAATTGCAACTTCAATCATAGTGTCGTCAGGCTCTTTTGTTGTGATTCTCTGCGCCCAAAGTCCGGGAGCGGCAATGATTCTTGTTACGGCATTGTCGTGCTTACCGCAGATTTTGATAAGCTCATAGCCGACTCCGCATGAAACGGGGAGAAGAAGAATCTTGAATACAGGTCTTAAAAATCCGATGCCGAAAGGTGCAACAGGAACGAAAAGACCGACAAGAATGCCGACAATCAGCATAAGAACCATAAAGCTTGTTCCGCATCTCGGGTGAAAACGGCTCTGCTTTTTAACATTTTCAACTGTGAGTTCTTCTTCGTTTTCGTAACAGAAAATTGTCTTGTGCTCGGCACCGTGGTACATAAACACCCTTTTCATTTCTGTCATTTGTGAACATACTATAATATAAAGTAAGAAAAGAACAATCTTGAGAACACCCTCAAAAACAGACTTCCAGAAAACAGCGTTTCCGCCGTCACCCTTGAAAGCCGGCACAACATTTGCACTGAGGTCAAACAGGAAAGAGGGGACAAAGAAGAAAAGTCCTACGGCAAGCGCAACACCGAGGATTGACGCAATTACCATCATAACCTTAACAAGCTTGTCACCGAATTTATCGTCAAGCCATTTTTCAAACTTTGACGGTTCTTCTTCGATTTCGGTTGATTCAATTGCCTTATCGGCAGAGAGCATAAGCGCTTTGTAGGAAAGTCGCATTGAGTCAATAAGACCTGCGATTCCTCTTAAAAACGGAAGCTTGAAAAGCTTACATTTTGAGGGAATTGTGTTTATGCTTATATCCTCGCTGTAAATCTTGTCGGGTGCGGTACGAACACACACGGTTGTGCGTTTCGGACCTCTCATCATAATGCCTTCAATCAGGGCGCTGCCGCCGATTGAGGTGATTTTTTTAGTAGTATTTTTAGCCATTAGCTGTTCCTTTCTGTATTAGGCTGCACAGAGAAATAAGATTAAAGCTTAATGTTTTCGGGAAGTGAGTTTTCACTGCCCTCTTTATACACAGGGAAGGTGAGCGTTACGGTTGTGCCGACACCCTCTCCGCTTTCGATATCAAGTGAACCGTTGTGGAGGTTCATAATCTCATCGGCAACCGCAAGTCCGATTCCCGAACCGCCGACAGTCTGGTTTGCTTTGTAGAATTTTTCCTTAACCTTTGGAAGATCCTCGGCAGAAATTCCGCAACCTGTGTCGGTTATTACAATCTTTATAATATCGGGTTCATCTTTGTTGTAGATTACCTGAGCGGCAACAACACCGCCCTTTGGTGTGTATTTCAACGCATTGTCAAGCACATTGAGGAAAACCTGCTTGAGCCTGTTCTTATCACCGTAAACGGCAGGATAAACAACCTCGGGCTCATCATAAAGAAGATGCTTGCCCTCTGTAACGGCTCTTTCCTTTAAGAAGTAAACCGCATCGTCAAATTCGGCAAGAATGTCAAGCTTTTCCTTGATGAGCTTCATTCTTCCGCTCTGAATACGGCTGAAGTCAAGAAGCTCTTCTACAATGCTTGTAAGGCGTGAGCTTTCGCTGATAATAACTCCCATACCACGGTCAAAGGTTTTGCGGTCAAGCTTTCCTCTTTCGGAAAGCTGCATTGTTTCAGCCCAGCCCTTAATCGCCGTAAGCGGAGTACGCAACTCGTGTGATACTCGTGAAATAAAATCGTTTTTCATCTGATCGGCTGTCTGCAAATCAAGAGCCATATCGCTTATTGCATCGCAGAGGTCGCCGATTTCATCATCGTATTTGTACTCAATCTTCTTTACCTGTGAAAAATCGCCGTGGGCAATCTTGCTTGAAATCTCCGAAAGTTTTCTTATCGGGGCAACGATTGAACGGATAAACATAAGTCCCGACAATATTACAAGGGCGATGATAACAAGACCGCACGCAATAACTGCCGCAGAAACAAGCACAATTGCCGTGTTGACCTGCTCCATGGAAACAATGTATCTTACCGCACCGACGCAGGTTCCGTTTTCGTTGGTGATAATTCTTGTCAGGCTCATTGCACTTTCGTCCGATGAAAGCTTGCCGTTCCAATATGCACAGCCGTTTTCGTTTGAGAGTGCGTCGTTAAAATCTGGAATCTGCTCGTTGTCATCGGGGGTGAATCCTGTTGAAGTCATGACAACTCTTCCGGAGGAATTGATTACAAGAACTTCCATTTCTTCCTTTTTGTCAAAGTTTTCAACATAATCACGGGCAGATGCCGTAAATGAGGTTGAACTGTCGCTGTGAAATCCCGAAAAAACAAGTGAAAGCTCGTTGCTTGTTGTGTTCAGGTTCTGTTCAACGCTGTTTTGAAAAATATATGTAACAATGAAAATAAGGCTGACAACAATAAGGATTATGATTGTCAGTATAACGCTCAATGTGTTGAGCATCCATCTTTTTGAAATACCCTTAAAAATTGTTGCCGCCCTCCTCTTTAGATTGTATGAATTTTATGCAGGCTGTTCTGCAAAGTTATTCGCCTGAATCCCACTTGTAGCCGAGTCCCCAAACCGTGATGATATGTTTAGGATTTGAAGGTTCGTCCTCAACCTTCATTCTGAGTCTGCGGATATTAACATCGACAATTTTATCCTCGCCGACATAAGCGTCTCCCCATACATGGTTGAGAATGTCGATTCTGTCAAGAGCAACACCCGGATTCGAGAAGAAGTACTCCATAATCTGGAATTCAACCTGTGTGAGTTCAATCATCTTTCCGCTCTTCATAAGCGCACGGTTGCGAAGATTGAGTGTGAACTCGCCCGATTTAAGCTCTTCTTTAAAGTTGTTTTCGGAATGTGACTGTGCAAGCGCAACTCTTCTGTAGAGTGAATCAACTCTTGCAAGAAGCTCACTCGGTGAGAAAGGCTTTGTAACATAGTCGTCTGCACCGAGCATAAGTCCTGTTACCTTGTCCATTTCCTGAGTTTTTGCCGAAAGCATAATAATTCCGATTCCGCCGTTGCGGTTTCTCAGCTCCTTACAAACCTGAAAACCGTCAATACCCGGCATCATAACATCAAGAATCGCAACATCAAAATCGCCGTTGTTTTCTTCATACTTCTGCAAAGCCGCCTCGCCGCAGTCTGCCTCAACTACATCGTAGCCTGCCCTTGTAAGATTGATAACGACAAAGTCACGAATTGCCGCTTCATCCTCACAAACAAGAATTTTTTTCATATCAAAACCTCCGTTGCTATGATCAGATTCCCGACTGATCAAGTGTGGAAAAACCTGTCTTGATTTCGTCATCACTTAGCGAAATCTGTGTGTCGGGATTTATATTATTAAATGTGTATGCATATTTATCGTCTTTTGTAATCAGCGTAAAATCATCAGATTTGCCCGATTCCCATTCGCTGACGGGGAACACCTTTATTTCAAAAAGCTCAGTGTCAAGCTTAGTGCCGTTCCATGCATAGAATGAGGTGGTTTCGCTTTCAAGGTCGGTAATTGCCGTAACCTTGTTTTCGCTCCACTTATCGGCATAGTTCATCATAAACATATAATCGTAATTTATGATTACCGCCTGTTTTGCAACAAGCGCCTCCTTGGGTGTGTCAAAGCTGTTCCAAATGATTTTGTCGGCATAAATATTTTTGCTGTCACCGCTCTGTTTCGGCAGATCAAGCGTAACGGGAATTTCAAGTTTTCCGTCCTTGTCAATGTCCGAACAGATGACCTGCGATGAACGCCGGGTTATATTTTTTGCTTTTTCTTTAAAAAGAGGATTACGCAGAATTGCAAGGTCACGGCTGTAAAAAATAACCTGTGTGTTCGTAACCTCATTTGCGGAAGTTCCGTCAACGACAATTCCCGTAATATCGTTATCAAGCTTTGTAACGGCAATGTTCTTGTACTTTACAACATTCGGATCCATGTTTGCCATCGCTTTGGCATACAGGCTTTTGCTGTCCTCATTGTAATCAAGCATTGACGCAAGAGCCTCGTTTTCGGTTGTGTAGAGAACAAGCGACATAATCTCGCTTGTTCCGTCATTGTCAAAATCCCCCGTAACAAAGCTTGAACAGCTTTGTCCCGAACCCACTTCGTTTGTCTTGCCTTCCGAGTAGGAGTAGCAGGAAAGCTTGCCGACATTCGGAGTGTAGGTTGTTGAATTAACGATGATTTCAGCCTTTCCGTTGCCGGTTAAATCCGCAAAGTCAACGCTGTCGATATCGGTGGTTTCAAAGATATTGTCGGACGCAATTTTCCACGAATTGTCTTTTGAGTACATGACAAGCATATGAACCGAAGAAGTTTCGGCGCTGTTGCGAAAAAATGCAACAGCCTCGTTGCTGTCGTTTCCGTCAAGGTCGGTCATGATGATTGCACTGCGGAATTTTCCGTTTTTAGGATATTTCAGCGTATAACCGCTGTCAGCCGTTTTGGCAATAAGCTGTTCAATTTCAGCCTCATCTCCGACTGCCTTAGGAGGACGAAGAAGATTTTCTGCGCTGAAATCCGTGATGTTGCAACCGCTCAAACCGACAAGCATTGAACCGAGAACCAAAGCCGAAATCAGCTTTTTAATCTTCACAAAAATCCCTCCCGTCTTTATTTATGGGGCTGTCAAGGCTTTTGCCTTGCAATAAGATACTTGATTTTTATGCCCTCTTCGGAGAACATTTTTTCATGCTCTGTTTCAATATTATCGGTAACATCGCTTGCGTGCAAATCACGGGTGAGATACAAAATCTCATATCCGCTCTGCTCAAAGTATTCAAGACTTTCGTCAAACAGCTCGTCATCATCGGTTTTGAAACGGATTTCGCTGTCAGGCTTCAAGAATGTTTTGTACATTTCAAGCTTTTTGTAGTATGTAAGTCTGCGCTTTTTGTGCTTTGCTCTCGGCCACGGATTGCAGAAGTTGATGAAAAGTCTGTCAATCTTATCGTCAGCCGTAATAATTTTGTCAAGCATTTCAACGTTGTACTTTACAAGTAAAAGGTTTGTAATATCATCCTGCGTTTTGCCTGCGTCCTCAAAAAGCTTTACAATTGTTCTTCTGCCGACGCCGAGCATATCAACCTTGATGTCAAGTGCGATAATGTTTTTGTCGGGATTTTTAAGCGCAAGCTGTCCCGCAAAACCGCCCTTGCCGCAGCCGATTTCAAGATACAACGGCTGTTCCTTTTTGAAAGCCTGCATCCATTTTCCGGCGTTTTCTTCTGGATTCTTTACATAAAAATTGCAAACGAAAAGCTCCGGTTCTGCCCATTTCTTTTTTCTGATTCTCATAATACCTCATTTTGCGGTGCGTACAGACGGCGCACTACCACATATAGTAATTTACCGTATCATTATATCAAATTGTAACAAATTATGCAACAAATATTTTGATAATGATGCTTACAGGTTAAATAAATTTAATCATATCGTCACAGGATTGCGATTTTGTAAAAATAATCTCGGAAAATTCTTTTGAAAGCTTGTTTACAAGCGGTAAAATTACAATATCTTCACTTTTGAAGTGACCTGCGTCAATAATGTCAATTCCGAGTGAATTTGCGGCGATAATCTCATGGTGCTTGATTTCTCCCGTGACAAGCACATCAACACCCGCCAAAGCCGCATCAAACACATTTGAACCGCCTGCACCCGACGATACGGCAACCTTTTTAACCCTGTCTTTAATGTCGGTGTAGCGAAGTCCCTTGCAGTCAAGATTTTTCTTTGCAAGCTTTGCAAAATCGTGAATATCGGTTTCGCTTTCAAGCTCGCCCGTGAACATACACTCGCCAAGTTCCGACAGCACGGGGTTTTTGACTCCGAGTGCGTCTGCAAGACAGATGTTTACTCCGAACTTTTCCCCGAGATCAAGGTTGGTGTGCATACAAACGGCGGAAATGCCCTTTTGTGCAAGCAGATAGGGAACGGAAGAAGGCGAAAGCCTTTTTATAGGGGCAAAAATTACGGGATGATGACTGATAATCAGCTCACATCCCAGACTTTCCGCCTCATTCACAACATCTTCCGTAATGTCAAGAGCGACAAGCACACGGCTTACGGCTGTGTATTTGTCGCCCACAATAAGCCCCGCGTTGTCAAAACTCATCTGAGTTGCACAGGGCGCAAATTCTTCAAAAAAATTAAGTATATCGTTTATGGTTTTCACTTAAAGCTCTCCTCAAGAATGCGTGCGGTTTCGGCACAGACAGGGTTGCCCTTAGCCTGTTTTAAAAGTCTGCGCACACAGCCTTCAATAAATCTGCGGTGCATGGAGTTGTTCTTCGGATCAAGCCCGTAAAGAAAAAGGTCGCTTTCGGATACCGTGCGAACCTCACCGCTGTATTCGGCAAGAATTACAGTGTAGCACTTGTTTGCGGCAGTACAGCAGTCACGCTTGATAACGCTGAAACCGTTTGCAAACAGCCAACGCATAAGCTCTTCACTTTTGGTCATAGGCTGAAGAATAAAGTGCTTTGACCTGTCCTTTGAAAACTCCCAGTTTTCGATAATCTGCGAAATGAGTTCTCCGCCCATTCCTGCAATTACTATGTCGTCAGCCTCATCGCCCGAAATTTTTTCAAGACCGTTTGAAAGCCTTGCTTCAATTCGATTGTTAAGACCGCTGTTGTTAATTGTTTCAATTCCCCGTTCAAGGGGCAGGGGGTTGATGTCTGCGGCAATCGCTGTGTCGCATCTGCCAATACGGCACAGCCACACCGGAAGATAGGCATGGTCTGTGCCGATATCGGCAACCTTTGCTCCGTCACGCACAAAGTCTGCACAAAGTGCAAGACGGTTATCAAGCGAAAAATCAGATGCGCCGTTCATTATGCAATTGCTTTGTTAAGGTCTGCAACGAGTGCGTCTGCATCTGCACCGTGTACCATACAAGCCTCTTCAATTGTTTCGCCTCGTGATGCAGGACAGCCGAGGCAGTGCATACCGATGCTGAAGAAAAGCTCTGCTGTGTCGGGGTACTGATCAAGAACATCACCGATGATTGAATTCTTTGTAATTTCCATTATAAAAAACCTCCTGTGTCATGAAACTGCAACACCGCTATGATGTCGCACTATAGTAGTATAGCATAAAGCCGTACTTTTTAAAAGTGATATTTTTAATTTTTGTGTAAGGTATAAGTCTTATTTTGCCCAATATTTGCGGTCAAGACTGCGGTACTGAACCGCCTCAAGAACATGCTCGGAGCGGATTATTTCCGACTCGTCCAAATCGGCAATCGTTCTTGCAACTTTCAAAACCCTGTCATACGCTCTTGCGGTAAGTCCAAGACTTTCAAAAGCGTCTTTGAGTGTCTTTTCAGCCTCTTTATCAATTATGCAGACCTTTTCAAACTGCTCTGCGTTAATTTTTGCGTTGCAGGTTGTTTTACTGCCCTTAAATCTTTCACGCTGAATTTCTCTTGCTCTGTCGGCTCTCTTTTTGATGTCGGCGGAACATTCGGCAGATGAAGTGTCACGCAGTTCTTCAAATTTCACGGCAGGCACCTCTACATGGATATCAAAACGATCCAAAAGCGGTCCCGAAATACGGTTGAGGTAGCGTTTTATCTTCTGTTCCGAACAGGTGCATTTTCTTGTCGGATCACCGTAATATCCGCACGGACATGGGTTCATTGCGGCAACCACCATAATCGAACACGGATAGGTGCATTTCTGACCTGCTCTTGAAATTGTGATAGAGCCGTCCTCAATCGGCTGACGGAGTACTTCAAGCGCCGTCCTTGAAAATTCGGGCAGCTCGTCAAGGAACAGCACACCGTTGTTTGCAAGCGAAACCTCACCCGGTCTGATAGTTCCCGTACCTCCTCCGCCGAGTCCTACGGGCGTTACCGTGTGGTGAGGCGAACGGAACGGCCGTGTTGTGATAAGTCCGTCATGCTTTAGCGTTCCTGCAATTGAGTGGATTTTTGTCGTTTCAATCATTTCGTCAAAGCTCATATCGGGCAGAATTGACGGAACTCGTTTTGCAAGCATACTTTTGCCCGAACCCGGAGGGCCTATGAGCAGAATATTGTGACCGCCGGCAGCGGCAATTTCAAGCGCACGCTTCACCTCAAGCTGACCCTTTACCTGGGAGAAATCCGGAATGTAGTCCCGTTCTTCCGTGGGAGAATGTGTATTCGGCTTTGCGGGTGTAGGTTCGAGAATGTGATTGAGATAATCTTTCAGTTGAAGAATGTTGTCAATACCATACACTTCAATTCCGTCAACAACAGCGCCCTCGCTTGCGTTGGCTTTCGGAACATAAATTTTCTTTATACCGCATTCCTTCGCTTTGATTACCATGGGCAGAACTCCGTTGATTCCTCTGACTTCTCCCGAAAGCGAAAGCTCGCCGATGAATGCGCAGTCGGAGATGTTGCTCTTAATCTGATTGAGCAGTATAAGAATTGCAACCGCAATCGGCAAATCGTAAATAGGTCCTTCTTTTTTGATATCGGCAGGGGCAAGGTTCACGGTCATATGTGCGGCAGGATATCTGAATCCGCAGTTCTTTAATGCACTGAGAACCCTGTCCTTGCTCTCACGCACGGCGGCGTCGGGCAGACCGACCATATCAAATTCCCGTGTGCCGTTGTACATTGACGCCTCAAGCTCAACCTTGTAGCCGTCCATACCGCTCACGCCAAAACTGTTGCAGGTAACAACCATAAAAATTCCCCCCGAACCGATAAATAAAAATCGTAATAAATTAATAATATAAAGTATAACATTTTCTGCTTCTCTTAACAAGTTTCATAATGTATGTAATTCCGACTTTATTTCAGCTATTTTGCACAAATAATTTCCATATCATAATGCAATATTACAGAAATTGCTTTCGGGTTGTTGACATTTGTGCGTTTTTGTTATACTATTAAGCGTATAAGAATAAGTATTAGGGGCAGGTTATGACCGAATTGCAAAAATCCTACGGTACTTTATCCGACGCACAGCTTGCAAATTTTGTGAGTCTTGGTGATGACCGTGCTTTTGATGAGCTTGTCGTAAGATATCTTGACACAATCAGTATAATTGCACGAAAGTTTTCGGCAGAGGGTTATGAACACAATGACTTTGTTCAGGAAGGACTTGTGGGACTGCTTTGTTCCTGCAAAGCCTTTGACCAAAACGGCGGTGCAAGCTTTAAAAGCTATATGTCGGTTGTTGTTGAAAGAAGATTTATTTCTATAATCAGACGGGGAGAACAGAAAAAAGCCATTCCCTCATCAAGCATTGTTCCGATGGACGATGTGGGCGAGTCAATTGAAGATTCCGCCAAAACTCCCGAAGAACTTTTGATGTGCAGAGAACAGCTTGACCAGTTGCTGTTGCGACTTCAAAGTGTGCTGTCAAAGTCCGAATACGATGTTCTTATGCTCTACGGCAACGGCTTGAGCTATAAGGAAATTGCAGAAAAGCTTTCCGTAACCGAAAAGGCGGTTGACAATGCCTTGCAAAGAGCAAGGAAAAAGGTTCACGGCGGTCTGAATGTCGGCTGAGCGGTGAACCGAAAGTTAATATTTGTCCTTAACAGTATTGCGGTGCAACTCCGCACGGGGCAACAAACTAACCTCCGAGAGGTAGAAAAAGAGAGGTAAATACCAATGTACGAAGATAAGACACTTGTCTGCAAAGAATGCGGAAACGAATTTGTTTTTACTGCAGGAGAGCAGGAATTTTACGCTGAAAAGGGTTTCACAAACGAACCGCAGCGTTGCAAGGCTTGCAGACAGGCTCGTAAAAATGCTGCCAAGACAGAGAGAGAGTTCTTTGAAACCGTTTGCGCTGAATGCGGCGGAACTGCAAAGATTCCTTTCAAGCCTGTTGAAGGCAAAAGCTACTATTGCAGCGAATGTTTTGCAAAAAGAAAAGCAGCTGAATAATTAATTGAATTTTTATTGTTTTAGTTTAATTTCTCGTAACTGAGGTTAAATATTTTAATTTTAAAAGCTTGATTATCTTCAGACTAATTTCAAATAAAAAAAGCTAAACACAAAAACGGTGGGCATATGCTCACCGTTTTTTATATTTTTAAGATAGTATTGCAATTTATGCAATTATTTGATATTATTATCAAATGAGAATAAATGTATGAACCATGAGTAGTTAAAGTACATATATTTTATGGAGGCTAAGATGATTAAACAATTTTTAAAACATAAGTGCAATTCAAAAATAAAGCTTTTTATTGCTGTTATTTGTATGTTTGCTCTTGTGATGTCCGTGTCGGGTTGCGGCAACGGCAATTCTGGGAGTGAAAATACAAATGCAACGCAAAGAACCGTTGCAACCTATAAGGTCAACAGGGGTGAATTTGACTGGAGTGGCAATGAGTACACATCTCTTTTGCCAAATCAGAAAGAGTGGAATGTCAGCCAATATCTGATTGATGACAGTCGAAAATGCTGTTCGGTGATTATTGATAATTCTGATTTAGAAAGCACAAAACAGTATGTTAAATCGTTGGAGAAAACAGGTGTTTCTACCGTAAAATCTCAAGTTACTGACGATAAGAAAAAACCAATTTTTAACTATCTTGGAGAATCAGAAAGTTACGATATATCAATTTCATATACCGGCGGCATTACAACCATATCAATTACCAAAACTAAATAATTCAAAATAATTTAAAAAACGGTGGGCATATGCTCACCGTTTTTTTGCGTTTGGATATTTTGATTGTTTAATTTTTGCTTTCGGGTGTGTTGCATAATTGTAAAGTGCGAGGACGATTAGGATGATGATGTAAAATGTGAAGTATTGCAAAGTGTTAAATAAAATATTCAGAACATCGGGAACATCGAATATATTATTAATTCCAAATGTAAAGTCGCTAATATTCCTCAAGTTCAAAAATATTGAACCCACAATACTTGAAATGCACATCATAACAGAACACAGCATGAAATTAATTTTGTTCAGAAGTATGCAGTTGAGTGTCATAATTCCAAGTCCGGCAAAATAAACGGCAGGAATCAAACATCCTGCAGAGTCGGTCAAGTAACAAAGCCCCCAACAAATATTCAGCAAAAAAAGCACTATCGTAATTATAATTTGTGTTGATTTTTGAAGTTGAAAGTCATTGTGAGTTGCCTTGAATTTTACTATGGTTGAAATTAATGTCATAAACAGCAAAATGGCTATTTGACTGCTTAAGAACATTAAAGTAATCAAATCAAAGCTTATTGTCACACCCGCAATTGAAGTTGCAATTGCAGACACAATTGCTGGCATAAAGCAGATTGCGTTTTGTTTAGGACTTTTGAGCATTGCACAATTTAAACCGCATACAACAATTGTCAGCAGTATAAACGGAATAAGTAAAGTCCAAGAAAATATATAAGCACAAGCCGACAGAATAGCAACAATAAAATTTGCCGTAAACAAAATGAAAAAAATTGTATTGCCATTTTTCATAATATCACCTGTAACTTGTAATGCAGTAAATGAATAAGCCTATTATCATAAGAATAGGAATGCCGACACTGTACGGGAAAAAGAATGCAAAAACCACACCAAAAAGGATACTGTAGAATGGTGTTGAAATGAGCGAAAAAACAATTGATTTGCCGACTTTTGTACCCGTATCGTATTCAAACTTTTTAAACATTGTAAAATAAGCAATAACAGCTTGAATCAAAAATATAAAAACAATACTTCCTATGCTGAATGAAAGATAGCAAGTTAAGTCAGGAAACGGAAGATTAAAAAGCAGTATTGCTGTCATATGCAAAACAAAAAATATCGGGTAAATTATTATGTGATTCTTTTTGCCGATGTTTACTTTGTTTTTGTAACCCGCACTTCTTTCCGTATGGCAAAATGCTGTTGTAACAGAAAGTATGGCAAGAAGTACCGATAAAATAATTATGGTTGTTAAGATTTCGGGATTTGAGTTTTCATTCATAATATCACTTCGTTAAAATCAGCAGGGGTAGAGAGCTACTGCGACCACATACATAATTATCGGTAAGTTGGCGGCAATAATATAGTATGGAGTACATATTGCTGCAAAAATTGCAGCCTGTTTGGCTCTTTCTTTTTTTGAACAGGAAATTTTCTTGAATACTATTGCTTTGACAACAAGAAATTCAATTATGCCTGCCACCAATATTAAAGATAAATAAGAAAATTTTGGGATTGAGATGTGGTAGTAATCAGTCGAGTCTGCAACATATGCAACAGCTATTGCGGTGAATGACGCAATAAAGTTTATAATTGTAAAAATAACAGCTATTATTCCGTAACATTTGTTGTTTATAAGTTTTTTATCTGCTTCATTAGCTTTTTTCTTGGCAAAATGTGTAGCAATGCAGATTGTGATACAAGTAAAAAATAAAGCCGCAAGAATGTTTACTAAAATAGCGGTAAGAGTTGCCGAGTTAAGCATAAATCATCTCTCCTTAAACACAAAATCAAAATATAATACTGTCAATAATTATATCTACAATCATTCCGTAGGGAATCAAAAATTCATAAGGTGCATTTGCAAGTGCGGTGAAAAGTGAGAGTTTTATTCTTTTATTTTTAGAAACTTCAAAATCTTTGTAAACGAATTTGTAATTGATAAGAAACAGCATTGGAATGCTTAGAATAACTAAAATAAAGAAAGGTATAACAAGTTCACTACACATACCGTACTCATCGCCGATTGTATCATATTTGGGACCAAAAAGAGCCATTGCAAATCCAGGAAAAAATGCTGATAGCAATTGTCCTAAATTCAAAAATCTATATATACTGCAAACAATTACTCCTAAAATAAACAGAACAATTGCTGATAACAAAATATAGTTTGTTCCCAGAGTATATAACACAACCTTTTTGAAATTGTAATCACCTTCATAAGGCTTTTTAGAAAGGTATTTTGAAATACCGAAATTTACTGCTAAAGCTTTTCCTATGCTTACTGCAATGGCACAAATGCCGAATATAAGATATAAGAATCCCATAACCAAGCCTCCTTAACATTAAATTATATTTTTGAAAATCATCGTTCCAAACTGACCGTAGGGTATTAACAATTCATACGGTGCGTTTGCAAGTGCGGTAAGAAATGAGAGTTTCATTTTCTTATTTTTAGGAACTTCAAAATCTTTGTAAACGAACTTGTAATTGATAAGAAACAGCGTTGGAATGCTTAGAATAACTAAAATAAAGAAAGGTATAACATACGCACCGTACTCATTACCGATTGTATTGTACCATGGACCTAAAAGAGATATTACAAGTGCAATAAAAAATCCTAAAATCAATTCTACTAAATTTTCTACTATATTTAAGTAACTCGATGCACTGCAAACCATCACACCTATAACAAACAAAACAACTACTGTCAACAAAATAAAGTTCGTTTCCAAAGTATGTAACGCAACTTTTTTGAATTCAAAATCACCCTTATATGGCTTTTTTGAGAGATATTTTGAAATACCATAGTTTATAGCAAAGGTTTTAAAAATACCTCCGCTGAGAATTACAACAGCAAGCAACATATATAAGATAAATTTCAACATAAAATCACGCTCCTTTTTAAGCAATTGAACTAATTCATTAGTACAATTATATAATACAATATCTCTGTACAATTGTCAATCGGAAAACACAAAATTTTTGTTTAATTTCAAATGCTTTTATTACAAAAATTGTATTGAAGCGCCCGAATAACATACTTATTGTCAAATTTGCTTATATAATGTATAATGATAAAAGTAACGATACCGAGAAGGTGATTGCCGTGACGATTGAAAAAATTAAGAGAATTTATGCATCTACCGCAATTTACAAGTTTTCGCAGGGACTAAAGAACGCTGAAACCGATGACTTTGATTCAGCGTTTGACAATGTGCTTGATTTTTTTGGAAACAAAATCGAGGAAGACGCTCTTAAAATTGAATGTTCGGGCGATGAGGTTAATATGATGTTCCTTGATTTTGTAAGAATGTTATCGTCAACCCGTCACCTTGCAATGTGTGTGTTTGTAAACGGCAATGCCAATGTTGATACAGTCAAAAGACTTGAACGCTTTTCGGGTTGGTCGGAGTGCTTTAAGGTTGTTCGTGATATGAATAAACATGATGACAAAATCTGCATCTACATAGGTTTTATAAATTGGTTTGACGGTGAAATTTACGATGTTGATTACACGGTTAATGTGATTATGTAAGGTCAAATTGCTTGAAAAGTCAGACTTTATCGGATAAAAATTTAAAGTCAGAAAAAGTCAAAAATATTTTAAAATATTAGGAAACGAGAGCATAAGCGAGAATTCGTGAGAATTTCAAAGCTTATGCTTTAATTTTTGACTTTAATTGACTTTGACTTTCTCTGACCTTAATATTATAATGTAGTCAAACAAATGAAAAGAGGCGACCAAAATGAGAATGAGCGATTTGGTGGCACAGTACATTATAGAGATGCTTGACCGTGAAAACGGCAGCGCGGAGATTCAGCGAAACGAACTCGCCGGCAACCTCGGTTGTGTACCGAGCCAAATCAATTATGTTATAACCTCCCGATTCACTCCCGAAAAAGGCTACATTGTAGAGAGCCGTAGGGGCGGCGGCGGATTTATCCGAATAAGCCGTGTGAAGATGGATAGAGGTACGGCGCTTATGCATATAATAAATTCGATTGGAACAACACTTGACAAGGCAAGTGCAGAGGCAATGCTCAAAAATATGTTGCAAAGAGATATGATTGAGCTTACATCGGCAAGGCTGATAGCCTCGGCGTTGTCCGACAGAACGCTTACAAATGTTGAACAGAGTAAACGAGATGCCGTGCGAGCGGACTTGTTCAAGAATATGTTGCTTACATTAAGTTGATTTTGAACGGAGGCAGTTATTATGAAATGTCAAAAATGCGGTGCTAACAATGCAAATACTCATGTAAAGACCGTTATCAACGGTGAAATTAAGGAATATGATTTGTGCAGTGAATGTGCAAAGAAAATGGGATACACAAACATCTTCGGTAACTTTGAGGACGAATTTTCGGGACTTCTCGGAAGTTTCTTCGGCAACAGCCTTCCCGCAAGAACTCAGGCAACACGCTGTGACTTCTGCGGAAGCTCATATTCCGATATTGCAAAGTCGGGTCATGTAGGCTGTGCAAAATGTTACGAAATCTTCGGCGACCAGCTTCTTCCTTCAATCAGAAGAATCCACGGCAACACAACCCATTGCGGTAAGAACAGCCGTTTCGGTACAAAGAAAGCCGAAAAGAGTGCCGAGATGACAAAGAAAGATAAAATCAAGGCACTTAAAAAGGAACTCGACAAGGCAATTTCGGAACAAAATTTTGAACATGCCGCAGAGTTAAGAGATCAGATTAAGGAAATGGAGGCTTAATTATGAGTAACGAAGTAATTTCCACCAGAGTAAGACTTGCAAGAAACCTGAAAGATTACCCGTTTCCGTGCCGACTGTCCGAACAGGGCAGAAAAAAGGTTATTGAAAAGGTAACAAGTGCAATCAGGGACAGCAACAGCTCAATTGCCTCGGATTTCAATTTGATTAAGCTTGATGATTTGACAGAGGCACAGGGTGTGTCGCTTGTTGAAAGACATCTTGTAAGCCCCGAATTCATCAGCGAAACAGAGGGCAGAGCATTGCTGTTGAGCAAGGATGAAAGTATGAGCATTATGATTAACGAGGAAGATCACATAAGACTTCAGGTTATCACAGACGGCTTGTCGCTTGAACAGGCATATGACACAGCCGATAAGCTTGACACCCTGCTTGATGAAAACCTTGAATTTGCTTTTGATGACAAGCTTGGTTATCTTACACAATGCCCTACAAACCTCGGCACAGGCATGAGAGCCTCTGTTATGCTCCACCTGCCGGCACTTGAAAAGAGCCGTACAATCGGCAGAATTGCAGGCAACCTTTCAAAGCTCGGACTTACAATCCGCGGTGCTTACGGTGAAGGCTCAGAACCCAGCGGTTCGCTTTATCAGCTTTCAAATCAGGTAACGCTCGGTATCTCCGAAAAAGCCGCAATTGAAAATCTTGAGAACATCACAAAACAGCTTGTTTCTCAGGAACGGCAGGCAAGAGAAAGACTTGCAAAGAGTATTGATATTCAGGACAGCGTAAGCAGAAGCTTAGGCTTGTTGAAATCGGCAATGGTTATGACTCATGACGAGGCTTTAAAGCTGTTGTCAAATGTTCGTTTCGGCATTTTGTCGGGACAGATAAAAGATGTTGCCGCAGAGGTTGTTGACTCTCTTATGGAAAAAATTGAGCCTGCAACGCTTATGGTAAACTCAGGAAAAAATCTTTCCGCACAGGAAAGAGATATTGAAAGGGCAAAAATTTTAAGAGAGGCTCTTTCATAGAAAATAAGCAGTTAATACATTATCCACAAGGAAGGGTGATGATTTTATGTATCAGTTCAAAGGTTTTACAGAAAAAGCAAACAAGGCGCTTAATCTTGCGATTGAAAGCGCAGAGGAGATGCGCCACAACTATGTCGGTACAGAACATATTCTCTACGGACTCGTAAAAGAGGGCAGCGGTGTTGCCGCAACCGCTCTTAATGAGTGCGGAGTAACGGAAGATGCTCTCCGTGAAAAGCTTGAATCCATTAACGGTACAATGTCGCTCGTTGAGCTTACTCCCGATGATTTTACTCCCCGTACAAAGAGAGTTTTGAGAGCCGCAGTTATCATTTCTTCAAAAACAGGCTACACCTATGTAGGCACAGAGCATTTGCTCCTTGCAATCCTTTCGGAGAGCGACAGCTACGCAGTTGCTTTTCTTGAAGAACTCGGTGTATCTGTTGAAAGACTTGCACAGGCTGTGTCAAAAGGTATGCAGGGCGGTGCAGATGAAGGTTTCGGTGGTTTTGAAAACGAATCCGCTCCGAACGGTTCACAGAAAGGCGGTTCGGCTCTTGATAAATTCGGCAGAGATCTTACTCAAGCCGCAAAGAACGGCGAAATTGATCCTGTAATCGGCAGAGAAAAGGAAATCCAGAGGGTTATCCAGATTCTTTCCCGCCGTACAAAGAACAATCCTGTTCTTATCGGTGAACCCGGTGTAGGTAAAACTGCGGTTGCAGAGGGACTTGCACTTGAAATTGCAAAGGGCAATGTGCCTGAAATTCTTAAAGACAAGCGAGTTGTCAGCCTTGACCTCACAGGTATGGTAGCAGGTGCGAAGTACAGAGGTGACTTTGAGGAGAGAATTAAGGCGGCTATTGACGAGGTTAAAAAGTCAAAGAACACTATCCTCTTCATTGATGAACTTCATACTATCGTTGGTGCAGGTGCCGCAGAGGGCAGTGCAGATGCCGCAAATATCCTTAAACCGTCACTTGCAAGAGGCGATTTTCAGGTTATCGGTGCAACAACTCTTAACGAGTACAGAAAATATATTGAAAAAGATGCCGCTTTGGAGCGTCGTTTCCAGCCAGTAAAGGTTGGCGAGCCTACTCCCGAACAGGCTGTACAGATTCTTAAAGGCTTGCGTGACAGCTACGAGGCACACCATAAGGTTAAGATTACCGATGAGGCAATCAATGCCGCAGTAACATTGTCATCAAGATATATCGCAGACCGTTACCTCCCCGATAAGGCAATTGACCTTATTGATGAGGGTGCGTCAAAGGTAAGGCTTGCATCTCTTACCTCTCCTGATAATGTAAAGGAGCTTGAAGATGAAATTGCAGACTATGAAAAAGAAAAGGCAAGCGCAATTAACGAGCAGGACTTTGAAAGGGCTGCACGACTTCGTGATGAGCAGAAGGAACTTCAGACAAAGCTTGACGATGCAAAGAAGAAGTGGCAGGAACAGCAGAAGGGCAACAGCGGTGAGGTAACTGCCGAGGATATCGCAAAGATTGTGTCCGAATGGACAGGTATCCCTGTTGTTCAGCTTACTAAGGAAGAAAGTGAAAGACTTCTTAACATGGAGAATGTTCTCCACGAAAGAGTTATCGGTCAGAGCGAGGCTGTAACTGCAATCGCAAAGGCTATCAGACGAGGCAGAGTAGGTCTTAAAGACCCGAAAAGACCTGTCGGTTCGTTTATCTTCCTCGGTCCGACGGGTGTCGGTAAAACAGAACTTTGCAAGGCTCTTGCAGAGGCAATGTTCGGCGATGAAAACGCAATGCTCCGTCTTGATATGAGTGAATATATGGAGAAACACACCGTGTCAAAGCTTATCGGCTCACCGCCCGGATATGTAGGCTTTGAGGAGGGCGGTCAGCTCACCGAAAAGGTAAGAAGAAAACCGTATTCGGTTGTACTTTTTGATGAGATTGAAAAGGCTCACCCCGATGTATTCAATATGCTCCTCCAGATTCTTGAGGACGGCAGACTTACCGACTCACAGGGCAGAACGGTTGACTTTAAGAACACCGTTATTATAATGACCTCTAATGTCGGCGCAAGACTTATCACCGAAAAGCAGAGCTCACTCGGCTTTAACTCCGAAAATGAGAATGTCGAAGAGAGCGAGAAAAAGGACATCAAGGAGCTTGTAACAGGCGAACTCCGCAAGGTATTCCGTCCTGAATTCTTGAACCGTGTTGACGATATTATCGTGTTCAACAAGCTCAACAAGGACGAAATTAAGCAGATTGCCGTTAAGATGCTCAAAACTCTTGAAAATCGTCTTGATAAGATGAATATTAAAATCAGCTTTACAGACAACGCAGTCAGCGAGATTGCCGACAAGGGTTTTGACGAAAACTACGGTGCAAGACCTCTCCGCCGTGCAATACAGAACGAGATTGAAGATCCGCTTTCAGAGCAGATGCTTGAGGGCAAGGTCAAGGATGGCGCAGTAGTTACCTGCGATTTCGCAGACGGTCAGTTTACCTTTACAACAGCAAACGCCAATTAAGCGTAATTCTTAATAAAAATAAAATCAACCGCAGAGTGAAAAACTTTGCGGTTGATTTTTTTGTTTTGAATATCTTGACAAAATAAATTTAAGGTGTATAATTAAGCCGACAAAAACACAAGAGGGTGTTAATTATGAAAAAAATTATCTCGATTATGTTATTAGCAGTTGTTATTTCAACTTCAATTTTGTTTACAGGTTGTGGTGGTGAAGTTGCGTCAAATAACGCTCAAACTTCTGATGAAGCCGATACAACTGTTTTATCAGATACTACTCCGACCGCCGATCCAAACCAATTTTCAGTTGAATTTTATGACTACAAAACTAATGAACTCATTTCAAAATCAAACAAAAACAATTTGGATGAAAAGCTGAAAGAGACTATTAATTTGACCAACACAACATCGGAACAAAAGGTTGAATCAATTGATGTTGAGCCAACATATGTTATCCTTTTATCGTATCTCAAAGATACAAGCCGTGACCTTTGGTTTTTGATATATGTCAAGGGTGATGATGTTTATGTTCAGGCTGACAAAAGGCACGCAAACATCAATCTTGATACAGGGGGATATGATATCTACAAAACCGATTACACAAAATCAGAACTTGAAGAATTGATGAAATAATCACAGTGTAAAGTTGCCTGAATTTAAAAGATTTTATAAAGTACGGTGTAACCATAAAACATAGGTTGCACCGTGTTTTTTATATCAAATTTCTGTTCGTAATTTGAAAAGTGTAGCTTTTGCCCCTCAATTTTCATTGAAAAGTGTAGTTTTAACCCCTAAATTCTATTGAAAAGTGTGTTTTTAAATGGTATAATCTTATTGAAAAGTGTAAAAAAATATACTGAAAATCTATTGAAAAGTGGGATTGGTATGCTTTACAGAAAGATTGAAACCGTAATCGAAGAACATATAAAGTCGGATTCAAAGAAAATTCTTCTCATAGACGGTGCAAGACAGGTCGGAAAAACATACATTATCCGTTATGTCGGCAAAAAGATTTTTAAAAATTTTATTGAAATAAATATGGTTGAAGATTCCCTCGGCAACCGACTTTTTGAAAGCACAAAAACAGTCGAAGATTTTTACTTGCAGGTGAGTATGCTTGCAGGAAATAAAATGGGAAGTAAGGAGAATACTCTGATTTTTATTGATGAAATTCAGGCATATCCTCATCTTCTGACCTTGCTCAAATTTTTGTCACAGGACGGCAAATTTACATTCATTGCAAGCGGTTCGCTTTTGGGTGTAACGCTGTCACAGACTACCTCAATTCCAATGGGCAGTATCCGCAAAATTCGTATGTTTCCACTCGATTTTGAGGAGTTTCTCTGCGCAAACGGAATGAATGAAATTGTTATTTCGGCTATGCAGAAAAAATTTGAAAATCTTGAATCTCTCGATGAATCCATGCACAATAGGATGATGGATTTATTCAGAAAGTATCTGCTTGTCGGCGGATTGCCCGATGCGGTTAACAGCTATATTTCTGAGAGAAATATTCAGTCCGTCAGAGAGATACAAAGCGAAATTCACGAATATTATGCTGCAGACGCTTCAAAATACGATGATGAAAACAAACTTAAAATCCGCAGAGTTTATGACCTCATTCCCTCAAATATGGAAAACAAAAAGAAAAGAATTGTTGCAAAAAATATTGAGAATAAAAGCGGTAAGCGTTTCAGCGACTATCAGGATGAATTCGAGTATTTGATAAGTGCAGGGATCGCCCTTAATGTTCAGGCAATTTCAAATCCCGTTTTTCCGCTTATTGAATCAACGGGTAAAAATCTGCTCAAGCTTTATCTGAACGATGTCGGTATTCTGACGGGAATTTTGTACGGCAACAATATCCGTGCCGTGCTTGATGATGAAACGAGTGTAAATCTCGGTTCGGCTTATGAAAGCGTTGTGGCAAGCGAACTTGCGGCTCACGGCTATAAACTTTACTATTATGATAATCGAAGTAAGGGAGAGGTTGACTATCTTATTGATGATTACGACAGCCTTTCTGCTGTTCCGATTGAGGTAAAATCGGGCAAGGATTACACGGTTCACAGCGCATTGAACACATTTGTAAGCAATAAGGATTATCACATTAAGAAAGCCTTTGTTCTTTCAAACGAGAGAACAGTAACTTCCGACGGGAAGATTAACTATATCCCGATTTACTATATTATGTTTTTCAAAAATGATGTGGGCAAAACAGGAAGTTTTACCTTTTGATATTTAATAGGGTGTAAAAAAGCCTCCCGTGGTGGGAGGCTTTTGTTCGGTTATGAACCGTTAATCAGTCGATTTCAACCATGATTTTTTCTTCACTGCGGATAGCGGCACTGCGGGCAATTGTGCGGATAGCCTTGGCAATTCTGCCCTGCTTACCGATGATTCTGCCCATGTCGTTTTCTGCAACATGAATGTGGTAAACAACTGTTCCCTCTTCGTTGGGAGCGTCTGCTTCAACTGATACGGAATCGGGATCGTCAACAAGACCCTTTGCGATAACTGCAAGTAAATCTTTCATTGTTTGTCCTTTCCGAAACGCAATTATTCAATTACGCCGTTCTTCTTGAGAAGAGCCTTTACTGTGTCTGTTGGCTGAGCACCGTTAGCAATCCACTTCTTAACTGCTTCAGCGTCAACATTGAACTCAGAGGGCTTCTTGAGAATATCATATGTGCCGATTTCTTCAATGAAACGGCCGTTTCTCGGATATCTTGAATCTGCTACTACTACTCTGTAGAAAGGAGCCTTCTTTGAACCCATTCTTCTAAGTCTGATCTTTACTGCCATAATGTTCACCTCATAAAAATTGTTAATTTATATTCACCAACCGTAATTGGATGAAAAACTTTGTTTAATGTTTTATTAATGTTAATTATTTGAACGGAGGCATTCCGTCCGGACCGCCCATTCCGCCCATAGGTCCCATACCGTTCATTGGCATACCGCCGAGCCCCGGAAGACCTTTCATTTTTCTTCTTTTCTTCGAGCCTTTTCCGCCCTTTGTCATTTGACGCATCATCTTCTGCATCTGATCAATCTGCTTGATAAGTCGGTTGACCTCTTCAATGCTTCTGCCGGAACCTGCGGCAATTCTGCGCTTTCTTGACGGGTTCATAATGTGCGGATGACTTCTTTCTTCGGGAGTCATTGAGAGGATGATTGCCTGAACCCAGTCAATCTGTCTGTCGTCAATGTCAACGCCCTCAAGCTGTTTTCCAACACCCGGAATTTTTGAAAGAATGCCCTTGAGCGGTCCCATTTTCTTGACCTGCTCAAACTGATCGTACAAATCGTTAAAGTCGAATTTGTTGCTCATCATCTTCTGAGCCATTTCTTCGGCTTTTTCGGCATCCATTTTATTTTGTGCGTCCTCAATGAGAGTAAGCACATCACCCATGCCGAGAATACGGCTTGCCATTCTGTCGGGGTGGAAAACTTCAATATCGTCAAGCTTTTCGCCTGTACCTGCAAATTTAATAGGTCTGCCTGTAACAGCCTTTACCGAAAGCGCCGCACCGCCTCGAGTGTCACCGTCAAGCTTTGTGAGAATAACACCCGTAATGTCAAGAAGTTCGTTAAAGCTCTTCGCAACATTAACTGCGTCCTGACCTGTCATCGAGTCGATAACAAGCAAAATCTCGTTTGGTTCAACTTCTTTTTTGATGTTTTTAAGCTCATCCATAAGAGCTTCATCAATATGAAGTCGGCCTGCGGTATCGAGAATAACAACATCGTTGCCGTAGTCCTTTGCGCGCTTGATTGCCTCTTTTGCAATCTTAACGGGATTTGCTTTTCCCATTTCAAAAACAGGAACGCCTGCCTTTTCACCGACAACCTTCAACTGGTCGATAGCAGCGGGACGATATACGTCACAGGCGGCAAGCAGAGGATTTCTGCCCTGCTTTTTCAGCATTTTTGCAAGCTTTGCCGTGTGGGTTGTTTTACCCGAACCCTGAAGACCGCACATCATGATGACTGTCGGAGGTTTTGACGCAAACTCAATTCGTGCGTCCTCACCGCCCATAAGGCTTGTAAGCTCCTCGTCAACAATCTTAACAACCATCTGTGCAGGAGTAAGACTTTGCATAACATCCTGACCGACAGCACGCTCTGTTACTTTGTTTGTAAAGTCCTTTGCAACTTTGTAGTTTACATCGGCCTCAAGAAGTGCGAGTCGAACCTCTCGCATTGCTTCCTTAACATCTTTTTCAGAAAGCTTGCCTTTGTTTTTCAGTTTTTTGAACGCATTGCCAAGCTTATCTGCAAGTCCTTCAAATGCCATGAAAACTCCTTTAATCTTTCAGCGAGCCTGATTTTTCGATGATAACATCCGCAAGCTCTGTGATTTGTGTATCCTGTGAAAGTTCTTTTATTTCAAGTGCAAGAGCCGAAATTTCGTCAAGCCCCTGCTCAAGCTTACTGAACTGTTTGAACAGACCAAGCTTTTCTTCAAACTCAAAAAGCTGTTGCTCACTGCGCTTGATACTGTCACGCACACCCTGTCTTGTTATTCCCATTTCATCGGCAACCTCTGCAAGCGACAAATCTTCATTATAATAAAGGTCAATCGCCTTTTTGCCCGAGGGCTTTAAAAACTCGCCGTAAAAATCAAACAAGAGAGATACTTCAATGTTTTTTTCCATACCTGACAGCTCCCGTGATTCTGGTCTGCGTGTAAAGAGAATTTCTTTACACCTGTGAATTATAATATACAATTGCCCGTTTGTCAAGCGTTTTAAGCCGATTTTACGGCTTAGAGTAATTTTGATAAATTTTTAATTTTCGGGAAGTTATCAAATTTGTACAGTTATATTACAAAAACGGCAATATTGTGGTAGTTTCGGAAGATTTCGATAACTAAAATAAGCCGATTGTAATGCGATTTTGAGTATAATTACGAAATAGTAAAAAAAGTGTTTCTATCCTTTACAAATGAGTGGCTATGTGAAGTTTGGTTTTCGTCAAAATTCACAAAAATTATTTTTTTAGTGAAAAAAGCTATTTTTAATGTACATTTTCAAGTAAAATGTGTTATAATTGTTTTGAATTATTGAAGAAACGGGAGTTTTGCTTTACGGAACAAATTATAAATATCGACAGAATGGAAAATGCCGTAGCACTTTTTGGCAGTTTTGACGGAAATATTAAGCTGATTGAAAAGGAGTTTAATGTCCGTGTCACCTGCCGTGACAGTGAGCTTAAGGTTGAGGGCGATGCCGAAAACACATCGAAGGCCTGCAAGGTTATTGAAAGCCTGTTGCAGTTCATCAACCGTGGCGAAGCACTTTCCGAGCAAAATATCCGCTACTGCATTTCGCTTGTCAATGAAGGCAGTGAGGACAAAATAGAACAGCTTGCAGGTGACTGCATCTGTATTACTTCAAAAGGAAAGCCTATTAAGCCGAAAACCATCGGTCAGAAGCGCTACTGCTCGCAGATTGCGAAAAATACCGTCACAATCGGCGTCGGTCCTGCCGGTACGGGTAAAACCTACCTTGCCGTTGCAATGGCGGTCACGGCTTTCAGAAGCAAGCAGATTAACCGAATAATTCTCACAAGACCTGCTGTTGAGGCAGGTGAAAAGCTCGGTTTTCTTCCGGGCGATTTGCAGAGCAAGGTTGACCCGTATCTTCGCCCCCTGTATGACGCATTGTTTGATATGCTCGGTGCGGAAACATATCAAAAGTATGTTGAAAGAGGTAACATTGAGGTTGCACCGCTTGCATATATGCGAGGAAGAACGCTTGACGACAGCTTTATAATTCTTGACGAGGCTCAGAATACGACAAGAGAACAGATGAAGATGTTCCTTACCCGACTCGGATTTAACTCAAAAATGGTAATCACGGGCGATATTACACAGATTGACCTTCCGAACGGTGCAAAGAGCGGTCTTAAAGACTGTATCAAAATCCTCAAAAACATTGACGATATCGGCACCTGTTTCTTTGACGAAAAGGATGTTGTCCGTCATCGCCTTGTTCAGGATATCATCAAGGCTTACGCAAAATTTGAAAACACTGACATTAATAATTTACGAAACAACGGCTCCAAAAATTAATTTACTTAATTTTCACATATCCCACGCTATCGGGTTAAAAATAATGAAAGGATGATCATGAATGGCAGAGCATAATAAAATCAGGGTAATTATCACAAACAAACAAAAAGCAGTAAAGATTCCGACAGGTATCAGAATGTTGGTTCGTCGTTGTTGTAACGCAGTTCTGCGACTTGAAAAATTTGAAGGTTCTGCTGAAATCAGCGTTACTTTCACGGATAACGAGGGCATCAAGGCTCTTAACAAGCAGTATCGTGACAAGGACATTGAAACCGATGTTCTTTCTTTCCCAATGGGCGAAAACGGTGTTTATGACACCAATCCCGAAACAGGCGCACAGATTCTCGGTGATGTTGTAATTTCTATGGAAAAGGCAAGAGATCAGGCAGAACTCTTTGGTCACAGTCTCCAGAGAGAGGTTGGCTATCTTACCGCTCACAGCGTTCTTCACCTTCTCGGCTATGATCACATGGAAAAGCTTGAAAGGGTAAGAATGAGAGAAAAAGAAGAGCTTGTTATGGAACAGCTCGGTCTTCCTGCATCATCAAGCTACATAGTTGATGACGATATGGCTTGACAAAGTTCAGTTATATTACGGGGTATGAAAAAGCAAATCAAAAGTTTTAAAAGTGCATTCAGAGGTTTCTGCTTTGCCGTAAAAAGCGAAAGTCATATGAGATTTCACCTTGTTGCGACATTTTATGTTTTCGTTTTCGGTTGCTTTTACGATTTTTCTGCCGCAAAATGGGCGTTGCTCGCCGTTTTGTGTGCGCTTGTAATTGCACTTGAAATGGTCAACACCTGTGTTGAAAAGCTTTGTGATTTGTTTTGTGACAGATACGATTTTTCCGTTAAGATTATCAAGGACATTGCAGCCGCAGCCGTGCTTGCCGTGTCATTTTCGGCTGTGTTTACAGCGGTGCTGTTCTTCCTTGATTTTGAAGTAATAGGAAAAATATTTTCGTATTTTGTAAACAATCCCGTTATGCTCGTTTTGCTGATTTTATCTGCGGTGATTTCTGCCGTCTTTGTATGTGCAGGTCCCGTAAAAGTCAAGAACGCAATTTTGGGCATTAAAAGAAAAGATAAACATTAACAAAGGGGCGGCATTTTGCTTGCCCCCGATTTTTGTATAGTGAGGTAATATGTTAAATACAGATAATAAAGATAAATCCGCATTTATTGCCATTGTCGGCAGACCTAATGTGGGCAAAAGTTCAATTCTCAACAGACTTATGGGACAGAAAATTGCGATTGTTTCAAGCAAGCCGCAGACTACCCGCAACAGAATCACAGGTGTGCTTACTCAGGGCGAATATCAACTTGTTTTCTTTGATACACCGGGTATGCACAAGCCGAAAACCTCTCTCGGTAAGTATATGGTGCGTTCCGTCAATGAATCAGTGGGCGGTGTTGACTGCTGTATGCTCGTTGTTGAAGCAGGAAAAGAACCGGGTGACACAGAACTTAACCTTATTGAAAAGTTCAAGTCAATGGAAATGCCGGCAATCCTTGCAATCAACAAGATTGACACTCTCAAAGAAAAAGAAGAACTTATGAAACAGATTGCCCGTTACAGTCTGCTCTACGATTTTGACGCAGTTGTTCCCGTGAGTGCACAGGACGGCAACGGTATGAACGAACTTCTTGATGAGCTTAAAAAGCAGGCAGACGAGGGCGGTCATTTCTTTGATGACGATACTCTTACAGACCAGCCCGAAAGAGTTATTGTTGCCGAAATTATCCGTGAAAAAATACTCCGTCTTTGCGACAGGGAAATTCCGCACGGCACGGCTGTTGTAATCGAAAAAATGAAAACAAGGGATAACGGTATGCTTGATATTGACGCTACTATTTTCTGTGAAAAAGAAACCCACAAGCGTATTATTATCGGCAAAAACGGCTCAATGCTCAAGAAAATCAGCACATTTGCCCGTCAGGATATCGAAAGGTTTTTCGATTGCAAGGTATTCCTACAGACATGGGTAAAGGTAAAAGAGGATTGGCGAAACCGTGCCCAGATTCTTCAGAATTTCGGCTATGACGAAAAGAATTTTGACTGATAATCCGATTAAAAGCGATTCGGGTACACGATTTGACACAATGTCAGATTTTTCATAATATAATAAACGGCGTCCGTGAAACACTAACTGCGGAGGTGTTTTTATGGATAACTGGAGTGCGTGGCAAATATTCTTTACCACGGGAAGCGTTCTTGATTACATTCGCTACAAAAGTATTCAGGATGCCAAAGACACGGGTGCAATCACCGTGAACAGGGAGGAAACCGATGAAATTCCGAACAGAGGGACTGATTATAAAGGAACAGAATATCGGTGAGCAGGACAAGCTCGTTTTTGCTCTCACAAAGTCAAACGGTGTAATCCGTGCATTTGTAAAGGGTGCAAAAAACATCAAAAACGGCAAATGTGCGGCGGCATCTCTCCTCTCATATTCCCGACTTACAATTTATAAAGGTCGGGAAAGTTACATAATCGGCGAGGCACAGCCGATTCGCATTTTCTCAAAGCTCCGCAGTGATGTTACAAAAATGTGCCTTGCACAGTATTTTTGCGAACTTGCTCTGACAATTTGTCCCCGTGAGCAAAAGGCAGACTCATTTCTGAGTCTTGTGCTTAATTCGCTCTACCTTTTGTCAGAGAACAAACGCAGTGCAGACCTTATCAAGCCGTGTCTTGAAATGAGGCTTGCAAGTATGGCAGGCTATATGCCCGACCTGAGAATGTGCAGAGAATGCGGAGAATACATTACTCCGCTTATGTACTTTCTGCCACGCATAGGTGCTCTTGAATGTGCCGATTGCAGAACTGATGTGTCGGAACCTGCAATCGCTCTCAATGAGGGAACGCTCACGGCGCTTAGACACACGGTTTATGCCGATGATGACAAGCTGTTTTCGTTTGCATTGCCGAAGGATGACCTTGTTGTGCTGAATGCGGCGAGCGAAAGTTATCTTAAATACAGATTTGAAAAAGACTTTAAAACGCTTGTTTTTTACAAAACAATAAGCAGTTAATCAGACAATGCAGTTTTGTGTGATTACCTATTCAATTAGTGTTTAAACACTAATTGATTGGCGAACACGGTTCGCCCCTGCAAACAATGCGATAAATCGGTTGTTTTACTGTAATATTATTTGACACAAAATTGCAATTATTGAATTTGGTAGAATTATGAACAGACATTACAAAACACTTGAACTTGATAAAATTCTCGAAAGGCTTGCGGGAATGACTTCGATTGAGGACGCCCGTGAAATGGCATTGAATCTCGAACCCGTGTTTGAACTGAAAAAGGTTGAACAGCTTTTACAGCAAACCGATGACGCAGTTGCGTTAAGCGGAAGATTCGGTGCTCCGTCATTCGGCGGTGCCGTAAATTGTTCGGGACATTTACGCAGAGCACAGGCAGGCGGTTGCCTTACCACAGGCGAACTTCTGTCGGTTGCATCAACTCTCAGAACAATCCGCACGGTCAAGGAGTGGCACTCACGCTCAGGCGGAGGAGCAAGCTCTCTTGACGGCTATTTCAGCGGACTTGTTTCCAACAAGTTTCTTGAGGACAAAATCACCTCGGCTATTATAAGCGAGGAGGAAATTTCCGATAAGGCAAGCCCTGTTTTGTCGGATATAAGAAGAAAAATCCGCACAGCCTCCTCAAAGGCTCGTGAGGTACTCGATAAAATTATTCACAGCTCAACATACATAAAGTATCTTCAGGATACTATCGTCACACAGCGTGACGGCAGATATGTTGTTCCCGTAAGAAGTGAATGCAGAGGCAATGTTCCGGGTCTTGTACACGACACCTCGTCAAGCGGTGCAACCGTGTTTATTGAGCCTATGGGCGTTGTTCAGGCAAACAATGACATCAAGCTTTTGCAGTCAAAGGAAGAGCAGGAAATTGAAAGAATCCTCTTTGAGCTTTCCGCAAATGCAGGAGAGTTTGCCGACAGCATTATCCACAGCTACAAGAACCTTGCACAGCTTAATTTGATTTTTGCAAAGGCTGACCTTGCGTATTCAATGAAAGCGTCAAAGCCGATTATGAACGACAGGGGAATGATTGAGCTTAAACAGGCTCGTCATCCTCTTATCGACAAAAACAAGGTTGTTGCCGTTGATGTTATGCTCGGAAAAGAGTTTGACACGCTTGTAATCACAGGTCCTAACACGGGCGGTAAAACCGTAACCCTAAAGACAATCGGTCTGCTCACGCTTATGGCAATGTGCGGACTTCTCGTTCCGTGTGCCGACAACAGCGAGCTTTCCGTGTTCAGAAGAGTGCTTGTGGATATCGGCGACGAACAGAGCATTGAACAGTCGTTGTCAACCTTTTCGGGACATATGACAAATATCGTTCAGATTATAAAGCTTGCAAACGCAGGCTCGCTCTGCCTTATTGACGAGCTCGGCGCAGGAACAGACCCTGTCGAGGGTGCGGCTCTTGCAATTGCAATTCTTGAAAGACTGCGTGACAAACACGCAAAAATCGCTTCAACAACCCACTATGCGGAGTTAAAGGAATTTGCTCTGCGTACTCCCGGAGTTGAAAACGGCAGTTGCGAATTTGATGTTGCAACTCTCAAACCGACTTACCGACTTCTTATCGGTGTTCCCGGCAAGAGCAACGCGTTTGCAATTTCAAAAAGACTCGGAATAGATGATGAGATAATCAGCCGAGCAAGCGAACTTGTTTCAAACGAGAACAGACAGTTTGAAGATGTTGTTGAAAAGCTTGAAAAGCGCCGTCAAAGCCTTGAAAAACAGCTCGAAAACGCAAACAGACTTACTGCAAAGGCTAATACCGAAAAGCAGAAAGCAGAAAACGAAATGCAGAAGGCAAAACAGCGTGCAGAGCGTGAGATTGAAAAGGCAAGGCAGGAGGCTCAGCGTATTATTTCACGCACAAGAGCGCAGGCCGATGCAGTTGCCGAAGAGCTCGAAAAGGCGAGAAAAGCCAAGGATATGAGCGTTCAGGCAAGAACACAGCTAAAGAAAAATATTGACAAGATGGAGGCTCATGCCGATCCTGTCAAGGCTCGCAATACTCCCGATGAGGAGTACAAGCTGCCAAGACCGCTCAAAGTCGGCGACACGGTTCTCATTTACGATATCGACAAAAACGCAACTGTACTTGCACCACCGAACAAGGACGGTGTTGTGCTTGTTCAGGCGGGCATAATCAAAACGAGGGTTGATATTAAAAATCTTCGTTTGCTCAAATCAAACAACAAGCCTGCAAAGGACAGATTTTCAAGCACAAGAAATGTGCCGAGCAGAATGGATGTCCGTCCCGAAACAGAGGTTGATGTCCGTGGTGAAACCGCCTTCGACGCAATCAATATTGTTGACAAGGCAATTGACAATGCCGTGCTTTCGGGTGTGAGCAAAATGACGATTATTCACGGCAAAGGCACGGGTGTGCTTAAGCGTGAAATCAACAAGTATCTTAAAACAAACAAAGCCGTCAAAAGTCAGCGACTCGGTGTGTTCGGCGAGGGCGAAGACGGTGTTACAATCATTGAATTAAAGTAAAATCCGACTGAATTAATTTTGTGAAATTTGAGGTAATTATGAAAAAACAGTTTCTTGATTCGGGAAAAATCGTGGGTACACACGGCATAAAGGGTGAGGTCAGAATTGATCCGTGGTGTGATTCCCCTGAATTTCTCTGTGCTTTTAAAAAGCTGTGGCTTGACGAAAACGGAACAGAGTTCATCGAGGTAAAATCCCGTCCGCACAAAAATATCGCTCTTGCAAAAATCAAGGGCGTTGACACAATCGAGGCAGCCGAAAAATACAGAGGCAAGGTTGTGTATATCAACCGTGACGATATTAATCTTGCAGAGGGTGTTCACTTTGTTCAGGATCTTATCGGTCTTGAGGTCAAGGATGCCGGCAACGGCAGAGTCTACGGCAAAATTTCCGATGTTTTGCGTACAGGCGCAAATGATGTTTACGAAATCAAAGACGCCGACGGCAAGACATACCTTGCTCCCGTAATTGACGATGTTGTAAAAGAAATCAATGTCAATGACGGCTATGTTCTTATTGTTCCCATGAAAGGAATTTTCGACGATGAGGATTGACATTATAACGCTTTTCCCCGAAATGTTTGAGCCTGTTTTAAACGGAAGCATAATCGGCAGAGCACAGAAAAGCGGTGTGCTTGAAATCGTGTGTCACCAACTGCGTGATTATGCTTTTGACAAGCACAAAAGAGTTGACGACACTCCCTACGGCGGCGGAATGGGAATGCTTATGAAAGCCGAACCCATTGCCCTCTGCTTTGAGGATATCTGCAAACAAATCGGCAAAAGACCGCATTTTGTCTATATGTCACCGCAGGGCAAGACATTGAAACAGCAAAGACTTCGTGAGCTTGCCGATGTTGAAAATATCTGTATTCTCTGCGGTCATTACGAGGGTGTTGACCAAAGACTTCTTGACGAGTTTATTGACGAAGAAATTTCAATCGGCGACTATGTTCTCACGGGCGGAGAAATTCCCGCAATGGTATTTGCTGATGCACTTTCACGAATGGTTCCGGGTGTGCTTTCCAACAACGAATGTTTTACCGAGGAAAGCCATTTTAACGGACTTCTTGAGTATCCGCAGTACACAAAACCGTCAGTCTGGAGAGGCAAAGAAGTTCCCGAAGTGCTTATGAGCGGTCACCATGCAAATATTGAAAAATGGAGAAAAGAAAAGAGCATAGAGGTGACTGCCCTCAAGCGTCCCGAAATGCTTGAAGAATATAACAAAAAGTAATTTTTGCAGTATATTATCGGTGTGTTTACATAAAATAAGACAAGAAAAAACACATGAAATACCGTGTGTTTACGGGGAAAATACGGGGAAAACATATTATTTTGTAAAAATGCACAATAAACAGGGTAATAAATTCTCTCAAGGTGCATATTAACACGAAATTAATTTATTGTATTGACCTTGTTCGGAAAAAAGATTATAATACATATTAAATTGAGCCGCAATTTGCAGGCATTGGTGGTTAAAAATTTAAAGGCAAAGAGGGTTTTAAAAATGTATGTTAAGGAAGTATTAGTACAGAATAAAGCCGGTTTACACGCTCGTCCGGCAACTTTCTTTATTCAGAAGGCTAATGAGTATAAGTCAACAATTTGGGTAGAGAAGGAAGAGCGTCGTGTAAATGCAAAAAGTCTTCTCGGTGTGTTGTCCCTCGGAATTATCGGCGGCACTACTATTAAGGTAATTGCTGACGGTTCTGACGAAACTGAAGCAGTTGAGGGTCTTGTTTCTCTTGTTGAGTCAGGCTTTGCTGAATAATCAGCTTTAAATTTTACAAAATACCAAGGGGCGGTTTTTCCGCCTCTTTTTTGTTTCTCTCAAATTAATCCGAAATCGTAAAAGGCGGTGATTTTGTGAATCCGAAAATGTCACAGCTTCGCAAAAAAGCAATGGCACTTCCTCTGTTGCCGGGTGTGTACATCATGCACGATAAAAGCGGAAAAATTATATATATCGGCAAGGCAAAGGCTCTTAAAAACAGAGTCAGCCAATACTTCGGTTCGCAGAATAACCATGCCGAAAAGGTTCGCAGAATGGTTGATAATGTCGATGATTTTGAATATATCATCACGGACAGCGAGTTTGAGGCGCTCATTCTTGAATGCAGCCTTATCAAGCAACACACCCCGAAGTATAACATTCTGCTTAAAGACGACAAGGGCTACAGCTATATAAGAATCAGCTCGGGTGATTGGAAAAAGCTGTCATATACATTGCAGAAAAAGGATGACGGAGCGGAATACATCGGTCCGTACAAGAGCAGTTACTATGTAAAAAATGCCGTTGAGGAGGCCAACAAAATCTTTATGCTCCCAACCTGCAACCGGCAGTTTCCGAGAGATTGCGGAAAGGGCAGACCTTGCCTTAACTACCACATAAAGCAATGCATGGCTCCGTGTACAGGCAGAGTAAGGCTTAAAGATTACAACGAAAATCTTAACCGTGCTCTTGAATTTTTGCGTGGCGGTTCAACAAATTCAATCAAAAAGCTGACCGAAGAAATGGAAACCGCCGCAGAAAATCTTGAATTTGAAAGGGCGGCGTCAATCAGAGATATAATAAAATCCGTCCGCAAAATGGGCGACAAGCAAAAGGTTGTTGCAACAAAAATTGATGACGGCGATGTTATTGCAGGCTTTTCGGATGACGGCAAAACCTGTTATCAGGTGTTCCGCTTTGAAGGCGGAAGGTTATTTGACCGTGAAAGCTTTGTGTTTGACAGCGGTGAAAGTGAATCCGAAACCGAAGAATTTTTACTGCGATATTACACTCTGCGTGACAGTGTGCCAAAGAGCATTGCAATCGACAGGGAATTTGACGGCATGAAAGAAATTGCCGAATGGCTCTCGCAAAAGCACGGCAGTAAGGTCGGTATAACGGTTCCGCAGAGGGGTGACAGAGCGCAGCTTGTGGCAATGTGCAAATCGAATGCCGCAGAAACCCTTGCACAGAAAAAGGGCGCAACCGTTCGTGAATACAATGTGCTTGAAGAACTGCGTGATTTGCTCGGACTAAAAAAACTGCCCGAATATATCGAATCCTACGATATTTCAAACCTTGCAGGCACGGAAAATGTTGCGGGTATGATTGTTTATAAAAACGGCAAACCGCTCAAATCGGCTTACAGAAAGTTCAAAATCAAAGGCTTTGAAGGACAGGATGACTACGCATCCATGGCGGAAGTTTTGACAAGACGATTTGACGAATATTATAAAAATCCCGATGAGGACGAGGGCTTTGGAAAATTGCCAGACCTTATCCTGCTTGACGGCGGTAAAGGTCAGGTTGCGGCTGTAAAAGAGGTTTTGCAGAGTAAGAATATTGATGTTCCGCTGTTCGGTCTTGTAAAGGACGATAAGCACAAAACCCGTGCCGTAACGGGCGAGGGCGGAGAAATTGCGCTCAGTCCCGGACGGTCGCTGTTTGCGTTCCTCGCAAAAATGCAGGACGAGGTTCACCGCTTTGCAATCGGCTATCACCATTCAAGACGAAGCAAAAATACATTCAAGAGCTCGCTTACAGGCATTGAGGGTATAGGCGAAGTCAGAGCAAGGTCGCTTCTCAAGTATTTCAGAACGATTGAAAACATCTCAAACGCAGACCTTGCAGAGCTTGAAAACGCTCCTAAAATGACAAAAGATGCCGCACTTGCGGTGTATAAATACTATCATCAGCAGGATGAAAACAAAACAGAGTAAAATATTGTTGTAAATTATCTTTTAATGTGTTATACTAAAATTTGCAGTTTTAAACAATTGTTTGAAATTCAACTTTTCGGTAATGCCGTATGCCTGCTTGCGGTGTTGTTTTATGATTTTGCAGGCGGAAAGGCTGCGTGCGTTTTATGAGAGTTATTACGGGCTCCGCAAGAGGCAGACGACTCGAAACCCTTGAGGGTGAAGATGTAAGACCGACAACCGACAGAATTAAAGAGGCTGTTTTTTCGATTATACAGTTTGAAACCGAGGGCAGAAACTTTCTTGACCTTTTTGCAGGCTCGGGACAAATGGGTATTGAGGCTTTGAGCAGAGGCGCAAAGTCGGCAAGCTTTGTTGACAATGCAAAAAAATCGCTTGAAACGGTAAAAAGAAACCTCAAGGCTACTAAGCTTGAAAACTCGGCAAAGGTTTTTGCAATGGATTTTCACAGTTTTCTTTCGATGAATTCACAGCGTTTTGACATTGCATTTCTCGATCCGCCATACAGAACGGGAATGCTGCAGGATGCCCTTGAACTTGTTCCCGAGGCTATGAACGATACGGGTGTAATCATTGCGGAAAATCCTCTTGACGAAGAAATTTTGTCGAATTACGGTGATTTTGTACTTGACAGACAGTATCGCTATGGTAAAATAAAAATAACTACATTCAGACATAAGGATTTTCAAAGATGAACAAAACAGTGATTTGTCCGGGAAGTTTCGATCCGGTAACGCTCGGACACCTTGATGTTATCACGAGAGCGTCAAAGCTTTTTGACCGTGTAATCGTGGGCGTGCTTGTCAATTCTTCAAAAAAGCCGATTTTTTCGATTGATGAGAGAATTGAACTTTTGAAGGAAGTTACCGAGCATCTCAATAATGTTGAAATAGTAGGCTTCAACGGCTTGCTTGCACAGTATTGTGAGGAACACGGTGTGGACGCAATTGTTAAGGGACTCAGAGCGGTAACTGACTTTGAATATGAATTTCAGATGGCGCTCACCAACAAAAAGCTGAATCCGAACCTTGAAACCCTGTTTTTAACGGCTGAGGCGGATTCAATGTATCTCAGCTCGAGCATGGTTCGTGAAATTGCCTCAATGGGCGGTGACATCAGTAATTTTGTTCCTGCGTGTATCCATGACAGAATTGTGGAAAGACTGAAAAATAAATAAGCGTTTGATTTTTTAATTAAAGGTGGATTAAACCAAACATATAAGGAGTGGACAGAAATGAAAGTTGAGGATTTGATTTTACAGCTTCAGGATGTTATCAGTGCCGCTAAGTCAATGCCGTTTTCGGGTGGTAAGGTAATGGTGAGCAGTGATGAGATTTATGATATTCTCGATCAGATTCAGGACGCTATGCCGGCAGAGGTAAGACAGGCAAAGAATATTGTCGCTGACAGAAAGCAGATTCTTGCCGAGGCTAACCGTGAATCAGAGAATATAATCAGAAGTGCCGAGGAACGCAAAAAGGCTATGCTTAACCAGAATGAGCTCGTTCGTGAGGCTCAGGCAAAGGCTAAGGAAATTGTTGATGATGCAAAGCAAAAATCGGCAGAAATCAGAAAAGCTGCGAATGTGTATGTTGACAGCATTATGAAACGCACGGAAGAGGGCGTTGCAACACAGCTTGAGGCTCTCAGAAAGACTCATGCAAACATAGTCAGCTCACAGAAAAAGCAGGGCTGATTTAAGTTTAGCTTATTAAGGACAGACTCAATATGAGCCTGTTCTTTTTTTATGCCGTTTTTATTGTATGTGTTGTGTCACATTATGACACTGAAACGAATGCTTGCGGAATCGGCGGTTGAAAAATATAAAAATAATGTCGGCTTTTGTAACCCGTGCGGTGCGTTTTGTAATTTTTAAGACTGCTGTTTTTGCTATGGAATGGGTGAAACCCTCTGTAAAATCAGCTTTTTTGGGCATAATATTCTTTTACGAAAAAATATGGTTTCAAAGTTGAAAGCATTTGAAATGATTTGTAAATATTATTTGTTTTTTCGTAACTTTGATATTGATTTTTTTGCACCTATGGTTTATAATAAGACAAAAGGTGTCAGAAGGTGTCATTCGGTGACTTTTAAAACCACAGAGTGACGGTTTCCGAAGAAAAGTGTATGGAGGTGGGCAGATGTTTTCGGGAATGACAAATCATTCTATTGATGCAAAAGGAAGAATTGTACTGCCCGCAAAGTTCCGTGAACAGCTTGGCGAAACATACTATCTTGCACGAGGCTTCGGCAACAAGTGCATTCAGGTTATGTCAAGCGAACAGTTCAACGCAATGTGCGAGAAGATTCTTGCACTTCCCGCAAACCTCTCCATGGCTGTTCAATACACCTTTAACGCTACTGCGGTTGAGGTTACTCCCAACGCACAGGGCAGGGTGATTATTCCGCAGTCCCTGCGTGAGTTTGCCGAGATTGAAGGCGATGCGGTAGTTATCGGTATGACAAACAGACTCGAAATCTGGAGCAAGAAAAATTATGAGGACTATGTTGCTTCTCAGAATGAAAATCTTGCACTTGCTCTCAAGGAGTTAAAGCTTTAAGGAGGTTGTTATGGAATTTTCTCATATTCCTGTCCTTCTTGAGCAGGCTGTTGACGCTCTTGCTGTTAAGGAAAACGGCATTTATGTTGACGGCACAGCGGGCGGAGGCGGTCACAGCAGTGAAATCCTCAGTCGACTTACTACGGGCAAGCTCATTTCGATTGATCAGGATCCCGATGCAATACTGACGCTGACAGAGCGTTTTAAGAAAAACGAAAATTCAATAATTATCAAGGGTAATTTTGCCGATATGGTTAGCCTTCTTCATTCAAGAGGAGTGGGCAGAGTTGACGGTGTTCTGCTTGACATCGGTGTTTCATCTCATCAGCTTGATACAGCCGAAAGGGGTTTTTCCTTCCATGAGGATGCACCTCTCGATATGAGAATGAGCCAAAGCGGAACAACAGCCGCAGAGCTTGTCAACACTCTCCCCGCAGGTGAGTTAAGACGAATCCTCAGCGTTTACGGTGAAGAAAAATTTGCCGGTGCAATTGTAAACGGAATTGTAAAGGCAAGAGCCGAAAAGCCGATTGAAACTACCCTTGAGCTTGCGGAAATTATAAAAGAAAATGTTCCACAGCGTGTCCGCCGTGACGGACATCCTGCGAGAAAAAGCTTTCAGGCTTTGAGAATTGCGGTAAACGATGAACTCGGAGTTCTTGAAAGAGGTCTTGACGGTGCATTTGAACTTCTCGGAAGCGGCGGAAGGCTTGCAGTTATTACCTTCCATTCGCTTGAGGACAGAATCGTAAAACAGAAAATGGCATCTTGGTGTCAGGGCTGTACCTGTCCAAAGGATTTTCCCGTGTGTGTTTGCGGAAACAAGCCAAAGGCTAAGCTTGTTGTAAGAAAGCCGGTTTGTGCAAATGAAACAGAATTGAGGAATAACCCGAGAGCAAGAAGTGCAAAGTTGAGAATATGCGAAAAAATTTAAAAAAATTCTCTGTGACTATAGACAAAACTGCCTGTTTGTAGTAAAATATAACAAAGTTGTAAAGATTATTACAGACACAAGCAATTGTGCTTTCGTGTTTGTTAATAACAAAATGTATGGCTTTGAAATATATGTCCGATAAAATCGGATTGATTGTGTGTTGTGTGTATTTTATAAATTTGTTAAAGATTTGAAACTTTTTTGTTTTATCGAAAATAAAGCAAAAATGTGTGTTTTATGAAATTGATATAGAAAGGCACCGGGTGCGTTTAATGGCTTATGAAAACAGAAATGCAGCTTATGATTTGAGTCTTTTTGATGACAGCAGCGACTATGTTCCGGGTTCAGCCGCTCCTGAAAGAAAAGAAGAAGTACATAAAAAGCAGGAAAGAAAAAGAAGAAAAAACAATGTTGTAAGTCTTCCGAAGGAGGAACTTCAGAAGAACAGACGCCGCAGACATAACAAGTTTAAAATTGCTCTCGGAACAGTGAGCGGTGCTGCAGCGACAATCATAATCGGCATCATAATTGTCGGACAGGTAAGACTTACCGAGCTTAATCAGGAAGTTATTACGGCTAAAGAAACTCTTGCAAATGCACAGAGCGTTTACACACAGACACAGATGAAGCTTGAATCAAAGCTTTCAACATCGGATATTGAAAAGTATGCCGAGGATAAACTCGGTATGACCAAGGCTACGAACACACAGAAAGAATTTGTTACCCTTGCAGGCGGAGATAAAGCAGAGGTTTCTGCAAGTCAGGAAAGCGACAATCTCTTTACACAGTTCTGGAGTTCGGTACAGAATCTTTGGTCATAACATTTAGATTAATTTAATAAATATGTTATGAAAGAATGGAGAGTTAAGACTGCGTCTTGACTCTTTTTTCGGTATATATGCGGATTGACACGGAGCGTAACGGACACTATTTTGCGGTGAAAGGAGCTTTACATTGCAATCACCAGGATCAAAAAACAAATCAAAAAAGCGTGCCGAAAAGGGACCTGCACAAAGACTGAGACAGCGTACCGCAATATTGATTTTACTCATACTTGTGCTTGGCTTCGGTGCGGCTGTTTTAAGACTTACATACCTCACCACCGTTCAGAGCAGTGAACTTCAGGAGTCGGCTGTTGACCTTCAGCTTGCCGACACAACTGTTTCCGCAAAACGAGGAACAATTTATGACGCAAACGGCAATGTTCTTGCCGAAAGTGCATCGGTTTGGCAGGTGGTAATGTCGCCTGTCAACTTTAAGAATGACAAACAGCGTCAGGCTGCCGCAAAAGGTCTTTCGGAAATTTTTGACCTTGAATACAACGATGTGCTTGACGATACAAAACAGCAGAGCCATTATGTTGTTGTCAAAAGAAGAATCGAGTCGGATGAGCGTGAAAAGGTTCTTGAGCTTATTGACACTCTGAAAAAGGATTACAGCTGTTCGGGTGTTATTCAGCTGCTTGACGATTACAAGAGATATTACCCGAAAAACAGCCTTGCATCTTCTGTAATCGGTTTTACGGGCAGTGACGATCAGGGACTTGAGGGTATCGAGTATGAATATGACAGCTATCTGTCGGGTACTCCCGGTCGAATTATCACGGCACAGAATGCAAGAGGTACGGATATGCCGTTCCGATACGAACAGAATGTTGAATCTGAGGACGGCAACAATGTGTATCTCACAATTGATGAAACAATTCAGTCAATTTGTGAAAAATATATGCAAAAGGGCGTTGAGGACAACAATGTTCTTAACAAGGGTGTCTGCATTGCAATGGATGTAAACACAGGCGCAATCCTTGCAATGGTAACAACAGACGGCTACGATCTTAACAATCCTTATGAGCTTTCGGCAAAGGATAAGAAGAAAATCAAATCAACTCCAAAAAAGAAACAGGCGGAGGCAGAAAGTGCGGCTCTCAGCAATATGTGGAGAAACAAGGCTGTTGCCGACACATATATGCCCGGTTCTGTATTTAAGATGTGCGTTGCGTCAGCGGCTCTTGAAGAAAACCTTGTAAATGAAAAAACATCATTTACCTGTACGGGTTCAATTTCGGTTGAGGGCGAAACAATTCATTGTTCAAATATATCAGGTCACGGAACACAGAACTTTGTTGAGGTAATTTCAAACTCATGTAACCCTGCATTTATTCAGATCGGTCAGATGCTCGGTGCAGGCAAGTTCCGTCAATATTATCAGGGATTCGGTTTCAGCGATAAAACAGGAATCGACCTCCCGGGTGAGGCAGAGGACAGTTTCTGGAAAGAAGGCAAAATGGGCGGTGTTGACCTTGCGGTTGCATCATTCGGTCAGAACTTCACAATCACTCCTATTCAAATGATTACAGCCTGTGCGGCTGTTTCAAACGGCGGTTATGTTGTTCAGCCTCATGTGGTTTCAAAAATCACAGATTCAAAGGGCAATGTAATCAAGACTGTTGATAAAAAGGTTAAAAGACAGGTTATTTCAGACGATACATCCAAGAAGATGAATGAATACCTTGAATATAACACAGAAAGACAGGGTGCTGCCGCAGGTTATATTTCAGGCTACAAGGTAGCCGGTAAAACAGGTACAACTGAAAAAAGGGGTGTAACAAAGTTTGAAAGCTCATTTTCTGAGGACTATATATCATCATTCTGCGGTTATGCTCCGGCAGACGATCCGCAGATTGCAATGCTTGTATTCTTTGATACTCCCGACGGTGATGCCTACTACGGTTCACAGGTTTCATCACCTGTATTTATAAATATTATGAGCGAGGTTCTTCCTTATCTTGATGTTAAGACATCATACACAGACGAGGAACTCGGTTATGTTGACGCATCTGCGGGCGATTACACAGGCGTCAGCATTGACGAGGCTAAAACAGCTGTTGAGGCTGACGGCTTTACGGCAACCGTAAAGGGTAACGGTTCAACTGTAATTTCACAGATTCCGACCGTATCGTCAGGACTTCAGAAGGGCGGCAGTATTGTCCTCTACACAGACAGCAACAGTCAGTCGGAAACAGTAAGTGTTCCGAGTCTTATCGGTCTTTCTCCCGATGAGGTGAACAATGTTGCAAGTGCCTACGGATTGAATGTCAGCTTCTCGGGTGCAACAACATCCTCCGGAACAAGCTCATCACAGAACATTGAGGCGGGAACTTCGGTCAGCCCCGGTACGGTAATAACGGTATCTTTTGCGGATTCCTCTTCAACACTCAACGAATAACAAAAATATTTATTAGTCTGAAAGGAAAGATAACTATGATTTACGGAATATGGACATTTTGTGCGGCTTTGCTTGCTTTTATAATCTCAGCCGTTACAGGCAAGTTTTTGATTCCATACCTTCGCAAACTCCACTTTGGTCAAACAATTCTTGAGGAAGGTCCTAAGTGGCACAAGGGTAAGCAGGGAACTCCCACAATGGGCGGTATAATGTTCATCGTTGCAATTGTGGTTGTCACAATGATCAGCACAGTTATATATGCCTTTACAGGCGCTGATTTGGTAAATTCATTCTTTGCAGACATTCCAAGAGAATGCATGTTCATTTTCTGCGGACTCGGTCTTGCAGTTGCAAACGGTTTTATCGGCTTTATTGATGATTACATCAAGGTTGTAAAAAAGCGTAACCTCGGTCTTACAGCGTCACAAAAGCTGATTCTCCAGTTCCTTGTTGCCGCCGCTTTTCTTGCAGTTCTGGCAATTGCAGGCTACGGTACAACAACAACCATTCCTTTTGTCGGCAAGGTTGACCTCGGATTTTTCTATTATATTATTGCCGCCGTTGCAATTGTGGGTATCGTAAACTCGGTAAACCTTACAGACGGTATTGACGGTCTTGACGGTTCGGTAACATTCTTTGCGTGTGTTGCATTTATGCTTATCGCCTGCGTAAAGAGCTATCTCGGCATAACAGCCATGAGCGCCGCATCTGCTGGTGCCTGTCTCGGATTCCTTGTATGGAACTTTCACCCTGCAAAGGTGTTTATGGGCGACACGGGTTCACTTTTCCTCGGCGGTCTTGTATGCGCTCTTGCTTTTGCAATTGATATGCCTATTCTTCTTATTCCGATTGGAATTATCTATATTGCTGAGGAGCTTTCCGTTATTCTTCAGGTCAGCTATTTCAAAATCACACACGGCAAGCGTCTTTTCAAGATGAGCCCTATCCATCACCACTTTGAAATGTGCGGTTGGAGCGAGGTTAAGATTGTCGGTGTGTTCAGTGCAGTAACCGCAGTTTTCGGTGCAATCGCTTTTGCACTTGCATATTTTGGTGCATAAATAAACGCAGAAATACTTGTTTAAAATAAATTTTAAGGGAGGAACGGTCTTTGGCTCCACAAAAAAGAATGATGCTTAAAGCTGATGTAAACAGAATATATGATGAAGAGGTTTACTCGGAGCAGAAGATCAGGGAAGAAAAGTTTTTTGTCCGTCCTACTCGTCAGAGAAAGATGAAAAAAGGAAAGCTGTTTTCCGTTGGCATGGGACTTGACCTTCCGTTTTGCATAATCATTCTTGTACTTCTCATTATCGGTATGATTATGATGTTTTCTGCAAGCTATGCCTACGCTTATTACAATCAGGGCGACAGCTATTATTACCTTGTAAGACAGCTCATTTTTGCCGCTATCGGCGTGGGCATAATGTTTTTCCTTTCGTTCTTTAACTATAATAAACTCCACAAGGTTGCACCGGTTGTTCTTGCAATTTCGTATTTGTGCCTGCTTGTGGTTCTTGTACTGCCCGGCTCCGAGGGTGTTAAAAGATGGATTCCTCTCGGCATTTTTAACATTCAGCCTTCTGAAATTGCAAAGTTTGCAATCATCCTTTTCTTTTCACATTGGTGCAGTAAATACTATAACAAAATGCAGTTTGCCCGTTACAGCGTTCTGCCGGGTGTAATTGTTTTCGGTTCAACGGCACTTCTGCTTTTTCTCGAACCGCACTATTCGGGTATCGTAATCATCGGCATTCTTTCGGTTGTAATGCTTTATATCGGCGGAATGCAGACAAAGTATCTCGGAATCGGTCTTGGACTTATTGTCGGAGTAGTGCTTATACTTGCCGTCACAAACAGCCTGTCCTATGCTATGAGCCGTCTTGACGGTTGGGGTCAGGCACTTGAATATACAACAGATGATATGTGGTGGACCACATATCAAACCCGAAATTCACTCTATGCAATCGGTTCGGGCGGACTTTGGGGACTTGGTCTCGGTCAGTCAAGAATGAAGTACCTCTATATTCCTGAACCGCAGAACGACTTTATCTTTGCCGTTGTTGTTGAGGAGCTCGGTCTTGTGGGAGCACTTATGATTCTCCTTATTTTTGCACTTCTTGTGTGGAGAGGCATCACACTTTCACTTCGTGCAAAAGATAAGTTTGGCAAACTTCTCGGTATCGGTCTTACCTCACAGATCGGCATTCAGGTTGTGCTGAATATTCTTGTTATCACAGACTGGCTGCCTAACACGGGTATCAGCCTTCCGTTTTTCAGCTACGGCGGCAGTTCGCTTATTATGCTGCTTGCCCAGATGGGACTTGTGCTTTCAATTTCCAGAACGGCAAATATCGAAAGACAATAATTTAAAAATAGTTTTCTCCTGCATGAGTTTTGCAGAATTTTCAAAAGAAAGGTAAGAAAATTATGAAAGTATTGCTTGCAGGCGGCGGCACGGCGGGACACATAAATCCTGCACTTGCAATAGCCGGATATATAAAGAATAAAAGAAATGATGCCGAATTTTTGTTTATCGGCAACCGTGGCGGAATGGAGCAAAGACTTGTTCCGCAGGCCGGTTTTGATATTAAGTCAATCACAATCAGCGGATTTAAGAGAAGCTTTTCTCCCAAGAGTATGCTTGAAAATGTTAAGACAGTTTCAAGAACCTTCACTTCTTCAAGAGAGGCAAAGAAAATAATTGCCGAGTTCAAGCCTGATATCTGTATCGGAACAGGCGGATATGTTTCGGGTCCCGTTATCAGAACAGCCGCAAAAATGGGTATTCCGTGCATTATTCACGAACAGAATGCATATCCGGGCATTACAAATAAAATGCTTGCAAAGAGCGTCAAAAAGGTAATGCTTGCCGTTCCGGATGCAAAAAAGTATTTTGACAAAAATGTTGATTTTGTCATTACCGGAAATCCTGTAAGACAGGAAATCCTCACGGCAAAAAAAGAAGAGTCAAGAAAAGAACTCGGGCTTGACAACCGTCCCGTAGTGCTTTCGTTCGGCGGAAGCCTCGGAGCAAGAAAAATAAATGAAGCTGTTGCAGACCTTGTTGCAAGAAGCGGTATTGACGGCAGATATCAGCACATTCACGCATACGGCAGTTACGGCGACTGGTTTCCGCAGCTAGTTGAGGAAAAGGGTACTGACATTGCCGATTGTTCAAATCTTGATATAAGACCGTATATTGATAATATGCCGACTTGCATGGCGGCGGCAGACCTTGTAATCTGCCGTGCAGGCGCAATTACTCTCAGCGAAATTCAGGCTATGGGCAAACCGGCGATCCTTATCCCGTCACCTAATGTTGCCGAAAATCACCAGTACCACAATGCAATGGCACTTGTGAATGCAGGTGCGGCTGACATTATTGAGGAAAAAGACCTCACGGGTGCGGCTCTTATGCGTAAAACTGACAAAATGCTTCTCAATCCCGAAAAGCTTGAGAAGTACAGCGAAAATTCACGCAAAATGGCAATTACCGACGCCAATGAAAGAATTTATTCGGTAGTCAAAAAAGTTCTCGGACTTGTGTAACGGTAACATTTATAACGCTTTCTCATAGAATAGAAGGGTATTCTTTTTGAGAGGGTGTTATTGTGTCAAAACTGCTTGTTACAGGACGCAAAAAGCTTGACGGAGAGGTTGAAGTTCAGGGGGCAAAAAACAGCGCTTTGCCGATTATTGCCGCCTCGATTCTTACAAAAGGTGAAAATGTAATCCACAATTGTCCTTCGCTTTCCGATGTTGACGCATCTGTCAACATTCTTCGGTATCTCGGCTGTGCCGTCACACGCTGTGATAAAACACTTCTCGTAAAATGTGACGATATCAACCGCTTTGATGTTCCCGTTGAATTGATGCGTAAAACAAGGAGTTCAATTGTTTTTCTCGGTGCAATCCTTGCACGAACGGGAAGGGCGAGAATTTCATTTCCCGGCGGATGTGAAATCGGTTCAAGACCGATTGATTTGCATCTCAATTCACTTCGGGAGATGGGGGCGGATATTCGTGAAAAGCACGGCTATCTTGAATGTTGCGTTCCAAACGGACTTTGCGGAACAAAGATAACGCTTTCGTTCCCGAGTGTGGGTGCAACCGAAGATATTATGATTGCCGCCTGTCTTGCGAAAGGCACGACAACAATCATCAATGCCGCCCGTGAGCCTGAAATCTGCGACCTTGCGGATTATCTCAATTCCTGCGGTGCCGATATTTCCGGAGCAGGCGAGGGTGTTGTCGTCATTGAGGGTGTAAGCTCTCTCTGCGGCTCTGTCCACACAATCATTCCGGACAGAATTGTTGCCGCAACGCTGATGAGCTGTGCCGCCGTAACGGGTTCAAAAATTATACTTAACGGAATAATTTCGTCCCACCTTGCGGCACTTATTCCAATCTTCAAAAACGCAGGGTGCAAGATAAGAATTTCGGACGGAAATCTTGAGATAAACGCTCCCGAAAGACTTAAATCAATGAAAACAATCAGAACGATGCCGTTTCCGGGCTTTCCCACAGACGCACAGGCGCCCTTGCTTGCAACAGCGTGTGTTGCAGACGGAACAACGGTTTTTGTTGAAAATATATTTGAAAACAGATACAGACACATTCCCGAGCTTGTCAGAATGGGTGCAGCCGTTAAGACAGAGGGCAAGGTTGCCGTTGCCGAGGGTGTGAAAATTCTTTACGGTGCGTCGGTTGAAGCTCCCGATTTGCGTGGAGGTGCGGCACTTGTTGTTGCAGGACTTTGTGCAGAGGGCAAAACCGAAATCGGCGGCGTGGAGTATATCGAAAGAGGCTATGAGTGTATTGAGTCTACCCTTTCATCAATCGGGGCAGATATCAAGAAAATTTAGGGTAATCAGATTTTTAACTGTCGCAGGGCGGATTTCCGCCCTCGGCAGATAACATAAACGAAGGGAGGATTTGCTTTGAGCGACGGTAAAGGCAGAAGACCGCTTACATCAAAAGAGCGAAAGAGTCTTGAAAAACAGCGTAAAAATGCCGCAAAGCAGGCAGAAAAGTATCATAAGGAAAAAGCAAAGCAGGATAAGAGAGCTAAAAAATCCCCCAATCCGAAAAAGGAACAGCAGAAAAAAGCTCCAAAAAGTAAAATTGAGGAGGCTTTTCTCAAGCAAAAAGAAGAGCAGAAATCACAAAGACAAGTCGAAAATATGAGCCGTGAAGAAAAATTCAGGAGAAAAGGCAAGGCTAAAATCAAGAACCTTAAACCAAAGGATTATGAAGACGGCTATTATGTTGACGAATTCGGAGAAAAGCAAAAACAGGAAAAGCGTGCAAAGGAAATCCGTGCTCAGGAGCGTGAAGTAATTCGCAGAAGAAAAAAATCTCTGACGAGCACTCAGATTAAGCACAGGAGAATCGCACTGTACAGTTCAATTTTTGCGGCAGTGCTTATAATCGGTGTTATACTAAGCCTTACAGTCCTTTTTAAAACCGAAAAAATTGAGGTTGTGGGGGACAAGTATTATGACGAAAAACAGATAATTGCATTCAGCGGTGTTGAATATCAGGAGAACATCTTTATGGGTGCAATGTACAATACATCGGATAAGATTGTCAAGAATCTTTCGTATATCGAAAGCGCAAGCGTAAGCTTTAACATTCCGGACACAATAACAATTACTGTTGTTGACGCAACACCGTCATATGTTATTCCAAACGGTAACGGCTATCTGCTTGTAAGCTCAAAGGGCAGAATCCTTGAGGAAATTTCCGAAAATAAGGACAAGCTTCCCGAACTCACCTGCGGCGACATCAAGACCACAGAGGTTGGACAGTACGTGTCATTCAGCGACGTAAATGTTCCCGATATTCTCGAAGATGTTTCGCAGAGCCTTATCAACAACAAGGTTAAGAATATCACAGGCTTTGATGTTACCGACACGGCAAACATAAAGCTCGTTTATGACGGACGAATTGACATTAACATCGGACTTCCCGATGATATCGACTATAAAATCAGAACTGCAATGACAATCATCAACGAAAAGCTTGACCCGAATAACACGGGACTTGTTGCAGGAACACTTGATGTTTCGGCTTGCAGTACATCAAAAATTTCTCACTACAAACCTGCCGCAACCCAGCCCACAGCCGCAACACAGGCAACCACACAGGCAACAACGCAGGCGGCTGATTCTTCAGCCGATACGGGTGACGGCTACACAGGAAACTACACATGGGATGACGGAACATATTCGGGCGGTGACACGGGTTATTACAACAATAACAGCTATAATAACTATGATAACGGTACCTATGACAACGGCAATGCGGACGGCGCCTATACGGGCGAGTAATTTTTCAGCAGAATTTTCCGTATAAATTTGCAGAAAAACGGCTGAAAAGCATTGCTATTTTGAAAAAAGTATGATAGTATAAGATAGTATAATTGTGTACTATGAAGAATAATGATTTCTGACTGAAAGTTGTCAATATATAAGGAGGACGAAAAAATGGCTTTTGAACTGGAATTGGAAAACGAGTATATGCCTAAAATTAAAGTGATCGGTGTCGGCGGAGGCGGCGGAAACGCTGTTAATCGCATGGTTGCGACCGAGGTTAAGAATGTTGAATTTATCGCAATAAATACAGATGAACATGTTTTAAGACTTTCAAAGGCTTCGCAGAAGATTCAGATCGGCGAAAAGCTTACAAGAGGTAAGGGCGCAGGCTCTATGCCACAGATCGGACAGGAGGCAGCCGAGGAGAGCAGAGATGAAATCGCAGCACTTCTCAAGGATACGGATATGGTATTTGTTACTGCCGGCATGGGCGGCGGTACAGGTACAGGCGCTGCTCCCGTAGTTGCCAAAATCGCAAAGGATATGGGCATTCTTACAGTCGGCGTTGTTACAAAGCCGTTTGCTTTTGAAGGCAAGAGAAGAATGACTCAGGCTGAGCAGGGTATTGCAGAGCTTTCTGCCTGTGTTGACTCGCTTATCATCGTTCCTAACGAAAGACTCAAGTATGTTTCGGATACAAGCATCACTCTCCAAAACGCATTTGCTATTGCCGATGATGTTCTCAGACAGGGTGTTCAGAGTATTTCTGACCTTATCCTTCTCCCGGGCCTTGTAAACCTCGACTTTGCCGATGTTACTTCCGTAATGAAGGACGCAGGCTACGCTCATATGGGTATGGGCAGTGCCACAGGCAAGGACAAGGCTACCGTTGCCGCAGATATGGCTATTTCAAGTCCGCTTCTTGAAACTTCAATTGACGGCGCAAAGGGTCTTATTATCAACATCACAGCATCTGCCGATGTTAGTCTTGATGATATCGATGCCGCATCAACAATGATTAAGGATAAGGTTTCAGATGATGCAAACATCATTTGGGGTGCTGTTATTGACGACAAAATGGAAGATGCTATCAGCGTGACGGTTATTGCAACCGGCTTTAACGCAGACGGTCAGATTGCTAAGAAGAATCTTACGGACGCAGTTTCATCAGCATCAGCTCCTGTTGTGGCTAAGGAAGAGCCAAAGTCAACAACAAAGGACAAGACTGATGATGACGACGATACCTTCTATGATATTATGTCAATTTTCAACAAGTAATACATTCTGATGTAATGAGGCACTCCTTTTCGGGAGTGCCTTTTCGTTTGACAACGGCAATTCCGTTATGGTATAATTTGAACGGAATAAAGGGGAATTGTGAGCTTTTGTGCTTTTACAATTTCTCTTTTTTTGAGCGAAATCCAAAAGCAAAGAAGGCGGAAAAATGAAAAAACTACTTGCACTTTTGATTGCCTTGATGACTGTTTTTTTGTGTAGCTGTTCATCAGGCGGTGAAACAATCCGATTCGGTACGGCAGGTACCGGCGGAATTTATAACGAAGCGGCAAATTCGATAAAGTCGATTGCCGATGCTGACGGCACTCTGAAAATTGAAACAAAGACAACAGCCGGTTCTGCGGCAAATGTTCGCCTGCTTTCACAGAATTATCTTGACGCCGCAATTGTTCAGTCCGACATTGCACACGACGCATTTAACGGCGAAAATAATTTTGAAAAATCCGGCAGTCTTGATGGTTACAGCGCTGTTGTAGGTATGTTTACAGAGGCTTGTCATATCGTTGTAAGAAAAGATTCTGATATTAACAGTGTTGATGATTTGCTCGGCAAAACCGTGAGCATAGGTGAAGAAGAATCGGGTTCGGAGCTTAACGCAAAGCAGATTCTTTCGGCATACGGGCTTAACTCAAAAATGGTTAAGGAAAAAAATCTTAATTATGCCGATGCCGCAAAACAGTTACAAAACGGCGAAATTGATGCGGCATTCTTCACACTCGGACTTAATGCAACGGTTGTTGAGGAACTTTCAAAGCAATGTGACATCAAGCTTATAGGAATTGATGACGCAGCTGTTAAAAAGCTTAAAAACACCTACAGCTATGTTGATTGCAAAATTCCGAAAAACACTTATAACGGGCAGAGTGATGAAGTCGGCACAGTTGCGGTAAAGGCTGTTCTGATTGTGAACGACAGACTTTCAGTCGAACAGGTGAAGAAGCTTACACAGCTTGTCTTTGACAATGCGCAGGAACTTCAGCTGACTGTTTCGGCGGATGTTGACATAACGCTTGAAAAAGCCGTTGAAGGTGTTAAAATTCCTTTTCACAAGGGTGCGGCAGAATATTATTCCGAAAGAGGAATAACGGTGAAAACAGCAGGATAACTGCGAAAGGATTGGTGCTGATTGAATATAACTCTTGATATGTATCAGACAATCGCAGTTGCTGTGATTGTTCTGATGGCCGGTGCATTTCTGAAAAAGCGTATATCGTTTTTGCAGAAATTTTGTATACCCGCACCTGTAATCGGCGGTTTGCTTTTTGCAATTCTTACGCTGGTTCTCTATATGACAGGTGTTGCGGTAATTGATTTTGATGATACTCTAAAGGAAGTCTGCATGGTGTTTTTCTTTACCTCAGTCGGATTTCAGGCGAATCTCAAGGTACTGAAAAGCGGAGGCAAATCCCTTATCGTATTTTTGTTTCTTGTAATTATGCTCATTGTAATGCAGAATTTCTCTGCAATCGGACTTGCAAATTTGATCGGACTTGACTCGCTCACGGGTATGACAACGGGTTCAATTCCTATGGTAGGCGGTCACGGTACGGCGGGCGCTTTTGGTCCTGTACTTGAGGATTTCGGCGTTCAGGGTGCGACAACTGTTTGTACTGCCGCTGCAACATTCGGTCTTATCGCAGGCTCACTCATGGGCGGACCTGTCGGAAACAGACTTATTAAAAAGCACAACCTTATTGCCACAATCAAAACAGAGGACGACAGCCTTCTTGTTGAAGAAGAAGAAAAGCACGAACGACATTTTTCAATGTATGCTCCGGCAGTATTTCAACTGATTATAGCGGTCGGACTCGGTACGGTTGTTTCCGATTTGCTTTCACTTACGGGCATGACATTTCCGATTTATATAGGTGCAATGATTGTTGCCGCAATTATGAGAAACATCGGTGAATACACGGGTAAAATCACTATTCATATGGGTGAGATTAACGACCTCGGCGGTATATGTCTCTCACTTTTCCTCGGTATTGCCATGATTACACTTAAGCTTTGGCAGCTTGCCGACCTTGCACTTCCGCTTATTATACTTCTTGCAGGTCAGGTTGTTCTTATGTTCATTTTCTCATATTTTGTTGTGTTCAACATTATGGGCAGAGATTACGATGCCGCTGTTCTTGCGGCAGGTACTTGCGGTTTTGGTATGGGTGCAACGCCAAATGCAATGGCAAATATGCAGGCAATCTGCGAAAAATACGCACCGTCCGTAAAGGCTTATCTTATTGTTCCGATTGTCGGCAGTTTGTTTGCCGACTTCCTGAACAGTCTGACGATAACATTCTTTATAAATTGCATTTAGAATCGGAGGCAGGTATTATGAAGGACAGAAAATTTACATTTGATTCCGAAAACCTTGCTTTTCCCGAGATTCACACGGGCAAAGTAAAGCAGAATGATGTTGCCGAGGATAACACAGACAGCACGGTTGTTTATGATACTGTCGCTGTTCCCGAGGTTCATCTCAAAAAGCATAAGCATAAAAAACAGAAGAAAGACAATAAATAAAACAACAGCCGTACATTTCAAAAGTGTACGGCTGAAATTTTTGTATTTAATTTTGAAATAGAACCTTACCTTCCGTAATGGGGGTGTATGCGGTAAGTTCGGCTATGTCAAGGTCGATTTTGTGCATATCAACCGCACAAATTTGGTGATTGTTGTAGGTGGTGTAGTAGTAGATTCCCTTGTCGGCATTGCAACAGGAGGTGTAAATTGTGATTTCATACTTTCCGTCAGCAACCTCACAACAACCTCTCTGCTGGTCAACAGAACCGAGAATGTGGAAAAACTGGCTCACGCTTTCGCTCTCGCTGTCACCCGAAACGGAGTTCAGCTTTGTGAACGCAACCTTTGCAAAACGGGATGCGGATGAAAGGTCGCCCGGCAGTCCGATTGCGCCCATTCCACGGCTGTATGCGGTAAGCTCGGCACTTTTGCCGAAGTTGTTTTCGGGTTGCTTTGGTGAGAGTGACATATAGTTGTTGAGCATGAACATCTGAATGTCAAACGGAGGATTGTTCGTCAGCACACCGACAGGATTGTCATAGACTTTAAGTCCGTCCTTTGTCGATTCAACTGTAAGCGATTCGTTTCTGTCGGAAATAATCCAATGCAATTGAGCACAGGGGAGCTTGTCGCTGAACTGCGTATTTGTTATGTTAAGGTTTTCAAGCTTTTTTCTTGCCTGCAAAACGCTGTCGCAATGTGAAAGTATATACGGAATGAACTCAAATTGTGCAATATTTTCCTTGCCGTTTTTCGGTTCAAAATATACGGCATTGCCCACAAAATTTAGCCCTGCCATACACAAGCCCTTTTCATTCATTGCGTCGTAATATAGCGGATAACCGTCTGCAATGTGAGCCATGCCAATCATCGCAAAGTGGCTGTTGCATTCGTTTGTATGGCGGAACTTAAACGGAAAATTTCGTGGAGTAATTGTAATTTCGTCACCGTATGAAAATTCATAATCAAGCGTTCTGCCAAAGTAAAAGTCTTTTGTTTTATATGTTGCCGCTGTACACATATCATCAGCCTCCGATTCTTTTAATAATAAATATTCTTCCGCTTGGTATAGAGTATCATACTGCTAAAACAAAATGATTGCAAGGTGATTTTTGGAAAATTACAAAAATTGTCGAAATCACTTGAAAAATTACCTTGCTCGGTATATACTGTATATGTTGATATGAATGGGAATGAGGTTCTCCCACGGCTTTTTGTCGAAACCGCTTTTGCTGATGACTTCTGTTTTTGAACAGGGGCATTGGCTTTTTTTATGCGATGTTCTCTGTGCGGAAATTTTGAGGAGGAAATTTATGAAGAACAAATTTGTTGATTTTAAGGTGCTTGCAGCATCTCTGTGTTGTTCCGTTGTAATGGGACTCATATCGTTTGCATTTCTGAAATGTCTTGATTATGCGGCAGATTTCAGGAGCTTCTTTCCGCTGTGCTATATGTTTTTGCCCGTAGCAGGTATTGTGACCGCTTTTGTATATAAGCGTATCGGCGGAAAGTCGTCAATGGGCAACAACATTATTATTGAGAGTGCAAATGACGGTGAAAAAGTGCCAAAGCGACTTGCATCGCTGACATTTATATTTACCTGCATAACCCACCTTTTCGGCGGTTCTGTCGGCAGAGAGGGAACTGCCGTTCAGATTGGCGGTTCGCTGACAAGTAATGTTGCCGATTATCTCGGCTTTAAAAATAATGACCGAAGTACAATCGTTCTCAGCGGAATCAGCTCTGCATTTGGTTCGGTTTTCGGCACACCGTTTGCAGGTGCATTTTTCGGAATGGAAGTCTGCTGTGTCGGAAGATTGTCGGCAGGTGCGGTAATTCCGTGCTTTGCGTGTTCATACCTTGCAAATTTTGTTACACAGCTTCTCGGCTTTAAACATGAAAGATATGCAATCTCGTCAATCCCCGATTTTGACGCAAGATTTCTTTTTGTATTTTTAATTGCGGCAGTTTGCCTCGGCTTAATCGGCAAGCTGTTTGCACTCGGAATAAAGTATGTAAAACTTGCATACTCAAAAATTTTCAAGAACTACCTTCTTGCCGCAGCAGTAGGTGCGGCAATCGTCAGCCTTTTAATTTTCGCTTTGGGACTTAACGATTTTGAGGGCTTAAGCACATGGATGCAGGGCACCGCCTTTAAGGGCGATGCAAAATGGTACGATATGCCGGCAAAATATCTTTTGACCGTACTCACCCTCGGTGCAGGATTTCAGGGAGGAGAGGTTACTCCTATGTTTGATATGGGTGCGTCATTCGGCAGTTGGTTCGGAGGCGTCTGCGGATTTGATCCCACATTCTTTGCGGCAATCGGATTTGTATGTGTTTTTGCCGCAGCAATCAACACACCTGTCACAGCAATCGTTCTCGGCATCGAAGTTTTCGGTGCGTCTGCCGCCCCGTATTTTGTGCTTGCAGTCCTCATCAGTTTTATCGCATCCGGCAATACAACAATTTATCCGTCGCAAAAATTCCTTGTTGATAAAAGCCTTTTTCATTTTCAAAAGAAGTAATGCAATAGGCTTGAACAAAGTGTAAGTCGGCGTGTAAGTCGGCGTTTTGAGATGTTGACCGACAGCATGGACTTACGGTTCTATAGCAGGCAACCTGTTGGACGGATGGTTTTGATTTACTTTTATTTTTTCGTATTTCACTAATCTGACCTATCAATTTTTGAAAAGTAATAGGTAATATTGAATAGCTAAAAAAGTTTTTGATGGTGTCTTTATCTTATGAGGAAGTTATGATATGAATAACAGTATTCTCCCAGATAAGTCGAAAAGTTTAGTTTTGGAAGTTATTCGTTTGTGCAACGAAGTAAAATCAAATAAAAGAGAAACTGTTTTTACAAATCAACTTGTGCGTTCAGGAACAAGTATCGGAGCATATATCAGAGAAACGTTTTATGCACATAGCAGAGCTGATTTTATTGCCAAACTTCAGATTGCATTAAAAGAATGTGCCGAAAGCGAGTACTGGCTGGAACTTTTACTCGAATGTGGATATACGGATAATAAAAATGTTTTGGCACATTGCACCGAAGTAAAGAGAATTTTAATTGCATCTTTAAATACTGCTAAAAATAAGTGAACATAAAACAAGCGGCAGATTAAGTTCTGCCGCTTGTTTTTTTGTAGTATTGGTATTTTTATTAGAAAACATTAGGTTTATTTTCCAACTTTTATTGTAGAAATATAATTTCATCTATTTATCTAACAAATGTTAAGCTATATTCATTTTATTTCTTGCTCAAGGTTGTCAAACTCCGGTGTTGAAAAAAATTCTCCCAGAGTTATTTCAAGTCCGTCACAAAACTTCTTAATAGTCAAAATGGAAATATCCCTTCTGTTTTTATCTAACATACTATACGCAGTTGACGGTGTTACTCCCGAAATATTTGCAAGCTCATTTATTTTAATATTTCTTTCATTACACAACTCTAAAAATCTGTTTGCAACAACATCCTTGACATTCATTACTTTCACCTCAAGAATATTGTAAAAAAACATACGCAAACGAGTATACGCACTTGCGTAATTATAAAAAATAGTTTATAATGTTTTTAATATTTATTTTAGGAGGCATATTATGTGTACGGTTTACAAAATAAGGGGGCAGCCATAACTGAAAATTTTAAAATTTCAATTGTAAGTTTTTGTGTTATGTGAAGATAAATATTGATTCAAATAATTATAATTTTGGAGGAAAAAAGTGAAAAAAATTATAGCATTTTTATTAACAGCAATTACCATATGTTTATCCTTTGCAGGATGTGGAACACCTACTTCTTCACCCATCGAAGATTTCAGTTATGAGTTTAAAGATGGAGAAGTAACAATAACTGGATACATAGGTACAGATCGAGAAATTGTAATTCCAGATACAATTGAAGATAGACCTGTTACAGTCATAGGAGAGGAAGCTTTTCAGGGATATGACATGACCTCAATTATAATTCCTAATACCATAACAATCATCCAAAAACGTGCTTTTGATGATTGTAAACGATTAGAAAAAATAGACATTCCTGATAGCGTTACAGAAATATCATATTGGGCTTTTTGCGGCTGTGAAAATTTGAAAGAAGTTAATCTTGGCAGCGGAGTAAAAAGCATAGAACAGGGTGCTTTTGTATCATGTGACTCCTTAAAAAGCATACATATACCTGAAAATGTAGTAACATTATATGATGTTCGTTTCGGAATATCTAACAATGGAAACTTCGATTTTGTTATATATGGTAAGTCAGGTTCAGCGGCAGAAACTTATGCCAAAGAAAACAATATAACTTTTATTGAAGAATAGAAAAACAAATATTTTATCATATAAATTAGCCAAAACATCTTTTATGCAAAACTCTATTTTGTTTTTAGAATATAATATCACTTTTGCAAAGCAAAAAATATCGCTCTGCCGTAGGCAGAATATAACAGATTTTACGGCTAAATGTCAATATTTGGGATAACCCAAAAAAATTTAATATATGAGAATTACAAGCGGCAGATTAAGTACTGCCGCTTGTTTTGGTTATGTATGAATTTTATTTACTCTTTTTATTGCCATCAAAAATTTCTTTAATATAAGTAAGAGATTCATCGTTGAAGTTATATGCGGTGACATCTTCATATGTGCAATTGAATGTTATGGGAATGTTTTTGTTACGGGAATTGTTTAGAAAATCCCTTCTGAATGCCTTCTGTTAAGATTTTTTTATTCTAAAGATCAGTATTTGAGTAAAATAAGCGATTCTAGATCATTAACCATATGCTCATATTTAGTATTTAGAAAATTTACATATTTGTAACCATAGATAAACAATGAAATCATGCAGAATACAATTATTAATACAGCTGTGATGTTTATCCACGTGTTTAGGTCTATACCTATGTTTTTTAAATTAGCAAGCGAAGTAGATAGAATTGCAGACAAAGCCGTAAACAAGGTGAATATCAGTTTATCCCTTGTTTTGTTTGATGCTTCATTTTTGGTTATATAAGTTTTGTACATTTCAATTAACGTCAAAATTTTTTCTTTAGAATTAATGTTAAAAGTCTTTTTTAAAATTTTATTTAGAATTATTAACTGCTTTTTGTATTCATCTGTATGTTTGTACAAATTGTCTTTTTGATCTTTGTTAACTAAAATATATAAGATTACTAGGATAATAACGCATGCTATGTCGGTGGGAATAATTAAATTGGCATTACAGAGATTAAGTGCTTGAATTATTAAGAAAAGTGCAGAAATGACTAACCCTATAAATAGACCTATGACAGTTAATTCCCTTTTTGGGGTAAATCCATTCAATCCAAATTTTAAATGCTTTTCTTTTTTCTTGTTTTCGTAACATTTTAAAATGTAATATTCCATTATATAAATCACCTCACTTTTAATTGTAACACTAATGGTAGTTTTTAACAAGATATTACAGTAAAATATTATTTTATTGCAAATTTAATAACTGTAATCTGAAATATCAATTAGTATATATTTCTCTGCAACATTAGTTTTGAGTTGACAAACTGTACGATGTAGCTTATACTTTAACATATTCAAATCAATAACAGTTAGGATGCTTGTGATGAAAAAATTCAGAGCGGTTTGTTTGGCTTTTGTGATGATGTTATCCGTTGCGGTAATGCTTTGCGGTTGCGGTGATACGAAAATTACAGACAAGGTTAATTTTTCCGATGTTGATGAAATAACCGTCGTAATGTCTGACGAGTCAACCGCCGTGCTTGGCGAGGTTGATTTCAAGACGGTCAAGAATATTCTGCAATCAGCCGAAACAGGCGGTACAAGCGGTGAGTTTGACGGCGGAATCCTTATTGAAACACGCAAAGACGGAATTGTTACCCACAATATCCGTGTCGGCGGTGCTGACAAAATCTGTGTTGACAAAGACAATTCAACCGTGTATAAAATTTCCGATGATGATTACAAGACCTTGGAAAAGGTTATGGACAATTACAAGCTGTAACGCTTGAACAAAATCACAATAAATAAAAATATAAGCGAGATGAATTCAATCGAAAAATTCATCTCGCTTTTTGCTTGAAGATTAAATTGTTTGCTGAATAAAATCAGAAATCATCGCCGAAATCCGTGTCAAATTCATCATCTGAATCAGACGAAAACAAGTCGTCATTATCTTCGTCATCATTCATAATATCTTCAATCACGGTGAACTCAAGACCTTTTTCAAGCGGATCAAGCGTTCCGTCATGGTTTAAATCAAACAATCTTTCAAAATCGAAAATGCCCATAAAATTTCCTCCTTAACATATGGGATATCCTATATGTTAATCATGTCAAATGAACTGTACGATAAAACGGACTTTCCTTTGCTGTCAGACAAATTTATTGAGTTCTGCGTTGTATTTGTAGTCAATTGCAGAAAGCTTGCTTTCAATTTCTTCTTTACTGCAACCGAGATCGTCACACATTTTATCAAGGCTGGGATAGAAATCACGCAGCTTTGTATTAACAAAGCTTAAAAGAATCATTGGATCGTTCGGAATTGTATTTTCAGCCATAAAAATCGTCCTTTCAAAATTATTTACTGTATTTACTAATCTTACAATTAGTAGTATAATATACAGGTACAAATTTGTAAACGGTATTCTGTGTGATGCCGTGTGTAACAGATAAATTTTTTCAAAGGAACTTGGAAATGGATAAGAAATTTGATGTTGTAATCGTAGGCACAGGTGCGGCAGGACTTTATGCGGCACTTAATTTTCCCGAAAGCGTGAATATTATTCTTGTTTCAAAGCGTGAACTTCAGCTTTCAAACAGCTCTCTTGCGCAGGGCGGTGTTGCGTGTGTGCTTGATACGGTTCACGACAGCTACAAGCTGCATATAACGGATACATTGATTGCGGGAAAGTATAAAAATACTCTTTCAGCTGTTGAAAAGCTTGTTACCGAAGGTCCTTCGGATGTTCTTAAAATCAAAGACCTTGGTGTTGATTTTGACCTTAACGAGGACGGCACAATGTGCAAAACTCTTGAGGCAGGTCACAGCAGAAACAGAATTGTTCATCATAAGGATTCAACAGGCAAGGCAATTGTTGACGGACTTATCGCAAAGGTTACTCAGCTAAAAAATGTTACCGTGTGTGACAACGCTCTTGTTTATTCAATTGACAAGGTGCTGAACGGTTTTTATATAAGCATTTTGAGAAACGGTGAAAAGCTTCACTACGGCTGTAACTACTGTCTGCTTGCAACAGGCGGTATTGGCAGAGTTTATAAGTATACAACCAACTCCGCAATTGCAACGGGTGACGGCATTGCGTTTGCATATATGCTTGGTGCAAGAATTAAAAATCTTTCGAGAATACAGTTTCACCCGACAGCATTTGCGGCTGATCATGGCAGAGAGCGTTTTCTTATAAGTGAGGCTGTTCGTGGTGAGGGTGCGGTTCTGCTCAACTGCAACGGCGAGAGATTTGCCTCAAATTATGACAGCAGAGGAGAGCTTGCTCCGAGAGATGTTGTTTCAAATGCGGTTATGCTTGAATCAATTAAGACAAACAGCGAGAATTTCTATCTTGACATAACCCACAAGCCGGCTGATTTTGTAAGAAATCGTTTTCCGATGATTTATGAAAGATGCCTTGAAGAGGGCGTTGACATTACAAAGGACAGAATTCCTGTATTTCCGTGCCAGCATTACCTTATGGGCGGTATTGATGTTGACCTTCATTCACGCACAACCGTTGAGGGCTTGTATGCCGCAGGAGAGTGTTCGCACACAGGTGTTCACGGTGCAAACCGTCTTGCAAGTAACTCGCTCCTTGAGGCGCTTGTTTATTCAAGAACAGCCGCTCTTGATATTACGGATAAAATCAACAAATTCGGCAGAAGAACTCTTGGCGAAGAACCTGTTTACCGCCCTGTTGAGGGCAAGACCATGCCGCATGGCTGTCGTTCAAAAATCAGAGAGATTTTGCAGGACGCATATTTTGTTCTTCCAAAGCCTGAAAAATATGAAGAAAGCAGTAAGCAGATTCACGAGATTATGAGTGAACTGTTTGCAGAAAAGTACGAAATCAATTCCGACCTTGTTGAGGCAAGAAGTGCGGCAATTGTTGCAAGTATCATTTTTGATGAAATTATGGAGGGTACAGACTGATGACACTTAACAGCATTTATGTAGACAATCTTATCAAAACCGCATTGCTTGAGGATATCAACTATCTTGACACAACAACCGATTACCTTATTGATGAAAGTCAGGAAAATACGGCAATTTTCCTTGCAAAAAGTTCAGGTGTTCTTTGCGGTATCGAGGTTGCACTCCGTGTGTTTGAAATTCTTCAGCCAAACGGTTTTGAGGGAAAGGTTTATAAGCATGACGGCGACAAGCTTGTAAAGGGCGAAATCATCGCTGAAATTCACGGTAAGACAAGAACAATTTTAAAGGGCGAGAGAACGGCTCTCAACCTTATTCAGCATATGAGCGGTATTGCAACCGCAACAAATAAGGCTGTTGAAATTGTCAGCGGTACAAAGGCTTCTATTGCCGACACAAGAAAGACACTCCCGGGTATGCGTCCGCTCCAGAAGTATGCCGTTACGGTCGGAGGCGGAAGAAATCACCGTTACAATCTTTCAGATGCCGCAATGCTCAAGGATAACCACATTGACGCAGGCGGCGGAATTGCCAGCGCTGTTTCAAAGCTTAAATCAAAACTCGGTCATATGACCAAGGTTGAGCTTGAAGTAAGAAACCTTGACGAACTCAATCAGGCTCTTGAGGCAGGCGTTGATGTTATTATGCTCGACAATATGAGCCCCGAGCTTATGAAACAGGCTGTTGACATCACGGCAGGCAAGGCTCTTCTTGAGGCAAGCGGCGGCATTACCGACGAAACTCTTCGTGAAATTGCCGAAACCGGTGTTGATATCATCTCAATGGGTGCGCTCACTCATTCGGTTAAGGCTTTTGATATTTCACTTAAAATTAAATAACCCTGAATTGAAAAAAATTCAAATCCAAAACCAAAAAAACAGCGGTGATTATTCTTCATCGCTGTTTTTGTGTTGTTTGAGTCGAATTTAAATTGTTGTGTTTGTAAAATGCAGGGAGCATTGCATAATGACGATGATTTTATAATCGGAAGTTGTGATAACAATTAGCAAGATTTTTGTATATTTCTGTCGGTATCGCAAGATTTCCTTTTCCGACTCCAAGCGAAATATCGGGTTTTGTTGCTCCGTGAAAGTCACTTCCGCCGCTTTTTAAAAGACCGTATTCGTCACAGATTTTCTCGGCAAGCTCTGTTTCGGCATTGTCAAAAAGCGAATAGTACGCCTCCGTTGCGTTAAGACCGCAAGCCTTTGCTTTTGGCAGAAATTCTCTCAACTCATCTTCGTTCATGTTGAGAAACGGGTGTGCAAGAACGGATATTGAACCGAAACCTTTCAGCTTTTCAATTATATACAGAGATGACGGCCTTTTCGGCGGAACATAGTAGCCAAACTTCGACATAAGCAAGGTGTGAAATGCCTCTTTGACAGAAGAAACATAGCCCTTTTGCATAAGAGCGGCGGCGATGTTTGCACGGTTTACAAAGCCGTCAACCGTGCTGTTTTTGATTTCGTCATAGTCGAGAATATAGCCGTCTTTCGCAAGATTTTTAACGAGCAGTTTGTTGCTTTTCTCCTTTAATTTTTGCGACTCAGCCATAATTTCGGTTATGTCGGAATAGTTTTCTTTCTTGATAAACAGACCGACAATGTGCAGCTGCTTTGAATTGTATTCGGTTGAAAATTCAATCCCCGCAACGGTGGTTACGCCGTACTTTTTACCTGCCGAAACAAATTCGTCAAGCCCTGCAACCGTGTTGTGGTCACAGAGTGCAACAGCGTCAAGCCCGATTTCTTTGGCTTTTAAAACGATTTCCGTGGGTGAAAATGTGCCGTCCGAAAATGTTGAATGTGTATGCAAATCGCAGAACATAAAATTCCTCCGATACAAAATGGAGTGGGATAATTTTACCCACTCCATTTTAGCATATACGGTTTGCAAATTCAACGCAGATGAATATTTCACACAAGCTTTTTCAGTTTCAGTGCAAGGTCGGCAATGTGATTTACTCCGTTTCTGAAAACATAGTCAAACTCGCCGGCATAGGTTTTGACTTTGCCGTTAAATCCTTGTTTAAAGCGATATACACCGTAGTTTTTATGCGTTTCGTCATACCAATAGGGTATACCGCAAAAATCGTATGTATGGCAACCGCTCTCAATTGCGTACTTAATCATCGTCCATTGCATAAGATAATTCGGCATATATTTTCTGTATTCGTTTGATGAACAGCCGTAAACATAGCTTGCAACATTTGCATAATTTACAAGCAATGCACCCGACAAAACTTTTCCGTCAAGTTTTGCGATACATAGCTTTGCGTTGCCGTGAAATGCCTGTAAAAAATTTCTGAAATATTCTTCCGAACGAATTTCAAAGCCGTCACGCCTGCCTGTTTCTTTCATAAGCTCCATAAAATCGTCAAGCTCATCTTCACCGCAGAATTTACATTCAACACCTTTCCTCATTGCAAGGCGGATGTTGTACCGCCATTTTGATTTAAAATTTGCAAAAACTTCATCACACGCTTTATCTTTTATGTCAAGCACATAATTTTCTCTGCATTGGGTGTTGTCATATCCCTGCTTTTCACCGTGATAAACAAAGCCGAGGTCAACAAGATTTTTAATCGAAATAAAGTCGGTTTCGTCAATCAGCGGATCGGTTTTAAGTGTGTATGCGTGATATTTTTCTGCAATCAGCTTTATCTGCTCAAATATTTTTCTGACGGTTTTACTGTCGTGAGTGTCGCATACAAAGCCCCTCGGTGCATAAAGCATTGCCGTGTTGAGAATCGGTATTTTCTTTACAAGCACGAGTGTACAGCCGTTGATTTTTCCGTTTTCGTCACGAACTGCAACATACTCGGGACTCCAACCCTTTTTAACTTTTGCCCAGTCTGCCGACTGCATAAAGTTTCCGTATTTACTGTTTTTACAAAATTCCTCATACTCTTTAATATCCATAAAAAACAAGCCTTTCGTAAGTGTATCTATACTATACAAAAGGCTTGTTTCTGAAATTGTTCAAAAATGTATCATAGTTGTTTCATCCGATATAATAATCAAATTGTTCGTTGTTTATTTTGCTGTATTCCAAAAACGGCTGCGGGCAGATGTTGATGCTGAAAGATTCGGAACTTGCCTTAACCGTTATTGAATCGGAACTGACACCCCAGTATTTTATGAGTGCATCGTACAGCTCCTGTCTATAACTGTCGCTGTATTCGGTTCTTCCGTACAGCTCCTGTTCATAACTGTCGCTGTACGGAATAGAAATTTCACTCCCGGTAACGCTGTCCGTCAGGTAGGTTGTATCAATGTTAAGCTCATAAATTGTAAAGGTTTCCGTGTCAAACAGCATTGTTATGTTTAGTCCATATCGTGCGCCCTCTTTGGCATAGTTGCATGTTACAAACATAAAATCGGACGAAACAATTACATTACCGTCAAGTGTTCCGCGCATTGTAAGTTTGTAACCGCTGCAGCTGTCAAGTGTAAAAAACGGCCGAATGTAGCCTGCAATATTGGAAAATAATTTTGTGTCTTTAAGCGAATTTGCAAGATTGCTTAACGCTTTTTTTGCATAGCTGATTACAGTTTCTGTTTTCGGAGCATTGTTTTGAAGAACCCAAACGGTATCTTCGCTTGAAATGAGTTTCAAAAATTCTCCGCCGCTCAAAGTGGTTATATCGGCGGTAAGTTTAAATGTTTCGGCTGTGTTTCCGACAGAACCCCGATTGTCCGTTACCGAATAATAAAAGCGGGGGAGAAACACAACGGTTGCGACTACGGTCAAGGTGAGCAAAGTGCAGATGATATATTTTGCGGATTTTTTAAGGTTAAATTTCATCTTCAAAATCCTCACTTTCCGCAGAATTATCGGCAAGGCTTACCGTAAAGCTGATGTCCGTACCCTTGCCGACTTCACTGACAATTTCAAGAGTTGAACCGTGAAGCTTTGCAATTTCATTGCAGATTGAAAGCCCGAGTCCGGCTCCGCCCATACTCCTTGAACGGGATTTGTCAACCATATAAAACGGTTCGGTAATTTTGGCAAGGTCATCTTCCGCAATTCCGCAACCGCTGTCGGTAACGCAAAAACGGTATCTGTCGCTGTCAACATATCCCGTGAGTGTAACAGGCTTTCCGCTCTCACTCGCTTTGCAGGCATTGTCAATCAGGTTGTACAAGAGCGTTTTCAAGAGCGACGGCTCTGCGTTGACTTCTGCTTTTTCAACATTTAATTTGAGTTTCACACCGTATTTTTTCAAAATAAAGAGAACAGACTTTTTAATGTCATCGGCAATTATTTCCGTTCTGATATTTACGGTTTTGATTTCATCATTTTTCAAAACTATAAGGTTTAGCAGATTAAGCGAAAGCGCCTCAAGCCGACTGCCCTCTTTGTAGATAAGGTCGGCACATTCTCTGCGTTGTTCAGGCTCCATTTCATATGAGCGGAGCATATCCGCATAACCGATAACAGATGTCAGCGGAGTTTTTAACTCGTGGGTAAAATCCGCAATAAAGTTGTCACGATTCTGTGTTGCAAGCTTTAGCTGTTCAATGTAGTCTTCAACATAATCTGCCATGGTGTTAAAGCTCTGCGAAAGCTCGGTTATTTCGGTTGAAGATGTAATGCCGTGGCTTTCCTTTACTCTCATATTAAAGTTGCCCTCGGCAACTTCCTTTGACGCATCCTTTAACTTAACAAGCGGTCTTGTCAAAAGCTTTGAGAAGATTACAAGCAGAATTGATGCAAACAACGCAACGCCTATGAGAATGAACTGATAAATTGTGCAGTACATATCACGGTCGCTGTACACGCTTGTTATATTGTCAACAGTTTCAATATAACAGCTTTTGGTTACAAGCTGAATTTTGCTTATTGTCTGAATATAGTATTTTTTGTTTTCAGTAACTACTCTGCTTTTTCTGGAGTTTACCGACATACCGTGGGCAAATTCATTTTCTGCCGAAAAGCTGAGCTCGTTTATTGAACCGATTTTGATTTTAGAATCCGTATTGCCTGCAATTTGTTTTGCAAATCCGATTGCCGAAACGCGCAGATATTCCAAGTTTCCGTAGGTGGGCAGATTGTTGTCTGCATATACCGAAAGTGCCGTTGTGATGTAATTGTTGTTCTTTTTGGCTGAGTCTATGCGGTTGTTCAGCGTGTTTGTAAAAACGGTGTTGATGAGGAGAAAACCTCCCGCACCGAAGGAAGTAATTATAATAAGAAAAGTAATAAAAAATATTTTCCACGAAAATTTCATTAAGGCTTTCCCTCCGCTTATTCAACAAGACGGTAACCGACTTTATACACAGACTGAATGTTGTCTTTTAAATCAAGCTTTTTTCTTAACCGCTGAATATGCAGATCCACGGTTCTTGTATCACCCATATACGGTTCATTCCATACCCTTTCGTAAATCATTTCACGGTAAAGGGCAATGTTTTTGTTGCGTACAAAAAGCAGAAGTATTTCGTATTCCTTTAATGTAAGGTCAATTTGTACTCCGTTTTTGGTGACTATTCTTGAATTTGTGTCAATTACTATGTCTTTAAAGCTGAGTTTTGTTTTTGCCTTGTTGTATCTTCGCAGTACCGCATCGACTCTTGCCTGAAGTTCCGAAATGTTAAACGGTTTTGTTATGTAATCGTCAGCCCCCAGGTTAAGCCCGTAAACCCTGTCCGATATATCTGATTTTGCAGTAATGAAAATTACGGGTGTGTCAAAGCCTTTGATGTAGTCCATAAGCTCAAAACCGCTGATTTTCGGCAACATAACATCAAGCAGAATAAGGTCAAAGTGCTTTTTCTCCAGAACATCGGCACAGCTTTCGCCGTCAAACACACAATCGGTTTTGTGCCCGTGCCGAGAAAGAGCCATTTCAATAAGATTTGAAATATTCTTTTCGTCCTCAACAATCAATATGTCAGCCAACAACCCCACCTCCAAGACACAGTTTATATTGCCATTGTATCATAGATGTATCATTTTTTTCAAATTATTCTTTTTTCGCAGAGCTGTATCCCAAAATCGGTTAATGCAGAATATTGTCAAATTATGTGCAGTTGTTAATTATTTCACGAACTGTACTTGAAAACAAAGTCGAATAATGGTATTATTTTATGCAAGCAAAACATTTTGAAAGGAAGATTACAATGGGTAATTCTAAATCGGTAAAAAAAGATGTTGCAGTTGTAACGGCAGTTATTGTTGCTGTTGTTATGGTTTGCGTTTCGGTAGTTTGCAATTTGCTTTCAACAAAAACAGAAAGCTCAAATCAGACATATCTTGATGACGCAAAGGCTCAGCTTACAGAATACAGCGATAACTATAACTACACTAAATTTGAGTTTATGAACTCACTTTTTGAAAAGGCAAATGTAATTGCGAGTGTTGTTACGGAAAATACTTCGGCTGACACAAATGCCGCACTTGTAAAGAACCTCGGCATCAATTCATTTGTTATGACAGATGCTGACGGCAAGATTATCGCATCGTCAGACGATAAAAAGGTCGGCACAAATTTCCTTGATGACGAAACAACAAAGCAGTTCAAGGCTAACCTCAAGGGTATGAAGGTCAAGAGCATTTCAGAACCGACAGCCGTTGAGGGCGAGGACGCTGTGTATAACCTCATGGCTTGCGTTGCAAGAACAGAGGGCGGCATCGTTATTATTGATACAAATACAAGCGACTATTCGGCTGTTATCGGTGCTGATATTGCAAAAAGCAGCAAGGGTGATACAATCATCGTTAAGAACGGCGAAGTTGTAAGCACAAATATGAACCTTGGCGATAACGGTCTTAAAAGCGCAGGTATTACAGACGAAATGATTCGTTCGGAAAATTTCAATGTTACAATCGACGGCACAACATATTCACTCAGCAGTATGCCGTCAGGTGAATATACAATCATCAGCGGACAGGCTGCGACAGAAAGCGGTTTCAATATGATTTACGGTGTCGTAATTCCGTGTGCCGCAGGTGTTGTAATGATTATCATTTCCGCAATTATACTCAGCCTTGGCACAACAAAGAAAAAGGAAAACGAGTAATTGTTAATTGCAGCATACAAACAAGAAGTAAACATTTCACGAAATTTGTATGTAAAATGACGAAAAGGTCATAAATTCAAGAAATATCCCTGAAAACATTGTGCTTTAGCACAAAGAATATTGTGCCGAAAAATATTGCATAACCGTATTTTGGTGATATAATAATGGCATAAACAAAAAAGACGCAAAGCAAAGGAGCTTCTGAAAAGGAGGCTCCTTTTCTGTTTATCTTTTTTGGTATCTTAAAAAGGGGAAATTATTATGACACCTGAGAAAATTGTTGAAAACCATAAGAAATATGTCCTCCAGTCATGGAGCAAGCAGGGTAATCTCAATCCGATTCCCGTTGCAAAGGCAGACGGAATTTACTTTTACGATTTTGACGGTAACAGATATACAGATATGTCATCACAGCTTGTAAACCTCAATCTCGGTTACGGAAATAAAGCAATCGGTGATGCAATCAAGGAACAGGTTGACAAGTTTTGTTTTGTCGGTCCGTCATATGCCACAGAGGCAAAGTCAACGCTTGCAGAGATGATTATAAATCTTCTTCCCGACAGCTTCGGAAAGGTATTCTTTACAAATGCAGGTGCAGACGCTAACGAAAATGCAGTAAAAATTGCAAGAATGTTCACAGGCTGACCATGCCGGCACAACTCCTATGAAGTATCGTCACGATGCACTTTTCGGTGCCGCAAAGGTTCTTGAATATCTCCACACAGAGCTTGATAAGCTTGATCCCGAACTCGTTTACACAACCGGTGAAATTCTTTGTCATCCTGATGTACATACAGTAATTCCGGATTATGTTGAGTTTTCGCTTGACGCCCGTCATGAAGATCCACGAGTAATTGAACAGGTTGTTTCCGTAATCGAGAATATCCCGAAAGAGGTTGAAAAGTGCAAGACAGGCTATGAAATTGCATGGACAAGAGATACTGTTTACTATGACAAGCAGCTTGTTGATTTTGTTCAGGAGGCAGTTGACGAACTCGGTTATTCAAATCAGAAAATCAACTCGGGTGCAGGTCATGATGCACAGTTCGCATCATATATGCTCCCGACAACAATGGTATTCGTTCCCTCAAAGGACGGCCATTCACATTGCGAACCCGAATTTACTTCGACAGAGCTTTGTACAGAGGGTGCATCAGTACTTCTCAATGCAGTCCTCAAGTGTGATGCGGCTGATTGATAATCGGTTTTGCGGAGGATAATATATGGACAATTATATAATTACAATTGCTCGTAGCTTTGGCAGCGGAGGCAAGGAAATTGCCTCCCTGCTTTCCGAAAAGCTGGGTATTCCGTGGTATGAAAGACAGATTCTGACAATGGCGTCACAGGCAAGCGGAATTGATGAAAGCGAATTCGTTGAGGTTGACGAAAAACTTCACGGAAGCTATCTTATAAAGTCACTCACAAAGCTGCCGACGGCAAATGTTCTTCGTCCCGAATCAAGAGCGTTTGTGTCGGATTTGAATTTGTACAATATTCAGGCGGCAATCATAGAAGAGCTTTCCCGCACACAGTCCTGTATCATTGTCGGAAAATGTGCCGATCATATTCTGAGGGATAAGCCAAATGTTTTGAGCGTGTTTGTTGATGCGTATTATGACGACTGCATTTCAAAAATCCGCTCAAGAATTTATGTTTCGGAAGAGCGTGCAAAAGATATGAAAAAGCGTACCGACAAGTACCGCACGGCTTATTATAAATACTATACAAGAGGCGAAAACTGGAAAGATACGCTTAACTACGATATGTTTTTGAACACATCAAGGAATTCAACGAATGACTGTGCCGAAATTATTGCAAAGGCTGTTGAGCTGAAATTCGGTAAATAATTTGATGCAGATTAAGAGGTGAGATTTATGGCAGTAACACTCGGTTCACTGTGCGAAAAGGCGGGCTATCTCTACGGTATGCGTGTGATAGCAGGCAAAGAAGGAATGACCAATATCGTGCAATGGGTTCATTCCGTTGAGGATATTGAGGTAAGTGACTTTCTTCACGGAGGAGAGCTTATCTTTTCAACGGGCATTGCAAACAAAGGTCAGGACTGGTTGCTGCCGTTTGTCAAAAATCTCATTGCCAAAAATGTCAGCGGACTTGTTCTGAACATAGGTCCGTACATAAAGGGAATCCCGTCAGAGGTTATCAGCTATTGCAACGAGAAAAAGTTTCCTCTTATGGATATTCCGTGGAAAACCCGAATTGTTGATATTTCACGGGATTTTTGCAATCAGATTATCTCAAATGAACGCAAGGAGGAAACAATCGGCGATACGCTGAAAAATTTCATTTTCTTTCCTGGTGAGTACGAAAAATACTTTCCTGTTCTTGAAAGCAACGGCTTTGACCTTGCAACCGATTATGCAATCATCGGTGTGAAAGCCGATATGGCTGACCATATTTCTTCAAGAAAGCTTGAATCGGCATTTGAACGAACAATTTATTCCTACAAAAAGCACTGGGGCGGCTTTAAGGTTGACAACATGATGTTCTATATCCTCAATGACTTTACCGATGATGAAATTGAAAGCATAGCCGAAAAAATTCAGTCGGAAAAGGAGAGGTATATAAGCGTCAACAAGCTGTATGTGGCAGTGAGTAAAACAAATAACAAGCTGAAATCACTCCCGAAAACATACCAGATTGTTTTAAGAATGTTAAGGCTTGCCGTCCGTACAGATATGACGCCTATGTTCTATGACCGACTTGAAGTTAAAAAGCTGATTCTTGCGGTTGACGATATTTCATTGTTTGAAAGTATCTATAACGAAAATCTCAAAAAGCTTGAAGTGTATGACCGTGACAACGGCACGGATTATATGAGTTTTTTAAGACTTTACCTAAAGTATGACGGAAGTGTTCAGAGGGTTGCTCAGGAAACCTTTGTTCACCGCAACACCATAAATTATCAGCTTGCAAAAATCAAAAAGATTCTCGGCAATAACCTCAAAACCTTTGAAGAACGATTCAAAATTATATTAGCCTTTGAAGTTCGTGATGTGCTTTGACCGCCTCTGTCTCCGTCACGATGTTAATACTGAAAATCCCCCGACAGCCTAACGGAAACCGCTGTCGGGGGATTTTTTATGTGTTTATTGTAGTTGTATTTATTTGAGTAACTGATACTAATTGATATCAATTAGTATCAGTTACTATCAGTCAGAGTTAGCATAAGTAAAAAAGAACCGATACAAAAGTATCGATTCTTCTTTGGTGCACCTGACAGGAATTGAACCTGCACTCCTCTCGAAACTAGAACCTAAATCTAGCGCGTCTGCCAGTTCCGCCACAGGTGCAAATATTAAACTGAAATATAAATAGTGGTTTTGCGAAGTGATACGCGCGTCTTCCAGTCTGAAATATAGTCGCAATGCGTCGCACATAAATGTACTTCCTTTTGCTCGTTATTTCAGACAGCGCATTGCTCCCTTTATCTGCCACAGGCAGCGGTCGCAAGGCTACCAATTCCGCCACACCCGCATTTTCAATTTCTGCAAGACCTACCGTTAGATAATACTATAAATATCAGCAAAAGTCAAGTATAAGCAAGCAGTATGTTATTACTGCTTGCAGAACACGATGCCGTCTTTTTTACTGATTGACTTGATTTTTGCCAAAGATTCAACTCTTATGCCCATATCACGAACAAGGCTGCCGCCGCCCTGATATGCCTTTTCGATAACAATTCCGGCGCCTGCTGTTTTTGCGCCTGCTTTTTCAATCAGCATAAGAAGTGCCGTTAAGGCGCTGCCCTTTGCAAGGAAATCGTCAATGATAAGCACATTGTCTTCTTTGCTCAAAAATTCCTTTGAAACAACTATGTCATAGTCCTTTTTATGAGTGTATGAGTGGACTGTTGCGTTGTATGTATCGGAATAAATATTGATTGTCTTTGTCTTTTTTGCAAAAACAACGGGAACATTAAAATACTGAGCCGCAAGACAGGCAATGCCGATTCCCGATGCTTCAATTGTCAGAATTTTTGTTATGTTTTCGTCCTTGAAAAGCCTGTAAAATTCCTTGCCAAGCTCACACACAAAACTGACATCAATCTGATGATTGAGAAAGCTGTCAACCTTTAACACATTGTCGGCACCAATATGTCCGTCTTTAAGAATTCTGTCTTCTAAAAGTTTCATATCAATCTCTTTTCTGAAAAATAAAATAGTAACAAACAATATGATAGATTATACTACAAAGATTTGCACATTTCAATTGATTTTTGTGATATTCCATGCCTTATTTTTCTTATTTTCGGAAAATATTAAATTCAGACACAAAAAAGGCAGTCGTGATAAAGCGACTGCCCCTGTGTTTTATACTTCAATATTTTTAATTGAATCAAATTCGTCAATGATTTCTTTTGACGGTTTTTTTGAAAGAAGAGAAACAATGACATTCACAATAAGTGCAAGTCCGAAGCCTACAACAAGTGAATAAAGATTTGTTGCCGCATAAAGTGTCTGACCGTTTACAAGCGGAATATAGTCCCATATGATAACTGTCAGAGCACCTGTTGCCATGCCGCTGATTGCACCCGAAAGTGTTGAGCGCTTCCAGAAAAGTGCCAGCAGAACAACAGGTCCGAATGCCGAACCGAATCCTGCCCATGCATCCGAAACAAGTCCCATAATGCTTGATTTAGGATTAAGTGCAATGAAAAATGCGATTACAGCAACAACTGCAACTGCAATTTTGCCGACCAAAAGCGAACTCTTTTCGCTTGCATTCTTTTTAACAGCACCTTTGTAAAGATCCTCCGAAACAGCCGACGCAGTGACGAGAAGCTGACTGTCTGCTGTTGACATAATTGCGGCAAGGATTCCGCAAAGGAAAATACCGCCGATAAAGATAAGCACGCCGTTGCCTGAGAAAAGCTGCTGGATTGTTCTGATGAATACAGATTCGCTTGTTGCATCGTCAAGCTGTGCTGTAAGGTAGCCTCTTGCGATAAGACCGATAAGGCATGACGCAGTAAGTGAAATAATTACCCAAACAACAGCAATTTTTCTTGACTTCTTGATTTCTTCATTGCTCTTTACAGCCATGAATCTGACGAGAATATGCGGCATACCGAAGTAACCGAGTCCCCACGCAAGGTTTGAAATAATCGAAACAGCCGAAACAGGCGTTCCGTCACCGTTTACAAAGAAGTTAAGGAACTGAGCAGGCTGTTCAACACCTTTTGCGGCAAGTGCAGAACTGAAGCCTGTGTCAAATGTGAGAATTGCATATGCAAGCACCGGAACGGAAAGAATTGCAACAATCATCATAAGTCCCTGAATGAGGTCGGTTGTACAAACTGCCTTGAAACCGCCCATAAATGTATATACAAGAATTACTACTGCGGCAACGATAAGACCGATAACATAAACCCGATTGTAGTTTTCGTCACCGCTTGCGCTGTCCGAAAAGAGTGTTGCAAAAAGCTTTGCGCCCGAACTGAATGCCGATGCTGTGTAAACCGTGAAGAAAACTGCGATGATTGACGCCGAAACAATTTTGATTATGTTTTTATGGTCACGGTAGCGATTTTTGAAAAAGCTCGGAATAGTGAGCGAGTTGCCTGCCACAATTGTGTATTTACGAAGTCTTGCCGAAACAATGTACCAGTTGAGAATTGTGCCGATAAGAAGTCCTACGGCAATCCATGCCTCGCCTGTGCCGGCAAGGTATACGGCGCCCGGAAGTCCCATCAAAAGCCAACCGCTCATATCAGATGCCTGTGCCGACATTGCGGCTGTCCAACTGCCGAGGTTTCTGCCACCGAGAAAGTAGTCCTCATTGTTCTTGTTGCCCTTTGAACAAACAAAGCCTATTACGATCATAATAATCATATAAGCTATAAACGCACAAAGAACTATTATGTTGTTTGTTGTCATTATGCCCCTCCTGAAATTAAATTTATAAATCAAATGCCCTTTAATTCTACCAAAAATGAATAAATAAATCAAGTGAATTGCAGTATTTAGGGCTTTCGTGCAGATGATTTGTGCATTTGCAAAAATTCAGGAGTAACATTTTGCACATAATTACGAATAAAATAACCTTTATATGCATTTAAAGGGGGATTTTGTGTTGATTTGAAGAATCAAAAGTATTATAATTACATTGATTGCAAATTGACTGAAAAGGTATGTGGAGAGATAAAAATGAATATGGTAAAAAGAACTTGGGCTGAAATTTCACTTAATGCAATTGAGCATAACTATAATGTAATAAGAAATAAGGTTGCAGACGATACAAAGGTCTGTTGTGTTATAAAGGCGGACGGCTACGGCCACGGTGCAGTTGAGCTTTCACAGGTTTATGAAAAACTCGGAGCGGATTTTTTTGCTGTTTCAAATATTGACGAGGGTATAGAAATCAGAAAGAGCGGTTCAAAACTTCCTATTGTGATTCTTGGCTACACTCCCGTTTCAGAGGCTGAAAATCTTGCTGAATATGATATTTCTCAGGCTGTTTTTTCACTTGAGTATGCAAAGGACCTTTCCGAAAAATGTGTTGAAAAGGATTGTATCTGCAAAATGCACATCAAGGTTGATTCGGGAATGTCAAGAATCGGCTTTATGTGTCAGGAATTTCCACGGGATGAATATTCTATTGAAGAAATTTGCGAGGCTTGTTGCCTGCCGAATCTTGAGGTTGAGGGGCTTTTTACTCATTTTTGTGTGTCTGATGAAGATGCCGAGGGCAGAGAGTTCACAAACAAGCAGTATGAAAACTTTATTCATGTGCGTGACAGCCTTAAAAAGCGAGGCGTTGATATCAGCGTTGTTCATTGCTCAAACAGCGGCGCAATTGAAGATTACCCCGAAACCTGTTGCGATATGGTAAGGGCAGGTATTATCCTCTACGGACTTGCCCCGTCATCAAAGCTTGCCGACAGACTTGACCTTGTTCCTGCAATGACTCTTAAAACAGTTGTCGCTTTTGTAAAAGAGGTTCAAAAGGGTGCAACAATTTCCTACGGCAGAACTTTTACAGCCGACAGAAAGATGAAAATTGCAACCGTTCCTATCGGATACGCTGACGGATTCATCAGACAGAATGCAAAAGACGGCTATATGACGGTAAACGGAAAGAAAGCGAAAATTGTGGGCAGAATATGTATGGATCAGACAATGCTTGATGTTACCGATATTGAAGATGTCAAGACAGGTGACGAGGTTGTCGTATTCGGTACAGGCGAAAACGGTGAGCCTACTGCAGATTCACTTGCCGAAAATACAGGAACTATAAACTACGAAACCGTCTGTCTTGTCGGAAAGCGTGTTCCGAGAATTTACATTAAAGACGGAAAAATTGAGAATGTGATGTATAAATTATGAGATTACTTGCTGTTGACGGAAACAGTATTGTAAACCGTGCGTTTTACGGAATAAGACCGCTTACTACAAAGGACGGTCAGTTTACAAACGCAATTTACGGATTTCTTACAATGCTGTACAAAATTAAAAATGAAGAAAATCCCGACGCCGTGGCGATTGCCTTTGACCTGAAAACACCGACCTTCAGACACAAGGCCTATGCAGGCTACAAGGCAACACGAAAAGGTATGCCGGAGGAGCTTGCGTCACAAATGGAACCGCTGAAAAAGCTTCTTACCCTTTTAGGCTACAGGCTTGTTACCTGTGAGGGCTTTGAGGCTGACGATATTCTCGGTACGCTCGCCAAGGCTTGTGAAGAAAACGGAAACGAGTGCGTTATTGCAACAGGTGATCGTGACAGCCTTCAGCTTGTGTCGGACAAAACAAGCGTTCATCTTTGCTCAAACAAACAGGATATACTCTATACCCCCGAAAAGATTCTTGAAACTTACGGTGTAACTCCAAAGGAGCTTATAGAAATCAAGGCGATTCAGGGCGATACTTCGGATAATATTCCCGGAGTTGCAGGAATAGGACCAAAGGGTGCAGGCGACCTCATTCAGAGATATCACACGGTTGAGTATATCTATGACCATCTTGATGAACTTGAAATCAAGGACGGTGTGCGTAAAAAGCTGACTGCGTCAAAGGAAAATGCAATTCTTAGCCGTATGCTCGGTGAAATAAACTGCAACGCTCCTGTTGACACAAATGTCGAAAATTATGTTGTAGATATGAAAGATGCTGATGAATGTGCCGGATTTATGGCAAAGCTTGAACTGTTTTCTTTAATAGAAAAATACGGCATCAAGGCTGACAAAAATACAAAGCCCGAAAAGGTTGAGAAAAATTCGCTTGAGGTTGTGTCTGATTTTGATGAAAATGAACTTTTAAAAAATGTTAAGTCAGAGAAAAAGCTCTATCTCAACTTTGAAACAGAGAATAAAGAATTAAAATCCTTTGCCGTACTTTTTGACGGCAAGGTGTATATAAGCACGGACGAAGAACTTTTTGTTAAGTTTATTGCCGACAGTGAACTTGAAAAGTACACAAGAAACATCAAAACGCTCTACGCTTATGCCGATGAGAAAAATATTGATGTTGAAAATATTGTGTTTGATATTGAGCTTGCGGCATATCTGATTGAACCGTCGTCAAAGGATTATTCGGACAAAAATCTTTGTGCCTCTTACGAAATCGCTCTGCCTGTCTGCTCTGATGAGCAGAATGAAAAATACGAGGCATTTGCCTGTTACGCAGAATTGTGCGAAAAACTCGGAGATAAAATCAAGGCTCACGGTCAGGAAAAGTTGTTAAGTGAAATTGAAATTCCGCTTGCAAAGGTGCTTGCAAGAATGGAAAATATCGGTGTCTGTGTTGACCGACAGGGCATTGAAAGCTATGGCGAAATGCTTTCTGCACAGATTAAGGAGCTTGAAACCGCAATTTACGAAAGTGCGGGCTGTGAGTTTAACATCAATTCTCCAAAACAGCTTGGCGTAGTTTTATTTGAAAACCTCGGACTTCCTTGCAAAAAGAAAACAAAGAGCGGTTACAGCACAAATGCAGAGGTGCTTGAAAGTCTGCGGTATGAACATCCCGTTGTTGAAATGGTGCTGAGATACAGAACGCTGTCAAAGCTGAATTCAACCTACTGTGAGGGACTTTTAAAGGTCATTGCAGATGACGGCAGAATCCATTCAAATTTCAATCAGACCGAAACAAGAACAGGCAGAATCAGCTCAACAGAGCCAAATCTCCAGAATATCCCCGTAAGAACCGAGCTTGGCAGAGAGATGAGAAAGTTTTTCTGCGCAAGAGAGGGTTGGACACTTGTTGACGCCGATTATTCGCAGATTGAACTCCGTGTGCTTGCCCATATTTCGGGTGACAAAAATATGATTAAAGCGTTCAAGGATAACGAAGATATCCACGCAATCACAGCGTCACAGGTGTTCAATATGCCGCTTGATATGGTAACTCCGATTATGAGAAGCCGTGCAAAGGCGGTTAACTTCGGTATTGTTTACGGAATCGGCGCATTTTCACTTGCAAAGGATATCGGTGTTTCAAATAAAGAGGCAAAGCACTACATTGAAAGCTATCTTGCCCATTACAGCGGTGTTGACAGCTATATGAAAAATGTTGTCGAAAAGGCGAACGCTGACGGCTATGTTGAAACGATGTTCGGCAGAAGAAGAAATCTTCCCGAACTCACCTCGAGCAAGCATATGATCCGTGCATTCGGTGAAAGAGTTGCAAGAAATATGCCTATTCAAGGCACAGCCGCAGACATTATCAAAATTGCAATGATTAAGGTTGACGAGCGAATGAAAGCCGAAAATCTCCGTGCAAGGCTTGTGCTGCAGGTTCACGACGAACTTATTGTCGAAGCTCCGCAGGATGAGAGCATGAGAGTTGCACTCATCGTTCAGGAAGAAATGGAAAACGCAGTTAAAATGAGCGTTCCGCTCACAGCCGATGCGGCAATCGGAAGGACTTGGTATGATGCAAAAGGATAACAGAACGATTGCCTTTGTATGCACGGGCAACACCTGTCGCAGTCCCATGGCAGAGGCAATTTTTAATGATATGGCAGAGAAAAACGGCGTTTGCGTCAGGGCGGAAAGCTTTGGCATTGCGACCTCAACGGGACTTCCCGTGTCGGAAAATTCCGTGATTGTCTGTAAGGAAATCGGAATTGACCTTTCGGGCAAAGCTTCAACAGCCGTGGCTGATGCCGGCATTGAAAAATACGAAAAATTTTACTGTATGTCGCAAAGTCACGCAAAAATGTTGATGCAGTTTTTTCTTGTGCAGCCCGAAAAAATCGCCGTGCTCGGTATAAGCGATCCTTACGGCGGCGACATTGATGTGTACAGACATTGCCGTGATGAAATTGTTAATTCTGTAAAGGAAATATTAAAAGCGTATGAAAATTGACAGAATGACCGAAAATCAGCTTGAGGCGGTTGCACAGCTTGAACAGCGGTGTTTTTCGCATCCGTGGTCGTTTAACAGCCTTGAAGAAGAACTGAACAACGAAACCTCGCTGTTTTTTACCGCAACGGAAGACAATGCCGTTGTCGGATATATAGGAATGAGTGTTGTTGTTGACGAGGGTTACATTTTCAATGTTGCCGTTGACGGTACACACAGAAATCGGGGAATAGGTTCGGCGCTTGTTGAAACGCTTGTGACCTATGCCAAGAAAAATAACCTTTGCTTTCTCACTCTTGAGGTTCGTGAAAGTAACGGGAACGCCCGTTCTCTCTATGAAAAATTCGGATTCATCAAGGTGGGAGAGAGGAAAAATTACTACTCCTCTCCAACCGAAAACGCTGTTTTAATGACACGCTGTTTTTGACATATATATGTAATAAAACATTATATTAACGATATTACGGAACTTCGTCATAAATGTTTCGTAGTGAAAGGAAAATTATGAAGATACTCGCAATAGAATCGTCCTGTGACGAAACTGCGGCAGCGGTTGTTGAGGACGGCAGAAACATAATATCCTCGGTGGTTGCTTCTCAGGTTGAGGAACACAAGCTTTACGGCGGTGTTGTTCCCGAAATTGCATCACGCCGTCACGCAGAGGCAATTGTTCCTGTTGTAAGACAGGCTCTTGAAGATGCAGACTGCAGGCTTTCCGACATTGACGCAATCGGTGTTACATATGCCCCCGGACTTATCGGAGCGTTGCTTGTGGGAGTGAATTTTGCAAAAGGACTTTCACTTGCAACGGGAATTCCGCTTGTGCCTGTTCACCATCTTCGTTCACACATTGCGTCAAATTATATTTCAAACAAAGAATTAAAACCGCCGTTCCTTTGCCTTGTTGTGTCGGGCGGTCACAGCCATATTGTTATGGTTGAGGACTATACAAAGATGAAAATTATCGGCAAAACCCGTGATGATGCCGCAGGCGAGGCTTTTGACAAAGCCGCAAGGACAATGGGAATGCCGTATCCGGGCGGAATTGAAATGGACAGAGTTGCGGAAAACGGCAATCCGTTTGCATTCAAGCTTCCTCGTCCCGCAGTTCACGATGCACCGTATGATTTCAGCTTTTCGGGACTAAAAACAGCCGTAATCAACCTCATTCACAATTCGGCACAAAAGGGTGTTGAACTTAACAAAGCCGATGTCTGTGCATCATTCCGCTATGCTGTTGTTGATTGCCTTGTTACAAACTTTATCAAGGCGGCTGAAGACCTGGGACAGAAAAAGCTTGTAATTGCAGGCGGTGTTTCTGCAAATTCACTTCTCAGAAGAACCCTTGCAGAAGAGTGTAAAAAGCGTGATTGGGAAATGTATATGCCCGAAAAATCTCTTTGCGGTGACAATGCCGCCATGGTCGGTTCGCAGGGATATTACGAGTTCCTCAGCGGCAATATTGCAGGCACGGACCTCAATGCTTTTGCAACGATGAGTATTGAAAAAGGCTGATTTATACGCAAATAATCACTAAAACACTTGCTATTTTATCAAAAATATACTAAAATAGTGTTAATAAACCGAAAGGACGATTTAAAATGAGCAATCCTATTGTTACTTTTGAAATGGAAAACGGAAAAACAATCAAAGCGGAGCTTTATCCCGAAATTGCTCCGAATACTGTAAATAATTTTCTCAGCCTTGTAAACAAGGGTTACTATGACGGACTCACATTTCACCGTGTAATCTACGGTTTCATGATTCAGGGCGGTTGCCCCGAAGGCACGGGTATGGGCGGTCCCGGATATTCAATCAAGGGCGAATTTGCCGTGAACGGCTTTGAAAACAATCTCAAGCACACAGAGGGTGTTCTCTCAATGGCTCGTTCAATGATGCCCGACTCAGCAGGCTCGCAGTTCTTCATTATGCACAAGAACGCTCCACACCTTGACGGTCAGTATGCCGCATTCGGCAAGGTAATTGAGGGTATGGATGTCGTCAATGAAATCGCAGAGTGTGACACAGACTATTCCGACAAGCCGCTTGACCCGCAGGTTATGGCAAAGGTTACAGCCGAAACCTTCGGTGTTGACTATCCCGAGCCTGAAAAATGCTGATTGTTAGAAAGGATTTTTAAAATGAATGTTTTGCTTGCAGGCGGCGCCGGATATATCGGCTCGCACACTTGTGTTGAACTCATCAACGCAGGTCACGATGTTGTAATTGCAGATAATTTTTCAAACAGCTGTCCCGTTGCGGTTGAAAGAGTTGAAGAGCTGACAGGCAGAAAAATTCCGCTCTATGAGGCCGATGTATGTGACAGAGATGCCGTTGAAAAGATTTTTTCGGAGAATAAGATTGATGCGGTAATTCACTTTGCAGGTCTTAAAGCAGTAGGTGAAAGCTGTGAGAAGCCTGTTGAATATTACCGTAACAACATTGATTCAACGCTCACATTGCTTGAGGTGATGAAAAAACACGGTGTAAATAACTTTATTTTCAGCTCAAGTGCTACGGTTTACGGTACTCCGGAAACTGTTCCGCTTGTTGAAACAATGCCAAAGGGTTCTCCTACAAATCCGTACGGCTGGACAAAGTTTATGATGGAGCAGATTCTTACAGACACCGCAAACGCAAATCCCGATATGTCTGTTGTTCTTCTTCGCTACTTCAACCCAATCGGCGCTCACGAAAGCGGCAGAATCGGTGAAGATCCTAACGGAATCCCGAACAACCTTATGCCGTACATAACACAGGTTGCCGCAGGCAGACTCAAGTGTCTCGGTGTTTTCGGCAACGATTACCCTACGCATGACGGCACGGGAGTGCGTGACTATATCCATGTTGTTGACCTTGCAAAAGGTCATGTAAAGGCTATTGAATATTCCGCAGAGCACAAGGGAACTGAGATTTTTAATCTCGGAACAGGTGTGGGCTACAGCGTTCTTGATATTGTAAAGGCTTTTGAAAAGGCAAATTCGATTGAAATTCCTTATGTTATAAAGCCACGCCGAGCAGGCGACATTGCAGAATGCTTTGCCGACGCAACAAAAGCCAAGAAAATACTCGGATGGATTGCCGAGAAAAATCTTGAGGATATGTGTCGTGACAGCTGGAACTGGCAATCTCACAATGTGAATGGTTACAAATAACAAATAAATAATATTTTATTTGTGCATTCCTACAAAAAAACAATATTTTGTCAAATAATCAGCCACCAAGAGTTTTTAGCATTGACTTTTGGTGGTTGGTTGTTGTATAATTAAACTGCTTATAGAAGCATTATCACATAAGGAGGAAAAGAAAATGTTCAAAAAAGCACTTAGCCTTTTACTGTCTATGATGCTTGTTGTGACATCACTCGTTGTAACTGTAATGAGCGTTTCTGCTGCCGGCGATACATATCTCGTAGCAGGTTCTACAGATCTTACAGGTTATGAGTGGGTTGGTGTTGCAGCTAATGCACCTGAGAATGTAATGACAGAAAACGGCGACGGTAACTACGAAAAAGTATTTACCAACGTAGCAGTCGGCAACGGCTACCAGTTCAAGATCGTTAAAAACGATGCAGAGTGGATTGGTGTCGGTGATACCGGCAATGACAACTTCACATTCAATGTAACAAAGGAATGTGATGTAACAGTAACTTACAACCCCACAACAAAAGAAATCACTGCAACAGGTGAAGGTGTTGTAATTCCGACAGACCTTGTTATTGACCACATTGTAGCCGTTGGTAACGGTGAAGACAACTGGCTCAACGGTAAGGCCTGGAAGGTAGATGCTGATGCTAACTACATGACAGAAACATCTGAGGGTTCAAAGGTTTACCAGATTAAGTTTGAGAGCCTCGACGCTTATGAGAACTATATGTTCAAGTTTGCTGCCAACGGTTCATGGACAGATAACTGGGGCCTTCCTGAGCAGAGCAATGCTCCTCTCAATGAGTGGTTTGACCTTACATACAACGGTCAGAACATGATCATTGATACAGTAGCAGCAGGCTATGAAGACGGTTATGACATCGTTCTTACACTTGACCTTTCAAAATTTGACTATGCTACAAAGCAGGGTGCAAAGGGTAAGGTTGACATCGTTACTGATGCAGAGCCTACAACAGTAGCAGAGCCTACAACAGTAGAGCCTACAACAGCAGAGCCTACAACAGCAGAGCCTACAACAGTAGCAGAGCCTACAACAGTAGAGCCTACAACTGCAGCTCCTGCAAAAGGTCTCACAGTTACAGCTACTTCAAACTTCTTCCCTGAGAAGAAGGTTACTCTCAGCGCAGATCAGAAGACTGTAAGGGTTACATACATGTTCCAGACCAAGGACAGAGATGGTATATTGAACTTCCAGTATAAAATGAACTATGATCCTGCTGTTCTCAAGGTCTCAGATAACACAAGAAAGAGTACTTCATTCGAATATCCAAATTTCGAATTAAACAAAAATGTAGCTCCTGGTTTACTTAAGGGTATAGGAAGTGACACAAGTCTCTATTTTTCGTCAGAAAAAGAAATAGTATTTTGTTCTATTGAATTCGATGTGATCAATCCCGAGGCTGTAGCAACTACTATTGACCTTGATGTAGAGTATCTTACTATTTCAAATCAAGACCCTGTATCAGAGTTGGAAATCCCTAGTGACGAAGTAATGCTCTTAGACAAATCTGTATTAAATCAGGATGCAGTTGATAAGTATGTCGCAGTTGCTAATACTGTAACAGATCCTGACGGTTCAGAAGAGCCTACAACAGAAGAGCCTACAACAGCTCCTGCTGCCGATACTACATATGTAGTTGCCGGTACAGAAAATCTTACAGGTTATGAATGGCAGGGTTCTCCTGCACTCGCTCCCGAAAATGTTATGACAGCTGACGGTAGCGTATTCACAAAGACATTCTCTGCTGTTCCTGCAGGTGAAAGCTATCAGCTCAAGGTTGTTGCAAACACAGGCGACAAGCAGGAGTGGATCGGTCTTGACGGTACAGATAACAATGTAACTTTCGATGTAGAAACAGCTTGTGATGTTACTGTAACATTCGATCCTGCTACAAAGAAGATTACTGTAACAGGTGACGGCGTTAAAATGGTAACAGACCTTAAAGTTAACACCATTACAGTTGTTGGTAACGGTGAAGACAACTGGCTCAACGGTGTAGCATGGGGTGTTGACGCTGAAGTTAACCACATGACTCAGGTTTCTGACAAGGTATATCAGATTAAGTATGAAAACATTGAATCTGCAGACGATGCTTATCAGTTCAAGTTTGCTGTAAACGATAGTTGGGCAGCTAACTGGGGTCTTCCCGAGCAGAGCGCAGCTCCTATAGGCGAAGAATTTGACCTTACATTCAATGGTGAGAATATGCTTCTTAACACAGTTTCTGCAGGTTTTGAAGAAGATTCACTCGTTGATGTAACACTCACACTCGACATTACAAACTTTGATTATTCAACACGTTCAGGCGCTAAGGCTACTGTTAAGGTTGAGCCTTCAACTCCTGCAGCAAAGAATTTAACAATCAACGCTACATCTAATATTTGCCAGGCTACAGGTTCAGGCACATTTAATGTAGGCGACAAGGTATCAGTTTACTATCTCCTTGACACTAAGGACGCACAGCTTGAAGAAGTACAGTGGGCTCTTACATATGATAAGAACCTCCTTACACTTGATTCACTTACAATGCCTGAAATCGCTGACGGCATGGTAAATATGAATGATGTTTCAGGCAATGCTTCAAACCTTGCACTTTATGATTTTGCAGGCGGCAAGAAGCTTGTTGAGGCTGTGTTCACAGTTAACGGTACAGGTACAACAAATGTTGACCTCAATGTAGTTGATCTTACACTTGGTAAGCTCAATCCTGAGACAGGCAAAGTTGATGCTAATTCAGAATATGCAGCAGTAGTTAACGGCGACATGGCTAATGATCTCTTTGATCACATTAACTCAGAGGCTAAGGTTGAAGCATATGTTGAGCCTACAACAACAGAGCCTGCAACAGAGCCTACAACAGTAGCTCCTGCAACAGAGCCTACAACAGTAGCTCCCGCAACAGAGCCTACAACAGTAGCTCCCGCAACAGAGCCTACAACAGTAGCTCCTGCAACAGAGCCTACAGACGCTCCTTCAACAGAGCCTACAACAACAGAGCCTGCTACAGAGCCTACAGACGCTCCTTCAACAGAGCCTACAACAACAGAGCCTGCTACAGAGCCTACAACAGATGCACCGGCTACAGTAGCTCCTACTACACCTGATGCTACATCTGCTACACAGGTTGCAACAAAGGGTCAGTCAACAGCTGACACAGCTACTTCTGACACACCGGCTAACGGCACAAGCAGCAACGCAGTACAGACAGGTAATGCTTCTATGGCAGTAGTTATCCTCTTAGCTCTTGTTTCTGCAACAGGTGTTGTTTACTTCACAAGAAAGAGATTCAATAAGTAATTGAATTTCCTATTGTAAGACTGTTAACGGCGTTGACAGATTAAAAAAATAATTTTTCGCCTCTCGGTTTTCCGAGGGGCGTTTTTTTATATCGTAATGTTGTGAAAATCAGTTTGAATTATAATTTCTAAAATATCATTTCTTTAAATGTGAATCTGCAATTAATTTATTTTCACATAAATTTCACCGAGAATTGTTAATTTTTTGATTGAAATTTTAGTCTTAATGATATATAATAGGGATATCAAACTAAAGGAATGAAAAAAATGTCTAAAAAAATCAAAAATATGCTTTCAATTCTCTTCGTGGCTGTACTTACCGTGTCAGCATTCTGTATTCCTGCAAGTGCTGCCGAGGATGACCTTACAATCAGCGTTTCATCAGATGAAAAGGATTCCGTAACAGCTAAAGTCGGCGATACGGTTAAGTATGCTATTTATATGACCGATACAAAAGAAGAAGTAATCGGAGCCGCAATGAGTTTCTTTTACAACGATGAATATTTGAAGTTGAATGCTGATTCAATAAACTGTGAAAGCTTTAAAAATGCGATTGGCAACCCTAAACTTAAGAATTTTTACACCTTTACATGGACAGATGTTCAGAATCCCGTAAAGCTTAACGGTGACAAGGCTCTTGTTTCTGCTGAATTCAAGGTACTAAAGGGAGGCAAAACCGATCTTTCATATTTCATCTCGGATATGTACGGCGATGATATGACATATCTCAAATCGTATAAAATCACCTGCAAGCTTTGGGTGAACGGTAAAGAGGTAGAGGATAGTGCCGTTCCGATAGTAAATAATGATACGGCAAATTCCGAAAAAATTCAGGGCGATTTTGTAAACTACATTGACGGAATGGGCGAGGAAAACTCACCTAACAAAGACGACCATAAGTCGGTAGTTGTTGAGAAAAAGTACATTTCAACTCAGCAGAATAGTCAGGTTGTAGATGTTACAAAGGTTGTTGAGAGCTCTGCAAACGGTTCGGGTTCAAATACGACATTAATTATTATAATTGCAATTGTTGTTGTTTTGATTGCCGCAGGTGCAATTATTTTCGTAAAGAAAAAGGACGAAAAAAAGAACAAAACGGCGGACATTAACGGAATGTCAGACGACGCAGATGCGGATAAATAAAACAGATAAATATCTTTTATAGGAAAATTTTTTATAATACAAGCTAAATACACAAAATTGCGATTGCAATTTTGTGTATTTTTTTGTTTTAAGCTTTTTGAAAAAGATTGCAATTTTGAAAATTTTGTTATATAATGATTCCATACCGATAGAAATCGGAAATTTTTTTGGAGGAGATTCAAATGTCAAAAAAACTTATCAGTATCATAGTGTCATGCGCTCTCGTTCTTTCACTTGCTCTTGTAGGTGTAATCGGCGTTTCCGCAGCTATTGATACAAACGGTCGTTATGTCCCAAGTGAGGGCGTAAAAGAAACACACAAAGTTTACTTCCTTATGCCTGAGTCATGGAAGAGTGAAAAGTACAATGCTAATGATGCAGGTGCATACTGGTGGAACGGTTCAGATCCATGCGGTTCTCTTGACGGTACAACAGTAGGTCCTGCTTGGCCGGGCTATAAGATGCAGGTTGAAAATGCTGAAAATAACATCTTCTATCTTGACCTTCCTACAGATGTTCCTAATATTGATTTCAACAACTACCTTAACGGCGGTGAAAGGACAGTAGACGACAAAACAGGTAAAGTAACTTTCCAGTTCGGTGAGGAACAGTTTAAGGCTGCTAAGCAGACTGTTGATGTTCTTTGTCAGTACTATTCGGAAGGCGACAATGATTATTATGACAATTTGCTTGACGGTGAATTCTGGGCAAAGGCTCAGGAAGCACTTGACGGTAATGACAAGACATTCTTCGGTAATTTTGCTGACAACTTCTTTGAGGATCCTGAGTGGGGTATCTCAATGAGATTGAATGACATGATTTATGTTACAGACCCTAACAACACTTCTGTAAGCGTCACAGGTAAGGAAACATATGCCGGTGAGTTCTACTTCTACTATGGTCTTAACGAAGAAACAGGCAAGTACGAGTACGGTTCACTTCCTAACTATGATATGGCTAAGGAAGCAGGTCTTGTTAAGACAGTAGACAAGAATGTAAAACCTGCTACACCTGATGAGCCTACAACAACAACTCCGTCAGGTGACAACAAGACAGATTCTACAAAGAACACAGTTCCTACTGCAGGTCAGAACCCAACATCTTCTGCAAACGCAGTTTCAACTGCTGACACAGCAAAGAGCACAGACAACAGCGCAGTTCAGACAGGTGCTACAACAGCAGCTGCAGTTCTCGCAGTTCTCCTCGTTGCAGGCGGTGCAGTTCTTTACACACGCAAGAGATTTGAATAATCTTAAATAATTATACATAATTATTTGATGCCCTCCGCTTTGGAGGGCATTTTTGCTTTTGTTGCAGATAAAATTTGCAGTTTTTTTGCATTGATTTTGTTCGGAAAAGATCTAATAAAGAAACTTATAAAACAGTACAGTGATTTTTGGTGATTATTACAATAGGTTTCAGATGCCAAAATGCCCTGTAACACTTGATTTTTTCTGAGTTTTATACTATAATAGTCATGCTGATACAAGTATGGTGTCGGAAAATCATAAGGAGGAAATACAAATGTCCAAAAAAGTTATCAGTCTTTTATTGGCTGTTATGCTCACAGCGGCAATGATAGTGGTTGCTGCAATAAGCGTTTCTGCCGATACGGACGATGAAGGCAGTTATGTGCCTTCTGAGGGCACTGAAACCTACCATATATATTTCTGTAAGCCTGATGACTGGGAAAACAAATATACATCTGATGCAGGTGTTTATTGGGAAAACGGTTCGGATACTCCTTCAGCGTGGCCGGGTTATTCAGCTCGCAATGCTGATATCAAAAATATTTACTGTTCTGATGTGCCGACCGATGTTGATAAAGTAATCTGGAACAACGCTCTTAAAGGTACAGACGATCCGACAAATCCTGAATATAAACTTGCTTATCGAACAACCGATATTAATTTTAAGGGTTATGAAAAAGGCGAGTCTGATTATTATCCCGACGGTGTTGAAAGCTTTGACAATATGATTTATATTATCAATCCTGAATTTACTTCCGAGAACGATAAGGATGAATTGATTTTTGCCGGTGAGTGGTTCTACTACTACGGTAACGGTGAATACGGCAATGCTCCTAAAAAGGCAGACCTCAAGGCCGGTGATTATTACGGCAAAGACGGTGTGTTCCCGACAGAGTATAATCCATCGGGTGAGGAAACAACAGCCGAATCAACAACAGAGGTTGTAACAGAATCGGAAACAACCGAGTCTGCAACTGATGCCCCCGTTGCAACAGAGGGTACAACATCATCTGCTGAATCTTCGCTTGCTCTTACAGTAAATGCAACATCAAATTACTTCCCAATGGCAAGTGCAAAGTATAATGCAGTTACTAATCAGGTAACGGTTACATATATTATGCAGTCTCCAAAGAATGTGCTCGACACGCAGTGGTACATTTCTTATGACCCTTCAATCCTTTCGGTTGCTGATGTGAATACTGCTAAGTCGGTTTGCCCGACAATGGACGGCAGAGGTGTATATGTAAACTTCAAGAATAAGTCGGAAGGCGTTGGTTATGTAAAATTCGGTGCAAGTAATCTCGGTCTTTATGACTTTAGCGAAAAGACGCTTTTTGCAACAGTTGTTTTTGATGTTAAAGACATTTCAAAGGTTGCACCGGTTTCGACGACGGTTGACCTTGTTGTTGAGGTGCTTCGTGTTTCGGAAGTAAATCCGGACACAGAAATGACTGACGGTTCAAAAGAAGTTATTCTCGTTGATAAAGAAGTAGTTAAGAAAGATCCTGTTGCTGTGGCAGCAAAAAATGATCTTTCAACTGAGCTTACTCCTTCAACCTATGCAGAACCGACAACAGCCGAGCCTTCAACCGCAGAGTCATCTACTGAGGAAACAACATCAACTGAGGCTACTAAGGCTACAGAGGAAACGCTGGAATCAACTAAGGTTACAATTGCTCCTGTAACTTCACAGGATGCAACATCTGTAACACAGCCTGTAACAAAGAAAATCAGCTCAACATCCGACACTCCGGATACATCTGACAACGGCAACAATAACAATGCAAATGCTGCTGTTCAGACAGGTGAAGCTCCTCTGGCTGTTGTAATTCTTACACTTCTTATAGGCTCAACTTGTGTAATGTTCGTTCTTCGTAAGAAGGAAGAAATCCTTTAACGGCTGATAAAGACTAATAATTAAGAGGGCTGACCAAACAAAGGTCAGCCCTCTTTCTGTGCTGTGATTGAGGTTTAAAATTCTGATAAAAATACAAAAAAACAGCTCCACCGTAAATAGTGGAGCTGTTTCGTAATCTGTAAAATCAGTTAGCTCTGGTAACCTTACCTGAACGCAAACAACGGGTGCAAGCATATACACGCTTTGGTGAACCGTCAACAATAGCCTTAACACGCTGTACGTTGGGCTTCCATGTTCTGTTTGATCTTCTGTGTGAGTGAGATACCTTAATACCGAACTTTACATCCTTACCGCAGAATTCACATTTTGCCATGCGTCTGCACCTCCTTAAAGAAAACTAATTCTATTTCTAACTTTGTTATAATAACAGAAAATGAGAGAAAATGCAAGTGTTTTTTGAAAATTTCTTAACTTGTTTTTTGCTCTTGTAATTTTTGACGATATATTATATAATTAGGAATAAATATAGTTACACGATTGTTACCTAAAAATTCAGATTTCAGGAGGCTCTTATGCTCTCATTACTACTTAACGGCATCAGAAACGGCAACCTTGATTTCGGCTCGGTAATTGCCGAAATATTGGCTGTACTCGTTATTATATTTTTAATTCTCCCGTTCCATGAATGGGCGCACGCTTTTACTGCGTCACTTCTCGGTGATAAGGCGGTAAAGGGCAGAGGCAGACTTTCGATTAATCCGCTCAGCCACATTGACCCTATGGGCGCTTTGTGTATGCTTTTGTTCGGATTCGGTTGGGCAAAGCCTGTTCCGATTGATCCGAGAAATTTTAAAAATCCAAAGGTTGGTATGGCAATCACCGCAATTATGGGACCGATTGCAAATATCGTTGCGGCTTTTGTCGGACTTCTCATTTATTATCCGATTATCCTTTTTACGGGCGCTTTTCCGCTTTCGACAATCGGAGGATATGTTGTTCAATTCTTGAGCTTCTATATTTCGTGCAATGTCGGACTTGCTGTGTTCAACCTTATCCCGATTCCGCCTCTTGACGGCTCAAAGGTTCTGTTCGTATTTTTACCCGACAAGGCTGTTGAATTCTTTTACAGATATCAGATGTACTTTTTTATCGGTCTTTTTGTTCTCTTATATGTCGGAATTCTCAACACTCCGATTAACTGGCTCAGCAATCAGATTCTTGACTTCATCAGCTGGCTTGCAAGCCTGCCGTATATGCCGTTTGTCGGTTGATTTCAAAATCATTCGTAACATCAAATCATAACTGAAACTTATTTATGGAAACACAACAACTTCAATATAAGCTGTCGGCATTTGAAGGTCCTCTTGACCTTTTGCTGACGCTGATTTCTAAAAACAAAATAGATATTTACGACATCAGCATTTCCGAATTGCTCGACCAGTACATGGAGCAGATTAATATGATGCAGGAAAATCAGATGGATATTGCATCGGAATTTCTGACAATGGCGTCAAGGCTTGTTTATATCAAGTCTGTAATGCTCCTGCCAAAATATGAGGAAGAGGCTGAAGAACTCAAGAAAGAACTTTCGGGACAGCTTCTTGAATATGCCGTTTGCCGTGAAATGGCGGCAAAGCTGGGCGATATTTATGACTTTGACAGCTTTTACCGAGATGCATCTCCCGTTGAATTTGACCTGACTTACAACCGTATTCATCCGAGTGAGGATATTGCAAAGGCATATGTCAGCGCAGTCGGACGGGGCAAGCGTAAGCTTCCACCGTCAAAAGACGCATTTTCGGGTATTGTGTCGCATAAAATCGTGTCGGTAAACAGTAAGATTATCCATCTTATGAGAAGGCTTTGGCACGGCAAAAGACTTGAATATCACGAAATTTTTGAGGTGTGCGAGGGCAAAAGCGACCTTGTGGCAACATTTCTTGCAACGCTGGAGCTGGTAAAGGGCAAGCGTATCAGAATTGAAGGCAGCGGTGAAAATGCCGTTGTCCATATGATTGAGGATAAAAACGCAATGCCTTTGCCGCAGGTTGACGAGAACGAAAACAATGAAAATGAGGAGGTGCAGTAATGGCTGTTGAAAATATTCGTGGTGCGATTGAGGCGATTTTGTTCGCAAACGGTGCGTCGGTTGAATTTTCCCGAATAGCGCAGGCACTTGAAATTTCCGAAAAAAAGGTTAAAGAGCATATTTCTGCACTGATTGATGATTATGAGGCGTCAGGACGGGGCATAACTATAATATTGCTTGACAATTCCTGTCAGATGGTTTCAAAAAAGGAATTTGCTCCGCAGATTCGTACCGTTATGGATTTGAGAAGAAACACCCCGCTTTCACAGGCGGCTCTTGAGGTTCTTGCAGTTGTTGCGTACAATCAGCCTGTTACAAAGGCTTTTGTCGAGCAGGTGCGTGGTGTTGACTGCAGTGGTGTAATCGGCAGTTTGACAACAAAGGGACTTGTTGAAGAAAAGGGCAGACTTGAGCTACCGGGCAGACCGCTGCTTTACGGCACAACCGAAAACTTTTTGCGTTGCTTTAACATTTCAAGTCTTGACGAACTGCCTCCGCTCCCCGAGGGTGATGAGGACAAGGAGTCAGAAGAAAACGGTGAAGAACAGGAAAAGACTGAAAACGGCAATGAGCAGATTGATTTGCTTGCCGATCAGCCTGTTGACAGGCAGTAAAATTTAGGGGGAATTCCCTTTGCTTTGGCTATATATCCTACTCGGAATTGTGCTGTTTATTGCGCTTGTGATGTTTATTCCGATTACTTTGCGTGCATCATATAAAGAGGAGTTTTGGTGTGCCGTGTATATCGGATTTGTAAAGCTTCAGCTTGTGCCGGCAAAACCCAAAAAGGAAAAGAAGAAGAAAAAAGCAAAAAAACAAACTCAGAAAACCGAACAACCTAAAAAAGCGACAGAAAAAAAGCCGAGCCTTATAAAAAAATACGGTATTGAGTGGCTTTTGAACCTGATAAAAAAAGTTGCAGAGCTTGCAGTATCTGCATTGCAGGATTTTTTCAGCCACATACTGGTTAAAAAATTGTCGCTGAGTATCAGCGTTGCAGGTGACGATGCGGCTGACACGGCTATAAAATACGGCAAATACTGTGCCGTTGTTTATCCGGCAGTAGGCACAATTGTCCGTGTTGTAAAATGCAAAGGCTACGGAGTTGACATAAATCCGAATTTTTCGGAAAAAGCAGAAACAGAAATTAACTTTGACTTTGCCGCAAGAATTTTCGCATTCCGACTTATCGGTCTTGCCGTTAAGCACGGAATCAAGGGAATTAAACTTCTTGCAGAAGTTAAAAATGATTGATATAAATATTGTTGAAAAAGGAGAATGGCTATGGAACATCCTATCGGCAGTTTAATGGATACCACAATGGAAAAGATCAAGGAAATGATTGATGTCAATACTATTATCGGCGAGCCTATAACTTCGCCTGACGGCACACTTATCATTCCTGTTTCAAAGGTAAGCTACGGCTTTGCGGCAGGCGGTTCGGATCTGCCTACCAAAAAGGAAAACAAAGACTGCTTTGGCGGCGGCAGCGGTGCAGGCGTGACAATTCAGCCTGTTGCATTTCTTACCGTTTATCAGGGCGATGTAAGGCTTGTTTCCGTTGACAGGGAAGAAGGTACAGCCGACAAGCTCGTTAATATGATTCCCGATGTTCTTAAAAAAGTAAAGGGAGTTTTCAAAAAGGATAAGAGCGAATCCGCAGACGATTTTTCCGAAATCACACAGGACGATATTGACGGCTGATTCGTAATATTGCAACACCCCTCGGCATAGATTTATGCAGGGGGTGTCCTTATGAAAAAAATAATCTCGCTTGCGGTGTGCTTTGTTATGCCGTTTGTGCTTATGGGCGCAAAAACTGCGGAGGATACTCCTCCCACAACTTCTGCACAGGCATTTGTTCTTTATTGTCCCGATAACAACACGGTTATCTGTTCAAAAAATGCAGATGAAAGAATGAAGCCTGCGAGCACCACAAAGATTATGACATCTCTCATAACGCTTGAGGAGGCGGCTTCCTGCGACAGTGAAGTTACCTTCAAACAGGAAATGGTTGCCGAGGGCAGTTCGATGTATCTTAAAGTTGGTGAAAAAGTCCGACTTTCGGACCTTGCGTCAGGAATGATGATGGCGTCTGGTAATGATGCGGCGAATGCGGCGGCATATACGATTTCGGGCAGTCCCGAAAAGTTTTCACAACGAATGAATGAAAAGGCAAAGCAAATCGGTATGACGAATACCAATTTTGTAACGCCGAGCGGACTTGATGATGACAACCATTACTCAAGTGCAAAGGATATGGCTCTGCTTATGTCATATGCACTTGAAAATGACGATTTTGCAAATCTTACGGCTAAGAAGAGCGTGACTGTTGAATTTCTTGAACCGAAATCAAAGAAAACCGCATATGCAAATCATAACAGGCTTTTGTCGCTTTATCCCTACTGTACAGGCGGAAAAACAGGCTATACAACGGCGGCAGGGCGGTGCCTTGTTTCCTCTGCAAAAAAAGACGGCGTAACGCTTGTGTGCGTAACTCTGAATGACCGCAACGATTGGAATGACCATATTTCTCTTTATGATTACGCTTTTGAAAAGTACAGGGAAGTTGACTGCAAGGACGCTGACTTTTGTGCCGATATTCCGTGCGTGGGCGGTGATAAGGACAGCGTAACGGTTACAGGCGAGAAGAACAGCACAATCGTTTTAAAGCGTGAGGACTGCGATAAAATCAAGAAAAAAATCTTCATAGACAGCTTTTTGTATGCTCCGATTGAAAAGAACGAATCGGTCGGCAGAATTGAATACACACTCGGCGGAAAGCTGCTTTATAAATGCAACATTGTTGCAGGCGAAAAGATTAAATCGGATAAAAAGAGTGTGTCAATATTTTCGGCAATAGGAAATCTGTTTTCGTAACAGCTTAAATATACAGAAAATTTTAATAAAAAGGAATTTACATATGGCTAAAATTGAACCTATAAGACTTCAGAAATTCATAGCGCAATGCGGTATTGCGTCAAGGCGAAAGGCCGAGGAGCTTATTCTCGGCGGTCATGTCAAGGTGAACGGCAAAACCGCAATTCTCGGCGATAAGGTTCTTCCTACAGACAAGGTGTTTGTAAGAGGCAAGAGGATTGTTGTGCCGAAGGGCGGTAATTACCGATATATTATGCTCAACAAGCCCCGTGGATTCATTACCACAATGAATGATGAGCGTGGCAGAAAGTGTGTTGCACAGCTTGTTGAGAATGTCGGCGAGCGAGTTTATCCGATAGGCAGACTTGACAAAGACAGCGAGGGTATGCTTGTTTTTACAAATGACGGTGACTTTGCAAACAAGGTTATGCACCCGAAAAACAATGTTTACAAGATTTACAGAGTAACCGTTCGACCGTCAATTGACGAGGATCAGCTTGTAAAACTTGAAACAGGCGTTGAGCTTGACGGCAGAAAAACCGCTCCTGCATATGTCCATGTAATTCACAAGGAGCAGGGCAGAGTAGTTCTTGAAATGATTCTTCACGAGGGTAAGAACCGTGAGATCAGAAGAATGTGCGAGGCTGTCGGGCTTGAGGTTGCAAGACTCAAACGCACCCAGATCGGCGGAGTAAAAATGGGTATGCTCAAACAGGGCGACTGGAGAGATTTGACCGAACAAGAGGTTAAAAAACTGCTTGCAAACCCGTTTTTAAACGGCAAACAGCTTTAATTTTCCGTTTTTGAAAAATACTTCCGAAACGGTCAATAAAACTATTCGTTAATTTGACAATAAATTTACGGTTTTGGTGTAATAACTATTAAATGTGTTCAAAATTGAAATAGTACAGCGTGTTTTTCTTGTACTTTTGAAGATTATAGAGTATAATGTATGTGTAGAAAATTAGTATGCACGCTCAGTTTTCGTGCATATTCAATACATGGTATTGGAGGATTTTAAGATGAGTATTGAAAAGATCAATCAGGCAAAGGCTGAAATTGCCGCAACTTCCGCTTATAAGACAATTACGGCGTTTTTTGATGCAGACAGCTTTTGTGAAATTGATGCCTTTGCAAAATCCGGTGAAGGTTTTGCCGAGGTTGTTGCAGGCTTTGGAACAGTAGAAGGTATGCCTGTTTATGCGTTTGCACAGAACAGCGACATTTGCGGCGGTGCTATGAGTAAGGCACAGGCTGCCAAGCTTAAAAAGCTGTATGGTCTTGCACTCAAGACAGGCGCTCCTGTTGTAGGTTTCTATGACAGCGTTGGCGGCAGACTTAATCAGGGTACAGAGCTTCTCGCAGGTTGCGGTGATGTTCTCAATGCGGCTGCGTCACTTTCCGGTGTTGTACCGCAGATCTCGGTTGTTCTCGGCACTTGCCTCGGAACAAACGCTCTTAACGCCGCAAGCGCAGACATCGTTATCATGAGCAAAGACGCACAGCTTTCACTTTCGGTAACAGGCAAGCATTCCGATGCCGCTTACAATGCTGAAAACGGTATTGCCTCAATCGTTTGTGACGATGCAGACAAGGCAATCAAGGCTGCAAAGGAACTTATCCTTTATCTTCCGTCAAATAACCTCACAATGGCTCCTCAGTCATTTGAAGAAGCTCCGGCAGAGGACGGTTGCGGTTGTGTAGTCAGCAGAACTGTTGACGGCAACAGCATTGTAAAGCTCTTCAATGATTACGGCAAGGAAGCAAATGTTCGTTTTGCAAGACTCGGCGGTCAGGTTGTAGGTATTGTTGTTACAAAGGGCAAGGAGCTTGGTTGCAAGTCTGCAAACAAGGTTGCAAAGTTTGTTCGTTTCTGCGACGCTTTCTCACTCCCTGTTGTAACATTCGTAAACTGCCCGGGCTTTGAGTCAATCAAGTCGGCAACAAAGGCGTCAGCCGCTTATGCTGAGGCAACAACAGTTAAGATTTCTGTTGTTACAGGCAAGGCAATCGGTTCAGGCTATGTTGCTCTTGCAGGCACAGGCGCTAATGCAGATGTTGTTTACGCACTTCCCGATGCGGTTATTTCACCTGTTAATGTTGAGGCTGCCGCATTCATTATGGCTCCCGAAGTTATGAATGTTGCCGCAGATAAGCAGGCTGATGTCGCTCAGAAGTTTGCTGACGAGAATCTTTCTGCTTACAATGCCGCTCAGAACGGCTATGTTGACGGTATTGTTGAAGAAGCTCAGCTCCGTCAGACTCTTATTTCTGCTCTTGATATGCTCTCGGGCAAGCGTGTTTCAACACTTTCAAAGAAGCATTCAACTATCTGATAAATGATTACTTGTTAAAATAAAAGGGGATACTAAAAATGAAGAATTTAAGAATTACAGTTAACGGCACAGCATATGATGTTCAGGTTGAAGAGCTCGGTGGTTCTTCAGCTCCCGCAGCAGCAGCTCCTGCTCCGGTAGCCGCTCCCGCTCCTGCCGCAAAGCCGGCAGCTCCCGCAGGCGCTCAGGGTTCCGTTGTTGTAAAGGCTCCTATGCCGGGTACAGTTGTTAATGTTGTTGTTTCGGCAGGACAGGCTGTTAAGGCAGGCGATGATCTCGTATTCATCGAGGCTATGAAGATGGAAACTCCCGTTAAGGCTCCGCAGGACGGCACAGTTGCAACAGTTGATGTTGCAAAGGGTGAGTCAGTTGACTCAGGTAAGGTTCTCGTAACACTTAACTAATCAATAATTCGGAGAAAGGGATGCTGTAAAATGGCAAAAAAAATCAGAGTTACCGAAACTGCTCTGCGTGACGCTCATCAGTCACTCATTGCAACAAGAATGACAACAGAGGAAATGCTCCCTGTTCTTGACAAACTCGATAAAATCGGTTATTACTCACTCGAATGCTGGGGCGGTGCAACATATGACTCATGCCTCAGATTCTTAAACGAAGATCCGTGGGACAGACTCCGCACAATCAGAGAGCATTGCCCTAACACAAAGCTCCAGATGCTTTTCAGAGGACAGAATATGCTCGGTTATCGTCACTATGCCGATGACTGCGTTGAGTACCTTGTTCAGCGTTCAATCGCAAACGGTATTGACATTATCCGTATTTTTGATGCTCTTAACGACATCAAGAATCTTAAAACAGCTATCAAGGCCGCTAACAAAGAAGGCGGTCATGCACAGGTTGCTATCAGCTACACAACAGGTCCTGTATTCACAGATGAATACTATGTTGAGTATGCTAAGAGAATTGCAGACGCAGGTGCAGATTCAATCTGTATCAAGGATATGGCTGCACTTCTTACTCCGACAAGAACCGAAAGCCTTGTAAAGGCTATCAAAGCCGCTGTTCCCGAGCTTCCGCTTCAGCTCCACACCCACTACACATCAGGTCTTGCATCAATGTGTCTTTTAAAGGGTGTTGAGGCAGGTGCCGACGGCATTGACACAGCAATCAGCCCACTCGCTCTCGGTACATCACACGCACCTACAGAGTCAATGGTTGCCGCTCTTTCAGGCACAGAGTTCGACACAGGTCTTGACCTTAAACAGTTCTCTGACATCCGTGCTTACTTCATGACTCTCCGTGAGAAGTACATCAAGTCAGGACTTCTTGATCCTAAGATGCTTGCAACAGACGCTAACGCTCTTATCTATCAGGTTCCGGGCGGTATGCTTTCCAACCTTCTTTCACAGCTTAAGCAGGCCGGTAAAGAGGACAAGCTTGACGAAGTTCTTGCAGAAGTACCCCGTGTTCGTAAGGATTCAGGTTATCCTCCGCTCGTTACTCCGACATCACAGATTGTCGGCACACAGGCTGTATTCAATGTAATCACAGGCAAGCGCTACTCAATGTGCACAAACGAGTTCAAGGGACTTGTTGCCGGTGAGTACGGTACAACTCCAATGCCGATTGATCCTGAGTTCCAGAAGAAGATTATCGGTGACAAGAAGATTGTCAAAGGTCGTCCTGCAGATCAGCTTGAGCCTGAGCTTGATAAGCTCCGTGGCGAGATTGAGCAGTGGATTGAACAGCCTGAGGATGTTCTTTCTTATGCACAGTTCCCGAAGGTTGCCCTTGACTTCTTTGAAAAGAGAAGAAATGCCAAGGTTGGCATCAACGGCGACAAGCTTGACAAGAAAAATATGGTTCACCCTGTTTGATTTGACAACAAAAATTAACATTTATGCCACTTTCGTTATGAAAGTGGCATTTTCATTTGAGCAGAATTATTTTTGCTAAATTTTTAGCAACTATATTGCATTACATATATTTTAGCGGTATAATGAAGAAAATTAAATATCTGTTGCGTATACCATTATTACAGATAGAATAAATAAAAGATGAGGAAATAAAAATGAAAAAATTTTTAACAGCATTGATAGCATTTGTAATGTGCTTTTCGGTTGTAACAACAGCTTTTGCGGCTACACCGGATGAAGCTTCTGATTCAGACTTGATTTCAGATATTAAACAGGCTATGTTAGATACATATTATGGCGATGAAAAGCCTGATTTTATTGAAGTAAGAATATATGGTACAGCCAGTGACGGTGGCGTGTATTTCGATTTTATGGATAGTTTTACACACTGGACAGATGAAGTGGAATTCGATATAGGTGATTATACTGTTTCTTATCCGAGAGATTGTCCCGTTTTGTTATACAAGAATAATAAAGTATATACCTTGTCAGATGCCTATGAAACAGGTGTAATTGATGATGATATGCTCTATGAATTATATGTTTGGGGAAATCTTTGGGGTAAGATAGATGTTACCCCAAAGGGTGAAGATAGAGCTCTCCTTTCAGAAATAAAGCGTGTAATTATAAATAAATATTACAATGGCAAAGCACCTGAATATTTGAATGTCGAAATTGTTGGTTCTACAAGTGATAAAACAGTATGTTTTAGAAATATACCCTTTATGAGTTTAGGCGTTATGATTGAACAAACAATTGGTGACTATACTTATTATTACAACCATGGCGATGATGTTATGCTTTATAAGAATGGCAATGTTTACTCAATTAAAGAGGCTTATGAAAGCGGAGTTATTGACGATAGTATTCTTGAAGAATTGTCAAAAATGAATTTTGGGTTGGAATCTAATAAACCGAATACAACTGTTCCTACTGAGCCTACAACTTCGGTTGCAACAGTTGACGAACCTGTAACAGTACCCGATACAACTTCGGCAACTAAGCCTGTTTCAACAAGCGACACAGCAACAAATGACACACCAAACAATTCACAGAATAACAGCGGTGCTGTACAGACAGGACAGAACAGCGTTGCTGTAATTCTTCTTGTTGCAATGCTTGCAGGTTGTGCAGTAATTTTTGCAAAACGCAGAAATTATTTTAAATAATTCAAAATATCAACAGAATATATAAAATAAACCGTTCTCGCTTTTGTGAACGGTTTATTTATTTTAGCTTAAAAATTTGTGATAGTTTATCAAGATGTATTGCTTTTTATATCATTTAATGTTACAATTAACTTGCATAAAAAAATAAACGAATTATTTTATAATGCGTAGAATTTGAACAAAGTGAGGGATAGATATGAAAAAGTTTTTACCTATAGCTATGGCGGCGGTAATGTCGATGTCTGCGATTGCGGTTTCAGCTGTTTCTGCAAATGCGGTTGAACCGATTAACACACCCGTGCAGTATGCACAGGTTGCAAGGGCAAGCTTGGCTACTCCGAAAATATCAAAAGCTGAAAGCGTTTACGGCGGTGTAAAGCTTACATGGAACAAAGTGAACGGTGCGGCTAAATACAGAGTTTACTACAAGGGCCGTAAAGGTTGGACACGAATGGTTGATACAACTTCAACCTCATATATTGACAAGGATGTTTCGTCGGGCAGTAATTACACCTATACTGTAAGATGTATTTCTGCTGACGGAAAGAGCTTCACAAGCGGTTATGATTCAAAGGGGACAATCATAAAATATATTGCCGCTCCTGAAATTTCAAAGCTTGAAAATGTAAACGGCGGTGTAAAAATCTCTTGGGGCAAAATAAGCGGTGCGACTAAATACAGAGTCTATTACAAAGGCAGTAAAGGCTGGACAAGAATGGTTGATACAACTTCAACATCATATATCGACAAGGATGTTTCATCGGGCAGAAATTACACATATACTGTAAGATGTATTTCTGCTGACGGAAAGAGCTTTACAAGTGGATATGATTCAAAGGGGACAATCATAAAATATATTGCCGCCCCTGAAATTTCAAAGCTTGAAAATGTAAACGGCGGTGTGAAAATCTCTTGGGGCAAAGTAAGCGGTGCGACTAAATACAGAGTTTACTACAAAGGCAGTAAGGGCTGGACAAGAATGGTTGATACAACTTCAACCTCATATATCGACAAGGATGTTTCATCCGGCAGAAATTACACTTATACTGTAAGATGTATTACATCCGATGCAAAGAAATTCACAAGCGGTTATAACCCGACAGGCAAGTCGGTAAAGTATGTTGCCACACCGAAAATTTCAAAACTCGAGGTTACATATGACGGTGTAAAGCTGACATGGAATAAGGTCGCAGGTGCAGAGAAGTATCGTGTGTACTACAAGGACAGAAACGGTTGGACAAAGCTTGCCGACACAACAGGCACGACTATGCTTGATATGAATGTTGTTTCAAAGGAATTTGATTTAAGCATTGATGATATTTATTACACGGTTCGTTGTATCAGCAAGGATGCCAAGAGTTTTACAAGCGGCTACGATTCAAAGGGTACGCCTATTGGCGATCATCAGGATTGTCCCGAAATTTACAGCATTGGTGCAGTAAACAACGGTGTTGAAATGCATTGGACGGGAGATGCACCAAAGTTCCGTGTTTATATTAAAGAAAACGGTTCTTGGAAGAGGATAGCAGAAACTTATGACAACTATTATGTTCACAAGGGTGCAAAGTCCGGCAGTAACACTTATACGGTAAGAGGTGTTTCAAAAGACGGTAAAAAGTTTACTACGATGTTTAACCCAACCGGTGTAACATACAGGTATAAGACATCCGATAAAACAAGGGATGCTTATATCAATTATATGATGAATCATCAGAGTGAATGGATGCCAAGCTTGGGAAGTGAACACAATTTGTCAGGTGTTATGTTTTTGGATTTCGACTTTGACGGAGTTCCGGAGCTTGTTGCACAAAAGGCTGATTCCAATGAGTATAGTTTCCATTCCGTTGTTTACAAATTTGAAGACGGTAAGTTAAAAAGAGTGGGAAATGTTAACGACGGTTTTGCGATATACTATAATAAAACTGCCAAAAAGTATGAGGTTCACGACCTAAAGATATCTTTAAATGTAGATGACGGTTACTATTGGTCGGGTAATTCAATAATCACATACGACGGAGAGAATCTTTTTCCAAATATGTATTCGGCAAGAGGCGTAGGCGAAGAATCAAATAATAATATTTATTATAATTATTTTGACGGTAATGACAAAAATATTTCACGGGCAAAATATAACGAAATTAACCTTAAACAGTTTAATAATTGCGTAAATGCACATATGTTTACCGAATTTGTTGCGACAGGTTATGGTGATACCAGCGTATGGGGTGAGAAAACTACAGCTGAGAATAAGCAGTCTTTGCTTGATGCTTATAATTCTTTCTCCTATGAGAAGTATTGATTATTTAAAAATTGATAAGTTTTAACTGCAAAAGGGTTCAGCCGTAAAAAGCTGAACCCTTTTATTGCACAACAAAAAACGGTTCAGCCAAATTGACTGAACCGTTAATCTGTACTATGTTAAGCTCGGGAATAAGTAGTTGTAAATTATCACAAACTACCTACACGAACTACGGGCGAGGTACTCGCAAAAAGGGTAGCTTGAAAATTATAACTATGTTAAGCTAAGGAATAAGTAGTTGTAAATTATCACAAACTACCTACACGAACTACGAGCGAGGTACTCGCAAAAAGGGTAGCTTGAAAATCAAGCTACCCTAAATTCGTACTATGTAATGCTCGGGTGACAGAAATTTGAATATATCAAACTAACTACACGAACTAAAAAACATTAGTTGTTGATGAGCTTATCTTCGTCAGACCAGCTGTAGAGCTTTCTAACTTCCTTACCGAATACTTCGGCAGGAGCTTCGGCAGCGATCTTTCTCATAGCCTTGAAGTGAACCTGTGAACCGGCATCGCTCATGTCAAGGAGGAAGTCCTTAGCAAATGTACCGTCCTGAATGTCAGAAAGAACCTTTCTCATAGCCTTCTTAGTATCCTCTGTGATGATCTTTGGACCTGTGATGTAGTCACCGTACTCAGCTGTGTTAGAGATTGAATATCTCATGCCTGCAAAACCTGACTGATAGATAAGGTCAACGATGAGCTTCATCTCATGGATACACTCAAAGTAAGCATTTCTTGGGTCGTAACCGGCATCGCAAAGTGTTTCAAAACCTGCCTGCATAAGTGCGCAAACACCGCCGCAAAGAACAGCCTGTTCACCGAAGAGGTCTGTTTCTGTTTCTGTTCTGAATGTTGTTTCAAGAACGCCGGCTCTTGCACCGCCGATACCGAGTGCATATGCAAGTGCGAGATCCTTAGCCTGACCTGTAGCATCCTGCTCAACAGCAACGAGGCAAGGTACACCCTTACCAACCTGATACTCTGAACGAACTGTGTGGCCAGGTCCCTTAGGAGCTACCATTGTAACATCAACATCCTTTGGAGGCTTGATGCAGCCGAAGTGAATGTTAAAGCCGTGAGCGAACATAAGCATATTGCCTGCTTCGAGGTTTGGCTCGATGTCGTTCTTGTAAAGAGCTGCCTGCTTTTCATCGTTGATAAGAATCATGATGATGTCAGCCTGCTTTGCAGCCTCTGCCGATGTATATACCTTAAAGCCCTGAGCTTCAGCCTTTGCCCAGCTCTTGCTGCCTTCGTAAAGACCGATGATTACATCGCAACCTGAATCCCTGAGGTTGAGAGCGTGTGCATGACCCTGACTGCCGTAACCGATAATAGCAATTTTCTTACCCTTGAGAAGGTCAAGGTTGCAATCTGACTGATAGTAGATTGGTGCTGTCATGTTTTTTGTGTAGTCTTTCATATTAAAGTCCTCCTTACCGCAAACGCGGCATATAAATTAAAATATATGCTAACTGTAAGATTAAACGGAAACCGAAGCTGTGCCTCTGTCAATGGCAACAGTACCTGTTCTTACAATCTCACGGATACCATAAGGCTTGAGTAAGTCAACAAGCGTGTTAATGCGGCTTGCACATTCGCAGTACTCAACGGTAACTGACGAAGGGGATACATCAACGATTTTCGCCTGCATAATTTCAACCGTTTTGACAATTTCGGCTCTTTTTGAGGCGGCGCAGTGAACCTTGATTAAAACAAGCTCACGGCTGATAAATTCGCCCTCGTTAAGCCTTTTTACCTTAATAACGGGAATGAGCTTGTTGAGCTGTTTTTCAAGCTGTTCAACAATGTACTCGTCACCGTTTGCAACGATTGTGATTCGGGAAACCGACGGGTCCTGAGTAACACCTACTGCAAGTGAGTCGATGTTAAAACCTCGGCGAGAGAAAAGTCCCGAAATTTTTGAAAGAACGCCCGCCTGATTTTCAACAAGTATTGATAATGTATACTGCATTTTATCACCTCATTAAATTGACGGAGTGTCGGGGTGAACATCGCAAACAAGAATGAACGGTTTTTCCGAATCAACAATACCCTTGATGATGTTTTCGGCTTCCTTGTTTGAATGAGCCTCTGCATGGTCAATGCCGTAAGCATCGGCAATCTTCAAGAAGTCGGGATCACCGTTGAGAATTGTTGCGGAGTGTCTGCCGCCGTAGTGTTTGTCCTGAAGTTCACGAACCATTCCGAGTCGTGCGTTTTTCATAATGATGATTTTAATTCCGAGCTGATTGCCTGCAATAGTCGCAAGCTCATTAAGCCCCATCTGAAAACTGCCGTCACCGCAGATTACAATAACATCACGGTCGGGTCTTGCAAACTTTGCACCGATTGCAGCGGGAATTGAGTAACCCATTGTACCCATACCGCCTGTTGTGAGGAATCTGCCCTCACGAATACGGAAGTTGTTTGCACACCAGATTTGATTTTGTCCTACATCGGCAACGAGAATTGCCTTTGAGCGGAACATTGCACTGAGATGACCGACAAGTGTTCTCGGCTCAACAAAGCCGTCAAATACGGGAGGCTCACGGTAAAGGTCTTTTTTCCAGTTCTTTACGGTTTCGCTCCACATTGTTGTAACCTTGTAATCGCCGATGCTGTCAAGCAGCATATTGATGACATTTTTCATATCGCCTACAATCGGAATTTCTGTTTTAACATTCTTACCGATTTCAGCAGGGTCAATGTCAATGTGAATTACCTTTGTGTTTTCACTCATCTGGTCGGGAGCCGCAACAGCTCTGTCACCGAGTCTTGCACCGCATACGATTACAAGGTCGGCTTCGTGAAGAGCACGGTTGGCAACAGCCTTGCCGTGAGTGCCGAGCATTCCGAGATAAAGCTCATGCTCGCTGGGCATAACACCGATGCCCATCATAGTTGAAATAACGGGGATACCCGTAGTTTCTGCAAATTTTTGAAGTTTAAGCTTGATACCCGAACTCAGCACGCCGCCGCCTGATACGATAACAGGACGCTTGCTTGCGTTGATGGCCTCAACAGCCTTTTTAACCTGAATTGCGTGTCCCTTAGTGTTCGGCTTGTAACCGATAATGTTTACGCTTTCGGGATATTCAAAACTTTCAATTTCATTTTCCTGAATATCAACGGGAATGTCGATAAGTACAGGACCGGGTCTGCCGGTTGAGGCAATATGGAAAGCCTCTTTGAAAACTCTCGGAAGGTCTTCTGTTTTGCTGACGAGATAACTGTGCTTTACAAACGGTTCACAAGCTCCCGTGATGTCAGCTTCCTGAAAGACATCTCTGCCGAGAAGGTCGGAACGAACCTGACCTGTAATGGCAACAATCGGAATAGAGTCCGTATAGGCGGTTGCAATGCCTGTGATGAGGTTGGTTGCACCGGGACCGGAAGTTGCCACGCAAACACCGGGACGATTACTGCATCTTGCATAGCCGCTTGCCGCATGAGCAGCGTTCTGTTCCTGACGAACAAGAATGTGGGTAATGCTCGAATCGTAAACTTTATCGTAAAATGGGCAGATAGCCGCACCCGGATAACCAAAGACTATGTCAACGCCCTCGGCTTCCAAACATTTTACCATAATTTCAGCACCGCTGATCATTATGTTTTGTCCCTCCTATCCTTTTTATTGTGAGCAAAAGGTGTTTTGTAACATTAAATATACCTTTTTGCTTTACCGCTAATTATACAATAAATACCTTAAAAAGTAAAGAGCAGTATTGCCCATAAATTAAATTTTTTGCAGGATTTTGACAGATAATTTGCAAAATGAATTTTAATTGTTTTTTACTCCCTGCTTACTGAAATTTTAAGTCGCTTAGTTTTGTAAAGTATATTCTTGAATTAAGGTCGCTTTTTTTGTCTGCATTATCAGGGGACATCAATATCATCAAATTATCTTTTCCTATCCGTGATATACCGCCTATAGTGTACCCTTTTTCTTCAATATTAAATTTTGTTTCTTTCATTGTTTTGTTGGTTGTATCAAAAAGATATATGTAGTTATTTTCTGAACTTGATTCCGCCCTCTTATACAATAAATTTGTATCACTGTCATCTTCAGATGCGGATACTATTGAAAAAGTATCATCTACATCTTCTGATATGTCGGATTTTTTCAGCTTATCGCTGTCTATATATCCTATACATCTTGTTATGCTGAAATTTTGATAGAATAGATAATTGTTTTTAAAATCAAAAACCTGTACGCCCTGAATTAATTCGTTTGAATCATCTGAAATGTTGGATATATCATAGCTTTTGAGAAAATTCATATCATAGTCATAAGTTTCTATTTTTAAAGAAGCTTCGTTCTGTGAAATGCAATCCAAAACCAAAAGAGAGATTGTTTTTGTACTTTTGTCAATTGAAACTTTTCTTATAGTTTCCCCGATACTGTTTTTATCATCAAACTCTAAATATTTTAATTGCTTGAATTTTTGAGTTTCGGTATCATACAGTTCCAAAGAAGTACCGTTGTCTAGCACTTTTGTGATTATGACAAGATTGTCTGCTCCTGTAACAGTGTCATATGGAAATCCGCCTTTGTCAGAAAATACAGTCGTCATTTTGTTTTTATTAAGGTCGATATCAATAAATTCAAGAGTTCTGTTTTCTTCGTCTGTAATGTCGCCCGTGCTTGACGTAAAGCAAAGGTGATTATTTACATAAGCTTTATCGTGAATTTGCATAGACCAGTTTTTTATTGAACCAAGTTTTACACTGTTTTTTTTATCTAAATAATATCTGTAGTATTCCATTTCATTTGGAGAGTCTTTATTGATTTTTGAATATATGAAGCCGTTATCAATTTGTTTAAATAAGCCGTAAAGATTTAAAGTATCCACCTTTTTGCCGTTATTGTAAATTTCATAATCATGATTTAATTCTGTTGTTTCAATATCTGAATCAAGAGATAAATCATCTGTATTCGTTACGGTTGTTTGTTCAGTGGGGTTATTGCTTGATGAAGAAGTGTTACATCCATATAATGAAAGTAAAAATAAAGCGGTTACTAATAATAAAAATATCTTTTTCAAATTAATCTCTCCAAAGTTTATTTATCAGTTGCAAGCACTGACAAAAATATTATAATTTATATAATTATAAAAGTCAATGATTTTAAAATATTATGATATAAGATTATATTTAGAAAAATTTTGGCAAATGAAAGCACCGTGAAACTTGTGAAAGCTCACGGTGCTTTATCATAATAAATGATATGATTTGCAAAAAAATCAATATTTCTTTTTGAGGAGTCTTGCGGCTATGAGGACGCAGACTACGCTGACGCCTGTGTCGGCGATAACGGACATCCAGATTTGTGCAAGACCGAATGCGGCGAGGATAATTACAAGAGCCTTGATTGAGAGGGCAAAGATGATGTTGCCCTTGACAGTGTTGATAACACTTCTTGCAATTTTAATTGCCTTTGGAAGCTGTTTGAGTGTGCCTGATGCAAGAACTGCGTCTGACGCTTCAATAGCGGCTTCACTGCCGAATCCCATTGCGATACCGCAGTCGCTTGCCGAAAGAACAGGGGCGTCATTGATGCCGTCACCCACAAAGCAAGCACCCTTGGATTTTGATTTCAAGCCCTTGAAAAGCTCAAGCTTTTGAGCAGGGAGAAGCTCTGCGTGACATTCGGAAAGTCCGAGTTCATTTTTAACATTTTCGGCAGGCTGTTGTCTGTCGCCTGTGAGCATTACCGTGTTCTTGACACCGAGCGCTTTAAGCTGTGAGATAACCTCTTTTGCCTCAGGTCTTACCGTGTCGCTGACATTGAGCGAACCGATAAGCTGACCGTCATAAATTACGAAAACAGAATCGTCTTTGTTTGCAATTTTCTTCTGTTCGTCCGAAAGAATCTTTGAACCGCCGCACTGAATAGTTTTGCCGTTATAAACTGCGCTTGTTCCGTGACCGGCACTTTCGCTGTAGTCGGAAAGCTCGGGAAGTTCAAGACCGTTTGCCCTTTCTCTGATTGCGGAGGCAATCGGATGAGCGGAATATTTTTCGCTTGCAGCGGCAAGAGCAAGAACTTCGTCAGCACTGTATGAACCGACAGTATTAACCTTGTTTACGCTGAGCTTTCCGCTTGTGAGCGTGCCTGTTTTATCGAATACGAATGTGTCTGCTTTTGCAAGAGCCTCAATATATTTTCCGCCCTTGATGAGTATGCCGACTTCGGATGCCGCACCGATACCCGAATAGTAGGAGAGAGGTACGGAAATAACAATAGCACACGGACATGACGCTACAAGACAAACAAGCGCACGGTAGAGCCATTCGCTGAATGCTCCGAGTCCGCAAAGCGGAGGAATTACTGCGATTGCAACTGCAATGAGTACAACAACCGGTGTGTAAACAGAGGCAAATCTTGAAATAAGCTTTTCGCTGTTGCCCTTTTGAGCGGCGGCATCTTCAACAAGCTGAAGAATTCTTGTTGCGGTACTGTCGCCGAAATGCTTTGTGGTTTTGACAGTAATAAGGTTACTGCCGTTGATTGCACCGCTGAGTACCTCACTGCCCTCGCTTGCGTCAACAGGAAGGCTTTCGCCTGTGAGAGCCGATGTGTCGAGAGTTGTTTTACCTTTAATAATAACGCCGTCAAGCGGAACTCTTTCGTATGGCTTGACTTCAATGATACTTCCGATTTCAACGCTTTCGGCAGGAACAACCTGTTCCGTACCGTCAACAATAATTGTTGCTGTATCGGGACGAATGTTTGCAAGCTTTTCAATGTCACGGCGGGATGCGTCAACTGCTCGATCCTCAAAAATTTCACCGATAGAAAAGAGGATTGTTACCATTGCCGCCTCAACAAAATCTCCAAGACAGAATGCCGCAATTACCGCAACAGCCATAAGCGTTGTTTCGTCAATTCTCAGCTTTAGAATGTTTTTTGCACCCTTGATAAATACCTTGTAACCCGAAAGAAGCGTTGCAACAAAACACGCTGCGAGTACAACATAATGAACAGCCGTAACACCGTCAAGTGTAAGGTGGAGAATTTCGGACACTACAGCAAGTACAATTGAAATTGCAAGGAAGATTGTGTCATGGTTGATTTTCTTTTTCGTGATTTCGGGTTCTGCCTTTGTTGTGATATCATTTTTCGGAGTTTTGTCAACAACAGTTACACCGTCCTCAATGCTGTCGCAGATTGCCTGAATTTCGGAAACAGGATTCTGCTTTTCGCTTTTGAAATTGAGAAGTTTTGTCGCAAAATTAAAGCTCACATCCTCAAAGCCGTCTGTTTCTGCAATTTTAGCCTCAATTTTGCCTGCACAATGAGCACAATTGAGATTGTCTAAAGTGTAGGTGTATTTTTTGAGATTGGTTTTCGGAGTTTTGTCAACAACGGTTACACCGTCCTCAATGCTGTCGCAAATTGCCTGAATTTCGGAAACAGGATTCTGCTTTTCGCTTTTGAAATTGAGAAGTTTTGTCGCAAAATTAAAGCTTACATCCTCAAAGCCGTTTGTTTCTGCAATTTTAGCCTCAATCTTGCCTGCACAATTAGCGCAGTTGAGATTGTCAAGCTGATATTTGTACCTCATATGTCTCCCTCCTTATTCAAGAACATGGTCAAGTCCCATTTCTATGATTCGTTTCACATGGTCATCGTCAAGGCTGTAATAAATCTGCTTTCCTTCACGGCGAACACGCACCAGCTTGTTCTGCCTTAACACACGCAGTTGGTGAGAAATTGTGCTTTGCTCCATGTTGAGAGCTTCAGCAATGTTGAGCACCGACATTTCATTTTCCGAAATGGTGTACATAATGCGAAGTCGGGTTGAATCACCGAAAACCTTAAAAAGGTCTGCAAGCTCAAACAGCACATCAATGTCGGGCATTTCGGGAGTGGTTGTTTTTTCTTTGTTTTCCATAGGCGTCCCCTTAATTATCTCTCAGGTTAATAGTTATACTTGAACATATGAAGATATGCTCATATGTTAATTATAATATAGCATTCCATTTTTAAAAAGTCAATAGACATAGAGGGAAAAGTGTAATATTTTTTTGATTTTTTACAAAAGAACAGCGGCAAAAGCATTTGCTTTCACCGCTGTGAGTACAGAATATTTTGTTTTATGCCATTCCGAAATAACTGAGAATATTGAATCCTGTCGGCATCGGAATTGTAAACATATATATAGTGGCAAGAATAAAACCTGCAACTGCAACACCGAGCACAATTCTTCTGTTCGGAAGATTCTTGAATGTGCCTACGATACCGAGCATAAAGAGTACAACCGAGTAAATTACGCTTACAAGACCGAATGCGTCACCGTTTGCGTTATCTTTCTTACCTTGTTCAAGAAGTTTGTCCGACTCTTCAATTGTAGCTTTTGCCTCTGCAAAATAACTTTCGGTGTAACCGTCCTTCATAAACGGAGTTACATTTTCCTTTTGATCCACTGCCCAATTAATTGCCTCAAGAAATTCTTCTGTACAGTTATCACTCATAAGCTGATCAATTTGGTACTGATATTTTTCCATTTCCGCTTTATCGTTTTTAGATTCCGCATATTGGTAATTAAGGTTTGCCTCATTGATGTCATTCCATGTGATCATATCCTGCATAAGATTTTGAGAAGCCTCATTCCACATCGAGTTGCCCTCTGATGAGAGGTTGTTGCTTTTTGTGTAGTTAGTCGCCTGATTTCCGCCGTGAAGTGAACCTATCCACGATGCCCATGCTGTGGCGAGTGCGGTTATTCCGAGAAAAATCGCAACAATAATTTCAATTTTTTCTTCACTGCTTCTTTTACTTATTTTTTTCGGTTCTTTTGCTGTTTCGCTCATTCTGAATCCCCCGTTAATTAAAAATTTGCCGCAATGCCTTAATTTTGTCGTTATTATAATGTAAAAGGACACTTGCCGACTGATTCTGTTTCAATCATAATTGATAAAAGTTTTAAATTCAATGCAAGTGGCAGTAAAGTCTTTTTTTCGGCATAATAATCATTTTGTCTGTGATTTTTAAAAAATTTACCTTTAGATATTTTTGTTTTATTCGTTTGATTTGCAAAGAATAAATATATACGATAGATTTGCCTGCAAATTTTCAATTAAGAAAATATAATAACTGTTTCAATTTGTAATAATTTTACAAAAAATTGCTTTGATTAATTACTTCTTTTTAGGAAAAAACGATTTTAAAAAGCATGGTTGGTTATATTAAAAACAAAAAAAGCAACAAATTAATAATTTGAGTACAACTTGCCCAAAAATAGATTACAGTTTTATTATTCCGTTGACTTTACTACAATTTTGTAGTATCATTTTCTGTAAGAGAATTGTTAAATTACATCTGCGTAACCGAGTGGGTTCGTTTTTAATAAAATGTAACAAATTAGTTCTCATTATGAATTTTAGATTCGTATAATTTTTGATTTTTACTTATACACTATATAGATATACATTTTCAGATATTTAGCTTATTTAGTTAAAAGTATCTTCTACACATTAATTGGGGTGTAACAATTGGAGAAGTTCGTAGTTACCGGCGGAAAGCCATTATCGGGTGAAGTGACAATCAGCGGTGCGAAAAATGCAGCCGTTGCAATTATTCCGGCAGTTATTCTTTGTGATGAGCCATGCCAGATTGAAAATATTCCTAACATCAGCGATGTATCACTTATCAGCAGAATTCTTCAGCAGATGGGTGCTAATGTAAGACGAATCAACCGTTCGTCCTTATATATTGATCCTACAAAAATCCGCACATGCAATGCTGTGACCGACCTTGTAAGAGGTATGAGAGCGTCATATTATCTCCTCGGCGCACTTTTGGGCAAGTACGGCAAGGCTAAGGTGGCTCTTCCGGGCGGCTGTAACTTTGGCGTGCGTCCGATTGACCAGCATCTTAAAGGCTTTGAGGCTCTCGGTGCGACAACTCAGCTTGTTGACGGTGCGATTATAGAGGCAGAATGCGACAACCTTGTCGGTACACATGTGTACCTTGATGTTGTGTCCGTTGGTGCAACAATGAACATTATGCTTGCCGCATCAAAGGCAAAGGGACAGACCATTATTGAAAATGCCGCAAGAGAACCGCATATTGTTGACCTTGCGAACTTCCTTAATTCAATGGGTGCGGATGTCAGAGGTGCAGGTACGGATGTTATCAAAATCCGTGGCGTTGAGTATCTTCACGGCATTACTTATTCGATTATTCCCGACCAGATTGAGGCAGGAACATATATGTGTGCCGCCGCCGCAACAAGAGGTTGTATTACGGTAAAGAATATTACACCGAAGCATCTTGAATCAATCAGCGCAAAGCTGCGTGAGATGGGCGTCAAGATTACGGAATATGATGAGGCTCTTAAGGTCGATGCGTCATCTGCTCCGCTCAAGCGCTGTAATATCAAGACAATGCCGCATCCCGGCTTTCCGACAGACTGTCAGCCGCAGTTTGCCGCATTGCTTATGAGCGTTCCCGGAACAAGCATCATCAACGAGAATGTTTGGGATAATCGCTATCAGTATGTCAGCGAGCTTATCAGAATGGGTGCGCAGATTTCTGTTGAGGGCAGACTTGCAATCATTGAGGGCGGTGTTCCGCTCACAGCGGCTCCCGTTAAGGCAACCGACCTTCGTGCAGGTGCGGCTATGATTATTGCCGCTCTTGAAATTAACGGTACAACAGAGATTTCCAATATTCAGTTCATTGAGCGTGGATATGAAGATGTTGTTGAAAAGTTCAGAGCACTCGGTGCAGATATCAAAAAGGTGTATTTTACAGGAGACAACGAGCAGGAGCTCGGTGCCTGACTAAAATTTAATTAGAAATCAAAGCCGTTTTCTTTGTGAGAACGGCTTTTTTGTGAGATAATTTACAAATTTTAAAATTTGTGTTATCATATTCGTTATACTAAAGATAAGGATTGATTGTTTTGGCAAGAGCAGTACCGCTGTTCAGCGGAAGTAAGGGTAACAGCTACTACATAGGTTCGGCAAGCGAAGGCGTACTGATTGATGCAGGCCGTTCATGTAAGCAGATTGAAAATGCCATGCTTGCAAACGGACTTGATATGGGCAGTATTGGGGCGGTTTTTATAACTCACGAACACACTGACCATTGCAGTGCGTTGCGTGTGCTTGCAAAGCGTTACGGCTTTAAGGTGTATTCAAGCCTTGGTACGCTCAATGCTTTGAGGGCAGGTAATAAGCTTGATCTAAACACGGATGCAGATGTTATAACTGACGAGGTTGTAATCGGCAATATGCGTGTTCAGCGAATTGACACCCCCCACGATGCGGCGGAAAGCTGTTGCTACCGTGTTACTGCTCCCGACGGAAAATCCGCACTTATAGCAACCGATATGGGCGTTATGCTGCACGATGTCAGAACTGCCGCAGAGCAGAGCGACTTTGTTGTGCTTGAGTCAAATCACGATATCAATATGCTCAAAAACGGATTTTATCCTTATCCGCTAAAGCAGAGAATCCTTTCAAACAGAGGACATCTTTCAAATGAGGCATGTGCAAAAGAACTTGTTAACCTTGTTGAAAAGGGAACTTTAAGACTTATGCTCGGCCATCTCAGCGAAGAAAATAATACCGTTCCGCTTGCAATGTCAACATCCGTAGACCTGCTCACATCAAACGGAATGAAGTACAAAAGCGATTATTCGCTTGATGTTGCTCCGAGTGTAAGCACAACAAAAGCCATCATCTTTTAACCTTAAACAAACAAGAGAAATATGATTAAGATTAACATAATTTGTATCGGCAAAATCAAGGAAAAATATTTTACCGACGCAATTGCAGAGTATGCAAAACGCTTGACCGCATTTTGTAAATTCAATATTATTGAGCTTTCGGAAGAACGCATTAAGAGCAACATACCGAATCGGTCACAGATTGATGAGGTTATTTTCTCTGAGGGAAAACGAATCATGCAGAAAATTTCGCCTTCGGATTATGTTGTTGCAATGTGTATTGAGGGAAAGTCTATGTCGAGTGAGGAGCTTTCAAAGCTGATTGACAATGCGTCCGTAAGCGGAAAAAGCACCGTTGATTTTATTATCGGCGGCAGCTACGGGCTTGATGAATCGGTTAAAAAACGGGCGGATGTCCGTCTTTCAATGAGTAGAATGACCTTCCCTCACCAAATGGCAAGAATGATTTTAAGCGAACAGATTTACCGTGCATTTGAAATTTCATCAAACGGTAAATATCACAAATAATTTACGGAGTTACTATGGCGCTTGACGGAATTTTTTTAAGACATATTAAAAGTGAAATAGAAAAAGAGGCTCTCGGTGCAAGGGTGTCGCAGATTTATCAGCCGAACAGAGAAGAGCTTGTGTTCGGGCTGAGAACATTTTCAGGCAACAAAAAACTGTTGCTTTCTGCACGGGCAAATTCACCGAGAGTGAACTTTTGTTCGTCAACACCCGAAAATCCTGCACAACCTCCGATGTTCTGTATGCTTTTGCGAAAAAGAATCGGCGGCGGAAAGCTTGTGGGACTTCGCCAGAACGGTTGCGACCGTGTTCTTATGCTCGATTTCGAGTGCGTGAACGAGCTCGGCGATACTGTGATGATAACTGTTGTATGCGAAATTATGGGTATGTACAGCAACATAATTATTGTTGATTCAAACGGCGTTATTATTGACTCACTCAAGCGTGTCGATCTTACAATGAGCAGTAAAAGACTTGTACTGCCGAATATAAAATACGAACTTCCCGAATCGCAGAACAAGCTGAATCTGCTTAAATGTTCGGCGCTTGATGTGTGTACAGCCGTAAAAAATCTTGACACGGAAATGCCGCTTAACAAGGCGCTGTTAAGGACAATTGAGGGTGTTTCTCCGATTGTATGCCGTGAGATTGAGTACAAGGTTATGGAGGGCGCAACCAACAGAATTGAGGGTGTGCTTTTTGACCGACTCTCAGTTGAAATCGAAAAGCTGAAAAATGTTTGCAGCGATTGTTCGGGCAAGCCTGTTGTGGTTTATCGTGAGGACGGCAAGCCTATGGACTTCTGCTTTATGAATGTTGAGCAGTACGGCGATTTTGCAAAGGTTGAGCGTAAAGAAAGTTTCTCCGATTTGCTTGACGGATTCTATGAAGCTCGTGACAGTCGTGACAGAATGAGGGTGAAATCACAAAGCCTTACAAAGCTTTTGAACAACACACTTGAAAGGCTTGCACGAAAAATTGCAAAGCAGAAGAGTGAGCTTGAACGCTGTGCAGACCGTGAGCATCTTCGCATATGCGGTGACCTTTTACAGGCAAATATCTATCGCATTGAGCGTGGTGCGGAGTATGTCGATGTTGAAAACTTTTACGATGAGAACAACGCAATTTTACGCATAAAGCTTAATCCGGCAATCTCACCTTCGGCAAATGCTCAGAAGTATTACAAGGATTATCGCAAGGCTAAAAATGCCGAAATTATGCTCAAAGAACAGCTTGAAAAGGGCAGGGAAGAGCTTGATTACATTAACTCGGTTCTCGATACGGTTGACCGTGCGGAGAATGAAAAAGACCTTGCGCAAATTCGTGAGGAACTTACCGAGCAGGGCTATCTTAAGGTTCAAAAAGGCAAAAAGCCCCGTCAGACAACTTTGCCACCACTCGAATTTGAATCAAGCGACGGTTTTAAAATCCTTGTCGGAAGAAACAACCGTCAAAATGATAAGCTGACTTTGAAAACAGCGTCAAAGAACGATATGTGGCTGCACACAAAGGACATTCACGGTTCTCATGTAATTGTTGTTTCGGACGGCAAAGAGATTTCCGACACGGCAATCTATGAGGCGGCACGGCTTGCGGCATATCACAGTAAGGCGAGAAACAGCAGTCAGGTTCCCGTTGACTGCACACTTGTTCGCTATGTGTCAAAGCCAAACGGCTCAAAACCTGGTATGGTGATTTATGTCAACAACAAAACCCTGTATGTAAAACCGTCACAAACGGTTGAAAATCAGTAAGATATTTTAATAAAAATTAAACGGAGGGCAAGACGCTCTCCGTTTTTATGTTAATTTAATTGTTTTTAACGGGCGGTAAAATCGAATGTAAAAATTCGTATTTTAGGGGTGCAGAATTTGAACTCATACCCTTCAAAATTTGCATCTGCCCCCTTCAGAATTTGAACCCGTCCCCTTCAGATTTTGAAGGGGACTACTTCAGAATTTGAAGCCTAATAATACCCATAGAAAAAGACTAAGAGAATAATACCAAGTAAACAATACCAATTGAAAAATGAAGAGGAATTCAGATGACCGAACTGACAAAATTATCCTTCAAAATCCCATTCGGGGACATAGCTTTCATCTGCGGAAGAAAGCTCCTGTGTAAAGCCGTCAATTCCCAGTCGCATCATTTCAAGCTTGACCTTGTCATATTCTCTGCGTGTGATTTTACGGTTAATTCGTGAAAACTCACTGTCGCTGACCTTGCCCATAGGAATGTACTGACACATAAGACTTAACAAAACCTGATCGCCGAATCTGCGTTTTACAATATCAAGCACTTCAAGACTGTTCTTTGTGTGGGCAGGCAAAATCAGATGCCTTACGATAACGCCCTTTTTCATAATGCCGTCATCGTCAAACTGAGGCAGACCAACCTGAAAAGTCATTTCGTGAATTGCTGCAACAGCCGTGTTGACATAATTCGGTGCGGAAGAGTATTTTACCGCAAGAAAATCATCTGCATATTTAAAGTCGGGAAGATAAATGTCAACAAGTCCGTCAAGCATACTGAGAGTTTTCGGACTTGTGTATCCGCTGCAGTTATATACAATCGGAATTCTCGGTTTGTAAATTTCAAGACTTTTAACAACAGCGTGTGCAAAATGGTCAGCCGTTACAAGGTTGATGTTATGCACTCCCTTGTCCTCAAGTTCTTTGTAACATTCGGCAAGTCTTTCGGGAGTGATTGTTCTTCCGCCGTCCTCGTTTGAAATTTCGTAGTTCTGGCAGTACACGCATCTCATTGTACAGCCCGAAAAGAAAACAGTTCCGCTGCCCTTTGTACCGCTTATGCACGGTTCTTCGCCATAGTGCGGAGCAACTCTTGCAACAACGGGCAGTTCTCCCATTTTACAAAATCCGTTTCCGCTGTGGGCAGTACGAACAGCACCGCATTTTCTCGGACATAAATTGCAAATCATGATATCACCTTATTGTCTGATATATAATGTCTGATATAACATTAAACACTATTGTACCACGATTATGACAAAAGTTAAAGTCTTTGCAAATTAAAGTGTGAAATCAGTAAGATAATCTTCGATGATATCGTCAAGCTGGCAGAGTTCAAGCTCAAGTTCGTTGCACATTTCGACAAGCTCCGTCATTTCACGAAAGCTTTCGCTGATTCCCGACACGGATTTTATAAGCTTTTTGCCGCAAAATGCGCTTATCCCAAAGGTGTTAAACCCGTCTTCAGGTGTATGATTTAATTTGTAGGTTATCATTTTTCCCCTCCGGATGATAACCGGCCACAAGATAATAATACTATTATGTTGCGATATTGTCAATATTATTACAATAATATTGTTAATTTGTAAACAAACGGTGATGTATCAGTAATAAATTGTACATAATGACAAATGAATGTAAACCACAGTTAAAGAATTATATAACAATAAAAACTTTAGTTCGATAAAATCTTAATAATATGTAACAAAGTATTACATATGGTATATAATTTCAGTGCAGTCAGATTTTTTCCGTCAAACGGCAAATAACATATCGGCGACAGTTGACTGCTGAAATATTGCAATAGTAGTTAATTATTGCTTTGCGTCAGTCTTTATTTGTGCATAATGTATAAAAAGCGTTCTCAAAGTTTGGCTTGAAGATGTTTTTTAGTTCTCAATAGGAAAAATACGGCATTTATAAATGTTAAAATATACTTATCGTACAGTACTTTGTGCGAAATAATATTTAGGAGTGAAAATATGAGATTACGCAAACCGTTATCGATTCTTCTTTCTCTGTCCATGATTGCAGGTATGTCGGTCTTTGCCTCAAATGCGGCAGTAACAAGCGATGAATCGGTTTCAGCAGGCAATTATTACAATGCAAACTATCTTGAAAGCTATGCAAGCAAAGCGTATAACGAATCGGGACTCGGTTCAGTGTACAGCAAAACTTCCACAACATGGAAAACCTGGTCACCTGATGCGTCATCCGTAAAGCTCAAGCTCTACACAACAGGTTCTGACAACGAGGCGGGCGCTTCGGCAATCGGCACCTATGATATGAAAAATGACAGCTCAACAGGTGTTTGGTCACTTAATCTGAGCGGTGATTACAAAAACAAATATTACACATATCTTGTAACAGTAAACGGCACAACCAAGGAAACACAGGATGTTTACTCACAGGCTGTCGGTGTAAACGGCAACCGTTCAATGGTTGTTGACCTTGACTCAACCGATCCGAGCGGTTGGTCGGACGATAAGCATGTTCTCTTTAACAGCGCATCCGAGGCGGCTGTATGGGAAGTTCATGTGCGAGATTTTTCGGTTTCCAAAAACTCGGGTGTGAGTGAGGATAACAAGGGTAAGTACCTTGCATTTGCCGAGGGCGGCACAACTCTTAATTCAGACACAAGTTCATCAGCCGTTTCAACAGGCATTGACTACCTTGTTGAGCAGGGCATTAACTGCGTTCAGCTTATGCCTGTTTATGATTACGGTTCGGTAAAGGAAGATGTTGCAAGTTCTTCTTCAAACCGTAACTGGGGTTATGATCCGGTGAACTATAACGCTCCCGAGGGTTCATATTCAACAAACCCATATGACGGCAATACAAGAATCACTGAGTTCAAGCAGATGATTCAGGCTCTTCATGACAGAGGAATTTCAGTTGTAATGGATGTTGTTTACAACCACACATTCTCAACCGATTCCTGCTTTAACAGAACTGTTCCGGGTTACTACTACAGAATGCATTCATCATCAGCATATTCAAACGGTTCAGGCTGCGGTAACGAAACTGCGTCAGATAAGCTGATGTACAGAAAGTATATGATTGAATCCGTAAAGTATTGGGCGGAGGAATACCACATTGACGGTTTCCGTTTTGACCTTATGGGTATTCACGATATTACAACAATGAACGATATCCGTTCTGCTCTTGACGGACTTTATTCAGACGGTTCGGGTAAAAAGATTCTCATGTACGGTGAACCGTGGACAGGCGGTTCAGTTGCAATTTCCAACGGTTGCTCGCAGTCAAGGGCAGGTTCACTCAATTCAAGAGTAGGTATGTTCTGCGACAGCTACCGTGATGCAATTAAGGGAAGCACAGACGGTTCCGATAAGGGATTTGTTCAGGGCAACACCGATAAGGCCGGAACGGTTGCAAACGGTGTAACCGGCAAGGGCTTTTCGGCTCAGGCTCCTTCACAGACAATTGCTTATGCCGACGCTCACGATAACCTTATCCTCTGGGATAAAATTGTAAAGAGTAACGGCTCATCAAGCTGGAATTCAACATCTTCATCACTCAAAGGACAGGTTAAGAAAGTAATGGGACTTCTCCTTACTTCACAGGGTATCCCGTTTATGACGGCAGGCTCGGAATTTTGCCGTACAAAACAGGGTGATACAAACAGCTACAAATCAAGCGATGCAATAAATGAGATTGATTGGTCAAGAGTAAAGACATATTCGGATGTTGCCGCTTATTACAAGGGACTTCTTGAAATCAGAGAAAACTATTCTCCGATGAAGAGTTCAACCTTCAACACTCCTTCATTCCAGTCAAAATACGGCGATGTTGTTGCTTACACATATTCAAACAACAAGTCAAATGAGTGGGGCAAGGTTTGTGTTCTTGTAAACGCAAGTTCAACAAATGATTGGCCGATTACACTTGACGGCAGCGGCTGGACAGTAGTTGCAGACGGTACGACGGCAGGTCTTAAAAGTCTTGGCACAGTTTCGGGCAACACATATACAGTTCCCGCAAACAGCGCCTGTGTGCTTGTTCAGAGTTCAACATTCAACAACCTTAAGGTTAGTGAAAAAACATTCGGTACGGTAACAATTAAACATATTGATGACAGCGGAAATGTTCTCAAAACATCAACAGCAAAATATGCTGACGGTACAACATACCGTACTTACCCCGACACAACCATCCTTTATGACTATACTCTCAAGGATACTCAGGGTGTAACTTCGGGTACTGTTACAGGCGGAAAGAACTACAATGTAACTTATGTTTACAGCTCCAGCGGTATTCGTTCAGGCTATGTTACGGTAAATTATGTTGACGAAAACGGTGAGTCAATTAAGGATACCGTTTCAACAAAGTATCGTGAAGGCGACAGCTACAGCGTTCCGTTCACATCAATTCAGGGCTATCAGCTCGACACGGACAAGTATCCTGCCAACACGACAGGTACATTTAACGGTACGAACACAACCATTAACTTTGTTTATAAGGCACTTGACAGCACAAGTTCGGTTGTTCACTACTATAACTCAAACAACTGGTCAAATGTTCGTTGCTATGCTTACACAGACGGCGGCGAAGAGCCTAACGGCAAGTGGAACAACGCAACTGTTATGACAAGTGAGGGCAACGGATGGCTCAAATGCACAATTCCTGCACCAAGCGCATATGTAATGTTCCACACAAACTCACAGCAGGAGCCGGGTGCAAACGAGACAGGCTACCTTGTTTCGGGCGAGGCATGGGTTCAGAATAAGAAACTCAGCTTTAGCAGCAAGGTTATCACAAGCCACATTGACGCCGCAACAGGTGAAAAGATTGCCGATGATGAAATTTTAATTCAGTCAAAGGTTTCTTCCGACGATACATACAAAACTTCTCCGCTTTCGGGCAGAACAGATGTTATTGCTCCCGTAAATGCGTCAGGCAACCTTTCATCGGGTATTATCAATGTTGTTTATCTTTACACATCCTCGGAGCGTCCTTCAACTGCTCCTTCAACGGTAACTCCTACCACAGCCCCCGTTACACAGCCGACGGAAAAAATCCTTATCGGTGATGTTAATCTCAACGGTGCGATTAATGTACTTGACGCAACAGCGGTTCAAAAGTACATTGTGAAGCTCATAACACTCTCAGATAAGGCTCTTATCGCGGCCGCAAGATGTGACGCTGACGGCGAGGATGATATCGTAAGCGTTAAAGACGCAACATACATTCAGATGTATGTCGCAAAGCTTGACGGTCACGGAAATGTCGGCACTTATTATGAGCCGGAAGTTACTCCGACAACCGCCCCTGTTACCGAGCCGGCAACAGAAGAGCCGACAGTTGCTCCGACAACAGTTCCTGCAACAACAGCTCCTGTTACAGAGCCTACAACCACTCCGTCATCAACCTATACAGTTAAGTTTGCGGATTCACTCAACTGGGGTGGTACACTCTACTGCTACTCATGGGCTGAAGACGGTACATCTACAAAATCATGGCCGGGCGTTGCGATGACATATCTCAACACAAATGACTATGGTCAGAAGGTTTACTCGGTTGAAGTTCCGAACACTGTTGATTACATTATTTTCACAAACGGTTCGAGTCAGACCATTGATATCGGTTTTGACGGCACTTCGCTCAATTATTATACAGAGTCGCAGTGTGACTCACATGGTCATGCTTATGTCGGCACATGGTAATCATTTTTTGAAAAAGTGTAAATAAGTAAAAATATAAGTCGGCAAGACAGTACGCAAATTAAACTGTCTTGCCGACTTTTTATGTTTGAAGTAGGGGCGGATATCATCCGCCCGCAAGTAACGGTACAGATTGTATGTTAAATCAAATTTTATAAACGGCACAAATTTACCGCTATTTTGTAGGGGCGAACCGTGTTCTCCTGTCTGAAATATAACCACAATGCTGTCAATATAAAAAGAGAGCGTAAAATCACGCTCTCTAAAATCATCATAATTATAAAACTTTATATAATTGTTCCGCCGCCAACTACATATTCACCGTCATAGAGGACTGCTGCCTGACCTTTTGAGATTGCTCTTTGCGGTTCGTCAAAGACAATGTGCAGGGTGTTATCGTCAATCTGTTCGACGATTGCGTCCTTTTCGGGCTGGCTGTAACGAACTCTCGCCTTGACTTTAATCGGCTTGTCGATTTTGTCACAGGTGATGAGGTTTATGTCCGTTGCATAAAGCTCCTTTGAGAAAAGCTCGTTGTTATCGCAGAGAATAACCTCGTTGGTGTCAAGATTCTTTTCCTTAACATACATAGGGTGGGGGAGTGCAAGTCCAAGACCTTTTCGCTGACCTACGGTGTAACGGATAATTCCCTTGTGTTCACCGAGAATATGACCTTTGGTATCGACAAAATTACCGTTAGGATAAGTTCTGCCTGTGTACTGTTCAATGAATTTTGCATAGTCCCCGTCGGGAACAAAGCAAATGTCCTGACTGTCGTGTTTTCGTGCGTTTATCAAACCAAGCTCATTTGCAATTTCACGCACCTTTTCCTTTGTATATGTGCCGAGAGGAAGAAGTGTTTTTGCAAGCTGTCTTTGTGTAAGACAGTACAGCACATAGCTTTGGTCTTTTGTGCTGTCAACCGATTTTTTCAGCAAATAGCGGTCTGCACCCTTGTCATACTCAATTGTTGAGTAATGCCCCGTGACAACGCAGTCAAAGTCAAGCTCTTCTGCACGGCGAATGAGCTTTTCAAATTTGATAAAGCGGTTGCAGTCAATGCAGGGATTCGGTGTTGTACCGTTTTCATAGGCTCTGATAAAGCGGTCGATTACATTTTCCTTAAAGCTGTCCTTAAAGTTATAGACATAGTAGGGAATGCCGAGCTTGAGGCAAACTCTCCTTGCATCATCAATGTCATCAAGAGAACAACAGGTTTTTTCTCGCTTTTCACCGATATCTTCGTTATCAAAGAGCTTGAGGGTAATGCCCGTTGCGTCATATCCCATATCCTTGGTAAGAAATGCGGCAACCGAGCTGTCCACTCCTCCGCTCATTGCAATCAATGCTTTGTTAGTCATTTATTCCTCCCGAACAGATTTGCGTTCATAAGTAATTTATCAGCCGAGTCTGATCATTTCGTCAATGCACTTTCTTGCGTCTGTGATAGTCTGATCGTCAAGCTTGATTTCTTCTCCGCCGTTGCCGTTAAGGCAGTTGTAAACATCAACAAGTGTTGTTGATTTCATATTCGGGCAGATGAGCTTTAATGTAAGACCGTAGAAATTCTTGTCCGGACATTCATACTGCAAATGTTCGGCAATGCTGATTTCTGTACCGATAATGAATTCCTTTGCATCGGATTTCTTTGCATAATTCATTATGCCCGATGTTGAGCCGACATAATCAGCCATAGCAACAACTTCGGGAGTGCATTCGGGATGAACAAGAACGAGTGCGTTCGGATGAAGCTCCTTAGCCTTCTTAACATCCTCAACATTTACGCAGGCATGAATCGGACAACCTCCGTTGAGAAGCTTGATGTTCTTGTCGGGACACTGTTTTGCAACATAATCGCCGAGGTTGCAGTCAGGGATAAAGAGAATGTTCTTATTGTCAAGATTGTTTACGATTTTAACAGCCGATGAGCTTGTTACGCATACATCGCAAATTGTTTTGAGCTCTGCCGTAGTATTGATGTATGCAACAACTGTGTAATCGGGATACATTTTCTTAACCTGGGAAATAAGCTGTTTGTCCATCTGATCTGCCATACTGCAGCCGGCAACAGGCTGTGCAAGGTAAACAGTTTTTTCAGGTGAAAGAATTTTGCAGGTTTCAGCCATAAATCTTACACCGCACATAAGAATGTTCTTGTTTTCGGCTTTGCTTGCATCAACACTCAGCTTGTAGCTGTCGCCTGTGTAATCTGCAATTTCAAGAATCTCATGCGCCTGATAGCTATGGGCAAGAATACAGACATCCTTTTCCTTTTTCAGCTTGAGAATCTGTTCCTGCATTGATGAAATATTCATAATAACTTTCCTTTCAAGGTAATTAAAATTACTACCCCTTATTATACATTTTCAGCAGTTTATATGCAATAGCTTTCGGTGTAAAAAAGCTGTACTTTTTGCGTTTTTAACAAGAAACAGCCGATATTTTTGGTTGTATTGAAAAAATGTTTTTGTTCCTTTAGACTTTACACATAAATGAATATGTGCTATAATTAAGTAAAAATTTTGAATAGTATCATATTCCAAAGTCCCAAAGTTAAAATGGGTTAAATTAGGAGGATTATGTGATGAAAAAGACAATTGCTGTGTTGTTTGCAGTTATGATGATGTTATTGTCGGCAGTTCCCGCATTTGCTGCCGCAAGTCCGGAACCGAGTACATTCAAATATAAGGTTGAAGTTATTCCGACAGAGGGCGGTGACGGTGATTATAAGTTCACAACAGGTATTGACGAAAACGGCGAACAGCATGTTTACATTGAGCCGCTTCCTTATGACGGTTATGTTTTTGATCACTGGGAAATTTCGGGCGGTCCTTTCAGAACCGACAGCAAGTATACAGATCCTAATATGAATATTATTATTTCAGGCGACCTTGTTTGTACTCCTTATTACCGTAAGGCAAGCAGCGGCGGCACAACAGGTCCTGTTGCTACAGCTACGGCAAAGAAAGATGATTCAACAACTTCACCAAAGACAGGCGCAAGCGATGTTGTACCGTATGCAATTTTAGTTCTTTCTCTTGCGGCTTGCGGTGCGGCTGTATTTAAGCTTGTAAAGAGCAAATAATCCAACCTTAACTAAAAATCAAGAGACTTCTCATAAGGAAGTCTCTTTTTTATTCATTAGATGTTTGAATATTAGGTTTTGTATTGCAGATGCAGTAGTTTGTAAATTGTAATAAAATTTTACTAACAAGTAATGATTAATTGACATACTGACACAAAAATGATACAATATAACCAATTGGGAGTTTTTGATATGAGCAGAAAAAGAAACAAATTTCTTATAGCTTTGATTATTTTGCTTGTGGCTGCAATTATCGGCACACTTGCGTACATAGTCGTTAAAAACTTAAATGAAAATAACGAACGAAAAAGTCTTGATAACATCGCAGGCTCGTATGCGTCAGGCATTGAAAACGGCACAACCTCTGCAACAGAATCTGCAACAGAAGTGACTTCACCGTCAATCAATGTGAAAAAGGTCGAAAATCCGATTGATTTCAAGTCGCTTCAACAGCAGAACAGTGACATTTATTCGTGGATTTACATTCCGAATACAAATGTAAATTATCCTGTTTTGCAAAGTCATCTTGACGATAACTTATATCTTGACCACGATATTTATAAAAATTACAGCTTTTCGGGCAGTATCTATTCTCAGATGTGCAACAAGCGTGATTATTCCGACAGAGTGACTGTGCTTTACGGTCATAATATGGCAAACGGCTCAATGTTTGCAACGCTCCATCGCTTTTATGATGCCGATTTCTTTAACAAGAACAGGTACATCTATGTTTACACTCCCGACAGAAAGCTTACATACGAAATTGTGTCAGCTTTTGAATATGATAACCGACACATTATGAATTCGTTTGATTTTTCCGATGACAATGTATTTTCGGATTATCTCAATATGATTAAAAACCCACATTCTGTTTCTGTGAACAAGAGAAATACGGAGCTTACTACCGATGATAAAATTCTTGTTTTAAGCACATGTTTAAACAGCGGTGACGGAAGATATCTTGTGCAGGGAGTGCTGAAGAAAGATGAACCGACAAAATGAAAGTTCGGCTGAGGCAACAACTGAAAATATAGAAAACAAGCTTGATCCGAATACGCCGGAAATTCTTGAATCGAAAAGAGAAAAGAACAGCAAGGATCATGTAAGCGATCCTTCAAGATTGGATATAGAAGGTTATATTTTCAAGGACAGCAAGTTAATAAAGAAAAAGAAAAAAGTATATACAGATGTGTACGGTGTTGATTCCGACAGCATTGTCGTGAAGAGTAACACCACAAATCACTATAAAAAGCATAGATCAAAGTCGCATCATCACCATTCAAAGCATCGAAAGATGAAAACCTGGAAAAAGGTGCTTTTGTCAATCGGCTGTACATTACTTGGTTTAATTATACTCACCGTAGGCACGGTTGCGTATTTGATTTATCAGGGTGGAAACGAGCTGTTTAATACTGATATTCATGTTACCGCCCCACAGGGCATTGAAACCGAGGAAAACGGTAAGTATGTCGTATACAACGGTGAAACATATCAGTTCAATGAAAAGGTGACGAATGTTCTGTGCATCGGTGTTGACAAGCGCAACCTTGACGAAAATAATAACAGCAAAGTCAGGGCGAGTGGCGGTCAGGCGGATGTGCTTATGCTTGTGTCAATCGACACTTCAAACGGTAAAATAACGCTCTTCAACATTTCGAGAGATTCGATGGTTGATGTCACAATGTATTCAGCAGGCGGTGCGTATGCCGGCACGGAAAAACAGCAGATTTGTCTTTCGTATTCATACGGTGACGGTAAGGAATCAAGCTGTGAAAATACGGTAAATTCAGTTCAGAGGCTGTTCTATAACATTCCGATTAATACATACTTTTCGCTTGACCTTGACGGCATTTACGCTCTTAACGACAGCGTTGGTGGTGTTGATGTTGTATCCCCCGAAACTATCGGCGATTTTGTTGAGGGAGAAAGCTATCACCTTGTCGGACAGCAGGCTGAAAACTTTGTCAGAACCCGTGATACAAGCAAGACCGATTCAAACAATATGCGTATGCAAAGACAGAAGGTTTACATTCAGTCTTTTATGAATACGGTTCTTCAGCAGACAAAGGAAGATTTAACCACGCCAATCGACTTGTTCAATGCGTCCGCTCCGTATTCATGTACGAATCTTAACCCGTCAAAGGTGTCATATCTTGCTCAGCAGGCTGTGCTTGGCGGTATGAACGGAATTGATATGGTTTCAGTCCCCGGTCAGGTTACAATGGGTTCAAAGTACGCAGAATTCAATGTCAGCGAGGCAGAATTTTATCAGCTGTTTTTGAGTATTTATTATACGAAAATAAAATAATAATCAAACAAATAAAATGCATCAGATTCCAAATAAGGTTCTGATGCATTTTTGTTTTATGTGCAATGCGGTTGTTATATTGCGGCGGAATTTTCATAATATCAGAATCTATGTGTTTAAACATATGATATTATCAAGGCGGGAGGATATTATCCGCCGCTATGGCTCGGTTTGTACAGAAAACTGCAATGCTACGCTCGGGCATAATATGTTTTGTATTTAAACAAACTGTCTTCACGACCGCAATTTTCCATTTTACATTTTCAATTTTTCATTTAATTAACCTGTCTTCACGAATAGGGAACGGCGGCTCGCCCTAATTTAGAGCGAATAACCGCAATGTTACGCTCGGGTGTAATATGTTTTGTAATTAAACAAACTATCTTCACGAATAGGGCACGGCGGCTCGCCGTAAAAAACAGACAGCCGATAATTGGCTGTCTGCATTTTGTTCAATATTTAATTTGATGCGGAGGTTGTTTCTTTTGAAGAAGTGCCGCCTGTGAACAATTCTTCAAAAACGAAGCTTGCAAACTTCTTTCTCTGTTCGTCAAGGTCTGAAATCTTAATTGTTGATGTGATTCTACCGTCCCATGTTTTTGTTTTATCATCGTAGTACCAAAGACCTTCTTCAGGAACATAATACTGCTCTACATCATAGGAAAGATATGTGAGAGCGTGAGAAACAAGTGCTGTGATTTCGTCCTTCTTGAGGTTTGTTGTTACAAGAGGACCGACAGAGCTTACAATTGAAACAATCTGACCGAGGTCCGCACTCTTCATACTTGTGAACAAAGTTTCAAGAAGCTTTCTCTGTCTTGAGGTTCTGTCCCAGTCGTCACCGTCAAGACCGATTTCGTTGCCGTCCTCGCCTTTTGTAAGACCTCTGTTTCGAGCATACCAAAGAGCCTCCTGACCGTTGAGATGAACAGTACCGGGTGCGTCTGTGATAGTTGTTCTTGTGTCAGCCTGATTGTTCTTGTACATCTGATAGTTGATGTAGTCAATTTCGTCCTGAGTAACTTCCATATCAACACCGCCGAGGGTGTCGATAATCTTCTTAAAGCTGTCAAAGTCAACAACCGCATAACGGTCAACCTTGATGCCGAAGTTTGCTTCAATTGTCTGAATTGAAAGCTTTGCTCCGCCGTAGTTATAAGATGAGTTGAGCTTGTCATATCCGTAACCCGGAATATAAACATAGGTGTCACGCTGGAATGATGTCAGTTTAAGCTTTTTGTGGTTGTTATCAATGGTCATCATAATCATTGTATCACTTCTGCCGTGTTTATCGCCATTTGAGTTGTCCTCACCAAAGAGCATAATGTTAAGCTCTTTTGAGTTCTGCAGAAGTTCACCCTCTGAAAGCGAAAGATTTGTTGCATCACTCTCAAGCGGGGCAACCGATGAGTTGGTAGCTGCTGTGTTGCTGTTTGTGTCATCAAGCTCTTTGAAGTTGAGAGTGTCAAGAAATGAATAGTAGTAGAGCATTCCGCCGCCGCCCAACAGGAAAATTATTGAAAACACAAGGCAGAGAATTCTTTTAAGTCTGCCTTTTTTATTATATAATTTTTTGACCTGCTTATTTGAGCTTATGTCAACAAAATCGCTTTTCTGACTGTTTTTTTCGTAATTTGGCATATTACTCCTCCAATCGGGTAAAAAGCACACAATACATAAGTATAGTTTATTATACCATATGAGAATTTCTTTTAATGCTAAATTAGAATTAAAATCTTCCTTTTCGTAAAGTTTTAGCGAAAAATCTGACTGAAAATATTGATTTTTTTGTCGGTAACTGTCAATCCTGTTCATCAAGTGACAAATAGAAGGACGGAAGGAACTCTTTTTCAAACACCTCGTTTTCGGGCATATTCATATTATGAATTGATTTTTCGGTTGCCTCTTTTGCCTTTGAAAACTCGCTGTTGCCCATTTTTATTTCTTCAATACATTTTATGAGTGCGGAAAACTTGTCCGCCGCTTTTACATATTTTTTAAGTTCATCGTCGCCTGCACCGTTCATTTTGATGATTTTATCCATATCGTCCTTAAAATCATCCGGAAGCATCGACACAAGCCTGTTGCCTGCCGTTGTTTCAATCTCCTTGTAGGCATTTTTGATTTCGGGGTTGAAGTATTTTACGGGAGTCGGCATATCACCCGTTATGATTTCGGTTGCATCGTGAAAAAGTGCAAGCAATGCGGCTCTTTCGGCATTGAGATTACCGCCGAAACGCTTGTTGTGAATCAAAACAAGGCAATGTGCAATCACTGCAACATCAAGACTGTGTTCGCTGAGGTTTTCACAGCGTGTGTTGTTCATAAGTCCCCAACGGTTGATGTACCTCATTCTTGAAAGCATTGCGTAAAAATGTGAAATATTCATAGGTAGTTTCTCCTGTTTTTTGCTAAAAATTAGTGCAATTTGTATCGCATTATGTTATAATGTAATCTAAATGTGGGTGTCTTTTGAATAAATGACGGTGAAGGACATTTATATTACTGATTATACTATTCATAATTTAAAAGTAAAGAAATTATCGAAAAAAAGATTTTTTCAGACTTTTTGCTCCGTGGAGGGTTTTATGCCGAGCAGAATTTTGCAAAAATATCCAACACAAAAACTATTCGGTTTGCGTGTGTTTCTTATATCAATTATAACCGCAACAGCACTTTTCCTACCGTTTATCATAATGGGGGGCGGTGTTTTCTATTATTACGGTGATTTCAATGTTCAGGAAATTCCGTTTTATCAGCTTGTGCATGACGCCGTAAGAAACGGTGATACGGGTTGGATGCACAATGTTGACCTCGGAACGGATATGCTTTCAAGCTTCAGCTTTTATCTTCTTGGCAGTCCGTTCTTTTGGCTGACAATTCCGTTCCCAAGTGAGGCTGTACCGTATCTTATCGGACCGTTGCTGATTTTAAAATTCGGCTGTGCGTCACTTTCCGCATATCTCTATTTGAAAAGATATGTGGCTGACAGGAATTTCGCTCTTGTAGGCGGATTGCTGTATGCATTTTCGGGATTTTCAATCTACAATGTGTTCTTTTTCCACTTTCATGAACCGATGATAATGTTTCCGCTGTTGCTTGCGGCACTTGACGCATTCATCTATGACGGAAAAAGAATGGTGTTCACACTTGCGGTATTCTCCGCCTGTGTTGTGAACTACTACTTCTTTGTGGGACAGGTTCTGTTCGTAATCATCTATTTTCTTATGATTACGCTTACCAAAACCTACAAATTTAAAGTTAAAAATTTTCTCTTGCTTGCGCTTGAGGTTATCATAGGATTCCTTGCAACGGCATTCATACTGCTGCCGTCAGTGCTCGGATTAATTGGAAACCCAAGGCTTGCCGAGCTTCCGAACGGTTGGGATTCGCTTGTCTACAGTCAACCGCAAAAATACTGGCTGATAATTTTAAGCCTGTTTTTCCCCGCAGATATGCCTGCGTTTCCTGTGTTCACACCCGGCTCAAATTGCAGATGGGCGTCTGTTGCGGCATGGTTGCCTCTTGTCGGAATGACGGGAGTTATTGCATATTTTCAGGTTTGCCGAAAAAGCTGGCTCAAAAAGCTTCTTGCCGTGCTTGCGGTGTTTGCGTGTGTGCCTGTTTTGAACAGTATGTTCCAGCTTATGAACAGCTCAATTTACTACGCAAGATGGTTCTATATGGGCGTGCTTATGCTTGTTCTTGCAACAATCAAGGCATTTGAAAACAGAAAAACCGATTGGAACAGGGCGATTCGTTGGTCGGCAGGAATTACGGTAGGTGCAACTCTGCTGATAGGTCTTATGCCTGTGAGCTATACGGATGAGGAGAGCGGCGATATTCAAAATACGGTTATCGGCACTCAGGCAACATTTGAACGCTATTGGCTCTATGTTCTTATGGCTTTGTTAAGTCTGCTTGCGTTCGTTCTCATCATCAAAAAATTCAGACGAAACAAAAAGAGATTTACGGTTATGCTGACTGTAGGTATCCTGAGCGTTTCGCTTTTCACCTCATATTTTATAATCGCCACAGGCTATTTCTCAAGCAGCAGTACAAATACCATCAAAGAAGATATCATAAACAGGCGTGACGGTATCACAATTGCCGATATTGACAATGTCCGCAGTGATTTTTACGAATGTGTTGACAACACGGCAATGTTCTGGCAAATTCAGAGCATTAACTGCTTTCAGAGTTCTGTTTCAACATCTATAATGCAGTTTTACGATGCACTCGGAATTACAAGGGATGTTGCGTCAAGACCTGACCTTGATGTATACGGACTTCGCCCGTTTCTGAGCTGTAAGTATCTTTTTGATTACCGTGGCGACGGAAAATCGGGAAGTCTGAATTCATTTATTGACGAAAACGGCAACACAAGAATGCCGGGTTGGAAATATCTCAGAACGCAGAACCGTTTTGATATTTACCGCAACGAATGCTACATTCCTATGGGATACACCTTTGATAAGTTCATTGCCGAAGAAGAATTTGACCTTGTGACGAACGCACACAAGTCCGAGGCTTTGCTCTACGCAATGGTTCTTCCCCGTGACCTTATGAAGAAGTATTCCGATATTACGGGCTACAGCGATGAAAAGTACAAGCTTTTGTACGGCAAACATCCGGAGGATTACGACAGCATTACGGAAAAGTTTGATTACAGTAATTCAGATTACAAAAAGGTTTGTAATCTCAGAGCCTTGAACAGTTGTACTTCATTTGAATATACAGATAACGGCTTTAAGGCTGTTTACAATAATAAAAAGGGTGACGATAACCTGTTGTTTTTCAGCGTTCCTTACAGCGATGGTTTTACCGCAACTGTAAACGGCAAGGCGGCAGATGTTGAAAAGGTTGACTACGGCTTTATGGCTGTTAAGATTCCAAAGGGCGAAAAGTGTGATATTGTGTTCACCTATGAAACACCCGGATTTTCAACAGGTGTCAAAATCAGCCTTTGCGCATTCGGAGCATTTTTAATCTACTGTGCGGTTATTGTGACCGTTAAAACAGTTAAAAAAAGAAAAAATAAAAACTGATAAAGATATAATTAGCATTTAAGTACGGAGGTATTTATTATGTTTGGAAACAAAATACTTGACTTCAAAGACGAACTTTTAAAGGATCTTAACACACTTCTTTCTTTTGAATCGGTTGACGGTGAAAAGAATGACGAGTGCGATAATGCCTTGAATTTTATTCTTAAAAGAGCAGAAGATTTCGGACTGACAGGGGAGAGAACAACCGACAAGAGCGGTCATATAACCCTTGGTGACAGCGGAAAGCTTTGCGGTGTGCTTACTCACCTTGATGTTGTTCCTGCGGGAAACAGCTGGAGCGTTCCGCCGTATGCGCTTACCGAAAAGGACGGCAGACTTTACGGCAGAGGAATTGCAGACGACAAGGGTGCGGCTCTTGTTACTCTCTATTGTTTGAAAGCAATCAAGGACAGCGGTGTAAAGGGCGTGAACACTCTGCGTGCTATTTACGGCACGGGTGAAGAAACGGGTATGGAGGATATGGAAAATTATTTCAAGAAAAATCCACTTCCCGACATGGCATTCACTCCCGACAGCGACTACGGCATCTGCTTTGCCGAAAAGGGTATTCTTCAGCTTGAAGTCAGCACACTTTTAAATAATGCAACAACACTCAGCCAGTTCCATGCAGGCAGAGCAGTTAATGCAGTTCCCGACAGAGCGTATGTAATGCTTGATTCATCAGACTATGACGAGCAGACTCTCATGCGCCTTGCAGACGCAAGTGACGGTGATTTTGAATTTAATTACACTATTGACGGTCTTATGATAATCAGCCGTGGCAAAGCGGCTCATGCGTGTGAACCGGACAAGGGATACAATGCCGCAGCGGCACTTGTTGACCTTATCTCAAATGTTTACACAACAAAGGAAACAGGTTCAATCTGTTCATTTATTGACTACGCAATCAACAAGGAAACAAACGGCAGATCACTCGGTCTTAAAATGAGCGATGCTGTTTCGGGCTCGCTCACCGTAAACCTCAGCAGCGTGAACATTGAGGGACAGACCGCAAAGGCTGTGTTTGATATCCGTTATCCCGTTACCGTGAGCGTAAACAGAGTTCTCAAACAGTTCAAAAAGGTTGCAAAAATCAGCGACCTCAAGGTTACTGTTCTCAATCACGAAGAACCGCTTTATGCCGATAAGGACAGCAAGCTTGTAAAGCTTCTCTCTGACGCTTATGAAAGCGTAACAGGTGAAAAGACTGAGCTTTATTCAACAGGCGGCGGAACATACGCAAGAATGCTCGGAGGTAACGGTGTTGCATTCGGTCCTGCATTCAAAAACGATGATGTCCGTATGCACAATGCAGACGAAAGTATGGACAAAGAGAATTTCTTTAAACACGCTCAGATTTGCCTTGAGGCAATGTACAGAATGTTTACTGACGGAGAATAATGCGTTTCGTTATGAACAAATTCAGATGAAAAGGGAATGCTAATGAATACGGAAAAAACTGTTAGGAAACAGGCAAAAAAGGTTCTTGAGGGAAACCGGTCGGTAATTATCTCAGAGGTAATGGTTGCTGTGCTTGCATTTTTGACAGGGCTGTTTGCGTTCAGCCTTGCAATGTCTGTGGCAGGACTTTATGGTGTGAAAAATCCGAATCAGACTCAGCAGATGCTTACAATGATTTTTGGACTTGTATTTTTTGCTTTTGTTGTTGTGTGTCTGCCGCTCATAAACGGAGTTTACAGAAGTGTGTGCAATGCAGTCAGGGGCAGAGAGTGCAGTCCTCTCGATGTTTTTTACTATTATAAAAAGCCGAAATTATTTTTTAAGTCTGTTATTCTTGATGTAATTTCAGTCGGCTTGTTTTTTATCATAAGCGGTCTGCTCAATGTGTTCAATTATCTTAGTGCGGTTTCGGATAAAATAATTGACAATTCACCCTCACTCACGGCGGTTGTGGCTGTATTGCTTGTTTTGGCGTTTATCGTCAGCACTGCGGTTGTGGTGGTGTGTTACATTATTTTTGTTCATTATACATTTTTGGCTTACGGTTTTAACGAACATCTGCCGCTCGGAGTTTATATTCCGAGAATGATGGCTTTTTCAATAAAGAACTTCATCCCCACAATAAAGCTGTTTATCGGCTTTATCGGCTGGGCGGCTTTGTGCTTTTTTGTTGTTCCGGCATTTTATGCCGTACCTTATTTTCTGACAACCTCTGCGATGTCTGCAAAATGGTTGTTCGAGCTTGAAGGGAGCAGAGATATTATATGTTAGTTTCACTTTGTATGATAGCCTATAACGAATCGAATGCTTTGAGCGGACTTTTCAGAGATATTGCACTTCAGGACTATCCGCATGATAAAATTGAGGTGGTATTTGTTGACAGTATGTCAACCGATGATACTAAAGAAAAAATGGAAAAGTTCCGTGATACCGACTACGGCTTTTGGAATGTGTCCGTTGTTCAATGCGTAAAGCGTAATCAGGCAACCTCATGGAATGCCGCTCTGATGACTGCAAAGGGAGATGTTATCATAAGGGTTGACGCTCATGCAAGAATTCCGAGAAACTTTGTTTCACGAAATGTTTATAACATCAGGCAGGGCGAAAATGTTGTAGGCGGCGGCAGACCGAATATCACCTCAAATGTTTCAAGCTGGAAGCTTACCTTGCTTGCGGCTGAGGATTCTCTGTTCGGCAGTTCGGTTGCTTCGTACAGACGACCGCTTGCGCAAAAGGAATATCTTGACAGCCTTTTTCATGCGGCTTACCGCAGAGAGGTTATTGCCAAGGTCGGCGGATTTAACGAAAATCTCGGCAGAACCGAGGATAATGAATTTCACTACCGCATTAGAATGGCGGGCTATAAAATGTGTTGTTGTCCCGATATTATTTCGTATCAGCACTCACGAAACGATCTTCACGGAATGATAAGGCAGAAGTATTCAAACGGACGGTGGATAGGACTTACACTCTCGGAATGTCCCGGCTGTCTTTCATACTTCCACTTTGCACCGTTTCTTTTTGTAATGGCACTTCTCGGCTGTTCCGTGCTTGCACTTTTCGGGCTTCCGCTTTTTTTGTACATTCTTTTGATAATCTACGGAATGTTTGATATTGTAAACGCTGTCGGATGTTGCACAATGAAAAATGTTCAGCCTCAGTTTGTGTTTTTGCCGTTCATTTTCCCGTTGCTCCATGTTGCCTACGGAATAGGCACAATTGTAGGCTTGATTCAGATTCCGTCATGGCGAAAGAAAATCAAAAACAGCGGTGCGAAAGAACACATTGAAAAGGTAAAAAGAAAAATCAGGGAAAACACACTTCCCGGTCATTCATACAAATAATTTTTGGGCGGATAATCTCCGCCCGTATTTGATATTTACGGAGATACTTATGACTGAAAAAGTAGAACTTACTCCCGAACTTTTGCGTGAGTTACAGCTTAAACAGCTTGATATGCTCGTGTATTTCAGGGACTTTTGCGAAAAGAACAATCTCACATTCTATCTCATCGGCGGTGCGTTAATCGGTGCGCTCAGAAACGGCGGATTTGTTCCGTGGGATGATGATGTTGATGTTATGCTCCCACGAGATGACTATGAAAAGTTGTACAGGCTGTGGCACGAGCAGGGCGCAGACGGAAGATTTCGACTTCTCAAAACCGACAGGGATATGTTCACGGGCAATATTTTTATGACCGTAACCGACACAAATTACACTATGGTCAAGACAAATCAGACCGAGGTTGATATTCCGCACGGACTTGTGCTTGATGTTTTTCCGCTTGATGTTTGTCCCGACAGCCGTTTTGCACGCAAAATGCAGTATGTGTGGACAATGCTTTATTCGCTGTTTTTGGCTCAGGTAGTTCCCGAAAAGCACGGCGGAATTGTGGGGGCAGGCAGTAAGGCTTTGCTTTCAATTTTCAGAGGAAAAAAGCTTAGAGAAAAGATTTGGAGAACTGCCGAAAAGCATATGATTAAGTACAGGCTTGATAAAAACAAGTGTGTAACGGAGCTTTGTTCGGGCCCTCATTGGATGAAAATTGAGTATCCGAAACACATTTATTCGGGCATTGATTATGTCACATTTGAGGGCATAAAAATGCCGTGTATGTCGGGCTATGACGAGTATCTCAGAATGGTTTTCGGTGATTATATGCAGCTTCCGCCGGTTGAGGACAGAGTGCCACACCACGATATTGCATATCTTGATTTGAACTCACCGTGTGAAATTTATGACAGCAAAAGAAAGAATAAGCAAAAATAACGGTGTATTATGGAGTTTGTAAGAGATAATTGGACTAAAAATGACTATGATGATTTTATAGAAGTACTTCGTTCATATGCCGATGAAAAGTACAGAAGCTTTCATTCCTCATTGATTCCCGACAATGACAAGGGCTTTTTTATCGGAGTAAGAATGCCTGTTATGCGAAAGCTCGGCAAGGAAATTTCTAAGGGCAACGGACGCAGTTTTTTAGAGCAGACAACCGATAATTCTTATGAAGAAAAAACAATGCGAGGTATTGTAATCGGTTTGCTCAAAACCGAAAGCTATGAAGAATTTTTGATGTACAGCGATGATTTTGTACAGCGTATAGACAGCTGGGCGGTTTGCGACGGCTTTTGTGCAAATTTAAAGCAGACAAAAAAGTACAAATCAGAATTTTTTCCTCATGTTTGTGAATACACCAAAAGCGACAATCCGTGGATAATTCGTGCAGGTCTTGTGCTGATGCTCGACTATTATCTTGAAGATGAGTACATAGACACGGTGCTTGAATGTTGTGACAATGCGAAAAATCCGCATTATTATGTGAGTATGGCAAGGGCATGGCTTGTTGCAACTGCACTTGCAAAGTGCAGAGAACAGACTATGCTGTACATAAAGTCAAATTCGCTTGATAATGCAACCTTTAATAAAATGATTCGGAAATGCGTTGAAAGTTTCAGAATTGACGATGAAACAAAAAAATATCTCAAAACACTGAAGAGATATTGACAAATCCGAAAATCGGCATATAATATAATCAACAGTTGTCTTCGGGGCGGAGTGAAATTCTCCACCGGTGGTTAAAGTCCACTAACAGGTGCAAGCCTGCCGAGTCTGTGAAATTCAGACACCGACGGTTATAGTCCGGATACGAGAAGATGCGACAGAACAGGCGGTTCGTCTGTTTTATTTTGGTACGCAATCCCGTTACATTTGTAGCGGGATTTTTCTTTTCCCGACAACTCGAAATAATTTTTCAGGAGTGGTCGTAATGACAAAATCAAAAGCAAAAACAATTAATTCAGACAACACGGCAAAGACAACAAAGCTTGCCGTAACCGCAATGCTTGCGGCGCTTTCGGCAGTTCTTATGTTCTTTGAATTTCCTCTCGGATTCATCGCACCTTCATTCTATGAGTTCGATTTTTCCGAAGTTCCCGTTCTTGTCGGAACATTCAGCATGGGGCCGATTGCCGGTGCAGTGATTGAATTTGTAAAAATTCTCGTTAAGTTCCTTATCAAAGGCACAAGCACAGGCGGAGTAGGGGAGCTTGCAAACTTCCTCATCGGCTGTTCGTTTATTCTGCCGGCAGGTTTCATCTACAAGTACAAAAAAACAAGAGTCGGTGCGATTGTCGGAATGCTTACGGGTACGGTTGCAATGGCGGCTATCGGTGTGGTTCTTAACACATTCGTGCTTGTTCCGCTCTACTCGTCATTTATGCCGCTTACAGAAATTATCAAAATGGGACAGGCAATTTTCCCTGCAATTGACGGCACATTTACATTCTGCCTGTACTGCGTAGGTCCATTCAACATCATTAAGGGACTCATCATTTCGGTAGTTGTTTTCATAATCTACAAGCCGCTTTCAAGACTTATCCACAGCCTCGATGCCCTTCTTACAAAGAAGAAAAAAGCAACGGTTCAGTAAACCCGAAATTAATTTTTGGTTGACAAACAGCAAATTCAGGCGTATAATAGTATACGGTGTCGAAAGGCATCTATCACAGAGTAGAAATTTGTGCGTGAAGTGTTTTGCGGACGGGGAGTTGCCGCAAGAACGAAAGGTTTATCCTGCGGTACAGATTTCGCATCCCGCTGTTACTTTGGGACATATAATTCAGCGGGCAGAGCAATCTGTCCGCTTTTTTCTTCCTGAAGCAACAACAGAGATTCAGGAGGTAAAAAATATGTCACAACTCAAAAAAATTCAAAGCTCTTTGCTTGAAATGAAGAGTATCTACGCTCTTGCGGCAATTGCAATGCTGCTTGCACTTCGTATTGTTCTCGGATTTTTTGCAAACAGCACACTTCCGTTTTTCGGAAACAATGTAAAGCTCAGCGCAGCGTTCCTTCCCATTGCCGTAACAGGCGTAATGTTCGGACCGATTCCTGCTGCAATTGTCGGCGCTTTGGGAGATATTCTTTCATTTATCATTGCCCCGACAGGCGCATATTTCCCCGGCTTTACAATCAACGGCTTTATTACAGGTTTTATCTACGGTATGTTTCTTTATAAGAACAATGTAACTCCGCTCAGAGTTGTTCTTGCATGGTTTACAAATATGCTCTGCGTTGAAACATTCCTCATAGCTTTTTGGCTTTACACACTCTACGGCGGCGGTTCAACACCGTACACAGTTTATCTTACAGCAAGATTCATCAGTGTTGCCGTTAAGTGCATTCCCGAGATTATTCTTGTGTTTGCTCTTGGTAAGCTTGCAGGTAAAATTCGTGTTCCGCACGCAATAAAGAGAACCTGATGAAAAACTAATCCAAAACTTTAAGGTTGGAAATCGACTGCTCCCCGCAGTAGTTTCCAACCTTTTTTGTTTTTGTGAAAAATAATTTTTTGTAAACATAAATTCACCTAATTCGGGCATTGGAATTGTTTTTCTATCAAACTATCTGCTCGAATTGGGAACGGCGGCTCGCCGTGCTGGCGGATAATATCCGCCCCTACGAGATTGCTATTTCAAATAAATCAAAAGTCGGAAAGCAAATTTGAAATCTGCTTTCCGACTGAATTTTTTGTTATAAAATTTGACTGCACGATTAAGCCCACTTGAGGGTATCGTTGTAGAGATTGATGTAGTCCTGAGCAGAACGATCCCAACTGTTGTCGCTCATCATAGCACGCCACATAAGCTGATGCCAACCCTGGTCGTCCTGAATGCCCCACAATGCTCGTCTTACGGCAAGCTGCATATCTGCACATTCATAGTTTTTGAATGTAAATCCATTACCGTAGTTGTCGGCACTGTCGAAAACAGAGTCTTTAAGACCGCCAACCTCACGAACAACAGGAATTGTACCGTAACGGAGTGCAATCATCTGTGCAAGACCGCAAGGCTCCTGAGCAGACGGCATAAGGAAAATATCTGCGCCTGAGTAAATCTTTCTTGCAAGTTCGGGAACAAAGCCATGACAGAAGCAAAGTCTGCCCGGATACTTCGCCTGCATATAGTTGAAGTAGTCCTCATACTCCTTGTCACCTGAACCGAGAATTACAAACTGCATATTTTCTGTGTTCATAAGCTCCTCAAGGCCCATTCTTACAAGGTCAAGTCCCTTGTGCGCAACAAGTCGTGTTACCATACCGACCAGCGGAACATCCCAGCGCTGTTCAAGACACAAACGCTCCTGCAAAGCACGCTTACATTCGCCCTTGCCGCTCATATCGTCCTTTGAATAGTTGCGATAAAGCTGATAGTCTGTTTCGGGATTGTAGCTTTCTGTGTCAATACCGTTCTTGATACCGCAAAGCTTGTAATGACGAAGATTGAGTTCGTCATGAAGTCCCCAACTGAACCACGGGTCTTTAATTTCAGCCGCATAGCTTGGAGAAACCGTTGAAACACGGGTAGCTGTTTCGATAGCACCCTTCATCATATTGAGTTTGCCGTTCATTTCAAGAATCTTTGTTTCTGATGCAGGAATGCCGACGCACTCTGTGTTAACTTCCCAGCCGTATTCACCCTGATACTGGATGTTGTGAATAGTGAACAGACTCTTAATGTTATAGTACCATGGTCTGTGTGAATAGAACAGATAGTAGTAAACAGGAACAAGAGCCGTCTGCCAGTCATTACAATGAATGATGTCGGGATGAAAATCAATGTAAGGAAGCATTTCAAGAATTGCACGGGAGAAGAAAGCGAATCTTTCAGCGTCGTCATAATGACCGTAGAGAGTGCCTCTCTTGAAATAATATTCGTTATCAATAAAATAGTATGTACAGTCATTCCATCTTGCCCAGAACAAACCGCAATACTGATGACGCCATGCAACCGGCACGGTAAAGTTTGTGATGAAGTTCATGGAGTTTTTAAGTTCCTGCGGAATTGTGCCGTAAAGCGGAACAACAATTCTGCAATCCTGACCTTTTCTGCAAAGTGTGTGCGGAAGACTTCCTGCTACATCAGCAAGTCCGCCGCTGCCGCAGAAAGGATTAGCCTCTGAAGCACAGTATAAAATTCTCATTGTAAGATTACCTCCTGTTTAAACAACTTTATACAACAGATTTTTTAGCAATATAAATGGGGTACGAATCATATCCCATAAGTGATCGACCATCCTTGATGGTAACATCCTTATCTATGATAACATAGTTGAGGTTGGTATTGCAACCTATTTTTGTATCCTGCATTACAATACAGTTAGAAAGCTTTGCACCCTCGCCGACATAAACACCCTTTGAAATAACGCAGTTCTCAACCTCACCGTTGATAACACAACCCTGTGCAATGATTGAATTTTTTACATTGCTTGTAAGTCCGTAGCGTGACGGGGCGTCATCTCTTACCTTTGTATAGATAGGTCTTTGCGGATTGAAAAGCTCATCCCTTACTTCTTTTTTCATAAGGTCCATATTGAACTCAAAGTAATCGTTGATTGAGCTGATTGCCGCACAGTAACCCTTATTTTCATAAGCATAAATACTGTATTTGCCCAGACTGCTCTGAATAAGTCGCCTTACATCAAGCTGATTAACGCTGATGGCGTTTCGGATTTCACTCATAAGAAGATCTTTCTTGATGAGAATAGAGCCGTATGCGTGGTTGAATACCCCTTTGTCAACAACACCGGGCTTTACAAAAATCTGATTTACCTTGCCGTCATTGTCTACATCAAGGGTAATCGGTCTGTCATAGCCCTGCGGAATTGCATGACTCTTATATATAAGTGTAATGTCTGCCTTCTTCTTTGAGTGGAAGTCAAAAACATCTGTGTAATCAATGTTAGTAATTACATTGCCCTGTGAAATAAGCACATACTCCTCACGGCAATGCTCAATGTAGCCGTGCATATTGTAGATTGTTTCAACAAAGCTTGAAAAAGCCTTGCCGTCATATGGTGGGAGAATTGAAAGATTGCTCCTTCTCTTTGAAAGGTCATATGCACTGCCCGAACCCACATGATCCATAAGTGACTGAAAGTTACTTTTTGCAACTATGCCTACATTGCTGATACCTGAGTTTGACATATTTGAAAGGTCAAAGTCGATAATTCTGTATTTTCCGCCGATCGGAACGCTTGCAGTTGTTCTTGAAGACGCAAGCTCGGGGATTTTGTCGTCAAGTGTTGCCGCAAAGATGAAACCGAGTACATTATTACTTCTCATTGCCGTCCACCTCCGTGTCGCTGTCTATCATGGTTTTTGCTTTGATAACGGTGTTTTCTTTGATAACGGTATTTGCACCGACAACAGTAATTCCCCAGTCGTCAATATTTTCCGTTTCTTCGGGGTTTTGTCCGACTTTTGCATTTTTGCCTACAACGGTGTTTTCGGCAATGATAGCAAACTGAACCTCGGCACCGTCCTCAATTACCGCACCGGGCATGATGATTGAAGAATTAATCGTAGCATTTTTACCGATTGTAACACCTGCAAAGAGAATTGAGAACTCAAGGTTGCCGTAAACATTGCATCCGTCGGCAACGAGTGAATTTTGGATTGATGCCTCGTTTGAAACATAGTGCGGAGGCATCATTGGATTTCTTGAGTAGATATCCTTGAGGTCTAAAGTAACCTTTGGATCGAGAAGATCCATATTAGCCTCCCAAAGGCTGTCGATTGTTCCCACATCCTTCCAATAGCCTTCAAAAGGATATGCAAACATACGCTCACCTGCGTCAAGCATGGCAGGGAGGACATCCTTACCGAAATCGTGGCTTGAACCCTCTTTGAATTCATCCTCCGTAAGATACTTTTTAAGTTCCTTCCAGCTGAAAATATAGATGCCCATAGAAGCGTTAGTGCTTTTTGGATGAGCAGGCTTTTCTTCAAATTCGTAGATTGAGCCGTCCTCATTTGTGTTGAGAATACCGAATCTTGAGGCTTCTTCAAGCGAAACATCAATTACCGCAATTGTACAAGCGGCATTCTTTTCCTTATGATATTCGAGCATCTTGTTGTAGTCCATTTTGTAGATATGGTCGCCCGAAAGGATGACAACATATTCAGGATTATAACGCTCAATGTAGTTGATATTCTGATAAATTGCATTGGCTGTTCCCGAATACCAGTCTGCACCGTCAACAGCCTGATAAGGGCTGAGACAGTTTACACCCGAGTGCATACTGTCAAGATCCCACGGCTGTCCGTTTCCTATGTATTCGTTAAGGACAAGAGGCTGGTACTGCGTAAGAATACCTACAGCGTCAATGCCTGAATTTACACAGTTAGATAACGGGAAATCAATAATACGATATTTGCCGCCAAACGGTACGGCAGGCTTTGCAAGCTTTTTGGTAAGCACGCCAAGACGAGAGCCTTGACCGCCGGCAAGCAGCATAGCCACTACTTCCTTTTTTGGAAACATCTTAAAATACCTCCGATATTTATTTTATTATCTTTATTAAACTTATTAATTACAGCCTTGTGACTGAAAATATCAATTTTCTTTCTGAGCTTCATCGGGTTCAAGTTCTTTTGCACACCTCAGATAGATTACGCTGAGTGGGGGGAGAGTGAGTGAAAGTCCTTGATCAAAACCGTGAATTTTCATTACCTCGGTTTTGATATTATTACCGTTTACAACACCGCTTCCGCCGAAACGCTCTTCATCAGAGTTAAAAACCTCGTCATAAAGACCGAATTTAGGAACACCGATGCAGTATTCGTCACGCCTGATGGGCTGAAAATTACATACCGAAACAATTTCATCACCGTTTTTGTCGGTGCGCTTGAATGCAATAACACTGTTTGTGTAATCGTCATGGTGAATCCAGTCAAAGCCTTTCCAGACCGTGTCAAGTTCGTAGAGCGGCTTGCAGTCAAGATAAAATTTGTTAAGCTCTTTAAAAAATGTTCTGAGTTTTTTATGCTTTTCAAATTCAAGCAAATCCCATTGAATTGCCTCTTCATGATTCCACTCGTCAAACTGTCCGATTTCAGTTCCCATGAACACGAGTTTCTTGCCCGGATGAGCGTACATATATGTTATGAATGCTCTCACGCCTGCAAACTGCTCGTCATACTTTCCGGGCATCTGCTTTATGAGTGAGCCTTTGCCGTGAGAAACCTCGTCGTGTGAAATCGGCAGAAGAAATTTTTCTGAAAAAGCATAATAAAAGCTGAAAGTAAGACTGTCATGATTGAACGGCCGCCACATCGAATTGAGTGACATATAGTGCAGCATATCGTTCATCCAGCCCATGTTCCACTTGAAGTCGAAACCAAGACCGCCGTCCTCTATTTTATGAGTAAGCTTTGGCCACGATGTGTTTTCCTCGGCAAACATCATAACATCAGGGTGGTACATATGAACAGCCGTGTTGAGTCTTTTTACAAAATCAACAGCGTCAAGATTTTCTTTTCCGCCGAATTTGTTCGGTTCCCATTCACCCTCGGTTTTACCGTAATCAAGGTAGAGCATAGAGGAGAGTGCGCCGATTCTCAGGCCGTCAATATGATATTTGTCGAGCCAGAACATTGCGCATGAAACAAGAAAACTTGTAACCTCGAATCTTGCGTAGTTGAAAAGGCAGGTTCCCCATGAGTCACGCTTGCTTGTTTTTGGATCGTTGCTTTCATAAAGAGGCGAACCGTCAAACCTTGCAAGTCCGAAATCGTCCGTCGGAAAATTTGACGGAACCCAGTCAAGAATCACACCAATGCCTTCACCGTGAAGCTTGTCAACAAAAGCCATAAAATCAGACGGTGTGCCATAGCGTGAGGTCGGTGCATAGTAGCCGGTTGTCTGAAAACCCCAGCTGCCGTCATAGGGATACTCCATAATCGGCATAAGCTGAACATGAGTGTAGTGCATCTCCTTTAGGTAGGGGATAAGCTCATCGGCAAGCTTTTGATAGTTAAAAAAGTTGCCGTCAGGATATTTTCTCCATGAGCCTGCATGTATTTCATAAATATTCATCGGTGACGATGAAATGTTGTTTTCTTTGCGTTTATTAAACCATTCGCTGTCATTCCACGAATAGCTTTCTATATCATATACAACAGAGGCCTGACCGGGGCGGGTTTGAGCATGAAAAGCATACGGATCTGCTTTCATAAGCCTGTCGCCGTATTCACTTTCAATGCAGTATTTGTATGTACAAAACTCTTTTACACCCTCGACAAACACTTCCCACACACCGTAACCGATGTTATACATATAGTTTGCCTCGTTGTTCCAATTATTAAAATCGCCTGCAACCGAAACGCTCCTTGCGGTTGGCGCCCACACACGGAACATCACTCCGTTTTTGTCGTTACGGTTCACGAGGTGTGCGCCCAAAAAATCATATGCACGCACTGAATCGCCGGTGTGAAAAACTTCAAGAGCCGGTCTTGCCTCGTTAAAGCTGTAATTCATAAGAATTGCTCCTTGTTTAATATATGTTGTTTGTTGATTGTTTGCTCACACTTATATAATACCAAAATTATATGTCAATTTCAAGCAAATTCAAAAAATTTAAAACTAATTTTTCGTGTATATTTTATAAACTGCGACTTAATGTTACATTTTAAAGCATAATTTTACGAATAAAGAAAAATAAGGATAAATATCTTACGAAAAGGAAAACAAAAAGGGCTGTCCAAAAAGGACAGCCCAAAGAATAATCTGTAAATTCAGATTAGCCAAGCTCAGCGAAATACTTAATTGTTCTTACCATCTGGCTTGTGTATGAGTTCTCGTTGTCGTACCAAGAAACAACCTGAACCTCATAAAGATCATCAGCAATCTTTGATACCATTGTCTGTGTAGCATCGAAGAGTGAACCGAATCTCATACCGATTACATCTGAAGAAACGATCGGATCTTCGTTGTAACCGAATGACTCAGAAGCAGCAGCCTTCATAGCAGCGTTGATACCTTCAACTGTTACATCAGAACCCTTAACAACAGCTGTAAGAATTGTTGTTGAACCTGTCGGAACAGGAACACGCTGTGCAGAACCGATGAGCTTACCGTTGAGCTCAGGAATTACAAGACCGATAGCCTTTGCAGCACCTGTTGAGTTAGGAACGATGTTAGCAGCACCTGCTCTTGCTCTTCTCTTGTCGCCCTTTCTGTGAGGACCGTCAAGAATCATCTGATCGCCTGTGTAAGCGTGGATTGTTGACATGATACCGCTCTGGATTTCTGCATACTTGTTAAGTGTGTCAGCCATAGGAGCGAGGCAGTTTGTTGTACATGAAGCAGCTGAAATGATTGTATCGTCAGCTGTAAGAGTCTTTTCGTTTACGCTGTAAACGATTGTCTTGAGGTCGTTGCCTGCAGGAGCAGAAATAACAACCTTCTTAGCGCCGGCATCAATGTGAGCCTGGCTCTTTGCCTTTGATGTATAGAAACCTGTGCACTCGAGAACTACATCAACACCGAGTTCGCCCCAAGGAAGCTCAGCAGCGTTTGGCTTAGCGTAGATTGTGATCTTTTTGCCGTCAACGATGATTGAGCCTTCGCCGGCCTCAACTGTGTGAAGGTTTTCACCGATCTTACCGCAGTAGCCGCCCTGTGCTGTATCGTACTTGAGAAGGTTTGCGAGCATAGCAGGATCTGTAAGATCGTTGATAGCTACTACTTCGTAACCCTCAGCACCGAACATCTGTCTGAAAGCAAGACGACCGATACGGCCGAAACCGTTAATTGCAACTTTTACTGACATAAAAAAATTCCTCCTAAAATTCTAAGGTGCTTCTATTATATTACATTTTTTTCATTTCTTCAATAGCTTGACAAAAATTTAACGAAAAATTTTTGACTTTTTTACAAACACGGTAAAAAACACGGTCATATTTTGCTTTTTTAAGGCAAATTTAAGCTGTAACCGTCAAAAAGCTGTAATCTTTTTTATTTCCGTAATAATTATCTGCAAAATTCCCGTGCTTATTCTTGACAATTTGGTTATTTTATTATAAAATTATATCGTCCGCTGATGCGGATTTTGGCAAAAGTACAGTTTTTGACTTTTGCGACTTTTTTAATCAGACTCTTTAAAAGAGCCGTTATATATAGATATTTTTTATAATTTTTATGGCGCTTCGCCTTTTGAAACGCTCTGTGCAACCTGTACGGTGTTTTGCGGTTGCGTATGTATATATAATGTATTAAAAATATTTACAAAGTAAAAATGAAAATTGAATATCTTTTTAACGGCACCTTTAAAGTCTAATTGATTGGGAACTGTGAAATATTAAAAAATCAAACTAAGGAGGTGTCCAAATTGCCATTGTGGATAAGTATTATCTGCATTGTTGCCGCAGTTGTTATCGGCGCAGGTGCAGGTATTTTCCTTGGAATTGCCATCCGCAAAAACACAGCCGAGAAAGAAATCGGAAGTGCTGAGGAGGAGGCAAAGAAGATTGTGGCTGATGCAATCAAAACAGCCGAAGCAAGGAAAAAAGAAGTAGTCCTTGAGGGTAAAGACGAGGTTCATCGTTTCAGAAATGAGAGCGAGAAAGAAATTTCCGATCGACGCAAGGAAGTTCAGCGTCAGGAGAGAAGAATCCAGCAAAAGGAAGAAACTCTTGACAAAAAGCTTGACAATATGGAACGCAAGGAAGAAAAGGTCAACAAAAAGCTTCGTGATGCAGATGCAAAACTCGAAGAAGTTGAAACTCTGAAAAAGAGCCAGTTTGAAATGCTTGAAAAAATTTCGGGCTACACGGCAGAACAGGCTAAAAGCTATTTGCTTTCACAGCTTGAAAATGAGCTTGCTCACGAGAAGTCGGTTAAGATTATGGAATATACCGAACAGCTCAAAGAGGAAGCAGACGACAAGGCAAGAAACATTATTTCGCTTGCAATTCAGCGACTTGCAGCTGAGCAGGTTTCAGAGGCAACAATTTCGGTTGTTCCTCTGCCAAATGACGAGATGAAGGGCAGAATCATCGGTAGGGAAGGCCGTAACATCAGAGCCATCGAAACTCTTACGGGTGTTGATCTTATTATTGATGATACGCCGGAGGCTATCACGCTCTCATGCTTTGAGCCTGTAAGAAGAGAAATTGCAAGAATTGCACTTGAAAAGCTTATTGCAGACGGCAGAATCCATCCCGCAAGAATTGAGGAGATGGTTGAAAAGGCAAGAAGAGAGGTTGAATCCGAAATCAAGCGTACAGGTGAAAGAGCCGTGCTTGACGCAGGTGTTCATAACATTCATCCGGAGCTTGTCAAGCTTCTCGGTAGACTTCGTTACCGTACAAGCTACGGTCAGAATGTACTTGATCACTCTCTTGAAGTTTCATACATTGCAGGTATGATGGCGAGCGAGCTTGGTCTTGATCCTACAATTGCTAAGCGTGCGGGTCTTTTGCACGATATCGGTAAATCCATTGACCATGAGGTTGAGGGAACACATATTCAGATTGGTGTCGATCTTGCCAAAAAGTATAAGGAAAGCGACGCTGTTATTCACGCTATTCACGCTCACCACGGTGATGTTGAGGCAAGAACAATTGTTGCCTGTCTTGTACAGGCGGCAGACGCTATTTCAGCCGCAAGACCGGGTGCAAGAAGAGAAAATGTTGAAAACTACATTAAGCGACTCCAGAAGCTTGAAGAGGTTGCGTCTTCTTTTGACGGTGTTGAGCGTACCTTTGCAATTCAGGCAGGCCGTGAGGTTAGAGTTATGGTTAAGCCTGAAATTGTCAATGATGAGCGTATGATTCCGCTTGCAAGAGATATCTGTAAAAAAATCGAAGAAGAGCTTGAATATCCCGGACAGATTAAGGTTAATATTATCCGTGAAAGCAGAGCGTCCGATTTTGCAAAATAAAATATCTTGATTTTAACTACGGTTGACAGGACTATGTTGACCGTAGTTTTTATTTTGTAGGGACGATATTATCCGCCAGTACAGCGAGCCGCCGTACCTGATTCGTGTAGATAGGTTCATTAAATGAAAAATTGAAAATTGAAAATGGAAAACTGCGGTCGGGAAGATGGTTTGCAATATAAAAAAACATATTATGCCCGAGCGTAGTATAGTAGCTGTTTGCACAATTTAATGTAGCGGCGAACCTCGTTCGCCGCTACAAACGCTACAAAGAATATGCTGTAATCAAAAAAATAATTTGCAAGAAAATTAAATAAACTTGCAAAAATCAAATTTGTGCCGTAGCTTAGATTTTTGACCTGTTATTGTAAACTGTAATTTAAAAAACAGCAAAAAACTTTAAAAAATATTCAAAAAAGTATTGACAATCGGTTGATGAGGCTTTATAATTCAAGACAGTAAGGCAAAGGCCTTACGAAGTTTTCGGAAAACTGAATATAAAAAGGACAAGGAAGTTCACTTTGGTTTCTTCTGATTTTGCAACAAATTTTTAAAAACTTGCAAAATCGGATAAAAACATTGTGAGCTTTATTTTTTTGCTTCGGCAAAAACGGTTTATGTGGAGGTTAAAAATGGATTCAGGAAATATAGGCTTTGTGCTGCTTTGTGCGGCTTTCGTATTTGTAATGACTCCGGGTCTTGCAATGTTCTACGGCGGTCTTGTACGAAAGAAAAATGTTGTAAATACAATGATGACATCGATTTTTATTATCGGTGTCGGAATTGTTATGTGGGTGCTTTTCGGTTATTCGCTTTCGTTCTCTCCTTCGGGAAATGCTTTTATCGGTGATTTACGTTGGCTCGGTCTTGAGGGTGTTTCACTCACGGAGGGCTACACGGATGGTGCGTCAATTCCGAATATGGTATTCTCTGCGTTCCAGATGATGTTTGCCGTAATCACCCCTGCTCTTATTACGGGTGCGGTTGCAGGCAGAATGAAGTTTAAGTCAATTTTCGTTTTCACAATTTTCTGGTCGCTTATCGTTTATTATCCGCTCGCTCACATGGTGTGGGGACAGGGAGGACTTTTAGGTGCAGACGGTATCGGTGCTCTCGACTTTGCAGGCGGCGATGTTGTACATATCAGTTCGGGTGTTTCGGCACTTGTACTTTGCATACTCCTCGGCAAGCGTCACGATTATGAACATTCAATTTACAGAATTCACAATATCCCGACAGTTGTACTCGGTGCGTCGCTCCTTATGTTCGGTTGGTTCGGCTTTAATGCGGGTTCTGCACTTGCCGCCGACGGTCTTGCGGCTCACGCATTTATGACAACGGGTGTTTCAGCCGCAGCCGCAATGCTCTCGTGGATGCTCTGCGATATTATCAAGAACAAAAAGCCTACGCTTATCGGTGCAAGCACGGGTATGGTTGCAGGTCTTGTAGGTATCACGCCCGGTGCCGGCTTTGTTCCAATGTGGGCGGCAGTTATTATCGGTTTGACAACAAGCCCCGTTTGCTATATTATGATTTCATACGGCAAGAAAAAATTCGGCTTTGACGATGCGCTTGACGCATTCAGCTGTCACGGTACAGGCGGTATTTGGGGCGGACTTCTCACAGGTGTGTTCTCATGTACGGCAATCAACAGCAGTGCAGGTAACGGTCTTGTGTACGGTGAGTTTGCACAGTTCGGTGCTCAGGCGGCAGGTATCGGCATCACAATTGTAATTGCGGTTGTCGGAACACTCATCTGCTACGGCATCACAAGACTTCTTACAGGCAAAATCAGGGTTGACCTCAGAGATGAGCTTATGGGACTTGATGTTTCACAGCACGGTGAATCTGCTTATCCGTCATTTAACGGTCTTGACAACTAACGGAGGTTTTAAAGTATGGAAAACAATAACGATATTCAGCTTATAAAAATAGAGGCCGTTGTTCGTGAAGAAATGTTTGTAGATGTCAAAAAGGCTCTCACGGATATCGGCGTAAACGGAATTACAGCGTATCAGGTTGTCGGCTGCGGAATTCAGAGAGGTATGTCGGAGTATGTAAGAGGACAGAAGGTTGATGTTCAGGTTTTGCCGAAAATCAAGTTTGAAATTGTTGTTTCTTCCGAAGAATGGGAGAAAAAAACAATTGAGGCAATCAGAAAAACAGCCTTTACGGGCAACCCCGGTGATGGTAAAATATTTACCTACTATCTTAAACAGGCGGTTAAAATCCGTACGGGAGAAACAGGCTACGATGCAATTCAGACTCCCAACTTTGACGACTGATATTTTCCTATTTTCCTATATCAAAAAAGTGCGTACCGAATTTCGGTACGCACTTTTTGCTTGCTTGTAAAATTGTTTATCTTCTTATTGTAATATCTTCCGAGCTGACAGTATTGTCACGAAGTCTGTTGTAATAATCGGGATTTGAATGCTTTATGCTTATCGGCTTTAGCTCGGGAGTTGCAAAACAGTGTGTTGTTCTGCCTGTTGCAGAAAGTTCTCCGTTTTTATTGTTGAAGATTTTATAGTCAAAAATCATTCTTGAACCCGTAAAAAATACAAGGCTTACTTCAACGGAATACTCATCGCCGAATTTAAGCGGCTTTTTGTAACGGGCATATGCGTCAACATTTGGAATATACAATCCTTTTGACTGCATTTCGGCAACATCACAACCGATGTCGTGCATATACTGAATTCTTGCATCTTCAAAATATCTGATAAAATTTGAGTGATGAACAATGTTCATACAGTCTGTTTCATAGTATGAAACCTTTGCTTTGTATAATTTCTCGGTCATATTTTCTCCTTTACATATATTCGGAAAATCCGTAATTATTTTTTAAGCAACAAACCGTTTTTAAGGTCCTCTGCTGCCTGTTTTTTTATTACAAAATGCTGTTTCTTGCCTGTAGCGGTTTGCGGAAGATCGTTGACAAAACGGTAGTATCTCGGAGCCTGATATTTTGAAATATTCGGTGAGCCGTCGCAGAAGTTGATAAGCTCGGCAACCGTAAGGCTTTCGTCAGCTTTTATTACATATGCCGCAACGCACTCGCCTCTTGTTGAATCGGGAACACCTGTTACGATACATTCCTGAACCTTCGGGTGTGAGTTGAGAATTTCCTCAATTCTTGCAGGATAAATATTTTCGCCCTTGCTGATAATCATATCATCTTTTCTGCCTGCAACTGTAACAAACTGCTCGCTGTTCCAAGTGCCGATGTCGCCTGTGTACATCCAACCCTTGTAGAACTTGTCTTTTGTAGCCTTTTCGTTATTTACATAGCAGTAGGTAGTTTTGTTCGGACATTTGATGATGATTTCTCCCTCTGTTTTGTTATCGCAGGGGACTGTGTCATCGGGCTCTGCTTTTCTGTCGTCATAAACATTTACAAGTCTTACCTCATCATCTGTGCATGATCTGCCTGCCGAACCTGCCATTTCAGGAAGGTCATACGGACGAAGAAATGTATTCCAGAAAGATTCCGTTGTGCCGTAGCCGTTAAAAATGTTGGGGGAGAGAAGCTCCTGATAGCGAATGCAAGCGGCTTTTTCAAGCGGACTGCCCATGGTAATAATGCCCTTGAGCGAAGAAAGGTTTTTCTGATGTTTTTCCTGACGGTTTGCAAGCATCTCAAGAGTTGACGGAACACCTGTGATGAATGTAATGCCGTATTTTTCGATAAAGTCCATGCAGCTTCTCGGGTTGAATGTTCTCATAATCACAAGACACGCACCTGCATAAAGGGTAGGTGTAGGACCGCCCGAATGAATACCTCCACGGTGAAACCACGGCGTCATATTCATCGTAATGTCAACGGGTGAGAGCGGAAAGTGCATAATTACATCGTGAGCCGAAAGAACTTCGTTGATTGCGTTAAGCGGAACGCCCTTTGGAGTGCCTGTTGTACCTGAGGTCTGAAGTCTTAAAACCTCGTCATAAATATGCGGTGCATAGTCAACAGGCGGATTTTCGTCACTGCTGTCCTTGATGTAATCGTCAAAGAAAATGTGTCCTTCGGGAAGAGTTACTTCCTTTTTGGAATTATTAACGCAGAGAATCAATTTTGGCTTATGCTCGCAGATTTCAAGAGCATGTACGGCTGTTTGCATAATGTCTGCATCATAAACATAAACAACAGGCTTGTTGTGTCCCATAATTTCTGCGGTTTCGCCCGGTGATAGGTTAAAGTTAGCGGGATTTGAGATTGCACCGAGTTTCTGCGGCGCAATATAACCGAACAAAAACTGCGGTGAGTTGTAAAGCTGCATAAACACGATGTCGTTTTTCTTGACGCCGTCTTTTTTCATAGCGTTTGCAAATCTGTTTGCATCAGCATTAAGTTCTTTGTAGCTCCATGTTCTGCCGCTCTGAGGATCAATTGCGGCAGGCTTATCCGAAAAGCGTCTTACATTTCTCATAAAGCCGTTAAGCCATGTAAATTCACTTTCAAATGTTTCTCTGAACATCTGTGAATCATATGTTAAATTCATAATATCCCCCTGTCCTATTATGTATGGGTGTACATTATTTTATACACACATATGTGTGTTGCTTGTATGTTGTTTTGTCGGCAGATTATTTGCCGTATTTGCCTACGATAATACTTGAGTTCTGACCGCCGAATCCGAATGCGTTTGACATGGCAAAGTTGATTTCGGCTTTCTTTGCGGTATTTGCAACAAAGTCAATACCGGCACATTCGGGATCAACCTCGTTGAGATTGATTGTAGGCGGAACTGTGCCTGTTTCAATAGCCTTGACACAGGTAATTGTTTCTGTAATACCGCCTGCACCCATCATATGACCTGTTGCACCCTTTGTTGAGCTTACATAGGGGAGAGTGTTGCCGAAAACCTTCTTGATTGAAGATGTTTCAACTGTGTCACCCTTGTTTGTTGCAGTACCGTGAGCATTGATGTAGCCGATGTCGGAAGGATTGATTCCTGCCTCTGCAATTGCCTGTTTCATACAAGCGATTGCACCTCGTCCTTCGGGATGCGGAGCAGTTACATGATAAGCGTCATCTGTGTTGCCGCAGCCTCTGATTTCTGCATAAATCTTCGCACCTCTTGCAAGAGCGTGTTCCTCTGTTTCAAGAACCAGCGCACCGCCGCCTTCACCTATTACAAAACCGTCACGGGTAACATCAAACGGACGGCTTGCAGTGCTTGGCGAATCGTTTCTTCTTGAAAGAGCTTTTGCGTTGGCAAGCGAATAAATTACAAGAGGACAGAGAACGGACTCTGCTCCTACTGCGAGCATAATATCAGCCTTGCCGCTCTGCATACACATACAAGCTGTGTTGATTGCGTCACCGCCTGACGAACAAGCTGTGCTTACCGTAAAGCTCGGTCCCTGAATATTGTAGTCGATTGCGATATTTGCGGCAGCAATGTTTCCGAGAATTTTGGGAATAAAACGAGGACCTACCTTTTTGTGTGATGCGCCTGTGAGTGCCTCCTGAGTATATGCGATTGTTGCAATACCTGCCATTGCAGTACCCATAACAATACCTGTTCTTTCGGGTTCAATCTCGATTCCGCTCTGTTTCATGGCTTCCTCAGCCGCAATATAAGCGTATTGCATAAACGGATCTGTTTTTCTGATTAAATCCTTTGGAAGATAGTCGGACGGATTAAAGTTCTTTACTTCGCCGGCAATCTGAACAGCGAGTTCAGACGGATCAAAAGTCTTAATTGTGTCAATGCCCGATGCACCTGCCGTGATATTATTCCAGTAGTTTTCAACACCGATGCCGACAGGTGTTACCGCACCCATACCGGTTACAACTATTTTCTTCATTCGTTAAGCTCCTTGTTTTAAAATAAGTTATTTACATTTTGCATATTATTATGCTATACTTGAATTGTACCAAATATGGAAAAATTATTCAATACCGTTGATTATGCAAAAATGACGATTTGGCAGTCTTAAATTTACAGTTTTGCATAATATTGAAAAAAACCGACAAAATACTGCGGAGAATTGTCAAAACGGAGGTTATTATGGATATAAATCAGCTCAATTGCTTTATAACTGTGGCTCAGACGCTTAACTTTTCAGAGGCGGCAAGGCGGAACTATGTTTCTCAGTCAACCGTCAGCAGATATGTAAGCGACCTTGAAAAGGAGTTTGGGGTTCAGCTTTTTACACGCTCTCACCGTGATGTTATCATCACAAGTGAGGGTAAGGCACTTTTGCCCTATGCGATTGAAATTGTTGAAACTTTAAAGAAAGCAAAAACCGTTATCAAGCAGATGCATGACGGAGGTCAGGGTAAAATTACGCTCGGCTGTGATGTTACCTCGCTTTCGTTCCCGGCAAAATGTATTGCCGACTTTGCGGAAAAATATCCGGGAATTACAATTGATGTGCGACAGCTTGACGAGGCTGACCGCACACTTGCAATCACAGGCGGTGAGTACGACTTCTGCTTTATGCCGAGAGATATGGTTCCCGAAAGCTCAGGTATTGAATCAATCATTACACATAATGAAACTTTGTCCGTTGTAACAGCGAAAAATTCAAAATTCAGCGGAAGAAAAAGCATTAAGCTTTCCGAATTGGCTGACGAAAGTATTCTGGTGCTTTCGGAATCGGTTGCACCGATTGTATATATGGAAATTATGGATTTGTTCCGTACATTTCACATAACCCCGAAAATTGAAAATTCATTTGACGATCTTGTTTCCATATATGTGTCATCGTCATCGGGAATCGGCGTGTCTGTCGTACCAACCTCGGTCGCCGCATATACTTCTGACGAATACACCGATTCATACCTTATTGATGATGCGGACACAAGCATAGCCTATGTTATGGCATGGGAAAAGAATATTTCAAATCCTGCTGCAAAGCTTTTTATGGAGGCTGTTAAGAAATATGCCAAGGGCGATGACAACATTTACGGGCTGTAACTGAGCATATTTCTCAACATAAATTCCAATAAAGAACTATAGTGAAAATTTCACAAAATAAACACACATTATTTTCAAAAAAGGTATTTACTTTATAAATCTTCGGTGTTATAATTACGGTAGTCAAGGAGAAGTTGACAAAATATCCTTTCAGGAGGTAATTATAATGTACAGATTTACTTTACCGAGAGATCTCTATCATGGTAAGGATGCTCTCTCAAGTCTTAAAAATTTATCCGGCAAAAAGGCTGTTGTAGTTGTCGGCGGCGGTTCAATGAAGCGTTTCGGTTTTCTTGACAAGGCTGTTGATTATCTTAAAGAAGCAGGTATGGAGGTTAAGCTTATCGAGGGTGTAGAGCCCGACCCATCTGTTGAAACAGTTATGAAGGGCGCCGCTGTTATGCGTGAATTTGAACCCGACTGGATTGTTGCAATGGGCGGCGGTTCTCCGATTGATGCCGCAAAGGCTATGTGGGTATTCTATGAGTATCCCGACACAACCTTTGAGGAAATCATCACTCCGTTCAGTTTCCCGACACTTCGTACAAAGGCTAAATTCTGCGCTATCCCGTCAACATCGGGTACTGCAACAGAGGTTACGGCTTTCTCGGTTATCACAGATTATGCAAAGGGTATCAAATATCCGCTTGCTGACTTTAATATCACACCTGATGTTGCTATCGTTGATCCTGCACTTGCCGAAACAATGCCGGCTAAACTTACTGCTCACACAGGTATGGACGCTATGACTCACGCAATTGAGGCTTATGTTTCAACTCTCAACTGTGAGTACACAGATCCGCTTGCACTCCATGCAATTGAGATGATTCACGACAACCTCAAGAAGTCTTATGAGGGCGACATGGCTTGCCGTGATAAAATGCACGATGCACAGTGCCTTGCAGGTATGGCATTCTCAAATGCTCTGCTCGGTATCGTTCACTCAATGGCTCACAAGACAGGTGCGGCTTTCACAGGCGGTCACATTATTCACGGCTGTGCAAACGCTATGTATCTTCCTAAGGTTATCAAGTATAACTCAAAAGATCCTGTTGCAGCTGAGCGTTATGCTAAGATTGCTAAGTTCATCAACCTCAAGGGCGAAACAACAGAAGAACTTGTTGACGCACTCATTGCTGAACTCCGTTCAATGAACGATCAGCTCAATATTCCGCAGGGCATTAAGAACTACGGTCCGGGCGGCGTTAAGGCTGACGAGAGCATTATCGACGAAAAAGAATTCCTCGAAAAGCTCCCCGAAGTTGCCAAGAACGCAATTGCCGATGCTTGCACAGGTTCTAACCCACGCCAGCCAAATCAGGAAGAAATGGAAAAGCTCCTCAAGGCTTGCTACTACGATACAGAAATCGACTTCTGATTCGTTTGAAAAATCTATTTGTACTTATCACAGCTCTCCGTTTTCGGGGAGCTGTTTTTTTAATAAAAAATCCGCATAAAAATGCTCTTAAAAGGCATAAAAATCATATGGACAATATTGCTTTGTTGTGCTAAAATTGACTTGAAATTGATGAATTTGGTGACATAAAATGAAAATTGTAGTAATAAACGGTCAGAACCATAAAGGCTCAACCTATCATATTGGCAAGCAGGTTGCCGATAAATTAGGCGGCGAGGTTACGGAGTTTTTTCTTCCGAGAGATTTCAGCGATTTTTGCGTAGGTTGTACGCAGTGTTTTCTAAAATCCGAAACACTTTGTCCGCATTATGAGCAACTGAAAAAGATTACCGAGACTATGGACGAGGCTGATGTACTCATCTTTACAACGCCCGTGTATGTTTATCATTGCACAGGCTCAATGAAAGCATTTCTTGATCATTACGGTTATCGTTGGATGGTTCACCGTCCCGAACAGAAAATGTTCACAAAGCAGGCGGTTGTAATTTCGACAGCCGCAGGTTCGGGTACAAAATCTGCCAACAAGGATATCGCCGACAGTATGTTCTTTTGGGGCGTTCCAAAAACTTATCGTTACGGTGTCAATGTTCGTGCAACAAATTATTCAGGCGTCACCGATGAACTCAAAAAGAAAATTGACAAAAAGACTACCTCAATTGCCAATAAGGTAAAGAAAAATAACGGCAAAGTTAAGGCAGGTTTAAAAACAAAAGGCTTTTTCTTTATTATGAGAATTATTCAGAAAAGCGGCTGGAATGAAGCCGATAAAAATTACTGGGCAGAACGAGGTTGGAACGGTAAAAACAGACCGTGGAAAAATACATAAGGGGATGTTTTAAATGGCAAAAAATACTGAAATCAGTTTGAGAAACAAGGTTATTTATTCGGTTTATGTCCGTAATCACACAAATGACGGCACATTTAATGCCGTTGCAGAGGATCTTGACCGAATAAAATCACTCGGCACGGACATCATTTGGTTTATGCCGATTCATCCGATTGGCATCAAGAATAAAAAAGGCTCTCTCGGCTGTCCTTATGCAAACAAGGACTATCGTACAACAAATCCCGAATACGGCACAATGGACGATTTCAAGAGCCTTGTTGAAAAAATTCACACAAAGGGCATGAAGTGCATCATTGATGTTGTCTATAATCACACTTCGCCCGATTCAAATCTTTCGGTTGAACATCCCGAATTTTTCTACAGAAAGCCTGACGGCAATTTTGGCAACAAGGTCGGCGATTGGAGCGACATAATCGATCTTGATTATTCCAACAAAGAATTATGGCAGTATCAGATTGATTCACTTGTTATGTGGGCGAAGATTGTTGACGGCTTCCGTTGTGATGTTGCGTCATTCGTTCCCGTTGAATTTTGGAAACAGGCGAGAGAGGCTGTTGCAAAGGTAAATCCCGACTGCATTTGGCTTGCCGAAAGCGTACACAGCTCTTTCAATGTGTTCTCTCGCAAGAGCGGTATTTATGCCGCAAGCGACTATGAGCTTTTTGACGCTTTTGATATGGAATATGACTACGATATCCGTGAGGTTTTCGACAAATATTTAAAGGGCAAAACCACACTTTCAAATTATATGGATATGTTCAATTATCAGGAGGCAATTTATCCGCAGAATTACGATAAAATGCGTTGCCTTGAAAACCACGATCAGCCACGAATCTGCCACTATGTTAAGGAAAAGAGCGACCTTGAAAATTACACCGCTTTTCTGTATTTCTTGAAGGGTTCAACTCTCATCTATGCAGGTCAGGAGTTCGGCTGTGACGAAACTCCGAGCCTTTTTGACAAGGATGTTTTCCCACGCAACACAGGCATTGACATTAGTTCATTGCTTGCAAAGCTTGATACAATCAAGAAAACCGTCCTTGACGATGATGATTATTTCAAGGCTGATGCAGATGATGAAAACGATATTGCAATCCTTGAGCGAGATAACAACAAGAGCAAAAAAGTCGGTATTTTCAGCCTTAAATCAAAGTCGGCAGATGTAAAAGTTGACCTCCCCGACGGCGACTATAAAAACGAAATCAGCGGTGAAACAGTTGCGGTTTCAAACGGAAAGATTCATTGCAACGGCAATGCAATAATTATCCGCAAGTAAAATAAAATTCCATATAAGAATAATACAACCTCCCTGCAAGGCAAAGTTCGTTGCAGGGAGGTTGTTGTGTAGATAAATGTTCCTCTTTAATTTTGTTTTGATTCAAATTCACTTTTTAACATGGAAAAATACAATCGACCTACATATTCTCCGTCCATATAAAAGTAATCACGCAATGTTCCTTCATATGTAAAACCGCATTTTTCTATGACACGCTTTGAAGGTTTATTTATTGTCTTTGTACAAATCTGTACCTTGTGCAGATTAATTTTATCAAATCCATATTTTATAACTGCTTTCGTTGCTTCGGTAGCATATCCTTTGCATTGAAAATCAGAGCCTATGCAATATTCTATTTCGGCAAAATTATTTTTGCTGTCAACAAGAAAATATGCTATCTGACCTATACATTCACCTGAATTTTTTTCTATGATTGCCCAACGGTAGTAATCATTTTTTTGATACGAATTGATATATTTTTCGAGAAGTTCATCAACTTCTGCTTTTGTGGTGTAAACAGGTTCGGAATACAGAGATTGAATTTTTTCATCGGCAATCCAATATTTTAACATAGCCTCGTCGTCTGAAATTTTAAATTTGCGGAGTATCAATCTTTCTGTTTCTATAATGTCTGTTCCGATATGTGTAAGCATATTTATCCTCCTAAAATAAGTTGTATATATTATTTTCTTTTACTATTTTGAAGCGAAAAACTAATTTTCACCATATTAAAAAATAATTTCCTACAAATTTTACATTAAAAATTTGATCGTGTCTATCAACTGAATTTAACCGAAATGTTAGCGTTGGTTGCGGATTTTAGTCTTATTTCTGAACAACACGGCAAGCGGAGTAATGATTAAATAGAGAATTGTCAGTATCACAAAGAACATTATATCGGCATTGAGAAATACATAAATTATGTTAAAACCAAAATGCAAAAGCACAGAGTAAATCAGATTGTTGTGCCTTTCAAGAAAAATGTTCATCAGAATGGTGATTGATGTGATAACGACAATGTTTGAAATGATGTAGGGAATAGCCCTCAAATCCGTAATTTCTGAATCAACTATCCACAAAAGTGTGTGCCCAAAACACCAAACAAGTCCCTGACAAATTGACGATTTTATAAACGAGTATCTGCTGTTAAATTCTTCACGCATAAAACCTCGCCACCCATAAGAGCGGTCATTTGTTCAATGCGTTCCAAAGGAAACGGTGGTTCGCAAAGCAGTTTTTTATATGCTCACTTAGCTTTCTTTTTATTATTGCCGAAAATTTTAGTCGGAATAACACTTCCGAGGAATGCGGCGAGCAAAATCCACGGAATTACTCTTGCGTCAAAGCAGAGCAAAAGGAGCATGGTTACGGCAAGCGGTTTTTTCATTGTGACACCGAGAAGTCCTGCCGTTACGACTGCCGCACAGAATGCCGTATCAAGTCCGCCGAGCATTGCAACACCGTAACCGATGCTCACACCGCAGAAGATGACAGGGAAGAAGTGACCGCCTTTCCAACCCGACTTTATGCAGATGTTTGTGAGAACAAGCTTTAAAATACCGCTGATTATCAGAATCCACGGAGCAAATTCGGCAAAGCTCTCCTTGACAACGGTAATGCTTTCTTCGCCCGAAAACATTGTGAGGGGGAGGTATGTACCCATAACACCGAGGATAATTCCGCCGAGGGTAGTGCTTATGATAATGCCGAGCTTACCCTGAATGAGTGCGAAAAACTCCCCGAAAAACTTTGATGCAATAATGAACAGAAAACCGCATACAGCGCCCAAAAGTGCGAGAGGAATACCCCACAAACGCTCAAAATTTGTAATGTTATAACCACCAAGTCGTGGAAGTCCCATACTTCCGCCGAAAATCGAGTTAAGCAAAAACAGAGTTCCCGCCGCAAAAAGTACGGCGATAATATTAGAAATGAGTTTTGTGGAACGAATATCGGTAGGCTTTTCTTCGCTGTCAAGCCTTTCTTCGCTGACTGACGCAAGACCGAACAGCGGTGCGTAGAATACCGCACTCAAGGTTGTGCTTATGCCGATTTGCATTAGTTCGGGAATTTTACTTTTAGCGTCTTTCATATGACTTCCCGCCCAGTAGCAGAGTCCCACGATAACACCTGTCAAGCCTGCCTCAGGACCGAGACTTCCGCCGAAAACAAGGGGCAAAAGTGCCGAAACGCAGAGCAAAAGCACCTTGTTGTACGGGTAAAATTTATCTTTTTTTACCTTTTTCATAACCTCGTCAAGCTCATCGGGAACGGCATTTGTCAGCTTTTGCCATATTCCGAGAATAATTCCGCCCGCCGTACAGACGATAATCGGATAAAATTTGAAATCAAAATTTGACGGAATCGTATCCCACACAAGACCGATTCCCAAACCCATAAGTTTTAGAAACAGCCATACTATCAGCGAAGTAACCGCACCGCTGAATCCGCAAAAAATGTAGTATAAAAAATTGTTGGCAACAGTCCGTTTAGTCATTGTCGCACCTCCGTATGTTTATAATTGGATTATAACATAAAACACAGCAAAAAAACAATTATTCCGCACAAAAAGTACGGAATAGTCTGTTGGAATTTTAAATTTTTTCACATTTTCCGCAATTACTGCAACCGTTGCATATCAAGCGACTGCCGCATTTGTTGCAGTTCTCTCTGAAATGCGGAACATAGAGTTCATCTTTTGACATCGGAATGCCGAATCTGTCTGTCAGATTCCATTCAATCGGCTTGCCAACATAGTTCATTCCTGATTTGTAAGCCATTTCGCTTTGAACCTGCTTTGACGGAATATGATACTTTCTGCCGTCTTTAATAAAAATACTGCCCGTTTCGATAAAACAGAATGTGATATCGTGGGCGACACATTCGCTTCTCAATGACTTTACCCAATCAAATGAACACGGTCTTGCACCGTCATAATTTTCACCGCCGCAAATAACCTGTTCAAGATTGATTTTATTAAGGTGCTTTTCAATGCTGACAGCGCCTATGAACGGTGCGCACATTATTCCCTTGTGTTTGAACGGCAGTTCTGCAAGAATCGGAATTCGTTCGTCTGCTCTGCGTTGATTTTCACACGATACATTCATCATCACATTTTCCCAACCGTCACTCCAGCTGTCGGGCAGACATTTTTCAATTCTTTCGGGACGCTTTGTCAGCAGAAAAAATTTAACATCGGGGCGTTGGCGGATTATCTCCCACGCTTCATCTCGCCACTCGTCAGCCTCTTCAAGAAAGAAGTCGGATGTCATACACACCCGAATCAGTTCACCGCTCTGAACCTTGTAGGATTTGTTCTTGTTCATCTGTAACGGATAGGAAAATCCCGATTTTGTACGGTAAATATCCGCTCCGTTTTTATCTCTCATTTTGTCGAGAAAGTACATATAGCAGTGCTGACACCCCTCACTGCACTTTCTGCATCCGTGCCAAGGATTCCATATATCGTGCAAAAAATCACCTCCAACTATCCAGTGTTTAAATTATACAATCAAAATTCAACTATATCAAGTCCGCAAAAAAAAACAGCCGATGTTAATAAAACACCGACTGTCGTATAAGATTGTTAAGCTTTAAATTTCAAAAGCGGCGCTTACCTTTTTGAATTCTCTTTTTCTGATGATGAAGTAGGCAATCAAAACGGATGTGCCTGTGATAAGCCATGAAACGGGGTAAACCATAAGGAGCATATCATAGGTGTGGAATGCCTTGAATACTGTGAAGAGCCAGATGATTCTGAACACAACGGAACCGAAGATTGTGAGGATTGCAGGGAGGAGTGAATGTCCGATTCCTCTGAGCGCACCGCCGCTGATTTCGTATGAACCTGTCATAAGCTCAAGGAGCATAACAATCGCCATTCTGATGATTGCGTACTTGATAACGGTGGGGTCGGTTGTGAAGAAGGTGATGAAAAATCCGCTTCCGAGCATGAATATAACGCTCACACAGCCTGTGAAAATACAGCTGAAAAGCATACAAAGCCTAAACACCTTTTTGCATCTGTCAAACTGAAGTGCGCCGTAGTTCTGACTTGTGAATGTAACGGCTGTCTGGCTGAACGCACATACTATATAGTATGTAATGTATTCAAAGTTGAGTTCAGCCGATGAGCCTGCAACCGCCTGTGAACCGAAGCCGTTTACGGCTGTCTGAATGAATACATTTGAAATTGAGAAAACCATACCCTGAATACCTGCAGGAGCACCGATTTTCAAAATCATAATGAGATGTTCTTTCTTGAATGAAAGTTTTTTTGGATTGACTCTGATTGACTCGTCTTCGTTTCTGATGAGGAACATCATAACAAGTCCGGCGCTTATGCCGTCGGCAATTACTGTTGCAATGCCGACTCCTGCAACGCTCATATCGCAGACGATTACAAAGAAGAGGTTCAAAAGAACATTTACAATACCTGAAATTACAAGACAGTAGAGCGGACGGCTTGTGTCGCCGACACTTCTCAAAATTGCCGAACCAAAGTTGTAGAGCATTACAAACGGCATACCCATAAAGTAAATTCTCAGGTATGTTGCCGCAAGGTCAATTACATCATCCGGTGTGTTCATCAGCCTTAACAGCGGTGCTGCAATAACCTGACCGAGTATCAGAAGAAGAAATCCGCATATAAGTGAAAGTGTTATTACCGTGTGAACAGCTTCCGAAACTTTTTTACGGTCATTTTGACCGATATATCGTGCAATCAAAACATTTGCGCCGACCGAAAGTCCCGTGAATAACAGCACAAGCATATTGATGAGCGGACCGTTGCTTCCGACTGCGGCAAGTGCCTGACTGCTTGAAAATCTGCCGACCACCGCAACATCGGTTGAGTTGAAAAGCTGCTGTAAAATACTGCATCCTGCAAGCGGAAGTGTGAAAAGAAGAATTTTTTTTCCGAGCGGACCTTCCAGCATATTTATCTGGTGTGAGCGCTGTCGCTTTTCTTTTACAGTATTCTGACCTTTGTTTCTTCTAAACAGACTTGCAAACGCAAGTGAGGGCATTTTTTTGACTTTCTCCATTAATTTCTAACCTCTTCAATCACATAATCTTTGCAAACAATACTATTCTTTTCCGTTTTCCACAATTATTGTAATCCTGTTGCCTGAAATAAACAAGCAAAATACCTTATAAACATAAAGTTTACTTTGCTCACAATTTTAGTTACAATAACTACCTCGTCAAAATTCTTCTTTTTATGCCTTTATAATATGGTAAAAACGGCTTTTCTGCATATTTTTATACTGTTTTTTCTCAATAAGCAAGGCTTTGAATTTGTATGCAATTTGTGCTTTTTCAACAAAAGTAAAATTGCTGTCTTGTAAGCATTGACGAAAAATTTTTTAACCTACAAATAAATGATTTTAAAATTGTTGTATATGCCGATTAATTTATAATGATACAATTATGATACAAGCTTAATATAATATATGTTTATAGGAATAAGCGAAAAGGAGTGAATGTTATGAAGAAAAAGATTGCTGTAATTGTGGTTGCAGTTGTTTTATGCGTTGCCGCCGCAGTATTTGCCGTGCCGAAAATCAGTTTCTATGCGTGTGAGCCTACGGTGTATTTTGATGTTGAGGGCTGTGACAAGGTTGATGTTAAGATGTCTGCCGAAGAAGCCGAAACCGTGAAGAAAATGTTTGAGGGCAAATCCGCATATTTTGATTCACCGTCTTGCGGTTTTGACGAAAAGGCATCAATAAGAATAGGCTGTAATACATATATGCCTGCGTGTGACGGTGATGAAACAGTCAAGCACGGATTTATGTATTTTAGTCTTTCAAAAAGCGAAAATAACGAACTTCGCAAGATTATGAAAAAGTACGGAGTAGATACGAGAAAAGCTATCTAAAACCGTTGACAGACGCATTTCCGTGTGTTAAACTTTCCTCGAAAAATATACGGAGGTGTTTTTATGAAAAACTACAACTGGGCAACACTCGGTTGCGGAGTTATCGCAAATGAGCTTGCAGCCGCACTCAAAAGCAGAGGACAGAAACTTTATTCCGTTGCAAACCGTACCCATGAAAAGGCGGTTGCGTTTGCCGAAAAGTACGGCATTGAAAAGGTTTACAACGATATTGATGAGCTGTTTAAAGACGAAAATGTTGACATAATTTACATTTCCACACCGCACAGCACGCATATAAAATATCTTCGCAAGGCTCTTGCGGCAGGAAAGCATGTTTTGTGCGAAAAGTCGATAACGCTCAATTCAGATGAACTTGACGAGGCAATCTCTCTTGCAGAGAAAAATCATGTTGTGCTTGCAGAGGCAATGACGATTTTTCATATGCCGATTTACAAGGCACTTCTTGAAAAGGTAAATTCAGGCGATCTTGGCGAGCTTAGGCTTATTCAGATGAATTTCGGCAGTTACAAAGAGTACAATATGAACAACCGATTTTTCAACCGCAATCTTGCAGGCGGTGCAATGCTTGACATCGGTGTGTATGCGCTTTCGTTTGTTCGTATGTTTATGAGCTCATGCCCGAACGATGTGTTGTCGCAGGTTAAATATGCCGAAACAGGTGTTGATGAGCAGGCAAGTATTCTTTTAAAGAATAAAGAGGAGGAAATGGCAACTGTCATTCTTTCACTTCACGCAAAACAGCCAAAGCGTGGCACAATCTCGTTTGACAAGGGTTATGTTGAAATTTTTGAATATCCCAGAGGCATGGAGGCAAAGATTACATACACGGCTGACGGTCATTGTGAAACAATCTCGGCAGGTCATACAAAGGACGCTTTGCTCTATGAGGTTGAAGATATGGAAAAGGCGATAGAGGGCGACACGGCTATTATGCACCTTGACTACACAAAGGATGTTATGAAAATCATGACCGATATCCGCAAAAGCTGGGGCATGAAATATCCCGAAGAAGAATAAGTTTTTTGAATTTAATTTGATACTAAACACAAAACTCCACCGTGAAATGCGGTGGAGTTTCCTTTATATATTTGATTAAATCAGAATTAGTAGTTCTCTGCGTGGATTTCAAAATAGCTCTGTGGGTGGTTGCAGACGGGGCAAACCTCTGGAGCCTCTTTGCCTACAACAATGTGACCGCAGTTACGGCATTCCCAAACCTTGATTTCGCTCCTTTTGAAAACTTCTGCAGTTTCAACATTGCGGAGTAATGCACGGTATCTTTCTTCGTGGTGCTTTTCAATTGCGGCAACAAGGCGGAACTTGTGTGCAAGCTCTGTAAAGCCTTCTTCCTCGGCAGTTTTAGCGAAATCTTCGTACATATCTGTCCACTCGTAGTTTTCGCCCTCGGCAGCGGCAAGAAGATTTTCTGCTGTGTCGCCGATTCCGTTAAGCTCCTTGAACCACATTTTTGCGTGTTCTTTCTCGTTGTCTGCCGTTTTTAAGAAAAGGCCTGCAATCTGCTCAAAGCCCTGCTTTTTGGCAACAGATGCAAAATATGTGTATTTGTTACGAGCCTGTGATTCGCCTGCAAAAGCAGCCTCAAGGTTCTTTTCTGTCTGTGTTCCCGAATACTTTGTTGTTTTAGCCATAATATTTCCTCCGTTAAATTAATTTTTGAAATTTAAAATACTCAATACGCCTTTGTGTATTTAATTTTCGAATAAAACAATAATCATTATTGATTTAATATTACTATACCTTTTTTATATAGATTTGTCAATAGATTTACGCAAAAAAATATTTCTTTTTTAGGATAGTCATATTTCATTTGAAAATACCTATCCGTTGTTTTATGCCTATTTTTTCGATTTTATTACTATTTTTGCGAAAAATATTGCTTGTGTATTGTTGCAATTTGCTAAAGTGTCGGATGTGTAAAAATTTTACCTTGACTTTTCACTCTGTACAGTATAAAATAGTTTTCAAAGAAACGCATAGTAAATTGATAGGAATTGTAGGTTAAACAAAATGACCTCAAAAATCCAAAAGGTGACGCTTATGAAAAACATTTACAATCTGAAGAAAATACGAATGTGTACCTCATTTGGAGGCAAGCCGTACTGTTGTATGTAATTGCCTGTCAGAATCTAAAATCAAATTAATTTGAAGTGAGGTAATCAAAATGAAAAATTTAAGAACAAAAGTATTATCGGCAGTATTGGCAGTTTCAGTATTGGGTGCGTCAGCGGTTGCCTTTACAGGATGTGGTAATAAAGATACAACAAACGATTCAAAAGTAACATTAACAAATGTTTCGTATGACCCTACACGAGAGCTTTATGATTCATATAACAAAATCTTTGCAAAGCATTGGAAAGAAGAAACAGGACAGGATGTTGAAGTTACCCAGTCACACGGCGGTTCGGGCAAACAGGCTCTTGAGGTTGCAAACGGTCTTGAGGCTGATGTTGTAACACTCGCACTTGAATACGATGCAAACGCAATTCGTGACGCTGGTCTGATTGAGGACGGTTGGGTAAATGAGTTTGACAATGACTCTTCACCATACACTTCAACAATTGTATTCCTTGTTCGCAAAGGTAATCCGAAAAACATCAAGGATTGGGACGATGTTGCAAAAGACGGTGTGGGCGTAATCACTCCAAACCCGAAAACTTCGGGCGGTGCAAGATGGAACTATCTTGCCGCTTGGGCATATGCAGACAAGAAATATAACGGTGATGAGGTAAAAATTGAAGATTTCATTAAAAAGCTTTATCAAAATGTGCTTGTTCTTGACTCAGGTGCAAGAGGTGCAACAACTTCATTTGTAGAAAACGGACAGGGCGACGTTCTTCTTGCCTGGGAGAATGAGTCGTATCTTTCAATCAAGGACAATCCCGATGAGTACGAAATCGTAACTCCGAGCGTCAGCATTCTTGCACAGCCGTCTGTTGCTGTTGTTGATGAAGTGGTTGACCAAAGAGGCACCCGAAATATTGCAACAGAGTATTTAAGTTATCTTTACAGCGATGAGGCTCAGCGTATTGCAGGCGATAACTATTACCGCCCTTATAATAAGGAAATTTTGAAGGAATACTCCGATGTGTTCGACCTCGACATTAATCTTGTAACAATCAACGATTTCGGCGGTTGGGATCAGGCTCAGAAAAAGCACTTTGCAGACGGCGGTATCTTCGATAAGATTTACGAGAAAAAATAAAACCGATTAAAAATGACATCAGGCAGTTTATAGGCAATTCTGTCTGATGTCGGATGATATTTTACAGGGGAAACAGGTGTGATAATGGTTCAGGCAAAAAAGTCAAAAAAAGCAAAAAGAGTAATCCCGGGCTTCGGTCTTTCTTTGGGTGTAACAATTACATTATTAAGCCTTGTTGTGCTGATTCCTCTTGCCGCTCTCGTTATTTATACGGCACAGATGAGCCCCTCTGAATTTTGGGAGGCAATCACCCGTGAAAGAGTGCTTGCAAGCTATAAGGTTAGTTTTATAACCGCATTTATTGCATCTCTCATCAATGCCGTTATGGGTGTAATTCTTGCGTGGGTGCTTGTTCGTTACAAATTCCCGGGCAAAAGAATTCTTGACGGTATGATTGAACTTCCGTTTGCACTTCCGACAGCGGTTGCGGGCATTGCACTTACTTCTCTGACTGCCGACACAGGTCTTATCGGTGGATTTTTTGCAAAGTTCGGCATAAGCATTGCCTACACAAGAGTTGGTATTACGGTTGCACTCGTGTTTGTGGGAATACCTTTTGTAACAAGAGCAGTTCAGCCTGTTCTTGAAAAGCTTGATCCTGTTTATGAAGAGGCGGCAGGAGTTATGGGAGCAGGCAGATTCAGAATTTTCAGAAAAATTATTCTTCCCGAAATTCTTCCCTCGGTTCTCACAGGCTTTGGTCTTGCATTCGGAAGATGTCTTGGCGAGTACGGTTCGGTTGTTTTCATTGCAGGCAACAAGCCGTTTGAAACAGAAATCACTCCGCTTATCATTATGTCGGAGCTGCAGGAATATGACTACAAAAGTGCAACGGCAATCGCACTTGTAATGCTTGCCGCATCTTTTTTGATTCTGTTCCTTGTAAATATGGTTCAGCACAGGAATGCAAAAATTCTGAAAGGGGGAAGATAAAATGTACGAAGAAACAAAGCGTTCAAAGGTTGTAAAGTACATACTCATAGGTATTGCACTTTTATTTGTATTCGTAATGCTCGTTCTTCCTCTTGTTACGGTAATCTGCGAGGCTTTCAAAAGCGGTGCAGAGGTGTTCTGGCAAGCTGTCAGCGATGATTACACGGTAAAGGCAATTGTGCTTACTGTTGAGGCAACCGTGTTTGCGGTACTGTTCAATACGGTATTCGGAATTTTTGCCGCCTGGTCAATTACAAAGTTCAGATTCAAGGGCAAAAAACTTCTTACAACACTCATCGACCTCCCCGTAACGGTTTCGCCAATAATCGCAGGTCTTATATTTGTACTCACATTCGGCAGACAAAGCCCGATATATCCGCTTTTAAGCGAACTTGGAATCAAGGTCATTTTTGCCGTTCCGGGAATTATCCTTGCAACCGTGTTTGTAACATTCCCGTTCATCTCAAGGGAGCTTATTCCCGTGCTTGAATCCGAGGGTACGGATGAGGAAGAAGCCGCCGCACTTATGGGTGCAAAAGGCACAACAATTTTCAGAAAAATAACATTTCCGCACATAAAATGGGCATTCCTTTACGGAGTTGTACTCTGTGCCGCAAGAGCAATGGGTGAATTTGGTGCAGTTTCGGTAATTTCGGGACATTTAAGAGGAAAAACAAACACACTTCCTCTCCATGTTGAAATTTTGTTCAATGAGTTCAAGTATGTTCCCGCATTTGCAGTTTCATCAATACTTGTGCTTATGGCGATTGCGATTTTGATTATCAGAAGTGTGGTTGAATACAAAGGAAAGAAGGATGCGTAATGTATGTTGAGCTTAAAAATATAAATAAAACCTTCGGTGACTACAAGGCATCCGACAATGTAAACTTTGGTATTGAAAAGGGCAAGCTTATCGGACTTCTCGGTCCTTCGGGCAGCGGCAAAACAACAATTCTTCGTATGATTGCAGGACTTGAAAATCCCGACAGCGGCGAAATTGTAATTGACGGAAAGGTTGTCAACGATATTCCTGCAAGCAAAAGAGGCATAGGCTTTGTATTCCAAAACTACGCTCTTTTCAGATATATGACAGTTTTTGATAACATTGCTTTCGGTCTGAAAATTCAGAAAAAGAGCAAGAAATTTATCAAGGAAAGAGTAAATGAGCTTGTAAAGCTTATCGGTCTTGAAGGACTTGAAAAGCGTTATCCAAGCCAGCTTTCGGGCGGTCAAAAACAGCGTGTTGCCTTTGCAAGAGCGCTTGCGCCAAACCCGAATCTTCTTCTGCTTGACGAACCATTTGCCGCAATTGACGCAAAGGTTAGACAGGAACTTCGCTCATGGCTTAAGGATATGATTGAAAGGCTCGGCGTTACAAGTATATTTGTAACTCACGATCAGAGCGAGGCTATTGAGGTTGCCGATGAAATTATAATTACAAACAAGGGCAGAATTGAGCAGATAGGCTCGCCGATTGACATTTATCAGCACCCCGAAACCGCATTTTCCGCATCATTTTTCGGTCAGACTACTACGCTTGACGATTATACAAAGTTCAAGACCTTTGATGTTGTCGATAATGTTGACCGTGCAGTTATCCGTCCTGAATTTGTAAAGGTGACAAAGCTCAGCGAAACAACCGCACAAAAAGCGTCTGTATCCGTCGGCGAGGTTATAAAGACTTCATTCAGAGGCGACAATATCGAAATTGCCGTAAAATGTGACGGAGGCACGGTTTATGCATACAGAGGACTTGACGAAACTCCGATTACCGTCGGAGAAAAGGTCAATGTATTTCTTTATCGGCTTTTCATTACCAAAGGCGATGAGGTTCAGATTCTCCGTAACAAATCACTTCAGGAAGAATCGGTTATCATCTAATCTGTTTAATCACGATATCAACTGTAAAAAATCCTATAAAAACAAGCAAAGCACCGAGGGTAATTTCTCTCGGTGCTTTGCGTTGTTAAAATTATATTTACTTAATCAAATCCTTAATAACTTCGCCGGCTATGATAAGACCTGCAACCGACGGAACAAATGCGGTACTGCCGGGAACCTGTCTGCGTTGGGTGCATTTTCTTTCAGTTTCGGGAGGGCATATGCAATTTGTTTTACAGCTTATTGCCATATCGTCAACGGGTGTGATAGGCTTTTCCTTTGAATAAACAACCTTCAGCTTTTTGATACCTCTCTTTTTGAGTTCGTGTCTCATAACCCTTGCAAGAGGACAGACCGAGGTTTTGTAAATGTCGGCAACCTCAAACGCTGTAGGATCAAGCTTGTTACCTGCCCCCATTGAACAGATGATAGGCGTCTTGGCTTTGTCGGCTTGCATAACAAGCTCAATTTTGCCTGTTACCGTGTCAATTGCGTCAACTACATAGTCGTATTTTGAAAAGTCGAATTTTTCCGAGGTTTCGGGAGTGTAGAAGGTCCGGTGTTTGTTGATGATTATGTCGGGATTGATGTCCTTGAGCCTTTCCTCTGCAACATCAACCTTGTATTTGCCTACTGTTTTTCTTGTTGCAAAAATCTGGCGATTGATGTTTGTAAGGCACACCTTGTCATCGTCAATAAGGTCAAGCTCGCCGACTCCGCTCCTTGCAAGAGCCTCCGCCGTGTATCCGCCTACACCGCCGATTCCGAAAATTGCAACTCTTGTTTTTGAAAGCCTGTCCATAGCTTCTTTGCCAATCAAAAGCTGTGTTCTTGAAAACTGATTAAGCATAAAAACGCTCCTTAATACATATTCAAATCATTTAGTATTCCTATCGGTACAATAAGTATTTACATCGGAATAAAACTCCCGCTGTTTGCTGACGGGAGGTATCTTTGTATAGTTTATATTGTAATCACTGTTTTTGTCAAGCAAAACCCGAAATTTATTGACATGGAATGGTGAATGTAGTATAATCAAAACATACCAAACAGATAGGTTTAGTGGTAAAATAACTGACTAACTTTAATTGACAATAGCTGTCGGCAGTAATAAAATAACTTTAAAAGTGTATTTTACTGTCGGATTTTATTTGTAACGGAGCGAATTTTTTATGTACTGCCTGAGCGTAAGTCACAAAACTTCAAATGTGGTTGTGAGAAAGAAGCTTGCCTTTCCCGATGAGCAAAAAAAGACATTTCTTGACGAACTTTATTATTCTGAAAATATCAGCGAGTGTTTGATTCTCTGCACCTGCAACAGAACCGAGGTTTATTTTTGCGGTGACGAATCATCTGTGAAAACGGTTGAAACCGTTCTTTCGGATTTTTCGGGAATTGATTTTGACGAACTAAAAAAGTACATCTGTCTTTTCTATGGTGACAGGGCTTTGCTCCATCTTTTCAGGGTGGCAGGCGGAATTGAATCAATGGTTATCGGTGAAGATGAAATACTCGGTCAGCTAAAGCGAGCCTATGCCTTTGCAAAGGACAACGGCACGGTTGCATATGAGCTTAATATGTGCGTTCAGGCGGCTGTTGCCTGTGCAAAAAAAATCAAGACCGAAACCGCCATTTCAAAAACATCGGTTTCCGTTGCAACTCTTGCGTCAAACGAGGCGGCAAAATTCAAAGACGGTGAGCTGAATGTCCTTGTAATCGGCGCAACAGGCAAGGTCGGCTCAACCGTTGTGAAAAATCTTTTGTCGCACAAAGGTATAAGCGTTACCGTGACTTCACGAAAACATAAAGCAGAAACTGTTTTTGAAAATACGGGTGCGAATGTGATTGATTATGACGAAAGATACAAAGCGTTTGATTTTGCAGACTGCGTAATCAGTGCCACAAGCGGACCGCATTACACGGTTACATATTATGATTTAAAAAACAATATAAAAACCGAAAAATCAAGGCTGTTTATTGACCTTGCCGTACCGCCCGACATTGACGAAAATATCCCCAAAATAAGCGGTGTAAGGCTGATTAACATTGACTGCATAAAACAGCTTGCAAATGAGAACAATGCTCTCAAACTCGACAGCGTTGAAAGTGCAAAAGAAATAATTTTTGAGGAAATTGAAGTTCTCAAAAAAGACCTTGCCTTTCACGAATTTCTGCCGTGTATGCAGTCTGTGAAAAACGCAATGCCGTCCGATTTTTCGGAAAAATTCATTTATAAGCTGAAGTCCGATGTTTCGGCGGAAGAATTTGCAAGAATTCTTGAAATCTACAGAAAGTGCGGAGAGAATAATTAATGGCATATTTCCCGTTTTATATTGACATTGAAAACAAAAAAATACTTGTAGTCGGCGGCGGTACGGTTGCACTCAGAAAGATTGAAAAGCTGATGCCGTTTTCGCCGGACATAACCGTTGTTGCCCCGAAAATCTGCGATGAAATCAAGGCTTTGAAAGTGAAAATCATTGACCGCAGATTTTGTGACAGCGACCTTGACGGTGCGTTTTGCGTTGTCAGCGCAACCGATGATGAAACGCTCAACGGCAGAATTTTTCAGCTTTGCAACGAGAAAAATATTCTTGTTAACACAGTTGACGATAAGGAAAAATGCGGATTTATTTTTCCTGCAATTGCAAGCAAAAACGGCATAACGGCAGGAATTACAACATCGGGCAAAAGTCCGATTTACGCAAAATATCTTAAAGAGCTTTTTGTGGGAATCCTTGAAAGTATGAACGAAAATACAACCGAGGTTTTGTGGAAATATCGCCCGATAATTAAGGAGAAGGTTGAAAAGGAAGATGACAGAAGGAAGATTTTTGAACAGATTCTTTCGCTTTGCCTTTCGGGACTTGAACCCGATGAAAAAACTGTTGAAAATTTGATTGAGGAATACGAACAATGACGATAAAAATCGGAACACGAAAAAGCAGGCTTGCCCTTGCACAAACCGAAATGTTAATAAAAACGCTGAAAAACCGTTTTCCGAATGTTGAAATTGAAACGGTTTACATATCGACAACAGGCGACAAAACCCTTGACAAACCGCTTGCAGCTTTAGGCGGAAAAGGTGTGTTCATCAAGGAGCTTGAAATATCGCTTTTGAGCGGAGAAACAGATGTTGCCGTTCACAGTGCAAAAGACTTGCCGACAAAAATTGCAGACGGACTTGAAATTTCTGCCGTGTTGCCAAGGGGCAGCTATGGCGATGTTTTTGTCACACGCAACAATTTTGAAACAAAGGACGGCTTTGTCATCGGAACAGGCAGTTTAAGGCGAAAGCTTTTTGCGGAGAAAATCTATCCTAATGCAAAATTCAAGGATATAAGGGGCAATGTTGACACCCGACTTAAAAAGCTGTTGAACGGTGAGTACGATGCTCTTGTGCTTGCAAAGGCAGGACTTGAAAGACTTGACCTTTGCAACGGTGAGAATTACACGGTAACTCCGTTTGATACCGATGAATTTCTCCCAGCACCGTGTCAGGGAATAGTTGCGATTGAAAGCAGAAAAAACAGCGAGGTTTCCAAAATGCTCGCTGAAATCAGCGACAAAAATACAATGCTTTCGTTTGAAACCGAAAGACAGGTTCTGCTCAGCCTCAATGCCGATTGTTCAACTCCCGTCGGTGCAATTTCAAAGGTTGAAAACGACAGGATAACGCTTTCTCTGTCTGCCGACTGCAAAAAAACAGTCAGCGGAACAGATGAAATTTCAAACAGAATCAAACTTGCAAAAAGGCTGGTGAGCGAAATTGAGTAACGGAAGAGTGTATATTGTCGGTGCGGGATGCGGCGATTTTGACCTGATAACAATGCGTGGTGCGGAGTATATCAGACATTGCGATGTGCTTGTTTACGACAGCCTTATAGATGTGTCATTGCTCGGTTTTGCACCTGAAACGGCTGAAAAAATCTGCGTTGGAAAGCGTTCGGGCAGACACAGCGAAAAGCAGGAAAATATTAACGAAATCCTTGTTGAAAAGGCGAGAGAGGGTAAAACGGTTGTCCGTCTTAAAGGCGGCGATCCGTTCGTGTTCGGCAGAGGCGGAGAGGAGATTGAAGCCCTCAAAAGTGCCGATATTCCGTTTGACATTGTACCCGGAATTTCTTCCTCGATTGCCGTTCCCGAACTTGCGGGAATCCCTGTTACACACAGAAATCTGAGCCGAAGTGTTCATATAATCACGGGACATACGGCACAGGACACCCTGCCCGAAAATATAAAGAAGTGTGCCGAAACCGACGGAACGCTTGTCTTTCTTATGGGCTTGAGAAACCTCCCCGACATTGTGGAAAATCTTATTCAGAACGGTAAATTGGAGGATACTCCCGTTGCAGTTGTGTCAAACGGCGCTTGTGCAAAAAATCAGACCGTGAGGGGAACTCTCTCGACAATCTGCGAAAATGTTAAATCAGCAGAGGTTGTACCGCCTGCCGTTATAGTGGTTGGCGAAACCGCAAAATTTGACTTTGCCCCCACAATTACAAGACCGCTCAAAAATGTTTCGGTTACCGTTACGGGTACGAGAAAGCTCTCCGACAAGCTCGGCAAAATGCTCACGCTTTCGGGTGCAAAGGTCAAAAGACACGACCTTTTAAAGGTGATCGAATATCATGACAACGAAGTTTTTGACAATGCAATAAACGGCATTGACGGCTACGATTATGTGGTGCTTACAAGTATGAACGGTGCAGAAATTTTTATGAGCCGACTGCGTAAGCTGAAAAAGGATATCCGCAGTTTTGCAAATGTCAAGTTTGCGGTGATTGGTTCGGGAACAGCGGCTGTACTTGAAAAGTACGGAATTTTTGCCGACTGTATTCCGAATGTCTACACAACCCGTGAACTTGGAATTTTGCTTGCAAAAACGGTGAAAAGCGGCGAAAAAGTATTGATTCTGCGTGCCGAAAATGGTTCTCCCGAGCTCACTCGGATTTTGGCTGATAACAACATTGACTTTGACGATGTAAAAACCTATGATATTCAGCTTGAGAAAAAACAGGACAATTCCGTTGTTGATACCGACTTCATCACTTTTGCGAGTGCGTCGGGTGTGAACACATTTTTTGACGGCGGAGCAATTATTTCCGACAGAACTTCCGTTGTATGCATAGGTGAAATTACCGCCGAGGCACTTGAAAGTCACGGCGTAAATTCGTTCAAGATTGCAAAAACGAAGGATACGGACGGAATTTTGGAAACTATTATCAAGGAAGTAACTTTGAAAGAGGGCTAAATATATGAGAAGATTCAGAAGATTAAGAGCAGGCGAACAGATTCGCAGTCTTGTTCGTGAAACAAGAATTGACAAGGGCGATTTGATTTACCCGATTTTTATTGCAGAGGGTGAAAATATTAAAAAGCCTGTTGATTCAATGCCGAATGTCTGCCAATATTCGCTTGACAGAGCAGACGAGATTCTTAAAGAAATTGAAAACAGCGGCATTGCAGGACTTCTTATTTTCGGAATACCAAAGCATAAGGACGAGCTTGCAACATCAGCCTATGACGATAACGGCGTAACTCAGAACGCAATCAGATACATAAAGAAAAATTATCCGTCACTCCTTATTATTGCCGATGTCTGCCTTTGTGAATACACAAGTCACGGTCATTGCGGTGTTGTTTGCGGTCACGAAATTCTCAATGATGAAACACTTCCGCTCCTCTCTAAAATGGCTGTCAGCCTTGCAAAAGCAGGTGCTGATATCATTGCTCCGTCAGATATGATGGACGGCAGAGTGTCTGCAATCAGAAACGCACTTGACGAAAACGGACTTATCAACACTCCGATTTTGTCATACAGTGCAAAATTTGCCTCGGGCTACTATTCGCCGTTCCGTGACGCCGCAGAATCTGCTCCCGAATTTGGCGACAGAAAAAGCTATCAGATGGATTACGCAAACGGCAAAGAGGCTCTGCGTGAAATTGCAGACGATATTGACGAGGGTGCGGATATGGTTATGGTCAAGCCTGCACTTGCATATCTCGATATCGTAAAAGCCGCAAGCGAACGCTTTGACCTTCCGTTTGTTGCCTATAATGTAAGCGGTGAATATGCAATGGTCAAGGCGGCTGCCGAAAAAGGCTGGATTGACGAAAAGAAAATTGTGTGCGAAAATATGATTGCAATCAAGAGGGCGGGTGCGGATATCATAATCACATACCACGCACTTGATGTTGCAAAATGGATTGACGAATTTTACAAATAGGGAAGTGCTTTTATGAATACAACTCAAAGCGAAAAGCTATACGCACAGGCGCTTGGCTTTATGCCCGGCGGTGTGAACAGTCCTGTCCGTGCGTGCCGTTCGGTCGGAAGAACTCCGCTTTTTATCGACCGTGCAGAGGGTTCAAAAATTTATGATGTTGACGGAAACGAGTTTATCGACTATATCTGCTCATGGGGACCGAATATCCTCGGTCACAAACAGCCCGATGTTATCAAGGCTGTGACTTCTGCCTGTCAGAACGGACTTACATTCGGTGCGTGCCACAGCGGAGAAATTGAACTTGCCGAGCTTATCCGCAAAAATATGCCGTCAATCGAAATGCTCCGACTTGTAAATTCAGGCACAGAGGCAGTTATGAGTGCAATCCGTGCCGCAAGGGGCTTTACAAAAAGGGATAAAATCGTAAAATTCGAGGGCTGTTACCACGGCCATTCCGACGGCTTGCTTGTAAAGGGCGGTTCGGGACTTCTGACAAACTCAATTCCGAACAGCGCAGGTGTGCCGAAAGGCTACACAGACACAACTCTCCTTGCAAAGTATAATGATGAAGAATCCGTGCAACAGCTTTTTGATAACTGCGGTGATGAAATTGCCTGCGTAATCGTTGAGCCTTGTGCCGCAAATATGGGGGTTGTTCCGCCCAAAAAAGAATTTTTAAAATTCTTGCGTGAAATCACGGAAAAGCATGATTCACTTCTTATTTTTGATGAAGTAATCACAGGCTTCAGACTTTCACTCGGCGGTGCTCAAAAGCTTTACGGAGTGAAACCCGACCTTACAACCCTCGGAAAAATTGTCGGCGGCGGAATGCCTCTGGCGGTTTACGGCGGACGAAAAGAGATTATGGAGTGTGTTGCTCCTCTCGGTTCTGTTTATCAGGCAGGCACACTTTCAGGAAATCCGGTAGCGGTAAGTGCAGGCATTGCAACGCTTAAAATTCTTGAAAAAAATAAAGATTCGATATATCCCGAGCTTGAACGCAAGTCTGCAAAGATTGAAAATGCAATGAAGAACGCAGGACTTAATGTGAACCGTGTGGGTTCGATTATGACGGCATTTTTTACCGACAAAAAGGTTGTTGACTATGACACGGCAACCACAGCCGACACAAAGAGATATGCCGAGTATTATAATCATCTGCTTGAAAACGGAATCTATGCCGCACCGTCACAGTTTGAGGCGATGTTTGTTTCATTTGCGCACACGGAGAATGACATTGAAAAAACCTGTCAGGTTATTGAAAGCTTTAAATAAAATCCAATAAAAACAAGAAAAGTCACCGACATAAAAATCGGTGGCTTTTTGTTTGTAATCTATCAGATGTAGTACATCGGAATGTTGTGTTCAATTTCATTGTTTTTGATATACTCATCGCAAAGCTGTGCAAGTGTAATGCTTTCGGCATATTCCTGAAGATATGACGACATCTTCGACCAAAGACTGTTGTCGATAAGTCTTATCATAACATCATCATCGCCCCGAGTGTTAAAATAAACATTGCTCAGAACATTTGCGTCAAGTGCGTTTATGATATCCTTGAATGTAATCTCTTTAAGGTTTTTTGCAATAACATAACCGCCGTTTGAACCCTTCTGACCTCGCACAAGTCCTGCCGAGCTGAGTGCCGAGAGAATCTGTTCAAGATACTTTTTAGATATATTTTGCCGTTTGGCAATTTCGGGAGTTGTTACCGCATTGCCGTTTAGTGAGTGTGACGCAATGTCAATAACAGCGATGATTCCGAATTCCACCTTTGTTGAAATCTTCAATTTTAGCATCTCCTTTCCGTGCGTTTTGTTTGCTGAAAGAGTATATAATAATGGTAACAGTTTTTAATTTAAAAATCAATACCTACTAAACAAATATGCATTGTAGGAAATAATGGAATTACGGCAAATTTTAAAGAAAAATTGTGCAAGAGGTAAAATCTTATTAAACCTATTGAAATACTATGATTAATGGAGTATAATCTACCTATATCAATCGAAGCCGTCAGACAAATTCCTACGACGGTCTTACACAAAAGGGTTGGTTGTATGAAATTAAGGGGTTGGTGATATTATGGAGTTTAACACCGCATTACTTCACAAGGGGTTTAACGGTGAAAAGGTTTTTGGCTCAACCTTAACTCCCATTTATCAGGTCAGTGCATTTTCGCACAGCTCTGCCGAACAGCTTGAAAAGGTGTTCAACAACAGAGCTCCCGGCTACGCCTACTCTCGAATAGGCAATCCCACGGTAACATCTTTTGAGAACAGAATTGCTTCCATTGAAAACGGTGTCGGTGCGGTTGCGTGTTCGTCAGGTATGGCAGCCGTTACGATGGCACTCCTGAACATTCTTGAATCAGGTGACGAAGTAATCGCAAGCGCAGGCCTTTTTGGCGGAACAATTGATTTGTTTGGAGATCTTGAGCCTTTCGGAATTGTTACACGATATGTCAACAAGGTGACAGCCGAGGAGATTGAACCGCTGATAAACAAAAAAACAAAAGCAGTCTTTGCCGAGCTTATCGGCAATCCCGGACTTGAAATTGCCGATCTTGACGCTGTATCAGAGCTTGTTCATTCACACGGTGTTCCGCTCGTTATCGACAGCACAACGGCAACTCCGTATCTTATTCAGCCGTTTGAACACGGTGCGGACATCGTTGTTCATTCCTCGTCAAAGTACATTAACGGCGGCGGAAATTCAATCAGCGGAATAATCGTTGACAGCGGCAATTTTGAATGGAATACGGAAAGATACAAAGGTCTTGCAGAGTACAAAAAATTCGGTCGGCTTGCATATGCTGCAAAGCTGAGAAACGGTATCTGGCGAAACATAGGCTGTTGCCTTGCACCGTTTAATGCTTTTATGAACTCTGTCGGACTTGAAACACTCGGACTTCGTATGGAGCGTCTTTGTTACAACGCTCTTGAGCTTGCAAAGTTCTTTGAAACACAAAACGGAATCGAAGTCAACTATCCGGCTCTTGAAGCTTCTCCTTATTACAGCCTTTGTAAAAAGCTGTTGAAGGGAAAAGGCGGTGCAATCCTCACAATCAGGGCAGGAAGTAAAGAAAGAGCGTTTAAGCTTATCAACAATTTGAAGTATGCAACAAATGCAACAAATATAGGCGACACAAGAACACTTGTAATTCATCCGTCAAGCACAATTTACGCTCACGGAACAGAAGAACAAAAAAGAAACGCAGGCGTGTTTGATGATACAATAAGAATCAGCGTCGGCATTGAGGATATTGAGGATTTAAAGTCTGACTTCAAACAGGCTGTAGACAGTATAAATGTGAATGAATCGGAGGAGTAAGAGAAATGGCAGTTGATTATGCTACGCTTAAAAAGGGCGGCTTTATGCGTCAAAAACAGAAAAATAATTTTTCGCTCAGGCTCAGAGTTGTAGGCGGCAACCTCACAGCTAAACAGCTTGCGAAAATTGCCGAGGTTTCGGAAAACTACGGTGACGGTTATGTTCACCTCACATCAAGACAAAGTGTTGAAATTCCTTTTGTAAAGCTTGATGATGTTGAGGCAGTTAGGGACGCACTTGCCGAGGGTGATGTTGAGCCGGGTGTTTGCGGTCCGAGAGTAAGAACAATTACAGCCTGTCAGGGTGAGGCAATCTGTCCCGGCGGTTGTATTGATACATACGCTCTTGCAAAAGAGCTTGACGACAGATATTTTGCAAAGGAACTTCCTCACAAGTTCAAGTTCGGCATAACAGGCTGTCAGAACAACTGCCTTAAAGCTGAGGAAAACGATGTCGGTATCAAGGGCGGAATCAAGGTTTCATGGAAAGAGGACGCTTGTATCGGCTGCGGAGTCTGCGTAAAGGCCTGCCGTCAGGGTGCAATCACTCTTGAGGACGGGAAAATTTCCGTTGATAATTCAAAGTGTAACTACTGCGGCAGATGCTTCAAGGCTTGCCCGACAGATGCATGGGACACAATTCACGGTTACATTGTTTCATTCGGCGGACTTTTCGGCAACTCAATCAACAAAGGTGAAACAATTATTCCGTTTATCGAAAATAAAGAAAAATTAATGGAAATCTGCGATGCCGCTCTTAACTTCTTTGCAGAAAACGCAAAGCCGAGCGAACGATTTAAGTTTACAATCGACAGAGTAGGCAGAGAAAAATTTGAACAGAGAATTTTGGAGGTTTACAATGGCTGATTTTGTAATTGACGATACAGTAGACATTACCGATGTGGTATGCCCGACAACTTTTGTAAAGGCAAAGGTTGCCCTTGAAGAACTTGACGAAGGTCAGATCCTTTCAATCAAAATGAATGACGGCGAGCCTGTTCAGAATGTTCCGAGAAGTATCAAGGAAGAGGGACACAAAATTCTCAAGCTCATTGACAACGAGGACGGCACATATGACCTGATTGTTGAAAAGGTTGGTGATTAAATGCCGCAGAGAGTAAGCAAAGACAATTTTCAGAGCGAAGTTCTTTCAGCCGATACACTCGTGCTTGCGGATTTTTATTCCGACAGCTGTATCCCTTGCAAGCGACTTTCACCCGTCCTTTTTGAGCTTGAAAAAGAGTATGAGGGCAAGCTGAAAATTGCAAAGATAAATGTTAATTTTGATTCCGAGCTTGCATCGGAATATGAAGTACAGGCGGCACCCACACTCGTTTTTTTCAAAAACGGTGAAGAGAAAGAAAGGCTCAGAGGTGCGGTCAAAAAATCAGAAATAATCGAAGTGACAGAAAAACTTGTTAAGGAGTAATCGTTATGACAATCACAGTTGCAGGAAACAAAAAGGAAGTTGCAGACAATCTTACGGTAGCACAGCTCATTATTGACGAGAATGTTGAAACCCCCGAGTATGTAACCGTTACAATCAATGACGAATTTGTTAAGAGCGGTACATTTGAAGAAACAATCTTAAAGGACGGCGATGTTGTAGAGTTCCTTTACTTTATGGGAGGCGGTCAGTAATGGCATTTTCAAACGAACAGCTTGAAAGATATTCAAGACACATTATTCTTAAAGAGGTCGGCGCAAAGGGACAGAAAAAGCTCCTTAACGCAAAGGTTCTCATTATCGGTGCAGGCGGACTCGGCGCTCCTGCCGCAATGTATCTTGCCGCCGCAGGTGTAGGTACAATAGGAATTGCAGATGCAGACGAGGTTGACCTCTCAAATCTGCAAAGACAGATTATCCACTCAACACAGGATATCGGCAAGCCTAAGGTTGAGTCGGCAAAGGAAACAATGGAGGCTATCAACCCCGATGTTACCGTAAAGACATACCACACATTTGTTACAAGCGAAAACATACTTGACCTTGTAAAGGAGTATGACTTCATCATTGACGGTACGGATAACTTCCCGGCAAAGTTTCTTATCAACGATGCCTGTGTAATGGCTAAAAAGCCTTTCTCACACGCCGGAATCATCAGATTTAAAGGTCAGCTTATGACCTATGTGCCTGGTGAAGGTCCTTGTTACCGTTGTGTATTCAAGAACCCACCGCCAAAGGACGCAGTTCCAACCTGTAAGCAGGCAGGTGTTATCGGTGCAATGGGCGGTGTAATCGGCAGCCTACAGGCAATGGAAGCAATCAAGTACATCATCGGTCAGGGCGAGTTGCTCACGGGCTATCTTCTTACATATGACGCACTCAAAATGGAATTTCGCAAGGTGAAACTTCCGAGTGACACACACAATTGCGCAGTCTGCGGTGACCACCCGACAATCACAGAGCTTATAGACTACGAACAGGCAGAATGTGACGGTGTTCATTTATGATAAAACTTAAAAAAAGCGACTTTGAAAAAATACTTGCTCACGCTGTAAAGGAGTTTCCCGATGAGGCTTGCGGTCTTATTGCAGGAACGGTTGAGGGCGGTGACAAGGAGATTAAAAAGGTTTATCTCCTTACAAATATCGATCACTCAAACGAACATTTTTCACTTGATCCAAAGGAACAGCTTGAGGCAATCAAGGATATGAGACAGAACGGATTTGTTCCTCTCGGCAACTGGCATTCACATCCCGAATCGCCGTCAAGACCGTCTGAAGAGGACAAAAGACTTGCCTTTGACAGCAAGGCAAGCTATATGATTCTTTCGCTTATGGACAGAGAAAACCCCGTTCTCAATTCATTCAAAATTACGGGAGATACAGCAGAAAAGGAAGAACTTGTTATAGAGTAAAGGAGGGAGATTATGTACGACATCGTGATTATCGGCAGCGGCCCCGCAGGACTTTCAGCCGCAATTTATGCACAGCGTGAAAACCTTAAAGCGGTTGTGGTTGAAAAAGAATTTATGGGTACGGGACAGATTGCCGAGAGCGAGAGAGTAGATAATTACCCCGGACTTTACGGTGAAACAGGCTTTGATCTCGGAGAAAAGTTCAGAACTCACGCCGAAAAACTCGGTGCTGAATTTGTTGAGGGAGAGGTTACCGAGGTTGAAAGAGTTAACGGTAACTTCTCCGTAAACATTGACGGCGGTGAAAGTCTTGAAACAAAAACCGTAATCTATGCGGCAGGAACACAGCGCAGAAAGCTTGGTGTAAAAGGCGAAAAGGAATTTTCGGGTAACGGAGTTTCTTATTGTGCGGTGTGTGATGCGGCTTTCTATAAGGATAAAATTACCGTGGTAGCAGGCGGCGGTGACACTGCTTTGGGTGATGCACTTCTGCTTTCAAGATTCTGCAAAAAGGTTTATCTCGTTCACAGAAGGGATTCCTTCAGAGCAGGCAGAGCCTTGCAGAACAGGGTGTTTGCCACGGAAAATATTGAAGCTCTTACAAATGCTACGGTATCTGAAATTAACGGAGATACAAAGGTGACTTCGGTCACACTTTTACAAAACGGAGAAGAAAAACAGCTTGATTGCAACGGTGTTTTCGTTGCAGTCGGAAGTGTTCCCGATACAAAACCTCTTGCAAATCTTGTCAAAACCGACAAGGACGGTTACATTATTGCCGATGAAAGCGGAAAAACCTCCGCAGACGGTATTTTTGCAGGCGGTGACATCAGAACAAAAGCACTTCGTCAGGTCGTTACAGCCGTGTCGGACGGTGCAAACTGTGTGATTTCGGCAGAAAAATATCTTGACGAAAAACAATAACGGCAAGGGAGTGAAATCCTATGAAAACAGAAAAAATAAGCACCGATGTCCTCATTATAGGCGGCGGAACGGCAGGCTGTTATGCGGCTCTGACCGTTTCCGAAAATTCGGACAAAAAGGTTCTTATCTGTGAAAAAGCACACATCAAAAGAAGCGGTTGTCTTGCCGCAGGTGTAAACGCTCTTAACGCATACATTGTTGAGGGCAGAAAACCGCAGGACTATGTTGACTACGCTAAAAAGGACGCTGACGGGATTGTCAGAGAGGATTTGCTCCTTACCATGTCCGAAAAGCTCAACGAAGTAACCGACAGGCTTGAAAAACTCGGTCTTGTAATTTTAAAGGACGAGAACGGAAAGTATGTTACACGAGGCAACCGAAACCTTAAAATCAACGGTGAAAACATAAAGCCGATTCTTGCGGACGCAGTTGAAAAGGCAAAGAATGTAACGGTTCTCAACCGTGTCAATATTTTTGATTACTCGGTAAAGGACAACAAAATCAACGGTGCATTCGGATTCGGCATTGAAAGCGGAATTTTCTACACAATCGAAGCAAAGGCTGTCATAATTGCCACAGGCGGTGCGGCAGGACTTTACAAGCCGAACAACCCCGGATTTTCCCGTCACAAGATGTGGTATCCGCCCTTTAACACAGGTGCAGGCTACGCAATGGGAATCAGAGCCGGTGCAGAGATGACAACCTTTGAAATGCGTTTTATCGCACTCAGATGCAAGGACACAATCGCTCCCACGGGAACTCTTGCACAGGGTGTAGGTGCAAAGCAGATTAATTCACTCGGCGAGGTTTATGAAACAAAGTACGGACTTACAACTTCCGAAAGGGTTTACGGTACGGTAAATGAAAATCAGGAGGGCAGAGGTCCCTGCTACCTCAGAACAGAGGGAATCACAGCCGAGCAGGACGAATCACTTTTAAAAGCCTATCTCAATATGGCACCTTCGCAGACAATCAAGTGGATTGAAAGCGGAAGAAATCCTTCACGGCAGAATGTTGAAATTGAGGGAACAGAGCCGTATATCGTAGGCGGTCACACGGCAAGCGGTTACTGGGTTGACACAGACCGTGCAACCACAATTGAAGGACTTTTTGCAGGCGGTGATGTTGCAGGCGGTTGTCCTCAGAAGTATGTTACGGGCGCTCTTGCAGAGGGCGAAATCGCAGGACTTTCGGCAGTTAAGTATATTGACAGCAAAGAAAGCTTTGAGAAAATCAGCGATGAAGATACAAATTATCACCTCAGGGAAACCGAGAAATATCTCACAGACCGCAATTCACTCTACACCACGGAACAGCTTGAAGAGGCAATGCAGACAGTTATGGACAGCTACGCAGGCGGTATAAAAACAAACTACCGTTTCAACGAAAAACAGCTTGACATTGCCGACTGCAAAATCAGACAGCTTGAAACGCTCACAGATGACCTCTATGCAGAAGATTTTCAGGAGCTTATGTATATCTGCGAGCTTAAAGAAAGGCTTACGGTCTGCAAAAGCGTAATTGCTCACCTCAGAGCGAGAAAGGAAACACGCTGGCACAGCTTTGCCGAAAACCTTGACTATCCCGAAAAGGACGACAGGAACTTTAACAAGTATGTTAATTCCCGTCTTGAAAACGGCGAGATAAAAATTATTATTCGTGACCTTGTAACGGGAGGTGAAAAGTATGAGCATAGTAATTGACAAGTCCAAGTGCATAGGCTGCAAAAGGTGTCGCAATGTCTGCCCCGGAAGTCTTATCAAGACTGACGAAAACGGCAAAGCATACATCAAATATCCCAAGGATTGCTGGGGCTGCACCTCCTGCATAAAAGAATGTCCCGCATATGCAATCAGCTTTTTCCTCGGTTCCGATATCGGCGGTATGGGCAGTAAGGTTCACACCGAAAAGAACGGCGATATCCTCTCGTGGTTAATTGAAAAACCGCATGGCGAGGTCATTAAGATTGATATAAATCAAAAAGAATCAAACAAATACTAAGGAAACACTTTGTAAGTATTTCCGTGAAAAGGAGATAAGGTATGAGTCAGCTTTCACATTTAGATGAGCTTGAAGCAGAAGCTATATACATAATCAGAGAAGTTGCGGCAGAGTGCGAAAAGCCTGTTATGCTCTACTCAATAGGCAAGGACAGCTCGGTTATGCTCCACCTTGCAATGAAGGCGTTTTATCCCGAAAAACCGCCGTTCCCGTTCCTCCACATTGACACAACATGGAAGTTCAGGGATATGATAAAGTTCCGTGATGACACAGCAAAAAAGCTCGGAATTGAAATGCTCGTTTACACCAATGAAGAAGGTGTTAAAAAAGGCATCAACCCGTTTGATCACGGTGCGGCTTACACAGATATTATGAAAACACAGGCTCTCAAACAGGCTCTCAACAAATACGGCTTTACTGCGGCATTCGGCGGCGGCAGACGAGATGAGGAAAAGTCAAGAGCCAAGGAAAGAATTTTCTCTTTCAGAAATAAAGCACAGGCATGGGATCCTAAGAACCAGCGCCCCGAGATGTGGAAGCTTTACAACACAAAAATCAATAAGGGCGAAAGCATTCGTGTGTTCCCAATTTCCAACTGGACAGAAAAGGACATATGGCAGTACATTCAAAGGGAAAAAATTGACATCGTTCCGCTTTACTTTGCGGCAAAAAGACCTGTTGTTTACCGTGACGGCAACATTATTATGGTTGATGACGATCGTTTTCCGCTCAAAGAGGGCGAAGTACCCGAATTGAAATCGGTTCGTTTCAGAACACTCGGCTGTTATCCTCTTACAGGCGGCATAGAGTCAACTGCAACAACTCTTGATGAAATTATTGACGAAACCCTCAGCTCCGTTTCTTCGGAGCGTACCTCCAGAGTAATTGACAACGAGGCACAGGGCAGTATGGAACGCAGAAAAAGGGAGGGTTACTTCTGATGAAAGGTTTACTTAAATTTATTACCTGCGGCAGTGTTGACGACGGTAAATCAACACTCATAGGTCACATACTTTATGACGCAAAGCTTATTTATGCCGATCAGGAAAAGGCTCTTGAACTTGACAGTAAGGTCGGCAGTCGCAGCGGTGACATTGACTATTCGCTTTTGCTTGACGGTCTTATGGCTGAGCGTGAGCAGGGCATCACAATTGATGTTGCTTATCGCTACTTCACAACCGACAACCGCAGTTTTATCGTTGCCGACACACCAGGTCACGAGGAATATACAAGAAACATGGCTGTAGGCGCATCTTTTGCAGACCTCGCAGTTATCCTCATTGACGCATCACAGGGCGTTCTTGTTCAGACAAGACGGCACGCAAGAATCTGTAAGCTTATGGGTATAAGACATTTTGTCTTTGCCGTTAATAAGATGGACTTGGTAAAGTACAGCAAGTCACGCTTTGACGAAATCGTAAAACAGATTGAAGAACTTAAAAACGAGCTTTCACTTGACGATATCTGCATCATTCCGCTTTCCGCAACAGAGGGCGACAATGTTACCGTAAAGTCCGAAAACATTCCGTGGTACAACGGTGTTCCTCTGCTTCAGTATCTCGAAACTGTTGATGTTGATTCCTCGGAGGAGGAAGAAGGATTCTATCTTCCTGTTCAGCGAGTTTGCCGTCCCGACCACACATTCAGAGGCTTTCAGGGACAGATTGAGTCGGGCAGTATCAGCGTAGGCGATGAAATCGTAACACTCCCGAGCAATGAAAAGGCTCATGTAAAGCAGATCCTTATGACAGATAAGGATGTTAAAACTGCTTTCAAGGGACAGCCCGTTACAATCACACTTGACAAGGAAGTTGATGTATCCCGTGGCTGTGTAATTACAAAGGACACAAATCTTGCGTCCTATCAGGAGCTTACAGCGTCAATTCTCTGGATGGATGACGAACAGCTTACAGCCGGCAAGGATTACCTTGTAAAGCTCGGCACAAAGACTATTTCGGGTATTGTTTCCGAAATCAAGTACGCTGTTGATGTGAACACAGGTGAACACATTACTGCCGATTCACTCACAAAGAACGGAATCGCAGTCTGCACAATTCTGCTTGCAGAGCCGATTGCGGTTGACCTTTTCTCAAAGCATAAAACACTCGGCGAGCTTATTTTGATTGACCGTGTGTCAAATATGACATCGGCCTGCGGTGTTGTTGATTCGGTTGAAGAAAAAGCCGATGATGCAAAAAAGGCGTCATTCGTACTCGGCTCACTTGAGGCAAGAGGTGACATTTTTGAAGAGTTTTTCTACGACACTTCAAGCCTTAATGTTCTCAAATATCAGCCTGTTAAGGAAACCTATACAAAGGGTGACACAATCCCTGTTGAGGGCGAAAGCTACAAGTATCCCGACAGCTTTGATATTATAGTTCTTCGTGACAGCGTTGCCGTAAAGGTTCGTGATCGCAAGATTACCGATATCGTTCCGACATCGGAGTACAGCTACGGCGGTGTTCCTGTTGTAAACGGCAGAGGCTTCGAGGTTCTTGCCGACAGTAACGAAAAAATTCAGCAGTTTCTTTCCGAGTATTCAAATCTTAAAAGCATCAACGATGCGGATTTCTTTGCTAAGTGGGTTAAGTTCGATACCTACAGAAAAATTGCAATTCAAAACAGATAACAGGTTTATTCATTTTAACTCATTCGCAGAGGGCATTGTCATTTGGCAATGTCCTTTGTGATTTTATGACTTTCTTGCCGAAAAACTGACCTTACTGCCAAATTGTTGCATTTTTAAATTTTGTTCTGTATAGTGTACTCAACAAATAAATTTTAAGGAGTGCTTACAAATGAGCAAAACAGCGGCGGTACTAATCACATTTTTTCTCGGTGAACTCGGTGTTCACAGATTTATGACAGGCAAAATCGGAACAGGTATCATCTGGCTTTTAACTTGCGGTGTTTTCGGTATCGGTTGGCTTGTTGATTTTATTATGGTTCTTACAGGCAAATTTACGGACAAAAACGGAAATGTCTGGGGTGCTAACTAATCTGAAAGGAAGTTACTATGGCATTCGGAGTTAAAACCAAAAACATTAAGACACAAAATTCTTATACGATTGAGAGCTTTTTTGATGCAATCAAAGACAAAGAGTTTACGGCAGGAACTCCGTCACTTACAAAGCATGGAATGGCTACCGTAATAACATTTCCCGCTCTCGACAGTCAGAATCAGGTGTGGATTATGAAGAGCGGTTTCGGCAAGGAAACGCAGAAATTCTCTATTCAAAAGTCCACTCAGGCGGGTATGGACAATGTAGCCAAAAATGCGGCATTGGATTCAATCACAGGCGGGCTTTTCAGCGTTGGCGGAATGGTTGGCGAAAACACCAAAAGGTGTGAGAAGCTCGTTGACGCAACCGCAAAAGAACTTTCGGAAATGAATCTGTAAAACAGAACAGCTTTTATCGTAAATATTTTGAGTGTGCAGGAATATTTCTGCACACTTTTTATATTTTGCGTTTTAGTTTTTATGCACAAATGATATGGTGCTTTTTTGTGGATTATTTCGGAAAAAACGGAAAAATCTCTTGACAATGGAATAATTTGGAATTATAATAATCGCAGTTAGCGGTTGCTAACTGACAAAATAACTACCCCGAAAAACTCCGGAGTTTTATTTTTTTGGGTACGAGTTAGCAATTGCTAACTGAATTTTATGGAGGAATAAATAATGAAAAAGAGAACAAAATTACTTTCCGCAGTAACAGCCGGTACAATGGCTCTCGGTGTTATGTGCTTTGGCTTTGCTCAGTGGAATACAGAAATTTCAGGTACAGGTACAGTTTCCGCAAACGGAAAGTGGGATGTTAAAATAACAGACGCCGCAATCACAGGAACAAGCAACGGAACAACAGTTGACGGCGAAGCCGAAACAGTACAATCAACAGGCAATGCTGTTGTGTATCCGTTAAGATTACATATCCGCAGTTTTGACGGATGCTATGTTGCACAGGTTGACGACCTCAACGGAAAAGAAGAAAAGCTTACTCAGTCAGAGCTTGAGGATTACACAATCCTTTACGAAACAACATACGGCAGTCAGAGCTTTAACTATTTTTCATCAGGTCAGAAAAACTGGGGCGTATGCCAGTTTAAGGCAAAGATTACAAATCCTGAGGTTGTAAACAACGCAACCAAGCTTAACACAAGCTGGGAAAATGATGATAACGGCGCAAGAGAGGGTACTCTTGTAGGCTATGCGGTTATGTATTCTTACAAAGGCTCAACAATGTCGAAGGTTGACACAACAAACGAAAACCTCAAGGTCACATATGTTGAGGCGCTTGATGCCGCAAAGTCAGGCAAGGCAAAGACAGTTTACAAGGCTGAGCTTAACGCAGATAATACTGCCGCAACTTATGACAACACAGTATTTTCTCTCGGCGGAGCATGGGCTGAGTATTCGCTCACAGTTACAAATAATGGTACTGTAAATGCAAACCTTGCAAACTGCAAATTCAGCACATCTGAACTTTCGGATTCATTTGTAGTTGATACTCCTGAAGTTAAGGACGAGGTTCTTGCTCCGGGTGAAAGCGCAACAGTAACATTTGTAGTTAAAGCCGCAGACAAGGCAGAACTCAACGCAGAGGCACAGTCATTCAGCGTGTCAATGAATTATGTTCAGGACACAGTTGACAGCGCTCCGTCTGCAACTTATTCAAAATAAACCGTTACAGGTTACTGAAAAGTGAGAATTAGTATGAATCACTCAAAATCAACCCTTAATTTTTTAAGAGTTATACTTTTTGCTTTTTCGGTAATTATGATTCTTCTGACTTTCGGTTTCAAAGCCGATGCCGCAACGGATACCTCTGATATGTTCGGGGTATCTGTTGTTGGTGCGAGAGTGGAATCAGAATACGGAGTGTCGGGTGAGAGCAGTGTTTCATTTGACGGTGACACGATAATCCCAAGCCTCGGAACTTTTAATTTTCCCGGAGCATACAGCAGGATTTCCGTTGACATAAAAAATACGGGAACGCTCCCTGTTAAACTTTCAAATTTATATGTTGACGGTATTTCTCTTGATTATATGGGCGTTTTAATTGACTCTGATGACAGAATTATTGAAACAGGCAAAATCGGAAGGGTATATGTTACCGTTGTATGGAACAGCGACTCTCGGTACATCACAAACGGTACCGAAACAGGGGAGTTTAGTTTAAGAATTTGTTATACACAAGGTGCCGAACCCGATACGGCAGTAACAGAGCCGACAAAAAATTCTGTTGCTGACGAAACGCAGGGTTCTTCGTATGCAAAAGAACCGACAGGCACGGAAAGTAATTATGAATATGAAAGCGTGTTGCCGACTTCGGCAACGGACTTCAAGTCCGCAACCTCGGATACCGCACCCACCGAATCGCTGAATAGAAATAATTTTGACAGCGTTAAAACAGGAATGACACAATTAGGCATAATTGCGGTGCTTGCCGTGTGTGCATTTGCTGTATTGTATTGCAAATACAATCACAAAAGGATTGAAAAATAAATGAAAGAATTTTTCGGATTTTTCAAATCGAATATTTTGCTGAAAAAGCGGTGTGAAAGGAAAGATACGCTTTTTTGGAGCTTTATCTTTGCCACTCTTCAGCTTATGTTAATTTATACGGGCGGATTTGTTTTCGGCTTTGCATCGTCATACAGCAATTATTTATCGGAAGCCTTCACAGCATTTTTTCTTTCGGCATTGCTGATTTCCGCAGAAGAAATTCTGCGTGCAGTTATTTTGTATTTGTTCGGAAAAATAAGAATGAACAGATATTTTTCCTTTGCTGTGACGGCATTGCTCTTTACTGCCGCAAATTGCTTTATAAATTCGGCTTTTGCAGACAGCAATACGGAAAACTCGGTTAGTCTGTTAATGACAGCTGTTTCTCTTTTGATAAATTCGATTTTGCTTACATTTATGTGTAAAAAGGGCGGTGCTGCTGCGGGAATGATTTATTCTGTTTTTGTAACATCATTTCCGTATCTTGTGCCGTTTGAGCCTGAAATCGGCGATAAAATGCTCATTTTTATACGAATGGTTTTAGGACTTATTTTTATAACTGTATTTGACTGTGCGTTTACAGAGGATAAAAAGACCAAAAAGCGTACATTTCTGAGCAGAAAGATATGTTCTGTTTCGGCAGTGTTTGCCGTTGCGGCGGTGTGCGTGTGCGTAATGTTCTTTTGCGGTATGTTGCCCGTTCAGCCTGTTGCGGTTGCAACGGGAAGTATGGAACCGCAGATTAATGTCGGTGATGTTGTAATTGTTTCAAAAACCGACAGAAATCTTTCGGAGGGCGACATAATTCAGTTTAAGAAAGACGGCAAAACCGTAATTCACCGAATTGTGTCAAAAAGAATGGTAAACGACAGTATGCAGTATATAACTAAGGGTGATGCCAACAATGCCGCCGACATCGGATATGTCACCGATTTCGACATAATCGGAAAGGTTTCGGCTACGGTACCGAAAATCGGCAGTTTTTCTTTGTGGCTTCATTCAAATAATTAAAGTTGAATAATAAGTTTTATATGATCGGAGAGCCTAAACAGCTCTCCTTTTCATTTCGTGCATAACATTATGTTGCCTGTCGGTAATTCTTACTGTATAATTTATGCAGGGGGATTTGGTATGATATATGTTAGCTATTACAAATCACCGATCGGGAATATTACTATAGCATCAAACGGAGAGAGCCTTTGCGGTTTGTGGTTTGACGGGCAAAAGTATTTTGCGTCAACCGTAAAAGGTAAAACTGAGGATAAAACCCTGCCTGTTTTTGAACAGACAAAAAAGTGGCTTGACATATATTTTTCGGGCAACGAACCCGATTTTACGCCCAAACTTTCGCTTGACGGCTCAAAATTTCGCAAGGCTGTGTGGGATATTCTCCTGACAATTCCCTACGGCTCAGTTATGACCTATGGCGAAATTGCTAAAATTATGGCAAAACAGCGTGGCGTTGCCAAGATGTCTGCACAGGCGGTCGGTGGTGCTGTGGGTCACAATCCGATTTCGATAATCGTGCCGTGTCACCGTGTTGTGGGAACAAACGGAAATCTTACGGGTTACGCAGGCGGCATAGATAAAAAAATCAGCCTTCTCAAAATTGAAAAGACTGATGTTAAAAAGCTTATTCAAAAATTCCCGAAAAGAATTAACTAAAATTATTAATTACCCAACCCGTGGTTATTGCAAGTCTGTCATCCGACAGGCTTGTTTCAATTTTACCGCCGTTCTTTTCGGCAAGATTTTTCAAAGTTTTATACGCAAAATTGTGGTGCAGAACATTGTTCTGTGCCTTTTTTATTTCATTCTTAATCGGAAAACTTATACTGCAAAAGAGAAAACCTGCCCTTGTTTCCGCTTTTAAGGCGATAATCTGTTTTCCGTCACCGCAAAATTCCTTTGCATTTTCAAACGCAATGTCAATCATATTGTTAAACAAAACGCAGATTTCAAGGTTGTCGGCAGGCACATTTGCAAGCGAACCCTCAAATGTGATTTTAATATTTTCATCTGCATTTTTCTGCTTATCGCTTAAAATTGCATCGGTCAGATCATTGCCCGTGTTGTACAAAATCTGAAATGAGCTTATAATCTCGCTGTCATATTTTTGCAGGAGAGGAATAACCTCATCATATTTCCGACTGTTGATAAGCGATTTTAATCCGATAGAAAGATCGTTATAATCATGCCTGATTTTTCGCAGTTCATAACCCGAAGTTGTAATGCTTTTGTAGTAGTTAATCTGTGCGTTCAGCTGGCGTTCGTAAATGTCATTTTCGTGCATATACTGACTCTTTTTTATCTGATTGTACAAAAGAATAGGAATCGAAAATGAGAATACAACCGACACAATCAGGGTCAGAATTTTGAGCGCAATCGTTCTGTAATCAGATGATGGAATTATGTAGTATGTGCCGAAAGTCGCCATACTTCCGCCGAGATACAGAAAAATCAATATCATAATTATTGTCGGTTTGGTAATTGACTCAACCACAAGCTTTGTTTTGATTTTCAGCGGACTTGACAGGAGTACAAATATTCCGAAAACAATCAGATTTGAAATCAGATTAAAAAACACACTGGTGCTGCTCGCAAATTCGGTTGAATAGATTGAACACAACAATTGATAGATTTCGGATATAAAAAATGTTAATCCCGAAAAGAAGAGCGAAGAGAACAGCAACATCATTTTTTTATTGTATCCGAGTGAAATCGGAAGAAATATTAATGCAACAAAATGCAAAACCGGCAGAATTACATACCGTTGGTCGCTTTTTATAAAGCAGGCAAACGAAGCGGTTAATATTATAAAAATTAAAGACAGGGCAAAATATATTTTATACTTGATAATTGAAAATATTTTTGATGTAAAATAAAATACCGCAACAAGTCCGATTACAAGCTCCGCATAGCTGTAAAATAACATAAATTATAACCTCACATAATTTTTTTCAAGAAAATTCATATATGATGTCCGAAAAGATTTTTGATAATTTTTACTGAGATAAGCCACCTCTCCGTTACTCAGATATACCGTATCCGATGAGTATGATTTTATATAGTGAAGATTTACCACGAAAGAACGATGAGTTTTTACAAAACAATGCTTTGGGAGAAGATTTGTAACTCCCGAAAGAGTTTTTGAACAGTGCATGACCTTGGTGTTTAAATGAATGTTTGAATACTTTCCGTCTGCCTCAATAAAGCAGATTTCATTTGAGTTAATTTTTTTCAATTCCTTATTTTGAATAAGAGTTATCGGATAATTAGCATCTACAATTTTTACATAGTCGTCAATTGCCTTGAAAAATTTTGATTTGTCAATCGGTTTCAGAAGAAATCTGAATGTGTTCACTTCAAACGCATCAATCATAAAGTTGGGATAAGATGTCAGAAAAATTATGCAGGAAAGCACATTGCGTTTTCTGAGTTCCTTTGCAACAGTCAGTCCGTCCGTACAGCCAAGCTGAAAATCAAGCACTATTATATCGTAATTATTCTCGGAATTCAAAAGCTTTTCACCGCTTTCAAATTCGTCAATATCAATAATTATACGATTTTTCTTTGCGTATGTCAAAAGCAGCTTTTTTAGCTCTTCGATTATGTATTTATCGTCATCACACAAAGCCGCAAACATATTTTCACCCTCTTACTCTCAAAACAGAGTATCTTGCTCCAAACTGTATTTATATTGCCTTTTTTGTTTGCTATTGTAATTCCATACAATAGAATAAAGGGGGGAGCAAAAAGTGTTTGATACTATCTTCAGATGGTTTTTCGGTTGGCTCTGATGACTGAAAAATAAAAGGCAATCGTTTGATTGCTTTTTATTTGCAAAGTAATTTCACTCCCGAAAATCGCACTTTTGCTCCTGTTCATTTTAATTTTTTTACACAATAAATTATAATGTTTCTGCACCTTATTGTCAATATATGGCATTGCCGTTGCTGAAATTTATTATATTATTTTTTTGATATTGTATGCAGTGTTCCTTTTACTCCCAAAAACCGCTCTTTTACTCCAAGGTATATTTATTTTCGACTTTGAATATTTAAAATGTAGACAGAGATTATTATTGAAATCTTGTTTATTAATTTGACAGTAAGTGCATAATTTGACAAGCATTTAACTTTACCGTCCTTGTTCTGTTTTTTGGCAGAGCAGGGGCGGTGCTTTTTGTTCTTGCCGTTATTGCAGAATAAAAACAGCGGACAGTCCATTGATTTGGAATGTCCGCTGTTTTGCCTTTTATTATGACTTGATTTTGTAATATTAATCGAAGAAGCCAAGACCTCTTAATGCGTTGATGAATCGTTTCATATAGTCAAGCGAGGTAACGGGCCACACAAATCCCATTCTGTAAAGAACCTGCATTGTATATGTGTTGCTCTTGCCGACTGTAAATGTCTTTTGACCGTGAGCCATGTTCTGATATGCAATCATACTTGAAAGAATTTTTGCTTTTTCGGGATCCTGCTCGGCTCTGTCAAGTGCAATCATATATTCCTCATACTCTGCACCCTCCGAGTGAAGTCCGATTTTGTTCATCTCGGTGTAGAGGTCGCCCATAATGAGAGTATGGTTGTTGAACGGGTGGAACACGGTGCAATCCTTCGGAGCCTGTGCAAGCAGAAGAATTGCCTTTGCCACAAAATCAATCGGAGAAAGCTCAAACGGCATTTCCATTGCCTCATACGGATATTTGCCGATAAGGAGTGTAGATTTGAGTCTGCCCATAAATGTGTTGGTGGTGAAATTAATTTGATATTCACCGTCGCTGTTTCTTGCGGCAAGTGTGCCTACACGCATAATCTTTGCGTTAAAGCCCTTTGAAACCTCTTCAAGAATCGCCCTTTCGGCAAGGAACTTTGACAGGGTGTACTTTGAACCCTCATGCTGACCAAAGTAAAGCTGATTTTCTTTGAGCTTGTCAACAGGTCCTTGTTCGCCCACAAACATACCGCCAACGCTCATTGTTGACACATGAACAAGCCTTGCATTAGCCTTTTTGCAGAAGTCAAGCACATTGAGAGTACCGTAAAGGTTTACATCTTCAATGTCTGTACCCTTTGAAAAGTGCTTAACATTTGCTGCACAGTTGATGACCGTGTTAATGTCCTTGTCAATAAATTTATCGAATGATTCACGGCTTGTAACATCACCGCTGATAACGGTAACTCTGTCGGGGTATCTTTCTTTCAGACTTTCTTCAAAATAGTAATAGTAGATTGAGTTCATTCTGTTTTCGGCAGGATTATTGTTCTTGTCACGAATCATGCAGTAAACCTTGCCGTTATACTTGTGAAGAAGTTCGTAGAGAATGTGTACTCCGAGGAAGCCGGCAGGACCTGTCAGAAGAACATTGCCGAGTTCTTGAAGCTCACCGTTTTTGAATGTATCAATATTATTCTTTTCAAGAACTTTGTTGATGCTTGTATAATCGTAGTCCGAAAGATTTTCAAGGTCATCTTCGACTGAATCATCCTTGCTCACAAATTTTGCAAGAGTCTGCGGAGTAGGATTTGCAAAAATGTCGCTGTATGCAACCTCAATATTTTTCTTTGATGCGGAGATTACAATTCTTGTTGCTGTAAGCGATGTTCCGCCGAGGTCAAAGAAGTTATCGTCTGCAAAAACATTGTCAAGTTCAAGAATTTCCGCAAAGATGTCGCAGAATGTTTTTTCAAGTTCATTCTTCGGCAACCGACCGCTTTCGGATTTATTGCTCTTAGGTTCGGGAAGAACCTTTGTGTTGACCTTGCCGTTTGGTGTGAGCGGCATTTCGTCAAGCTGAACATACGCACTCGGAACCATATAATCTGTGAGAGTTTTTGCAAGCTCAGACTTAATTTCATTTGGCTCAATCTGTCTGTCGGCTGTATAGTAAACGCAGATTGCGTCAGCCTTGCCGACCTTTCTGATTAGAGCAATTCCGCTCTTGATTCCGTCAACTGCGGTCAGACACTTTTCAATTTCACCGAGTTCAATTCTTAATCCTCTCAGCTTAACCTGATTGTCGGTTCTGCCGAGAATAATAACATCGCCGTTCGTTGTCCATTTTGCGTAGTCACCCGAGCGGTAGGTACGTTCACCGTTAAAATCGATGAATGCCTTTGCAGTCTGTTCGGGAAGTTTGTTATAGCCGAGTGCCACACCGCATCCCTGAATGAGAAGCTCACCCACAACTCCGATTGGAAGGAGATTGTTGTCTGAGTCAACAATATATTCCGTGTAGTTGCGTAACGGTCTGCCGATTGAAATTTCATCTGCATTCGTAAGATTTTTTGCGTTTGAAGAAACCGTGATTTCAGTAGGACCGTAGGTGTTGATTATTGTTGCGTTCGTTTTTTCACGCAGTACCCTTAATAGCTTGTCGGGATATTTTTCACCGCCCGATAGTATAACCTTGCAGTTTGCCATTGCTTCTGCAAATTCGTCAAGCTCCATATACTGCAAAAGTCTTGACGGTGTAGAGTTGAACGCATCAACATTGTTTTCTTTAAAGAATTCTGCAAGTAACATCGGGTTTACCGTCTGTTCATTACTTGCAAAAACGAGGGTAAGACCGTTGCAGAGCGACAGCATGGTTTCCTTTAGCGACATATCAAAGCTGATTGTAGTTACAGAGCCGTATGCGTGACAGTTGTCAACAACCTCTTTAACCTGAATGTTTGAGTCGCTGTATGCAAGGTAGTTTGCAATGCCGATGTGGCGGAGCATAACGCCCTTTGGCTTGCCTGTTGAACCCGATGTGTAGATGAGGTACGCAAGGTCGTCAGGCTGTACATCAACATTCGGGTTTTCTTCATTATTGCCCGAAAGAAGTTTTGAAACATCAACCGTGCGGTCATATACGCCAAGCAGTTCGCCGTCCGTAATTACAAAGTCTGCATCGCTGTCCTCAATAATACTGTCGATTCGCTCCTTCGGATAGTCGGGACATGACGGAATAAACGCACCGCCTGCCTTGAGAATGCCGAAAAGTGATATGAAGAATTTTGAGGTTCTTTTGAGCAGAATAAGAACCTTTCCGCCCTTTTCAAGACCTTTTTCAATGAGTGAGTTTGCCGTGATATTTGCAAGACGGTCAAGCTCTTTATAGGTTAGTTTACCGTCACAAGCCGAAAGTGCAATTCTGTCGGGAGTTTTTGCAACCTGTTCTTCAAACATTTTGTGAAGAAGTTTTGTCTTAACGGGAGCAATTTCTGTTGACTTAAAGCTTTCAAGCTGTGCAATTGCGGCGTTGTCAAGGAGTGAAACCTTTCTGATTTTGCCGTTTGGATTTTCTATAATATGTTCAACAGCGCAGAGAACGGATTTTGCAAGCGTTCTCATAAGCTCACCGCTGTAAAGTGCGTCATTGTACTGAACCACAACGCTCGGCTTGCCCTTGTAATCCTCAATGTGAACGGCTGTTTTGAACTTTGCAGTATTCATTTCAAGGTAATCACGGACAACAGCTTTGCCGTCAATTTCAAGGTTATCAACAACACCAAGCTGATATTCGTACATAATGTTCGGTGCATAGCCGTATTTTGCACAAAGCTGTGCGTAGGGGTAAATTTCATTTTCAATTGAATCCGTGAAAACAGCCTTGCTTTTTTCAACAAATTCAAGTGAGGTGATGTCCTCAATTTCAATGCCGAGCGCAAGAGTTTTTACAAACATACCAAAGCAGTTTGTAAGCCGCATATCGCTTCTGCCGTTGCTGATTGTGCTGATGTAAACATTTCTGCTGTTCACAAATCTTGAAACAGCGTAGAATGTGCCGGCAAGGAAAAGGTGGGCGGGAGTGATTCCGTGCTGTGAACAGAAGTTTTCAACCCTTGCCATATCAACTGGGACTGCCTGAGATGCAAGAGCACCGTCCTCCATATGACCTCTGAGGTCAGCCGTGATTTCGCTTGCAGATTCAAAATTTTTCATCATATTGTCGAATAACTTTTCAGCATTTCTAAATTCATCACTGCTTTCAGCCTTAATTTCATTCTCTGCATAATCAAAGTAGGTGTAGCTTTCAGGCTCAATGTTACCGCCCTCATACAGCGTTTTAAGCTGTTCAAAGAATAGTGCAACGGATGCACCGTCAAAGATAAGGTGGTGGAAATCCGAAAGCAGGTATACCGCCTTTTCGGTTTCTGCAACTGAGATTCTGAACAGCGGTGATTTCATAAGATTGTGCGGTTTTACAAAATCCTTTTTGTAGGCTTCAAGCTGTTCTTCCGTAAGCTTTTCAACGGGAACATTCGGTTTTGCAGAGTCAACATATGCCTGCTCAATATCATCGTTTTCAAGTGAAAGGTGAGTCATAATATATGGGTGAGCCTTGATTACCTTTACAACGCAGTCGGCAAGCTTTTGTGCATCGACTGATTTTGAAAATGTGAGAATTGACGGAATATTGTAAAGTGTGCTGTACGGATTTTTCATACAGTCAATATACACGCCGAGCTGAGTTTTTGAAAGGGGATAGAGAGCCTTGTGTTCTTTCTTTTCTTCTTTTTTGACAGTTTGCGGATTTGCCGTACCGCTGAACATAAACTCCTGAAGTTCGTCCTCAATCGAAAGAACCGAACAGCCCTTCATCATCTTTTTAACCTGTGCCTCAAAACCGAATGCCTTGTTGAGCTCAACTGCAAGCTTGATAACCGAAAGCGAGGTCATACCTGCGTTGATGAGATTTTCGGAAATATCAAAATCGCTGTGTCCGATAATCTTTTCGATAATTGCGGAAATTTTCTTTTCAAGGAATGTTAGTTCCCTCGGAGCGGAATTTTTCTTTTTTGAAGATTCTGCCTTGATTTCGGGAAGCTTGCGTTTGTCAACTTTGCCGTTTACATTGAGCGGAATTTTGTCAATCTGCATCGTAGCGGCGGGTACCATATACGGCGGCTTGTGTTCAAGAATAAATTCGTTGAGCTTTTGAATGTCAATTTTTCTGTCGGCAACAATGTATGCGTTAATGCATTGTCCGCCGCCCTCAAGCTTTCTTGCGATTACAGCTGTGTTTGTAATGCCGTCATATTTGCGGATAATCTTGTCAACCTCGGAAAGCTCAATGCGGAAACCTCTGATTTTAACCTGACCGTCATTTCGTCCGATAAAATCAACCTTGCCATCATCTGTAAGGCGAACAATGTCGCCTGTGTGATAAAGCCTTTCGTAACCCTTTTCATTGCAATACGGGTTCTTTTCGTATGCTTTTGCAGTCTGTTCGGGACGGTTAAGATAACCTCTTGAAACCTGCTGACCTGATGCGCATAGCTCCCCCAAAGCCCCTGTCGGAAGCCGTCTGCCGTATTTGTCTGTTACATAAAGCTTGATATTGTCAAGAGCCTTGCCGACAGGAATTCTGTGGTAGAGCTTGTCAACGGGCTGTGTTGTGATGTAAACCGTACATTCTGTCGGACCGTAACCGTTTATGAGTTCAAAATTCTTTGGCGGTTCAAGGGGAACAAGCCGTTCACCGCCCGTAAGAAGATATTTGAGCGAGTGGTTGTCAATTTCGGTTGCAAACTGTCTTGCAACCTGTGTTGTCATAAATGCGTGGGTGATTCCGTTATCTTCAAAATATCTGTTCAGCCCTACAAGGTCAAGTCTGATGTCCTCCTCAATAATGTGAAGCTCGGCACCGCCGATAAGCGCAGGATACATTTCACTGAGGCAGGCGTCAAAACCGTAGCTTGCATATGCCGAAACAACGCTGTGTTCGTCAATGTCAGAGTTTCTGATATGAAAATCGCAGAATGAACGAACATTTTTGTGTTCAAGCATAGCACCCTTTGGAGTGCCTGTTGAACCCGAGGTATAGATAAGGATAAACAAATCATCGGGTGAGGGTTTTGTAAAAACTGCGTCTGATTTCGGAAGATTCGGAATATCCTTTGTAAGAAGAATATCACCGCTGTAATCGGGCAAAAGCTCAAGCAGATTTTCGTCCGCAATAAGAAGTGTTGCGTTTGCGTCCTTAATCATAAACTGAAGCCTTTCGGGCGGATATGACGGATCAAGCGGTTGATATGCCGCTCCCGATTTCAGCACACCGATTGACGCAATCGGCATATATTCGCATCTCGGAATCAGAATTGAAACAACCTCTTCTTTACCGATACCCATTGAGTGAACATAACCTGCAATTCGGTTTGTAATCTCATCAATTTCAGCGTAGGTGAACTTCTTTTCTTTATATACAACAGCTGTTTTGTCGGGAGTTTTTTTGCATTGCTCCTCAAACAAATCAACAACGGTTTTGCTGTCGTCAAACGGAAATTCCGTTTTGTTGAAGTTATCAAGCTCTGCAAGCTGATTTTCGTTTACAAGCTCAACTTCGCAGAGCTTGGATTTTTTAAGAAACTGCTCAACAATCTTTAAAAAGCTGTCGGCAAACGAACGGACAGTTTCCTCTTTGAACAAATCGTTTCTGTATTCAAAACGCAACTCGAAATCTGTTTCCGATTCAAATACCATGACATTCAGTTTTGAAATGGCACTATTTAACGGAACGAGCTTTAATTTTAGAGCCTGACCGCCTATTTTAAAGGTGTTGAATATGTCAGCCTGATAGGCAAGCATAATGTCGGCAGAGAGGTCATAGTCAGACGCAAGTTTCATAAACGGAAACCAATCGTTTGCAACTGTTTCCTTTATGCTTTTACGAACCTTTTTAAGATAGTCCGAAACTGTATCTTCTTCATCAATGTTTGCATGAATCGGAAGTGTGCGAACCATCATGCCGACTGTGTTTTTAAGTCGCTTGTTAAATCTTCCGTGGGTAACTGTGCAAACCGTTGTTTCACTCTGATTCGTAAACTTTGCAACTGCGTATTCATATGCACCGAGGAAAACAGTGTACGGTGTAATTTGGTTTGCTAAGGCAAAATTGCGAACATCCTCAACGGAGAATTTTCCGTTCGTGGATAATTCAAAAGAACCGTTCGGTTTATCCTCAACCTCTGAATTCTCTGCAAAATCTTCCGTTATTTCCGACTTTGACTCAACAGCCGAAAAAATGCTGTCATAGTAGTTCTTTGATTTTTGATATTCTTCGGTTTCTTCAAGCTTTTCCTCAAAAACAGAAAGATCAAGCTGAGAAAACTTTTCGGGTTCAAGCTCTTTTCCGTCATATGCAAGCGCAATGTCATTGCAGATAACCGAAACAGATGTGCCGTCAGATATTATGTGGTGAAAGTCCATTGCAAACATAGATTTGTCACCGCATTCAAAAACCGCAAATCTAAACAGAATGTCTTTTTCAAGGTCAAACGGCTTAACAAAATCTTTGCCTGCCTGTTCAAGGTTATCAACCTGTACAACAGGAATGTCAAATTCAACGCTGTCACGAAGTTTCATCATCGGACTTCCTGTTGAATTGTCAATGAAAATTTTCATAACAGGGTGATTGTCAACAGCTTTTCTTACGGCATTTATCAGTCTGTCGGTATCAAGACTGCCCTTGTCAAAAACATAGGTGCAGGGAATGTTGTACATTGTGCCTTTTGGGTTGTGCATACACGAAAGATAAACACCCATCTGGCTCGGTGTAAGAGGATAAAGCTCTCGCTTTTCACCTTTGTATGTATCAAGCAAGTTGATTAAATTACTCATAATATTCAACTCCGTTTGTTAAAGTTTAATTATTGTGCGGTTGAAGCCAAGCACCCTTGAATATTCAACCTTATCCGAAATCGCCTTCACAACCGTGAGAGGACTCATCTCAAATTCCTTGTCGTCATTGAGCGGATCAAATTCATCACCGTTGTCACGAACGGAAATTATTGTTTCGTTTTTATCGGCAAAAATTCTGATGTCGATGTCTGCAAATTTCTTTTTGCCTTCCATTCTTTCGGCACAGCTTGCAGCCATTTCTTCAACGGCAACTGCAATCCTGTTTGCACGGCTTTCTTCAATTCCGTTTTTTGAAAGGAAAGAGGAGAGGTAGAGCGAAACGCCTGCCGCATTTTCTTTTGTCCCTTTGAACGAAAGGGCAAGAAGCTCGTTGTCCTCGGTTTCTTCAAGAAGGTAAAAGTTTTTATACTTTCCGCCCGATTTTCTCTTTTCGGCAAGGTCAATAAAATACACAACTACAAGTGTTCCCACCTGTGCAACCACGAGTGAATACCATATGCCTGTGATGCCGAAAAATTTGCCGAGAATTAAAGCTGACGGAATGAGTATGACGATTCCGTTGATGATTGAAATTGCAGTAGAAATAGCCCTTTTCTGCGTTGCCATATAGTAGTAAAGCAACAAAAACGAGAATGAAAGTCCGGGGAATGACAATGCGTTGATTCTCATTGCCAGAACTGTGTTTGCAATGTCTGTGGGTGAAGTAATTCCGAAAAATTTAATTATCGGTTCAGGCTCGATACAGATGAAAAGCATAATTACAACGCTTGAAACAGCAAGCACCCTTGCGGCTCTGCGGAATGCATAGCGCACACCGTCATAGTCCTTTTCACCAAGACAAACCCCGATAATCGGAATCATTGTCTGACTTGCGCCAGTGATGAACATTGACATAAAAATTTGGCTTGACGAGCATACCGAATATGAAACCATACCCGCACTTCCGCCTATGCTCTGAATAATTGTGTTTAAAAACAGCATTTTAACTGTTATCAGCATTGTACCTAATGCTCCCGAAAGTCCGATTGTAACCATTTTTCCGAGAAACTTAAAGAATTGAACGGGATTTCTGAGAATTGAAAAGTCAAAGTGCAATGTGCTTTTCTTCATGATGAAGTGTGTTGACATCATCACAAACCCTACCGCATAGCCTGTTACGGTCGCAATTGACGAGCCTGCAATGCCCATTTTGAAAGCACCCATAAACAGGAAGTCAAGTCCGAGATTTACGGCATTTGCCACAATTACAATGTTTGATGCAAACGCAGGTCTTGCGTCTGCTCTTACAAAGTGAATTGAACACATGAGCAAAAGGTAAATCGGTGTGCCGATTATGAACGGAACATAGTATTGATACAACAGCGATTTAAGCTCTGCATCCTTTGTAAGCAACGAGCTTATCGAGTCGGCAAGCGGCAGCTGAATTGCAATAAAAATTACGCTGAGTGCGATAAGTACAATAAATGTAGAAGTAAAAACACGGTTAGCCTGCTTTTCGTCACGCCTGCCCTTTGCAAATGAAATTATCGAGGACGCACCGAGTCCGAAAAGAATAGTAATCGAAAAATAAAACTGTGAAATAGGGGACATAAGGTTGATTGCCGCAAGTGAGTTTTGCCCCAGAAGATTGCCTGCAATAATTGAGTCCACAATCATCGCAATGTTTGTTGCCATAGCCGTCAGAACTGTAGGAAGAAAATATTCCGTGTATTTTTTGTTGACGGTAACGGCATTTCTGCCAAGTACGGTACTGCTCATTTTAACTCCTTATCCCTGCTCAATGTCAAGGTAGTCAGACATCCCCGTCATTGAGAACAGCTCCATAATTGTGTTGCTTACATGGACAATTTTAAGATTTCCGCCCTTGCTTTTGAGGCTTTTATAAAGTGCAAGAATAACCCTCAGTCCCGAGCTTGAAATGTACTCAAGGTCTTTAAGGTTGAGGGTTACGGTTTCAACCTCGTCAAAATCAATGCTCTTTGCCTCGTCATCAAGCTGCGGTGCTGTCATTGTGTCAAGACGGCCCTTGAGTGTGATGATAACATTCTGATTGCTTATAGCCTTATTGATTTCCATAGTTAGTTCCTCCAATAAATTTTATTCTTAATTTCAATCGTTCAACATTTCCATTATAGTGTCAATACCGTGACAAAATACTGACAATCGGATTATTATAACCTGATTTTGGAAACATTGTATTATTCGGTTTTGAATTTTGAGTGATGAATAATTGATTTTTTAAATTAGAAATTCTTTGTAATTGTAAAAATGTTTTTGCCGTTTGATCTTTCATAGGAAAGAGCGTCGGAAAGTTTCTTTGTCATGAAAATTCCCAGACCGCCGATGCTTCGTTCTTCAAGCGGAGCGTGAATGTTCGGCTCTGCAATTTCAAGCGGATTAAATTTTTTTCCGCTGTCAATGAATTTTACAACAATGCAGTCTGAAAGTTTGCAAGCTTCAATTTCAGCCTTGCCGACATTTTCACCGTAGGCATAGTTGCAGATATTTACAAACACTTCCTCGCAAATCAGTTCAAGTTCAAAAACAAGCTTACCGTCTGCATTTTCACCAAGCAATTTTGTCACAAATTCTATAACCTTCGGCAGATTTTCCTTAACAGCATCAACGCAAACGATTGGCATAATTCTCACTCACTTTCAAAACACCTGTTTCAACATAATGTACAGTTTTATACAGGTACTTAATCACAAAAATTATACAACATTTCGAAGAAGAAATCTATAGAATTTGAAAAAATATTGCTAAATTGTGAAAATATTTTAATTAATTGCGTTTGTCCCACATTTTTGAAAAAAACAAAACCGCACAAAACAAAAATCAGTTTTGCACGGTGTATGGTTATTTTGAGCATATGTCAACAAGTTTAAATTTTTACTTTTCTCAATGCTTTATATTCTTCATTACCGCAAGGATTTATTAGTTTATACCTGTCAATAAATCCGTCATTATCGTGGTGGAAAATATAACGCTCGTAGCTTGTATCACAATCAGGCAAGCCTAACTTTGCTTCAAGTGTCAGATTGTTTTCAAACGACTTTTTAATTATGTTTTCAATTACTTTGTCAGATTCATAGTAACTTATAATTTCGGCTTCGTTAAGACCTGATTCATCATAGCTGTATTTTTCAAGTTCAATTTCATCTATTTTTGTTCTTGTTGCCTTATTACTTGAAACCGACGCAGTCAGGAATGATTTTATTTTGTTATCTGAATCATAAATACATTCTGATAATTTGATAATGGAATTATCATAGTTATCTATATTAATTCCTGTGACGAGGTTATCTTCGTAAATAAGTACTTCTGTTCTTACGGCTTTCCAATCTAACAACGAATTAACCGCAACAAGTCTGTTATCACTGTCAAAAAGATATTCCTTGTCAGGATTTGTGCGTTTTGTAATTCGTTTCAGAAGTTTGCCTCGTCTGCAACCGCCTATAATCAAATCGTCAACAGGACTTGGACAATAGTATCCTCTGTACATTCCGCTTTCATTGTTTGAATATTCTTTTCTGACGGCAGATTTTACGGCAAGGTCACGCAGATTTTTTAACAAGGGCGTATAATAATCCACTTTTTCTGCAAGTCGATTTTTCTCGCTTAACATAAACTCGTTTAATTTAAGCTCTTTGTTTCTGCGTTCTTTAACCATTTTGATACACTCGGGTGTTTCATTAATTTCAAACATAATAAACCTCAAATCAAGAAAATGATTACAGACCATGCAATCATAACAAGGCAAAAGCCTAATATCTCAAATCGACTGCCAAAGTAAAAATCGCCCGTACTTTTGCGTTCTTTTACCGCTGTTGAAATTGTAAAAATCATCGAAATAATACTGTCGGGAATGAGTATGGCAGACACGGCAATTTTAATCGGCAAACTGAGCCTGAAAAATACAGTAAGAATCATTGTGCCGACTGTGATTATAATTCCCACAATCAACAGAATGGTAAGAGCAAAACTGCTCTCTGTCATTATGCTTTGTTTGTCAGATGATTTGTGCCTGTTTATGTTTCTCATTTTTTTACTCCGATATTTTTGTTATCCATATTATAAAACCTGAAAAAGCCAAAATCAATAATGGCCTAAAATTAGTTTCTAAATTTGGCATTACTCACAAAGAAAAGAGGCAAGTTTTGTTGCACTTTACCTTTTTGAAAAGCGGTTGTAAATTTGTGTAATATATTATTTACTTTTGCCGAGTTAAATATTATAATAAAGGGTATGCTTGCAAAATATATCTGCAATATTTTGTAAAAAATGAATTTAAAGTATGGAGTTAAAAATGGGTGGGAAAAATTTAATAAAATCTAACCGAAAGGTTATTCTTGAGGGAATGCGTGACGGCATTCCGATTGGACTCGGTTACCTTGCCGTTTCGTTTTCACTCGGCATTGCCGCAAAAACTGCGGGACTTAATGCGTTTCAAAGCTTTCTTGCAAGCCTTTTGTGCAACGCATCGGCAGGCGAATATTCGGGCTTTACCGTAATTGCGGCTGATTCGTCATATTTTGTAATTGCGCTTGCAACCCTTGTTGCCAACGCAAGATATCTTCTTATGAGCTGTGCGTTAAGTCAGCGTATTTCAAAGAATACCTCGATTATCCACAGGCTGTTGCTCGGATTTTTTGTTACAGACGAATTTTTCGGAATTTCAATTTCACGGTCGGGCAAGCTGAATCCTTTCTATACCTACGGCGCAATTCTCATAGGTTGCCCGTGTTGGGCATTCGGCAGTATGCTCGGCACAATTGCAGGCAATCTGTTGCCGCTTCGTATTGTCAGCGCACTAAGCGTTGCACTTTTCGGAATGTTCCTTGCAATCATCGTTCCGCCGTCAAGAAAGAACAAAACACTTCTCGGAATTGTACTTGTCAGCTTTGCGGCAAGTTTTGCATTTGCATATATTCCCGTCATCAATCAGATTGACGAGGGTACACGCACAATTATTCTTACAATCGTAATTTCGGCAGCGGCGGCATTGCTGTTCCCTGTCAAAGAAGAGGAGGAGGACGAAAATGTCGCATAATCCCTATATATACATACTCATTATGGCGGCTGTAACATTCGCAATCCGTGTTCTTCCGCTTACACTTGTTAAAAAGCAGTTTACAAACACATTTGTGCGTTCGTTTCTCTACTATGTGCCGTATGTAACGCTTTCGGTAATGACATTTCCGGCAATAATCAACGCAACTCACAGTCCGATTGCAGGCATAGCAGCCTTTGCGGCAGGTCTTGTGGCGGCATGGTTCAACGCAGGTCTTTTCAAGGTTTCATGCGTATGTTGTGCGGTTGTGTTCATTCTTGAATTTTTTGTGTGACATTTTTGACGCATAGCCTGTTGTTTAATTAGTTTGGAAAGTTTTGATTAACTGAAAGGATTTTTAAAATGAAGTTTTTGCATATTTCGGATTTGCATATTGGAAAATATGTGAACGGCTACAGAATGCTTGATGATCAACGCTATATGCTTGAGCGGATTGTTGAGATTATAAAAGAGAAAAATCCTGACGCTTTACTGATTGCAGGAGATATTTATGACAAGTCTTTGCCGTCTGCCGAGGCAGTTGAATTGTTCGACAGCTTTATGACTGGAATTGCTGGGCTTCACGGCAAAACAGGGCTGAAAACCTTTGTAATCAGCGGCAATCACGATTCGCCCGAAAGAATCGGTTATTTCAACAAGCTGATTGAACTCAACGGAATTTATACCGACGGTGTGTTTGAAGGTGTTGCAAGAAAAAATACTGTTGAATGTGACGGAGAAAGGGTTAATATTTTCTCATTGCCGTTTATCCGTCCGTCATTTGTGCGTAAGGCATATCCCGAAGAATCGGCTAAAATTACCGACTATACAACTGCTGTCAGGGTTGTGCTTGAACATTCCGATATCAATGCCGATGAAACCAATATTTTAATTGCTCACCAGTTTGTAACGGGCAGTGAAACCTCGGGTTCGGAGTCAAGCCTCGGTACGCTTGATAATGTTGAGCCGTATGTTTTTGAACCGTTCGATTATGTTGCACTCGGTCATATTCACGGCAAGCAGATTATGGGCAAAAACAAAAATATTGCCTATTGCGGTTCGCCGATAAAATATTCAAAAACTGAATGCCGCAACAAAAAATGTGTGATTTTCGGCGAGCTTTCAAACGGAAAATTAAATCTTGAAGAAATTCCCGTACAGCCGTTGCATGATATGAGAATCATAAAAGGAACTCTGCGTGAACTTGCAGAAAATCCGATATCCGACACATATGACGATAAAACCGATGACTATGTTTTTGCCGAGCTTACGGACGAAAATCCCGTTACCAATGCATTTTCAACGCTTGAAAATATCTATCCCAACATTATGGGACTTGAATATGTCAACAGAAAAAAGAGCATTGAAATGACTCCTGAAATGTACGGTAAAACAGAGGGTAAGAGCAATATTGAACTATTTTCGGATTTCTATAAAATGCAGAACGGAAAAGAGATTGAACCCGAATCCGTAAAAATTATTGAGAGAATTTTCAAAGAAATCGGAGGTGTAAACGATGAAACCGATTAAACTGAAAATGAGCGCTTTCGGTCCGTATGCCGATGTTGAAACGGTCGATTTTTCGGCATTTGACGGCAAAGGGCTTTTCCTCATAACAGGCACAACGGGCGCAGGAAAGACAACAATTTTCGACGCAATCTGCTTTGCACTTTTCGGTGAAACAAGCGGTTCTTCACGAAACGGCGAAATGCTCCGCAGTAACTTTGCAAAACCGCTCACACGCACCTATGTTGAGCTTGACTTTGAACACAGGGGAAAGAAGTACCGCATCATCAGAACCACCTCAAATGAGGTCGCAAAAAAGCGTGGAACAGGCAGTAAAATAGAGGGTGCGTCAGCAGAGCTTACCGGTGATGACATTACAACTCCGCTCACAAAAACGGGCGAGGTCAATAATAAAATCAGCGAAATTATCGGCTTGAAATGTGATGAGTACCGCCAGATTGCAATGCTTGCACAGGGCGAATTCAAAAAATTCATTGAGTCGGGAAGTGAAAAGCGAAGCGAGATTTTTCGCAAAATTTTTCACACGGACATCTACAAAGAATTTCAGGACAGGCTGAAAACAGAGTCAGCCGAAAAGCTTGAAGAAAAGAAAAAGGTCTGCGAACTTATCAAGTCAAAAACCGTTGCCGTTGAAATTCCCAATGATGACAGCTTTGCCGAAATCAGCGAAAAAATCGGCCTCTATACCGACAGAACAGACCTTACGGTAATTGATATTGAGCAATTTCTTTTGCACCTATCGGTACTTTCCGAGATGCAGAAAAAGGACAATACAGAAATTGAAAAAAAGCGAAAAGAGCTTGAAAAGACAATTCTTGAGGAAGAAAAGAAAAAGGCTCTTGCAGTTGAAATTAATAATAAATTTGATACTCTGGATGCTGAAAAGCTCCGCCTCGAACAGCTTTTGCAGAGCAAACCGCATTACGATGAAATGCTCAAAAAAGCTGAGAATGACGAAAAAATACTGCACTCCGTAAAGCCAAAATATGACAGCTTTGCCGAGTCACGGAAAAGATATGATTCGGCACTCAAAAACTGTGAAAATGCGGAAATAAACAGAAAATCTGCCGAAGAAAATTTGAAATTAAAACAGAATGCTTTTGCCGAGAAAAAGTTGCTTGAGGGCAAAATCGCAACGCTAAACGAGGGATCGGGAAAACTCCGTGCAAAGGAAGATATTTACAGAAAATATTTTAACCTTACGAAAAATTTGAATGTATATGAATCAGTTTTGCAAAATTCCGAAAAGGAAATTTCAGACAACAGAAAATCTTATTCGGATACGGAAAATCTAAAGACAAAAGCGGAAAAATTCATCTTTGAAAACAGCGACACAGAGCAGAAAATCTTTGATGCCAAGAGCAAAATAACCGCCTTGAAAGACAAATCAGGCAAGGCTGAAAGGCTTTCTGCGGAATATGAAAATCTCGAAAAAATCAATGCAAGGTTGACTACTGCAAAAGCAGAATGCGCCGACCTTGCAAAGTCGGCAACGGCACTCAACAACGAGTACAACACTAAGCACAATATCTATATAATGAATATGGCAGGTGTGCTTGCCGACACACTCGAAGATGAAAAGCCGTGTCCCGTCTGCGGTTCATTGCATCATCCAAATCCGGCAAAACACAGCGAAAATGCGCCCGATAAAGAAACTCTTGACCTCTTAAAATCAAAGTGTGAGGTCGCAGAAACTGCCGTTCATAAAAAGTCAAATGAGGTCACAAGGCTTGAAACGGAATCAGAATCTGCAAAAACAAATGTCACTGAATTTGTGAATGCACTTGAGATTGATGCCGAAACATTTTCAGCCGAAATGATTTCACAGCTTTTGTCGGAACAAAAGGAGCAATTAAAAGCGCTTGAAAACGAAGCTTCTGACCTTGAAAAAGTCAGAGAACAGCGTGAGGTCTGCAAGGCTGAAATCTCAAGGTTTGATGAAAAGCTTAAAAAGCTTGACCTTGTTCATACAGAATTAATCCGCAAAAATGCTGACGCAAAAAGCAAATATAATTCCGCAAAAGAAGAAACTGAGAGTCTTAAAGCGGAGATAAAATACTCATCGGTTGAAGAACTTTTGAATGCTGCAAAGGCTTGTGCAGACAGGGCAGAGCAGATTAAGTCGGAAATCGACCTTGCGCAAAGCGAGCTTTCAAATGCAAAGTCAGATTTTGACAGCAAGGTTTCTGTTGAAAACGAAACTGCAAAACAGCTGAAAAGTTTTGAATCTGAACTTGAAAACAAAAAATCGGAGCTTGATATTGTTCTTTCAGAGAATAATATCTTGGAATGTCCCGATTTTAATTTGTTGACCGAAGATTCTATAAAAGAATTAAAACAAGAGGCAGAAACCTTTACCGATTCTCTGAAAAAATCACGGGCAACGGTTGAAGCCTGTGAAAAATCAGTTGAGGGAAAGCAAAGGGAAGATGTTCTTAAAATCAATGAACTGATTAATAACTATACTTCTGAAAAGGAAAAATGGGACAATCTTTATACCGCAGGCGACAGAAGTCTGCACAATAATCAAAACATTTACAACAGCGTTGAAAAGCTGAAAAATGACTTTGAAGAAAAGCTCAGAATAGCCGATGTTTACGAAAATCTCAAGAAAACCGCCAACGGTGAAATTGTTTCCGATAACAGCAAAATCACTTTTGAACGCTACATTATGGGTTCGTATTTTGAACAGGTTTTGTACTATGCTAATCTGCGTTTTTCAAAAATGACTGGCGGTCGCTATGAAATTGTCCGTGGCGAAAGCCGTGACAAGCGAATCAGCGCAGGACTTGAAATCAGCGTTCGTGATAATTTTAACAACAAGGAAAGGGATATTTCATCTCTTTCGGGCGGAGAATCTTTTCAGGCGTCACTTGCGCTTGCACTCGGACTTTCCGACATTATTCAGCAGAGAAACGGCGGAATCAGACTTGATTCAATCTTTATTGACGAGGGATTCGGTTCACTTGACAACGACAGCCTTGCATCTGCAATTGAAACGCTGAATGAGCTTACAGGCAACGGCAACCGCCTTGTGGGTATCATTTCCCACATAAGCGAGCTAAAAAACAGCATAGGCAACAAAATCGAGGTTGTCGGCACAAAGTCGGGCAGTTCAATAAAAATTATTACAGATTAACATATCATATTATGCAGCGGAGCAGAGATTTTCTGTTCCGCTATTGTATTTTAAAATTTATTGTGCTACAATGTAGTTAGCAAAGACTAACTACAAGGAGGTCAATATGCTTTTAAACGGATTGATTATAATCTTAATACCGTTTCTCGGAACATCACTCGGCTCAGCCGTTGTACTTTTTTCAAAAGGAGAGCTCAATCAAAAGCTGCAAAAATTTCTGCTCGGATTTGCATCGGGAGTAATGATTGCGGCATCAATATGGTCGTTGTTGATTCCGTCAATTGAAATGGCAGAAAGTCAGAACATAGTTGCGTGGATTCCTGCGGCAGTCGGATTTTTGCTCGGAATAGGATTTTTGCTTTTGCTCGACAGCGTTATACCGCATATGCACCTTGACAGCGACAATCCCGAGGGTGTTCGTTCAAGCCTTTCAAAGAACACTATGCTCGTTCTTGCCGTTACCTTGCATAATATCCCCGAGGGAATGGCGGTAGGTGTAACATTTGTCGGAGCAATTTCCGATAATACGGGAATAACCGTTGCAGGCGCATTGGCTCTTGCGGTAGGTATTGCAATACAGAATTTTCCCGAGGGGGCAATAATTTCACTTCCGCTCCATGCAGGCGGAGCGTCACGCAAAAAGTCATGCTTTCTCGGAATTATGTCGGGAGTTGTAGAGCCTATCGGTGCTGTACTTACGGTGATTTTTGCAGGAATAGCGGTTCCGCTGTTGCCGTATCTTCTCTCATTTGCCGCAGGAGCAATGATATATGTTGTAACCGAAGAGCTTATTCCGGAATCACAAAACGGCAAACATTCCAACATCGGAACAATCGGTGTTGCAATAGGATTTACGCTGATGATGGTTCTTGATGTTGCTCTCGGATAAATTTTTATAAAATCGGAAAATTTTCACTCTGCAAATTCTTGACAAATTTGTCATATAATATATAATTAATGGTAAAGTTGTTGTGTAAAACAACTTAAATATATGTACATTTGTGCATATGAGCGTTAAAGGAGGACTTTATATGTTGAAAGTATTCAAGAATGAAAAATTATGGTGTGCAGTTGCAGGTGCAGCAGCAGTAATCGTAGGCAAAAAGATACTTAAAGCAGATAAAACTCGCAGTCTTGCAGTTACAGGTCTTGCAAAGGGTATGAAGCTTCAGAAAGATGCAAAGGCAGCTTTCCAGAATATGAAGGATGAGGCTTCGGATATCTGCTATGATGCTAAAACAGAGGCAGGTATTCACGAGGATGCTGCTGCCGAAGAAACAACAGAATAATGAAATTTAAAATTGTCTATGACAAGCCGCAGAGAATTCGTTTTCGCTGCGGCGCATATGCATTTGATAAGGAGTATGAGGGGGCAATCTATAATGTTGTGACCGCATCTCCTTATGTAAATTCGGCACAGGTAAGTTCTGCAAACGGCGGTATTCTTGTCAATTACACAAAGGGCAGCAGAAGTAAAATTATCGACCTTGTAAGAGCAATTAATGTAAAAACTCTTAAAAAGAACGAACCGAGTGCAGAATTTGGAATTCAGAAGATTGACAGCGATTTTCATGACAATCTTTTCACTCTTGTTGCAAAGCACTATCTTTCAAAGATGTTCCTTCCCGCTCCGATAAGAACGGCAATCACTCTTTACAGAAGTGCAAAATATATTAAAAAGGCTCTCAAAACTCTTTGGAACGGTAAACTTACCGTAGATGTGCTTGACGGTGCATCTGTTGTGGCGTGCTTGTGTCAACGCAAGTTCAAAACAGCCGCAACGGTTATGTTTATGCTCAGAATATCGGGCTTGCTTGAAGAATATACTCAGGCAAGGACAAAGGCGGTTCTCACAGACAGCCTTGCAATCAAGACCGACAGGGTATGGCTTGTTACCGATGACGGCGATGTTCTCATTCCGATTGAGGATCTCCGTGTTGATGACAAAATCCGTGTTCAGACAGGCAAGGTTATTCCTGTTGACGGTGTAGTTGCAGACGGTGAGGCAACCGTAAACGAGTCATCAATGACAGGCGAGCCGTTGCCTGTATTAAAGCGTGAGGGAATTTCCGTTTATGCAGGTACGGTAATCGAAGAGGGCAGTATTGTTGTAACAGTCCGTCAGCTTGCGTCAAATACTAAAATCAGCAAGATTATTGAGCTTATCGGCAACTCCGAGGAACTCAAAGCAGGCGTTCAGAGCCGTGCCGAAACTCTTGCCGACAGAATTGTGCCGTTCAGCTTTATCGGATTTTTCGCAACTCTTATCTTCACCAAAAACATCACAAGGGCAGTTTCACTTCTTATGGTTGACTACTCCTGTGCAATCAAGCTGTCAACCCCTATTGCCGTAATTTCGGCTGTCAAAGAGGCGGCTGACAACGATATTACAATCAAGGGCGGAAAGTATCTTGAGGCTTTTGCAAACGCTGACACAATCGTGTTTGATAAGACAGGTACTCTCACAAACGCAGAGCCTGTTCTTGAAAAGGTTGTTGCATTCGGCGATTATACAGAGGACGAGGTTCTCAGAATTTCTGCCTGCCTTGAGGAGCATTTTCCGCACAGCGTAGCAAATGCCGTTGTAATCGGCGCTGAAAAACGAGGAATTTCTCACTCCGAGGAGCATACCGAGGTTGAGTATGTTGTTGCCCACGGTATTGCAACAACACTTCACGGTCAGCGTGCAATAATCGGCAGTAAGCATTTTGTTGTTGAGGACGAAAATGTTACCGTTACAAAGGAACAGCAGAATATTATTGACGAAAAATCCGGCTCATGTTCCGTGCTTTACCTTGCAATCGGCGGTGAACTTGCGGGTGCATTGTGCATCAGCGATCCGCCTCGAAAAGAAGCAAAACAGGCAATTGATATGCTCAAAAAACAGGGCATAAAGAATGTTGTCATGCTCACGGGCGACAGCTACAGAGCTGCAAAGGCAACTGCCGCAATGCTCGGAATTACCGACTACAAGTGTCAGGTTCTCCCCGAGGACAAGCACAGATATGTTGAAGAAATGAAGCAGAACGGTCAGAAGGTAATTATGGTCGGTGACGGTATCAACGATACTCCGGCACTTGCCGCCGCAAATGTTTCGGTTGCAATGAACGATGCGTCCGACATTGCCCGTGAAACTGCGGATATTACCATAAAAGGCTCTGATTTGCGTGCGCTTGTGCGTGTTCGCAAGTTGAGCAAAGACCTTATGAAACGAATCAACAAAAACTATCGTTTCATAATTGCTTTCAATTCGGCACTTTTGCTTTCAGGCTTTATGGGCGTTATTCAGCCGTCGGTTTCGGCATTTTTGCATAATGCGTCAACTATGATGATTTGTGCAAAGAGTATGACTCCGCTGACAAAGAAAAATGATAAAGGCAAAGCTTTGTCGCTCCCCGAAAAAGCAGAGCAGTAATTTTAGTGGATATTTATAAGTAAATATTTTAAAAAACAACCGCTGTCAGGTTTAATCCCGACAGCGGTTTTGTGCTTGATTAAGCGGATTTTTTCACTTTTACATATGCATAGATGTAGGCAACGGCAATGCTTATCAGAAGAATTGCAACCATAATAATTGTTGAATTGATTCCCTTTATGAATGAGCTTTCAATGATTGTCAAAACTCCGGTAACTACAAAGGCAATTCCGCCGGCTCGGTTTGATTCATACCACGCCAAGTCACTGCTTTTAGTCCATGATGTTCTTACTCCGATAAACGAATTTCGTTTTGTTTTCGGAAGAAAGTTGCCTGCAATAATCAACATCAAACCCATAACCGTATTTATAATGAACGGCACATTATCTGTAAAAGTTGTGCTGTCGGGCTTTAAAACTGCCAGAATGAGAAACATCAATTGAAGAATATTGAAAGCCGCAATGATTGATGTCACATGTATCGCAGTGATTTTTGCATTGTTATTTATCTTTTCAACGCTGTTTGTGCTGTATTTAGTATATATCTTGGTATACACCATGTAAAATGCATACATAAACAGAATGATTGCAGGGAAAATGAAGTTTTCATATTTTGAACCGTAACGGTCAACAGCACCGCTTGCGTTGTAGTGCATGGGAACGGTGTCATTCATAAAGAATATAAATACGGAAGTAAGCAAAGTGGGCAACAGAGAAAGTATAAGCATAATTTTATTCAGCTTTTTCATAAAATCAACTCCTAAAATTGTTTAAGCCACATTATGAGTTCGTCAAACAGGGTTGTGTTAAGCTCATAATAAACATAATTTTTTTCTTTTGATTCAATCACCAGGTCGTTTTTCTTCAACAGATTGAGGTGATATGAAAGCGATGCAGGTGAAATTCCAAGTTCTTCGGCAATGTCGCCTGCAATCATTTTTCTGCCTTTCAGCATTGTCAGAATATTTCTTCTTATCGGATCTGAAAGTGCTTTAAGTGTACCGTTCAGTGACAAGCAGATACCTCCTCACAAAGTCCTATCACAGCTATTTAAAAAATATTTTAAATAGCTTGTAGCTTTATTATAGCCTGATTTACCGAAAAGTCAAGAACTATTTAAAAATATTTTTAAATAGCTTTAAAATACCTCTGACGAATATTGCAGAAAAAATAAAAATTTCTCTTGATTTTCTTTGTTGAGTGGTATATAATAATACTCGGTTAGCATAGGCTAACTCTTTTGAATAAATCATGTGGACTTCCCTTGCGGGTACCGAAAGCCTTTACTCGGGAGGATGTGCTTACCTCCCGAGAGGGTTGTCTGCAAGAAAAAAGTTAGGAGAATTATAATGACTTATTTGGAAATTGAAAAAGTAGTCGGCAGAGAAATTCTTGACTCCCGTGGCAATCCGACAGTTGAGGCAGAGGTAACACTCGTTGACGGTACTGTTGCAAGAGGTACTGCTCCAAGCGGTGCGTCAACAGGCGAATTTGAGGCTCTTGAACTCCGTGACGGTGACAAGTCAAGATATCTCGGCAAGGGTGTTTCAAAAGCAGTTGAAAATATTAACACAGTAATTAACGATACAGTTGCAGGAATGGACGCATCTGACATTTATGCGGTTGACAAGGCTATGATTGAGGCTGACGGCACAAAGGAAAAGTCAAAACTCGGTGCTAACGCAATTCTTGCCGTTTCAATCGCAACAGCAAGAGCGGCGGCAACAGCACTCGATATTCCGCTTTACAGATTCCTCGGCGGTATCTCGGGCAACAGACTCCCTGTTCCTATGATGAACATTCTCAACGGCGGTGCTCATGCTGCAAACACAGTTGATGTTCAGGAATTTATGATTATGCCTGTCGGCGCTCCGTCATTCAAGGAATGTCTGCGTTGGTGTGCAGAAGTTTTCCATGCGCTTGCTTCCCTTCTCAAATCAAAGGGACTTGCTACTTCGGTAGGTGATGAGGGCGGTTTTGCTCCGAACCTTGCAAGCGATGAAGAGGCTATTCAGTACATTCTTGAGGCTGTTAAGAATGCCGGCTATGAGCCGGGCAGGGACTTTATGATTGCTATGGACGCCGCATCTTCCGAGTGGAAAGGCGAGAAGAAGGGTGAATATGTTCTTCCTAAGGCAGGCACAAAGTTTACATCGGCAGAGCTTATTGACCATTGGAAAAAGCTTGTTGAAAAGTACCCGATTATCTCTATCGAGGATGCACTTGACGAAGAGGACTGGGAGGGCTGGCAACAGCTCACAAAGGAACTCGGCGATAAGGTTCAGCTTGTCGGCGATGACCTCTTTGTAACAAATACAGAAAGACTTGCAAAGGGCATTAAGCTTGGCTGCGGCAACTCAATTCTTATCAAGCTTAATCAGATTGGTTCTGTTTCGGAAACTCTCGAGGCTATCAAAATGGCTCACAAGGCAGGCTACACAGCCATTTCTTCACATCGTAGCGGTGAAACGGCAGATACAACAATTGCCGACCTCGCAGTTGCTCTTAACACTTGCCAGATTAAGACAGGTGCTCCGAGCCGTTCAGAGCGTGTTGCAAAGTACAATCAGCTTCTCAGAATTGAAGAACTTCTCGGTGACAGCGCAGTTTATCCCGGTATGGACGCTTTCAATGTTAAAAAAGATTGATTAATAAGACAGTTTGTTTTCATAAATATTTTCTCTAATGTTACAGGGCAGAGTCGTTTTTACGGCTCTGTTTTGTTTTTGCTGAAAACTCAGAATAACAAAATATTGACAATTTACAAATTTTCATCAGAACGGTTGTGTTCTTAAAACAGTCAATAATAATCGGATAATGTGAAATATTTATTATTTGGTTATAAAATTATGCTGTAATAAAATAGGACAAAATCAATACTGTGCATTGTGTAAAGTTTTTTCAAAACAAAAGCGTCTTTATTTCGTCATTCCTATACATTTACATTCACAAATCGCTGTGCTATAATCAAGTGCAGAAGTACCGCACCGCTTGGCAGTGCGGTACTTCTTAGGGTTTCAGTCATTAGACTGAAATCCCGAGGAGCTATCGCTCCTTTGCACAGATTGCAGAAATACCGCATCGTCAGGCAAAGCATAGCGTTGATATGGACTTATACTTAAACGAAAAAGATATTAAAAACATAAAAATTTTTGATAAGAAGTGTGAATGTTATGAATGGTTCAAAATCTGTTAGAAATCTGACTCAGGGGAAAATTTCAAGTCAGATTTTATTTTTTGCAATTCCCGTAATAATCGGTAACCTTTTACAGGAGCTTTACAATGTTGTCGATACGCTGATTGTCGGTCAGACTCTCGGTGAGATCAAGCTTGCGGCTGTCGGCTCAACGAGTTCGCTCAACTTTTTTGCACTCGGATTTTTCATAGGACTTTCCGCCGGCTGTTCGGTAATCACTTCACAGCATTTCGGTGCAAACGATATGGAACGGGTGAAAAAGAGCGTTGCCGCCCACATAATAATTGGCGTTGTGTCGGCTGTTGTGCTTACTGTTTCGTTTGTACTTCTTGTTAATCCGCTGCTTACAATGCTCGGAACAACCTCGGATACATTCGAGTATGCAAGCAGATATCTTACAATAATTTACCTCGGAATTCCCGCCACAATGCTCTACAACCTTACGGCATCACTTCTGCGTTCGGTTGGTGACAGCAAAACTCCGCTTTATCTGTTGCTCTTTTCATCCGTAATGAATGTGGGACTTGACCTGTTATTTATCATAGTGTTCAGGTGGGATGTTTCGGGTGCGGCAATTGCAACGGTAATCTCTCAGCTTGTGTCGGCAGTTCTCTGTTGTGTGTACATTTTTTTCAAGGTGAAAATGCTTTTGCCAAACAGAAACAGCTTTAAAAATTTGACTTCAACTGTACGGGATGAGCTAAAAGTCGGTTTCCCGATGGGACTTCAAAACTCAGTAATATCAATCGGAATGATGGTTTTGCAGTATTTCGTAAATCAGTTCGGTTCATATGCCGTTGCCGCCTACACAATCGGCAACCGTGTTCAGCTCCTCATCCAGAATCCGATGAACTCAATGAGTACGGTTATCGCAACATTTGCAGGTCAGAACGAGGGCGCAGGAAGATATGACAGAATCAAAAAAGGCGTCAATTTCTGCCTGTTAATTTGCATTGCATATTCAATTGTAATCGGTGCGGTTTCAATGATTTTTGCTCAGCCGATAACAGGAATCTTCACAAGCGGAAGCTCACAGCAGACTATTGATTATTCCGTTCAGTTTATCTTCTGGAACTGCCCGTTTGAGTGGTCGCTTGCAATGCTGTTTATATACCGTGGAACAATTCAGGGGCTTAAAAACGGCATTGTACCTATGATTGGTTCGCTTATCGAAGTTGTTATGCGAATTATGACGCCCGTCATTTTTAGTTCTGTAATAGGTTACGCATCAATCTGTGTTGCCGGTCCTGCCGCATGGACAGGAAGTATGCTCCTTATGATTGCGGTTTATTATGTTAAAATAAGAAAACTTTCAAAGACGAAAACTGTTGTGGCAAATTAATCCTTTATGTGGTACAATATTCCATGTGATTATACTAACGAAAGGGATTTTTATGATTTGCTTTAAAAAAGTCACAAAACAACTTGATGATTATAAATCTGTAAAAGAATTATACTTTTCCGCATTTCCAGCCGTTGAGAGAGTACCGTTTTGGCTTTTGATGAAAAAATCAAAGAATGACGGTGCGGATTTTTACGCAATTTATGATGAAGAAAAGTGGATTGGACTTATCTATGCAATCACGGACGGCGAAGTTGTCTATGTGTACTACTATGCAATTTCCGAAAAGGAGAGGGGACACGGAATCGGAGTTGCCGTGCTTGATGAATTTAAAAATTTGTATAAGGGTAAAAAGATTTTTCTTGCAATTGAACAGCTTGAAGAAGAAAATGCCCCCAATCAAAAACAGCGAATGAGCCGTTATAAATTCTATCGGCGCTGCGGATTTTTAAGGCTGAACGCAAAGATTGTTGAGGCGAAAATAACATTTGATGTTATGGCATACGGCGGTGAAGTCAACCCCGAAAGCTATAACAAAATGATGAAAAAATATCTCGGCAAAATTATGTCGCACTTCATCAAAACAGAAATGAAGGGCAGCGGAAAATATTTTGAATAATAAAAACACCGACAGGTTAGCTTTTGGCTTGAATCTGTCGGTGTTGTTTTTTATAAGATATATTATTTTGTACAGCGGTTGCCGGATGTTATGGATTTGCGGGCGTTTATTTTATTGCCGACAAATTCGAAGAGTTTAAGTCTTAAAAGCTCAATTACGCAACAGCCTGCGAATATGAGGAGGACTGTTATAATTACAATCGGAATGTAAATCAGGGTGTCATAGAGGTGCTTATTGCTGAAGTTTGCAACATGCCACAGACAATCACGAACATACGGATTTTCGTGGATTGCATATATACCGAGCGTTGTGCCGGCTACTGTATTGACAAATTTTGAGCTGAAATTGAAATCCCTGAAAAAGAGAACCAACATCGCCGATTCGGCGAGGACAATCGGGTTGTTGAACATACCGAATGCCGGCTTGTACTGTGGAAAAACAGATGCCAATACAAAATCTAATACGCAAAGGCCGACGAAAATGCCGAGATAGCGGAAATTCGGTTTTCTTTTCTCAAGCGGTTTCTGCTTTACAAACAACCTCAGATAACCGCCGATTATGTACATCAAAAGGAATCCGCCAAGACTCTTGCCCATATAAGGATCAAGTATTTTGTTGACGCTGATAACATTGTTTATTCCGTGAATTTCCGCAAGCGTTGACCATAGACTTACTGCCACAAAAACAATTCCCATAAAGTAGAGGTAATGTTTTTTAGAAAGTGACGCAAGCATTTTGTTGAGAAATGGGCTGAGCAGAAGAATAATCAAATAATTGCTCAGAAAATACCAAGTTCGTGACATTAGCGGAGTGAACGCCTTTATAACTGAATTTATATTTATGAGCGATGGATCGCTTATGAAGAAAATTATCGAAAGTATAATCGAGTAAAAAATCATTGCACCGTAGATTTTTCCGCCACGCCGTATGGTCTTTTTTATATCAAACTGCGAGGTTATCATGAAGTAGCCGCTTATCATAATAAACACATCAACAGGGGTTCTGCATAATGACCATACAAATGTCACCAATATACCGTCAATATCGCCTGCGGCCTTTGATGCGTCATGAAGTAATCCGTACTGATACGCATGCAAAAAAATTATCTGTATCATTGCAATAATTCGCAGTAACTCAATACCGGACTGTCGTTTGGTTTTGCTCATTTTTAAATCCTCCGTAAACGGAAATCCCAAAAAGTACGGGATTTGTGTCTGTCAATTTCTGACAGGAACTTCGTTTTCTTAACAATTTTCGTAAAATTTGCAACATTGCTGCAAATACCAATTATACCATAATTTGCCTGTTATAACAATTTATGCGGTGTAGTATTTCAAGAGAAAAACAAGTAATTTTTAAACAATATATACAAAATTTGTACATATGTACAAAAAGCAATAAAAGTATGTTGAGTTTGAGAAGTATTGGCAAAACAAAAACGGTCAGCAAAAAACTGACCGCTTAAATATTATTTTAATTTGTCTTTGTTAACCTGTTGCTGATACTTGATGATTTCGTTGTAAATTCTTTCACAGTTGTTGTGATCGTCAAACTGATAGAAATCTTCAACTCTTTCAACATACTTTGGCTTCATTTTACAGCCGTTTTCCATATACTCGCAGAGCAGGTCAACAAGCTGGTCGCTTTCGGTACAAATTTCTCCGAATCCCATTGTATCATAGAAGAATCCGCCGTCATCATAGTGTGCAGGAAGCTGTGACGGATGAAAATATACAAGCGGTTTTTTCATATAAGCAAAGTCAAACTGAACGCCCGAATAGTCTGTTACCATAAGGCTTGACTCCTGAAAAGCTGTTTCGTAGTTGAAATCGCCAACCGATGAAACAACCTCAACATACGGATCGGGGATAAAGTCGTTAACCTGTGAGCTTAAAATCGGATGAAGAACATACTTAATCTTGTAGCCCGTACGCTTTGCCGTATCAATCAACTTTTTATTATTGATAAGGTCATTATAGATTTTATAATAGGTTGTGTGCTTGAATTCGGGATTGTAAGCTCTCTGTTCACCCTCGCTTGTTGTAACAGGCATTGCATTGTACATACGCCAGGTGGGTGAAAGCAGAATCTGCTTTTTATCGTTATTGATAAGTCCGTCATATCTGCCGATGCCTGTCATCTTGAGAATGTCAAAATCCTGATAGTTGTAAACATGGTTGCTCAGGTTTTTGTACTCATACTTTGACGCAAGGAAGTACATCTGTGTGTTGTCAACAATTCTCTGCTGAGCCATTGCACACTTCTGAACCGAAAGTCCGTGCTGTAAGCACATTGAAGGGAAGTTGCACAAACCTCTGATGAATCTTGAACGATCCATACTGTAGCCGTTGAACGGGAATACATTTGAGTTTGTAATGAGCGCAATATCGGTATTGAGAAACAGCATTTTGTGCTTGAATGAACGGTTCTTGACAGGCTTGAGTCCGTCAGCCTTGAGTCGCTTGTAATCGGAAGTGTTTTTGTCAATGATATAGTATCTTGAAATGCCGTCCTTTTTGTCTGCACAATATCTGTAAAGATATTCACAGCTGTCACCGCCCTTGTACAGCTTATCGTACATGAGCCAGATTTTCTTGTTCTTGAAAAAAGGTCTTGTAAGCCAATACTGAATTCTTGTAATGAAGCTGCGTTTACTTTCCTTGAAAACATAGGGGAGAAACTTGAGTTCTCTCTTGAATGTATCCATAGCAGATGCGTGGCAGATTACAATTGTGCTTGAGCTGTCAATATAGGCAACATACTTGTTGAATCTCCAGTAGGAGTTCTTTGGCTTGATTGTAAACTTAGACCAATGGTGCAGGAATGAAAGCTTGAGCGGAATAATTGAATCCTTGTATCTTGCAAAGAATGCAACCGTCTGCTGAGGATTTTCGGGATCAAGCTCAAGCTCAAGGTGGAAGGTGAATTTCTTGTACGCACTGATGCCGAAATATTTTGTCAGAGAATAACGGTCTGTGTTTGTAAGAACCTGTCTTTTGTCGCCAAACTGAACATAAAGCTCAAAATCTTCAAGGTCAAAAACCTGTCTGAACGAGCCGTCAATAACAAGCTTGCCGTCACGGTAATCCATAACATGCATACCGACTCTCTGGTCTGTAAGCTTGGAAATATAGACATTGTTGCAGTTGAGGTAAACCTCTTTTTTGCCCTCGGAATATTCAAAAGGCATATCCTTGAAAACACAATTGTGCTTTATCATATAGAACATCTCGGCGGCTTCCTCGCTGTAGCCGAGAGAAACATACTTGTCTTTGTTAAGAACAAAACCGTCATTTGCAAACTTAAAACATTCTCTTGCAGTTTCAAAGAAAACCGCAAGCTCTTCATCGTTCATATTACGCTTGTTGCGGTTGTTCATATTTGCAAGGAACTTTGTTGTAATATTGAAAACAATATAGAACTGAATAAACAGCGGAATATTTCCGTCCCTGTCCTTGCTGTCATTGATGAGAGGCTTTAAGAAGTTGTTAAGCGAATCTGTGTACCAGTCCTTGTAGTTTGTGGGAACATAGTACATGAAGTCATCGCTTACCGGCATAAAGTAGTCAAATTCAATCTCATCAAGATATACATACTCCGGATAATCAAGCTGAATTCTGAGTGCAAAATCGTCTGCGCTTTCGTACTTGAGCTTGTTGTTCATTTTGTATGATTTGAAAATTTCAGTTTTGTAAAAAGTACCCGTAAGCTCAAGATTGATGAGGTTGGGATTATCAAAAAGGTTGACAACACTTGATTCAATCTGACCTTTGTTAAGTCTGAATTCCTTTTTCTCTCTGAAAACAGGGTTTACGCAAAATCTGTGACCGGCAACAAAAGGAATTTTTTCCTTTTCGTTGAACACCTTAATGCAGCTTTCAAAATAGTTATCGCTGAAAGTGTCGCCGCAATTGCACACCGTGATATATTTGCCTGTTGCTTTTGACGCAGCAAGGTTGCAGGCATCGGCAAAGCTTTTAACCGACTTTGCATAAATCACCTTGCACATTGACATACTGCTGCTTGCAATTTTGCCTGAAGTTTTGTCTGTTGCGTCAACAATAAGCACTTCAATGTTCTCTTGATTAATATTCTTTTGCTCGGATATTGATGACAGAGTATCTATTAATTTGTTATTGCTCTCAAGAAAGGGGACAATAACAGAAACAATTATACCGCTCATAGTACCTCCAAAAAAAATTATCTCATTAGATTATACCACAGTTAGTGAAAAATGCAAACTTTTCTTTGATATTGTATGTCGCAAATTTGCGGAAAACAAGGTAATATGTTGAAATTTTAATAAGCAGTAATAAAAAACAGGCGACAGTCCGAAAACTGCCACCCGTCAATTGTAATAAAATTAAAATCTGTCGTCATAAACGGCACGGCAACCGCCGATGAATTTAGGACGGGTTCTTGCGGCAAGCAGAATTGCCTGACCGATATGGTCAATGCCGAGTCTTACGGGTACGGCAACTCTTTTAAGGTGCATACCGATAAGTGTTCCGCCGATGTCAAGACCTGCGTCAGCCTTGATTTCTTCAAGCGCAACGGGATCTTTGAATGTTTTGTATGCTGTTGTGGCAAACGAACCGCCTGCCTTTGGCTGTGGAACAACATTCACGATTTCAGCGTTCGGAACAGCCTCTCGCTCAACGATGATTGCACGATTGAGGTGTTCACAGCATTGTGCGGCAAGGTAAATTTTTCTTTCGCAAAGCACTTCGTATATACCCTTGAAAACAGCTTGAGCGGTTTCAAGACTTGAATTGTGTCCGATAGTTCCGCCTGCAACCTCGCTTGAAGAACAGCCGATTACAACAATACTGCCCTCTTTAAGCTTGGCAACATCGCAAAGCTCATTACAAGCCTGTTTTGCTTGAGCATAAATTTCTTCATACATATATGTCAACTCCTTGGTTATGTAAATTTTATTCTGATTATATTATAACATTTTTTTTGCAAAGTACAAGTTTTTAATGCAAATGACAGCAAAAGACACAAAAATGTCAAAATGATTCTTGAAATTTTAGCTATACGGGTGTACAATATAACCAGCAGATTTATTCTGATATTTTTGCAAAGGATGGTTATAATGAACAGATTTGTACTTAATGAAACATCATATCACGGAGCAGGAGCTATTAACTCCATTCCTGATGAAATAAACGGCAGAGGTTTTAAAAAGGTTCTTGTTGCTTCAGACCCTGACCTTGTAAAATTCGGAGTTACCAAAAAAGTTACTGATGTGCTTGAAAATGCAGGCATTGAATATACACTTTACTCGGATATCAAGCCGAATCCGACAATTGAAAATGTTCAGCACGGTGTTGAGGTGTTTAAGGAAAGCGGTGCTGATTGTATCGTTGCAATCGGCGGCGGTTCCTCAATGGATACAGCAAAGGCTGTCGGCATTATCATCAACAACCCCGAATTTGCCGATGTTCGTTCACTTGAGGGAGTTGCTCCCACAAAGAACAAGGCTGTGCCGATTATCGCAGTTCCCACAACAGCAGGTACTGCCGCAGAGGTAACAATCAACTATGTAATTACAGATGTTGAAAAGAACAGAAAGATGGTTTGCGTTGATGTTCACGATATTCCGGTAGTCGCAGTTGTTGACCCTGATATGATGTCAACAATGCCAAAGGGGCTTACTGCCGCAACAGGTATGGACGCACTCACTCACGCTATTGAGGGTTACATCACAAAGGGCGCATGGGAGCTTTCCGATATGTTCCACCTCAAAGCTATTGAAATTATCTCAAAGTCACTTCGTGGTGCTGTTGAGAATACTCCCGAGGGCAGAGAGGGTATGGCTCTCGGTCAGTATGTTGCAGGTATGGGTTTCTCGAATGTTGGTCTTGGCATTGTTCACTCAATGGCTCATCCGCTCGGTGCACTTTATGATACACCTCACGGTGTTGCAAACGCAATTATTCTCCCGACAGTTATGGAATACAATGCACCTGCAACAGGCGATAAGTATAAATACATTGCCGCTGCAATGGGTGTTGAGGGTACAGAAAATATGAGCGTTGAAGAGTATCGCAAGGCTGCAATTGATGCGGTAAAACAGCTCTCAAAGGATGTCGGTATTCCTGCTGACCTCAAAGAGATTGTAAAGCCTGAGGATATTCCGTTCCTTTCACAGTCTGCATATGATGACGCTTGCCGTCCCGGTAACCCGAGAGATACCAGCGTTGAAGAAATTGCAGAACTCTACAAGAGCCTATTATAATTTAATTCGATTTATTCTTTATTGTTCTTATATTCCTACCTAAAAGGTTTGCGGTCAATTTTGGTCGCAAGCCTTTTTGCTTTGTTTACATTAATTTTTTAATGTGGTAAAATAAATGTTGAAGGTTTCGGCAAAACGAAATTGCACAAGGTATTTTTATATGATTGGAAGATGAAATTATGTGTGAAGTAACAATAAGACGGGCAAAATTTAAAGACATACCGCAGCTTGACAAGCTCCTTTTTGAGGTTCACAAGATTCACAGCGATATCCGCCCCGACCTTTTTACAGTCGGTGAGAAGAAATACACAGACGAGGAGCTTGAGCGAATAATTGTTGATGAGCAAAAGCCGATTTTTGTTGCAGAACATAACGGAAAAGTAAAAGGATATGCTTTTTGTATTTTCAAACAAAATCTTGAAAGCAAGTCGGTCACAAATATAAAAACCCTGTATATTGATGATTTGTGCGTTGACGAGGATACAAGAGGAATGCATATCGGCACAAAGCTGTATAACCATGTTATTGATTTTGCCCGAAAAAGCGGTTGCTATAATGTTACGCTAAATGTGTGGGCAGGCAATGACGGTGCAATGAAATTTTACGAGCGTATCGGTTTTAAGGTTCAAAAAATCGGTATGGAAACAATTCTCTAAAAGAAATATATAGATTTTCGGGTATGGTGATAAGATGAAAAAAATTGCAGTCGGTATTCTGGCTCATGTCGATTCGGGAAAGACTACGCTTTCAGAGGCGCTGATGTACTCATCAGGCAACATAACAAAGCTTGGTCGGGTTGACCACAGGGATTCGTTTCTCGACACTTTTTCGCTTGAGCGTGACCGTGGAATTACAATTTTTTCAAAACAGGCGGTTATGAAGTACAACAACACGGAATTTACTCTGCTTGACACACCCGGTCATGTTGATTTTTCGGCAGAAGCAGAGCGTACACTTCAGGTGCTTGACTACGCAATTCTTGTAATCAGCGGAACTGACGGTGTTCAGAGTCACACCTGCACACTTTGGAAACTGCTCAAAAAGTACAATGTGCCGTGTTTTATCTTCGTCAACAAAATGGATCTTGACGGTGCGGACAAGCTTTCCGTTATGGCACAGCTGCGTACAGGGCTTGACGAAAACTGCGTTGATTTTACCTATCCGAACTCCGACAGCTTTCGTGAAAGTGTTGCCGTATGTGATGAAAAAATTCTTGAAAAATATTATGAAACAGATGCCGTTGAAAAGACCGATATAACAGGTGCGATTAAGGAACGCAAAATCTTTCCGTGTATGTTCGGTTCGGCACTTAAGCTTGACGGTGTAAAGGAATTTCTGAATCTGCTTGACGAATACACGGTTATGCCCTCTTACGGTGCTGAGTTCGGTGCAAAGGTCTATAAAATTGCAGAGGACAATCAGGGCAACCGCCTTACATTTATGAAAATTACGGGCGGAAGTCTTAAAGTGCGTGAAATTCTCCAAAGCGAAAAAAATACCAATGCCGAAAAGGTAAACAGAATAAGAATTTATTCAGGCGAGAAATTCACAGCCGTAGAGGAGGCTGTTGCAGGAACCGTTTGTGCGGTAACGGGAATAACATTCACTTCATCGGGTGACGGCTTGGGTGTTGAGAAAAATTCCGGAGTTCCCGTACTCGAACCTGTCCTTACTTACAAGGTTGAATTAGAGGACGGGACAGACGCCCACACGGCTCTCACAAAGCTGAAAACGCTTGAAAACGAAGATCCTCAGCTAAATGTTGTGTGGAACAGCAGACTCGGTGAAATCCACATTCGCCTTATGGGTGAAATTCAGCTTGAGGTGCTGAGGTGCATAATAAAAGAGCGTTTCGGTATGAATGTATCGTTCAGTACAGGCAGTATAATCTATAAAGAAACAATCGAAAACACGGTTGAGGGTGTCGGTCATTTTGAGCCGTTAAGACACTATGCAGAGGTTCATCTCCTTTTGAAACCTGCAAAGCGTGGCAGCGGAATTACAATTAATTCCCGTTGCAAAGAGGACTTGCTCGACCGCAACTGGCAAAGATTGATTCTTACTCACCTCTGCGAAAAAACACATCTCGGTGTGCTGACAGGCTCGCCGATTACAGATATTGAAATCACGCTTGTTTCGGGAAAAGCCCACGCAAAGCATACCGAGGGCGGAGATTTCAGACAGGCAACCTACCGTGCCGTAAGACAGGGACTGCGTTCCGCAAACAGCATTCTGCTTGAACCTGTTTATGATTTCACGCTTGAAGTGCCTAACGAAAATGTGGGACGGGCAATGTCAGATATTCAGCGGATGAGCGGTACTTTCAATTCTCCCGAAGCCAAGGGAGAAAATTCCGTTCTCACAGGTACTGCACCCGTGTCCGAAATGGGCAACTATACAAAAGAAGTTATGCAGTACACTCACGGCAGAGGCAGACTTTCGTGCAGCCTTAAAGGCTATGAGCCGTGTCACAACAGCGATGAAGTTATTGCACAAATCGGCTACGATTGCGATGCCGATGTTGACAATCCATGCGGTTCTGTGTTCTGTTCTCACGGAGCAGGCTACAATGTGCCGTGGAATGAGGTCGGCGAGCATATGCATCTGCCGAGTGTTCTCGATGCTCCGAAAGACGATGAAATCGGCACAAACAGCGAAAATGCTTTTGCAAAGTGCAAAACTCAGGACGATATTTTTGCTCTCGACAAGGAGCTTATGCAGATTTTTGAACAAACCTACGGTCCTGTGACACGCAGAAAACACGCTCCCGAAAAGCGTCATGTCAAGGCGGTTTCGTCTATTGATAAGGCGGCTGAAAAGTATAAAAAATCCTCCGTGTATGACGGCACGGAGTATCTGCTTGTTGACGGCTACAATGTTATTTTTGCGTGGGAACACCTCAAAGAGCTTTCCGAAAGAAGTCTTGACGGTGCAAGGCATGCTCTGATAAACATTCTCTGCAACTATCAGGGCTACAGCAAGTGCAACCTTATTCTCGTGTTTGATGCGTACAAGGTAAAGGGTGAACACAGAGAGGTTGAAACCGTGAATAATATCAGCATTGTATATACCAAAGAGGCAGAAACCGCCGATATGTTTATTGAGAAAACCTCTCACAAGCTTGCCAAAACCAACAAGGTGCGTGTTGTAACATCCGATGCACTCGAACAGATGATAATTCTGGGCAACGGTGCGTTGCGTGTTTCATCAAGAGCATTTTTAGAAGAAGTCAGACAAGCCGAAAATGAAATCAGAGAAATAATAAATTCTTCAAACGAATTAAACAATAATATGAATTAGTTTTTAAGCATAATATAAGCCGACAGATACAGCGATTGTATTCTGTCGGTTTTTTTAATTTCTGTTAGGTTTGTTTTTTTCAAGCAAAAGTGCAAAATCTATCAGCAGTTTGTTTTCGTCCGAAGAAAGATTTTTGGTTATTTCTGCAAGCTGTTTTATTGTGGCGTTATTGTTAAGTTCAAATTCACCAATCAGCAAATCATCGGGAGAAACTTCAAGGGCATTGCATACCTTTATCATACATTCAAGTGACATTGCAACAGAACCTGTTTCAATGTGTGACATATGAATTGTTGAAATATCAATAATTTCAGCAAGCTGTGCCTGCGTGAACCCTTTTTGCTTTCTGTATTTTTTAATTCTGTTACCTATTTCTTTAAGGTTTAGCATTGTTTATCACCAAGTAAATATTATCTTTTAAAAGGATAAAAATAAATAAATTATTAAAGATAGTATTGCTTTTAAAAGGATAGTATGCTATAATAAATACAAATTATTACTGAGGGTGATATGTTGTGTTTTGCAGTAATTGCGGCGAGAAAATTGATGACAGTTCTTCTTTTTGTAAAAACTGCGGTGCAAAGATTACAAATACTGACAAAACCGAGAGAGTTCGGCTGAAGTGCAAGGAATGCGGCGGTGTGATGACAGCCGACAGCAGTAACAAAACCCTTCATTGCCCATATTGCGGTTCAGACGAAGTTATAGTGTACGGTGATGCAGTTGAGGTTGAACGAATAAAAAACGATACCTATAAGGAAATGGAATACAAAAAATGGGAGAGAGCAGACGAAAAGGAGCGGAAAAAAGAAAAGGAAAAAGCTGATGAAGCGTACAGAAAAAGCGGATTTGGCATTGTTGCAATAATCGGTGCTATTGTTTCTGCGCTCTTTTTAATCGGTTCATACAGTATTAACAGATGGGGCAATGTTGTTGTAACGGCAATTCAGCTTTTACTGTTTGTTGCCTCAGTTTTTATCAGAAAAGATATAATAAAATGCTCAAACAGAGGAATACCTGCCTTATTGACAACTATAGGTTTATTGTTGATAATTCCCTTTTTAATTTTAAGCAAATAAACAGAATTATTCTGTTATTATAAAGGAGAGTAAAACCATGAAAAAGAAAAAATTATTTGCCGTTGCGGCAATGTCGCTTGCAATACTTATGACTGCATCATTGTCAGGCTGCGGAAAAGACAGCAGTTCAGAAGATGACGCAAAGGAATCAACATCCGTAGTGTCGGAAATTTCAGATGAATCAAGTGATGTTGAGTCCGAACCCGAAACCGAAAAGCCTAAAAAGGAAGAAAGCTCAAAGAAAGAGCAAAGCTCCAAAAAAGAGAGTTCAAAGGAAGAAAGCTCCGAAAGTGAAGAAGTTTCTTCATCCTTCAAAGAAACAATGGACGAGTACGAAGAGTTTATGGACAAGTATGTTGATTTTATGAAAAGCTATGATGCGAATGATGTAACAATGCTTTCCGAATATACCGAACTTTTGAGTCAGTACACCACATATATGGATAAGGTTTCAAAAATTGATGAGGACGAACTTTCATCGGCTGACCTTGCATATTATCTTGATGTTACAAACAGAGTAAATAAAAAACTTCTTGAGGTTCAATAATTTAATTAAAAATAAGCAAGCCGGCAGATACAGCGATTGTATTCTGTCGGCTTTGTTGTTTTTAATAATGTAAAATCAAATTTCTTCTTCCGTGTCATCATCGGGTTCATCGTAATCGTCACGGTCATTTCTGTGGCGTTTAAAGCTTGCGACTGCCGTACCGCCGGCGATAAGCAGAAGAATTATCGCAAAATTCGTAGGCATTGAACCGCCGTCCGATTCATCGGATGTGGAGTTGACTTGTGTGTCTGTTTTGTCAGTTGCAAAAGCAAGGGTACTGCTCCAGAAAATCATCATAAGAGCAAGCAAAAACGATACAAATTTTTTCACGACAACACCTCCGCAATATCTACACGAATTATACCATTATAATTCCAAATTAGCAATATTAAATTTGGAATATTAAATCAGCATTATATGTCAATGTTCACAGCAACTGTCCCTGTAGATTTTGTAGGGAAAGGGTTATACAATGAAGAAGTTTTAATAAATAACAAAACAAGACAGCCGTAAACTGTCTTGTTTATATGTAATACTATTCGTCAGCGTTGTTAATTGCCCTTATTCTGAGCGGTGAAACAATGCACAATGTAACTTTTATCAACATTATGAAGATGAAAATTATGCTGTAAATATTGAATGTTTCAGCACCGCGAATTATGTCAAGAAGGGTATAAACTCCGTAAGCAACCATAATCATAAAAGTAACAGCAGATGATATAATAATCAATCCGTTTGCCATCGTGCTTTTACTGCGTATGGATTTGTAAACGAGATATACGGGCAATACCAACGATGCAATATCCATGATTTCAAAAATAACATATAAAACATAATTTTCTAACAAGCTTGAGAAAGATGCAAAGGTTGTAAAAAGAGTGTTGAAAATGAATAGAACCGGGTAGTCGCCGTGGATTGCCCAAAAAGAAGAATAATCAAAATTGAGTGAATAGTCGTATGTATAAAAATTCATACGGCTCATTACCTCAATGCAAATCGCAAACAACAGCAATATGCCGATGAGAACACTCTGCATAATTCCCGTAACTTTAAGCATTTTATTTGTTTTCATAAAATCACCGCTTCGTTATTTACTGTAACTGATTTGATTTTTTAATCTGTTTTATCCGCAGTATTGAAACGACAATCAATTCTATTTTTATCAGTATCACAATTATTAAAACTATTTGAACCAAAGTAAATTCGCCAAATCCACGGGCAAGTTCAAATAGGGTAGAGAAAAGACTCCGACATGCGGATAACAAAGTCAATGCCGATCCTGCAATAATCAATCCGTTTGCAACTATGTTTTTGCGGAATATTGACAGATAGCCTAAAATAACAGGCAAGGTTAACGCTGCAGCGGCAATAATCTGAAAAATTATTTTAAGAACATAAAGACGCATCAAACCTAAAAAATAAGCTATGGCTTCCGCAATGGAATTTATGAGGAAAAACGCTGAAGAATTATTCCGTAAATCCCAATAACCAATACCCATATTTCTAAGAAAATCAAAAGAATAATCTTCACAATAGTATGTGTTATACAAAAATGTCACTTGAATCCAAATGGCAAGCAGTAACAGAGTTGCAATGAGTACACCTTGTATAATTCCTGTGTATTTGAGAGTTTTATTGTTTTTCATAATCTTACCACCTTTTGATTAATTACAATTTTTGTGTGTTTCTATTGTATTAATATTATAGCACAATGTAATTCAAAGTGCAATTGCAAAATAATCTGCCATGCAATTTCGTGCGATTTTTACAAAACAATAATCCCAAAAAGGTTCAGATTGACGGTAAAATTAGTTGTAATGAATAAATTGCAGTAAAACTTTTGTGCAAAATAAATGTGCAAAATAAAACCCGACAGCCACACATTGTACCGTGTGACTGTCGGGGAGAGAAGGATTTGTATTAACTTTAAATCAGAATCCCGTTGCAATGGTCAATTTCATGTTGAATAATCTGTGCGGTAAGATCCGAAAAACTGCGTTTAACGGGCTTGAAATTTTCGTTGAAATATTTTACTTTTATCGTTTTGTAACGAACTGTTTTGCGTTCGCCGTCAAGCGAAAGACAGCCTTCCTCGGTTTCAAATTCACCGAACTTGCTAATAATTTCGGGATTGAACATAACAAGATATTTTCCGTTGTCATTAATTGCGATTATCCTCTTTGCAACGCCTATCATGTTAGCCGCCATGCCCACACAACGGTCAAAATTTGCCCTGAGTGTGTCAAGCAAATCCTGTGCCGTCTGCAAATCTGCCTGTGTTGCGTCCTCCGACTTTCTCTGTAAAAACATAGGATCATGTACAATTTCTCTTACCATAACTCTGCCTCTTTCAGTTTCTAACCCGAGTATAACACATTGCAAAAGCGATTACAAGTTAAATTACATAATGTATCCTCATATAAATTACCGAGGTGGTTAGGTGAAATATCCGGAGTTATCGTGCGATGTTTATGCTGAGGTTGACGGTGAGAATGTTTTGCTGATTGAGATTGACAGAGAGGGCAGAGCAAAGGTTTATCATGAGAATTTAAGCATTGACGGGGTGCGGAAAATTTTTGAAGAAATCAACTGCAACATTGAAAGCTACATAAAATATTTCGGAACAAAATAAAATAGCACAAAATAAAACGCCCTCCGTTTGGAGAGCGGAATTCTGTGAATTTACAAATTATCAAAATTAATCTTCGTCATCGCTGTGGGCATGGTCATACAGCTTTTGAATATCCTCGGGAAGATTGTTCGGGAGCATTTCGTTGATTCTGTCCTCGTTGCCGTCAGCAATGGCAGTATCGTAGTACCAGCACTTAAAGCGGAGCATATCAAGTGTCTTTTGAAGACGCTCAATTTCCTTTTCTACGGTTTTTTTCTGATTTTCAAAAAGCTCTCGCCTTTGCGGATAGGACGAACTGCCCTCGGCACACCATTGCATAAATTTTCTTATTTCCCTGATTTCAAGTCCCGATTTTTTGAGGCAGTCAATTATGCGGAGTGTTTCAAGCTCTCTGTCGGAAAATCTGCGGATACCCGAAACCCTCTCCATATGCGGAAAAAGTCCCTCTTTGTCGTAATAACGCAGGGTTGAAACAGGAATACCGCACATCTGAGATACCTGACCGATTGTGTACATAAAATCACTCCGAAACATTCTAAAAGCTCTTGACCTAAAGCCAAGTTTATCTGTCAATACAATCATACTGCATAATGATTTGGTTGTCAATTGAATTGTTTTTTGAATAAAAAATTAACGGAGCAGATTTTAATTTCTGCTCCGTGTTTGTTATTTGAATGAACGGGAAAATACGCTTGTCATATCTATATCATTTGTGGTCATGTTAAGTATTATCATTGCTACGGTCATTGCAACGATAAAAACCGAAAAGAATTTAAAGAACGACTCTGCTTTTGAAATTTTTTTAGCACCTTTAGTGTAAACAAAGGGTGATTTTACCATTTTTTCAGCCATTGCTGATTTTGAAATATAAAAGAAAAATCTTGATGCCATAATGCCTAAGGATGCAATCATTATGTTATTCCACACATTTCCCGACTTTCCGAAAAAGCCCATAAACGGCATACAATAAAAAATGTATAACGCAATGAACAGTAATATTGGTCTTAAAAAAGTTATGTTTGAAACGGTACAGTCAAAGCCGAGTACATTAGCTGTGCTAAGTAATATCAGAGTAAACAAAAGCACTGTTATGACAATTCCGATTACACTTCCATTGGTAATGTTTATACCGCAATTTTGAAGTATGGCGACAAAAGTCAAAAAAATTGCTCCGATTCCAAAACACACAAAGTCAAAAATCATTAGTTGCTTTTTCATATAAATCTCCGTGTTTTAAAATATATGCTGAATATACCATATTTTTTGACATTATACAATACTATTGTTATTTAATTGGAATAAGTCACATATTGAACACTTTTTACTTGTTGAAATTGCATATAAAAAGAAAGCAAGGCACGAAATTGCACCTTGCTTTTTGGGAAGATATATTAATGTAACTTGTTGTTTTGATTATTTCTTATCGAGAACATTGAGAAAATCTTCAATTTCGGCAAGCCTTTCTTTGGCAAGATTCTTGCCGGCGTTATATGCCTCGTCAAGCACATCCGTGTTCATCTCAAATGATTTTACATACTTGTGTGACGGGCGGAGTACCATAAGTATGCCGTCCTCCTCAAGCTGTTTCATTCTTTTGCATTGCTCATTATAGCGGTCAAATCTCGTCATAAGAGCGTTGATGAGGTTCGGATAGTCCTTGTATTTTTTGTTGATTAAAAATTCAAACTTGCGATAGTCCGTGCAAGGCTCATTTTCGGGCTTTGTCAAAAGCACAAGCACACGGGAACAGCCCTGTTTAAACGCACGATCAAAGGGAACAGCGTCGGCAATACTGCCGTCAACATACTTTCCGCCCTCAAATTCGCTTATCTGATAGAGAATAGGAACTGTGCAGGACGCTCTTACGGAGTCAAGCAATCGCTGTTCGCTTTTGTTCTCGGAAAAATATTTTGCCTTGCCTGTTACGCAGTCGGTTGCCACAAATTCGCAGTTTGTATCTGACGCAAAAAATGTATCAAAATCGAACGGATAGTCCTGATAAGGAAATCTGTAAATCATATTGTCAAGATCCATTGAAAGAAAACCGAGAACCGAAAAATCACCTGTTCTGTGGGGCATAATAACCCTGCGGGAACGACCTTCCTGTTTTGCGGTAAAATCAAGAGCAACCTCAGCTCCCGCCGAAACTCCTGCAACATAGTCAAAGTGTATTTTGTTTTCAAGCAGACAGTCGGTTATACCGGCGGTAAAAATTCCTCGCCTTGCTCCGCCTTCAATTATCAGACCTGTCATAAGGACCTCCGTTGACTCAAAAAAATTTTGGTGCTATAATCAAACTGTTTTATGGGGTGATAGTATGGACGCTAATGTTACTGACCTTCGCATTGTAAAAACAAGAACCAATATAAAAAATTCGCTGATTGATTTGCTTGCCGAAAAAAATGTTTCCAAAATCACGGTGACTGAGCTTGCAGAAAAGGCGATGATTAACCGCAAAACCTTTTACCGCCATTATCACACGGTTCAGGATGTTGTCGATGATATCAATTACGATATAATCAACGATGTTATCAGCCATGCGAAAAAATCCGACCGTGACGGCAACAATCTTGTGAATCAGCTGAATTTTATCGGTATTTCCATTGTTGAAAATAAAGAACAGATTAATAAAATTTTGAAAAATTCTCCCGAGGTGTTCGGCTCGGGTCGCTCTGTTGAGCTTTTGAAAAGATTTATCGAGGTTTCAATAAGACCTGTGCTTAATTTTAAAAATGAAACAAAACTCAAATACCTTGTTGAGTTTGTCGTTTCGGGATTCATCTCGGTTTATGTCCGTTGGTTCAATGACGGCTGTGCAGAAAGCTCCGAAAAGCTTGCAGACGCTGTCAACGAGTTCGTTCTCGGAGCATTGTCCGAATATGTTCCGCCCGAAAAGCTGATTAACTCATTTTCCAATGAGCCTTAGTAATTGCCTCGAATCCTTTGGGGGAGAGAATAGGCTTTGAAATTTTTTTCATTGTTTCGTCGCAAAGGCAGCGGTTTTCGCAGAATTCCCTGCCTGCCTCCGTGATTGAATCAAGGTATGCTTTTCTCTGCCTTTCAGCTTTTTCTGCAATAAAAAGCTCGCCCTCGGGACATTTTATCATCGTGTAATTGCCGTTACCGCAAATCAAATCAAGCTGTTTTATAAGTGCGGGATACATCGGTTCGGCACTCACATAGCCGCAAGTTGTAATAACCAAAAGCCTCTTTTCGTGCATTGCTTCATCACGCAGTTCATGGAAAGAGGCTTCTTTGTTCTCGGCAACATTTCCCGAATAGGGGAGCATATACGGCAGACATCTGTCGGTTAATGCTTTCATCTGTGACGGCATACCGAAAAAGTAGAGCGGAAAGCTCTCAATGATAATATCGGCAGAATTAATCTTTTCGTAGATTTTCTGCATATCGTCCTTTATAACACATTTACCGGGTGTTCTGCTCCAACACGAAAAGCAACCCATACACGGCTTGATTGTTTTCTTTTTAACCGTGATATATTCAATCTCAGTGTCAGCCGAAAAGCCGTCAAGAAATGCTTTTGTAATGTTGAGAGTATTGCTTTTTTCGCCCTTTGGACTACCGTTTAATACGAGAACCTTCATAATCACTCCTGTGACGGTTTGTAAACCGCATTTTTATCCATTGTGGTAAACAAAAGACTTCCCTTTGCCCTCACTTCACCGTCAACCTTGATGACACACGCAAATTCAAATGCCGACTTTGTTGACATTGTAACATTTACGCTGATAATAAGCGTGTCACCCGGAATAACGGGGCGGAGCATTTTGAAATCCTTGACCTTGAGAAGAACATACAGCTTGTCCTCCTCAACACTTTCGGGAGCAAATACAAGACTGCAAAGCTGTGCCGCAGATTCAATGAGCAATACTCCCGGCATAATCGGTGTGTCGGGAAAATGACCTGCAAAATACGGCTCGTTCACCGACACATTTTTTATACCTGTTGCCGAAACATTCGGTTCAAGCTCGGTCACCCTCTCAATCATCTGAAAGGGTGGTCTTTGTTTTATTCTTTGATTGATTTCAAGCAGATTCATCATAAGCTGAGTCCTCCGTCAAGCACAAGCACCTGACCTGTCATATATGAAAAATCGTCACTGCAAAGCTGTCCGACTACATTTGCGACATCCTGAACTGTGCCGAATCTCTTTTCGGGAATAGCCTCAAGATACTTTTTCTGCAATTCTTCGGGAATGCCGTTCATCATTTCGGTTTCGATAAAACCCGGCGCAACTGCGTTTACTCTGATTCCGTACTTTGCAAGTTCCTTTGCAAGCGTGTGAGTCATAGCATTTACCGCACCCTTTGTTGCACTGTAAACCGACTGACCTTCAACTGCAAGAACAGAGCTTACGGAAGAAATGTTGATGATGATTCCGCTCTTTTTGCGGAGCATTTTAAGCGATGCCTGTCTTGCACAATTGAAATATCCTTTGATATTAATGTCAAGACTTCTTTCAAGCGACTCATCTTTAATCATCAAAAGGTAAGCGTCGTCAACCACACCTGCGTTGTTGACAAGCACATCAATTCCGCCGAAGTCCTGCTGAATACTGCGGAACATATCCTTTACTTCGTCAATATCTGCCGTGTTTGTCTTGTAGGCAACGGCTTTTCTGCCGAGTGCTGTAATTTCGTCAACAACCTTTTGAGCCATTTCTAAATTTGAATTGCAGTTCACGGCAATGTCATATCCAAGCCCTGCAAGCTTTAAAGCGCAAGCCTTGCCAATGCCCCTTGATGAACCTGTTACAAGAGCGGTTTTGCTCATATTTACCTCCGATTTTTACGCTTTCTTCAGGATTACGGCAGAGTATGTTCCGCCCGCACCCATTGAAAGAGCAAGTCCGTATTCGTAATTTTTCTCGCTGTTAGAAAGAAGCTCAGCCGCATATGCCGCTGTCATTGCACTTGCTGCGGCTCTTGCATTGCCGATTTCCTGCGATACATCATAGCACGGCATAAGCGTCTTGATAATCTTCCTGTTGTCACAGCATACAAAGTCGATATTGTCTGCCTCAATACCGGCATTCACACAAGCCTTTTCGATAACCTCAACAACAGCCTTGCTGTCAACCTCTGAGTTGTCATACGATACAGGGCGGTGAGCCTGTGCATAACCCTTAATTTCTGCATACTTGCGTGCATTTCTGCCGTTTGCACTTTCCTCTGTTTCAAGAACGAGAGTTACAGAGCCCTCACCGAGCGGTTTTTCAAGCAATTCGGCCTTTGTATAGAGTTCAAGGTTTGTCTTTGTATTTTCATCGGTACCTGCGGCAAGCATAACGCTTTCGTTGCCGTCTGCAAGAATATCAGCGGCATAGCAAATACTCTGCAGTCCTGCCTGATTGCCGTTTGCAACAGTTGCGTTGTAGCCCTTGATACCTGAGAAAATGCTCAGATAACCGCCTGCGGCATTGTAAACCGTATTTGGGAATGAAAAAGCACTGCCCTTTTCGGTACCTCTTGTGATTGCCTTTTTCTGGAAATCAACAATTTCGGTCATAGGACCGTCAGCCGTGCCGATTACAATACCTGTTTTATATTCGTTGTCCTTGTCAATTTTTATGTCAGCGTCTGTAAGTGCGTCCATACCGCTCAAAAGCTGGAGCTGGCTGAAACGGTCAAGCTTTCTGTAAAATGCAACCTTGATTCCGTGTTTGTCATAATCCTCGGATGTAAGATTGCAGTTAAGGCTGTGTTCGTCAGTCCTTGTACCTGTAAGCTTTGAAATGCCCGTAATGTAAATTTTTTCATTTTTACTGTTGTCGGGAATATCATGCTCGTTGTCCGAGAAAATGATGCTTGCGTTGTTGCCGCCGAATGCAAATGAGTTTGACATTGCATAGTGAACATCTTTTGTGTGGCTCTTGTTCGGAATAAAGTCAATGTTGCCCGCCTTTTCCGAAAGCACCTTCAAATCCTCATCGGAGTAGCCGATTGTAGGCGGAACGAGGTTTTCTTTTATTGATTTTACGGAAAATACAGCCTCAATTGAGCCTGCCGCACCGAGGCAATGACCTGTCATAGATTTTGTTGAGCTGACAGAAAGGTGGTCGTTGCCGTCAAAAAGTGTGTGAAGTGAAAGAAATTCAGCTTCGTCATTTTTGGCAGTACCCGTTCCGTGTGCGTTTATGTAGTCGATATCGTCAAAACTAAGAGCAGAGCTTTCAACAGCCCTTCTGATTGCACTCATCTGACCTTCACCGTCGGGACGGGGAGCGGTAATGTGGTAAGCGTCACTGCTTACACCCGAACCGAGAATTTCACAGTAAATCTTTGCGCCTCGTTCAACAGCGTGTTCGTAGCTTTCGATTACAAGAATACCCGAACCCTCGCCGAGCGTGATACCTGTGCTGTGATTGAACGGGGAACAGGCATTTTCGTCAAGTGCATGGAGAGCGTGGAAACCGCTGAATGCAAGTGAAGAAAAGCTGTCCGAACCGCCTGCGATGAACACATCACCCTTGCCCTCACGGATAAGGTCACAGGCATAGCCGATGCTCATTGTGCCTGCCGCACAAGCGTTGACGATGTTTGCGGTAATGCCCTCAAGTCCGAAATGAGCGGAAACATTGTTGGCAATTGCCGAAGCACCCATTTTGAAAATATCTTCTTTTTTACCGCCGTCACCCTTGATTTCGTCTGTGTAATATTTGTCAATGCTTGCCGCACCGCCTACACAACTGCCAAGAATAACACCGATGTTCTTTTCGGATGCGTCAATGCTTGCATCTTCAAAAGCCTCGTTTGCGGCATGAATACAGAGAAGGGATGAACGGTCATAGTTTTCGGGAGAAAGCTCTGACGATGCCTTGTCAACCTCTGCACCCTTGTGTGCATAACAGTTTGAGGTGTCAACCGACTTAACCTCATCAATGCCGGAGTGACCGAGTGTTACGGCATCCCAGCAATCCTTTACATTGTCACCGACACCGCAGATAAGTCCGAGTCCCGTGACAACACATCTCTTTTTGTCAGCCATATTAACCCTGCTTGCTTTCTACATATTCTGTAAGTGCTCTGATTGATTGGAAGTGCTCACGGTCTGCACCTGTCATATCAATACCGAAAAGTGTGTCGATGCCTGCAACGATTTCAATTGAGTCGATTGAGTCAAGACCGATTTCGTCACCGAAAAGTTCTGAATCGTATGTAAGAATGTTTTCGGGAATTCTAAGGTTTTCTACGAGCATTTCCTTAATCTGATCTGCAATAGCATTGTTCATTTTAATTACCTCACTTAAAATTTTGATTTTTTTGATTTTATTATAAATTTTCCGAAGAAAAATCTTCTTTGTAATAAACCTTGCCTTTGCCGTATTTTTCTTCAAGCTCAAGATAAAGTTTTTTGACCTGCTTTTCGGCTTCGGCACTTATTTCTTTTGCATATTTTGAGTAGCGAACATTTTCGGGACATTCGGATTTTATCGGATTGCCGATTAAAATTTTCTGCCTCTTTCCAAAAAGAATTTTATACTCACCCAAAGATGCAATCGGGATTATGTCAAGATCTTTTTTTGCCGCAAGCAATGCCGCACCGGGCTTGAACGGGAGCATTTTGCCCTCTCTTGCAATTCCGCCCTCGGGGAAGATAAGCATTGAATATCCGTTTTCAACCGCACCCTCACTTTGTGCATACCAGTTTGTGTCCATGGTGTCAAAGTCAACGGGAATACTGCGGCAAATTCGGATAAACGAGCCTGTTCCGCTCTTGTCGTACCAGCTTTTTTTAACAAGCATATACGGCTTGTATCTGCTGAGTATAGAGCTTATCACAACTCCGTCAAAGTGGTGAGTGTGGTTGCATACAAACACAACAGGCTTGCCATTGAGGCTCTTTTTAAGGCTCTTGTCCTTCCATTCAACCTTAGGGCGAATAAGAAGATGCACAAGACCTTTTACAAATTTTATGAATGCAAGCTGTCCTGCATTTTTATGATAATTGTACTCCATACTCTTTGCCCTCGTTTTTTTAAAATATTATATTTTTATTTAAAAAAAATTCAACGGTCAAATGAATTTTGCGTGTGTCTTATGCAACATTCTGTCGAATTTTGTGGCATAAAATATATGGGAATTATTATGGAATATTTTTCTTTTTAGCTTTTTTACAAATGTTGACGGCTGTTGTTTATGGTGATATAATCATAGAAAAGAATTTTGCCTTTGAATCAAGGTAAACAAAGGAGAAACCTATGAAAAAAGTAATTTTAACAGGTGACCGTCCTACGGGCAGACTTCATGTCGGTCACTATGCAGGTTCGCTCAAGGAGAGAGTAAAGCTCCAGAATTCGGGCGAATATGATGATATATACATTATGATTGCAGACGCTCAGGCTCTTACCGACAATGCCGAGCATCCCGAAAAGGTAAGACAGAATATTTTGCAGGTTGCGCTCGACTACCTTGCCTGCGGAATAGATCCGAACAAGTCAACAATTTTTGTTCAGTCAATGATTCCCGAGCTTACAGAGCTTACTTTCTATTATATGAACCTCGTAACCGTGTCCCGTGTTCAGCGTAACCCCACCGTTAAGGCAGAAATTCAGATGCGTAATTTTGAGGCAAGCATTCCTGTGGGATTTTTCTGTTATCCAATCAGTCAGGCGGCTGATATCACGGCATTCCGTGCAACTGCCGTTCCTGTCGGCGAGGATCAGCTTCCGATGCTTGAACAATGCAAGGAGATTGTTCACAAGTTCAATTCCGTTTACGGCGAAACTCTTACGGAACCGCAGATTATTCTTCCGAGCAACAAGGCTTGTCTGCGACTGCCCGGTATTGACGGCAAGGCAAAGATGAGCAAATCCCTCGGCAACTGCATTTATCTTGCAGAAGAACCCGAGGATATCAAGAAAAAGGTTATGTCAATGTTTACCGACCCGAATCATCTTCGTGTTGAGGATCCGGGCAAGGTTGAGGGCAACCCCGTGTTTATCTATCTTGACGCATTCTGCCGTGACGAGTATTTTGCGGAATTTTGGAATGATTACAGCTGTCTTGACGAACTCAAGGCTCATTATCAGCGTGGCGGACTCGGTGATGTCAAGGTTAAGAAATTCCTTAACAATGTTATGCAAGAGGAGCTTCGTCCTATTCGTGAACGCAGAAAAGAATGGGAAAATCATCTTCCCGATGTTCTCGATATTCTCAAAGAGGGCAGTAAGGTTGCAAAGGAAACTGCCGCAAAAACACTTGAGGATGTCCGTCATTCTATGAGAATCGATTATTTTACAGACAATAATCTTCTTAAATAATTTAAAATTCAATATGTAAAATACAGGTCGGAAGGACAGAAATCAAAAATTCTGTCTTTCCGATTTTTCTTATGAAAAAATTATTGCGAATTGACTCAAAATTGTTGAAAAAATAAAAATATTATGCTATTATTGCGTTGAAAACACCCCGTTTTAAGGAGGATACATTATGATTGACGCAAGAAAGCATACACTTGATTCTGTTAAAAAGCTGACCGATTACAGCGATTTTAACCTTTATAAAATGGATATATGCTACGATTACAGCATTGATAAAATCATTGACAGAGGGATTTTTGATGATGAGTCGGCTCTCGGCTCAATTGTGCAGGAGGTTCTGTCCGATTATCCCGTCAATCTTAAAATGCCGAATTTCGGGTGCAGTGCCTTTACAATGAAAAATCCCTACAGCGTAATGATGGGGCGAAACTATGATTTTAAGAACGACACCTCGTCAATGCTTGTACATTGTTCGCCAAAGGACGGCTACAGGTCGGTTGCGTTTGCGGCACTTGATAATGTAGGCGCAAACAACCCCGAGTTGAGTGATGAAACAAGGCTTGCAACCTTGCTCTCACCGTTTATCAGCCTTGACGGAATCAATGAAAAGGGCGTGTCAATCGCAGTTCTCACACTTGACAGCAAGCCGGTTCGTCAGCAAAGCGGAAAGCCTGTTATCGCCACAACGCTTGCAATCCGTCTTATACTTGACAGAGCTTCGTCAACCGAAGAGGCGGTTACACTTTTTGAAAAATACGATATGTTCGCCTCAAGCGGAAGAGATTATCACTTTTATGTTACCGATTCAAACGGTGACGGTCGTGTTATTGAGTACGATTGCAACAGCGATGACCGAAAGCTTGTTGTTACAAAATCGCCTGCCGTTACAAACTTTTTTGTAATGTACAAAAATTTTGTAAAGCCTTATCAGAAAAACGGTGTTTACGGTCACGGCAGAGAGCGGTATGATAAGATAATTAATGTTCTTGAAAAGAATAATAGTTACACAAAAGAAACAGCATGGGAGGCTCTTGTTTCGGCATCACAAGCACCGAATCCGAACGATATAACAAGCAATACTCAATGGTCGATTGTTTATGACAACACAAACCTTACCTCTGATATTTCAATCCGCCGAGATTGGAACACGGTGACAAAATATTCGCTAAAAGAAAATAAAATTACGGAATAAAAAACAGGGAAGAAACCGAAAAAAGTTTCTTCCCTTTTATAATGTCCGATTCAGTTTTTGCCGTGCAGCATAACATCTGCCGTAAAAATTCCGTTTTCGTGAGAAAATCTGCAATAACCGCCGTCTTTTTCGGCAATTCTGCGTACCGATACCGTTACCGTTTCGCTTTGACGAACCGAAAAATCCGTCCTTTTCGGTAATCTCTCCGTTGAAAGCATTCTCTACGGAAATAAGCAATATCTTTTCGGAATGCGGACGGGCATACATTTTAATCTGCCGTTTATCTCTGTCAAGCTTCATGCTCGCCTCAAATGCATTTTCAAGCAAATTTGCGATTACAAGACAGATATCGGATTCCGAAACTGTCAACTTTTCGGGGATGTCAATTTTTAGTTTAAACGGAATACCATTGCTCTTGTATTTTGAATAATAATGTCCGATAATCGCATTAACAGCGTGGTTTTTACAGAGTACAAGCTCTGTGTCGGGAATATTCTGTGATGCTGACGAAAGGTATTTTTCAAGTTCTTCCCAGTTCTTTTGCTCGGCAAGAGCATTAAGTACGGCAAAGTGATGTCGCATATCATGTCGTGCCTGACGGGTTTCCTCTATAGCACCTTTTAATGCGTCATACTGTGCCCTCTGCATATTCAAAAATTGATTTTTCTGAGCAAGTTTGTTGTTGCGGTTCAGACTTTTTGCAATAAAATACAGCAAAGCGTAGAAAATGAGCAACAGCACAAGAAGTGATACGCTGATAACAATGTAACCCTGCATAATTCTTCCTGTATGGAGAATGTTAGGATTCCATGGGATTATAAAAAAGTTGAGCAAGATGAATATTATCGGTAAAATCCAGAATACATACCATGTCTGGGCAATGTTTTCATCATCGAGCAGTTCACTCACACCGTGTGTTGCAGGATACCATGCAAGAATTACAAACATCCAGCATAGAATAATGAACAGCACAGCCGATTTAATTTCAAACCACGGCGTTGTGTTCTGCGGAAATGTTATCGAATCAACCGCCCGTGTAATGCTCGCAATGCAGGCAAACACTCCGCATACCGCAAGTAACACACTCACCGATTTCCACATGGATGTTTTGAGTGAACAACAGTATGCTGCCGAAAGAGCAAGCACTATCGGTATTGCAAGCACAAACGATTTCAGATTGTATCTGTAACAAACAAAACCGCACAATATACAAAGGCACACAAGTGATAAAATCATCACAGGAAACAGCCTGAGCTTGGATACCTTGAGATGTTTTTTTATCGGAAAATATGCAAGTACAATACCGGGGATGATTACACCGAGTTCAATCATCGGACAGAAAACATTTGTCAATGCAAATCCCTCCTGCCGAAAATATATTCGCCAAAGGTGCTTTTTGCACTTTTTACAAGACTTCGACTTATGGAGATTCTTTCACCGTTGTCAAGAACAAATTCATTGCCGTTCATATCCCTGATGTGTTCAAGATTTACTATGATTCCTCGATTGCACACAAAGAAATTATCTCCGTTATCAAACAGCATTACAAATTCGGCAAATGTACTGCGCACAGACTTTTCGGATTTGTCCGTACAATGAATATGTATGCAGTGCTTAAAATGCTCGGCATACAAAATGTCGCAAAGCTTTATACGCAACGAGTCACTTGCAGAGGGTATTTCAATGTATTTTTCTTCAACGGAAATTTTCTGCGAAATCTCATCAAGCAGCATAACAAGCTCGTCATCGCTGTACGGCTTCACAAGATAGTGCAATGCCCGAACCCTAAAACCCTCAAGTGCGTGGTCGGTTGATGTGGTTGTGAAAACAAGCAGACAATCTCTGTCAAACTTTCTCAGCTTTTGTGCCGTATCAATTCCGTTTTCCTTTTCCATATATATATCCATAAAAACAAGGTCAAATCTGTTCTGCATCGCCTCATTCAGAAAATCCGTTCCGTTACTGTATCCGCAAATTTCAATATTATATGACCTTGAAAATGAGCTTTGAGAAAGTCTTTTGCAAAGTTCATTTCGCTCATTTTCGCAATCATCAACTATTGCAATCCTCATACCGTACCTCCTGCATAATTATCACTCTTATTGTATCACATAATATCGCAAATAGTGACTTTAATTTGCATTTCGTGCCCAAAATTTTCACTTTGTGCCAAATGTATGGACTAAATGACAATTATTTATTATAATTCAGCTTAAACAAAAAATCATGTACGGATAAAAACACGGAGGAAATATTCTATGATTAACAAAAAGAAAACGGGGCTTTGCCTTGCTTTGGCGGCAACATTGATTGCCTCGTCTGCACTTTGCGGATGTCAGCAGAGCGACAGCAGTACATCCGCAAAATTCAACAGCGATGTAAAGGATGCGTCAAAATATACGGCTGACGAAAACGCACAGGTGTATAAGACCCTTGACTTTTCCGATGAACAGGAAAAGGAATTTGCAAAAAAGGGCTTTATAACAGCACCCGACAAACTCGAAATCAAAACCGAGAACGGCAGAGTTGCATGGAGCCAGACAGCATATGATTTTATCAGAAACTCGTCAACTCCCGACAGTGCAAACCCAAGCCTTTGGAGAAACACGGAGCTTAACTCGCTTTATGGACTTTTTGAAGTTGTTGACGGTGTTTATCAGGTCAGAGGTTACGATGTTGCGAATGTAACCTTTGTAAAGAGCGACAACGGCTGGATTGTTTTTGACTGTACAACAAGCTCCGAAACTGCAAAGGCGGCGCTTGAACTGCTTGAATCAAAGTTCGGCAAGGCGCATATTGCCGCTGTTGTTGTAAGCCACGCTCACATTGACCACTACGGCGGTATCGGCGGACTTATTGACGAAAAGGATGTTGCCGATTCATCACTTCCGCTTGACGAGCAGATTAAGTCCGGGAAAACGCTCATTATCGTTCCCGAAGGCTACGAAAAGGCTGTTATGGAAGAAAATGTTTTTGCAGGAAACGCAATGAAACGCAGAACCAACTTTCAGTACGGATCATTGCTTGATAAGGGCGGTAAGGGCAGCTTGTCGGTAGGTATCGGTCTTACCCCTTCAAGCGGCACAACAACATACATTTCACCGTCTTATGAGGTAAAGAAAGCTACCGAAACCATCAAGGTTGACGGTGTTGAAATGGTGTTCCAGCTTACTCCCGACACTGAATCGCCTGCCGAGATGAACACCTACCTTCCAAAATACAAGGCTTTGTGGATGGCTGAAAACTGTTCCGGCACAATGCACAACCTCTACACACTCAGAGGCGCAGAGGTTCGTGACGGCAATGCGTGGGCGCAGTACATTATGGAGGCAAAGGAGCTTTTCGGTGACAAGGCCGAAGTAGTTTTCCAGGCTCACAACTGGCCGCATTGGGGCAACGATGTAATCAATGACTACATGGCAAACACAGCCTCTGTCTATAAGTACATATTTTCACAGACACTTATGTACATCAATCAAGGCTATACATCAACCGAAATTGCCAACATGATTGAACTCCCCGATGAACTCAACAAGGTTTGGTACACTCGTCAGTATTACGGAACTCTCAAGCACAATGTAAAGGCAGTTTATCAGAAGTATATGGGTTGGTATGACGAAAACCCCATTCATCTTGACGAGCTTGAACCGACAGAATATTCAAAGAAGCTTGTAGAGTATCTCGGCGACACAGACAAGGTTCTTGAAATGGCTAAAAAAGACTTTGACAAGGGAGAGTATCAGTGGGTTGCACAGATTACAAACACACTTGTATATGCAGATCCCGAAAATAAAGACGCCCGCTATCTTTGCGCAGACGCACTCGAACAGCTCGGCTATCAGGCAGAAAGCGGTGCATGGAGAAACGCTTATCTTACGGGTGCTTATGAGCTTCGTAACGGTACAAAAAATTATCCGAATTCCGAAGGTTCAGGTGCAACAGCTCTCGGTATGAGTACCGAAACAATGTTGGATTATCTCGGAATCTGTCTTGACGAAAAGAAGCTTGAAGATCAGAACCTTGTAATCAATCTTGAAGTGACCGATAAAAACGCAAAATATCTTCTTCGCATAAATCACGGTGTGCTTATCTATTCACAGGAAAAGTGGAGCGATAAGGCTGACGCAACAATCAAAACCAAGAGCGCAGGTATCCTCGGCATTGCACAGAACAATCAGAAACTTATGGACGCCGGCATTGAAAAGGTTGAGGGCAACAGTGACATCATCAAAACCCTTACATCAAGCGTTGCCGAATTCCCGCTGTATTTCAATATTATTGAACCCTAATTAAAGTATGAGGTGACTATGAAAGTATTTAATTGTATTTTCGGCATATTGTCGATAATAGGCGCAATTTATTGTATGTTCTATCCGGGACTGACATTTCTAAACAGCGGGTGGATAGTGACAATCCTCCTCGGAGTGTGGGGAATATGCTCCGTGATTGACTACTTTGCAAAACGCAAAAAGACAAAAGCGGAACAGAGCGAGGCTGTTATGGGTACGCTCGGACTTATTGCAGGCATTGCGGCGGCTGTGATTTCTGTTCTTGCAATGTTTATGCCGAGCATAAGACTTATGTTTGATGTTATCATTCTCTGCATTTTCTCAGGCTGGCTTGTAGTGGACGGTATCTCGTCCGTTGCAATGTCATTCAAGGTCAAAAAGGCATCTTCCTCAGGTGCATGGCTTATTCCGCTTTTCTGCGGAATACTCGTCATAATCGGCGGTATCTACGGATTTTTCCACCTTATATTTGCCGCACAGACAATCGGATTTATGATTGGTGTCCTTTTGTCAATCTACGGTGTAAAGCTTATTCTTTCGGCATTTGAAAATCCGAGCGTGTAAGATACTTATCTTGTTTTCTTCTCTTTTTAAGAAAAGTATGATAACCCCAAAATCCCGAACCTTCAGAGTATTGCATCTTTGAGGGTTCGGGGCTTTAAGAGGAATCAAAAACAGAGGTGTCATTTTTCTGTTTGATGCATAAAATATCAGTGTAGAAATTTTTCGTTAAATTTTGTTGTTAAAATGCAAATTCAGTATTGACAAATGAATTTTATTATGATAGAATAATGCCTGTTGAGTGACATTGCTCAGTATTCGGCGACATAGCCAAGTGGTAAGGCACGAGTCTGCAAAACTCTGACGCCCCGGTTCAAATCCGGGTGTCGCCTCCAAAACGGAAAGCACTTCTTAACGGGAGTGCTTTCCAATTATAAAAATGTGGGAGCATAGCTCAGCTGGGAGAGCATCTGCCTTACAAGCAGAGGGTCACAGGTTCGAGCCCTGTTGTTCCCACCATTATATGCGGATGTAGCTCATCTGGTAGAGCGCCACCTTGCCAAGGTGGAGGTAGCGGGTTCGAGCCCCGTCATCCGCTCCATTAAAAATCAGTACGGTTGATGTACTGATTTTTTTATTTTACAGATTTTTTTGACAAACAAGGGGCTCGAAGGCGACCGTTAAGAAAATGCTCCGGTGTAGCCTTGCGACCGCCGCCGGTGGCGGAAAGAGGGAGCAAAGCGCTGTCTGAAATAAGGAGCAAAAGGAAGCACATTTATGTGCAACGCATTGCGACTGCATTTCAGACGGTAAACCTTAAAATTAAGAGCGTTGATGAGAGTTAAGGTTACGCACCGCAAGCAGTTGGCGAGGCAGAAACCTTTGCATCAAACAATCCCCGTCATCCGCTCCATTAAATCAGTACAGTTGATGTACTGATTTTTTTATTTTACAGAAATTTTTGACAAATAAGGGGCTGTTTTTTAACAGCCCCTTTAATTGTTGTGTAGTTAATTATAATGTTCCGAATAATGATGTGCCTTGTCAAGAAGCATATCCTTAACCTTCATCAGCCTTGTACGACTGCTGCGGTCATTTTCCTCAAGTTTCATCGAGATATACTTGATTGTTTCCTGATATCTCGGAATCATAACATGCTCAAGCGAATTAACACGGCGGCGTGTCTTTTCAATTTCTGCCGACATAAGCTCACAGCTTTTTTCAATTTCAGCAAGCCTTATCAGGTCGGGCAAAAGCTCGTTGAGCGACATAACCGCATCATCAAGTTCAAACGAAGTAAACGCAAAACCGTAGGGAAAAATATCGCCCTCGTTGCTTGTTCGTGTGCTTGATGAAAACTGCGGAATATCAACGCTCATAACATTTTTTGAAGAAAGCTCAAGGTCAATTCTTTGCTTCGGTGACATCAATGAGGCGTCCAGAGCCTCTTTTGACATAACCGCACTTGCGTTCACAAAGTGGTTGTTGCACTCTGCAAGCTCTCTTTCAATCTTCTCACGAAGCTCCTTGTTTTCTCTTACAAGGTCAAGAAATCGGCGCATCAGTTCGTCACGCTTGTCTTTTAACATTTTATGACCACGTGTAGCTGTTGCAAGCTGTTTTCTCAGCTTTGTCAACTGCATACGGGTGGGATTAACATTCATAACTGCCATTAGCAAACACCTTCAATGCGATTATTCTTTACCGTAAAACTCGTCAAGCATATCGTCCTTAATTCGTTTAAGTTCACTTCTGGGAAGAATATGCAAAAGCTTCCAGCCAATGTCAAGTGTTTCTTCAATTGAACGGTTTGCGTCATAACCCTGTGAAACATACTCACGCTCAAATGCCTCGGCAAATTCAGCGTACTTTTTATCCATATCGGTAAGAGCCGCCTCACCGAGAATTATCATAAGTTCTCTTGCGTCTTTACCTCTTGCATAAGCGGCAAAAAGCTGGTTCATGGTTGCGGCGTGGTCTTTACGGGTTCTGTCGGGACCGATACCCTTGTCTTTAAGTCTTGAAAGTGACGGAAGAACATCAATCGGCGGAGTAATTCCCTTTCTGTAAAGCTCACGGGATAGGATAATCTGACCTTCTGTAATGTAGCCTGTAAGGTCAGGAATCGGGTGAGTCTTGTCATCTTCGGGCATTGTAAGAATCGGAATAAGAGTGATTGAACCCTCTTTGCCTTTAAGTCTGCCGGCTCTTTCATACAATGTTGCAAGGTCGGTGTACATATAACCCGGATAGCCTCGTCTGCCCGGAACTTCTTTTCTTGCGGCAGAAACCTCACGGAGCGCATCGGCATAGTTTGTGATGTCGGTCATAATAACAAGAACATGCATTCCTCTGTCAAATGCAAGATATTCAGCCGCCGTGAGTGCCATTTTAGGAGTTGCAATACGCTCAATGGCAGGATCGTTTGCAAGGTTTACAAACATTACGGTTCTGTCAATAGCGCCTGTTTCTTTAAATGACTGAACAAAATAGTCGGATTCTTCAAATGTAATACCCATTGCGGCAAATACAACGGCAAACTGCTCGTCCTTGCCTCTTACAGCCGCCTGTCTTGCAATCTGAGCGGCAAGCTGGGCATGGGGCAGACCCGATGCCGAGAAGATAGGCAGCTTCTGTCCTCTAACAAGTGTGTTAAGTCCGTCAATTGCTGAAATACCTGTCTGAATAAATTCCTGCGGATAGTTTCTTGCGGCAGGGTTCATAGGTGTTCCGTTGATGTCAAGTCTTTTTTCGGGAATAAGAGCAGGACCGCCGTCAATCGGATTTCCAAGACCGTCAAATACTCGTGAAAGCATATCGGGAGATACGGGAAGTTCCATTGAACGACCTAAAAATCTTACCTTTGAATTTGCAAGGTTAATGCCTGCGGCTGATTCAAAAAGCTGAACAAGTGCGTTTGAGCCGTCAACCTCAAGAACCTTGCAACGGCGTGTTTCACCGTTCGGAAGTTCAATTTCGCCGAGTTCGTCATATGTTACGCCCTCAACATCACTAACCATCATAAGAGGACCTGCAACCTCTCGTATTGTGCGGTATTCCTTTGGCATCAGTCCTCACTCCTTTCAAGTACATCCTTAATTTCCGAATCAAGCAGAGCCTTGATTGACTCGAACTCGTCCCGAACCTTATCCTCGGGTACATATTTATATCTTCCTATGCGTTCACGAACAGGAAGGTTGACAAGCATTTCAATGTCTGCACCGTTTGCAAGAGCCTCTTTTGCTTTGTCATAGTAAGCAAGAATTGCACGCATCATAAGCACCTGCTTGCCGAGAGATGTGTATGTGTCTGTCGGGTCAAATGCGTTTTGGTGCAGATAATCCTCACGGATTGAACGGGAGGTTTCAAGCTTAAGTCTGTCGGGTGCGGAAAGTGCGTCCATACCGACAAGGTTTACGATTTCCTGAAGCTCGCTTTCTTCCTGTAATAATGTCATAAGTTTGCCACGAAGCTCCATAAAGTCGGGAGCGGCATTCTTTGAGAACCAATCTGCAAGTCGGTCTGTATAAAGCGAATAACTTGTAAGCCAGTTAATTGCAGGGAAGTGTCGTTTGTAAGCAAGGTTTGCGTCAAGTCCCCAGAATACCTTAACGATTCTGAGTGTTGCCTGTGATACAGGCTCTGAAATATCACCGCCCGGAGGTGATACAGCACCGATAACCGAGAGTGCGCCTTCCGTGTCCTCACTGCCGTTTACGATAACACGGCCTGCTCTTTCATAGAACTGTGCAAGTCGGCTGCCGAGGTATGCGGGATAACCTTCTTCACCCGGCATTTCTTCAAGACGGCCGGACATTTCACGGAGAGCCTCTGCCCAGCGGGATGTTGAGTCAGCCATAAGTGCAACCGTGTAACCCATATCACGGAAATACTCGGCAATAGTAATGCCTGTGTAGATAGATGCCTCACGGGCGGCAACAGGCATATCGGATGTGTTTGCAATAAGCACGGTTCTCTCCATAAGAGAGTTGCCTGTGCGTGGGTCTTTAAGTTCGGGGAACTCGTTAAGAACATCGGTCATCTCGTTGCCACGCTCACCGCAACCGATATATACGATAATATCGGCAGCCGCCCACTTTGCAAGCTGATGCTGAACAACAGTTTTGCCCGAACCGAACGGTCCCGGAACTGCGGCTACACCGCCCTTTGCAAGTGGAAAGAGTGTGTCAATAGGTCTTTGACCTGTGGTAAGAAGAATGTCGGGGGAGAGCTTTCTTTTGTACGGTCTGCCCACACGAACAGGCCATTTTGTACACATATTAATCTCAACATTGCCCTTGTCTGTTTTGAGAACGGCAACTGTTTCGTCAATTGTAAAATCGCCCTCGCTGATGCTTTCAACGACACCGCCTGTTTTGTTAGGAACAAGAATCCTGTGGAGAACAGCATGTGTTTCCTGAACAGTACCGAGTGTGTCGCCTGCCGCAACTGTGTCGCCCTTTTTAACAAGGGGAGTAAAGTGCCACTTCTTTTTGTGATCAAGTGACGGAACATCAACACCTCTTTTGAGGTTTGTGCCGGCAACCTTCATAATCTCGTTAAGCGGTCGCTGAATACCGTCATAAATTGAACCGATAAGTCCGGGACCGAGTTCAACGGAAAGCGGAGCGCCTGTGGATTCAACAATCTCACCGGGTCCGAGTCCCGAAGTTTCTTCATATACCTGAATTGACGCCCTGTCACCGTGCATCTCGATTATTTCACCGATAAGTCGCTGACTGCTTACACGCACAACATCGAACATATCGGCATCACGCATACCCTCGGCAATTACCAGAGGGCCTGCTACCTTAGTTATAATTCCAGATTTCAAATTCTTACACCTCAATCATTGAAGATAATGTCCGAACCGACTGCCTTTTCAACGAATGATGACAGTCTTTTTATGCCGATTCCCGTATTGCCTTTTACTCCGGGGATAGGAATAACGGCAGGAATGAGCCTTTCTTCATATCTTTTTCTCTCTTTTTCAACAAGTCCGAACATTTCCTCGGTAATAAAAATTACCGCATAGTTGTCACCGTCAGCAATCTTTCTGAAAAGATGCGGTGCGTTTTCGTTGTCATCACACGGATAAATGTCCATGCCGATTGCTGCAAAGCCCTTTATGCTTTCGCTGTCGCCGATAACGGCAATATTTTTAGCCATAAACTTCACGCAACCTTTCTTTTACGGTTTCATAATTTGTCTTGGTGCGGATTCCGCTTGCAATAATGTGAATAACTTTTTTCTCTGTTTCACTTGCAATCAGATAGCCCGTAATCGGGTCTGCACCGTCACCGCTTCTTTTGCATTTTTCTTTTGCAAGGCTCATAAGCCTGTTGTCAACAAATTTTTCAAATGCCGACGGAGAAGCCTTGTACTCTTCAACAGCCTTGTTACAGCCGTATGCCGAGATTTTTGACAGCACATCAAGCGTTGGTTCAAGCCCCTTTACGCTTGCCTCAATAACCCTTGAACGGGGGAAGTCCTGCACATCACAGATTGCAATTTCAAGAAAATCCCTGTCACAATCGGCTTTTGCACCTCTTATGGCTGTCTTTACATTATTATAAAATACTGTGGCTTTAAAATATTCGGACATAAATTCGCTGTCGGATTTTTCGGATGTTTTCAGAACAAGCTCCATAAAAGCTCTGTCAAGAACCGCATCGCTGAGTCTTGCGTCACCTGTGTGTGCAAGAATTTCATATGCCTTGTCACAAGGTGCGGAAAGTTCTTCGCCCAAAAGTGAAAACTTTCTGTTCTCAACCGCCTGTTTAAGCGTTTCTTCAGAGAAAGTACACGGCTTTACCAAAAGCTGTGAATACGGTCTGTTTGAAAGCGTTCCCTTTAAAACAGCTTTAAGGTTGTGAAGGTCGTTAAGATAGAAGAACGGTTTGAATATTGCAAAATCGGGTGCGGTTCTTTTGAGATATTCCCACACATTTTCGCTGTGGGATTTCAAAATATCTTCAATGTCATCACCCTCGCCGTAACCCTTGTCCGAGAGGTATCTGCAAAGCTCGTTCACATTTTCACAACCGAGCATATGCTCAATGTCGCTGTTTGTAAACAGATTTTTTTCTTTAGCACGGACGGAGCCGATGGAAAATTCATAAGATAATGCCATCATATTCCTCCCTATGCCTTAAAAAGTTCCTGATTTATAAAATCCTCGATAGCGTCACGCTTTTCGGACAGGATTGCCGAGAAGTCCATGTTTTCTTCAATGTCACCGCATTTAAGAATAAATCCGCTTTCAATGTCACACGGCGTTTTTGAAAGCTCTGCTTTTACACCGCATTCTTCAAGCCTTGCAAGAAAATCCTTCGGAAGTCGGTTCATATCCTTTTCATTCAAAAGCACAACACCGCTCATTCCGTTTAACTTTTTTGCAAATGTGTAAATCAGTTCAAAGTAATCTTCATCGGGAAGATTTTTCATTTTATTAAGAATTTCACTGTATGTCTTGTCAATTTCCTCACGCCTTCTCTTTAGGAAAGCGTTGCGTGTTTCAAGGTCGCAACGGCTCTTTGAAGCCGCCTGCATCTGCTTGACCTTTGACTGTGCCCTGTCGGCAATTTCGGCAGAAATCTTGTCGGCATCAAGCTTTGCCTGTGCCATAATCTGTGCGCATTTTTCATCGGTTTCAGCACCTATTTTGCTGATTCTTTCGTCACAGTCAAGACTTATGCGATTTAAAATTTTATCACCGCTGCTCAAAGTGATTCCACCTTTCTTTCGTAATTTTCGTTAGTCGGTTATCAGATGTTAAGGTTTGGAACTGTGATAACAACGAGAAGTGAAACGATGAATGAAAGGAGAGCGTAAATTTCAACGAGAGTTACGGAAACCATAGCCTTTGAGAAGTTTGAATCGTCCTTTGCGCTGAGTGCAATACCTGAAACGGCTGCCTTGCCCTGTGCAAAACCTGAAATCATACCGCCGATACCGATAGCAAGCGATGCTGCAAAGTATGCAAGTCCCTGTCCGATTGTCGGAGCTGTGCCGCCGAGAACGCCGCCGCTTACGAGAATAAGGAAGCCTACGATAAATCCGTAAAGTCCCTGAGTACCCGGGAGAAGTGTGAGAACGAGCATTTTACCGAATTTTGATGAGTCCTCGGAAAGAACTCCCATAGCTGCCTGTGCGGCAGAGCCTACACCTCGAGCAGAACCTACGCCTGCAAGTGCTGTTGCTATTGATGCGCCTAAAAGTGCGAAAAATATTCCATTCATTTTGATTTGTCCTCCTGAATTTTAATATATTTACTGTTGAGCTTGAACGGCTTAAACTGTTTGCCGCCGCCCTCATAGAATTTTCCGAACATTTCAACATACTGAAGTCGCATTGTGTGAACATATGAACCGAGTGCGTTGAGTCCGATGTTGATTGCGTGTCCGATGATGAACACAATAATGAGTAAGATAATTCCGAACCAGCTCTTGCCGAACATGGTTGAAAGCATATTGAATACCTGAGCCATAACTCCCGTTGTAAGTCCGAGAGCAAGAAGTCTTGAATAGCTCAGAAGGTCACTGATGTAACCTGTAATGTCATAGAGAGAGGCAAGTCCGCCGATGACCTTGCCGAATCCCTTTTTGTTTCTGCCCTGTGTGAGAACAAGACCGATTGCGCAGAAAATCGCAATGCCTGCTCCGACATAGACGAGTGTCTGACCAAACGCCATACCTGCCGCCAAAACGGCAAATCCGATAAGCATAAGCATCCAAAGTCCCGTGTCAAAGAACGCTCCGCCGTAATCCTTCTGCCTGAGGCAAACATAGAATTTGCAGCCCATACCGACAAGAATGTGTACAAGACCGAATGCTATTGAAATAATCATCAGCATAAGTGCGTCCTTTTGCGGATCAATTGTCGGCCACGGGAAGATTTGTTTCATCGTAATGTCTGCACCCGTAAAGTAGTTGTAAAGGGTTGCGGGGGCATCTCCGAAGAAGCTTGCAAAAACAAGTCCCCAGAAAAATGTTGAAACACCGCAGTACTGGAACAGCTTCAAGGTGTTTCGCATTTCCTTGTCAGGCTTGAACAGCTTTATTGCAAGTCCTGTTCCTATTACCATTAACAGTCCGTAGCCTGCATCCGAAAACATCATTCCAAAGAAAAAGTAGAAGAAGAATGCAAGCAACGGCGTTGGATCAATATCGTCATGCGACGGGGGAGAGTACATATTTACAATGCTCTCTGCCGGTGCTGCAAAGCGACTGTTCTTTAGCTTTACAGGAGCTTTTTCCTCGTCAACATCACCGAATTCAACATAGCATACAGAAACTCTTTCGCAAAGCCTTTCAAGCTTTTCACAGTCCTCCTCGGGAATATAACCCGAAATAACAAAAACATTCCGTGAATGCTGAAGTTCACCGATTACGCTGTATTTATCGGCTCTGATTCTGAAATAATCCTGTGTATCTTTAATATCTTTTCGTCTGTCTGCAAAGGAAATGATTTCCTTTTTTGCATTTTCCGTGTCGTCTTCAAGCTTGTGACTTCTTTCAACAAGCTTTTTTGATTCCGCCAAAGGGGTAAGGCTTGAGTTCGTAACAGGTTTTGCAAAACCGATATCACGCAGAGCATTTTCTGCAAGCTCCTTTTGGGCAATCGGTGCAAAAAGTACAATGCAGGTAAGCCCCTCGTTTGCAAATTGAATTTCAAAATCAAATTCAAGCTTCGGAGAAGCCTCGGCAAGTGCCTCTGAAAGCGATACCTCGTTGTACTCCTTTTGAATTGAGCCTATGAAAACAGCCGTTGTTTTTGTGTCCTTTGCATTAAGCGGAATGTCAAGATTCTTCCACGGCTCAAGCTGTGCAAGAGCGGTTTTTATGCGAATCCGTTCCGCCGCATTATCGGCAATCTGTTTGTTAAGCTCACAAATTCTGTTGCACACATCAATAACTTCGCCTGCATTTGATGCGATAACTCCGATTTCATCGGGATCAATCTCCCGCCGTCCGCAAAAAGCGGAGAGCATACTTTTCTTTTCGGGAGAGTTGCTGTCGAGAATTTTCAGAGCGTTTTCACTGAGAGTAACATTCCGCTCGAAAATCTGAATTTGTGAGGTCATATCAATCTTGCCGAAACCTTTTCTGCAGGTTTCGGTCTTTTCAATCTGAACCAAACCCGAATCCTGCAAATGTTCAAGAAGTCGCTTTCTGTCCTGTCTTAGGGCAATAATCCGAACCGACTTCATTTTAAGTTTTGCCAATTTCTATCACCACGCTTCTTTCATTGCAACCGTTTTAAAGAGAGAGCCTTTGTATAGCCCCGTCAATAACACGCTTGCGGTTTTTGTCTGCAGTCCGAGAGAGAATGTCACACTCAAGATTTGCCTTTTCAGAGGCGTTCTCAAGCTCTTTTTTGCCCTCTTTCGCAGTCTTTTCAAAAAGCATATCGGCATCCTTCTGTGCCTTTTCCTTTGCCGAAAGCACAACCTGTTTTGCATCTGCCTTTGTCTGTTCAACCCTTTCTGCTGATTCTGCTCGTGCATTTGCCTCACGCTGTCTGCAATCCTCTTCGGCATTGTAAATGGCGTCCAGCATATCTTTTGCCATTGTTATCCTCCTTTGCTAAAAAAATGCATAAAAATATTTTTGAAGAATACACTATTTTGTTTATTCTATTCCTAGATTGTAGCACATTTATTTTAAAAAAGCAATCAACATACATTAAAGTTTGCCCAGTTTTTTATTATTTTCTTCCATGTGACCGCATTTGCGAGTGGTTTTACAGCATTAATTTGCGATAAAAGAAAAAACACCGCATAATACGGTGCTTTAAAGTTTTAAAAATTATTTTTTATATATCGCTGATTGCGGCTTGTCGGTTTGTCGGGAACAGTCATCTGAATCAGATTCATTTCGAGTGCAGGATTAAGATAATTTTTTCTGAAAGTTTCCCTTGATTTTAAATTCAGCTTATCTAAAAGTTCCGCAGTATTATAGGAAACATCAAATTCCATAACATCAAGCAACTTTTTTACATAATCATTCATCTGCCGAATATCGGATTTGGTTTGTGAAATAATTTCGGTAAGAATTTCGTCAATCATTTCAAGCATAAATTCTATGAAAATATTTGAGTTACCCTCAATATGGCATTTTGAAATTGACTTGTAATATCTGTCCTGATATTTTTGAATTTGACTTTCAATAGGAATGTATTGAAAAATGGGTTTCCATTTTGTCAAAATTGCAGTTTGCCAAAGCCTTGCCATGCGACCGTTTCCGTCAGAAAACGGATGAATAAAAACAAATTCATAATGAAAAACAGATGACAAAATCAGTGGGTGAACATTATTTTTTTCACTGTTCATCCATTTAAACAAATCATCTGTCAATGACGGCACAAAATGTGCAGGCGGAGCCATAAAAATGCATTTGTCGCCGTCAAACACACCTTCTTCACCGTTTCTGAATTTTCCCGATTCATTGACAAGAGCATATGTCATTATGCCGTGGTATTTTTTTAGCTCTGTTACAGAATAAGGATTAATATTGTTAAGGTTGTCATAGGCGTCGTATGCGTTTTTTACTTCTTGAATTTCCCTTTGCGGACCTAAAACAATGTGTCCGTTGATTACATCACGCACTTCTGAAATTGAAAGCGAGTTAGCCTCAATGGCAAGTGAAGAATAGATGGACTTGATTCTATTGTTTTTTCTTAACTGAGGTTTTGATTCAAAATCATTATAATTGCTGATTTTACCTATCTTCTCAGAAATTGATGATACAAATCCGAGCATTTTATTTGATATTGAAAACGGCGGTGTGTAGTCTGACATATTAACCATTCCTTGCACTTATTCTGTCTTTAATTATACCAAATTCAATTGAATTTATCAATAACTTGCTTATTATCTTACTTACTATCTTGCTTACTGACTTGCTTATTATCTTGCGTGTTGTTGACAAAAAAGCGATTTTTAGTCTGTAAAACAGAAGAAAGCCGTCCAGAAAAAATTCGGAGCGACTTTCAAAGCTACGGTTATTCGGCAGGCGTATAACTCTCCTGCATCTCTCGGGATTCCCCTGTCAGTACCATCGGCGTGTGGATTGTACGAAATCTTCCACCTCGAATAACTTCTGAATTTATTCTAACATTATTTTAATAAAATTGCAAATAAATCAAGGTTGAAATCCGATGCGAAAAGTTGTATTATGTGAGGGTAATAACAAGATGGCAATATGCATGGAGGATTGTGTATTTATGAAAGAAATCAAGACAAATGTAATGAGAATTTTAGACAAAGAAAAGGTTGAATATACTCACCACGAATATCCCCACGGCAAGGATGCTGTTGACGGAGTAACGGTGGCAACGCTTATGAATCAAAATCCCGATTATGTGTTCAAAACTCTTGTAACAAAGGGCATGGGCAGAGATTATTATGTTTTCGTAGTTCCTGTTGACCATGAGCTTGACCTTAAAAAATGTGCAAAGAGCGTAGGTGAAAAGTCGGTTGAGATGATTCCCGTAAAGGACATTACAAAGGTCACGGGTTATGTGCGTGGAGGCTGTTCACCTCTCGGAATGAAAAAGCAGTTCAAGACAACCTTCCACATTACAGCAGAGTCAATTCCGAAAATCATTGTCAGCGCAGGAAAAATCGGTTATCAGATTGACCTCAAACCCGAAGATTTAATCCGCCTTACAAACGGTCAATGTGCAAATATTGTAAAGGACTGACCCGATATTCAAAAAACATCACCCCCGATTTTACCAAACGGTTTAGTCGGGGGTGCGTTTTATTGCCAATTTTTATTTATCAATAAATTCAAGGTCTTCGTCATTTACTTTTTTGAGTTCCTTTTTATTAAACAAATCGTAAATAACAGGAACGATATAGAGCGTCATAAATGTTGCGTAGAGCAGACCGCCGATGCAGACAATTGCGATAGGCTGCATCATTTCTGCACCTGTGCCTATGCCGAGAGCCATAACAACAAGACCGAGAACTGTTGTGAGTGCCGTTATGAGGATAGGACGCATACGGGTTTTGCCTGCCTCAACAATTGACTCAATTCTCTCCTTGCCGTCAATACGAAGTCTGTTGATGTAGTCAACAAGTACGATACCGTTGTTTACAATGATACCGCAGAGCATTACAAAACCGACAAGCGATACAACGCTGATGTCAAAGCCTGTGATTAAAAGTGCGAGGAAGCCGCCCGTAAATGCAAGCGGAATTGTAAACATAATAATGAACGGTGATTTAAGGCTCTGGAACTGTGCAACCATAATGAGGTAGATGAGAATAATGCCGAGCAACAGCATAAGCATAAGCTGTGAAACTGCCTCCATTGTCATTTCGTCTGTACCTGCATAGTCGATTGAACAGCTTTTCGGGAGCTTGTAATCGTTCATTGCGGATTTTACATTGTTTGAAACAGATGTAAGTGTGTAGCCGTCCTTGACTTCGGCGCTGATTGTAAGATAACGCTTTTGATTTTCACGGCTGATTTTATCCATAGTTTCCGACTTTGAAATATCCGAAACAGAGGAGAGTTTAACTGTCTTTTCGTTACCGCTTGAATCCTTGTAGGTAATGTCAATGTCACGGAGATTTTTCGGAGTAACGGTTTCGCTGTCGTCCTTTATAACCACAACATTCATATCATTGCCGTCATCATTCGTAAGAGTGGCAGCGTTTTTTTCTGTTGAAATTGCAGCGGCAACCTGCTGATAAACCTGTGCAACGGTAAGACCCTTTTCAGCGGCTTTTGACTTGTCAACAGTAACCTTGATTTCGGGAGAAACAGCACCGATGCCGTTGTCAACCGATGCAACGCCTTTAACCTTTTCAAGTGTCTTGCCGATATCCTCGGCAGTGCTTTTGAGTGTGTCAAGGTCGTCACCGTAGAGCGTAATCTGAACGGAACCGTCACCCATAAGGCTTGACATTGAACTTGAAGTGCCGCCGCTTACGGCAGCCTCACCGTCAAGGCTTTCAAGATCCTTTTCAATCTTCTTTGAAATCTCACCACTCTGTTTTGTAAAATCATCCTTGAGAACGGCATATGCCATAAGTGAGCCGGCATCATTTGACGATGAACCGCCTGTAAGTCCCATAAGGCTTGACGAGTTGCCCGCCATAACGCCTACGGTTTCAAACTGGTCATATTTTGAAAGCAAATCGTTGAGCTTTTCGCCCTCTTTAACTGTTTCTTCAAAGGTTGCGTTATCATCAAGCTTCAATGATACCTGAATCTGTGTACTGCTCATATCGGGCATAAAGCTGAAACCTCTCATCAGACAAAGACCTGCACTTGTAAACAGAAGTGCAACTGCAACGAGAATTGCAGGAACCTTGTGCTTTAATACGAAACGAAGTGAGCGTTCATATGCCTTTTTGATTTTTCCGTCCTTGGGAGCGGAGTTAGGTTTCATTTTGCGCAGCATTCTCTGTCCCATGGCGGGAACAAGCGTCAGCGCAACAATAAGGCTTGCAAGAAGTGAATATGTAACCGTGAGTGCAAGGTCAACAAACAGCTGACGGGTGATGCCTTCAACAAATACAATCGGCAGGAATACGCATACTGTGGTGAGAGTTGATGCCGTAATTGCGCCGGCAACCTGTCTTGCACCGTTAAGTGCCGCCTTAATCGGCGAAACGCCCATACTTCTGAGTCGGTAGATATTTTCGATAACAACAACCGAGTTGTCAACAAGCATACCGACTCCTATCGCAAGTCCTGACAGAGAAATCATATTGAGTGTTACACCGCTGAAATACATAAGAACGATTGCAAACACAACGCTTATCGGAATTGAGCAGGCAACAATGAGTGTCGGCTTGATATCTCTGAGAAATAGGAAAAGTATGATAATTGCAAGAACCGCACCCATAAGGAGGTTCTGCAAAACGCTGTTGATTACAAGGTTAATGTAGTCACCTTCATTGTAAAGGTTTGTAAAGTGAAGTCCGTCAACCTCTTTTGAAAGCGAATCAAGCTTTGCGTTAATGTTTTCGCAAACGGTAGAAGACGCTGTGTTGCTTGACTTTGAAAAGCTCAATACAATACCGGGGTTGCCGTTGATTCTTGCAAAGGTTTCGTCGGAATTATCGGCAACAAAAACATCTGCAACATCTTCAAGATGAATAACTCCTATTCCGTCAATTCCTGTGTCAAAAAGCACAAGCGACTTCATCTCTTTTTCATCATTCACCTTGTCGCCGACACGAACCATGAATTTATTGTTATCGTCATCGGTAACATAGCCTGCCGGCATTGAAAAGTTTTGTGCCGTTAGAATTGAAGAAATGGTATCAAGTGTGACCGTGTTGCTCACATCAGCCTTGCTTTTTGCCTCTTTCTTTTTATCTGCAAGTTCTTTTTCGGATGTTTCAATCTGCTTTTCTGCACTTGAAAGCTGTGTAAGTGCGCTGTTGAGTTCACTCTGTTTTGAAGTGAGAGTTGACATGGCAGAGGACATTTTGAAGTCCGCACTTGACTGTTGTTGTGAAATGAGAGCAAGAGCGGAATCAACCGAAACCGATTTATCGTCAAGTCCCGAAATTGCGTTATCAAGCTGTGCAATACCCGAGTTGATTTGTGAGATTTTCTCCGACATTTCATTTAATGCAGAATTGATTGCATCTCCCGAAGTTCCGAGCTTTTCAAGTGAAATTTCAACATTTTGAATTGCCTCTGCACTTTTGTTAATGGAATTCTGAACTGTCTGCATTGTTTTTGCAATATCGGGAGCTTTGATTCCGTAAGGCTCAAGCACCTTGTTAAGCTCGTCAATCTGCTGTTGAAGTGCCTTGTATTCCTCGCTGTCGGGCAGTGCATCATTCATTTTCCGAACAATTTCCTGATACTGTTCGTTGAATTTTGAAAGCTGTTCAAGCTTTTGCGTAAGCTGTGACTGCTCGGAAGTCAGCTCATCATAGGTAGTTTTCAGTTCAAGCAAACCCTGATAAGCGGTTTCGAGCAAAGTCTTTGTTGAAGTGAGGCTTGCCTTTCGGTCAAGCAACTGCATCTTTGCCGACAAAAGCTGTGTTTTACCGCTTTCAGCCTTGTTCTGTGCATCGGCAAGCTGTTTTGAAACAGCCTCCTGCTGTGAGTTGATTTGCTCAATTGAAGATGAAACAGTACCCTGACCGTCCTTGGCTTTGCCGATATTATCCTGCAATTCCTTTTTAGCCTTGGCAATTTTGTCCTCCGCATCACCGAATTGATTATCGAGCGCAGCGGAAATCTTCTTATTAAGCTTGTCAAGCTTATCCTGTGAAAGTACGACATTTTCCTGTTCCGTAACAATGCCCTTGTCAGAAACAGAGGCAACACCGTCAATGCCTTCAAGCTCATTCAAAAGTTCGTTTGTCACATAATCCGAAAGCTCTGTCTGCGACTTGCCTTCAAAGTCAACCGCCGTCATTGCAACAGGGAGAATGTTCGGATTGATTTTGATGAGGTACGGTGTTCCGACTCCGTCAGGCCAATTGCCCTTGATTGTGTCAAGGCTTGAACGCATATCAACAGTTGCGCTGTCCATATTTGTGCCGTCCTCAAATTCAATCATCAAAAGTGAATAGTTGTCCGATGAGGTAGAGGTGATCTCCTTGACACCGTCAATTGCCGACATCGACTGTTCAAGAGGCTTTGAAACTGTTGTTTCAACCGCCTCGGGCGTCTGACCTGCGTAGGTGGTCATGATAACGGCATAGGGAAAGTCCATATTTGGTAAAAGGTCGGGCGTCATCTTGAAAAATGACACTATACCGAGAACCAGAACAAGTACAACCGCAACCAATACCGTCATCGGTTTTTTTACGCTGATTTTAGATAACATTGATTACTCCTTTGTTTGTGCTTTTTATCTATGAGTATATTTCATATCAAATGCAATTTCTACCAACTTAGGTTTACATTTTCTGTTGAAATCGGCAGCAACCGGTTGCATGAATATTAAACTTAATCTGCAATTGCACCTGTTTTGATAATTTCAAGTTTTCTGTGATACTCCCTGTGAACCTCGTCAAAAGGCTTTCCTATTACAAAAACATTGAACACGGCATTCTTCAGCACCTGAGTGAGAATCTGTGAAAGACACTTCACATCTTCATCTGAAGTATATTTAAGGTTACTTCTGTCAAAATTGTTTGTAACGCTGACAAGCTCTGCAACACCCTTGAAACGGTTGATAAAATATTCCGAAACGAGGCTGTCATTTGCCTTTATATTTTTGATGAGATTCTTCATAATGATACTTTGTTTTGCATCCCTTGAACATTCGCATAGAATTTCAAAAAGCAAATCATAAGTTACAAATATGTCGCCGTGAGTGCGAGAGATAACCTCTGTGGCTTTTTCAAGTGAAAAGTTGATAAATGAGCGTGTCATAACCTCCACAAGGTCAACCTTATCGTCAAAGTACTGATAAAAACTGCCTCTCGAAATGTTTGCGTTCTTTATAATATTGTTTATGCTGACTCTCTCTCCCGATGAACCGGCAAATTCATTGAATATTGCGTCCGTGATTCTCTGACGCTTTTCTTCGGGAAGATTATAAAAGGTGTTTTTTATCATAAAAAATCCTCCAAAATAAATGTGACAGGCAGTCATATGACAACCTGTCACAATTTTAACATTGTTTATTTATTGTGTCAATTAAATGTGTTTTAGATTTTGCACAAATACAATCAAAAATCTTTGTGCATATTAACAACAAAATTAAGCTTTGCCTTTAAATTTTTCAAAAAGTCCTTTGCATCCGCTGTAAATATCGTTGTATGCCTGCTCAAAATCACCGCTGTACCACGGATCCGATACATCACGATTCATACCTGCAAAGCTCATCATCTTGCAAACCTTTCCGTCTTTGTCATCGCCGAAAATTCGCATAGTGTTTCTGATATTATTAGAGTCCATGCAGATGAAATAATCGTATTTGTCATAGTCGGATTTTTTGAGCTGAACAGCCCTCTTGCCGTCACAACCGATTCCGTGTTTTGCAAGCTCACGCTTAGCCGGCGGATAAACAGGATTCCCAATCCCGTTCCATATCTCCTCCGTACTCGTAGCAGATGATTTAATCACAAACCTGTCAGCAATCTCGCCCTTCTTAACCATGTCCCTAAATATAAACTCCGCCATAGGCGACCGACAAATATTCCCATGGCACACAAACATTATCCTTATCATAACAAAATTCCTCCCGATTTGCCGTAATATGCCGCTATAAATTTTGCAATATCTATATTTGAATATGTTATTTTGTGTGTTGCTGTATTTTTACTATTCATCTATATGTTCCCCTCAAAATGATTTTGAATTGTCGCTATAATATGCAATTTTACCTGTTAACCGAAAATTTCTTCGGGAGTGTGTCCGAGCAGAACATGGAGTCTGGCACTTGTGTACATGACTTTTTGACACAAATATTCAAGCTTTCGGTGGCTGAATGCGATATCATCACGGTTGTAGATTCCGCTTCCCATGATTACTTCGTATACAGATTCTTCGGAATAGTCGGGTTGAGTTGCAAAACAAATCATAATATCGTTCGCATAATCATCTGCGTCCTCTTTTGAAAGTCCTGTTTCATTTCTTAAAAACGAACGCATTTCAAGAAAATCGGGAGTCTTTTTAAAATAGCAGTCATCTTCATATCTGAGAAATTGCTCTTTGTCAAGAACGCAAAATTTCTTTCCGATTTGACGATATTTCAGCATTTCGTATTTATCAAGACTATCGTCATCAAATTCAAAAAAGTAAAGATATTCTGCAAGAATTTCCTGTTCAAGAGCAGGGGTTTCTGAGCCGTCATCGTAAATATCGTCCTGATTAAACACACAAAAATACTTTCCCTTAAAATTCATATTTTCAACAAATGACAGAAAATCTTCCTCGCTCACAGGCTCGTTCTGGCTGTTGTAAATTTTAAGAAGTTTGCCGATTTCGATAACTCCGTAAAGATTTGCCGCAGCCGCAAAATATCTGTATAAAAGGTCTTGTGTTTCCTTTGAAAGTGTGCATTCTGAAATTTTTATGTGTCTACCTCAAATTATATCGTACTCTGACTTATATTGTCAGTTTATCATAATTAATCCCACATTTCAACAAGTCTGTGAACAATTTCAGATACTTGCCAGATGATTGACTTTTGAAAGATAGTTGCAGAGTGGTTTAGCACTGCGTATATGTAAGCTTTTAGGTTGCCGTGCAGAGGACTGTTGCACAGTAAATATAGCGGATTATATAGTGCTTTTTTACCTAAAATAAGCTATAGATTTCTTGCTCAACCGTGCTGTGATTTATTATATTTTATGACAAAGTTTGTACAAAATAACTAAAATTAATTATATAATTATTGCTTTAGTGAAAACAAATCGTATCTGCAGCGAAAACTTTGCGTAATTATTCCTATATTTTGTTAAAAAGTAATTTTTTTCAATTGTTTTTTCCATATTCTCCTCTTTTATTGCTTATTGATGCTTTCTGTGGTATAATCTGTGGTATAATTTTATAGATGTATTGCGTATGTGTGTTTAGTAGTAAAATGAAAATTTCTACTATTGTAGATTAAGATATTTAATTTTGAGGGTATGGGTACGATGAAATTTAAAGCTTTTGAAAATAAGCTTTGGCTTGCTTCACCTACAATGTATGGTGAGGAAAGAATGTATGTTAAAGAAGCTTTTGATACTAACTGGGTATCAACTGTTGGTGAAAATTTAAATCAACTTGAAAAAGGAATTGCTGGATATGTAGGTTGTAAAAAGTCAGTGGCTCTATCTTCAGGCACTTCCGCACTGCATCTTGCTGTAAAATTGGCAGGTGTGAAGTCGGGAGATAGAGTGTTCTGTTCCGATATGACATTTGACGCAACGGTTAATCCCGTTTCATATGAACATGCGGAACAGATTTTTATTGACAGTGAAACAGACACATGGAACATGGACCCTGTTGCTTTAAAAAAAGCTTTTGAATTATATCCCGATACCAAAGCAGTAATTGTAGCCAATTTGTACGGTACTCCCGCGAAGCTTGATGAAATAAGAAAAATTTGTGATGAAAACGGTGCGATTCTTATTGAGGATGCTGCGGAGTCGCTTGGTGCTACATACAAGGAAAGACAGACTGGCACATTCGGAAAATACAATGCAATATCATTCAATGGTAATAAGATTATCACGACCTCGGGTGGCGGGATGTTATTGACAGATGACGAAGATGGTGCAAAACTCGCAAGAAAATGGTCAACACAATCAAGAGAACCGGCTCCATGGTATCAGCACGAGGATTTGGGGTACAATTACAGAATGTCAAACATCGTTGCCGGTATCGGCAGAGGTCAGCTTTTACACCTTGATGAGAATATTGACAAAAAAAGAAAAATATATTTGAGATATAAGGAGGAATTTAAAGAACTACCCGTTCAGATGAATCCGTTTCTTGATTGCTCAAAACCTAATTTTTGGCTTAGTTGTCTTACTGTGAACTCTGATGCGATGTGTGAACAAAAAAGAGGAAAGCTTGATTGCGAATATGTTTCCTGTAAAGGCAAATCTTGCCCCGATGAGATAAGGGAAACACTTGCTAAGTATAACATTGAATCTCGCCCTATCTGGAAACCTATGCATATGCAGCCGATTTTTGAGGGATATAAGTTTATTTCCGCAGAAGACACAACAGATGTTGCGGCAGATATTTTTAATAGAGGTCTGTGTCTGCCGAGCGATATAAAGATGACAGAAGAACAGCAGAATATTGTTATTGACATTATTAAGAGTTGTTTTGAATAAATTTTTCTTTTGGGGTGCTTTATGACAGTTGAACATAAGCAGGGGATATATGCTAAATACATAAAACGCTGTTTTGGATTTTTGTGTTCTTTACTTTTTTTGATTTTATTTTGTTGGCTATATGCTATTCTTGCAATTCTTGTAAAAACAAAACTTGGCAGTCCTGTCCTTTTTAAACAGGAAAGACCGGGTAAAAATGAGAAAATTTTTAAGCTTTATAAATTCAGAACTATGACTGATGAGCGTGATGAAAACGGCAACCTTCTTTCCGATGAAGTAAGGCTTACAAAATTCGGCAGTTTTCTTCGTTCAACAAGCCTTGATGAACTTCCTGAACTGATAAATATCCTAAAAGGTGATATGGCTTTTGTAGGACCGAGACCACTGCTTGTTTCATACTTGCCATATTATACAGAAGAAGAGCAACTTCGCCATACCGTAAGACCCGGACTGACAGGTTGGGCTCAGGTAAACGGAAGAAACTTTATCGGTTGGGATAATCGATTGAAGAAGGATGTAGAATATTCGAGAAAAGTCAGTTTTTTGTTTGATGTAAAAATTCTCTTTATGACTTTTGTGCAGGTTGTAAAAAGAGATAATATTTCGGTTGACACCCATGTTGTGGAACCAAATTTTGCAGAAGAAAGAAAACAGAAAATGGAGCGACTCAAGAAGGTAGATGTAGTATGAAACCCATAAATATCTTAATTTTAAGTGCAGGAACACGCAATAAGATTGTTCAGTATTTTAAGAAAACTCTTGGTGAGAACGGTAAGGTTATCGCTACGGATATGAGTACAATTGCTCCTGCTATATACGAGGCGGATAAGTATTACATTGTCCCGAGAATAACTGAACCCGGATACATCGGTATAATTCTTGATATATGTAAAAAGGAAAACATCAGCGGAGTGCTTTCGCTTATTGATCCGGAGCTTTCTCTTTTAGCTGAAAATGAAGAAAAATTCAAAAATATAGGAACAACTGTAATCGGTTCATCGTACGAATTATGCGAAAGAGCTCTTGATAAAATGCAGATGTTTCAATGGCTTAGAAGTCACGGTTACAATTGCGCAAAAAGCTATGTTGATAAGAATGAATTTTTTGCTGATGTAAAGACAGGAAAGGCAATTTATCCTGTCTTTGTTAAGCCTGTAAGGGGCAGTGCCTCAATTGCAATAAGCAAAGTTTTTGACAATGAAACAGTAGATTTGTTGTTTGATCACTCTGACAATCTTATGATCCAGGAGTATCTTGACGGTCAGGAGATAGGTGCAGACTGTTATATTGACCTGTTGAGCGGAGAATTGGTTTCGGTATTTACCAAAAAGAAAATTGTTATGCGTGCCGGAGAGACCGATAAATCTGTATCGTTTAAAGATGAGAAGCTTTTTGAGCTTATTAAAAAGTTTGTAAATGAAAGCGGCTGGAGAGGTCAGATTGATATAGATATTTTTGAAATCAACGGTGAGTATCATATTTCCGAAGTAAATCCTCGTTTCGGCGGGGGCTATCCGCATGCCTATGAATGTGGCGCAGACCATATGAAATTGATTGTAAATAATCTTAACGGAATTGTAAATTCCGGTGTTATCGGCAATTACAAAGAAAATGTCTATATGATGAAATATAATGAGATTATGATAAAGGAATCCTGAGTATTATGGGTATGAAACCAAAGATGCTTGTTTTGATAAACAGTAGCACCGGATTGTATGATTTCAGAAACGAACTTTTATCTGAATTAAGCAAGTCGTACTGTATCATTGTGTCCACTCCTGATAGTGGAAAAATTGATTTGATAAAAAAACTTGGATGTGAAGTTATTATAACGCCTATAGACAGGAGAGGAATTAATCCGGTAGTTGATTTAAAACTAATTAATAATTATCGTAAGATAGTAAATAAAGAAAAACCGGATTATATTTTAACTTATACGATTAAGCCAAATATTTATGGTGGCTTTTTAGCTCGAGTGAAAAAAATCAACTATGCAGTGAATATCACCGGTTTGGGAACAACTTTTCAAAAAGGTGGATTACTCCAGAGTATTGTCACAAAAATGTATAGGGTTGCTTTCAAGAAAGCTAATGTAGTCTTTTTTGAAAATATAGAGAATAAGAATATCATCGTTAATAAAAAGATTGTGCCGGATAGTAAATGTTGTGTTTTAAACGGTGCCGGTGTGAATCTTGATAGATATAGCTATTTAGAGTACCCAGTTGATTGTAAAACAACACGCTTTTTGTTTATCGGTCGTGTAATGCAGGAAAAAGGTTTTGATGAACTCTACACAGCCATGCAAAGATTAGTTGACGGGGGATTTGATTGTAAACTTGATGTTTTAGGTTCTTATGAAGAAGATTACAAAAAAAAGATAGATTCAGCTGTTGAAGCAGGTTGGCTTAGTTATTATGGTTACCGAAATGATGTAAGACCTTTTATAGAAAAATCGCACTGTTTTGTCTTGCCTTCGTGGCATGAGGGTATGGCTAATACAAACTTAGAATGCGCCTCTTCGGGTAGACCGGTGATAACAAGTAATATACACGGCTGTAAAGAAGCTGTGTTGGATGGAACTACCGGATATCTTTGTGAATCACAGAATATCGATAGTCTTTATGAATGTATGAAAAAATTTATTGTATTGTCGTATCAAAAAAGAAAAGATATGGGAAAAGCGGGGAGAAAACATATGGAAAATTTTTTTGATAAGAGAATTATAGTAGATAGCACAATTAAAAATTTAAAATAAAGGAATTTTAAATAAAATGTTTAAATTATTGCCTGTTATCATTATTGGACTGGTGTTTGCCGGTATTTCAGAAAACCAATCAAAAAAAGTAGTTAATGATTCCGGAATCGTTTACTACGAAAAGAAGAATGTTGTATTTTATTTAATTGCAGTAGCTGTACTGGCTACTTTTGTCGGATTAAGAAAAGTTTACAACGATACAGGAGTATATATTGATCAATATAATAGTATTGAACTTACCGGTGTATTTCCGAACTTTTTATTTAATGACATTGATTGGAATATAAGTTCTAATTTTGGCTTTACTATCATTATGAGATTATTGAAATTTCTTCATTTCTCTGATCAAAGTTTTTTGATGTTTTTTGCATTTTTTATTTTGGGAGTGTATTTTTGGTTTATCCGAAAATATTCAAACAACATATTTTTGTCTGTGTTTTATGTTATTACTATGGGAATATATACTTTTACCATGGGTGCATTAAGACAGTGTATTGCTATTGCAATTTGTTTGATTGCTGTAGATTGTTTTTTAACAAAGAAATATGCACTATTTGTTTTACTTGTTTTATTCGCTACAACATTTCATCAATATGCTTTTATATTTCTGATAGTTCCACTTCTTTCTTTTTCACCGTGGACATCAAGAACCTATATTGTGGTATTTCTATTTTTAATAGGTTCATTTGGTATGCAGAGCATTTTGGGAGCTATAGATGATTTTACATTAGCAATGGGTAAGACCTATTCTACGGGAAGTTTTTCCGGAGAAGGAGTTAATGTTTTTAGATTAATTGTGGTATGGATACCTACAGTGCTGTCTTTCATATTGAAAGATAAGTTAATAAATGACGGAAGTAGGGCTGAAAATTTATTTATAAATCTTTCTATGCTTAATGCTGAGATAATGTTTCTTGGCTTATTTGGTACGGCAAACTATTTTGCAAGGCTTGCAAACTTTTTTTTGATATTTCAAACGATTTCTCTTCCTGTTATTATACAAAAATACCCGGTTGCTGAAAGAAAATTTTTAACTACGGGATCTATTATTGGATATTCATTGTATTTTATTTATGCTAACACAATTGCGCAGGGCGGATTTGATAATAACTATTTTGGAATTAGTTTTTTTGATTATATAAATAATATCTTTGTGTGATGGAGAACAGTTAAATATGAAGATACTTCAAGTAGTAACGCATATGAATCGCGGCGGTCTTGAAACTATGATTATGAATTATTACAGAAACATAGATCGTACTAAAATTCAATTTGATTTTCTTGTACATCGTCAGGAAAAGGCTGATTATGATGATGAGATATTATCTTTAGGCGGACATATTTATCATATGCCTATGTTGAATCCCTTTTCTAAGGCTTATTTTAATGCGCTTGATGACTTCTTTGATAATCATAAGTACGATATTGTGCATTCACATTTGGATTGCATGAGTGCATATCCTTTGAAAATTGCACAAAAACATGGCGTTAAGGTGAGAATTGCACATTCGCATTCAAAAAGTCAAGATAAAAATTTAAAGTATCCGATTAAGCTTCTTTCAAAACATTTAATTGCTAAGTACGCTACGCATCTTTTTTCTTGCGGTAAAGAGGCAGGAGATTGGATGTTTGGCGGAAATGCATATACTGTCTTAAATAATGCAATTGATGCTGAAGAATATCGGTATGACTGTCAAATAAGAAAACAAGTGCGTGACGAACTGAAAATCAGTAAATCTGATTTTGTAATCGGACATGTCGGAAGATTTAATCCACCCAAAAATCATCCGTTTTTGATTGATGTTTTTAAGAGTGTACATGATAAAAACAGAAATTCCAAACTGCTTCTTGTAGGAACAGGTAACGGACAGAGTAATATAAGAGAAAAAGTTGATGATCTTGGTTTATCGGATTCCGTGTTTCTTTTAGGAAACAGAGGAGATGTGAATAGAATACTACAAGCAATGGATGTCTTTTTGTTTCCGTCTTTGTACGAAGGATTAGGTATTGCAGCACTTGAAGCGCAGGCTGCAGGATTGCCGTGTATCATTTCTGACAGTGTTCCGTCTGAATGCAGAGTTACAGACCTTGCTGAGCCGTTAGATTTAAACTTGCCGATTGATGAGTGGGCGGATGTTGTCTTAGAAAAACAAGGTACGATTAGAAAAAACACGATAGATGATATAAAAAAATCAGGTTTTGATGTTAAACAGAATGTTGTAAAACTTGAAGAATTTTATTTAAATTCGGTTGAGGAATAATAGTTATGCAGACTTTAACAGTATTTACACCTGCTTATAATAGGGCACATACAATAGGTCGTACATATAAATCTTTGTGTTCCCAAAAATGCAAGGATTTCGTGTGGCTTATAGTTGATGATGGTTCAACTGATAATACGGCTGAATTAGTAAAAGACTGGATGTCCAAAGATAACGGCTTTGAAATTCAGTACATATATAAAGAAAACGGCGGTATGCATACCGCACACAATGTTGCGTATAGAAATATACATACCGAACTCAATACTTGTATAGATTCTGATGACGCTTTATCTGAGAACGCTGTTGAAAAAATTATAAACAAATGGAATCAGGTTAAAAGCAGGGGTTATGCAGGTATTATTGCACTCGATGCCAATATGAATACGGGAAAGGTTATAGGAAAAGGCTTTCCGAAAGATATGACAGAAACCACATTGTCGGGTTATTATGCGTCAGGTGGTTCAGGTGATAAGAAGCTTATTTATCGTACTGATATTATTAATTCAGTCCCTGAGTATCCGGTATTTGATAATGAAAAATATCTTGCACTTGCATATAAATATAAGTTGATAGATCAGAAGTATAAACTTGCTGTTTTAAATGAAGTAGTGTGCGATGTAGAATACCAGGAAGACGGTAATTCGCACATTATGTATAAGCAGTATATGAAATGCCCAAAGAGCTTTGCCTTCTGGAGAAAGATATGTATGCAATATCCTGATTCTAATAAAAGATTATTGGTGGATTGTGTGCATTATGTTGCCGACAGTATAATAGCAAAGAATAAACATTATATCAAAGAGTCACCCAGAAAAATGCTTACAGTTTTGGCTACACCACCGGGATTATTATTGTCGTTATTTTTTCGTATGAAAATGGATAGTTTAATGGAAGTGAAGTAGATTATTATGACAAAAGTTTTATTTCTTATACCTAATCTTGCACACGGTGGGGCTGAAAAAGTTTTGGTTAATCTCGCCAATAATATGGATAAAACAAAATTTGATGTAACAGTTCAAACTTTGTTTGATGTAGGCGTTAACCGACAGTATCTTAACTCTGATGTAAAATATATCGGCGGTTTCAAGAGAATGCCTCGTGGCAATACATATGTGATGAAACTTTTTTCTCCTGAAAAACTGTATAAACATTTTATCAGAGATAACTATGACATAATCGTTTCTTACCTTGAAGGTCCTACCGCACGAATTGTAAGCGGTTGCACTAACCCAAATACTAAGCTTGTCAACTGGATTCACTGCAAAATGGACAACCCCGCAATCGGTGCAGTAGGTTTTAGAAATTTTGAAGAGGCAAAGAAATGCTATAACAAATTTGACAATACTGTATGTGTTTCAAAATGGGTTATGGATTATTTTTCAAAGATATTTGAATTTCAAAAACCTATTCAGGTGCTTTATAACACAATTGAAACAGACAAAATACTTGAAAAGTCCGTTGAACCTGTCAATGATATTAAATTTGACGATGATTGTGTAAATATATGTTCTGTCGGAAAACTTACTGCGTTAAAAGGGTTCGACAGACTACTGAACATACATAAAAAACTCCTTGATGACGGAGTTAAAAATAAAGTTTATTTGTTCGGCATCGGTGAAGAAGAAGGTAGCTTAAAAAAAGTTGCACAAAACCTTGGCGTTGAAAATACATTCCAAATGGTTGGTTATAGAACAAATCCGTACAAGTATGTAAAAAATTGTGATTTGTATGTATGTTCATCCCACAGCGAGGGATTCAGTACATCTGTAACGGAGTCACTCATTGTTGGTACGTCTGTTGTGGCTACCCTTTGTTCGGGTATGACCGAATTATTAGGCGAAAACAACGAGTACGGTATCGTAACAGAAAATGATGAAGATGCACTTTATAAGGGCATTAAAAAAATACTGACAACGCCTGATTTGCTTGAAACTTATGCCGAAAAAGCAAAAGAGCGCGGTAAAGCTTTCAGTACCGAAAAAACAGTAAAGGCTGTTGAAGAAATGTTAGAAAGTTTGTGATTAATATGTCATTAAAATCTTTTGTTAAGTCCAAATTGATGAGATTAAGAAGTGAAATTTCAACGGAAGAGTTAGTAAAACTGGGACTAAAAGTCGGTAAAAATTTCAGCAGACAGGAAAAGACCTTAATTGATCAATCACATTGTTGGCTTATAACAATTGGTGATGATGTTACGTTGGCGCCTAGAGTCCATATTCTTGCTCATGATGCAAGTACCAAGAAAGGCATTGGGTTTACTAAAATTGGTCTTGTTAATATCGGAAATAATGTGTTTATCGGAGCTTCTTCAACTGTATTACCTAATGTAACTATTGGCGATAATGTTGTTATCGGTGCGGGAAGTATTATTTCTAAAGATATTCCTTCAAACAGTGTTGCTGTCGGAAATCCTGCAAAAGTTATTTGTAGCTATGCCGAATTTATAAATAGAAAAGAAAATGAACTAAATAAATCACCACATTATGATTCTAAATATACATTAAGAAATCCTAATTTTAATGATGAAATGAAACGAGAAATGATTAGAGATTTATAATTTAATGGGTTTGGCTATGTTGAATGATTGTTACAAAATTAGATGTTGTGTGGAAAATTTATGTCCATTAAATAAAATGAGGTGTGTAGAAGTGAAAGTCCTTATCATAAATGGTGATTGCATTACGAAGAATTCGTCGGCAAATTTATGTCATTTAGCGTATATACGAGGATTGGTTGATTTAGGATATGAAGTAACTTTACTAAGTGCAGATTCAAAGGAATACGAAGTTGACAAATCAATGATAATTCCATCTTCGGTTAAGTGTATATACTATTATGGTACAACCATTTATGAAAAAATGTCAATAAGCAAAAACAAGAGAAAAGTTGTCCCCTTTGCGCGAGTCGATTATTACACAAATAAAAGCAAAGTGAGTTTTAAATCAAAGCTTATAGATTCTGCCAAACATTTTGTTTTGTCACTTTATGGTGTTCACGGTATTTATAAAAAATTTGTTAATAAAGCAAAGCAATTTAAATCAACTGAAGTTTATGACTATGTTCTCTCCATTTCAACACCGGCATCAAGTCATTTACTTGCCTATAAGTTGATTCATAATAAACATATTAGGTATAAAAAATGGATTCAGATTTGGGAGGATCCGTGGACATCTGATGTATACGGTTTTAGTGATTCTAAAAAAATAGAAAATGAGGAAAGAAGATTATTGTCCTTGGCAGAACATATCTGTTATGTCAGTCCGTTGACGTTGGAAAACCAGAAAAAACTATATTCTGAGTCTGCTCACAAAATGTATTGGGCGCCTTTGCCGTTTTATTATAAAAATGATGAACAAGGTTCAACGGTGAATAAATATAATAATTATGGCTATTTTGGTGATTATGCTCCTGTAAGTAGAGATTTAGCACCGTTTTATGTGGCTGCTAAAAATATAGGTGTCAACGTGAACATTTGTGGTAATCCCAGCAATCTGTTTGCTCAAACAGATAAAATTACAATTTGTCCAAGATTGCAATTAAATGAGCTTAAACCTATTGAAGATAAAACTAATGTGCTCGTCTTTTTGTGTAACAGAAAGGGCGGACAAATTCCGGGAAAAATATATCAATATTCCGCAACCTATAAAACTATTCTATTTATTCTTGATGGTACAGACGAAGAAAAGAAAGTGTTAAAATCATATTTTGAACAATTTAACAGATATATATTCTGTGAAAATACAGTTGAGGATATTGAACGTGCAATTAAGTTAATAGAGAACAATGATTTTGGTAATGTAAAAAATGAGCCGATTGATGAATTTAATCCGGCTAAAACAATTATGAAAGTTCTTGAAGGTTAGTTTATGGATAATAAATCGTTGGTAAGTGTAATAGTACCGATTTATAATGTTGAAAAATACCTTGCAAGATGTGTTGACAGCATCATAAACCAGACATATAAAAATCTTGAAATTATTCTTGTTGACGATGGTTCGCCTGATAACTGTCCAAAAATGTGTGATGACTTTGCTAAAAAGGATTCTCGTATAAGGGTTGTACATAAGAAAAACGGTGGCTTGTCAGATGCACGAAATGCAGGTATGAAAATTGCTTCCGGAGAGTGCATTGTGTTTGTTGACTCTGATGATTACATTCATTGCAATATGATAGATAAAATGTATGGCGTAATGCTAAAAGATGGCAGCGAGGTTGTTTCTTGTGGCGTTAAATGGGTTGACGAAAAGGGCACGGTAATATCTGAGTCAAAAGTTGATAAGAATGAAATATTAGACACAAATGAAGCAATGTTTGAAATCATAATTGACGGAAAACTGAAGCAGCATGTCTGGAATAAAATGTATAAAACAGAATTGATTCAAGATATTTTATTTGAAAAAGGCAAATATCACGAAGATGTATTTTGGTCTTATCAAGTGTTCGGGAAAGCAAGAAAAACTTCTGTTATTGTTGATTCGTTTTACTATTATGTACAGCGAGATAACAGCATTATGGGTTGTGGCTTTTCTGAAAAAAGGCTTGATGTTTTAGAGGCAAATCGCCAAAGATGCGATTATGTAGGAAAGCATTTTCCTGCATATTATGATACTGCTATCAGCATTTATATGGGAACTTGTATGTATCAGATGCAATGTGCTTTGCATTCAAAAGTGGAAAAATATATCATTGATAATATAAAGGAAAATTTAAAATATAAAAACAAAGGTAATATTTTTAATTATGTTAAAGGAAAACAAGCTGTTTGGATGAAATTGTATCTTACATTTCCAAAATTAACTTGTTTATTAAGAAATTGCTTAAATGTAGGGATGTAGAATGAAAAAAGTAATGTTAGTGTTTGGTACACGACCTGAAGCTATAAAAATGTGTCCGTTAGTAAATGAGCTGAAAAGCAGAAAAAATATAGTAACAAAAGTTTGCGTAACCGGACAGCACAGACAGATGCTTGATCAGGTGCTTGAAATCTTCAATGTTGTGCCGGATTATGATTTGTCTATAATGAAAGATAAGCAGACATTGTTTGATATAACAACCAATATTTTAAACAAAATCAAGGAAGTACTTGAGATTGAAAAACCTGATGTTGTGTTGATTCACGGTGATACATCAACAACATTTGTTACGGCTCTTGCGTGTTTTTATATGCAGATTCCTGTCGGTCATGTTGAGGCAGGACTCAGAACATATAACATATATTCACCGTATCCCGAGGAATTTAACAGACAGGCTGTCGGCATAGTGGCAAGCTATAATTTTGCTCCTACAGAAATGTCAAAGAACAATTTAATCAACGAGGGCAAGAATCCCGACAATATATTTGTAACGGGTAATACTGCGATTGATGCCTTGAAAACCACAGTAAGATCTGATTATACACACCCTGAACTCGAATGGGCATCTGACAGCAGATTGATTATGTTGACTGCTCACAGACGAGAAAATCTTGGTGTGCCGATGCATAATATGTTCAGAGCAATCAGAAAAATTGTCGATGAAACTCCTGATGTAAAGGTTATTTATCCGATTCATATGAATCCGGTTGTCAGAAAAGCTGCTGATGAGGAACTTGGAAATGATGACAGAATACATATCATAGAGCCTCTTGATGTACTTGACTTTCATAATTTCCTTTCAAGAAGTTATCTTATATTGACAGACAGCGGCGGTATCCAAGAGGAAGCTCCTTCCCTCGGTAAACCTGTTCTTGTTATGCGTGATACAACAGAAAGACCGGAAGGCATAAAAGTGGGTACTCTGAAATTAGTCGGTACGGACGAAACCATAATTTACAACGAGTTTAAAAAATTGCTCACAGACAGTGAAGAATACGAAAAAATGAGCAAAGCGTCAAATCCATATGGTGATGGCTTTGCTTGTAAACGAATTGCGGATATATTGGAGAAGTAAGAATGATAAGAAAAATAGTAAATAAGTATATTTTAAAAAAAACAAGTTATGATCAAGAATTACAATATTTGTTGGACAACGGTTTGACTTTGGGTAAAAATGTATCCAATTATAGCCCATATGCATTTGACTCTGAATATCCTTGGCTGATAGAGATTGGGGACGACACTATTATTTCTACTAATGTAAAAATATTAGCACATGATGCCTCAACAGGAAGGCCTGCAATACACTATTCAAAAGTAGGTAGGGTATCAATTGGGAAACGTTGTTTTATTGGATGTGGCAGTATAGTTTTATGTAATGTAAGGATAGGGGATAATTGCATTATAGGTGCAGGTAGTGTTGTTTCAAAAAATATTCCTGATAATTCCGTTGCAGCAGGTAATCCGGCAAAGGTTATTTGTACAGTTGAGGAATTTAGAGCTAAACATTATGAAAATCTTAGCAAAGTACCTGTATTTGAAAAAGCTTGGAACGAGTGGCCTAATGCTACTTTACAAGAAAAAATTGAAATGAAAGAAAAATTAAAAGATACATTTGGATACGTAAAATAGTAGGAGTGAAATCATTGCCTTTAGTAAGTATTGTGGTGCCTGTCTACAAAGTTGAAAATGTTCTGCATTATTGTATTGACAGCATTTTAAATCAAACATATAAAGATTTTGAGCTTATCCTTGTTGATGACGGTTCGCCTGACAACAGCGGGAAAATTTGTGATGAATATGCCAAAAAAGATAATCGAATAACAGTTATACATAAAGAAAACGGTGGTGTGTCTTCGGTAAGAAACTGTGGTATTGATGCTGCAAAGGGTAAATATATATGCTTTGTTGACAGTGATGATTATCCATGTATAAATTATTTGCTCGATATGGTTAATATGTGTACAAAATTTGATGGATGTGACTTGCTACTGGGTGGATTTAATGTTGTATCCGATTATAAATCAAACATAGAAAAAAAGGTATTATTTACCGAAGATCATAACTATTCTTGTGTTTCAAGGCTGGATTTTGTAAGGATGTATGAGAAATGGGTAATTCAAATGCCATGGAACAAGCTTTATAAATTAAAGATAATTCAAACAAGTAAAATTCGCTTCGATGAGAATTTGAGTCTTGGTGAAGACATACTTTTTAATATTGACTATTTGACTAATTCTAATGGTAATATTGCGATACTTAATAAACCTATTTATAATTATACAAGAACCGGAATTGAGTCATTGGACAATAAATATTATCCTGACTTAAAATCCATATATGATAGCATATATGAACGAATATTTGAATTTTGTGACGAGTTTAATTTATCAAACACTGATATTCAGCATATGTACGCATCCTATTTTTATTCGATAGAAAATGTTTTAAAAAATACTTTTTCTGAAAAGAATAAAGCAGGTGTTAGTTTAAAGTATAGATATAATAACGAAATTCTTAGAAGTAAACAATTTAAGAACATCTTAAAACGAAGCAAAAAATTTGTTAATTGGAAATTAAGACTGATATACAGTATGAGAAACTATAGAATAGTTAATATATGTAACTCGATTATGAACAGGTTGCATTAAAAAATGAATTTGGGTGGTAGTATGAATTTTGTTAAATAGCATAAAAACACAATTTTTTCTTTTAGTATAAATGCAGTAATATTTATTTTGTTTTTACTTTTTTCTTCGTTTCATTATGATATGGCCGATACTATGGTTTTTTCCGAACATATTGCCTCAGGCGATAATTATATAATATTTACAAATTATTTATTATGCTGGTTGGCAGGAGTTTTACAAAAGTTAATTTATCCGGTAAATGCATATGTGTTAATCGAATTGATTGTATCTTTTATAGCATTTTGTGCGATTACGTATGTTCTAACTGACAAATTCAATTCTTTTTGTTCGGGTTGTACAACCATTGTTTTATATGCATTTTTTGGTGTTAATCACTATGCTACCGCTTCTTTCACACTAACTGCTGCGTTATTATCTGTTTCAGGGTTATTTTGTCTTTTCTATTTTGTGATGAAGGACAAGAGTATTATTGGAATTATAGTGGGAATAGTTTTATCTGTATTCGGTTCTATGTATAGATTTAATGTATTTATTACAGTGTTTTTTATTTTCGGTCTGTATTACATAGTATATAATTTGGTTATTTCCAAGTCTAATTTTTCATTAAAGATGAAGAAATTCTTCAACTTAAAATTTATTGTTGCATTTATGTTACTGATAACTTGTGCTTTTTCATGTAAGACTATAAGTTCTTTTGTTTACAATTCTCCTGAAATGTAGTACTATTCTGAGTACAGATCAGTAAGATCAAAAGTGTATGATTATTATATTCTCACGTATTCAGAAGCAAAGTCTGATTATGACAAAATTGGTGTTTCTGAAAATGACCTTGTGATGTTACAAAAACTTTATATGGATGATGAAGGAGCTTTTTCTATTGAAAAATTAAAAAGTATTGATCAGGTTAAATCTAAATATTATAAGTCGATATCTTTGTTTACGACTGTAAAAAATATGGTAATGATTGAAGGTCTTGACGCATTGTTTGGATTTAATGACAAAGGAATGCTAATTTGGATTTTTGCAATTGCTTTGATTATTTTGCTAATCACTATGAAAAAGCGCTACTATTTCATTCCACTCGTATTGTTATTTGGTGTTGGTGTTATATATCTTTACCTGTGGATAATACAACGATGTGTTTATAGAGTTGTGTATGGTCCGGTGTTCGTAGCCGTTTTATGTATGATATACTCAATAAATGTTAAGGACATTCGTGAGTGGGTAAAAAAGTTTTACAACAAAATGTATTCGAATATTACAATGAAAAAGAGAGTTTATGCGGGTTTCCTTGCTTTTGTACTGGTTTTTTCTGCCGTAGTATTACCAATAAGCTTTCATGGTAATTTATATATGGAAGGTGCTTCAAGCCATCCTGACGGTTACGATGAGATGATATCATATATAAAATCGAATCCGGACAAAAAGTTTGAATTTTCAAAAGTTAGTATGCCAACTGTTAAAAATCAGTATGAAAACCCATTGATAATTAATATCCCTAACAGTTATAAAAACACGATAACATTTGGTGGAACATATTATCGAGATATAAGCAGTAATAAAGCTATAAAGGATTTTGGTGCTAACAACCTTTATAGAAATCTTATCAATAATAATGTGTATTTTGTGGATTTGAAACAGTCATCCGATATGAAATACTTTGAAATATATTTGAATGAATATTATTCAAAAGACAACACAATTAAAATGATTCCTGTGAAAACAATAGGTTCATATACTTTTTATTCAGTAAAAACAGATAGCTGAGAGGTTAAAAATGATTCCGTTTAATGTACCGCCGTATATCGGCAAAGAGGACAAGTATATAAAACAGGCAATTGACAGTCGCAAAATTTGCGGTGACGGTCAGTTTACAAAGAAGTGCAATGAAAAGTTTGAAGAAATTACGGGCGCTAAAAAGGTGCTTATGACAACTTCGGGTACTTCTGCACTTGAAATGGCGGCATTGCTCGCTGATATTAAGCCGGGTGATGAGGTTATTATGCCTTCTTACACCTTTGTTTCAACTGCAAACGCTTTTGTTTTAAGAGGTGCAACTATCGTATTTGTTGATATAAGACCTGATACAATGAATATTGATGAAAATCTTATTGAAGATGCGATTAATGAAAAAACAAAGGCTATTGTTCCTGTTCATTACGGTGGCGTTGCCTGTGAGATGGATACAATCCGCGATATCGCCAAAAGACACAACCTTGTTGTTGTTGAAGATGCCGCACAGGGTGTTATGAGCTTTTATAAAGGAAGAGCACTCGGTTCGATCGGAGATTTTGGCTGTTACAGTTTTCATGAAACAAAGAATTACAGCATGGGCGAGGGTGGAGCTGTCCTCGTAAATCATGAGAAAAATGTTGAAAGAGCGGAGATTATCCGTGAAAAAGGAACTAACAGAACTAAATTTTTCAGAGGTCAGGTAGACAAATACACATGGATTGACTTGGGCTCATCATATCTACAGAGCGAACTTAATTGTGCTTACCTCTATGCACAGATTGAAAATCCTGATATAATTAATAATGACAGACTTCAATCATGGAATACATACTATGAACTTCTTACGCCTTTGAAAGAGAAAGGCTGTATAGATTTACCGGTTGTTCCCGAGGGTTGTGTTCATAATGCCCATATGTTTTACATAAAAACAAAGGACCTTGAGGAGCGTTCAAAACTTATTGCTTTTCTGAAAGAAAACGGAATAGGTGCTGTATTCCATTACATCCCTCTCCATTCATCTCCGGCAGGTCAGCAGTTTGGCAGATTCCATGGTGAGGATAAATATACAACAAAAGAAAGCGAACGACTTTTAAGACTTCCAATGTATTACGGACTTGAGAAAAAAGATATTGAGTATGTTGTAAGTAAAATAAAAGAGTTTTATGAGGGGTAAATGATGACTTTTGACAAGAGACAGACTAATATTGCAAAAGGTGTTGCGGTGCTTTTGTTTGTTAGTAGCCATTTGTATTGAGTTAGTTAAGAAATATACCGGCTATAATAAACTTATGAATAGCATTTTTAAATTAAATTAGTAAATGGGAGAAAAATATGACAACTATACTTGATAAAATAACAAATTTTTTATGTAAATTGCGAATATCTAAAAAGGTGCTCGCTGTACTATTTGTTATAGCTTTTCTAATATCACTTATCCCAATAGTAATTACTGCTTTTTATTCAGTACCTACATATGATGATTATTCTTTATCATATTATAGTCATAAGGCTGTTGTTGATGGAACATCTTTGTTCGGTGGTATAGTAACTAACTGCATTGAATTATATAATACTTGGCAAGGATTTATGCTCAGCAATTTTTATCCTGCTATTCAACCATTTGTATTTGATGAAAATTTGTATTTTATTTCTTGCTTATTTGTAATAGGTATTTTAATATTTGCGTTATTATATTTTGCAAAATCAATATTAATTAATACTCTGAAAGTTAATGTTTTTGATTATATTTTGATTTCATTTCCAATTACCTTTTTGATTATTCAATTTATGCCGTCAGTATCGGAAGCATTTTATTGGATGGATGGAAGTTTAACTTTGGTTGTAAATTCTATAATGCTTATAATATTGTCTTTTGTTACAAACTATTACAATAGTACAACCAAGAAAAAAAGAGTGATTTATTCCTTATTAGCGATTATCTTTATGATCTTTATTTGCACGGACAGTCCATTAACATTTGTAACTATGATGATGATTTTTGCTTATGTTGTTGTATATATGGTTTATTGCAACAAGAAAGAAAGTTTATCAACAATAAGATTAATAATTATTTTATCAATAATTTATATAGTAGGTTTGGTCATTGCACTTATTGCACCTGGTAATAAGGTTAGGTTAGATTCTGGAATGTCTGATAACTCATACTCTATAATTTCATCGATAATGTACGCTGTTTTTTATTCTGTTGTTTATGCAGGCAAGTGGTTTAATATTTGTTTTATTTCCGTATTAATAATCGTATCTGTTATATTTTGGAATGTTGCAAAAAATAGTAAATTTAGTTTTAAATATCCTTTACTGATATTTGTTTTGTCTTATGCAGTGTATGCAGGTAGAATGTCAGTCCAATTAGCAGCCGGCGGATATCTTGGTTCAGATAGGCAAATAAATCAATATTATTTAGGATTTGTTTTAGCTATAACATTTTCTTGGCTTTATTTTGTTGGTTGGGTGAGTAAAAAACATATAAGTGAAGCTATTAGTTTTAACGCTAAAAAAATATCTGTAGTATTTTTGATGATGACAACCTTTGTGTTTTTATGTGGTTGTTTTAACTTTAGAGTCAAGAATATTGCTTGCGTGTCGACTGCTATCTCTTTGTATTCAGGAGAAACTCAAACTTATAACAAAGAAATGAAAGAAAGGATCGCTCTCTATAAAAATGACAAAATTTGTAATGTCGAAGTAAATGAACTTACATATTATCCTGAATGCTTTGTCGCTGAACCAATATCAATTGACACAACATATTGGACCAATAGAACTGTTGCCAAATATTATAATAAGAAGTCAATTGAGTTAGTACATAGTAAGGACAGATGATTTGATTATGAAAAAACTTGTAATAATCGGTGCGAACGATTTTCAGAATCAGTTGATTTTGAAAGCGAAGTCACTTGGATATGAAACCCATGTATTTGCGTGGGAGGATGGTGCTGTCGGAAAAGATAATGCTGATTATTTTTATCCTATCAGCATAATTGAAAAAGATAAAATACTGGAAAAATGCAAGGAGATTAAGCCGGACGGTGTATGCTCAATTGCCTCTGACCTTGCCTCAATAACAGTAAATTATGTTGCAGAAAAGCTTGGTTTGCCTTGTAATCAGACTAAATACGCAAATATACAGACTAATAAGTATGCAATGCGTAAAGCACTTCTTGATGCAGGTTTACCGTGTCCGAAATTTGTGTTAGCTGATGAAAGTTTTGATGTCAGAGAATTGCATGATTTCTCATTCCCGATTATAGTTAAACCAACTGACCGCTCAGGCAGTCGTAATATTATGAAGCTTGAAAGCACAAGTGGTGTTATGAAAGCAGTTACAGAAGCGTGTCAGACATCATTTGAGCATAAGGCAATTATTGAGGAATATATTGAGGGTAACGAGTACAGTATGGAAACTATTTCATACAAAGGTGAACATCACTATCTTGCTACAACGAAGAAGTTCACAACAGGTGCTCCTCATTTTATCGAAACCGGTCATTGTCAGCCATCTGATCTTTCGCAAGATGTTTTGGAGAAAGCTAAAAATCATATTATTAAGGCGCTATCAGCCTTGCATATTGAAAATAGTGCGGGACATTCAGAATTTAAAGTCGACAAAGACGGTAATATTCGTATTATTGAGATAGGTGCAAGAATGGGTGGAGATTGCATAGGTTCAGATCTTGTGTATCTATCAACTGGCAATGATTTTATGAAAATGGTTATAGATGTTGCTTGTGGTAACAAACCTGATTTAGCAGAAAACCCTACAAAGGATAATGTATCTATCAAATTCCTGTTTACCGAGCAGGATATTAAAGATATGAATGATTTTAAAGAATACAATCCCGATAAACTCTATCGTATCAGCGACCTTGAACTTGAAAACTTGGGTAACACGATAGACAGTTCATCAAGATTGGGATATTATATTGTTAGGGGGTAATTAGATGAAGAAGAAAAAAATAATAATTTTTGGTGCGACCGGTTCAACAGGAATTTATCTGACTGACTACGTTTTTAGCAATATTGACAGAAATTTGTATGAAATTGTTGCTGTAGGAAGAAGAAAGACAAATTATTTCGATAGATTTGGTATTAAGTATTATTCTGTAGATATCACAAAAAAAGAAGATTTTTTTGTGTTGCCAACAGATAATATATACGCAGTTGTTATATTATCTGGAATACTTCCTGCGAGAATGGAAAGATATTGCCCTGAAAAATATGTTGATGTTAATATAAAAGGCACACTCAACATTATGGAATACTACAAAAATAAACAAATTGACAGGGTGATTTATACTATATCAATTTCTGATTTGCATGGTTATCTTCCTGAAAATAAAGAATTTCTGCCTGATATGCCAATAAAATACCAATATGGAACTGATCACACGATTTATGCAATCACCAAGACAGCTGCAACGGAAATAATAAAAACTTATGAACATGATTTTAATATTAAATATTATATTTTAAGACTTCCTAACATTTATTTATGTTCACCTGAAAAGGATTATTATGTTGATTGTGAGAAAAAGAAAATATCTTATAGATATATCATTGATAGAGCAATAAATGGTGAAGATATTGAACTTTGGGGAAATCCAGATCAAAAACGAGATATCGTGTATGTCAAAGATTTTTGTCAATTTGTGTTTAAGACTATTTTTACTGATGCAAAAAGCGGATATTTTAATGTTGGTGCAGATGTAATGGTTACTATGCAGGATCAAATTCAGGGGATTATTGATGTATTTTGCAGTGATAAAAAATCTAAAATAGTGTATTGCCCCGAAAAAAGATCTTGTGATGATTCACATATGAATATTGACAAAGCTAGAATAGAGTTAGGTTATAAGCCAAAATATGATTATATTTCATATTTAGAAGATTACAAAAAAGAAATGAAATCCGACAGATTTAAGGGACTTTAATTTTTATGGATAAGATTAGTTTTGTTATTCCTTGTTATGGTAGCGAGAATACAATAGAATTTGTAGTTAGTGAGATAGTAAGTGTTGTTTCTCAAAAAAATTGTTTTGATTATGAAATAATAGCAGTTAATGATTGTTCACCCGATAATGTTTTAGATAAACTTAAAAATATGGCGTTAAAGAACAGTAATGTAAAAATAATTAATTGTGCGAAGAATATGAACAGACCTGGTGCGGTAATGGCTGGATTAAACAACGCCACAGGTAAATATACTGTAGTTATGGATGATGACGGACAATGTCCTATGGATAATTTTTGGAGATTGATGGATCCGATTTTAAACGGACACGACGTTTCTATAGCAAAATATCCTGAAAGAAAACAATCTGTTTTTAAAAACTTTGGAACATTTGTTAACAAAAAAATGACAGAGTTTATATTAAATAAACCTAAAGATGCTCAGTTTACTAACTTTATGGTAATGAAATCTTACATAGTTAATGAGTTGATAAAGTACAAAAATCCCTACCCTTATTTTACAGGACTTTTGTTGCGAACAACTAAGGATATCGTAAATGTAGAAATGGATGAAAGAGAAAGATATTCCGGTACGACAACATTCACTTTTGGTAAGATGTTGGGAATGTGGGTTAACGGACTTACAGCTTTTTCAATTAAACCTCTTAGAATATCTTCTTTAGTTGGTGTTTTTTGTGCAATTGTAGGTTTTATTTTTGGAATTATAACTATTTTCAGAAAGCTATTTATTCCAAACATAAGCGTTGGTTGGAGTTCTATAATATCGGTGATGCTATTTATAGGTGGACTTATAATGCTTATGCTCGGAATGATTGGTGAATACATCGGCAGAATATACATTAGTATAAATAATTCACCACAGTATGTAATAAAGGAAAAAATAAATTTTGATTCTGATGAAAACGAGAAATATGATGAGTAATAAGTTAAAATATTATATTGCTTTGCATGTGGAACTGTTGTTATTTTCCCTTGGTGGAGTTTGTACCAAACTGGCAGGTCAGCATAAATTCCTTTCATTTTGGTTCATATTTTTTTATGGACTTGTGATTTTGAATCTCGGAGTTTATGCAATTGTTTGGCAACAGATTATAAAAAAGTTGCCGTTGAATACTGCATATTCAAACAAGGCAATAACAATAGTCTGGGGAATATTGTGGGGTTTTGTATTCTTTCAAGAACAGATAAAATGGAATATGCTCCTTGGTGCAGCGATTGTAATTTTGGGTGTAATTGTGGTGGTGAGAGCTGATGAATGAGAAAATTTTGTTTTCGTTGATTTTTCTGTTTGGTGTTTTTATTTCCTCAGTATCCCAGATTATTCTCAAAAAAAGTGCCAATAAAACCTATGACCATTGGATAAAGGAGTACCTTAATCCGAGAGTAATATTTGCATACATAATTTTCTTCGGAGCAACTCTTTGTTCCGTGTGGGCGTACACTGTAATTCCGCTTTCACTTGGTCCGATTCTTGAATCGTCAGGTTATATTTTTGTTGCATTTCTAAGTTGGCTTTTCCTAAATGAAAAAATCAACAAGCAAAAGCTTATCGGACTTTCTATTATAATATTAGGAATTATAATATATTCATTTTAATTAGAGCTTTGCGGTTCTGTAAAAAATATAATCTTAGCAGATGAATCAGAATTATACTTGATGTAAATAATTATTGATTTTTTATTGTGTTTGTAAGTTAGCTGTGTTTAAGAAAATTAGCAATATAAACCGAACAGTTTACTTTTGTTGATAATATGAGTTGTTATTTATTCAATAAGTTTATCCGAGCTTTAAGGAGGGGACATTTTTGCATCCCATAAAATCAATAGAAGCGAGAACTCAATCGTATGTTCTTGATCATTTTGAAAAAAGTAAATATGCAAAGAGATTAAGAAAGTTAAAAGGTACTCATTTGGGTGAAATGTGTTTTATAATAGGCAATGGTCCAAGCTTATCTGCCGATGATCTTGAAGTATTGCATAAGAATAATGTTTTGTCCTTTGGTTTTAACAGAATATTCTTAATGTTTAATAAAACAAATTGGAGACCTGATTTTTATGTGTCACAGGACGAAAAGATGCTTTTTAATTGTCAAGATGATGTTAATAATTTAGAGATAAGCGCTAAGTTTATACCTCTTATTAATAAGTACTTTCATAATATTGATATCAAGGATGCTCTATACTTTAACATGCGTTCCTCAATACAGGGAGTACCTGTTTTTTCAGACAGTGTGGATTCCTACATAGGTAATTCAAATACAGTAGCATTTTCAGCGGCACAAATTGCTGTTTATATGGGATTTAAGAAAATATACCTTTTAGGTGTCGATCATAATTTTGCTGTTTATAAAAATGATAAAGGTGAAATTATCAACGATAAAAGTGTTAAAGATTATTTTACTGATGAGTATAGCAAAGACAAAGATAATCTATATATACCGAATTTAGATGTAAGTACGAGAGCTTTTATTTCAATGAAAAAATATTGTGATGAACACGGTATAGAAGTGTATAATGCTACCCGTGGCGGAAAACTTGAAGTTTTCCCGAGAGTAGATTTTGATATGATTTTTTAAGCTTAATGAGGTTGTGAATGGATAAAAATAAAAGTCAGTTAAAAATAGGTGTAATATTAAACTATATAAATTTATTGTTAGGAAACTTGATTCCTGTTTTTTATACGCCTATAATGTTGCAATTGTTGGGACAAAGTGAATACGGATTGTATAAGTTGTCAAGTAATATCACAAGTTATCTTTCTCTGATTTCTCTTGGTTTAGGTTCCGCTATTACACGTTATCTGATTAAGGCTCGTGAAGAGGATGGAAAAGAAGCCGAAGAAAAAATGTTAGGCTTATTTTCTCGAATCTTTCAGGTTATAGCAATTGTAACATTTGTGGTGGGTGTAATTCTCAGTTTAATTTTGGGACTATGGTATAGTGCTTCATTGACATCATCAGAATTAATGACAATGAGAGTACTTGTTTTTATTTTATCTTTAAATACTGCACTTAACTTTTTAATGACACCGCAGATATCTGTTGTAACTGCACATGAGAAATTTATTTTCCTTCAGTTTATGAATATAGCGTCAACATGTGTTATGCCAATCCTTAATTTAGTTGTACTTTTCTTTGGATTTGCATCAATCGGCATGGCAGTTTCAAGCTTAATTCTTAATGTAATAATTAGAATTTTTTACTACATATACATGACCAAAAACTTAGGTCTAAAAGCCATATATTCTAAGCCGTCTGCAGGTGTTTTAAAGGAAATATTATCATTTTCGTTTTGGATATTTGTTGCGAATGTTGTCGGTCAGTTGTATAATTCAACTGATGTTGTAATGATAGGAGCTATACCCGCCTTGGCTACTGTGGGGGTAGCAGTTTATAATGTTGGCGGTGTATTCAACGGAATAGTATTTAGTTTGACCACAGCAGTGTCTAATTTATTGGCACCTAAAACTCAAAAAATGGTTTTTTCAGGTGCTACAAACGATGAATTGACGGATTTGGCAATAATAATGGGTCGAATTCAATGTTACATAATTACACTGTTAGTAACCGGATTTATTTCTTTTGGACAACCGTTTATTAGTTTTTATGTTGGCTCAGGCTATGAAGATGCGTATTGGGTAGCGGTGTTAATGATGATACCAAATATGATTCCGCTTGTACAGAGCATATGTTTGAGCATTATTATTGCACAAAACAAGCATCGGTTTCGATCTATAGTGTACCTTGGTATAGCTATAGGAAATGTAATCGGAACTTGGGTTTTAATGCATATTATGGGTATCATAGGTGCGGCTTTAATGACCGGTATAGCTTTGATTATCGGTCAGGGATTTGTCATGAATTGGTATTATTGGAAGAAAACCGGTTTAGAGATGATCCGATTTTGGAAAAGTGTGGGAAAAATTTATGTTTTACCGATTATAATGTGTTGCATAACTTTAGTTGTCTCTCATTTTATTAATTTCTATAATATTTTTGCTTTATTAGTAGGCATAATAATTTATACTGTCTTATATGTTGTTCTTAATTGGCTTTTTATTATGAATGATTATGAAAAGAATATTTTTATACAACCATTGAGAAAAATATTTACAAAACCAAAAAGGAGTAAATGAAAATGAAAATAATAGGTATGATTCCCGCTCGTGGGGGTTCGACAAGATTTAATAACAAGCCGCTTGCTGATATTTGCGGCAAGCCTATGGTTTACTGGGTATGGAAGCACAGCAAAGAGGTATCGTGCTTTGACGAAGTATATGTTGCGACTGACAGTGATGAAATAAAGAATGTTGCAGAAGGCTTTGGCGCAAAGGTTATTATGACATCAAGCAATTGCGAAACCGCAACAGAAAGACTTTACGAAGTTTCTAAGAAAATTCAGGCTGATTTGTATGTAATGGTAAACGGTGATGAGCCGTTGGTTCTTGCCGACGATATTGTTAAGTGTATTCCCGAATGTATTCCTGAAGATGGTTTTTATGTTTCAAATCTAATGACAGATTTCTCAAATCCCGTTGAAGTTGTTGATCCGACAAATCTTAAGATTGTTACCAACAAAGACGGAGTATGTCTGTTTATTTCAAGAGCTCCGATTCCATTTCCAAAGGGTGAAATGAATTATGCATATCAGAAATTTGTAGGCGTCGGTGCATTTACTAACGGCGCTTTGGAGTATTATCACAACACTCCAAGAGGTCCGATTGAAAAAATTGAAGAAAATGATTCCTTTAGATTTATAGAAAACAGAAAAGATTGTTATTACATCAATGCTCATTGCAAGACGCTCTCAGTTGATACACCAAAGGACAGAGTTCAGGTTGAGAGATATATGAAAGAGCATGATATGGCTTAAAGGAGAACTTATATGTTTAAATTAATTGCCGGTCCGTGTGCAATTGAATCTGAAGAAATGGCTATGGATATTGCCGAAAAAATGAAAGCAATAACTGATAAATTGGGGATAGATTACACTTTTAAAGGTTCATTTGATAAGGCGAACAGAACATCAATTCACAGCAAAAGAGGACTTGGAATTGATGAAGGGTTGAGAATACTTCAAAAAGTTAAGGATACATATAACATCTCTGTTGCAACCGATATCCACGAATCGTGGCAGGCGGAACCCGTTGGCAAGGTGGTCGATGTTGTTCAGATTCCTGCATTCCTTTGCAGACAGACTGATTTATTGATTGCTGCCGCAAAAACAGGTAAGTGTATTAATATCAAAAAAGCTCAATTTCTTGCACCGTGGGATATGAAAAACTGTCTGCAGAAGGTAGTTGAAAGCGGTAACAGTAATGTTATGTTATGTGAGAGAGGTACAAGCTTTGGCTATAATACACTTGTTGTTGATATGACAGGCCTTGTTGAAATGAAGAAGTTTGGATATCCCGTTATTTTTGATGCAACACATTCTGTTCAAAAGCCCGGCGGCAAGGGTGATGCAACGGGCGGCAATCGAGAATATGTTGAATACCTTGCCAAGGCTGCAATTGCAGTTGGTGTTGACGGATTATTTATGGAAACTCATCAGAATCCCGATGAAGCATGGTCAGACGGTCCTAATATGGTAAAACTTGATGATATGGAAGAATTGTTGACAAAACTTGTAAAAGTATATGAGGCGGTGCACTAAAATGCCTGAAATTAATATAACCGAAGAGGGCAAAAAGCTTTTTGATGTCGAAATAGCTGCAATGGAAGCTGTTAAAAATGCCCTTGATGAGAGATTTGAAAAAATAGTAAAGCTGATTTGTGATTGTAAAGGCAAGGTCGTTATCACGGGAATGGGTAAGCCGGGACATATCGGAACAAAAATTGCCGCTACAATGGCGAGCCTCGGTACACCGTCGTTTTTCCTTCACCCCGCAGAAGCTCAGCATGGCGACTTGGGTATGCTTGATAAGGACGATGTTGTGATTGCAATTTCTTTTTCCGGGGAGAGCGAAGAGGTTACAAAACTTATTCCGAGTTTAAAACTTATCGGAGCAACACTTGTCGGCATATCCGGAAATCCTGACAGTACTCTTATTACACACAGTGATTATTCGTTTGTGTTTCCACCTATTAAAGAGGCTTGTGCATTAAATCTTGCTCCTACATCGAGCACAACTGTCGCACTTGCATTTGGTGATGCATTGGCTGTGTGTGCGTCAAAAATTTACGGATTTAATGAGCAAAATTTTGCATTGTTTCATCCTGCAGGCTCACTTGGCAAAAAGCTTGTTACTAAAGTTGCCGATCTTATGAAAACAGGGGAAGATAACTCTGTTGTAAGTACAAATACTCAGCTTAAAGATGCAATTGTCGTTATGAGTAAAAAAGCGTTGGGTATTGTATGCGTTGTTGAAAATGATAGGCTTGTGGGCGTATTTACAGACGGCGATTTAAGAAGAGCACTTTCAAAAGAAATTGATGTATACAATATTGTTATTGACGAACTTATGATTAGAACACCGATTACGGTTTCTTCAAATTTGCTTGCGGTCGAAGCATTAAAACTTATGAATGACAGGAATATATCGGCTCTTCCGGTTGTGGATGACGGTAAGCTTGTCGGTACTATAAGAATTAATGATATTACCGGAATGGGAATTGTATTATGATTGAAAATATAAAAATGCTTGTTATGGATGTTGACGGAACGCTTACCGACGGTAAAATTTATTACGGTAATGACGGTGAACTGTTTAAGGCCTTTGATGTTCGTGACGGGTATCGCCTTGTAAAATGCGAAGAATACGGAATCATTACAGCAATTATAACGGGCAAAACCTCAAAAATTGTTGAAGGCAGAGCAAGAGATTTAAAAATAAAGGAAGTACATCAGGGTGTAAGCAATAAAATTGAAGTTCTCAAAACCTTGATAGAAAAATATAATCTTGATAAATCACAGGTTGCCTATATCGGTGACGATGTGAATGATATTGAATGTATGCAGTATTGCGGTTTCTCTGCCTGCCCTGCTGACGCAATTGATGAAGTGAAAAATACAGTCGATTATGTTTGTAAAAATATAGGCGGCCACGGTGCAGTCAGAGAATTGATTGATAGGATAATTTTTTAGAATTGGAGAATAAATTTATGAAGGAAAATATTACATCTTCAGTGTTGTATGCTTTAATATCATATAAAAACTAAATTGTGAACAAATATTAAATATCTTAGATTTATTGTTTTAATAATCGATTGATGTTCAATATTATCTCAAGAATTGGATGGTAATTAGACTATGATATATTTAACTATTAAGGGTAGACTTGGCAATCAAATGTTTCAGTATGCAATGGCAAGAGCATTGCAGGAAAAACTTAATACTGAGATATTAATTGATTGGCATCATGTAATTGAATCGGATAAAAGAGACCCCGGTGTAGGGTACAAAAACTCACTATGTGATTTTAATGTTTCTGATTTTAAATCTATAGATCAGAGCAAATATAGAGAAAATATGAGTCTGTGTCAATATTTAGCTTTCAGGTCATATGAAAAGAACTTCCCTTTTGGTGGGAATATCGAAAGTAAGGCTGCTTTTGAAAGAAATTTTTACAACAAACATAAACATTCTGGTTTGTTGTTTTTTGAAAACGGTTACATAGATTTTGATTTATCAAGGTTGCCTAAAAATATTTTTTTGAGTGGATATTACGAATCTACGAAATATTTTGAGAATATAAAAGACAAAATTAAACAGGAGTTTACTCCGATATATCCAGAACTTGAACATAATTTTGAACTTTATGATAAAATTGAGAATACAAATTCTGTGTGTGTTACAGTAAGGCGTGGAGATTTTGTTAAAAGTTCGTTTCACAATGTTTGCAGAACCGAATATTTTTTAAAAGGTATGGATATTATTGCTGAAAAGGTGGACAATCCGCACTTCTTCATCTTTTCAGACGATGTGGATTGGCTTAAACAGAATGTTAATTTTAAATATCCTGTTACATTTGAAACCGGAAATGATCCGGTATGGGAAAAACTGAGAATGATGTACTCATGTAAGCACTTTGTTATTTCAAACAGTACGTTCAGTTGGTGGGCACAGTTTTTGTCGAAAAATGAAAACAAGGTTGTTGTTTCTCCTGATAGGTGGTATAATGATAAGTTAGAGTCGGATTTAATAGAAAATTCTGATTTTATTAAAATTATGTGCGATTAAGAGGTTGTTATGAAAAGTAAAGTTGCAGAACGCCACTGTGGGATTGAACTGTTAAGAATAATAGCTATGCTAATGGTTTTCAACTTACACTTTTTTATTAAAGGGCAGTATTCAAAATCTGAAAATATAGTTATTAACTTTGAATCGTAGATTGCTATATGTATGTCAGTTGTTGCGGTTAATTGCTATGTGTTAATCAGTGGTTATTTTATGCCTAATAAGAGTTTTAAGCTTTCGCGATTTTACTTCTACATATTCTCAGGTATATTTTTACTCTTATTGTAATGCTTGCTTTATCTAAAATCAGTTTTTCATTTGGTATCCTTTTAACATCTGTAACTCCGTTTATTCACTATTCTTATTGGTTTGTTACAAATTATCTTTTATTAATTCTTTTTTCACCACTTCTGAATTCTGCAATCAATAATATGAACAGACAAAAATTTAAAATGGTTTTGTTTGCTCTTGTCGGTATGTATTGTGTATTCAATAATGCGGTCAAACTAATTAATTCATTCGATACTTCCGGTGGATATAATATTGTGTGGTTTATCATTCTTTATCTTTCGGCTGCATATGTAAAATATTACTACAGACCAAGTTACAAGCCAGCAAAGTATTTTTTCGCATATTTTTCTACAGTGGCTTTAAATCTGACATTCCATACAATATTTGGCAGATTGGTTGAAGTGTGGGGTAATGGAATGGTGAGAGATTATAATAATATTCTTGTTTACGCTGGTGCATTGTTTTTATTTATGGCATTTCTAAATCTTAACATAAAAAATATGATCGTAAAGAAAGTAGTTTTGTTTATTTCCCCACTTACATTTGCAGTATATCTTATACATGAATCACCTTTTATTTCATCGTTTATATGGAGTGTATTTAATACAAGCACATGGTGTGTGAACAGTCCGTTATTGATATTTTTGGGGTTGGGTACAGTTTTTGTACTGTTTTTGTGTTGTTGTTTTATAGAGTTTTTGAGGAAACTTATTTTTAAATATTTAAAAATTGATTGTTTAATTAAAAAAGTTTCAGATTATGCAGAAAATAAAGTCAGGAGATTAATTTTAAGGAGCAGGTTATGAAAATTGTAGTAACAGATGCTAACGGTTATATCGGAGCAAATCTTGTGAAAAAGTGTTTGAGTCTTGGTCATAGTGTTGTAGCTGTGGATTTGGCAAATTAATATATCGATGAAAGAGCTGAATACATAAATGTTGACATTTTTAATGATGAAAATTTGTATCAGAAATTAGGCTCACCTGATGTGCTTATCCATCTTGCTTGGAAAAACGGTTTTGTTCATAATGAACCGTCACATTTGGAGGGCTTGTACGCACATTATAAGTTTGTTACCAATATGATTGACAGTAACATAAAATATGTTTCTGTGTTGGAAACAATGCATGAAGTCGGCTATCATGTGGGTGCAATAGACGAAAATACTTCATGTAATCCTCTGTCATTATATGGTATTTCAAAGAATGCTCTAAGGCAATCTTTGATGTATTATGTCAGTAACAAAGAAGTAAATTTTTACTGGTTAAGAGGCTTCTATATTATTGGAGATGATATGAGGAGTAACTCAATATTTGGCAAAATAATGCGTAAAATCAAAGCAGGGGAAAAGACATTTCCTCTTAATTCAGGTAAAATAAAGTATGATTTTATTTCACTTGACGATTTGTGTACGCAGATTTTAGCAACATCGGTTCAGGGGGAAGTCAATGGAATAATTAATATGTGCTCAGGTAAACCCGTACCTCTTGGAGAACGGGTTGAGCAATTTATTTCTGACAATAGTCTTGATATTTCCTTAGAGTATAATGTTTTTCCAGACAGACCATATGATTCACCGATTATATATGGAGATGCAAGTAAAATTAAGGCGATTATAGATAAATCGAACAATAATCTATCAATTTGTAATATTGATGGATAACGTAGAAGCTGAGTGTTTTAGTAACTATTGTAGGTGATTCTATGAAAGGTATAATTTTAGCAGGTGGGTCGGGGACTCGACTTTATCCACTGACAAAGGTAACATCTAAACAACTGTTGCCTATATATGACAAGCCGATGATATACTACCCGATGTCGGTGCTTATGAATGCAGGAATCCGTGATATCCTTATCATATCGACTCCGCAGGATACACCGAGATTTGAAGATTTGCTTGGTAACGGTCATCAGTTTGGCGTTAATCTTACATATGCCGTTCAGCCGAGTCCTGACGGACTTGCTCAGGCATTCATAATCGGAGCTGATTTTATCGGTGATGACGATGTCGCAATGGTACTCGGCGATAATATTTTTGCCGGTCACGGTCTTAACGAGAGATTAAAGTCTGCCGTTGAAAATGCGAAAAAAGGCAATGGTGCTACTGTTTTCGGTTATTATGTTGATGACCCTGAAAGATTTGGCATTGTTGAATTTGACAAGAATGGCAAGGCTGTTTCTATTGAAGAAAAGCCTGAAAAGCCGAAGTCAAATTACTGCGTAACGGGCTTGTACTTCTACGATAACAGGGTTGTTGAGTATGCAAAAAACCTAACTCCTTCCGCAAGAGGTGAGCTTGAAATAACCGACCTCAACAGAATTTATCTTGAAAATAATGCGTTGAATGTTGAACTTATCGGACAGGGCTTCACTTGGCTTGACACAGGCACCCATGAGAGCCTTGTTGATGCAACTAATTTTGTAAAGACTATCGAAACTCATCAGCACAGAAAAATAGCCTGTCTTGAAGAAATTGCTTACCTCAACGGTTGGATTTCTAAGGAAGATGTGATGAAGGTTTACGAGGAAGTTAAGAAAAATCAGTACGGTCAATACCTTCTTGATGTGCTTAACGGCAAATATCTTGACGCTTAATGAGGAGAATTTATTATGACAATAATTGTTACAGGCGGAGCGGGCTTTATCGGCTCAAACTTCGTTTTTCATATGCTCAAAAAATATCCCGATTACAGAATCGTATGTCTTGATTGTCTTACATATGCCGGCAATCTCTCAACGCTTGCTCCTGTTATGGATAATCCGAATTTCCGTTTTGTGAAAGAAAGCATTACCGACAGGGAGGCAGTTTACAAGCTTTTTGAAGAAGAACATCCCGATATGGTTGTAAACTTTGCCGCAGAGAGCCATGTTGACCGTTCAATTGAGAATCCCGAAGTTTTTCTTGATACAAATATCAAGGGTACCGCTGTGCTTATGGATGCTTGCAGAAAGTACGGAATCAAGCGTTATCATCAGGTTTCTACCGATGAGGTTTACGGCGACCTTCCGCTTGACAGACCTGACCTTTTCTTTACAGAGGAAACTCCGATTCATACAAGCAGTCCGTATTCATCATCAAAAGCCGGTGCAGACCTTCTTGTGCTTGCTTATTACAGAACATACGGCTTGCCCGTAACAATAAGCCGTTGTTCAAACAATTACGGTCCTTATCATTTCCCCGAAAAACTCATTCCGCTTATGATTGCTAATGCTCTTGCGGACAAGCCGCTTCCTGTTTACGGTGAGGGTTTGAATGTTCGTGATTGGCTTTATGTTGAGGATCATTGCAAAGCGATTGACCTTATTATCCACAACGGCAGAGTGGGTGAGGTTTATAATGTAGGCGGTCATAATGAAAAAAGGAATATAGATATTGTTAAGATTATCTGCAAGGAGCTTAACAAACCTGAAAGCCTTATAACTTATGTAACAGACAGAAAAGGTCACGATATGCGTTATGCAATTGATCCGACTAAGATTCATAATGAACTCGGTTGGTTGCCTGAAACAAAGTTTGAGGACGGCATTAAAAAAACAATTCAGTGGTATCTCGATAACCGTGAATGGTGGGAAACAATCATTAGCGGAGAATATCAGAACTACTACAAAAAAATGTATGGTAACAGATAATTAAGAGGATAATTTTATGAAGGTACTTGTCACAGGCGTAGCAGGTCAGCTTGGACATGATGTAATGAATGAACTTGCAAAGCGTGGATATGACGGAATCGGAACTGATATTGCCGATAGTTATTCGGGCGTGCAGGATAATACTGCCATTGTCGGAATGCCGTATGTACGGCTTGATATTACCAATGCCCAATCTGTTGAAAAAACAATTAAAGAGATAAAGCCTGATGTTGTGGTTCATTGTGCCGCATGGACTGCTGTTAATGCGGCAGAAGATGAGGAAAACAGGGACAAGGTATTTGCTGTCAATGTTGAGGGTACGAAGAATATTGCTCGCATTTGCAAAGAAATTGATGCGAAAATGGTATATACTTCAACCGATTATGTATTTGACGGACAGGGAACAGAGCCTTGGAAACCTGATTGCAAGGAATATGCTCCGCTCAATATTTACGGACAGTCAAAGCTTGACGGTGAATTTGCAGTAAGTGAGATTCTCAATAAATATTTTATTGTCAGGATAGCTTGGGTATTCGGCACAAACGGAAACAACTTTATCAAAACTATGCTCAAAGTAGGCAAAAAGTTTGATACAATCAGAGTTGTTAATGACCAAATCGGCACACCGACATATACCTATGACCTTGCAAGACTTCTCGTTGATATGATTGAAACCGATAAATACGGTTACTACCATGCAACAAATGAGGGCGGATATATTAGTTGGTACGATTTTGCCTGTGAAATTTTCAGACAGGCAGGATATTCAACAAATGTAAATCCCGTAACAACCGAGGAATATGGCATTTCAAAGGCTAAACGACCGTTCAATTCAAGACTTGATAAGACAAAACTTGTTGAAAACGGCTTTACACCTCTGCCCGATTGGCAGGATGCTTTGAAAAGATATTTGGATGAAATATAATTTTGGTTATGGAGATAATAATATGGGACAGATAAAGGTTACGAAAGCACCTATTGAAGGACTTTATGTTATTGAACCGACAGTTCACGGCGACAATCGTGGATATTTTATGGAAACATACAATCAGAATGATATGCATGAGGCAGGTCTTGATATGGTGTTTGTACAGGACAATCAAAGTATGAGTACCAAAGGTGTTCTGAGAGGACTGCATTTCCAAAAGCAGTATCCGCAGGGTAAGCTTGTGCGTGTAATCAAGGGAAGTGTGTTTGATGTTGCCGTTGATCTCAGAAAAAACAGCAAGACATACGGCAAGTGGTACGGTGTTGAACTTACCGAAGAAAATAAAAAGCAGTTTTACATTTCAGAGGGCTTTGCACACGGTTTCCTTGTTTTGAGTGATGTAGCGGAGTTCTGCTATAAGGTTACTGATTTTTATCACCCGGGCGATGAAGGCGGACTTGCTTGGAACGATCCCGAAATCGGCATAGAATGGCCAAAACTTCAAGGTGAGTACAAAGGTAATGCCGATTCGGATGGCTACACAGTTGACGGCACACCGCTTAATCTTTCCGATAAAGATAAAAAGTGGTTGGAACTTAAAGATGATTTTAAGTATTAGTGGTATATTGTAAGTTTATATAAAGTAGTTTGATAGGTTAATAAAATATAACTTGTGTCTAAAATTAATAATGTAATTAAAAAGTGATTATAGGAGCGAAACTTATTTTATGAAAAATGAAGTTAATACAGCAATAACTAAAAACTACAGTATTTCAATTCTTAGAGTTGTTGGTATGTTTTCAATAGTTTTTTGCCATTTTTTCTCATGGCTTGGTTTTTCGTTTTTATCACAATTTTTAAATTTTGGAGTATATTTGTTTCTTTTTATTTCTGGTTTTTTGTATGCAAACAAAAATATAGCTGAACCGAGGAAATGGTTTTTAACACGGTTGAAGAAAATATTAGTTCCATATTATATTTTTGCAATCCCCATTGCACTTTTGTATTTTTTGTCGACAGGTTTTGATTTAATAAAAAGTATAATATATCTTTTTTGTTTGCAAGGAGTTTACTTTATATGTTCTTTTATTCCTTTTGCAGAGATAGAGCCCCTCGGAAATCTTTGGTTTATTACTATAATTTTGCTATGTTATCTTCTAACAATAATTTTAAAAAATTTTGAGAAAAAACATAATGTGAGTGTAGTTGGAGCTACTGTTGTATTATTATTTATTTGGTTAGTACCAAAAATTTTAATGTGCTTTTCCCTTCCGTACATTGATACGCAATATTTTGTGGCTTATTTTATTGGATATTATATTTCAAAATTCAATGTAAAAAATAATAAATGGACTTTTTGGCTGTTAGGTTTGTTTATGTTTGCTGTTGCTATTGTTATTAGATTGACAGCTAAAATGTACCTTGACGGTATGTATGAGTCAGAATATCTTGTGTTTGTATCGTTGACACAAATTGCTGTGGCAGTTTCAGCGTATTTTATTTGTACATATTTAGTCAATAACTTTGCTATACTTGAGAGTATGGCAAAATCTAAGATTTGGTCATTGTTTGATGTAATGTCATATCCAATTTATATAACTCATTATGCATTTTTGACTGGCATGACATCAGTAAGCAATTTTGGATTTTCAACACTAATTTCAATTGTATTGTTTATTTTATTTACCGTTATTAGCTCCTCCATCTTGCACCTAATAAATAATAAAATTATAGATTATAAAATGAAGATGAAACAATAAAAAAAGAATCTCCATAGAAACGATTTTGTAGTAGAATTAAGTTACAACATAAAATCTGAGATGAAATTGTCAAGACGATACTCTTGATTTTACACTGATACACAAGCAAGGTGTAAAGGGTAAAATTATTTTTACTACCCAAAAATACTCGGAGTTAGATAATGTTATAACTATATTTAAAGCTTATTGAAATGCACAAGCCCATAAATACTTGGACTTGTGCATATTTTTTACTTTTTCTTCTTCTTCAATTCATTTTTAAAGCATTTTTTATCGAATGAGGGGTTGAAGGCGTAGAAGTTCTTTTCGTTGAGTTTATCGGTTAAGAGGCGGAGGTTTTCGCCGAAGCGTTGGTAGTGGACAACCTCACGGGCACGCAGAAAGCGAATCGGATCTTTTACATCGTAGTCATCGCAGAATCTGAGGATGTTATCGTAGGTTGTTCTGGCTTTTTGCTCAGCCGCCATACTTTCGTGCAGATCGGTTATCGGATCGCCTTTAACCTGCATTGATGCAGCTGTATAGGGAAAACCTGCTGCCGCCTGTGGGAAAATTCCGGTTGTGTGGTCAACAAAATAGTCACCGAATCCCTGTTCCTTGATTTCATCCTCGGTGAGGTCTTTCGTCAGCTGATATACTATTGCACCGATCATTTCAAGATGATTAAGTTCCTCTGTGCCTATGTCGGTGAGAGTGCCCTTGAGTTCTGGTAAGGGCATTGCAAATCGTTGACTCAGATATCGCAATGACGCACCCAACTCACCGTCCGGACCGCCGTATGGCAGAATGTTACTTATTTTGACTGAGAAATATGTTGAGGTGGGAGGCTTTGCGGTCAAATATTATTCTTTTTGTAATTATGGATAGTAAGTCGTTTTGCATTTTTAAGGGATAAGTTTCTTTAATTGTGAAAGCATCATTGATTAAATTGTTCTTTGTGAGAATATTGATTACTTTAATTACAACCTTTTCAATCTTTTCAATTCTTACGCTGTGCGACGAATGGCAGTTGCCGTGAATGTAGGCGGAGCATTGGAAAAAATTATTTTTAATCGGAACAAGGGTTGAGCTGCAGTTTGAACACTTGGCAAGATTTTGAATAAGGTGTCTAATTTCGGTTTGTTTATGGGAATGTTCTTTGCTTATTATTCTTTGTAAGAATAATATTTGCCTTGCCTGCTCAAAAGTATTCTCATCAATAATAGGTTCGTGAGTGCCGTTTGAAATTATCAAATTTTCGTTATAGAAATCTCTGCCCGTTTTGCAGATTGGATTCCACCTGATTTTGCCGATATAAACGGGATTTTGCAGAATATATTCAACGGCACGGCAATCCCAGTGGTTGCCCTTGGCGGTTCTGATTTTTGACAAATTCAAGTTGTCACAAATCATATTTATATCCTTGTTATTCAAAAAATCGGCAAAGATTTTATTGACAATTCGTGCTTTTTCGGAATCAATTACAAGCTTTCCGTCTGTCACTTTATAGCCAAAGGGCGCAATGCTGACGATACCGCCACGCTCGGCTTTTTCGGTCATTCCTCGCCTTACCTCACCCGAAAGCCGAATCGAATAGTATTCGTCCGACCATTCGATAATGCGTTCAATCAGCTTTCCGAAGGGACCGTCATCAACGGGCTCGGACACGCTGATTACTTCAATTCCGTTTTTTCTCAATAGCGATTTATAGAAAATGCTTTCCTCCTGATTGCGGGCGAATCGTGAAAATTTCCAGACAAGTACGGCTGAAAACATGGGAGGCTTTTGCTTTGCAAGGCTTATCATTCGGTTGAATTCAGGCCGCTTGTCGGCATATCTTCCCGAAATTCCGTTGTCACGAAAAATGAAATCCTCATCAATCAGATAGCCTTTTTCATCTGCAAATTTTCTGATTATTTTTAGCTGACTTGACGGTGAAAGCTCAGTTTGATTTTCGGTTGACACCCTTATATATGCCGCCGCAAAGTGATTTTTATTGTGATTTCCTGACAAATTAATCACCTCTTGAAAGAATAATTCTTTTATGTAATAATATGCCTGCGATTGGAATAAAATTCTTCGGCAAATTTCTCGAAAACACTTTACTTTGCTAACGCACTAATGTATAATATACAGAGATTGTTTTGCAAGGTGATTTGCAGAACATAGGTAGAGAGTATATCAGATTACGGAGGAATAATTATGAAAAAGAAAAAGTTACTTTCTGTACTTCTTGCAGGTGCAATGTCAGCGTCAATTTTTGTAGGTTGCGGTTCTTCTGCAACGGACTGGGATTATATCTCAAACAAGGGAGAGCTTGTTATCGGTGTTACATATTTTGAGCCGATGAACTACCTTGATGCAGACGGCAAGCTTACAGGTTTTGAAACTGAGTTTGCAGAGGCAGTTTGCGAGAAAATGGGTGTTACTCCAAAGTTCCAGAAAATTGACTGGGATTCAAAAGAGGTTGAGCTTAACTCAAAGACAATCGACTGCATCTGGAACGGCCTTACAATTGATGACGACAGAAAGTCAACAATGGATATTTCAACTCCTTATATGGAAAACAAGCAGGTTATGGTTGCAAAATCTGATGTTGCAGACAAAATCAAGTCAGCAGATGACCTCAAGGATAAGACAGTAGTTGCAGAGAAGAAGTCAGCAGGTGAAACTGTTGCTCAGACAGACGAGTTCTTCTCAAGTGCAAAGTATGTTTCTGTTGACGCACAGGCTAAGGCTCTTCTCGAGGTTAAGTCAGGCACAGCAGATGTTGCGGTTATCGACTATGTAATGTCAATCGGTACACTCAAGAGCGGTTCTGACTACGCTGATCTCAAGGTTGTTGACGGCAAGGACTTTTCACCTGAGCAGTACGGTATTGCACTTCGTAAGGACAGCCCCGAAACACTTAAAAAGCTTAACGATGCTATTCAGGCAATTGCCGATGACGGCACACTTGATAAGATTGCAGAGAAGTACAGCCTTCAGGATCTTCTTCTTGTAAAAAAGAAATAATTTAATTAAAATAAGTTTGTACATACAGGGCGGACTATGTTCGCCCGTTGTGCTTTTTATTGATTAAAAATTTACAGGTTCAAATTTGTAAGCCTTTTGATATATTCAAAACTGAAAATACTTGGATAGAGTGGTATATAAAATGGATCAATTTTTTAATGTAAGCGGTCAGTTGCTTGAGGGATTCGGCGAAAACTGTATAATTTTCATTGTAACCCTGCTTGCGGCAATTCCGCTCGGACTTATTATCTCAATGGGTTCAATGTCAAAATTCAAGCCGTTAAAATGGCTGACAAAAACATTTGTCTGGATAATCAGAGGTACTCCGCTGATGCTCCAGCTTTTCGTAGTGTTCTATGTTCCGCCGCTTGTGTCAAACGGCAGTGTGACATTTGCACGAATGAATGCTGCACTTATCGCATTTATAATCAATTATGCCGCATATTTTTCTGAAATCTTCCGTGGCGGTATCGAGTCTGTTCCAAAGGGACAGTACGAGGCAGGTCAGGTGCTTGGCATGACAAAGGGTCAGATTTTCTTTAAGGTTGTGCTTTTGCAGGTTGTAAAGAAAATTACTGCACCCATGGGCAACGAAATTATTACTCTTGTAAAGGATACTTCGCTTTCAAGCGTTATCGCTATTCCGGAAATTCTTATGAGAGCAAAGGACTTCTCAATGCAGGGACTCATCTGGCCGCTTTTCTACTCGGCAGTATTCTTCCTCGCATTCTGCGGAATCCTTACCTTGCTTTTCTCATTCATCGAGAAAAAGCTTGATTACTACAAGGGTTAAGGGGGAAAGGTTATGTCTTTGTTAAATGTTGAAAACATCCGTAAAAGCTACGGCAAAACAGAGGTTTTGAAAGATATCAGCTTTTCTCTTGAAAAGGGCGAGGTGCTTGCGATTATCGGCTCATCGGGTTCGGGCAAGACAACACTTTTGAGATGTCTTAATTTTCTTGAAACTCCGGGCAACGGCAAGATTTCCGTCAATGACAAGGTGCTTTTTGACAGCAATGACAGCTCTGCAAAGAGCGACAGCGAAATCAGGAAAAGACGGCTTCACTTCGGACTTGTGTTCCAGTCATTTAACTTGTTTCCGCAGTATACGGTTATCGAGAATATTATGCTTGCTCCAAAGCTTGCCGCAAAAGAGCAGATAAAGCAGACAGGCGAATATATGGGCGCAAAAAGCTATAAAGAGGCTCATGAAATTATCAAGAGCAATGCAAAGTCTTTGCTTGAAAGGGTAGGACTTTCCGAAAAGAGCGAGTCATATCCGTGTAACCTCAGCGGCGGTCAGCAACAGCGTGTTGCAATTGCAAGAGCGCTTGCACTCAATCCCGATGTTCTCTGCTTTGACGAGCCTACCTCCGCACTTGATCCCGAACTCACGGGTGAGGTGCTTAATGTTATCCGCAGTCTTAAAACCTCCGACAGCACAATGATTGTTGTAACTCACGAAATTGAGTTTGCAAGAGATGTTGCCGACAAGATCATTTTTATGGCTGACGGTGTAATTGCCGAAGAAGGTACTCCCGAACAGGTAATCAACAATCCGCAAAATCCAAGAACCCAGGCGTTTTTGTCAAGGTTTAACTGATAACTGAATATTAGGTGAGGAAAGCACTCGAAAGGGTGCTTTTTTACATATTTTTGCAAATAACCTTGAAAAGTTTATGCCATTGTGCTATAATAATCATGTCGTTCACTGACGAAGGCACAAAGCCTGAAAAATGAGAAATCCCGATAGGGAAAACGGAGGAAAAACAAATGAAAAGAATTTTCACAATCAGCGTTGCGGCTGTTATGGCACTTCTTATGGTGCTTTCACTTACAGCCTGCGGTAATTCAACACTCGGCTATTACAAGCTTACAAGTGCAGAAGCAAGCGGTATGAGCTTTGACAGCAGTACTCTTGCCGCTGTTGGTATGGACAAAGGCTACATTCTTCTTAAAGAAGACGGCAAGGCTAAGCTTTCTGCAGCCGGTCAGGAGCAGGATTTCACATACGATGACAAGAACTTTACAACAGGGAGCGAGAGCATTCCATATACACTCAAAGACGGTGTTATTACAATGGAAAAAGACGGCACAAAGCTCGTTTTCACATTTGATGCTAACTTCAAGCCCGAGTCTTCCAATTCAGAGTCATCAAAGTAATAAAAACTTAACGATGCAAAAATTTCGGCAGTCCAAATCGGACTGCCGTTTTTGTATATCCAACCAAAAAAACAAGGGCAGCGGAATTCCGTTGCCCTCAATTTTTATAAGATTTTATCAGTCTGAAAGACACTCGTCAAGCGCATCAACAATTGCGTGCCTGTCCATATGCTGACCGATGAATACAAGTTTGATTTCTCTGTCGCCGTATTTTTCGTCCCACTTTTCAGCCATATCGGGATACTCTGCAAGATAGAGCTTCTGCTGTTTCTTTGGGAATGCGGCAAGCCACTTGCCCTGTTCCGTAGCAGTAATCTGAACGCCTGCCTGCTCGAATACATAAACATCTTCTCTCTTGTCATCAAACCAGAGAACACCCTTTGCACGGACTACGCTCTTTGGCCAGTTCTCAACAAACTGCTGGAGCTTGTCCTGATTGAAAGGACGAATGCGGTGGTAAACAAATGAACCGATGCCGTATTCTTCTTCGCCGTCCTCATGATCATGGTCGTGGTGACAGCAATGACCGTGCTCGTGGTCGCAATGAGAGTGGTCAAGACCGTCCTCATCATGGTCATGGTCGTGATGCTCATGTTCGTCATGGTCTTCATCATGGTGGTGATGGTGGTGATGATGACCGTGACGGTCTGTATCCTCGTCATCTTCATCCTTATCATAAATCTGAGCCCAACCTGCGGATGCGGCTGTTTCTTCAAAATTAAAGCACTTTGTATCGAGAATATCCTTAACTTCAACCTTGCCGAACTGTGATTCAATAATTCGTGCCTTTGGCTGAAGCGTCTTAATCATAGCCTTAACTCTCTTGAGCTGTTCCTCTGTTACCTTGTCAACCTTGTTGAGAATGATTGTTGAACAGAACTCAATCTGCTGGATAAGAAGGCTTTCAACATCCTCTTCGTCAACATCTTCCTTGAGGAGATCGTCGCCGCAGCCGAATTCTGTTGCCATACGGAGTGCGTCAACAACTGTAACAATGTTGTCAAGACGGACAAGCTCTGGTATATTGTTTTCCTTATCGCCCTCAAGAACCGAGATTGACTGTGCAATCGGAAGGGGTTCGCAAATACCGCTTGCCTCAATGAGAATGTAGTCAAACTTGCCTGACTTTACAAGGTCTGTAATCTGGTTGATAAGGTCAACGCTCAAAGTACAACAGATACAGCCGTTTGTAAGCGGAACAAGGTTTGTATCTTTCTGAGTAACAACGCCTGCCTTTTGAATAAGCTCTGCGTCAATGTTTACTTCACCGATATCATTTACGATAACGGCACACTTGTAGCCCTCCTGATTGCCGAGGACATGGTTGATAAGAGTAGTTTTGCCTGCACCGAGATAACCTGTAAGAAGAGTTACGGGAACAGGAAGCTTAATGTTAGCCATATATTTCATTTCCTTTCGTTGAATTGTGCTTATTAATGCGGATTACCGCCGTCCTTAAATATAACACTTTGCAAAATTATTGTCAATACAAAGTACGGAGTGCGGTCAATCCGAATAGCTGATTATTGCTGTACATTTTGTGTTTTTTGTATAATCACCTTTTATTTATTTCGGTTTTATGTTACAATAGTCAAAAGTAATTTTTCGGAGATATATTATGATTGTACTTGCATCTGCTTCACCGCGAAGAAAAGAACTTTTAAGTTTTATAACAACCGATTTTAAAATTGTTCCCGCAGACATTGACGAAACGGTTGAGGACAATGTTCCGCTTGAAAAGCGTCCCGAATATCTTGCCGTCAAAAAGGCATTGCATATTTCAAAAAACGGTTATGAAAAAGATATTGTAATCGGTTGTGACACGGGAGTTTTTGTTGACGGCAAAATGCTCGGCAAACCTAAGAACAGGGAAGATGCCGAGAATATGTTAAAACTGCTTTCGGGCAGACAGCACAAGGTTATCACGGGTTGTTGTACCGTCAAAAACGGTGTTGCAAAATCATTTTCCAATGTAACGCTTGTTGAATTTTTTGAACTTTCCGATTCGGAAATAGAGGAGTACATTGCAACGGGCGAGCCTTTTGACAAGGCAGGTGCATACGGAATACAGGGCAAAGGTTCTCTGCTTGTAAAGAAGATTGACGGCGACTATTTTAATGTTGTCGGACTTCCCGTAAGTGAATTAAACAGGATTTTGAAAAAGGAGTATTCATATGAATGATAATATAAATAAAACAGTCAATGAAATTCTCGAAAGCTATTCAAAGCATGAACAGACTTGCAGACTTTCGGAGGATAACATTATCAACAAATCTGTGCTTATTCAGGTGCTTGAAGAAATCCGCAAGCTGTTGTTTCCGGGCTACTTTGACAAGAACAGAGTAAGAGAAGAATACATCGGCTATATTGTAGGCGACAGAATAGAATTTATTCAGTACAACCTTAAAAAGCAGATTGCAAAGGCTTTAAAGGGTTGCGAAAAGTGCAACGACCTTTCATATGACGAGGTTATGGAAAAGTCAGAAAAGCTGGTTTATGAGTTCCTTGCAAAGATTCCGTCAATCCGTGATTACCTTGCAACAGATGTTGTTGCGGCCTTTAACGGCGATCCTGCCGCATACAGTACGGATGAAATCATTCTTTGCTATCCAGGATTTTTTGCAATCACGGTTTACAGAGTGGCACATGAATTGTGGAAGCTTAAAATCCCGATGATTCCGAGAGTGCTTTCGGAGTACGCACACGGGCTTACGGGAATTGATATTCACCCGGGTGCGACAATCGGCAAGTATTTCTTCATCGACCACGGCACAGGCATCGTAATCGGTGAAACTACCGAGATAGGCGAGAATGTAAAAATCTATCAGGGTGTAACCCTCGGTGCGTTGTCAACAAGAAAAGGTCAGCAGCTTAAAGGTGTTAAAAGACATCCTACTATCCGTGATAATGTTACAATCTATTCGGGTACAACTATCCTCGGCGGTGAAACCGTAATCGGCAAGGGTGCAACAATCGGCGGTAACGCCTTTATCGTGAACTCAATTACCGAGGGTATGAAAGTAAGCATTAAAAACCCCGAACTCCAGTTCAGTCCCGACCTTTCGGAAAACAATCAGGACAAGTATTGGTATTGGATGATTTAAGCTGACGCTTTAATTGAAAATTGAAAATGGAAAATTGAAAATTTTGGTCGGGAAAAAAGTTTTGTATAGAACAAACTTTACATTCCCGACCGTATTCATATTGATTTGCTTTGCAAATCATTTATATGAACAAAATTCTATAAAAGAACAATTTCGTAGGGGCGTTCATTGGACGCCCGCCTTGATGAATGATTTTGTTTAAACACATATTTTTTGATTTGATTAAAATTGTGTATCCAAATGTAGCGGCGAACCGTGTTCGCCAATTGTATCGTGTGTAAACACGATACAAATAAATATGCATAGTTTCAAAAATAACCGAACATTAAAAATGCTTTAACAGAAATGCAACCTCATTTTAAACTAATTATGAACAGATATCTTAAAGAAACGAAAATGTTGGATTATTCAAATCCTAACATACAGCAGTTAATTGAAAACAGAAAATGGCTTGCAATGCATGAATTTGACAGACTGAAATCAATTTATAATTTTGTCCGAGATGAAATACTGTTCGGCTACAACATTGATGACAACATTCCTGCTTCAAAAGTTTTGAAAGAAGGTTTTGGACAATGCAACACAAAGGGAACTTTGTTTATGGCTTTGCTCAGAGCGTGCAATATTCCCTGTCGGGTACACGGATTTACTATTGACAAAAAACTGCAAAATGGTGCAATGACGGGAATTGTCTATAAAAACGCTCCGCAAAATGTGTTCCATAGTTGGGTTGAGGTGTATTTTGAAGATAAATGGTACGAACTCGAAGCGTTTATTCTCGACAAAAAGTATCTAAACAATTTGCAGAAAATTAACAGCAGTTGCTCGGGTGCATTTTGCGGTTACGGTGTTGCTGTCAAAGATTTCAAAAATCCTGTTATAGATTTCAACCGAAATAATACATATATTCAAAGCGAAGGTATTAATCAAGATTTCGGTGTTTATGATTCTCCCGACGATTTGCTAAAAGAGCATCATCAGCAAATGTCACCACTGAAGGCTTTTTTGTATAAAAATCTCGGCAGACATATGATGAACCGCAATGTAAGAAAAATTAGAAATTTTTAATTGAAAATTGAAAATGGTGAACTAAAATGTTAAGACTAAGACCGTACAAAAGCTGTGATTCAAAACACATAGCCGATTGGATTAAAAATGAAGAAACTTTTGTAAAATGGGGCGGCGAAAGATTTGGTCCGTATCCGATTAATGCAAAAATTATTGACGATAAATATAAACTCAATAACGGCGATTGCGTTGAAGAGGACAATTTTTACCCTATGGCCGCCTTTGACGACAGCAGTGTTGTCGGACATTTTATAATGCGATACATAAACGGCAACAACAAGATACTTCGCTTTGGCTGGGTAATTGTTGATGATACGCAAAGGGGAAAGGGTTACGGCAGTCAAATGCTTGAACTCGGACTCAAATATGCCTTTGAAATTTTGGGTGTCGAAAAAGTTACTATCGGAGTTTTTGAAAATAATATCCCTGCTTATAAGTGCTACAAGTCAATCGGTTTTAACGAAATTGTTACCGATAAATACGAAATTGAAAACATAAACGGTGAAGATTGCAGAATAATCGAACTCGAAATCACAAAAAACGATTATATAAACAACAACAAAAGGAAGTGACAATATGCCCGACTTTACAGTACGCTAAGCTAAGAAATCAGAGCTTGAGCGTGTGAATGAAATTCGTTATCAGGTCAACAGGGTTCATTCAAACGGCAGACCTGATATATTCCGAGATGATTTCTGCGATGAGATGAAAAACATAGTATACAAAATTTTTGAGAATGAATATTCCGATGTTATTGTTGCCGTGAACGGTGATACAATCTGCGGATTTGCAACTGTTGAATACATAGTCAAGGAAAAATCTCCGTACGGTTTGCAGAGAAAATTCTACCGGATTGCTGAATTCGGAGTTGATGAAAACTTCCGCAGAATGGGTGTTGCAACAAAGCTGATAAATTTCTGCAAACAAGAGGCTAAGAACATGGGCTTTGACAGGCTTGAGCTTGATGTGTGGGAATTCAACGAGGGTGCAATGAAGTTTTACGATTCCGTAGGATTCAAAACCTACAGAGAATACAAGGAAATGAATATTTAAACCGAAAAAATCCGTATGAAGATTGCTCCATACGGATTTTATTTTGTGTATCAAATTTTATTTATCGCCATTTAAAGGTGACGAGTCCGTAAACATAGATAAATGCGATAGCTGTAGGAACTACATATTTGAAAATCGGTTTCATCCACGAACGCACTTTCATACCGATGCCCATGTTGGCTTCTTTAATGAAGTTATCCCAACCCCAGCCGAACTTGGTGCAACAGAACAGAGCAAGCACAAGAGAACCGAGAGGAAGAACATTTGTGGAAACAATGAAGTCCCAAAAATCAAGCCATGTTGTACCCTCTGCAAACGGCTGAAAATGAAGAACGCTGAATCCGAGAGCCGTTGTGAGTGCAAGCACAAACACTACAATTCCGCAAATAAGACTGCCTTTTATTCTTGACCAGCCTGTCAAATCACGAATCATTGCAAGAATATTTTCGCAAACACCCAAAACGGTTGACATTGCCGCAAACACCATAAACAGGAAGAAGAGCGAACCCCATATTCTTCCGCCGGGCATATTGTTGAACACGGTTGCCATTGTGTCAAACAAAAGGTTCGGACCTGAATTAACTTCAAGGTTGTAAGTAAAGCAGGCAGGGAAGATGATTATGCCTGCAAGCAGAGCTACGAGTGTGTCAAGAGAGATAACATTGATTGCCTCGCCCATAAGTGAATGGTCTTTGCCGATATAACTTCCGAAAATAGCCATACCGCCCATACCTGTTGACAGCGAGAAAAATGCCTGATTCATCGCACCCACAACAACATCACCGTTGATTTTTGAAAAGTCGGGTTTGAGGTAAAATGTCATACCCTCACCCGAACCGCTCAAAAACAGACTGTGGATTGCAAGCACAATCATAAGTGCAAGCAAAGCAATCATCATATATTTTGTTATCCTCTCAAGTCCGCCCTGAATGTTGAACGAGAGTATAACAAAGGCGATAACAACCGTTATCATCATAAAAATAACATTGACTGACGGATTTGCAATCATTGTGGTAAATCCGAGGTCACGGTTGTTACCCGTCAGAAAATTTATGAAGTAGTAAATTATCCAACCGCAAACAACTGTGTAAAAAGCCATAATTGCAAGGTTGCCCACAAGGCATGCCCAACCGAAACCGCCCCATTTTTGCTTTGGCTTTTCAAGTTTGCGGTACATTTTAATCGGACTTGTCTGTGCCGCTCTGCCCACCGAAAATTCCATTATCAAACACGGAATTCCCAAAACAATAAGACAGATGATGTAAACAAGCATAAAACTTCCGCCACCGTATTGTCCGCACATCCACGGAAACTTCCACACATTTCCGCAACCGATTGCACAGCCTGCCGAAAGCATTATAAATCCGAGTCGGCTTCCTAATTTTTCACGATTCACAACACAAGTCCTCCTGCCGAATTTATTTTATCTACACAATATTTTTTTGTCATAAATACTGCTCCTTTGTTTATTTTGCAATACAAAGAGTAGTATAGCAAATAAAATACCATTTGTAAAATTGATAAAACTGTGCTATAATAACGAAGATATCGTTCGTATAAAAGAGGATTTAGTTATGGATACCAATGTGCTTAAAACCTTTGTAGCTGTGTGCGAATATTCGGGATTTTCTGCTGCAGCGGAAAAGCTCGGCTATACCCAGTCAACCGTTTCATCACAGATAAAACAGTTGGAAAGCGAGCTTAACACGGTGCTTTTTGACCGCTTTTACCACAGAATCAGCCTGACTTCCGACGGCATAACGGTTCTGCAACACACAAGAGAAATTCTTGAATCTCACGAAAAGATGCTTGAAGATTTGCGTACCCCCGAAACAATTGAGGGCAACATTCGCCTTGCAATGTCAAGTTCTGTCTGCAACCGATTTTTTAAAGATGATTTTCTTGAGTTCAGAAAGCATTTTCCTAATATTCACCTTGTCGTTGTCGAAAGCGGTACAGAGCAGATGTTTGATATGTTACGCAAAAATGAGGTTGATTTGATTTTTACGCTTGACAGCCACATTTATGATTCGGAATTTATAATTTGTGCAGAGCATGAGGAAAAGGTTCACTTCTTTGCATCAGTTGACAATCCACTTTTGAATAAAGAAAATATTTCGCTAAAAGAATTATGCACCGAGGATTTTGTACTGACCGAAAGTAATATGAGCTACAGAAAATTGCTCAACAATGAACTTGCCGCACAATCGCTTGAAATTCGCCCTGTTTTGGAAATAGGAAACCCTCTGCAAATTTGTTCTCTAATCAAAAACAGCAAAATGATCTCGTTCTTGCCTGATTTCATCACGGAGGATTACTACAATCCGGGAGAGATAAAACATCTTCCCGTCAACGATTGTGATGTTTCGGTGTGGACGCAGTTGCTTATCCACAAAAACAAGTGGAAATCTCCTGCGCTTAATGCGTTTATTGATTTTTATCGGGATGTTATACGAAAATAAAAAGTATCACATTTTGCCTTACGCACCGCCGTATTGCGTTATGATAATCTTGGCAAGCTTTGCGTTCGGCTTTTTGATATTGACGGGGTACTGTAACTTTTTTTCATAGACAAACATCAGCAATCCTCCTCGTTTTCCCACGGCCACGGTCCCTTTATCCAGCTCCACATATTGGTGCTTGTCATACTCTTTTTCAAAGGACCGAATTTTTCTTCATATTCTTCAACAAGCGGTTTCAATTTTTCTTTGAAACCGTTCATTTTTTGTATCATTGCCGTATCGTGCGGATGAGTGTCAAGATAAATCTGAAGGTCAAGTGCGGCAAATTCGTAGGTTGAAATTTTCTTTAAAAGAATTTCTCTTTCAGTCAAGTCCCTCACCGCATTTCTTTCCGTAGAATGGTTTGTTGAGAACGGGGAACATTGTACCCGACTCAAGCCCCTGCAACGGGCTGTAGGTTGGGGAGTCGAACTGCTGAAAGGGAACATATGCCATAGCCTCGCTCGTTCTCTTTGGCAGACTCGGTATTCCGTACTGCTGAGAAATAATTTCTTTAATATCCAATTTAATTCTCCTTTTTGTTCAAACTTATGAACATTGCTGTTCATTCTCATAATATGCCCGTTTCATACTTGTGTTTACATAATAAAAAAACAGAGCCGACAGCAATGCCGTCAGCCCTGATACAGAGGTTTTACCGTGAATATCCGATTAAATGTTAATTAACCTTTTTGGCAGAATTTGAAGTAACCTTTGCAATGATTGCAAAAACTACGCAAAGCACAATTCCAATTGCCGAAACGATGCCCACAAGAGTAAAGTTTGTGTTTGAAATGAGTGAAAAATCAAGCACACCGCTGTCGGGGTTCTGAAGTGACGCAAAAACTGCAACAGCGTCAATAATTACGGCAACCATAAGTGAAAGAATTGAAATTGATGCCGAAACGGTTTCTGCAAGGTTTTTTTCAATTTTCTTTGCAACGCTGATTTTTTCACTTCTGAAGTTAAGACAGCCGAAAAGCCAGAATACAGCCGCCGCATTAATTATTGTTTCGGGAATCATATATGTAGCGTTGTAGCTGAGTGAATAGAGAAGTCCGTCGGTTGACGGGATTGAAACGCCTGCCCATACGGTACAGCCCGAAATTACATGACAGATATATCTCAAAGCACAAACTCCTACCGTGCCTGTTACGGCAGCGGCAGACGGATTGCTGACCTTGTTTCTGAGAAAGCCTGCAAGGCCGATAACCGTGAATGCAATTACATAGTCGAAGAGAATGATTGTTACGGCTGCCAAGAATGAAGTTGCGTATGAAAGGTTTGAAGCTCCCTGAATAAGCTGAATAATGCTGAATACAAATCCCGAAAGCAATCCCCATTTTACACCGTGACGATATGAGATAATTACAATCGGAACAATGCTGAATGCGGTAACACTGCCGCCGTAGGGAAGCTCTAAGATTTTTACAAAGCTTAAAACTGCCGCAAGTGCAATCATAATTGCACATTCGCACATAACAAGTGCATTTTTCTTACCGTTTGTTTTCATTAAAACTACTCCTTAAAATAAAATTCTCTCGGAGAAAAAACACAACAAAAAAGGAGTATGCCAAAAAGACATACTCCAAGTGCGTACACTTCAAGCTTGATATGTCCCTTCGTTGGCATTATCCAAATCAGGTTTACGGTCGAAATCGAATTTCCTCTCAGCCGGTAACAGCTCCCGTTTTGTATGTGATTATTCTCACTCTGATTACGAATATTACACGTCTTTAGGTTGTGTAATATCTGCACTATGATTATAAACTGTATTTGACAATTTGTAAAGTCTTTTGTGTGCAATGTTACAGATAATCGCATATTAATTGACAAACACTTTGTTTTTGTGATAATATGTATCCTGTGATTTTGCGGTTTATTGCCGAATGGCAGTAAATTTTGCAACAATTGATAAACTAATTGAAGAAGGTTTTTTAATGGACAGCAGATTTAATTCACCGGCTGAAATTGCGTCGCTGGTGTCAAAATCAGGCGTAACAAAATCAATGCTTCCTCTGCCGAAAATGATTTTGCTCGGACTTATGGCAGGCGCATTTATCGCATTCGGCGGTGCGGCAAGTGATGTTGCAATGCACGGAGTTGCCGATGTGGGGCTTGCAAGAGTGGTTGCAGGTGTAATCTTCCCTGTAGGACTTATGCTTGTTGTGTTTACGGGAAGTGAACTCTTTACAGGTAACTGCCTTATGATTATTCCGACGCTTGAAAAGAAAATCAAGGCTGTTTCAATGATAAAGAATCTTGTTACGGTTTATATTTCAAATTTTGTCGGTGCAATGATTATTGATTTGCTGATATTTTTTTCGGGACAGCTCAATTATTCAAACGGCGGACTTGGTGCTTTTACAATCAAGGTTGCACTTGCCAAAACAACAATAAATCCTGCAACGGCAATTATCAGCGGCATACTTTGCAACATTCTCGTGTGCCTTGCAATCGTTATGGCAACAGGCGCAACAGATGCAATAGGTAAGATTTTCGGCGTATTTTTCCCGATTTGTGCATTTGTAGTCTGCGGATTTGAACACTGCGTTGCAAATATGTTCTATATTCCGACAGGCGTTATGGCGGCAATGAATCCCGAATATGTTGCAAAAGCTCAGGAACTCTACGGTATTACGGCACAGCAATGTCAGAATCTTGCAAATCTTTCGGGCTGTGAATCTCTGCTGTTCGTTACAATCGGCAATATAATCGGCGGTATGATTTTTGTAGGACTTCCGCTCTATTTTGCCTATATTCGCAAAAAGAAAAATGCTTAAAATACATAAACATAAATATTTCAAGAGAGCGGTCGTTTTGACTGCTCTTTTTCTTTTTAGTGCAAATTATTTAAAAGTATGTTATAATAAGCCTTACAAAACAAAAACGGAGGATATAATGGATTATTCACAGATTCTTTCACAGCAGTTTAATATTAAAGAGGAGTATGCCAAAAACATCATCACATTGCTTGATGACGGCAACACTATTCCTTTTATTGCACGATACAGAAAGGAAATGCACGGTTCAATGGATGACCAGTTGATTCGTGAATTTGCCGAAAAGCTTGAATATTTAAGAGGACTTGACAAGCGCAGAGATGAAATCCGTTCACTCATTGACGCACAGGAAAAGCTTACCGATGAAATTAACCTTGCACTTGACAAGGCTGTCACACTAAGCGAACTTGAAGATATTTACCGTCCGTACCGTCCAAAGAGAAAGACAAGGGCGTCAATTGCAAAGGAAAAGGGACTTGAACCGCTTGCTAACGATATTTTAAAGCAGGAAAAAGGTTTTGATCCGTCAAAGTCGTCAGTTGATTATATTGACGAAGAAAAGGGAGTTACCTCCGTTGAAGATGCAATTCAGGGCGCAATGGATATCATTGCAGAACTTGTGTCGGATAATGCGGAAATCCGTAAGAGAATAAGAAATCTTACAAACGCAAACGGTGTGCTTGTGTCTGTTGCAACAGATGAAGAAAAGGACAGCGTTTACAAAAATTATTATGACTACAAAGAGCCTGTTAAAAAGATTGCAGGTCACAGAGTACTTGCCGTGAATCGTGGCGAAAAAGAGGGATTTCTCAAAGTCAGCGTTGAAACCGACAGCGAAAAACCGCTTAATTCAATTTTCAGAGCAATGATTACAGACAAAAATCAGCTTTGTTCAGACATTATCCGTGAGGCTTGCACAGACGCTTATCAGCGACTTATTTATCCCTCAATTGAGCGTGAGGTCAGAAACGACCTTACAGATACCGCCGCTGAAAATGCTATGAAGGTTTTTGCCGTAAACCTCAAGCAGCTGCTTATGCAACCGCCTGTAAAGGGCAAAACCGTGCTTGCACTTGATCCGGGATATCGCACAGGCTGTAAGACTGCCGTTGTTGACAGCACAGGCAAGGTGCTTGATACAACTGTAATTTATCCTACACATTCAGACAAAAAAATTCAGGAATCAAAGCAGACCTTGCTCCATCTTATCAAAAAGCATCATGTTGATATTATTTCAATCGGCAACGGTACTGCAAGCAAGGAAACCGAGATGTTCACAGCCGAAACAATCAAAGAGGCTGACCACCCCGTTTATTATATGGTAGTCAGCGAGGCAGGTGCGTCGGTTTATTCGGCATCAAAGCTTGCCGCAACAGAACTTCCCGAACTTGATCTCACACTCAGAAGTGCCGTGTCAATTGCAAGACGACTTCAGGATCCTCTTGCAGAGCTTGTTAAGATTGAGCCTAAGGCAATCGGTGTCGGTCAGTATCAGCACGATATGCCGCAGAAAAAACTCGGTGAAACACTTGACGGTGTTGTAGAGGACTGCGTAAACTCGGTTGGTGCAGACCTTAATACGGCATCGCCTGCACTTTTGTCGAGAGTGTCTGGACTTAACGCAACCGTGTGCAAGAATATTGTTGCTTACCGTGAAGAAAACGGTGCGTTCTCATCAAGAGCAGAACTCAAGAAAGTTCCGAAACTCGGACCTAAAGCGTTTGAACAGTGTGCAGGATTTTTGCGTGTTCCCGAAAGCAGAAATCCGCTTGATAACACAGGCGTTCACCCCGAAAGCTACAAGAGTGCAAAAGAACTTTTAGGACTTCTTGAATATTCTGACAAAGAAATAAAATCAGGCAACTTCTCCGATATTCAGCAGAGAGTAAAGGCAAAGGGAACAAAGTCACTTGCCGATGTTCTCGGAATCGGACTTCCAACCCTTGACGATATTGTAAAGGAACTTTCCAAACCGGGAAGAGATCCCCGTGACGAACTGCCGGCACCAATGCTCAGAAGTGATATTCTCGACATCAAGGATTTGAAAGAGGGAATGGAGCTTAAAGGCACGGTCAGAAACGTAATCGACTTCGGCGCATTTGTCGATATCGGTGTTCATCAGGACGGACTTGTTCACATTTCGCAGATTTGCGATAAGTACATCAAGCACCCGAGCGAAGTTCTCAAAGTTGGTGATGTTGTAAATGTAAAGGTTCTTTCAGTTGATCCCGAAAAGAACAGAATTTCTCTCACAATGAAATTTTAATGCGAATAAAGCAAAAAGGTAGTTCTATTATTCCGCAAATCGCCTTTGTATTATTCCGCAAGCGTTGATATTGTTCCGATAAAGTTTTTTGGTTGTAAAAAAATCTAAATTTATAAAACAGGAGAAAAATATGTGCTTTATATGTGACAGAATTGAGATGATAAAGAACGGTTCAAATCCCTATTTTGTAAAGGAGCTTGAAACAGGTTATGTTGTTATAGGCGATAATCAGCATTTTTACGGATACACGCTGTTCCTATATAAAGATCACAATAAGACGGAATTGTTTCAATTAGAAATTCCCGAACGCAATAAGTTTTTAGAAGAAATGTCAATTGTTGCAGAGGCAGTTTCAAATGCTTTCGGTGCTGAAAAGATGAATTATGAACTGCTTGGAAATGGAGAAGCACATTTGCATTGGCATCTCTATCCGAGAAGAAATGGCGATATTGAAAACTACGGTAACAACGGTGCAGGTCCTGTATGGTGGTATCCCATGGAGAAAATGTATAGTGAGAGTAATAAACCGTCTGACAAAGAACTTATAAAAATGAAAAATCTGCTTTTAAATGAGCTTGGAAAACTTATATAAAAAGATATTTTTGCAAGAGTGTTGTGACAAAGTTCGGGCAATAGTTTTATAGAGAACAAGGTGTGCTTATGAAAAAGGCGGTTGCAATAATTTGTGCTATTGTTATTTTTGCGTTTTATTTAAGCGTGTCGAATTGTTGAATCAACCGAAAAAGTGTATCGCCTTATTGAAAGCAGTTGAGTAAAAACAAAGGCTGACGATTTCTCGTCAGCCTTTTGTGTGTAATATTAAGTAATTATTCAGCGTTGCCAAGCATATGCTTTTCAAGATGATTCTTTAATGCGGCAAAGGTTTCGTCGCTGATAATGTGTTCCATTTTGCAGGCATCTGCGGCGGCAGTTTCGGGATTAACTCCGAGCATAACAAAGAGCTTTGAAAGAACGGTGTGTCTTTCATATGTTTTTTCTGCAATTTCCCTGCCGAGGTCGGTGAGAATAAGCGAGCCGTCATCGCCGACTTTAAGATAACCGCCCTCTTTGAGAAGACCAACGGCACGGCTGACGCTCGGCTTTGAATATCCCATTTCTTCACATACATCAATTGATCTTATATAATTACTCTTTTTTGAAAGAACATATATTGTTTCAAGGTACATTTCACCTGATTCTTTTAATTGCATAGTCTGCACTCCTTTACATTGTCTAATCATATCATAATATGAACAAAAAATCAATAAAATTAATTGTGCTTTCAACAATTATGAAAAAACGATTTACCGAAATCAACAAAAATAATATCCGAATTACAGGCGTGAAATATTCAATTTGCCAAAATTCAAAATAAAATAAAATTTTTTCGCAAGCCTATTGACATATTTCGAGTTTTATAGTACCATATAATCGGTTAGCGAGAGCTAACCTTTGATTAACAAATATTGTTAGTATCTGCTAACTTAAAGGAGATTGATTTTATGATGCCTTTGATGTTTGCTAACACAGGTGAAACCAATATTATAAAGAAAGTCGGAGGTTCTCCCGAGGTTAAAAAACACCTTGAAAATCTCGGTTTTGTTGCCGGCGGAGAGGTTACCGTTATTTCTGCTCTTGGCGGAAATGTTATTGTTAATGTTAAAGAAACACGAGTTGCAATCAGCGAAGAGATGGCTCGTAAAATTATGATTTAATTATAATTTGTAAATGAACACACAGCGGAGTTGTTCCGAGAGGTGTTTTTTATACGGCTATATGCTGAAATTAAGACGGAGGAAACTGTTATGAAAACTTTAAAACAGGCAAAAGTAGGTGAAACCGTAAAGGTTGTTAAGCTTCACGGTGAAGGTGCTGTCAAACGCAGAATTATGGATATGGGCATCACAAAGGGTGTTGAAATTTACATCAGAAAAGTTGCTCCGCTCGGAGATCCGATTGAAATTACTGTAAGAAATTATGAACTTTCGCTCAGAAAAGCCGATGCTGAAATGATTGAGGTTGAGTAATTCGGACTTGCAAATTCTACGGGAGAAATCCCGTATTTTTATAAAATTACGGTTAGCTTTTGCTAATCTAAGAGAGGATAACTGATATATGGAAATTAAAATTGCTCTTGCAGGTAACCCTAACTGCGGTAAGACAACTTTGTTTAACGCACTCACGGGTTCTAACCAGTTTGTCGGTAACTGGCCCGGCGTAACTGTTGAGAAAAAAGAGGGTAAGCTCAAAAAGCACAAGGATGTTACAATCATGGACTTGCCCGGTATCTATTCACTTTCACCTTATACTCTTGAAGAGGTTGTTGCCCGTAACTATCTTGTAGGTGAACGCCCCGATGCGATTCTCAACCTTATTGACGGTACTAACCTTGAAAGAAACCTTTACCTCACAACACAGCTTACAGAACTCGGTATCCCTGTTGTTGTGGCAATCAATATGATTGACCTCGTTAAGAAGAACGGCGATTCAATCAACATTGATGAGCTTTCAAGACAGCTTGGTTGTAAGGTTGTTGAAATTTCGGCTCTTAAGGGCACAGGCATTATGGAAGCAGCCGAGGAAGCAATCAAAGCCGCAGGCTCAACAAAGACAATTCCTATGCACAGCTTCAACGGTGTTGTTGAACACGCAATCGCTCACATTGAAGAGGCGGCTGTTCACAATATGCCCGAGGAACAGCAGCGTTGGTACGCTATCAAGATTTTTGAGCGTGACGACAAGGTTCTTGCAAAGCTTGATATTCCGCAGAATGTTCTTGACCACATTGAAAAAGATATTCAGGCGGCTGAAAAAGAGCTTGATGATGACGCAGAGAGTATCATCACCAACGAGAGATACATCTACATTGCCTCAATCATCAAGAGCTGTTATAAGAAGAAAAACAAGGGTAAGCTTACAACATCGGACAAGATTGATAAGGTTGTAACCAACCGTTGGCTCGGTCTTCCGATTTTTGCGGTTATTATGTTCCTTGTTTACTACATCTCGATGCAGACAGTAGGTACTGCCGCAACTGACTGGGCAAATGACGGTCTTTTCGGTGACGGCTGGCACCTTTTCGGTATCGGCTCATCACAGGCTGCCGAGGCTGAAGAAACCTACGGTGATTCAGATGCAATTATCGAGGCATTCAATGCTCAGTACGGAAATGACGACATTGCCGAAGCTGTTGATCTTGAATCTGAAAATTATTCCGAAGATGCCGCTAAGGCTGCTCTTGCAGAACTCGTAAATCTCACACCTTCAGACGCAAGCGTTACATATTCTGTTCAGGATGAAGAAACTCTTGAAATTACAGAAACTCCCGATACTAAGAAAGCTGATCTTGAAAAGGCTGTTTCAAACTACCTCAATACAGATTATAAAGAGGGTTACGGTGCTCCCGATGCCGCAACATACGGAATCTGGGTTCCCGGTATTCCTGTTCTTATCGGCAACGGTCTTGATGCAATCAACTGTGCAGACTGGCTCAACGGTCTTATCCTTGACGGTATCGTAGCCGGCGTAGGTGCGGTTCTCGGCTTTGTTCCGCAGATGCTTGTACTCTTCATTCTCCTTGCTTTCCTCGAAAGCTGCGGTTATATGGCTCGTATCGCATTCGTACTCGACCGTATCTTCCGTAAGTTCGGTCTTTCGGGTAAGTCGTTTATCCCAATGCTTGTCGGCACAGGCTGCGGTGTTCCGGGCATCATGGCATCCCGTACAATCGAGAATGAGCGTGACCGTCGTATGACTATTATGACAACAACATTCATTCCCTGCGGTGCTAAACAGCCGTTTATCGCTATGATTGCAGGCGCTATCTTCGGTGGTTCACCGTGGATTGCAACATCGGCTTACTTCATCGGTATGGCTGCAATCGTAGTTTCAGGCATTATGCTTAAAAAGACAAAGATGTTCTCAGGCGATCCCGCTCCGTTTGTAATGGAGCTTCCGGCTTATCATCTTCCGACAGTAGGCAACCTTCTCCGTTCAATGTGGGAGCGTGGCTGGTCATTCATCAAGAAAGCCGGCACAATTATTCTCCTTTCTACAATCCTTGTTTGGTTCACAACATACTTCGGATTTGTTGACGGTACATTCCGTATGCTCGGTGAGGACGAAATCGGCAACTCAATTCTTGCCGCAATCGGTAACGGTCTTGCATGGATTTTTGCACCGCTCGGCTGGGGCAACTGGCAGGCAACTGTTGCATCCATCACAGGTCTTGTTGCTAAGGAAAACATCGTTGGTACAATGGGTATCCTTTATCCGGGCGGATGGACAGAAATCGGTGCCGCATTCACAGGACTCAGCGGTTTCTCGTTCCTTCTCTTCAACCTTCTCTGCGCTCCTTGCTTTGCCGCTATGGGTGCTATCAAGAGAGAGATGAACAACATCAAGTGGTTCTGGTTCGCAGTTGGTTATCAGTGCGTATTTGCTTATGTAATTGCATTTATGGTATTCCAGTTCGGTTCAATCTTTGCAGGCGGTCTTAATGTAATCGGTCTTATCTTTGCCGTTGCAGTATTTGCATTTATGATTTATATGCTCGTAAGACCTTACAAAGAGGCTACAACTCTTAAAGTTAAGCCGGCTAAGAAGTAATAAATTTATTGATTAACAAATAGGAGGAATAAATATGTTGGAATGGTTAGCGGCTAATATCGGCACAATCATTGTTGCATTAATTGTTATTGCCGTGATTGCTTTTGTGGTTGCCCGTATGGTAAAAGACAAAAAAGAGGGCAAATCCTCCTGCGGCGCAAACTGTGCGCACTGTGCGTGTCACGGTGACTGCCATAATCATAAGTAAATGTTTTGTAGGGGGTACAGCTAAAAAGCTGTACCCTTTCTTGTTTGTTATTGAAATTATGAATTTGGTGTTGAAGAAATTATATGAGTAATGTGTATTCAGTACAATTCTGAATCGTAAAAAATAATGAGAGGTGATACGAAATGTATCTTGAAATCAAGAACATTCACAAATTCTTCGGCACAGGTGAGAACAGGACAGAGGTTCTCAAAGGCATAAACTGCAATATTGAAAAGGGCAGTATCTGTGTTTTGCTCGGTCCGTCAGGTTCGGGCAAATCAACACTTCTTAACATTATCGGCGGTATTGAAACTGCCGAGGAGGGCAGTATCTCAATCAACGGCGATACAATTGAAAATATGAACGAAAAACAGCTTTTACTCTACAGAAGAAAGCACCTCGGTTATGTTTTTCAGTCCTACAACCTCATTCCAAACCTTACTGTAAGGGAAAATATTGAAGTCGGTGCATATCTCAGCGACAATCCCCTGAATGTTGACGATTTGATGAAAACACTCGGACTTTATGAACACAGAAACAAAATTCCGAATCAGCTTTCGGGCGGTCAACAGCAGAGAACATCAATCGGCAGAGCAATCGTGAAAAATCCCGACTTGCTCTTGTGTGATGAACCCACCGGTGCTCTTGACTACAAAACTTCAAAAGAAATTCTCAAGCTGATTGAAGATGTAAATAAAAAGTACGGTAACACCGTTATACTTGTGACTCACAATGACGCTATTAAAAATATGGCAGACAGAGTTATAAAACTCCGTGACGGTCAGATAAGACACGATATTGTTAATACGGAAAAAACTCCGGCACAAGAGCTTGACTGGTAGGAGGTGCGTTATGAGAAATCCTCTTACAAAACGAATACCCAGAGAAATAAAAAACGATTTGGGAAAGTACATTGCACTTTTCCTCTTTTTGATTTTAAGCATAGGTTTTATTTCAGGCTTTCTTGTCGCAGGCGACAGCATGAAATCCGCCTTTGACAATTCTTTTGAAAAGTACAATGTTGAGGACGGTCACTTTTGTCTTGCCGCAGAAATTGACGACAAAACAAAAGAAAATGTTGAAAACCTCGGAGTTAAGCTTTACAAGAATTTTTATAAGAACGAAGAAATCAAGAACGGACATACCTTGAGATTGTACAGGAATCGTGACGATTTCAACAAGATTTCTGTTTTTGAGGGCATTCTACCCGAAAATAACGGCGAAATTGCAATTGACAGACTTTATGCGGCTAATAACGATATCAAGATAGGTGACAAGATAAAGGTTGCCGACAAGGATATGACAGTTTCCGCAACGGTTGCATTCTCTGATTACACATCTCTTTTTAAGAACAACACCGATATGATGTTTGATGCGAAGAAGTTTTCGGTTGCTGTTGTTACAGATTCCGATTTTAACAAAATTGCCGATGACAACTACACTTACTGCTATTCGTGGATTGACAATGACAAAAATCTTTCCGACAGCAAGAAAAATGACCTGGGCGATGATGTGAAGGAAGAGCTTGCAAAGACAGGAATGCTCACAGATTTTGTAAAGCGTGCCGACAATCAGGCTATTATGTTCAGCGGTGACGATATCGGCAGTGACAAAACTATGATGCTTACATTGCTTTATGTTCTTATCATTGTATTCGGCTTTATATTTGCAATCACAAGCCGTGACACTGTCGAACAGGAAGCCTCGGTAATCGGTACACTCAGAGCGTCGGGCTACACAAGGGGAGAGCTTACAAGACATTACCTTGTTGTTCCAACACTTGTAACTTTTGTTGCGGCTGTAATAGGCAATATTCTCGGTTATACGGCTATGAAAAATGTTGTGATGAATATATATTATCACAGCTACAGTCTGCCGCCTTATCAGACCTTGTGGAACGGTGATGCGTTCATACTCACAACGGTGATTCCGTGTATCATAATTACACTTATCAATCTGTTTGTAATTGCAAAGGCATTGAGGTTGCCTCCGCTCCAGTTCCTCAGACACGACTTCCATATGAAGAAAAAGAAAAAGGCGGCAAAGCTTCCGAATTTCAGATTTCTTACCCGTTTCCGTCTGAGAATTATTCTCCAGAACATTCCGTCATACATAATTATGGTGTTCGGAATCATGTTTGCAGGTCTGCTCTTGTTCTTTGGTCTTGCACTCAATCCGTTGCTTGAAAACTACAAAACAGAAGTTGTAAACAATATGATTTGCGATTATCAGTATGTTCTGAAAGCTCCTGTTGAAACAAGCAATGATGCGGCTGAAAAGTTCTGCATGACAACGCTTTATGAGTCAAATGACGAAGAAATTTCAGCCTATGGTATTGAGAAAGATTCGGAGTATCTTTCAAAGGTTAATATTCCTAAAAAGAAAAATGAAGTTGTCGCATCACAGGGATATCTTGAGAAATACAGCCTTAAAGTAGGCGACAGGGTTACTTTAAAGGATAAGTACGGCGAGAATAAATACACATTCAAAATTGTCGACAGTTACTACTATCCTGCGTCACTTTGTGTGTTTATGACAAACGATAACTTTAACGATGTTTTTGATAAGGATGACGGATATTTTACAGGCTATTTCAGCAACGAAAAACTTAAAGATATTGACGACAAGTACATTGCAACAACAATCACTCAGAAAGACCTTACAACCGTAACGGATCAGCTTGACGATTCAATGGGTATGTCGTTCACACTTCTTGTAGGCTTCTCGGTTCTGATTTACATTATCCTTATGTATCTGCTTTCAAAGCTTGTTATCGAAAAGAACGAGCAGAATATTTCAATGCTGAAAATTCTCGGCTATTCAAACAGAGAGGCGAGCAAGCTGTATAACCGTGCAACAACGGTTGTGACAATAGGTGCAATCCTTGTGAGTGTTCCGTTGATATACTATGTTTTTGAAGGCTTGTACCATTACTTTATGTTTGAAATGAAGGGTTGGTTGCCGTATGTTGTACCGTGGTATGTATTTGTTGAAATGGCAGTAATCGGCATTATCTGCTATGCAATTATATATTTTATTCTTCAAAAGAAGATTAATAAAATCAAACTCTCACAGGCTTTAAAGAGTGACGATTAAAACCTAAAAAATAAAAGGAGAGATAAATATGGAGTATGTTTTTTACGGATTGCTTGCCGTGGCATTCCTTGCGTTTGTGATTCTCGTAATCAGAAGTTACAGGAAAAAGCTTGCAAGCGGATGCTGCGGTGCAAGTGACGAAAGCGTTAAGAAAAACAAGGTTGCCGATAAGGATAAGTCACATTATCCCTATGAAAAAACTCTTGTTGTTGACGGAATGGTCTGTAAAAACTGTTCCGCAAGAGTAGAAAACGCACTCAATTCAATTGACGGTGTGTGGGCGGAAGCCGATGTTTCTTCCGGCAGGGTTACGGTCAGAATGAAAAGAGAAATTGAGGATAAAGTCCTCAAAAAGACAGTTAACGATATAGGCGCATACACCGTTATGAAGGTGGAATAAGGTCTTTTAGGAGAAGAGAGGCAACCTTATGGCAGTATTGCAGAAAATTGACAATCCATACGGTATGATACAGACTGTTGAACACTGCGAATCGTTCAGCATATACCGTTCACAGGACAGCACGGGCGATTGCGAGGTCACCGTGTATCCTGTGTTTTCAGGCATTGAGCTTGTGTATTACGATGTACATATGCAAAGTTGTGACATTAATCTTGCAAAGGGAAGAGAAATGCTCATCATCACGCATTGTCAGGAGGGCAGAATCGAGTTTGAATACAAAAACGGCGAATATCTTTACCTTGCGTCGGGTGATTTGTCGATACAGAAGAATACGGAGAACATCCGACACAGATATTGTCCGCTGAGCCACTACCACGGTGTGTCGGTTGCAATTGATATGAACCGTGTGCCAAGGTGTTTTTCGTGTATTCTTGACGATGTTTTTGTCAGCCCCGAAGAGCTTGAAATGAAATTCTGTTCCGAAAAGCCGTACTCAATTATGCGTGAAAATATCAGCATTGAGCATATTTTTTCGGAACTCTATTCCGTTCCCGAAAATATCCGAAAGGGTTATCACAAGGTTAAGGTGCTTGAACTTCTTTTGTTTTTGAGCGGTCTTGAATACAAGGGTGAGAGTGAGGAAAGACGATATTTTTCACGCTCACAGGTTACCGCCGCAAAAGAGGCAAAAAAATATCTGCTTGCTCACCTTGACGAGCATATAACAATTACAGAGCTTGCCGATATGCTTGGCATCTCTTCAACTTCTCTTAAAATTTGCTTTAAAGGTGTCTACGGCGACACGATTAACGGCTACATAACGAACTGTAAAATGCAAAAGGCCGCTTCGCTTTTGAAAAATACCGACAAAAGTGTTCTTGAAATTGCAGGAATTGTCGGCTACAACAACGGCAGTAAGTTTGCGGGTGCTTTCAGAAGGGTGATGAACAAGTCGCCGAACGAGTACAGAAAATCGCTCGTCTGAACAGAGCCTTATATGTCCGTAAAGAGCAGTAAAAAGACTTTGTAAGGTGTTATAATAACATTGTCGAAAAGATACGCCTATTATTATTTTCGACGGACTGCGGAAATATCCGCAGAATATTTGATGATTACTTTGCCGGGTAATTATTCATAATATCTCTTCTCCTTTCAGGGACAGCGTTTGCTGTCCCTAAAATTTTGCAAAAATTACCTGCCCGTTTGGAGCATAGAAAACCCTTTGAGAGCCGATAATAATATTGACCGATGGTATATTATTAACTGTAAGATAAAGACAACAAACAAGTCTTGCTTATGGAATTAAGTTAGCAAAAGCTAACTAAAAGACAATTATCGGATAATCACTGTGGTGTATTTATTCAATTCTATTCAAATCATTCATTCAATTATTTAGAGGAAAAGATGTCAGAAGATTTAATTGTCAAGCATTGTTCCCCAACACTTGCAGGAATAAAAACGGCTAACCTTTTTAATTGCCCGTACTCATCACGGCTTGAGTGCGAATGTGATGTGAGAAAGCTGAATAAAATGTTCTGCAAAAAGGGAATAAAAGTTCTGCCACTGAAGTTCAGCAACGGAAAGGCTTTAATCTATATTTTTCGCCCGTCCAAGCTTGCTGTTGATTTGTCCGATGAATATGCGTGCAAGCTGCTTGAGTCGCAGGGGTATCATTCACACGATGCCGCACGCTGTATAAGGGAGCTTCGCCACCGACTTAAAGACTCAACCGAGTTCCCGCACGAAATCGGACTGTTCCTCGGTTATCCTCCCGAAGATGTCCGTGGCTTTATTCTTCATAAAGGAAATTGCTGTAAATATTCAGGTTGCTGGAAGGTTTACGGTAATGAAGAAAAAGCAGCCAAAGAGTTCGCCAAATTCAAAAAATGTTCTGACATCTATTACTCTAAGTGGTTACAGGGTACACCGATTCAAAAACTGACGGTTGCGTGTAACTGACTTAAAGTGTAATCAAGTACAAAAACTGAAAGGTGAGTATATAATATGAGTAAAGTAGCAGTAGTATTCTGGAGCGGTACGGGTAACACAGAGCAGATGGCAGAAGCCGTTGCCGAGGGTGCAAAGTCCGCAGGCGCAGAAGTTACTCTTGCAAATGTAAACGATTTTGATTCTTCATCGGTTGCCGATTTTGACGGCATTGCATTCGGTTGCCCTGCAATGGGTGCGGAGGTTCTTGAGGACAGCGAGTTTGAGCCTGTTTTCAATGAATGTGAAAGTGCATTAAACGGCAAAAGCATTGCCCTCTTCGGTTCATACGGCTGGGGTGACGGCGAATGGATGAGAAACTGGGAAGACACCTGTAAGGGTGACGGTGCAAACCTTGTTTGCGAAAGCGTTATCTGTAACGATGCTCCCGATGACGACGCCCTTGAGGCTTGCAAAAAGCTTGGCGCATCACTTGCTTAACTTAGGCTGTAAGTATTCAATTAGTTAATACCAATTTCATAATTTCATAGAAACGCCTGTTTGCATTCGTAAGCAGGTGTTTTTATTTGTTCATCATTAATATTTTATATTCTGTTTGCGAATTATGAATGAAACTTAAAAAAATCCTGCAAAAATTCCTTTTGTTTATTCTAAAAAAACTTGATTTTAAAGCTTTGTTGTATTAAAATAAGCAATGGATACATATAGAAAAGGAAGTAATTGGTATGCTTACATTAGACAAAATCTATCACGCATCATATGTTTTGAAGGATGTTATCAGACAGACTAATATCGTTCAGGCAAGGGGTATTTGTGATGATTGTGATGTTTATCTCAAACCCGAAAATCTTCAGATTACAGGTTCGTTCAAGGTAAGAGGTTCAGGTTACAAGATTTCTCAGCTTACCGAAGAAGAAAAGGCAAGAGGTGTTATTGCCTGTTCTGCAGGCAACCACGCTCAGGGTGTTGCACTTGCCGCTACAAAGTACGGCATCAAGTCGCTTATCTGTCTGCCTGACGGCGCACCTATTTCAAAGGTTGAGGCTACTAAGAACTACGGAGCCGAGGTTTGTATGGTTCCGGGTGTTTATGATGACGCTTATAACGAGGCTTTAAGACTTCGTGATGAAAAGAACTATACATTTATCCACCCGTTTGATGATGAAAATGTAATTGCAGGTCAGGGTACAATCGGTATCGAAATTATGAACGAAATGCCCGATGTTGACGCTGTTGTATGTGCAATCGGCGGCGGCGGACTTATTTCGGGTGTTGCCTGTGCAATCAAGAGCCTTAATCCTAACATTAAGGTTTACGGTGTTCAGGCAGAGGGCGCTCCTTCAATGGTTGAGTCAATCAAGAACGGCGAGCCTGTTCATCTTGACAGCGTTTCTACAATTGCCGACGGTATTCAGGTTAAAGAACCGGGTGAGCATACATTTGAATATGTAAAGAAGTATGTTGACGATATCGTAACAGTAAGCGATGACGAAATTTCATCTGCAATTCTCAAGCTTATTGAGTCACAGAAGATGATTGCAGAGGGCGCAGGTGCAGCTCCTTTGGCTGCTGTAATGTTCAACAAGCTCCCTGTTAAGGGCAAGAAGGTTGTTTGCGTTGTATCGGGCGGTAACATTGATGTTACAATTCTTTCAAGAGTTATTAAGCGTGGACTTCTTATGACAGGCAGACAGCAGACTTTCTGTGTTGAACTTCAGGATAAGCCGGGTCAGCTTGTTGCCGTTTCAAATATTATTGCAGAAAAAGGTGCAAATGTAATTTCTATCCACCACGAAAGAGGCGGAGAGGGTACGGATGTAAATGGTTGTTATCTCCGTGTTGTTCTTGAAACAAGAGATTTTGCTCAGATTAAAGAAATTCGTGATGCACTTGTTGACGCAGGCTTTAAGCTTGTTTAATCAGTAATTTTTAATATATTGACAGGAGGTCATTATAATGGAAAAGGTTTATACTAAAAATGCTCCCGATGCTATCGGTCCGTATTCACAGGCTGTAAAGGTAAACGGTCTTATTTTTACATCGGGTCAGATTGCAATTAACCCTGCAACAGGCAATGTTGAGGCTGCAACAATTGAGGCTCAGACAGAACAGGTTTGCACAAACCTTAAAAATGTTCTTGAGGCATCAGGCAGTTCACTTGAAAAAGCTGTTAAGACAGTTTGTTTCTTAAAAAATATGGAAGATTTCGGTGCTTTCAATGAGGTTTACGGCAAGTATTTCACATCAAAGCCGGCAAGAAGCTGTGTTGCAGTAAAACAGCTTCCAAAGGATGTCCTTGTTGAGGTTGAGGTTATTGCAGAAGTTTAATTCTGATTATGAATTAAAAATAATATCCGTATAAAAATTACAATCCCGATTAACCATAAAAAGTTAATCGGGATTTTTGTGTTTATATTTGAAATATATGTTGTTATGAGAATGTAGGGACGGATAGTTTGTAATGCCCACAAAACATATCATACCCGAGTGTAGCATTGTAATTGTTTGTACAATTTATCAACAATATTTTTTAAAATAAAAAAATCGGGAAAAGAATTTGTGCTTGTACACAAACCTTACTCCCGAAATTATTGAACAATTTAATTCTATTAGCCGACAGCCTTTAAAAGCTCGTCAACCTTATTTGTCTTTTCCCATTCAACACCGAGTTCTTCTCTGCCCATATGACCGTAAGCGGCAAGTGGGAGATACTTTGTTTCCGTGAGCTTGAGCTGTCTGATGATAGACTGCGGACGGCAGTCAAATACCTTTTCAACAGCGTTTGCCAGTTCTTCGTTTGAATATTTTGATGTGCCGAATGTGTCAACCATTATTGAAACAGGCTTTGCAACACCGATTGCATATGCAAGCTGAATTTCGCACTTCTTGGCAAGCTTAGCGGCAACAATGTTCTTTGCAATATATCTTGAATAGTAAGCGGCACTGCGGTCAACCTTTGTCGGATCTTTACCGCTGAATGCACCGCCGCCGTGACGAGAAAATCCGCCGTAGGTATCAACAATAATCTTTCTGCCTGTAAGACCTGAGTCGCCAACAGGACCGCCGATTACAAATCTGCCTGTCGGGTTTACGAAAATCTTTGTGTTCTCGTTCATAAGCTCAGCAGGGATAATCGGCTTAATAACATACTCGATGAGGTCTTTTCTAATCTGCTCAAGTGTAACATCTTCATCATGCTGTGTTGAAATTACAACCGTGTCAATGCCGACAACCTTGTCATCGTCATATTCAACAGTAACCTGAGTCTTACCGTCGGGACGGAGATATGAAAGAGTGCCGTCTTTTCTTACCTTTGTAAGCTGTTTTGCAAGCTTGTGGGCAAGAGAAATAGGCATCGGCATAAGTTCGGGTGTTTCATCACACGCATAACCGAACATCATGCCCTGATCTCCTGCACCAATCTGATTGTCTGTATCGCTTTCGCCGTCTTTAAGCTCAAGGCTTTCGTTTACGCCCATTGCAATGTCGGGCGACTGTGCGTCAATTGATGTGAGAACCGCACAGGTGTTGCCGTCAAAACCGCACTTCGGATCGTTGTAGCCAATGTTGTTTACAACCTTTCTTGCAACATCTGCGATGTCAACATAGCAATTGGTTGAAATTTCACCCATAACATGAATCATGCCTGTTGTAGCTGTAACCTCACAGGCAACATGAGCGTTTTTATCCTGAGAGAGGATTTCGTCAAGAACTGCGTCGGAAATCTGGTCACATACTTTGTCGGGATGACCTTCCGTTACAGACTCGGATGTAAATAAATGTTTAGCCATTTAGAAAACTCCTTCCAAAAAAATAAGCACCGTTCATCCGAAAGGTGCTGTGTTTACTCATCTTTCGGTAAATACCGCAGGATTTGGCACCTTGCATACGCAGGTTGCCGGACTTCACAGGGCCTGTCCCCTCAGTCACTCTTGATAAGATCATTCTTATTCAATTCTATAAATAGATTATACAGTATCTTTCGACAAATTTCAAGATTAATTTGCAATTTTAAAAAGGTAAAAATAGTAAATATTTCAGCCGTTCGGATTGAAAATTTTAACTTATAGTGCTAAAATTAACCCGAGGTGACTGAAAATGAGTATTACCGTGAGAGAATACGGGAAAAATGATATTAATGGTATGATTTCCGTATGGAATGAAGTTGTAAGGGACGGAGTTGCCTTTCCGCAGACTGAAGAACTTGATTTTGAAAGCGGAAAAAAGTTTTTTGCAGAGCAAACTTGTTGTCCCGTTGCAACCGATGAAAACGGCGAGATTCTCGGAATGTATATTCTTCATCCGAATAATGTCGGCAGATGCGGTCATATTTGTAATGCAAGCTATGCGGTTTCCTCATCGTCAAGGGGAAAAGGTGTCGGCAGAATGCTTGTGTCGGATTGCCTTGAGCGTGCTAAAAAATACGGTTTCAAAATTTTGCAGTTTAACGCTGTTGTAAAAACCAACACACCTGCAAGAAATCTTTATGAAAGCCTTGGCTTTGTAGGCTTGGGAGTTATTTCAAAAGGCTTTTTGATGAAAGACGGTCACTATGAGGACATCTGTCCTTATTATAAAGAACTTTAAAATTTCAATTTAATCAGGAGGACAAGAGATATGATTATTGATTTCAAGAATATGGAAGAACAGATTTTGCCGAATTTTAAAGGCGGAGAAAAGGCGTATGCCGTAAAGAAATTCACGGATGAGAGAAATATGATTATGTACGGTCGCCTTGAAAGCGGTGCGTCAATCGGACTGCACACTCACGAGGGCAACTGCGAAATGTTTTACATCATTGAGGGAACAGGCAAGGTGCTTATGGACGGAGAGTATGAAAGAGTTGAGGCAGGCGTGTGCCACTATTGCCCGAAAGGTCATACACACAGCCTTATTAATGACAGCGATTCCGACCTTGTATTCTTTGCTGTTGTTGCAGAGCAGAAGTAATTTTATTTTCGGTTTATGATTTCCGATTATTCTCTGTTGTATCTTAAATCCCTATGCAAAAACTAAAACAGGGGTGATTACGGTGAACAGAACTGCTGAAATACTCGGAGAAAAATGGGATTTGCCGCTTGGCTTTACAATGGCACTCGGTGAAAATCCCGACGCTATGCTTGCCTTTTCAAGTATGCCGAAAAAGTACCGTGAAAGCTGCATTGACAGGGCGAGAAACGCAAATTCCCGTTGTGAAATGCAGAGAATAGTATCGGATATAGCGCAAAAATCTTTTAATGATTTTATAGGTTAACAAAAAAAGCAACGGAGCAAAAACTTCGTTGCTTTTAAATTGCTGTCTGTTATTCGTTTGCACTTTTATAAAAATCTCTTTCGCCGATAAGCTCGCTTGCATTTCTCCAACGAACTTTCTTTGAGCAGATGACCGTGCCTTTATAATTGTGTATGTCATCTTCCTTTACATCACCGTTGTCGCACCAATAAATAAGACCGTCTTTTATGAAAAATGATGCGTCCAATATTTCACAGGTGTAGTCCGGATTTACAGGGTACATGCTTATATATTCAAGTTCGGAAAATTCAAGTTCAAGTGCGGAAATATCCTCAAATTGTCGCTGAATAAGAACTGTTAATGTACGCTTTGTGTTTACCGGCGACATTGACAGATTCTTTTCGACATAAGCACCGCTTGAATATTTTATTTCTTTTATGCAACTGTCGTGAAATCCGATAATTTCTTTCATGAAATTGTCAATTTCATGCTGTGTACGAAGTTCTTTCCACATACATATCACCCACAATAAATAGAATATGTAAGTAATTATACAATATTCCGACCTTTAATTATATCGGTAAACTGTACAATCATTTTATGTCTGCTTTGTTGATAAAGCCAAAAATGCACCCCGACAAACCAAAACTGCCACGACAATGCACGAGGCGGAACATATGATTAAGAAAACCAACCCGACCGATTGCGGAATTTTGTAAAAATATTGACTTTTTATCATATGTACGCTATAATGTACATACAGTAATGTAGGAGGTGCGTTTATGATTAATACTAATGTAACTAATTTCAGAAAACAAATTTTTGAATTGATTGATCAGACTGTAAAGTATAATGAACCTATAAACATCAGCACCAAAAGCGGAAATGCTGTGCTTATAAGTGAAGAAGAGTATAATAATCTTGTTGAAACAATGTATCTTAATTCAATTCCCGGTATGAGTGAAAAATTAAAGGACGGAATTGAAACTCCGCTTGAGGAGTGTGAAGAATTTGAGTGGTAATTATAAGCTGATGATTACAAAATCAGCTCAAAAGGATAAGGAGAGAATCAAGCAGTATCCTGCATTAAAGCGTAATGTGCAGAATTTGTTTGAACTTATCAGCGAAAATCCTTTTCAAAATCCACCGCCTTATGAACGGCTTATCGGAAATTTGAAACAATGCTATTCACGCAGAATAAATTCTCAGCACAGACTTGTCTATATGGTTTATGAGGAAGAGAAAATCGTAAAAATAATCTCTATGTGGTCATATTATGAGTTTTAACAGAAAATCAGTTTATAAATATAAAATGGCATCTCAAAAGTGGGATGTCATTTTTTACGCCTTGCAAACTGTACCTATAAAAATTCTGAAAATTGTACATACAAATAATGACAGTGGTGTTGTATAATGACAACATCACAAGATAAATGTTGAACTGTTCAGAAATTTTAAGGCGTGGTATGATGACAAAAAAAGCTGTATTAATCAATGATCTCTCAGGGCTTGGCAAGTGTTCGCTGACGGCGGCAATCTCTGTTTTGTCCGTAATGGGCATTCAGGCGTGTCCTATGCCGACAGCCGTTTTGACAAGTCAGACGGGATTTGAAAGCTTTTACTGCAACGATTGCACTGATAAGCTTGATTATTACACAAGTGAATGGAAAAAACTCGGCTTTCAGCCTGACGGAATCTATACGGGTTTCCTCTCAAGCGAAAAGCAGGTGGACAAAATTCTTTCATTTATAGATAGCTTTGAAACCGACGACACGCTTGTACTTGTGGATCCGGTTCTCGGTGACGGTGGAAGAACCTACAGCCTTTTTACCGAAACTCTCGGCAAAAAGATGAAAAAACTCGTTTCTGTTGCCGATGTAATCACCCCGAACCTTACCGAATGTTGTATTCTGTGCGATACCGACTATTCAGAACTGATTAAAAATGCCGATTCTCCCGATTTTCTCGATACGGTTGCAGAGCTTGCCAAAAAGCTTTTGAAACTCTACAAGGTGAAAACCGTGATTGTTACAGGCATTGAGCATAAAATTTCCGATGAGGTTACAAAGATTAACAATCTTATTGCAGCCGATGATGAGGTGTTTTGTGTCAGCTGTGAAAAAACGGGCGGAAGCTATTCGGGTACAGGCGACTTGTTTGCCTCGGTTGTCTTTTCGGGACTGCTCCGTGGTGACAGCCTGAAAGATACCGTAAATCTGGCGGTAAAATTCATACAGACCTCGCTTTGCGAAACCGTTAAACTCGGTATTCACCGCAACGAGGGTATTGAATTTGAAAAACATTTAAAAATGCTTTTGTGAGGAAATTACTATGACTGCTAAAACTGTTTCAAAAACCGATTCAAATTATAATGTAAAGCTGATTGCAATTACGGCAATGTGTGCGGCTCTTATTACCGTTACAACTGCTTTTATCAAGATTCCGTCACCGCTTGGATACTCTCATGCAGGCGACTCTATGATTTATCTCGCCGCAAGTATTCTTCCCGGACCTTTCGGAATTATCGCATCATCAATCGGCGGCGCTCTTGCCGACCTTATTTCGGGTTATCCGCATTGGGCAATCCCAACAGCTATTATCAAGGCTATCAACGCAGTTCCGTTTGTGCTTTGCAGAATGGCGATGAAAAAGCGTGGCAAGGATGAAAAAATCATCAGTCCGTCATCACTTCTTATGCTCATTCCAACAACAATCGTTACAATCGGCGGTTACTTTATTGCAAACGGTCTTATGTATGACTTTGGTGCCGCAATTGCGGAACTTCCCACTTGCTGGTTGCAGCCCGGTGTAGGAGCATTAATCTACATTGTTGTAGGCATCGGTCTTGATAAAATCAATTTCAAGAAAAAACTCTCGCTTTAATGTGAGTTTCAATAAGGAGAAGAAAACATAATGGCAGATATTCTTTATGTGTACAAAACATCTATCTATGCTAATCTGACGAACAAATGCCCTTGCAGATGCACATTTTGTATCCGCAACAATACCGATTCGGTCGGCAGTGCAGATACACTCTGGCACAAGCATGATCCGAGTATGGAGGATATTAAAAAGGCTGTTGATGATTTTGATTTCACAGGCTACAAGGAGCTTGTATTCTGTGGCTACGGCGAACCGACTTCGGCTCTTGATAATATGCTTGAAACCGCAAAATATGTAAGGGAAAAGCACCCCGACATCAAACTCAGACTCAACACAAACGGTCTTTCTGACAGAATCAACAACAAGCCCACAGCTGAGTTGATTTCAAAGTATATCGATTCCGTTTCAATCAGCCTCAATACCTGTTCATCGGAAAAGTATGACGAAGTTTGCCGTCCTGTTTTTGACCATGCGTATGAGTCAATGCTCAAATTTGCAGAGGATGCAAAGAAATATTTTGAACATACGCAGTTTTCAATCGTAGATACAATCCCCGAGGAGGACATCAAGGCTTGTCAGAAAATTGCCGATGACAGGGGAATTTATCTCAAAATCAGAAAATATTCCGATTAATCGTTAATTTTAATTTTTCATTTCATTTTATATTTCAGAAGTAAAGCCGACTTGTTGTTATGACAGGTCGGTTTTATTTTTATTCGGTATGTCATCCTCAACTGTCCGATAGGACAATTTCACTTTCAAATGATTCTATTCTTAAAGCTGTATATCCACCGTCTTGACGGAGGTAATTTTAATTGCTATAATTTATACAAATGGGGTGGTGCTTTGAAAAAGACAAGACTGTTGAAAATTGTTCTCAAGCGGACGGGTGCAATTAAGCTTTTGTGCAGTTATGTTATCGTATTTTTTGCGGTGAGTGTTGCAATATGGATTTTCGAGCCGAACATAACTCGGCTTTTTGACAGCATATGGTACTGTTTCAGCGTTGCCACAACAATAGGACTTGGCGATGTGCTTGCAACAACGCTTGTCGGCAGAGTGCTTTCAATCTTCCTTTCAATATGTTCAATTCTTATCATTGCAGTAGTTCCGGGTGTAATCACAAGCTACTATGTCGAAAGCACAAAACTTCGTGCTGACGAAAGCAGTGCAAAGTTTCTTGATGATCTCGAACACCTTCCCGAACTTTCAAAAGAAGAGCTTGTCGAGCTTTCCGAAAAGGTGAAAAAGTTTAATCGTAAAAAGTAGATTTAATAAATGCGGACATAAAAAATCCCGACAGTATCAAAAACATACTGTCGGGATTTTGCTTTTAAAGAAATATATTAACTTATTTTATGAATCCCTGAACAATCAAAATCAGTACAAGAACAGGGAGTACATACTTGAAATACGGCTTTAAAGCCTTTGAAAATTTAATGCCTTTACCGGTGTTACACTCATCAAGGTAGTTGTCAAATCCCCAACCGAATTTTGTAACGCAGAAGAGGAGATACACAAGCGAACCTACAGGAAGAAGAATATTGCTTACGAGAAAATCTTCCATACCGAGAACATTCTGACCGAAAATTTGGAAACCGCTCCAAATGTTGAAACCGAACACACACGGCAAACTTGCGATAAGAATGATGATTGTGTTGATAAGAACAGACTTCTTTCTGCTGATGCCGAACATATCAATCCAGAACGAAATGATGTTTTCAAACACGGCAATGATTGTTGAGAAGCACGCAAAAGTCATAAACAGGAAGAACAGAGTACCCCAAATTCTTCCGCCGGCCATATTTACAAACACATTCGGAAGTGTTACGAAAATCAGAGCAGGGCCTTGGTCGGGCTGAACACCGTATGAAAAACAAGCGGGGAAGATGATAAGACCTGCCATAATCGCAACAAATGTGTCAAGTGCGCAAATTTTGATTGACTCACTCGGCAGAGTGTGGTCTTTTGACATATAACTGCCGAAAATTTCCATTGCCGCAATGCCAAGGCTGAGTGTGAAGAATGCCTGATTCATAGCGGATGAAATAACATTGCCAAGTCCGATTTCATTCACCTTGTCCAAATCGGGAATAAGGTAGAAGCTGAGTCCCTCGCCTGCACCCGAAAGGAATAAGCTGTTGCCTGCGAGTACAAGAATGAGTATGAGCAACGCAATCATCATAACTTTGCTGACTTTTTCAATGCCCTTTTGAATACCTCTGCTGCAAACAAGGAATCCGAGGACGGTGATAATCGCCATCCAAATTACCATTTCAAGCGGATTTGACTGCAATTCGTTGAATACTCCGCCAACTTGCTCCGATGTCATTCCGCTTTCAAATGAACCCGTCGCAAATTTGTAGAAGTAGCTCGTCATCCAACCCGAAACCGTGGTGTAGTACATCATCAAAAGGTAGCATCCGAGCATACAGAACCAGCCGTGAATGTGCCACTTGCTCTTTGGCTTTTCAAGTTTTTTGTAGCCGAGAACAGCACTTTTTCTGCTCGCTCTTCCGACTGCAAGTTCCATTGTCAAAACAGGAACTCCCATAAGAACGAGGAAGATTAGGTACAAAAGTACAAATAGCCCGCCGCCGTTCTGTCCTGCAACATACGGAAATCGCCACACATTGCCGATTCCGATAGCGCAACCCGCACTTACAAGGATAAACCCAAGTCGGGATTTAAAATTTTCTCTTTCCATAAACGAATTCTCTCCTATAAAAACAGACCTTTTAATTATACAAAAAATTCACACATTTGTCAAGATGTTCTGTTTTTAATAAATGAAGAATTTTCGCAAAAAAACCGCATAAATAAGCCATTTTTTAGAGCAGAGGGTAGATAATGGGACAGTGGTTTATGGTATAATATTATTAAAGAAAAGGAAAGGAAAAACCTAATTAAAAGGGCAATAACAATAACTGTTACTAAGTTAATGAAAGGCGGAAATTATTATGTTAATGAATTGTAAAAGAAAGATCCACGAAAAGCTTGTGTTTGAAAACGCACCGCAAAATCCCGAAGCAATCAAGGGTATCCGTGCATACCTTTTGGCGCTGCTTTCCTATGCTACGATGTCGAAGAGATGTGAAAACGCTGACTTTGATTTGCATATTGATATTGAGGGCGATGAAACGCTTTTTGAAACCGAAGACGAAAGTGTGGGCGAAATAATCCAGAAGCTCGGTAATCACGGCGGATTCACAATTGACATCACCTGCAGCGGAAAATTTGTGAATATCGGCAACTGTTCCGATGAGGAATTTATCACGGTGGCGTGTTTTCCCGACAAAGTTCCAAGCATTTTTGATTGCCTTGAAAATTCGGGAGAAAAGGACTTCAAGTACGGGAAAATAGCTTATTTTGACGGCATTGATTTGTGGTTATCTCAGTACATTGACGATAAAACCTGTATGGACAATGTTTTTGATTTTGGCGACATTGTTGAGAAAAAGGACTTCGCAATTTCAAATTTGTGGAATAGTGAAATGTTTCTTGTTATCGCATTTGATTTTGAAAAGTATCACGATGAAGCTGAGGAAATCAAGAATATAATCGAAAGATATATTTATGTTGATGATGAAAAAGCATTTAAAAAGTGCCGCAAAAAGTGGGATGAGGAAATGATAATCGGAATTGACGGTGTGCAGTGGATTCCCGAAAATGTGGGAGAAATCGTTGCATTTACCGATGAAATCAACGAAATGCTTGCTCGCCTTGACAAGGATGAAGATATAGGAATTGAATCGTATGGACTTTTCTGCAATATGGACGAGTTCTTCTCGGCGCAGATTTATGCAGACAATGAGGAACATTGCTTTAATGTTGTTGCGGTTCAGTCCGTAGTATGAAAAAAGGGGCTGTCGCAAATGAGTAAAATTTGCGACAGCCCCAATTTTTTGCTATTTTGTTAGAGTTAAAAAGTGAAAATTCAAAAATTAAAACTCAATTGCATCTGTGAAATCGTCAGCTTCATCTTCTGAGTCGTCAAAATAATCGGCATCGTCAGAATCGCTTTCGTCTTCGGGAATGTCAATCATATCGAACTCGTCATATGTAACAGCCTTGTTGAGCTTAAAAAAGTTTGTCTGGCAGAAGTAACGGCAGACACGGATGTAGTTGAGAAATTCGGGAGTTTCATTCTCATAGTCCTCGGCAGAAACACCCTCTTTGATGATAAGCAACATCTCGACAATCTGCGAGTTACTGATAAAGAAGTTGTTATGCTCCTCAAAAATTATAAAAATATCGTCATCGTCAAGGTCATACTTTTCGCAAGCATAAAGCGCCTCGCTCTTTGAATTCCTCACAACCCTGTAAATCTCAAAATCAATCATATCAGGCTCATCACAATCAATGTTGCCCATAACGCAGAGTTCAATAAAAGTCTTGCTCATAACAGCCTTGTCGGCTAGTTCAAGGTCAAAGTGCTTTTCAAGAGAAATGATAAGCTCGTCCTGTGACTTCACACCCGGTGTGATGAGTGGCTTGTATCGTTTGATGAGTTTGTTTTTATAAAATTCCGAATTTTCATACTTTAATGAAAGATTAGCGGCAATGTTGTCAAATATATTCATCGTTATCTCCTTAAAAAACAAGTGGTTTTTATGTTTACAAGTAAATTATAATCGAATTTAAGGATAAAATCAATATGCTTTTTGAATATAATGCCCAAACAGATTTATAAATTCGCAGTTTTCATTTATAATCTTAATGTAGAATGACAAACTCGTAGGGGCGGATATCATCCGCCAGCCTTGATGCTATCATATGTTTTTCTGAATGTTTTGATATGATAAAAATTGTGTATTCGTAATATTGAAGTAAAATATATGATAAGCAGAAAACGATAAGGAGGAGAGTTATGAGCTTGTTTGATAAAATGAAAAAACATCAGCCCCCTGAAAAACCGAATGACGGCGAATTTAAAAGCGATGTAAACACGATTCTGCACGGTACAAGCGTTCAGAATAGAAAAGAAATGTGCGAGCTTGAATATATGAAGGCAAGACGGCTTTTGAAAAATCCGACCGTTGAAACCGTTGCCCGTGCTAAAAATATAATGAATACCCTTGCAACCGATTTCGATTATCTTCCTGCCGTATTGTGGATGGCTGAATTTTCCGTGAACGGTGTCAAAAATCCCGAACAGGCGGCTATGTGGTACAAAAAAGCCGCAGACCTTGGCAGTGCGAATGGAGCGTCCAAAATTGCAGATATTCTTATGGACGGCAGAGGTGTTACCCGCAATCCGAAACTTGCAATGGAGTACTATAAAATTGCCGCCGATAACGGCATAGCGTCAGCGTCATTCGCATTGGGTGAATATTATGCAAAAACAGGCAATAGGGAAGAAGCCGTAAAAGCCTACGAAAAAGCCGTCAAAGGCGGATATAAAGATGCCGAAAAAAAGCTTGCCAAATTGAAGAAAAAGTTTTGATTCTAATATAATTCTGTATTAGAATAATTGTGTATTGGTAAACGCAGTTAAATTGAAAATTGAAAATGGAAAGTTGAAAATTATGGTCGGGTATATGGATTGCAAAATGAAAATCCGTGTTGCCCGACCATATTATATATAAAAGTATATGCGTGTCAGTAGGGGCGTTCATCGGACGCCCGCAAGTAACGGTGCAAACATTATGAAAAAGCAAAGCATATAAATGAAACAAAGTAGTTGTCATTTTGTAGGGAAGAACCGTGTTCTCCCATTCGTGTGCAATGCACACGATTGCACGCATTGCGTGCAAATTTGAATACACGGTTTTCATCATATTAAAAAATATGTGTTTAAACAAGTTCTGCCATAAAGGTGGGCGCCCAATGAGCGCCCCTATAAGTTTACATTAAAATTTGCAAAAAGAAAAGGCACTCATTTTCGAGTACCTTTTAATGTAGAGCGGATGATTACTTTGTGGTACGGAAGTTGCCAATCTCGTCTTTGTCTAAAGCGTTTAGGCTTAACTTGGATCAGCGCTACGCCCTAAAAACAGTTCGCTGAACTGTTTTCTAAACGGGCTTTCGATTCCCATCTGATTGATTTATTTTTTAATTTTTGCAAAAAGAAAAGGTACTCATTCTTGAGTACCTTTTAGTATGGAGCGGATGATTACTTTGTGGTACGGAAGTTGCCAATCTCGTCTTTGCCTAAAGCGTTTAGGCTTAACTTGGATCAACGCTACGCCCTAAAAACAGTTCACTGAACTGTTTTCTAAACGGGCTTTCGATTCCCATCCGATTATTTTATTTTTTAATTTTTGCAAAAAGAAAAGGTACTCATTTTCGAGTACCTTTTAGTGGAGCGGATGATGGGAATCGAACCCACACGATCAGCTTGGAAGGCTGAAGTTCTACCACTAAACTACATCCGCTTATCTGCAACATTGTTATTATATCATGCAGTTTGGTATATGTCAAGAATTTTTTTGTTATTGAAATGCGCAGGGGCATTCGATGAACACCCCTGATGAATTTAAATAACATATTATCTCACAAATTAGAACTTGTTTCAAATCGTTTTCGCAATTGTTTTAACGCTTTGGTTTCGATGCGGCTGACATAGGAACGGGATATGCCTAACATTTTGGCAACACTTTTTTGAGTCATGGCTTCCTTGCCGTCAAGACCGTACCTCAGTATAATAATCTTCTGCTCACGCTCGTTAAGTTCCTCTTTTATGAACTGACCGAGCTTTTTTGAATTAAGCTTCAAATCAAGATTGTCAATTATGTTATCGTCAACCGACATAATATCAAGAAGGGTGAGAGGGTTGCCGTCTTTGTCGGTATCAATTGTTTCGTTTAAAGAAATATCCTGTGCACTTTTCTTTGCATTTCTGAAGTGCATAAGAATTTCGTTTTCAATGCATCTGCTCGCATAAGAACTTAATTTTATGTTTTTGTTCATGTCAAATGTGTTGATTGCCTTTATCAGACCGATTGTGCCGATTGATACAAGGTCATCCTGTTCGCTTTGTGTTCCGTAATATTTCTTTATTATGTGTGCGACAAGTCTCAGATTGTGTTCAACGAGCATATTTCTTGCCGCAATATCGCCGTTTGCACTTTTTTCAAGACATTCACGCTCTTGCTTTTCTGTTAAAGGTTTCGGAAACGAACCGCCTCCGCAAACATGAAGAATGAAAAAACATATATATTGTCCTAAAAATCCGAGTAACTCAATCATAACAGCACCCCTTAAACTAAAATTTATCGTTATATAATTTTATTCGTGAAATGTTCAATAATTGCCTGTACCTGATTTTCCTCAAAAAACTTCACAAAGCAATCAAAAACTTGATTATTGCAATGAATTTGTATAATATACCACTTGAAATTTTGGCAAGAATAAACTACAATTTAACTATGTCGTGTTTCGACAAATATTTTAGGGGGGCTTTCTTTTGGAAAAGATTTTCAAACTGAAAGAAAACGGCACTAATGTCAAAACCGAGATTATTGCCGGCATTACAACATTCCTTGCAATGGCTTACATACTCGCTGTAAACCCGAGTATTCTTTCTGCCGCAGGAATGGATCCGAATGCAATCTTTGCAGCAACAGCTGTATCGGCTGCTTTCGCAACACTCATCATGGCGTTTTATGCTAACTATCCTGTAGTTCTTGCTTCCGGTATGGGACTGAATGCATACTTTGCATACACAGTTGTTCCGCAGCTTGCAGAGCAGGGTATCACAAATCCATGGCAGGTAGCTTTGACAGCTATCCTTGTTGAGGGTATTATTTTCATTATCCTCTCAATCTTCAAATTCCGTGAAACACTTGTAAACAAGGTTCCTCAGAACCTCAAGTACGGTATTTCGGCAGGTATCGGTCTTTTTATCACGATTGTAGGTCTTAAGGGCGCAGGCGTTATCACAACAGACGCTTACTATGACGGCAAGGCTGTTCAGTCTTCAACTCTCGTTAAGCTCGGTGATGTTGGTTCTGCTCCGGTGGTTCTTGCACTTGTCGGTATCCTCATTGTTGCTACACTCTGGCACTACAGAGTTAAAGGCTCAATCCTTATCGGTATCCTTGCAACATGGGTTCTCGGTATCATCGCTCAGCTTTGCGGTTGGTATCAGGGTGCATCGCTCATTCCTGATTTTGCAAACTACTCTGTATTCGGACCTATCCAGAATATGGCAACAGAAACTTTCTTCAAGTTTGATTTCGGTTATGTGGCACAGCATGCGCTTAACTTTGCCGTTATCGTATTTGCATTCCTCTTTGTTGACCTCTTCGATACAGTAGGTACACTTATCGGTGTTGCTCAGGAGGGTAATCTCCTCAATGAAAAGGGCGAACTTCCCCGTGTAGGTCGTGCTCTTATGTCTGATGCACTCGGTACATGCCTTGGTGCTTGCCTCGGTACATCAACAGTAACATCTTATGTTGAGTCAACAACAGGTGTTGCAGAGGGCGGCAGAACAGGTCTTACAGCTCTTACTTCTGCAATTCTCTTTATCCTTGCTATTCCGCTTTATCCGATTTTCCTTGCTATTCCTTCATTTGCAACAGCTCCTGCACTCGTATTTGTAGGTCTTCTTATGATTAAGAATGTTACAAAGATGGATTTTGAATCAGACATTGCCGATACAGTCGGCGGTTTCGTAGCAATCATCTTCATGCCGTTTGCATATTCAATAGCAACAGGTATCATGTTCGGTATCCTTACTTGGGTTATTCTCAAGATTGTTACAGGCAAAATCAAAGAAATTCATCCGATTATGTGGGTTGCGTTTGCTTTGTTTGCAGTAAGAATTGTAACAATGATTTGCGGTGTATCGTCGTAACTTCATATATAAACTCTGCGGGGGCGTTTTTCGCTCCCGCTTTTTGTGTTTTCTTACAAGTTAAATAGGTTATTGTTGTGCAACAGGCTCATTGACATATACAGCCGTTTATGATATGCTTTAATCATATTATTAATATATGAATAGGGTGGTTAATTTGAAAATTTCAACAAAGGGCAGGTATGCGCTCCGACTTATGGTTGACCTTGCTCAGTGTAAACAAGGGGAAAATGTAGCCCTAAAGGAGGTTGCCGCCCGTCAGGGAATATCGCTTAAATACCTTGAACAGATTATTACCGTACTTACAAAGGCAGGTTATGTGCTCAGCGCAAGAGGTTCAAACGGAGGATATCGTCTTGCTCATGAACCCGAATATTATACTGTCGGTATGATTTTAAGACTTACCGAGGGCAGTCTTGCACCCGTGGCTTGCCTTGAGGGTAATGAAAATACCTGTGATCGTCGTGAACAATGTTCAACGCTTTTTGTGTGGGAGAAACTCCAGAAGGCTATTGACGATGTTGTTGACAACATTACTCTTGCCGACATTATTGCAAATTCGGCAGATAACTATGTAATTTAATATAATTCGAAAGCATCCTTTACGGGTGCTTTTGTTGTTTACACAGCAATTTAGTAGGTAATGCGGTGCTTTCCTGTTTGCAAATGATGCTTTTGAATGTTAGTTTTAAAAAATCAGAAAAAATCTCAACTTGACTGCTTAACGGTCGGAATTAGAAAAATGGCTTAATATCGGCTTTTTTGACCTTTCTGATAATTAAAGCACAGCAAACATACTAAACCAATAGGAAAAATAAGAGAAAATTTTTAAAAACCTATTGACAAATAAAAAATCTGTGGTATGATATAGACAATCCAATTAAAACCCACCATTCAAATAGGAAATATGGGAAAGGTGATCCGAATGAAAAATTTTAGATTCAAACGATGTTGCAGTAACACACGAATGTGATACGGGACACATCAAATCCGCAACATAACTTCTGAAATTAAAATTAAAATGAAATGAGGACATTAAAATGAGTAAATTAAGCGAAAGAAATCTTAAATTTGAAACAAAACAGCTTCACATCGGTCAGGAAACAGCAGACCCTGTAACAGATGCAAGAGCAGTTCCGATTTATGCAACTACCTCTTATGTATTCCACAACAGTCAGCACGCCGCAGACCGCTTTGCTCTCAAAGATGCAGGTAACATCTACGGCAGACTTACCAACCCGACAGAGGATGTTTTTGAAAAGAGAATTGCAGCTCTTGAGGGCGGCACAGCAGCACTTGCAGTTGCATCAGGTGCAGCGGCAGTTTCATATGCACTCCAGGCTCTTGCAAAAGCAGGCGACAACATCGTAGCCGCAAAGACAATTTACGGCGGCACATACAACTGGCTTGAGCATACATTCTCAGAGTACGGTGTAACAACAAAGTTTGTTGATCCTGACGAAGAAAACGCATTTGAAAATGCAATTGACGAAAACACAAAGGCTTTTTTCATTGAATCACTCGGTAACCCAAATTCAAATATTATTGATATTGAAGAAGTAGCAAACATTGCTCATTCACACAAGATTCCGCTTGTAATCGACAGCACATTCGCTACACCTTATCTTCTCAGACCGTTTGAGTACGGCGCAGATATCGTTGTTCATTCGGCAACAAAGTTTATCGGCGGTCACGGTACGGCTCTCGGCGGTGTAATCGTTGAAAGCGGTAAGTTTGACTGGGCTGCATCAGGCAAGTTCCCACAGTTCTCAGAGCCTAACGCATCATATCACGGTGCAGTATTTACAGAGGCTGCTCCGGGCGCTGCTCTTGTAACTTATGTTCGTGCCATTCTCCTCAGAGATACAGGCGCTACACTTTCTCCGTTCCACGCATTTATGTTCCTCCAGGGCCTTGAAACACTTTCACTTCGTGTTGAACGCCATGTTGAAAATGCACTCAAGGTTGTTGACTTCCTCTCTAAGAACCCGAAGGTAGAAAATGTTAATCATCCTTCACTTCCTGACAGCAAGTACAACGCACTTTACAAGAAATACTTCCCGAAGGGTGCAGGCTCAATCTTCACATTTGAAATCAAGGGTGACGCTGAAACTGCAAAGAAATTCATCGACCACCTCGAAGTATTCTCACTTCTTGCAAATGTTGCAGATGTTAAATCTCTTGCAATTCACCCTGCATCAACAACTCATTCACAGCTCAGCGAGGCAGAGCTTGCAGAACAGGGCATTAAGCCAAACACTATCAGACTTTCAATCGGCACAGAGAATATCGACGATATTATCTATGACCTTCAGGAAGCATTTGATTCACTTGATGACTGATTTTAATTTATTGAATTTTGAAAGGACTTGATTTTTGTGAGCAAAGTATATACAAGTGTAACAGAACTTATCGGCAGAACACCGCTTATCGAACTCGTTAATATAGAAAAGAAATATGACCTCAAGGCAAAGGTTGTTGCAAAGCTTGAACTCTTTAACCCTGCCGGCAGTGTTAAGGACAGAGTGGCAAGAGCTATGGTTGAGGATGCTGAAAAGAGCGGTAAGCTCAAAAAGGGTTCAACAATCATTGAACCAACATCAGGTAACACAGGCATCGGTCTTGCATCTGTAGCTACTGCAAAGGGCTACAAGACAATCCTCACGATGCCCGAAACAATGAGCGTTGAGAGAAGAAACCTTCTCAAGGCATACGGTGCTGAAATCGTTCTTACTGACGGTACAAAGGGTATGAGCGGTGCAATTGCAAAGGCTAAAGAGCTTGAAAAGGAAATTGACGGTGGCATTATCCTCGGTCAGTTTGAGAATCCTGCTAACCCTAAGGCTCATTTTGATACAACGGGTCCGGAAATCTGGGAGGATACGGACGGCAATGTTGATTTCTTCGTTGCAGGTGTCGGCACAGGCGGTACACTCAGCGGCGTGGGTAACTTCCTCAAGTCAAAGAAGGCTGATGTAAAGGTCATTGCAGTTGAGCCACAGACTTCTCCCGTACTTTCGGAGGGTCACGGCGGTCCTCATAAGATTCAGGGTATCGGTGCAGGTTTTGTTCCGGATACTCTCGATACTAAGGTATATGACGAAATTCTTCCGATTGCTAACGAAGCCGCTTTCTCAAATGCAAATGATATTGCAAAGACAGAAGGTATCCTCGTAGGTATCTCATCAGGCGCCGCTCTTGCAGCCGCAATTGAGCTTGCCAAGCGTGAAGAAAACGCAGGTAAGACAATCGTTGCATTGTTCCCTGATACAGGTGAGCGTTACCTCTCAACAGGCGTATTTAACAGCTAATAAGTAATTGGATTACTTCCCGATATTGACAAAGGACAGCCACACAGACTGTCCTTTGTCTTTTTTTATTGCAACCGTTAATTCGATATGGTACAATTGCTTTGTAGGTGAGTTTATGAAAGTTAAAATTTGCGGAATTACATCCGCCGAAGACATTAAGATAGTAAATGCCTGCAACCCCGATTTTGCGGGCTTTGTAATGTTCTTTCCAAAGAGTAAGCGGAATATTTCTCCCGAAACCGCCAAGAGCCTGATTGAAACGCTTGATAAAAATGTTTTGTCGGTTGCGGTAACTGTTTCTCCGACTCTTGAACAGGTGAAAACTGCGTATGATTGCGGTTTCGACTACATTCAAATTCACGGTGAGGTTGGAGAAGATGTGCTTTCAAATCCATATCTAAAGGTAATCCGTGCGTTTAATGTGAGCGACCTTGAACAGTTTGACGAATACAGAATGAACCCGAACATTGTAGGCTATGTTTTTGATGCACACGAACCCGGCAGCGGAAAAACCTTTGACTGGACAATGCTTGAAAATCTGCCTCGTGATGATAAATTGTTTATGCTTGCAGGCGGTCTGGATCCCGAAACCGTTGCAAAAGCCGTAAAAGCCGTTAAGCCTGACGGAGTTGATGTAAGTTCGGGTGTTGAAAATTCAAACGGCAACGGTAAAGATTTTGAAAAAGTGAAGAAATTTATTATATCGGCTCGAAGCGAAATAAAACAGTAAAAAAATGTTGACAAACCGTGATTTTATGTTATAATAAATCTGTTATGTTGTGTACATAACAATCCTTGCGGTGAAAACCGCCATAATGTCCAGAAGGAGGTGCAATATTAATGGCAGTAACAGCTAATTACGAAACAGTAATGATCGTTTCAATGAAGAAGGGCGAAGAAGGTATTCAGGCCATCGTTGAAAAGTTCAAGGCTCTCATTGAGAAGCATGCCACTTTGAAGAATGTTGACGAATGGGGCAAGAGAAAGCTTGCTTACCTTATCAACAAAGAGAGCGAAGGCTATTATGTTCTTTTCGATTTTGAAAGTGAAGCTGAGTTCCCTGCAGAGCTCGACCGTATCTACAAGATCACAGAAGGCGTAATGCGTTCAATGATAATCAAGAAGGAAGTCGAATAATCAATTTGTAGGGGTTAACCCGAACACGAAAGGAAAAGTATGTTAAACAGAGTAATCTTAATGGGCAGAATTACAGCTGACCCTGAATTAAAAACAACAAACACAGGCGTAAGCGTTACAAGCTTCAGCATTGCAGTTGATCGCAACTATGTAAAGCAGGGCGAGGAGCGTAAAGCCGACTTCTTTAATATTGTATGTTGGAGAAGTACAGCGGAATTTGTATGCCGTTACTTTGGAAAGGGTTCTCTCATTGCTGTTGAAGGACAGCTCCAGAGCCGTCAGTTCCAGGCTAAGGACGGTTCAAACCGTTACGTTGTTGAGGTTGTAGCAGACAATGTTTCGTTCACAGGCGAACGCCGTGACAACAATGCAGGCGGCTACAATCAGTCCTATGGCGGCAATCAGTCATACGGTGCTCCGTCTTACGGCGGAAACCAGGCTTATCATCAGGAACCTGCTCCGCAGGCACCTGCGTCTTATCAGAGCGGTTCAAACTCTGATTTTCAGGATATGCCGTTGGACGATGATTTACCATTTTAACTTCAACTTAATTTAAATAATTCTCATTGAAAGGAGAACTTCATCATGGCAGACAGACCAATGAACCGTGGCAGAAAAGCTCGCAAGAAGGTTTGCGGCTTCTGTGTTGACAAGGTTGAGAATATCGATTACAAGGATATTGCTCGTCTTCGTCGTTATATGTCAGAAAGAGGAAAGATTCTTCCTCGCCGTGTAACAGGTACTTGCGCAAGACATCAGCGTGAGCTTACAGTTGCTATCAAGCGTGCTCGTCACCTTGCTTTGCTTCCTTACACAGCTGACTAATTTAATAACAGCTTTTAACACCGTACTTTTTGTACGGTGTTTTTTTATGCAATAAAAGCAGGGTATTTTTAGTACCCTGCTTTTGTTAAAATAAATCGCTGTGTGAACCTGTTCTTGTAAGAAATAATATCAGTTCATCTTCTAAATACTCATAAATTAACAGCCAGTCAGGCTCTAAGTGACATTCATGTTTGCCTTTGTAGTTTCCTATCAGCAAATGGTCACGATATTTGTCCGGAAGAATTTCGTCATTTGCGAGCATATCAATTACTTTCTTCAGAATGTTCAAATCTTTGTTTTGCTTTTTAATTTTTTAAAATCTTTTTTGAATTGATTTGTGGGTTTGATTATATATTTCATTTATCCAAATCCTCAAATAATTCATCGGCACTGCTATAGCTCTTATAAAGTTCGGGATGCTTTTTCATCTCTTCAAATTCGGCAAAAGCGGCTTCGGTTTCTGCATTATATTTGCGAATAGTAAACGGAATACCGTTAAATTCAAGCGACTGCTGAATGAAAAGATTGATGGCGGTAGTCATATCTAGTCCTAAAGATGAAAACAGTTCCTGTGCTTTTAATTTTTTATCAGCATCAATTCTGATGTTTATATTTGTCATAGCCATAAAATCATCTCCTTGTTATTATGTTATCACAATGTAATAACAATGTCAACATTATCTTGTGCATATTTTTTGTTAGTTTTTTCTGTAATTTACCTATTGACAAATACCCCAATGGGGTATAGAATCATAACTGTAAGATACCTATAGGGGGTATCTTAAAAGGGCTTTGAATAATATATCCCATTTTGAAATTATGAGGTTGATATTATGGAGAATAATAAGTGTGAACATTGTGCAAAACACAAGCACCGCACCGAAAAAGAATACAAGTCGCTTGTAAACCGACTTAATCGTATTGAAGGTCAGATACGGGGGATAAAGGGTATGCTTGAAAAAGACGCCTACTGCCCCGATATTCTGGTACAGGTTGCCGCCGCCAATGCGGCACTCAACGCTTTTAACAAGGAGTTGCTTGCTAATCATATCCGCACCTGTGTTGCAGATGACATAAGGGCAGGTAACGATGAAACAATTGACGAGCTTGTCGGTGTTTTGCAAAAGCTTATGAAGTAGGAGGAGTTATGACTCAATACAATGTAACGGGCATGAGCTGTGCCGCCTGTGTTGCCCGTGTTGAAAAGGCGGTATCAAAGATTGACGGAGTAAATTCCTGTTCCGTCAGTCTGCTTACAAATTCAATGAATGTTGACGGTTCAGCTGATTCGTCTGCAATTATAAAAGCCGTGCAGAATGCCGGCTATGGTGCGTCTTTGAAAGGCAAAGAGAAAAAATCGTCCGATGCAGAGGATTCTCTCAAAGATACCGAAACCCCAAAAATCAGAAAAAGACTTATCGCATCTCTCATTGTCCTTGCAGTGTTGATGTATTTTTCAATGGGACATATGATGTGGGGATGGCCTTTGCCGTCATTTTTTGACAACAACCATATTGCAATGGGACTTGTTCAGCTGATTTTGTCAGGCATAGTGATGGTGATTAATCAGAAATTTTTTGTCAGCGGATTCAAGGGGATTATCCGCCTTGCTCCCAATATGGACACGCTTGTTGCACTTGGTTCGGGCACAGCCTTTGTTTATAGCACAATTGCGTTGTTTATGATGACCGATGCACAGGTGAGAGGTGACTCGGCGGCGGTTATGTCGTATATGCACGAGTTCTATTTTGAATCAGCCGCAATGATTTTGGCACTCATCACAGTCGGTAAAATGCTTGAGGCTCACTCAAAGGGCAAAACTACCGACGCTCTCAAAGGCTTGATGAAACTTGCACCAAAGACTGCTACGATTGTTGTTGACGGTGTTGAAAAGACTGTTCCGATAGAGCAGGTGAAAAAAGGCGATATATTCGCAGTTCGTCCGGGTGAGAGTATTCCTGTTGACGGAGTTGTTATTGACGGAGAAAGTGCCGTCAATGAATCAGCGCTGACGGGTGAAAGCGTTCCTGTTGACAAGCTTGTAGGCGATACGGTTTCAGCCGCAACAATCAATCAGTCGGGATATATCCGCTGTGAGGCTACGAGAATCGGTGAGGACACAACGCTGTCGCAGATTATTAAAATGGTCAGTGATGCATCTGCCACCAAAGCGCCTATCGCAAAAATTGCCGACAAGGTATCGGGCGTGTTTGTTCCTGCAGTTATCACAATTGCCGTGATTACTGCAATCGTGTGGCTGTTGCTCGGTCAAAGTGTAGGATTTTCGCTTGCAAGAGCCATTTCCGTTCTTGTAATCAGTTGTCCGTGTGCATTGGGACTTGCAACCCCTGTTGCGATTATGGTCGGCAACGGTGTCGGTGCAAAGAACGGAATCCTCTTTAAAACCGCAGTTTCGCTTGAAACAGCCGGCAGAATTGACACGGTTGTTCTTGACAAAACAGGCACGGTTACTAAGGGTGAACCCGCCGTTACCGATATCGTAACAGTCGAAAATATCTCGGAAACTGAGCTTTTGAAAACAGCCGTTGCTCTTGAAAAATCAAGCGAACATCCGCTTGCAAAGGCAATTGTAGTTTATGCGAACGACAGACATATTATCGGCGATGCAGTGACTGAGTTCAATGCCGTAACGGGTAACGGACTTACCGCAAAAATCGGCTCTGAAAGCGTTTACGGCGGCAATTACAGATATATTTCACAGTTTGCTGAAATTTCATCAGACGAAAAAGCAAAGGCTGAACAGCTTGCGGAAGAAGGTAAAACTCCGCTGTATTTCTGTAAAGGAAATAAGCTTCTCGGTATTATTGCTGTTGCAGACATAATAAAAGAGGACGGCAAACAAGCTGTTAATGAACTCAAAAATATGGGTGTGCGTGTTGTAATGCTTACGGGCGATAACGAAAAAACCGCAAAAGCCGTTGCAAAAAACGCAGACATTGATGAAGTTGTTGCAGGAGTTCTTCCTGACGGCAAGGAAAAGAATGTAAAAGAGCTGAAAAAATACGGCAAGGTTGCAATGGTCGGTGACGGCATTAACGATGCGCCTGCCCTCACAAGCGCAGACTTGGGTATTGCAATCGGAGCGGGAACTGATGTTGCAATTGATGCGGCAGATGTTGTACTCGTAAAGAGCCGCCTTGCAGATGTTCCTGCAACAATCAGACTCGGCAGAGCAACACTCCGTAACATTCACGAAAATCTTTTCTGGGCATTTATTTACAATGTAATCGGTATTCCGCTAGCCATGGGTGCATTTATCAATCTTTTCGGCTGGCAGTTAAATCCGATGTTCGGTGCGGCGGCAATGAGCCTTTCAAGCTTTTGTGTTGTAACAAACGCATTAAGGCTTAATTTTGTTAAGGTTCACAGCTCAAAGCATGACAGAAAAATAAAACATAAAAATAAAAAGGAGAATAAAACCATGGAAAAAACAATGAAAATCGAAGGTATGATGTGTCCGCATTGCGAGGCAACAGTAAAGAAAACTCTTGAGGCAATTGACGGTGTTGAATCGGCAGAAGTAAGCCACGAAAAAGGCTCAGCCGTTCTTACAATGTCAAAAAATGTTGAAGATTCCGTTCTAAAAAAAGCAGTAGAGGACGCAGGATACAAAGTAAATTGAAAATTTAAAATGAAAAATTGAAAATTAAGGTCGGGAAGAGAGTGTGTAAAATGAAATGCTCTGTTTCCCGACCTTTGTTTTATTGTATGTGAAATTGTGCAAAATAATGACAGCGTAATTATAGTTGCTTGACTTTGTAACTTGTATGTGGTATTATACATATACAGATATAAAGGAGTTGATTTTATGGCAACAACAAATTTGAATGTCAGAGTTGATGAAAATCTTAAAAAAACAGCTGACACATTGCTTAACGAACTCGGTTTGAATATGTCAACAGCAATCAATATCTATCTCAAACAGATTGTAAGGGAGAACGGTATACCGTTTGAAATCAAACTTGATAAGCCAAATGCAGAAACCTTGCAGGCTGTGCAGGATGTCAGAGAGGGCAAAAATCTTCACGGTCCTTTTGGTTCTGTAAGCGAGCTTATGGAGTCCTTGAATGCTGACGATTAAGTATCATACCCTGTTTAAAAAGGATTTTAAAAGAATAAAAAAGCGTGGTTATGATATTTCAAGGCTTGAAAAGATAGTCGAATTGCTTGCGAATGAAGTACCGTTGCCTGAGCAATTCAAAGATCACAATCTTTCGGGTAATTATAACGGCTTTCGAGAATGTCACATTGCACCCGATTGGTTGCTCATTTATCAAGTCAACAACAACGAACTCGTCCTTGTTTTGTCAAGAACAGGTTCACACAGCGATTTATTCTGAACTTAATATTTTAAATTAAGGCACTTTGCAGAAATGCAGAGTGCCTTTTTGTATGATAAATGTTAATTATTGAGGTGATTTTAAAAGGTGATTGTTTATCAGTAGGGGCGTTCATTGGACGCCCGCTTTTAAGATACATTTTGTTTTTGCAAATATCATTTGATGATATGAAAGCCGTGTATCGTTTGTAGGGGAGAACCTCGTTCTCCCGTTATGGTGAAGTTATTTGCTTAGTTTGCTCCTGCGGGTTGATTTGGTTTTACAACCAAATCAATTGGCGGTCACTGACCGCCGCTACGGTTGAGATTGTGGGAATGGGTGTTTGTTATACGAAAAAACGGTGCAATCAAATTGACTGCACCGTAAATTCAATGTTAAATTACATTTTGTTTGCAAGGGCTCTTTCAAGCCAGATGTCTGCAATATCCATAGCAAGGAACAATCCCTTTTTCTCGCTTGACTTAATAAGCTGTTTTCTCGGTGAAAGATAGGGGTCTGTAGCCATTAGCTGAACTGTTACCTTATCGGCAATCTCAGTTCCGTTGACATCCTTTTTGCTTTTGATTTGCATTCTTATAACATACGGTTCTTCCATACTGCCGTAGTAAATCTCGTCATTGCAACGAACGAGCGGTCTGCCCTTGTAAGTCGAAAATTTCTTTTCGGTCTTTTTGGTATCTGCCACAAGGCATCATCCTTTCTTAAACATTAAGATACGATTTTACCAGTGCTTCAAGTAGGTCGTCACGGTCGATCTTGCTGATGATGTTGCGAGCGTTATTATATGTTGTAATATAGGTCGGATCCTCGCTTAAAATATATCCCACAATCTGATTAATAGGGTTATATCCTTTTTGGCGGAGGGCATCATAAACGATTGTAAGCCCTGCTTTTATCTGGTCATCTTTTTCCTCACCAAGAGAAAAAATCATTGTTTTATCCAACATACTGAAACACCTCCTATTCTGCTACTATACCATATTTCAAAGTAAATTTCAAGCACTTTTTAATAAATATGCCTAATTTATGTTATTTCAATGTCAAAAACATTGCTTTGTGTGATAAAACAGCAGTAATATTTTTTAATTTTATCTTATGCTTGTCAGATTATGTCACAAAAAGGGGACGGAAAAACCGCCCCCATAATTTTTAGCCTCTGAGCTTTACTCCGTTTTCAGAAAGATTTGAAATTATCTTGTCCATAATCTTCTGAACCTCGGCTGATGAAAGTGTTCTTTCATTTGATGAGAACTCAAAGCGGATTGTTACGCTGTGAACTGTATCTGTGTCATATGTGTCAACAATCTTTGTGCTTTTGAGAATCTCTCCGCCTTCGTTTTTCCAACACTCTGCAAGGTGTGAGAAGAACATTCCCTGAGGAACTTCAACGCTGATGTCGTAGTCCATCGGCGGGAACTTTGACGGTTCGTCATAAACAATCGGAGCGGCATCTGTGTTTGCATAAGCGTTCACATCAATTTCTGCAAATACGATTGCGGCTTTTTTGTCAATCTTCTTGTTTACTGTCGGATGAACAATGCCGATTGTACCGATATTTCTGCCGTCAAGGCATACCGAATAGAGGTTTACGGGGTGTTCGTAGCTGTGAGTCGGTTCAGCCTTTTCAAATGTGAGAGCCTTGTGCTTGATTTCATCCGTTACAACTGCGAGAATGTCACGGAGTTCAAAATAGATGTCCTTAACATTTCTTGTCTTGCTGTAAAGTGTGATTGCAAGCTTTTTGTTCTCAATGCAAAGACCGTTTTCATCAAGACCGTCTACAACTCTGCCGATTTCAAAAATACCGAAATCGTTTGAGAATGAAAGGTTTGATTTAATCTGACAAAGCTGTGTGGGAACAATTGAATTTCTTAATGTTTCAATATTCGGGTTAGTTGCGTTTGCAAGCTTAACATTATCCTCAACAGGAATGTCAATTGCCTTGAGTTCATCGTTGTATGCCCATACATATGAGTGAAGCTCGTGGAGATTGTATCTCTTAACGAGCATATCCTTGATCTTGTTTTCCGTAGTTTTAACAACGCTTGCTCTTACGGGGTAGAGGGGAGAGCGTGTTGTGTGAATTTCAAAGTTGTCATAGCCGTAAATACGGGTGATTTCTTCAATGATGTCAGCCTTGATTGTAACATCCTTTGTTGCTCTCCAGCTTGGAACCGTTACGCTGAAGTTATCGTTGTTAAGCTCAACCTTAAAGCCGAGACTTTCGAGTGTTGCAACAATTCTGTCGTTGCTGATTTCGATGCCTGTGTAGCGGTCAACAAAGTTTTTGTCAAAGTCAAGAACAACTGTGTCATACCTGAATGCGTACTCGTCTGTGAGCGAAGAAACAACCTTGATGTCGCTGTCATACTTTTTCAGAAGATATACAAATCTTGCAATTGCAGTAACAGTCATTTCAGGATCAAGACATTTTTCATATCTCATTGATGCGTCTGTTCTGTGAGCAAGTCTTACTGTTGACTTTCTTACGGAAACTGCGTTGAATGTTGCGGATTCAAGTGTGAGAGTAGTTGTATCGTCAACAATTTCCGAATCAAGACCGCCCATGATGCCGGCAATTGCTACAGGAGTGTTGCCGTTGCAAATCATAAGTGTGTTTTCGTCAATGTTTCTTTCAACACCGTCAAGTGTTTTGAAAGTGAAAGGCTTGTCAAAACGCTTGATTCTGATTTTTTCAACCTTTCTTGAATCGAAAGCGTGCATCGGTTGTCCCATTTCAAGCATAAGGTAGTTTGTAAGGTCGGCAAGATAGTTTATTGCTCTCATACCGCAGTAGAAAAGACGGATTCTCATATTTACGGGGCTTACATTGCGGTTGATGTTCTCAATCTGTAAGCAGCTGTATCTCTGACAGAGAGTGTCCTCAATCTTCATATCAATCTTTTTAAGACCGTCATATGCCTTTAAATCGTCAAGGTCAAGAGGTTTAAGCTCTCTGCCTGCAAGTGCGGCAAATTCTCTTGCGATTCCGTAGTGTCCCCAAAGGTCGGGACGGTTTGTAAGCGACTTGTTATCAACTTCAAAAACAATATCGTCAATTTCGTAAATATCCTTAAGGTCTGTGCCGTTCTTTACATCGTCTGTAATTTCCATGATGCCGGAGTTGTCATCGCTGATACCGATTTCAGCCTCACTACAGCACATACCGTTTGATGTAAAGCCGGCAAGAGCTCTTGGTGTAATCGTGATTTCGCCGATTTTAGCGCCAACCTTTGCAAAAGCGGTTTTAAGACCGACTCTTACATTCGGAGCACCGCAGACAACATCAATAAGTTCATCTTCGCCTGCATCAATTTTGAGGAGATGAAGTTTCTTTGAATCGGGATGATTTTCAACCGACTTAATTTCACCTACAACAATACCGCTGATTTCACTGCCCTTGCGGAGAATATCGTTTTCAACCTCGGCTGTGGAAAGAGAAAATTTGCGGATAAGTTCAATTTTATCAAGACCGCTCAAATCAACAAAGTCCTGAATCCAGTTCATAGATAAAAACATTTTGTATCTCCTCTCTTATTCGTCATCAGTAAACTGTGAAAGTGCTTTAAGACTGCCGCTGTTAAGGTCACGGATATCCTTGATTCCGTACTTCATCATTGCAAGTCTTGTAAGACCGAGACCAAACGCAAAGCCTGTGTATTTTTCGGGATCAATTCCGCCCTCACGCAGAACATTGGGATGAATCATACCGCAGGGGCATAGCTCAAGCCAACCGCTGTGCTTACATGACGGACAACCCTCGCCGCCGCAGATAAGACAGCTGATGTCGAGTTCAAAACCCGGTTCAACGAATGGGAAAAAGCCGGGGCGAAGTCTTACCTTGATATCCTTTTTGAATACCTCGGAAAGCATTGTTTTCATAAAGTAGATAAGGTTTGAAATTGAAATGTCCTTGTCAACCATAACGCCTTCCATCTGGAAAAATGTGTTTTCGTGACAAGCGTCAGTAGCCTCGTTTCTGAAGCATCTGCCGGGGAAGATGGCTTTTATAGGTGTGCCGTTTTCGATAAGTCCCTTGCCGTACTTTTTAAGAATTGCGTTCTGTGCGGCTGATGTGTGTGACTTTAAAAGCTGACCGTTGTCAAGGTAGTAAGTGTCCTGCATATCTCTTGCGGGGTGGTGCTTCGGAATGTTAAGAGCCTCAAAGCATTCGTAGTCGGTTACGATTTCGGAGTAGTCCTCAATGTTAAATCCCATTGATGAGAAAATCTTTTCGCATTCTCTCTGAACAAGGGTGATTGGGTGATAAGAACCCCTTGCAAGCGCAACAGGCGATGTAATGTCAAACTGCGGCATCAAGGCGATTTCACGCTGAATTTCCTTTTCTTTAAGTTCCACAAGTCTTTCTTCAATAAGCTGTGCGGCCTGTGCTTTGAGCTTGTTTACCTCAGCACCGAAAGTTTTTCTTTCCTCGTTGGGAAGGTCTTTCATACCCTTTAAAAGAGCCGTGATACTGCCCTTTTTGCCAAGATAAGAAACTCTGATTTTGTCAAGGTCGGTCAAATCTTGTGTTTCGCCGAGTCTTGACTTGATTTCGTCTTTTAAACTTAATAATTTCTCGTTCATAAATTACCTCCGTAAAAATAATAAAGCCCTGCGTAAAATCAATTACGCAGGGACGAAATAATCCGTGGTACCACCCTGATTTTTGCATCAAAGCAAACACTCCCGAAAGCAGACACTTTCACAACCTGTAACGGAGTCAGCCGTTGAGATCTACTGAGAATTTCAACCTCACCACTCGGAAGGGAACTTCACACCTGCAACACCGTTGTATGCTTTCAGCCTTGGCACACATTCTCTTTGACGGTATCACGCAAACGCTACTTTCTTCGTCATCATGTTATCTTTTACTATGATAACACCAAAACATTTTTTTTGCAAGAGTTTTTGTATCTTTTGTTGAAAAATACAACAGCCTGTGATATCATATGAAATATCAATCATAAAGGAGAAAATACATTGAATAATTTTAACGAACAGGTTGTAAGACGGGTTAACAAACCTAAAAATCTGATTATAAAAATTGTTTCGGTGCTTTTGCTTATTTTAGTGCCGACAACATTGTTTCTACTTGCTTTTGCAACAATTGCATATCTTATCTATGTGGCTTTTTTCGTGTTTGTAGGCGGAATTTATGTTGTGTGGTATGTGTTCAGTATTCAGAAGGTCGATTTTGAATATTCGGTTTCGGGCAATGAGCTTGAAATTGCAAAGGTTGTTGCATTGCGCAAAAGAAAAACCATGTGCAAGGTTCAGATTAACGAGATTGAAAGACTTGAAAAAGACGATACCGAAATCAAGAAGATGAGATTTCTCAAAACTTTTATCGCCGCAAGAGATATTGACTCCAAGGACGAAAACTATTTCGCTGTTTTCAACAGTCCTGCATACGGCAGATGCCTTCTTGTTTTTACTCCGAACGAGGATATTCTCAACGGTATGAAACCGCACCTCAACAAGAATATTGTGGTTCAGTTATTCTATAAAAGAAAAATGAGTTGATTGTATGACAGTAACAGATGTAAATGTTGTAAAAAGTGCAATTTTTGAACGCCCCGATGATGCAAACAAGGGAACTCTGGGTTCATTGCTCTGCGTTTGCGGAAGCTACGGAATGGCAGGGGCGGCGGTTATGTCGGCAAAGGGTGCGTTAAGAACGGGCATAGGTCTTGCAAAATGTGCCTTGCCGAGAAGTATTTACCTGATTGTTGCCCAAACGATTCTTGAGAGCGTTTACTATCCTCTCAGCGAAAATGCAGACGGCAGAATCTCAAAGGTAAATGTTCCGTTTTTAGTCAGCGAATCGTGCAAATCCTCTGCAACTCTTGTCGGTTGCGGACTCGGTGTGTGCGACGATACATTAAAAATTGTATTTTCTTTAATAGAAAATTCCACAACACCGCTTGTGCTTGACGCAGATGCACTCAATTGTGTTGCAAAACAACCTGAAATTCTTTTAAGGAAAAAAGCACCGATTATAATTACTCCTCACCCGGGCGAAATGTCAAGACTTACTGGTCTTGCAACTCCGCTTGTAAATGCGGAAAGGGAGAGAGTTGCCCTCGATTTTGCACAAAAGTATGGTGTTGTAACCGTTCTCAAAGGTGCAGGCACGGTAATTGCCTCGCCAAACGGCAAGGTGCTTGTGAACCCGACAGGCAATTCGGGAATGGCAACAGGCGGCAGCGGTGATGTGCTTGCAGGAATGACCGCATCAATTCTTGCACAGGGCGCAAGTCCGTTTTCATCAGCCGCAGCGGCAGTATATCTCCACGGCCTTGCAGGCGACATTGCCGCCAAAAAATACGGTAAAATCTCAATGCTCCCCACAGACCTGATAAATTGCATCCCACTTGCATATAAGCGTTGCGGTTTTTGATTTAAAATACAAGTAGAAACGGGAATCTTTTTGCGAAAAAAGTTTTGAAAATGAAGATAATTTCGTAGGGACATATTATCCGCCCGCAAGTAACGACTCAATTTTTATATTAAGTCAGATTATATAAATGTCACAAAATTACTTTTATGCAGTAGTGTGAGGTAATGTTTTGTATATAACTCTGTTTATGGAGGCGAATAAAAATGATGCCAACAAGAGCGGAAGCTGAAAAAATATTAGAAGAAGCCGGACAATGTAATTTTGGTCCTTGGGTAAATCACAGTCGCATTACAGCAAAATGCGCTGAAAAGATTGCGGAATTATGTGAAAATTTGGATTCGGAAAAGGCATACATATTAGGGTTACTCCATGATATTGGCAGAAAGTTTGGTGTTAGGCATTTAGGTCATGTTTATGACGGATATACATATATGATGTCATTGGGATATGATGAGGTCGCAAAAATTTGCCTGACACATTCGTTTAATAATTCAACCGTAAAGGAATACATTGGTAAATTCGATGTTTTTGACGAAGAACTTGAATTGATAGAAACTGCTCTTGCTAAAGTGAATATGGATGATTATGACAAATTAATTCAGTTATGCGATGCATTGGCAGGCAGTGGCGGTGTGTTGAATATTGAAGATCGTATGAGAGATGTAAAACAAAGATATGGTTATTACCCACAAGAAAAATGGAATTCAAACATAAGATTAAAAAATTATTTTGAGGAAAAAACAGGAAATAATATATACAAAACAGTTAATCAATCGTAAGTTGAATTGTTCTTTATAAGAATAAAAAGCGTTGTGAATTTTGATTTGGGTTGCAACTAAATCAATTGGCGGTCGCTGACCGCCGTTACAATTTTTTTACACAACAAAACTTGATTTTAAAACAAAACAGTGTTATAATCACCGTGAAAAAGAAATTTAAGGAGGCGAACAGTATGGACAGTTGTGATAGTCGAAGTCGAAGTACACATAACGATGGATACAGACTTGGAAGCTATTTCAGGTGTCTGTAGGTGCGCCGTTTTTAAGCAGTAAATAATCAGAAAGCCTTTACCCATCGTTACAAACTATTCACAGCTTATTTTTGTGGCAGTTAATGTTACGATGGGCTTTTTACGCCCTTTTTTAGTGAAAAGGAGGCTAAATGATGAAAAATAAAGTATTAAAAGAACCAATTTATGCAGAAAGAATTGTAAATGCAGTCAAGCTGTCTTGTTCAATGGAAGAAATGCGCAATAAGCTGAAGGATTACCATGACAATGACATTGCGCAAAGTTTTGAATTTTTAAACAGAGCCGAAAGAAATCTTTTGTACAGCGCACTTGATGCGAAATGGCTTGCTGAAATTATTTCTTACATTGATAATCCGTCACAGTATATCGAAGAAATTGAAATTGATAAATTGGCTGAAATTGTGAACGAAATGGACGCCGATGATGCGGTTGACCTTTGGCGTGATATTGATGAAAGTGTAAAAATAAAGCTTCGTCCGATGATTGATGATGAAACCAAAACGGACATCAGGCTAATCTATTCTTATGACGATGACGAAATCGGAAGTTTGATTACAACAAACTATATATGTATCAGGGAAAATCTTACAATCCGTGAAGCAATGCACGAGCTTGTAAGACAGGCGGGTGAAAATGATAATATTTCAACAATATATGTGGTTAATGATAAGGGTTGTTTTTGCGGTGCAATTGATTTGAAGGATTTGATTGTCGCAAGAGAAAATGTTGAATTGAAAACCCTCATAAGCTACGCATATCCCTACTTGTACGATAACGAGAAAATTTCCGACAGCGTTGTGAAGATAAAAGATTACGCTGAGGATTCGCTTCCGGTTCTTAACAGGAAAAAGAAAATGGTCGGCATTATCACCGCACAGGATGTCATTGAAACGGTTGATGACGAGATGGGCGACGATTACGCAAAGCTTGCCGGCTTGTCCTCGGAAGAAGACCTTAACGAAACTACAAAGGACAGTATGAAAAAGCGTCTTCCGTGGCTGATTATTCTTCTGTTTCTCGGAATGGGCGTTTCGGCAGTAGTAGGAGCCTTTGAAGGCGTTGTGGCTGTTTTGCCTGTTGTAATTTGCTTTCAGTCTTTAATTCTCGATATGGCAGGAAATGTCGGCACACAGTCGCTTGCGGTTACAATCAGAGTGTTAATGGACGAAAAATTAAACGGTAAAGACAAGCTTAAATTGACGCTTAAAGAGATGAAAATAGGTTTCTGCAACGGCGGATTGCTCGGTGTGTTCGCACTTGTCTGTCTGGGAGTTTATATAGTTCTGTTTAAAGGCTATGCAATCGGAACGGCATTTTTAATTTCGGGATGCGTCGGTGTTGCATTGCTTGTTTCAATCATTATTTCAAGCCTTGTCGGAACTTTAGTTCCTATATTCTTCAAGAAAATCAAAGTTGACCCTGCCGTTGCTTCAGGTCCACTCATCACTACGGTGAATGATTTGGTTGCAGTTGTAACCTATTACGGACTTGCATGGCTGTTTTTAATTCAGATTATGCATATAGTTTAAAATATTACAGTAATTATTACGATGATTTTCGTTGCAGAACGGATTTGTACAATGTATTAAAAATTTCACGGGACATATAATGTATCGGGAGGTGTCTTATGGCACGGAAAATCTTGATTGCATTATGTGTCCTTTTTGTTATGCCTGTTTTTGTCATTACGGGGTGTGATGAAGTGCAGGAAAATCTTACTCCGAAATCTTCGTTTATTGCTGATTTCAGCTGTAAATACAGAAAAATGAACATTACGGGAAAGCTGTCTGCAAGCGGTAAAAAACTCATCAACATTTCGCTTGATTCTCCGAACACGGTCAGCGGTTTGTCGGTTACATACAAGGGTTCGGATATTGAAATTTCAAGGGAGAATATGATTTGCTCCGCCGATGAAGCGTACCTTCCCGAAAGCAGTTTCCCGAATATTACAAAAGAAATTTTATACGGAATTGCAGACGGAAGGGCGGTTTTTGAGGGGAAGTGCGAAGATGTGTGTACATACAGACTTGATTCAGCGTTCGGCAAAGCCGTTGTCAGCACAAATTCAAAGGGCTGTATAAGCAAAATCAGCGTTGACGGCGAAGATTACGAAATGGTGCTTTCCAATGTGAAAGATGCAAACGGCTGAACCGATTCACAAATTTTACGCTCAAAAATATTATGTAATAGCTGTATAAAAGCTTTTGGAAAGGCAAAAATACAAGTAAACAATTATTTGGAGCGTGAAAGCCTTGAATATACGAAGAGGAGATATCTATTATGCCGACCTGAGTCCCGTTGTAGGCTCTGAGCAGGGCGGAATCAGACCTGTGCTTATTGTTCAGAATAATGTCGGCAACCGATTCAGTCCGACTGTAATTGCCGCCGCAATTACAAGTCAGCAGTCAAAGGCGAATTTGCCTACCCACATTCCGTTGCACGCTGACAGTTCGGGACTCGCCAAAGACAGCGTTGTTTTGCTTGAACAGGTACGAACAATCGACAAAAAACGGCTCAAAGAAAAAATGGGTACTGTTGATGAAAATTCTATGAACGAAATAAATAACGCAATATCAATCTCGTTCGGTCTTAACGCATAATTCCGCATTACATACGGATAATGCTAAAAAAGAAAATAAACAGACAACAAAACGGTCGGTTCAGCTTGAGAAAAACTCCAAGTCAACCGACCGTTGTTTGTTGTGTTACTTTACTTCTATGTTACACTATAAGCGTATATGTAGCACAAAAGTAAACTTATTATTCTGAAAAGCAGTTAAAAATCACCTTTTTCCTGCATAGACATTTTTTATGTTTCTTTCAGAATATTGAATTAGGTTGAATAGTGACGGGGCATCTTTTTCAAAACATACCGAAATAACATCGGGAGAGAGGGTGAGGGTAAGCTTATCATTTTCAATAAGTTCGTTGATGATTTCAAGGTCAAGAATCATTGATGCGTCCGTGAGATTTCTGTAGCGGTTCTTATCAAGCGAAAACATAGTTTGCGAGTTATTTTTTTCGGAATTATAAATTGTGCGAAAAATTACATATTCGGCACTCATAAGGTAGTTGCTGACTGCGTTTGTAAGGTGCTTGTTGCCGATTTTTGCAAGCAAATCGTAGATTACCGAGGTAGTGTTCATCAAAAGACTGCGGTTTATTTTGTTGATCATACTGCCTTTTTCGGTATTGATGACAACCTCTTTTTCGGCAGCCTCAAAAGGATCGGCTGTGAAATTTCTCTGTACGGTTCTGCCGAGAAGATAATCGGTTGAAACACCGTAGTATTCGGCTGTTTTTACGAGAAAATCAAGACCGCATTCACGGATTCCCTTTTCATAATGTGACAAAAGTGCCTGCGAAATTCCCATGTCGCCTGCAACCTGTTTTTGACTCAAACCTCTTTCTTTACGAAGAAATGTTATAATTCTCGGAAAATCTTTGTTCAAGACTTGACACCTCATTTTTTAAGATAGTATAATTAACTTGATTGTCAGAAAAAGCAAAGCAGAATTTGCTCTGATAATATATAGTGCATAGTCAGTACATTGAAAGCATTTACAGCAATATGCTTTCTATACAGACAGTATAATACAAAATTTACTTTTTGTAAATAATCAAGTGCCGATTTGCTGAAAGTCGGTTTATGGGAGAAGTTATGAAATCATACATAATTCATTTTATAAGACACGGTTCGATTGATGATACACTTGCGGGGAAATATATCGGAACAACAGACGCTCCGCTTTCCGACAGGGGAAGAATGGATTTGAGAAAACTCGATTATGAGTACAAATATCCGGGTACGCAGGTTGTGTTCACAAGTCCGTTAAAGCGTTGTACCGAAACCGCAAAAATTCTTTATCCCGAACAAAATCCGCTTGTTATCGACAACCTTTCCGAATGTAATTTCGGAGAATGGGAGGGCAAAACAGCCGATGAGCTGAAAAACGATCCCGATTTTGAAAAGTGGCTCGCAGGCGATTCTTCCGTAAAACCTCCGAGGGGGGAGAGTAATGCCGATTTTACACGCAGAGTATGCAAAATGTTTGAAAGCATTGTTGAGGGACTTATGAAAACAGGCACAACCGAAAGTGTAATTGTCACTCACGGCGGTGTTATTATGACCTTGCTTGCAGTCTATGGACTTCCGCAGGCAAAGCCGTTTGAATGGACAATGGACAACGGTTTCGGTTATTCACTCAGAGTTACTCCCGTACTTTGGCAGAGGGATAAAGTCTGTGAAGTTTTTCAGACGATTCCGCTTCCGTCGGAGAATGACTGATTTTTTAAAACTTTGGCAGAATTGTAGCACAGTTTACAATCTTTTGCCGTATATTGTGGGATAATATCCATTGATAAACAATTGATTAAGGAGATATAAAAATGGCAGATTATAAAATTACTCTTTTAAAGGGCGACGGTATCGGTCCTGAAATCGTAAATCAGGCTGTAAAGGTTCTTGATTGTGCCGCTGAAAAATTCGGTTTTGGCGTTACATATGACGAGGCACTTCTCGGCGGTTGTGCTATTGACGCAACAGGCGTTCCGCTCCCCGATGAAACAGTTGCAAAGTGTAAGGCGTCGGACAGCGTGCTTCTCGGTGCGGTAGGCGGTCCTAAGTGGGATTCACAGCCGGGTAACAACCGTCCCGAGGCAGGACTTCTCGGTATCAGAGGCGCACTCGGACTTTTCGCAAATCTTCGTCCGTCGGTTATTTTCGGACCGCTCAAGAGTGCATCACCTATCAAGGATGAAATCATCGGCGGCAACCTCGATGTTATGATTGTTCGTGAGCTTACAGGCGGTATCTACTTTGGCGAGAGAGGCAGAAAAGAAGTTAACGGTCAGCCTGCGGCTTGGGATACGGAAATGTACACAATCGGTGAAGTTGAGAGAATTGCAAGAGTTGCTTTTGACCTTGCTATGAAGAGAAATAAAAAGCTCACAAGCGTTGATAAGGCAAATGTTCTTGAGTCTTCAAGACTTTGGAGAGAAACAGTTAAGAGAGTTGCCGAGGATTATCCCGAGGTTGAGCTTAACCATATGTATGTTGACAACTGCGCTATGCAGCTTGTAAGAAATCCCCGTCAGTTTGATGTTATTCTCACATCAAATATCTTCGGTGATATTCTTTCTGACGAGGCGTCAATGATTGCAGGTTCAATCGGTATGCTCGCATCTGCAAGCCTTTCAGGCAGTAAGCTCGGTCTTTATGAGCCTATCCACGGTTCTGCTCCTGACATTGCGGGTCAGAATATCGCAAATCCGCTTGCTACAATTCTTTCTGTTGCAATGATGCTCCGTTATTCGCTTGATCAGAGCGAGGCGGCAGACGCAATTGAGGCAGCTGTTGCAAAGGTTCTTGAAACCTACCGTACGCCCGATATCTATGAAGAGGGTTTCACAAAGGTTGGCTGTGACGAAATGGGCGACCGTGTTTGTGAGGCACTTTAATTGGTGAACGGTATGCAGCTTTTCGATATGCACTCTCATATTCTTCCGGGTATAGATGACGGTGCAAAAACGGTTAAGGACAGTCTGGAGTTGCTCTCCTGTCTTAAAAATCAGGGAGTAACGAATGTTTGTCTTACACCTCATTTTTATACAAATGAAATCAGCCTTGAAGATTTTATTGCCGAGAGGGCGGAAAAGTTTGAAAAATTCAAGCCGCACATTCCGAACGGTGTGAATATCGTTCTTGGAACAGAGGTTTATGTTACAAAGTATCTTTTCAACAATGAAAATATCAAAGGTATAAACTACGGAAATTCAAACTATATTCTCACTGAGTTTCCGTATAATGCAACATTTTCGGACAATTCGTATGAAATGCTCGACAGGCTTATGAGTGAACAGGGGCTTATTCCCGTAATTCCTCATGTTGAGCGTTACAGCTTTCTTGTTGACAATCCTGATGTGATTGAAGATTTAAAACGGCTCGGTGTAGTTATTCAGACAAATATTTCAAATTATACAAAGAAAGCTCCGATGATGAAACGCCGCAGAATGTTAAAGCTTGTAAGTGCAGGGCTTATCGACATTATCGGTACGGACGCACATTCATTCAATCATAATACACCTGAGCTTTATTCCGATGCAATCGAATGTATTGCAAAAAAATGCGGTCGGCAGGCGGTTGACAGATTGATGAAAAACAGCGAAAAAATCTTCAATGCCGCAATCGGCTGATATATTGCAAAAATAATAATCATACAAATAAAAAAACGATTGATTTCCTTTTGGATTTCAATCGTTTTTTCTTTGCAGCGTACAATAATACTTGTACTGACTGCCGATGTGTTGAAAGAGAAACAGCTGAAACTGTTCTCTTGGTGCGTATTTGTATTGAAAATTGCCAAGTGACATATTCCGAATGTCGGCTGCGTCAATAATGCTGTCTGTGTTGTTCGGAATGTTCTTAAAATTATCGGTTGTAAAAATTTAAAATACCACGACAAGCAACATTTTGAATTGCTCTCTGCCGTATACAGCGTGCGGATGCTTTGCAGGCATAACGATTGATTCACCCTCTTTGAGAATGTGTTCAACACCGTCAATTGTAATTTTGCCCACCCCGTCAAGACAAGTCACAAATGCGTCGCCTTCTGATTCGTGCGTGCTGATTTCTTCGTCCTTGTCAAATGCGAAAAGAGTAACGCTTACGGCGTTGTTCTGTACAAGAGTTTTGCTTACAACCTGACCTTTCTGACAGCTTACCTGCTCTTTGAGCGCAAGCACCTGACTTTTTTTGATATTTTTTATTTTGCCGTTTTCGATTTTTAACTCTGTCATAATTATCCTCCTAACGGTATTATTTGCAGTTTTAAATAAAAAATGCCCGACTTTTTGCAGAGTCGGGCAGATGTATGATTTTAAGTTAATCAGCCTTCACAGCCACAGCTGTCACATTCGGGAACATTGCCCACGATTGGCTCGGGATCAACGCCTCTTCTTTTGTAGTAGTCCGAAACGGCTGCCTTGATTGCCTGTTCTGCAAGAACAGAGCAGTGAACCTTGACAGGCGGAAGTCCGTCAAGAGCCTCCATAACTGCCTTATTTGTGAGCTTGAGAGCGTCATTGATTGACTTGCCCTTGATAAGCTCTGTTGCCATACTGCTTGTTGCAATAGCCGCACCGCAGCCGAATGTTTTAAATTTTACATCTGTGATGATATCGTTATCAACCTTAATGTACATTTTCATAATATCGCCGCATTTTGAGTTACCGACCTCGCCGATGCCGTCTGCGTTTTCAATTTCGCCTACATTTCTCGGATTAGCGAAATGATCCATTACTTTTTCCGAATAAGCCATTTTAATCCTCCTGAATATATTGTTGCCGAATATCTATTCAATTCTATACGAATTTTAACGGGTTGTCAATCAGCCCTGAGCTTCCTGCTTTTTAATCTTTTCCCAAAGAGGTGACATACTTCTGAGGTACGAAACAATTTCGGGAACGATTTCAAGAATATAATCAATATCTTCCTCTGTATTGTCGTCAGAGAATGAAAGACGCATACTGCCGTGAGCAATTTCGTGGGGAAGACCGATTGCAAGAAGTACATGACTCGGATCAAGACTGCCCGATGTACAGGCAGAACCCGATGATGCCGAGACACCCTTGAGGTCAAGTCTTAAAAGAAGGCTTTCACCCTCAATACCCTCAAAGCACATATTGACATTGCCGGGGAGTCTGTGAACTCTGTCACCGTTGATTCTTGAACGTTCAATCTTTAAAAGACCGTCGATAAGTCTGTCACGCATCTTTTCAAGCTTTGCATTTCTTTCGTCCATACCGTCAACTGCAAGCTGAAGTGCGGCATCAAGACCGACAATGCCTGCAACATTTTCGGTACCGGCACGCTTGTTCCTCTCCTGAGCACCGCCGCAGATGAGGTTTTCAATTCTTACGCCTTTTCTGATGTAGAGAAGGCCGCAGCCCTTCGGTCCGTGTAGCTTGTGTGCTGTCATTGAAAGAAGGTCAATGTTTTCTTTCTGAACATCAATCTTCACATAACCTGCCGCCTGAACTGCGTCTGTATGGAAAAGAACACCGTGCTTTCTGCAAATTGCACCGATTTCTGAAATCGGCTGAATTGTACCGATTTCGTTGTTTGCATACATAATCGAAACTATAGCCGTATCCTCACGAATTGCATTTTCAACATCCTCGGGATGAACAATACCGTTTTCGTAAACATCAAGATAAGTAACCTCAAAGCCCTCTTTTTCAAGAGCCTCACATGTGTGAAGAATAGCGTGATGTTCAAACTTTGAAATAATGATGTGCTTTTTGCCCTTTGCCTTGAGAGCGTGACAAACACCCTTGAGTGCCCAGTTGTCGGATTCACTTCCGCCTGAGGTAAAGTAAATTTCATTCGGGTTAGCCGCACCGAGATTCTTTGCAATGTTTTCTCTTGCAGTTTCTACGGCAGCCTTTGCCTTTGCACCGATTGTATAAATGCTTGACGGGTTTCCGTAAACCTCGGTGAGGTATGGCATCATTTTTTCAAGCACCTTCGGCGAAAGTGCTGTAGTAGCCGAGTTGTCGGCATAAACATATCTCATTTTATATCCACCTTTATATAAGTTTATTGTTATGCAAATTGTTTTGCGGCTGCAACGGCAAGTCGGTCGCAACGCTCGTTTTCGGGATGACCTGCGTGTCCTTTTACCCACACAATTTCAACCTCGTGAGTATCATACAGGGTAAGAAGCCTGTCCCAAAGTTCGGGGTTCAAAGCCTTTTCTTTTTTATTACGCATCCAGTTGTTTGCTTTCCACTTTTTAGCCCAGCCGAGTTTTAGTGCGTTGCAAACATACTGCGAGTCGCTGTAAAGCGTTACCTTGCACGGTTCTTTGAGCAGAGCAAGTGCATTGATAACAGCCGAAAGCTCCATACGGTTGTTGGTTGTGTTTGCCTCACCGCCTGAAATTTCCTTTTCGTGACCGTTATATCTTAAAACAGCACCCCAACCACCGGGACCGGGATTTCCGCTGCAAGCACCGTCTGTAAAAATTTCAACTTGTTTCAAAAATAATTCTCCTTTAATTCAGAGTGTACTAATTATTCAAAATATTAAAATCCGCACTATAGATTATAATACGCTGAAACGACAATTGCAACCCATTATTTGATATAATTCTGATAACTTTGGTAGGTGTTTGAACAAATTTTGAAATTTATACATAATATTGCAATTAAAAAATCGCTTACGGGTTTTATTTTACGGAAATTTCAAATTTTTATGCATAAAATTGCCTTTGTTATGCGGATTGCAAGCCTTGGATTTTGTGTTTGTTATGAAAATTTCTTGACATTGCGGTAGGATATGCGGTAAAATAAAATGAAAAACTATGATAGGGTAGCTATGTGTTGCCATAATTACGGGAATAAAATTCGTATATTTTGCGGATATTATTATAAATACAGATGTTCACCGTTATCAGAACGGAGAATTTATTTTATAAATAAATTAAGACCTCACGGGCGCTCAGAGGTCTTTGATATATTTATTTTTCTTTTATTCAGTACATATTTCAGAAAACGGAGGTAGATTTGTGAGTACAGAAAAGAGGAACGAAAACTTTATGCTTAAACAGTCAAGGTACTCAAAAGGCAAAAAGAATGTGAAGCAATACTCTAAAAATAATGCTTCAAAAAAGAGCGGTTCGGGTAAAAACTCCTACAACGCTTACTATAAGAAAAATGATGACGGATTTCAGCCGAAATCGAACGGAAAGTCAAATTACGGCAAAAAGAAATATCCGTCAAAGTCAAAGGGTTATCCCAAAAAGAATACTCAGAAGCCGTCAATTAAGATTGCATTTCTCGGCGGTCTTAACGAAATAGGCAAGAACATCACCCTTGTTGAATGTGAAAACGATATAATCATCATCGACTGCGGTATGGCATTTCCTGACGGGGATATGCTCGGCGTTGACCTTGTAATTCCGGATTTCACATATATTGAACAGAATGCCGACAGAGTTAAGGGTATTATCCTTACACACGGACATGAGGACCATATCGGCGGTTTGCCTTTTCTTCTTTCAAAGGTGAATGTTCCGATTTACGGTACACCGCTTACGCTCGGTCTTGTAGGCAACAAGCTCAAGGAGCATAGTCTTTACAATCAATCTCAGCTTAATGTAATAAATGCAGGTCAGTCAATAAAGCTCGGTTGTATGAAGATTGACTTCATTCATGTAAACCATTCGATTCCCGATGCTGTTGCTTTTGCAATTCACACTCCGGGCGGTACTATTGTTCACACGGGCGACTTCAAGATTGACTGCACACCTATCACGGGTGATATGATTGACCTTTCAAGCTTTGCAAGAGTGGGTGACGAAGGTGTTCTTGCACTTCTTTCGGAGAGTACAAATGCCGAAAGACCCGGATACACCCCTACGGAAAGAACTGTATCCGACAGCCTTGACAATCTTTTCAAGAGTGCGGAAAATTACAGAATTATAATTGCAACTTTTGCATCAAATGTAAACCGTGTTCAGCAGATTATTGACTGTGCAGAAAAGTACGGAAGAAAGGTTGCTTTTTCGGGCAGAAGTATGGTCAACTATATGGATGTTGCACAAAAGCTCGGATATCTTCATCTTCCCGAAAATATTCTTATTGACCTTGATATGCTCGACAAGTATATGCCGCAGCAGGTTGTTCTTGTTACAACAGGCAGTCAGGGCGAGCCGATGAGCGCACTTTCAAGAATGGCATATTCAGACCACCGCAAGGTAATGGTCGGTGAGGGTGATTTCATCATAATTTCAGCCAATCCGATTCCCGGTAATGAGAAAACAGTCGGCAATGTTGTTGACGAACTTCTTAAAAAGGGTTGTAAGGTAATTTATGAGTCAATGTATGAAGTTCATGTTTCGGGTCATGCCTGTCAGGAGGAACTCAAAATCATGCAGAAGCTTGTAAAGCCAAAGTATTTTATCCCTGTTCACGGCGAACAGAAACACCTCAGAAAACATGCCGACCTTGCAATGTTTCTCGGTATGGAACGCAAGAACATTTATATCGGTGATGTCGGAAGTGTTCTTGAAATCAACGAGGATTATATGAAAGAGCTTCCGCCTGTTCAGGCAGGCAAGGTGTTCGTTGACGGTCTTGGCGTTGGTGATGTCGGAAGTATCGTTCTTCGTGACAGAAAGCACCTCGGACAGGACGGACTTATCATTATTGTTGCTTCTCTTGATGTTTATGACGGTCATGTTATCAGCGGTCCCGATATTGTTTCAAGAGGATTTGTATATGTTCGTGAGAGCGAAAGACTTCTTGAAGAGGTCAAGCAGACCGCTCTTGCAATTCTTGAGGATTGTGCAGAAAATAATGTTCACGAATGGGGCATTATTAAGAACAGAATCAAGGATGATGTTTCAAAACTTATCGGTCAGCGTACAAGGAGAGCTCCGATGATTCTTCCTATTCTTCAGGAGGTTTAAGTTTTATTCGCTGATTTATTTTTTGCTATTTTGTTATTAACAGAGGTTTGACATGAGAAAAAGAAATTGGACGCTTACACCGTGGTTCATAATTTTTTCGGTGATAATGTTTGCCATGGCTGTTGTCAGCTATGACTATTCGCCTGTTGTGTTCTATATTGAACTCGGTGTGTCTGTTCTTTCCTTAGCCGTTGTGCTTATAACTTCATTGCGATTTACAAGCTATGTAAAAAGTACGGTAAAAAATATAGTCGGAAGTATAAAGGGTATTAACGAAGATTACCTTGAAAAATTCAGTTGCCCTGTTGCCGTTATAGGCAGACAGGGTGACATTGTATGGTGCAATTCAAGATTCCGCAAGGCTATGTGCGGCGGAAAGGGTGCAGAGGGCGATAATATCAAAGCCTACCTTTCGGGAAAAGAAATTGACTGCCTGAAAAAGGGTGAGGGCTGTGATGTTGCCATTGACGGCAGAGAATACACGGTTTATTGCCGTCCTACAGGCGAGGGCGCTGTCTGTGAATTTATCGAAAACACCTATTACAAGCAGATTACAAGGGAATATCTTGCTTCCAAGCCGTGCGTTGCGATTGCCGTTTTTGACAATGCAGAGGACTTTTCCGATAACTCGGACGAGTCGTTTTCCGAGGCAATGCTCGATATTGAAGTCTGCCTGCAAAAGTGGGCGGAGCAGTATTCGGCTCTTTACAAAAAAATCGGCAACAACCGTTATATGATAATTTTCAGAGATGCCGATGTTGAAAAAATGGCAGCCGATAAGTTTCCGATTCTTAAAACTATCCGAGGAATTACGATAAACAACCACAGTGCGTCAATCTCCGTAGGTCTTTGCCGAGGTTATAATAACATCAAAGAGAGCGAGCTCAACGCAAGGAAAGCCCTTGAAATGGCACTGGGCAGAGGCGGCGATCAGGTTGCTGTCATTAAAAAAGACAATACATACGAGTTCTTCGGCGGAAAGGTTGCCGCAGCGGAAAAGGCAAGCAAGGTGCGTATGAGAGTTATTGCAAACGCAATCAGCCGTGTTGTTGCCGACTGCGACAAGATCTTTATTATGGGACACAAGTTTTCCGACCTTGACTGTGTAGGTGCGGCAATCGGACTTCAATGCATAATGGAGAAAACTTTCAAGCGTTATTCAAAGGTTGTCATTAACCGAGAAACCTCAATGGCAAAACAGCTCATTGAATATACTGATGAAAAACTCGACACCGATATATTCATTTCTCCGGAAGCCGCTCTTTCGGGACTTACCCAGAAGTCGCTTCTTATCATAGTTGATACGCACCTAAAGCGTTCTCTTGAAAGCAGTGAGCTCTACGAAAAATGTAAAAAGGTTATCATTATCGACCACCACAGAAAGGCGGTTGATTACATAAACAACGCTCTTGTGTTCTGTCACGAACCCTCGGCGTCTTCAACCTGTGAAATGTGCAGTGAAATAATCAGCTGTCTTGATGATTCTCCGCTCACATATGTTCAGGCTGACGCAATGCTTGCAGGCATTACACTTGACACAAAGAATTTTGCCGTTAAAACAGGCGTGCGCACATTTGAGGCGGCGGCTTATCTGAGAAAAAGGGGTGCAAACACACTCACCGTAAAGGGTATGTTCTCCGATAATATCGAAACCTACCGTGAAAAGGTTGACATTGTGTGCAAGGCTCATGTTTACCGTGGCTGTGCAATTTCGATTGCGCCGAGCGGTGACGGCGATATAAGGCTTGCGTCGGCTCAGGCGGCTGATGAAATGCTCAATCTCAAAGGTGTTGACGCATCCTTCGTCCTTTTTGAAGACAACAGTCAAATTAACATTTCAGCAAGAAGCTACGGTAATGTTAATGTTCAGATTATAATGGAAAAGCTTGGCGGCGGCGGTCATCAGACCATGGCGGCGACACAGCTTAAAAACACTACAAAAGAGCTTGCTTATCAACAGTTGCTGTCTGAAATTGACAACACACTTGATGATGAGGAAAACTCGTAAGAAAGGTTGATTGGTTATGAAAGTAATTTTAATGCAGGATGTAAAATCACTCGGCAAAAAAGGCGAGCTTGTTGAGGCATCTGACGGTTATGCAAGAAACTTTCTCCTTCCGAGAAAGCTTGCAAAAGAGGCAAACGCTCAGGCTATGAATGAATATAAGAATGCCGAGAATTCCAAAAATTATAAAATTGCAACCCAAAAGGCTCAGGCAGAACATGACAAAAAGACTCTTGAAGGCAAAACCTTCAAGATGACTGCAAAAGCAGGACAGGGCGGCAGACTTTTCGGCAGCGTAACTTCAAAGCAGGTTGCTGAAGAAATCAAAAAGCAGTACAACATTGATGTTGACAAGCGCAAGGTTGTTCTTGACTGCGACATTAAGGAATTCGGTACATATCACGCAGAGGTAAAGCTCTTTACAGGCGTTTCTGCAAAGATTGATGTTCAGGTATCCGAGGCATAATAAACAGGAGTAAAAATGGCTGATTTAAATTTTGCGGGCAGTTATGACGGACTTCATCTGCCGTACAGCCCCGAAGCGGAACAAGCGGTTTTAGGTGCAATCATTCTTGAAAGCGACACCTTTGACAAGGTTGTTGATACCCTGAAAAGCCCCGATTATTTCTATGTTTCTTTGCACAAGCTGATTTTTGCACAAATGCAGGAGATGATCGGACTCGGTCTTAGCATCGACTTTGTCACTTTGCTTGAAAAATTAAAACAGAATAAGGCTTTTGACGAGGCAACAGGAAAAACCTATCTTATGGATCTTGTCAACAATTGTCCGTCAATTTCCAATGCCGAGGAGTATGCGAAGATTATTGCGGAAAAGTACAATGTTCGCAGACTTATTACGGCGTCCCGAGAAATTATTGATGACGCAACTGCAGGCAATGATGATCCCTCGGTTCTGATTGATTCGGCAGAACAGAAGATTTTTGACATCAGACAGGGCAATGAAAAGCACGGTCTTGAGCGTATCAACTCGGTAATTTTACAGACTTTCGACCGACTTGACGCACTCAACAGCGAAACCGACAACAGTATGAAACCTATCCCAACGGGCATAGGCGACCTTGACCGAATGATTACGGGGCTTAACCGTTCCGACCTTATCATTCTTGCCGCCCGACCGGGTATGGGTAAAACGAGTTTCGCACTCAATATTGCACGAAATGTTGCGTGTAAGTCTAAAAAGACCGTTGCGTTTTTCTCGCTTGAAATGTCAAAGGAACAGCTTGCAAGCCGTCTGCTTTCAAGTGAGGCGCTTATCGGCGGTACAAAACTGAGAACAGGTCAGCTTACCGAGGAGGAGTGGTCAAGACTTATCCCCGCAAGCGATATTCTCAGCAAAACCGACCTCTATCTTGACGATACTCCGGGTATTACAATTCCTGAGATGAAGTCAAGACTTCGCCGACTTCACAACCTTGACCTCGTTGTAATCGACTATCTTCAGCTTATGTCAAGCGGCAGAAAGATTGACAGCCGTGTAAATGAAATTTCGGAAATTACACGAAATCTGAAAATTCTTGCAAAGGAAATGAATGTTCCCGTAATCACCCTGTCACAGCTTTCCCGTGCCGCAGAAAAGCGTGATGACCACAGACCGCAGATTGCCGACCTGAGAGATTCGGGTTCTATCGAGCAGGATGCCGATATCGTACTGTTCCTTTATCGTGAGGGCTACTATGACAAAGAGGGCGGAGAGGATTCTGCCGCACCGACAGCCGATATGAATTCGGGCGAGTGTATCGTAGCAAAGAACCGTCACGGTGAAACTAATATTGTAAAACTGCATTGGCAGGGCGAGTTCATGCGCTTTACGGGAACGGACAACCGAGATGCTTAACCGTGTTATAGCAACCGTTGAAAAATACGGCTTGCTTGAAAAAGGTGACAGCGTAATCGTTGCACTTTCGGGCGGAGCTGATTCCACGGCTTTGTTAAGTATTTTTATTTCTCTGAAAGAAAAATATAATCTTTCGATTTATGCCGCTCATATCAACCACAATATCCGTGGCGATGAGGCAAAGCGTGATGAAAATTTTTGTAAAATTCTTTGTGAGAAATTTAACACGGAACTTTTCATAAAAAGCGTTGATGTTCCCACACTTGCCAAACAGCAGAAAATCAGCGAAGAGCTTTGCGGAAGAAATGTCCGCTACGCTTTCTTTGACGAGCTTTCGCAAAAACTTTGTGCAAAGATTGCAACCGCTCACACAGCATCCGACAATGCCGAAACGCTGATATTCAATATTGCAAGGGGTGCGTCTTTGGCAGGCTTGTCGGCAATTCCTCCAAAACGGGGGAACATAATCAGACCGCTGATTGAACTTTCGAGAGGTGACATTGAAAGCTATTGCGAGGAAAACAACCTTGAATATGTTACCGACAGTACGAATCTTGCCGATGATTACACACGAAATTACATTAGGCATAACATTATTCCGTGTCTTAAAAAGCTGAATCCTTCTTTTGAACGGACGGCTTTAGGCTTGAGTGAAAATGCCGGAGAGTCGGCTGCTTTCATTAAGAAATGTGCCGAAAAATCCGTGCATGACTGCAAAAGTAATTTTGGCTACGACTGCAAAAAGCTGTTGAGCCTTGATTCTGCCGTTCTGAAGGAAATGTTGTTTATTCTGTTAAAGAATGATTGCAACATTTCTCCCGAAAGAAAAACAATTTTACTATTGTGTGAAATAATCAGAAACGGAGGAAGCGTTGAACTGTCAAAACAATGCACAGCCGTTTCAAAACAGGGAATACTCCGCTTTGTATGTTCTAAAAACTCCCCTGATTTTAATGAAATTCCGTTAAAGAATAATATGACCTTTTCTTATGACGGAAAAATATACACGGTAAATGAAATTACCGAAAAAGTAACAAATCAAAATAACCTCGTTTCCAAAAAGCGGCTTAGCGAAAATCCTGTTTTTCGCACACGCAGAGCAGGCGACAGGTTTACATATCCGGACCGCATGGTCACAAAACCGCTCCGCAAGGTTTTTAACGAACAGAAAATCCCGTCCGAAATGAGGGACAGGCTGTTACTGCTTGCGGTATCCAACACCGTTTTGTGGTGTGAAAAGCTTGGTGTTTCATTGCAGGGAAAGGCAGATGACACCGAAAAAACCGAAAAATTACTCATAAATATAGACAAAGAGGGTTAATTATGCATAAGGATATTGAAAAAATTCTGTATTCGGAAAAAGATATTGAAAATATTGTGAACACTATTGCAAAACAGATTGAAAAAGATTATAATGACAAAGATTTTATAATGGTCGGTCTGCTCAAGGGCAGCGTTGCCTTTATGGTTGACCTTATGAGAAAGGTTAATCTTGATTTTTCAATCGACTTTATCGTTGCGTCAAGCTACGGCAGCGGTACTGTAAGCTCAGGCAGAGTTAATATTCAGAAGGATATTTCCCAGTCTGTTGAGGGCAAGGATATTCTCATTGTTGAGGATATTATCGACTCAGGCAATACTCTTGACTTTATCACAAAATATCTCAAAGCCAAGAAGGCAAAATCAGTAAAGCTCTGTACACTTTTTAATAAGCCGGACAGACGGGTTGCCGATATCCATATTGACTACGCAGGTGCGGTAATTCCGGATGAATTTATCGTCGGCTACGGTCTTGACTATGACGAAAAGTACAGAAATCTTCCTTATGTAGGCGTATTAAAGCCGTCAGTTTATTCGTGATTTTAATGCGAAAATAAGCCGCAAATTTTCGTGGCATTACATATTTCCACCTCAGAAAAATAATACTATACAGAGGAGTGACAGCATTGGACAATAAAAAGAAAGTGCGCAATCTGCTGCTTTATCTCGGAATTCCCATTCTGATAATCATTATAACAGCGGCTGTGCTGAGCACAAATAAGTCAACTTCACCGAAAACCTCGGAGCTTGAGCAGTATTTTGTTCAGGATATGGTTGACAGCTTTAACATTGACTACGGTTCAGGTCAGATTGAAATTACCCTTAAAGAGGGTATGAGTCCCATCAAATCAACCGATTCCGACTCTCAATCTGCAACAACTGCTACTCAGCCCGCAACCGAACAGCAGAAAACCCAGTCAAACAGCAAAAAATCAAAGATTGTTGTAAAAGGACAGCTTGCCGATATTCAGCGTTTCCTTGATGACATCAAGCCGTACTACAATCCGGCGTCAACTGATGAAATTCCGCATAACCTTACCCGTGCAACGGATAATTCCATACTTATGGAAATGATTCCGACACTAATCATTATGATTATTCTCATCGTTGCCTGGGTGCTCATTATGAAGAAAATGGGCGGCGGAGGTCTTGGCGGCAAGGAAATGAGCTTTGGCAAAGCCAAGATTAAGAATACAAACGATGAAAAGCGCAAGACAACATTTGATGATGTTGCAGGTGCCGATGAAGAAAAGGAAGAGCTTGCAGAGGTTGTTGAGTTCCTCAAGGCTCCTGAAAAGTATAACAAACTCGGCGCAAGAATACCAAAGGGCGTTCTCCTTGTAGGCCCTCCCGGTACAGGTAAAACATTGCTTGCGAGAGCTGTTGCAGGCGAGGCAGGTGTGCCGTTCTTCTCAATTTCAGGTTCTGACTTTGTTGAGATGTTTGTCGGTGTCGGTGCGTCCCGTGTTCGTGACCTCTTTGATCAGGCAAAGAAAAACTCACCTTGTATCATCTTTATTGATGAAATTGACGCCGTAGGTCGCCAGAGAGGCGCAGGTCTTGGCGGCGGTAACGATGAGCGTGAGCAGACTCTTAACCAGTTGCTTGTTGAAATGGACGGTTTCGGCGCTAACGAGGGTGTAATCCTTATTGCCGCAACCAACAGACCCGATGTTCTCGATCCGGCTCTTATGCGTCCGGGCAGATTTGACCGTCAGGTTGTTGTAAGCTATCCCGATGTAAACGGCCGTGAGGCTATCCTCAGGGTTCATGCAAGAAAGAAACCTCTTGCACCCGATGTAAATCTCAAGACTATTGCTAAAACAACAGCCGGATTTACAGGTGCAGACCTTGAAAATCTTCTTAATGAGGCCGCACTTCTTGCCGCAAGAAAAGATAAAAAAGCCATTACTATGGACGAAATCAAGGAGGCAACAGTCAAGGTTGTTGTCGGTGCAGAGAAAAAGAGCAAAGTAATGAGTGAGAAAGAGAAAAAGCTCACAGCCTATCATGAGGCAGGTCACGCAATTCTCTTTGATAAGCTCGAAACTCAGGATCCTGTTCACGAGATTTCAATTATCCCGACAGGTATGGCAGGCGGTTACACAATGCCGCTCCCGAGTGAGGATAAGTCATATAACTCACGCAGAGGTATGTATGAGGATATCGTTGTAAGTCTTGGCGGTCGAGTTGCCGAAGAACTTATTATGGATGACATCTCAACAGGTGCGTCAAACGATATTGAAAAGGCTACAAAAACAGCCCGTGCAATGGTTACAAAGTACGGTATGACTAAGGAACTCGGTTGTGTATGCTACGGCACAGACAACAATTCCGTATTCCTCGGCAGAGATATGGGCAGCAGAACTCAGGATTATTCCGAGGCTACCGCAGCTAAAATCGATCAGCTTGTTCTTGATATGGTCAACAAGGCATATGGCGACGCTACTAAGATTCTCAGCGATAATATGGATAAGCTCCACGATATTGCAAAATATCTTATCAAGCATGAGAAGATGGGCAGCGAGGACTTTACTGCCGTAATGAACGGCACATATAAAGAACCCGAAGAAGTTGAGCAGGAAACTGCCGACAAAGAACCCTCAGCCGAAACAAAGGTTGACGAGTCCACAGAAGGTTAATATCAAATAAACATAGCCTCTCGCAATGAGAGGCTATGCGTGTATATGAATCAAAATTTAAACGAATGTATGAAGTTGTGTCAGGTGTTTGACACAGTAAAGGGTAGATGAAATGGCACAGGATAAAATTATTGTGAGAGGTGCAAAAGAGCATAACCTCAAAAATGTAAATGTTGAAATTCCCCGTAACAAACTTGTCGTAATTACAGGACTTTCTGGTTCGGGCAAAAGCTCGCTTGCGTTTGACACAATCTATGCCGAGGGACAGAGAAGATATGTTGAAAGCCTTTCTTCCTATGCAAGAATGTTTCTCGGTCAGATGGACAAGCCTAATGTTGAAAGCATAGAGGGACTTTCGCCTGCAATATCAATCGATCAGAAAACTACTTCAAAGAATCCCCGTTCAACGGTCGGCACGGTTACGGAAATTTACGATTATCTCCGCCTTTTGTACGCAAGAATAGGTGTTCCGCATTGTACGGTTTGCGGAAGGGAAATCCGTCAGCAGACAGTTGACCAGATTGTCGATAAGATTATGACCTATGAAACTGGTACGAAAATTCAGGTTATGGCTCCCGTTGTAAGGGGCAGAAAGGGCGAACACGCAAAGGTTCTTGACAGTGCCGGAAAATCGGGTTATGTCCGTGCAAGAGTTGACGGGATTATCTATGATTTGTCGGAAAATATTCCGATTGAGAAAAATAAAAAGCATAATATAGAAATCATTGTTGACCGTCTTGTAATCAAGCCTGAAATAGCATCAAGACTTTCAGACAGCATCGAAACAGCGTCAAAGCTTGGCGGCGGTCTTGTTACGGTGAACTTCAACGGCGATGAGGATGTGACTTTTTCACAAAAATATGCCTGCCCTGAGCACGGTGTGAGCATTGACGAGCTTTCACCGAGAATGTTTTCATTCAACAATCCGTTCGGTGCGTGTCCAAAGTGTACGGGACTCGGCGTATTCCTCAAAATTGATGAGAACAAAATTATTCCCGATATGTCAAAGAGTATCCGTGGAGGCGGTATCAAGGGCAGCGGTTGGGCAATGGAAGGCAGTACAATTGCCGCAATGTATATGGAGGCTTTAGCGAAAAAGTACAATTTTTCGCTTGATGAGCCGCTTGAAAATCTCCCGAAGGAAACTATCGACAAAATCCTCTACGGCACAGGTGATGATGAGCTGACAATCAATAAAAAATCGGTTTACGGCGGAGGTACTTATCAGCATAAATTTGAGGGTATAATCAACAACCTTGAACGCCGTTATCATGACACAAGCAGTAACTGGATTAAGGATGAAATCCGTTCGTATATGGCAGAAATTCCGTGCGATCTTTGTCACGGTGACAGACTTTCAGCCGAAAGCCTTGCAGTAACAGTCGGCGGACTTAACATTGCCGATTTCTGCAAAATGTCGGTTATTGACGCACTCGACTTTGTAGGTCAGCTCAAGCTTACAGAAAAAGAGCAGATTATCGGTGCTGAAATTATAAAAGAAATTAACGAAAGACTTAACTTCCTCAAGAGCGTAGGACTCGGCTACCTTACTCTTTCAAGAAGCTCGGGAACACTCAGCGGCGGTGAAAGTCAGCGAATCCGCCTTGCAACGCAAATCGGCAGTTCGCTTATGGGTGTGCTGTATATTCTTGACGAGCCGAGTATCGGACTTCATCAGCGTGACAATGAAAAACTTCTTGCAACCTTAAAGCGACTTCGTGACCTCGGAAATACTGTTATCGTTGTTGAACACGATGAGGATACTATGTATGCCGCAGATTGCATTGTGGATGTAGGCCCCGGGGCAGGTATTCACGGCGGTGAAATTGTCTGTGTCGGTGATGTTGAAAAGATTAAGCAATGTCCGAATTCAATTACAGGCAAGTATCTTTCGGGCGAACGCAAAGTTCCCGTTCCCGAAAAGCGCAGAAAAGGCAACGGACTTTTCCTTGAAGTCAGAGGAGCGGCTGAAAATAACCTTAAAAATATCAATGTTAAAATTCCGCTCGGTGAATTTGTCTGCGTAACAGGTGTTTCGGGTTCGGGCAAAAGCTCACTTGTAAACGAAATTCTCTACAAAGCCCTTGCCCGTGACCTTAATCGAGCAAAGACAATCCCCGGTAAGCACAAGGAAATCAGGGGTATGGAAAATCTTGACAAGGTAATTGCCATTGACCAAAGCCCTATTGGCAGAACTCCCCGTTCAAATCCTGCAACATACACAGGTGTGTTTACGGATATCAGAATGCTTTATGCCGCTACAACAGATGCGAAAATGCGTGGTTTTACACCAAGCAGATTTTCATTCAATGTAAAGGGCGGCAGATGTGAGGCTTGTCAGGGTGACGGTATTATCAAGATTGAAATGCACTTTTTGTCAGATGTTTATGTTCCGTGTGAGGTCTGCAAGGGCAAGAGATATAACCGTGAAACCCTCGAAGTAAAGTACAAGGGGAAGTCAATCAATGATGTTCTTGAAATGTCCGTTGAGGAGGGAATGGAGTTCTTCTCAAATATCCCGAAGATTTACAGAAAGCTGAAAACCCTGTATGAAGTAGGTCTTGGTTATATAAAGCTCGGTCAGCCTGCAACAACGCTTTCGGGCGGTGAGGCTCAGCGTGTAAAGCTTGCAACAGAGCTTTCAAAACGCAGTACGGGCAAGACAATTTATATTCTTGACGAGCCGACAACGGGCTTGCACATTGCCGATGTACACAGACTTGTTGATGTCCTTCAGCTGCTTGTTGACGGCGGAAACACGGTTGTTGTAATCGAACACAATCTTGACCTTATCAAGACAGCCGATTATCTTATCGACCTCGGTCCCGAGGGCGGTGACGGCGGCGGTACAATCGTTGCCAAAGGCACTCCCGAACAGGTTGCAAAGGTTGAAAAATCATTTACGGGACAGTATCTTAAACCGTTGTTATAATTCTTATAAAGAAAAAATAATTGTTTTAAAAAATAAATATAAAGAAATTTCGGAGAAATTGCATTGTTTAGTGCAATTTCTCTTTTTTTTGAGCCTGTAAGTGGGAGGTGATTTTTTTGACAGACCAAATTCTTATAGCGTTGATTTCATTTGCAGGAACTCTTGCCGGCTCACTTGCAGGCATTTTTACAGCGTCAAGATTATCAAATTATCGCATTGAACAGCTCGAAAAAAAGGTTGACAAGCATAATAATCTTGTTGAGCGTGTATATCTTATTGAGCAGCACGAGGCAGTTAATGACAACAAAATCAAAACAGCGGAACACAGAATAGCGGATTTGGAAAACGAACAAAACAAGGAAAGGAAAATATAATATAATGAGTAAAATAAAAATATGCTTAAAAAAGCCGTGTTTAAAAAGAGCGTTCAGAACATTTATTCAGACTGCTCTCGGTTATGTTATCACCAATGTAACGCTCGCTTTGGGCGGTCTTGATTTTAATGACGGTGATGTTGTAAAGAACGCTCTCATCGGTCTTGCTGTTGCGGCTGTTGCGGCAGGTGCATCGGCAGTAATGAATTTAAAAGAGGGAGAAGATAAAGACAATGAGTAAAAAAATATATCTCAGTCCGTCAAACCAAAACGGCAACACCTATGCAACGGGCGGTACGAATGAAATGGCTCAGTGCGACAAAATTGCCGCCGCAGCAGCCAAAGCACTCAGGCGTTGCGGATTCGATGTTATGGTCGCAAAGTCGGGTACGCTTATGCAGACACGCTGTCCCGAATCGGATAAGTTTGGAGCAGACATTCATATGCCGATCCACACTAATGCGTTTAACGGCAAATATACTGGCGGTACAAGAGTGTTTTGCCTCAATTCAAACGGCAGAAAGGCAGCCGAGGCGGTAAAGTCTGCCCTCGGAGCAATCTCCCCCGGCAAGGACGATTCAGTCAGCTACAAAACCGACCTCTACGAAATCAATGTGCCGAAGGCATTAACCGTGTATGTTGAGTGTGAGTTTCACGACACCGTGACAGGCTCGGATTGGATACGCAAGAATACAGTTGCAATCGGAGAGGCAATCTGCAAGGGTATGTGCAATTATTTTGATGTGAAATACAAAACTGACTCTGCAGGCTCAGACAGTTCAAAAGCGGGTTCGGATAAAGCTTTCAGGCGTTATATCGTGAGAATAACCTCGTCAAACGGCGTGAATATCCGTAAAGGTCCGGGTACAAATTACGATGTGAACGGTGCTGTTCCAAAGGGCGGAGCGTACACGATAGTCGATGAAAAGTCGGGTGCAGGTGCAGCCAAGTGGGGCAAGCTCAAAAGCGGTGCCGGCTGGATAGCGCTTGATTATACCGAAAAAATAAGATAAACCAAAAAAAGGAGTCGTGATTTTTCACGGCTCCGATTTTATGCAGAAATTATGTAATTATGAATTTTTACCAAACGCAAAAAAGACCGTCAAATGACGATCTTTTTTGCGATTGTGTGTTTTATGAAAATGAATGTTTCAATAAAGAAGCAAACATTTTTGCCGAATATTTAATGAACAGGTAAGATTAAAGTTTTGAACTTTATCTTTGTTCATTGTCTTATATTATACCGATTTTCAGGGGCAAATTCAAGGCGGGAGGGTGCAATTCTAATATTCATACAGTCGAAAAGACAAACTATACAAAAAATCAAGTTGATATTTGTGTATTATTTTTTTGGAATCTTAAATTACCCGACAAAAATGATGATTTTAAAATTTGGCTTTATACAAAATAAACAAAAAGCAAATCAGTAAGAAGTATTGTTTTTACTGTTAAACACCATTTTTAATTGGATTAATCTTTTTTCTGCGGATATTTGCCATAAAAACAAGTGCAACGATAAAGGCTACAGCTTCGCCGATAGGGAATGCAATCCAGATTATTGAAGATGCAAAATCAAAGCATGAAAAGATGTATGCAAGGGGCAGAGGGACAACAATAAGTCGTACAAGCGAAAGTATCAGCGAATGCACACCGTTGCCAAGTGCCTGAAAAATTCCCTGATACGCAATGTTAGCGCCGACAAATATAAATCCGGGTGTGATAATTCTAATTGCAAGCATTGCAAGTTCGGTTGTCGATGCTGTAAGTGAGAATATTCCGAGTATCTGTTTTGCAAAAATTTGAAGAATTATAATTCCTGCACAAAGAATTGATACCGTGTAAATAAGTCCGTATTTAATGCTGTCGTTTACTCGCTTTTTATCCTGTTTGCCGTAGTTGAACGCTATAATCGGAATCATCGCATTATTCATGCCGAATGCGGCAAAAAATACAAACTGTTGAATTTTGTAGTAGATACCGTAAGCCGTAACCGCATCCGTTGAAACTCTTACAAAAATAACATTAATGCTGTATGTCAAAATCGACATAAGCGCCTGCATAATAATAGCGGGGATACCAACCTGATAAATCTGCCTGATAATCCTGCCTTCGGGTTTCATATACTTTAATGATGTGTTGAAATGCTTTGAATTGCATCTGAAATAGAAATATGCGTCAATAAAGAATGAAATGAACTGACCTATAACTGTTGCGATAGCCGCACCGTCAATACCAAGCTTCGGGCAACCGCACCAACCGAAAATCATAATCGGATCAAGTATCATGTTCACAACCGCACCGACAATTTGCGCAACTGTTGTCTGCATTGTATATCCCGTTGCCTGTAACAGCTTTTCAAAAATCATGTACATACTAACGCCCAGTGAACTGTAGGTGCAGATTTTAAGATACGAAACAGCCATTGATGTGATAATCGGATCGCTTGTTTGTGAGGCTATGTATGCGTCAACTCCGAAAATTCCGAAAAGCACAAATACAACACAGGTGCAAAATGCAAGAAAAATTGAGTTGCCCGAAATTTTACTGCACTTTTCTTTATTGCCCTCACCAAGACTTCTTGACAAAATCGAGTTGATGCCGACTCCCGTACCGACTCCGACCGCAACCATAAGCATCTGAACAGGAAATGCCAGCGTGAGTGCATTTACCGCATAATCACCGAGTGCGGGTATATTCGGATCTTTCATACAGCTTACAAAGTAGCTGTCAACGATATTGTACACAGCCTGTACAACCATTGAAATTATCATCGGAACACCCATAGTAAGCAAAAGCCTGCTTATTTTTTCAGTTCCCATCTTATTCATTTTCTGCGTTTTTTCCATTATATAACCTCCGATGTTTTTGACACAAAAAATGTGCAGCATTGAAAATCCGGACTTATGCCATTCAATGCTGCACGATTACTCTTATTATACACTTTTTATTATGCTTTTGTAATTGATTTACACACCAAAATTTTGGTAAAAACGCAAAATCTTTTTGTTGATTATCCGAATTATATGTCATAAACAAAGAAATTTTGAAATAAAGAGCATAGTCCGTACAAAGGGACAGTGAATGTATGTCACTTATAATATCGAACAAATGTTCTTGAATTTGTTCGATATGTTCTGTATAATGGAATTAGAAGGTTGAAAGCCCCGCCGACCTTCTAAATGAATAAAATCAAGGAAAGGATATCGGTATGGTTAATTATTTTGAATGGTCAATGGAATATAAAAATACTGCCGACAGCATTCAGGATGTTATCGACAGACTCAAAGCAGAAAAAAGAGGCAAATCGGAAATCAACAAAAAAGAACTTGATTTGAAAATTGCAAAATACAAGATTTATTATAATGAATGCATTCACATTTCAAATCATCTTATGGATAGATATTACGGAGTATGATAAAATGAAAAGAGAATTTATACATATTACAGACAACAACAAACACAGATTAATGTCGGATTCGGGATTTTGGCACGGCAGTACAAATAAAAACTCCCGTGATAAGATGAAGAAAATTCTTTCAATGGCTGTTCTGAACGAGCTTACGGAAAGACAGAGAATCTGTATTGTAGATTACTATCTCAACGGCAAAAAGGAAAAGGAGATTGCAAAAGAGCTGGGAGTCAACTCGTCAACGGTTTCCCGTCACATTATGAAGGCAAGGGATAAACTCAGACATATTGCGTCTTATTATGTAAATTAATCGTCAGCAATTTTAAAATCGGGAAGATACCACAGCAATGCTTCTTCGGCACTGCAGCCGTTTTTGCAAAGGTAATCAATTCCCGAAAGACTCACTCCGACACATTCGGCATTTGCGTCAAAATCGGTTTGGTAACAATCCCACGGAGATGCAACGCTGTGAATATACTTGTAATTTTCGTTTTTGTATGTAGTACCGTTTGAAGTTTCGGAATAAGGAACAAACAACGCTTCGCTGTTTTTGCGGAGCGTTTTGTTTTTTGCACTCTCAGCGGCTTTTTTTATTTCACCGTAAACATCCTTTATACTTCCCGATGCGTTTTCTTCATACAGAAAATCGTTTGCCTTGAAAGAATCGGGATTGGCTCTGTAATTTGTGTTCATAAGAATTGCAATTGCCTTTAGTGTTTCGGCAGAGTAGCTGTCCTTATACAATCCTGCCGTCAATGCACAGAGAATTTCACCCGAATCTTTTGGCTTTTCGGGGGTGTCGGATGTTGAAACTGTCGGTTTTGCAAAAGACCGTTCAGAACATTTTGAAACTGCAATAGGTAGGATTGCCGTGAGAATCAGCAGAAGGACAACTGCAATTAATTTTTCCTTCATTACCATGCTCCTTTATTTCGCACAAAAAAATAAATAATACTATTGTATTTTGTGACTTATTTTTTCTTGACATAACGGTTATGTTGGCTTAAAATAATATATGATTGATTCGAAATAATAATTACTTACAATTCATTTTGTATTTGTTTTTGCTGTTTGATTTTTCGGCGGCATATCAATAATCGTGTAACAAAGTCGTTTTTTAAAATTGTCTTGTTACGGTACAGAAACGGAGATTTTTATGAAAACCAAATATTCAGTTATACCATTTATTCCGGCTGTAATAGCTGCTATAGGTCTTAAAATTATGAGTATGTTCGCAGTTGACGGCAACGGGTTGTTGTTCGGCATGAACAAGTCGGGCATTAACTATTTCATAATTGAAATCATACTCGGGCTTTTTGCGGTTTGTGTATTAATTAACCTTTTTGACAGAAAGACGGCTCCCGTATATCCCGTTAAAAAGAATTTTGTTTCGGGTGCGTTTGCAGTAATTTCGGGTATTGCGATTGTCGGTTCGTCATTTTTGGCTTTGATTAACGCAACTCCGGGTAACACGGATAATTATCTTTTGAGCATCATTGCGGCTCTGTTCTCAATTCCTGCGGCTATTGCTATGATTATGATCGGCAAGGTGCATTTTTCAGGCAAATCAATCGTATCAAATGCATCGATGTTCTTTGTTTTCCCTGCACTCTGGGGATGCAGTGAGCTCGTTACGGAATTTCTCGCCGCAACAAAGGTTTCAATCTCCGCAAGCGATATGACGCCGCTCTTCTGCTACATTTTCATCACACTTTACCTTTTCTCAAGTTCAATGGTTGTTTCAAGGGTAAAGGGCAGAAACCCTGTTAAGGCTTGCTTTATTTACGGTATGCCCGCTGCCGCTGTTTCACTTTCATACGGTGTCGGTGCTGTTTTGACATCATCCGTTGAAAACACAGGCATCAGTGCTCTTGTGAACGGAGTTATGTTTATTGTTCTCGGCATTTATATTGTTTCGTTTTCTGTTGAGATGTTCGCAGGCTGCCTTACAAAGGCGGAGGTTGAGATTATCGAAAGCCTTCCCGAAGATGAGGATACATACGAAAACAGCTATATCAGCTCAGGCGGTTACGATGAGCTTGTTGTTTCCGATAAAAAGGAAGATGATGTTCCTGCAAGCAATGACAGCTACGAGGCAGTTGCACAGGGACTTTCAGATTTTGTGATGGGCTATGATGAGGAAAAATATGACGATGCAACAATCAAAAACGAAAATATAAATGACGGTCTTGTTCTCGGTTACGGCGATGAAAATCAGACTCAGTTTGCACAAGAAATTGCCGCAGAGCCTTTAAAAGAGGAAACTGCAGAGCCTGTTGCAGAAGCTCCTGCAGAGCCTGAAATTCCCGAAGAACCCGTGTACGCAAAGCGTCTTGATGTTTCAGAGGAAAAAACCGAGCCTGTAAAGGCAGAAGCTCCTGTCAAAGCCCCTGTTGAAGACACAGAGGTTTCAGACGACAGAATGAGCGAAATCGACAGACTTCTCAAGGAACTTGAAGATAAAAAATAATTAAGAACATCGAATTAGGTGTTGACATTCAGGTTTTTAAGTGGTACCATACAAATGAAAAGAAAATTGATTTTTGATGAGGACATGATTTGCAGTCCTGCTTTTTCCAGAGAGCGAAATTATTTGCTGTGATATTTCGCAAAAAGCATTGCAAGTTACCACCTTTAAGACTGTGCAGGAAATGGCACGGCGTTTGGTTGCGTTAAAACCGTCAAGAGGGCTTTAAGCCGAACTTGGGTGGAACCACGATTTATTCGTCCCAATATTCCGTTTTTGGAATATTGGGATTTTTTGTTTTCATCACATATTAAAAAGGAGAATGGTTATGATTAATGTTGAATTAAAAGGCGGAGCAGTCAAGGAATTTGAAAACGGTACAACTCCTGCCGAAATTGCAAAATCAATCGGTGCAGGCTTGTACAAGTCTGTTTGCTGTGCAAAGGTTGACGGCGACCTTTGTGACCTCAGAACACCGCTTGAAAAAGATTGCAAGGTTGAACTTCTCACATTTGATAATGTTGACGGTCAGAAAACTTTCTGGCACACAGCCTCTCATGTTCTTGCTCAGGCAGTAAAAAGACTTTATCCGAATGCAAAGTGTGCAATCGGTCCTGCCGTTGACAACGGTTTTTACTACGATTTTGATGTTGAAAAGCCTTTCTCACCCGAAGACCTTGAAAAAATCAAGGCTGAGATGAAGAAAATCGTAAAATCCGGTCTTGAGCTTGAAAGAGTTGAGCTTTCTCCGGAGGAGGCTGAAAAGAAACTTGAAGAGATGAACGAGCCCTACAAGGTTGAACTTGTTAAGGAACATTCCGACAAGGGCGAGCATATCACATTCTACAAACAGGGTGAGTTTATCGACCTCTGCGCAGGCCCTCACCTTATGAGCGTTGCACCGATCAAGGCTATTGAACTCACTGCCTGCACAGGCGCTTACTGGAGAGGTGACGCAAACAACGCACAGCTTTGCCGTGTTTACGGCGTGGCTTTCCCAAAGGCGTCAATGCTTGAAGAACACCTCAAAAAGCTTGAAGAAGCAAAGCTTCGTGACCACAACAAGCTCGGTCGTGAACTTGAATACTTTACAACTGTTGACTATGTCGGTCAGGGACTTCCTATTCTTCTTCCAAAGGGTGCAAGAGTTGTTCAGCTTTTACAGAGATGGGTTGAAGATGTTGAGCAGTCAAAGGGCTGCCTTCTTACAAAAACTCCTCTTCTTGCAAAGAGAGATCTTTATAAGATTTCAGGTCACTGGGATCATTATCTTGACGGTATGTTTGTACTCGGCGATCCGCATGATGAAGAAAAGGAATGCTTCGCACTTCGTCCTATGACTTGCCCGTTCCAGTATCAGGTTTATCTTAACAAACAGCGTTCATATCGTGACCTTCCGATGCGTCTTACGGAAACATCAACACTTTTCCGTAACGAGGCGAGCGGTGAGATGCACGGTCTTATCCGTGTTCGTCAGTTCACAATTTCAGAAGGACACTACATTCTCCGTCCCGATCAGCTTGAACAGGAATTCAAGGGTTGTCTTGAGCTTGCTAAATATTTCCTTGACACGGTAGGACTTCTTGAAAACTGTACTTTCAGATTCTCACAGTGGGATCCTGAAAACAAGAATAATAAGTATGAGGGCACAAAGGAACAGTGGGAAGAGTCACAGGCTGTTATGAAAACTATTCTCGATGACCTTGATGTTGACTATGAGATCGGTATTGACGAGGCCGCATTCTACGGTCCGAAGCTTGATATTCAGTACAAGAATGTATTCGGTAAGGAAGACACAATTGTTACAATCCAGATTGATATGCTCCTTGCCGAAAGATTCGGTATGTACTACATCGACAAGGACGGTCAGAAGAAGCTTCCGTATATTATTCACAGAACTTCACTCGGTTGCTTTGAAAGAACTCTTGCATATATGATTGAGAGATTTGCCGGTGTAATGCCGCTTTGGCTTGCTCCCGAGCAGATCAGACTTCTTCCGATAAAAGAGGGTAATGTTGAGTATGCACAGGGTATTGCAGACAGACTTACTTCACTCGGCATGAGAGTTACTGTTGACAGCAGAGATGAAAACATCGGTCCAAAGATTAAGGCTGCAAGACTTGAAAGAATTCCGTATATCCTTGTAATCGGCGACAACGAGATGAATTCATCAACAGTTACGGTTCGTTCAAGAAAAAGAGGAGAAATCCCGAATATGTCTGTTGACGAATTTGTTGCTCTTGTTAAGAACGAAGTAGATACAAAAGAAAAATAATTCTGAAATTTTTTCGGAGGGATGCTGATGTCCGGAGGATTCACTCCGTTTGATAAAAACAGCTACAGAGAATCAAAACGCAGACGAAAACAGGCGCTTATTGAGGAGAGAACGGGAAGAATTCTTCCCGTGTCAAATCCTCGCCGAAGGTACATTGCGTTAGCTTGTGTCGGTGTGATTCTTGTCGCAGCTATTGCGTTCGGAATTTTTTCAATACTTAAAAGTAATCAGAAAAGTAATCCCGAAACTCCCGAACAGATTCAGGCAGAAAGCGAAATGCTGCTGACGGTTGTTGACAGCGCAAATCCGCTTGATAAGGATTATGTGCCCGATCTTGAAACCGTGAACGGATTCAAAGTGAACAGGGACGCACTGAATCCGCTTAAAAATCTTTTGAAAGCGTCAAAAGAAAACGGCACCGAGCTTAAAATCAAAACTGCATATGTGAGTTATGATGAACAGGAAGAAAGGTTTCAGTCCGAACTTCAAAAGATGTTGCAATCATCAAAATATACAACTGTCAGAGCAGAGGCGGAGGTCTTAAAAACCACGCCTCACGGCGGACAGTCGGAGGCACAGACGGGATTGCTTGTTGAATTTGATTTTTCAAATTCGGGCTCAAAGGCATTTCTTGAGCGAAACTGCGTTGAATACGGATTTGTTCAGAGATATACCGAAAGCAAAACCTCAGTAACACGAATGAATCCGTCAGACTCGCTGTACAGGTATGTGGGGATTGAAAACGCAAAGCGTATGCGTTCCTACGGAATGTGCCTTGAAGAGTACAAAAGCTACCTTCAAAAACAGGCAATCCCAAAATAAAATAAATATTTTTTAAAAACGCTTGCATTTTGCAATATTATGTTGTATAATTAATCCGTTAATTGTGTAATGTCAGGTAGGTGAAAACAATGAAAGAGAATATCCATCCTAAGTATGAGAAAACAACAATTACTTGTGCTTGCGGTAATGTTATTGAAACAGGTTCAACAAAGAAGGACATCCGTGTTGAAATTTGTTCAAAATGCCACCCATTCTTTACAGGAAAGCAGAAATTAGTTGATACCGGCGGACGCGTTGACAGATTCAAGAAGCGTTTCGGTATGGATAAATAATTTATTATGTAATTGTTTAGGCGGCACATTGTGCCGCCTTGTTTACTTTACGGAAACTTTGCATAATTGTGTGCAGAGTGTCTGTATAATTGAGGTATTATTATGGCAAAGGATTACAAAACCGTTTTAAGTAACGCAAAAGACGAATTTGTTGAAAAGCGTTCACGCTTTATCGGCTATTGCAAGCCTGTAACCTGTGAGCAGGAGGCTGTTGATTTTATCAACGAAAAACGCAGTGAACATTGGAACGCAACTCACAATGTCTATGCTTATTCTCTGCGTGAGGGCAACATAAAGCGTTACAGCGATGACGGTGAACCCTCGGGTACAGCCGGTATGCCTTGCCTTGATGTAATTGTAAAAAATGAAATTTATGATGTATGTGTTGTCGTTACCCGTTACTTCGGCGGTGTTTTGCTTGGCACTGGCGGACTTGTGAGAGCATATTCTCACGGTGCAAAAATTGCCCTTGATGCCGCAAAAATCGTTATGATGCAGAACTGTCTTGTCTGTTCTGCTCGTTGTACATACAACCGGTACGGCAAGGTTTCGGCACTTGTAACTGATAACGGCGGTGCTGTTGACGATACTGTCTATGAAGGCGATGTGCTGATTAAATTTCATGTTAAACCCGATTTACTGCCACAGCTTAACAAAAAGCTTGCAGATGCAACTGCGGGTGAGGTTCAGGCGGTTTTTGATGAGGAAAAATATTATGCCGTTGAGTTATAAAGTTTTCTTTATGACAAAACTTTTTATGCTTTCGACCTCAAAAGCTAAAAAGTGAAATACTTTTCAAAATAATTTCAAATATTTAAAGGAATATTCAAAAAAATTTCGTAAAAAGCTAATAGGTAAGCGAGAGGAGGAGTTTTATGGCTTTCCCTGAAAGTTTCTTGCAGGATTTAAAAATGCGAAACGATATCACGGATGTTGTTTCGGGTTATGTCAATCTCAAAAGACGGGGAAGAAATATGGTCGGTCTTTGTCCGTTCCACGGCGAAAAAACTCCCTCTTTTAATGTATATACCGAAAACGGTTCGTTCTATTGTTTTGGCTGCGGAGTAGGCGGAGATGTCATCTCTTTTATTATGAAAATTGAAAATCTTGACTATGTCGATGCCGTGAAGTATCTTGCACAGCGGGCAGGACTTGAAATGCCCGAAAACAGCTATGATGACAGCATGAGCCGTCTTAGAAACAGAGTGTTTGAAGCTAACCGTGAGGCGGCAAGGTTTTATTATGCCGCTTTGTGTTCTCCGCAAGGCAGAAAAGGTCTTGATTATTTTCATTCAAGAGCCTTATCCGACAGAACAATCCGTCATTTCGGACTCGGTTATGCCGATGATAACTGGTCGTCACTATGTAATCATCTCAAATCAAAAGGCTTTAATGACAGCGAACTTGTTGCCGCAAATCTTGCGGTTCGGCACAGAAACGGCAACGGAATCTATGACAGATTCACAGACCGTGTTATGTTTCCGATTATTGATCTGAGGGGAAATGTTATTGCATTCGGCGGAAGAATTATGTCCGATGCAAAGCCGAAATATCTCAACACCTCCGATACCCCCGTATTTAAAAAGAGTGCAAACCTCTTTTCACTCAACAACGCAAAAAATTCGGGCAAGAGAACTCTGATTCTTTGCGAGGGCTATATGGATGTCATCGCTGTGAATCAGGCAGGTTTTACAAATGCCGTTGCAACCCTGGGAACGGCTCTTACAGGTGAACAGGCTGTTTTGATGAAACGGTATGCCGATGAGGTGATTATCTGTTACGATGCCGATGAGGCAGGTCAAAAGGCTACCGCAAGGGCAATCCCTATACTCAGAAATTCGGGACTTAATGTTAAGGTTCTTACAATTCCAAGTGGTAAGGATCCTGATGAATTTATCAAATCAAAGGGTAATGACGGTCCTGCCGCATTCAAAGCGTTGCTTGACAAATGCGGTAACGATGTTGAATACCGACTGCAAAAGCTAAAAAATGCACACAATATTCAGCTGACGGAGGGCAAGGTTGCTTTTCTTGAGGAGGCGGCAAAGCTGATTGCAACAATCAGCAGTCCGATTGAACGGGATGTCTATTCTTCAAAGGTTGCATCCGAACTCGGAGTTGACAAAAATGCATTCAAACAGCAGGTGTCAAGGGTGTCACGCAGAGGTGAAAGGGCAGAAGAAAAGAAACAGGCTCGTCAAATTCAGCTTGAACTCAGCCGAAGAAATGACAAAATCAATCCCGAGCATTTCCAAAAGCCACGCAGTTCAAGTGCCGAAGAAGCTCTTTTGGTTTATCTTTTAAACAATCCCGATGCATATGAGGAGATTTCTGCAAGGGTAAAGCCCGAACAATTTCAGAATACTCTGATGCGGAGGTTTTTTGAATATTTCAGCGCTCGCATTGAGAGGGGAGAAGATCCTCTTACGAATACGGCGGCAGATTTTACACAGGATGAAAATTCAAAGCTTTATCAGCTGATGTCACAGGCAATTCCGGGGGCGTCAACCGCTGAGGCAATGAATGAATACATAAATGTTATCAACGAGGAAAGCTCAAAGCTCAATTCCGGCGATTTAGCCGATGTTTCAAATGAGGAGCTTATGGCATATCTTGATAAAATAAGGAAAAAGAAACAGTAAACGCAGGAAAGGAAAATGAGTATGGCAGCTACACCCGATAAGAAAACAGTCGTAAGAGAACTTATGGAACTCGGTAAGCAGAAAGGTCAGCTTACAAACCAGGACATTCTTGATGCAATCGGTGAAATTGACTTTGATCCCGAACAGCTTGAAAAGCTTTATGACGCACTTGCACAGCTTGGCATTGAAATCGTAGAGGATTCGGGCGATATTAAAATTGACGATATCGACCTCGGCTTTGATGAAGGCAAAGACGGCGACTCACACGCTCAGATTGCAGAAACAGGCAGCGTTTCGGTTGACGATCCCGTAAAGGTATATCTTAAAGAAATCGGACGGGTTCCGCTACTTTCTTCCGATGAAGAAATCAACCTCGCAATCAGAATCGCTGACGGTGATGTTGCCGCAAAACAGCGTCTTTCCGAGGCAAACCTTCGTCTTGTTGTTTCAATTGCAAAGCGTTATCTCGGCAGAGGCATGCAGTTTCTTGACCTTATTCAGGAAGGCAATCTCGGTCTTATCAAGGCTGTAGAAAAGTTTGACTATACAAAGGGCTTTAAATTTTCAACATATGCAACATGGTGGATCAGACAGGCTATTACCCGTGCAATTGCCGATCAGGCTCGTACAATCCGTATTCCTGTTCATATGGTTGAAACTATCAACAAGGTAAAAAAGGTTCAGAGCCAGCTCCTTCACCAGAACGGTCATGAGCCGTCTGCCGATGAAATTGCCGCAGAAATCGATATGCCTGTTGATAAGGTTCGTGAAATTATGCGTGTTGCTCAGGAGCCTGTTTCACTTGAAACTCCTATAGGCGAGGAGGAAGACAGCCATCTCGGTGACTTTATCCCAGATAACGATGCTCCCGCACCTGCCGATGCCGCATCACACACAATGCTCCGTGAACAGCTTTCGGATGTTCTTTCAACCCTCACTCCCCGTGAAGCCAAGGTTCTCAAACTCCGTTTCGGTCTTGAGGACGGCAGAAGCAGAACCCTTGAGGAAGTCGGCAAGGAGTTTAATGTAACCCGTGAGCGTATCCGTCAGATTGAGGCAAAGGCTCTCCGCAAGCTCCGTCATCCTTCAAGAAGCAGAAAGCTCAAGGACTATCTTGACTATTAATCAGACTTTATGATTACTTTTGATGAATGCGGCGCAATGCTTGACGAAATTGCAGATTCCATGCCTTATGAATTATACAGAGATTTAAACGGTGGGATTTCACTTCTTCCGCAGTTAAAGGTTCATCCAAAAGCACTTAACAATGATTTGTTCATTTTGGGTGAGTACATACGCAATTCTCTCGGCAATGCAATTGTGTTTTACTACGGTTCAATCAACAGGGTTTACGGCGCACTTGATAATGAGGAATACCGAAAAAAGCTCGTTGAAATACTTCATCACGAGGTTCGCCATCATAACGAGTATCTTGCAGGTTGCGATGACCTCGGAATTTTTGACAGAAATCAGATTGACGATTATCTTAGAAAACACAGGAAATAATCAAATGAAATTTTAAGAGGACAGCTTTCCAAAACAGAAAGCTGTCCTCCTTTGTTATCTTACCTTTATAATCTGCCCAGGATAAATTACATTCGGATTTGAAAGTCCGTTAAGCCGTGAGAGATTTTCAACGGTTGTTCCGTGCATTTGTGCAATTATCCACAGCGAATCGCCCGGACGGGCAACATGATACTGCGTTTCCGCACTGCCGGCGGGAACCGTAAGAACCTGACCTACAAAAATAGTGTCAGGAGTTTGAATGTTGTTGTATTTTAATATGTCATTCACCGTTGTCTGAAAGAACTGCGCAATGCCAAAAAGCGTGTTGCCCGGACGAACGGTGTACTGAACCATTTCCATATCTGTCCTCCTTGCTTTTCATAGTAACAATATATGCCTGTGACAAAAATGCGTTACTCCTGCATAAAATAAACCGTGTACGGAAAAATAACAATGCAGACAAAACACAGCGTTGCTCAGATTAAAAATATCTGAAAACGGTTTATGTTATAAAATTTCAATACGAGAGGGCATATAAATGGAAATAAAAATAGATACGATAATCGGCAGAGAAATAATTGATTCAAGAGGAAATCCTACGGTTGAGGCGGAGGTCGGACTTTCCGACGGAACCTTTGCAAAAGCGTCTGTCCCTTCGGGTGCGTCAACGGGAGAATTTGAGGCGGTTGAGCTTCGTGACGGTGAAAAACGCTATCTTGGCAAAGGTGTGCAGAGAGCCGTTGAAAATATCAACAGCATAATTTCGCCTAATCTTTGTTGCGACTCACCTTTTGACCAGTGTGCAATCGACAGCAAAATGATTGAACTTGACGGCACGGAAAATAAGGAATTGCTCGGTGCAAATGCTATTCTTGCCGTATCGCTTGCCTGTGCAAAGGCGGCGGCAAAGAATCTCAGATTGCCGTTATTCCGTTATATCGGCGGAACATATGCGGTCAGAATGCCTGTTCCAATGATGAATATTCTCAACGGCGGCGCTCATGCGTCAAACAATATCGACATTCAGGAATTTATGATTATGCCTGTCGGTGCAAGGTGTTTTTCCGAGGGAATGATGCAGTGTTGTGAAATCTACCATACACTCGGTAAAATTCTAAAAGAGAATAATATGTCAACAGGTGTAGGTGATGAGGGCGGTTATGCACCGAGCCTGAAAAGTGACGAGAACGCAATTGAGTATATAATTAAGGCAATTGAAAAATCAGGTTATACTACCGATGAAATTAAAATTGCACTTGACGCCGCATCTTCCGAATGGTATTCCGACGGAAAATATATTCTTCCAAAGAGAGGCGATTCGCTTTCAAGCGACGAACTTATTAATTATTTTGACAAGCTCTGTTCTGATTATCCGATTATCTCGCTTGAAGATCCGCTTTCCGAACACGATTGGGACGGTTGGCAGAATATTACTTCAAAAATCGGCAACAAAGTTCAGCTTGTCGGCGATGATTTGTTTGTTACAAACACAAAAAGACTTAAAAAAGGCATAGCACTCGGAGCAGGCAACGCAATTTTGATTAAAATTAATCAGATAGGAACGCTGACGGAAACGCTTGATGCAATTGACACGGCTCACAAGGCGGGTTATCGCACGATTATTTCACACAGAAGCGGCGAAACGGAGGACACAACCATTGCGGATATTGCCGTTGCGGTTAATTCGGGACAGATAAAAACAGGTGCTCCGTGCAGAACCGACAGAGTTGCAAAATATAACAGACTTCTTCGGATTGAGAGCGCAATTGTCAACACTTCAACCTACGGAATATAACAGATTTCACCCCGACCGAGGTTGGGGTGTTTGTCTTTTAAGAACAAAATTTTATTATTATGTAAATTTAATTGCCAAATTGTATTTTTTTGACAGATTTTTCTTTGCTTAATATAAATTTAAAAATAAACTTTTAGAAAATCAGCATATTGCACATATTTGTCAAAGAAAATTCTACAACGATAAAGCCTTTATCAATTGCTATATTCTTAATCGGAATTAAAATATATTGCCTTATATGATAAAATTAACTAATGAAATGCTAACATTGGAATTCGTATGGACTATTGTAAAACAGTGCTGATTGTAACCTTTGTTTTGCTCATATCCGAATAAGTCAGGAGGCATTTTTGGTTTTGTTTCTAAAAAGATTATTGGCAGGAGTAATGACAGCTATGATGCTTACGGGAATGTGTGCGGCTGATGTTTCGGCAGCGGAAAAGAAAACTGTAACAGATTATCAGGCATATGCTGCAAATCTGGATAAGTCGGCATATTCAGGTAATGATTTGGGGGCTTCTTACTCAAAAAAGGCAACTACCTTCAAGGTATGGTCGCCTAATGCGGCGTCTGTTCGTGTGAATATTTTTGAACACGGCAGTGATAATGAGGGAGATGCAGGTTCTATAATGTCAAGAGCCATGTCGCTTGACAAAACAACGGGCGTGTGGTCCGTTACAATTAACGGTGACCTGCTTAACAAATATTATACCTACTCGGTAACACACGGAAAAACTACCAAGGAAACAGCCGATGTCTATGCAAAGGCGTGCGGTGTGAACGGTCAACGCTCAATGGTTGTCGATTTAAGCACAACCAATCCCGAGGGTTGGGAAAACGATAAGCATGTGCTTGTACAGAATCAGACTGATGCGTCGGTCTGGGAAATCTCTGTGGCAGACTTTTCATCATCGGAATCAAGCGGCGTGAGTGAGGCTAACCGTGGCAAGTACCTTGCTTTTACCGAGGAAGGTACAACAGTCAACGGTGTTCAGGGTGCATCATCAACCTGCGTTGACTATCTGAAAAAGCTCGGCGTTAAGTATGTTCAGATTATGCCGTTCTATGATTTCGGTTCTGTTGACGAGAGCAAGAACATTATGGACCAGTACAACTGGGGCTACGATCCCGTCAACTACAACTGCCCCGAGGGTTCTTATTCAACAAATCCTAAAAAGGGTGAAGTGAGAATCAAGGAATGTAAGCAGATGATTCAGGCACTTCATAATGCCGGAATCGGTGTAATTATGGATGTTGTCTATAACCACACCTACACCTCTGATTCTTGGTTTCAGAGAACAGTTCCGAATTATTACTACAGAATGAACAATGACGGAACTTTCTCAAACGGTTCGGGCTGTTCAAACGATACAGCAAGCGAACATCTTATGTTCAGAAAGTATATGATTGATTCCGTTACATATTGGGCAAGCGAATATCACATTGACGGTTTCCGATTTGACCTTATGGGACTTCATGATGTAACAACCATGAAGTCAATTCGTACCGCACTTGACAATCTTTATGCAGACGGCAGCGGCAGTCGGATTCTTATGTACGGTGAGGCATGGGATATGGCAACCAATTGTGACGAAGGCACAGTATTGGCAAGTCAGAAAAATCTCAAGCAGTTGAGCGACCGCATCGGTGCGTTTGATGATACAATCCGTGATGCAATCAAGGGCAGTACAGGCGGTACGGACGGTGCTTTTGTTCAGGAAGGTTCACGCAGAGCCAACCTGAAAACAGGCATAGCAGGCCAGAGTGACACAACAACAGGCTGGGCAAATGTTCCGTCACAATGCGTAACATATGCATCATGTCACGATAACCTTTGTCTTTACGATAAGCTTGTCGGCTCGGTTTACGGTGCCGATGGTAAATATCGCAAAAGATATGAAGATCTTGTTGCAATGAACAAGCTTTCTGCGGCAATTGTTATTACTTCACAGGGTATTCCGTTCTCACTCGGCGGTGAGGAGTTTTGTCGCAGTAAAGACGGTGACGAAAACAGCTATGCGTCAAGCAGAAAAGAGAATATGCTTGACTGGGAAAATGTCGATCTCTATTCAGATGTAATTGAATATTACAGAGGTCTTTATAAAATCCGTGACGCTTTTGCGGCATTCTCGGATTCTACTGCTGCAACAGCCAACAGCCTTACATATCCTTCCGATGTTCCAAAGGGTGTTATGGGCTACACAATAAATAACACCGAGAGCGGAAAATGGAGTCAGATGTGCGTAATCTTCAACGGCTCCGATTCTGCACAGAATGTTACCGCAAAAGGCGACTGGGTTGTTCTTGCAGATAACAAGACAGCCGGACTTCGCAACATAAAGAATGTTACAAACAGCGTAAAGGTTGAGGCTCATTCAGCCGTTATTATGGTTGACACAAAGAGCTATGATTCTGCGGGAATTATGGATGATGAGGGCGCTGTTGTCATTGATTATTATGACAACAAAACCGAAAAACTCATCAAGTCACAGACGCTCACAGGCGAACTCGGCACAAGCTATGATGTGACAAATCTTGCGTCAACTCTTAATTATGATGTTAAGAAAACCGACGGTGAAATCAAAGGTGTGTTCACGGATCAGGTAGGTCATGCAAAGGTTTATGTTGAAGAATATGACGGTGAGATGTCAACGGTTACCGTAAAGTTTGTTGACGAAACAAATAATACGGAAATTGAAGATTCTTTTCTTGTAAAGAACAGAAAGGGCGAGCAGTATTATACTCCCGACCTTCCGTCAATTAAAAATTACAAGCTTGTTCTTGACGACCTCCCGACAAACGGTGCAGGCAAGCTTGATTCCGCAAGCAAGACCGTTACATACAAATATACCCGTGTAACCGATGATGAGGATAAGACTGTTTGCAGAGTCAATGCCATTTATATGGACGATTCGGGAAAAATTCTTGATACAAAGACAATCACAGGTGTTGAAGGACAGGCTTATTCACTCTCTCAAAATACATATGAGGAAAAAGATCTTGTAAGCGTTCCCGAAAAGGCAAACGGAACATTTAAATCGGGCGAAATCAATGTAGTGTTCAGCTACTCGTCAAACCCCGATCCGCTCAAGCAGATGCTTCCGTTTGTGTATGTCGGCACCGGTCTTATAATTGCTCTGTGTGCGGCGTCGGTTATTTATTCTTCAAACAAGCGTAAAAAACACCTTATGGCGGAGCTTGACATTGAAGAGGATTAATTAAAGGTAGTTATTTCCGTATGCTGACGGAATAGATTATAAAAATTAATAAGGAGGAATATTATCTATGAGAACTACGAAGAAAATTGTTTCTGCAGTTCTTGCAGCGTGCATGCTTGCCTCAACAGCAGTTGTGTCAAGCTTTGCCGCAACAGCCGATGACAGTTCGGCAGTTTCAAGCGACTACGCAAGAGACAACTCTTACACAAAGGCTGCTGAAGATATTGACGCTCAGTATGCTTACTCCGGCAATGATCTTGGTGTTACCTACACAAAAGATGCTACAACATTCAAGGTTTGGTCACCGACAGCAACTGATGTTAAGGTCAACATCTTTGCAAAAGGTTCGGATAACGAGCAGGGTGCAGGTGAAATCGGCACATACACACTTGAAAAAATGCTCGTTGACGGTGAGTGGAACGGTGTTTGGACGATTACACTCGTCGGCGAATGGAAGGATTATTATTACACATACTCAATCACAACAACAGACACAACACACATCGGTTCAGATGCAACAAAGACTTATGAAACACAGGATGTATACTCAACGGCAACAGGCGTAAACGGCAAGCGCTCAATGATTGTTGACCTTGACGAGACAGATCCTGAGGGCTGGTCAAACGATAACCATGTTCTTCTCGACAAATCAACACAGTCATCGGTATGGGAACTCCATATCAAAGACTTTTCTTATGACAAGGCATCGGGCGTAAGCGAGGCTAACAGAGGCAAGTACCTTGCTTTCACAGAATCAGGTACAACTCTTAACGGCGAGGGCAAGGTTTCAACCTGTATTGATTACCTTAAAGAGCTCGGTATAACAACAGTACAGCTTAACCCGTTCTATGACTTCCAGTCAGTAAATGAGGCAGGCGATGATTCTCAGTTTAACTGGGGTTATGACCCACAGAACTACAATGTTCCGGAGGGCTCGTATTCTTCAAATCCATATGACGGTAAAGTAAGAATCAAAGAGTGCAAGGAAATGATCAAGGCTCTCCATGACGCCGGCATTTCTGTTGTAATGGATGTTGTTTACAACCATACTTATTCAACTGACTCATGCTTCCAGCACACAGTTCCTAACTACTACTACAGAATGAACACAGCAGGTACATTCTCAAACGGTTCGGGTTGCGGCAACGAAGGTGCAACAGAGCGTGCAATGTACAGACAGTATGTTATTGATTCACTCAAGTATTGGGTAAACGAATATCATGTTGACGGCTTCCGTTTTGACCTTATGGGTCTTATGGATGTTGAAACAATGAATATGGCAAGAGAAGCGCTTGACCAAATTGACCCACGAATCACAATGTGGGGTGAAGGCTGGGCCGGCGGTGACTCCTACCACCCGACTAACACTTGCTCAGGCACAAAATTCTATCCTGCAACACAGGCTAATGCGTCAAGACTCAGCGACAGAATCGCTATTTTCAATGACGGCATCCGTGACGGTATAAAGGGCAGTGCAATGGAAATCAGCGATGTTGGTTTTATACAGGGCTCAAAGTCATCCGCAAAGGGTGTAAGCTACGGTGTTCGTGCCAACAGCTCAGGTACATACAAGTGGAAGGCTCAGGCTCCTTCACAGTGCGTAACCTATGATGCGTGTCACGATAACGCAACACTTTACGATCAGATTATTGCGTCAACAGGTTTGGCAGACTACGGAGAGAGAAATTCCGAGGCTGTTAAGATGAACAGGCTTGCAAGTGCAATTATCTACACATCACAGGGTATTTCATTCACACTTGCCGGTGAAGAAATGGCTCGTTCAAAAGACGGTGACACAAACAGCTACAAGTCGGCAGCCGACCTTAATATGATTAAATGGCAGAATGTTGTTGACTATGCCGATATAGTTTCTTACTACAAGGGTATGATGCAGATTAAGTCAGCATTCTCGCCTCTCACAGCTATGGATAATTCATATGCTGACAAATACACATTCACAAAAAAGGTTTCTGCTTCAACAAATCAGATTTCATTCACAATTCAGAACGATGTTGAGGGTGAATGGAACAAGATGGCTGTTATTTATAACAATGCAACCACAGCTGCAGATGTAACCCTTTCGGATACATCCGTAACAGATTGGGTTGTTATCGCTAACGGTGAAACAGCAGGTCTTGACTCACTCGGCGAGGTGACAGGCTCAACATTCACAGTTCCTGCTCGTTCGGCAATTGTAGCTGTTGACAAGGCAGGCTATGAGTCGGCAGGCATCCATTCTTCAAACGGTAAGGTTAAGGTTAACTATGTTTACGAATCAACAGGCGAAAAGCTTGAAGATTCTGTAATTCTTCAGGGATCTGTCGGTGCAGGTTATGTAACTGTTCCGAGTGCAGGTGTTCCCGATACATACATCGTAAGTCGTATTGAGGGAAATGCAGAAGGCAAATATACTTCCGATATGCAGGAGGTTACATACTACTACACAGACTACATTCCTGAATCACTCAAGAACGCTGACTTCAACGGTGACGGTGAAGTTAATGTAATTGACGCTACACTTCTTCAGAAGTATATTGTAAAGCTTGAAACTCCTACAGTTGATGAATCAGTTCTTGACCTAAACTATGATGGTACTTTCAACGTTGAAGATTCAACAATGATAATGAAGTATGTTGTTGGAATTCCTGTATCTTCCGGTAAAGTAACAGTAAACTACTACTACACAGACGCTGACGGAAAACAGCAGAAGCTTACTGATTCAATCGTATTCGCAGGCAGAGCAGGCAGCACATATGAGTCAACTGCATTCAAGGTTGTTGGTTACTCTGTTGATCCGAACAGAATGCCGGAAAATCAGTCTGGCTTAATTCCTTACGGTGAGGCTGAGGTAAACTACTACTACATCGCATCAAGCCTTGACATCAAACTTCATGTAAAGCACAACGGTTCACTTACATGGACACCATACCTCTGGATATGGGGTTCAGACCTCAAGGGCAAAGACTCAGGCAACTTTATGTCAGAGTGGCCGGGTGATCCTATGACTGAAGGTGAAAACGGTTGGTTTGATTACAGCTTCACATATAAGGGAGCAGGTACATACAATGTAATTGTATCCGATAACGCTACTAACCAAACAATTGACTACAAGGGCTTTGTAGATAACGAAATGTGGATTGTAATTGATGACTCTGCTGTTATGGGCAGTACATACCTTACATTCTACACAGATAACCCTGACACTAACCCCAACGCTCCAATCGCTGAGCAGGTTACATTCGGTTAATCTGAAATCACAAACACAAATTGCAAAAGAGGGCTGACCGTTTAAGGTCAGCCCTTTTAATCGCTAAAAAAGGTTATTATTGCTTTGTAACGGAAAACTCCCCGACAGCTTATAAAACTGTCGGGGAGTCATTGGTTTATCAGTTGTTGTTCATTCTGTAGCAGAGAGTCATAAGGCTGTCGCTGAGATGAACATTCTCTACCATAGTATCATTATAACGAGCATTTATATCATAGTGGCTAAAATTCCAGTAATTCTTGATTCCGTGTGAATAAAGCTTATCGAGAACATTTTCAACACAAACACGGGGAATGCACAAAAACGCTGTGTCAATATGATTTTTATTACAAAAATCGTCAAGCTCACTTTCGTTTTTAACTGTAATTCCGTTGAGCTTTGAACCGACTTTTTGTTCGTTGCTGTCAAAACAAGCGATAAGCTCAAAGCCGAGTTTTTCAAAATTCATATGCATTGCAACGGCCTTACCAAGATTACCCGCACCGATAAGAATTGCCTTGTAATCGTTGTTAAGTCCCAGAATGTTCTTGATTTCCTCTTTCAGCTGACTTACGCTGTAACCGTAACCCTGCTGACCGAATCCGCCGAAGCAGTTAAGATCCTGCCTTACCTGTGAGGCGGTCACATTCATAATTTGTGCAAGCTTAGTTGAAGAAATTTTGTCAATGTTTTGGTCATTCAGTTCTGATAAAAAGCGGTAATATCTTGGCAAACGCCTGATAACCGACATTGAAATACTGTCATTCTTAGACATTACTCACTATGCTCCTTTAACTTTAAAATCAGAGAGATGCTGCAAGGCGCTCGTCAATAGCCTTGAGAAATTCTTCTGTGTTTACTTTCTTTTTGTTCTCAAGTGTCGAGATAGCGTAGAGATCGCCTGTCATAACGCCGTCCTCAATTGTCTTGATTGTTGCTGCCTCAAGCTTGTCTGCAAACTTCATAAGATCGTCAAGACCGTCAAGCTCGCCTCTTTTGCGGAGAGCGCCTGTCCATGCAAACAATGTTGCAACAGAGTTTGTGGAAGTTTCTTCGCCCTTGAGATACTTGTAGTAGTGGCGCTGAACTGTGCCGTGAGCAGCCTCGTATTCATAGATGCCGTCGGGAGAAACAAGCACGCTTGTCATCATTGCGAGCGAACCGAATGCAGTTGCAATCATATCACTCATAACATCGCCGTCATAGTTCTTACAAGCCCACATATAGCCGCCTTCACTTCTGATAACTCTTGCAACAGCGTCATCAATAAGTGTGTAGAAATATGTAATACCTGCGTTCTCAAACTTCTCTTTGTACTCATTCTCAAAGATTTCGTTGAAGATGTCCTTGAATCTGTGGTCATAAATCTTGCTGATTGTATCTTTTGTAGCAAACCAAACATCAAGCTTCTGATCAAGTGCATAGTTAAAGCATGAACGGGCAAATGATGAGATACTCTTGTCAATGTTGTGCATACCCTGAATAATACCGTCAGTCTTGAAGTCAAAGATTGTGCTTCTTTCTTCGGTACCGTCAGGCTTTGTAACGCAAAGCTCTGCCTTGCTTCCTGCCTCAACCTTCATCTCTGTGTTCTTATAAACATCACCGTATGCGTGACGGGCAATGCAGATTGGCTTTTTCCATGTAGGAATGTAGGGGACAATGCCCTTAACAAGAATCGGGCTTCTGAATACCGTACCGTCAAGGATAGCACGAATCGTACCGTTAGGTGATTTCCACATACTCTTGAGGTTGTACTCTGTCATTCTTGCGGCATTAGGTGTGATTGTGGCACACTTAACGGCAACACCGTATTTCTTTGTTGCGTTGGCGCTGTCAACCGTAACCTGATCGTCTGTCTCGTTTCTGTGCTCAAGACCGAGGTCATAATATTCTGTTTTGAGGTCAACATAAGGTGTGATGAGAATGTCTTTAATCTGTTTCCAGATGACTCTTGTCATCTCGTCGCCGTCCATCTCAACGAGAGGAGTGACCATTTTAATTTTTTCCATATCAGCTGTTCTCCTTTGTGTAGTCAAGCAGACCGCCTGCAATGATAATGTTTCTTGTTCTGTCTGAAAGCTCACAGTCAGCAACAATTGTGTCGCCTGTTGTCTTGTTTACAACAGTAACCTGCTTGCCGTTTGCAATTTCGTCCTTAACATTCGGAAGCTCAAGCATATCGCCAAGCTTGATTTTATCATAATCTTCTGTGTTTACAAATGTAAGCGGAAGAATTCCTGCATTGATAAGGTTGCTCTTGTGAATTCTTGCAAAGCTCTTTACGAGTACAGCCTTAACACCGAGGAAAAGGGGAGCGAGAGCCGCATGCTCACGGGATGAACCCTGACCGTAGTTTTCACCGCCGACAATAATGCTCTTGCCGAGTGCCTTTGCACGGGTTGGGAATTCCTTGTCGCATACTGTAAAGCAATGCTCTGAAATTTTCGGAATATTTGAACGGAGCGGAAGAATCTTTGCACCTGCAGGCATAATATGGTCGGTTGTAATGTCGTCGCCGACCTTGAGTGAACAAGACGCCTCGATAGAATCTGTGAGCGGATGAGTTTCGGGATAGCTCTTGATGTTAGGGCCACGGAGGATTTCTACGCTGTCCATTTCTTCAACAGGAGCGGGATCAATAACCATATTGTCATTGATGAGGAATTTTTCGGGCATTTCAATCTCAGCAACCGCACCAAGACATCTCGGGTCTGTAAATACGCCGTTGATTGCAGAAACAGCAGCTGTTTCGGGAGATACAAGATAAATCTGACCGTCTGCTGTTCCGCTTCTGCCTTCAAAGTTACGGTTAAATGTTCTCAGCGAAATACCGCCGCTGTTAGGTGACTGTCCCATACCGATACACGGACCGCAAGCACTTTCAAGGATTCTTGCACCTGCCGCAATCATGTCGCCGAGTGCGCCGTTGAGAGCGAGCATATTAAATACCTGCTTTGAACCAGGAGCAATTGCGAGCGATACATTGTCTGCAACCTTTTTGCCCTTGAGAATGTGAGCAACTCTCATAAGGTCAAGGTAGCTTGAGTTTGTACATGAACCGATACAAACCTGATCAATCTTCTTGCCCTCAAGCTCTTTGATTGGCTTAACATTGTCGGGTGAATGCGGACAGGCTGCAAGCGGTTCAAGCTCTGAAAGGTTGATTTCGATAACTTCGTCATAAACAGCGTCATCATCAGCCTTAAGCTCTGTATAATCTTCCTCACGACCCTGAGCCTTGAGGAACTTTCTTGTTGTTTCATCAGAAGGGAATACAGAGGTTGTAGCGCCAAGCTCTGCACCCATATTTGTGATTGTTGCTCTTTCGGGAACCGTAAGTGTGGCAACACCTTCTCCGCCGTACTCAACAATCTTGCCGACGCCGCCCTTAACGCTCATAACACGAAGAACTGCGAGAATAATATCTTTTGCAGAAACCCAAGGACTGAGTTTGCCTGTAAGATTAACTCTTACCATTTTCGGCATAGTAATATAGTATGCGCCGCCGCCCATTGCAACAGCAACATCAAGACCGCCTGCACCGATTGCAAGCATACCGATACCGCCACCCGTCGGAGTGTGGCTGTCAGAACCGATTAAAGTCTTTCCCGGTTTACCGAATCTTTCAAGGTGAACCTGGTGACAAATGCCGTTTCCGGGTCTTGAAAAATAGATACCGTGTTTTTTACAAACAGACTGAATAAATCTGTGGTCATCGGCGTTCTCAAAACCTGTCTGAAGTGTGTTGTGGTCGATGTAAGCAACGCTTTTTTCTGTTTTTACTCTCGGAATGCCCATAGCCTCATATTCGATATAAGCCATAGTGCCTGTTGCATCCTGAGTAAGAGTCTGGTCGATTTTAAGACCGATATCACTGCCAACGGTCATTTCTCCGCAGACAAGATGATTCTTGATGATTTTCTGCGCAATCGTGTAGCCCATAATATTACCTCCTAAAAATTAATGCCTATCATAATTCAGGTCCTGCTAAAAAAACGCAAAACACTATGTTAATTATATAACAATCTTGAGATATTGTAAAGAAAAAATCACACGAAATGAGCAAAAATCGTTATTTTTTCACTAAAAAATATTTTTTGCGGTTTTCTATCGGAAAAATGTTCAAAAAGTGTCGGATATTAGGATAAAAGGTGATGAAAAATATAAATTGAATTTTAGCTTTTATAGTGTTATAATGCTTGATGTATGCAATAAGATTTAAGTGATTTTAGCAAAACGAGGTATTTTTATGGATGTAAGAGAGAATTTAAGAAATATTGCAATTATCGCCCATGTTGACCACGGCAAAACTACTCTGGTTGACCAGCTTTTGAAGCAGAGCGGTGTTTTCAGAGCAAATGAAAATGTAGAAGAAAGAGTAATGGACTCTAATGACCTTGAGCGTGAAAGAGGTATCACAATCCTTTCAAAGCCGACAGCCGTAATGTACAACGGCATCAAAATTAACATTGTTGACACCCCCGGTCATGCCGATTTCGGCGGTGAGGTTGAGCGTATTCTCCAGATGGTTGACGGTGTTGTATTGCTTGTTGACGCATTTGAGGGTTGTATGCCGCAGACAAGATTTGTTCTTAAAAAGGCACTCGGCCTCGGCAAAAAGCCGCTTGTTGTTCTTAACAAAATCGACCGTCCCGGTGCAAGACCCGAGGAAGTTGTTGACGAGGTTCTCGACCTCTTTATCGAACTCGGTGCCGACGAAGATCAGCTTGAATTCCCTGTAATTTATGCGTCTGCCCGTGACGGCTATGCATCAGAGGATTATCATGAACCCGGTACGGATATGAAACCTCTCTTTGATGCAATTGTAAAAGAAATCCCTGCTCCTCAGGGTGATATGAACGGAGGACTCCAGCTCCTTATTTCAAACATTGACTCCGATAAGTTTGTCGGCAGAATCGGTGTAGGCCGTGTTGAAAGAGGTACTGCAAAGAACGGACAGGCTGCCGTTCTCTGTCACACAGACGGTACAACTCAGAATGTAAGAATTGCAAAGCTGTATCAGTTTGAAGGACTTAAAAGAGTCGAATGTGACACTGCAACAGTCGGCGACATCGTTTGCGTAAGCGGTGTTCAGGATATCAATATCGGTGAAACAATCTGTTCAAATGATTGTGTTGAGCCGCTCCCGTTCGTAAAGATTGACGAGCCTACGGTTTCAATGAACTTTATCGTAAACAACTCACCGTTTGCAGGCAGAGAGGGTAAGTATGTAACCTCCCGTAACCTTCGTGACAGACTTTTCAAGGAAATTGAAACAAATGTTGCACTTCGTGTTGAAGAAACAGACAGCGCCGATACATTCAAGGTATCGGGCAGAGGCGAACTCCACCTTTCAATCCTTATCGAAACAATGCGCCGTCAGAATTATGAATTTCAGGTTTCCCGTCCGCAGGTTATTACAAAGATGATTGACGGCAAGCTTCATGAGCCTATGGAGTTTCTTATCATCGAAGTTCCCGACACATATGTCGGTCCTGTAATGGAAAAGCTCGGTTCAAGAAAAGGTGAGCTTATCAATATGGGTACTCGTGAGGGCGGTGTTACTCACATAGAATTCAGAATCCCGTCAAGAGGTCTTATGGGTTATCGCCCCGAATTCCTTACGGATACAAACGGTAACGGTATTATGAACCATGTATTTGACGGTTATGAGCCATACAAGGGTGAAATCGTAACCCGCCATCAGGGTTCACTTATCGCTTTTGAAACAGGTGAAACTGTAACCTACGGTCTTTATGCCGCTCAGGAAAGAGGCAGACTCTTTATCGGACCCGGTGTTCCTGTTTATGAGGGTATGATTGTAGGCGCAAGTCCTAAGTCTGAGGATATCACAGTTAATGTCTGCAAGAAAAAGCACATCACAAACACCCGTGCATCGGGTTCCGATGATGCCCTCAAGCTTACACCTCCGACTGTTATGTCACTTGAACAGTGCCTTGAATTCATTGCCGATGATGAGCTTGTTGAGGTTACTCCCGAAAATATCCGTATGCGTAAGCGTATTCTTTCAAAAGAACAGCGTATGAAACAGGCATTCCGTAAGAAATAATTAAAATAATGAGTTATGTAATTCTTGACCTTGAATGGAACGGTTCATACAGCAAGGTTCTGCACAAATTTGTCAATGAAATAATTGAAATCGGTGCGGTTAAGCTTGATGATGAACTGAATGTATGCGACACCTTTACAATGCTTGTTGCTCCGAAAATCGGCAAAAAGCTATGCAGTAAGGTAAAACAGCTTACTAAAATAACAAATGAAGAGTTGAAGGACGAGGGCGTCAGCTTTATCAAAGCAATCAGCCTGTTCTCGGATTTTCTGGGTGACGGTGTGCTTATGACATGGAGCGACTCCGACCTTCATGCTCTTATCGAAAACTACAGCTACTACACGGGCAGAACCAGACTTCCGTTTCTCTCACGCTATTGCAATCTGCAAAGCTATTGTGAAGATTGTCTTGATTTGCACGATTCATCATGTCAGCTGGGACTCGGTGCCTGTGCCGAAATGGCAGGTGTTGATTTTTCGGAAGATGATCAGCATAGGGCTCTTGCCGATGTGTACCTAACATTGGAATGTATGAAGGCTTTTTACGGTAAGTATCCGTTAAAGCCGTACATTAAGGATGCTGTTTGTGACGAATTCTATGACAGACTGCTGTTCAAAAATCATTTTGTCACAGATATCAACAGTCCCGATGTTGACAAAAGCGTTATGTTTTTCGATTGTGAAGATTGCGGAAAACCGCTTGTTCAGCTTTCAAAGTGGCGACTTCACAACAAAAGCTTTACCGCCGAATTTTCATGCAAATATTGCAGAAAGAAGTTCAACGGCAGAGTATCCTTCAAAAAGAAATTTGACGAAGTTTCGGTAAAGAAAAAGCTTAACGAAAAGAAGGTTGAAAAGAAGCCCGAAACAAAAGAACAGGTCAACACCGTTTCGGCAAACTGAGTGCCTTTTGTATATGGAGTTATTTCTATGATTATAAAATTCTTTGATAAACTTCATTATAAACTTTCTTTATCCGAAGAACACATAAATGATATAATTAAAAGTAATTCTAAGTATGGTGCAAACATCAAGAGGGATGATTATTCCTATGATGTGAAATTCACGGATAAGGGTTTTAAAATGAAGTTTGTACCGACTAAAAATTACGGTGGAATTTATAGCCTGAGTCCGATTTTTTCAGGTAAGATAGAGGAAGATTGTGGATATTCTGATTTAACAATCAGAATGTTTCCAAATCCAATAATGGCTGTTGGTTTAGCAATCTTTTTGTATTTCTTCTTGATCGGTATTCATTTTATTTCGGTTGCAGGAATTTTGGGATTTCCAACTATAATTGTAGCTATTCTGACTTTATTCCTTTGCGTAATCATAAAAATCACAAATACTCAATTTAAAAATATGAAAAGTATTCTTGATGAATTATTTCGTTATTATCAAATTTAGGATAACTAAGATTTAAAATCGTTATTATCTTAAACATTATATAGGGCAGAGCGTTATGTTCTGCCCTTTTTTCGTGAATACAGATGATTGTGCCGTACTCCTCACAACGCACACCGAATTTTCACATACTATTTTCTTGCTTTCAACATTAATTCAGCCGTATTTCATATACTTTTCACTTTGGGGCTTTATTATATCTACAACATCAAAAAACAACACCGACATTCGATGAAGTCTTTTGAAAATATAACTTTTAATCGGAGGTACAGTTATGAACGATAACTTTGAAAACAATAAAAACGGTTATGACGGTTATTCGTCAGATAATAATACTGCTGACAACAGCTATCAGGATATTCATTCATCATCAGATTCACAGTCTGCATCAACTGCAGAAAACACAGAAAGCTCTTATGAGTGGAACACAAATTCAACATCAAGTGTAAATTCGGGTGAGTACCGCCATTCGTATATAAACGGTAACAACGAGAATGCGTCACACAACCCTAACCGTTATGAAAGTGCTTATTCTTCAAACACAGCATCGGGTACATCTTCACAGAACTACTCATCGGATTCATATGGTTCACAGTATTCTTCAAACCCATATTCTTCACAGCAGACTAACAACTATTCATACGGCAATCCGTCACAGAATCCATATGGCTCACAGTCGGGTTCACCGTATGCAAATCAACAGTATTCCGCACCAAAGGCTAAGAAAGTAAAAGTTAAAAAGCCTAAAAAGCCGAAGAAACCCGCATCAAAGGGTTTTGTAGCCGCAATGCTTGTAGCTGCAATCATTCTCGGCGGCGGTGCAGGATTCGGTGGCAGTATGCTTGCATCATCACTTAACAGCAACTCATCTTCAAATGTAAACATTAAGCAGGCATCCGCAAAAAGCACATCAACCACAAGCAATGCCGCTCTCAGCGGAACAACTTCCGAAATTGTTAAGAAAACAGCCGACAGCGTAGTTGAAATCGCTACCGAAAGCGTTGTAACAGGCGGATTTGCTCAGCAGTATGTTCAGAAGGGTGCAGGTTCAGGTGTTATCATTTCCGAGGACGGTTACATCATCACGAACCACCATGTAATCGAAGGTGCGGAGAATATCACGGTAACACTCCGTGACGGTGCAACTTCATACAAGGCTAAGTTAATCGGCAGTGATGAGGACAATGATATCGCACTTCTTAAAGTAGATGCAACAGGTCTTTCAGCCGCAACAATGGGCAACAGCTCAGATCTTGCAGTAGGCGACTATGTTGTTGCAATCGGTAATCCGCTCGGACAGCTCGGCGGTACAGTAACAGACGGTATTATCAGCGCACTTGCCCGTCAGGTAACGGTTGAGGGTAAGAGTATGACGCTTCTCCAGCACAACGCTCAGATCAGCCCCGGTAACTCAGGCGGCGGACTCTTTAACTCAAACGGTGAGCTTATCGGTATTGTAAACGCAAAGGACAGTGCAACAGAGGTTGAAGGTATTGCATTTGCTATTCCGATTAACAATGTTCTTGATATAATTGACGATCTCAAAACATACGGTTATGTAAAGGGCAAGGTTGACCTTGGTATGGAGCTTACAGATATCACATCCGATGATTCCGCATTCTACTACGGACTCAGCAATACAGGCTGTTATGTTCTTTCGGTAACAAGCGGTTCTAATGCAGAAAAAGCAGGATTTATGAGAGGCGATATGATTACCGCAGTAAACGGTACAAGTGTTTCTTCAAAGTCAGACATTCAAACAGCCCTCAAGGATTCAAAGGTGGGAGATACAGTAACTTTTACCGTTACAAGAAGCGGTAAGACTGCAAATCTCAAGCTCACTCTTGCAGAATATTCACCGAGCGGCAGTTCTTCAACAGGCAATTCAAACAAACAGAATAAGTCGTCACAATCACAGGGCAAAAGTTCAGATAAAAGTGACAGCGACTCAATCTGGAACTATATGTTCGGTCAATAACAGCCAACAAGCTTTTTAGCTTTTTATATAAATATTCATACAGCCAAAGCTGTAGACAAAAACTCTCTCTTAATGAACAAAGCTCCGTAACCGCACGGAGCTTTGTTCATTTTTATATATTTTTTTCCGCAGCGCTTTCAATTAAAGCTTTTTGCACATCAGTATATCTTAATTTACTTACAGGAATTTTCATTCCTCCGCTTAAAAGAATTTGATATCTTGTGATTGATTCAATTTCATTAAGTGCAACCAAAAAGCTTCTGTGACATTGAATAAAATCATCCTTTGGCAGGAGCTTTATAATCTCTGAAAGCGTTTTTGTAAACTCTAAAATTTTGTTATCTTTCAAATGGAAGGTGAGAGTTTTACCGTAAATTTCAACATACAAAATACTTTTTAAATTGATAGAATGGCTTTTACCGTTTTCCTTAATTATAAGGCTTTGTGATTTGTAATTTTGAAATGCCCTCAAAAAAGCTCTTTTCAACTTGGCTTCATTCAGAGGCTTAATAAGGAATCCCGAGGGTTCCGCTTCATAACCGTCAATTGCATATTCGGAATATGAGGTCATAAATATAAATTTAATGTCCGTGAAATTCTGCTTGATTTTGCATGCAATGTTAATTCCGTTTTTGTTTCCGATGATTATATCAAACAAAACAAGGTCAAAATATTTATTTCCATTTTCAAGGTCGTTTAATAATATGTCGGCATTCAAATACGATTCAACTGAAATATCAATTCCGTTTTTCAGTGCAATGTTTTCGAGCAAGACTTGAGCTGATTCGTTAATAATTTTTTCATCATCGCAAATTGCAATTCTGTACATTTACTCACCCTCCGAGCTTATTATACTCATATTTGTTTTTACCGTAAAGACATTATCAGTACAATCAATTATCAAAATGCTGTTATATTTTTCTGAAATTGAATTCATCGCAATAATTCCGTACCCGTGATTGTTTTTGTCGCTTTTGTCTGAAATGGGAAAATGGTTTTTGTCAAATACAAGATTTTCAAAACAGCAGTTTGAACAGGAGATAAACAGAAAATTTTTATTTGCTTTAATATCTGTTTTTATAAATCTGTGTTCTGTATCGGTTTTTAAACAAGCCTCAATTGCATTGTCAAACATGTTTTCAAGAAACACACACAAATCTTCATCGGCAATGCTGATTTGTTCCGGAACATTTGCACTACATTCAAATTTAATGCAGTTATCGTTAGCCATTTCTGCATATATACCTGTAATTGAGTTTATCAGAATATTGTCGCAGTATTTAATTTTCGGAAGTTTGCTAAGCTTGTCAGTGACTTTTTCTATGTACTCTTTGGCTCTCTGAGTGTCATTATTATCAAGCATAGCCGAAATTGCAACCATATGATGATTCATTTCGTGGCGAGCGGCTTTGGTTTCTTTTTCGCCGTTTTTTAACATCTGATAGCTCTGCAAAGCATATCTTGCACGCTCATTTACTATATAAATTCTTTTCTTATACTCCGTATAATCGTCAATAAATTCTTTGATAATTATCAATACAGAAATAATTGCCGTAACTGTGCAGAGCATAGTATTGAGGGGTGCGAATTCGCCAAATTCAAAAATGCTGCCCAAAATATTATTTCCGTAACTTAGAAAGGCAGAGTCGCTTGTACATGCCGCCAAAGTGTAACCGCAAAAAATGCAGATTATAAACAGCAGAATATATTTTGAGCTTTTGTATTTTTTATACTTCTGCCCATCAAAAATATAATCTAAAACAAGCATAATAGCGGTTATCAAAAAGTACAGCGAGAGTGAAACTTCAGTAAAATTGATAAACTCAATGGATTCACTGAAAAATCCGTAGCAGATGCAGTATGTCCCGAGCAGTATAAAAGATGATACAAGAAGAATGTATTTTCTCCAGTTAGTGAACATAAACGCTACGAAGAATACAATCGGTATAACATATATTCGTGATAGTATCGAAAAGTCAAATGATGAAAGAACCTTTGAACTCATTTGCAACTGTGAAGATGAGTAACACACACATCTTAAAGCAAACAGTATTAAAAACAATATCATGAGTAGGATTTTGTAATTTTTATGTCCGTTTTTTGTTCTTACAAAGAAGATTAGACACAATGCAATTGCCACAATAAAACTTAGAGTTGATAAAATAACGGCACCGACAGATCCCACAACAGCATCTGTGGATTTTTGAAACATATCTGCAAGCGACGGATATGTAGTAAAATAATAAGGATTTTCGTCCGTGTAATATGTGTATATTCTCATTTCATTCCCAGAAAAATCAGGCGATATCGGAATACTTGCGGTGGTATAATATGACGGTCCCGTGAACAGATAATTATCGGGAATTTCAAGAAATCCGTCTTTATTTCTTTTTATGTCATCACCGGTCAAATCAATATTTGAATAGGCAAGATAGTTTTCTATGAACACCTCGGTTGCTACTCCGGATGGAGAAAAATTCAAAAATTTGTCATCGGTTATTTCGGGGAGGGTTATTTTCATACACAAAGCCGAAAAATCAGTATCGTTTACGGTTGCAGTTAAATTATCTTCGAATACAGGATAAACGGAGCTTACTTTTCCGTCCTTTAGAATTTCGTAACTCCATATGTTTTCTGTTGGTGTGTCGGCAAGAGTGTCCGGCTTGTTGGGTGAAAAAAGGAGTGCCGTGACAACAAATCCGATTATTGCCAGAGTGATTGCTAATGCCGCAATGGCAGGAAGATACTTTAATTTTTTTGTTTTCATATTCTTTTCTCCGTAAATCATAATTTTATTGCTGTATATACATATATTAAGTGTTTTAACAGCAAAATGCAAGCCGTATTGTGTAATTTTATTTCTGTTCGTGTCGCAATAGTTCCCGTTCGTGAAAACAGCTTGTAATTGTGAAATTTTGCTATTATAATCACATTAAATTGCAAAATGTGCAATAATAAAAATAACGGAGGAATAATTATGAAAAGAATTACAAAGAAAATCGTTTGTCTGCTTACTGTGGCAACTATGCTTTTGGTGGCAACAGTAACAGTCGTAGGTGCAGTTTCAACTCCTGATACTGTTGTTGACGGTCAAGAATACCCTTTCAAAAGCTATTGCATTAACAAAACAACAAGTGACTTGAAAAATACCGAAATGGTATATTCAAATGAGCATTATGATACTGTAACCGCAGTTTATAACAACCTTACTGCAGGAACTTATGAATTCGGAGCAACAGGCAGTCCCTATTTTAACGAGCCTGCAACAACGGAAGTTAAACTTACAAAGGACGGCTCTGTTAGAATTTACTACTATTATGTGACGAATGATATTGAAGCAGTAGTTTATGATGAACCGCTTGCCCCCGATGAAAAATATGAGGCTTTAATCACAACCGATGACGGAGATTTTGTTCAAGGTATTCTTCTTTCAACATCATCAGAACATTATGATTGCATAACAGGTGTTGCTGATAACCTTAAAGCAGGTACTTATAATGTTAATGTTCGTAACGGCAATGATTTTTTAGTTGATAAAGATTTCACCCTTTCTAAAGACGGTTCAGTCAGAATCAACTACTATACTGTAACAAATGAAGTGGATGTTATTGTGTATGAGTCCGAAAAAGCTCCTTATGAAGTACCCTCGGGTTATCTTATGAAAGATGACACCATTGTAGATATGTTATATTTCCGGCCTGCATCTCACGACGGTGTATATACGCATACTTCCGAAAATCTCTCTGTCGGTACTTATACTGCCGTTATTTCAACAGGTAAAGGTACTGTAATTGAAAAAAATTTCACTACGACAATTAAAAGTGATGTCCTTTTAACTTATGTTCAGGACAGTGATGAATTTACATTTGTCGAACTTGGCACAATTACACCGGAAAGTAAAGATAACACAAATCCGACAGCTTCAACTGATGTATCATCTTCAACATCTGATGTTGTGTTAAAGGACAGCACAAACAGTAACAACGATAACGGAGTTGTTAAAACAGGGGACTCGCCTGTAGTTTCAATTGTTCTTCTTTCAGCTCTTACACTTGCAGTTGCAGGAATGTTCTTTGCAAAGAGAAAGTTTGACTTCTAATTAAAATTATTAATATCAATTAAGCAGCCAAGATATTCCTTGACTCCTTTTTTAAAATAATATAATAAAAGAAAAAAGAACCGTGTCGTAAAAGCACGGTTCTTTTGTTTGTTTAAAAATCTTATTTATTTTCTTCCATATATTTAAGCTGTTTGTAAATCATATTGGCACACATATAGACATTACCGCCGCCCATTGTGAGAATGAGGTCGCCCTCTTTTGCATTTTTGCAAACATAGTCGGTAATTTCTTCAAAGGTGTCAAGACAAACAGAGTTCGGAACCTTTGCACCGAGGTCAGTAGAATAGATGTTATATGTGTTTGTTTCACGAACAGGGAGAATAGCCGAAATAATTGCCTGATCCGGAATTTTGAGAGCCTCCGCAAAATCGTCAAGGAGCATGGCTGTTCTTGAAAATGTATGCGGCTGGAATATTGCCCAAACCTTGTTAAAGCCCATTTTCATTGCGGCATTGAGTGTTGCGGTAAGTTCTGTGGGATGATGAGCAAAGTCATCGGCAACAGTAATTCCGTCAGGTGTGCCGAGAATTTCAAATCTTCTGTGAACACCGCCGAACTTGTGAAGATTCTCGGAAATTTCCTTCGGAGTAGCGCCAAGATAATGTGCAGTAGCCGCAGCGGCAAGTGCATTATAAATGTTGTGCTTTCCGGGAACGATAAGCTTAATCTGTGTGAGCTTCTCTCCCTTGAAGTAAAGGTCAAACTGCTCGTGAACACCCTTGTCTGCGCTGATGTTTTCTGCTCTGTAATCGCAGTTTTCGCCAAAACCGTAGGTGATTTTCTCAATCTCAACATCCTTTACGGCATCAAGAGTGTTTTCGTCGTCACCGTTGATAACAAGCAAGCCTGTTGTCTGATGAGCAAATTTGTTGAATGACTTCTTAATGTTGTCAAGATTCTTGAAGTAGTCAAGATGATCTGCGTCAATATTAAGAATAATCGAAATAAACGGATTGAGCTGTAAGAATGTGTCAACATACTCACAGGCCTCACAAACGATTATATCGCTGTGACCGACATAGCTGTTACCGCCGATGAACGGAAGTTTTCCTCCGATAATAGCTGACGGATCAAAACCGCTGCCGATAAGCACCTGTGAAAGCATAGCGGTTGTAGTTGTTTTGCCGTGTGTACCCGAAACCGCAATACTTCTTCTGTATCTTCTTGTAACAATACCGAGCATCACGCTTCTTTCAATGCACGGAATACCGAGTTCCTTTGCTGCCTGTCTTTCGGGGTTAGTTTCCTTAATAGCCGCTGAGTAAACAACAAGCTCTGCACCCTTGATATTGTCTGCGGCGTGTCCCATAAATACGGGAATGCCGTAACCCTTAATTCTGTCAAGAGTTTCACCCTCGTTCATATCCGAACCCGAAAGCTCATAGCCCTCGTGGTGAAGAATCTCAGCCAGCGGACACATTCCGCTGCCGCCGATACCGATAAAATGTATTCTTTTTATGTTATCCATAAGACTGTCGTAATTCACAATAGTCCACTCCATTCCTGATAAGTATATTTGTCTGTCAGAAAAATCATTCCGATTTACCTGTGTTAAAGTCGGAATACAAGTTGATTTGCATTCAAAAAGCAATGCCGTGACAGAACTGCAATACTCATATTATAAGACGAATGGACAAAAAAATAAATACCTAATTTGATATTTGTGCAATTTTTGTGTATTGTACGGATACTGTGTTTTAATTGTTGCCAAATTGTAGAGTAAATGCTAAAATAAAAGGGAATAGGATTATAACTAAAAATACACAAAATGGCAGAGTGATAAAATGACTTTAAAAAAGAATGATATTGTAAACCTTACAATAACTTCGGCAACTGCCGAGGGAAGCGGAGTCGGAAGAACAGATGACGGCATTGCCGTTTTTGTACAGGGTTCTGCAATCGGTGACGAACTCAATGTGCGTATATTAAAGGTTAAGAAAACCTACGCTTTCGGTAAAATTGAAGAAATTCTCGTTCCGTCAAAGGCGAGAATTACTCCCGACTGCGAAAATTTTATGAAGTGCGGCGGTTGCACATGGCGACATATTTCTTATGAAGAAGAATGCAAAATAAAACAGCAGAGAGTTGAGGATGCCGTAACACGCATCGGCGGTCTTGATAATGTTGTTTTCAAGCCGATTATTTCGTCGGATAATATCACAAGATACCGCAACAAGGCGCAGTATCCTGTCGCTCTTGACCGTGACGGAAATGTTGTGACGGGTTTTTACTCATTCCACAGCCACCGCATAATCAATTGCACCGACTGTATTTTACAGCCCGAAATTTTTGCAAGGGTAATTGAAATTACAAAAGATTTTATCGCAAAAACTAACACGGAAATTTATGATGAAACAACAGGCAAGGGCAGACTTCGCCACATTTATATCAGAATTGGCGAGGTTTCGGGCGAGCTTATGGTGTGCTATGTTGTCAACGCAAACGGTCTTAAACAGGAAGATTTACTCGTGAAAATGCTCAAATCCGAACTTCCGCAGTTAAAAAGTGTGATTATTAATTCTAACAGAGAAAAAACCAATGTTGTTCTCGGCAGAAAAAACAGAACAATCTACGGAAGTGACCATATTACCGACACACTTTGCGGATTACAGTTTAAAATTTCACCGTTTTCGTTCTGGCAGATCAACAGAAAACAGGCTGAAAAGCTTTACGGCAAAGCCAAAGAATATGCAAATCTTAAATCTGACGAAATTCTGCTTGATTTATACTGCGGAACGGGTACAATAGGTCTTACAATGGCGGATTCCTGTAAACAGCTTATCGGTGCGGAGATTGTTGAAGATGCCGTGAAAGATGCAAATGAAAATGCAAAAGCAAACGGCATTGAAAATGCACGATTCATCTGCGGAGATGCCTCAGATGCTGCGTTTCAGCTTGAAAAAGAGGGTTTAAAACCCGACTGCGTAATTCTTGATCCACCGAGAAAAGGCTGCGGCGAAGAGCTTGTAAAGACAATTTCAAGAATGTCGCCGAGCCGTGTAGTCTATGTATCCTGTGACCCCGCAACCCTCGCAAGAGATTTAAAATTCTTCACAGAAAACGGCTACACCCCCAAAGAAATCACCCCCTGCGATATGTTCTCCGGAACCTCCCATGTGGAGTGCGTGGCTCTGTTGACTAAAGTACAGGAGTAAAAGTGTGAAAATTATTAAATTTGAAGAAATCTATCGTGATGATATGATTTTTATGGTTTTACAGGCAAAAGATGCTTTGGGTAGAAAACCTACTATAAATCCTGACCTTCTTGATATTAAGGCAAACTATCTTGATTACAATGATATGTTTTGGCTTGTAATAGATGAAAATGACAGGGTAGTCGGTTGTATTGGATGTTCAAGAATTGTTGATACAGATCAAGCATTTTTGCATAGGCTTTATATAAAACCATCATTAAAACGAAAGGGAATCGGTTCAAAGTTACTTAATACGGCAGAGTTATGGATGCGTGAAAACGGTGTTGCTGTTTCAAAAGTACATTTGGGGACACCAAAAGAGCAGTGGTTTGAATCTTATGCTTTTTATCCGAAACACGGATATATAGAATATGAACCAAGGTATATGATGAAGGTTCTGTAAATCCCGATTTGTACAGAGCTGATTTTTATTTTATTGAGGAAAAACATATGTTGAATAAGCAAATAAATATTGAATTGCAGGATACGCAGTGGCAATTTGAATGTGTTGACCATGACAGAACTATTGCCCGAGCAATAGTTTATGATGAAAACGGTTTGTTCTATTTTGTAAGAGCAGAACGAGATGATGATTTTGGAAAAGCAACATTGATTGAAACCTCGGGTGGCGGAGTTGAGATAGGCGAGGACTTACAAACCGCCATTCAAAGAGAATTGAAAGAAGAACTTGGTATATCTGTAGAAATAATTTGCAAAATCGGAGTTGTAAGCGATTATTACAATCTGATTCACAGGCATAATATTAATAATTATTTCTTGTGCAAAGTAAAGTCATTCGGAGAAAAGAATTTGACTCAGGATGAAATAGAAAGTTTTCACTTATCTACATTAAAATTGACATATGACGAAGCTGTTCGAGAATATGAAAACAGGGCAAATACAAGGTTAGGAACGCTTGTAGCAAACAGAGAACTGCCTATTTTGCATCGAGCAAAAGAAATAATTGATGAAAGCTAAAAGTAATATATTAATACTCATTGCATGAGTCTGTTTATTGAAATATAATTGGCTTGGAGGTAATACATTATGGCAAATGAAGATAAAAAGGATTTTAATGCTATGCTTATGGATAGCAAGGATATGCCTAAATTTCAAATAATCACAGATGAAAAGAGCATTAAAAAATATGGTGGAGATAAAATGTATTTTGCACCGCCTATTGACTATGATAAAGTAATGCGACTTGTGCCTTGTGGAAAATTACTTACAGTAGGTACAATAAGGGAATTCTTTGCTAAACAAAGCGGTGCTGATTTTACAGAGCCTATAACAGCCGGAATTTTTGTTTCAATAGTTGCATGGGCGAGTTATCAACGCGCAGAGGATAAAACCCCTTATTGGAGAACATTAAAAGCAAATGGAGAATTAAATGCAAAGTATCCGGGAGGCGTTGAGGCACAAAAGGAGATGCTTGAAAAAGAGGGACATATCGTAATCCAAAAGGGTAGAACCAATATTAAGTATTATGTTAAGGACTACGAAAAAGCACTATTTACATTGAAATAGATAATGTGAAAACTTCAGAACCACGGGCATATTTCCACAAACGGCAGAACCACGAAAAAGGCTTTGGATAAGTTCTCTCTAATCTAAAATCAGCCGAGAAATTCATCATATTCAGACGAGCTATGCGGAAAGCGTGGCATTGATTGAAAGAAACTAACAATAGAAAAGGAATTAAAATGCAAAATACACTTAAAATAAAACGAACAAAAACAGCTTTGACATTTAATCTTGCGATTATCGCTTGTGAGATTGCCGCAATAATTATCGTGTTTTTCAAATTAGGCTGCTATCCGCTTGTATATTACACTGAGGACAGCAACCTGTTTGCACTTGTTGCCTGTGCGGTTATGGCAGGCTTTCAGGTGCGATATCTCAAAAGCGGAAAAGAAATTCCGCACTCGGTTCAAATGTTCAAATATATGGCGGCGGCTGTGCTTTCGGTAACATTTATCGTAGTTCTTGCTGTACTTTCCCCGATGCGTGGAGAGGGCATAAACGGTTGGCTCTATATGCTTTTTAATAAAGATTCCACATTCTTACATACACTTTGCCCGATTTTGACCATACTGTCGTTTGTGCTTTTTGAAAAAGAACCTCACCTTAACACAAAATCAGCTTTCACGGCTACAATCCCTACATTAATATATGCGATTCTACTTATTATACTTAACATAGTCGGTGCAGTTGACGGTCCATACCCGTTTTTGCGTGTGATGAATCAACCGTTGTATATGTCATTTGTTTGGTTCATCGTTATAGTAGGCGGTGCATTTTTCCTTGCACTTCTGCTTCAAAAACTTAATTCGATAGCGAAGAAAAAGTAAATAACAGACAGTAAAAAGATAAAAAGTTTCAGATTGGAGTGATTTTTATGAAATACCACAAGTTGGTGGAGAATGCTAAAAAGCCAAACGGCTTTTGGGGCAAAATGATGATTAAGGCTATGAATAAAGGACATTCAAGCCTTACCTCATGGGGACTTGAACATATGAATATTGAACGCACCGCAACTGTACTTGACATAGGTTGCGGCGGCGGAAAAACCGTTGACCGACTTTGCTCAATTGTTGCCAACGGCAAGGTTTACGGAATCGACTATTCCGAACTCTCGGTAAAATCCTCCGAAAAACTCAATTCAAAAAATATACTCTGCAACAAAGCGAAAATTCTTCAGGCATCAGTATCCGATATGCCTTTTGATGACAATACATTCGATAATATCACGGCAGTTGAAACCTACTACTTCTGGCCTGATAAGGAAAATGATGTAAAAGAAGTTTTCCGTGTTCTCAAACAGGGCGGAACGGTTATGCTGCTTTTTGAAATGCTCAGAACAGACGATGATCCGTTCAAGTGGGAAAAGGTTGAAAATATGCTGAATATCAAGTCGGTAACTCCGCAGGAAATCAGAGCCGTACTTGAATCGGCAGGCTTTGAAAACATAAACACATACACCAAGGAAGGTACAACATGGCTTTGTGCCACAGCACAAAAACCGAAGGATGATGAAAACTAATGAAGGCTTTGATTACAGGCGCAAGTTCGGGCATAGGTAAAGAAATTGCCCGATATCTTGCAGAACTCGGTTATGACCTTATTCTTGTATCACGCTCAACAGATAAGCTTAACAAGCTGAAAGAGGAACTTTCAAATGTGAATGTCAGGGTAATTACACTTGATTTTTCACGAGAAAGTGACAGCATGGATTTGTATGAGCATATTAAGAATGAAAATGAACAGATTGATTTTCTTGTCAACAATGCAGGCTTTGGAGCATACGGAAAATTTTTGGATGTTCCGCTTGAAAGAGAGCTTGAACTCATTCACACAAATGTTTCAACGGTTCACATTCTCACAAAGCTTTTTCTTAAAGATATGGCGGAGAGAAACAGCGGATATATTCTCAATGTAGGTTCTGCCGCAGGATTTCTTGCAGGACCGACATTTGCAAGCTACTATGCGTCAAAGAATTATGTTGTCCGTCTTACTCAGGCGATTCATGAGGAAATGCGTAGGGATAATAAAAATGTCAAGGTTTCCGTACTTTGCCCGGGTCCCGTAAAAACCAACTTCAATAATGTTGCGGATGTTAAATTCTGCATAAGAGGACTTGATCCGAAGTTTGTCGCAAGGTATGCCGTTGACATGACCTTGAAAGGCAAAATGATTATCACACCCGGCTTTGAAATGAAAGCGGTGTCGTTTTTCAGACATTTTGCACCCGAAAAACTTCTCACAAGAATTTCTTATAATGTGCAGATGAAGAAAAACGGTATTAAATAATTATCATATAGAAATAGGGGAGGTGACACATTGAGGATAAAATTCGTTGACAAGGCGATAAAACTTTACAAAAGAATAACAGGCAGATTTGAACCGATAACAAGCAAATGCGTTCACGATAATATTTTTGCAATTGCCGGACAGTCGGCATTCTTCATCATATTATCGGTTGTGCCGCTCTCAATGTTCTTTGTGTCACTTTTGCAGAATCTGCACATTCCGATTGATTTTGTTTATCACGGACTCAGCAGTGTGTTTTCGTCAAAAATTGCCGATGACTTAACATACTTTCTGACCTCTGCCTATGAAAGTGCTGTGGGAATTTCTCTTGTAACGCTTGTAGTCACTCTGTGGTCGGCGGCACAGGGAATCCATGCAATCACAAACGGTCTTAACAGAATTTATGACGCTTACGAAAACAGAAACTGGTTCTTTTTAAGAATAAGAGCAATGTTCTACACAATTGCATTGTTTGTAATTTTGCTTGCGTCACTTGTACTTATTGTCCTCGGTTCAACAATTAACGATTTTCTTTCACCGCATCTAAAATCATTGCCTGACATAATCGGAATAATCTATCATCTCAGATATATACTTATCTTTATGTTTCTCACGGTATTGTTTGCGCTGATTTACAGGAACTTTCCGAACATCTCACGCAGCGAGCATAAGGAATACGGCTTTAAGTCACAGTTGCCCGGTGCGTTTCTCTGCACGGTTTCGTGGTATGTGCTTTCGTTCGGTATTTCGGTTTATGTGTCGGATTTCAACGGATTTTCCGTGTACGGAGGTCTTACCAGAATTGCCGTTATTATGATTTGGTTTTACTTTCTTATGGTTTGTCTTATGGTTTGTGCGGAAATTAATTATGTCTATCATGACAGGATAAAAGCGTTTACTGTTGCAAAATTTAAAAGAAATGTAAAAAACAAAGGTTCAGAGCTTAATCAAATAAGAAAAGAAAGAAAAAATAATAAGTCAAATAAAAGTTAATAAATCAAAATAAAACACTTCCGTTCGGTGATACTACCAATGGAGGTGTTTTTTGTGAAAAGAAAATTTTTTAAAAAGGTGATTTCAATATTGCTCGTATTTGCAATGCTCATCGGCGGAGCGTGCTTTTCATGCACAAGTGCAGCGGCGTTTGACCTTGACTATATCAGCGAGGACGGAATGAAGCTCGGTTACAGTATAATCAAGGGCTATTCCAAAATGTCGATGAAAAAAGGTCAGTACAAGGACGGGAAAATTGCCGTTTACTGCGGACTTGATGTGAATAATCTTTATATTATGGGTTCGCTCGGTTGGTTTTATGTAACGAACGGAGTTGATCTCGACCGTGCAATGACGGATAACGATTACGCAATGGAGATGATTGCAAAGCTTGACTCACACCTTCAAGGTGCAGGCATAACAAATGACAGGGCAAAAGAAAAGAAAGCCGAGATTTTAAAGGATGCAAAGTATGTTTATCAATGCTTTGACACATTGGGACTTTACATTGTTGATGTTGACAAAAACAGAGCCGATGAACTCATGAACGACAGCGGTATTGATTTTGTGCTTGACGGCGGTTGCGTTCCCAAAAATATGAAAGACCTCAACATTGACGGCAAAACAGATGAAAAGGACGCTGAGCTTATTCAGAAGTATCTTATCAAAGACCTGACCTTTGACGATTATGACGAAAATCAGTATGCTCTTTTTGTTTGCGATATCAACGGTGACAAAACCCCCGATATCCGTGATGCGACAGAAATTCTAAAAAAGTGACAATTGTCATAATTTGTGCAAAGTGAATATGATTTTAACTGCGACAGCTGTAATTTTAGCTGTCGCTTTTGATTTGTGACAGCAATGTGAAACTTTGAATAATTATTTGTAATTTCTCTTGACATTAAAAATGAAGGTGCTATAATTACTGATACAAATTGTTTTGTATCGAACTATTCTATATAGAACAATATCTCATAAGTGTGATTTCGGAGGTGAAATAATGTGTGATGACAAAAGCGTAAAAAGCTGTAAGTGCAACAAACGCTTTAATGATTCAATCGGTCACGAAATCAAGGTACTTAATCAGGTTTTGCAGAGAAAGTTAATCTATTCCGCCAAGGATAAGGGTGTGGATAAGCTGACTCTTATGCACGGCTGGATTATTGCATATCTCTATGATCATCGTGATGAAGATGTTTATCAAAAAGATATTGAGAACGCATTTTCAATTGCCCGTTCAACCGTTACAAGTATTCTTAAACTTATGGAAAAGAAAAATTACATAACGAGGGAGAGCGTTGAAAGTGACGCAAGACTCAAAAAACTTGTCTTGACCGAAACAGGTATTGAACTTCATTACAAAATCGAAAATATGATAACCAAAAACGAAATTTTGCTTAACAGTCTGCTGACAAAAGAAGAGAAGAAACAATTTCTTTTTCTTGTAAATAAAATTCTCAGCGGACTTGAAAATGCAAATTAAAACGGAAGGAGATAAGTATGATAAAAACTTTGGCAAAAAATATCAAAGGTTTCGTCAAAGAATCCGTTCTGACTCCGTTCTTTATGATACTCGAAGTAGTTGTTGAAACAATTATTCCGTTTCTTATGTCATCAATGATTGACGAAGGTATCAACAAGGGCGATATGAAGCACATACTCATAACGGGCGGTTATATGGGTGCACTTGCACTCACGGGCTTGTTTGCTGGTATGATGGGCGGTATCTACGGTGCAAAAGCTTCGGCAGGCTTTGCAAGAAACCTCAGACGCTCAATGTTTGCAAATATCCAGTCATTCTCGTTTGCCAACATTGACCGTTACTCAACCGCAGGACTTGTTACCCGTATGACAACGGATGTAACAAATCTTCAGAATGCATATCAGATGCTTTTGAGAATGTGTTTCAGAGCGCCTGTATCGCTCATCTGTGCAATGGCAATGACATTTATCATCAATGCAAGGCTTGCCTGTATTTATCTCATTGCAACAATTTTGCTTTCAATTGTTCTTGTCTTTATTATGAAGGCGACATACAAGTATTTCAGTCAGGTTTTTGAAAAGTACGATGAACTCAACGCAAGCGTTCAGGAAAATGTAACTTCAATCAGAGTTGTAAAGGCTTTTGTCCGTGAAAAACATGAGGTCGGCAAGTTCCGCAAGGCAGCCGACAATGTTTACAGACTCTTTGTTAAGGCTGAAAATGCAATGGTAAAAGTATCACCGATTATGATGGTTACTTCATATGCATCAATCATTCTTGTAAGCTGGTTTGGTGCAAATATGATTGTGAGCAGTGAGCTTACAACAGGTGAACTTACAAGTATGCTCACATATTGTATGAACATTCTTATGAATCTGCTTATGGTGGCAATGGTGTTTGTAATGCTCACAATGAGCCTTGCAAGCGGCAAGCGTGTTGCAGGTGTGCTTAATGAAAAATCAACGCTTGCAAATCCCGAAAACCCTGTTTACGAGGTTAAGGACGGAAGTATTGAGTTTGACAATGTTTCATTCTCATACAACACAAAAGCCGAAAAACCGATTCTCAACGATATCAACCTAAAAATCAAATCAGGCGAAACAATCGGTATTATCGGCGGTACGGGTTCTTCAAAAACAAGCCTTGTAAACCTTATTGCAAGACTTTATGATGTAACCGAAGGTTCTGTTAAGGTCAGTGGAAAAGATGTTCGTGACTATGATATCGAAACTCTGCGTGACAAGGTTTCGGTTGTGCTCCAGTCGAATGTTCTTTTCAGCGGTACAATCCTTGACAACCTAAGATGGGGCAACGAAAAAGCTACAGAGGAAGAATGCATCAATGCCTGCAAACTGGCGTGTGCAGATGCATTTATCGAAAGCTTCCCCGATAAGTACAACACAAAAATCGAACAGGGCGGTACTAATGTTTCGGGTGGTCAAAAACAGCGTCTTTGTATTGCAAGAGCTTTGCTGAAAAATCCGAAAATTCTTATTCTTGATGATTCGACAAGTGCAGTTGATACCGCAACAGACGCAAGTATCCGCAAGGCATTCAGCGAGAATATCCCCGATACTACAAAGCTGATTATTTCACAGCGTGTATCAAGCGTTTCACACGCAGACAAGATTATTGTAATGGATGACGGTGAGATAAGCGCAGTGGGTACTCACGAAGAACTTATCAAAAACAGTCCGATTTACAATGAAATTTATGTTGCCCAGACAAGCGGCAACGGTGATTTTGATGCGAAAGGAGAGCTGTAATTATGCCGGGACCAATGGGAAGAAGAAACCGAGGACCTGCACAAAAGGTTGAAAATTCAGGTCAGGTTCTTAAAAGACTATTCGGTATTATCTTCAAAAAATATAAATTTCAGATGATTATTGTTTTCGTCTGCATCCTCATCAGCGTGCTTGCAAATGTTCAGGGTTCATTGTTTATTCAGAATCTTATTGACGATTACATCACTCCGATGATTCAGAGCGGAAGCCGTGACTTCGGACCGATGCTCGGAGCAATTTTAAGAGTTGCAATTTTCTATGCAATCGGTGCGGCGTCGGCGTTTATCTACGCAAAAATTATGGTTTATGTAACACAGGGTACAATGCGTGATTTGCGTTGTCAGATATTTGAACATATGGAAAGCCTTCCGATAAAATACTTTGACACACACCCTCACGGCGATATCATGAGTGTTTATACAAACGATATTGATACCCTCCGTCAGATGATCAGCCAGAGTATTCCTCAGCTTTTCAACAGCGGAATTACAATCATTGCCGTTCTTGTCAGTATGTTTACACTCAGTATTCCTCTTACAATTCTTACACTTATAATGGTTGGTGTAATGCTTTTTGTAACAAAACAGCTTGCGTCACGAAGCGGAAGGTTTTTTGCAAAACAGCAGGCAGACCTCGGTGCAACTAACGGTTACATTGAGGAAATGATGAACGGTCAGAAGGTTGTAAAAGTATTTAACCATGAGAAAAAGAGCATTGAAGAATTCAATGAGCTTAATGACAAACTTTTCAACAGTTCATACAACGCAAACAAGTTTGCAAATATCCTTATGCCGATTAACGCACAAATCGGTAACATCAGCTATGTGCTTTGTGCAATCGTAGGTTGTATCTTTGCTCTCAACAACTTCCTCGGATTTACAATCGGTAAACTCGTAAGCTTCCTCACATTCAACAAGAGCTTTACCCAGCCTATCAATCAGGTCAGCCAGCAGTTTAACTCAATTGTTATGGCGCTTGCAGGTGCAGACCGTATCTTTAAACTTCTTGACGAAGAGCCTGAGGTTGATGACGGATATGTAACACTTGTTAATGTACGCAAAGAGGGCGACAGGCTTGTTGAAACTGAGGAAAAAACAGGTATGTGGGCTTGGAAGCACACTCACAGCATAACAGGCGAAACAGAGTATCGTGAACTCAAGGGTGCGCTTGTTATGGACGATGTTGACTTCGGTTATACAGATGATAAAATCGTTCTTCACAATATTGATTTGTTTGCAGAACCGGGTCAGAAGATTGCGTTTGTCGGTTCAACAGGTGCAGGCAAAACAACAATTACAAACCTTATTAACCGATTCTATGATATTCAGGACGGTAAAATCCGTTATGACGGAATCAATATCAACAAAATCAAGAAGGGCGACCTTCGCCGTTCACTCGGTATAGTTTTACAGGATACGCACCTGTTCACGGATACCGTAATGGAAAATATCCGTTACGGCAGACTTGACGCAACAGACGAAGAGGTTATCGCAGCGGCAAAGCTTGCCAACGCAGACAGCTTTATCAGAAAACTTCCTGACGGCTACAACACCCTGCTCAAAGGTGACGGCGGCAATCTCAGTCAGGGACAGCGCCAGATGCTTGCGATTGCAAGAGCCGCTGTTGCAGATCCGCCCGCACTTATCCTTGATGAGGCTACAAGTTCAATTGATACCCGTACCGAAAAGATGGTTCAGGACAGCATGGATAAGCTTATGCACGGCAGAACAACCTTTGTTATTGCCCACAGACTTTCAACAATCAAGAATTCAGACTGTATTATGGTTCTTGAAAAGGGCAGAATCATCGAGCGTGGTTCACACGAACGGCTTCTTGAACAAAAGGGCAGATACTATCAGCTTTATACAGGCAAAACCGCATAATGATAATCGAAAGGGGAGAGTCGCAAAGGCTCTCCTTTTTCTGTTCTTGAAATATTGACTTGTTTATTGTACAATAAGACTCAGAATTGTGAGGTGTTAAAAATTAAAATTAATTCAAAGTTAATATTAAAGCTTACTGCATTGTTTGCGGTAATCTGTCTTGCACTTTGTTCGTGTTCAATCAATATCAATGTGAACGGTTCCAATTCGGAAAGCAAAACAACTGTTTCAGAAATCGGAACATTATCGGTTCATTACCTTGATGTCGGACAGGGTGACAGCATATTTATTGAACTGCCTAATCAAAAGTGTATGCTGATTGATGCCGGCGAAAATATGTACGGCAAAAGTATTACCGAATATATCAATAATCTCGGATACACAAGGATTGATTATCTCGTTGCAACTCACCCTCATGCCGACCATATCGGTTCAATGGCTTATGTTGTAAAGCATAATAATATCGGCGAAATCTATATGCCTAAGGTTACAACCACAACCAAAACCTATGAGAATCTGCTCACGGCAATCGCAGACAAGGGACTTAAAGTCAAGTCAGCCAAAGCGGGTATGAATATTATTGATGACAACGATTTCAGCATAAATATTCTTGCTCCCGTAACAATTGACGAGGATAATCTGAACAATTGCTCTGTAATTCTAAAAATAACTTATAAAAACGACAGCTTTCTGTTCCTCGGAGATGCCGAAAAGAAAGAGCTTGAAACCGTTACGGCAGATATGAGTGCAGAAGTTCTTAAAGTAGGTCATCACGGTAGCAGAACATCAACAACAAAAGCGTTGCTTGAAAAGGTAAATCCTAAATATGCGGTTATTTCACTCGGCAAGGATAACAGCTACGGACATCCGCACAAAAGCACATTAAAGCTGCTTGATGAATTCGGAGTTGAAACATACAGAACCGATGAAAACGGAACAGTTGCCATTTCAACCGAGGGTTCAGGTGTGACAATCAAAACGGGACAAACTTCAATGAAAAGGGATGAATAAGCTTGAAAAAATTTATTGTTGACAGAATAGAAGGCGACAAGGCTGTTCTTGAGTGTGAAAACGGCGATATGGTGAATCTTGAACTTAAAGCCCTGCCGAAAAATATCAAAGAAGGCGATGTAATTAACTTTCAGGAAAACAGCTATTTTCTGAACAGCGATGAAACAAAAGCCAGAAAAGAAAAAATTAAAAATCTGATGAATTCGCTTTTTGAAGATTAAAAATCATGCAAAAACAAAAATGCTCTGTACCAAATCAAACGGTACAGAGCATTTTTATTTGTAATTGTGTAATCAATGTGTGTTGTCTGCTGTAAGTGACCTTCTGAAAATATGTCTGAAAATGAATCTGACAATCGGACCTGCAAAAAACAACTGCCAGCAAAGTGCCATAGGAAAGTTGAGTGCGGTAGTTTCAAGCCATACCGAAATAATCTCAACACCCGCATTTTTGAAAATAAGAGTGGCAGCAAGGCTCATAAGAGGACACATAAAGATAACCGAAATTGCAGAAATTGCGAGTACAAGGAAGAAAGGATTATCCTTTGCAGGGTTTACAATCTTAAAAGCAAGCTTTTTGGCAATGTGACCGATAATGAAAAAGTCAAGAATAAATGCAATCGGCCCCATAAAAGAAAGTTCTTTGAAGGCGGAAAGAAAAACTTCGTTTTTCATTTCGCCGATATTAAGAGCTGTGTTGTAGCAAATCATGGCATAAACCATAAAGAACACCATGATAATCGTAAAAATAACTTCCTGAAATTTAGTTTTTGGCATAAAAAATCTCCTTTATAAAAATGATAACTTAGTAAACATATAAGTGTTGTTCGTTATCATTTCCTTAAGGAGAAATGTGCGTTTCCAATTAAACCATTATATATTTCGGAAATTATACTATAATTTTTTTATTTTGTCAACTTCAAAAAATTTTTATTGTAATTACTCTGTTTAATACATTTTGTGACACTTTTATTACAATTCAGGTTCATTTCTCGGTGGATTTTTACTTTGAAATTTGATATAATATGTATGATTGTGATGAAAATTACGCTTAAAGCTTGCGGTTCTGTTCAGAAAGGGTATTTTTACTATGGGCGCATCAATTTATATTGCGGATGATGAAAAGAACATTCGTGACCTTATTACAAAGTTTCTTGAGAGTGACGGTTACAGCGTTACCGCATTTGAAACGGGTGATGAGCTTATGGAGGAATTCCTTAAAAACCCGTGTGAACTTGTAATTCTTGATATAATGATGCCGGGAACTGACGGCTTGACAATATGCCGTCAGCTCAGAACGATAACTGATGTTCCCATAATTATGCTGACCGCTAAAGATTCCGAATATGACTATGTAAGAGGAATAACCCTCGGGGGCGATGATTACCTGACAAAGCCGTTCAGACTTACAACCCTTTTAATGAGAGTAAAATCCCTTTTAAGAAGAATGGATATGAACACCAAAAAGGTGACAGGTCAGGAGCTTTCGGATATTAAAATCGGCAATCTTAGATTTTCGGCACAGGAAAACTGCCTTTATTGCAAAGGTAAGCCTGTTGCTTTGAGCAAAACAGAACTTAAAATGCTTACATATATGTTAAAAGAACCGAAAAAGGCATTTTCAAGAGAAGAAATTCTTGAGGGTGTGTGGGGATTCGATACCGAAGTTGAAACCCGTGTAACAGATGAAACCTTGCGAAGAATACGCAGAAAGTTAAGCCTTGCAGGCAGTAATGTCAGCATAGGCACGATATGGGGCTTTGGTTACAGAATAAGCATTGCGGAGGATAAAAAGTGAAACACATAAAATTCCGTATTTTGATTATTGTATGGTCGTCAATGATTTTACTTTTTTTCGCATTTGCAGGAATTTTAAATATAGTTTTGCCGTCCCACTTCGTAAGTGAGGCAGAAGACGCTCTTGAATACGAAATTGATTATCAGCATTATATTTCTAACAGCAACGATGAGAGTGAAGATGATTCTTCGGATTATTATGAAGAAGATTCCAATGAAGAATCAACTGAAGAATCAACTCTTCAAAAAAAGTTTGAAAGCGGTTATCAGGATTCGTATTTCACCTCGGATATTTACTATATTGATGTAACAGACGCTCTTAATGACAAAAACACCCTCGAGGGCAACAGCCTTGTCGGTTCAAATTCAACTTCATTAAAAAGCACATACGAACTCACCGAATGGGTTAAGAATCATAATATATCCGAAGAACAAATATATACACTTCAAACAGATAACGGTTATTATGTATTTACCGTTTATGAAGAACCGCAGAATTATGATTATTGGGACGATGCAGAATCCGATGAAAACGATTCGCCTGTGTATTTAATGTACATAAATATCGACCATATCGTAAAATATACCCGTTCGCTCAACTGGCTTATTTCAGCAATTTTTCTTTGCGCAATTGTTGTGATGAGCATAATCGGTTACAGACTCGGCGTTAAAATTGAGGAATCACAGAAAACTCAGCGCAGATTTTTTCAGAATTCTTCTCATGAACTCAAAACCCCTCTTATGGCAATTCAAGGCTATGCCGAGGGTATTAAAATGGATGTTGTAGATCCGCAAAATGCCGCAGGCATAATTATGCAGGAAACCGAGAGAATGACAGGTCTTGTTGAGGAAATTCTTTCAATTTCAAAAATTGATTCACGACATTTTAAGCTTGACCTTGTAAAGCTTGACATAAAAGAGGTTCTCTACGATTGTTTTCGATCGCTTGACGCTGTTCAGCAGATGAACGGCATAAGCATTGTGCCTGAATTTCCCGATGAAGAAATCTATGTAAAATGTGATGAAGATCAAATGGCAAGGGCATTCCGAAATATCATAATAAACGGTCTGAAATATTCAAAAAAGAAAATTACTGTTGCCTGCGAAACCAATCAGAAATATGTTTATATCCGATTCAAGGATGACGGTAACGGTATAAACCGTGATGATATTGAACATATCTTCGACAGATTCTACAAAGGCAGTGACGGCGGAACTGGCATCGGTTTGTCGCTTGCAAATGAGATTATACATCTTCACAAGGGCAGCGTAACAGCGTATAACTACCTTGACGGTGCCGTATTTGAAGTGAAACTGCCGATTGTTGACTGATTATTTGTGCAAATTGCTGAAAATACAAATAACCGCATACTTGTGACATTTTTGTGATGCTTTTTGACGAATTTTGTGGTATTATATTAATGCGTTTGCAATATATAATATTTGGTCAACGAATTTATAATTTGATAATTAATATACAGATATATAATGAGGTGCAGCTATGAACAGCAGTGTGCTGGCTTATCTTGAAAATTCAGCCGAATACTTCCCCGAAAAATGTGCGGTAACTGACGAAAAGGTTTCCTATTCATATTCCGAGCTTGTAAAACTCAGCTCATCTGTCGGAACCGCCCTTTCTGAACTTATCACATCGGGAGATGCAGTAGGCATATATATGGAAAAATGCGCCGATGCGGTAGCGGCATTTTTTGCAGCCGTGTACGCAGGCGGATTTTATTCTGTTCTCAACACGGAGCTTCCGCAGAACAGACTTCAGACCACAGTTTCCGTACTCAATCCAAAGGTGATTGTAACTTCTGAAAGCTTGCTTGAAACAGCAAAAGAATATTTCTCTGAAAGAAAAATTGTGACCTTTGAGGATTTGGCAAAATCGGAGCCTGATTATGCAAAGCTTGGCGAAATCCGCAGCCATAAAATTGACACAGATCCGCTCTACATCAATTTCACTTCCGGTTCAACAGGCACTCCAAAGGGAATCGTTGTGTGTCACAGAAGTGTAATTGACTTTATTGACCATTTTACCGAAATATTCGGCATTGATAATAACGATGTAATAGCAAATCAAGCACCGTTTGATTTTGATGTGTCCGTCAAGGATATCTATTCGGCTGTTAAAACAGGCGCAACTCTTGTTGTTGTGCCGAGGAGAATGTTCTCCGCTCCTGCCGAACTCATTGACTTCATATGTGACCGCAGGATTACTGTTATGATATGGGCTGTTTCGGCTCTCTGCCTTATCAGCACATTCCATGCGCTTGACTACAGAACTCCCGAAACCGTTAATAAGATTCTTTTCAGCGGTGAGGTTATGCCGCTCAAGGCGCTTAAAAATTTCCGTTCACATCTTCCAAATGCGAAGTATGTCAACCTTTACGGACCTACGGAAATCACCTGTAACTGCACATACCATATTCTCGACAACGATTGCGACTATGCAGACGGTATTCCGATAGGCAAACCGTTCCCCAATGAAGATGTTATTCTTCTTGATGAGAATAATAACAGAATTTCAGAGGTTGGCAAAGTCGGTGAAATCTGCGTGAGAGGTACTGCTCTTGCACTCGGTTATTACTCAAATCCCGAACAGAATGCAAAGGCTTTTGTTCAAAATCCGCTTAATCCGTACTATCCCGAATTAATTTACAGAACGGGCGACCTTGCAAGATACAACGAAAACGGTGAACTTGTTTTCAGCGGAAGAAAGGATTTTCAGATTAAATATATGGGACATCGCATAGAGCTTGAGGAAATCGAGCGTGAGATGTCAGCCGTTGACGGTGTTGAGCAATGCTGTTGTATTTTTGATGAGAAAAAATCAAGGCTCAAGGGCTTTTTCGTAGGCTCAATTGAAAAGGATGAGCTTGCCGCATCAATGTCAAGAGATTTGCCTGCGTTTATGATTCCGGGCGTTATCCGCAAGGTTGATGAAATGCCGCTAACAAAGAACGGCAAAATTGACCGTAAAAAGCTTGCTGAAATTGCAGGGGGCAGAAGAAAATGAACGAAATTTTAAAGCAGAACAAAACTGCATTCTATGTTTTTGATGTAAAAACTCTCAAAGACAGAGTAGCATATCTCAGAAAAATGCTTCCCGAAGATGTTGCAATCTGCTATGCAATCAAGGCGAACACATTTATTACGGCAGAACTTGAAAATGATGTTGACCGCTTTGAAATCTGCTCACCGGGTGAGGCTGAAATCTGCGATTTACTTGATATTCCCGACAAAATGATGGTGATTTCGGGTGTGTACAAAACTCCCGAAGTTATGGAAAATATGGTTGCAAACGGAAAATGCGACAGAATATTCACCGTAGAGTCACTTACACAGTTTAATCTTTTCAGAGAATTATCCGAAAAATATAAAAAGAAAATTTCTTTGCTTTTAAGACTTACAAACGGAAGTCAGTTCGGAATTAATTCCGATGAAATCGAAGAAATTATTTCAAAAAGAAACGAATTTGAATATCTCGACATACTCGGTATTCAGTTCTTTTCAGGAACACAGAAAACTTCTCTTAAAAAACTCAAAAGAGAAATTGACAAACTTGACAATCTTCTTATTCTTCTCAAAGAGAAATATGATTATACCGCAGAAGAGCTTGAATACGGCACAGGATTCCCTGCAGCCTATTTCAAGGAAGATACCATAAATGAGGACGAGCTTATCGGCGGATTTGCACAGCTTTTGGATGAGATGACTTCAAAGCCGAAAATCACGCTTGAGCTCGGACGAAGCATTGCCGCAATCTGCGGTAAATACTACACGCATATCGTTGATAAAAAGTGCAACAAAGGGGAGAACTACCTTCTTGTTGACGGCGGAATGAACCATATTGTGTACTACGGTCAGCATATGGCAATGAAACAGCCGTACCTTTCGGTTTGCGGAAAAGAAACCGAGCCGTGTACCGAATCATGGAATATCTGCGGTTCGCTTTGTTCAATGAATGATATAATCGCAAAACAGATTTCTTTGCCTGATATTGAAATCGGTGATGTAATTTGTTTTGAAAACACAGGCGCTTATTGTATGACAGAGGGAATTTCTTTGTTTTTAAGTCGTGACATTCCCTCGGTTTACATAAAAAAGGAGGACGGAACATATCTTTGCGTCCGTGATTCCTTTGAAACATTTAATTTAAACAAACCTAATTACAGAAAGGAAACGAATTAAAATGGATGAACTTATTGAGATTTTAGAGGACATTAAACCGGATGTAGATTACGAAGGTTGCGAAAACCTTATTGACGGTCACTATCTTGACTCTCTTTCAATCATTTCTCTTATTGCTGAGATTGAGGACGCTTTTGATGTGACAGTCCCTGCAGTGGAAGTTGTTCCTGCAAACTTTAATTCAGTAAAGGCAATGTGGAGTATGATTGAAAGACTCCAAGAGGAGGAATAAGATGGATCTTCCATCATTACTGATGGCGGGCAGTCTTGACACGTTGACCTCATATTTTTCGGTAGCGTTTCTTGTCATTTTTCTGCCTGTTTCAGTTGTTGTGTATGCCGTCATTCCGCAAAAAGCAAGAAAGTATTTTCTGCTTATTGCAAGCTTTGCTTTCTTTTGGCTGATAAGCGGTCAGTTGATTGCCTATTTATGCCTGATAATAATGGGCGTCCATTATTTCGGCTTGTGGCTTGACAGGATTCAAACGCAAAAAAGTGCGGCACTAAAGGCTGTACCTAAGGAGGAGAAAAAGGCTCTTAAAAAGGTATATCTCCACCGCAGTCGCAGAGTTCTGTTGTTTGCCGCCGTACTTATGATAGGCGGTCTGCTTGTAATCAAATACTCACCTTTTTTTACAACAAATGTAAATTCGCTGTTATTGCTTTTGAATATTCCGATTCAGTTTGATATTCCGAGTTATATAATGCCGATTGGTATTTCATTCTTTACTTTGCAGGCTGTATCGTACCTCTTTGATGTTTACAGAGGACTTGTTAAAGCAGATGACAACATATTAAGACTTGCGTTGTTTATGTCTTTCTTTCCGCAGATTGTAGAAGGTCCTATCTGCCGTTACGGTCAGACAGCCAATCAGCTGTGGAATGTAAAGCAAATTGAGTTTGAAAACTTAAAACTCGGTGCAGTCCGTATTCTTTTCGGTCTTATGAAAAAACTCGTAATCGCTGACAGACTTAATCCTATGATTAAGCAGATTTTCAGCCATTACGATGACTATCAGGGCGGAATAATCGCTCTCGGAGCAATTGCCTATACAATTCAGCTCTATTGCGATTTCTCCGGTACAATGGATGCCGTAATGGGTGTTGCTCAGATTTTCGGCGTTACAATGCCCGAAAACTTTCAAAGACCTTTCTTTTCAAAATCAATTTCAGAATTTTGGAAAAGGTGGCATATTACACTCGGCACATGGTTCAAGGATTATATCTTCTATCCCGTCACCATGTCAAAGCCGATGAAAAATCTTACATCTTCCGCACGCAAAAAGCTCGGCAACCACTTTGGTCCGTTGCTTGCGGGAAGCATAGCGTTGTTCTGTGTATGGTTCTGCAACGGACTGTGGCACGGTTCTGCGTGGGGCTACATATTCTTCGGTATGTACCACTTTGTGCTTATTCTGTCGGGCAACATCATTGCTCCTGCGGTTACCGCATTCAATAAAAAGCTTCACATCAATTCCGAATGCTTTGCGTACAAAGTGTTTCAGATGGTTCGTACAGGCATACTTGTTGTTATCGGCGAAATGTTTTTCAGAGCAGAAAGACTTACAACAGGTCTTTCAATGTTCGGGAAAATGGTGACCGATTTCAGTTTTTCAAGCCTTAACTATGAGCTTATGAAAAAGCTTAAAATTGATATGCATGATGTTATGATTGTGCTTATTGCGCTTGCTTTTATTTTTGTAATCAGCGTTCTCAATGAAAAGGGAATATGTGTGCGTGGCGCAATTGCAAAGAGAAATGTTGTTATAAGATGGGCGGCTGTTTACGCTCTTATTATGTTCATCATAATCTTCGGTGCTTACGGCAAGGGTTATGTTGCCGTTGATCCGATTTATGCGAACTTCTAAGGAGGTCTGATTATGAAGAAAATAATTAAGAGAATTGTCAGCTGTGTCCTGTTTGTTGCAATACTTCTCGGATTACTTCAGGTGTCCTCACTCGTATTTCAGCCAAAGTCAAATGACAAGGCATCGGGCATTCATTATCCGAGAGCAAACGGTATTTTCAGTGAACCTAAAGACAGTATTGACACTGTATTTATCGGTGACAGTGAGGTGTATCATTCGTTCATTCCGCTCAATATCTGGAGGGACTACGGAATTACCTCGTATGATGTTTCTTCTCCGTCTCAAAAGCTTGTGTACTCAATGGAATTTTTGAAAAAAACTTTTGAAAATCAAAGTCCGAAGATTGTGTTCCTTGAAACCAATGCGATTTTCAGAAAATCTTATCTTGAGGATGAAATCACATATAAGGCAGAGCAGATTTTTCCTGTGTTCAGATATCATGACCGTTGGAAGAATCTTCAGCTCAAGGATTTTTCGGCTACAGTTGAATATACTGCGAATGAGAATAACAAAGGTTATTACTTTACTAAAAAGTCTAAGCCTGCGACAGATAAGGCTATCAAGGAATATATGAAATATTCCGATGTTTCTGCACCGATACTTTCTACCAACAGAAAGTATCTCAACGGAATTGCGAAATTCTGTAAAAATCACGGTGCAAAACTTGTGCTTATAAGCACCCCAAGCACAAAAAACTGGAACTACCAGCGACATAACGCCATGGAAGCAATTTCAAAGGATCTCGGTGTTGATTATATCGATACCAATCTTCTTCGTGATGATATCCCGATTGATTGGAAAAAGGATACAAAGGATAAAGGAGATCACCTTAACTATAACGGTGCGGTGAAGCTGACGGATTATGTCGGAAAGTATCTTGACGATACAAAGCTCTTCAAAGATAAGCGCAACGATCCGTCATACGATAACTGGAATACCTGTCTTGATAAATTTGAAAAGCAGGTAAAAAAGGGTACAAGATCGTAAAACTGATCTATTTAGAATCTAAAATCTTTCCCCTGTGTTGCAATTCGATGCAGGGGAAAGAAATATTAAAAAACTTTAAAAAAAGTATTGACAAAATTACAGTTTTACCGTATAATCAATACTGCTCACGAAAAAAGTGAGAGAAAAATGCGAGTGTGCTGGAATAGGCAGACAGGCACGTTTGAGGGGCGTGTGTTTCACGACGTACGGGTTCAAGTCCCGTCACTCGCACCATTAAAAGAGGATTGATACTTTTAGTATCAATCCTCTTTTAATTTGTACCAGCAAGCGATGACGGGACTTGAAAGCGACCGTTAAGAAAACAGTCCAGTGGACTGTTTTTAGGGAGAGCGTTGATGACACTTTGACGATGAACAAGCCACATTGGCGAGGTTGTAAGTTTGACAAATAGCAATCACCGTCACTCGCAGTTACCGCTATAACAAACTGCAATAGGAAATATGACGGAACTTGTTTTTTTACCACACAATTTTCTTTTGTAGCAGTAGGGGCGTTCATAGGACGCCCGCCTTGATAAAACTATATGTTTCATTTGAATGTTTTGATGTGATGTAATTTATGTATTCATTTGTAGCGGCGAACCGTGTTCGCCATTCAATTTTATGAGTAAACATAAAATTGAACAAATAGGTATATACAATAATCCGTAATTAAGAAAAATCGAGGTTTAAAATGGCAAAGCTAAGATTTCAATTTAACAAATTCGATAAATTTGATTGTAAAATCATTGTTAATAACGGCGATGTTTCAAAACAGAAAAATTGCGTTAATATAAGCCAATCAGGAATTTATAATATCAGATTACCTTATGCCTGATAAAATATGTTTTGCTTTTACTTGTAGGATTTGGCTTTTTTATGATTAACCCGAATTTCAGAAGTATTTCGTTTAATCTTTTCATTTCAATAGCTGTCGTTTTGTATGCTGTTTGTTCGTTTGTGATCAGTATTTGTAAATTAAACAAATACATAAGTTAATGCTTGCCACCATACCTTGACAACCAAAATCCGTTGTGATAATATCGTTTTGGCAACGGGAGTCCGTTAAACATATTTAATTTGGAGATATGAATTTATGAAAAAAGCAGTTTTATTTGACCTTGACGGCACATTGTGGCACACTTGTGATGTGATTTTGCCTGTGTGGAATGATGTGCTTAAAAAACATAAAGAAACAACAAAGCAAATTACACTTGAAGAAATGAACAGCTATATGGGAAAGACGGTTGAACAAATTGCGTCAATAATGTTGCCCGAGCTTCCGCTTGAAAATTCGGTCGCAATTGTAAAGGAGTGTTGCGCTGAACAGATTCCGTCACTTCGCAAAACGGGCGGTCATTTGTATAATAATCTTAAAAGCACACTTGAAATTCTTTCAAAGAATTATTTTCTTGGCATAATCAGTAATTGTCAATGCGGATATATAGAGGCATTTTTGTTTGCTCATAAGCTTGAAAAATATTTCTCCGATTTTGAAATGTCGGGCAGAACCAATCAGACAAAAGGGGAGAATATAAAACTCGTTATTAAGCGTAACGGGATTGATAAAGCTATGTATCTCGGCGATACAATCGGCGATCAAATTGCCGCAAAAGATGCAGAAATTCCGTTCGTGTTTGCATCATACGGATTCGGCACAACGGAAAATCCCGAATATACAATCAGCTCATTCGATGAGTTGCCAAAGGTTGCGGAAAAAATTCTCGGCTGATTGCTTATAAAATAAGATGATGTCGGGATACAGCCTATCTCGATGTCATTCTTGTAAAAGCATAAAGTTTCAGTTTTTATGCGTTTTTTGCAGATAGAGAAAAAATTATGTAAGAAAATTGAAAAAACTTTCAAATATGTGTTGACAAGTTGAATGCCTTATGATATAATCTTGATTGTTGAGTTGAGAAACCGACAAAAATCTAATAAATGCGAGTGTGCTGGAATAGGCAGACAGGCACGTTTGAGGGGCGTGTGTTTCACGACGTACGGGTTCAAGTCCCGTCACTCGCACCATAGAAAAGACTTGATACCTTGTGTATCAAGTCTTTTCTATTTTGCAAGCAAGCGATGACGGGACTTGAGGTAGCCTTGCGACCGCCGCCTGTGGCGGAAAAAGGGAGCAAAGCGCTGTCTGAAATAAGGAGCATAAGGAAGTGCGTTCATGCACAACGCAAGGCGACTATATTTCAGACGGGGAGAGAGTAACCGTAAAAATAAAAGTGGATAGAAGAAAACAACTGTTTTTAGGGAGAGCGTTGATGAAAGTATGACGATGAACAAGCCGCATTGGCGAGGACGGAAGTATGACATATAGCAATTTTTCTGTTTCAACGGGTAAAACCGTTTAAACATTTGCCCGACACAGACAAACAAGGCTCAATGTTTTGGCAACCCGAAAAAATAAAAATACGGAACAGATTTCTGCTCCGTAAAAATTATTTAAAGAATATCCAACTTTCAACCTTGTCGCCGTCAACCATAAAAGCTTTTTCTGCAATCTCCGCAAGCGGCGAATCACTGTAACTGTCCGAATAAAAGTTGTCAATTTTTCCGTCAGGAAAAGCCTCATAAAATCGTTTTACCTTTTCCTTGCCGTGACAGTTTACACCCGAATATTTTCCGCTGTGCATATCTACCTTTGACGCCATAAGTTTTTTTATTTTGAGCCTTTTGCAAACGGGTTTCAGCAAAAATTCGGGTGACGCCGAAATAATTACATCATCATCTTTCTTTTGCTCAAGGTAAAACGGTTTTATATTTCCTATGTATTCCTTCCAGAAATCATTTACATCCTTTTCAGTATCGCAATAGGTAAGAAATCTGTACATTTTTTCTTTAAAATCAGTTTTTGTACCTTTTTTGAATACATAGAATTTTAAAAATGCTCCCAAAAGTGATGGGGCAAGAGTGAGTATTTTTTTATGCCTTTTAAGGCAGAATAAATAGAAGTCGGCTGTTGAGTCCCCATAGTAAATCGTTTTGTCAAAATCGTAAACATTCATAATATGCAAATTCCTTTTTAGTTTGCAAATAATTTTTGATATTCAATTCTTAACAGAAGAGAACATCTGCACTATGATTATAATATGAGAAGAAAATTTTTGCAACATTTCCCGTTAATAAGCTCATTTTGGCTGATTATCCAAAGAATATACCGTTATTCTGTTGCTTTTAACTCTGTTTTGTTGTACAATATACTATGTATTATTGTATAAAGGAGAAAATCCGTGTTTGGTTATTTGCAGATTCAAAAGAGCGAACTGCTTGTTCGTGAATCCGAGGCTTATAAGGCTGTGTATTGCGGTCTTTGCAGGCAAATGGGTAAGGATTACTCCGTGTTTACAAGATTCACGCTAAGCTATGACTGCACATTTTATGCAATGCTTTTAATGTCGCTTAACCGTTCATGCAAAGGCTTTAAAGACGGCAGATGCACCTGTAATCCTTTTAAAAAATGCAAGTTTGCAACAGATTCGGGTGACGCATACAGAAAGGCTGCCGCATTTTCAATGATATCGGTTTATTATAAAATCATTGACGATATTCAGGACAGCGGATTTTTTAAAAAGCTGTTGTGCAGAATCATAAAGCCTTTCTTTTCTCATCAGAGGAAAAAGGCGGCAGATAAGTATCCCGATATGGACAAAGCGGTTTCTGATATGATGAAAATGCAGTATGATGCAGAACATTCGGAAAAGCCGTCTGTAGATATGTCGGCTCATCCAACGGCATTAATGCTCGCTGCTGTATTGTCGGCTGAGGCTCATGATGAAATTCAAAAAAGAGTTCTCTATGAATTCGGCTATCATATCGGCAGGTGGATTTATCTTGTCGATGCCGCAGATGATATAGAAAAAGATATCAAATCAAACGGATTTAATCCGTTTGTAAACAAGAAAACAGGTGAGGTAAAATCATCGGATTTTATAAAAGCGGTGCTGAATCAGTCACTTGCAAGGGCATATGATGCCTACAATCTTTTGAACTTTACCGATTTTAAGGGAATTTTAGATAATATGATGCTTTTGGGATTCCCTGCATCACAAAACAGAGTAACAAGCAAACTTGATACGGAGGTCAATAATGAATAATCCATATGAGGTTCTCGGTGTGTCTGAAACAGCTACCGATGAAGAAGTAAAAGCAGCGTACAGAAACCTTGCTAAAAAATATCATCCCGATAACTACACCGACAGTCCTCTTGCGGATGTTGCGGAGCAGAAAATGAAGGAGATTAATGAGGCATACGATATGATTAATCAGATGCGTCAGAAGGGTAAGGGTACAGGCTCAACAGGCAGTTCGTCATATAACGCAAATTCTTCAAGCTCACAGTTCTACAATGTAAGAATTTACATTCAGAGAGGACTTCTTGATCAGGCCGATCAGATTCTTGAAAACACAGCACAGTCAATGAGAACCGCCGAATGGCATTATCTCAAGGGTATGATTGCATACCGCAGGGGTTGGTCTGAACAGGCTTTTTCATATTTCACAACTGCGTGCAATATGGACCCCAACAACACGGAATACCGAGCCGCTCTTAACAATATGCAGAGCCAGAGAGCATACAACTACGGCGGTTACACTCAAACAAATCCTAACGCAACAGGCTCATCCTTCTGCGATGTTTGTGCAGGAATGATGTGTGCAAACTGCTTGTGTGATTGTTGCAGAATGGGATGTTAATATGAAGAAAAACGGTATCAAAAAGGGGACAATGCGTATTGCGGTTTGCGGAATTATTGCGGCGCTCTCACTCGTTTTTATGATGATGACATCTCTTGTTCCGATCGGAACATATGCTTTGCCCTGTCTTGCAGGAATTCTCATTTCCTGCATAGTTGTTGAATACGGTTATGGATGGGCAATCGGTGTGTTTTGTGTAACTGCCGTGCTTTCAACGCTCCTTGCCGGCGATAAAGAGGCTGTTATATATTTCATTGCACTTTTTGGCTATTATCCGATTTTAAAGGGCGCTTTTGAATTTAAAATCAAAAACAGGGCAGTTCAATACATACTCAAGTTTGCGGTATTTAATGTTGCCGCCATCGGTTCGTTCTTTGTCGCAACATGGCTGTTGTCAATTCCGACAGATGAATTTACCGTTTTCGGTTTTTATGTTCCGTGGGCATTTTTGATTGCCGGAAATATTTTCTTTTTGCTCTATGATTATGCAATTACCGTATTTGTTATGCAGTATGTTCGCAGATTAAGGGGAAAAATATTCGGTAATTTTCACAAGTAATTATAATTCAAAGAAGTTTTGAGAAGGTGGACCTAAATGAAAAAGCAAAAATTGTTTGTCCGCATAGTCTGCATAGTCCTTGTGGTTCTTATGGCAGTATCGGTAGGTGCTGTTGCAATAACTGCATTTTCGGCTAATGCGGCTCAATCAACCGAGGAGGTTTCCGCAAGCGTATCAGCAGGCGCATCAGGCTATATAAATGCGTCGTATGTAAATCTGAGAAGCGGTGCAGGTACGAATTATTCGGTTATAACCTGTATGGCAAAGAACACAAAATTTACTTTTGTTGACGGAAAGCTCTATAACTCAAAGTGGTACAAAATCAAGCTTAAATCAAATTCAAAGACAGGCTATGTTACAAAGGAATATGTTGCCGTAAGTTCTTCGGCAACGGCATCAAGCGTAACAGGCTATGTTTCTGATGATTATGTAAATCTCAGAAGCGGAGCAGGCACAAATTATTCTGTTGTTGGTTGCCTGAGAAAGAATACTAAGCTTACTTTTGTAAGCACTTCACTCTACAACTCCGCCTGGTATAAGGTTAAGGTTACTTCAACCTCAAAAACAGGTTACATAAAGAAAGATTATGTAAAAATGGATAGCTCAACTCAGCCTACAACTCAGCCGACTACATCTGCTTCAACCGTAAGCGGTTATATAACAGACGATTATGTAAATCTCAGAAGCGGTGCCGGTACAAGCTATTCGGTCGTTGATTGTATGAGGGTGAATACAAAGTTTACTTTTGTCAGCACAAAGCTTTATAACGGTGACTGGTATAATATTAAGCTTACATCAAATTCAAAAACAGGCTATGTAAAGAAAGACTATGTTAAGATGAACAGTCAGACACAGCCTACGACGACTCAGCCTACAACCGCAAAACCGTCAACAGGTTCATCTGTTAAACTTTCCGTATCAAGCAAATCAATTTTCACAGGCAACAGATTTGCAATTACTGCAACAGCGTCGGGAAGTGTTTCATGGTCAAGCTCAAATACAGGAGTTGCAACCGTTGACTCTCGTGGTATTGTAACAGCCAAGAAAGCAGGCTCTGCAACAATTACTGCGAAAAGCGGTTCGCATTCTGCAACCTGCAAAATTACCGTAAAATCCGGCTCATCGGTAAATATATCCAACAGCAATGTAAATCTTCCGTGGCAGAAGTCAATGCTTTTGAAATCAAGCACAAGAGGCGTCACATGGTCAAGTTCAAATACGAAGATTGCAACTGTAAAGAACGGTGTTGTTGATACGGTAGGCAAGGGCTATGTAACAATCACAGCCTCAACATCATACGGTGCGGCAACCTGCCTTATTCATGTTATGCCCAGAGAAAGTGTGCGTTTCTGCTATGCGTCACCAAACTCCGCTCCGCTTAATTCAAATGTAAGCTTTAAGGCTATTACCGACACAGACAGGGTAGGCGTGTATTTTGTAGTTACAAACGGTTCAACTTCATATAAAGTTACTGCAACAAGCAAGGTTAAAGACGGTAACTCCTATATCTGGACAGGTACACAAAAGCTTTCAAAATCAGGAAAATGGTCTGTTAAGGCATATTCTAAATTTAAAACCGAATCAAAGTATTACACCACGGCAGGCGGCGGTGAGGGCGAGGTGTTTGTAACCTCAACAACCAATAAAACCACCACAGCCTGTGCCGAGCGCAGAGCGAGTGACGAGGTAATCAAGCTTATTGCAAACTATGAGGGATTTCTCTCGAAAGTCACAGCAGACAGCATTACAACCGATCCTACACTCGGTTACGGCAAGGTTGTAGTTTCAGGCGAACAGTTCTACAACAACATAACTTCAAATCAGGCATATGCTTATCTTTGTCAGACCGTGAACAAGGGCGGATATACCACAACAACAAATTCCTACCTTGTAAATAACGGCATAAAGTTCAATCAACAGCAATTTGACGCACTCGTTTGCTTTGCGTACAATGTAGGCAGCGGTGTGTTCTACAATGACTCCGAGCTTCAGTCGGTTCTTTTGAACACAGGTTCAAGCGGAACAATTAAGGCAGGAGCGTCGGGTACTGTAAGTGCTTCCGATGTAAACCTCAGAAGAGGTGCAGGAACTAACTACTCCGTTATTACCTGTATGAACTACGGAACAAAACTTAAATTTGTTGACGGAAAGCGTTATAACACAAACTGGTATAAAGTTAAGCTTTCAAACGGCACAACAGGATATATCCACAAGGACTTTGTTTCTGCTTCGGGCGGTTCAAGAGATTTGAATAATGTCAATAAGCAGAACCTTATTGATGCACTTTTGCAGTATCACCATGCGGCAGGTTCTTGCTATTGGGGACTTTTGTACAGACGAGTTGACGAGGCGGAAACCTTCCTCTACGGCGATTATGACCGTGACGGTCAGCACAATTATCACCACTTCCATTTCTCATGTTACTCAAACCCGAGTTTCGGTATCTGATATAATTTTTGCAAAGAAGGTCTTAAAATGAAAAAAATAGGTTTCATAGGTGCAGGCAATATGGCAACAGCCATTATAAAAGGTCTTATGGCACAAAACGACGGCAAGGCTGATTTTATCAATGTTTTTGATGTAAGCGAAGAAAAGTGTGCCGCTATGAAAAATATGGGTGCAAATGTAATGACATCTGCCGATGAAATAGCAAAGAACAGCTCAATTGTTGTTCTTGCAGTCAAGCCGCAGAATTATCCCGAAGTTCTTGAGTCCCTCAAAAACAGCATTACAACAGCCAAAACCGTAGTATCAATTGCTGCAGGCATATCTATTGCATATGTAAGAAAAGGTCTTGAGTGTGACTGCCCTGTTGTAAGGGTTATGCCTAATACGCCTCTCTTGCTCAAAAAGGGTGCAACAGCCCTTTGTCCGTCTGAGAATATCAGCGATGATGACAAAACAATCGTTTACAATATGTTTGCAGGCAGCGGAGTTTGCGAATATATTGACGAAAGCCATATGAATGAAATAATTGCGGTAAACGGCAGCAGCCCTGCTTATATTTATCTTTTTGCAAAGGCTATGGCTGATTACGCAAAGAATTGCGGAATCGACTATGACAAGGCCATGAACCTTGTTTGTGCAACTCTTGAGGGTTCGGCAGCAATGCTCCGTGACAGCGGTGAGCCTGTTGAAACACTCATAGACAGGGTTTGCTCAAAGGGAGGCACAACAATTGCCGCTATGGATAAGCTTAAAGAACACGGCTTCTATGAGGCTGTTCTTGACGGCATGGACGCTTGTACAAAGAGGGCAGAGGAGCTTGGCAAATAATTTTGCCTTAACATAAAATGAATACATTCCTCATATATTTTAACGGACAACCAATGAGAGGAATGTATTTTATGAAAAGCATTGTATTTTCTTTTAAAAAGCGTTATCTTTTTCGCAGATCAAAGGGAATTTCACCGTCTGATGTCAGATTTTTTATAAGGCGATATTCCGTGGTGCTTATCTTTGTTTCGGCTTTTCTTACCGGACTTGTTTTCGGTTCAATTTATGCATCCAAAGCCGATAAGCAAATGCTTGATTCCCTTGATTTTCTGTTTACTACAAATCTTGATGCAAGGCTCGGTCAGAATGCCGTCAGCACATTTTGTGCCTGCTTTGCATCTGATTTTATATTTCTCACGGTTGTATTCCTCTTGGGACTTGCACCGTGGGGAATACCGTTTTTGCCGTTTGTTTCAGCATTTAAAGGCTTTGGAACAGGACTTACTGCGGCATATCTTATTATTACATATTCACTTAAAGGAGCAGGTTTTTATCTGCTTGTTGTGTTGCCGGGAACATTTTTGTTCTGTCTGGCACTTGTAAAGCTGTCGGCATATGCTTTTGAAATTTCAAAACAGATGTTTTTCAGCTTAATCGGTCATTCTCATCAAACAAATTCTTTGAAAAATGAGGTGATTGATTTTTGTTCCCGATCTGTTTCGGCACTCATAATGACCTTTTGTTCAACCTTGCTGGACACGGCTTTGTGGTGTCTGTTTTCGGGAACATTCAATTTTTAATTTTGGAGGGCGCTATGGCATCGGAAAAGAACGCTGTAGCATTGACAGGCTTTTTCTCGTCATTGTTTCACAATTTACCACGACTTTTGCTAACGAATGTGCTTTTTGCATTGCCGTTTGCCGTAATATTCGGAATTTTCTTTTTGATTAATACCCTTACGGGTCTTAATTCAATGTTTATATATTTTCTTACGATAATTCCGCTTTTTCCGTTTTATGCCGGCGTAACTCAGGTTACTTCCCATATGGTAAGGGGAGAGGAAAATGTTGATGTTTTCTCAAATTTCATCGGCGGAATAAAGGAAAATCTGCTCAGATTCCTCATACACGGCGTTGTGATGTATGCCGCTGTTTTTATCAGCTACTACTCAATTGTTCTTTATCTCGGACTCGGTTCAAAGAACGGAATGTTTTATGTTCCGCTTGTTATTTGTATTTTAATTGCAATTTTCTTTCTGTTTATGTTCTTCTATGTTCCGCCTATGACGGTTACTTTTGATATCAAGATGAAGGATATTTACAAAAACAGCGCACTTATGACATTCGGTGAGCTTAAACACAATCTGTTTGCAGTTTTCGGAATTCTTATTTTATTCCTCGTTTGCGCAACAGTGCTTATGTGCAGCTTTACTCCGGTACTGCTCATCATTTTCACAATTGTTCTTGCATTGTTCATTGTTCCGTCAATTTTATCTTTTATAATCAATTCTGCAGTTTATAAGAATATGTATTCAATGATTGTTGACAAGGATTCAAAGAGCAAAACAATTGATAAGAAAATGGAGAACAGACGCAAAGGTCAGTTCCGTGATGATGAAGAGCCTGTTGCAGAAGATTATTCGGATCTTGAAATTGATGAATCGGCTGACGGTGATGAATTTATTTTCTATAACGGAAAAATGATGAAAAGAAGTTATCTTTTAAAGCTTAAAAAAGAGGCTGAAGAAAGGAAGAACGCAAAATGAGCGGTAAACACGCAGTTAAAAGTTCAAAAAAATCATTGATAATAATTATTTGTGTTGTTGTACTTGTTGCAGTAATTGCAGGTGCGGTTATCCTGTTTATGAATCTTTCGGGTAAAAATAATAATTCGGCAACAACAGTACCGACTGTGGCTGCTTCAACAACCGCCGATAATACAAACTCAACCCAGAGCGTTTCCGACTCTGTATCCGAAACCACACAGCCTGCAACCAAATCGGGTGAAGCTTCACAAGAGCCGACAGAACAGGGATACACAGCCGAAACATCTTCAAATGACAGTGAAATTGTTGTTCCGACAATCAGCGGAGAGGAGCAAAAGCCAAAATTCAGTGCAACTCTTATTCCGTACTATGCAAAAGATGAAAATTCTTCTGAAGAATATTCTTTGAGAGATCTTTTCGGCTCTGCTTATTCAGGCGGCGGATTTACTTTTAATGAGGACGGAACATTCATTGACGGAATCACAAGTGCATCGGCAAATTCGGGTGCGTACATCGTTGAGGGCGACTCCGTTGTAATAACATATTCCAACGATAAAAATGTTATTGCTGCCGTAACCAAATGGAACGGTGATGTTCCTGCTGAAATTACCGTAAACTACGGTGGAATTATTGTATCCTTTAAGTAAAATATCGGTGATTAAATGAGTAAAAAATCTGTTAAAAAGCCTGACTATGCAAAATTTGAGGCTAACAGGGCTGTAAAAAAGAAGAATAAGAAAAAGAAAACAACAGCAATTGTTTCATCGGTTATTGCCGCCTGCATATTTATCATTGCGGCAATAGTTGCCGTCAATGTGCTTTCACCGTCAGTAACCGCTGAGCTTACCTCGTCTGCATGGGTTCCCGAAGGTGCTAAGAATGCGAGTGGTGATGAGGTTGAAATGAGTGAGGTTTACAACACAAATTACAGTGCTTATCAGGGTTCTATGTCATTTTCCGATGACGGCACATTTACTTTGTGGCTTTCACCGGGAAGTCCCGATGACGGAACTCACAGCGGAAAATATACCGTGTCAGCTTCGGACAAAGTCAATTTGTCATTTGATGACGGAACAAATACTTCCGCCGCACTCACACAAAAGAACGGTAAAATTTCGGCTGTTGTGCTTAAATATAACGACTATGAAATCACATTTGTAAAACAGTGAATACTTAAAAAACAAAAGATATACGGTAAAATTTTCTGCCGTATATCTTTTTCATTTTTCTATATTCCGTCAAACAGACTTAGCTGTTCGGTTTTGCTTTCAAACTTATGCAAATACGAAAACACATTTTCAACTCCGAACATAATTCCGTGATTTCTGCAAACTTCTGAAATCCTGTTCATCAAAAGGTTATTGTTACTGCTCGTAAGCTGATATGAATTTCCATATGTATAAATGTATCGTTCTTTCATATTCGGAAAGTGTTTGTCAAGCCGGCTGTAAAAATATTCTCTGTCACCGTCACGCAGAGTAAGACCTATGCCAAAGCATATTATTCCACGAACCTTTGCGTCAATGCAATACTTTAAAAGTCCGTCAATATTTTCTTTCGTATCATTTATAAACGGTAAAAACGGAGAAAACCACACAACACTCGGAATACCGTTTTCGTGAAATGCCTTGAGCGTTTCAAATCTTTCTTTAGTAACGGAAACATTCGGTTCAATTATTCTGCAAAGGCTTTCGTCTGCCGTTGTAAGCGTCATCTGCAACACAGCCTTGCTTTTATCGTTTATTTTCGTAAACAGGTCAATATCTCTCATAACAGATGCCGATTTTGTCTGTACGGTTACACCGAATCCGTAGCGGTCGATTATTTCAAGACATCTTCGTGTCAGTTTTAGTTCTTTTTCAAGGGGAATGTACGGATCGCTCATCGCACCCGTACCAATCATACATTTTCTGCGCTTCCTTTTTAAAGCGTTTTCAAGCAATTCCGGGGCATTTTCTTTCACCTCAATATCTTCAAATCGGTGATTCATCTGATAGCATTTACTGCGTGCGTCACAATAAATGCATCCGTGTTGACATCCTCTGTAAATGTTCATGCCGTTTGCGGCAGATAAAATTCCCTTTGCTTTGACCTTGTGCATATAATCCTCCGCTTATTGTTTGGCATCAACAAACCACCTGTTTTCCTCCAAAAACAGGTATCGTTCTTTGCCGAGAATATGGCAGGTGTAGCGTATTCCCGCACCGCCTGCTTTGAGAGACGCCGCATACCGCACATCGGAAATTTTGTCAATGCGGTATCTCCTTCCGTCATCCCACACAATATATTCGGGGATAAGATCTCCGTCACAATCAAATGTGGCAGTAACTTTAACATACTTTTTCATAGCTTGTTACCTCCCTTAAAATCAGAGAAACATCTTTAATTTTTCGCCTAAGATGCACCGTTATCATAAATATCCGACAGGATGAATTGTATGATCTTCCTTTGGGTTAAAATCCGAAAGCTCCTTGTCATCAAGCAAAACGGCAGGGCGAACAGCATAATTGCCGAATCGCTTTTTTAATCTGTCAAGTGTTTTGTCAAGCTGTTCGTTCTGAATAAGTCGCTTTTCATCACGCAAAAGGCTCATTTGGTGCGGCTGATCATCGTGAATAAAATCCGTAACGCTTACCCCGATACTTCTCAGCGGCTTTTCCATTTTATAGCTTTTTTTGAAAAGCTCAATAGCCGTATTTGTTATATCCTTTGTAAGATTTGTGTGGATTTCCGTTGTGTGCTGTCGGTTAAATGACATCAGCTCGTTGTCACGAATCGTAATGCAAACCGTTTTTGCCATAAATCCCTGTTCACGCATTCTTCTGCAAACGCTGTCACACAAAACGAATATAACCTGTTTTACATCGTTAAAGGTTACCATATCTTTCGGCGTTGTGGTTGAGTTACCGATTGACTTTACCTCGCTGTTTTCGTTCATATGGGCAACAGGGGAAGAGTCGTATCCGTTTGCAAAGCCGTAAATTAGGTCGCCCCATTTTCCGAGATATGACCGCAACAGTGTAACACCTGCAGTTGCAATATCTCCAATCGTATAAATGCCGATAGATTCAAGCTTTCTGCCCGTTGCTCTGCCAACATACAAAAGGTCTTTTGCAGGACAGTTCCACACAATATCTCTGTAATTTTCCCGTGTGATTTCCGTTATAGCGTCAGGCTTTTTATAGTCACTTCCGAATTTGGCAAAAATTTTATTAAAGCTGACTCCGATGCTTACGGTTATTCCGAGTTCCTGCTTTATACGGCGATTAATTTCGAGTGCAATCTCTTTGCCGTTCATATTCTTATTGTCGGTAACATCAAGCCATGCCTCGTCAAGCCCGAACGGCTCGATTTTGTCGGTGTATTCGCTGTAAATTCTCCTCGCCATTTTTGAAAATCGCTTGTACAAATCAAAGTGGGGAGGAACGGTTATGAGGTCGGGACATTTCTGCTTTGCCTGCCAGATTGCCTCACCTGTTTTTATATTATACTTCTTCGCAATCTCATTTTTAGCAAGAATAATTCCGTGCCGATTTTCCGCATCACCGCTCACGGCAACAGGTTTGTTTCTGATTTCGGGATGATGCAAACACTCAACGCTCGCATAAAATCCGTTGCAGTCGCTGTGAAGAATAACCCTGTCTTTTTTATATTTGCTTTTGTCAACGGCACAATTAATATTCACAACGCACCACCTCGAACATTTGTTTTTATTTAATTATAGAACAAGTGTTCTATAAAGTCAAGCGTAATTTTGTCGTTTGCGGCAAAAGAATTGGTGCACAATTTTGTTTGATTAAATAAAATTTTTAATGTCCAAAAATTTATTCTTGTAATTATTGACAAATATTGTTGGAAGTGATATTATTAGAATCAAATAAGATATAGCTGTCTTAAATAATGCAATAAATTTACAACGAATTTATTGTATGGTCGTGAGTTTACTTTTTTTGCTTTTTTGAAAGGAGATTATTATGAGTATTAAAAAAATAAGTGCTTTATTACTTGCTGTATTATTAATTGCAAGCACCGCCGTTTTTTCTGTTTCAGCGGTGTCACAAAGTTATTCGTATATTTATAATTATGCGTTAAAAGTAAAGATGGATATTTCATCTACCGGTAAAAAGCCGTATGCATATTACTATTATGACCATAGTTATAAGTTGGCAGAAGAAATTTTATCTTTATCGGAAGAAACAGAGAGTATAGAATTACAAAATAAATATGATGAATTAAAGGATTTTTATGAGAATCCGTGGATAAGCCCAAGTGGTGCCGGCTATACTTGCTATTATGCTGTTAATGAGAAAAACGATAATAACTGGTACTCTGACGAAATTTGGAATACATTTGTTGAAAAAAGGGAAAAGCTTTTTAATGCCCTTAGTGTTAACAATCCGAATTTTGAACTTAAAGAGTATGGCGAGGGAATTCTCGATAAAGATTATACTATTAAACAACAGAAATACATAAGTGAATGTTTCTATGAGTTATTGGAAGTTTTTAATACAATGACCTGTCAGAATATTGTTCTCGGTGATGTTAACGGTGACGGAGTTGTTAATGTATTAGATGTTACGCTTGTTCAAAAATATATAGTAGGTGAGGTTGATTTTAACTGTGCACAGAAGTTGAGAGCAAGAGTGAATTGGAATGCCTTTCCCATAACTGTCAAAGAGAGCACTACCATACAAAAATATATTGTCGGTTATACAGATGTATATTTCTATACCGGTGGAATCGTTGAAAATGAAAGCGATTTTGCAACATCTTTGGATAACTGGGAGATTTGTTCTCAGTGGTAATTAAAGTTATATCAAAAAAGACTTCGTACTCTGTTGCGAAGTCTTTTTCTGTTTTAACATAACATTACGATTGATTACAGCTGTGTAACTGTCATTTACAAAAACGAGATATTGTGGTAGAATTTACAATGTTGAATTATGTAAAACTGTCGGATATTACAGATGTTTGTCCGAAAGCTATTTTGTATCGGAGGTTTTATTGATGGAAGCTTACAAAAAGGAATTCATTGAATTTATGGTTGATTGTCAGGTTCTCAAATTTGGCGATTTTGTTACAAAGAGCGGAAGAAAAACTCCTTTCTTCGTAAACACAGGTTTCTACAGAACAGGCGCTCAGCTCCGCCGTCTCGGTCAGTATTATGCAGAGGCTGTCAACAGCAAGTTCGGTCTTGATTTTGATGTTCTTTTCGGACCTGCATACAAGGGCATTCCGCTTTCTGTTGCCGCAACTATCGCAATCAGTGAAAAATACGGTCAGGATATCCGTTATTGCTCAAACAGAAAAGAAGTTAAGGATCACGGCGACAAGGGTATTCTTCTCGGCAGTCCTATCAATGACGGTGACAGGGTTGTTATCATCGAAGATGTTACAACAGCAGGTACTTCAATTGAAGAAACTCTCCCGATTATCAAGGCTCAGGGCGATGTAAAACCAATCGGTCTTGTTGTTTCCGTTGACCGTATGGAGCGTGGCAAGGGTACAAAGAGCGCACTTTCCGAGATTGAAGAAAAGTATGGCCTTAAAACAACTGCAATCGTAACAATGGCAGAGGTTGTTGAACACCTTTACAACAAGGAATACAAGGGCAAGGTTATTATTGACGACAAGCTCAAAGCCGCTATTGACGCTTACTATGAGCAGTACGGCGTAAAGGAATAACAGCTTTTAATTATTAATATTAATCAGTCGGGGCGGTTTTATCCGCCCCCAAAGTTTGAAAAAACTTATTTTGCGGTGGGGATAATATGGCACGGACAACCGATAACGAACACAGCGGTCATCGTGAAAGAATGCGTAAAAAGTTCATAGAAAACGGCTTTGATGTGTTTGAAACACACGAGGCTCTTGAAATGTTCCTTTACTATGCTATTCCGAGAAAGGACACAAATCCTCTTGCACATCGTCTGCTTGACCGTTATATCACTGTCGGCGGAGTGTGTGACGCTCCGATTGACGAGCTTATGAAGGAATTCGGTCTGTCTGAAAATGCCGCCGCATTGCTCAAAATGTTGCCCGAAATGGCAAGGCTTTATACCGAATCAAAGATGTCGCATGATAATATCATCGACTACGAAAATCTCGGTAAAATATTTAAAGCAAAATTTATCGGTCGAACAAACGAATGTGTCGCTCTCATGCTCGGTGATGCAAAGGGCAAGATGATTTATTTTGATATAATTTCAAAAGGTTCACTCAATTCATCCGATATGCCCGTCAGAAAAATTGTTGATTTGTCACTTCGTCACAATGCCAAAACTGCATTTATAGCACATAATCATCCCAGCGGAACGGCTCTGCCTTCGGGAAGCGACCTTGACACAACAATAGTTTTGAAGAGTACGCTTGCAACTGTCGGAGTTGAGCTTATCGACCATTTTATAATAACCGATGATGATTATGTTTCTCTCCGTGAAAGCAGGCTTGCGGGGAACATCTTCTATTATGAAAAGTAATAATGTTCTTTAAAAGAAACATTTGACAATTTAAAACATCTGTTCTATAATTAAAATCGAAATTTTGTTCGGATATGTTTTCTGTTACAGGACTTTTGTAATAAAGAGCCTTGTAACAGGAAACATAATAAAAAATCCGTATTTGGAATGTGATGTGTATTATGGAATTTAAACTTCATTCAAAATATCAGCCGACAGGCGACCAGCCGCAGACAATCGAAAAGCTTGTAAACAGTATAAATGCAGGCAACCGTGAACAGACGCTCCTCGGTGTAACGGGTTCGGGTAAAACTTTTACAATGGCAAATGTTATTCAGAGGGTTCAAAGACCGACACTTGTGCTTGCACACAACAAAACTCTTGCGGCTCAGCTTTGCAGTGAGTTCAAAGAGTTCTTTCCGGAAAATGCGGTTGAATATTTTGTGTCATACTACGATTACTATCAGCCTGAGGCATATGTTGCACAGACGGATACTTATATTGAAAAAGACAGTTCAATCAATGACGAGATTGATAAACTCCGCCACAGCGCAACTCTTGCACTTTCCGAAAGACGAGATGTAATTATTGTTGCTTCGGTTTCTTGCATATACAGCCTGGGCGATCCTATTGACTACCGAAATATGGTAATCTCACTTCGTCCGGGAATGGAAAAGTCCCGTGATGAGCTTGTAAAAAAGCTTGTTGAACTGCAGTATGAACGCAATGATGTAAGCTTTACCCGTAATAAATTCAGGGTTCGTGGTGATGTGGTTGAAATTTTCCCTGCCGCATCAAACGATTCTATAATCCGTGTCGAATTTTTCGGAGATGAAATTGACAGAATTTCCGAAATCAATCCGCTTACGGGTGAACTCAAAGCTGTTCTGAAACATGCCGCAATCTATCCTGCGTCACACTACATTGTGTCGGGAGATAAGATGAAAAAGGCTCTTGCGGAAATTGACAGGGAGCTTGAGGAAAGACTTGCATATTTCCGTGAAAACGGAAAGCTCCTTGAGGCACAACGACTTGAACAGCGTACAAGATACGATATGGAAATGTTGCAGGAAATCGGATTTTGTACGGGTATCGAGAACTATTCAAGAATAATGTCGGGCAGAGCGCCCGGCTCATCGCCGTACACGCTTTTAAGCTATTTCCCCGATGATTTTCTGCTCTTTGTCGATGAGTCCCATGTAACGCTCCCACAGGTACGGGGAATGTTTGCGGGTGACTATGCAAGAAAAAAGAGCCTTATTGACTACGGCTTCAGACTTCCGTCTGCACTTGATAACCGTCCGCTCAACTTTGACGAATTCTATTCAAAAATAAATCAGGCTGTTTATGTAAGCGCAACACCGGGCGATTTTGAGCTTGAAAAATCGGCTGTTGTTGCAGAGCAGATTATCAGACCTACAGGACTTCTTGATCCTGAAATTTCGGTAAGACCTACCGAAGGTCAGCTTGACGACCTTGTGTCAGAAATCAATATCCGTACAGCCAAAAATCAAAGAACACTTGTCACAACCCTTACCAAGAAAATGGCGGAAGACCTTACCGCATATCTTGAAAAGCTGGGTATCAGGGTTCGTTATATGCACCATGACATTGACACCGTTGAAAGAATGGAGATTGTCCGTGATTTAAGACTTGGAGAATTTGATGTTCTTGTCGGAATCAACCTTCTGCGTGAAGGACTTGATATTCCCGAGGTTTCTCTTGTTGCCGTACTTGACGCCGACAAAGAGGGATTTCTCCGTTCAACCCGTTCGCTTATTCAGATTGCCGGCAGAGCCGCACGAAACAGCGAGGGTACGGTTATTATGTATGCCGACAGCGTAACACCGTCAATGAAGGTTGCAATAACCGAAACACAGCGCCGCCGTGAAATTCAGAATAAATATAATGTTGAGCACGGCATCGTTCCGAAGACTATTGTCAAAAAGGTCAGCGATATACTTGAAATTTCTACTCACGATGACAGTGAATTTAAGAATACAAAAAAGCTTTCAAAGGCACAAAAACAACAGTTGATAGAAAAACTGACAAAGGAAATGAAAGCTGCCGCAAAGTTGCTTGAATTTGAACACGCCGCATATCTGCGTGACAAAATCAAAAAACTGCGTGGTGAAAAATGATAAAGGAAGAGTAAAATGCCAAGAAAGAAAACCACCGATTATGATAATACCAGTATCACAACGCTAAAGGGTGCCGACCGTGTCCGTAAGCGTCCTGCCGTAATTTTCGGTTCGGACGGTATTGACGGCTGTCAGCACTCCGTGTTTGAGATTCTTTCAAACTCAATAGATGAGGCGAGAGAGGGTTACGGTAAAAAAATCACAGTTACACGCTATTCCGACGGCTCAATTGAGGTTGAAGATCACGGCAGAGGAATTCCCGTTGACTACAACGAAAACGAAAAGCGCTACAACTGGGAACTGGTTTTCTGCGAACTCTATGCCGGCGGTAAGTATAATAACAACGAGGGTGAAAGCTACGAATTTTCCCTTGGTATGAACGGTCTCGGTCTTTGTTCAACCCAGTACAGCTCCGAGTATATGGATGTTGATATCCGCCGTGATGGCTACCGATACACTCTCCGTTTTGAAAAAGGCGAGATTGTCGGCAAGCTCAAAAAAGAGCCGTACAGCAAAAAGGATACGGGTACAAAAATTCATTGGAAACCCGACCTTGAAGTCTTTACGGATATCGACATTCAGCCCGAATATTTTCTTGACATAATGAAAAGACAGGCTATTGTCAACGCAGGAATTGAATTTGTTTTCCGCAATCAAAACGGAAAAAGCTTTGATACGACAAGCTATAACTATGTAAACGGTATTGTTGACCATGTTGCCGAGGTAGTCGGTGAAAACGGACTCAGCTCAATTCAGCATTGGGAAACCGAGGTTAAAACCCGTGACCGTGATGATAAGCCCGAATATAAGTGCAAAATGGATATCTCGGTTGCATTTTCAAATAAAGTGCATCTCACCGAATACTACCACAACTCAAGCTGGCTTGAACACGGCGGCGCTCCCGATAAGGCAGTGCGGAATGCCTTTGTTTACCAGATCGACAGCTACTTAAAACAAAATAATAAATATAACAAAACCGAAAGCAAAATCAAGTATGACGATGTTGAGGACAGCCTTGTGTGCGTTATTTCGTCTTTTTCAAGTGTTTCATCATATGAAAACCAGACCAAAAAGGCGGTTACAAACAAGGGTATCCAGGACGCTATGACTGCATTTCTCCGTCAAAGTCTTGAAGTCTATTTTATTGAAAATCCGCTTGAGGCAGAAAAAATCTGCGAACAGGTGCTTATCAATAAGCGCAGCCGTGAAAATGCTGAGAAAACACGACTTAACATAAAGAAAAAGCTTTCGGGCAATCTCGACATAACAAACCGTGTTGCAAAATTTGTCGATTGCAGAAGTAAAGACACGGAAAAGCGTGAACTGTTCATAGTAGAGGGTGATTCTGCTCTCGGTGCCTGTAAACAGGCAAGAAACCCCGATTTTCAGGCAATTATGCCAATCAGAGGTAAAATACTTAACTGCCTTAAAGCCGACTACGATAAGATTTTTAAGAGCGAAATCATTACCGATTTGCTCAAGGTTCTCGGTTGCGGTGTTGAGGTTAAGTCAAAAGCAAACAAGAATCTTTCAAGCTTTGACATGAACGCACTTCGTTGGAGCAAAATTATTCTCTGCACCGATGCCGATGTTGACGGCTTCCAGATCAGAACACTTTTACTTACCATGCTTTACAGACTTACACCTACACTCATTGAAGAAGGCAAGGTGTTTATTGCCGAATCGCCTCTTTATGAGATTACATCCAAAAACGATGTTTATTTTGCATACGATGAAGTTGAAAAGGATAAGTTCATTGAACAGCTCGGCAAGGAGAAATTCACAATTCAGCGTTCAAAAGGTCTTGGTGAAAATGAACCCGATATGATGAACCTTACCACAATGAACCCCGAGTCACGCAGACTTATCAAGGTTCTTCCTGCCGATGCAGAACAAACAGCGGAAATTTTTGATGTTCTTCTCGGTGACAATCTTCAGGGAAGAAAAGATTATATAGTAGAACACGGCAACGAATATATTGACCAGCTTGATGTAAGCTGATTGGAGGTGGAAATAAATGGCGAAAAAATCTTCAAAGACTCCCCGCAGAACTTCACCGTCAAAAACTCACGGTGTAATCAACGGTGCGGGTGAAGTAGTGGAACAGCCAATCGTTTCCACTATCAGAGAGAACTATATGCCGTATGCAATGAGCGTAATTCTCTCCCGTGCAATTCCCGAAATCGACGGGTTCAAGCCGTCGCACAGAAAGCTCCTGTATATGATGTACAAAATGGGACTTCTGAACGGCGGAAGAACAAAATCGGCAAACATTGTCGGTGCAACAATGAAGCTCAATCCTCATGGTGACTCTGCAATTTATGACACAATGGTTCGTCTTTCAAGGGGCTATGAGGCACTTTTGCATCCGTATGTAGATTCAAAAGGTAATTTCGGTAAATTCTACAGCCGTGACATGGCGTGGGCGGCATCCCGTTACACTGAGGCAAAACTTGATGCAATCTGCAACGAGCTGTTTCGTGATATAGACAAAGATACCGTAGATTTTGTAGATAACTACGATAATACAATGAAAGAACCGTCACTTTTGCCGGTTGCATTTCCGTCTGTACTTGTAAACGCAAACACAGGTATTGCCGTTGGTATGGCGTCAAATATCTGTTCATTCAATCTGCGTGAAATCTGCGAAACAACAGCGGCACTTATCCGTGATCCCGACCATGATATAAAGTCAACTCTGCCGGCTCCTGATTTTACAGGCGGTTGTCAGATTATCTATGATGAAAATGTCATCAATCAAGTCTATGAAACCGGCAGAGGAAGTATCAAGCTCCGTGCGAAGTATGTCTATGACAAGTCTGCAAACTGTATAGATATTCTTTCAATTCCTGCCACAACAACTTGTGAGGTTATCATTGAAAAGGTAATCGACCTTGTAAAGCAGGGTAAAGTCAAGGAAATTTCCGATATTCGTGACGAAACAGGTATTGACGGACTTAAAATTACAATTGACCTCAAGCGTGGCATTGATGCCGACAAGCTTATGACAAAGCTTTACCGCTTTACAACACTCGAAGATTCCTATGCCTGCAACTTCAATGTGCTTATTGCAGGTGTTCCGAGAGTTCTCGGTGTAAAGGCATTGCTTGAAGAATGGATTGCTTTCAGAATTGAGTGCGTCAGAAGAAGAACATATTTTGACCGCAACAAAAAAGCTGACAAGCTTCATCTTTTAAGAGGTCTTGAAAAAATTCTTCTCGATATTGACAAGGCAGTAAAGATTGTCCGTGAAACCGATGAAGAATCCGAGGTTGTGCCAAACCTTATGATAGGATTCGGAATTGACGAAATACAGGCTGAATATGTTGCCGAAATAAAACTTCGTCATCTTAACCGTGAATACATTTTAAAGCGTACAAAAGACCTTGAAGACCTTGAAAAAGAGATTGCCGAGCTTGACGAAATTTTAAAAAGCAAGGCAAGAATCAAGACAATCATTGTCAAAGAACTTAAATCAATCGCCGAGAAATACGGTCAGCCGAGAAAGAGTATCATAATCTATGACGATGTTGCAAGGTATGAGGAAGAGACAGTCGAGATTCCAGATTATCCTGTTAATCTTTTCTTTACAAAAGAGGGATATTTTAAAAAGATTACTCCGCAGTCGCTCAGAATGAGCGGTGAACAAAAGCTCAAAGACGGTGACGAAATTATTCAGGAGCTTGAGTTCACAAACAACTGCGACCTTTTGTTCTTTACAGACAAGTGTCAGGTATATAAGGCAAAGGCTGATGATTTTGCACAGACAAAGGCAAGCGTACTCGGTGACTATGTTGCCGCAAAGCTTGGCTTTGATGAAGGCGAAAATGCTGTGAAAATGGTTGTTACAAAAGATTACAAGGGTATGCTGCTCTTTGCTTTTGAAAACGGCAAGGCCGCAAAAGTTCCGCTTGAATCCTACGCAACAAAGACTAACCGTAAAAAGCTCACGGGCGCATATTCCGACAAATCTCCGCTTGTCGGACTTCTCTATATGCCTGAGGATGAAGAGGTACTCTTCAAGGCGTCATCGGGAAATATGCTCCTTGTTCACACGGGCGCACTCGCTCTCAAAACAACCCGTTCAACACAGGGTGTTGCCGTTCTCAAGCCCAAAAAAGGTCACAGACTTTTCAGCATAGAACGCTATAAAGACGGTACTTTTACAAATCCAAAGCGTTACAGAACAGGTTCACTTCCTGCAAGAGGTGCGTTGCCTGTGAACGATGATTCAAAAGACGAACAGCTTTCGCTGATTTGATTTTGAAAAAATTAATAAAAATCTTGTAATATCTCTTGAAAAAGCTGTGTTTATGTGGTATTATAAAACAGTTATTAAAGCAGGATTTGTTTTATTCGTATTTATTAAATGAAAGGAAGATAAAAATGAGCATTTGGGGCATTGTTTTAGGCGTATTGCTCGCAATCGTATCTGTTGCCATTATCGTTGTAATTATCCTTCAGGAGGGTAATCAGCAGGGTATCGGTGCTGTAACAGGTGTTGCCGATTCTTATTTCTCAAAGAATAAGGCTCGTTCGATTGATGCGTTCCTCTCACGCTGGACAAAAGTTTTTGCTGCAATATTCGTAATTTTTGTAATTGCACTTAATGTGCTTTCAAAGTTCGGTATACTGTAAGCATATTAACTTAATAATCAGCATAAAATTAACCGTCAGGGCAATCCTCTGGCGGTTTTACTTTTTATATGGAGTTGTTAAAAATGCCTTGGTGGGGAATATGTCTGATTATTTTTGTAACATTTATAACTTTCGCAATCTTGCACTTTCTCGGCAAAAACAAGCATCCGTTCAAACGCTCTCTGCTTTCAATGACTTTGGGAGCGGCAACATTGTTTGCGGTCAATCTGACGGGAGCTTTTACGGGCGTAACTTTGCCCATAAGCCTTTTATCGCTTTTGGTATCAATAATAGGAGGGATACCCGGAGTAACGCTTATGCTCGGTCTTAATCTTTTTTTCTGAATAACCACAGAAGGGGCGGTCACATCGACAGCCCCTTAATTGTTTGTATGAAATTTTATACAATGCCGTAAAGTTCCTCAAGAGCCTCACCAACGGTTTCTTTGTCTTTGGTCAGGAGTGCAAGCATAATTTTGTACGCTTTTTTCGGATTGTCAAGAAAATTTTTTTTGAGAATAAGAGCCTGTTCCATTTCGGGAGCATAAACATCAAGCTTCATCAAATCCATATCACCGCCGGATACAGAACATTTAACAGTAAATCCGTTTGAGCTTTTTACGATATCAACCTTGTTTTCAATCTCATTTTTCTTTACGGCAAGGAGCTTAACCGCACAAGCGTATGCCTTTTCTTTGATGGAATACGCAAGAATGCTGTCAAGCTGTTTCGCAATTTCAACACCGTTTTCCGTGAGCGCATATGTTTTGTGTTCATCATCGGCAGGCACAAGGTTACCGTTTGTAACAAGGTCGTCAAAGGCGGAACTTGTTTCAAAATAATTGGCAAGTCCCTGCTTTAGAATTGCCTGAATGACGATTCCTTTGTCTATATTTTCTTTTACAGAATTATACAAATAACATATCAAGGTTTTAATTTCGTTTTTGCTTCTCATTCCACCGGGATTAATACCCTCGTCAAATGTATCGAAAGCCATAAAATCACCTGCTTTTGCTGATAGATTCGTAGTGACAGCTTAATTTGTGCAAAAATAACTTAAATTATATCTGTCTATTGTTATTATAGCACATTATCTTCACAAAAGCAAAGAGGTTGTGCGTATTTATTTTATTCATTATTAAGTAAATTTGCAAGAGTTACACTGTCAAGGTAATTATTGATTAAATTGTCAAGCTGTTGCCAGATAGGATGTGAGGGACACGATTCCATATGATTGCAATGTTCGTGAGTTTTTGAAGTGCATGGGACAGACGCAAGGTCGCCTTCAGTAAGCCTGAGAATTTCACCGAGTGAATAATCTTTTGGTTCTTTGGTCAGCTTATAGCCGCCGCCCTTTCCTTTTACGCCTTCAAGCAGATTGCGGTCAACAAGGGTTTTGAGTATGCCTTCCATATATTTTTTGGAAATATTCTGTCTTTCTGCAATTTCTTTGAGCGGAATATATCTGTTCTGCCCGTTTTTTGCCAGATCGACAAGCACATACAGCGTGTAACGACCTTTACTTGAAATCAGCATAAAATTATCCCCTTTTGGCAAGGCTTGCATATTTTGCAAGCCTGTTTTGCTTATATACCTTGATTATATACAAAAAACGATAAAAATGCAATACCAACCCATTGACAAAATGGGTTGAAAAGGTTATATTTTAATTATCCACTCCTTTGGTGGGTTGATAATATAACAAGGTGGGATTATGAAATGGCAGACAAATTACTTGATGTAAACGATTTGACTGTAAGTGTAGAGGAAAAGGAAATTCTGCACGATATAAATCTTAGTATAAACAAAGGTGAAACGCATGTGCTTATGGGACCTAACGGTGCAGGCAAGTCAACGCTTGGATTTGCACTTATGGGCAGTCCTAAATATACGCTTAATTCCGGCGAAATACTTTTTAACGGAAAAAACATTAACGATGAAACACCCGATAAAAGGTCACAGGACGGAATTTTTCTTTCATTCCAAAGTCCTCTTGAAGTTCCGGGGCTTTCACTTTCATCATTTATTCGTAACGCTCTTGAAAAGAACCGTGGCAAAAGAATCCGCCTTTGGGACTTTAAAAAAGAGCTCAGACAGGCTATGGAGCTTTTGCAGATGGATCCGTCATATTCCGAGCGTGATCTAAATGTAGGCTTTTCGGGCGGTGAAAAGAAAAAAGCAGAAATTTTGCAGATGCTTTTACTCAATCCAAAGCTTGCAATTCTTGACGAAACAGACTCGGGTCTTGATGTTGATGCGGTTCGCACAGTTTCAAAGGGTGTTGAACACTATCAGAAAAACCGTGACGGTGCATTGCTCATCATCACACACAGCACAGGTATTCTCGAATCTCTCAAAGTTGATTATACCCATATTATGATAAACGGTCATATAGTTAAAACAGGCGATGCATCGTTGATTGATGAAATCAATGAACACGGTTTTGAGAAGTATCTTGAACTTTATGCAGAAAAGTTCTGACGGAGGTATTAAGATGAAAGAAAGAACATATGTCGATGATGTTGACAGAAGTGTCTACGATATCAAAGACGAAGAAAATGATGCCTACCGTATCAAATCAGGTCTTGATGCCTCAATTGTTGAAAAAATTTCAAAAGAAAAGAACGATCCCGTGTGGATGCAGAATTTCCGTTTGCAGTCACTTCAAATTTATAATGAACTCAAAGTTCCAAACTGGGGACCGCCTATTGACGGACTTAATATGGAGGACATTGCAACCTATGTTCGTCCAAACACAAGAATGACCGCAAAATGGTCTGAAGTTCCCGAAGATATCAAGAATACATTTGAAAGACTTGGTATTCCTCAGGCAGAGAGAAAGTCCCTTGCAGGTGTCGGAGCGCAGTATGATTCCGAGCTTGTGTACCACAATGTTCGTGAAGAGGTTGCCTCACAGGGCGTAGTATATACCGATATGGAGAGTGCGTTAAAGGGCGAATATGCCGACATGGTAAAAAAATATTTTATGAAACTTGTCCGTCCGAATGACCACAAATTTGCCGCACTTCACGGTGCAGTATGGTCAGGAGGTTCGTTTGTGTATGTTCCGCCGGGAGTATCGGTAGAAATTCCGTTGCAGTCATATTTCAGACTTAACGCACCCGGTGCAGGTCAGTTTGAACACACGCTCATTATCGTTGACGAGGGTGCAGACCTGCATTTTATAGAGGGTTGTTCTGCTCCAAAATATAACATAGCAAATCTTCACGCAGGATGCGTTGAGCTTTTTGTAAAGAAAAATGCAAGACTCAGATATTCAACAATTGAAAACTGGTCAAAAAATATGTACAACCTTAACACCAAAAGAGCACTTGTTGAAGATGGCGGTACTATGGAATGGGTATCGGGTTCATTCGGTTCTCATGTGTCGTATCTTTATCCGATGACAATTTTAAAAGGCGACCGTTCAAGAATGGAGTTTACGGGCATTACATTTGCAGGCAAGGGACAGAACCTTGATACAGGCGCAAAAGTAGTTCATATCGGCAAAGAAACATCTTCGTTTATGAACACAAGGTCAATTTCAAAGGACGGCGGAATCAGCACATTCAGAAGCTCCGTTGTTGTAAACAAATCTGCTGAAAATGCAAAATCTGCCGTTTCGTGTCAGTCGCTTATGCTTGATTCAAAGTCACGCTCAGATACTATTCCTGTAATGGATATCAGAACTCCGCACGCAGATATCGGTCACGAGGCCAAAATAGGCAGAATCAGCGATGAGGCTGTATTCTACCTTATGTCAAGAGGTCTTAGTGAAGAGGATGCAAGGGCGATGATAGTCAGCGGTTTTGCAGACAATGTGTCAAAGGAACTTCCGCTTGAATATGCGGTTGAAATGAACAATCTCATTCAGCTTGAGATGAAGGGCAGTATCGGATAAGGAGGAAATTATGGTTGATAATAAAGACTTAACAGTGAACTTTCTTCCGTCACCCACTTGGAACCGATTGGGAGTGAATCTGGCAAAAATCCGAAACATTCCCGTTGACGGTTGGAACAGTATTCCTGTTCAAAAAGAAATAATCGAAAAATATACAAATATTTCTGATTCAAAAATCTGGGATTCATTTGCAAATATTCAGACAGGTATGGGCGAAGAGATTGACAAAATCTCAAAAATATCACAGTCTGAAAAAATCAGAATATCGGCTGATAAAACAAAAAGCGAAAAGCTGTTTTTTAATTGCAAAAACGGTGAAAACGCTTTTGCAGATATAGAATTATACGCTCCCGAAAACACAGAACTTACCGTGTTTATGGCAATGCAGTCAGCGTGGAATGCAAACGGTATTTGTGCCGTAAGAACGAAATTTAAAGCTGAAAAAGGCGCAAAAATCAGACTCGTACAGATTAATCTCCTTTCGCAAAATTTCCGCTTTATAAACGATGTCGGTGCAGAATGTGAAGATAATGCAGCCGCAGAGATATTACAGCTTTTTATCGGCGGAAATGAAACCTATACAGGCACAAAGACAACGCTTTTGGGCAGGCAGAGCAATCTTGACCTCAATGTCGGCTACTATTGCAAGGACGAGCAGTTGCTTGATATGAACTATGTTGCCGAGCATATCGGCAAAAAGACCGTCAGCTCAATGAATGCCGGAGGTGTCTTGAGAGATAAAGCACATAAATTATTCCGTGGTACAATTGATTTTCCGCTCGGCTCTTCGGGTGCAAAAGGTGACGAGAACGAAGATGTTCTAATTTTAGGTGAAGATGTAATCAATCAGACCGTACCGCTCATTCTTTGTGCGGAAGAGGATGTTGAGGGCAACCACGGTGCGTCAATCGGCAGACCGTCCGATGATGTGCTTTTCTATCTTGCAAGCAGAGGCCTTGACGAAGAAGAGGCTTGTAACCTTATGGCTCGTGCAAAACTTGACGCTTTATGCTCAAAAATCGGTGATGAGGAGCTTGAAACGCTTGCAAAATCCTGTCTGGAGGAGGTTACAGGCTATGCAAATGAAAAACTTTAAGGAAGATTTTCCGCTTTTGCGAGAAAATCCTGTAGTCTATCTCGACAGTGCCGCAACTGCTCAAAGACCTGAATCAGTTATAAATTCGGAAATGGAGTTCTACAAAAAATGCAATGCAAATCCTCTGCGTGGACTTTATGATCTGGGTTTTAAAGCTACAGAATGTTATGAGCAATCCCGTGAAACAGTCAGAAAGTTCATTAATGCAAGGTCGGAGCGTGAAATAATATTTACACGCAATGCAACCGAGAGCCTCAATCTTGTTGCCTACAGCTACGGAATGAATTTTCTTAAAAAAGGTGACGAAATTCTTGTCACTGTAATGGAACACCACAGCAACCAGTTGCCGTGGAGAGTTGTTGCAGAAAAAACGGGCGCAGCGGTAAAGTACATTGAATGCAACCCTGACGGCACAATTACCGAAGAACAGCTGAAACAGGCTTTTTCGGAGCGTACAAGGCTTGTGACAGTAACCCATATATCAAATGTACTCGGCTGCAAAACTCCCATAAAGCGTATCACAGAGCTTGCAAAGGAATGCGGTGCAGTTGTTGTGCTTGACGCATCACAGAGCGTTCCGCACATTCCCGTTGATATTCAGTCGCTTGATGTAGATTTTCTTGCATTTTCCGGTCACAAACTTATGGCACCCTTCGGAATCGGTGTATTGTACGGCAAAGAAAGCCTTCTTGAAAAAATGCCGCCGTTTTTAACGGGCGGTGAGATGATTGATTCCGTTACAAGGGACAAGGTTATCTATTCCGATTTACCGCATAAATTCGAGGCAGGAACGGTAAATGCGGCAGGTGCATGGGGGCTGAAAACCGCAATAGAATATATTCAAAATATCGGTTTTGATACAATCGGCGGTATTGAAGAAGAACTTACCGAACGAGCCTTTGACGGACTTATGAAAATTCCTCACATCAATATTCAGGGAAGCAACAATCCGAAAGAGCATTGCGGAATTATCAGCTTTACAATTGACGGAGTTCATCCGCATGATGTCAGCAGTATTCTCGATGCTGACGGTATTGCAGTCCGTGCAGGACACCATTGCGCACAGCCGTTGATGGAATTTTTAGGCATTCCGTCAACAACAAGGGCAAGCATTTATTTCTACAATACGAAAGATGACATTGATGCGTTTTTGAACAGCGTGTCAACTGTCAGAAGGAGAATGGGATATGGAAAATAACAGAAGCTTTTACAATGAAATCCTGACCGATCACAATCTTCATCCAATGCACAAACATCCGCTTGATACGGCAACGGCAAGCCTTGAGGGTGTGAATCCAAGCTGCGGTGATGACATTGTGCTTAATCTTAACATCAAAGACGGTGTGATTACAGATGGTTCGTTTACAGGTGACGGCTGTGCAATTTCCCAGGCGTCAGCCGATATTATGCTTGATTTGATTATCGGCAAAACAGTTGATGAAGCCGAACATTTGAAAGATATTTTCCTTAAAATGATTCAAGGCAAAGCAACTGACGAAGAAATTGAAGAGCTTGAGGAGGGCGGAGCATTGTCTGACATTTCTCATATGCCTGCCCGTGTAAAATGTGCAGTTCTCGGTTGGCACACATTTGAAAACATTGTAAAAGAATAATTTACTGAATTTAATATTTTATAAAACACATTCGGGGAACAGATAAAATAATTTCTGTTCCCCGATTTTTATTTAAAAAATCGGGATTAATGTATTAAAATGACTAATACAAATCTTGACAAATATTGCTTTAAAATAGTATAATAAAAGTGCAAAGAGGTAAGGAAGAAAATAAATTATGCTAAAAGAATATTTATACAACGAAATAAAAAATTATTTAAAATCAATTGCAAAAGATACATATGTAATTTCAATATTCATCAATTTTAATGAATGTAATGTGTACGATAATATTGAGAATTTCCCCAATGTCAGCATATTCAGTAATACGCTTAGTGATATTGAAGATTGCAACGACGAAGAGGAAAAGTGGAATATGGCTTTTTGGGGCTGCAATGATGAAATATACCTGATTGCTGACGATAAAAGTGCAAAATTATTGGTTGATTGGTATGCTGAAAACGATGTTGATAATATCGGTTACGAGGACGATGAACAAGATTATGATGATGAGCTGAATTATATCGGCAACGGACCAAACGGTTGTAAAGAATTATATACCCTGATTTCCGATATTATTTTGAATTTAAGATCAGACAACGAAGTCGCTGAAATCATTGCAGATGTTCCGATACTTATCCATGATTACGAGTATACATACTATGTTACAAAATACATAAAATCGGTAAATCCGGACGGACAGGCTGATGAATTCTTAAAATATTATGAAGAGAATTTTTAGTGTTTGTCAAAAAGATACTAAAATATATTGAAAATGGAGGGAGTGCTTTTGTGTTTAAAAAAGTTGTTTGTACAATAGTGAGTACTTTATGTATCCTTTTTTTATTATCCGCCTGTGATCCTTCGATTGATGATTATGAATCTTATAAAAATCTTAAAGTAGGAGAACATTTTTCGGTTAACCGTGATGGATATGCAGTCAAAATAAACGATACGCTTCTTGTTTGGCACAACCTTGCTGATGGCGAAAAGGATTGTGTTAAAGTCATTGATAAAAATATGGTTGACGCAAGCGGAATGATAGAAGGTGAGGGTGTTCTGAATGGTTCAAAAGAACTTCTTGCTGATAAAATTAAGAATTGTTATTCTTCGAATGATTATGTTATAATGGAGTTGTTAAACAATGATACCATTATTCTGGTCGATTGCAATAACAATTTCAAATATTCTAAATTTGATAATTTGAAAAGCACAGGAATTGATTACAGCAAATTTAATCACATATCAATCGGCTGAATGAATGATTTAAAAAATTCCGCACATGTCAATTATGACGGAATCAGGGAATATGAAACAGACATATCATATTTTAAAAATCTTAAAAATGCAATTTTATCTGACAATGTCAATGTACTGAAAATTGAAACAGATAAAATGAAAGACAATATAAAGATAAATCAAACAAAGCTGAAAAATACATGAGGTGATACGATGTATTCGGAATTATTAAAAGCTTTTCAAAGCAATAAAAATTGCAGTTTTTATACAGATGATGAATGTGACAAGTTTATTTACGGCAAGATTATTGCACTTAACGAAGATGAGGTTGCAATTCAAATGTACAATACAGACGGAACTTGTGACGGTGTAATTGTAAAAATAGTATCTGATTTCTTCAGAATCGAGTATGATTCAAAGTATAATCAAAAAATGGAGAAACTGATTGAAACGGATACTTTTGAAGACAGCGTTGAAATTGACGGTAACGCTGTATTTGATTCCGCAATAAAATCCGCAATAATTAAAAACTTCATAGTAAGTATAGAATTGCTGCACAGCGGTAATGAGAATATCACGGGATTACCATTGTCGCTGGAAAACGGAATCTGCACCGTCAGACAGATAGACGATTACGGTTGTGATGACGGAGTAACTTCGTTTGTATTCAATACCGCAACGCAAATTACAATCAATGCAAAGTATGAAAAATTACTTTCAAGCTTAATGAACAAGTGATATGGAAAAATGAATAATTTGTTATTTGAAAAAATATGGGAAGATGCTGATTTTTATCAAATTATTGTAAAGGCATTAGCCAAAAATATTAGTGCTGAAACAAAAGTATATGTCACAAAAGAAAACATAATTGCTTTGTCGGAATCAATCAAAAATTTGATTGATAAGCACCATAGTGAATTTTACTGGGAAATAGGCGATACTGATTTGTGTGCGGAGTCATTTTTCTCAATAGGGCTTGCTGAATACGATAATCTCGGACACTATAAGTTCGTGCTGAAATTCGGTTTTCAAAATGACGATAACAAGAACTACGGTTGTTCATTTCCAATGACGACCGAAACAGGTTTGTTATTACATTTTGCCGAAAATGTGTTGTTGCTCAATAAAGATAATTCTTTTGAAAGTTGCATGCTGAATGGTAGGTTGTGATTATATGAAAGTTATTGTTTTTAGCGTAAGTGTTAATCATGTTAATGGTTCTCTTTTAGATTTTACATTTCTTATCCCGTATGGATTGTATTTACTTTTGTGTTTCTTGTTAAAAGAGTTTATTAATTCACTTTATTATAAATCTATTAAATCGGAAGTATCAATTTCTAAAAAGAGATTTACTACTATTAAACATTTTGTCTATGATACCTTAATAGATTTACCAAACAGCAAATTTGTTTTAATGATTGATGAGGAAACGAAAATAATCACACCGGCAGTTTATACAAAGCGAAACGGTAGGGTTTCTATGATTAACAGGAATGCTGATTTTGATGTGTATGAACAAATTGAAATTAACAACGGTTCATTTTCAAAAGATTACACATTTATCAGAAGTTACAAAATCAGAGATAAAAAGACAGGAGAACAGGTTCTTTTTGTGGCAGTACCAAATCGTGAAACAGATATTCTCGCATATTCCGATTCTGCACATAAAGCCGACAAAACCGTAACTTTCGGCAAATTCAGAATATTCTGTTTTGTCGAAACTGACAATAACCTCTACACGGATTTGATTGTTGATTCCGAAAAGATTCATCTTGAAAAATCTAAAAGAAAAGGTATGTACTTTATCGGTTTGAATGAGGTGAAAAAGAAAAAATAAAGTATTGCTTTTTGCAATGTCTATTGATATAATACAATTAGAACACTTATGTTCATTGTATTAGAAGGACAGGAGGCAATAGTTATGAAAAAAGATGCGACTAAAAAATCAAAACGAATTAAAATTGCAATCATTATTGCAAGTGTGTTATTGTTTTTTGGCATTGCTTATTTCTGCTTTTATCATTCAGTATCATTTCATAAAATTACTCTCAAATCTACCAATGTGAATTACAGCTATCAGAATGACAAGGTGAATACAGGTTCAAATTTAGTTCAAATAGGCGATAAATTGTATTACAATTACATGAATGAAAATATCTTGAAATCCGGCTTGTATGAGATTAGTGCGGATGTAACAAAGCGAATAGACTGGGGCGGTATTTCATTACTTCCCGCATATGCTACTTCCGTTTCTACAACATACAATGGGATTATTCTTGATGATGTACTTTATTCAACCGAAAGTTATACAGATGATTCAGACGATAATCCGTTTTTATATAACTATGAAGTTTTGTGCGGTGACTTGATTATCAAAAAGTATGATGTCGAACGGAATTCTTTTTCAGATTATATGACTATCAAAAATCCCGACAAAATCAAATTGTATCAAAATTTTTCAATAGTTGATGACACAATATATCTGTACTCAATCGACAACGGCATATATAGATATGAAAACAATTCATTAAAAAAGGTCTTTGACGCTCAAAAATTGAATTTTCATTCGGTTCTTATGAGCTATTCTTCTTATATCAACAAGAATATGGTTTGCTATCCTAACCAAGACAACGATATTATGTCTATATGCAGATATGATATGAATACTCAGAAGGTTGTTGATGAGTTTACAATCGGAAATCTTCCTGACTGCGAAGATGAAATTTATAATTTAATCGCCACCGATACATATATATACTTTACATCGGGAAATTTTAGTGCGGTTTATCGCATAAATCTTAAAACAAAGAAAATCGAAAAAATTTTCAATACCGACGGAGTAGTTACGGTTAATATTATTGATAATCAGCCTGTCTTGGCGGTTGAGAAGTCGAATAAGGACAACGGAATTTATGTTGTGAACAGCAAAACTTCTGAGTTTGAGCGTATATGCAAAAAAGAGGCTTGCTTTATTTATAATTTGGATGATGAATTGATTTATTTTATTGATTCCGAGAGAAATCTGTATCGAATTACATCAGACGGTAAAAACTTTGAAAAAATATTCGGCTAAGTTTCTAAAACAAAAGACCGACTTCAAAATCAAATTTGAAATCGGTCTGTAAATTTTAAAAATATCCGAACGGAGTTTATACTATTCGATTACATCTTCGGCTATAACAGCTTCCTGTCTTTTTGTAATCTGATGGTCTTCATGCAAAACAATGCAGTATGTAACAGTTGATATGAGTGCAAGAATAAGTACAACCGCAATAAGTCTTTTGATGTATTTGCCTGTCCTTATTTTCTTGACAACATAGGGAATCCCCGTTGCTGAAAAATATTGCGAAACAACATCAATCGGACTTCCGTAATTGTTGTACAATTCTTCCTTAGAGGTTATACCCTCTTGCTCACAAAAATCCGCAATATCATTGCTCAGATTCTTGATATACTCCCGTTCCTGCTTGCTTTTAACAGGGAAAACCGTTTTTATTTCACTAATATATTCCTTGCAAACTTTATTGTTCATTGCCCTTGTCCTCTTTTAAAATATTTAAAATGCTCTCTACACCGCTGTAAGCATTATGAAAACTCTCCAAAAGGTTTTCATAATATGCCCGACCTTCGTCCTCGATATGATAATAAATTCGTGTGCGCTTTTTGCCGACAAGCTTTGAATATTCGCTGATTTTTCCTTCGTTAACAAGCTTGTAGGTGACTGCGTAAACGGTGTTCTGAGATATGGACAGGCATCCGTTTGATTTTTCTTTTATGAATTTTACAATTTCATACACATAACTGTCATGCTCACACAAAATGGCAAGAATCAGTATGTCCGTAATTCCGCTGAAAAAATAATTTTGTTTTCCCATAGATACCTCCCAATGTACATTATACACACTTAATCACTAAAAATCAATCTAATACATTCAAGAAGAATTTAATATGAGCAGTTATTACAGCAAAGCCTTTTGTTGCCGACATTGTGATTTTTTCGTCAATAGTATTCGGAAAAACCGAATTAACCAAAAAATTTCTTTGTGTATTAATCTCATCAGCCATGATATCACCATACACATTATTGATTTCGTTTGAATTCTTTTTGATATAGTCAAATATGAAAAGTAAAATAACAGATAGGATGTTTTAAATGAAAGCAAAGAAAATTTATTATTCAATTGTCGTAGGATTGCAAAGTTTACTTATACTATTGTTGCTTGTAAATGTAGGTTATTGTTTGGTTACTTCGGATTTAACTATGTTTCCTACAACTGCATTATATTTAAACTTTTACCCTTTTATAAATTTTTGTCAAACGCATAATCCATACGATTTGCTTGTATTTATATCTTTGATGATTTTAATACTTGTAATGCATTTTGCAACAATATATATTCTTTTTAAAAAGGTTAAAAGAATATATGCTTGGGTAGTTATAGTTAATGCATATATGTACGCCTTGACTCTATATAGTAACGGAGATTTAATATATGTGTTAAAGGGCGGTGCATATTTAATCTATGGATATAGCAATGTGGCAATGTTTTTCTTGCTGTTCATTGCGGCTTTAATTAAACTATATCGTAAGAGGGTTCATATTAATTCAAGCCTTGCAGATGATTATTTTTTACCCAATGAAGAGGATGACAGACCGGAGGATAAATGCGACGGAATAATTCAAGCCTGTATTTTAGCTCCGATTTTTCAGATTGCTTGCTTTGCATTTTCTTTGATAACAAAGTATTACGGTTCGTTGCTGGAGAATTATTTGTTTTTGTTTTATATTGTGTTCATGATTGTGTCAATTTGTATATTAATTTATTCGTATCGTGAATATAAAAAAGTAGCAAACTCAAATCAATTTTCTGATGATCGAATTAAAAAAGTGGAGAAATACATAAAAATTCAGCCGATTACTTTTGCACTTTTTCTCGCATCGGCAGTTTTGATATTTGCATTTTGACAGCAACAAACTCTACAATAAAATAGGGTGGAACAACTGCTGAAAGGAGGCTCGAAAGAGCCTCTTTTTAATGCTTGAACAGAATACAAATTTATTGTGATGACAAACCGCTTTACAGCTATGTAAAATTTTTATACAGATATAATGATGAAATAAAAAATATCGGAATAAGAATAAACCTCCTGCACAGAGTAAAATCCGTTGCAGGAGGTTTTGTTGTATGAAAAATTATATGGGTTTAATTATTGGCATATTTGTTGGAATCTATATGTAAAATTTACAGAACCTGAAAATATGCATTATTGATACTTTGTCGGGACAGGCACACATCAGTTCTTGCTGTTTGCAATTGCCTGATCAATTAACTTTTGCAGCTTTTCAGACTGCTTTTCGGAGGTTATTGCACCGACAATCGGCTCTCCCACAATATTACCGTTTTTATCGACAACATAAGTTGTGGGGTAGGAGTACAATCCGGATGTGAATTCTCCGGCTTTACTTTTTGAATCAAACCAAATGTTTTTGTAGGTCACACCCTTTTTTGCCAGAATATTCTTTGCGTCAGAGATAGCCGTTTTGTCACCGTCAAGTGTAAATGAATTGATTCCGACTACTGCTCCGCCTTTTTTTGCAAGCTGTTTGTTCAGAGCTTCCAGGTCGGCAAGTTCTTCCACGCAGGGATTGCAGGTGGTAAACCAGAAGTTTACTACAGTAACGGTATTTTTTGCAAAAAGCGTACTGCTCTTAACTTCATTTCCGTCAAGATCCTTGCCGTCAAATGTCGGGAATTTCATCAGATTATCCTTTTCGATGGGCTTACCGTTTTCAGCCGGAACGCTCATATCTCCATCAGACGGTTTTTCTCCGCATCCGGGAAATTTTTGTTCCAAAACTGTCAGCTTTCCTTCAATTTCCTTAATCTCTTCGGCGCCTTTATTAAGCAGTTTCAACTCATCAGCACTGAACTGATCCTTGATACCGTCAATTGTTTTCAGAAGAAAATCGCCGTAGTTTTTGCCGTCCTCATTCATCGCCATACCTTTATCGGCTGAAGCAAATACCTTTTCCCAAAGCTTGCTGTTTTCGGAAAGAATAGCATTTTCCTGTGCCATCAGTTTTTTATGCAGGTCGGCGGCCTCGTCTTTTGTTTTCGGATTCACAGCTGTCAGCATAGCCGTTTCGCTTTTCTTATTTGCAGTAGTATTCGTCGTATTGCCTTTGGCTGTGCCACAGGCGGCAAAGCTTAACAACATCATCAGGGCAGTCAGTAAGCTTAAAATTTTAGTCGTTTTCATAGTGTTTACTCCTTTTCTGTTTCAATTCCTGTTTTAATTTCTGTTTTAATTTCTGTTTCAATTTTTTGTTTTGCTGTTTCCGCTTTTTTAGCGGGACAATCATTTTCTTTTCCTTTGCCAAAGCCGTAGCAAAAGCTGACCGCCTCGACAGGACAGGCACGGATACACTTACCGCAGCGTATGCATTCGGTATGGTTGGGAGTTTTGGTTACATCTACATCCATCTTGCATGCTTTGGCACATTTTCCACAGGAAATGCACTTGTGTTTGTCTACTTTCATTCCGAAAAGTGACACCTTGTTAAGCAATGCATAAAATGCACCGAGAGGACACAGCCACTTACAGAACGGTCTGTAGAAAAGCACACTCAGTACGATTACTGCGATCAATATGCCCAGCTTCCACGAAAAGAGCGTACCAAGTGCGGCACGGATTCCCGAATCGACAGCGGAAAGAGGGATTGCCCCCTCGAGTACCCCTTGAGGACAAAGATACTTACAGAAAAAAGGATCTCCCATATCCGCATCGTTTGTAATGAGCATCGGCAGTAAACATACAGCAAAAAGCAAAACTGCATATTTTATGTATGTCAGCGGTTTCAGCTTTTTAGTGGGAAGCTTTTTTGTCGGCACCTTATGTAACAGTTCCTGAAGCCATCCGAACGGACACAAAAAACCGCAGATAAACCGCCCGAGCAGAACCCCTATCAATATGAGGAATCCTGTGATATAATATGAAAAACTGAATTTTGACGAACCCACCACTGCCTGAAACGAGCCGATTGGGCAGGCTCCCGATGCCGCCGGACAGGAATAGCAATTCAGTCCCGGCACACAAACAGCCTTTCCTTTGCCTTGATAAATTCCGCCCTTGAATAAATTCGGCAGATGAATATTACTCAGCAAAGTTGCTCCTGCTTGAATAAGCCATCGAAAGCGTGAGAGGAACTGCGATACACCGCCTCTTTTTTTCTTCGGTTCTTTGTTATCCAATTCCCACACACTCCAAACACAGCCGGATTGCCTTGCTTAACACGGTTTCTGCTTCTCCACGCAGAGCTCCGTAACACAGCATCGTAATTCCGCAAATAATCAGTACGATCTGAAATACGGCTTTTTTCTTTCGAGTCAATTCGGTCACTCCTTTCTTTTGTGCTCCCATTGTAGCACAGAGGATGTAAAATCCATGTTAAGAACGAAAACTTAACAAAAACTTTATGTCTGAGCGATATAATTAAATTATCAAAGAAATATGAAAACACAACAAGGAGAGTTTCTATGCGTATTTTAGTAATTGAAGACGAGCGTGCGCTGTGCGAGACAATTGTTCGCAGCCTTAAAAGATTGGCATACAGCGTTGATTTTTGCTATGACGGAAACAAAGCAAATGAGTTGCTCGGAATGGAAAAGTACGATCTTGTTTTACTTGATCTGAATTTACCCGGTGCAGACGGGATGACGGTACTGCGAACTCTGCGACAAACCGACAGAGATACCGGAGTGTTAATTCTTTCGGCACGCTGTGAGGTTGCCGACAAGGTGGAGGGACTGGATGCCGGAGCAAACGATTACCTGACAAAGCCTTTTCATTTGGAGGAGCTTGAGGCAAGAATACGCAGTCTGACTCGCCGGCGGTTTACACAAAACAATGTTGTTTTGAACTGTGGAAAGGTTGCTTTTGACACCAAAGCCCGTGTTGCCGTTGCTGACGGTCAGGAGCTGTCACTTACCCGAAAAGAAATCGGAATACTTGAATATTTACTTCTTAATCAAGGTCGCCCCGTCAGTCAGGAAGAACTGCTCGACCATGTTTGGGATAACAGTGTTGACAATTTCAGCAATTCAATAAGAGTACATATTTCTGCATTACGAAAGAAACTGCGTGCGGCACTCGGCTATGACCCGATTCGCAATCGCATTGGTGAAGGATATGTTATGGAGGAAGAAAAAGTATGAAAAAGCTATCCTTGCAATGGCGCATAACTCTGATGACAGCACTTCTTATCGGAGCTACCTGTATTTTTATGAATGTTCTTATCGGCTATTCCGGCAGCCATTATATGGATTCCATAGGCTCTTATGTTACAGGTTACGGTGATACGGACAAAGGAGAACCTGACTTTTTCGATCCCGAACACGAAAAGCTTGATCGTGAATTGACTATTGTAATTAACGGAGCACAGGAATCCTTTATCGCTACCAATTGGTATATTACAGCGGCGGCAACATTGTTAGGTGGTGTGCTTGCGTATTTTTTAAGCGGGCATGCGCTGAAGCCTCTGCGTACTTTTACCGCTCGGGTTGAAAAGGTTCAACCTAACAATTTGACGGATATGAAGATAACCGAAGAGGTTCCGCCTGAACTGAGACAGTTTGTCAAGTCGTTCAATCGGATGCTTGACCGTCTTGATGAGGGATTTACCGCTCAACGACAGTTCACGGGAAACGCCGCACACGAGTTGCGTACGCCGCTTTCGCTTATGCAGGCACAGCTTGAACTTTTTTCGGCAGAGCATCCCGGGGTATCGCCTGAAACGGCGGAGTTCCTCCGATTGTTGCGTGAGCAGACCGAACGAATGACGCAAATGACAAAAACCCTGTTGGAAATGAGCGAGCTTCGCACAGTATCGTGTGCCGACCGCATAGAGATAGGACCTATGGTAGAAGAGATTTTCACTGACCTTGCGCCCCTTGCAGAGAAGAACAATGTTACACTTGAAAGCACTGGCGACGCTGTTATGACAGGCAGTGACACGCTGATTTACCGTTTGTTATACAATCTGACCGAAAACGCTATACGCTACAACCGTTTTGACGGTACAGTGAATATTACCGTAACGCACAAAGACAATCAGCTTGTTATTACGGTTGCGGATACCGGCTACGGCATCCCCGAACAATACAGAGAAAGTATTTTTCAGCCCTTCTTTCGTGTGGATAAATCTCGAAGCAGAGAATACGGCGGCGTGGGATTGGGACTTTCTTTGGTGTGGGAAATCGTTGCACTGCACAATGGTAAAGTTCGTGTGGAAGAAAGTTCGGAAAAGGGTACTGCAATAGCGGTAAAGTTTCCGACAGATGTGATAAAAATTTAATATTTTGCGATTTTTTCTTAGTTAATTGTTGAAATTACCGTAGCTTTGTGCTATACTATAATTAATTAATCAATTAGTTATCAAAAGGGAGCAAACATTATGAGAACAACAGAGGAACAGCACAACGAGCGTAAGAGGGAAATAATGGAAAAATGCTTTGAATGCTATGCTGAAAACGGATTGACCGGTACGGGCATCAAGGCTTTGGCGGCAGCGTGTGGATGTACAACGGGAAATCTGTATTCCTATTTCAACAGTGTTGATGAACTGATTATTGAATCAACTGCATACTGTATGGAAAAGGTCGAGGATGATTTTATGGAAAAAGCTCCCACCGACCCGAAGGATGTTGTTCGATTTGTGAAAGAGGTTCCGTATTGGACCGCAAAGAAGCACGGCAAAAAATATCGGCTGATGTATCAGGTCTATACCCATCCGAAATATATTGAGCACGGCAAGAAATTTTTTGAGGGGGTGAACGAGCGCTATACCGAGTATGCCAAGCGGCTTGAGCCGAAAATCGGCATTCCGTACACGGTGATTACACCGCTGATTTTTATATTTGTCCGTGCCTGTGTACATTATGCTATGTTTGAGGATGAATATTATTTAAAAACCCAAATGGAGGTCTTAAAACAGGGTGTTGCCCTGTTTACTGATAAATACCGTTCACAATATTTGAGAGGAGGCAATGATAAATGAAAAAACGAATATACTGTATTACTACCGCACTTTGTCTTGTGCTTTGCATCGTACTTTGCATTGCATTTGCTGCCGTATGCAGCAAGGCGGAAAACAGCAAAACCCTGTTGCCGGAGGTGCGAAACAACGGCACAGCAATCCAATGGAGAGATACCGCCGAAGAGGAATGGCACGATCTTGTAGCTCTTAACACGCTCAGAGGTACTGACGGAAAAAACGGCATTGACGGCAAAAACGGTACTGACGGAAAGAACGGTACTGACGGAAAAAACGGCATTGACGGCAAAGACGGTACTAACGGAAAAGATGGTGCTGACGGTAAAGACGGTACTAACGGAAAAAACGGCATTGACGGCAAAGACGGTACTAATGGAAAAGACGGTACTGACGGCAAAGACGGTATTGACGGTAAAAACGGCACTGACGGAAAAGACGGTACTGACGGCAAAGACGGTATTGACGGTAAAGACGGTCTTGACGGCAAAAACATAGAGGTACAAAGAACAACAGAATATATACAGTGGCGCTATGAGGGAGAAGACTGGCAAAACCTTGTTGCCATTTCCGATATAAAAGGACCCACAGGGCAGAACGGTAAAGACGGAGCAAACGGAAAAACACCGGAGTTCCGTGTAAATGAAAACAATCTTCAATGGCGTTATGTCAGCGATGAAATATGGTTAAATCTTTACGATCTTTCAAATTTGAAAGGTCTTGACGGAAAAGACGGAATCAACGGAAAGAACGGTGTCGATGGTCTTGACGGCAAAAACGGTGATACGCCGTTCATCGGTGAAAACGGCAACTGGTGGCTCGGAGTGACCGACATTGGCGTAAAAGCCGCAGGTGTTGACGGTGAAAAAGGCGACAAGGGAGATAAAGGAGATGCCGGACAGGACGGTAAGGACGGAGCGAACGGAAAAACACCTGAGTTCCGTGTGAATGAAAACAATCTGCAGTGGCGTTATGTCGGCGATGAAATATGGCTTAACCTTTACGATCTTTCAATTTTGAAAGGTCTTGACGGCGCAGACGGTAAAGACGGTGTTGACGGTAAGGACGGAACAAACGGACAAAACGGCACTGACGGCAAAGACGGCAACACTCCGTTCATCGGTGAAAACGGCAACTGGTGGATTGGAACGACCGATACGGGAGTGAAAGCCACAGGTGTTGACGGTGAAAAAGGAGAAAAAGGAGACACCGGCGAAAAAGGCGAAAAGGGTGACAAGGGAGATAAAGGCGACAAGGGTGATGCAGGTCAGAACGGCAGCTGTTCGGGATATTTTTACGGAGAGGCAGACGCTCCTCCGAGGACAGTACTGAATAACAGTCGTGTCAATATTTCTGTCTACGAAAAAATAAACAAGGGCGGCTTGATTTCATCCTATTCATCCTACAGGAATAATATTACACTCAAAAAAGGACATATTTACAATGTCTGCTTAAGCGGTTCTCTCGAAGTTGGTTCAAACGAATCTAACAAAAGCGGCAATTACTCTATTCAGATGATAGACGGTTATGATGACGATCTGTGCAGGGAGCTTACACGAATAAAAAGAGACGGGGCAAAAATACCGCAAACCAATGATCAACATTCCTTTAATTTCAACAGAATGTATGATGCGTCAAATAAAGACATTACATTGCAGTTGTGGTTTGAAAATTCGGCATACAATACTTATCTCGGTGGCTTCAGAGGTACTATTACAATAACTGCTCTTGATTAAATTTATATAACGGAGGTGGCGAAAAATGAAAAAACGAATACTTAGTATCCTGCTGACTTTATGCATGATGCTCTGCCTTACGCCGATAAGCGTATTTGCCGAGGAGGTTGGGGCATGGGGCTCTGCTGCGATAAAGCTTGGCGCAGACGCACTGAATAAAACTGTAAACACAGAGATCGCACCGACTGTGTATTTCGGACAAAACCATGAAAATAATCCCGCTGCATGGCGAGTTATCGGTTATGACGGAAACGGTGTTACAAGCGCACAAGGGGATATTACCCTGCTTGCGGCAGGCGCTATGGGAGTTATACCATTTGTCGATACCATATTAAACAACGAATACGCACCGAGTAATTTGAAAACCGCGATAGATGCGCTTGCGGAAAAGCTGACGACAGAAGAAAATGCTGCCGTAAAGAAACGGGCGCTTACAAGCGGAAGTTACGACGGAGAGAATACCGACTGTGTAGCAGGAGCTCAGGTGGATAACGCTGTATTCTGGCCGCTTTCCACAGCGGAAGCGTCTGCGGTAAATAATGATCTGCGAATTGTGGATAGAGAACATCAATACTGGGCATCAAGCTATTGGTGGTTGCGCTCCCCGGGCGCAAAGAATCGCGATGTTGCCTCTGTGGACGGTTTTGCTAATATCGACCACGATGGGATAGATATCAGCAATATGTGGGGTGTTCGTCCCGCTTTTAAATTAAATCTGAACTCTGTCCTTTTTGCATCTGCCGCTGTGGGCGGAAAGCCCGACGGAGGATTGACCGAAGTTCCCGAATACAGCGGAAGTGAATGGAAATTGACACTTTTAGATAGTAGCCGCAGTTTTGCCGTAACGGAAAAAACTGCCGATGCCGCCCCCGACGATACCGTTACGCTGAATTACAGCGGAGCGACCACAGGGAAAAATGAATATATCTCTGTCATCATTGCGGATAACAACGGCGCACAGTATTATGGCAGAGTTGCACAGCCTACTGCCGAAAGCGGAACGGTTGAAATCAAAATCCCGTCTGACATTGCACCGGGCGACTATACCCTGAAGGTATTCAATGAACAGTATAACGGTGATTATAAAACCGATTACGCAAGTAATTTCACAGACATTGCGCTGACGGTGGAAAGTCAGCCTGACGAGCAGTTCACCCTTACCCCTGGCGGCAGATACTATTTTGACCTTTCGGCAATGGATATTCCCGGAACGGTAAACAGCAATCTGCCGGACAGCACCCTGCACTATGTGCCCTTTACTTATGTGGGCACGGTGGATGCATATTCATTGAAAAATGAAGCCGACAAGGATACCACCCCTTACGAGCACAGCTTGTTTATTGCAGATTATAACGTGAAATGTTCTTTGCAGCGGGAGACGTTGGCAGAAATGAACCTGATTTATGGCCAGACCTATACAGCGAGTAACGTGAACTATACGCTCCGCGCCCCATCTGTTGGAGACCATCACCGTAATGAAGGAGAAGGCTCTGGTCTTGCACCAATTGACAATGAATGGGATACGATCTATCAGAAGTCAGCCGATTATATCAAAAACTGGTATAAAATGCGCTCTTTCGGCCAGGATATAGGTACTGGGAATGTCGAGGGATGGTATCTATCTCGTGGTGGACACTTCGCTGCACAGGTTACATTTTGGGCAAGGCCAACCCTTCCGGAGCGGGACACTGGTTTCCGCCCCGTCCTTGAAGTCATGAACCCCGACACGCTTGGCTCTGACGGACTGAAAGCCGTTACCCTTGACCTTGGCGGCGGAAAGCTGGGTAACAGTTCCGAGGATATTCAAATCATCGTGAAAAACGGCAGTACATTTACCGCTCCCGCATCCGATGGTCTGACCCGCCCGGACGGAAATACAGACAGCTACTTCATGTGGCTTGACGGCAATGGCAATTCCTACGAACCCGGCGGCAGTGTTCCTGCTGATGTGACGGAACTGACGGTGCAGTGGACAGCCCCGACCTATGCCGTAACCTTGAATACGAACGGCGGCACGATCGCAGACGGGAAGGATGTCACAGGCTATACCTACGGCGTGGGCGCAACACTCCCGACAGATGTGACGCGCACCGGGTACACCTTCAAGGGCTGGTATGACAACGAAAATCTGACCGGCTCTCCTGTTACGGCAATCGGCGGTGCAGAAACAGGTAATAAAGAGTATTGGGCGAAGTGGGAAATCAATCAGTACACAATAACCTTTGATACCAACGGCGGAAGTGAGATTGCACCCATTACACAGGACTACGGTACGGAAATTACCGCCCCTGCCGACCCGACAAGAAAAGGCTATACCTTTAAGGGCTGGGATAAGGAAATCCCCGAAACCATGCCTGCGGAGAATATAACGGTTAAAGCACAATGGGGAATCAATCAGTACACAATAACCTTTGATACCAACGGCGGAAGTGAGATTGCACCCATTACACAGGACTACGGTACGGAAATTACCGCCCCTGCCGACCCGACAAGAAAAGGCTATACCTTTAAGGGCTGGGATAAGGAAATCCCCGAAACCATGCCTGCGGAGAATATAACGGTTAAAGCACAATGGGGAATCAATCAGTACACAATAACCTTTGATACCAACGGCGGAAGTGAGATTGCACCCATTACACAGGACTACGGTACGGAAATTACCGCCCCTGCCGACCCGACAAGAAAAGGCTATACCTTTAAGGGCTGGGATAAGGAAATCCCCGAAACCATGCCTGCGGAGAATATAACGGTTAAAGCACAATGGGGAATCAATCAGTACACAATAACCTTTGATACCAACGGCGGAAGTGAGATTGCACCCATTACACAGGACTACGGTACGGAAATTACCGCCCCTGACAACCCGACAAGAAAAGGTTACACCTTTAAGGGTTGGGATAAGGAAATCCCCGAAACCATGCCTGCCGAAAACCTTACAATCACGGCACGGTGGAAAGATACCGAAAAGCCGACGGGCGAAATTATCATAGGCACAAATAAATGGAATGAATTCTTAAACAAGCTTACCTTTGGCATATTCTTTAAGGATACACAGGAGGTAACTATAAATGCCGTAGATAACAGCGGAGTTGTGTTTGTATCCTATTTGGTAACAGATAAGGAGCTTTCCGAGGCTGAACTGAACTCTCTTGTATTCCGTGCGTATGAAGAACCGTTTAGCATAGACCCCAACGGAGAATATATTGTTTATGTAATGCTTGTTGATGAAAATATTAACATAACATACCTTCGCTCCGACCGTATAACGCTTGATAATATTCAGCCTGTAATCAGCGGTATCGAGAACGGCAAGACCTATTGTGAGGCACAAACCGTTACTGTTGATGAGAAGTATGTTGATACCGTTACTGTAAACGGCACGGCGGTTACGCTTGATGCAGACGGAGGTTTTGTTCTCCCACCGACAAACGGTGAGCAGAAGATAGTTGTCACCGACAAAGTGGGCAATAATGCAGAGATGACCGTAACAGTCAACAACGGTCATACCTTTGGTAAATGGGTATCTGACAATGACGGTAAGCATACCCGAAAATGTATCGTGGACGGATGCGATGCGTTTGAAACCGAAAATTGCTCAGGCGGCAATGCCACCTGTACCGAAAAGGCGGTATGCGATGTCTGCGGTAAAGCCTACGGAGAATTTGACGGAACAAACCACGAGGGCGGTGTACAGGAGTGGACGACAAGAACCGCTTTTAATCACGAACAAAAATGGAACTGCTGTGGTGCTGTGATTGTGGCAAGTGAAGCACATGAGTGGAAAGACGGTGTGTGCCGAGAATGCGGATATGTATGTCTGCATAATGACACAGATAAAGACCATGTCTGTGATTACTGCAAAAAGACAATCTCCGAGCATGAAGATAAGGATAAAAACCATATCTGCGACTACTGCAAAAAGACAATCTCTGCTCATGAAGATGCGACACCCGAAGAAATCAAAAAGCCCGACACCGTAACAGCTAAACCTGATGATTCAAAATCTCCTCAGACAGGCGATAACAGCAACCTTATTTTGTGGATTGCATTGCTGATTATCAGCGGCGGCGTTATGAAAGGAGTAACGGTATTCGGTAAGAGTAAAAAACATTCTGCCAAAATTAAAGATAAGTAATATTTTACGCTCTGTCATGAAAATATAGTGAATACGGCACAGTAGGTATAAAAACCGCTGTGCCGTATTTCTTTCAGAATGACTGCTTTTGAAAAACAGTCACTTTCTCGGTCATAGTCCGATAAGCAAAGACAAAGAATAAATGTGCTGTCAGGAATTAAATGTCAATAAGTTCGTATAGTTGCATTTGTTTTTATTTATGATACAATTAAAAGCAACAAACTTAACAGATCCTTTGCAGATGAAATTGCTGTAAAATTCGGAAAATATGCCGATAGCCTTGTACGGAAAAGTAAAATTGTTTCAAATTGCTATTGCACTTTTGTGATTTTTTCTTATATCTCTTTTATAATAAATCAAAATGTGATACAATATGACTGATAATCTGAAAACGGAGTTGATTAAATGAATTTCATCAACAGAAATGAAATTGCAAACGGTGTTTACTTTACAAACATTAAGGACAGCCGTTTTAAAACTATGAAAATCAGCGTGAATATTGTTGTTCCGCTTTCTGTCGAAACAGCGTCGGAGAATGCGCTTGTGGGCGGATTGCTTGTTCGTTCATGCAAAAAATATCCCGATTTTACTGTTCTCAGCAAAAAACTCAGTTCACTTTACGGTGCAGACCTCACTTCATCGCTTTCAAAACACGGTGAAAGCCAGGTAATTAAGATTTCCGTATCAGGTCTTGATGACAGATATTCTCTTGATGATGTCAGCATTGCCAAAGAACTTTCGGAGCTTTTGTGCAGCGTAATTTTTGAGCCGAATGTCAAGAACAACGCTTTTATTGAAAGCGAACTTGAACAGGAACGCAGACAACTTCTTGATGTGATTGATTCGGAATTCAACGAAAAGCGAATCTATGCAATGGGACAGCTTATAAAGCATATGTGCAAGGATGAGGTTTTCGGAATCAAGCGTTACGGTACAGCCGAAAAAATAAAGGCCGCAACTGCCGAATCACTCTGCAAGGCATGGCAGAATCTTCTCAAAACCGCAAAATTCGAGATTCTCTATATAGGCGACAGCCCTGCCGATAAGGCAAAGGAGGTTTTTGCGAAAGCCTTTGCAAATATCGAAAGAAATGTTGTGACTTCATCTACTGATGTTGTTAAGAATGTTTCAAAAGAAAAACATATTACAGAGGAAATGGAGCTCTCACAGTCAAAGCTTGTCATGGGATTCAGAACACAGATTTCCGCAGGTGATGAAGAGGCGGTTGCCGAAAGACTTATGTGTGCTGTTCTCGGCGGTACTGCAAGCTCAAAACTCTTTAACAATGTTCGTGAAAAGCAGAGCCTTTGCTATTACTGCTCGTCCTCCTATGATTCAATCAAGGGCATAATGTACATCAACAGCGGTGTTGAGGGCGAAAATCTTGAAAAAGCCGAAAAAGCTATTCTTAAAGAAATTGAGGACATGAAGAACGGCGAAATTACAGATTTTGAAATTGAGGCAACAAAGCTTGCTGTTGTTAATTCATTCAAGTCAAGCAGCGACAGCGTAAGCGGTATTGAAAACTGGTACACAGGAAGAATCTTTAACGGTGACCTTGAAACTGTTGAAGAAGTTTCTGCTGAGGTTAATGCCGTTACAAAAGAGCAGATTGTAAATGCCGCAAACAAGCTCTTGCTCGATACGGTTTATGTTCTCAAAAATAAGTAAGGGAGGCGGACAGAATGAATATTACAGAAATTAAATCGGAAATTGCAGGCGACAGCTATTATAAAGTTGAACATCCATCGGGACTTACAATTTTTGTTTATCCAAAAGAGGGTTACACTTCTTCATATGCAATTTTCGGTACACGCTACGGCAGTATCAACACAAAGTTTTCCGTTAACGGTGGTGATATAATTACAGTTCCCGACGGTATCGCCCATTACCTTGAACACAAGCTTTTTGAAAGTGAAGAGGGCGATGCGTTTGTAAAATACGCAAAAACAGGCGCAAATGCAAACGCATATACAAGTTTTGAAAAAACCTGCTATCTTTTCTCATGTACGGACAAGTTTGACGAAAGTCTTGAAATTCTTCTCGATTTTGTTCAGGATCCCTATTTTACGGCTCAGACAGTTGCAAAGGAACAGGGCATTATCGGTCAGGAAATCAAAATGTATGACGACTCTCCCGATTGGCGGGTAATGTTCAATATGCTTGAGGGTATGTACCATAATCACCCTGTAAAAATTGATATTGCAGGTACGGTTGAAACAATTGCGGAAATTACAGCCGAAAAGCTTTATGAAGTTTACAATGTGTTCTACAACCTCAATAATATGATTCTCTGCGTTGCGGGTAATGTAACGGTTGACGGTGTGCTTAAAGTTGCCGACAAAATGCTCAAGCCTTGTGAGAAAAAGGAAATCAAAAACTATTTTGAAACAGAGCCTTATGAAATCAAAGAACCTTATGTTGAGCAGACTTTCCCTGTTTCAATGCCTTTGTTCAATCTCGGCTTCAAAGAGAAAGCAGACAAGCCCCTTAACGAAAAGCAGCTTGCATGCACAGATATTCTTCTTTCTGCACTTGCATCAAACACGAGCATACTCTACAGAAATCTTATGGATTCAAACCTCATCAATTCAAGCTTTTCTTATGAACTCTTTGAAGGTCCGGGTTATTGCTCGGTAATCTTCGGCGGTGAATCAAGAGCGCCGAAACAGGCGGCTGAGATGATTAAGCAGTATATCTCGGATATTAAGAAAAACGGTATTGATAAAGAGGACTTTGAAATTGCAAGAAAGTCTGTTTATGGTGATTCGGTTTCATCGCTCAACTCAGTAAGTGCGATTTCAAATTCAATCATCGACTACGCAATGCAGGGTAACGAAATTTTTGCCTACATTGATGCGGTTGCAAATGCAAAGCTTGAGGATATCAACGCAAGGCTTGCCGAGATGCTCGATGTTGACAACTGTACTTTGTCTGTTGTAAAACAGCCTGATGAGGTGTAATTATGCCGTATCATGTGCAGTTTCCCGGATTTGGCTGGGAATTTGATATTAACCCGATTGCATTTTCAATCGGTGATTACAAGGTCTATTGGTACGGAATAATCATCGCCTGCGGACTTTTGCTTGCCGTACTTTATGCGTGGAAAAGTGCTCCCCGTTACAAGGTTGACGGTTCAAAGCTTGTCAACTGTGTTTTTGCAGGAATGATTACGGGAATTATCGGTGCAAGACTGTACTTCTGTTTCTTCAAATGGGATTATTACGGACAGAACCCGATTGAAATTCTCTATATCAACAACGGCGGACTTGCTATTTACGGCGGAATAATCGGTGCGTTGCTCGGCGGTCTGACTGTTGCCAAAATACAGAAAATGGAAATCATGCCTGTTCTTGACATTGCAATGGTCGGTTTCCTTATCGGACAGGGAATAGGCAGATGGGGCAATTTTATGAATCAGGAGGCATACGGCTCTCCTACGGATTTGCCCTGGAGAATGATGAGCGAGGGAACAGACAACATAGGAGTTCACCCGTGTTTCTTCTATGAATCAATGTGGTGTCTGCTCGGATTTGTACTTCTTCATTTCTACGGAAAATACAAACAGAAATATTCGGGACAGATTTTCTTTATGTACCTTGTGTGGTACGGATTTGAAAGAACAGTTGTTGAAGGACTGAGAACAGACAGCCTCTATCTTCCGTTCCAAATTTTCGGAGCAGACATAAGGGTGTCACAGGTTCTTTCGGCAGTAATTTTTATAACAGGTATTGTATTCTTAATTATAAACAGAAAAAAGGAGGATTCTTTCTATGCAGATTATCGACGGAAAAAAGGTATCGGCACAGGTAAAGGATGAGGTAAAGAGGCAGACGCTTGAGTTAAAGGAAACTCACAAAATAACCCCCGGTCTTGCGGTAGTAATCGTAGGTGACGATCCGGCGTCAAGAGTATATGTAAACAACAAGAAAAAGGCTTGTGAATTTGTAGGCTTTAAGTCTGAGGAGTACGCACTTCCTGCCGAAACAACACAGGAAGAACTTTTAAACCTTGTTGAAACTCTCAACAATAAGAAGGATATCAACGGTATTCTTGTTCAGCTTCCGTTGCCGAAACACCTTGATGATAAGGCTGTAATTGAGGCAATCAGCCCGCTTAAAGATGTTGACGCATTCCATGCCGTAAATGTCGGCAAAATTATGCTCGGTGAGTATGATTTTCTTCCATGCACGCCTGCAGGCGTAATGGAGATGCTCCATTCCTACAACATTGAAGTAAGCGGTAAAAACTGCGTTGTAATCGGCAGAAGTAATATCGTAGGCAAGCCTATGGCAATGCTTTTGCTCCACGAAAACGGCACGGTAACAATCTGTCACAGCAGAACAAAGAATCTTGCTGAAATCTGTTCACAGGCAGATATACTCGTAGCCGCAGTCGGCAGACCGAAGTTTGTAACCGCCGATATGGTAAAAGAGGGTGCGGTTGTGATTGATGTCGGTATGGACAGGGATGAAAACGGCAAGCTCTGCGGTGATGTTGATTTTGAAAATGTCAAGGATAAATGCTCGTTTATCACACCCGTGCCGGGCGGTGTAGGTCCTATGACAATTTCAACTCTTATGAAAAATACTCTCAAGGCTTGCAGAATACAGAATAATATTTGATATACTCAAAAAATATCGGGAAAATTGTTGACAGAAAGTTTTCTTTGTGGTATAGTATATAAGCCGCATATTGTGGGTTTTAAGTGATTCGTTCCACCTGCACATAGCGAGCCCAATGTAAAGGATGGTACTAAAATGTACGCAGTTATTCAGACAGGCGGCAAGCAGTACAAGGTAACTAACGATGAGGTTATCTTCATCGAGAAGCTTGACGCAGAAGCAAACGACACAGTAACATTTGATGTTGTGGCAGTCGGCACAGACGACGGCATCAAGGTTGGCACACCGCTCGTTGAGGGTGCTAAGGTTACAGGTGAAGTTGTAAAGAACGGTAAAGGCAAAAAAATCAGAGTTTGCACTTACAAGCCTAAGAAGGGCGAAAAGAGAGCAAAAGGTCACAGACAGCCTTACACACAGGTTAAGATTACTTCAATCGAAGCCTAAAAATGACTACGGTAACATTTTTTAAATCAGATGATATAATTTGCGGTTTTGAAATATCGGGGCACTCCGACTTTGCCGAAGAGGGCAGCGATATTGTATGTGCGGCAATCAGTTCTGCCGCATATATGACTGCAAATACTGTCACCGAGATTTTGCATATTAATGCACAGGTTACCGAGGATGACGGCCTTATGAAAGTAAGAATGTCACCGAATGATGCTTTAAAGGCTTGTGATATACTCTCAGGCTTAAAGCTTCACTTAACTGCTCTTTCGGAGCAATACAAAAATTTTATTAAAGTTAAATTTTCGGAGGTGTAAGGTAATGCTTAAAATAAACATTCAGTTATTCGCTCATAAAAAAGGTATGGGTTCTACAAAGAACGGCCGTGACAGTGAATCAAAGCGTCTTGGCGTTAAGCGTGCAGACGGTCAGAAGGTTCTCGCAGGCAACATCCTTGTAAAGCAGAGAGGCACACATATTCATCCCGGTGAAAATGTTGGCAGAGGCTCTGACGATACACTGTTCGCAAAGATTGACGGTGTTGTAAGATTTGAGCGTGTCGGCAAAGACAGAAAGCGTGCAAGCGTTTATCCTGTTGAGCAGTAATCTCAAAATTTATGAGGGTGGATTTTATATCCACCCTTATTTTTTACATTTCTGTTTATACTAATAACAAACAGGTCTGAGATTCTTTACATTTGTACTGATAATTAAACAGCAAAACTGTTACGGAGAAAAATATGTTTGTAGATACAGCGAAAATTAAAATAAAAGCAGGAGACGGCGGTGACGGTGCCGTTTCGTTTCACCGTGAAAAATATGTAGCGGCAGGCGGTCCCGACGGCGGTGACGGTGGCAGAGGCGGCAACATTGTTTTTGTTGCCGATTCCAACCTTTCAACACTTGCCGATTTCCGTTATAAAAGAAAATATGCCGCAAAAAAAGGCGAAAACGGCAGAGGCGGCAGATGCCGTGGTAAAAATGCCGAAGACCTTGTTATCCGTGTTCCTGTCGGAACTGTTGTAAAAGAGGAGAACAGCGGAAGAATCCTTGCCGATGTTTCGGGTGATGAACCCTATATTGTTGCAAAAGGCGGTAAAGGCGGTTGGGGCAATCCGCATTTTGCAACTCCTGTCCGTCAGGTTCCCCGTTTTGCAAAACCGGGACTTCCGGGTGAAGAGTTTGATGTTGTTCTTGAACTCAAGCTTCTTGCCGATGTAGGTCTTGTAGGTTTCCCGAATGTCGGAAAAAGTACCCTTGTTTCCGTAGTTTCACAGGCAAAGCCTGAGATTGCAAACTACCACTTCACAACAATCACTCCCGTTCTCGGAGTTGTGTCAATGGGCGAGGGATCATCATTTGTTATGGCTGATATTCCCGGACTTATCGAGGGTGCATGGCAGGGTACAGGTCTTGGACATCAGTTCCTCCGCCATGTTGAGCGTTGCCGTATGCTCGTTCACATTGTCGATGTTTCGGGCAGTGAGGGCAGAGATCCGAAAGAGGATTTCATAACAATCAATAATGAGCTTGCAAAATTCAATCCCGAGCTTGCAGAGCGTCCAATGGTTGTTGCAGGCAACAAGTGCGATATGGCAACCGATGAGCAAATTGCAGACTTCAAGAAGTTTGTCGAAGATCAAGGCTATGATTTCTTCCCGATTATGGCGGCAATCCGCTATGATGTTGATCCGCTCCTCAAAAAGATTCAGGAAATGCTTTCAAAGCTTCCTCCGATTACTCACTATGAGGCAGAGCCTGCTCCGATTGTGACCGTTGATGATTTTGATGACCATTCTGTCACAATTAAGAATGTGAACGGAATCTATACCGTTGAGGCTGACTGGCTGTTGCAGGTCATGAAGGGTATCAATTTTGACGATTACGAAAGCCTTAACTATTTCCAAAAAGTTCTCATAAACGGCGGTGTAATTGACGCACTCCGAAAAAAAGGCTGTTCGGACGGTGACACGGTTTCAATTTATGAGCTTGAATTTGACTTTATGGATTAATATTGCGTAATACGGAGTTAATATGGAAAATACATCTGTTCATTCATTAGCCGATGAAATTTCTCCGCTTACACTTGCCTTTGTGGGTGACGGCATCTATGACCTGCTTGTGCGTGAATACCTTGTTCGCAAGGCTAACCGCAGTGTCGGAGAACTCAATAAAATAAAGGTTTCGCTTGTAAACTGCAAAAGTCAGGCTGAATTTGCAAAAATTCTTATGCCGACTCTAACCGAAAAGGAGCTTGCCGTTTATAAGCGAGGCAGAAATGCCGCACCGAAATGTACTCCAAAAAACGGTTCTGTTGCCGATTATCACAGTGCAACGGGACTTGAAGCACTTTTCGGATACTTGCAGATTAATAAAGAATTTGACAGAATAAATCAGCTTTTTGAAATAATTATACATACTCGTTTCGGGGAGTGATTTTATGCAATTGAATTTAAAACCGAATTCCCGTCTTGCAAAGGCAGGAACACTATTTTTTGATTATCTTGTAATTTTCGCCGGAGCAGTTCTTTACGGCATATCGGTAGCAATGTTTACATCACCTAACAATGTTGCCCCGGGCGGACTTACGGGTGTTGCCACAATGCTCAACTATATGTTCTCGTTGCCAATAGGTATTATGATTTTTGTGATGAACATTCCGCTTTTCATCTGGGGATTTATCGAGAACGGAAAGGGCTTTCTTACAAGAACCCTTGTTGCAACGGCACTTGTTTCGGTTATGATTGATGTTCTTACACCGATTTTGCCTGCTTATACGGGCGATACAATTCTTGCCGCAGGATTCGGCGGAGTGCTTAACGGTCTCGGACTCGGTCTTATCTTTTATCGAGGCGGTTCAACAGGCGGTACAGACATCATCGCACTGAATCTTCACAAGCATTTTCCGTTTATTTCGACGGGTACAATAATCCTTGTGTCCGATATTCTTGTGCTTTTAATGGTATTCTTTGTTTATCACAGCATTGAAAATGTACTCTATGCTTTGCTTGTAATTTTTATCAGCATAAAGGTAATTGATGCTGTAAGCTACGGTACTTCAAGAGGTAACGGCAAGCTTATGTTTGTAATTTCGGACAATTATGAAGAAGTGAGTGCCAATATTATGAAAAACCTAAAGAGAGGTGTAACATACCTCAACGGCGAGGGTGCATACAGCGGTAATGATAAGAAAGTTATTATGTGCGCAGTCCGTCCTCAAGAGGTTTACAAAATTACATCGGGAATCAAAAATGTTGATCCCAATGCCTTTATTATCGTAACGACCGCAGGCGCAATAAAGGGCAGAGGTTTTGTAAATATTGACAGCAACTGAAAATTATACAAAAATAACGGTGGCATTTTCGTGTCACCGTTTTCATTTGTTTTATTTTCTTTTGGTTCTGGGAGTTCTTTTAAGTCTGTTGCTGTCCTTGAAAACCCATATTCTCTGCATTTTGTAATTGACCGTCCACAACAAAAGATCGACAATCGCCTTTGTGAGTGTAACGGGAATCGGTAAGAACCAAAGTGCCGATACAATAAGTGAGCTTGCACACATTATGCAGAAAAACAGAACGAAAAACCTGAGTGCCTGTTTTGCTCCGTTATCCGTATTGCCGAAGATGACTTTTCTGTTGATGAGAAAATTAATTCCGCCCGAAACAACTCGTGCCATAAGCGTTGCCAGCATAATGTTAAAGAACATATGTGACGGCAGAATATACGCAAAAATCGTGAACAAAACAAGGTCGATTATCGTACAGCCGATTGATGCCGTCGCAAATCTCAACGGAGTTCTGTAGATAAGGTAGGTGTCCTTAATAAGTCGAAAATTGCTGCTGCAGTTTGAGCAATCAGCTATAATGTTCACAAAGTAAAACGGGACTCTCATGTCGGCACATTTTGTGAGAAAATTCATTTCAAAATCAAAACGACTGCCCCTTGTTTTCATCACCGTGTCATACAGAAATGCAGGAATACCTCGCAGTCCTGTTTGAGTGTCCCTGCAGCTTTTTCCCGTAATAACCTTGAAATATGCCGAGGACAGTCTGTTGCCGATTCGTATATTAATCGGCATTTTAGACTTTTTGTAATCTCTTTTGCCAAGAATCAGACTGCCGTTTCTAAGGTCAAGCATACGGCTGATTTTCATAACATCATTTGCAGTATGTTGTCCGTCAGCGTCACAGGTAATGTAGCCCGTGATATTATAAAGGTTATCGTGAGCGTATTTGATGCCTGCTTTAAGGCTTGCACCTTTGCCGTTGTTATTTTTCAGGTGAACAAGATGACAGCCAATACTTGTCAATTCGTTAAAATATTCCGATTTGGGATTAAGACCGTCATTGACAACAACAATATGCTCAGCTCCAAAATTCTGTAATTCATTGCAGAGGTTGATTGTGTTTCTGTTTTCACAATAAATAGGAATAATTATCGCGTGACTCATGCAGCTGTTCCTTTCATTTTTATATTTTTAGTATACAACAATTTTTCTTTTGTGACAATATTCAATTTTTTTCTATTGTAAACATCGTAACGATTTTTTGCTCAAAAACATAGTTTGTGTCATTATTGGCGTTTTAATAAAAAAATATGGCAAAAATGCCAAAAACTATTTAAAAATCATATCATTTATGTTATACTGTATCTCAAGTAAGTTAAAAACAGAAAGACGGTGAAATATGTTTAAAAAAATATCAGCAGGAATTCTTTCGGCTCTTATGATTACTGCCGTTGCAGTATCGGGTACGGGCTGCTCACAAACTCAGCCGGCGTCAATTGACTACAAAACAGCCGACAAGGTGGCTGACGGTGCGATTCTTCAAGCATTTTGTTGGAATTTCAACACAATAAAGGAGTCAATGGGGGATATTGCCGCAGCAGGTTTTTCGGCTGTGCAGACATCTCCGATTAACGAGTGCCTTGAGGGCGAAGACGGCGGTATGGAGCTTTACGGCAACGGAAAGTGGTACTATCACTATCAGCCGACTGATTTCAAAATCGGTAATTATCAGCTCGGTACTCGTGATGAATTTAAGGCAATGTGCGATGAGGCTCATAAGTATGGTATAAAGGTTATTGTAGATGTAATTGCAAACCACACTACTCCCGCAACCGATGAGGTAAGCGAGGACCTTATTGAGGCAGGCGGCGGAAGTCTTGAAACCCTTTATCACAAGGAGGGCAGAACGCCCCTTAATGATTTCGGCGACAGACTTGCCTGCACCACGTATGAGATGGGAGGACTTCCCGACATCAACACGGAAAGACCTTCGTTTCAAAAGTATTTCTTTAATTACATTAACGATTGTATTGCCTGCGGTGCCGACGGTTTCAGATATGACACGGCAAAGCATATCGGTCTTTCCGATGATCCAAAAGAAGATGACGGCTTTAAAAATAACTTCTGGGAAAAAGCAACAAAAGAAGTTGATAACGCAGAGAATCTTTTTATCTACGGCGAAGTGCTTCAGGGCGACAATGACAGACTTGCCGACTATATAAAGGAAATCGGCAGAACCACATCAAGCACCTACGGCAGTAAAATTCGTTCGGGAATTGCAAGCGGCAATATTGACACGGCTGTTGTGTCCGATTACTGGATTGGCAATGCAGACCCGAGTATCGTAACATGGGTTGAATCCCACGATAACTACATCAATGAATGCACATACAACATTATCGACAGCGAACAGGTTGTTCTCGGCTGGGCAATAATCACGGCAAGAAAAGACGGAACACCGCTCTTCTTTGACCGTCCGTATAACAGCTCAATCGACAATTCATGGGGCATGAACCGAATCGGCACACAGGGTGACGATATGTACAAGGACAACCGTGTTTCCGCAGTGAATTTCTTCAGAACAGCAATGAAAGGTGAAGACGAAAATCTCGTTAATCCTAACCTTGACTCAACTGCTCTTATGATTGAAAGAGGTACAAAGGGAGCTGTAATTGTCAATACAAATGATGCTCTCAAGGTTGATTTTGAAACAAATCTTGCTGACGGAACATATGTTGACCGTGTTGACCGCAAAACCGAATATACTGTTAAAAACGGTAAGATTACCTGTGATACGGATATCCCTGAAAATTCAGTTGTAGTTCTTTATAATGAGGGATACACTGAATATGCAAGACCTGCAAGCGTGGGTGTTGACTCAAAAACAGAGTTTACATACAGCGATGATACATACGAGGTAACTCTCACCTGTTCAAACACAGATAATGCCACATATTCCCTTGACGGCGGAAAGGCTGTTTCATACAAAGACGGTGACAAAGTAACAATCAAGCACGGTGACAGCGATGTTTCAAAGCTTGAGCTTCGTGCGGAAAATGCCGAAGGCGTCAAAACTTACGAAAGACTTGAATTCACTTATATGTAAAAGATGAATTTTATGCTATGCTTGCACCGATGTCTGTAATGCAAAACCACACATCGGTGCAGAAACAAAAAGAAAAAGACGGAACTTACGACTGCATAATCAAAATAGATTTGAATTCACCGTATATTATTTTTTATGACGGTGAAGTATCCGACGATTTGCAGTATTTCCCGACAAAAATCATACAGCAGAATAACGGAGGTAACAAAGCATGAGCGAACTTAAAGGCGCAAAAATGGAAGGAAGCAAAGTGCCGGCAGAGGAAATCAAGAATCCAAACCTCGTAGCCGCTATTGAAAAAATGCAGGATGACAACACAACCGAAAACATCAACAAGATGATTGATGAGGTTATGAAGGCAAAATTCATTCTCCCTGCAAAGGTAACACCAAAGACAGAGGCTAAGACAACCAACGGTCAGACTGTTATGCAGCAGTCAACTCAGGTTCAGTTCAGACTTCTTGAAAACGGCAACAAAGAAAAGTTTTTCGGTGTATTTACGGACACAGACGAACTTTTCAAGTGGAAAGACACTCAAAATGCACAGAAGGTTGTTACAGACTTTGACAGTATTGCCCAGATGGTAATGGATCCTCAGGCTGATGTAAAGGGCTTTGTAATCAATCCTTTCGGAAAAAGCGTAACATTCCCGAAACAGATGGTTCATTCTTTCAAACAGCAGAAGGACTATATGAAACTCAAAAATCAGACAATCGAACCGGGTTCACCAATCAGTCTCGGCGAACCTAAAGAATATCCGATTGATCTTATGGCTGCTCTTATTAATCATTTCAGCACAGAGCCGACAGTAAATGCCGCATATCTTCGCTTGATTGAGCAGAACGGTCAAAAGAGCTACTTCATCGTGGTTGATTTCTTCGGTGATATGGAAAGCACATTCGATGCAATCAGCAAGGTTGCAAATCCGTTCCTTGACGATGAAATCCAGCTTTCAATGATGCCGTATTCAATGGATTTTGCAAAAAATGCAGTAAAGGGTGTTGAACCTTTCTACAGAAAAGAAAACTGATTATTCAAATATTGTTTTTGGAAAACATTAAATCCGCTGACATAAACTGTCAGCGGATTTTTTATGGTTAAAATATGTTGCGATATAGTCCAAAATAAGCATTATTTAATTAAGTCTACAAAACTCTGCACAATAACTTGTACAAAGAAACAAAAATGTGATAATGAATTGAAAAAACAAGTGCAAAATGCTATAATAAAAGTAATCGCATTACCACGATTATGAAATGGAGGAATCAAAATGAAAAGAACAAGAAAAATCACGAGCATTGTTCTTGCCGCACTCATGGTGCTTTCAGCACTTGTCGTGTCGGCAGGTGGTGTTTCGGCAGCAACATCGTCAGGTTCAGAGGTGTACTTTGACAACTCAAAGTACGGATGGAAGGATGTTTATGTTTACGCATACGGCACAAAGGAAAATGCCGAATGGCCGGGAGAGCTTATGACAAAAGAGGACAGCGGTCTTTATAAGGCAAGCTTTGCGTCTTCTTTTAAATCGGAAAAAATCATCTTCAACAACGGTCTTGAAAAAGGCAATGGCAAGGAGCAGTATCCTGAGGCAGCAGGTCTTTCACTCAAAGCCGGCGAATGTAAAATGCTCACAGCCGAAAAGCAGTGGATTGACTACGGCAAGCCCGACGACCACGCTTACGGTTACACACTTACAGCAAACAATACGGCTTTTTCAACAGAATCACTTGATGTAAAGCTTGCGTTAAAGAATGCCGACAAGGGCTATTACTCAGTTGACGGTTCAGCTAAGAAAGAGTTTGCAAACGGTGATTCGGTAAAAGTCGGCGAGGGCAAAATCGGCAATTCAAAAGTTACGCTTACACTTTATGCAACAGGTGCAGACGGGGTTGAAACGGAGCAGACATATACCTTCAAAAAGACTTTTACAGCGTCAAAGACAACTTTCTCCGCTAAATCAGACGGCCACACAACAGAGCCTGAGAGCGGCTATTACGGCACAAACCCTGAAATGCAGCTCGGCAAGCATAAAACAATCTCTGTTGACGGTGATTTAAGCGACTGGGACAGCTCAATGATTATTGCTCAGGGTGTTGCAAACGATGATCCGCGAGTTTATATGCCTTCTTCAATGCATGAACAGCCGTGGGATGCTTATGCTCTCTACAGTGCATGGGACGACGATAATCTCTATTTTTTAATTGAAATGGCAAACACAACCTATATCACATCACCTGAGGACAACTTCGCCGCATCAAATGAGGCTCGTCCTTGGAGAAACAGTATTCCTATGTATCTTGCTCTGTCAATTGACCCTGCAAAGCAGGCAACAGGCAAGGCAGTAGGTACAAATAAGGACGGTTCTGTGTATACCAATCCGTTCGTATGGGGTTGCACAAACGGTACTGCAAAAGACGGAGGCACAGGCTTTACAACTCATATAGACACACTTGTTGCATTTGACTCCAACAACTCAAACGGCGGTGCTTCAATCTTTAAGGCAGATACTCAAGACACAGACGGAACATATATGTTTAACTATGACACAAGAATTCCGATCGGTGTAACAAGCTTTCAGGCTCAGGACAATAAAAACGGTTTTAAAATCAAATACGCTAACGGAACAAAGAGTACATCACTCTTCGGTATCAACGCTCCCAAGGGTTCAAGAGTATCAGGAGATAACCTCGATATGAACTCAAACTGGGTTGACTTCTTCGATGAAGGTTACAAGAACTCATACGGCTATGTTTACGAAATTGCAGTTCCGCTCAATACTTTAGGTATTGACCGCAGCTACATTGAAACACAGGGTATCGGTGCAATGCAGATTCTCACATACGGCACATCGGGTATGGATACACTTCCGCATGATCCCTCAATGCTTGATCAGGCAAATCTTGAGTACAGCTACGATCCTTCAACCTCACACGAGAAAGAAGATATTGACAATATCACAGTTCCGCTTGCAAGAATCGGTGCGCTTCTTCCCGACACAGAAGTAAACGAAGCTCCGTTTGAAGTTAACTTCGGTGCAAACCTCAATTCGGGACAGAGTGCAGGCACACCTATCACACTTTTGGCAGAAAGCTATCACGCTACAGGTGATGTAACTTATTCATTCACAGTTAACGGTGAAACAGTTCAGAACTCAAACACAGATTCATGTGTATGGACTCCGTCGGCTGACGGCACATATTCAATCGGTGTGGTTGCAGTTGATGCAAACGGCAACAAGGCAGAGTCAACAAAGACATTCGTTGTAGGTTCGTCTTCATCGGATGAAACTCTCAAGGGCGATGTTAACCGTGACGGCAGTGTAACTGTTGTTGATGCAACACTTGTTCAGAAATACATCGTAAAGCTTGAAGATTTTGACGCAGAAACAATGAAGATTGCCGATGTAAACGGTAACGGCATTATTGAGATTACAGATGCAACATTGATTCAGAAAATCATAGTTAATCTTGCTTAAACGATAAAATCTAATCTTAAAAACTTTTAAGGCGGTTGTGCATATTCTGCATAACCGCCTTTTGTATAAACCTTGTATGTAAATTAAAGCCTTACGGGAATTCCTTTTTCGTTGAGATATTTTTTAAGCTCTGGAATCGGAATTTCACCAAAGTGAAAAAGTGATGCCGCAAGAACTGCGTCAGCCTTGCCTCCTGTAAATGCATCATAAAAATGCTCAAGTGCGCCCGCACCGCCGCTTGCAATTACGGGAATGTTCACCTTTTCGGAAACTGCCCTTGTAAGTGCAATGTCATAGCCTTTTTTCTGACCGTCCTCGTCCATACTTGTAAGGAGAATTTCTCCCGCACCGAGTTTTTCGCATTTTACAGCCCATTCAATTGCATCCATACCGACAGGAGTTCTTCCGCCGTTCACATAAACTTCCCAACTGTCGCCGTTTCTTTTGGCATCTATAGCGGCGACAACGCACTGACTGCCGAATTTATATGCCGCCTCGCTGATGAGTTCGGGACGATGAACAGCGGCTGAATTTACGGACACCTTGTCTGCGCCGGCTCTGAGCAGAACATTGAAATCTTCAACGCTTCTGATACCGCCGCCGACCGTGAACGGAATGAAGATTGAATTTGCAACCTTTTCAACCATGTCAATGGTGATGTTTCTTGAATCGCTTGATGCGGTAATGTCGAGAAATACAAGCTCGTCAGCACCCTGTTTGTCATACTGCATTGCAGATTCAACGGGATCGCCTGCGTCAACAAGATTTACAAAACTCATACCTTTTACAACTCTGCCGTTTTTTACATCAAGACATGGAATTATTCTTTTTGCGTACATATTTATTCCTCCCTGCCTTTTACAATGTCAGCAAAATTTCTGAGAATTTTAAGTCCCGTTTTGCCGCTTTTTTCGGGGTGAAACTGAGTTGCAAAAACATTGCCTTTTTCAACAGCGGCGTCAATCGTAACACCGTATTCCGTCTGAGCCGAAACAATGCTCCTGTCGCTTGCGTTCAAAAAATATGAGTGAACAAAATAAACGTATGCATTCTGTTCGATGCCTTTGAAAAGTCTGCTCTTTTCATTGATTTTAAGGCTGTTCCAACCAATGTGCGGAATCTTTAAGCCTTCGCCTGACGGAATCTTTGTGATTGTACCGTCAAAAACCGAAAGACCTTTTACATTCGGACTTTCTTCACTTTCGGGAAAGAGGAGCTGAAGTCCAAGACAAATGCCTAAAAACGGTTTTTCACTGTTTATGTACTCAATAACCGTGTCTTTAATGCCGTATGAATTCATTGTGTCCATTGTATCGCCAAACGAACCGACACCCGGCAAAACAGCACCGTCTGCATTCATAATTTCGTCTTTATCTCTTGTAATCACACATTCACAGCCGATATGCTTTAACGCTTTGTAAACACTGCGGATATTGCCTGCGCCGTAATCAATAACTGCTATCATTTTTATCAACTCCGTCATTTGCTTTCTGTTAAACAATTTTACCATACAACATTTATTATTGCAACATAAACCGACGCATATTTCATAATTTCGTAAAATTTACAATAATTTAATTTATATCTTATTGTAAATTGCAAGTTCTTGTGTTAAAATGAATTGGTTAAGACAGTGTGTCTGTTTTACTATTTATAATGGGAGATATTAAAAAAATGATTACTCATTTGCTCACAAGAATAGATTTAATGATGAATTCCCTCTCAAAGGGACAAAAAAGGATTGCTCTTTTTATTGAAGAGCATTACGATAAGGCGGCATTTATGACCGCATCAAAGCTTGGTGAAACTGTTGGAGTCAGCGAGAGTACGGTTGTTCGTTTTGCAACCGAGCTCGGCTATGACGGCTACCCTAAGCTTCAAAAAGCAATGCAGGAGATGATTCGCAACAAGCTCACATCTGTTCAACGTATTGAAGTTACCTCCAACCGTATCGGCAATGACAATGTGCTTGACAGCGTTCTTAATCAGGATATCGATAAAATCCGCAGAACAATTGAAGAAACATCTCATGAGGATTTTGCCCGTGCAGTTGATGAAATTTGCAAGGCAGAGCGTATCTACATATTCGGTGTGCGTTCAACAGCCGCAATCGCAAATTTCCTTGCGTACTATTTTGAAATGATTTTTGACAATGTGCGTGTTATCACAAGCGGCAGTCAAACCGAAACCTTTGAACAGATTTTCAGAATCACCGACAAAGATGTTATGATCGGTATTTCATTTCCCCGTTACAGTTCAATGTCGGTTGAGGCAATGGACTTTGCCCGTTCAAGGGGTGCTCACGCAATTGCAATCACGGACAGTATGGTTTCTCCTCTTGTTCAGAGTGCCGATTCCGTGCTTATTGCAAGAAGCGATATGGCGTCAATTGTAGACTCACTCGTTGCACCGTTAAGTCTTATCAACGCTCTTATTGTTGCAACCGTGCTTAAAAAGAAGGATGAGGTTTCCGACACATTCCGCAGACTTGAACTTGTGTGGAATCGTGACGGAGTTTACACCAACCGTGACAGAGAAATAATGGGTAATATTGAAGATGATGATAAGTAAAAAAGTTGTGGTAATCGGAGCAGGTGCGGCAGGTCTTATGGCGGGCGCAACTGCGGCGCTCTATGGTGCGTCAGTTACGATAATCGAAAAGAATAAGCGTGTCGGCAGGAAAATTATGATAACGGGCAAAGGTAGGTGTAACCTTACCAACAACTGCGATGTGCAGACTTTTATCAATAATGTTCCCGTAAACGGAAGATTTCTCTATTCTGCAATCAATGCATTTACTCCCGAGGATACAATCGAATTTTTTGAATCCAAAGGACTTAAAACAAAGACCGAAAGGGGAAATCGTGTGTTCCCTGTATCCGACAAATCTGTTGGTGTTGTTGATACAATGCATGATTATGCCGTTGAATCGGGTTGTAAAATCGTGTGTGATACGGCAAACGCTCTTATTCTTAAAGACGGTGCCGTTATAGGTGTTAAGTGTGAAGAAAACACCTACTATGCCGACAGCGTAATTATCTGTTGCGGCGGTAAAAGCTATCCGCTTACGGGCTCAACAGGTGACGGCTATACACTTGCAAAACAGGCAGGACACACAATCGTTCCGCTCAAACCGTCGCTCGTGCCGTTTACTTCCGGTGATAAACAATGCAAGGATATGCAGGGACTTGCCCTCAAAAATGTTGCGCTCAGAATAGTTGATAAGAACAGTAAAAAGATTGTTTACAGCGACTTCGGCGAAATGCTTTTTACACATTTCGGAATGAGCGGCCCGATGATTTTATCGGCAAGCTCGCACATCCGTGATATTCAGCCCGACCGTTATATTGCGGAAATTGACCTCAAGCCGGCACTTGATTTTGAACACCTCGACAGGCGTATTCAGAACGATTTCAAAGAGAATTCAAACCGTGATGTTTCAAACGCATTTTCAAAGCTTTTGCCGAGAAAAATCATAGTTCCCGTTCTCAAACGCTGGGGAGTTCCCTTTGACAAAAAGTGTAATTCAATTACTAAAGAGGAGCGACACGCTCTTTGTGAAATTCTCAAATGCTTTACGGTTGAAATCAGCGGTTTCAGACCGATTGAGGAGGCAATCATAACCTCAGGCGGTGTAAAAACTTCCGAAATCAACCCGAAAACCATGGAAAGCAAGCTTGTAAGCGGCCTGTATTTTGCAGGTGAAGTAATCGACTGCGACGCCTACACAGGCGGTTTTAATCTCCAGATTGCATGGAGTACAGGACGGCTTGCCGGAGAAAACAGTGCATATATCTGATTTAATTATACATAATATATTTGATTGAAAGGATGTAATTTATGTCAATAGCAATCGCTTTGGACGGTCCTGCAGGAGCAGGTAAATCCTCAATTGCAAAAAGAGTTGCAAAGGCACTTGACTGTATTTATGTTGATACAGGAGCGCTTTATCGCACAATCGGTCTGTCGGCAACAAGAAATTCCGTAGCTCCCGAAGATGAAAATGCGGTAAAGAATTTGCTTTCAAAAATCACAGTTGATCTAACATTCAATGAAAAGGGCGAGCAGATTGTTCTGCTTGACAACGAAGATGTGTCCGGACTCATCAGAACTCCGGAGGCATCAATGATGGCGTCAAAAATTTCTGCCGTACCGATTGTAAGAGCATATCTTCTTGATTTGCAGAGAAATATGGCAAAGACGCATGATGTAATTATGGACGGCAGAGATATCGGCACAGTTGTGCTGCCCGATGCACAGGTTAAAATTTTTCTTACAGCGTCCCCCGAGGCAAGAGCCGAAAGAAGATATAAGGAGCTTGTTGAAAAGGGTATGGATGTAAAGTACGACGACATTTTAAACGATGTAATAACCCGTGACTACAACGATACTCACCGCAAAACAGCTCCGCTCAAGCCTGCCGAGGGTTGCATTACCGTTGACACAACAGAGCTTGATTTTGAGCAGTCGGTTGAAAAAATAATTTCCGTTATAAAGGAGAATATCTGATGGGTCAGTCAAAGGTACTATATGCAGTCGGCAAAGCTGTCTGCAAGCCTGTTTTCAAACTTTTGTACAGATATAAAACTATAATTGAAGAGCCGCTTCCGCTTGTGGGAGGCATGATTATTGCAAGTAACCATATATCAAATTCAGATCCGGTTCTTCTCGGCTTGTCGCAGAAAAAGCGCAGACTGTTTTTTATGGCAAAAATTGAACTTTTCAAAAATAAATTCTTCGGTGCGTTAATCCGTGCGCTCGGTGCATTCCCCGTTGAAAGAGGTGCAGGCGACGGCAAGGCTATCAAGACAGGCGAAGACCTTATCCGTGACGGCGAGATTATGACAATCTTTATTGAGGGCGGTCGTTCCAAAACAGGCGAGCTTATGCGTCCCCGCAGCGGATGCGCTCTTGTTGCACAGCAGATGCAGGTTCCTGTTGTGCCTGCCTGCATCACAATTGTAGGCAACAAAAAGCATACATTTGCAAAGAGAGTTATCCACTTCGGCAAACCTCTCACCCCCGAAAAGCTCGGACTTACTCCGGACAGCGGAAGACGGGAGCTTAAAGGTGCAACAAACATGATCATGGACGAAATCAAAAAAATGAGGGAGCAGGATTTAATTGAGTATAAAAAAGGCTGATTCGGCAGGATTCTGCTTCGGCGTCAACCGTGCAATCAATATCGTAAATGAACTGCTTGAAAAAGGAATTAAGGTTGCAACCCTCGGACCTATTATCCACAATATGGAAATGGTTCACGAGCTTGAAGAAAGAGGATGCACTCCCGTTAAAGCAGTTGACGAACTTACTGACGATACAACGCTTGTAATCCGTTCACACGGAGTTGAAAAAAGCGTTATTGATTCTCTTGTAAAAAGAGGAATTAACTTTGAGGACGCAACGTGTCCTTTTGTTAAAAAAATTCACAAGATTGTATCAAACACAAACCCTGAAAATGATGTTGTTTTGATTGCAGGAAATAAAAATCATCCCGAGGTTTGCGGTATAATAGGTCATTGTGCAAGTGATTGTTACACATTTAATAACGAGGCAGAGCTTGATGATTTATTGCCAAATATTCTAAAAGAGAATAATAAACAGGTGCAAATTGTCGCACAGACAACATTTGACACACAAGAATGGAAAAAATGTGTAAAAAAGATAAAAAAGCTATGTACAAATGCAAAAATATTTGATACAATATGTAATGCTACGCAAGTTAGGCAAACCGAAGCTTCTCAGATTGCCGCCGAATCCGACTTTATGGCTGTAATCGGCGACAGGCACAGCTCCAATACGGGAAAGCTTTTTGATATATGCAAAAGGCAGTGTGAGAACACGGTTCTCATCGAAACCGCTGCCGAGCTTGATTTAAACAAGGTTTCGGTTGCCGAATCAATCGGCGTAACTGCGGGTGCTTCAACGCCTGCAAGGATAATAAAGGAGGTACTGGATACAATGAGTGAAGTAAAATCCGGTGAAACAAATTTTGAACCATCTTTTGAGGAGATGCTTGAGGAGTCCCTCAAAAACTTTAATACAAACGAGAGGGTAATGGGCACAGTTCTGAGCATAGCTCCCAACGAAGTTCAGGTAGATGTCGGCAGAAAGCAGACAGGCTTTATTCCTGCTTCAGAGCTTTCAAACGATCCTAACGCAAGACCCGAAGATGTAGTTAAAGTAGGCGATGTTATTGAGCTTCTTATTATGAAGACCAATGATCAGGAAGGCACTATCATGCTTTCAAAGCGCAGAGTAGATGCACAGAAGGGTTGGGAAGAGCTCAAAGAAAAGGCAGAGTCACAGGAGGTTCTCTCCGGCAAGGTTACTGAGGCAGTTAAGGGCGGCGTAATCGTTCTTTACAACGGCTCAAGAATCTTTATCCCTGCATCACAGGCAACAGCAACTCGTGAAGAGAGCCTTGAAGACCTCGTAGGTCAGGATGTTGATTTCAGACTTATCGAAGTTTCACAGAACGGCAGACGCAGAAGAGCTATCGGTTCAATCCGCAGCGTACTCAAGGAGCAGAGAGCTGCTCAGCGTGAAGAATTCTGGAAAACCTGCGAAGTTGGCAAGCGTTACAAGGGCGTTGTTAAGTCACTTACAAGCTACGGCGCATTTGTTGACCTCGGCGGCGTGTTCGGCATGATTCACATTTCTGAGCTTTCATGGACACACATTAAGCATCCGAGCGAGGTTGTTAATGTAGGCGATACAGTTGATGTTTACATAAAGGATATCAATGAGGAAACAAAGAAGATTTCTCTCGGCTTCAAGAATGCTGAAGACAATCCGTGGGAAATCCTCAAGAAAAACTATCCCGAGGGAACAGTTGTTAAGGCTACAATCGTTGGTCTTACAACATTTGGTGCATTCGCAAACATCATCCCCGGCATTGACGGTCTTATCCATATTTCTCAGATTGCAAACAAGAGAATTGAAAAGCCCGCTGATGTACTTAAGGTTGGCGATGTTGTTGAAGCTAAGATTACTGCAATCGACTTCGACAAGAAGCGTGTAAGCCTTTCAATGCGTGCACTTCTTCCTGAAGACGAGCAGGCACCTGCTGAGTCTGAAGAAGCTGCTGAATAATCAGAACTTTTGTGGGCATCCGAAAGGATGCCCTTTTGCTTTAATTAATTTATTTTATTCGGGTACAGGCTATGAAACGACTGATTTCCCTTACTGTGGCTGTTATGCTTATCGCACTTCTCGATGTGTGCAGAAGCCGTGCATATGATGAATACAATCTGACTGACCTTGCCGCTTGTTCGTCTGTAAAAAGTGACAGCAACGGCAAGGGCGGATTTGTGTGCGCATTTTCGGGAAATACAGTGTTTTCAGCAAGGCTTGTGCCCGATTTTTCTGCATACAGTTTTTCTGTCGGCGGTCGGATAAGAAGTGTGTCACAGAGCGGAAACTACACTTATGCACTTGTTTTTGACGATGCTTTCACTAACAAATATTCAGTGTATTCTCTTAATCTTGATAACGGAAATGTTTCGCAGAACACTTTTGTTGACGAAAATTTCATGACCAATTCCTTTTCGGTAACCGATAATCGCATTTACTATATCAAGACCGACAGCCTGAAATCTTATGTTGCGTGCAGGGATTTTTCATCTGATAAAAAGTTGAAAATAACTTTTTCAGACAATGTAAACGAGGTTTTTAATAATAACGGAAAGTCATACGCAAGACTTTGTGACGGTTCAATTTACAAGCTCTCGCAATCGTCATCAACCTATGTTGCCGATACAGGTGAACTTAAAAATATTTATAACGCAGGAATAAACAGAGTTATAAACGAAGACGGATTTATTGTTTCGCTGTCAGATAATTCAAGGAATTATGTTTCAAATGCCACATCCGAAAATGTTTCGGTATCTGACGGAAAAATATATTCTGCCGTGAATTATCGACTTAATCTGAAAACAACCGAAAAAACAAAAAGCGTGTCAATTCCCGACAGAGCAACGGCTGTTGTATCTTACAAAAAGCAATGTGCTGTTTTGCTTGATAACGGAACGGTTCAGGTATTTGGCTCGGGTGATTTTGAAGAAAAGAAAACAAGTGGCAATGACGGCAGTAACGACAATCACAATTCTTCTAAATCAGATATTCAACCGAATAATTCCGAATACCTGTTTTCTGACGGTATAGTTTACGGAATTTACAGCGGAGAAACCGTTGCCGATTTCAAAAACAAAACTTCTGCCGAAAATGTATATAAGGCGGACGGTATCCTTGCAAAGAGCGGAAAGCTGAAAACGGGATTTACTGCCGTTATAGATTCAAAGACTTATGTCATTGCAGTTTGCGGAGATGTGACGGGCGAGGGCAATGTAAATTCAAAGGATGTCACGCTTTTGCAAAAACACCTCTGTGATAATGCAGAATTAGACGGTGCATATCTCAAAGCCGCCGATTTTAACCTTGACGGCGAAGCAGATAACCGTGACCTTGTCTTAATTTCAAGGCAAAACTAACTAAAAATTTCCAAAGTGGCAATTGCCAATTCGGAAACCTTAATTCCGTACTTATTAAAATTGTGATATCATATTTAGAGTAGTTGGTATGTCAACTATTTATTTAGTGAAACGGAGGTTTTAATATGTCGGAATCAAGAGTATTTTCATTGAACGGAATGGATGTCGGTGCGGTTGTAAGTCGGGTTGAAGGATTTTTCCGTACTGAAAAGGGTATGGAGGTTCAAAGCTCTAAAACAGCTGACGGATATGTAATGCAGGCGAGTCAACAAAAGGATGGTTGGAAAACAATTTCAGGTACTCGTCTTGCAATTACAATCCAGATGGCCGTTTTCGGCAATCAGTTGAATGTTACCATAGGAGAGGGACAGTGGTCGGATAAAATCGGTGCAGGTGCGATAGGACTTTTTATCGCATGGCCACTTGCAATTACGGCAGGCCTTGGTGCTTATAAACAAAAGAAACTACCTGAAGAGGTTTTTCGTGTTATCGAGAATTTTATTGTTTCGGGTGGTCGTACAGCTGTCGTAAATGACGCAGGTGCAGTTGTTGCTGATGGTATGATTGTCTGTCCGAAATGCAAGTCACAGGTAGTCGGCGGTTCAAAATTCTGTAACTACTGTGGTACAAAGCTTGAAAACGAATGCCCCAACTGCGGTGCAACCGTCACTCCCGACAGCGTTTTCTGTGCTGAATGCGGTCATAAACTTTAATTTAATCATTTCAACAAATTCAAGGACTGCTCATTCACAGCAGTCCTTTTTATGTCTATAGCCAAAATAAAAACGGCACAACTTTTTATGTTGTGCCGTTCAACGCTATTATCGATGAAATGAAATCAGTCCATTTCCCAGTTGTGCCATACATTCTGGATATCATCGTTATCCTCGAACATATCAAGCATTTTCTGCATCTTAGTTGCAGTTTCTTCGTCCTCAAGTTTTGTATATGTGCTTGGAACCATTTCAATTTCAGCAGAAACGAATGTGTAGCCGAGCTTTTCAAGCTCATCTCTTACAGCGCCGAAATCATCTGTTTCTGTGTAAATTGTAAATACATCATCGTCAGCCTCAAAGTCTGATGCACCGCACTCAAGAGCATCGCTCATCACGGTATCCTCATCCTTTTCAAGGTCCTCACGCTCAATAACGAGAACGCCCTTCTTTGAGAACATAAAGCTTACACAGCCCTGTGTACCCATATTGCCGCCGAATTTATCAAAGTAATGTCTTACTTCGCCTGCTGTTCTGTTTCTGTTGTCTGTAAGTGCCTCAACAATTACGGCAACGCCGTTTGGACCGTAGCCCTCATATGTAACAGCCTCGTAGTTTGTTGAATCTGCATCGCTTGACGCTTTCTTGATGATTCTTTCAATGTTGTCGTTAGGTACATTTGCAGCCTTTGCTTTTGCAATACAATCCTTGAGTTTTGAGTTAACGGAAGGATCGGCACTTCCGCCATCCTTGATTGCAACAATAAGTTCTCTGCCGATTTTTGTAAATACTTTAGCTCTTGCGGCATCGTTCTTACCTTTTTTCTGCTTGATTGTACTCCATTTGTTATGTCCTGACATTAATATCATTCCTTTGTCAATAAAGTATAATTATCTTATTAAGTATATCACACACACCTTTGTGATGTAAATAAAAAAAGTTATTACAGTTTTGTAATAACTCCATTGTCAAATATCGCCTGTGGTGCTATAATCTATGTTGTAGAAAATAAATGCCGATAAATTTGATGTAAATATAAAAAATAAAGCTTAAATGCCGAAAATATAATTTTACGAAGGGAGTTTTTGAAATGATCAGATCTATGACGGGTTTCGGAAGATGTGAAACCGTTATCAACGGTCGGGAGATTACCGTTGAAATCAAAAGCGTGAATCACCGCTATTTTGAATTTTCCTGCAGAACCCCAAGAAGTTACGGATTTCTTGACGACAAACTTAAAAACTATGTAAATTCAAGGGTTTCACGAGGCAAGATTGATATGTTCGTATCAATCGGTGCGTCCGATGAAGAACCCTGTGATGTAACTGTTAATCATCAGCTTGTTTCGGGATATATCAACGCTTTTAAGGAAATCAGCGAAAAGTACGATATCCCGAATGATGTTTCAACAGTTTCACTTTCTCGTTTTCCCGATGTTTTCACGGTTCACAAAGCGCCTGAGGACGAGGATCAAATTACTGCCGATGTTCTTTCAGCCGCAAAGATTGCAGTTGATGCTTTTGTTGCAATGCGTGAAACTGAGGGCGAGAAGATGAAAGAGGACATTCTTTCAAGAGCCAACACAATTCTTTCTGTTGTTGGTGAAATTGAGGAGCGTTCTCCGCAGACTGTTGCCGAGTATGAACAAAGACTTATGGAACGCATCAAGCAGACGCTTGCTGAAAATGATGTCAAGGTTGACGAGCAGAGGGTCCTCACAGAGGTTGCCGTGTTTGCGGATAAGGTAGCTGTTGCGGAGGAAACCGTAAGACTTCGCAGCCACTTTGACCAGCTTTCAAAGTTCCTTGAATATGACGAGCCTGTCGGCAGAAAAATTGACTTTATCATTCAGGAAATGAACCGTGAGTCAAATACAATCGGTTCAAAGGTTCAGGATGCAATTCTTGCACATAAGGTTGTTGACATCAAGAGTGAGATTGAAAAAATCCGTGAACAGGTTCAGAATATCGAATAAGGTGAACAGATGAAGCTTATTAATATCGGTTTTGGTAATCTTGTCAGCTCCGACAAGATTGTTGCAGTAGTTGCTCCGGACTCTGCTCCCGTAAAGCGAATTGTTCAGGATGCAAAACAGAACAATCTGCTTATTGATGCAACCTGCGGACGAAAATGCAAATCGGTGATTGTTGCCGAGAATAATCATGTTATTCTCTCGGCAATTTCATGTGAGGCAATTCAGAACAGAACGGACGAAAGTGAGGAAAACAAGGATGAGCATTAACAGAAAAGGAAATCTTATTTTGTTTACCGGTTCATCGGGTGTGGGCAAGGGTACAATAATCAAGGAACTTCTTGACCGTGACAAAAATATCCGTCTTTCGGTTTCAAACACAACAAGAGAACCGAGAGAGGGAGAGATTGACGGGGTTCATTATAACTTTTTGACAAGAGAACAGTTCAACGATGTTCTGAAAAAAGACGGCTATCTTGAACACGCAGAGTTTTGCGGTAATCTCTACGGCACTCCTAAAAAGCAAGTTGAAGATATGCTCAATCAGGGTTATGATGTTCTGCTTGAGATTGAGGTCAAGGGCGGACTTCAGATTCTTGACAAATATCCCGACATTCTCAGTATATTCATTCTTCCGCCTTCAATGGAGTCGCTTGAAAGACGGCTTCGCAGAAGAGGTACAGAGGATGAAGAAACTATTAGGAAAAGGCTTGCACAGGCTGCCGAGGAAATCAGCTACAAGGACAGATATAAGTACAATGTGGTAAACGGCGACCTTGAAACAGCAATAAATGAGGTTCTCGATATTCTTCATAAAGAGGATGAAAACCTCATTAAATAATATACAAAGAAAATTAACATAAAATATTTTAAGAGGAGAATTATTATGCATAAAGTTGATGTGGATTCATTATTACAGGGTAAGCAGAGTAAGTACGCACTTGTTGTAGGCGTTGCAAAAAGAGCAAGAGAAATTACTCAGACTTTTGAAGAGGAACAGATTGTAACAGAGGATAAGCCTGTTCTTATCGCAATCAAGGAAATCGAAGGTCATGAAATCAACATTCTTGAGCCTGACGAAGATGAACTCTGATTTAACAGTCAAAGTTGCCGTTGAAAATACAACATATGTTTTCGACAAATTATTTGACTACCTTGTACCGTCTGTCTTTACCGATTTGGTTCAGGTCGGCAAAAGGGTTCTCGTTCCGTTCGGCAGAGGAAACAAAAAGAAACAGGGAATAATTTTTGAGCTTTCTCCCGTGAGTGATGACATTCCGGTTGAAAAGCTCAAAAGCATTTGTTCCGTTCTTGATGACGAACCTGTCCTGTCAAAAGAATTTTTGAAGCTTGCCGAGTTTATGAAAGAGCATTATTTCTGCACCTATTATGATGCGGTAAAAACAATGCTCCCTGCGGGTATAAATTACAAAATCACAACGCTTTACGGTGTTCGTGAGGGTGTAGATGAAGAAGAGCTTTCCGAGGAACAGCAAAGAATTTTTGCTTACCTTCATTCAAAAAGAAAAGCCGTAAAGTCCGATAAAATTCTTGACGATTTCGGATTAGATAACACGGTTATTCTTGAAGATATGGTAAAGTCGGGCTATCTTTACAAATCAGATGAGGCTTTCAGAAAGGTTTCGGATGCGGTTATGAAAATGGCTGCTCCGACCGAACTTGCCGACAGCGACAATATCAAGCTTACCGAAAAGCAGAAAGCCGTTCTCGACCTTATCAAAATGACAGGCGGAACTTCCGTTAAAGAGGTTTGTTACTTCACGGGTGTCACAACAGGCGTTACGGACGCACTTTATAAAAAAGGTCTTATCTACTACTATGACGAAGAAGTGTTCCGTATTGAGGACAGAACAAAGGACGAAAGTCTTGCCCCTGTTGCATTGTCAGAACAACAGCAGACAGCCTGCGATAACCTCTATGCCGAATATGCCGATTCAAAACCGCATACAAGCCTTTTGTTCGGTGTTACAGGTTCGGGAAAAACAAGCGTTTTTATGAAACTGATTGAGCGTGTAATAAACGATAACAAGGGAATCATCGTTATGGTGCCTGAAATTTCACTTACACCGCAGTTTGTTTCAACCTTTTCAAAGCGTTTCGGCGAGCAGATTGCCGTATTTCACAGCGCACTTTCACTCGGTGAAAGGCTTGATGAATACAAGCGTGTAAAAAAAGGTCTTGCAAAAATCGTTATAGGAACACGAAGTGCCGTGTTTGCTCCGTTTGAAAAAGTAGGTCTTATTATAATGGACGAGGAACAGGAGTACAGCTATAAGTCTGAAAGCTCCCCCAGATATCATGCAAGAGAAATCGCAAAATTCAGATGCAGCTACGATAATGCCTTGCTTGTTTTAAGTTCGGCAACTCCGTCGGTTGAATCATATTACTACGCAAAAAGCGGAAGATATTTGCTTAACACGCTCACCGAGAGATACGGCGATGCGGTTTTGCCGAAGGTTGTTGTCGCAGACATGAATGTTGAACAGCAAAACGGCAATGTAACGGGATTTTCCGAAACCCTGCTTGAAAATCTGCGCTATAATCTTGAAAATAACAAGCAGTCAATTCTGCTTTTAAACAGACGGGGATACAACACCTTTGTAACCTGCCGAATGTGCGGTGAACCTGTTGTGTGTCCCAACTGTTCAATATCGCTCACATATCACAGTGCCAACCGCAGAATGATGTGTCACTACTGCGGATATTCCGTGCCTTACACGGAAGAATGTCCGTCCTGCCACAGCAAATCTTTAAGATTTGGCGGAACCGGCACTCAAAAGGCTGAAAGTGAAATTTCAGAGCTTTTTCCCGATGCAAGAATATTGCGTATGGATACCGACGCAACATCTTCAAAATCATCCTATGAAAAGATGATAACGGCATTTGCAGACGGTAAGTACGATATTCTTGTGGGAACACAAATGGTTGCAAAGGGACTCAATTTTCCCAATGTGACGCTTGTGGGTGTTCTCAACACTGACTATATGCTGTATGCCGATGATTACAGAAGCTACGAAAGAACATTTTCCCTTTTAACTCAGGTAGTCGGCAGAAGCGGCAGAGGGGCGTCAAAGGGTATGGCTGTTATACAGTCCTACACTCCCGACAACCTCATAATCTCTATGGCGGCAAGACAGGATTATCTTGCCTTTTACAGCACCGAAATTCAGGTCAGAAAAGCAATGCTTTATCCGCCTTTTGCGGATATCTGTCTTATCGGCTTTTCGGGTGAAAAGCAGCAGCTTACAATGAAAGCGGCTAACAGCTTTTTGCAGTGCTTTGTCAGTCACGCAAGAAGCGAATACCCTGCCATGCCTTTGAGAATACTCGGTCCGTCACCGGCAAATGTTGTGAAAGTGAGCAACAAATTCAGATATAAACTTATAATAAAATGTAAAAATAACCGTGATTTCAGAGCGTTGCTCTCAGCGGTTATGACAGAATTCGGAAAGAATAAGGAATTTGGAAAGGTCAGTACATATGCGGATATGAACGCTCTGACCTGTTAGCGAAAGGATATAATTTATGGCTTTAAGACAAATTGTAAAAGAGGGCGACAGCGTTCTCACAAAAAAATGCAGACCTGTCGTAAAGTTTGATGACCGCCTTGCAGATCTTATTGACGATATGATTGAAACTTTACACAAGGCTGAGGGAGTGGGACTTGCCGCTCCTCAGGTCGGAATTTTAAGAAGAGTTGTGGTTATTGATGTCGGCGAAGGTCCGATTGAGCTTGTAAACCCGAAAATCATCGCTTACAGCGGCAAGCAGGAAACTCTTGAGGGTTGTCTTTCAATCCCCGGCAAGTGGGGTTACACAGTAAGACCTGATTATGTAAAGGTTAAGGCTCAGGACAGACACGGTGACGAATTTGTTATTGATGGCAAGGATTTGCTTGCAAAGGCTTTTTGTCACGAACTCGACCATCTTGAGGGAATTCTCTTTACTCAGGTTGCAACAAGAATGTTGACTCCTGCCGAAATTGAAGAAATGAATAGCTGATAAACAGGTGAAGATATGAAAATAATTTATATGGGTACTCCGGATTTTGCCGTACCTGCACTCAAGACTCTTGCAAATTCGGAACATGAGGTTTGTGCCGTGTTTACACAACCCGACAAGCCGAGGGGAAGAAAGATGATAATGACTCCTCCCGATGTCAAGGTGTGCGCAGAAAAGCTGAACATTCCCGTGTATCAGCCAGAAACCTTTAAGGACGGCAAACCTCTTGAAATTATCAATAAATATAATCCCGATGTCATTGTTGTTGCGGCTTACGGAAAAATTCTTCCCAAGTCGGTTCTTGACTCCGCAAAGTACGGCTGCATCAATCTTCACGGCTCGCTTTTGCCTAAATACAGAGGCGCATCTCCTATTCAGCAGAGCGTATTAAACGGTGACAGAGAAACCGGTGTAACGGCTATGCAAATGGATGTTGGACTTGACACGGGTGATATTCTGAAAGTTGTCAAAACGGAAATCGGCGTGAATGAAACCTCGGGAGAGCTTTTTGACCGTCTTTCTCTTATGGGCGGAGAGCTTATTCTTGACACACTTTCTGCTCTTGAAAAGGGCGAAATCACTCCGATTAAGCAGGATGAAGGTCTTGCAACTCACACTTCAAAAATTGATAAATCACTTTGTCCGATTGATTTTACAAAACCGGCATTTGAGGTGCATAATAAAATCAGAGGACTTAATCCATGGCCGATTGCCACAACCGAAATTAACGGTAAAAAGATAAAGGTTCATTCTTCTTTGCTCTGCGAAAAGAGCGGAAAAGCGGGAACTGTAATCAGCACAAAACCGCTGATTGTTGCCTGCGGTGAAAAGTCGGTTGAGCTTTGTGAAATTCAGCCTGAGGGCAAAAAGAAAATGACCGCCGAGGCATTCCTTGCCGGCCACAGGCTTTCTGTCGGCGATGTAATCGGTTAAAAATTCCCGTCTGCAATATGCAGACAGAAAGGTGTTTGATTTATGGGCTTCTTTTACGGATTTGATATGACCTATCTTGTGTTTATTGTTCCTTGTATCATAATAACATTGATTTGTCAGGTCAAAGTTAAAACAACTTTTTCAAAGTATTCACAGATAAGAAATTCAAGAAATATGACAGGCGCTCAGGCGGCTGAATATGTTCTTCGTCAGCACGGTGTAACAGGCGTCAGAATTGAACATGTTGCAGGCAGTATGACAGACCATTTTGACCCGAGAACAAATGTAATCAGACTTTCCGACACGGTTTTTAACAGCACCTCTGTTGCGGCTGTAGGCGTTGCCTGTCATGAGGCAGGTCATGCAGTTCAGCACGCAGAAAATTATCTGCCTAACAGAATCCGTTCGTTAATTCTTCCTGTTGCAAGACTCGGTTCAAGCCTCAGTTGGATTTTTATTATAGTCGGTTTTTGTTTTACACAGAGAGTAGGTTTTGTATTTCTTTATATAGGTATAATCCTGTTTGCGCTTTCCGTACTCTTTACAATCGCAACACTTCCCGTAGAGTTTAATGCGTCAAAAAGAGCGCTTGAAACAATCAAAAACGGCAATCTTCTTTACGGTGAAGAATACACAGGCGCAAAGAGAGTGCTTCAGGCAGCCGCAATGACATATGTTGCAGCGGCTCTTACTGCAATTATGCAGCTTTTAAGATTAATTATAATTGCGAACAATCGCAGAAGATAATTTATTTTGGAGATTAAAATGGCAAACACACGCAATATTGCACTGAATGTGCTGCTTAAAATTGAAAATGAGGGAGCATATTCAAATATTGCTTTGAATAATGCCATAAAGGAAAACCGTCTTTCGGGTGTTGACAGCTCTTTTGTGTCAGCACTCGTTTACGGCGTTCTGGAAAGAAGAATCACGCTTGATTATATTATCAGGTCTTATTCTAAAATTCCGTTAAGGAAAATTGAAACAAAAACAAAAAATATTCTTCGCCTTGGAATACTCCAGCTTTTGTTTATGGACAAAGTTCCCGACAGTGCGGCAGTCAACGAAAGCGTTAATCTTGCCAAAAAGCACAAACTTCAGAAATCATCGGGTTTCATAAACGGAATTCTTCGTAATATCACAAGGGCAGAGGTTAAATACACATTACCCGATGAAAAGGACAGGGTTCGATATCTTTCGGTAAAATATTCTGTTCCCGAAAACATTGTAAAATTGTGGGTTAATTCTTACGGAGAAAATAATACCGAACAGCTTTTGGCATCTCTTAACGGCAGAGCCAAAATCTGTTGTCGTGTTAATACCCTCAGAACAGATGCAGACACATTAATTAAGAAATTATCCGATGAGGGCGTTGTTGCGGAAAAAATTCCGTTTATTGACAACGCACTCTATCTTGAAAATACAGGCTCGGTTGAAAGACTCAGAGCGTACAAGTCCGGACTTTTTCATATTCAGGATGCGTCAAGCCAGCTTTGTGTGAATTTTCTTGACGCAAAGCCTCGCAATATTATGCTTGATGTGTGTTCCGCACCGGGCGGAAAGTCGTTTTCGGCGGCTCAGTATATGAACAACCGTGGCAGAATTTTTTCCTGCGATATGTTCGACCATAAGCTGAAACTGATTTCGGCAGGTGCTAAAAGGCTTGGCATCACTTGTATTTCAACGCTTCTGCGTGATGCGTCAACCAATGACACGGCACTTCCTGTGGCGGACAGAATCCTCTGCGATGTTCCGTGCAGCGGTCTTGGAATCATGTCAAGAAAGCCCGAAATCAGATACAAGGATGACCTTATTGCAAACGATTTGCCGGATTTGCAGTACAGGATTCTCTGTGCAAGTGCGGATAACCTTGCAGTAGGCGGTAAGCTTGTCTATTCTACCTGTACATTGAATCCTGATGAAAACAATAAAAACACAAAGCGTTTTCTTAAGGAACATCCCGATTTTTACGGAATACCGTTAAAACTTCCAAACGGAATTACCCGTGCATTTGATGAAGAACCATACGAAATAACACTTATGCCGCATACCTGCGGAACAGACGGATTTTACATCAGCTTATTTGGAAAGAAGGCGTCAAATTGAATAATTTAACGGATATCAAGTCAATGACGCTTGATGAGCTGACTGAATTTGTCACAGAAAACGGTTTTCCAAAATTCAGAGCAAAGCAGATTTATGATTGGTTGTACAAAAATGTGACCGATTTTGACAATATGCGTAACATTCCTGCCGATTTAAAGGCTTTTTTGAAATCAAGTAGTTACATTTCTGTTGCAAATATTGAAAAAAAACTTGTTTCAAGGTATGATAAAACAGTCAAGTACCTTTTTTCGTTTAATGACGGCGAATGTGTAGAGTCTGTTGTAATGAGTTACAAGCACGGATATTCAATCTGTATCTCAACACAGGTTGGCTGTAAAATGGGTTGTACATTTTGTGCAACAGGCAAAAGCGGTTTTTCACGGAGTCTTGCACCGTCGGAAATGCTCGGACAGATTGAGGCCGCACAGCGTGACCTTAACATAAGAATTTCTAACATTGTTCTTATGGGAATGGGTGAACCGCTTGATAATTTTGATAATGTTGTAAAATTTCTCCGACTTGTTTCGTCCGACAACGGTCTTAACATTGGAATGCGACATATTACGCTCTCAACCTGCGGTATAGTTCCGAAAATTTATGAACTTGCAAAACTTCATCTCGGAATAACGCTTTCCGTTTCATTACACGCGCCGAACGATGAGATAAGGCAGCGAACAATGCCCATTGCAAGAAAATATTCTATTGAAGAATTATTAAAGGCTTGCTCAGATTATTTCAAAACAACAGGTCGCAGAGTTACATTTGAATACTCTATGATAAGCGGAGTTAATGACAGCGATGAAAACGCAAGAGAGCTTGCAAAACGACTTGAGGGTACACAAAGCCATGTTAATCTGATCCCCGTCAATACTGTTGAGGGAACAGGCTACTTAAAAAGCAATATTAAAAGACAGCAGGCATTCATAAATATTCTTGCTGCTAAAAATATCGGAGCAACCGTGCGCAGAACACTCGGAAGTGACATAAACGCATCGTGCGGTCAGCTCAAAAGAAAGCATATTGAAGAAGGAGGTAAATAACTTGGAAGTATTCAGCAAAAGTGATATCGGACTTGTTCGTAATCAGAATCAGGATGACTGTCGCTTCGGAGTTATTTCTCCCAGCTGTGTCTGGGCAGTTGTGTGTGACGGAATGGGCGGTGCAAACGGCGGTAATATTGCCAGCGCAACGGCAGTTGATTATATCAGCACCAAAATTACCGATTTGTACAAAGATGATATGACCAAGGAGCAGATTGGCGAGCTTATGGCAGAAATTGTTGTCAATGCCAATATGAAAGTCTTTGAAATGTCCATGAAAGATCCCGAGCTCACGGGTATGGGAACTACATGTGAATTTGTCTTTGTAAAAGATACAACCGTTCATGTTGTTCATGTCGGTGACAGTCGCACATACGCTATCAGAGGCGGTAAAATCAAGCAGCTTACAGAGGATCATTCCGTTGTTCAGGAAATGGTTCGAAGAGGCGAGCTTACATATGAGCAGGCACAAAATCATCCGAACAAGAACTTTATAACAAGGGCGCTCGGTATAAAACCGTCCGTTCGCCTTGACTATATTGAAGCCAACTTTATTTACGGTGATGTTCTTCTCATCTGTACCGACGGACTTTCAAATTGCGTCACAACAGGAGATATGGTCAAAATCTGCCATGAAAACCGTGGCGAAGGTCTTATCACAAAGCTTGTTGACAAGGCGAAAGACGGCGGAGGTTCTGATAATATCACAGCTACCGTAATTTACTAAGGATAGGAGTTGACCGTTTTGGATAAATATTTGGGCAAAAGACTTGACGGAAGATATGAAATCCACGAGCTTATCGGTGTCGGCGGTATGGCAAATGTTTACCGTTGTACCGATACAGTTGATGACCGTGAAGTTGCCGTAAAAATTCTTAAAGACGAGTATCTCAACAATGAGGAGTTTATCCGCCGTTTCAAAAATGAATCAAAAGCCATCGCAATGCTTTCACATCCGAATATTGTAAAGGTGTATGATGTAAGCTTTGGCGATATGATTCAGTATATCGTAATGGAATATATTGACGGCATTACCCTCAAAGAATATATTGATCAGCAAGGCATTATTGAGTGGAAAGACGCAATCCACCTGACCGCACAGATTTTAAAGGCTTTACAGCACGCTCACGAGTGCGGAATTGTACACCGTGATATAAAGCCGCAGAATATTATGCTTTTGCAGGACGGTACAATCAAAGTTACCGATTTCGGTATTGCAAGATTTTCCGATAAATCAACACGCACAATGACAGAACAGGCAATCGGCTCTGTTCACTACATTGCCCCTGAACAGGCAAGAGGTGACGCAACTGACGGAAAAACAGACATTTATTCTGTCGGCGTAATGCTCTATGAAATGCTTACGGGAAAGCTTCCGTTTGACGGTGACAGTGCCGTTACAATTGCGCTTATGCAGTTGCAGTCAACACCGAAGCATCCCCGTGAAATCAATCCGGGAATCCCGATAGGTCTTGAGCAGATTACTATGAAGGCAATGGAAAAGCTTCCGTCCGACAGATACACTTCTGCCGCAGAAATGCTTTCTGATATCGAAAGATTCAGACTTAATCCGTCAATCGTTTTTGATTACGGCAACAAGTCTTTTGTTGATAATCAGCCCACAAAGTTTGTTCACTCTCTGCGTGACAGCGGGGTAAGAAATAAAATTGACAACGAGGCAACAAAAGTAGTTGATATGCCGCAGGACGATGTTGTTGTTAAAGAAGAACAGTTTGCCGATGAGGATTTTGTAAAGGAACATAAGCCGTCATACTATGCAGTCAAGGGTATTGTAATTGCGGCTGTTGCAGTATGTGCAATTTTCTTTGCACTTGCAATGTTCAGAGGCTGCTCAACCTCACAGGCTAAGGATGTTGAAGTTCCCGATTATGTCGGCAAATCCTTTGTTTCAATAAAAGAAAATAACCCGAATGATTTCAAGTTTGAGGTTAAGAGTGAATATGATGAGTCAAAGGAAATGGGCGTAATTCTTGATCAAGAGCCTAAGGGCGGTTCAATGAAGGTTAAGTCAGGCTCAACAATCACGGTAACCGTAAACGGAACGGACACAGAGGTTTCTGTTCCTTATGTAACCAATTACAGCGAAAAAGAGGCTTCTCAGGCTCTCAAGGAAAAGAATCTTATTCCTGAAATTGTCTATGTAGAAAACACTAAAACACCAAAGGGCTACACAATTGAGTGCTTCCCGAAAGCAGGTGTAAAAACTACAATCGGTTCAACGGTATATGTATATATTGCAAGCGGTGAGAGAACCAAACAGGTTACACTCCCGTCGGTTGACGGACTTATGCTTTCCGAAGCAAAGCAGACTCTTGTTGATCTCGGACTTACCGTTGAAACAGTACAGGATGATGAAAGCAAAGAACCAAAGGATACAGTCCTCGGTATGTCACCTCTCCAGTACGGCAAGGTTGACGCAGGCTCTGTTGTAACCCTGACTGTAAGCTCGGGACTCGGTGACGAAAACACAGTTAATATCTTCGTTGACCTTCCGTCGGATGTTGAAGATTCAGTCGATATGACTGTAATTGTTGACGGTGCGGTTGATTCCCGTAATTCAAAGACACTTGTTCCGAAATATAACAAGACCTATACTCTTGAGCTCAAGGGCTCAGGCACTTCAACTGTAGTAATTCAGCTTGACGGTAAGGCTTACAGGGAGTATTCGGTTGACTTTGCATCGGCAGCGGTAACCACTACGGCGTCATATGATTATGTCCGTGCGACAACCGCTCCTCCCGAAACCGAACCGCCGACACAGTATTACACAGATCCGTATGTAGCGCCTGACACAACCGTTCAGCCGGTTACGGATGATCCTGAACTTTAATCGGTGAAGTATGGATACTAAAAGCGGAATTTTAATGAAATCAATCGGCGGATTTTACTATGTCCGTGCCGATGGCGAGGATTACGAATGTAAGGCAAGGGGGAGCTTTCGCAAAAGCGGAAACTCTCCCGTAGCGGGGGACAGGGTAAATATATCTGTTCCGAATGACGGTTTTTGTGCGATAGAAGAAATTCTTCCACGCAAAAACAAGCTCCGCAGACCTGCTCTTGCAAATCTTGATATTCTTCTTCTCGTGTGTTCAACTGTTGAACCGTTGCCGAATTTTACGATTATTGACAAAATGACTGCGGCGGCGGTGAACAATAATATGGAACCCGTAATTGTCGTTACAAAAAATGATCTGGAAAACGGAGATAAGATTGCCGATATCTACAGACACGCAGGTTTTGAGGTTTTTCTCTGTTCGGAAGATGATTCTTCACAAACCGAAGAACTCAAAAGCTATCTGTCCGGCAAGGTTTCAGCCTTTATCGGTAACAGCGGTGTCGGCAAGTCCACATTGCTCAATAAGCTTTTTCCATCGCTTTCTCTTGAAACAGGGCAGACAAGTAAAAAACTCGGCAGAGGAAGACATACAACAAGAGTTGTTGAACTGTTTGAACTTGACGGTTGTTTTGTGGCAGACACACCCGGATTTTCAACCGTTGATCTTCAGCGTTACGAAATGATTGACAAAAGCCGGCTGCAATATTGCTTTCCTGAATTTGAAAAATATTTAGGGGAGTGTATGTTTACTTCATGTTCGCATACCTGTGAAAAAGGCTGCAGGATTCTTGAGGCGCTCTCTGACGGTGAAATTGAAGAAACCCGTCACCGCAGTTATGTTCAGATGTATAACGAGGTCAAGGACATTAAATCATGGCAGATAAAGGAGTAATTATGCGTTGTGTGATTATTGCAGGCTCGCCTGACACAAATTCGGATTTTTTGTCCGAGGTTATAAAACCTGATGACTATGTGATATGTGCCGACAGAGGCTGCAATTTTGCAAAACAGGCAGGCATTACTCCGAACCTTGTTGTAGGAGATTTTGATTCCGAGCCTGATGTACTGTTTCCAAACTGCGAAACGGTACGACTTATTCCCGAAAAGGATGATACCGACACAATGCACTCTGTTGACCTTGCACTTGAAAAAAGGTTTGACGAAATAGCAATTCTCGGTGCATTGGGCGGTCGCTTTGACCACAGCTTTGCAAATGTGGCGGTTCTCTCTTATATTCACGAACACGGAAGCAAGGGCGTTCTCCTTTCTGAAAAAGAGAAAATAGAATTTCTCCCCGTAGGTCATTATGAATATAAAAACTTTAAAGGCAAAACATTTTCGCTTTTCCCTTTCGGATGTCCGAGTGTCTGCGTAAGCTATTCGGGAACAAAGTATCCTCTTGAAAAATACTGTGTTTCGAGCAGCGTTACTCTGGGTGTTTCAAATGTATTCACTTCCGATATGACAACAATTGACATATATGACGGAAATGCAATACTTATAATTAATTTGATAGACTGTTAAAATTACAGCTTGACATTGTTTGCAAATGTATCTTGTATATGTCAAAAGCAATGTCAACATTATATGGGGGTATAGCTCAGCTGGGAGAGTGTCTGACTGGCAGTCAGAAGGTCACGGGTTCGAGCCCCGTTATCTCCACCACATTTTTTATACAACAATATTTGCAAAGAATTTGCTTTATAAGGCTTTGCAATAACAAAATTGTAACTATATTAACACCTTTAAGTCTTGAAAAGAAATATGTTTTTATGGTATAATTCTTTTCAGACAAAATTTGAAATTGATACTTATTTGGAGTTGAGTAATAATATGTCATTGTGTATGGGATGCATGCAGGAAATAGGTGACAACAAGATTTGTCCGTCCTGCGGATTTGATACAACTGAAAAACAGCAAGCTCCTTTTTTACCGTACGGAACAATTCTTCAGAACCGCTATATCGTAGGTGCGGGAATTGATACCAACGGCGAAAGTACACGCTATATAAGCCACGACAAGCAGACAGGTGACATTGTAATCATCTGCGAATTTCTTCCTATCGGACTTTTTTCTCGTGAAGAAGGAACTACCGAGGTCAGAATAAATTATGAAAACCGCCTTGTATATAATAAACTCAAGGACGATTTTCTTAACTATTACAGGATTCTTTCAGAACTCCGTGAGCTTTCCGCTCTTATGAATGTTCACAATATTTTTGAAGAAAATAACACAGTTTATGTTGTTGAGGAAAACGAGGATCTTATTCCTTTTGAGGAGTATGTTGAACGCAGTAACGGTCATCTTGAATGGGATATTGCCCGTCCGCTTTTTATGCCTGTAATTTCTGCGCTTGAGGCTCTTCACAAGAGAGGTGTCGGTCACTATGCTATCGCACCTAAGAATATGTATATCACAGCATCGGGTAAAATTAAGATTTCAGGCTTTGCATCGGAAAATGAGCGTAAAAGAGGCACGCCTCTCAAATCTCAGCTTTTTTCAGGCGCTGCGGCTCCCGAACAGTATGACGATAATTTTCCTCTTGACGATATTACGGATATCTACGGATTCTGTGCAACCCTTTTCTATGCCCTCACGGGTCATATGCCAAAGAGTGCGGTAGAACGCCGTAAGGACAGCCGACTTCTTATGAGTACAACAACCGTAAAGAGACTTCCTCCGCATGTTGTTTCGGCTCTTGCTAACGGTTTGCAGGTTGAGCGTGAAAACCGTATTACGGATTTTGACGAGCTTCGTTCACAGCTTTCTGTTGCTCATACAGCAAAGGCAATTCAGGACGAAATTTCAAGAACAGCAAGCATGAACCTCACAAAGTCAGAGCGTACACGCAAGACTTCAAACGGTATGTCACACGCTTCAATTATTATTATTGCGGCTGCTATCACGGTTCTTGTTCTCGGTATTGCCGGTGTGTTCTGGCTTATGCAGAATCCGCTTGCCGGAATGTTCTCAAATAATACTGATGCGAGTGTAAGCTCAACTCAAAGCACAGAGTGGACAGGTGCTACTGTTCCTAACTATATCGGAATGACATATGAAGAGGCTGTTAAGAGTGTTGACAGCAACAGCAGTATCACAATCTACAGAACCTTTAACGATGAGTACAGTGATGATTATGCAGAAGGTAAGATTATGTCACAGACTCCTGCCGCAGGTTCAAAAATTACTCAGGAAGATTCCGTAGTAGTGAGTGTTTGCGTAAGCAAGGGATCACAGATGAGGACTCTGCCGAAGGTTGAGGGTGAAAAACTTGATACCGTTGCATCCGACATTGCCGCTCAGGGACTTCTTGCAACAGCAGAATATGAGTACAGTGACAAGGTTGCTGAGGGAAGGGTAATCCGCTACAAAGAACATGTTGAGGGTGATACTCTCGAATACGGTTCAACGGTAGTTCTTATTGTCAGCAAGGGCAAGAAACAGACAAGTTCTCAATCATCAAACTGATAAAATTAATAACAATGTTTAAGACGGACTTTTTGCAGTCCGTCTTTTTTATTGATATAAAACAGTTATAGTTACTGATTATCTTAAAATACTCGATAAAATTGAGATTGGAAAAAATTTCAGAAAACTGTCACAAAATAAAGGTCAAAAATAGTCAAATTTCTCTTGACTTTTCTTGAAAATGGTATAAAATATAATTAGCACTCAGGAAACAAGAGTGCTAATTAATTAAAAGTAATTTAAAATTTTTACAGGAGGCTGTATTTATGACAATCAAACCATTACTTGACAGAGTCGTTTTAAAAGTTGAAGAGGCTGAAGAGAAAACAAAGAGCGGTATCATTCTTTCATCTGCTGCTCAGGAAAAGCCACAGTTCGCATCAGTTGTTGCTGTTGGCCCCGGCGGTGTTGTTGACGGCAAGGAAGTAAAGATGTATGTCAGTGTGGGCGATAAGGTTATCGCAAGTAAATATGCAGGCACACAGGTAAAGATTGACGGCGAAGAATACACAATCGTAAACCAGTCGGATATACTCGCAACTCTTGAATAATTAACTAAATATACGGAGGTAATTTACAATGGCTAAACAAATCGCATACGGCGAAGAAGCAAGAAAAGCTTTAATGAAAGGTATCGACCAGCTCGCTGATACCGTTAAAATCACACTCGGACCTAAGGGCAGAAATGTTGTTCTTGATAAGAAGTTCGGTGCTCCGCTCATCACAAATGACGGTGTAACAATTGCAAAGGAAATCGAACTTGAAGATCCTTTTGAAAATATGGGCGCTCAGCTTGTAAAGGAAGTTTCTATCAAGACTAACGATATCGCAGGCGACGGTACAACAACTGCCACACTTCTTGCTCAGGCTCTCATCAGAGAGGGTATGAAGAATGTAACTGCAGGCGCTAACCCAATGGTACTTAAAAAGGGTATTGCAGACGCTGTAAATGTTGCAGTTGAGGCTGTAAAGAAGAACAGCAAGCAGGTATCCGGTACAGACGATATCGCAAGAGTTGCAACAGTTTCATCACAGGATGAATTCATCGGCAAGCTTATTGCCGAGGCTATGGAAAAGGTTACAACAGACGGTGTTATCACAGTTGAGGAATCAAAGACAGCCGAAACATACAGCGAGGTTGTTGAAGGTATGATGTTTGACAGAGGTTACATCGCTCCTTATATGGTAACAGATACAGATAAGATGGTTGCAGAGCTTGACAATCCGCTTATCCTTATCACAGATAAGAAGATTTCTACTACACAGGAAATTCTTCCACTTCTTGAGCAGATTGTTCAGATGGGTAAGAAGCTCCTTATCATTGCCGAAGATGTTGAAGGCGAGGCTCTTACAACTCTCGTACTTAACAAACTCAGAGGTACATTCACTTGTGTTGCCGTAAAGGCTCCGGGCTTTGGTGACAGAAGAAAAGAAATGCTTCAGGATATCGCAACACTCACAGGCGGTACGGTTATCACATCCGACCTCGGTCTTGAACTCAAGGATACAACAGTTGATCAGCTCGGTACTGCTCGTCAGGTTAAGATTGAAAAGGAAAATACAATCATCGTTGACGGCTCAGGTGACAAGGAAGCTATCAAGGGCAGAGTTGCTCAGATCAGACAGCAGATTGAAACAACAACATCTGACTTTGACCGTGAAAAACTTCAGGAGCGTCTTGCAAAGCTCGCAGGCGGCGTAGCAGTTATCAAGGTTGGTGCTGCAACAGAAGTTGAAATGAAAGAAAAGAAGCTCCGTATTGAGGATGCTCTTGCCGCTACAAAGGCTGCTGTTGAAGAGGGTATCGTAGCAGGCGGCGGTATCGCTTGCATGAACGCTATTCCGGCTGTTGCTGAGTTTGTTGACACTCTCGAGGGTGACGCTAAGACAGGTGCTAAGATTGTTCTTAAAGCACTTGAAGAACCGCTCCGTCAGATTGTTGCTAACGCAGGTCTTGAGGGCAGCGTAATCTGCGATAATGTTAAGAAGGCTAACAAGGTTGGCTATGGCTTCAACGCTCTTACAGAGGAATACACAGATATGGTTTCGGCAGGTATCGTTGACCCAACAAAGGTTACTCGTTCAGCTCTCCAGAACGCAAGCTCTGTTGCAGCAATGGTTCTTACAACAGAATCACTTGTTACAGACATCAAAGAGCCTGCAGCTCCGGCAGCTCCCGCAGCACCTGATATGGGCGGAATGTACTAATCCCGTAAGCTTATAATATTATAGATAATTTTTACCGCAGACTCAAAAGGTCTGCGGTAATTTTATGCTCAAATCCTTTTTCTTGCTTTTTGTCGAAAGGTATATTATAATTTAATATGAACGAAAAAAGTTCACACGGAAAACAGGTGATTTTATGAAGATAAAAGAAGATTTTGTTCTGCGAAAGGTTGCAGATTCATATGTTGTAGTTCCCGTAAACAAGCTGACGCTTGATTTTAACGGAATTATCAACCTCAATGAAACGGGTGCATTCCTTTTTGAAAAGCTCCAAAACGGTTGCGAAAAGGCTGATTTGCTCAAAGCAATGCTTGATGAGTATGAAGTGAGCGAAGAAAAGGCGAGTGCCGACATTGATATATTTATTCAAAAGCTAAGCGAGGCTGATGTCCTTGAATAAAGAAGTAGGTCTTGATGATGTAATGCAGATTATAGCCGAAAAGCTTGAGATGGGAGGATCGGTTACTTTCAATCCGAAGGGAACAAGTATGCTCCCTATGCTCCGAGACGGTGACGATACGGTTGTTTTATCAAAACCGAAGGGCAGACTTCATCTTTTTGACTTGCCTTTATACAGGCGAAAAGACGGCTCGTATGTATTGCACCGTGTCGTCAATTTCGGAAGTGACGGCAGTTATACTATGTGCGGTGACAATCAGTTTGCCGTTGAAAAAGGTATTACCGATGATGATGTAATCGGAGTGGTAACAGCCTTTTACAGAAAGGGCAAGCCCTACACGGTTGACTCAATGAAGTACAGAGCATACCTTGAATTTATGTTCTATTCAAAACCGCTAAGAAAGGTTATTGCATCAACTGTGTCAAGAAGTAAAAATGTATTTTCAAAGCTTAAAACGAAAAAAGGAAAAAATGAGGAAACATCTTAACGATAACGAAAAAATTGAATTTAAGTATCTGCTTGAGCTTGTTTCATCGTCTGTAAACGGAACAGCACCTCCGATTCCTTACGAGGGGATAAAATGGCAGTCGATAAAAATGCTTGCAAACTATTGCAGTGTTGAATCGCTTGTTGCCAATGCGGTTTTGTCGCTCGACAAAAAGTATGTTTCGCCCGAAGTATATGAAAAATTCAAGCAGAATTTGTCGGTTGAAATGCTGATTGACGGAAATCTCTCATATGAAACCGAGAAAATTCTCAAGGCTTTTGATGAAAACAAAATCAAGAATATTCCCTTAAAGGGCTATTTTATGAAAAAGGAATATCCTCGTTCCGATTTCCGTTCCGTGTCAGACGTAGATATCCTTTTTGACAGAAAACAGGCTGATTTGGTCAAAAAAGTATTTTCCGAACTCGGATACACTTTTCTGAATGAAGATGACAACCAGTATCATTTTGAAAAAAAACCGATGATGAACATTGAAATGCATGCAACTCTTGTCCACGAAAATGAGGAATCTTATCCGTTGCTTGTTAATCAGCTTGACCGTTCAACAAAGCGTGACGGCTACAGCTATTCATATGAAATGAGCCATGAGGACTTTTATATCTATATGCTTGTTCATAACTCGAATCATTTCAGAATCGGCGGAATGGGAGCAAGAATGGTGCTTGACAGCTATGTTTTCTTGAAAAATCATCAATCTGAGCTTGATTATGACTATCTCAATGTGATGCTTGAAAAAATCGGTATTGCAAAGTATGAAAAGCGTGTTCGTGAGATTGCGTTCAACTGGTTTGCAAAGCCACAGGCTGAACTTAAATTTGATAATATCGAAGAATATATTCTGCTCAGCGGTACACTCGGCAGGGTAGATGTCGGCACGATGATAAATTCTCACAAGACAATTACCGAGAATAACAAATCTAAATTCTCATATCTTGTGTCCTCAATATTTCCGCCAAAATCCGAAATGCAGTATAAGTATCCATATGTAAAAAAAACACCGTTCCTTTTACCGATTTCATGGTGTCATATGTGGGGAAAAAGGCTTTTTGTAGACAGAAATATCAATTTTAAATCGGGCATCAAAAACCGTATGTCATACACGGATGAAGATGTAAATTTGTACAAGTCCCTTTTGGATGAAATGGGTTTTGACGGTATTGGAATAAATAATTTCGGAAATTGAATATGCAAATCAACCTCCCGACAGTTTTTGCTGTCGGGATTTTTGCATAATAAAGGTAAATTTGAAAATAATATTTCAAGATATTATTTTTGAGGTGATACCTAAATGGTCAAAATTATTACCGATTCAGCCGCCGATTTTGAACATTCAGAAAGTGAAAAATTCGGAATTTCTACAATTCCGTTAGCTGTGTATATTGACGGAAAAGAATATAAGGATGATTTTTTACATTCAAAGGAACGCTTTTACAGGCTTGCAAAGCTGTCAAAAAATTTGCCGAATACCTCACAACCCTCGCCGTATGTCTACGAATGTGCTTTGAAAAAGGCGAGAGATAACGGCGAATCGGTTGTGGTGATAACTGTTTCTTCGGCATTGAGCGGTTCATATCAGAGTGCAGTTCTTGCAAGAGATTTGCTCGGATATGAGGGGTGTTATGTGATAGACAGCAAATCTGCTTCGGCAGGTCAGAAGCTTCTTGTAAACGAGGCACTTCGCCTGCGTGACAACGGGTTTACAGCAAAAGAAATTGCCGAACATCTTCTGAGGTTCAGAAGTAAAATTATGGTATATGCCTGTATTGACGATATGAAGTACCTCTATGGGGGTGGCAGACATACAAATGCCGCCGCATTACTCGGCTCAACAGGAAGAATAAAACCCGTAATCAGCATTACGGGTTCGGGCAGTGTAGCCTTTGAGGCGAAAACAATCGGAATGCGCCACGGTATGAATCATATGCTGATGTCGCTGAAAAAGCTTGGCATAGACCAAAATTATCCGCTGTATATAATGCACACAAACGCAAAAAATCAGGCATTGTATTTATCAAAGCTCATAATATCAAAAGGGATTCCTTTTGTTGAGGGCAGTATTGTCAGCGTGGGTTCTGTTGTCGGCAGTCATATAGGAGAGGGCAGTACGGGTATCGCATTTGTCAAAAAAGAGCAAAGAAAAAGCGGACATGATTAACTGTCCGCTTCAATCATTTTATCAGGCTTTTTCGCTTTCTTTACTGTCGGGAATTTCTTTCAGTTTTCTGACAAATTCTTTGATTTTTGTATATTTGCCGTTAAGAATACACTCAAATGCAAAAGACGCAGTAGGAATCATAAGAATTATGTAAGTAAGCACATACTGCGACTTGCCTTCAAATAAGAGGTGATATCCGAACGCTCCCAGAATAACAAGAGGGAGAAGTACGGTTTCAATATTTGTCTTTCTGTTAATGAACAAGAAGTAAATTCCTGCCGCAAACGCAATGAAAAGAATCTGCATATAGAAGTTGAAGTACAGTTCAAAGAACTGTCCGATACTGCCGTCATACATTCCGTTGCCGATCCAATTAAGCTCGTTTGTATGAGACTTGACCTTGCTAACCCATATGCTTTCGTATGTCGGCTCATTCCATTGGCTGATAATTTTCTTCGAGAAGAAGTCAATCATATAGTTTGTGTTTTTACCGAAGTAATTCATTCTTGATTTTATATTTGTCCAAGCCTGTGCATTTGCGGCTTTTGCGTCAAGACCTGCGTTTTTATAATCGTTGAGGGCAATTCCGTTGTACCAACCGGGAGCCATATATGAATCGTTAATGCCCATATCAAGGTACATAGCCTGTGAAACACCGCTTGAAAGCTGCACTCCCGAACGGTTCTCATAACTCATGATAACAAGGTTGCTTGTTCCGACAACCACAATGCAAATTGCAAGTGCAAACGCAATGCTCTGCCACTTTTTAGCCTTAATTGTGTGAATAACCAGCATAACAACAAACGCAACAAGATAAATCAGGTTGTTGTATTTTGCAAGTGTTGAAATAACGAGAAGTACGGCACACGGAATGAGGAGCAGGTACTTGTTTGTCTGAAAATACTTGATGAGGAAGTATGATGCCCAAATTGCAAAACACATGCCGATGATGTTGCCGTAAACGAATGTGCAGAAAAGTACGGGCTGAAAACAGCCGGCAAGCAGAAGAATTGTAATAAATTCAACCGAACGCTTTTTGAAAAGAAGTCTTGTGATGTTTACAATACCTATATAAGCGGCGGCTGTACACATTACATTGAATACCTGAATCGGCATTGTACTGTCCGTACCGAAAATTCTGTAAAAGATTTCGCTGATGAAAACAAAGCCGAGCTGGAACGGATAGAAGTTGTAGTAAGAATATCCGCTGTAAAAATCGCTGTTGTAAAAACCGCTGTTATTGTTGAATGACGAATAGTTGTCCTTAGCTGCTTGTGACGCTGTTTCATAGATGTTGTAGCTGTCAGCCGCAGGAACAGAGGTTACCGAGAATATCCAGACAAGTCCCACAATCATAACGAATGCCGCAAGACCTATATGCATATATTTCAGATTGACCTTTGCAAAAAAGTCACAATGCTTTTTCATTTTGAATATGAAAACGGTAAACAGGGAAGTGAACAGTATGTTCAGCGCAATGTTATCCGTCTGATACAAAATTACTTCACTGCCGTAATTTGCCGAATCAAACACGCTTGTCTGCACAAAGCTCATAATTGCTATGTATGCAAATGCTATGAATACAAACAGACAAAGAATGTTTACAATAACATATTCGACTGTATTCTGCTTTTTGACTGAAGTAACTGTTTTTGCAGTCTGTTTAGGTTTATTTGAATTGTTCTTAGCTTTAGTATTACCCATATTATGTACCTGCCCGCTTAAAATTCTTTCTTAACAGAACGCATAAACAGAGTTCCGAGTGCTTCTTTGATATCTGTTCCGTCGAATAACACCTTGTATACAGACTCAACAATCGGAAGGTCAACACCGTATTCCCGACCGAGCTTGTATAAAGCTTTTGATGTCATAACACCCTCGGCAAGCTTTGTAAATCTGTCTCCCTTTGCAAAGCTTTCACCGTACATTCTGTTGTGACTCCATTTTGAAAACAAGGTAGCCTCATAGTCACCGAGATGACAAAGACCGTAAGCACTCATCTCATTGCCTCCGAGTGCCTTAATGAGTCTTGCAATCTCTCGTGTGCCTCTTGCCATTAACGCACCTTTTAGTGAGGTGTAGTTAAGTCCGTCAAGCATACCTGCGGCGATGCCGATAACATTCTTTGCGGCAGCACCGATTTCACTGCCGATAAGATCCGTTCCAAGGTAAAATCTGATAAGGTCGCTTGTGAATTCATTTACAAGCTTTTCCTTAATATCGTGATTATTGCTGTCAATAACCATACAGTTCGGAATACCTCTTACATAATCCTGGGGATGTCCCGGACCTACCCAAACTGCAACGGGTGTCTTGCTTTCGTCAACAAATTCACCGACGACCTCACTGAGCCTTTTTCCTGTAGTTGCCTCAACACCCTTCATGCAGAGGACAATTGTCTTGCCGTCAAGATTGTACTTTGAAATATCTGCAAAATACGAACGCAGATACTGCGATGAAATCGAAATTATAATAACCTCGGCTCTTTCAATCGCATATTCAAGATTCGGAGAAACCTCAATTGACTTTGGAAAGGTGAGATAGTCGTTTTTGTGTGTTTCTTTAAGCTGTATAAATTCGGGTGCGTCGGCAAGTCCGCAGCTTAAAACATTGTGACCGATTTTGTCGAGATACCAGGCAATGCAGCTGCCCCAGCGTCCGCAACCTAAAACGGAAATATTCATATTATTACTACTCCTGTTTATATATTATTTATATTTTTTATAGCTTTAATAACAATAAAAAACCCGCCCGACCGTATGATTTTTGCAATAACCTGCCTACTTGAGTGACAGGTGGGTGCCCGCCCTTGAACTTCAGGCTCCCTTCTTCCGAGAAAACGGGAGGTCTGCACACCGTTCAATGGAGCTAAGCTCCCGATTTAAATGTTGTAGGGTTATTTTAAAATCATTCGCGTATCGGGCAGGAATTCAAGCTTATTAATCTTTAGTCCTGCAATACTATTTATATGCAGAAAAATGAACTGTTAGTCATCTTCATCATAAAATTCTTCATTGTAACGCTCTTCAAAAACAGCGGCAATTCTGTCGAGCTTGTCATCATCCTCAATTTCGGCAAGCTCTTCTTCGCCGTCAATTTCGGTAACTTCAAAAATATAATATTCTCCCGAATCATTTACAGCATCCTCTGGATTTTCAAAGAACGGGTAGAGTACATAAAACTTGCCCTCATCGTTTTCAATGATATCAAGAATTTCAAATTCTATTTCTTTACCGTCATCACCGATAAGAGTAATGAGGTCGGGTGTGTATTCGTTAGCCATTCCGGAACCTCCGATTTTTAAGAAATTTGGGTTTGCTTTTTCTACCGTAATCATTTTACAATTTTTTGAGCGTTTAGTCAAGATGTTTAACACTTTTGGTTGAAATAATTAAAAAGTATTAAAAAAAATTAAAAAGTTAAAAAAAAGTGTTGACAATTACTAAAAGGTATGGTATAGTATAAACACGATAAATCATATATCAATATTAATTTACTAACAACTTCCTTTCTATGTGCTTGATTACTCCATAAAATTACCTAAAAACCGACGGCTGCATACCGTCGGTTTTTACGTTGTGTTAAATTTTCTTTTATTGTAAACTTTTTGTAAGACAAATAGCCTTGAAAAATGATTTTAAAAGATATATAATGCTTTTGATAATGGATTAGTGTGGGAAAATAAGGAAAAAATCAACTTTTATCGCATAAATCCGTTCCACCGTATGTTCAATAAACACACAGAATGGAGTTTTTTATTTAATGAAATCATTTCAAAAGCTTCCGCCGCAGTTTCAGTGTGCCGAAGTAAAAGAATACTATGACATTCTCTGTCAAAAACAGGGAAGTTTTGTTTTAAAGCGAATCCTTGATATTTTTGCTTCTGTCATTCTTCTTGTGTTTCTCATCATTCCGATTGCAATTATTGCGATTTTAGTTAAAACCGACTCAAAAGGTCCTGTGTTTTACAGACAGGAAAGGGTTACAACCTACGGAAAGAAGTTCAAAATTCTTAAATTCCGTACAATGGTAACGGGAGCTGACAGGTTCGGAACACTTGTCACAACCGACAGCGACTCCCGAGTTACAAAAACAGGAAGAATTTTGCGAAAATATCGTCTTGACGAGCTGCCGCAGATTTTCAATGTTCTTTCGGGCAGTATGTCAATAGTCGGAACCCGTCCGGAGGTTCAGCATTATGTAGATATGTACGAACCCGAATATCTTGCAACACTCCTTATGCCTGCCGGAATAACCTCGTTGGCGTCAATTATGTATAAAGATGAAGAAAAGCTGTTGAAAGGCGAGATAGATGTTGACAGGGTTTATGTTGAAAAAATTCTTCCCGAAAAAATGAAATTCAATCTTTCATATGTCAAAAATTTCAGCTTTGGTTCCGATATAAAGCTGATGTTCAAAACCGTAAAAGAAGTTTTCAGCTGATTTCGTTTTGATTGGAGTATTCAGATGACCGATTTTAAACAAAAGCTCAGAGGATTTTTTTCCGATTCATCGCTTTTTAGAAGAATTTACATTATAGATTTGTTTTTTACAAACATTGCGTTTCTCCAGATTCCTGCGTATGTACTTCTTGTTTTTCTCTTTATATGGGGTGTATGCCTTTCGGTATATAATCAAAGACATAATAATACTTTTTTTAAACTACGCTTCGGAATATGGATTGGAGCATTTCTTGCCGTAACGGTATTTTCGATGCTCATCAATTTTTCACAGACATTTCTTTACAGCCTTCTTATGCTTCTGCACGTTGTAATGTGTTTTTTTCTTTTTTACGGAATGCACACAGAGCCTGAATTTGATTACAGAATAGAGCTTTATCACATTGCAAAATTCATAATGTACGCAACCACGGTAATGAACATAATCGGCATAACCTGCCTTATGTTCGGCTTTAAATTTGAATGGTACTGGATTAAATTTACCGTTTACGAAAACAGGTTCACCGGTTGTTATGTCAACCCGAATCTCCTCGGCTTCATATCTGTGGTGTCGATTTTCTGTTGCCATATACTTTCAAAAGGGCATTTTATGCGCAGAATTGCCGAAAAAATTCCTGAACCCGGCATCAGTAAGATATGGATTGTAGCCTGTCTTGCCACAAATGCGTTTTCGCTCATTCTGTGCGATTCAAACGCATCACTTGTGCTTGCTCTCGGATATGCAATTGTTTATATAGTTTATATGTTCTTTGCCGACAAGGCGGGACTTTCACCCTCAAAAATCATTTTGAAAATTACAGCGCTGTTTCTTGTGGGAGTTTTCCTTACAGGCTCTGCCTTGATGTTCAGAACGATTTGTCAGGAAGGATTTTCCGTTGTTGTATCAAAGACAACCTCTGTTGTCGATTTGCTTTTAGGCAAAACTGAAAGCGAGCTTGTGCAGGAAGAACTGACTCCCGAACAGAGAGAACAGCTTGAAAAGGATAAAATCACCTTTTCACACGAAAACAAAAACATTGACAGCGGAAGAAAGAAGCTTTGGCTTGAATCAATCAATCTTTTCAAACTGTCGCCGATTATCGGAATTTCCAACGGAAATATTGTTCTCTACAGCGCCGAATATTCAAACGGTGCTTTGGAATATTCGTATCACAAAAGTGATTTGCATAACGGTTTTCTTACAATTCTTGTTTCAACGGGTGTAATCGGTTTTGTTCTTTTCGGAATTTTCGGTTTTCGATTTGCAAAACACTCCGCACAGCACCTGTTTTTGCAGAAAAAAACATATCGTGACGATGTTTATCCCTGTCTGTTTGCTTTTCTTTTCGCATATTTGATTTTTGCCTGCTTTGAAAAGGCATTGCTTTATGACATATCGTTTATGGTGGTGTGGTTCTGGCTGATTATGGGATATATGAGTTGCTACATCACAAAGTTTGAACCGACGCTTGAAAGTCAGTATCTTTTTCACGGAAAAAGACTCAGACGGGTAACAAGAACAATGCTCTGATGCTTGTATAATCGGAAAATTTGATGTATAATAACCGTAGGAGTGTTTTGCTTCTGCGGTTATTATTTTGTGAGGTATAATTTTATGAAATACGGTTTCATCAAGGTTGCATCCGCAACACCGAAAATCAGGGTTGCAGACTGTAAAACCAACACAATAAATATTATTGAACAGATTAAAGAGGCACACAAAAACGGTGCGTCACTGGTTGTGTTTCCCGAACTTTGCGTAACGGGCTACACCTGTTCCGATTTGTTTTATCAGCGTGTTTTGCTTAATGCGGCTGAAAAATCAGTTGAGAAAATTCTTAAAGAAACAGCAGACCTTGACATAATCTCAATTGTAGGAGTTCCCGTCGCAATTGAATCGGCACTCTACAATTGTGCCGCAGTAATTTATAAGGGAGATATCCTCGGCATTGTACCTAAGGTCAACATCCCTAACTACAGCGAATTTTACGAGGTTCGTCACTACACAAGCGGCAAGAACCTCTATGATGAAATTTCATATGCAGGCGTCGAAACCATAATTTCAGACAATCTTGTGTTCTGTTGTGACAAAATGCGTGATTTCATCTTCGGTGTTGAAGTTTGCGAGGATTTGTGGGTTGCCGCATCTCCGTCTGTTGAACACGCAAAACACGGCGCAACTATAATTTGCAATCCGTCAACATCGGATGATGTAATAGGCAAAGCACAGTATCGCCGTGACCTTGTAAAGATGCAGAGCGGTAAGCTTTGTTGTGCATATATTTACAGCGATTCGGGCTTTGGCGAAAGCACAACTGATATGGTATTTTCGGGACAGAACATAATCTCCGAAAACGCATCTCTGCTTGCAGAAAGCAAGCGCTTTACAACAGGCATTATCTATGCCGATATTGATGTTCAAAAGCTTTCGGCAGAACGCAGAAAGACAAATACTTTTACAAAAAGTGATGACAATAACTTTACCTCGGTATATTTTGATATGCCGTTAAAACATACCGAGCTTACAAGAGAGTTTTCTCGGACTCCGTTCATTCCGTCAAACAAATCAGACCTTGATGCCCGTTGTGAAGAAATTATAACAATGCAGGCAACAGGTCTTGCAACAAGACTTGCTCACACGGGGATTAAAAATGCTGTTTTAGGACTTTCAGGAGGTCTTGACAGTACGCTTGCTCTCATCGTCTGCGTTCATGCTTTTGATATGCTCGGTATAGACAGAAAGAATATTCATACTGTAACAATGCCGTGTTTCGGCACGACAAAGCGTACAAAATCAAACGCACAGCTTCTGGCTGAGGCTTACGGAGTGTCTTTTGAAGATATTAACATTACAAGAGCTGTTCGTCAGCATTTTGCAGATATCAACCACGATGAAAGCGTTACAAATATAACCTACGAAAACTCACAGGCGAGAGAAAGAACACAGATTCTCATGGATCTTTCAAACAAATATAACGGTCTTGTTATCGGTACAGGCGACCTTTCTGAGCTTGCTCTCGGTTGGGCAACCTACAACGGTGACCATATGAGTATGTATGCCGTAAATGTGTCAATTCCGAAAACCCTTGTCCGCTATCTCACTGCCTATGAGGCACAGCATAGCGAAGGAGTTCTAAAAACCGTTCTTCTTGATGTTCTCGACACACCTGTAAGTCCCGAGCTTCTTCCGCCCGATAAAAACGGCGAAATTGCACAGAAAACCGAAGATGTGGTTGGTCCTTATGAACTCCACGACTTTTTCTTATATTATTTGGTAAGATTTGGCTTTGAGCCGAATAAAATATACTACCTTGCAAAGAAATCATTTGCAGGAAAATACGACAATGCCACAATCAAAAAGTGGCTCACAACCTTTGTCAGAAGATTCTTTACTCAGCAGTTCAAGCGTTCATGTCTGCCTGACGGACCGAAGGTTGGTTCTGTAACACTTTCCCCTCGTTCAGATTGGAGAATGCCGAGTGATGCGTGTGTAAATCTTTGGCTTGAAAATCTTGAAGAAGATTAAGAAATAAAATTTTGACGGTGATTTTATGAAATTGTTTATTACACGAGATGTATCTCCGTCCGATGTTTGTTTTCTGATTCGTGATGAATTGGGCAGGGATAAATATACTGCTGTTATGAAACGCAGAAAGAGGAGTATGCGTGGTGTTGTCAACAACATTGTAAGGCTTAATATTCTTGATGAGAATAAAAACCTTGTTGCAAGACTTCGACAGTTGCCTGTTGCAGGGGTAAATTCATTTACCTTAAAAACAGACAAAACAGCGGCAACCCTCGTGGTGCTTATGACCAATAATATGGTTCAATGCAGATTCTACGGAAATAATTGGAGAATTCTCGGTGATGTAATTTCAAAAAATTTCAGCATTGTTGATGTTGACAACGCACAGATATGCAATCACATCAAGCACCCTTTAGGATGCGAACTTGAAATTGCCGATGCGCAAAACGAATTGATATGTTTGATGACCGCCTTATGCGTCAATATGATAAATACAGTTGACAAGCGAGAGGTACAGGTTGTATAATCTATGTGCAGACAGTTCCCACCGCTAAAGCTATGTGAACTGCCACAGAGCAAGCAAATAACAGTGCAAACAGCGCAGATAAATATTAAAAATTGAAATTGTCAAAGCGACATCCTTTGATGTCGCTTTTTGCAAATTCAGCTTGCAACGCAAAATTTTGCGTTTAATATATTCTCAGGGAGGAATAAATATGGACAAATTATTAAAGCTTTTAAGTGAAAATTCCGGTTTTACAACAGCGGAAATAGCGGCAATGCTCGGCGAGCCTGAGGATTACATTAAGGCGCAGATTAAGGAATACGAAAATTCGGGGGTAATCAAGGGCTATCAGGCAGTCGTAAACTGGGATATGGTTGATGACAGCTATGTTGAGGCTTTAATCGAACTTCAGGTAACTCCTAAAAAGGAAACAGGCTTTGACGAAATGGCAGAACTCTGCATGGGCTTTGAAGAGGTTGAATCTCTCTATCTTATGGCAGGTACATACGACTTTGCTCTCATTGTACGAGGCGAGTCAATGCAGGATATCGCAATGTTTGTTGCCAAAAAGCTTTCTACAATTGACGGTGTGCTTTCAACGGGTACACACTTTATTATGCGTCGCTACAAAGACAGAGGAGCGTGCCTCTTCAGCGATGAAGAGAAGCGTGACGGGAGGCATTTAATTCTGTGATAGATTACAATAATTTTATTAATAAAAAGATTTCAACGGTAAAACCTTCGGGTATCCGTAAGTTTTTTGATATAGCTAACGAAATGGACGATGTAATTTCTCTGAGTATCGGCGAACCCGATTTTCAGACGCCGTGGCACATCCGTGAAGAGGGCATTAACAGCCTGAAAAAAGGTAAGACATGGTATTCTCCAAACAGGGGCTTTGCCGAACTTCGTGAGGAAATTGCATCTTACTACAAAAGAAGATTCGGTATTGAGTATGATGCCAAAAAGCAGACGCTTGTAACTGTCGGTGGCAGCGAAGCAATTGACCTTGTTTTCAGGACATTGCTTGATCCGGGTGATGAGGTTATCATTCCCGAACCTTCATTTGTTTGTTACGAACCGCTTACAGTGATGGCAGACGGCGTGCCTGTTATTATCAACACAAAAAACGAAGATAATTTCAGACTTAAAGCGTCAGACCTTCGTGCCGCAATTACTCCAAAGACAAAGCTTCTTGTACTTCCGTTCCCGAACAACCCAACGGGTGCAATTATGGAAAGGGAAGATCTTGAAGAAATTGCAGAGGTAATTAAGGAACATAACATTTTTATCCTTTCGGACGAAATTTATTGTGAGCTTACATACGGCAATAAGAACCATGTTTCAATTGCTGAAATCGACGGTATGTATGAGCGCACCATTGTTGTAAACGGCTTTTCAAAATCATATGCTATGACAGGCTGGAGGCTTGGTTATGCACTCGGTCCTGTTCCTGTTATTGCTCAGATGACAAAGCTCCACCAGTACGGAATTATGTCTGCTCCTACAACCGCACAGTATGCCGCTATTGAGGCTCTGCGCAACGGTGACAGGGATGTAGAGATGATGCGTGGCGAGTATGATATGAGGAGAAGGCTTGTTGTGGACAGCTTTAACGCAATGGGACTCACCTGCTTTGAACCTTTGGGTGCATTCTATGTGTTCCCGTGTATCAAAAGCACAGGTCTTAAAAGTGAGGAATTCTGTACAAGACTTATTGTGGACAAGCATGTTGCCGTTGTTCCCGGCACTGCGTTCGGTGAATCGGGCGAAGGCTTTGTCCGTGTGTCATATTCATATTCTATCAAGCATCTTAAAATTGCGCTTGAAAGAATCAAAGAGTTTCTTGATGAACTGAAAAAGGGTTAAAATATGGAAGTAAAAGTTCTTGCTCCTGCAAAAATAAATCTTTCTCTCGATGTTCTTTCAAAGAGAGCAGACGGTTATCACAATATTTCAACTGTTATGCAAGCCGTTGATTTGTATGATACAATCACAATTACAGACAATGAAAGCGGTACGGTGACCATTTCATGTAACTGTGAGGGCGTGCCTTGCGACGATTCAAACATTTGTGCAAAGGCGGCTTACAAGTTCTTTGATTATTGCAAAACGGATGTTAAGGGCGTTCATATCGACATTGACAAGAAAATTCCCACACAGGCAGGTCTTGCCGGCGGAAGCAGTGACGGTGCGGCTGTTATTTTAGGCTTGAACAATATGTTTGGAACAATGCTCAAGCCGGCAGAGATGAGAGAAATCGGTGAAAAAGTAGGTGCGGATGTGCCTTTCTGCCTTGAGGGCGGAACAAAGCTTTGCACGGGAATAGGTACTGCAATCAAAAAAGTTGCCTCCTTTCGTTGTGACAGCATTGTAATCTGCAAACCCGACACAGTCAGCGTGTCTACTGCCGATGCATACAAAAAGGTTGACGCACTCAACCCTCACGCCTGCTATACCGATGAAATGGTAAAGGCACTGTTCAGCAGAGATATGTTTATGATTTCAACAACAATCTTCAATGACTTTGAGCTTGCTTTGCAAATTCCGGAAGTTAATGAAATCAAGGGTATTATGCTCAAGTCAAAGGCAAGGGGAGCAGGTATGAGCGGTTCGGGTTCAGCCGTGTTCGGTGTGTTCACTTCATCACGCAGAGCCAAGAAGTGCTATGACAAGCTTTGTGAAAGCTACAAAGAAGTTTTTCTCTGCAAGCCCGTTTCAGACGGTTGCAAGGTGCTTTGATAAAATTTAATAATTCTGATTAAAATTACAATAACCTGTCCATACTTATTTCAAGAGAGGACAGGTTATTTTTATGAAAACAAATAAATCAATACTTTTAATCAAATCAGCAATAATTGCATTCGTACTTACAACACTCTATTCGGTAATTCCGTTTCAGGCGGTGTGTTCTGAAATCCCTAACAATGTTTTTCGTTTTCACATACTTGCAAATTCAGACACGGAAGAAGATCAGACTCTGAAACTCAAGGTGCGTGACAAGGTTCTTGAAAGGACAAAAATTCTTTTTGATACGGCAAATTCAAAGTCGGATGCCGAAGAATTTGTAAAAGCAAACCTGGAAACTATAGAAGAAATTGCACAAAATGAGGTGTACAAAAACGGCTATAACTATCCTGTAAAAGCTGAAATTGTCAATATGCACTTTGATACCCGGCATTACGAAAGCTATACTCTGCCTGCCGGAATGTACGACGCACTTCGCATAACAATCGGCAATGCAAAAGGTCATAATTGGTGGTGCGTAATGTACCCGTCAATCTGCATTTCAACGGCAGACGAGGGAAAAGACAGGGCAAAAGATGTTCTTTCGGATGACGAATACAGCGTAGTAACTGATGATAAGGTGGAATATAAATTTTTTATAGTAGAACTTTTTCAGAAAATTTTTGTTTAACAACTGCAAAGTTCTTTAAATAACCCACAGAATATGTTATTATTTGTACAGATATTTAAAATAAAATTACTTTGTTGTAAATTAAATTTATGGAAGTGATGAAATGTTGAGATTTATTCTCGGAAAAAGCGGCAGCGGCAAAAGTACCGAGACTTTGAAGATTGCAGGCGAACTTGTCGACAGCAATCTTCCCGTAATGCTGATTGTGCCTGACCAGAGCACATTTGAATGTGAAAAGACTCTGCTTGATGTGTTCGGCGCAAAAAAAGCCGAGAAAGTCCTTGTGTTCGGTTTTTCAAGACTTTGCAAATATGTTTTTGAGTTGACTGGAAGCTCAGCCGATAATGTTATTGACGAGGGTACAAGAGCCGTTGTAATGAGCCTCGCGCTTGAAGAACTTACCGAAAAACTCCGTCTGCTTTCATCAAAGGGCAACAAAAGCCTTGTTGATGTTATGCTGCAGACTGTTTCCGATTTGAAGAAAAGTTCGGTTACAAGCGATGAACTCAGAAGTGCGTCAATGCTTGTTGACGATGAAACCTTAAAGACAAAACTCAACGAAACCGCCCTCATAAGCGATACATTCGACGCTCTTGTCAGCCAAAGCTATATTGATCCTATGGATGATTTGACAAGGCTTAATGATATTCTTTTAAAGAATAATGTTCTCAGGGATTATACGATAATCTTTGACGGATTTTCAGGCTTTACGATGCAACAGCTCAAGGTTGTACGAAGCCTTATTCGTGACTGTACCGCTACATATTTTACCCTTACTCTTGATCCCCTTACGGACGGTTCTGAGGAGGTTTTTGCAACCTCACAACAGACATATAAAATTCTCAAGGAATATGCAAAGCGTGACGGAGTTGATATTAAAGCTCCGATAAAGCTTACCGATTTGCACCGCTTTAAAAATGTTAACCTTGCTTTGCTTGAACAGAATATTTTCAGACCTCACATTGAACCGCTTGAAATTGTTCCCAAAAATATCTGTGTTTATAATGCCGTTGATATGTATGACGAGTGCGAATATGTTGCCGGTAAAATCAAGCACCTTGTTATAGAAAAAGGTTATCTCTACTCCGACATTTCCGTAATTTGTCACGATACAGAACCGTACAAAGGTGTTTTGTCCGAAATTCTTGAAAAATACGAGATCCCGTATTTCAGCGATGAACACGCAGATATTGATGTAAAACCCGTAATAAGGCTTGTAAATTCAATTTTCAGATGCCTTATTTACGATTTTGACAGAGAAGATGTGCTTGCACTTTTGAAATCGGGTTTAACTGAATTTTCTGTTGAAGAAATAAGCCTTTTTGAAAACTACCTTTTTGTATGGAATGTTTCAGGCTCGGCTTTTAAAAATAAATTTGTTCAGAATCCAAAAGGCTATTCTGACAGGTTTTCGGATTATGACAGAGATATTCTTGCAAAGGTTGAAAATCTGCGTGAATCAGTTATTGAACCGTTACTTCTTTTCAAAGAAAATGCAAAGGATAAAAACGGACTTGAAATTTCAAAGCTGTTCTATGCCCTTCTTGAAGAACTTAAAGTTCCCGATGCGTTACGCAGAATGTATGCGGAATTTGAACGCTCATACGATAAATCGGTGGGTGCGGAGCAGATAAGAGTTTGGAATATGTTTATGGCTGTTCTTGACAAAACCGCCGCTGTAATCGCTACAAAAGCAATGACTGTAAAGCGTTATTACGAGCTTTTGAGCTTACAGATTAACGCAATGCAATTGTCCGATATTCCGAGAACAATAGATTGCGTAACGATAACAACCGCTCAAAGGGTACGAATTTCTAAGCAGAAAGCGTCATTTCTCATTGGCTGTGTTGACGGAATTTTCCCGGCAATACCGCATACATCAGGCATATTCTCACCGTTTGAGTTAAAGATGCTTGCAATGAACGAAATTGAACTCGGCGATGATTTTGCGGCACTTAATAATCTTGAAACCTTTATGGCATATTCCTGTATGACCTCTGCAAGTGAGTTTCTTTCCGTATCATTTTATTCATCGGATATAACGGGAACAACCTATCAGCCGTCCGAAATTGTTTTGCAATGTAAAAAGGTATTTAAAAATATCATTGCATATGACAAATTTGATTTTGACGGTAAAAAAGAAAGTATGTACGCACTCCGCCCTGCTTTTGATACAGTTGCCTATATGATTGGAAAAGGCAAAAAAGTGCCGGAATCGTTGCTTGAAATTTTTGCACAAAATCCCGAATATTCTGAAAAGCTTGATTCACTCATAAACGCAAAGGATAAAGTTCCTTTTAAGATATTTGACAAGAAAAATGCCGAAAAGCTTTTTGGTAAAAATCTCAATATTTCAGCGTCACAGCTTGAAAAATTCAATCTTTGCAGATTTTCCTATTTTTGTAATTACGGCTTGAATGTTCGGGAAAGACAAAAAGCAGAAATCAACCCCATGCAGTACGGAACGATTGTTCATTATATACTTGAACGCTTTTTCGGCGAATATACTAAGGAAGAGTATTTATCGCTTGAAGAAGATAAATTCCAAAAAATTGTCTGTGCATATCTTTCGGAATATGCAGTTACATATTTCGGTGAAGAACAGCTTGAGTCAAATTCATTTACATACCGCCTAAAGACAATTCTTGATAATGTGATGTATCTGATGAAACATATTATGGAGGAACTTTCCCAGAGTGAATTTTTTGTTGCCGATTGTGAACTTAAAATCGGCGAGGATATTCCGTCCTATACAATTGTACTGCCCGACGGTCACAAAATTGCAGTCTGCGGAAGTGTTGACAGAGTAGATATTATGCAGAGAGCCGATATAACATATTTGCGTATTATTGATTATAAAACAGGCACAAAACAGTTTAAGCTTTCCGATATTCTCTACGGAATCAATCTTCAGATGCTTTTGTATCTCCATTCAATCGAGACTTCGGGCGGTGACAAATACGGAGATATTGTACCTGCCGGGATTTTGTATATGCCTGCAACCGTTCCGTATATTTCGTCAGACAGTTTGAAATCAATTGACAAGCTGCCCGATGAACTTAATAAAAAGCTAAAGATGAACGGACTTTTGCTCAAAGACACAGAAATAATTCACGGAATGGATAAGACAGACGCCGCAACATACATTCCTGTAAAAATTAAAGCGGGCGAACCTGTTTCTTCAACAAGCCTTGCAACACTTGTAGAATTCGGTAAAATCTTTAAAAAGGTTGATATGCTCATTGCTGAAATGGGCAAGAATATCTATAACGGCAACATTGAGGCGAAACCGCTCAAAGGCGGCCACGATTCATGCGAATACTGCCCTTACGACAGCGTATGTGCCTACAGACAGAGTAACCCGATAACTTGTTTTTCTGTCGATAACAAGACCGTTATCGAAGAAATTACAAACGAAATTAACGGAAAGGAGGAAGAGTAATGTCAAGAAATTGGACTCCGCAACAGAAGAATGCCATCTATGCAACAGACGGTTCTGTGCTTGTATCGGCTGCCGCCGGTTCGGGCAAAACTGCCGTGCTTGTAGAGCGGGTAATAAAGCTTATTACACGGGAGAAAAATCCCCTTGATGTTGACCGCCTTCTTATCGTAACATTCACAAGAGCGGCGGCTGCCGAAATGCGTGAAAGAATACAGGCGGCAGTCAACAAACTTCTTGAAGATGATCCGTATAACGCTCATTTGCTTGCACAGCGACAGCTTTTGTACAGCGCAAATATTTCTACAATAGACAGCTTTTGCGGAGATATTGTCCGTGAATATTTTCATACGCTCGATGTTGCAAGAGATTTTCGTATTGCCGATGAGGGTGAGCTTGAAATCCTAAGACAAGAGGCACTCGATAAAACATTTGAAAGCTTTTATGACAGCGAAGATGACTGCTTTTACTCTCTGCTTGATCTTTTTAAAGGAAAACAGGGCGACCAAAAACTGCGTGAAACAGTCCTTAAAATATCCGAGTTTCTTACAACTCAGCCGTTCCCCGATAAATGGCTTGATGATATGCTCGAAAACTATTCTGAAACCGACATTGAAAAAACTGTGTGGGGCAAAATTATAATCGACTATGCTCAAAGTGCCGTGCTTCACGGAATCAATCTGATTGAAAATTCTATTCTTCGATTAAAAGATGACGAAAAACTTCGGGATGCAGTCGAACCCCTGCTTGTCGGTGATTTAGCGTATTTTACCCTTGTTCAATTAAAATTTGTTTCTTCATCATGGGATGAAATCAGACAGGCAATATTTTCTTTTGAAACAGGAAGAATGAAAAGTCCGAAAGGATACAAGGATAATCCGATTAAAATTTCTGTTTCATCCAACAGAGATGAGGTCAAAGAAACGGTGAAGAAACTCCAATCATTGTTTTTTTGGAGTGAGGAAGATGCAAGGCTTGAATTGTCACAGCTTCATAGGTTCATATCTACCTTGTTTACACTTGTTCGTGCATATGACAAAAAGCTTTCAGAACTCAAAGCGAAGAAAAATATTCTCTCGTTTGCCGATATTGAATCACTTACGGTAAAACTTCTTGCAAAGCCGGATGATGAAAACGGCTATACAAAAACTGTTCAGGCTCAGGAGATTTCAAGCAGATTCGATGCTGTTATGGTTGACGAATTTCAGGATGTAAATGATGTACAGGATCTTATCTTCAAGTCGGTAAGCAATGATGAAAGCAATCTTTTTGTGGTTGGTGATGTTAAGCAGAGTATTTACGGATTCCGTCAGGCAAAGCCCGAAATTTTTATTGAACGCAAAAATGAATATAAACGATTCAATGAAGAAAATCCCGAATACCCTGCAACTATAATTCTCGACAGAAATTTCCGCAGTCGTTTTGAGGTGTGTGATGCGGTCAATTTTATTTTTGAAAGAATAATGACCAAGGAATCCGCAAAAATGGAATATAATTCCGATGAAAGGCTGGTTAACGGCGCTGAGTTCCCAAAGTCTGATGATTGCAATTTTGAAATTTCATTGGTTGAATCCGAAAACTCAGACCTTGAAAAAGAAGAAATTGAGGCAAAGTACATAGCGAATAAAATTCACGATATGATTAATTCGGGCTTTAGAGTTAAGGACGGAGATATAATGCGTGAAGCCCGTTACGGCGACTTTGCAATAATTCTTCGCAGTCCAAGCGGAAAGGCCGCAACTTATGTCAACACTCTGAACAACAGCGGTATTCCTGCCTACAGCGAGAATAAGTCTGATTTTTTTGATGCAGTTGAAATCAAAATTATGCTCAACCTTCTGCGTGTAATTGACAATCCCGGGATTGATATTCCGCTTTTGTCGGTTTTGTGCAGCCCTATGTATGCGTTCACTCCCGATGAGCTTGCCGAAATGCGTTGTGAAAGCAGAAAAACTTCACTTTACTCTTCTGTCTGCGAATATGCGAAAACAAACGATAAGGCAAGAAAATTTGTTGATGAACTTAAAATTCTGCGTGATTGTGCCTGTACAAATTCCGTTGACGCTCTCATTTCAAAAGCGTGTGAAATGACAGGATTTATGTCTATTTCGCTTGCAGTCAGCGGTAATGATTCGGCACTTAAAAACCTGGAGCTGTTGCGTGAATATGCAAGAAGTTTTGAGAGCAACGGCTATAAAACCCTTTCTGATTTTATTTCATATACCGACAAGCTTATTGCCAATAAGACAAACCTTGACGCATCATCACAAAATGAGGGCGACTCTGCAAATGCCGTGAGAGTTCTCAGTATCCATGCGTCAAAGGGACTTGAATTTCCGGTTTGCTTTATTGCCGACATAACCCACCAATTCAATAAAACCGACCTTAGAAACGATATTCTTCTCGACAGCAAGGCGGGACTCGGCATCAAGACTCAGAGCAATGGTGTTGTTTACAACACATTCCCACGCCTTGCAACAGGGCTTAAAATTGAAGAAAACCTTATTGCCGAGGAAATGCGTGTGCTTTATGTTGCACTCACAAGAGCAAAGGAAAAGCTTATCTGTGTCGGTGCAGTAAAAAAGTGCAGTGATTATCTTGAAAGGCTGTATTCAAAGCTTGTGTCCGAAAGTGTAATTGAACCCTATACTGTCACAAGCTGTCAAAGCTATTGCGACTGGCTCTGTCTTTGTGCATTAGTTCACCCGTCACTCAATAATCTGCGTAACGATATTATGCCGGGTTCAAAGGTAATTTCGCACAACGGAGAATCAGATTGGAAATTGCAGATTATCGTTGATGAAAAAATGATTGATAAGGATAATGTCTTTGAGGACGATATTACTTCAACAAATCTGTTACAGGTTGCCGATGTATCCGATGATACTTTTGATTATGCAAAACTTTTGAAAAAGAATCTTGATTTCAAATACAGAAACAGGGATATTCTTTCACTCCCGCAAAAGGTCAGTGCGTCCGATATTGCACACAGTCAGAACGGTGATTATTTTGAAAAGATTCTTTCAAAACCGTCATTTGTATCCGAGCAAAATTCCGCTCCTGTTGCAAGAGGTACTGCTCACCACAAGTTTTTGCAATACTGCAATTTTGAACAGGCAAGAGCAAGTCTTGATACTGAAATTGACCGTCTTTTAAATGACGGAAAACTTACACAGGAACAGGTTGATATGATTGACAGAAAAACACTTAATGAATTTCTGTCAACCAAACTAATTGACCGTATAATTGCGTCACAGCATGTAATGCGTGAAAAACGATTTACCGCAAGGCTTAAACCGTCGGAAGTATTCGATGAATATAAAGGTGTAAAAACCGATGCAACAGTAATAATTCAGGGTGCGGTTGACCTTGCGTTTGTTGAGGACGGAAAGCTTGTTATCGTCGATTACAAAACCGACAGGGTAAAAGATATAACAAAACTTGCAGGACTTTACGAGAAACAACTTTATTTGTACAAATCGGCGATGGAGCAGTCCGAAGAACTTACCGTCAAAGAATGTATTCTTTGCAGTATCCACCTCGGCGCATACATTACCGTATAAAAAAGAAAACCGTCCGTAAAATCTGCGGACGGTTTAATCATATTCAGTTTATATCGGTTGCTTCTGCATCAATCATTCTTTGATTGCGGTCGTATTCTTTGTGATAACGGCTGAGCAGAATAATAAGTGAAAATCCCGAAACACCTTCATAAATAAGCGCAATTCCGAGTGCAATCATAAGCAATGCACCAAAAATGTTTGTAAAGAAAATTGTTGTAAGACTGAACATAATCATTACAATTGCTATAATAAACGGAATCCACCATTTTCTCATACCGAGCGATCTCAGCGTGAGCGAATGTTTCATATCCATAATGCTGTCAACAATAATGATAATGCCAATCGGAATATTGATTATTGCCGCAATTGAAGTGGGTGAAAACAAAGCAAATATACCGAATCCGGTTGAAATAACGCCTATTACAAGTTCAAAGTACATTCCGCCTTCTCTGTCAACAAAGAAAGAAATTATGTTGAACAGTCCGTAAACAGTCATTGCACCGCCGAGTGCATAGCACAAAACATCAAGCACCTTTTGCGGAAAGACAACCGTCACAATGCCGAGTACAATATAGGCGAGAGAGGTCATCATCATAGTAGCCGCCGGATTTTTCTTTTTCTTATGCTCACTCATTTAATACACCTCAGTCTATTCTCTTGTCGCAGTAACCGCACATTACCATACCAAGCTTTTCGTAGCTGAGGTTCGGAAGATATGGCTCCTGCTGTGTGATACATTTCGGATTGTTGCAGTGATGATTCGATACAACAAACGGTCTGTTTTCAACAAAGAACTCATCATCCTGCAAAAGCAGAAGAATAAGTGCCATTCTGCCGTACATACCGTACTGAGCCTGTTTGAAATACAACGCTCTCGGGTCATCATCAATATCAACTGTAATTTCGTTTACTCTTGGCAATGGGTGAAGAATTATCATATCTTCTCTTGCTTTGTCAAGTTTTTCTTTGTCGAGAACGAAAACATTTTTCTGTGCCTGATAATCTTCTTCGCTTGCAAATCTCTCACGCTGAATTCTTGTCATATACAGAACATCAAGGTCTGTGATTGCATCTGCAAGGCTATGAGAAATTTCATACTTACAGCCGTTCTTTTCAAGAATGTCAATAACATAAAGCGGAACGCTGAGTTCCTTTGTTGAGATAAGTACAAAGCTGTTGTTCGGATATTTTGCAAGTGTCTTGATAAGCGAATGAACTGTTCTGCCGTTGAGAAGGTCACCGCATACACCTACTCTGAGGTTATCAAGTCTGCCTTTTTCACAGCTGAGAGTGATAATGTCGGCAAGCGTCTGAGTTGGATGAAGGTGACCGCCGTCACCGCAGTTGATAACGGGAACACCTGCATAGAGAGATGCCGCAGTGGCAGTACCCTCAACAGGATGACGCATTGCGATAATATCGGCATATTCGCCGACAATTGTAATTGTATCTTTAAGGCTTTCGCCCTTTGCAACGGATGAATTCATCGGATTGTCAAAACCGATTGTTCTTCCGCCGAGTTTAAGCATAGCCGTCTGGAATGACATCTGTGTTCTTGTACTCGGTTCATAAAATAATGTAGCAAGAATCTTGCCGTCACAGGCGTGTCGATAGTCGGCGGGACTCTGCATAATCTTTTTAGCTTTTCTGATAATTTTGTCAATCTGTTCGGTAGACATAACCGATAAATCAATCAAATTTTTGTCAAACATAAATAACACAGCTTTCTGCAATTTTTTCTATTCTATCAAAATTTTCTGTATTTATATATACTTAAAAGAAAAATGGGAATAAAGAATAAAACAATTTTACTCATTCCCGCATTTTTCCGCATTAATTTTATAAGGTATGAAAAATATAAAATTGTGCGTCAAAATGATGTGCCTAAATAAAAAGCATTTTGAAAATACGGTATAAGAAATTCACCGTAAACCGGCAAAGTCGATTAAAACATTCGTATAAAGTATTTTTGTTGACAAAAAATGCATTAATGTGGTATCATACTAATAGTTATATCAAAGTGCAGATGCGTTTTTTACTGCGTATTTCTGTTGTTGAAAAAATAAATTTGACTGCATATTGTAAAGTGAAGTCTGATTTGTGTTTTGAAAGGATTGTCTTACTATGGTTACAGCTATGTTATTTGCAGGCGGTATCGGTGCAAGAATGAAGTATTCCGATATGCCTAAACAGTTTCTTGAGGTTGGCGGAAAGCCGATTATTATTCACACAATGGAGCATTTTGCCCGTCATCCTAAGGTTGATGCGATTGTTGTTGCCTGTAAGGCTGACTGGATCGGCTACCTTAATGAGCTTATTGAGGCATTCAATGTTCCAAAGGTAAAGGCTGTTGTTCCGGGCGGTGCTAACGGTTTTGATTCTATTCACAACGGCGTAATGGCTACTGCCGAATTTTCAAAAGATCCTGAGGATATCATCCTCATCTGTGACGGTGTTCGTCCTATGCTCAGCGAAGAACTCATCACTAACTGTATTAAGGATACAAAAAAGTACAAAACAGCCGTTCCTGTTACTCCGAGTATTGATTCACTTCTTTACAGTGAGGACGGAGAAACATGCGGCAAGAGTTACCAGAGAAGTACCATGTACATTACACAGGCTCCGCAGGGATATACAATGGAAAGAATTCTTTGGGCTCACGAAGAAGCTTATAAGAGAGGTATTACAAACCCTGTTTCCTCAAGTGAACTTTTTATTGAGCTCGGCGAAAAGGTTCATCTTTTCCTTGGCGAGAGATTCAACATTAAGGTAACAACACCTGAGGATCTCACAACATTGCGATCACAGTTCTATTATGAAAACTACAAGCAGTTTGCAAAGGAAGAACTTAAATATGGATTATAATGTTCAAAGTAATATAAAAAAGACGGTTTTTTCCGATATTAAAGAAATTACAAATACAAATGTTGATTGGAACAGATTTAACGGTAAAACTGTTCTTATAACCGGTGCAGGAGGATTTATCGGTTATTATCTTGTCCTCACATTTCTCGCAAGAAATGACTTTTATAACAATAACATCAAGCTGCTTGCGTTCGTAAGAAACAGAGAGAGAGCCGAGAAAAAGTTTGGCGTTCTTCTTGAGAGAGATGACATTGAGCTTGTTGTTGCCGATGTTACAAATAAGATTGAATGCGAGAGAGCAGATCTTATTATTCATGCCGCAAGTCAGGCAAGCAACATTCAATTTGAAACCGATCCTGTAGGCACTATTAACGCAAATCTCAGCGGTACATCAAACATTCTTGATTTTGCTCTTGAAAGCAAAAGTGAGTCTGTACTTGTTGTTTCAAGCCTTAAAGTTTACGGTGCTTTGCACAACGGTAAAAACAGTATTTCTGAAGATGATATCGGTTATATTGATTTTACTTCCTATAAAAATTGTTATGCAGTGGGTAAGAGAGCGTCTGAAACTCTTGCCGCAAGCTATTGCAAACAGTTTGGACTCAATGTGAAGATTGCAAGACCGAGCTATATTTACGGTGCCAGCAGTCTTACGGATGATCGTGTCTGGGCGCAGTTTATTGCAAATGTTGTTCGTCACGAAAATATTCTTCTCAAAAGCAACGGTGCAGCTAACCGTTCATTCTGCTATGTTACAGACACGGTTTCTGCTCTCATATACATTATGCTTAACGGTGAAAATGTTACACCGTATAACATTTCTTATGAAAAATCAGATACAACAATAAGAAATTTTGCAAAGACAGCTTGTGAGGTTTTCCCTGAGAGAAATATGACTTTGGCTTTTGCCAATCCCGAAGATGAAAAGGAGCCTGAGGTTGATACTTCCGCTCTTGCAAAAACCCCCGAAATTCTTGACAGTTCAAGACTCTGCAGTCTTGGATGGAAGCCTCTTGTTGACCTTAAAGAAGGAATAAGAAGAGCAGTCGGAATTCTTGAAGAAAATTAATAACAGAAATTAGGAATACAGTTATGTCTGAGTTGTTACTTAACCAATTTGAACAGGACAGAGCACTTGTAGCTTTGCGTTATAAAAATTTGAACATCCGTAAATTATTCGGAAAATCTGTTTTTATAGCAGGAGGCGGAGAACTCGCCTTTTCTCTTGTATCATTGCTTCGCATGGTTAACTTAAAAAAACAAGCAGAGATAGCTGTATTTTTGCTTGTAGAGGATAACGAAAGCTATGACAGGAGATTCGATTATATCGATTCATCAGATTTTTCCATCATAAAGTATTCTTCACTTAATTCGGTTAATAAATGCGGAGATATACTTATTGAAACGGGATTTTTGCTTTCTGATAGAGTTGAAAGTGTTGATGTATTTAAAAATCATATCAACAGGGCAAATAATATTATCTCGGCTGTCAATGCGTTAAAGATAAAAGAAACTGTTCTTGTGTCAGACGCCTCAATTTATGGAACACTCGGAAAAGATTTTGTTATTTCCGAAAAAGAAAAAACACATTCCGCTTTTAATTCGGATTCATTAAAAGCAATGCTGATTCAGTCTGTTGAGAATCTTTATTTTTCTGCATCTCATATGTATGATTTTTCAATCAAAGCAGTTAGAAGTGGCAAGATTATATCTCCAAATTCAAGTTCCGATTTTGTAAGGAATATGCTTGAATCGGCTGTTCACGGAAAATCTTTGAATGTTAAGAACAAATCACCCAAAGTGTCTTATATAAGTATTAATGACTTGATTTCTGCTGTTCTGTTTGTTCTTTGTAACGGTGAGAACAATCAGGTGTATAACGCCTGCTCAGATACTTCAACCGTAAATTCGGCAGAATTTTCGCTTACGCTTTCGGATTCGTTTGATGAGTGCGAGGTTAACATAACTTCTGCAGGTGATTCTACGGACGGCTGTGCCATTGACTGCACAAGACTGAAAAAGCTTGGTTGGTTATCAATGGTCAACTACAAGGACGCACTCCTTATTTCGGGACACGAGGTAATTGATGATGACAGTATATTTATGTTTTCCGATTCATATGACGGCAAGCTTAATGATATTCAACAGATACTTCTGGGCTTTTTACTTGAGGTTGACAGAATTTGCAAAAAGCATAACATAAAGTATTTCTTGGGCGGAGGAAGTCTTTTGGGTGCAGTAAGGCATAAAGGCTTTATTCCGTGGGACGATGATGCAGATGTTATGATGCTTAGAAAAGATTACGACAGGTTTCTTTCGGTATTGCCAAATGAACTCCCAAATTATCTTTTTGCACAGACTCAAAAAAATGAAAAAGACAGCCATTTTCCTTTTACAAAACTGCGAATAAACGATACTCTGCTTTCTACTGAGTTTACATCAAGATTTCCCAATATTCATAACGGAATTTTTCTTGATGTGCTTGCACAGGATTATACTTCAAACAATGCTTTCTTGCGAAAAATTCATATGAAAGCAACTGCAAGCTCAAGATGGCTGGTGCTTGATAAGTGGAGAGGCACTTCGGTGAACGCAAACAGCAGATTTTCTTCTTTGTGTGCGAATATTCTGAGAAAGATTTTTCCGCTTGGATTTTTGCAAAAGGTTCAAAACAAACTTATTTCACTTCATAAGAATATGAAAAATCCGAAATATCTGTTTGACAGTATGGGAAGAAATGTTTCAAGAGGAGCTTTTCCTGCCAAATGGCTTGATGAGGCGATATGGGTTGATTTTGAAAATGCAAAACTGCCTATTCCTAAAGAATATGATAAGTACCTGAAGTATCTTTACGGGGACTATATGGAAATGATTCCTGTAAGCGAAAGACATGTAAGTCACGATATCAAGCAAATTGATCTCGGAGAATATGCAGGATATGTCTGCAAAGACAGTTTTGCAGAGCTTGAAAAATAATTCTAAATTGCATTATTAAGTGGGATATTATTAAAAATTTCAGTTTATAGTAATTGTAAGCAATATTAAGACAGTACCCATTTATATTGACAAATTCAATCCCCGAAAAGTTTTTATCGAACTTTTCGGGGATACTTATATCTCTTATGGTTCTGTTAACAATTCAGCATAGGGTAGGGGATAATATCATTCGGTTTAGCATTGTGTTCGGCAATAAATTTTTCCATCCATATCATATCGTACCACTTATCAAATTTGTATGCACATTTATGAAAAATACCGACAGTTTTATAACCGAGTTTTTTGTGAAAGCAAACACTGTCGTTATGCAGATGTTTATCCTCATGTTCAGTGTACGCAATACAGGCATTTACATTTGTCACACCCTGTTTTGTGAGAATTTCTTCGAGCTTTTCGTAGAGTTTTCTGCCGATTCCGTTTCCGTGATTATCAAGGCGGATATAAATACTTGTTTCAACTGACCAATCATACGCTTTTCTGCCTTTGAAAACTCCAGCATACGCATAGCCGACAATTTTTCCGTTGAGCTCGGCTACAATATAAGGGTACTTTTTGATCGTAGTTTTTATGCGATTTGCAAATTCTTCAACGGTTGGAACATTGTATTCAAATGTTATTGCCGTGTTTTCAATATATGGTTTGTATATAGCGAGCAATTCTTCGGCATCGCTTATTTGTGCCGTTCTGATATGCAATTTATCATTCACAATTATGACCTCTTTAATACTTTATGACATCATAATAATACACTAAAGTTTAGTTATAATCAATATTTTAGGGATTTTGAAGTATATAAAAAAGAAAAAAGTCGGCACTCAAAAAAGTTGCCGACTGATAAACACCCCAACATTTTTATTATAACACAATGCAAATTTTACTTCAATAGATTTTCTAAAAATAAAATTATAAATATTTTTAATAAAAGTGTTGACAATGTGGACAACTAACTGTATAATATAGACAAAGAAAAGAACTTAAGGAGGTTTTAAAAATGAAAGCAAGAAAACCTTACTTCAAACAAATCAGAGATTATATGCGGAGCTTACCACCTAACTCTACAGCCCGTGTATTCTAAGAGATGATCTTCTAATTCTTACTTGTTTTGTCGGAACAGCTGATTATTTTGATGTTATAAAAACATATTTATTAATTTTTAATCGCAAGAGCATTCCGAATTCGTCTTTAGCAATCTACATCTTATGATTGAAATTCGTCCAATTAAGCATTAAAGGTTATCGAATTTAATACTCGGGAGAACGGAATTTTAATTATAACTTAATATATATTGAAATCTAAAAATTGGTGGTTAGTCCAATGAAAGCTTAATCGTTATTTAAGCAAAATAAGTCCGAAACGGAGATAAGTCCAATGGAAATTAATACTAAAACCAATGGGTGAACAGCTTATACAACAGCGCACAGAGTAGTCTGAATTTAAAGAATGTAAGAGGCTGAATTTAATAAGCAGTTCAAGCGGAATGTAAATTTGGAAACTTATAATACAGAGTGAAACCGTAAATTTCAATCTGATTTCTAAAATTCAAGGTAAACTAAAGTGTCAGGAGATAATTCCGATGAGATAAGAACTTAAATTAAATCTCGCTTATGCGACAAGATTGGAGATATTCCGATGTATGCTTGAGATTTTAAACCGATACAAAGTCAAAAATAAAATCCATTAACGGGAATTGACGGTATACGGTTACTGATATTGATTTGACGAAAAGTTAATATAAGTCGTAAATAAAGCATTGATTAGCAGTAAAGAAAATGTCGGGATGACATAGAAATCTGCAAACAACAGGAGATTATTCCAATGAGAATTTAGGTCTTATAGTTTGATTGTAGTATACATACTCAGATGTATAAACACAGTTAGTCGAAGCTAAAGTAAAAGGAGTTAATTCCGATGACTATATAGGCTGACAGTCCAAAATCCCAAAGACTTAGTTTAAGGACAGGTACAATTGATTCAGAGGAAAAGTTGATAAACTTTTAAGCAATTGTTGTACTGATTGATATTATGAATTTTAACGGTCAAAGACTTTTATATTCAAATTTAAGAACGGAGATAAGTCCAATGTAATACAAAGTTATTATTGTCAAGGGCATAATATCCGATATTGGAGATGAGTCCAAAGGGCATATTATTTAATTTAAAATAACAACATACCCCTTTAAAAATTGCTATTTATAAATCAACCGATTACGGAGGTGACTGCAACAGCAGTCACCTCTGTTTTGCGTTATACAATGTATTAACAGGACCAAATAGGGGAGTTGCGTTTTTGATAAAATACACATAAAAACAGGGGACAGAAAAATCTGTCCCCTTAACTTTAGGTGCAACTATTATATGTCGATTCCAATTACTCAATGCCGAGAATCTCTTTGCTTGCAACAACGAGCTTTTCACAGATTTTTGCAGCATTATCTTTATCCTTACCGACTGAAGTAATATAGAGCTTAATCTTTGGCTCAGTTCCGCTTGGACGGATAATAACAGCGTTGTCATCCGCAAGGTGAAGAGCAATAACATTTGACTTAGGAAGGTCAATGTCGGTAACGCTGCCTGTTGCAACATCTGTTTCTTTCCTGAGAAAATAGTCGGAAACCTTAACAACATCGTAGCCTGCAATGCTCTTTGGTGTGTTATCTCTTACAGCTGTCATAATATCAGCCATCTTATGCATACCGGCGGCACCGCCAAACTCGAATGAGTAAGTCTTATTGAGGTAGTAACCAAATTCTTCGTAAAGACCGTCTATAACCTCAGCAAGTGACTTACCCTGTTTCTTATAGTAAGCTGCCATTTCACAAACGAGCATTGACGCAACAACAGCATCCTTATCTCTTACATATGTGCCTGAAAGATAGCCGTAGCTTTCCTCAAAACCAAAGAGATATCTGTTTTCTTCATGCTTTTTCTCAAGGTTGAGAATAACTTCACCGATATACTTAAAGCCTGTAAGAACATTCTTGAGTTCACAGCCGTATTTTTCGCAAAGCTTGTTGATGAGTTTTGTAGTAACTATAGTTTTTACTACAACAGGCTTTTCAGGAAGCTTACCGCTTGCCTTTTTACAAGAGAGAATGTAATTTGTGAGCATTACACCGTCCTCGTTACCTGAAATGAGTCTGTAACTGCCGTCATAATCCTTAACGGCAATACCTACGCGGTCAGCGTCAGGATCGGTTGCAAGGAGAAGGTCAGGCTGTTCTTTTTCACAAAGCTCAAGACCTTTTGCAAGTGCCTCTTTGATCTCAGGGTTCGGATAAGGACATGTTGTAAAGTTGCCGTCAGGAAGTTCCTGCTCGGGGACAACAACTACATCATTAACACCAATCTTGCCGAGAACCTTTCTTACAAGCTTATTACCTGTACCGTTAAGCGGTGTATAAACAACTTTAAGGTCTGCGCCCTTGCAAACGCCGGGGTTAACCTGCTGCTCCATAACTTTTTCAAGATATGTGTCATAAACGCTCTCGTCAACATATTCAATCATGCCGCTCTTAACTGCCTCGTCAAAATCGGCAATTTTAACATCCTTGAACATATCAAGCTTTGAAATCTCGTCATATACAGTGTTTGCGGCAACATCAGTCATCTGGCAACCGTCCTCGCCGTATGCCTTATAGCCGTTGTAAGCTGCAGGGTTGTGGCTGGCTGTAACCATAATACCTGCCTGACATTTAAAGTAACGAACGAGGTAAGAGAGAACGGGAGTAGGCTGAAGTTCTGATGTGATGTAAACCTTAATGCCGTTTGCCGCAAGAACTCTTGCCGCCTCATTCATAAATAAATCTGCTTTAATTCTGCTGTCGTGAGAGATTGCAACAGAACCTTTGCCGTACTTTTTAAGCACATAGTTAGCAAGTCCCTGTGTAGCCTGACGAACAACATAAACATTCATTCTGTTAGTACCTGCGCCGATAATGCCTCTGAGGCCTGCGGTACCGAATTTTAAAGCTGTGTAGAAACGATCATAAATTTCATCTTCGTTGTTTTTTATACTTTCAAGCTCTGCCTTAAGGTCTTTGTCCTCAACTGCGTTTTCAAGCCATTCGTTATAAGTCTGCTTAATATCCATGATTATGCCCCCAACTTAAAATTTTCACAAAAATGCGACCAAATTCTGTGACAAGCCCTTCTTGCCTATCATAATTCACTATACCATAATTCACAAAAAAAAACAAGTTTTTTATTTGTACATTTTCAAGAATATGTGCTGAAAAACAAAAAAATATCACGCAGAAATCATAATTTTTATCCCTGCGTGATATTTATGTCTGAAATCTGTAAAATATTATTTATTTCACAAGTTTATACGAAACTTCGTTTTCGCTCAAAGAGTAACCGTTCTGCTGTGCCTCAAGAAGAATCTGCTGAAGATTATCCCACTCTGAGTCCTTCGGAATGTAGATATATTTCGGAATTTTTTTGCTGTTTACCGAATAATATGAGCGAAGTCTTGCAAGACTGTTCTGATTTTCACCCGTAACATATGCAGAAAGCGTTCCGTAAGGAAAATCCTCCGCCGCAAGATAAGTCCATGTCTTTTGCGTAAGGAACAGTATGTTTCCTTTTTCAAGATTCTGATACTGACTGATATCGGCATAAATCTGCTCATAGGTTTGTGCGTTATTCGGTGTTGTTTTTATACCCTTTGCAGGACCGTTCTGAATTGTCTGTGTCAGCTGTTTCGGTTCACTGTCCCAGAAGCAATGTTCTGCCTTGACGGTAATCTGAAAACAGGCCTGCAGAATAATCAGAAACGCAGTCATCACAAATGCAAAATATTTACACGGAACAGCATAGTCAAGATTATCGGGATTTGATTTCATTTCCTTAATCAGATTGCCGATGAATACAAAGCTTGCAATATTTGACGCGGTGCAAGCCATTGCAGTTACATAAAAATACTGATTTGAAGAGAAACACAATGCAACAGAATAAAAAATTCCGAGAACAAAGAGTGAAGCAAACAGTTCTCTTTGCTTATTTTCAGAAAGAACATACGCTGTGATGCCCATGAAAATCATCGGGAACATAATCGCATTGTAGTAAACGCTTGTCATTGTCGGCATAAACATTACAAGCGCCAAAATAACGATTGCACTTGTAAGAATAAGATAAACCGAACGGTGTTGTTTTCTCTTTCTGTCAAGCAACATAACAATTGCGGTAGCACCGTATGCCATAAGTACATATTTAAAATGAGTGTGACATTCTACGATTGTTTTAAAGTAGTAGTTCATCTTTGCCATAAAGCCCATTTGCGGATGGTCGGGATCGGCAAGAAGATAGGGGAGATTTGAGAAAATCTCATTAATACTTACTCTTGAAAGTACAAATACAAGGAAAATAGCCGCAAGTATTCCTGCTCCCAAGGTAAACCACAGAAAAGTCTTAATCGAGAAAAGTTCAGAATTGAACACATTTTTATTAATGGCAGTTTTCTTAATTACATAGTGAACTCCTACTGCAATAATATACATTACATAAACTGCCGCAAGGTACGGACAGCAGAGAACTGCGCCTGCAAATGCAAGTCCGCTGATTATGAGCGGTAATTTCTTTGAATAATCGGCTGTTGCCATTAAAACACCCGTGAGCGCAATTAGGTCAAGTCCCATTGTGTTATAACTCAATGCCATAATGTCAAACGGTGTAAAGAGGAAATAAAGCACACACCCGAATACTGAGAAATATCCGTATTTTTTAAGTCTTGAATAGATAACGCACACAATAACAGCGTGACAGATTACATAGAAAACTCTTGCCGCAAAGATTATTCCGACAGTAGACTGCGTAATCATTGTGTAGAGCCATACGAACGGCAAAAGTAGAAATCCTGAAAGCTGTGTGAGGTGCCATTCGTCACCGAGTAACGAATCACCGAGAGTTACTCGGTGCGGAATTGTAAGATAAAACGATTCGTCGTTACCGCCAAAACCGTAATAGCATTTCCAAAGTGAAAATCCAATAGCAAAAGCCATAAGCACAGCAAAAATTATGTGCTGCCACTTTCCTTTGTCAGGCTTTGAACGCATATCATTTATTATGTTCGCAAGCGATTTAAAACCGTCAATAAGCAGTTTTGCAACAAGATTCATAATAAATGATGCGGCGGCGGAAAGCACAAAAACTATCGGAACCGTAACAAAGTAATACGGAAGTCTGTCAGGCATTAATATTACTTTTTCGCAGAGTACGGGGTAAACAATGCTGTCAAAAATAAAGGAAATAAGATAAATTCCAAGTGCAAGGTCAGAAACTTTCCAAAGTGCAATTTTAGCGGCTTTCGGGAAGTTATCGGTCTTGATTCTCTTAATCAAGAGAAAAAGCAGTACAGATAAAACAAACGGTTCAAATCCGTACCAATAAATGTATGTACCCGATTTGAATGTTGTGCCGTAGCTTCTGAAATAATTGAATGTGCTGAATATGAAAAGTGAAAAAACAAAGAGTACAAGCATTGTTCTTGTTTTCATTTTCAATCCGTATTCTCTTATGTAACAACCCACAAAGTAGTATGCAACGGGGTAGAATCCCTGCCACCAGCTTGGGACAAGTTTCTGAAACTCATCAGATGAAGTCGGATTAGTCCACCAATCAAGTGAACCAAAATTGAAAATATTAAATAACGATGGGATGATTGTCAGAAAAACAGCTGTTACAAGGAGTACTTGCTTTTGCTTTTTGCTTTTAAGTTTTCCGTAAGCAAGATTAAGGAATGGTGCAAGCAGAAACAACCCTATGTACATTTCAATGTACCATGAGTAGTTTGAACCGGTAAAATCAAGCGTTCCGAGTATGAAAGATTTCAGGTCAAAAACATCGCCTTGTGCAATGTTTTTGTAAATCATACACGCAAGTGTTGAGATTACAAAGACAACAAGTGTTTTCGTAATTCCCGAATAGTACTTTTTACTCAGTTCTTTTTTACTCATCAAATAACCTGTCAGCAACATGAACAAGGGAACGCAAACGGAAAACAGGGTTCTCATTACAACAGCAACATACATCGGTGTTCCTTCGATTGTCTGACTGTAAAATCCGTTGTGTAGGAAAAAATGAACCGATAAAACGGTAAAGACTGCGATTATTCGCAAAATGTCCAGCGAGGAATCCCTCTTTTTCAGCTTTTCATAATCCATAATTTTTACCTTTCAAGATTGAAATTTGCAAATCATTGCACATATAGTAATAATAGCATAATTTAGGTATCATTACAATAAATTGCAAGCGAAAATATTGATTTTTAATGAAAAAGTTTGTAATGTTGTAACATTAATTTTATGACAAAAAACAAGTGACAGTTTCGGCTGTCACTTGAAAACATTATTAAATTATGCCTGTTTTTCTGTTTGTTGTTTAGGCTTTCTGAATGAATCAAGAAAAGCTTTTGCGGTATCCATACCGTCAACCATAAGCAGAATAAACAGCGGCGTCATGTCAAACAGGTATCTTGACCTTGTTTCCCATAACAGGAAGAAAAGGAATGCCGCAAACACAACTCCTTTAATTAACAGCATCTCATCAACTTTAGGTTTGATAAGAGTTTTTACTGCCGAAATACAAATCATCAATAAAATGAACAGTTGTAAAGCCGAACTGTAATTTTGGAAAGCCTTGTTGTACTTTCCGTCAATATGCAGAAAATCCATAAGAATATTATCATTCTTTGGCTTTCTGTTATGGTACGAAATGTAATATGTACCGTCCTGCCATGTCCAAACGGCTTTTTCAATCATATGTTCATACAAACCGCTAAATTTGTAATCTTTTATTCTTTCTTTAATAACCTTAATGTTAGAATCCTGTTTTTCTTTTTTCGAGGGAAATGAACGAGTGTAATAGTCATCATGCTCATCGTATTTTCCAAGACCTTTAAGCCCCATCATAATCCAGTGAGTAACAGGATATTCGTACTTATCATACTGCTGTTTAGTAATCGGGTTGACAGCGTCAACGGCTGTATTGTATGTGAATCCAATCACGCCTAAGCCTGCCGTAAACACCAGAATAAGACAGATTGCTTTTTTTAATCTGAATTTCAAGAACAACAATAAAAGTCCGACTGCGAACAGTATGATAAGACTGCCCTTCACCTTATATCCGAGGAAAATCAATGCACCTGCAGCACAAAGCTTTGCGTACATACTCTTTCTGTTGTCAACCTGTAATGCGGAAACAATGAGATAAACGGCTCCGATAAGAAACGGCATCGACATTGAATCGCTATAATAGTACGGCAGATAGGTGAGATAAGGTAAAAACAATGCACAAAAAGCAAGTACAAAAAGAGCCTTTTTGTTGCCGAAAAGTCTTTTTGCTGTAAATGCCGTCAGCATTATTGAAATGTTAATCGCCAAAATATTAACAACAACAGGTGCAAAATCAACATAATGACCGAATATAAGGTAATTTAATCTTCCGACAAGCGACACAATCAAAAGCAATGCCATATTATTCGGATATCTTACAAGATACTGATAATCGCGTGCGTAATCCTGTTCAATAAGATTGAAATTGCCGTGGGTTGAAAAATACATTGCATATCTTTTGATGTTATGCAAATCGGCAACAGGTTCAAAATCGGTAAGCAACGCAAAAATAATTTCGACAATCAGAAGAATACCGCAACCGATAAAAATAACCTTTTTGGTATTTTTATCATTAAATTCAAATTTTGCCTTTGTCTTAATCTTTTTGCAGCTTTTATCGGAGGTGTAATGAAAATAAAATGCACATATTCCGACGGTCAAAACGGCAAAAATCAAAAGAATGAACATTTTTGAAAATGAATCGAATCTTCTGTCAACATTTCCGTCAAAGCCGATTATGATAATATCTATAAACAGGAAAACAAAGCACAGCGAAAATATGCCACCGAAAATTCCTGTCAGGACTTTGGTGATTTTATTACTGTTCATCGTCATCAAGCACTTTGTCAACAATAAATCTCGGTCTGCGCTTTGCTTCCATATAAATCTTTCCGATGTATTCGCCTATAACACCGATTGCAAGGAGCTGAAGTCCTCCGATTGCCCAAATTGAACATAAAAGGCTTGACCAACCGCTTACAGACCAACCGCAGAAAAAGCTGACGAGTGAGTAGATAATCATAATAAGACTGATACCGAACACGATTGCACCGAGCCATGTAATTATTCTGATTGGCTGAATGCTGAGAGATGTAATACCCTCCCATGCAAGTGCAAGCATCTTCTTTAACGGATATTTACTTTCACCTGCAAGTCTTTCGGAACGCTCATATGTAACAATATCAGACTTGTAGCCGATCATCGGAACCATACCGCGAAGGAAGATGTTTGTTTCCTTATATAATGAAAAGGCGTTGAGTGCTCTCTTGCTCATAAGTCTGAAATCAGCGTGGTTAAAAATAACCTTAGCGCCCATATGATTAAGAATTTTGTAGAATCCCTCAGCTGTAAATCTCTTGAAGAATGTGTCTGTTTCTCTTTTAGAACGAACACCGTATACAACATCGCAACCGTCTTCGTACTTTGCCACCATTTCATCAAAGGTGTTGATATCGTCCTGAAGGTCTGCGTCAATTGAAATAACAGCGTCAGCCTTATCTTTAAGAGTCATAAGACCGCAGAGAAGTGCATTCTGGTGACCTCTGTTTCTTGAAAGCTTGATGCCCTGGAAAATAGGATTTTCTGTATGGAGTTCTGAAATAATCTCCCATGTCCTGTCCTTTGAGCCGTCATCAATAAACACAATACGGCTGTCGGCAGAAATTTTGCCCTCTGCCATCATCGTGCTGTATTTGTTTAGCAGTTTTTCCGCCGAATCCCTCAGAACTTCTTCTTCGTTATAACAGGGAATAGCCAGATATAACTTAGTCATATAAATTATCCTCCCGAAAAATTGTCACTCAGGTGACTTGTCGCAAGACAGGCACAAAAGCTGTCTTTTATCCAAGGGTAATTATAAAACCATATTATATAAAAGTCAACAAACTTACAGGCTTTGTTACAAAATATTGTTATTTTATCGAAACAGAGAGGTGAAAACAGTATATTTATGAACAAATTCACAGATTTCTGTAACAAAACGGTAAAAAGAATTAAATGTTTTTGTAATAAAATCTTTTATTTTTTTAAAATTGCGAAAATCCACTTGTAAACAAAAAACAATTGTATTATAATGGTAGAAGTTAATAACCTATGGAGGTAGATTATAATGTCACAGACACAGAAATCAATTGCAGTATTAACAAGCGGCGGCGATGCTCCCGGTATGAATGCGGCTGTCAGAGCTGTAGTTCGTGCCGGTATAAATAAAGGAATGAAGGTTTACGGTGTTTACCGTGGATATAACGGTTTGCTCAACGGTGATGTTGAGGAAATGAACCTCAGAAGTGTATCTGATATCATCGGTAACGGCGGTACAATGCTTTACACAGCAAGAAGCGAAGAGTACGCTACTCCTGCCGGTATTCAGAGAGCTGCCGATTTTTGCAGAAGCATCGGTGTAAGCGGTGTTGTTGTAATCGGCGGTGACGGTTCATTCAGAGGTGCTCGTTGCCTTACAAACGCAGGTATTAACTGTATCGGTGTTCCCGGCACAATTGATAACGATATTGCCTGCTCCGAATACACGGTTGGTTTTGATACAGCTATGAACACAGCTATTCAGATGGTTGACCGTATCCGTGATACAGCACAGTCACACGACCGTTGTTCTGTAGTTGAGGTTATGGGCAGACGCTGCGGTGATATTGCTCTCCAGACAGGTATCGCAACAGGTGCTACAGCTATCCTCGTTCCTGAGGTTCAGTACAATATCGAAAGAGATGTAATCGCAAGAATCATCAACACTCAGAAAACAGGCAAAAAACACTTTATCGTTGTTGTTGCCGAGGGTGTCGGCGGTGTAAGAGATCTTGCAAAGTATGTAGAACAGCGTCTTGGTATCGAGGCAAGAGCTACAGTCCTCGGTCATGTACAGCGTGGCGGTTCTCCGACACTTCGTGACAGAGTTGTTGCAAGCCAGATGGGCTTTAAGGCTGTTGAACTTCTTGAGCAGAATATCGGTAACAGAGTTGTTGCAATGCAGGGCGGCAAGATTGTTGATCTTGATATCAACGAAGCACTTGATATGCCTCGTGTGTTTGATGAAGAGCTTTACAAGATTGCTATGACAATTTCTATCTGATTTAAATATAACTCGATTATTTCAGGGCGGACATTGTTCGCCCTTTATTTTCTTTTAGGGTTACGCTACACAGAATTTTCTTGAAAGGAATAATTCATAATGCTTGAACAATCTCAAAAGCTGACTGACGGCTTAATTATATATTCCGTTCTTGTTTCAGACTATGAAAAACTTGATTTTAAGAATGATGCACTTGCGGGTGTCCGTGCAAACTATTTTAATTCAGGCTGCAAAGAGCAAAAAGAAATTACAGAAATCGAACTTCACGGTATGGATTACAAGATGTCTTGTCTGCTGACGAAGAATGAACCGCTTTCGTGGAAGGTAACAAGGGATAATCTTCCTTATCAGTCCGTAAAAAGGGCAACAGGCGGAGTTTATTCTGTTATAACTTACAATGACAGGGAAATTGTATTCAAAAGACAATTTTTTGACCGTAATCATACATGGTTACGCACGGAATATTTTAACAGAAGCATTGCCGATAAGCTTATCACGAGAATATATCCACGCAAAGTCAGCGGAATTATAACTCTTGTCACCGAAGATATTGACGATAATGGCATTGTTTCCGTAAAAACTCTTTTCCCGTCTGATAAGCAGTCAAACGAAAATTCAAGGGTTTTGATATATTCAAATGTGGGTATGCTCTGGTATGATGCAAGTTTTTTACCGTCAGATATGCCGTTTACGGAGAAAAAATCCTACGGCAACAGCGGATTTGTGTTTAACGGTGATTTGTTCAAAAATGATTTTGTTCCCGAAAATGCTTATAATCTCGAAGATTGCGCTTATCTTACGGACGAAGATATTCCAAATGTTTCCGACACGGCTGAACCCGTGAGTAAGAAAGATTATTCGGCATACGATATTATCGAGAAAATTCTTGTTGAGGCTCACAAAACAAATAAGGATTTGTTCGGTGAAATTATAAATCATACTGCCGAAGAAGATTTTGAACCAGCGGAAGTTAAAATTGTAACAGGTGAGAAAGACGAACAGCTTTCGGATGATGAGGTTGAAGAAAATTCTCAAATTTCAGAACATGAAATTGCAGATGATACAGACGCTGTCGCAGAAACAGCAGATGAACAGACAGAAGATTCCGAAAGTGCTGTAACTGTTGACAGTCCCGACGAAGCTTCCGAAGATGAAGAAACTGATTTTGAAAAAGTTGAAGCAAATATCGGCACACATTGTCAAATAGATGATGTGCCGACAGAAGAATCCGATGAAGAAAATCCTGAAATTGTAAACGAAGAAGAACCCCATTGCGATGTGGTGATTCTTACTAAATCGGGAAGATATACCTATTTCGGTAATCTTGATGAAAATAATTGCAGAACAGGCAGAGGCAGAACGGTTTCTCCTGACGGTATGACCTCATATGACGGTGAATACCTTGATGACAGGCGCAACGGCTTTGGTGTTTGTTATTATAACAACGGCAGCATAAATTATGTTGGAAACTGGACCGATAATTCACGCAACGGCGGCGGTGTCGGTTACAGACTGAGTGACGGTACAATGCATGCGGGTAAGTGGGATAATAATACTCCTGACGGCTATGGTGCAAGATTTGACAGAAACGGAAATCTTATTGATGTGAGCAATTACGAAAACGGTGTTCGCACAGGTAAGAGCGTTTCTTTTGATGAAAACGGCAATATAGTGGTTTCTGTTTATGAGAACGGAGAGAAGATTTCCGAATTTCTTGTCGATACAGAGGTGTAGATATGAATATCACTGAAGAAAAGTTGCTTGAATATCTTTCAAAGGCTCTTGTGTGTGTAGCTGTAATTGTTATCGGATATATAATTACCAGGTTGATTATAGGGATTCTCCGAAAAATCCTTAATAAATCACGAATGGATGGTACAGCCGAAGGCTTTGTATTGTCCGTTCTCAAGGTGATTTTCTATTTCATTGTTGCAGTAACTGCACTCGGGACAATCGGTGTGAATGTTGCGTCGCTTATTACGGCACTCGGTGCGGCAGCCCTTACGGCAGGTCTTGCATTACAGGATTTGCTGAAAAATGTTGTCAGCGGACTTGTAATTTTGATAAACAAACCGTTTGTGTCGGGTAATATTCTGGATTTTGAGGGAGTAAAGGGAACGGTTGAGGAAATCAATATTTTTTCAACAACCGTGCATACACTTGATAATAAGCTTGTGACAATTCCTAATTCAAGACTTACATCAAACAATGTTGTAAACTGCACAATGGTTGAGCAGAGAAGGGTTGACTGTACCTTCTCGGTAAGCTATGATGATGATATCGACAAGGTGCGTGAGATTATTCTCAACCTTATGGCAACAAATGAGATGATTTTAAAAGATCCCGAACCTACTGTAAGGGTAGGTGAACATCTTGACAGCGGAGTGCAGATTAAGGTTTTTGCATGGGCAACTCCTGATGATTACTACGAGGTATATTTCTTCCTGCAAGAAAATGTCAAGAAAGAGTTTGATAAAAACGGTATCACAATTCCGTACCCTCATCTTGTTATTGCCAAAGATTAAAATTATTAAATTCCAAATTAAATATTACGAAAAATTCCGTAAATAATAATGGTGCTGTTGATTCAGTACCATTTTATTTTTATAAGGATTGATTAGTTTGAAAAAATTTTTAGGTCTGTTTGCCGTAGCTTTAATTTCAGTATGTTTTATCACAGGTTGCGGCAATGATAAAAACGACAGTATGACTGACACAACAAGTCAGACTTCACAAACATCAAATACGCAGGAAACTTCAAAAAGTATGACTGAAAACGGAGAAGTTTCAGATTCGGACGGTTTCATCGGTAACGAAGAAAATGAAACAGGAAATTCGGGTTCGGATATGATGGATGATATTGAAGAAGGAATTGACGATATTATGGGTGACGGAGATAATAATGATTCTGATACTGTCACCAATCCCTCAGATGCTGTTTTATAAAAACGAGAGCAGCAGGACAAAATTGCCTGTTGCTCTTGTTTTTAATACGAAATATGTTATTGGTTCGGGTTCAGACAAAAATCATACTGCTTTGTCAAGGTCAATTTTTAATTGGCGAATAATTTTCTTTTCAAGCCTTGATATGTAGGACTGCGAAATTCCAAGCTTGTCGGCAACCTGCTTTTGCGTGTGTTCCTTTCGTCCGTTAAGCCCGAAGCGTAACTCCATAATAAGACATTCTCGGTCACGAAGCTTTGAAACTGCCTGCAAAACAAGACTTTTTTCAAGCTCGCATTCAATATTTCTGTTTACCGTGTCAGGATCGCTTCCGAGAACATCGCATAAAAGCAGTTCATTGCCGTCCCAGTCCGTGTTCAGCGGTTCGTCAATCGACACCTCATTTTTCAGTTGCGATGATTTTCGTAAAAACATCAGAATTTCGTTTTCAATACATCTTGATGCGTAGGTTGCAAGCTTAATATTCTTTTCGGGAGAAAAGGTGTTCACCGCCTTGATAAGCCCGATTGTGCCTATTGAAATCAAATCCTCCGCACTTGCATTCGGAGTTTCAAACTTTTTTGCAATATATACCACAAGTCTTAAATTGTGGACAATAAGCGGTTCTCTTGCCTTACTGTCTCCTTTTGCAATATTCTCCATAATATGCTGTTCTTCTTCTCGTGTAAGCGGTGGGGGGAGAGTTTCACTGCCGTTAATGTAGAATATTTCATTTTCAATAACGAGTGCAAATCGGATTTTCTGAATAACCTTCATTAAAAACATAACATTGCTCCTATTCTGATATTTTTACAAGTTCGTACGGTATGATTGCCTTAACATCTCCTTTCAATACATCATTACATATGCCTATATAAATGCTTTTGCAGATTTCCTTGCCGTCAATTTTAACCTTATCGGGAGGAAATCCTTTTACAATTCCGTTTCCGCCAAGGCTTTCAAACGGAATAATCCTTGTTTTGGTTTCATCGGGAACATAATCATCAAAAATATTTTGTTCAGCAATAATGACATAATTTCCCGAAAACGGTTCAACAAGGTTGCAACCCGTATCAATCTTTGCAGGGAAAAAATAGCTTTGTTCGTTAACCTTAATTTCAACTTTGCAAACTCCCGAACCGTTGCCCCCCTTCGTCAATATTTTCGTCAATTTGAGAATATAATAACAGACAAGAGTTAAAATAATCAGGAGGACGGGCGAAATGTTAAAATACACTGTGTCGTTGTATACTTCCATACCTTTCGGTTTGAAAGCGTTGTACAGAAACATCATAATTCCGCAGAATGAAAATGAGAGAGAAAGAAACACGGATATTCGTTTGATAAAACACTTAAACGGACACTTGCCGAATGCACATAACACAATTCCGGCGGCACATAAAACATCGATAGGTATATTAAAAAAGAAAGGCAGGGGAGGGAAAAGTGCAATAAGACTTTGCACTCCTCCCAGAAGCGACGCAAGCAACATTTTTTTAAACGAAGTGTTGATACAAAGAGCCTTTTTGGTGCATAAAATAAGTATAAAGTCAATGAAAACATTTACGGTAATCAGTACATCTATGTAAACAGATTTCATTTTATTCCCCCTGCGGAATGCTGTTCTAATAACATTTCCATTAAATTTATTACCTTTGCTTATTATCTCACAAGCGGAAAATAATAATTGTCAAAATATGGTCAGGAGGTAAATTATTGATTGCAGGATTAATTATCGGATTGTTTATAGGCGGATTTGTCGGCGTAAGTGTAATGTGCCTTTTATATTGCACAAGGGACTGACAAAAGAAAAGCGTGCAGTTTAATTTAGACTGCACGCTTATTACATATTTTGCTGTATTTTGATTATGATTTAAGGTTTCTTGTTCCGAGGAAAAGGACTGCCAGCATTCCCGAACCTACATGAGTACCGATTACAGGACCGATATCCGTCATGACAACTTCCTTGCACTTACCCTTGATTGCCTTTTTAAGTTCTTCGGCACCTTCCGGATTATCCGCATGGGCAACCATAACAACGCTGTCTTTGAGATTTTCGGCGTCTCTTTCAAGGTGTTTTACAAGAGCCGGAACAACATTGCTCTTACCTCTGATTTTTGCAACATTGATAAGATGACCTTCATCGTCAACACTGATGAGAGGTTTAATTTGCAAAGCTTTGCCGAATGTTGCGGAAACAGAGGAAATTCTACCGCCTCTCTTGAGTTGATCAAGGTCTTCAACAACAAACCAATGACATACTTTTATACGGGTGTCTTCAATGTATTCTTTTAGTTCGTCAATTGTAGCGCCTTCGCTGTATTTTTTGCCTGCAAGGTAGATGAGAAGTCCGAGTCCTGCCGAATCGCAAAGAGAATCAATTGCAATAATCTTTCTGTCCGGATAAACTTCCTGCAAATCCTTAACAGCCATCATACAGGTGTTGTATGTTCCGCTCAAGCCTGTTGAAATGCCTGTGTAAATGATATCTTTGCCGGCTTTAAGATAGTTTTCAAAGCTCTTGTAAAAGCTGTCATAGTTAATCTGTGTTGTTTTTGAATCAATACCATCTTTAAGCTTACTGTAGAATTCCGAGAGGCTCATCATTCTGCAATCGGGATAATGAAGATACGACTTGTCCTCCATATGAAATTCCATCGGAAGAACTTCAACGCCGATTTCGTTAACAAGCTCCTGTGTAAGGTCGCAGGAGGCATCTGTCATAAATACATAATTCATAATTGTCGCTCCTTTTTTGCGAAAATATTGTGATTTAATTCTAACAAATTATGATATAAATGTCAATGAATATAATGACCGTTCCTTTTCATATATATGTATATCAAAAACAGATTTCGGAGTGGTTATATGAATTGCAGATTTACCGATTTAAGACATAAGGAAGTCATAAGCGCCTGTGACGGAACAAGAATAGGATTTATCGACGATGTTATTGTGGATACCAAATGCGCAACTGTTGTGTCAATTGTTATTTTCGGCAGACCGGGATTTTTTAGTCTGGTGGGAAAATGTCAGGACTACATAATTCCGTGGGAGAAAATTGACCTCATAGGAGAGGATACGGTAATCATCAGCTGCCAGACTCCAAAGCCAGTAAAAAAGCCGAAAAAACCCCGTTTTGGGGCTAAATTTTGAATTTTTTCAAATTTTCGCATTAAGGCAAAATAACCTAAGAAATATTCGCTAAATTATGCATAATGCACAAATCATTATTTTTTTAAGAAATTAAAACCACATAAGTAACATTTCGGTTACAATTGTTACAATTTATCTTCCCCTGTCAAACTTGCAATTTTTAAAAGTTTGTGCTTTAATACAATTGCAATTGTGTGTTTGATAAAATTTTACGACTAAAGGACTTGGCACATTTTTAAACAGATAACTACATCTTGTATATACGCTTGCTTTTGACGGCAGTTATAGTAGTTACCTTAATGTGCAAAAATCACAGGGAGGATAAATTTTTGAGAGCGACAAACTATAAACACTACGGATGTGACAACAATTCGGAGAGTTCAAAGAGAACTCGCAAACCCGAAAAGAAGTCAAAACGCAAAGGCTTTAAGGCATTGTCCTATGCTATTGCGGTATCTCTGGCGGCAGCTGCTCTTGTTGTTCCGACAACAACTCTTGCACCGGATGTAGATGCTTTTGAAGACAGCCGTGCTGCTTCGCTTGCAGTCGGTAACATCAATGATTTTTCACTCGTTATTACAGATAACTGCGTTGAAGAAACTACTGCCCCCGTAACCCAAGAGATTACAACATCCGCAGCTACTACACAGAAAACAACCGAAAAGGAAACTAAATCTGCAAAAACTGCGAAGAAGAAAGCTGAAAGTTCACAGGCTTCCAAAAAGGCTGAAAGTTTAAAGTCAGAACCCTCGGAGTCAGAAACTTCAAGCCAAACTTCACAGAGCTATACAAGCTATGTTGACAGTTCATCGAACAACAGCAGTTCCGCATCTAATTCATCGGATTACGGCTATACAGACAGTACATCAAGCTCATCAAACTATCAGAGTGGCTACCTTGTAAGTATCGCCAATCCGGATCCGTCCTACAATCCTTCTCCTGTTTCTCTTTCAAGCTATGACAGAGAGAAACTCGAAAGACTTGTAATGGGCGAAGGTGGTTCAATGGGTTACACAGGCTGTGCCCTTATCGCACAGTCAATCCGTGACGCAATGAACCGTTCAAACACAACATCAATTGACAGAATTATTTCGGAATATCAGTATTACGGTTCGACTGCTTATGCACCGAATCAGGATGTAAAAGATGCTGTTTCCTTTATCTTTGATCAGAACGGCTCGGCAGTTCAGCACAGAGTTCTTTGCTTCTATGTCGGTTCAAGCAGCTGGCATGAATCACAGAATTACATCACAAGCATCGGTAATGTAAGATTCTTTGATTTGTGGTATTGATCGGAGTTTCCGAATACAATTTAATATTTAAGAAAATATCAGGTGTTTTTGAAAAAACTTTTTCGAAAACACTTGATTTTTTTTGCTTTTATGGTATAATATACAGGCAATTCGCACGCTGATGCTTGTCGACAGGGTGGCAGATTCATAGAATTTGCTTATTGCGTTGATAAAAACAAAGGCACAGCGGAGGTTTTAACCTAAGGAGGATTTTTATTATGGCAGTAGTTTCAATGAAACAGCTTCTTGAAGCAGGTGTTCACTTTGGTCACCAGACAAGAAGATGGAACCCTAAGATGGCTGAGTACATTTTTACTGAGCGTAACGGTATCTACATTATCGACCTTCAGAAGAGTGTAAAGAAGCTTGAAGAAGCTTACAACTTTGTTCGTGAGCTTTCAGCAGAAGGCAAGAGCGTTCTCTTTGTAGGTACAAAGAAGCAGGCTCAGGATTCTGTTAAGGAAGAGGCAGAGCGTGCAGGCGCTTACTATGTAAACGCAAGATGGCTCGGCGGTATGCTCACAAACTTTGCAACAATCAGAAGAAGAATTGCTCGTTTAAAGCAGCTCCGTGCTATGCAGGAAGACGGCACATTTGATCTTCTTCCTAAGAAGGAAGTTATTAAGCTCAACCTCGAAATTGAGAAGCTTGAGAAGTTCATGGGCGGTATCAAGGATATGACAGAGATGCCCGGCGCACTTTTCATTGTTGATCCAAGAAAAGAAAGAATTGCCGTTTCAGAGGCAAAGAAGCTCAATATCCCGATCGTTGCTATCGTAGATACAAACTGCGATCCTGATGAGATTGACTATGTAATCCCGGGTAACGATGATGCTATTCGTGCAGTAAAGCTTATTGCAGGTGCAATGGCTAACGCTGTTATCGAAGGCAGAGAGGGCCGCATGGGCGCTGCAGCTGTTGAGGAAGAGACAGCTGAATAATCATTTGTGATTATAACCCCATTTTATATAAATTTATTTGAAAGGATGTTTTCAAAATGGCAGCATTTACAGCTCAGGATGTAAAGACATTAAGAGAAAAAACAGGCTGCGGCATGATGGATTGCAAAAAGGCACTCACAAATGCCGACGGTGATATGGATAAAGCAGTTGACTTTTTAAGAGAACAGGGACTTGCTAAGCAGGCTAAGAAGGCAGGCAGAATAGCAGCAGAAGGCGTTGCATACGCTTGCACAAACGATGACCTCTCAGTAGGTGTTGTTGTAGAAGTTAACGCTGAAACAGACTTTGTTGCTAAGAACGATTCATTTATGGATTTTGTTAAGGCTTGTGCTAACACAATTATCGAGCAGAACCCTGCTGATGTTGAGGCTCTCCTCACACTCAAGGCAACAGGTTCAGAGCAGACAATCGCTGAAATGCTTCAGGAAAAGGTTCTCACAATTGGCGAGAATATCCAGATTCGTCGTTTTGAGCGTATGGAAGGTGCTTGTGTTGCTTATGTACACGCAGGCGGTAAGATTGGCGTTCTCGTTAACTTTGATACAGACCTCGCTGCAAAGCCGGAGTTTGTTGCATACGGCAAGGATGTTGCAATGCAGATTGCAGCTCTTAACACTCCTTACCTCAATGAGAGTGAAGTTCCTGCAGAAATCATCGAGCATGAGAAAGAAGTTATGCGTCAGCAGGTAATCAACGAAGGTAAGCCGGAGCAGATTGCTGACAAGATTGTTATGGGTAAGATTGGTAAGTTCTACAAGGAAAACTGCCTTCTTGACCAGGAGTTCGTTAAGGACAATAAGATCAACATCAAGCAGTACACACAGAATACTGCTAAGGAGCTTGGCGGTTCTATCGAAATCAAGAAATTCGTTCGCTTTGAAAAGGGCGAGGGCATTGAAAAGCGTCAGGATGACTTTGCCGCAGAAGTTGCAAGCATGGTTAAATAATTATTTTGGCGTACAAAGCATAATAATCGGAGCAGAGAATGACTTCTCTGCTCTCGGTTTGCAGAAAACTCGAAATTCAGTTTGACCGAATTTCGAGTTTTAATTTTTGGAAAATTTTAAATATCACAAATTGCAATAGTAAGTTGAAAAAATAAATTTTATTTTTTCGAAATTAACGCTTGACAAACAAATGTATATGTAATATAATAGTCAGGTAAAATAAAGCAAAGCAGAGATGCTTTCACCTGTGGGGTGCCGTCTGCACGGGTCAATACCGAAGTTTTTTAGTATTGTTATGCGGACGGAGTGTTTCTGTCCGCATTTATTGTTTTTATGAGACTTTGGAGGTGTTTACCCATCAGCAAGAAAGAAATTCAGATTAACGAAGAAATCCGTGACAAAGAGTTGAGAATTATCGGCTCTGATGGTCAGCAGCTTGGCATTATGTCAGCTAAAGAAGCACTTGATTTGGCAGAACAGAAGAACCTTGATTTGGTTAAAATTGCTCCGCAGAGCAATCCTCCTGTATGCAAAATTATGGATTACGGAAAATACCGTTTTGAACAGGCTAAAAGGGAAAAGGAAGCAAGAAAAAATCAGAGAGTTGTTGATATCAAGGAAGTAAGGCTTTCTCTTAATATCGATACACACGATTTTAATACAAAGCTTAATAATGCTCTGAAGTTTATCAAACACGGCGATAAGGTTAAGGTTTCAATTCGTTTCAGAGGTCGTGAAATGGGACACCCTGAAATCGGTCTTGAAACAATGAAACGATTTGCTGATGCTTGCAGTGAAACAGCTGTTGTCGAAAAGCCTGCAAAGCTTGAAGGCAGAAATATGCTTATGTTTCTTGCACCAAAGACTAATAAGTAATTAAAGCTAAGGAGGATACTAATATGCCTAAAATTAAAACTCACAGCGGTGCCAAAAAGAGATTCAAACTTTCTAAGAATGGTAAGGTTATCCGTGCTCACGCTAACAAAAGTCACATCTTGAATAAGAAGACAACAAAGCGTAAAAGAGGTCTTCGTCAGACTGTTGCTGCAGATAAGACAAACACAGCTCAGATCAAGCGTCTTATTCCTTACAAATAATCATTGAGGACTACTAACTAACATAAACGGAGGTAATATATAATGGCACGAGTAAAAGGTGCGATGATGACTCGCAAAAGAAGAAAAAAGACATTAAAGCTTGCTAAGGGTTACTGGGGTGCAAAATCAAGACACTTTAAAATGGCTAAACAGGCTGTTATGAAGTCAGGCAATTATGCATATATCGGTCGTAAGCAGAGAAAGAGAGATTTCCGTCGTCTTTGGATTACTCGTATTTCGGCTGCCTGCAAGGCTAACGGCACAAATTATTCAACTTTCATGAACGGCTTGAAGAAGGCTGGCATTGCTCTTAACCGTAAGATGCTCTCTGAAATTGCAATTTCAGACCCTGCTGCTTTTACTTCACTTGTTGAACAGGCTAAGAACGCTTAATTTAACTTACTTTGTAATTGCGTTTGGGTTATCCCAAACGCAATTGTTTTTTACAGAAATTTGGATGGTTCTATGACTATACTTTCAAGCAAAGATAATTCTAATATAAAAAATGCCGTAAAGCTCAGAAAAAGTGCAAAATATAGGCGTGAATCAGGACTTTTCATTGCAGAAGGTGTTCGCATTTGTATGGATGCAATGCTCAGTAAGGCACATATTGACACCTTTTTCGCAAGTGAAAAGGCCGGTGAGAAATATGCGGATGACTTTTTAAAACTGCAAAAATATTCCGACAAAACATTCATTGTATCTGATAAGATATTTAATCAGATGTGTGATACAGAGTCGCCTCAAGGATTTCTGTGTGTAATAAAAGCACTTGACAAAACTGCTTGTTTTGATAAAATAAAGACTGGTGACAAATTTTTGGCACTCGATAATCTGCAGGATCCCGGCAATTTAGGTACAATTCTTAGAACGGCTGAGGCTTTGAATGTTACCGGTATCGTTCTTTCTGCCGATTGTTGCGATATTTACAGTCCTAAAGTTGTAAGAGGCAGTATGGGGGCAGTGTTCAGACTTCCGTTTGTTGTGTCGGATACAATTTCAGGTTATCTGAATGCACACAGTGAACTTGAATCTTATGCGGCAGTCGTATCGTCGTCGGCTGATAAGATTACAACGACTCCCTTTGTTTCGCCTTGCATCGTTGCAGTAGGTAATGAAGGAAACGGTCTTAAAGAAGAAACAATAAGTGCCTGTAAACATAAAATTACTATTCCTATGGAGGGAAGAGCCGAGTCGCTTAATGCCGCCGTTGCGGCATCAATAATAATGTGGGAAATGATGAAATGATTTCGCGTAATGCCTGTTACTGGATTTGGATTACACTTTCGATAGGCTATAATAATCCAAAGGTAAAGAGAATATCCGAAATGTATTCCGATGTGTCTGCCTTTTATTACGGCGGTATTTCGGAGTGGCGTCTTTGCGGAATTTTTTCACAAAAAGACCTTGAACGATTTTCTTCAACCGGTCTTGATGACGCTAAGAAAATCGTAGACAGATGTATTGAATGCAATTATTCGATATTATGCATTGACGATGAATTGTTTCCAAAATGTCTTTACAATATTGAATGTCCTCCTGCTCTCATATATATAAACGGTGTTATGCCTGATATTGACAATACTTTTTCAATCGGTATTGTCGGTACTCGCAGAGCAACTAAGTATGGAATAGAAAATTCCTACCGTTTTGCATATGCACTGTCAAAATACGGAACAATTATAGTCAGCGGAGGCGCATTAGGTGTTGACGGTGCGTCGCACAGAGGCGCACTTGCTACGGACGGAATTACAATTTGTGTCAGAGGTTGCGGACTTAATTGTTCATATCTCAGGGAAAATTCAGATATTAGAAGTACAATTCCAAAAAGAGGTGCTGTCATTACAGAGTATCCGCCTGATGAAACACCGAGGAATTACTATTTTCCTGCCCGAAACAGAATTATAGCCGCTTTATCGGACGGAGTGCTTGTTATGGAAGCGGGAAAGAAGAGCGGTTCGCTTATTACCGCAAATCTTGCCGCAGAACAAGGCAAAACAATTTTTGCTCTGCTCGGAAATAACAGCCCTCAGAATGAAGGTTCAAACGCTCTCATTAAAGAAGGTCTTGCAATACCCGTTACCGATTTTATGGACATACTCTGCGAGTTTGACAGCCTGTATGCAACCACTGATGATGAATTCGATATTGACAATATTTCTCTTGCTGATACGGGCAATTTTCCTGTTAAAGGTATAAGAAAACAAGCTCCTGCAAGAATTTATGTTAATAAACAAAATGATCAACAGCCCGCTAAAACCGCAGTGCCGTATGTATCAGAAAAATCAGAAACGGTTGTGCAAAAACCTGTTCATAAAGAAAACTTAAATTTGCCAAAAACAGCTCAGGATGTATATGAATACATCGGTAATGAGCCTGTTCATATAGATAAAATCTCAGCTGATTTAAAAATCCCTGTGTTTAAGGTGCTTACCGCACTCACGATGCTTGAAATGAAAGATCTTGTTTCGGCATTACAGGGAAGAAATTATATTTTAAAATGATATTTACCGAATATTATTATTCGTTATCCGATATTCCGTTGCCCTTTTACACATAACAGGGCAGAAAGGCAGTGAAAACATATGTCAGATTTAGTAATTGTTGAGTCACCTGCTAAGGCAAAAACAATTAAAAAATACCTTGGTAGCGGTTACGAAGTTGTTGCCTCAATGGGACATGTCCGTGATTTGCCTAAATCAAGATTAAGTGTTGATATAAAAAAGAACTTTGCTCCAAAGTATGAAATTATAAAAGGAAAAGAAAAACTTGTTGAAGATTTAAAATCAGCCGCTGAAAAAAGCGAGCATATTTATTTAGCAACCGACCCTGACCGTGAGGGAGAGGCAATTTCTTGGCATCTTGCCTATATTCTCGGTTTATCCACAGATGAAACTAACCGTGTGGAATTCAATGAAATTACAAAATCTGGTGTTACAAACGGTATGAGCAATCCGAGATCAATTAATATTGACCTTGTAAATGCTCAGCAGGCAAGAAGAATTCTTGACAGACTTGTCGGTTATAAACTCAGTCCGTTTATTTCTCAGAAAATCAGAAGAGGTCTTTCTGCAGGACGAGTTCAGTCTGTTGCTGTAAGAATTATTGTAGACAGAGAAGAGGAAATCAGAAAATTCAAGCCTGAGGAATACTGGTCGATTGATGCAAAGTTCATCCCAAAGGGCAGCAGAAAATCTTTTTCTGCATCTTTATATTCCGATGAAAACGGTAAGATTAAGATTACCAACGGTGAACAGGCTGATAAAATTGAGGCTGATCTTCAGAATGCCGAGTATGTAATTACAAAGGTTAAGAACGGTACAAGAAAGAAATCTCCTGCACCTCCGTTTATAACATCAACTCTTCAGCAGGAAGCATCGAGAAAACTCGGTTTCCAGTCGAGAAGAACAATGAAGGTTGCTCAGGAACTCTACGAAGGCGTTGATATCGAAGGTATGGGTGCAACCGGTCTTATCACTTATATGAGAACCGACTCACTCAGAATTTCAAATGTTGCAATTGAAGAGGTAACCGAATACATAAAAAATTCTTACGGTGAAAAGTTTCTTCCGCCAAAGCCAAGATTTTTTAAATCAAGAAGTAATGCACAGGACGGTCATGAAGCTATAAGACCGTCAATGCCCTCTCTTACTCCCGACAGCGTAAAGGCAAGCCTTACATCGGATCAGTATAAGCTATATAAGCTCATTTGGAACAGATTTACTGCATCACAAATGGCTGATTGTATCCAGAAAACAACACAGGCTGATATTGTTGCCAACGGTTATACATTTAAGGCGTCGGGATACAGAGTCGATTTTGAAGGCTTTACAACACTTTATGTGGAAAGCAAGGATGTTGAAGAAGAAAAGACTACACAGCTCCCACCACTTGAAAAAGATATGATTGTGAGATGTAAAGAGTTGAAGAAAAATCAGCACTTTACACAGCCGCCTGCAAGATATACAGAGGCGTCACTCATCAAAGCACTTGAAGAATACGGCATTGGCAGACCGTCAACTTATGCCGCAACAATTACAACAATTACAAGTCATGAATATGTTAAGCGTGAGGGCAAAAGCCTTGTTCCTACGGAACTCGGTGAGGTTACAACCAATCTTATGAAAGAGCGTTTTCCAAAGATTGTAAATGTAAAGTTTACAAATCAGATGGAGGAAGACCTGGATAAGGTTGAAAAAGGAACAGAAGAGTGGCATGCTTTGCTTGACAATTTCTACGGAGATTTTGATAAAACTCTCAAAAAAGCAAAAGCAGATATGGAAGGCGTAAAGCTTCACTTAAAAGAAGACGAAACCGATATTATCTGTGACAAGTGCGGTCGTCAGATGGTTGTTAAAGTCGGCAGATACGGTAAATTTATTGCCTGCCCCGGATACCCTGAATGTAAAAACATCATTAAGTATGTAGAAAAAACGGGTGTTAAGTGTCCGAAGTGCGGTGGCGATGTCATTATCAAGCGTACAAAGACAAAAAGAATTTTTTACGGCTGTTCCAACTATCCCGAGTGTGATTTTGTAAGTTGGAATGAGCCAACAAACGAGAAGTGTCCGCAGTGCGGAGGAATTCTCTTCAAGAAAAAAGGCAAAAAGCCGACATTGTTCTGTGCAACAGAGGGATGCGGTTATACTAAAACAGCAGATACGGATGATAAATAAATGCATATTAATGTAATCGGTGCAGGACTTGCAGGTTGTGAGGCGGCAATGCAGATTGCCTCTCACGGAATAAAAGTGCATCTTTATGAAATGAAACCGAATAAAAAAACGCCTGCTCATCATACTGAGAAATACGCTGAACTTGTTTGCTCAAATTCTCTTAAAGCTATGCGTGTTGAAAGCGCCGCAGGGCTTTTGAAAGAAGAAATGCGCAGACTCGATTCTTTCCTTATGAAGTGTGCAGATGCCTGTAAAGTTCCTGCAGGCGGAGCACTTGCCGTTGACAGAGATATTTTTTCTTCTCTTGCAACGGAAGGTATAAAGAGCTGTGAGCTTATTGAGGTTTACGAAGAAGAAGTTTGTAAAATTCCGAAAGATGAAATCACGGTTGTGGCAAGCGGACCGCTTACTTCTGAACCGCTTGCCGAATATATAAGGGGAATGTTCGGTTCCTCACTTTCGTTTTTTGATGCCGCCGCTCCTATTGTTACCGCTGAAAGTATTGACATGGAGTACGCTTTTTGTGCATCAAGATACGATAAGGGCGACGGTGACGATTATATCAACTGTCCGATGAACAAGGAGGAATATGAAACCTTCTACAATGCACTCATATCGGCAGAAAGAGCTCCTTTGCATGATTGCGATGTCAGCAATCCGAAGGTGTATGAGGGCTGTATGCCTGTTGAGGTAATGGCACAAAGAGGTGAGGGAACACTTCGCTTTGGACCTATGAAACCTGTCGGTCTTGTGAATCCAAGGACAGGTCACAGACCTTGGGCGGTTCTTCAGCTCAGAAAAGAAAACAAAGCCGGCAATATGTATAATCTTGTAGGATTTCAGACTAATCTTAAATTTCCCGAACAAAAGAGAGTGTTTTCGCTTATTCCTGCACTTCATAATGCAGACTTTGTTCGTTATGGTGTTATGCACAGAAATACTTTTCTTGATTCGCCGAGAATACTTAACAGCGATTTTTCTGTTAAGGACAATCACAGTCTTTTTTTTGCCGGTCAGATTACAGGTGTTGAAGGATACATGGAATCTGCAGCTTCGGGAATTATGGCAGGTATAAATGCTTGTCGAGTTGCTGATGGGAAAAGCACAATTACATTACCAAATGATACAATGATTGGCGCACTTTCGGCATACATCTCTGATTCGTCGGTTAAAAAGTTTCAGCCAATGGGTGCAAACTTCGGAGTTTTGCCGGAGCTTGAAAACCGACCGAGAGATAAAAAAGAGCGTGGTGCAGCTTATTCTGCAAGAGCGTTAAAAAGTTTGGATAATTATTTAAAGGATATTTAAGGTGAATGGAATGAACATAATTGTTGACGCATTCGGCGGTGATAACGCTCCATTGGAAATTATCAAAGGCTGTGTTGAGGCAGTTGCCGAATATAACATAAATGTAACTTTGACCGGTGATGAAACCAAAATTAAAAATGTATTTTCGGAAAACTCACTTTCAATGAATAATATTGATATTTGTCATTGTACACAGAAAATCACAATGGAAGATTCTGCTGAGTCCGTTCTTAAAGAAAAAAAGGACAGCTCTATGGCTGTAGGCCTTCGCTTGCTTAACGAGGGCAAAGGCGATGCATTTGTCAGTGCAGGAAACAGCGGTGCATTGTGTGTCGGTGCAACTCTTGCAATAAAAAGAATTAAGGGGATTAAACGCCCTGCATTTGCTCCTGTTATGCCGTCTGAAAGCGGATTCTTTATGCTTATGGACGGCGGTGCAAATGTTGAGTGTCGTCCTGAAATGCTGTATCAGTTTGCTGTTATGGGTTCAATATATATGGAAAAGGTTATGGGTATCAAAAACCCCCGTGTCGGACTTGCCAATGTCGGTGCAGAAGAACACAAGGGAACAGAACTTTACAGAAATACGCATGAACTTCTTCAGAACAGCAAATTGAATTTCATCGGAAATGTAGAAGGCAGGGATATTCCGAACGGAGTGTGTGATGTCGTAGTTTGTGACGGTTTTACAGGTAATTTGATTCTCAAAACATATGAGGGCGTTGCTCTTGTAATGATGAATCAGATTAAAAATATGTTTATGGGCAGCGTCAAGGGCAAACTTGCAGCAGGTCTTGTTATGAAGGACCTTAAAAATATGAAAACGCATTTTGATTACAACAGATACGGCGGTGCGCCTATTCTCGGTGCATCAAAGCCGGTGTTCAAAGCACACGGAAGTGCCAAGGCTGTTACAGTTAAGAATGCTATCAGACTTTCTGTTGAATATGTAAAAGCAAACGCTATTGAAGCGATCTCTTCATCACTTTAATTTTTGCAAATAATGTTGCTTTAGGAGTTTTATAATGGAAGATTTACAAAAGAGAATCAGCTATACATTTAAAAATACAGATTTGCTTACAGAGGCACTTACTCATTCTTCTTATGCAAATGAACATAAGGCTAAACACATAAAATATAATGAAAGACTTGAATTTCTCGGTGATGCGGTACTTTCAATTGTTGTTTCCGATTATATTTTCAAGCATTGCCCCGAACTTCCCGAAGGCGAATTGACAAAGCTCAGAGCGTCACTTGTCTGCGAGAAAACTCTTTTTGAATTTGCAAAGCAGATTGAACTCGGAAAGTACCTTGTGTTAAGTAAGGGCGAAAGAAACAACGGTGGTGCAGAACGCCCGTCAATTCTTTCGGATGCCTTTGAGGCTTTGATTGCAGCAATTTATATTGACGGTGGTATTGATCCTGCGTCGAAACATATTCTTAATTTTGTAATTCCTGCAATCAAGAACTCAAAGAAGAAGAAACTTAACGATTATAAAACAGCCTTGCAGGAGATTATCCAGAAAAATCCCGGTGAACAGCTTGAATATGTTCTCGTTGGTGAAAGCGGTCCTGACCACAACAAACACTTTGTTGTTGAAGTTCATCTCAACAGTAATGTAATCGGCAAAGGCGGCGGAAGAAGTAAGAAAGAAGCGGAGCAACAGGCCGCCAGAGAAGCTTTGGAGCTGATGGGTTATTAAACACAGTAATGTATCAATTTTTATTCCGCACAACGGTTGTCCGCATATGTGCAGTTTTTGCAATCAAAATAAGATAACAGGTCAGGCATATCAGCCAACTCCCCTTGATGTTGAACAGACACTTGATAAAGCGACTTCTGATTTGGGCGAACGCAACAAAAATGCAGAGATTGCATTTTTTGGCGGAAGTTTTACAGCTATTGACAGACCCTATATGTTATCTCTCCTTGATGCAACTAAAAAGTTCAGAGATAAATTTTGCGGAATAAGAATTTCTACCCGTCCCGACTATATTGATAAAGAAATTCTTGATATTTTGAAAAGCTATGGTGTGACATCAATTGAACTTGGTGCGCAATCTATGTCAGACGATGTACTGCTTGCAAATGACAGAGGTCATAGCGCTGAAAATGTTTTCAAATCCTCAGAGCTTATTAAAAGTTACGGCTTTTCACTTGGCTTGCAGATGATGACGGGACTGTATAAATCAGATATTCAAAAGGATTTATATACAGCCGAAACATTTGTGAAAATAAATCCCGATACTGTAAGAATCTATCCTACGGTCATCATGAAAGATACAAAGCTTGCCGACCTTTACCTTAACGGAGAATACACACCGTATAGTCTTGAAAAATCCGTCAATCTTTGTTCAAAGCTGATTGAACTTTTTGAAAGAAATAATATAAAAATTATCAGGCTCGGACTTCATTATTCCGACAGCCTTGTAAATAACAGCTACGGTGACAACTATCACCCTGCTTTTAAGGAATTGTGCGAAAATATGCTTTTTTACAATAAGTTTATCGAAAAAGCAAAAGATTTTCCTGATTTGAATGAAATTAAAACAGTTGTTATCAATTCTAAATCTTTGTCAAAATTTCTCGGACAAAAGAGAAGTAATGTAAAAAAATTGAATGAACTCGGATATAATTTTTCGATTTGTTTTGACGATACTTTGCAGAAATATGAATTATATTTAAAATAGGAGCTTGCTGATGCGATTAAAGTCTTTGGAAATTCAAGGTTTCAAGACCTTTCCCGATAAAACTAAATTATCTTTTGAACAGGGAATTACCTCGGTTGTCGGTCCTAACGGTTCAGGCAAAAGTAACATCAGTGACGCTATCCGTTGGGTTCTCGGTGAACAGTCACCAAAGAGCCTTCGTTGTGCGAAAATGGAAGATGTTGTCTTTAACGGAACAGATAAGCGTAAAAGACAGGGCTATGCCGAAGTTACTCTGAATATTGACAACAAAGACCGTGCTCTTGATTTTAATGGTGATGACATTGCCGTTACAAGAAGATACTACAGAAGCGGCGAAAGCGAATATCTTGTCAATAAAGCGGCTGTTCGTCTTAAAGATATAAACGAACTTTTTATGGACACAGGTCTTGGTCGTGACGGTTATTCAATGATCGGGCAGGGTAAGATTGACAGCATTGTTTCATCAAAGGGTGAGGACAGACGAGAAATTTTTGAAGAAGCTGCGGGTATTTCTCGCTACAGATACAGAAAAATTGACGCTGAGAGAAAGCTGAAAAGTACGGAGGACAACCTTTTAAGACTTCGTGATATTGTAACCGAACTTGAAGAAAGAGTCGGTCCACTTGAAAAGCAGTCTGAAAAAGCTCAAAAGTTTCTTGAATATTCCGAAGAAAAAAGAGGTCTTGAAATTGCACTCTGGCTTTTAACTCTTGACCGTTCACAAAATGAATTAAAGGTTCAGGATGAGAAAATTTCAATTGCAAAATCTCAATATGATGACGCAGAAACCGCACTTGAACAAATTCAGACCGAAAGTGAAGAAATTTACATAAGAAACGGTGAGTATTCTTCTAAAATAGAAAATATCAGAACCGAAATAACGGATATTGAATCGCAGATTTCAGAGAAGCGTTCTTTTGTGTCTGTTGCAGAGAATGATATTCTGCATAACAATGAAAATATTGACAGAATAAAAAACGATATTGCACAGTTTGATGTCAATGCGGATGAACTTGTAAAAAGAATTGCCGATAAGGAAAAAGAAATTTCGGAACTTGACGCTGATATAATCGCTAAAAAGAAAAAGTACAGTGAGCTTTCGGAACAGCTTAACGAAATTAATACGACTTCGGGTAAAAGCAGTGATGTTTTGCAGGAAATTACTGCCGAGCTTTCTGTTCTTACTTCAAGGTCGGCTGATGCAAGAGTTACCGAGATGACTGCCGAAAGCACGGTTTCGGAACTTAATTCAAGAATAGAATCTTTAATTTCATCTAATGACGAAAAGAAAACGCAGTCTGAAGAACTTGCCGATATTTCAAAAGATTATGATAATAAAATCGGTGTTGCAGAAGAAAAAATTGAATCGCTGAAAAATACAATAGACGGTTTACAGCTTAAACTGTCTTCAAAAGAAAAGAAAAAAGACGAACTCCGTGAAGAAAGCAACAAGCTTATGCTTGATGTCAAGGAGCATATGAGAAAAATTTCATTCCTTGAAAATCTTGAGCGTAATCTTGAGGGCTTTTCAAAGAGCGTAAAAACAGTTGTCAATGCTCAAAGTCACGGCAAGGTTCACGGAATATGCGGTCCTGTTTCACGAGTAATTTCAGTTCCGAAAGAATACGGAGTTGCAATTGAAACGGCTCTCGGTTCGGCTATGCAGAACATTGTAACCGAAACCGATGAGGATGCAAAGCGGGCAATTAGATATCTTAAATCCGTTGACGGCGGTCGTGCAACATTTCTTCCGCTTAACACAATCAAGCCGAGAGAACTCCGTGAAAACGGTCTTGAAGATTGCTACGGATTTGTAGGGATTGCCGCAAATCTTTGTTCATGCGATAATAAATACAACGGGATCCTCTATTCCTTACTCGGCAAAATTGTGATTGCAGAGGATTTGAACTGCGCAACAACAATTGCTAAGAAATATTCTTACAGATTTAAAATTGTAACTCTTGACGGTCAGGTTGTTAATGCCGGCGGTTCACTCACAGGCGGTTCGCTTAACAGAAACACAGGACTTCTCAGCAGAGCAAATGAGATTGAAACACTTAAAAAGCAGACTGCAGTCCTTGAACAGAAGTCAAAAGATGCCGAAAACAGAAGTGTTGAAATTTCTCGTGAATATTCGGCGTTTGAGGCTCAGCTTCTCGGTTCAAGAGCAGATCTTTCAAATCTTCGACAAGACCTTGTAAGACTCGAGGCTGAAAAGAGAGCTTGTGACAATGAACTTGCCAATGCAGGTGCTTCTGTTGAAAATTCAATGAATGAAATAACAAATTGTCGTCGGAGAATTGAAACTCTTGAAAAAGATAAAAATTCCGCAAAGCAGCTCCTTGTTGAACTCAACAAGAAAATCCTTGCTGCCGAAGAAAAGGTAAATGAACTTACGGGCAGCAGAGCAGAGCTTACAAAAAAGCGTGAAGAAATTTCTTTGCAGTTACAGAATCTACGACTTGAAATTGTTTCTTCGCAAAAGGATATCGACGCTCTTAATTCGGATATTGTTTTTGCAAAATCAACAGGCAATGAAAACCTTGAAAGAAAAGCAGAATTAAATCAAGAGATTGAGAGAATCAAAAGTGTTATTCTTGAAAAGACAGAGCTTATAAATTGTACAAATGCAGAAATTGAAGAGTTGATTGCCAATCAGAATGAACGCTCAAAAGCTATTGAAAAAATCAATGCTGACAGAGAACAGCTTGAAAAACGCAGTGCCGAAATCAGAACGATTGAGCGTGATAAAACATCAGAGCGTGAAACCTCGGGCAGAGAGCTTGCCAGACTTGAAGAGAGGAAAATCAACATTCAGAAGCAGTATGATGATATTATCTCAAAGCTTTGGGAAGAATATGAACTGACAAGACGAGAGGCAGAAGATTGTGCTGTTGAAATTGATGACTCAAAACAGGCACAAAGGCGACTTAACGAGCTTAAACAAAAAATCAGGTCTTTGGGAAATGTAAATGTATCCGCTATTGAGGAGTACAAAGAAGTTTCCGAAAGATATGAATTTATGAGCGCACAGGTAAATGATGTTGAGAAGTCAAAGAAAGAGATTGAAAAGCTTATTACTGACCTCACAAAGCAGATGAAAGAAGTGTTTGTCGAGAGCTTTGATCAGATTAATAAGAACTTTACCTACACCTTCAAAGAACTTTTCGGCGGCGGTACAGCGTCACTTTCGCTTGCGGATCCGGAAAATATTCTGACAAGCGGAATTGATATTCTTGTTCATCCGCCGGGTAAGATTGTTATAAATCTTGAGGCGTTGTCAGGCGGTGAAAAAGCGCTTGTTGCAATTGCACTTTATTTTGCTATAATGAAAGTAAGACCTGCTCCGTTCTGCGTAATGGACGAGATTGAGGCGGCTCTTGATGATGTAAATGTTTATCGTTTTGCCGCATATCTTCGCAGAATGACAGATAATACACAGTTTATTCTCATTACGCATCGCCGTGGTACAATGGAAGAAGCCGATGTGCTTTACGGTGTTACAATGCAGGATGAGGGCATTTCAAAATTACTCGAACTTCGTTCAACAGAAGTTGCGGAAAAACTCGGTATAGATTCAAAGTAATTATAAGGACAGTGATAATATGGGATTTTTCAAAAAGATTAAAGAGGGACTGAAAAAAACTCGTGATGCGGTTGTAGGTCAGATTGACTCAATGCTCAAATCTTTTACAAAAATTGACGATGAGCTTTTTGAAGAACTTGAAGAATTGCTCGTTATGGGCGATGTAGGTGTTCCGACAGCCGAAAAGATTTGTAACGAACTCAGAGAAAGAGTAAAAAAGGAAGGTATAAAAGATCCGTCTGAAATTACTTCGCTTCTCAAAGAAATTATTGCCGATATGCTCAGAGGCGGTGAAGAACTTGATCTTGCAACATCTCCGTCAATTATTCTTGTAATCGGAGTAAACGGTGTAGGAAAGACAACTACAATCGGTAAGCTTGCAAATGCACTTTCAAAAGAGGGCAAAAAAGTTATTCTTGCCGCAGCCGATACATTCAGAGCTGCCGCAATTGAACAGCTTGAAATCTGGGCAGACAGAAGCAAGTGCGAAATTATTAAGCAGAAAGAAGGCAGTGATCCTGCTGCTGTAATTTATGATGCAATTTCAGCCGCAAAGGCAAGACATGCAGATGTAATAATCTGTGATACTGCGGGCAGACTTCATAACAAAAAGCACCTTATGGACGAGCTTGCAAAAATCAACCGTGTAATTGACCGTGAGCTTCCGGATGCGTCAAAAGAAAAACTTCTTGTTCTTGATGCGACAACAGGTCAGAATGCGGTTAATCAGGCTGAGCAGTTCAGACAGGCAACCGGAATTACGGGTATTGTTCTTACAAAGCTTGACGGCACTGCAAAAGGCGGTGTGGTTCTTGCAATTAAGGACGGTCTTGGCATCCCTGTTAAATATATCGGTGTAGGCGAGCAAATTGACGATTTACAGCCGTTTAATCCCGATGCTTTTGCAGACGCACTTTTCAGCATTAAGGAATGATGAATATGAAGTTTATAATTGCAAGCAATAACAAAAAGAAACTTGCCGAGCTTGAAAGAATACTTAATCCGCTCGGAATCAATGCGGTTACTCCGAAAGAAGAGGGAATAACTCTTGATGATGTAGAGGAGAACGGAACTACTTTTGCCGAAAATGCTTTTCTCAAAGCTAATGCGGCTTATTTAAAAACGGGACTTCCGGCTGTTGCCGATGATTCGGGTTTGTGTGTTGACGCTCTTGACGGCAGACCCGGTGTTTACACGGCTCGCTATGGCGGTGAAGGCTTGACAGATGAAGAAAGATACATTAAACTTCTTGATGAGATGAAAAATGTCGATGATGACAAGCGTTCTGCTCACTTCACTTCTTCAATCTGTTGCATCCTTCCCGACGGTTCAAAGATAACAGCCGAGGGTATTTGTGAAGGTAAAATTGGTTATGAGTCAATCGGCAAAGACGGATTTGGCTATGATCCGATTTTTATGTTTGGCGACAAGAGTTTTGCAGAGCTTTCAGCCGAAGAAAAGGATGCCGTAAGTCATCGAGGAAAGGCTTTGACAGAACTTAAAGTTAAACTTGAAAACTATTTCAAAAACAACTGATTTGAAAGGAATTAATATATGTTGAACAGCAAACAGAGAGCATTTCTCAGAGGACTTGCAAATCGTATTGATACAATTCTTATTGTTGGTAAGGGTGAAATTACGGATAATATCATCAAACAGGCAGACGATGCTCTTACGGCAAGAGAAATTATAAAAGGTAAGGTTCTTGAAAACAGTGCATATTCATCAAGAGAAGCTGCCGAAGCTATCGCAGAAAAATGTTCTGCGGATGTTGTTCAGGTAATCGGTTCAAAATTTGTACTTTACAGAAGAAACGATGATGAGCCTGTTATCGAGCTTCCAAAGGCAAAGAAGTAATTATGAAAACAGGTGTTTTCGGCGGAACCTTTAATCCTGTTCACAAAGGACACATAATGCTCGCCGAGTATTGTATGGGCAGCGTTGGACTTGATCGTATTATTATGATACCTACGGCTGTTCCGCCGCACAAAATAAGCAAGAATCTTGCAAGCGAAAACGATCGCCTTAATATGTGTGAACTTGCGTGCAAGGGAAAGAAAAACTTTTCTGTGTCCGATATCGAAATTAAAAGACAGGGAAAAAGCTACACCTACGAAACTGTTACACAGCTAAAAGAAATTTATCCTGATGATCACTTATATACAATAATGGGTGCGGATATGTTTCTGACTCTGGATAGGTGGAAAAATCCCAAAATTATATTTGAAAAATCGTCAATAATAACAATTCCCCGTGATGATGAAAATAAGTCTGAACTTGAAAAATACTACAAGAATGTTCTGAAACCTATGGGAGCAGATGCGGTTATTCTGCCAAATCCCGTAATAAGCGTATCGTCAACATTCATAAGGGATAACCTTGATGAATTTGATTTGATAAGCGGTATGCTTGATAAAAGTGTTTACGATTATATTATAAAAAATAATTTATATCGGAAGTGAGTGCTTTGAATATCTCTGATTACAAAAAAATAATCCGTGAAAGAATGGGCGATTACAGATTTAGTCACAGTGTAAATGTTGCGAAAGAGGCTAAAAAGCTCGCAAAACATTATGGTGCTGATGAAAATAAGGCTGAGATTGCCGGTATTTTGCATGATATAACCAAAGAAATGCCAAAGGAACAGCAGTTGCAAATTATTATCGACAGTGGTATAATTTTAGACAATGTTCAACTTCATGCACCAAAGCTTTGGCACGGAATGAGCGGAAGCATTGTTGTCCGTGATGAGCTTGGTATTGACGATGAAGATATACTCAACGCAATAAGGTATCACACAACAGGACGAGCGGGAATGAGTCTTTTGGAAAAAGTTATTTTTACCGCTGATTTTACTTCCGAGGAGCGTACATACAGCGGTGTGGCAACAATGAGAAAGAAATCTAAAAAGAGCCTTGAGGAGGCTATGCTTTACGGCTATCAGTTTACATTCAAGGATCTTTCTAAAAGACAGCTTGCGATTCATCCCGATGAAGTTGCCTGCTATAATGAAATTGTTCTGCAAATATCCCAAACGAAAGGAAAAAACAAATGAGTTCTTACGATGAAGCAATACTTGCAGCAAAAGCCCTGAGTTCAAAAAAGGGACTTGATATTCAGATTATAAAAATTGCCGATGTTTCTGTTCTTGCCGACTATATGGTAATTGCAACAGGTACAAGCTCAACCCATGTCAAGGCGCTTGCCGATGAGGTTGAATACAAGCTTGATCAGGCAGGAATTTCGGTAAGTCATATAGAAGGTTACAGATCAAATTCATGGATTCTTCTCGACTACATTGATGTTATTGTCAATGTGTTTGATGATGAGGCCCGTGATTTTTATGACCTTGAAAGACTTTGGCAGGACGGCGAAAGCGTTGACCTGACAGGTATCGTTGATTAATTGCAGGAGGGGTTACTTTGAAATACAATCATAAAGCCGTAGAAGAGAAATGGCAAAAAATTTGGGAAGATAAAGGTGTGTTCCATGCAAGTGATGACACAGAAAAAGAAAAGTTTTATGCTCTTATCGAGTTCCCATATCCGTCGGGACAGGGCCTTCATGTAGGTCATCCCCGTCCGTACACAGCACTTGATACAGTTGCAAGAAAACGCAGACTTGAGGGTTACAATGTTCTTTATCCTATCGGTTGGGACGCTTTCGGTCTTCCTACCGAGAACTATGCGATCAAGAATCACATTCACCCTGAAATTGTAACAAAGAAGAACATTGCCCGTTTTAAAAAGCAGATTCAGTCACTCGGCATTTCTTTTGACTGGAGCAGAGAAATCAATACAACAGATCCCGAATACTACAAGTGGACTCAGTGGATTTTCATTCAGCTCTATAAGCACGGTCTTGCTTATAAAAAAGAGATGAATGTAAACTGGTGTACTTCATGTAAGTGCGTTCTTGCAAACGAAGAAGTTGTAAACGGCGTTTGCGAGCGTTGCGGAAGTGAAGTCGTTCACAAGGTTAAGTCACAGTGGATGCTTAAAATTACAGAATATGCAGACAGACTTATCAATGACCTTGACCTTGTAAATTATCCTGACAGAGTAAAAGCACAGCAGAAGAACTGGATCGGCAGAAGTAAGGGTGCGGAGGTTGACTTTACAACTACAACAGGCGACACACTTACAATTTATACAACTCGTGCCGATACACTTTACGGTGCTACATACATGGTAATTTCTCCTGAACACCCAATGATTGAAAAGTGGGCTGACAAGATTTCTAATATGGACGAAATTAAGAAATATCAGGAGGCTGCCGCTCGTAAGTCTGACTTTGAAAGAACAGAGGTAGCTAAAGAAAAGACAGGCGTCAGAATTGACGGTGTTAATGCTATAAACCCTGTAAACAATAAGGAAATCCCAATCTTTATTTCTGACTATGTTCTTGTATCATACGGTACAGGTGCTATTATGGCTGTTCCTGCTCACGATACCCGTGACTGGGAATTTGCAAAAAAATTCGACCTTCCTATTATTGAAGTTGTTAAAGGCGGCAATGTTCAGGAAGAGGCTTACACAGATTGTGCCAAGGGTATTATGGTTAACTCGGGCATGCTTGACGGCCTTACTGTTGATGAAGCAAAGAAGAAAATTATTGACTGGCTCACAAGTGAGGGTAAGGGTCATTCAAAGGTTAACTACAAACTCCGTGACTGGGTATTCTCCCGTCAGCGTTATTGGGGCGAGCCTATTCCGATGGTATATTGTGAGAAGTGCGGCTATGTTCCGATTGATGAAAAAGACCTTCCGCTCAGACTGCCTATGGTTGAGTCATATGAACCGACTGATAACGGAGAATCACCGCTTGCCAAGATGACAGACTGGATTAACACAACCTGTCCTTGCTGCGGCGGTAAGGCTAAGAGAGAAACCGATACAATGCCTCAGTGGGCAGGTTCATCATGGTACTATCTCAGATATATGGACCCGCACAATAAAAATGCCATTGCATCAAAAGAGGCTCTTAACTACTGGTCACCTGTTGATTGGTACAACGGCGGTATGGAGCATACAACTCTCCACCTTCTTTACAGCCGTTTCTGGCATAAGTTCCTCTATGATATCGGTGTTGTTCCTACTCCGGAACCATACGCTAAGCGTACTTCGCACGGCATGATTCTCGGTGAAAACGGCGAGAAGATGAGTAAATCAAGAGGCAATGTCGTAAATCCCGATGAAATCGTTGACGAATACGGTGCTGATACAATGCGTTTATATGAAATGTTCATCGGTGACTTTGAAAAGGCTGCTCCGTGGAGTAAGGCAAGCATCAGAGGCTGTCGCAGATTCGTTGAGCGTTACTGGAATCTTCAGAGTGTTCTCATTGACGGTGATAAAATCCGACCTGAGCTTGAAGGTGCATTTAACAAGGCAATTAAAAAGGTGGGTGAGGATATTGAAAATATAAAGTTCAATACTGCTATCGCAACTCTTATGGCTTTAATCAACGATATTTCAAATGTAAAGTCAATCAATAAGGAAGAACTCAGAATTTTCTCAATTCTCCTTAATCCGTTTGCTCCTCATGTTACGGAAGAAGTTTACGAGGCTTGTAAGCTTGGTGACGGTATTCTTGCCGAAGCTGAGTGGCCTGAATATGACGAGTCAAAATGCGTTGACGAAAGTGTAGAAATTGTTGTTCAGGTAAACGGCAAAATTAAAGCTAAGCTTAACATTCCTGTTGATGCAGACAAGGATGTTGTTCTTGATCTTGCAAAGAATGATGAGAATGTCAAAAAGGCTATTGACGGAATGAAAATTATTAAAGAAATTGTTGTTCCGAAGAAACTTGTAAACCTTGTTGTTAAGCCATAATTCAACTTTTAAAATTAATTTGACCTAAATTTCTACAATGCTATTGACATTATTCGAGTTATAATGTATAATAACATTTGCAATTATATGCAAATTACCCATGCCCGGTGGCAGATGGGAGGGAAGATAGATGGCAGAGATTAGACTTAAAGAGAATGAATCCCTTGAAAGTGCTTTAAGAAGATTCAAAAAGCAGTGTGCCAGAGCTGGCGTTATTGCTGAGGTTCGCAAAAGAGAAGCTTATGAAAAGCCCTCTGTAAAGCGTAAGAAAAAATCCGAAGCAGCTCGCAAACGCAAATACAGGTAATCAAACAGGCGGACAGAGCATTCTGTCCGCTTTTTGTTTTATCTTCATATTTCTTTGAAAAAAGGTGACACTATGAAAAAGATTCTTGTTATACTCGGACCAAACCTCAATATGGTAGGCGTCCGTGAAAAAGGAATATACGGAGAAGAAACTGCCTCCGATATTGAAAAGCAGATTATTTCATATGCAGAAAGCAACGGCTTTTCTGCCGAAGTTTTTCAGTCAAATCACGAGGGAGATCTTATCGATAAAATTCATTCGGCAAAGGGTAACTTTGACGGTGTTGTAATTAACGCAGGCGCTCTCACACATTACAGCTATGCTTTAAGAGATGCCATTGCTTGTGTAAAGATTCCTTTTGTAGAGGTTCATATGTCTAATATTCACGCAAGAGAAGAGTTCAGACACACATCTGTAATCGCACCTGTTTGCGTCGGTCAGATTGCAGGTTTTGGCAAAAACAGTTACTTTCTCGCAATCAATGCATTAAAGGACTTGATGTAATGCAAAACTCTTTATTTGAGCAAAGACTTGAAAATTTAAAGACGGTTCTTGACAGTAACAGTCAGGCTGTTTTGTTGACTAATGAGAAGAATATCGGTTATTTTTGCGGATTCTTTCACAGCGAAGGTTATTTGCTTGTGACTGAAAATGAAACTGTCCTTTTTGTTGATTTCAGATATTATGAGGCTGCTTTAAAAAAATCAAGCGGATGCAGGGTTGTCTGCTTTACTAAGTTGTTTAAAGACCTAATAAGCGAATTAAAGAACAATTCTGCTGTGAATGTATTTTTTGAGGCATCCGATATTACGGTTGAAAAATATAATCGTTTCAAAAAGGCTTTTTCGGAAAATAATATTGAGTGCGTTTGTGACGGCAGTCTTGATCATAAGATTGAAGAAATCAGATGTATCAAGGATGAATCAGAAATTAAAAAAATAGCTAAAGCACAGGAGATAACCGAAAAGTCATATCTCGAGGTGTTGAATTACCTAAAACCCGGTGTCAGCGAACGCAGAGTTGCACTTGAGCTTGAACATCTCATAAAGCTTAACGGCGGTGAAGGTGTTTCATTTGATCTCATCACGATTACAGGCAAAAAGACTTCATTGCCTCACGGAGTTCCGTCAGATGATATTGTCAGTGAGGGAGATTTCTTTACTTTTGATATCGGCTCAATTTTTGATGGCTATCACAGCGATACTACGCGTACGGTAGCAATCAAGTCGGCTGACGAAGAAATGAAAAAGGTTTATGACATCGTATTAAAAGCTCAGCTTGCTGTACTTGACAGCGTAAAACCAGGAGCAAAATGTTCTGATGTCGATAAAATTGCAAGAGATATAATCTCGGAAAACGGTTACGGAAAATATTTCGGTCATGCAACCGGTCACGGTGTAGGACTTGATATCCACGAATCTCCCGTTGTATCTCCGAGAAGTGAAACAATGCTGAAAAAAGGTATGATAATAACCGATGAACCGGGAATATATCTCCCGGGTAAATTCGGTGTTCGCATTGAAGATATGCTTTGTGTGACTGATACAGGGTACAAAAACTTTGTTTCACTCCCCAAAGAACTCATTATTGTGTAATAAAAGTCTTGCATTTTTTGTCATTGTTATGTATAATGTAAATTGTTATATTACGGCATACATTACCGTATTTCCGTATGAAAGATAATTAGGAGGTATTACTAATGATATCAGCAGGTGATTTCAGAAACGGCGTTACATTTGAAATGGACGGTCAGGTTGTATCAATCATTGAATTCCAGCATGTAAAGCCCGGTAAGGGTGCTGCATTTGTAAGAACTAAAATCAGAAATGTTATTACAGGTGCAGTAGTTGAAAAGACTTTCAACCCGAACGATAAGTATCCCACAGCTTTCATTGATAGAAAGGATATGGAATACAGCTATTCAGACGGCGATCTTTACTACTTCATGGATACAGAAACATGGGAGCAGATTCCGATTAACAAGAGCGTTCTCGGCGACAACTTTAAGTTTGTTAAGGAAAATATGGTATGCAAGGTTCTTTCTTACAAGGGCAATGTATTCGGCATTGAGCCTCCGAACTTTGTTGAACTTAAGGTTACAAAGACAGATCCCGGCTTTAAGGGTGACACAGCAACCAACGCTACAAAGCCTGCAACTCTTGAAACAGGTGCTGAAATTAAAGTTCCTCTCTTTATTGATGAGGGCGAAGTTATTCAGATCGACACAAGAACAGGCGAATATATGGGCAGAGCATAATTTCTGCGGGAGAATCAGTTATGAATCTTACTGAAAAAATTTCTTACATTCGCGGTCTTTGCGACGGTCTTGAGCTTGATGAGTCAAAACCTGAAGTAAAGGTTCTTAATGCAATCGTTGATCTTCTTGATGATATGGCTTTTGAAGTATCTGACATGGAAGAACTTTACGATGAGTTAAGCGCTCAGGTTGACGAAATTGATCAGGATCTTGCTGATGTTGAGTCTGATGTTTACGATGACGAGGACTATGACATTGAAGATTATGACGATGAAGATGACGATTACGATTTTGATGATGAAGAGAATCCTTTTTATGAGGTAACTTGTGATTCATGCGGTCAGAAGCTTAATGTTTCCGAGGATGTCCTTCTTGAAGGCGAAATCGAGTGTCCTAACTGCGGTGAGAACCTTGAGTTTGATTTTTCAGAGCTTTTCGGCAATGAGGAAGATGACGAGTGTGATGCCGATTGCGCATCATGCGGCGGTTGTTCAGACACAGAAGAATAATTAACCAAACAAACACCCTTCGTATAGTATATATGAGGGGTGTTTTTATGTTGTACAGAAAAAGGTGCAAAAGAAAATTTGTTCTTTTAAAGAAAATACTTCTTACTGTGGTTTTACTGATTATCGGTGTTACTGTTTTCTGCGAAGTACATTTGTCAGATTTCAGACCGGAGTACATAAGAATTCAGGCTGAAATATTGTCTGTAAATTCCGTATGCGATGCAGTGAACAATACACTTGATAAGCTTAATTATTCTTACAGCGATATTGCAAAGATTAACTGTGATAAAAACGGAAATGTGCAGTCCATTGAAACAGATTCATTTAAAATCAACAGAATTAAAGCCGACATCACGAAAGCTGTACAGAAGGAAATAGCTAAGGTATATGACAATGAAATTGAAATACCTCTCGGTGCATTTACGAATATTACAATACTCTCAAATGTCGGGCCTTGCATTCCCGTAAATTTTAATCTTACAGGAAGCTTTTCCTCGGAAGTTATAAGTACATTTGAACAAGCGGGAATAAATCAGACAATCCACCATATAAAGCTTTTGCTCACCTCAAAAATAATGACTACCTCGCTTGATTATTCAGGCAAAATAACATTTACTACCGATTTTGAAATTGCACAATCCGTAATAGTCGGTAATATACCGTCCGGATACGGTTCTCTGTTTCAGACTTATAAGAAGTAAATTTTGAAAAACCTGTGAAAAACATTGAAAAACCGTATATCTTGTGTTATAATCTAACAGTTAATACAATGGGTTAGGAGGCATTTCTTTGCCTGACAGTCAGAAAATTTCCGAAAAACAATCGGAGTATATGAATTTAATAGCTGAAATTATGGATATCCGCAAAAGAGGAGAGAAGCCTGTTGCGTATATCAGAACATACGGCTGCCAGCAGAATGTGGCTGATAGTGAAAAAATTAAGGGTATGCTTGAACAGTCTGGATTTGAGTTTTCAGATGAACCGGACAATGCAGATTTCATACTTTTCAATACCTGTGCAGTAAGAGAACATGCTGAGGACAGAGTGTTCGGCAATGTAGGTGCATTAAAAAATCTAAAGCGTAAGCATCCGCAGATTCTTATTGCTTTGTGTGGTTGTATGATGGAGCAGGAGCATGTCGCCAATAAAATTTACAAGAGCTTTCCTTTTGTAGGACTTGTGTTTGGTACTCATTCATTGCACCATTTTCCTGAGCTTATGTATAACGCTCTTCTTGACGGCAAAAGAGTGTTTGAAAGAGGTAATGACGATAATCAACTTTATGAGGGATTTCCTGTTAAGCGTGACGGCACTTTCAAGGGTTGGTTACCGATTATGTACGGTTGCAACAACTTCTGTACATATTGCGTTGTGCCTTATGTAAGAGGCAGAGAACGCAGTCGTGAAAAGAATATTATTGTTTCTGAGGCTAAAAATATGATTGAGTCGGGTTATAAAGACATTACCCTTCTCGGTCAGAATGTAAATTCCTACGGAAAAGGTCTTTCCGAGAAAGTAAACTTTTCACAGCTTTTGCGTGAGGTTGATTCAATTGACGGAGATTATTGGCTTCGCTTTATGACATCTCACCCGAAGGATTGTTCAAAGGAACTTATTGACACAATTGCATCGGGTACCCATATAAGCAAGCATCTTCACCTTCCGTTCCAATGCGGTTCGGACAGAGTGCTTAAAGCAATGAACCGTCACTATGACCGCAGAAAGTATCTTGAAATAATCAATTATGCTAAAGAGAAAATTGACGGTCTTTCACTTACAAGTGATATCATTGTAGGTTTTCCGGGTGAAACATATGAAGATTTCAAAGAAACTTTATCGCTCATCCGTGAGGTTGAGTTTACATCGCTCTTTACCTTCATTTTCTCACCGAGAGTAGGTACTCCTGCTGCTAAAATGGACGATCCGATTTCCGCTGAAGAAAAATCAAAATGGTTCCGTGAACTTCTTGATGTTCAGGAAGAAATTGCGGCAAAGCGTTGTTCTTCAATGGTTGGTAAAACCGAAAAGGTACTTATTGAAGGTGAAAACGATAAGAACGGTGAATTGTGCGGTCGTACAAGCGGTAACATAATAGTTGAGCTTGAAGGATCAAAGGACTGTATCGGAACATTCAGAAATGTAAAAATATCAAAGGCTCGCAACTGGATATTAAAGGGTGAGCTTGTAAAATAATCGGAGGTTAAAACTATGGATATCATTGAGAAAGCAAGAGAACTCGGAAGACTCATTCAGGAAGAAGACTCATATAAAAAACTGCAGGACGCTCAGAAAAATGCAGATGCAGATATGGAGCTTCAGCGTCTTATCGGTGAATTCAATCTTAAAAGAATGTCAATCAACAATGAGGCATCTAAAAAAGAAAGAGATCAGGAAAAGCTTTCTAAGCTTAATACCGAGATGAGAGAGGCATATTCTAAGATTATGTCAAACGAGAATATGATTGCCTACAATGATGCAAAGGCTGCTTTTGATGTTGTTGCAAACAGAGTTCTCGCAATTGTTCAGCAGTCTGCTGAGGGCGCAGATCCCGAAACTGCTGATTACAGCCAGTCATCATGCTCAGGCAGCTGTGCTACTTGCGGCGGTTGCGGCTGATAAACGGTTCTAAATTTTGTTAAGGAAGTGAAACAAATGGCGGAGTTATCTCCAATGATGCAACAGTATTTCAAAATTAAAGAAGAAAACAAAGACAGCATTTTGTTCTTCCGACTTGGAGATTTCTACGAAATGTTTTACGATGATGCAAAGCTTGCATCAAAGGAGCTTGAACTTACTCTTACAGGAAGAGATTGCGGACAGGCCGAGCGTGCTCCCATGTGCGGAGTTCCGTTTCACAGCTGTGAGGGTTACATTGCAAGACTTGTTGCAAAGGGCTATAAGGTTGCAATTTGCGAACAGACGGAAGATCCTGCAAAGGCAAAAGGTCTTGTAAAGCGTGATATTATTCGAGTAATTACTCCCGGTACCGTAATGGAATCGAGTATGCTTGATGAGAGCAAAAACAACTACATTTGCTGTATGTATTCTAAAAATAAATCTATAGGACTTTGTTTTTGTGATATTTCCACAGGAGAATTATACGCTACGGAAATCAGGGGTAATGACAGCTATAATGTTCTTACCAATCAGCTTACAAGCTATAATCCCCGTGAAATTCTTATTGGCGGTGACATTGTAAAGCTGAAAGAGCTGCCTAAGTTCATTAAAGCGAAACTTTCGGCAGGAGTTGAAATGCTCGAAGATGAAAAATTTGACGAGTCGGTATGTACTGATGTTGTAAAATCACAGTTTGCGGATGAATACAGTACCGTATCTGACAAATCTGTTGTTGTGTGCGTTCTCGGTGCGTTGCTTTCATATCTTCGTGATACTCAGAAAACGGGACTTGAAAGAATAAATCACATTGAGTTCTACAAAGAAAATCAATATATGAGCCTTGATTACAACACACAGCGTAATCTTGAGCTCACACAAACAATGCTGACAAAGGATAAAAAAGGTTCACTTTTGTGGGTGCTTGACAAGACAAAAACCGCAATGGGCAAACGCCTTATGCGTTCATGGCTTGAACATCCTTTGCTTAATATAACTTCAATCAATAACCGTCAGAGTGCGATTGAAGAGCTTGTAAACGATAATATGCTCCGTATGGATGTTACAGACACACTCTCGGGTATATTTGACATTGAAAGACTTATGACAAGAATCGTTTACGGTTCTGCAAATGCAAGAGATTTGCGTTCACTCTGCGGAGCAATTCAGAATCTTCCGCAGATTTCGGATTTGCTCGTTGATTGTAAATCGGTTTATCTTAAATATATTTATAAAAGCATTGATAAGCTTGAGGACATTCATTCTCTTATTGATTCTGCAATCGTTGAAGAACCTCCGTTTACAGTCCGTGAGGGCGGTATGATTAAGAGAGGTTATAACAAAGAGCTGGATTCCGTGACAGGCGATATGAATGACTCAAAGGGAATTCTTGCCCGTATTGAGGCTGAACAGCGTGATATAACGGGAATTCCTAAGCTTAAAGTCGGTTATAACAGGGTGTTCGGATATTATATTGAAGTATCAAATTCGTATAAATCCATGGTACCCGAAACATACATAAGAAAGCAGACACTCACCAATTGTGAAAGATATATTACTCAGGATTTGAAAGATGTAGAGGGCAGAATCCTCGGTGCAAAAGACAGATCGGTTGCACTTGAATACAACCTCTTTGATGATGTCAGAAAGACGGTTTCGGATAATCTTGAAAGAATTCAGAAAACCGCAAAAGCCATTGCTAATCTTGATGTTATTACATCACTTGCAAATGTTGCGGCTGACAACAGATACATAAGACCTGATGTAAATCTTTCAACCGCAATTAGAATTAAAGATTCGAGGCATCCGGTTGTTGAGGCTCTATTAAAGGATGCACCGTTTGTTCCGAATGATGTCAGCCTTGATTCTGCCAATGACAGAGTAGCAATTATTACAGGTCCCAATATGGCGGGTAAGTCAACCTATATGCGACAGATTGCCATTATTGTTCTTATGGCGCAGATAGGCAGTTTTGTTCCGGCGTCTTCTGCCGAAATCGGAATTGTAGACAGCATATTTACTCGTGTAGGTGCGTCTGATGATCTTGCATCTGGACAGTCAACCTTTATGGTTGAGATGAGCGAGGTTGCCAATATTATTAAAAATGCCACTTCAAAAAGCTTACTTATTCTTGACGAAATCGGCAGAGGTACTTCGACCTTTGACGGCATGAGCATCGCAAGGGCTGTACTTGAATTTTGTGCCGACAGAAAAAAACTCGGTGCAAAAACACTCTTTGCAACTCATTATCACGAACTCACGGTTATGGAACAACTCCTTGACGGTGTAAAAAACTATAACATAGCAGTTAAAAAGCGTGGCGATGACATTACTTTTCTGAGAAGAATTGTTCCCGGCGGAGCAGATGACAGCTATGGTATTGAGGTTGCAAAGCTTGCAGGCATTCCGCAGTCTGTAATTTCAAGAGCAAAGGAAATTTTAAAAGACCTTGAACACGGCAAATATAAAAACGAGAATGCCAATATTCAAAAGCAGGATAATTCAGACGATATGCAGCTTTCACTTATCGGTTCGGCTGAAAGTCCCGTGATTGAAAAGCTGAAAGATACAGATATAAATACTCTTACTCCGATTGAAGCAATGAACTTGCTTTACGAACTCAAGGGTATGATTTAATATTAGGAGGTGACACAAATGGGTGTAATCAATGTACTTGATAAGCATGTTGCAGAACTTATCGCCGCCGGCGAGGTTGTTGAAAGACCGGCGTCGGTTATAAAGGAACTTGTAGAAAATTCAATTGACGCAGGCGCAAAAAATATCACCGTTGAGATAAAAAACGGAGGTACAACATTCATGCGTGTTGCCGATGACGGTTGCGGTATTTACCGTGACGATATCAAAGTTGCGTTTTTAAGACACGCAACCAGTAAAGTTAAGGTTGAATCTGACCTTGACAGTATTTCTACACTCGGATTCAGAGGAGAGGCTCTTGCGTCAATTTGTGCGGTGTCACGACTACAACTTATTACGAGGAATGTAAACGAGGAAATCGGAACTTCATATGAAATTGACGGCGGTGAAGAACAGAGCTTTGATGATGCAGGTTGTCCTGTCGGCACAACCTTTGTTATCAGAGATTTGTTCTACAACATTCCTGCTCGTGCAAAATTTTTGAAAAAGGATGTTTCGGAGGGTAACGCAGTTTCAAATATAATCGACAAAACTGCTTTGTCACATCCCGAAATTGCATTTACATACATTAAGGACGGAAAGCAGGTTCTTCGTACATTCGGCGACGGAAAACTTATTTCTGCAATATATTCGGTTTTTGGAAAAGATTTTGCGAAAGGACTTATTCCGGTTGATTATCAGCTTGATGCAATAAAGGTTTACGGCTATATTTCAAAGCCCGAACACTCAAGACCAAATCGTAATATGCAGAATTTTTTTATCAATGGAAGGTACATCAAAACCAGAACGGCTATGGTTGCACTTGAGGAGGCTTTTAAGGGCTCAATTATGGTCGGAAAATTTCCGTCGTGTGTTCTTAATATTGAATTGCCGTGTGAAATTATTGATGTAAATGTTCATCCTTCAAAGCTTGAGGTCAGATTTATAAATGAAAGACCTGTTTTTGATGCGATTTATCATGCGGTAAAATCTTCACTTATGAAGTATGACAGCCGTAAAAAAGCATCATTTAAAAAGGAAACGGCTTTTAATGAGGTGCAAAATAAGTTTAATCCGTTTAACAATGCACCTGCCATTCTGAATAAGCCTGTTGTGCAAAGTTCTAAAAATGATTTTGTACAAAAACAGTATGCTAAACCTATATCTGACATACAAAAAGCAGAGGTTGCAAAACCTGTTGTTACATCCGGAAAATCCGATGATTTTAATCCGTTTTCGGATGTCGCATTTAATGGTAATAAGGAAAATGATGAGGCAGCCATTCTTTCTGTTACAAAGTCCATTGATGATATAAAAGTTGCGGATATATCTAATCCGTTTGATATTTTCAGCAAACAGGCGATAAATAAGGCAAAAGAGGAAGAAAAGTCAAAATCAACTTTCAAGCCTGAAATTCTTCAGCCAACTTTGCTTGTTGAAGATGAAAAAACTGATACAGAAAGTATTACCGATAAAAGTCCGATTGTAAGCCCTAAAGAGGTTAATGTAATTGTTTCGGAAGAATCTATTGAGAAATCAAAAGAGCCTGTTCTTGTAAACGATAATCAGACGAGCATCAAATATATCGGAGAGGCTTTCGATACATATATCATTGCAGAAAAAAACAATAAAGATATTCTTTTGATAGACAAACATGCCGCCCATGAGAGAATTATTTATGAAAAACTCAAAGCCGAAAAGGCTGCTGACTACAGGCAGATTTTACTTGCTCCTGTTACAGTCACTCTCGGAAAAACCGAGTATGATGCGGCAATTAATAATCTTGATATGTTTTCCGATTGCGGCTTTGAAGTTGAAGATTTCGGTAACAGTACGGTTATTGTAAGAAGTTCTCCGCAGTATATTCCGGCTGTTGAAATTGAAGATTGCATTACCGAGATGTCGGGCTACATTTCTCAGGGGAAAACCGATATCTTTACCGAAAAAATGGATTGGTTTTACAGCAATGTTGCTTGCCGTTCAGCTATAAAGGCAGGCAATAAAAGTACGCCTGAGGAGCTTATAGGGATTGTAAAACACCTTGAAGAACATCCTGAAATCAAGTATTGTCCTCACGGCAGACCGATTTGCATTGTTCTTACAAAGGGTGAAATTGAAAAACAGTTTGGCAGGGTGTGATTTTTTGGGAAAATCTATTAATACGGTTTCAATTGTCGGTCCTACCGCATCAGGAAAAACAAAACTTTCGGTTGAACTTGCAAAGCATTTTAACGGTGAAATCGTATCTGCCGATTCCATGCAGATATACAGGGGAATGCAGATTGCAACAGCCAAACCTACCAAAGAAGAGATGGACGGAATTCCTCATCATATGATGGACTTTCTTCCGCCTGATAAAACCTATTCGGTTGCGTCATATGTAACTGATGCTTCAAAATGTATAGCAGATATTCATTCAAGAGGCAAATTACCGTTTATTGTCGGCGGAACAGGTCTTTATGTTGATTCACTTCTGAACAATGTTTCTTTCAGTGATGATAAACGGGATGAAGAATATTGTTTAGAACTTCGCAAGATTGCCGAAGAACATGGAACAGACAGGTTGCTTGAAATGCTTGCAAAATTCGATCCGAAATCGGCAGACAGACTTCGTGAAAGCAGAAATCTAAAAAGAATAATCCGTGCCATTGAATTTTACAAAACAACAGGAAAAACTATTACGCAACAGATTGAAGAATCACATAAAATACCGTCTCCGTATATAACTGTAAAAATCGGTCTTAATTGCCGTGACAGACAGGTGCTTTATGACAGAATAAACAAGCGTGTAGATATTATGCTTGAAGAAGGTTTGCTTGAGGAGGCTGAACGGGTTATTAATTCCGACCTGAGCTATACATCAATAAAGGCAATAGGATACAAGGAATTGATTCCTTATTTTAAAGAAAATAAAAACCTGAATGATTGTGTTGAAAAATTGAAAATGGAAACCCGCAGATATGCAAAAAGACAAATCACTTGGTTTAAGCGGGATTCGGAGATAAATTGGATTTATATTGACGAATATAATTCATTTGAAGAAATATACAGTTATGCAATGGCTGTAATCGAAAGAGGCTTACTTTATGGATAAATTGCTTTTCAGACGAATTTTGATGATTGCGTTATCAGTTCTTGCAGTTGTTTATGCCGCCTATCTTCTGATAAGTACAAATTTTAAAATGTATCCGACTGAAAATGCTGTTCAAACAACAGTCACGGATAAAATTTATTCAAACGGATTTATTATCCGTGATGAAAATATGATTCAGAATAATACTTCGGGTGTGCTTTCATATACAGTGCATGACGGTGACGAGATAAAAGCCGGCGGTGAAATTGCAAAATCATATGCAAATGATGATGATGCAGCTTCACAGTCAAAAATCAGCGCATTACAGGAACAGCTTTCCGATTTGCAGACACTTCAAAAAACAAGCACGGCTGGCAACATAGGTATTGATACTATCAACAACAATATAAATAATAATATCATTTCACAAATTCGCAGTATCAATGACGGCGATTTGGTAAATATTGATAATGTCACAAATAATCTGCTTTACTCAATAAACCAAAGACAGATTTACACAGGCAAAGCAACTAACTTTAATGACAGAATTTCAGAACTCCAGGCTGAAATAGCCACTCTTGAAGGCAAAACAGGAAAATCAACAGGTAATATTACGACTGAAAAATCAGGTTGTTTTCTCTCGCATTGTGACGGATATGAAAATGCACTTGATTACAATAATCTTGATCGTCTGACTCTTTCTGACCTTGATAATGTAAAGCAGACAAAAGTGTCCGGCAATATTGCAGGCAAGGTTGTAACGGGATTGAAATGGTATGTTGCCTGTAAGGTTACGGCTGATGAGGCAACAAGACTTTCTTTGTGGGACGGTTCTGCTACGGTGCTGTTCTCTGACGCATCGTCTGAAAGTATTCCTGCCACTATCAAGAGGATTTATCAGGAATCAAAAGACAGCGACGCCCTTCTTATTCTTGAGTGTGACTATATGAATTCCGACCTTGCTCAGGCAAGACAGGAACCGATTGAAATAGGTCTTGGTTCATACACAGGCTTGAGAATCAGCAAAAAGGCTATTCATGATGACTATGTAACAAAGACAACCTATGATGACAATGACAATAAACATACCGAACAGGTTAAGGTTCAGGGTGTATATGTGCTTCACGGAAGTGAAGTGAGATTCAAACAGATATCTATTCTGTATGCCGACGATGATTATGTTATTTGCGATCCGGAGCCGGACAGCAAAGATCTTGTTGACGGCACAACAGTTGAGTTATATGATCAGGTAATTCTTGAAGGAGATGATTTGTATGACGGAAAAGTTGTTAACTGACGTTGAATACAATTACAAATTTATTGATGAGCGAATAGCCGAGGCTGCCGAAAAGTCCGGAAGAAAGCGTGAGGATATTACATTTCTTGCCGCAACAAAAATGGTTGAACCTGAGGTTATTAACCACGCAATTTCACTTGGACTTGACCACATAGGTGAAAACAAGGTTCAGGAGCTTTTGTCAAAGTATGATAAGTATAACCTTGACAACTGTTCTCTTCAGTTTATCGGTCACTTGCAGACAAACAAGGTAAGACAGATTATCGACAAGGTTGATCTTATCCAGTCTGTCGATTCAATAAAGCTTGCATCGGAAATTTCTAAACAGGCTTTAAAAATCAATAAAAACTGTGATGTTCTTGTTGAGGTGAATATCGGCAGAGAAGAAAACAAGTCAGGCGTTATGCCCGAACAGCTTGAAGAATTACTTTGTCAGATTGCCGAATTGGACGGTATTTCAGTTAAAGGTCTTATGGCAATACCTCCGATTTGTGAATCTTCACAGAAAATTTCTGAATTTTTCAATAAAATGCATAATATATTTATTGACATCTCGCAAAAAAAATTAGATAATATAGATATGAATATTCTTTCAATGGGTATGTCTGCCGATTATTACGAAGCTGTACTTGCAGGTGCAAATATGGTCAGAGTTGGTTCGGCATTATTCGGTGCAAGGAATTATACATAATTTTAGGAGGATTATATAATGGCTGGTTTTGTAGATAAGTTTAAACGCATGTGGGACGCCCCCGATGATGAGTATGAGTACGATGAATATGGTTATGCTGACGAAGGTGCAGAAGAAGACTATAAAGAAGAACCTGTAAGAAACACTAAAAAAGAAAGAGATCTCGGCGGCGGAAACAAGGTCGTAAACATTAATGCTACCACCAATCTTCAGGTTGGTTTATTCAAGCCCGAGCGTTTCGGCGAAGAAACCCGCACAATTGCCGATGAGCTTATGAAGGCTCACACAGTAGTTCTTAATCTTGAAGATACAAATAAAGATATGGCAAGAAGAATCCTTGATTTCCTCAGCGGTGTTGCATATGCAAACCGTGGTAAAATCAAGCGTGTCGCTACAAATACATATATTATTATTCCGAGCAATGTTGACCTGACAGGCGACGATTTACTTGATGAGCTTGAGAACAACGGTGTTTATTTCGGATGATGACAAACAGCTGATTGCTCGGCTTAATAACGGTATTGATCTTTGTCTGACAAGACAGAAACCGTATTTTATGCCTTTTTTGAGTGAAAGAAAACAAGCTCTTCTTGTTTCCGAACTTAAAAAAGCATATTTCGACAACTACCTTTTCTTTGGCGGGTATGATGATTCCGAGAGAAAAATGCTTGGCTTGTTTTTTGATGAACCGAGTGCAGGTATGTTCCCGATATGCGGCATTGAATTTTCTTTCAGAAAATGCGACCGACTCACTCATCGTGATTTTCTCGGTTCTTTGATGTCTCTCGGAATAGAGCGTGAAACTGTCGGTGATATTCTTGTTGAGGACGGACGGGCTGTCGTATTTGTAAAAGCGGAATTGTCCGATTATGTCAAGTCGCAGATTTCAAAAGTCGGCAGAGTCGGTGTCAAGGTTGATGATGCTGATTTGTCAAAGCTTCCGCAGGGAAGAGGAGTGGAAGAAAAAACATTTATAGTTTCTTCTTTACGACTTGATAATATTGTTGCCGCTGTATGTAAACTGTCACGAGAAAAAACAAAAACTGTCATTATGTCGGACAGCGTATGTGTTAATTTTGAAGAAACTAAAAATGTCAGTTTTAACCTAAAGGAAAATGATGTTTTTACAATTCGCGGAAAAGGCAAATTCGTTTTAAAAGGTATACTTGGAACTACAGGAAAAGGTCGAATGAGAATTTCGGTTATACATTATAAATAAGGAGTGCAGATAAATGCTTACAATTGATGAAATTAAAAATATAAGCTTCAGAAAAGCCACTCTTAACGGTGGTTACAGAGCTGAAGATGTTGACTCGTTTATTGATGAAGTCATTGTTTCTTTTGAACAATTGAAGAAAGAAAAAACTAACCTTGTTCACAAGATTGATGTTCTTGCAACAAGAGTTGAACAGTACAGAGCAGATGAAGAAACAGTAAGAAACGCTTTGCTTGCTTCACAGAAGGTTGCTGATGCCTGCATAAGAGAAGCAAAGGAAAAGGCTGCAAAGATTGTTCGTGATGCTGAAACAAAGGCTCAGACTCTCCTTGTTGACGCAAACAATATGACTGCTGCCGAGAAAGAGCATTATTTACAGCTTCAGTCAGATGCGGCTAATCTCAGAAATGAACTTATTTCACTTTACAGTAAGCATATTAAGTCAATTGATGATCTTCCTTCAACCTCCGATGTTGAGGCTTCAAAAGCTGAACTTGACGAAAAGTATCCTACAGAGGATGTGACAGCTCCTGCACAGCCTCAGGTTGAAGATGATGTTAAGATTGCAGTACCTTCGGAAATGAAAGCTGAGCCGATTGCTGAAACTGAAGAAGTATCTGCTCATCCTAAAAGACAGAGCAAGTTCAGTCATCTCAAGTTCGGTGATAACTATGATGTAACTGCCGACTGATTTTTATTTAGATTTTAGATATTGGAGAGAATATAAAATGTCCCAGGATTATAATTCAACACTTAATCTTCCAAAGACAGACTTCCCTATGAGAGCAGGTCTACCGAAAAGCGAGCCTGTTACACTTCAAAATTGGGAAGATGAAAAGGTTTACGAAAATCTTATGAAAGTAAATGAGGGAAAGCCTCTGTTCATTCTTCATGACGGCCCTCCTTATGCTAACGGTGACATTCACCTTGGCCATGCACTTAATAAGATTCTTAAGGATTTTATCGTAAGATATAAGAATATGGCAGGCTTTAAAGCTCCGTATGTTCCGGGTTGGGATACACACGGACTTCCTACGGAACTTAAAGCAAGAAAGAAAGCCGGTATCGGTAATTCTGCTGAAATTTCTGTTGTTGAACTTCGTAAAATGTGCGAAGAGTTCGTAAAAGGCTACATTAACGATCAGCGCACGCAGTTTAAAAGACTTGGCGTAATCGGTGAATGGGATAAGCCGTACATCACTCTTAACCATGAGTTTGAGGCTGAACAGATCAGAGTGTTTGCAGAAATGGCTACAAAGGGCTATATCTACAAGGGCTTAAAGCCTGTTTATTGGTGCCCGGAGTGTAAGACTGCTCTTGCAGAGGCTGAGATTGAGTATGCTGAAGATCCTTGCCATTCAATCTATGTAAAGTTTAATGTAACCGACGATAAGGGCGTTTTCTCAAATATGGGAATCGATCCTTCAAAGGTTAAGTTTGTAATCTGGACAACTACAACTTGGACACTTCCTGCAAATGTCGCAATTTGCGTAGGTCCGAGATTTGAATATTCTGTAATCAAAACAGGCGATGAATACCTTGTTATGGCGTCCGAGCTCTATAAGTCTGCTCTTGATGAGGCAGGTATAACAGACTTTGAAGTTGTAGCAACGGTAAAGGGCAGTGAGCTTGAGTATATAAAAACAGCACATCCGTTCCTTGACAGAGAGTCCCTTGTTATCGTTGGTGAGCATGTAACTCTTGAAAGCGGTACAGGTTGTGTACACACAGCTCCCGGACACGGTGTTGACGACTACAATGTATGTCAGAATTACCCTGAAATTCCGATTATCTGTCCTGTTGATTCTAACGGTGTTCTTACAGAAGAAGCAGGTCAGTTCGCAGGTCTTACAACTGATGAAGCTAATAAAAAGATTGCCGCCTATCTTGAAGAAAACGGCTCACTTTTTGCATTAAAGAAAATTGTCCATCAGTATCCGCATTGTTGGAGATGTAAAACTCCTATCCTTTTCAGAGCAACAGACCAGTGGTTCTGTTCGGTTGACGATTTCAAGGATGAGGCTGTTGACGCTATCAATACGGTTAAGTGGATTCCTGCATGGGGCAAGGACAGAATTACATCAATGGTAAGAGAAAGAAAAGATTGGTGTATTTCCCGTCAGAGAAAATGGGGTGTTCCGATTCCGATTTTCTTCTGTAAGGATTGCGGTGAGGCTCTTATTGATAAGGATGCTATGCTTGCTGTTGCTGACTTATTCGGTAAAGAAGGCTCAAACGCTTGGTACAATCACACAGCCGCAGAGATTCTTCCTGCCGGTACAAAGTGTAAGAAGTGCGGCTGTACTGAATTTGACAAAGAAAAAGATATTATGGATGTTTGGTTCGATAGCGGTTCATCACATGCCGCTGTTCTTGAACAGCGTGATAACCTTGAATCACCTGCTGACCTTTACCTTGAGGGTAACGACCAGTACAGAGGTTGGTTCCAGTCATCACTCCTTACATCCGTTGCTACAAGAGGCAGAGCACCTTACAAGGCTGTTCTTACTCACGGTATGATTCTTGACGATGAATCAAGAAAGATGAGTAAGTCACTCGGTAACGGCATCAGCCCACAGGATGTTATTAAGCAGTACGGTGCTGATGTGCTTAGACTTTGGGTTGCATCAACCGACTATCAGACTGACGTTCATATTTCTAAGGACATTCTCAAGCAGATTTCCGAATCATACAGAAAAATCAGAAATACCGCAAGATACATTCTCGGTAACATTTCTGACTTTAATCCCGATACAGATATGGTTGACTTTGACAAGGTGTTGCCGATTGATAAATGGGCACTTGCAAAGCTTAATGACCTTATCACAAAGGTTAGAACTTCATACGATAATTATGAGTTTCATATTGTATATCACAGCATTCACAACTTCTGTGTTGTTGATATGTCTAACTTCTATCTTGATGTTCTCAAGGACAGACTTTATACAGAAAAGGCTGACAGCCTCTCAAGAAGAGCTGCTCAGACCGTAATCTATGTTATCCTTGACGCAATGACAAGAATGATTGCTCCGCTCCTTGCGTATACATCAGATGAAATTTGGAAATATATGCCTCATTCCTCAAATGAGAATGCTGAACATGTTATTTTTAATGAGATTCCCGAAAACATCGCTAATGATGTTGATGATAAATTTATGGCTTTCTGGGACAGAATTCACGAACTCCGTGATAATGTTAAAAAGTCACTCGAATCCCTTATAAAGGATAAGACAATTAAGGGTTCGCTTGAAGCAAAGGTAACACTTTGTGCAGGCGGCGAAACACTTGAATTCCTTAAAAAGGCTGAGCCCGAGCTTTGTGCCGCATTTATAGTTTCCGAAGTGGAAATCGTTGATAACGGCGGTGAGCTTGAAATCAAACCTGAAAAAGCTGAGGGTGAAAAGTGCGAGCGTTGCTGGGCTATCAGCAAGACGGTGGGTCAGTGTGCAGAGCATCCTACAATCTGTTTCCGCTGTGTTCAGAATCTTAAATAATAACTGCTATTACAATAAATCGGTGTGATAAAACACACCGATTTATGTTTATGGAGGATAAAATGCCTGTTATTGCTCTTATAATCGGTGTGCTTTTAGCTGCCGCTGATCAGATAATAAAATATTTTGTGCTTACCTATCTTCAGCCTGTCGGTTCGGTAACTGCCATTGACGGATTACTTGATTTTACTTATGTTGAGAATAGAGGCGTTGCTTTCGGAATGTTTTCGGATATGCGTTGGTTTTTCGTAGCGGTTACTGCTGCTCTTATTGCAATAATAATATATATTATGTTCAAGAAGAAACCGTCAGGAAAGATGTTCTATATTTCTGCGGCGCTTATAATCGGCGGCGGAATAGGTAATTTGATTGACAGGATTTTTTACGGTTTTGTAGTCGACTACATCAGCGTTTCATTCTTTCCCCCTGTTTGTAACTTTGCCGACTACTGCATTACAGTCGGAACACTACTTCTTATAGTTTATGTTCTGTTTTTCTCTAATGTTATGAAATCCGAAAAAAAGGTCAACAAAAGCAATGAATGAATTTAAACTTAATTGTGAAACAAGCGGTATAAGACTTGATAAATTTATTTCGGATGCAAATATTGATTTATCACGCTCTGCCGCTGTTAATCTTATTGAGAACGGAGCTGTGCTTGTAAACGACTCTGTTGTTTCAAAAAAGTACAAGCTTTCACAAGGTGATATTGTTGTTGTAAATGTTCCCGATCCGACGCCTTATGAGGCTAAAGCGGAAAATATTTCTCTTGATATAGTTTATGAAGATGAATGCTTGCTTGTTGTGAATAAGCCAAAGGGAATGGTGGTGCATCCTGCCGCAGGGAATTATGACGGTACTCTTGTAAATGCTTTGCTTTATCATTGCGGTGACAGCCTTTCGGGAATTAACGGCGTACTTCGTCCCGGCATTGTTCACCGCATCGACAAGGATACAAGTGGTCTTTTGATTGTTGCAAAAAATGATTTTGCTCACCGTTCTCTTGCAGAACAAATTAAGGAGCATTCTTTTACAAGGGAGTATGAGTCAATTGTATTTGGTAATCTGAAAAATGATGAGGGAACAGTTGATGCTCCAATCGGAAGAAATCCTAAAGACAGAAAGAAAATGTGTGTTATCGAAAAGAACAGCAAAAATGCGGTTACTCATTATTCGGTAATAACAAGGTATAAAGGTTACACACATATAAAATGCAAGCTTGAAACAGGTCGTACTCATCAAATCAGGGTGCATATGGCTTATATAGGTCATCCCGTGTCGGGTGATAAGGTGTATGGCGTAAAGAATGAAAAAGTTGATTTTGAAGGACAATGCCTTCATGCAAGAAAAATCGGTTTTATTCATCCAAAAACCAATGAATATATCGAATTCACTTCCGAATTGCCTGATTATTTCAAAAAATATCTTAAAAAGCTTGAGAATATATCATCACATTAATCGGAGCTTGACGGGATATATTCCGATTTTTTAAACTAAATTGAAAAAACACTTGCATTATTATTCCGTATGTGGTATTATATTAAAGCATTTGAAACCGTCGTAACTCTCGACGAGGTTCAAATAACGGTTTAACCGTCATTTTGATGTGACAGTCCGCTGCTCGTTTGAGTAAGAATGTCGGAAAAATAAGGAGGATAAAAAATGGACGCATTAAAGACTATTGCTGCAGCAAGCGTGAAGGAAACAACACCTGAGTTCAGCGTAGGTGATACTGTAAAGGTATCAGTAAACATTCGTGAAGGCGAAAGAGAAAGAATCCAGATGTTTGAGGGTACTGTTATTGCTAAAAGAGGCAGTGGCGTAGCTGAAACATTTACTGTAAGAAGAGTAGCTTACGGCGTTGGTGTTGAAAGAGTATTCCCTCTCCATTCACCCAATGTTAAAGATGTACAGGTTGTTCGTTACGGTAAGGTTCGCAGAAGCAAGCTCTACTATCTCCGTGACAGAGTTGGTAAGGCTGCTAAGGTTAAAGAGCAGATTCGTAAGTAATTCACGAAATCAAAAGGGACTTTTAAAAGTCCCTTTTTTTACTATTTTTCTTTATAGCAGGTGACAAAGTTGAAGAAAAGCAAAAATAATGTCAATGAGGCTAATATGGCTGTGCTTCAGCCTGAGGGTGTGAACGATTCTTCAGATATCAATCCTGAAATGTATGTGGATAAGAAACCGTCAATTTCCGAAAAACAATTTCTTGTTGCAAAAGAGGAAGGCGCAATGTCCGGTTTTTATGACTGGGTAAGATGTATCCTGTTTGCAATTTCGGTTGTTGTGGTTTGCCTTATCTTTTTGTTCCGCCTTGTTGATGTTGAAGGCAGATCAATGAATAACACACTTGCCACTAACGACAAGGTTATCGTAACAAATCTATTCTACACTCCCAAAAATAACGATATCGTTGTTATTTCTCACGGTGCAGAGTATAACAGTCCGATTATTAAGCGTGTTATCGCTGTTGCGGGACAGACTGTTAAGGTCGATTATGACAACGACCAAATCATAGTTGACGGTGTTGTTCTTGATGAACCGTACATAGAGGGTTCAACCTACGGCAACAATATAGGCGACAATGAAATTCCGGAGGTTATTCCTGAGGGCAAAATTTTTGTTATGGGTGATAACAGAAAGGATTCAATGGACAGCCGCAGTACAAAAATCGGTCTTATAGATGTTGATGATGTAATCGGCAAAGCACAGTTTGTAGTTTATCCGTTTGACCACTTCGGTTATCTGTACTGATTCTAAAAATCGTAAAAAATCAATGTTAATTTAAGTTTTGATATTGTGAAAAGCTTATTTCTGTTTTATAATAGAAATAAGCTTTATTTTTTACGGAGGGTTATATGCCTCAAAAACCTAAAAAGAATAAAATCAGAATTAAAATTAACGATAAAAAAATCACAGATTATATGTTTGATTTTACACGGACAATAATTTTTGTGTTTGCAATTATATCCGTAGCGTTTACTTTTATCATCAGAGATGCCAATGTTGTAGGAAATTCGATGCTTGACACGCTCCACGGCGATGATAAAATTTTCATTACAAATTTTATGTATGAGCCAAAATGCGGCGATATTGTAGCTATCAACGCTGAAAATCAGATTGAAAAGAGAATTATAAAACGGGTTATAGCCGTTGGAGGACAGACGCTTGTTGTGGATTACAGTAAAAATGCAGTTTATGTTGACGGTATAAAAATTGATGAACCGTATGTTTCTTCTTTAACACGAGAACCGTCAAATCCATTGCAAATTCCGTATGTTATCCCTGAAGGTTATATCTTTGTAATGGGTGATAACAGAATTATTTCTCTTGACAGCCGTGATAAGAGTATAGGCCTTGTGTCTGTCGATGATGTAATCGGAAAAGCACAATTTATATTTTTCCCGCTTGACAGATTCAAGTATTTATATTAGCAGAAAATTTTTAAAGGATGTACATATATGAGCGAAATGCAGACTATTCAATGGTTCCCCGGTCATATGACCAAAACAAAAAGACAGATTCAGTCAAGTCTTAAACTTGTTGATGCTGTCGCAGAAATTATTGATGCAAGAATTCCTGTCAGCAGTCGTAACCCCGACCTTGCAAAACTTGTTCAGAACAAGCCGAGAGTTATTCTTCTCAATAAATGCGATATGGCTAATCAAACTGCTACGAAAATGTGGATTGACTATTTTAAAAAGCAGAATCTTGTTGCTATCCCTGTTGACTGTAAAAGCGGCAGAGGTCTTGATAAATTTGCACCTGCCGTAAATACGGTTATGAGCCATAAGATTGCAAGATTAAAAGAAAAAGGAATGGTAAATCCCACAATCAGAATTATGATTGTCGGTATTCCGAATGTAGGCAAATCTTCTTTTATCAATAAAATGGTAAAGAAAAACCGTGCAAAGGTTGAGGACAGGCCGGGCGTTACAAGAGGTAATCAATGGTATACAATTGCAAAGAACCTTGAAATGCTTGACACTCCGGGTGTACTTTGGCCAAAGTTTGACGATAAGACAGTCGGAGAGCATCTTGCGTTCACAGGTGCGGTTAAAGACCAAATTCTTGATATCGAACTTTTGGCGGTGAGACTTCTTGATTTCATTAAGGAACTCAAGCCTGCTGATTTTATAACAAGATTCAAATTAGAAAACGAAGATATCGAAAATATTGATTCATACGAGCTTTTGAAAATGATTGGTAAAAAGAGAGGTATGCTTGTTTCAGGCGGTGAGATAGATACCGAGAGAGCCGCAATTATGTTGCTTGATGAATTCAGAAGTGCAAAGCTTGGCAGAATTACAGTTGAAATGCCGCAGGGGAGATAACAATGGATTGGCTTGAATATGAAAATAAAAATATTGCAAGAGGTTTTCTGAATATCTGCGGTGTTGATGAAGCCGGCAGAGGACCGCTTGCAGGACCTGTGTGTGCCGCCGCAGTTATACTTCCCGAAAATACCGTTATTGAAGGAGTCAATGATTCAAAAAAGCTTTCTGAAAAAAAGAGAGAGGCTTTGTTTGATGTAATAAAGGAACATGCCTTGGCATACAGCATTGCATTTGCAAGCGTTGAAGAAATTGAGGAAATGAATATTCTTAATGCTGCTATGCTTGCAATGAAACGGGCAGTTGAAGGACTTGAACCAAGGGCTGATTATGCTATGATTGACGGCAACAGAATGCCTCCGTTGTCAATTGAAGGCGAATGTATTGTAAAAGGCGATGCAAAGTCAATGTCAATTGCCTGTGCGTCAATTCTTGCCAAGGTATCAAGGGACAGACTTCTTTATGAATACGACAAAGAATTTCCTCAGTACCTATTTGCAAAGCATAAGGGTTACGGTACAAAGGCTCATATTGAGGCGATTCTTAAATACGGACCGTGTAAGTATCACAGACCGAGCTTCTTGAAGAAAATATATAATAAGAAATGATTTTTACTACTAAACAAACAGGTGATAAGGGAGAGGCTTATGCCGCAAAATATCTGAAAAAGCATAAGTATAAAATTATTGCCAGAAATTATAAAAAGCCTTACGGCGAAATAGATATCATAGCCGAGAATAAGGAAGTAATTGCCTTTGTTGAGGTTAAAACAAGAAAAGAGAATTCTCTTACACAACCCGTTGATGCGGTTAACCGTAAAAAGCAGATGAAAATTTTAAAAACTGCCGATATGTATATGTATGAAAACAATATAGATAAAGAATGTCGATTTGATGTATGCGAAGTTTTTGTCAACAGTGATAATCTTAAACTTGTCGGCATTAACTATATTGAAGATGCATTCTGACGGGAGGTTGCCATGAATTTTTTTGACTTGCATTGTGACACGCTCTATAAGGCAGTAACCGAAAAGTCCGAACTTGATAATCCCTCATACGAAGTGAAATTAAATAACAATCCCAATTCCTGCAAGTTACAGTGCTATGCTACATGGTTGCCCGACACGCTTGACGGTAATGAGGCGGAAAAATTGTTCTTTGAATCGGCTGATTATCTGAAATCCGAATGTAACCGACTTGGAATTAAACTGTTAGGCATCGGTGAATTCACAGACAATGCTTTTTCAAAGTATCGAAACTCAGCGTTTTTCACAGTAGAAAATGGAAAAGCATTGAACGGCAAAATCGAGAATGTAAAACGATTTGCGGAAATCGGTGTCAGAATAATGACTCTCACATGGAATGAGATGAACGAGATCGGTTCAGGCGTTTTATCGGAAGATAAATGCGGCTTAACGGACTTCGGAAAAATTGCAGTAGCCGAAATGGAAAAGTACGGTATTGTAATTGATATATCCCATGCAAGCGATGAACTGTTTTATGATGTTGTCAATCAGACAAATAAGCCGTTTATCGCAACTCATTCAGATTCACGGGCAATTACTCAAAATCCGAGAAATCTTACAGATGAGCAGATTAAAATAATAATACAGAGAGGCGGACTTATAGGTCTAAATTTGCACAATGCTTTTCTTAATAATAATCCGGATAATGCGTGTATGAGCGATGTTTTGAAGCATTGCGAATATATGCTGTCGCTCGGATGTGAAAATTCTCTTTGCTTCGGTACGGATTTTGACGGCTGCGATTTACCGAAGGATATTCTCGGAAGCGATTCAATCGGCGAAATTTATGAACTTTTTCTTAGAAATAACTACAACGAAAGCGTTTTGAAAAAGATTTTTTACGAAAATGCGTATAATTTCTTTGAAAACTTTGACAATCAGCGAATAATGTAGTAAAATACTTGATGTTTAAAGCAATTTGAAAGGAAGATTTCAATGTTATACAACAGCACACAAAATGCCAAAGAAGTAGTTTCTGCGGCACAGGCCATTGCACAGGGTATTTCAAAGGACGGCGGCCTTTTTGTACCGCAGGAATTTCCTAAGTATGATGAAAATACCTTCAAGGCACTTTTGAAAACAGATTACAAAGGAAGAGCAAAGAAAGTATTTTCTGATTTTCTTTCTGATTTCACAGAAGAGGAAATCAGCGACTGCGTAGAAAAGGCTTATACAGCTCAGAAATTCGGCGGTGAAAATCCTGCTCCTATTTCATACTGTAATCTTGACGGAACAACCCTGAATATTCTTGAACTCTGGCATGGTCCTACATGTGCGTTTAAGGATATGGCACTCCAGATTCTCCCGCATCTTCTCACAAAGTCACTCAAGAAGAAATATGACGGCAAGACAGCTGTTATTCTCGTTGCTACATCAGGTGATACAGGCAAGGCTGCTCTTGAAGGCTTTAAAGATGTTGACCACACAAAGATTGTTGTTTTCTATCCTGTTGACGGTGTAAGTCCGATGCAGAAGCATCAGATGAATACTCAGGAAGGTGAAAATGTTCGTGTTTGTGCAATCAAGGGTAACTTTGATGACGCTCAGACAGGTGTTAAGAAGATATTTACTACACCTTCAGTTGCAGAAAAGCTCGCTGAGAATAATATGCTTTTCTCATCAGCAAACTCAATCAACTGGGGCAGACTTCTTCCGCAGATTGTTTACTATATTTCGGCTTACTGCGATCTTGTAAATGACGGTAAAATCGAGCTTGGCGACAAGATTAATGTTGTTGTTCCGACAGGTAACTTCGGTAACATTCTTGCTTCATATTATGCAAGTCTCATGGGACTTCCAATCAACAAGTTCATTTGTGCGTCAAACTCTAATAATGTTCTTACAGATTTTATCAAAACAGGCGTTTATGATAAGAACAGAAACTTCTATACAACAATTTCACCTTCAATGGATATCCTCGTTTCAAGTAACCTTGAAAGACTTCTCTACAAGCTTTCAGGTGATAATGATGAAGTTACAAGAGGCTGGATGAATGCACTCAAATCAGAAGGCAAGTATGAAGTAAGTGATGATGTAAAGGCTGTTATCAACGAAAAGTTCTACGGCGGATTCTGTGATGATAAGAATACAGAGGCTACAATTCACGAGATGTTTGAGCAGGATAAGTACCTTTGTGATACTCACACAGCTGTTGCAATCAATGTGTACAAGCAGTATGTTGAGGAAACAGGCGACAAGACACCGTCTGTAATTGCGTCAACTGCAAGTCCGTATAAATTCTCTAAGGCTGTTCTTGAGGCTGTTGAGCCAAACGCAACACTTCCTGAAACAGAATTTGATATGGTTGATGAACTTCATAAGGTTTCAGGTGCCGAAGTGCCTGCACCTCTTGCAAATCTTAAAAATAAAACTGCTCGATTCTCTGATGTTACAGAAGTTAATGATATGGAGAATTATGTTCTCGGAGCACTCGGTATAGATTAATGGCATTATTTGCTATAGCGGATTTACATCTTTCGCTTGGTGAAGATAAGCCTATGGATGTTTTCGCGGGCTGGAACGATTATACTTCAAGACTTGAAAATAACTGGAGAAAGCTTGTTACCGATAATGACACGGTTGTTGTGTCGGGCGATATTTCCTGGGCAATGAAACTTGAAGAAACTCTTATGGATTTTACTTTCATAGAAAATCTTCCCGGTAAGAAAATTTTCAATAAAGGCAATCACGATTATTGGTGGAGCACCAAGACAAAAATGGATGTGTTTCTGAAAAATAATTCACTTGATTCGATATCTATCCTTTTCAATAATTCATATGTTGTTGATGATTATGCAATTTGCGGTACAAGAGGATGGTTTCTTGAGAATGAATCTCAAAATGATATAAAAGTCCTGAACAGAGAAGTCGGCAGACTTGAAATGTCAATACAATCAGCTATAAAAACAGGAAAGGAACCAATAGTGTTTTTACACTATCCTCCTGTTTACGGAACAACAAAATGTGACGAAATATTTAATGTTCTTTTGAAATATGACATCAAAAAATGTTATTACGGACACCTTCACGGAAAAAAGAATATGAGGTTTGCAATTGAAGGTGAATACGAAGGTATTGATTTTAAGCTGATTTCTTGTGACAGGTTGTCATTTATGCCAATTTTAGTCAGATAAATTCTGTATTTTCTATTGGCAAAATTATTTTGTTGTGATATAATAAGATGATTTCTTGATTTTGAATTTAAACTTTGGAGGAATATTAAAATGGCATTAAAGGAATGTACAAAAAAAGAACAGGCTAATTCATATGAATTAGAGGTTAATGTTGACGGTGAAACTTTTGGTAACGCTGTTAACAGAGTTTATAAAAAGCAGGTTAAAAGCATCAATATCCCCGGTTTCAGAAAGGGCAAAGCTCCCCGTCATGTAATTGAGAGAATGTACGGTTCGGAAGTGTTCTATGAAGATGCTATGCAGGATTGTTATCCGGACGCTCTTTATGAGGCCGCTAAAGAAGCAGGTATCAAGATAGTTTCGGTTGAAACTCTTGAGGCTATTGAGGCAAGCAAGGAAGGTTTCTCATTCAAGGCTAATGTTGTTGTTGAGCCTGAAATGGAAATTAATAATTACCTCGGCATTGAAGTTACAAAGAAGTCAACAGAGGTTACAGACGAACTCGTCGACGAAGAAATTGAGAAGGTTCGTGACCGCAACTCAAGAATGGTAACTGTTGACGACAGAGCTGCTCAGAATGATGATGTAGCTGTTATTGACTTTGAGGGTTTTGTTGACGGTGAAGCGTTTGAAGGCGGTAAGGCTGAAAACTACAACCTTAAGCTTGGATCAGGCAACTTCATCCCCGGCTTTGAGGAGCAGATTGTAGGTCACAAGACAGGTGAAGAGTTTACAATCACAGTTAAGTTCCCGGATGATTATCAGGCTGAAGAGCTTAAAGGTAAGGAAGCTGAATTCAAGATCAACCTTCACGAAATTAAGGCTAAGGAACTTCCGGAAGTCGATGATGAGTTTGTAAAGGATGTTTCCGATAAGGAAACACTTGATGAGTACAAGGCTGAGCTTAAAGAAACTGTTGCTAAACGCCTTCAGGATGAGGCTGACAAGGATGTTGATAATCAGATTTCCGAAAAGCTTATGGAACTCCTTGAGGGTGAAATTCCTGAGGCAATGTATGATAATCAGGCTAACGAGATGGTAAGAGAATTTGATATGCGTCTCCGTTCACAGGGCCTTGATATGAAGACATATATGCAGTACATGGGTATGGATGCAAACGCACTCAAGGGTATGTATAAAGAAGAGGCTGAAAAGAGAGTTAAGTTAAGACTTGCTCTTGAAGCAGTTGCAAGAAAAGAAAATATTGAAGTTACAGAGGCTGACCTTGACGCTGAATACGGCAAGATGGCAGAGGCTTACAAGATGGATGTTGATAAGGTTAAGGAGGCTGTTCCTGCTGAATCACTCACAGAAGATGTTAAGGTTGAAAAGGCTCTTAATCTCGTAAAGGACAAAGCTGTTATTAAGTAATTTGAATATTTTTCTTATATCTGTTAATCACTATTTAAGAAAGGTTATGATTAAATGGCATTAGTACCATATGTTATCGAACAGTCAAGCAGGGGCGAGCGCTCTTTTGATATCTATTCCCGTCTTCTTGAAGACAGAATTGTTATGCTTAACGAAGAGGTAAACAGTGCAAGTGCAAGCGTTGTAGTTGCTCAGTTGCTTTACCTTGAAAGTAAAGATCCGACAAAGGATATCAGTCTTTACATCAACAGCCCCGGCGGCAGCGTAACAGACGGCTTTGCTATTTTTGATACAATGAATTACATCAAGTGTGATGTTTCCACAATCTGTATGGGTATGGCTGCAAGTATGGGTGCATTCCTTCTTGCCGCAGGCGCTAAGGGTAAGCGTCTTGCACTTCCTAACAGTGACATTATGATTCACCAGCCTTCAGGCGGTGCTCAGGGTCAGGCTACTGACATGGAAATTCACACAAGACACATTCTTGATATGAAAAAACGACTCAATCAGATTCTTGCTGACAACACAGGTCAGCCGATTGATGTTATTGCAAAGGATACCAATCGTGATAACTTCATGACTGCACAGCAGGCACTTGAGTATGGTTTGATTGATAAGGTTATCGAAAAAAGATAAAGGTGAGGTAAACTGATGGCTAACAAAAATAACGAAGATATTTATTGTTCTTTCTGCGGAAAACCTCAGGAGATGGCAGGCAGACTTATTGCCGGCAACGGTGTCTATATTTGTGACCGGTGTGTTGAGCTCTGCATGAATATTCTTCGCGAATCAGGCGAGCTTGAACGTGAAAATGAAAATAAACTTTCAAAATCGGGAGAACCTCAGACCCCCGAACTGTCCGTTGATGAACTTTTAAAACCAAAGGAAATCAAGGCAATTCTTGATGAATATGTTATCGGACAGGATCATGCAAAAGTTACCCTGAGCGTTGCTGTTTACAATCACTATAAGCGTGCTTTTTCAAATGATGAGAGCGTAGATTTCGCTAAGAGTAATGTGTTGCTTCTCGGCCCGACAGGTGTCGGTAAGACATTACTTGCTCAGACGCTTGCAAAGGCTCTTGATGTTCCTTTTGCAATTGCCGATGCAACTACGCTGACCGAAGCAGGTTATGTCGGTGAGGATGTAGAGAACATTCTCTTAAAACTCATTCAGGCAGCCGATTTTGATATTGAAAAGGCAGAGCACGGCATAATTTACATTGATGAAATTGATAAAATTGCGAGAAAATCCGAAAACCCCTCTATTACACGAGATGTAAGCGGTGAGGGAGTTCAGCAGGCTTTGCTTAAAATTGTTGAGGGAACCGTATCCAATGTTCCGCCCCAGGGTGGCAGAAAACATCCGCAACAGGAATATTTACAGATTGATACTAAGAATATTCTTTTTATCTGCGGCGGTGCATTTGACGGTCTTGAAAAGATAGTTGAAAAGCGCAAGGGCTCTTCTGTTATCGGTTTTGAGTCACTTGTTCAGTCAAAGCAGGAACTTGATTCGACCGATTGGATGAAAGAGGTCACAGCACATGATCTTGTAAAGTACGGAATTATTCCTGAACTTATCGGTCGTCTGCCTGTTATTACTGCTTTGAGCGGCCTTGACACGGATGCACTTGTCAAGATTCTTACTGTTCCGAAAAACTCTATTGTTCAGCAGTATAAGAAACTTTTTGAACTTGACGGTGTTGAACTTCTTTTTGAAGAAGAGGCACTCAGAGCTATTGCACAACAGGCGCAGGATCAGCATACAGGTGCAAGAGGACTTCGAGGAATTATGGAAGATATTCTTACAGATCTTATGTTTGAGGCTCCGTCTGATCCTACTATTGATAAGATTATTATTACAGAGGGCGTTATCAAAAACGGTGCTGCTCCGCAAATTACTCGCAAAAAGGAATTGTTACAGACAAGTTCCGTAAAATTGACTCAAAAAGATGCAAAGAAGCGTCAGAAGCGCAGCACAGCGTCTTGATATTGTGAATTAAAGCTGTATTGCAATTACAATACAGCTTTTTGCTTTTATGAAAGGAATTTAAATGGATTTTGATATGCAAAAAAATCTGACTCTCCCTGTTCTTCCGTTGCGAGGGTTGGTGGTTTTTCCAAAATCACTTATTCATTTTGATGTTGGACGAAAAAAGAGTATTACGGCTATAAATAAAGCTATGAAAGCCGATCAACTTGTTTTTCTTACTTCTCAGAAGGATGCCGCAATAAACGAACCGGATATATTTGATGTTTATGACACGGGCGTAATTGCCAAGGTCGTACAGGTTTTGAAACAGCCTGAAAATACTACACGAATTGTAATTGAGGGTCAATGCAGGGCTACAATTATAAATCCTGTTTTTGACGAAAAGTGTCTTGTTGCAGAAGTTAAACCGTATGAGGAAGAAAGCGAGTATCTTACAGCAAGAGATTCCGCTCTTATGCGAACCGTAAAAAATGAATTTGACAAGTATCTTGAGATTTCTCCGAAGATGCCGTCGGATATTATTTTTAAGGTTGCCCTTTGCAAAAGACCGGGTGAACTTGCCGACTTTATCACAGCTAATCTTATTCTCGACTACAGAGTTAAACAGTCGATTCTTGAAACTTTCCCAGAATCCGAAAGACTTGAATCTGTTCTTGATGTACTTGTAAATGAAAATTTTGTTCTTAAACTTGAGGACGAAATATCTCAAAAAGCTAAAATGAGAATTGATGAAAATCAGCGTGATTATTTTCTTCGTGAACAGAAAAGAGCAATCGAGGAAGAGCTCGGTGAAGATGATTCACCGATTGACGATGCTGAAAACTACGTCGATAAAATTGAGAAGCTTAATCTTGACGAAAAGTCTGCCGACATTCTTTATAAAGAATGTAAGAAACTCAGCAAAATGCCTTATGGCAGTCAGGAAGCGGCTGTGATTCGTACATATCTTGATACGGTTCTTGATTTGCCGTGGAATAAGTCATCTAAAGATAAAATCGTTATATCTAAAGTTCAGAAGGCTCTTGATAAGACTCACTATGGACTTGATAAAGTTAAAAAGAGAATCATTGAACAGCTTGCCGTTCGTGTGTTAAGTGAAAAGCAAAAAGGACAGATCATCTGTCTTGCAGGTCCTCCGGGTGTCGGTAAAACCTCAATTGCTCAGTCGATTGCAAAGGCAATAGGCAGAAAAAGTGAAAGAATCGCTCTTGGCGGCGTTCGTGACGAGGCTGAAATCAGAGGCCACAGAAAGACTTATATCGGTTCGATGCCGGGTAGAATTATTAATGCATTGCAACATGCCGGCACTAATAATCCTGTACTTATTCTTGACGAAATAGACAAGCTTGCCGCTGATTATAAGGGCGATCCAACATCGGCATTGCTTGAGGTTCTTGATATCGAACAGAATAATAAGTTTGTTGATCACTACATTGAACTTCCGTTTGATTTGTCAAATGTGATGTTTATTACAACTGCAAATGACATTTCAGCTATTCCGGCACCGCTCCGTGACAGAATGGAAATTATAGAAATCAGCAGTTATACAAGAGAAGAGAAATTCCATATTGCAAAGAAGCACCTCATTCCTAAACAGCTTGATGAGTGCGGCTTTACTTCAAAGGAACTCAAATTCACTCAGAAAGCCATATACGCTCTCATAGACTTCTATACGAGGGAAGCCGGCGTAAGAACGCTTGAAAGGCTTATTGCCTCAGTTATGAGAAAATGTGCCGTTGAAAAGCTTACAGAGGGTACAGAAGTATTCAAGATTGACGAAAAAGAGATAGAAAGATTTTTAGGCCATAAAAAGTTTATTCCTGATTCACTTGCCAAAATGGATGAAATCGGAATAGTAAACGGACTTGCATGGACCTCTGTAGGCGGAGAAATCTTACCTATTGAAGTTGCCGTTATGGAGGGTACAGGAAAGATTGAACTTACAGGTTCTCTCGGTGATGTTATGCAGGAGTCTGCTAAAACAGCAATCACCTGTATTAGAAGTCATGCGGCGGTTCTTGGAATTGATTCCGATTTTTACAAAAACAAGGATATTCATATTCATGCTCCCGAGGGTGCTGTTCCAAAGGACGGACCGTCTGCAGGTATTACAATGGCAACCGCAATTTACTCAGCGCTGACTTTAAAGCCAGCAAGACACGATATAGCCATGACAGGTGAAATTACCCTCAGAGGAAATGTTCTTCCTATAGGCGGTCTTAAAGAGAAAAGCATGGCTGCTTTTAAAAACGGAATTACAACAGTAATTATTCCAAAGGATAACGAACCTGATCTTGAAGATGTCGATAAGGCGGTTTTTGAAAAGGTTAAGTTTATTCCTGTTAGAAATTTTTCGGAGGTAGTTGCACTTGCGGTGAATAATACCGTAAGAATTACCGATAACCAATGGAACGGAATTGACATGACAGCAGTTCGTTCTGCAACGAAAACTGTAAACGCAGTAAAACAGTGAAAGAGAGGGATTTTATGAACTTTAATGAAGTCGCTTTTGAATTTGCGGCAGGTCGTGTTGATCAGTTGCCGGAATCGGATATGCCTGAAATTGTATTTTCAGGTCATTCAAATGTAGGAAAATCCTCTCTTATCAATAAACTTGTTCAGAGAAAAGCCCTTGCAAGAGTAAGCGCTCAGCCGGGCAAAACGGCTACCATTAATTTTTATAAACTCAAAGAGTTTCGTATGGTTGATTTGCCGGGCTACGGTTATGCAAAAGTTTCAAAAGCAGAAAAAGACAGATGGGCAAAGCTTGTGGAAGGCTATTTTGCACAGGACAGACAGCGTCCGCTCGTTATTCAGATTCTTGACTTGCGTCATCCTCCGACTGATGATGACTTGCATATGATAGATTTCCTTTACAGAGGCGGATTTAACTTTGCCGCAGTTCTTACAAAGAGTGATAAACTTAAAAAGACTGCGTTTGAAAAGCAGATTGAGTATTATAAGGACATTTTCAGTATAATTGAACATGTTCCGTTGATACCGTTTTCTGCACAAACAGGCTTCGGAAATGATGAAATAAGGAAACTTATTGAAACTTCAATAGCAAATTTTAAAAATACGGAGGTATGAGTAAAATGTTCGTTAGCGAATGTCTTAATGTGAACAATAAGGGACATCTCACAATCGGCGGTTGCGATACACTCGAACTTGCCAAAGAATTTGGTACACCTTTATATGTTCTTGACGAAACAACAATCAGAAATGTGTGCAAGGCTTATGTAAAGTCCTTTGAAAAGTATTACCATGGTAATGGTATGCCGTTGTATGCAAGTAAGGCTCTTTCCTGTAAAGAGCTTTGCAGAATTGCAAAGGAAGAGGGACTCGGTCTTGATGTAGTATCAGGCGGTGAGATTTATACAGCCGTACAGGCAGGTTTTCCGATGGAAAAAGTTCACTTTCACGGAAACAATAAAACTGCTGATGAAATCAGATTTGCACTTGAATCTAATGTAGGAAAGTTCGTTGTTGATAACCTTTACGAACTTGAGCTTCTCAATGAAATTTGCGGTGAAATGGGTAAGAAGGCTAATATTTCTTTTAGAATTAAGCCCGGTGTAGACGCTCATACTCATAACTTCATTAGAACAGGTCAGATTGATTCAAAATTTGGTTTTGCTCTTGAAACAGGCGAAGCTTTTGAGGCAGTTAAAAAGGCACAGATGTACGATAATGTAAATCTTACGGAACTTCATTGCCACATCGGTTCACAGATTTTTGATATTGATCCATTTGTCACTGCTGCTGAAATTATGCTTGACTTTATGGGCAAGATTCACGATGAACTTGGAATTGTTATTTCAGAGCTTAACCTCGGCGGCGGTTTTGGTATTATGTACACTAAGGATGATGAACCTGTTCCTTACGAAAACTATATGGAAAAGGTTTCTGAGGCTGTTAAGGCAAAGGCTAAAGAACACGGACTTCCTGTTCCGTATATCTTTATTGAGCCGGGTCGTTCAATTGTCGGCGAAGCAGGTATTACACTTTACAAAGTTGGCGGCAAAAAGGAAATTCCTAATGTAAGAACATATGTATCAGTTGACGGTGGTATGACTGATAATATTAGGTATGCACTTTATCAGTCTGCTTATACCGTAGTAAATGCAGCTAAGGCTGACAAAGAGCCTGATGAAATCGTAACGGTAGCAGGTAAGTGTTGCGAGAGCGGCGACCTCGTTCAGGAGCATACAAAGGTTGCTAAGGTTGAAGTAGGCGATACACTTGCTGTTCTTTCAACAGGAGCTTATAACTATTCTATGGCGTCAAATTACAACAGAATCCCTCGTCCTGCAATCGTAATGGTTAAAGACGGCAAGGCAAGAGTTGTTGTTAAGCGTGAAAGCTACGAGGATATAGTAAAGAACGATATCTGATAATTGAATTTTAATTATTGTGCAACACCGAGCCGCTGAATTGTGTTCGGTGTTGTGTTGTGTAGATTAGCGCATAATTCGGAGTTGAGTATTGTGTTTAGGATAAGAAATTTTTTTAAGGAACTTGAGCCGACACGACAGATGTCTGAGGCATTTAGAAATTGCATATTTCTTGCGTTATCAGGCGGATTTCAGGATGCATATACATATTTTACCCGTGACGGAGTATTTGCAAATGCACAGACGGGTAACGTTGTGCTTATGAGTACAAATTTTATGACAGGAAAGTGGGGAGAGGGGCTTAAATATCTTTTTCCTATTCTTGCATTTGCGTTAGGTGTCCTTGTAGCTGATTTGATACAGAAAAAATTCAAGTATTTCAAAAAGATACATTGGAGACAGGGAATACTCTTATTTGAAATTATCATATTATTTGCGGTTGGATTCATGCCGAAGAGTATGGATACCGTTGCGGCGGTAATTGTATCGTTTTCCTGTGCAATGCAGGTTCAGACTTTCAGAAAAGTCAGAGGATATTCCTATGCCAGTACAATGTGTATAGGTAATTTGAGAAGCGGTACGGCTGCTCTGTCAGGTTTTATTCACGAAAGAAAGCCCGAACAGCTCAGACAGGCAATGTATTATTTTGGTGTTATATTTTTCTTTGCAGTCGGAGCAGGTCTGGGAGGAAATCTTTCGTTATCGTTTGGAACGCATATAATATGGGTTTCATGCGGATTGCTCCTTGTAAGTTTTCTGATGATGTTTAAAGAAAAAATTCAATAATCCTGCAATTTTATATAACAATAAAGCCGTCGTCAATACTCGGATTTGGTATTGACGACGGCTTTATTTTACAAATTTTTCTATTCCGAGAATATAATCACTTGAAGTTTTATAAAGACAACAAAGTGTTATCAGATGTCTGATAGGCAGTTCTCGTTTTCCATTTTCGTATTTGCTGTATTGTTCCTGTCTTGTGTGAAGTATAAATGCAATTTGCCCTTGTGTGTATCCGTTTTTGACTCTTAATTCTTTTAATCTTTTGCAGTAGTCCATATAAATCACCTTTGAAAATATTACAATTAGTATTACTGATTGAATTTTATCATAAAATATGTCTGTTTGCAACTAAAATTTAATTGTTAAATCAAATATGAATTATACAAAATATTGTAATGCAAATGAAATTCTTGGATTCATGAATACATTTTCATAAAATTCAGCTCGTAAAATGTACGAAAATGCAACTAAACTTGGGAGATTTGTAAAATGAATTGCAGAAAAGGAATGAAATCGGCTGTTTTTTCAATAATTTTAAAAAAATTTGCAAGAAACTCACAAAAGATATTGCAAAATCGTTAAAAGTATAGTATTATAAATATGTTGATTGTAGTGCTTTACTGTGCTACAGCATAATCGGAACTTTTTCCGTATAATTTATGCGAATTTTATTAAGGAGGACTTACTTATGTCATATGTAAGTGAACAGCTTGAAAAGCTGAAAGCAAAAAACGCAAATGAGCCTGAGTTTATTCAGGCTGCTACTGAAGTTCTTACTTCACTTGAGCCCGTTTTCGAGCAGAATCCAAAGTATGAAGAGAATGGTATTCTCGAAAGAATTACAGAGCCTGAAAGAGTTATTATGTTTAGAGTACCTTGGGTTGATGACAACGGCAAGGTTCAGGTTAACCGTGGCTTCCGTGTTCAGTTCAACAGTGCTATCGGACCTTACAAGGGTGGTTTAAGACTTCATCCGTCAGTAAACCTCGGCGTTATTAAGTTTCTCGGTTTCGAGCAGATTTTCAAGAACTCACTTACAGGTCTTCCTATCGGCGGCGGTAAGGGTGGCTCTGACTTTGATCCTAAGGGCAAGAGCGACAGAGAAGTTATGGCATTCTGCCAGAGCTTTATGACAGAGCTTTGTAAGCACATCGGTGCTGACACAGATGTTCCTGCCGGTGATATCGGTACAGGTGCTCGTGAGATCGGTTATATGTTCGGTCAGTATAAGAGAATCAGAAATGTATATGAAGGCGTTCTTACAGGTAAGGGTCTCAACTGGGGCGGTTCACTCGCAAGAACAGAGGCTACAGGTTATGGCCTTCTTTATCTTACAGAGGCTATGCTTAAGGATAACGGCAAGGACATCAAGGGTGCTACTGTTTGCGTATCAGGTGCAGGTAATGTTGCTATCTACGCAACAGAAAAGGCTACAGAGCTTGGTGCTAAGGTAGTTACAATGGCTGATTCAACAGGTTGGATTTATGATGCTGAAGGTATCGACCTTGACGCTATTAAGGAAATCAAGGAAGTTAAAAGACAGCGTCTTACAGAGTATAAGAACTATCGTCCTAACTCAGAGTACCACGAAGGCAAATTCGATTGGTCAGTTAAGTGTGATGTTGCACTTCCATGTGCTACACAGAATGAGCTTAACGAAGAAGACGCTAAAAGACTTATCGCAAACGGTTGCTATGCTGTTGCCGAAGGCGCTAACATGCCTACAACTCTTGAGGCTACAAAGCTTCTCCAGAAATCCGGCATTCTCTTTGCACCGGGTAAGGCTGCTAATGCAGGCGGTGTAGCTACATCAGCTCTTGAGATGAGCCAGAACTCACAGCGCCTTTCATGGACATTTGAAGAAGTTGACGCTAAGCTCAAGAACATTATGGTTAACATCTATAAGAACATTTCTGCTGCAGCTAAGAAGTATGGTCATGAAGGTGACTATGTAGTAGGTGCGAATATTGCAGGATTTGAGAAGGTTGCTGATTCAATGATTCAGCAGGGCGTTTGCTAATTTAAAAGTTAGATCCTTTAAAAATTTACAGCCGTACAGATTCGTTTGAGTCTGTACGGCTGTTGTAATTTAAATGCTGTAAATTGGTATTAGCAATATGTTTCGGATTTATCTTGTTTTACCTGTTCCCTGAATTATACAAAATATTCATTTTGTATAATTTTCGTAATTGGAATATACACCGCCCTTTTTTGTGTTATAATAGCTTTATAATTCTTCTAATACAGATTTTAGTTCAACTTTTCTGAGTTATCCATTATAAGAAATAAATTTACGGTGGTGTGTTTATGGCAGTTGATTTTCGTGATGAAGCTCCTGTAATTTTGAAGGACTATTTAATTTACAAGCAGACAATCAAAAATATGTCGAAGAAAACCGTTGACGAATATTTTATTGATCTCAGAACTTTTTTTAGATTTTTAAAAGTAATGCGTGGTCTTGTGCCTGACGGTACTGAGTTTGATGAAATTAAAATTGACGATGTTGACCTTGATCTAATTAAAACCGTTAATCTTGAACTTGCATATGATTATATGAATTTTCTTTATCGTGACCGCAATAATAAGAGTGCGTCCCGTGCAAGAAAATGTTCCAGTCTGAAAGGCTTTTTTAAGTACATAACTAATAATAAACATTTACTTGATACAAATCCCGTGGAGCAGCTTGAATCACCAAAAAATAAAAAAGCTCTGCCAAAGTATCTTACTCTTGAACAAAGCATTGAGCTTCTTAATGCTGTTGACGGAAATAACAAACAGCGTGATTATTGTATTTTGACTCTCTTCCTCAATTGCGGACTGCGTGTGTCTGAAATGGCAGGACTTAACTATAATGATATTCATAGTGACGGTACAATGCGTGTTGTCGGTAAAGGCAATAAAGAACGCATTGTTTATCTAAACTCTGCCTGCATTGACGCTTATAATGAGTATATGAAGGTGCGTCCGATTGATGAAGTTAAGGATAAAAAAGCGTTGTTTATTAGCCGTAATCACCGCAGAATGTCTGTGAAAACAATTCAGGCTATGGTATATAAATATCTTGAGAAAATCGGACTTGATTCTCAAGGGTATTCCTGTCACAAGCTTAGGCATACCGCTGCCACGCTTATGTATCAGCAAGGCGGAGTTGATGTCAGAGTGCTTAAAGAGGTTCTTGGACATGAAAATCTCGGTACGACTGAGATTTATACGCATTTGAGTTCCGAACAAATGAAAAATGCCGCTGACTCAAATCCGCTTGCAAAAATAAAACCTAAGAAAAAAGTTTAAAGAATTTTTACTATGCCGCCCACATCTGTGAGTGGCATATTTTTGCATAATATTTTAATTTCAATTTTATTTTTAGAACATAATTCTCTTATGGAAGAATAGCAGGGATGCATTTCAGCATTTCCGAAAAACACTACGGTATTATCGGAGATTTTTCCGCTTGCACCGCCTATAAATCCATAATCATATCCTTCAAGTTTTATATCACCCGAGGATATTAATAACACCTCTGCCCCATTTTTTTCAAGGGCATTTTTTATGGAAATATCAGCTGTTACGGCAGTGCGATTATTGAGTATTAGAGTTGAGCATCTTGCGTAGCCTTGGTTTATGTTTACGATTTCAATGTCGTTTTTTGCACAATATTTGTAAAGAGTCGGATCTATTGCAGATACTTTACCGTAAAGCTTATCGTTAAAGAAAAGAAAATTCAGCAATACATTTTCGGGATACTTCTTCCCTGCTTTGTTTTTACATATAATCAAATTTTCTTTATATGGCAAAGTTTTTAGCTTTTCACACTCTTGAAGTACAAAAACAGTATTATTAATCGTCAAAATCTGCATATCGGCATGAGCTTGTTCAGGTTGCGGAAATGCTTTGACAGTGTCCGAAAATATAACATTATGCCCCATTTTTGAAAGCTCATCGGCAAAACATGGGTATTTGTTTGATATTACAAAACTGCTCATTGTCCTACCGCTTCAAATGCCTGACGAATGTTTTTTACACCGATCAATTCAGCGTCATCACATGAAACACCTTTTAGATTATGATACGGCAGAATGATTTTTGTAAAGCCGAGTCTTACCGCCTCGTTAATTCTCATCTGAGCGTTTGATACAGCACGAATTTCGCCTGCAAGACCGATTTCACCGAATACAACAGCGTTTTCGTCAATCGTAGTATCTTTCAGACTGCTTATAAGAGCCATGGCAATTGAAAGGTCAATCGCAGGTTCGTCAACTCGCAATCCGCCTACGATATTTATGTAGGTGTCGCAGTTTGAAAAATAGTATCCTGCTCTTTTTTCAAGAACGGCAAGTACCATTGACAGTCTGTTATAATCATATCCTGTAACCATTCTGCGAGCGTTGCCGTATCCGCTTTGTGTGGCAAGTCCCTGTGTTTCGGCAAGAATTGGTCTTGATCCTTCAATTGTACAGGTGACGCAAGTTCCCGAAACATTTTTCGGACGCCCTGAAAGCAACATAACAGACGGATTTGCAACTTCGTTAAGCCCTTTATCAGTCATTTCAAAAACGCCGATTTCATTTGTTGAGCCGTACCTGTTTTTTACGGCACGAAGAATACGGCAGCTCATCTGTTTGTCACCTTCAAAATGTAGTACGGTGTCAACAATATGTTCAAGTACCTTTGGCCCTGCAATTGAACCCTCTTTATTGACATGACCTACGATAAACATAGGAATATCAAGTCCTTTTGCGGTTCTCATCAGCATATTGGCAGATTCTCGTACCTGTGTAATGCTGCCTGGGGACGAGTTTAATTCTGAAAGATTCATCGTCTGAATTGAGTCAATCATAACAAGGTCGGGTTTGAGATTTTTTATCTGTTCGCAAATAACCTCAACATCGGTTTCAGTCATTACATACAGATTCGGCGAAGTTACACCCAGCCTTATTGCTCGGAGCTTGAGCTGTCTTTTTGACTCCTCTCCCGATATGTAGAGAATTTTCAGAGTATCGCCGAGGTACTGACAAATCTGCATAAGAACGGTCGATTTGCCTATGCCCGGATCACCACCCAGAAGTATAAGACTGCCCTTTACAATTCCTCCTCCGAGTACACGGTTGAGTTCTCCGCAGCCTGTGTCATATCTGTGCTCATCCTCGGTTGAAATATCCGATATGGCGTATGGTTTTGAGTAGGTTGCAAAAGAGCGTGTTTTTGCAGTTGCTGACTGTTTTGATGTATCTTTAATTTCTTCATTCATTGTGTTCCATTCACCGCATGACGGGCATTTTCCGTACCATTTAGGCGATTCGTATCCACATTCTGAACATATGTAAACACTTTTGATTTTTGAAGCCATTTATTTCACTTCCTGTATTTATTGATGAGTATAATCTAAAAATCCTGTTATGATTGCAGTTGCCATTTCTTTTTGATATTCGTCACTTTGCAGCTTAGCAAGTTCATCCGGATTTGAAATAAATCCGCATTCCACAATAACGGACGGGTTTTCAGCCTTTTTTAAAAGATAGATTGAGCCGTCTGCCTTTTTGCATTGCCGTTCGTTATCAGGCTGTAAGCTTTTTTTTACGGAATTTCTAATGCATTCCGCAAGGTTTTGACTTTGACTGTTATTCGGGGAATAAAAAATTTGAGTTCCGTAATATTTGCTTTGAGAAAATTTGTTTTGATGAATACTGATTACAATATTATTTTTGTCTGAATTGAAAATTTCGAGCCGTTTTTTTAAATCGGCAACTTTCCTTGAATGAACCGAATCTTCTCCGTTATCAAGGGATACATCATCTGTTCTTGTTTGAACAACCTTATATCCGAAAATTTTTAATAAATCAGCTGAATTATTTGCTATAGAAAGATTGATGTCCTTTTCAAGCACACCGCTTTCACTTACCGCTCCCCCGTCTTCGCCGCCGTGACCTGCGTCAATTACAATTATCGGCTCTGTTTTGTTTTCGGTTATAACAGATTTTGTCGGATTAAGTCTGAAAAAAACAGATACCATAATAATGCAGAATATTGCAAACAGTATAAAGCAGAGAGCATAAAATGTCGGGATTTTTTTATTCATACAAACACCTCTGCATAAAAATATGCCGAGTGTGAGATTATATATTACTTATTCAGTATATACTACAAAACTTTTTCTGACAAGATTTTTCTTTTGGATTTTTGCATACGACAAAGATGTTGTAATAAAATTTGTTTGGTGGTATAATTATCAAGGATTATGAATTGGAAAAATGAAAGGAAGTTAGTAAAATGGAAAAACCTGGCAGAAATGATCCTTGCTGGTGTGGCAGCGGAAAAAAGTATAAAAAATGTCATATAGATTTTGATGAAAAAATTGAGGAATTTGAGGTTGCGGGTCACATTGTTCCCTCCCATGAAATCTTGAAAAATGCTGAGCAGATTGAAAAAATCAAGGAGAGTGCAAAGATTAATATTGCAGTTCTTGATTATGTTGCAGAGCATATTAAGGCAGGTATCAGCACGGCTGAAATTGACAGGTGGGTGTATGATATCACAACCAAAATGGGCGGTGTTCCGGCTCCCCTTAATTTTGAGGGATTTCCCAAGAGCGTATGTACTTCAATAAACAACGAAGTTTGTCACGGTATTCCGTCGGAAGATGTAATAATCAAAGACGGTGATATAATCAATGTTGATGTTTCAACTAATTTGAACGGATATTTCTCCGATTCTTCAAGAATGTTTTGTATCGGTAATGTAAGCGAAGAAAACAGAAAGCTTGTTGAAGAAACAAAAAATGCAGTTTATGAAGGACTCAAGCAGGTTAAGCCTTGGGGCTTTCTCGGAGATATGGGTCAGGCTGTCAATGATTATGTAAAGAGTAAAGGTTACTCTGTTGTTCGTGAAGTAGGAGGCCATGGAATCGGTCTTGAATTCCACGAAGATCCATGGGTAAGTTACATTTCTAAAAAAGGCACGGAAATGCTTATGGTACCCGGTATGATTTTTACCATTGAACCTATGGTGAACGCAGGAAAACCTGATATTTTCGTTGATGAGGATAACGGCTGGACTATCTATACAGAAGATAACTCAATGTCTGCTCAGTGGGAAATTCAAGTTCTTGTAACTGAGGACGGCTACGAAATTATTGCATACTAAGTAAAAACAATAAGTAAAAACAAAAGGCATTTGCTTTGAGATTTCTCGTTGCAAATGCCTTATTTTTATAAATAAAATTTAATTATTCCTTACCGTCCCAACAATAAGTACAGAGTTTGCATTTGTCAATTCCGCAGGAATCAAGCATATCGTCAAGCCTGTTAAAACGCAAGGATGTGAACTTGAGTTCTTTACAGATTTCATCAACCATCTGCTCGTATTTTTCAGAATCGGGATTTGTGTATTCCTGAAGAATTTCGTCTGTAACATTGCCGTTCTCAAGTCTTTCAATAACTCGTCTTGTGATGAGATCCATTTCAGAAGATGATCTTGAGAAGTTAAGATACTTACAGCCGTATACAAGCGGAGGACACGCAGGTCTGATATGAACCTCTTTTGCACCGCTTTCAAAAAGATATTCCGTTGTTTCACGAAGCTGTGTGCCTCTTACAATTGAGTCATCAATAAGAAGAAGGCTCTTTCCTCTGATTAAATCCTCAACTGCGAGAAGCTTCATTTTTGCAATAAGATTACGCTGACTCTGAATTGTCGGCATAAATGATCTCGGCCAAGTAGGTGTATATTTAATAAACGGTCTTGAGAACGGAATTCCCGAGGCATTTGCATAGCCTACTGCATGAGCAATGCCTGAATCGGGTACACCTGCAACGATATCGGGCTTTACGGAATCTCTTTCAGCCATTTTTGCACCGCAGTTGTAACGCATTTGCTCAACACTTGTACCCTCATATGAGCTTGCAGGATAGCCGTAGTAAACCCACAGAAAAGTACAGATTTTCATTTTATCACCGGGCTTTTTGAGTGTAATGCAGTTTTGGTCTGTAATTACCGTAATCTCACCCGGTCCGAGTTCTTTATAATCATTGTAGCCGAGGTTTTTGTATGAGAAACATTCAAACGCCACACAAAATGCGTCCTCTTTTTTGCCGATAACAACAGGAGTTCTGCCGTACTTATCTCTTGCGCAATAGATGCCGTTTTTATTCATCAACAGGAGCGAAACAGAGCCGTCAACTTTTTCAAGAGCATAGCTTATGCCGTCAACAAGGTTTTCTTTTTGATTGATTAGAGTTGCAATAAGCTCGGTTGCATTGATTTCACCGCCGCTCATTTCAAGAAAATGTGAACCGCCTTTTTCAAAAATTTCTTCAACAAGTTCATCTGTATTATTGATTTTACTTACGGTGGTAATTGCATATGTACCGTGATGTGAACGAACAATAAGAGGCTGCGGTTCGTAGTCGGAAATACAGCCGATACCGAATTTGCCTTTCATACTCTGCATATCTTTATCAAATTTAGTTCTGAACGGTGCATTTTCAATATTGTGGATTGATCTGTCAAATCCTTTTTCTTTGTCATAAACAACCATACCGCCTCTTCTTGTGCCAAGGTGTGAATGATAGTCAATTCCAAAGTATAAGTCGAATACGCAGTCCTGTTTTGCTGCAACACCCATAAATCCGCCCATGTTTTTTCTCCTTTAACCTTTTTAATTCTGAATTAAAAGTATTTACAGTTTGCCGTTTTAGATTGTAAATACTGTTTGATTAAAATCAGACACACCAAAATTATAATATTATTTTCGGATTATGTCTATACTTTTGTCGAAAATTTTTAAATTACAGCACAAAAAAACAGCAGAAATTTTATCTGCTGTTTAGGTTTATTCGATAAGTCCGTACTTAACTTTAATTCTGTCAAGCTTTTCAAGCATTGGTTCTGCTCCGAAAAACAGAAATATAACAGTCGAAACTGCGTGAACAATATCCATCGGAAAGCCCTGAACATAAAAAGTTATGAGCATATTTAGATTAAATGCGGAATGTGATGTGAGTGCCGAATAAAGGTTCATAAGTCCGCCGTAAATGACCATTGTGGCAATGAAACCGTATATACAGAGCGAAGTCCTTGTTCTGCCCAAAAGACCTTTCTTAAAGAGAATACCGCCAATGAAGCCTATTATTCCTGCCGCAAACATTTGCCACGGCGTCCAAGGTCCTTGACCGAACATAAGATTTGAAACAAGCATACTTACAGCACCGACAAGAAATCCCGATTCACCGCCGAATGCTACTCCCGAAATTATCACAATTGCCACAACGGGCTTGAACTGAGGCAACATTGTAAATGCAAGTCGTCCTGCAACTGCTATTGCACATAGAACGGAAATTATGACAAGCTCTCTCGCTTTTGGGTGCCTGCCTTCAAAAACAAGAAAAAACGGAATCATACACTCAATCATAACAAGGAGTGAAATAAAAAGATATTTCTGATCCTGAAGATATGTCATTCCAACAAAAATTGTAACTGGAATTGCAAGCAAAACCATAATTGCCATACTGACGGTTCTTTTACTCAGTTTTGAACTTTTTCTCGGCAGGTCAATCGGTCGTTTTGATTTTGTTCCGAAAGCAATCATAAGCAACGCAACAGATACTCCGATTATTCCCCAGTTGAACCAGGTAGGCAAAGTTTTGGCTGAAAAATACGGAATATATTCCAGGTTTATAATCAGACCGAGTATGAACAGTACTGCGCCAAAAAATCCGAAGATTTTTTTTAAAACAGAAAGCTTTTTATTTTCAGCTTTTTCCTTTTTCAGAGGAATGTTTTCGGTGTCATTTTTAAAAAGGTCAATGTCGGGTGTGTTCCTGTCGATAGAAATATCTCTGCTTTTGCCTGTGCAGGCGTATATGACATCATTTGATGATACTGCGTTATCTATTATGCCTTTTGACATTCGGCTTGCAGAGGTGGAATAAAAGCTGTTTGACGAAAAGAAGTTTCTCGGTGTACCTTCCGACACAACTTCACCGTTAAAAAACATCAGACAGCGGCTTGGATATACAGCGCAGAACTCTACATCGTGACTTACCATGAGAACGGTTATGCCGGCTTTATTGAGGTCGTATATAATCTGAGCAAATTCAATCTTGAATTCGGCATCAAGTCCCTTTGTAGGTTCATCAAGCAAAAGAATTTGAGGTCTTATGAGAAGAATTTTTGCAAGAGCCGCTCTCTGCTGTTCACCGCCGGATAAATCATAAGGATGGCGATTGCAGAGACTTTCAAGTCTGCACAGCTTTACCGCTGAGGTAACCCGTCTTTCTTTTTCCTCCTTGCTGATTTTTCTGCCGTCAAATACTTCGTACAAATCTTCAAGTACAGTTTTTTTCAAAAACAGTGTCTGCGGATTTTGGGGTAATACTGCTACGAGCGTGTCAAAAGAATTTTTGTTAAGCGGAGAGATTTCAACTTTGCCTCTGTATGGCTTGTTAAGTGAACAGATAATTGACAAAGCGGTTGATTTTCCCATTCCGTTACCGCCGAGTATAGCCGCAAATTCCCCCTGATATATTTTTAGTGAAAGACCTTTTAGTACATCTGTACCCGACTTTTCGTACCTGAACCAAATATCATTAAGACTTACTGCTTCTTTATCAGAGTGTTTCAGAATATTTTCGGGCTTGAGCTCATACATTTTATGATTTTGGGCATATTCCGAAAGCCACTTTTTGCCGTTTGGAACAGTTACGGGACAGTCGGTATTGTCATTTTCTGTAACAGCCTGCCATATCTGCATCGGAGCAGGCATAGAAAGAAATGTTTTACTGTCTTTTTCTTTAAGAATTTTTCCGACCTTTTGAGGAGAGTCAAAAGCTGAAATTCCGTTGTTTTCAATGACAAGCACCCTGTCTGAAAGCGGAAGCACCTCATCAAGTCTGTGTTCCGTTATTATCACCGTTGTCCCCAGTTCGTGATTTATGCGTGAAACGCAGTGCAAAAATTCGCTTGCCGCAATCGGATCAAGCCTGCTTGTCGGTTCATCCAAAATGAGAACGGACGGTTGCATTGCCATAACTGAAGCAAGGTTTAAAATTTGCTTTTGTCCGCCCGAAAGTTCGAGAACACTTTTTTCAAAATAATTTTGGATTCCGAAAAATGAAGCTGTTTCGGCAACTCTTTTTCGGATTGTATTGTTGTCATAACCAAGACTTTCAAGCCCGAAAGCAAGTTCGTGCCATACCTTATCGGTAACAATCTGATTTTCAGGTGATTGCATAACAAAGCCGATTTTACTGCTTTGCTCTCTGTGAGAAAGGTCTGATATAGGTTTTTCTTCAAAGAATATTTCTCCTGAAAGAACACCGTGCGGTGAAAGATCGGGTTTCAGATGCCTGAGAAGTGTGCTTTTTCCGCAGCCTGACGGACCGCAGACTGTGATAAACTCGCCCTCATTTACGCTGAAAGTAATATCTTTAAGTACATCAATACCGGTTTCGGGGTATCGAAAACTCAGATTCTTGATTGCATATGTTTCCATTTTATCCCCTCTCCTATATTTACCGATAGCGGAATCAACATTAAAAATGTGTAGAATATATAAAAAATAACACTTTGCACCGTAAACAAATCGCCCTTGATTGACGGATAGTATCTGAATTTTATTGCGTTTGTAAAAAGCAAAATCATAAGTACCAATCCGGTAAAAAGGATTGTGCAAAGCATAAATGCGTCTCTTTTGTCAAATTTATAAAGTGAATAGGATGTTCTGCCTTTAAGACCGTGACCTCTGCTTTTCATTGAATCGGCTGTTTCAATTGCGTTTTCAAGCGACCATGTTATCATAATCGAAAGGATTTTTACTGCGTTTCTTATTCTTTGAAACAATGTTCCCTCGTTTATATCTCTGCCTATTGTGTGTTGTGCATTACGCACAAGCTTCATTTGTGCCGAAAACCTTGGAACAAAACGCAATGCCATTGAAATCACCAGACTCAATGACGGCATTATTCTGCCAAACAGGAAAACTACCTTGTCGGAAGTGATTACTGCATTGAATGACGAAAACCATAAAACTGTTGACGAAAGCAAAAATGCACTTGCAATACCGTAAACGATTGATTCGAGGGTTAGTGGGTTATCCCACGGAAAATATGTGAGTATAGTCATTCCTTCATGATTAAAAACAGGATTTATGAGAACTATCAAGAGTATCATAGGTAAAAGAAAAACAAGTGACAATCTCACAGCTTTTTTGCCGTTAAGGTATAAAGCGGTTACAAGCGCACATGAAAAACTTACAGCAAGACAAACAGGGTTCATGATAAACATCGTGAACCCTATTGTAAGTGCAAAAAATATAAAATTGATAAAGGGGTGCATATTTGAAAAAGTATCCTTCATCATTATTCTCCTGTTGCGTATCCTCCGCCGACATCATAGCCTAAGTTACAAGTGTAGCACCAGACCACATCGTCGCCGTTCTTGAGTACATATCGTGAACAGCCGTAGTTTGGAAACCATTCATTGACTTTGTACATCCAGCCCGAAAGAGAACCGCAGTCAAATTCGTAGAGGTTGTTAATTCCTTCAATATAAGCGGAATTATACATAGGAGTCCAGCTCGATTCCATATGAATATTGTTGTCCTTACAAACTTTTACAAGGACATCATATACAGATTCGCCCTCTTTGAATTGAACTTTCTGTTTTTTGAGGATTATACCGTCCTTTGGAACGAGTTCTTTTTTTTCCGGATCAAGGGCATCCATATTGTCGAGAATTGTTGAACAGGTGATTGTAAAGGTACAATAAAGATTTGTATCTTTTGTTTCCTGTTCTTCCGGTTCAACCGGCTTTGGTTTTCCCGACGGTACAGGATCGGTTTTGTACTTGTCCTGCGTTGTCGGCTGAACATCATTCTTTTTGTTCGGCTTTGAAGAACTGTTTGATGAAAAAGACGGTTTTTTCTTATCCGAAGAACTGTTGCTTGAACTCTGCTCGGATTTTTCACTTTTTTCAACAGCTGAACTGTTACTGTTCTGCGAATTATCCTTACTGTTCTTTTTATCTTCGGAATTTTTTCTGTCCTTTTTATCTTTGTTCGATTTAGTGGAATCGGTAGGATTTTGAGTGTTTTTCTCTGTTGCAGACACAGAAGTTGTTTCTGTGTCTGCATTTGTTGTCGATAGCGAGGAGGCAGTTGATGCAGTTTGAACTTTATTTTCCGATCGGTTGCCGCCTGCAAAAAAAGCTACTGTAAGTGCGGCAATACAAACGCACACCGCAATTAAAAGTATTTGATTTTTTTTAACAAACTTTTTTATCTTTTCCATAACCAATCTTTACTTGTGAACTTTAATCAAACGAGCTTAACGATGATTTTCTGAATTTCTGTTGCATCAACAACATTGATAACACCGTCATGATTTACATCAGCTTTGATAAGTGAAACCTTTGAAAGCTGTTCAAGGTTTACAATCTGCTTCTGAACGAGTGTTGCGTCAATTACAGAAACTGTGTTATCAAGATTAACATCACCTACGGCATAATTTTCTGCAAGTCGGTCAGTCATATTGTAGAGTGAAGTTTTGCCGTTTACAAGACGGTCAAATGAAACAAAAGCATAGAAACCCTGTTCAGTTGCCATCTGATTGTATGTTGTATCTGTATGACCGAATCCGTTTTCAGCGGAGAAACTCATCATAGCATCGATGAGTGTGTTGCCGTTTTTGATGAATCTTTCATCATTTGTAGGATCAATTCCAAGGCTTGTAAGTGCAACGAGTACCTGTGCACAGCTTTCGCTGTTTACAGAACCCCATGATGCAAATCCGCCGTTTTCATTCTGTGCGTTTGACATTGCTGTGAGTGCTTTATCAATTGCCTCTTTAACATCGCTGTTTGTTGAGTAGTAAGGAGCAAGTGCCTGAATTGCCATACCTGTCATATCAGGATCTGCAGTTGAGCCGAAAAATGTCCAGCCACCATTTGCTACCTGTGCATCAAGAATTGTCTGTACGAGCTTTTCTCTTGTTGTGGGATTTGCGGCGTCAGTCTGTGGAATTTCATAATCGCCCGTATCAAGTGCAATGAGTGCAAAGACAGGACCGTTGATACCCTGCTTCTTAACATAATCCATATCTGCAAGCGGTTCAAGAAGGTTATATGATGCAACATCCGTAACATCCTTACCGATTGCCGTAAGTGCAAGGATTACTCTTGAATTGTCTGTTGATTTAGTATTGTGAAGCTTTGCAGAACCCTTTTCTTCAACATACTTAACTGCATTCTGATAGTAACTGTCTGCAATTTCGTCTGTGATTTTACCTGCTCTTGCAAGACCGAGGACTGTCCACTCGCCGCCTACTGAAGAAACTGTGGGGGCATCCTGTGATGCGAGATATTTTGCAACCTCGTCAATCTTGTTTGAAACTGTGTCAGCTGCGGAAGGAGCATATTTTACTGTGAATGTATATACAGTACCGCCTTCACTTGTGTTCATCGACGGCCATGCAGTATCACCGCAACCGATGATAATTTTGTCACCGTCAGAAACATTAACAGTCTGACTTCTCTTATAATCTGTGTTTTCAACATCAGGAGTATATTGGTTTTTATACTTTCTCGTCTGGAAGTTTTTGTTAGTTGCAGTAGGAACTACATTTACATCAGCTGACGGAGTGTCGATTGTGAGTGTGTAGTCTGTAACTGACGGATCAAATTCGCCTGAAAGCTCGGCACCTGTAATTTCAACCGATTTAACAGTTGTATCGTTATTTGCCCATGTACCGCCGATATCCTCGCCGTAACCGTTTGAAGTATACATAATAGCAATTTCGTCACCGCTCTCAAGTGTGCCGTCTGCTACTGTATAGGATGCAAAGCCTGAATTTGTGAACCAGTCATTGAGAGTTCCCATCCAGCCACTCATTGTACCGCCGTCTGATGCAGCAAGACCGTTAATCGATGAGATGTAATTGTTCTCGGCACCTTCCTGTGTGTAGCCGTGATTGTTGAGTGCATCAACAACGGCTGACATCATAGTAGTGTCATTATTAATGCTTACCCACTCATCAACGAGAACGCCGTCCCACGGAGCGCCGTTTTCTACTGAGTATGTATCATTTCTGACAATTACTCTTACTTTTCCGTCTTCAACTGCGCTTACTGAAAGTGAAACCGTCATAAGTGACGAAATCATCATTACAGAAAGTACAATTGAGAGGATTTTTTTAAAAGATTTGTTCATAGTGTTTTCCTCCATATTGTATTGTGTATATCGAAAGGCGAAATAAAAAGCCTTCCGTTTTTGGAAGGCACAACAAACAAAACCATACAGACCAAAAGTCTGTACAGATATGGTCGGCTGCACCTCTTCCTTGTCCAAGATTTGCAAAATCCGAGGCGTACGGACAGCGACCTGACTTATGGCAATGCCAAATACAGTAATGACTGTTGCTTCGGATTCTCACCGAATTCTCTGTTATCTACTCTGCAAGATGCATTTTGAACCGTAAACCCATATTAAGTTATATACATTTGAAATCTGCATTTAATTATAACACCTGATTATAATCGTGTCAATTCCTTAAAATTTTTCTGATATCAGAGTTTATTCAGGTACGATATAAGTTTAGTTTATGGCCGGCTTTTTGTGTAACTTACTTGTATGAATTGAATATGCTGTTAATAAAAAGTTGAAATCGGTGAATCAGATGAAAGAAAAATGTTCGCTTGACAAGTTACCGCTTGGAGTTACGGGGATTGTCTATCGTGTGAACTGTAATGAAAATATCAAAAACAGAATATTTGATTTTGGTATTATGGAGAACAGTCCTGTTATCCCTTTGTTTACAAGTCCGTTCGGTGATCCGTCTGCGTATCTTGTTAAAAATGCCGTTGTGGCACTGAGAAATAACGATTGCAAAAATATCATTGTTACTCCTGAATAAAAGGAGGCTTTTTTATTGTTTTCTACGGATAAATCATCTTTTAATAAAAAGGATGTATCGGATTGCGATTACAAAATTTCTCTTGCCGGTAATCCTAATGTCGGCAAGAGTACAATTTTTAACGAACTGACGGGATTAAGGCAGCACACGGGAAACTGGACGGGTAAAACAGTTGAGTTTGCCAGAGGTTGTTGCAAAATCAAAGACGCAAGATTTTGTATTACTGACTTACCCGGATGCTATTCCCTGATTTCATTTTCGGGCGAAGAGGCGGTAACAAGGGAGTGCCTTATACAAAATCAAAATGACTGCGTTGTAATAGTTGTTGATTGCGGAGTTATTGAAAGAAATCTTTCATTTGCATTGCAGGTGTTATCTGTCACAAAGAATGCTGTTCTTTGTCTTAATCTTTGTGATGAGGCTGAAAAAAACGGTATAAAAATCGACTGCGACGAGTTATCGCTAAACCTCGGAATACCTGTTGTAAAAACCTGTGCAACAGACAAAAAAGGTTTGGATGAATTAAAAAAAGCGATCTATAATGTATGCAGCGGAAAGACAAAATGTTTTAGGGTAGAAAGAAATTTTGAAGGTGTTGATATACTATCCGAAAAGAACTACAAACAGAATATAGAAAAGCTTTCGCAAATTGGTAACAAAATTTCAAGTGACTGCGTAAAATATGAAAAATTAGAGTTGAATGCTTGTACAAAAAAGCTTGATAAAATACTTACAAGCAAAACCACGGGAATACCGATTATGCTTGCAATGCTTGGTATATTGTTCTGGATAACAGTTGTCGGTGCAAATTATCCGAGCGAATGGTTAAGCAATTTGTTTGGCTTTATAAAAGAGAAACTGTATATTCTTTTTGATTTCTTACACGCTCCCGATGTTGTAACGGGACTTTTGATTGACGGAGTTTATACAACTCTGTCATGGGTGGTATCTGTAATGCTGCCGCCTATGGCTATATTCTTTCCGTTGTTTTCGCTTGTTGAGGATTCGGGATATCTGCCGAGAATTGCATTTAATCTTGATAGGTATTTTTCAAAGTGCGGTGCTCACGGAAAGCAAAGTCTTGCTATGGCAATGGGGCTTGGCTGTAATGCCTGCGGAGTTACGGGTTGCAGAATTATTGAGTCGCCAAAGGAACGGCTGATTGCAATTCTTACAAATAATTTTATGCCGTGTAACGGACGGTTTCCCACAATAATTGCATTACTGCTCATGTTCTTTGCAGGTACGGCATTTACGCTGAGCAGTTCGCTTGAGGTAGCGGCATTGTTGATTGGAATAATAGTTTTCTGTGTTTTTATAACACTTGTTATATCTAAGGTACTTTCAGTCACAATATTGAAAGGCGAACAGTCCGGATTTGTGCTTGAGCTTCCGCCGTACAGAAAGCCGCAGATTTTAAAAACTATTGTCCGTTCGCTGTTGGACAGAACTTTATTTGTTTTAGGAAGGGCTGTTGCGGTTGCCGCACCGGCAGGTGCGATAATCTGGATTCTTGCAAATGTGCATATAAGCGATGTTTCACTTTTAAAATACTGTACTGATTTTTTAGATCCGTTCGGCAGATTTATCGGGGTTGACGGCGTTATAATAATGGCATTTATACTTGGATTTCCTGCTAATGAAACCGTTATTCCGATTATAATTATGTCATATATGGCAAGCGGTACTCTTGTTGATTATTCAAGCTACGATCAGCTGTTTCAACTTCTCAGCATGAACGGCTGGACGATTACAACGGCTGTATGCACGATTATTCTTTGTATTCTTCATTATCCGTGTTCAACAACCTGTCTGACAATAAAAAAAGAAACAGGCAGCCTTAAATGGACGCTTGTTTCTATGGCATTGCCTACTGCAATGGGAATTGTGCTTTGTATGATTACAGCAGGTGTTATGAGATTATTTTAAGTCAATAACTTCAAAATCATCGGGAACAAATATATTTCCGTTAAAAACTGTTCTTGCCTCTGAAGTATATGTTTTTTTGCGTGTTTGAAGTGTTTCGTCCTCGGTGTGATACAGAATAAGATTTTTTGCAAAAAGACTTTCTGCAAGTTTTCCGGCATCAAGCGCCGTGCTGTGGAATTTTTCGTATGGCTTAAAAATATCTTTTTGACTGTAAAGGCAAAAAGCTTCACACATAAGATAATCACAGTTTTGAACAAAATTTCTGCATTTTTCATTGAACGGTTCATCTCCGAGACAGGCGAGAACTTTTCCTGACGGAAAAACAGCCTTGAATCCGAATTGCTTTGTTTTGTCTGAAAATATATCAAAGAAAGTGAGTCGGATACTGCCGGCATTTTGCATTTCACCGTCTTTTACTTCATTGATGAAAATTTTTGTATTGATATTTTTGAGAAATTTCGGTGCAAGTGTGTGGTTGCAAATTGCGGTGATTGAATCAACACATTCATCGTGGCAGTAAATATTAAAATTACCGTCATATTTGCCTGAATTCATAAGAGCGCTTATTTGCCTTATTACCCACACGGCACCTAAAATATGGTCGGTGTGAGAATGAGTAATAAACATTGTTTTTATGCAGTTCCAAGCTACTCCGGATTTCTTAATTGCGGATAAAATTCCGTTTCCACCGCCTGCGTCAACAAGAAGACAGTCGTTTTCGGATTTCAGAAGAAAACAGGTATTATAACAGTCGGTAACCATCGCACTTCCTGTGCCGAGCATAATAATTTTTTCGTTCATACAGCACCTCGAAAATACAGGCAGATACAAGAAAAATGTATCTGCCTGAAAATTTTATCGTAATTTTATTCTTCCGCTTCTGCAACCTTCATCATAATGGCACATTCCATTCTTTTTCTAAAAAGCTCACAGCCGTATTCGTAAATACCTGTGATTGAGCCTGTTGCATGATAAGCGTTTGCGGCACAACCGCCGCTGCAATAAAGTCTTGCCCAGCAGTCTTTGCAGTCGGGACGGGCATATGCATTACAAAGCTTAAATTCGTCCTGAATTTTCGTGTTTGAAACACCGTTAAAGATATCGCCGAGCTTGTACTTTTCATCGCCTACAAACTGATGGCAGGGATAAAGGTCGCCCCAAGGTGTTACAGCCATATATTCTGTACCCGAACCGCAACCCGAGATTCTCTTATAAATGCACGGACCGCCTGTAAGGTCAATCATATAGTGATAGAAGGTGAGTGGTCTGCCCTCTTTTTCACGCTTGAGCATTTCCTTTGCAAGAATTTCGTACTGTTCAAAAAGGATAGGCAAATCGTCATATGTAAGTGCATATGGGTCATCGGGAGCACATACAACCGGCTCCATTGAAAGCTCTGTAAATCCCAAATCCGCCATATGGAAAATATCGTTTGTGAAGTCTGTGTTATTATGTGTATAAGTACCTCTTACATAGTAACCCTTGTTACCTCTTTTTTTGACAAATTCCTGAAATTTCGGAACGATAATGTCATAACTGCCTTTGCCGTTTACAGTTTTGCGAAGATGGTCATGCACTTCTTTTCTGCCGTCAAGGCTGAGAACTACATTGTGACATTCTTTGTTTGCAAATTCAATTACATCGTCATCAACAAGCATACCGTTTGTTGTAAGTGTAAAACGGAAGTTTTTGTTGTGTTCCTTTTCAATGCTTCTTGCATAGGCAACAATCTGCTTTACAACGTCAAAGTTCATAAGAGGTTCTCCGCCGAAGAAGTCAACCTCAAGGTTTACTCTGCTGCCTGAATTTTCAATGAGAAAGTCAATTGCTCTCTTGCCCACTTCAAAGCTCATCAGCGCTCTCTCGCCGTGGTATTTGCCCTGGCTTGCAAAGCAGTATTCGCAGTTAAGGTTACAGGTGTGAGCAATGTGCAGACAAAGTGCTTTGATTACTGTGTTTCTCTTTTTAAAGTCAAATGCAAGGTTTTCGTACTTGTCGTCTGTAAAGAGCTTTCCCTGTTCCTCAAGCTCTTTTACATCATCAATGCAGTCGGAGATTTCTTCTTTTGTAATCTCAGGATTGTCTGCATATTTTGAAAGCATTTCGTCGATTATCTGTTCTTTTGTTGCGTTTTTGTACATTGCAATAACATCATAAGCAAGGTCATCGACTGCGTGTACACTGCCGCTGTAAACATCAAGAACAATGTTGTATCCGTTAAGTTTATACTGATGAATCATAATATCTCCGTTAGACAAAAGGAAAGCCGTTAACCCTTTGGGAAAACGGCGATAATCCTTAATAATCAAATTAAAATAGAATTATTTCTCGCTCATGCACTTTTCGCACTGCTGGTTAGCAACGCCGCAAGATGTTTTACACGCTGACTGACATGAAGTCTGGCACTCGCCGCAACCGCCTGTCTTAACGCTCTTCTTGAGGTCACGAGTTTCGATAGTTTTAATTCTCTTCATAATAAATCAAACTCCTTGTTAGATTTTGTTAGTTTAATATTATCACACAGCCATTGATTTGTCAATCTTTTTTAACTACGCTTATGTTGTCCGTCATACCGCCTTTTGTTGACATAATCTCAACCTTGCAGGCTGAAAGATATTCAATGTAATTTATAAGTTCCTTGCTTATAATTTCACCGGGTACGATGAGGGGAATTCCGGGTGGATATGCCCAGATATACTCGGCAGAAGTTCTGAATTCCGAATTTTGAAACGAAATAGTTTCTTTGTTGAATTTGTACAACTCGCAGGCGTTGAAATTTTTGCCTGTGTAGAGATTTTTTAACGGAACACGCTCGGTGTCGGCTCCTTTTGAAAGTTCGCTGTCAATTGAAATCAGAGCGTCTGAAAGCATATCAAAAGCTTTTTCAGTGTCACAAACAGATGTCATGGCAATTACATAGTCAGAATATGCCATTTCGGTTTCAATCTGATAATTATTTCGCAGTATTTCGGCAAGCTTTGTTCCCGAAATATTTGCGTTCGCTGTTGAAATTACAATTTTGCCGATATCATAATCAAAATCAGTATTGCTTTTATCATAAATTTTCAGATATTTTAGATTTTTAAGTTTTTCTCTGACCGTTTTAAGATTGCAACAATATTCCTTGAATTTATCTTTGCTGTTTTCGCAGAAATCAAGACATTTTTCGATTGAACTCATTAAAATATATGACGGACTGCTTGTTTCAAATACAGCTAAATTTTCGGCAAGAATTTCAGAAAGCTCGCTGTCATTTGTTATGAGCAATGCAGTTTGAGTTAATGACGGCAAAGTTTTGTGCAGACTCAATACTGCGGCGTCTGCACCGCAGTTAAGTGCTTCATCGGGAAAACTGTCCGAAAACGGAAAATGCGCTCCGTGAGCTTCGTCAACAAGTAATTTTGCTCCGTGTTTGTGACAGATTTCGGAGATTGACTTTATATCCGAAACAACTCCTTCATATGTAGGCGAAGTTATGATTACAAGTCTGATTTCATCATTGTGTTTTGTAAGTTTATCTTCTATATCGCAAGGTGAAACCGATGTAAGAATATTGTATCTGCTGTCTGTATCGGGAAAAATGTAATCAACATTGAGATTAAACAGTTCTGCTGAATTATATACAGATTTGTGGCAGTTACGAGCCATTAAGATCTTGTCGCCTTGATTTGTCATTGAGCGAATTGCTGAAAGTATTCCGCCTGTCGAACCGTTAATCAGAATGAAAGCATTTTTTGCATTGTAAAGCTTTGCAGCCTTTTTCTGAATTTCATCAATAACTCCGTTTGGTGAATGGAGATTGTCAAAATCATGAATTTCGGTTATGTCGATATTATACGGTATTATACCCTCTTCTGTAATGTCCGTTCTTTTGTGTCCGGGCATATGAAAAGGATATATGCCGCTTTTTGAATAATTTTTAAGCTTGTCGTACAGCATATATCCTCCGATATTTTAAATATTTAGTTTGTACCGAACTCAGCGAGTTCAAGTCCCTTGTTGTGTTCAAGCGCCCAGTTTATGCTCCAGTAGCTTGTAAAGAGCAAAAGATGATTGCCTTTAAGATCCTGAATTTTCTTAGTATCGGACGCAAGGTCGAGAGTTTTCGGATCAATGTCATCGTTTACAATCCAACGGATAAATTCATATGGGAGTGTTTCCATAATGATATCACAGTTGTACTCGTTTTGAAGTCTGTATTTAAGAACATCAAACTGAAGTACGCCTACAACGCCAACGATAACTTCCTCCATACCTGCGTCAAGCTCCTGGAAAATCTGAATTGCACCTTCCTGTGCAATCTGACTTGTACCCTTGATGAACTGTTTGCGCTTCATTGTGTCTTTCTGACGGACAAGTGCAAAGTGTTCGGGAGCAAATGTAGGAATTCCCCTGAACTGTACCTTGTGTCCCGGTGAACAGATTGTGTCACCGATTGAGAAAATGCCCGGATCAAACACACCGATGATGTCGCCCGCATATGCCTCGTCAACAATTTCTCTTTCCTGAGCCATAATCTGCTGTGGCTGTGAAAGACGCATTTTTTTGTTGCCCTGAACATGGAACACTTCCATATTCTTTTCAAACTTGCCGCTGCAGATACGCATAAATGCAACTCTGTCACGGTGAGCCTTATTCATGTTTGCCTGAATTTTGAAAACAAATGCAGAGAAAAAGTCTGACATAGGCTCAACCTTTTCATCAACTGTTTCTCTTGGCAGAGGTGGAGTTGTGAGCTGTAAGAACTGTTCAAGGAATGGTTCAACACCAAAGTTTGTAAGAGCCGAACCGAAGAATACAGGAGTAAGCTGACCGTTGCGGACTGCTTCAAGGTCAAATTCATCGCCTGCACCGTCAAGAAGTTCTATTTCATCAAACAAATCCTGCTTATGATAGTAGCCTATTGTATCTTCAAGGGCAGGATCGTCAAGCGTAAGTTCTTTCTTTTCAACTTCTTTCTGACCGTTATTAGCGGTGAAAGCAAGGATTTTCTTAGAATTTCTGTCATACACACCCTTGAATTCCTTACCTGAACCGATTGGCCAGTTTACGGGATAGGTGTGAATTCCGAGAACATTTTCAATGTCTTCAAGAAGGTCAAAAGAATTTTTGGCATCTCTGTCCATCTTGTTGATGAATGTAATGATAGGAATATTACGCATTACGCAGACCTTGAAAAGTTTGATAGTCTGTTTCTCAACACCCTTTGAACCGTCAATTACCATTACGGCAGAGTCTGCCGCCATAAGTGTACGGTAGGTATCTTCCGAGAAATCCTCATGTCCCGGTGTGTCAAGAATATTTATGCAATAACCGTTATATTTAAACTGCAAAACCGATGATGTAACAGAAATACCACGCTGTTTTTCAATTTCCATCCAGTCGGACACAGCATGCTTTGCGGTTCTTTTGCCTTTTACCGAACCTGCAAGGTTAATTGCTCCGCCGTAGAGCAAGAGCTTTTCCGTAAGTGTTGTTTTACCCGCATCAGGATGCGAAATAATCGCAAAGGTTCTGCGCTTGCTGATTTCTTCTTTAAATGAACTCATATCTTTCTTCCCTTCGGAGGTTAAGTATATCCACAATTCCATATTCTACTATTTTTGGATGGTATATGTCAATAAAGAATGAAGAAAATGTGAGAAAAATAATTGCTACAAAAACTTGACAAATTTGTAAATATATTGTAATATATTGGTACGGAAGGACTTAATGTGATTTTTCCTATTTTTTCATATACCTTCCAAATCGAGGCAGAAACTTGTGTTTCTGCCTCAAAATCATTTATGAGGTTTTTATGAGTAATTCTATCGGTCTTTACATTCACATACCGTTTTGTAAGCACAAATGTCCGTATTGCGATTTTTTCAGCGGCAATGCAGACGAAAACGCTTTCGATAATTATGTGATTGAATTAAAAGATAAAATAAAATACTGGTCTGAAAAAGCCAAAAGAGATGTTGCGACCGTATATTTCGGCGGTGGTACGCCGAGTGTTTTGGGTGCAGACAGACTTTGTGATATTCTTGATTTTATCAAGTTTAATTTTAATATTCAAAATAATGCTGAGATTACGGTTGAAGTCAATCCCGACTCCGCCAAAACTATTGATTTTAAAAAAATGTATGCCTGCGGATTTAATCGCATTTCAATGGGAATGCAGACTGCTGTTGAAGATGAATTAAGGCTGCTTGGGAGAATTCACAGCATAGATGACGCAAAAACTTCTGTTGAAAGGGCTAAAAGTGCGGGATTTAATAATATCTCACTTGATTTGATGATGGGAATTCCTAATCAGACAATTGAAAGCCTTGAAAAATCAATCAGTTTCTGTGCCGATTGCAAAGTTACTCATATTTCATCATACATTTTGAAAATCGAGGAGAATACTCCGTTTTATAAGGTGCAAAATAAACTTAAGCTTGCCAATGATGATATGCAGGCCGAAATGTATCTGAAAGCTGTTGAAATGCTTGATTCTCTCGGATACAAGCAATATGAAATTTCTAATTTTGCAAAACAGGGTTATGAAAGCCGACATAATACCAATTACTGGAGATGCGGTGAATATATCGGCATAGGTCCGTCTGCACACTCATTTTTTGAGGGCAAAAGGTTCTTTTATTCGAGAAGCATGGACGATTTTAATAACAATAAGCTGTCTTTTGAAGGTACGGGCGGAGATGAGGAAGAATTTATTATGCTCTCTCTCAGGCTGAAAAGCGGTCTTAATTATTCTGAATTTGAGGAAAAATTCGGGTACACCCTCCCCTCTTACATTATCAAAAAAGCTAAAGAGTATGAAAAATACGGCTATACAAATGTTACGGACAAGTCAATCAGCTTTACACCGAAAGGTTTTCTTGTTTCAAATTCAATAATCAGTGAACTGATATAAAAAACGCTCCGAGAATAAATTCGGAGCGTTAATTTTATGTTATGAATTTGTATGTCAGATTAATACCATGAAGAGTATGAACCGCCGCCGATAAGCGATGTAAGAACACTTGTTGCAAATGTACTTGTGTTAAATGACCACATAGTAAGTTTTGCGCCGATGAAGAATACAATCATAAATGCAACGGCAACAATGAGTGTGAGAATTAAAGTGAATATTGCAGAGTTCTTTGCTTCGGGAACATTAGCTTTTACCTGATTTACTAGTGAAATAACAAGGTAAAGCATAACGATTACGAAGAAGAAAAGGAACATATATACGCTGATTAATGCGCAAAGACCTGCCAAAATCCAACCGATTGATGCCGGAATAGATTCAATTGAAAATGTGATGAATGAATCAATAAATGCTTTGGCTGTATTTTCTTCGGCTTTGTATTTTTTTACATATGCAAAAAGAATAACAGAATAGAAGCCGCCGATAAGGACAGCAGTAACAAGACTTACAAGAAGTGTTTTCGGAAAATCAAGTGCGCTCATAGAAAGCATAAGAAACATATTGCCAAGAATGAGTGCAATAAAGAATATTGCCGAGAAAAGAGTGCCGAGAATGATGTCTTTTTCAGCCTTTGCTGTTTTGATAACAGTTTTGGAATCCTTAAAGAATGAAGTAAACACAACAGGAATGTTCTTTAAAGCCTTAACAAAAGCATTTTCCCCAATGGGTGCTGTGTTATTTACGGCATAAGGCGACTGCTGTGTCTGAGGGTTTTGCGGCTGTGCATACTGTTGCTGAACAGGGTTCTGATACTGTGGCTGTTGTGGCTGAACAGGCTGCTGATACTGAGGCTGTGCCTGTGCATTTGCCTGCTGAGCCTGTGCTTGAGCGGCTCTTGACTTTTCGCAGTTGCAAACAGCATTGTCTTCAAGCTGTGCTCCGCAATATTTACAGAATTTCATGGTGATTCCTCCAAGATAAAATAATATGTAACAGGTATTATAGCTACCTGTTGTTTGTTTATTGAGAAGTGATAACATCAACGCTCACATTATATCACAAATTACAGCAATAATTCAATATTTCTTACAATTTTTTAATTTTTTACACTACAGAAAATTATATGTTAAAATAATGAAATGATGTACACATAGCAAATAATGACAATAAAACAGCGGCAAAAACTATAAACTTTAGTTTTTGCCGCTGTGGTTTAGTAATAATACCTTATAAATTTTATATTGTAGTAATCACAGGTTGTGATGTCGTTGGTGTCAATCTCATTTATAAGGATATAATCCTGAGCAACCCCTAAAAGATAGCCTGTTTTTTGAACAATTGTGTTTGCTCCCATGAGAAAATCAACGGTGATTCTTCTTCCGATTTGTGTTCGCATAAAACCGTTGTGATATCTCAGATTTTCGGCTGTTACAGGAAAAGGATATTGATAATCACTCATCGACATTCCGATATTCTGCATTATCGGCGTTGCAACAGTAGCTCCGGGGCTCGCCGTTGTGGCAGGGGTTGCAGGCAAAACAGGTATAGATGTATCTATTTTTTTTAAGTCCTTAATAAACGGTATATTTTGAAGACTTCCGCTGTATTTATTTATATTTTTAGGTTGCTCTTCCGATGTGCTACCGCCCTCTTCATATGCTATTTCTGCCTGTTCAAGTGAGGGATTGTCATTTGATTTTTTAACTTTTTCTGTCATATCATTGTGTGCAATATCATTGTGTGCAACAGACGGTGCGCACGGATTGTGTCGCATAATTTCGTCAATCGCAGGAATATAATATCCGATATCCGCTGTGTTTGACGGACTTGAATTGTTGATACAGGCTTTGTTTTTATCAAGTCCGTAAAGATGTTCGGGATTAATCTGATTTGCCATAGGAGTTGTATTAACTGTCATATTTGAAGAATTATCCATTAAGCTATGCTCCTTTATGTTTTGGAATAAGCCTCGGTAGGCGAATAAAAGCAATGATCCCCTACCCTGTTGTAAATTACTCCGTTGTTTGACGGAAAAAATGTTGGGCAGGTATCTGAAAATGGATTAAAATAGAAAATTGAATTTCCGACAGATGAATCGGTATTGCCCGCCAATGCCCAATCGGCAATGTTATAGTGAATTTCGTCAGGGCGTATATTGTAAACATTCTGAGGATTATATTGTCCTCCGACAGTTGTTTTAAGACAGGTAAATTGATTTGGTTGTTCCATTATGGCACGGAAATCTCCGCCCTTGCTGACTCTTGCAAATTCCCCGTTTGGAACACGGGTTCGGTTTACAATTACCGACGCAACTGCACGCATTCCGTTTTCACCTTCCCCACCTGCCTCACATTTTAAAAGCCTTGCAAGCAATTCTCTTGTACTCAATGCCACCTTTTTCACCAACCGTTATTTTATTCAATGATATTTTATGCATAAAATAACTTGTTGTTACAAAGAAAAAGCTTGCGATAAATGTGTTATTCACGCAGACCGAAAATTCTGTTTTATAGAAGCAAATCTGCCATTAAGGCTTCAGATAACTTTCCACCGTGTTTAGGATTTATTACAAATCAGAATATTACCAAGTTAGAAAGTAATGAATATCAAAAATAAGTGGGACTGCAATCATAACAGGATTTTTAGATTATACTTATCAATAAATACAGGGCGTGAAAATAATTAGCCACTTGTAAATATCATATACTTGAATTTTTCGGATTACCCCCCGGCTATTGATATTGAGCAAAAAAACACCGTAATTCTAACAGAACTACGGTGTTTCTTATGGCGGAGACGGTGGGATTCGAACCCACGACCCTCAGGGGGCATCATGATTTCGAGTCATGTCCGTTATGACCACTTCGATACGTCTCCGAATATTGGTGATTCACTTTGTTTATTGTACTTGTTTTTTGTGTGATTGTCAAGCAAAATTACGCAAATTTGTAAATTTTAAATTTAATCCGTAAAAGCATAAATAAGTGTCTGCGATTATTATATGAATACTTATGTTTGATTTTGCGGACATTTTTTTTTGAAAATCATGTACGAAAAGATTATTGAAACAACCATACTCAAATTATCAATCGGCACAACTGCACCTGCGGAATTGCCTTGCAAGACTTTGTAACAGCAGAGTCATGAACAGCCTGTAGCGGCACATGAAAGGCAGATATAGGTGAATTTAATTTTTGTTACTTCTTTTACAGCAGACTGTTTCCCTTTTGCAAAAACAAGCAACCTAGCAATTATGAGCAACGCTTATGCGGATTGATGTTCCGAAATTTGATTCTATTCCTTCTATGCTTTTAGGGTGTATTTTCCGTTTTTGATTATAACAAAATCCTTTGCCATAAGTCTGTGAAGAAGTTGCTTCGATTTTTTATGACTTATTCCGAGAAGTTCGGAAATTTCTTTTGAAGTTACCGTGATGTTGTCAGTAATGTATGAAATTACGGCATCCTGTCTGTCTGTTTCAATATCGGGACGATTTTGTAAAATTTGAGTATTAGTTGATTTGCTTTCAGGAACAAACGAAAGCTTTAGGGTGATGCTTTCGGGGTTGAAACTTTCTTCAATGACCGGCAGAACAAGTTTGTGACTTTTCCAAACGGAGAAAATATTAGAAATACCGAAGCCTTCGTTACTGCCGATTCCTATCAAATTAAACATACGCATAATTGCCGTGTTTCTGGGGTCGGATATACCGCCCGCTCTTGCGGCGTCGAGTTCAACTCTAAATCCGCCTGGATTTGATATTGTAATGCTTTCATTATCTTTCATAACAACAACACCGTTTGAACCATAATAGTCGGCATTTATAAGGCAGTTTGCAAGAGCTTCCTGTAAGGCTGTTGTAATCGGTGTAATGCCTGATTTTATGTTTGCTGTCAGTTTTATATCGTATGAAATTTTTTCAAAGACCTTCATAAAGAAATCATAAAGGTTTTCACAGTCAGAATTTAAATTTGATGAAATAATTGTGTGTTTATCATCTTGTGTTGTTTCCTTATATTCAAGACAATAGGACGGATATTCTTTTTTGATGAACTCTGACTTACCGAACATAAGAAGTCCTGCGGCTGTAGGGTGAAACAAAAGGTCTTCCCCTACTCCGATTGCTCCTATTGCCTGCAAGAAATCTTTATCTGACAAATTTTGAAGCCGATTGTTTGGCTTAACATTTGACATTTTTATTCGGTAGCTATGGAGTGAATCGGTATTAAATACGGAAACAGTCATACTTTCGATGATATTCATATCCTGTGTTTTAATTTCGGAATCACGCACCATAGCGTTAATTTGGTCGGGTGTACAACGGTAGTCACCCTCGCCGTTTCTTCTGTATGAATTATGAATACTGCCGTCAAGATACACGGGACGGTCAAATCTTTTTGCTTTTGGCACTGTAATAACGATAATATGCTTTTCTTCAATTTTTTGCACATAAACATCATCATATGAAAGAATGTTTGTGCTTACTTTTTGAATATCGTTTGCTATCTCCCAAAATTCTTCAATAAGTTCATCCGGATCGGGCAGATTTACGGGATGAAGTGATTTGTCCCTGTATTCTTCTACACCTAAAAGTATAATTCCTCCGAGTGTATTTGCAAAGGATGAATATGTTTCCCACAAGCTTTTAGGTAATCCGCCTGTTGCCTTTTTGGCCTCTATTCGATTGTTTTCTCTGTATTTTTCAATGTTGTTGAGGTCAATCACATTCATCCCTCCTTTATCCTACAAAATAATATTACAGTATAGTTTTTAATATGTCAACGCAGAAAAGGAACAAACATTACAGTTGTTCCTTTTGCGTTTAGGGTTATATTTAATTGAGTTTCCAATTACTGCTTTCGGATTGTAAGTTCATCATATGAACAAATATTCCGTTTGACTTTTTAAGACTTGCTGCTGTGCCTTCTTCGGCAACAACGCCGTCTGACAAAACTACAATTTTGTCTGCACCTGCAACTGTTCTCATTCTGTGAGCGATAACAATTACGGTCTTATTTTTGATAAGTCTTGAAAGAGCTGTTTGAATAAGGGTTTCGTTTTCTACATCAAGCGACGCTGTAGCCTCGTCAAGAAGAATAATCGGAGCGTCTTTAAGAAATGCTCGTGCAATTGAAACACGCTGTCTTTCACCGCCTGAAAGCTGACATCCGTTTTCGCCAATGTCCGTATTGTAACCGTCAGGGAGCTTTGAAACAAATTCATCGCAGTTTGCAAGTTTTGCGGCAAGGAGAACTTCCTCATCTGTAGCGCCTTTTTTGCCGAGCCTGATGTTTTCCATAATCGTATTATTGAATAGGATTACATCCTGGAAAACAATTGAATAGAGTGACAAAAGTGTTTCGGGTTCAATCTTAGAAATATCCATACCTCCGACGGTGATTTTACCATTGTTAATATCCCAGAATCTTGCGGCAAGTCTTGATACGGTGGTTTTACCGCCGCCTGACGGACCGATAAGAGCGGTAACTTCACCTTGCTTAGCTATGAATGAAACATCTCTGAGAACATTCTCTTTGTTGTTGTATGAAAATTCTACACTTTCAAATTTTATATCATAGCCTTTGTTTGTAAGCTTTGTATCGCCTGTCTGAACATCATGATCAAGAATTTCGTTCATTCTTGCAACATTTGTGCTTGTGCTGATGATTGCGGCGAGATTCTGCAAAGTAGACTGCATCGGATCATAAAGTCTTGATACAACAAGCAAGAACATAAAGAATGTAAGAACATCAAGCTGTCTGTTTATAAGCAGGATTGAGCCTACAAGCGCTGTTGTAGCAATGCCAAGTTTCAGAATTAATCCGGCAGATACTACAAATGCGGCAGTTCCAAATTCACTTTTCAAAGCACGTTTTTCTACATTGTCAATTTTTGTATCAAGACCAGCTATGTATGCCTGTTCCGCATTGTTTGCTTTTAAGTCCTGAATTGTTTCGATACATTCCTGTATGCCGTCTGCACAAGCCATTTTTGCATCCATAGACTTGTGGTTTAAACTCTTCTGAACTTTTGATGACAAACCGATTATCGTAAATGCAACAGGAAGAACCCAAAGAGAGGCAATTGCCATTCTCCAATCAAAGAAGAAAAGACTGATTGAGATAAGAACGGTTGAGATTATTGCTCCGACAAACGGTGGAATGAAGTGTGAAAATGCTGTTTCAAGATATGTACAGTCTGCCATGATTGTGCTTGTGAGGTCGGCAAGATCTTTTTTGCCGAAAAATGACAGAGGAATTTTTCTTAACTTTTCAGCAAGTGTAATCCTTCTTGTGCCTGTTTCTACATATGTTGCAAGAAAGGTTGAATTGTATTGCCAATAGGTTACTGCAAAAATTAGAGCAAGTGCTATGATACAGCCTAAAATATAGAACCATATTTTTTCGGGTTTTATACCGCTGTTTAACAAATCACTTACGAAAAAGTAAAGTAAAGCTACAGGAAACATAAATGAAATATTCTGTAATGCACAGGCGATTATACCCTGAATAAGGTCTTTTGCGCCTCTTTCGGAAAGAGCAAATTTATGCTGAAGCTTTTTAATCATCATTTACCCTCCTTTGAAACTTTCCAATTTACGGATGAAACATAATTTTTCATCATATCTGCATATATGCCGCCCATTGCAACAAGTTCGTCATTTGTACCTGATTCGGCAATCTTGCCACCTTCAAGCACATAGATTTTATGGGCATTTGCAATGGTAGAAAGTCTGTGTGCAATCATAATAACGGTTTTGTCTTTTGCAAGTTCATTAATTGCCTGCTGAACTTTTGCCTCATTATCGGGATCGGCAAAAGCGGTTGCCTCATCAAGGATGAGAATTGGTGCATTTTTGAGGATTGCTCTTGCAATGCTGATCCTCTGCTGTTCGCCGCCTGAAAGGTATGTGCCGTGAGTTCCGATTACGGTATTTATACCGTCAGGAAATTTCTTAATGATTTCATCACACTGCGCCTTGTGAATAGCTGAAAGTACCTCTTCTTTGGTTGCGTTAGGTCTTGCCATTTTGACATTATCAAGAATTGTGCCTTTTATTAATCGGCTGTTCTGAAATACAAATGAAACTGTATTCATCAGAATAGTTTTATCAATGTTTTTGACATTTACACCGCCGATAAGTACATCTCCCTCATCAGCATCGAAAAATCTGCTTATGAGGTTTGCGAGCGTTGTTTTACCGCTACCTGACTGTCCTACAAAAGCAACTGTTTCGTTTGGCTTAATTGAAAGCGATACATCGTCAATTGCTTTTTTGGCTTTATCTTCCCTATCGTAGCTGAAAGAAACCGATTTGAGAACAACGGAATTGTCTTTAGGTGTTTTTGCATCTGTGATTTCAAGCGGCTCAAGATTAAGAATTGAGTCAATTCTCTTGAGTGAGTCTGTAACAAGCATTGTGTTCTCGCTCTGGAACATTATTTTTGTCATTGTAACGGTTAATACAGGAGTTATGATAATATAGAACAAGATGCTGAGAATTAAATTGGTTGTTACTCCGCCTGAAGTAAACCACATACCTGCGATGAGAATAAATGCAAAAATTCCGTTAATAAGCATTGTAAGAATACACATTGGTTTTCTCATACTCTCGGTATAAGAAATTGCCCATGTGCTGTAGTTGTCAATAGACTTTTTGAAACGGTGAAATGAAAAAACAGACTGACCAAATGTCTTTACGACAGGAATACCTCTTACATACTCAACAGCTTCATTTGACATATCTTCAAGAGCATTCTGATATTCTTCCATTTTAGTTTTAAGTGTAGGTCCTGTCATCTGTGTGAACATAATAACAAAACTCAGCAAAATAGGAATTAAGCAGAAAAGACCGAATCTCCAATCAAAGAAAAACAGCATAAACAGAAGTCCGATAGGTGTTATGTATGCGGTTACCATATCGGGCAGCTGGTGAGCAAGGTATGTTTCAGTTGATTCTGAACATTCGTTGACTGTTTTTCGTACTTTACCGCTTCCGAGAGCTTCAAGAGTTCCGAGGGGTAACTTAATGATGTGGTGCATCATATTTTTTCGCAGATTTGTCTGAACCCGAAAAGCTGCTTTGTGCGAACATAAAAGTCCTGCAACATAGATTAAAAATGCAGCTGCGGCAAATATTACTGCCATCCATCCGTTGTGTACAAGACTTGTTGCCTTTGAAAAGTCAGGCATTACTTCAAGTACTTCTTTGATAATCTTCCAAAGATAATAGAAAGGAACAAGTGCAAACACAGCACTGATTCCCGAGAGAATCCAGGAAGCATAAGTAAAGTATTTGTGATTTCCTGCGTAGGACATAAGTCTTGATAAATTCGATTGCTTTTTCAAGAATAGATCTCCTCCAAGTGGATAATTTGTATATCTGATACGAAAACGCTGCAGTCGTTTTCGATTATCATTCAAATTCAGGTTAGTTATCGCTAACTGTTATTCAAAAATAATAGGGCTTAACCCTGCCCCATTATTTTCATCCAACCTGCCGTATAGAATTCACGCATTTCTTTGAGATAAAGTTTTGCGTCTTCAATCGGCATTTCGTGGATTATAAGTTCAAAATAGGTATTAAACATACCCGTAATAATCATATGCTCAAGTTTAGTATCAATTTTTGGCGACGGTTTTCCAAGTCTTTTAAGTACATTCAAATATTTATGAGTGGCCTCAGCCTCAATTTTAACCATTTCATCTATCATATGAGAAAACTTTGTTCCCTCTGATTTTAATAAAATCAGCTTGAAAACATCGAGATTGTCATAGCAATACAAAAGTCCGTCATACATGCAATTAGCTGATATGCTCGCCATATTGTCGGGCTGTGATTCTTCAGGAAGACTTGCAAATTCATTTTGTGCGGATCTGTACATACTAATAATTTTATTATAGTGCTTTCCTACAATTGCTTCAAAAAGTCCCTCTTTGTCGCCAAATCTGGTATAGATTGAACCTGTTGTTGTGTGTGCTTCGGCGGCAATTGTTCGCAGAGAGGCATCAGCATAGCCTTTGTTCAGAAATTCTTTTGTGGCACAGGCTATAATATTTTCGTAAACGCCCTCAATTTGCTTTGCCAAATGAAACACTCCTTAGTTTATCTTAACATTTTGAACATTCCCGAACCATCCCAGTCGCATGGTCTTTGTTCAAATCCAAATTTTTCATAAAAAGCAACTGCTTCTTTAGAACTGATAAGTTCAAGGCTTACTGACCAATCTTCAGGCATAGAATTGCGTATGTAATCTTCAAGAAATTGCATTAACGCTTTTCCTACACCCTTACTCTGATATTCGGGAATAACGGCATAGTCTTTTATATAGAATGACATACCGTCGTCGCCGATAATTCTCACCATTCCGACAGGTTTGTCACCGTCATATGCAACAAATTTTGCATATGAATTATTTAAGGCGGTTTCGATTTGCTCAATGCAAGGCGACTCCCAACCTACCGACCTGTACAAACTTTCAAAAAGTTTTGGCGTAAGAGTTTCGAATGAAATTGTGTAAGCTGCCTTATTTTTAATCACAGTAGTCACCTCTAATTCATAACATTGTTATGTAACGCTGTTATGATTATATAATTAAAATACTCGCTTGTCAACATTTATCAGCAAAAAATAAAAGCACCGCAGAAAAAAATCTACGGTGCAATTTAAAGATTCGGTTAAAAATCAGTTTTCTCTTCCGAGAAGGTAGTCAACAGACACTTCAAGAATATCGGCAAGAGCAACAAGCTCAACATCTGTTACGAAACGAATCTGACCTTCAAGCTTTGAAAGTCCGGATGCATTCATATCGACGCCGTTAACCTGTAATTGGGCAAGAAGCTCCTTTTGCTTCATACCCTTCTGCTTTCTTACAGCCTCAACCCTGCTTCCTACGAGGTTTCTGTCTCCAAGTTCCTGTTTTCTTAATCTCATTTTTACTCTCTCCCAAATCGTTTTAATTCTTTTTTAAAATTCTTTAAAAACATTGTGATGTTATTATAATACTAAAAAGGAAAAAAAACAAGGGCTTTTTGTAAATAAATTTAAAAATTTGAAATTTTTTCGTAAATTTGGTTACAAATTGAAATATAGTAGTTATAATGCACTTATAAATAGGTGTGCTTTTAATAATATTATACAATTAGCACAATGCATAATTCCGACTGAGAAAGAATAATTTCCCTTAATTTTCTGAATAGAATTAATATTTATGAAATGGTTCTATATCAGAAATAACAATTACAAAATATTACAAACAAGAAATCTAAGTTTCAAAAAGAAAAACGCCCTTAATAAAAAGAGCGTTTTAATCTTATTTTTAATTTGTTTATGCTTTAAAAGTACCGTTTTCAATGTCTGTAATCATTGACACACGGTTTTCGTGTCTGCCGCCTTCATAAGGTGTGTTAAGGAAGATATCGGCAAATTTAACAGCATCTTCTTCGCTTGTAACTCTGCCGCCCATACAAAGGATATTTGCGTTATTGTGTCTGCGAGTCATTTCAGCACAAAACTCGTTTGAAACAACTGCGGCTCTGATTCCCTTAACCTTGTTTGCGGCAATTGAGATACCGATGCCCGTACCGCAACAGAGAATGCCTGTTGAGCATTCGCCCGAGGTGATTGCAGTTGCTACCTTGTAGGCATAAACCGGATAATCAACGCTTTCTTCGCTGAAAGTGCCGTACTCTTTGTATTCAAGTCCTTTTTCATCCAGATATTTTTTGATTGCGCAGATAAGGTTATATCCGCCGTGGTCGCATCCGAGTGCTATCATTTTGTTCTACCTCCAAGTTTTTTATTAAGCTCTCGCTGTGCCTGAGGCAAGCGGAGATATACCGGCATAAGCTCTTGTGCCGAAACGGTTTGTCCGTTATTAATCATTTCAAATGCAACAAGTGCAGTTGAAGACGCTCTCTGATATTTAAGATTTACGGGAGCAGACTCTGCATTTTTAATTTCATTACCGATATATTTACAGGTAATATCGGTACCGTCACCTGCTATGATGATTCTTCCGTCAACAGACAGCAGTTCGTTTTTTAAGTCATCAAGCGATAACGCTCTGTCATCACAAAGTCGGGTAACAACTCCGTTTTTAATTTCAAACAGTGCATTGTATACCTGTGAACAGCGTGCGTCCATTACGGCACATACAATGCAGTCGGTTGAAAGGAAATTATATGCCATACTCTCAAGTGTTGAAACCGAAATACACGGTATATTATTTGCAAAAGCAAGACCTTTTACTGCCGCAACACCGATTCTTACTCCCGTGAATGAACCCGGACCTGCGTTGACAGCAATTGCGTCAATATCGGATATTTCCGTTTTTGTATTGTTCAAAAGCTGTTCAACCATAGGGATGAGCGTCTGGCTGTGGGTAAGACTTGTGTTTATGAAAGTTTCACCGATCAGCTTGCCCTCTTCTGAAAGTGCAACAGATGCGGCTGTTGCAGACGTGTCAACAGACAGAATTTTCAAATTTCAACACCTTCAATTTCAAAGATTCTTTCGTCATCGCTCTCCCCTTTTTCAATCGTTATTCTGATTGCATTTTCGGGAAGTGCGCCTTCTATATTTTCACTCCACTCAATTACGAGAATGCCGTTGTCAATGTAGTCAAAAAATCCCGTTGAGTACAAATCATCCCATGAATTAACTCTGTACATATCAAAATGATAGATATTGTACTTTCCACTGTATTCGTTTACAAGGGCGAAAGTAGGGCTTGACACACCGTCATCAACACCGAGGGCTCTTGCCAGTCCTCTTGTAAAGGCGGTTTTGCCCATACCGAGTCCGCCGAAAAGGGCTATTACCTCTGTGCCGTGGAGCTTTTTTGCAATTTTTTCGCCGATTTGCTCAGTTTCATCGGCGCTGTGAGAAATCAATTTAACCATATCAGAAAAGTCCGCTGATTTTGCCGTTTTCATCAATATTAATTTTTTCTGCGGCAGGAACTTTCGGGAGTCCCGGCATTGTCATAATATTGCCTGTATAAATTACTGCAAAACCTGCACCGTTTGAAATTGTTACATCTCTTACTGTGATTTCAAAATCCTTTGGAGCACCGAGCTTTGTAGGGTCATCTGAAAGCGAATACTGTGTTTTTGCCACACATATGGGAAGTTTGTCTCCGCCGAGTGCCGCAACTTCCTTGATTGCTTTTTCTGCGGCTGTTGTGTAGTTTACCTTTGACGCACCGTAGATTTCCTTTGCAATCTTTTCAACTTTTTCCTTGAGTGTGAGGTCGAGTGAATAGAGCGGTTTAAATGCAGACGGCTTTTCACAAGCCTCTACTACCTTATTTGCAAGCTCTACGCCGCCTTCTCCGCCTTTTCCGAATACATTTGAAAGGGCAAAGTCTGCACCCTTTGAAATGCAATATTCTTCAATGTATCTGAGTTCTTCATCTGTATCTGTACCGAACTGATTAATTGCTACAACTACGGGAACATTGTACTTTCTCATATTGTCAATGTGAACACCGAGGTTTACAATGCCTTTTTTGAGTGCCTCAATGTTTTCATTTGAAACATCTGACTTTGGAACGCCGCCGTTGTATTTTAATGCACGGCATGTTGCCACGATTACAATTGCCGACGGAGCAATGCCGGCATATCTGCACTTGATGTCAAGAAACTTCTCAGCACCGAGATCCGAGCCGAAACCAGCTTCTGTAATGCAGTAATCGGCAAGCTTTAATGCAAGCTTTGTTGCTCTTATGCTGTTACAGCCGTGAGCGATATTTGCAAAAGGTCCGCCGTGCATAATTGCAGGAGTACCCTCAAGCGTCTGAACAAGGTTAGGTTTGATTGCATCCTTGAGAAGTGCAGTCATTGCTCCCTCTGCTTTCAAATCTTTGGCAAAAACGGGTTCACCGCTGTATGTGTATGCAACAAGAATGTTGCCGAGCCTTTCTTTAAGGTCGGAGATATCATTTGCAAGACAGAGAATTGCCATAACTTCCGATGCAACTGTAATGATGAAGTGATCTTCCCTCGGAACACCGTTTACCCTACCGCCAAGACCAATTGTGATATTTCTTAATGCACGGTCATTCATATCAAGACAACGCTTGAAGAGAATTCTTCTCGGATCAATGCCGAGTGTGTTGCCCTGCTGAATATGGTTGTCAAGCATTGCACAACAAAGGTTGTTGGCTGCTGTAATTGCGTGCATATCACCTGTGAAATGAAGGTTGATGTCCTCCATCGGAAGAACCTGTGCATAACCGCCGCCTGCGGCACCGCCCTTAATTCCGAATACAGGACCGAGCGATGGTTCACGGAGTGCGATGATTGCCTTTTTACCGATTTTAGCCATTGCCTGACCAAGACCTGCAGAAGTGGTGGTTTTGCCCTCGCCTGCCGGTGTTGGGTTGATTGCTGTTACGAGGATGAGCTTTCCGTCAGGATTGTCCTTTACACGGTCTGCAAGTTCATCAGAAAGTTTTGCTTTGTACTTTCCGTAAAACTCAAGCTCATCAGCAGAAATTCCAAGCTGATTTGCAATTTCTGCAATAGGCTTTAATTCTGCACTCTGAGCAATTTCGATATCAGATAACATAATATACCTCCGAATCAAATTCATGTTTTTATTATTATAACAAAATGCGAAACTTGTATTATTCTGTATTGAAATTATACTTGATATTGAGAGCGTAATTTAATATAATTATAGGGTAAAATTAATTTCAAAGGTTGTTTTGGGTGAAAAAAGTTATTACAAATATTTATGAATATTTCAGACAGTGTGACGCAGTGTTGTGGCTGTTGACCTTGACCGCTGTTGCTTACAGTTTTCTTTTGATTGCGAGTATGCAACGGTCGGGCGAATACAGTTATCTAAGAACTCAGATTATCGCTGTGTCTGTCGGTCTTGCGGCATCGGTCTTTATATCAATTGCCGATTACAGATTTCTTATACGAAAATGGTACATTGCCGCAATAGTGGGAATTGTTCTTGCCGGACTTGTGTTTGTGTTCGGAGTTCAGGTTAGCGGAACAGATGATACGGCATGGATTAATCTTCCGGGCGGATTTTCAATTCAGCCGTCGGAGTTTATAAAAATCTGTTTTATCATAACTTTTTCAAAGCATTTGTCGTGGCTGAGAGAAAAGAAAATGATTGAAAAGTTTTCGGGAGTACTTTTCCTTGCACTTCATGCAATGATACCAATGGCAATTATTCATATTCAGGGTGATGACGGTACAGTTCTTATATTTGCGCTTATGTTTTTGGTTATGACATTTGCGGCTGGTGTTCAACTGAGATATTTTGTCATTTTCGGAGGATTGCTTGTGTGTGCAATTCCGATTATATGGAATGTGTTTATGAATGAAGAACATCGCAACAGGGTTCTTGCTTTGTTTGACCTTGACGGGAATGCACTGACAAATTACGGTTGGCAACAGTATCAGGGTAAGGTTTCAATTGCAAGCGGTGAAGCTTTCGGAAGCGGACTTTTTAACGGACAGCGTGTTGAACATTCAATCGTCCCCGAACAGGAAAACGATTTTATTTTTACCGTTGCAGGAGAGGAACTCGGATTTGTCGGATGCATGGCGCTTTTGCTGATTTTGTTTTTTATTATATTAAAAGTGATTTTGAATGCAAAAAATTCAAGTGAATTTGAAGGCAAGTATATCTGCTACGGTGTGTTTTCAATGATAGCGTCGCAAACAATTGTAAATATAGGAATGGTGCTTGGATTTCTTCCCGTAGTCGGAATAACCCTTCCCCTGTTCAGTTCGGGAGGTACTTCGGCTTTGAGTACGCTCATTAGTCTTGGTCTTGTACAGAGTGTGAGATATCACAATACTGACGATATGAACAAAGCTTTTGTAAGGCGAGGCAGTTCAAATCGAATCAGAATGTAATTTAATACAAATAAACTAAACCGCAGACATCAAAATGTCTGCGGTTTTTATGGGTTATTTTTCGCTGATTGTGATATTTGCCTTGTAGCTTCCACTTACCCAACAGGTGTCAGTACCACTGAGTTTGAAAGTAACAGGCATCTGAACCGAGCCTACTGTTCCGCTCTGATCTGAGGTGTCAATTACGCCTTCAATATCTGAGCTTTTAAGGCTTTTAAGTTCCTCTTCACTGCCGATTACGGTAACATTCATACTTGTCTGTGTTACATCGGCTTTGTATTTTGAAGAAAGACCGCTTACTTTAAATGAATCAACGGTAAAGGTTTTCTTGGATAGACCGCTGAGGTCAAGTACAAGCTTTGCTGAGGTTGAGTTACTGATATTTTTGCAGTCACTCGGGATGTTTATTCCCTGCGTATCGTACTCATAACGCTTGTTTGAAAGTGTTGCAAAATCGATTGACTCAAGCTTTACGCTGTCAGTCTTGTCAAGCACTTCTTTTGGACCTGCAAGCAGAATCTTTGAAGGCTCAACCGTAAGCATATCATCGTTTAAATCAAGACCTTTGGGTTTGTTAATAAACTCAGGAATTACATTTACCGTCTTTTCGGGGAGAACGGAAATTGTAGCCTCAACATCCGTAAACTCCATTGTAAGAAGCTCGGTGGAGATTTTATTTCCTGTTTTATCATAAAGCACAATATTTGCGGTCGTTGAGGTCGGCTCATTTAGTATACTGTCAAGTTCGGCTGATGCCGAAACCTTTGCAATTTTGGCAATCTCTGTTTGAGGACCTGAGATTGTGATATTCTTTGATGCAAGAGAAGTTGACGCATAGTATCCGTCGGCAACCTTGTAAACAACATTTTCCTGAATCGGGAAACTTGTTTCACGCTGATAATCAACAATTACATTGACATTTGAAGGCGTAACGGTTGAGATAATCTGAAAATTGGCACTCGGGTTGGCTTTTACGGCTGAAAGCGAAAGCTGATAAGTTCCTGCCGAGTCAATTCCGTTTGTAGCACCCGTGACAGTAATATCCTTCGTTCCGATAGAACCGAGAACGGCTCTGCTGCCTGTTACGGTTACCGTGGCAGTCTGCTCCGCATCACGGAATACCTGCAAACCGTTGTTATCAAGCTGGTCAGGCAATTCAATCTGAATGGGAATATTGCTTATTGTTACGGTTGTATCATTTGTTGTACCCATACTCATGTAAACCCATGTTATTGTTGAGATTACAAGGGCGAGTATAATCAGAAATTTGTTATTTTGAAACAGTTTGTTGAGAGAGCGTTTTTTCTTTTTCATTTTTCAGCCTTCTCTCTTTTTGAACTTTTCGGGTTCTTCTGAAAAAACTTTTTGGGCGGTTCATCATCGTCATAGCCACGATCATAGATGAGAAACTGTTCAAGCTTTTTGATTAGTTCTTCTCTTGTAAACTCACGGAGCAAAATACCGTTTACCGCAAGAGAAATTACACCTGTTTCTTCACTTACTATAAGAACAACAGCGTCGCTTTGTTCACTGATACCGAGTCCTGCTCTGTGTCGTGTACCGAGATTGATATCTACATTAGGATTTGATGTGAGCGGTAAAATACATCCTGCTGCAAAAAGTTTTCCGTCACGGATAATGCTTGCACCGTCATGCAATGGTGCTTTGTTAAAAAATATATTGCCGAACAGAGCTACTGATGTTTCGGCATCAATAATTGTGCCTGTAGCGGCTATATCGGAAAGCATGGTTTCTCGTTCAAACACAAGCAAAGCACCTGTTTTTGAACGAGAGAAAAGAACTGCTGTGTCAGCCGCATCTACGATTGACTTTTCTACAGCCTTTTTCCATTCATCACCTTTGTGGTGCTTAGTAAATATTTTTATATATTTTTTATAGGTGTTGTTGCGTCCCATCTGTTCAAGAGCCTTTCTGATTTCCGGCTGAAAGATGATAGCAATAACAACAACTGCTGCCTCGAAAAATGTTCGCAACAGGGATGAAAGCATAACAAGACCAAACAGAGACGAAAGAAAATACACAATCAGGAGCATAATTACACCTTTGAGAAGCTGAACTGCTCTTGTTTCCTGAATAAGCTTGAACAGTCCGAAAATCAACAGTGCAATTGCAAGAATATCGACAATATCTCTTAGCTGTATAGTCTTGATAATGGAAAGAATGCTGTTAAATATTTCCAATCTGCTTTCCCCTTCCTTTATTTTTAAATTCCTTGTTATTATTCTAACATACTTTTGTTATTAATTGCAACCTTTTTAAATTGTTTTTTTCTGTTTGTTGTTCTTAGAAATACGACTTACGGCATTTGCAAAATATACAACATCATTTTTTGTTGTAAATGCCGATACAACAGCTCTTACGGTTCCAGTATCCTGAGTGCCGAAGCTTTTGTGTGCAAGGGGCGCACAATGGAGCCCTGCTCTTACGGCAATATTGTAGCTGTCATTAAGAATTTTTGCAACCGTTTCGCTTTCGGTATTTTTAATATTAAAGGAAATTACAGGAACGCTGTAACTTTTCTCGGGCATTTTTGTGTATAATATTACATTTTCCGCTTTTTCAAGCCTTTTGTATAGCATTTGTGCAAGACTTAACTCGGAATTATATATTCTGTCTGTTTTTTTGTTCAGGACAAACTTTATTCCTGCATTAAGCCCTGCTATTCCCGGAAGATTCGGCGTTCCGCTTTCGTACTTATCAGGGAGAATTTCAGGCTGATTGAGGTTTGCGGAATCACTTCCCGTTCCTCCCTGAATAAGACTGTCCGGAGTTGTTTCGCTGTTTATAATAAGCAAGCCTGTTCCCATCGGTCCGTAAAGTCCTTTGTGACCTGCGGTGCAGAGAAAATCAATGGAACTGTCAGAAAGGTTTATATCTGCTGTTCCTGCACTTTGTGCGGCATCTACACAAAAAAGGATGCCGTTTAATCTGCAAAGAGCGCCTATTCTTTCTATCGGAAGTTTGATGCCGAATACATTTGAAGCATGGGTACAGATTACAAGTTTTGTGTTAGATTTGAATTGTTTCCTGAAATTCTCGATTGTTTGTTCATCATCATAAGGGACACATTCGGCAACAGAGTATTCAATCTTATTTTTCTTGAGTGTTTCAAGCGGTCTGACGACAGCATTGTGCTCAAGTGATGAGATTACGGCATGGTCGCCCTGTTTTAATATGCCTTTAATAACTGTGTTCAAAGCCGTTGTGCAGTTAAGCGTGAATATTATATTTTCGGGATTTTCCGAGCCAAAAAGTTTTGCGGCATTATCTCGGCAGGAATACATTATTTCGGATGATTTTACCGACATTTTGTGACCGCTTCTTCCCGGATTTGCTCCGTAGTCGTACATAGCTTCGTTAATCGCTTTTCTTACGGATAAGGGTTTCGGAAAGGTGGTTGCACCGTTGTCGAAATATATCATAAGGTATCAACAGCGGCTGTTCCTTTGACAGCAATACCGTTACTCCTGATAATTTCCAATGCCCTTTCAAAATTTCCCGGGACATAAAGGCTGTATCCGCATGATTTTCGATTGAGGTGTATAGGAGTTCTTACAAGCCCTGATTTAATATTGTTTTTTAAAAGTAGGTTACGGCTCTTCATGGCAAGAGTTACCGAGCCGAATATTATTAAATTATTTTCCATAACTTCCACCCTTTGTTAAATCTTTGTGACATCTCAAAACAATATATCACACTACATATTATGAAAGTAGGCAAAGTTTGGACATAAAAGAAAGCACGGCTTTTATGCCGTGCTTAAAGGTGTTGTTTTTCAGTTCATTTTTTCAGAAAGAAGGGTGCCCATGTTGTACATACCCGGTTTCTGATCTTTAAGAAATACTGCCGCATTAACAGCACCGACAGCGAAAACTTCTTTTGACTGAGCCTGATGAGAGATTGTTACAACCTCATCGTGACCTGCAAAGATAACTTCGTGTTCGCCTACAATAGTGCCGCCTCTTACGGAATGAATACCGATTTCGTTCTTTGAACGCTTTCTGCGGTAGCTGTGTCTGTCATAGACATACTGAGGATCTTCGTCAAGCTGTTCCGAAATTCCGTCTGCAATCATAAGAGCTGTTCCGCTCGGAGCGTCGAGCTTGAGATTATGATGCTTTTCAACGATTTCAATATCGAACTGGTTTCCGAGGATTTTTGCAGCCTCTTTTGAAAGCTCAATAAGAAGATTGATGCCGAGTGACATATTACCTGAATAGAAAACAGGAATTGTCTTTGCCGCATCTTCGATTTTTGCAATCTGATCTTTAGAAAAGCCTGTTGTGCAGATAACACAAGGTACTTTGTTATCAACTGCATACGAAAGCATACCGTCAAGAGCTGCAGGATTTGAAAAATCAATGATTACATCAGGTGTTTCGGTTGCCTCGTCAAAAGTCTTGAAAACATCAAAATCATAATTACTTTCACCGAATGCGTCAACACCGAACAAAACATTGCAATCCTCACGGCTCTGAACAGCCTGTGCCACAAAGCAACCCATTTTACCGTTACAACCGACTATTGCTGTATTTACCATTTTTATTCCCCTTCAAACTTCTTGAATTTTAAACGAATCAAAGGTCGATTATTTAACCTTCTTGCTTAAAAGGTCATACTTCTCCATGCAATCCTTGAGGTCATGGTAACCCTGAACGCTCATGGGTACGAGCGGAAGTCTGCATTCGCCTGCTTCATAGCCGAAGAGGTTCATGGCAGTCTTTACGGGGATCGGGTTAACATCGCTGAAGAGTATATGCATAAGCTCAAGATAGTGGAAGTTAAGCTTCTGTGCCTCTGCAAAGTCATTGTCAAGACAAAGCTGACAGATGTCATGCATTTCTTTTGGGCAGATGTTTGCAAATACAGAGATAACACCGAGAGCACCGAGTGACATGAAAGGAACAGTCTGGTCATCGTTACCTGAGTAGATGTCAAGATTGTCACCGCAAAGTGAACGGATGAGAGCAACCTGAGAGATGTCGCCGCTTGCCTCTTTTGCGGCAACGATGTTAGGATGCTTGCAAAGCTCCTGATAAGTCTTTGGCTTGATGTTACAGCCGGTTCTTGAAGGAACATTGTAAAGAATAATCGGAATATCAACCGAATCTGCAACAACGTTGAAGTGTCTTACAAGACCCTGCTGAGATGTTTTATTGTAGTAAGGAGTTACGCAGAGAAGTGCGTCAACGCCTGTGCTTGCGGCAGATTTTGAGAGCATAACGGCTGTTGAGGTATCGTTACTGCCTGTACCTGCAATAACAGGAATTCTGCCGTTTGTCTTTTCTGCAACGAAAGAAATTGTTTCGCAATGCTCTTTTTCCGAAAGAGTTGCAGCCTCACCTGTTGTACCGCATACAATAATTGCATCGGTACCGTTTTGAACATGAAATTCTACGAGATCGCCGAGAACATCGTAGTTTACGCTTCCGTCAGACTTCATAGGAGTGATAAGTGCAACACCTGAGCCTGTAAAAATGTGGTTAGACATAATTTACCTCCGTAAGTAATCAGTCCATGTAGCCCTCAGCACAAAGGAGCTCTGCAAGAAGAACTGCACCGCCTGCTGCGCCTCTTAATGTGTTGTGTGACATACAAACGAACTTGTAATCATATTGAGTATCAGGTCTTAATCTGCCAACCGATACTGCCATACCGTTTTCAAGATTTCTTTCAGATTTAATCTGCGGACGGTCGGGTTCTGTGAAGTAGTGGAGAAAATGCTTTGGAGCACTCGGAAGATCAAGCTCCTGTGCTCTGCCGCTGTAGTTTGACCAAATGTCAATAATTTCTTCGACAGTAGGTTTCTTTACGCCGTCCTTAAATGACATAAATACAGCTGCTGTGTGACCGTCTGATACGGGAACACGGATGCACTGTGATGTGATTGAAATATCATCGGTTTTAACAATCTTGTCGCCTTCAATCTTACCCCAGATTTTAAGCGGCTCCTGCTCTGACTTCTCTTCCTCACCGCCGATGTAAGGAATAACATTATCTACCATTTCAGGCCATGTCTTAAATGTTTTGCCTGCGCCTGAAATTGCCTGATATGTGCAGGCAAGAACCTTGTCAACGCCGAGTGCCTTTAAAGGATGAATTGCAGGAACATAGCTCTGAAGTGAGCAATTGGACTTAACTGCAACAAAGCCTCTTTTTGTGCCGAGACGCTTTCTCTGAGCGTCAATAATCTTAATGTGATCGGCGTTAATTTCAGGAATAACCATAGGAACATCATCTGTAAAACGATGAGCACTGTTGTTTGATACGATAGGACATTCAGCCTTTGCATATCTGTCTTCGAGATCACGGATTTCATCCTTCTTCATATTAACTGCGCAGAAACAGAAATCAACCTGTGATGCAACCTCTTCAACATTTTCAGCGTCAACGATAACCATATCCTTGTACTTCTCAGGAAGAGGAGCAGTCATATGCCATCTGCCTTCAACTGTTTCACCGTATGTTTTGCCTGCACTTCTCTTACTTGCGGCAAGAACAGTAACCTCAAACCACGGGTGATTCTCAAGAAGAAGTGTAAAACGCTGACCTACCATACCGGTAGCGCCGATAATACCGACTTTATACTTTTTCATAATAATTCCTCCGAATTAAACAAATTTTAAAAAAGCGGTTGCCTTATTCAAACAAATATTATATTATATGAAGAGATGTCTGAAAACACGACTGTTTGTCGATTATGCAAACTGCTCATAATAAGATAATATATCATTTTAAAAGGGTAATGTCAATTATTTTGAGAATTTTACAGGACAAATACTTGTGTTTTACAAAGATTTTTGACAGAACAGCTTTTAAAAAGCAATTTTAGTTCTTGAAAGGAAATAAAATGAAGACTAGTGATTTTTATTACGATTTGCCTAAAGAGCTTATCGCACAGACTCCGCTTGAACCTAGGGACAGTTCAAGATTGCTTGTGCTTGACAGAGAAAAACAAACTCTGGAGCATAAACATTTTTATGACATTATTGATTATCTTAACGAGGGTGACCTTCTTGTTGCCAACGATTCAAGAGTTTTGCCTGCAAGAATTTACGGTATCAAAGACGAAACAGGTGCAAAAGTTGAATTTCTGCTTTTGAAGCAGGTTGCGAACAACCGTTGGGAAACACTTTGCAAGCCGGGTAAAAAAGCAAAAGTCGGCACAAAATTTTCATTCGGTAACGGCATTTTGCGTGCAACAGTTGTTGATGTTAAGGATGACGGCAACAGAATAGTTGACTTTGATTGCGAAGAGAATTTCTTTACTGCTCTTGACAAAATCGGTCAGATGCCTCTTCCTCCTTATATTACAGCCGAGCTTAAGGATAAGGAACGCTATCAGACGGTTTACAGCCATGAACTCGGTTCAGCGGCAGCTCCGACGGCAGGACTTCACTTTACAACCGAGCTTATGGACAGAATCAAGGCTAAAGGTATAAAGATTGCGTATGTTACACTTCATGTGGGACTCGGTACATTCAGACCGGTTAAGGTTGACGATGTTACAAAGCATAAAATGCACAGCGAGCATTATGAAGTCCCCGAAGAAACCGCAAAGCTCATAAATGAAACTAAGAAAAACGGCGGACGGGTTATTGCAGTCGGCACAACATCCTGCAGAACGCTTGAAAGTGTTGCGGCAATGTACGGAGAAATCAAGCCCTGCGAGGGATTTACGGATATTTTTATTTATCCCGGATTTGAATTTAAGGTGCTTGACGGACTTATTACTAACTTTCATCTTCCCGAAAGTACACTCATTATGCTTGTATCCGCTTTTGCGGGATATGATTTTATTATGAATGCATACAAAGAAGCTGTAAAGGAAAAGTACAGATTCTTCTCTTTCGGTGACGCTATGTTCATATCATAGGAGGATTTTACGGATTTATGTTTAAGGTAATTAAAAAGGAAGGCAACGCAAGACGGGGCGAATTTGTTACGGTTCACGGTACGGTTCAGACTCCCGCCTTTATGAATGTTGCAACATGCGGCGCAATCAAGGGTGCTGTTTCTGCGCTTGATTTAAAGAATATAAAATGTCAGGTTCAGCTTTGCAACACCTATCATCTGCATCTTCGTCCGGGTGATGAAAAGGTTAAGCAAATGGGCGGACTTCACAAATTTACAAGGTGGAACGGTCCTATCCTTACCGACAGCGGCGGATTTCAGGTGTTCTCTCTTGCAAAGTTGAGAAATATTAAAGAAGAAGGCGTTTACTTCAATTCTCACATTGACGGCCGCAAAATTTTTATGGGACCTGAGGAGAGTATGAGAATCCAGTCAAATCTTGCATCTACAATTGCGATGGCATTTGACGAATGCGTTGAAAACCCTTCTCCATATGAATATACAAAAAACAGCGTTGAAAGAACCACAAGATGGCTTAAAAGATGCGTTACAGAGATGAAAAGGCTCAACAGTCTTGACGATACCATAAATAAAAACCAGATGCTGTTCGGCATAAATCAGGGCGGTATCTATGACGATTTGCGCGTCAATCATATGAAAGAAATTGCAGAGCTTAATCTTGACGGCTATGCAATCGGAGGTCTTGCCGTGGGTGAGCCTGCAGAAACGATGTACCATATCATTGAAGAGGTTGAGCCGTTTGCTCCGAAAGATAAAATCAGATATCTTATGGGAGTCGGAACTCCCGTGAATATTCTTGAAAGCGTTGCAAGAGGTGTTGATCTTTTTGACTGTGTTATGCCGAGCAGAAACGCAAGACACGGTCAGCTCTTCACTTGGGACGGAGTGCGTAACATCAATAATGCAAAATATGAAACAGATGAATCTCCGATTGACGAGCATTGTGACTGCCCCGTTTGCCGAAACTTTTCAAGGGCATACATAAGACATCTTCTCAAGAGCGGTGAGATGCTCGGAATGCGACTTGCCGTTTTGCACAACCTCTATTTTTACAATAATCTTATGGAAGTTATCAGAACTCACCTTGATAACGGCACATATATGGAATTTTACGAAAAATATCGCAACATTTTAGGCGTGCGTATCTAATATTTTTTCAAAACAGAAAAAACACTTGCAAGATGTGATTAAAACTGATATAATCAATACATTGTATGAAAGGAATGACGAAAATGACAAACTTTTTACCTGTAGTTGCAGAAGCAAGTGCAAGCGGCGGAAATCAGTCATCAAGTATGATTTTTATGATTCTCTTCTATGTTGCTATTTTTGCAGCTCTCTATTTCTTCCTCATCAGACCTAACTCAAAGAAGAAAAAAGAAGAAGCTCAGCTTCGTAACTCTCTTGAGATCGGTGATGAAATTACAACAATCGGCGGAATTATGGGCAGAGTAGTTGCCATTAAGGACGACGAGGACGCTATCATCATTGAAACAGGCTCCGACAGAGTTAAGATGAAGTTTAAAAAGTGGTGTATTTCTACTGTTGACACAGTTAAGGAACAGCCACAGCAGACAGGTCAGCCTGAAAAGAAAGGCTTTTTCGGTTTTGGCAGGAAGAAAGATTCTGACGAAACTAAAGCTACAAAAGAATAACTTTTTGAATGAATGTTCTTTTCCCCGAATATATTTGTAACAGAATATATTCGGGGGTTGTTTTATGTCTGATAAAAAACTACTTGCAAAGGCTGTTTTGTTTTCATCTGTATGCGGAATACTCATACTGGTAATTTTGATGTGTTTGCTTGCAGCCGTGATGATGTCATCGGGAGTAATTTCTGCCGATATACTTGATTACTGCACAGTCGGCATTGTCGGTATTGCAACGCTGATGTCGGGAATAATATCATCAAGAATTACAGGAAGTGCAGGACTTGCGGTAGGTTCGCTGACAGGATTTTTTATTTTTCTTGTCATAACCTCTATTGCATTGATTTTTAACGGTGAGCCTATAACGATATTAACCCTGCTAAAACTGATGTCATCCGTTCTGGGAGGAGGAATAGGCGGAATTATCGGAGTCAATAAAAAAGAAAAAATAAAAATCAGATAAGATCGAGTAAGATATTTTACTGAAATTATGTTTTCGGCAGTTCGTTTAGGCGGACTGCTGTTTTTATGTCAGATTTAATTACAAATTAGAATTATTTTTTAAAAAATTGAAATATCTATGGTAAAACAGCTCGTAATATGGTACAATAATCCGGAGAATGAGATAGTGAGGGTTAATGACCTTGATTTAGATATAATATGAAAAATAAGGAAATGTTTAAGGAGTGTTAGTATGGCAAAAACGATTAAATTGCCGGCAGATTTAAGGGATTGGAAGGTTACTTCATTTGTCGGGGAAGACAACGGCTGTGAAGTTTATAAGGTATCAAGACAGATTGATAAAAATACTGCTCAAAATGCGATTCTCAGACACGCATTTGTCGGCAAAAGCAATTATACCGATGAACATGCCGAGTATTTCACCGAAGAGGCTGATTTTATTGAATCGGTTAAGGATCTTGACGGCATTTCAAACTATCTGGATGTTTATGTTCAGGATAATCAGAACAAAAAAACCTGTGATTTGTACATATTTACAGAAGAACTCACAAGTCTTGAAGAACTTATGAAAACCAAAACTTTCGCTGAGGATGAAGTTGTTGATTTTGGTATTCAGATGAGTGAAATGCTTGAAACTCTGGAAGCAAAGAATATTTTTCACGGTAATATTTCGCCAAAGAATATTTTTGTAACCGCTGACGGAAGGTATAAAATCGGCGGATTTACAGATTTTGAAGGCAAGATTGCGGATACCTCATTTGTTGCGCCCGAGGTTTACAAGCAGGAAAATGTTGACTATACAACCGACATTTATTCTGTCGGAATAATTATGTATGCAATGTGCAACGGCGGTAAAATTCCGTTTGAAAGTGATTCATGCGACAGAAAGAATGCCTGTGAAGAAAGATTTTCGGGCAAGGCTGTTACCGCTCCGTCTGAGGGTGACGAAAAACTCAAGAGTGTTATTGTAATTGCATGTCAGCCTAATAATACAAACCGCTGGAAGAATGCAGGCAACATTAAAAACGCTCTCACATCTATCAAGGATGAAATCGGTACATCCTCCCCTGTTCCGAATCCCGATGTTGTTGTTCCCGAAAACACGGATTTTGACGGAAATGTATTTGAAGAATATGATTATGATGAATTTGAGGATACAGAACCGACTGAACCGCAGGATAATTTTGACGATAAGGATGAGGTTCAGACAGTTGAGGACGCTGTTCTTGATAATGAATTTAAAGGCGGCGAACAGCTTGGCATTGCCGAAGTTTTAGCCGGTGAGGAATCCTTGCCTGTTGACGGTAATGCTCCTGTAGATTCAGATGAAGTCAGTGAGTCTGATGCTGATGAAAACGGCGGATTTGAGGTTGTTGATGTTACAGATGCAGTTGATGAGCCTGAAAATTCCGAGGTTAAAACTGACGAAGTATCAGAGGAAAAACAGCCTGAATTTGAAGATATCAGTTCCGTATCGAGTGAAGATGACAAGAAAGAACAAACTGTTACAGATAAAAAAGCTGAAGAATTTGAAGATGTTTCAAGCAACAGCGAAGTAGCTCCGGAAGTTCTTCCCCCTGTTACAAGCGTTGAAGTGTTTGACGATTACTCCGGTGCAGATCATAAAAATGTTCTTACAAGCAATGAATCAAGCAAGGACTACGGTGATTTCTTTGAGGACGAGCCGTCTGTTAAGCGTACTGACAATAAAGCTGACGATACTAAAAAAATTGAAGAAAAAAACGACTTTGACGATAACAGCTTTGAAGATGATGACAATGAATTCGGATATGCAGATGAAGAAGATAATAAAGAAAATGTAAAGAAAAAGAAGAATAAATTTATCATTATTCTTTGTGCCGTTGTAATTGCCGCCGCACTCGGATTTATCGGTTTCTGCGTTTATAACGGTTTGTCAAATTCATCTGCTGACAATAAAACTACTACAGCCGAAACTGCAACATCTGCCGAAGTAACCACACAGGCGCCGAGTACAGCAATGCCTACTACCGTTCCTGCTACAACAGAAAAGGTTACAACATCTTCTTCATATAACAATGTTGTTCCCGTTGTCGGTTACGGTTACAGTTACGGTAAGAAGCTTCTTGAACAGGCAGGCTTTACTGTTGAGATTTCTGACTATGAATACAGTTATGATTATCCGGAAGGATATATTATCTCCCAGACCCCGGAAGGTGACACAAGCGCAAGTACGGGTGCAGTTGTTAAACTTGTTATCTCAAGCGGACAGATTCAGAGAGAAACAGAAGCTCCTGCAACACAGGCTCAGCAGTCATCAAATAGTCAGAGCAGCGCTTCGGGCAATTCAAATGCTCAGTCATCAAGCAATACAAACACTAATAATAACGGCGGATTTATCTTCCCTAACAGTGATTCTTCATATCTCAGTAACGCACAGGTAAGCGCTTTGAGTGATGACGACTTACAGCTTGCAATTAATGAGATTTATGCAAGACGAGGCAGAATTTTTAAGGACGCAAGCCTTAATGCATACTTTAACTCGCAGTCATGGTATGAGGGCAAATATACACCCGAAGAATTTGAGAAGAATGTTAAATTTAATACTTACGAACAGAAGAATCTTCAGCTTTTGATTAACGAAAGAAGATCAAGAAAGTGATTTTTAAACAAGAAAGATAATGCAGAGGAGTTATTATGAAAGATAAAATATTAAACGCACTAAAAAGCAAGACCTTCTTTGCTTTGGCAATTAATATTGTTATTATGGCTTTGATTATAGGTGTTACTGCATTTTCCTATGACAGTGCTGACGATTTTTATAATTCTTTATATATCTGTCAGTATCATAACTATTACAATAATGATATTAACTACATTTTTGCGACAATTACCGGTTCATTGCAGTACATTCTTTTGAATTTCAACTGTTTTGTACTTTTTCAAATTCTTCTCTCCTGTGCCGCTTTTTCTTCTGTTACATTTGTTTTTGTCGATAAATTCGGAAAGCACAAGGCTTTCATATTCACTCTTGTGCTGAATATTTTGTTTTCATTTGACCATTATTCAAACATTCTAAGCAGTAAAACCGCCGCTTTGCTGCTTACGGCAGGGTTTCTGATGGCACTTAATGCAATCAGAAATAAAAGGTACTCTCTCTCGTTTTGGATTGGTGTACTTGAAGTTATATTCGGAACATTTTTATGTTTCAAATATTTCTTTGTGGGACTTGCATTTTTCATTGCATTCTTCATCGGTGATATGATTGCAAAAAGAAAGTACAAGTTGCCGTTCAGAAAATTTTTCTGGTATTTCAGACCTTTTGTGCTTGTATTTGTCTTTATTGTTCTTGTCGGCTGCGGTCTTGAATATTATTCATATTCGGTCAATAATGCAAATGCAGAAACTTCGGGGCTGTACAGATACAGCGTCCTTGCCGATAAGACCGATGATAATGCTTTTCCAAACTATTCCGATTACTGTGAGGAGCTTAATTCGGTCGGAATAAATTCGGCAAATGAGTATGAACTTTTTGTTGACGGATATTATGATGAAAACAACGGACTGAATACTGCTGCCCTTGAAAAGGTTGCGGATATCCAAAAACGGGAAAATCCGTATAATTTCTTTGATAATGCGGGTACATTGTTTTCAGATGCATGGGGACATATTATAAATTTTGATTCATATCTTATTGCTTTTGCGGTCATACTTGCCGTTATGGTTGTTTTTGTTACCGTTCAGAAAAAAAGATTTGCCTTCTTCCCTGCTTTGTATTTTGCGGTGGGATTTGCGGCTTGTATGTATGTTCGTTATGCAATGGATTCTTCGGCATACACAATGTACGGAATTTTGCTGATGATTATTTCGTTTACAATGTATTCGTTTGATTTCGGTCATCTCAGAAAAGACGAATACAGTAATATTACAGATAAAAGCAGAAAAACTGTTCTTATTTCGGTTATTGTACTTGTGATATTAGGTGCGGTAAGCTGTGTATCATATTTCTTCCATATCACTCCTGTTTCATATGACAAAAAGCCGAGTGATCTTTATACTGAGGTTGACAGGCATCCCGAAAATTATTATGTTCTCGATCCCGTAACAGCTAAAGAATACATTTCATATACGGATAACTATATTCATCCGTTGTGGGGATTTTCTTCCGATTTTCTCCATAATGTTGACGGCTTCGGATATCTTCATCGGACAAATCAGCTTGTGAACCGCAACCTCTCAAAAAATATTTATGAGGCGGTCGTTGACGGAAGAAATGTATATGTTATTGATAAGAACATTACTTTTATCAAAGAAAATTATCTTAACAAATATTACGGCAAAAAGGATTCCATCGTTGTTTACAAGGATGAAAAGGAATTCAACGGATTTACAATTTACAGCGTAAACAGAGTTAAATAACATTAAAAAAGGTATATCACGATTTTTTTGGAGACGGTGAAGTCGTTTTTCTTAGGCATTTTGTTCATTCCTTTTCTGTCATTTTCCGGGCAAACTAAAACAAAAAGCAGAGCTTTTGGGCTCTGCTTAGTTTCTTGAAAATATACTTTTGCTATGGTAGTGATTCAGATTAGATTGCTCGGAATAAAACAATTATCCTTGTCAATCGGTATCGGCTCCTCACACATACATATGATGCCGCCGTTTCCGCGGTTCAAAGAAGCCTTGTCAATTACGCTGTACTTTTTGACCTCACGACGATCAGGAGAAGCACTCTTTTTGATTTCCAACGGATGAATGACATTGTTTCCCTCGATGAAAACATCAATCTCTTTTGCGTTAGAATCACGAAAAACGGGAAAATACGAGCCTATTTAGAAAAGCAAGGTACACCAATCGGTCCACTTGACACAATGATTGCAGGACATGCAAAATCATTAGATTATGTGTTGGTTACTAATAACACAAAAGAATTTTCGAGAGTACAAGATTTAAAACTTGAAAACTGGGCTGAATGATTTAACAATAATAGTCATATTTTTTTGGAAGGTGATAAAATTATGATTACCAATAAGATTACTTGTTCATTTACCGTTGACCGTGATATTTACAACGTTTATAAAAGTATTGTTGTAAAAGCTGGCGAAAATGTAAATGGCAACCTTATCCGTTATATGCTCAATGTCATTAACTATGAAACTTCAAATGCAGATACAATTTCTGCAATAAAAGAAGTTGAAGAACTGAAAAAAAATCCAAACAAAAAAACCTATGCTTCATTTAGAGAGCTTTTAGAGGATATTACCAATGAGTAAATTAAGAATTGTGCCATCACAGAAATTCAACAGAGATGTTAAGCTGGCAATTAAGCGTGGATACAATATTCAATTACTTGATGATGTTGTTGAAATGATAGCTGAACAACAACTACTGCCACCGGAATATAAAGATCACAAACTAATCAGAAATTATTCCGGTTGTAGGGAATGTCACATTACCCCCGACCGGCTCTTGATTTACGAAATTAGTAATGAAGAACTTATTTTGTATCTGACAAGAACCGGAACACACAGCAATTTATTTTAAGCTCCTAAAGGCATTTTTGCCTTAATAGAATATACTAACAAATAAAAGAAAGAACCTTCCCTAATGATAAATTCATCAGAGAAGGTTCTTGTTATTTCTTTACCATAACTACAGCCTGTTTGCCGAGTTCGTTATATCTTGTATTTACAAGGCTTTTTGAGTAACGGGTTCGAGCATTCGTCCACGGATCGTTGAAATAGTAATAATCTTTGTCATAGCCCGTGAGTAACAGACAATGTTCGCCGGCAGTCCAAGTGTAGTAACTGCCGAGTTTATATTTTGCGTTTTCATCGGTGTAGTTTACTCTCCAAGTGGTTGTCTTAAATGACGGTGACATATTAATTGTTGCCCACACCATAATCGGCTGACCTTGTGCAACATACTTACCCGAAAGATATTCAAGACTTTTCCCGCTGATTTCTACAGCCTTGTATGATTTGTCGGAAAGGTATTTGTTCATACATTTTGCCATAATCGGAGCGTATGCACCGTAGCTGTTGGAGCTGTAGGGTGTTCCGACAAAAGCACAATTCGGATCAGGTCCTGTGTATGAACCGTTTGAATAACCGAAAGGTTTTTTTATCAAATACTTATCTGCAAATGTCGTTTCAGAAATTTTATATCCGTAGAAATTCAACAGCATTGTTGCACTACAGGTTTCACAGCCTGTCGGGAGCTTACTTTGACCGATTAACGGAACATTTGAAATCTTCTTGCTCTGTGGCATTATGTATACATTGCAAATGGCTTTTTTTCCGTTATTCAAAGTGCAAGTTACAGTTGCTTTTCCTGTCGCTACTCCTTTGACGACACCTCCGCCTCTTGTTACAGCAGCTATTTTTGAATTGCTTGATGAATAAAGTCTGTAATATGCCGCTGTACCTTTTTGAACACTGCTGTTAATGTCAAAACTCTGACCTATGTACAGTACAATTTCACTTGCGTTAAGTTTAAGAGATGTTGCAAGCGGCTTGACCGTTACATTACAGGTTGCTTGTGTACCGTTTGGCATTTTGCATCTCACAGTTGTGGTTCCTGCCTTTTTTGCGGTCATCAAACCTCCGGCTTTTTGAACAAAAGCAATATTCGGATCATCTGAATAATAAGAACGATAATAAGCTGCTGTTCCGCTCGGCACATAGCTTGAAAAATCATACTGTTCACCGACTCCAAGTATAATACTTGTCTTATCAAGCTTTATGCTATTAGCAAGCTTTTTAACAGTAACCTTACATTTGGCTGTAAGTCCGTTATAAGTTTTTGCTGTAATTGTAGTGACACCAATGCCCACAGCAGTCATTTTGCCTTTATCGTCTACAGTAATTACCCCACTATTATCTGTAGTAAACTCTACTTGCGAAATATCTCCATTTTCAATAGTAGTAATAAGAGTATATGACTCCCCTACCCCAAGTGTTATTCCATTCTTATTGAATTTCACACTTTTAGGCGGAACAGTTGGTTTTGGCTCTGTAGTAGGCTGTTCAGTAATCTGCTCAGTATACTCTTCTGTTGAAGGTTCAGTAACTTCTTCCGTAGTTATTTCAGTCGATTCTGTTGAAGGTTCAGTAACTTCTTCCGTAGTTATTTCAGTCGATTCTGTCGATGGTTCATCAACAGTTGTTGTTTCCTCAACACATTCTGTAGTAGTTTCAGTGTATTCAGTTGTTACTTCAGTACAAGCAGAGGAGAAATCCGATATCGTTGTTTCTGTGGATGCTTCAGTTCCGTAAACCGAAGTAGTTTCTGTCAAAGATGACGGTTCTGATGTATCGAATTGAGATCCAACAATAATTTTCTGAATATTAGTGGCATCAATAACGGTCAACACATTGTCGCCATTAGTATCGTAAAGAAATTTCTCATCATCAGTTAAGTCAATCATACCTACAACATACTTTTGGACCTTGGTTGCATCCATAACTGTAAATTCGTAATTACCACCGTTAACGATAGTTGCTGCATATGGTATTGTACATATCACAGATAACAGCGTTATTATCAATAATATTGATATTAGTTGTATTATTTTTTTCATGTTTTTTGCTCCCTTATCTGTGCCTGTTGTAATGGTCTTTGTCTGACCGTTTACAGATGTTTTTTCAACTGTATTGCCGTTTGAATCGGTAACAATGTAATGAGTAAGACTGCCGTCTGATGATGTACGATATTCACTTTCAAGCGAACCGTCAAATGTGTAATAGTAATATGAGGTTTCACCGCTTGAATAGGTAGGCTCAAATGAGCCTACTTACCCACATTCGTTTTAAATTTTTTCAAATATAGTTAGAATTATTAATCAATCTAAAATTTATGCCTATTTTTTTAACTCATTAAATGCACTAAAATTGGTCTCATTGACTAACACCATTTTTTCATGTGAAATAAAGCGAAACCACGGTATGCAATTTTTATAAAAAGCCAAATCTTCAGGATAATCATAAGCATTCCAAGAGGAAAAATCTATAGGTTTCATCAATAAAGCCGTTGTTATTTTATTAATTCTGAAACAATGGATTTGTTGTCCTGCAGTATATCTGGGTGTTTTTATTTTACCTAATGGAATTTCATGATTTCTAAAACCATCCAAGAAATTAAAATATTCATTAGAATGATCCTTTTTATGGATCTGTCTCACAGTAAAAAAACTAAAATTCTCGCTATAGCAAGTGGCAATTTTTAATATATCGTTATATTCACTATTAAAATCGTCATAATTCATAAAAGTATAAACCATAATGCCACCTGTATGCCCTATACATAAAACGAATGGATACTCCACTTTATATTTTTATATTTAACATGATAATGCTTAAAAGAAGCAGACCCTCTATGTTTGGGATCACACTTACTTCTAGTGCTGTCTACTGAGTTTGCGATATTTAACGCATCACTCTTATAATAAGTTATTACATCTTTGCTTTGCCGCAACTTTGATTCAGCTTGACTTTTAGTAAGTTTACTTCCAAGTATGGGTACATCATCACTATTAAATGTTATAGTATAAAATCGTTTATTGTTTTTTCTTTCTTTTTTCAATTTAGATCGTATATTATTTGCTGATTTAACAGCAGTATTAAATTTTTTAACTGCATTAATTGCATTTTCAACCTTATTTTTAGACCAATTCCATGCAGCAGACGCACCATTCCAAATTGCATTTCCGATAGATGATAGTCCGTTACCGACTGCGTTCCAAAAAGCAGACCAACCTTTTTGGAAAAATGAAGTGGAACAAATCGCTACAGTTGCTGCAGTTAAAGCTATTAAAGCATAAAGTAAATCATCAACTAGGGCTACATACCCATTAGGATCAAGACAATTCAATAGTACAAGTCTGTTTCAGTATCATAAACATAGCCACGGTAGTGAATCGGGTTTATTTCTCAAATTGTCGGCTCGCCTTTGGTATCTTTTATGTTACCCCAAGCGTCATAGACATAGCTTGCGACTTCTGTACCCGAAAGGTCGATTATTCTGACTACATCGCCCTGCAAGTTCTTTACATAAAAGTACATTGTACCGTTATATGAGAATGATGTTGCGTTGCCGTCTGAATCGTAATAGAACAACAGAGTATCATTACCCTTTACAAGGGCAATAAGGTTTTTGTTGCTGTCATAGTAATAGTTGGTCTTAACTCCGTCAACAGACTTCTGTGTTCTCATACCGTTTGAGTCATAGCTCATTTGAACGGATTTGTCGGAAGGAGAATTCTTCCGTTCTCCCATTCAAAGCTCATTCCGTCACGGTATGTCAGAGGGTTGCCGTTTGCATCGTATGAAATATTACTGCTGTTAACCTTTGTCAGCTTATCCTTCCAGCTTGTATCGGTGTACTCGTATGTATTACCGTTCTGCGTTCCTGTCGGATAACCGTAGTTGGGATCAAGAACCTGTTCATATTTATTTTGCAGATTTCCTGCTCCGTCATAAGAATAGTTAATGTAAAATTTATTTACATAATCATATTCTTCTTTAAGCTCGTTAAGACTGTCATAAGTGTACTTGTTTATGAGTTTGCCGTTCTGTCTAATCTCGGTAATATTGCCGTTGTTATCATAAGAATAATCGTAGGATAAAACGCTGTCACCGCCATATGACTGGCTGAACTTGCTGATAAGATTAGTTGTTGAATTTTCAGCCTTACCGTCTGCGTACTCATAGTCTATATTAAATACAAGAGTACCGTCACTGCGAACAGTTCTAACCTGTGTTGTTCTGCTCCCGTCATATGAGCCAATATTTCTTTACATAGCAAGTTAAAATAGAAAATAACAAAAAGCTACACTAAGATACAGAAATACAAGAATACATAAAGTATTTTGGGGTTAAAATTAAAGCACATCACCTATTTTCTTTAATCTCATAAACTCTTTTATAAAAACAATAATTTGAATAATTATTACCAAAACAAAAAGTATACAGCAAATGATAGTTGCTGTAAAATTATTGTAAGAAACAGCAAGTAGTATTAGCAATAAGAATATCAGCTCACAGACTGATGCACAAGAAATAAACTCCTTAACATATTTACAATATGCATTGGTCAAATTGACCTTATCTATGGTATATTCCGTTTTAACAAGAACTATATTATCGCAATCTATCCAACTTATCGTGGGTAACTTTTTAGTTTTTCTGTCATAATAAAAATATCCTTCGTTGTAAATAAATTCTAAATCGGTATCTTTATCTATGAAAACATTAAAGCTAGTTTTAATAATATAAGGACTTAACTTATTATACCACTTTGAATCGGTGTTCATCAATAGAATATTGAAAATGCCTTGCAATATCACAGTGAAAAAGAAAATCAAAATATTACTGAAAGAATGATTGCTTTTGCAAGACTTTTTGCAAATTTCAATATTGTAATTTTTTGATTCGCTCAACTTAAAAACAGCCTGATTGTTTTCGTGGGTAATTGTGTGTGTCTCCTGCCCAACTGTAATATCAAAAGCATTATCTTTTATGTATTTACATGATATTTTTATCACCATAATTTAAATCTCCATATAACATTATTTATACTTTTATCAAATATATAATCTAGAATGCCGGAAATTGCTCAGCCTACTGATAACACTATATCGACATTTTCAATTATATAATTGAAAAATTTATTTACTATCGCTGAGTTCGTCGCTCCTACTATCATATTTTCAAATTTTTTGAATTTAATTTTTGAAAGGATCTTTTTGCCAAAATAAGGTATCTTTTTTATTACATTTTTAAATTTTTTATTGTTTGCTTTTCATTGGGACTCGTGCATTAAATTACAACAGATTAGTTTTTGTACAAAAGAATAAATAGTTCACATAAGTTGTCAATACGCTCTGTTCATCAATAATATATGGTAGGCAAACTTTCATCATAATTATTAGTACTTTTTCGCACGATATATGCTTTCTCTTTAGAATCTTTTAAAACAAAATCATTCAACCAATATATGAACGATTCACTACAAACACCAACCCCTAATTTATTTCCAGAGTCATCCTTCTCCCAAAATTCATGCTCATTCAATTTATTAAATAACCATTTATCGCATTGATTTCGATATTTTTTTATATTTATCCCAATACTATCAGGTACACTTACTATATCCGCATAATAATCAAAAACTATATTCACCAACATTAAAGTTCCCTCTAATTAAATAAATACCCAGCCGATTGTAAAATATCCAAAAGGGGCATATTTACAAGGCTTTTTGGGTTAAATACAACTGATTTTTCGATCGGTATTATTTTGTTGCCTGTTTTTCGTTGTGTTTTAAGCTTCTGTTCTGAACGGCAATCTTTTTTTCTTTTAAGAAACTTTATTCTCGACTTTTACAATCAACCAATTTTGTAATAATAACATTTTCATCGACTATATCATATATAAAATCTTCGAACTGTAAATCGCAATTGATTTTTCCCAATGTTGCTTTAGCTTGCTATTTTTCGTCATCTGTCATCTTTTGTCATCTGAGATTCCAAACAACATATGAGAACAAACATTTCTTAATATCTAAATTGGACACCTTAGTTCCATTTTCCTTTTCTAATAAATGGATATTCCACTTTTGCGTTCAAAAGTTCATTGTATGCATAAACTTTTCTAAATGTATTACCCATCATTTCGTGTTCACGATAATATCTGATTTTATCCATATCAAATTCAGCATAGAACAGACCTTCTGTTTCATCATCAACAAGCAACAGCGTGTTGTCAACGCATATACCGTTTTTATCCCAACATATAGGACTGAACGCACAAGAATTGCCTGCATTAACGCCGTTTGGATTAGCCATTGCTACACCGCACATATTTTCATATGCTCTTGTAGATAAGGCTTGAACACGAGGCTTCATACTTCCACAATCATTTGGCACTAAAATGATTTCAGCACCTTTCAGCATAAGAACTCTTGCACTTTCAGGATACTCCTTGTCATAGCAAATCATTATTCCGATTTTTACTCTGTCACAATCGCAGACCTTAAATTCTTTGCCTGACTCAAGTGCCTTTTCATCTGCAAAATCACAGGTGTGGACTTTAGAATATTTCATAAGGATTTCGCCATTTTTATTTATAACTAAAGCAGAGTTTTGAGGTTTTGCTTTTCCTTTTGTTAACGCAGTAGCAACAAGTCCTATTTCAAGCTTTCTTGCTGCATCACATAACTTTTTAATATGACTATCGTCATCAGACAAAGCGTGGTCATTACTAATTGACAAATCATATCCTGTTATGAAACATTCGGGTAGCAATAACATGTCAGCATTATTTTCTGAAGCATTTATCATATAATCAATTATAGTTTTTGTGTTCTTATCATACGCTCTATTTTCTGAACGCATTTGTAAAATTGCAAGTTTGAACATAGTTTTTTCTCCTAAAGGTACTGAACACAGTATAGCAGATATTCGTGTAATAATCAATGAAATTTCCTTGAATTTTCGCACTAATCAAGACGATTATTTTCGCCAACCTCTCACAATACAACGCGAACACCGCAATTTCAGCATTTTACATTGCTCGTCATCAGCTTGTAAAGCTCGGTATTGCGGGGAACTTGTTGACAAACGGCACAAGAGAGCTGCTAACCTTGAGAACCCCCTGTCCTGCACCGACATTCGTGATATAACTGAGCTGAAAGTCGGAAATATTAAGGAGCTTTTGATACTCCATACAGCTATGGACGCTTGATTAATAACCGTCAAATCCGTAACCGTATTGAAGGTTACGCCCTTTCTTTCATTGTAGCACACTTTCCCAAAATTGAAAAAGTGTGCAAGCTATTTTTTAACTTACACACTTTATTTTACAATCTACATTGGTACGGTTTGCAGTTCAAAGCGGAGAGGTGTGTGATTATCAGAGCAACATGGGAGCAACCGCTCACAGTATATCACAATTTCATCCAGCTTTACAGACGCTTTCTTGCCTTCATCACTGCACAATATATCAAGCCGCCAATCATTCCGCCTACTGTATTATAGAAGATGTCTGATAGCTGGAATGTTCCCAAGCGAAGCAATAACTGCAATATCTCAATGCTTATCGAGAAGATGAACGATATCTTCCCGCTTTGCCACAGTATTTTCTTCCAGCCGTTTCCTATCTTCTTTCCGAATGTCCACAGCACTGCTGCTGAAAACGGCACCATCATAATCACATTCTCAATGCACTCTGTTGTCAGCTGCTTTTCTCCGTTCACTGTCTTCCAGATGCCCCATCCGCCCATAACATCAGATAAAGGATTCATCCAAATGCTCCGGTTTAACAGGGTTCGGAACAGAATAAGTGAGGTCACAAAAAATAAGAAAAACAACTTCCGAAAAAACACACTCTCTTTGAATTTCTGATACCACGTTACTATAGCACTCTTCCACCCTTTGCCGGCATGTATTGGCTCATACGCATACAGATAGAAAAACATTGCAAAGAACGAGAGAAGCAGTGAGAATCCAAAAGGTTCATAAAGAGCAGTCAGGATGTTTGTGAGGATCTTTCCGAGTAAATCAATCGTTTCTTTCATCGTCGTTTACAGATCACTAAACAAGTCAGCCTTGTATACACCGTTCTCCAGCATCTTCCGGAAGCTCTCCTTTACGGAAGCTACATCTTCGTGGTAGGTCATGCCATACCAGGTATCGTTGGTTTTCAATACTTTGACAGACATCTTTCCCTGCTCCAGCAGTTCACCGATGAAGATAGGAATCAGATACTCTGCTTTCAGAGGATTACCTTGGACTTCTTTCTCAAAAAACTTCTTGAAACCATTTTCCAGCACATCCAGAAAATCAGGAGTCAAGCCCCACATATTCATGGAAACCAGAGAATTCACATCAACAACCACACCGTCTGCCTCTGCTCCATCTGCAGTTTTTACGATGTTCTTGGTTTCCACAACCTCAGTCAAATTGTTCTGATCATCCATCTTGCAGATGCCACGGGTCACACCGCCATTATCAGACAGCGTGTTCTTCAGCACAAAGCCTGCCATGCAGGACTTGCCACCATTCACCAGATACTCGTGGACAGCCTTGAAACCTTCCTTACCATAGTAATCATCTGCATTGATCACAATAAACGGAGTCTCAATCACATTTTTCGCAGCAAGCACGGCCTGACCAGTTCCCCACGGCTTTGTACGGCCTGCCGGAAGTTCTCCCGGAATATCGTTGATATCCTGGAAAGCATAGTCCACAGTTACATTATGAGAAGAGCAAATAGCGGCAATACGATCACCAATGACCTCTTTGAACTCCTTCTCGATATCCTTGCGGATGATAAATACCACATGATTGAAACCAGCCTCAATCGCATCATGGATGGAATAGTCCATGATGATATGTCCAGCATCATCGACCGGCTCCAACTGTTTTATTCCTGTTCCAAATCGGCTGCCGATTCCGGCTGCCATGATAAGTAATGTTGTTTTCATAATCTCTCCTTACTGTGCTCGTGCTGCTTTTATCGGACATACCTTAATACACTGGTAGCAACGAACACACTTGCTTTCATCTATCTGTGGATATTCGAACCCCTCTTCATCCTCTACCATAGAAATTGCTTCTTTCAGACAGATGGCATAACAGGCCGTGCAACCACAGCATTCTTCTTTTCTTTTATATAGTACTGGTATTTCTTTCATTCCAAGCCTTCCTTTTCTTTCCAATCATCCACGGTACAATTCGTACAACAACTTCATATGCTGCACTACACACCATCATCGTGGCCGCAACAACAATCATCGCAAGCAGAAAGTTCCCTCTTACGGCATCTGTTTCCATGCGCAACAGAATTGATAGAATTTTCACTACTATCCGATATACAGGGCCGTGAATGCAGAGAACAATCAGAGAAATTCTACCGAAATACTGCAGAATTCTATTTTCGTTGATGAGCTGAGAAATAAGAATCATGGAAGTCACGCCAATCATGGCAGTCATAAACCACATGATTCCTGTGGTTAAGTTGTGGATTGATAAGAAGAAATTCAAGATAAGCAAAGCTACCGCAACCACTCAAGTTCCTAGATTTCTGTCCGCGATCTTTGTTTCTCTCCCTGATAAGAACACGCCCACAGCATAAAAGCCTATGTATTTGAACACACGGTTGAGTTCCCAAAACAGCTCCGGCATCGGAAGAACGACATAAATCATACTCATCAACGCAGAAACAATATAAGCGATCTTCTTACCACCCAAGTTGACCAATATGTTAAACAAAACAACTGTCACAAAGAAGCACGGCAGAAACCACAGGTGAACATTGAAGTCCAAATTATCATAGTAACCAGAGAATAGACCGAGCAGGGAGTCCATGAAACCAATATCTGAACCCTGGAATCTCCTCTCTATCACTTGCCAATATAAAAGCACCAGCAAGCCAAACGAGAAATACGGAACAACTATGGTCTGGATTCTCCTATTTATATCGGTTAAAATAGTTTTTTCTTTATATACCCATCCTGCTGCAAAAAAGAACAGCGGCATATGGAAAGAATATCTGAACGATTGGAATAGATATGCCCTATCACAACAAGGACAATACCTATGCCTTTTAATACATCAATCTAAGATAAACGCTCTGCTCTCAAGATTTTATTCCTCATTTCTAATCTGTCAATATTATTTCATCTCTTATTTGTCTTTTAATGATTCAACAACTAACCGAGTTAATATTCAGCTATCAATCTAGTCGTTTTTTCTGATTTTAACTTTCTGAAAAAAAGAGTGCATTATTTTATAATAATTTCCATGAGTAATGTACAAATACAAAATAAGCATTATTCCATAAAGAATTATACCTATGGCAATTATACCGCAAAGCCAAATAACACTATTGTGTGAAAAAGTTATAACAATCCTTATAACTCCAAACATCACTCCACTAATAAAAACATATGGAAGAACAAGTTTAAAATAATGTAATAGCGGCAATTCTTTTCGTACAAAAAAAGAGTGTGCTATTGCAACAGCGGCTTCAGCAAAAACCGTTCCGATGGCCGCTCCTACTGCTCCTACCACCGGAATTAGAAGAAAATTAATTATCAAATTTGCACCTGCTCCGCAAAACATTGAGATAATATATTCTCTATCTCTTGTATTAGGGATTAAATACTGCGTGCGAATGACATTTGCCCATGCGGAAAAAAGTAAAGACATTGCCAAAACTGGAATAATTGAACCACACGGTGAAAAGTCTGCACCGTAAAAAACGACTGATAATATCGTTGCAACTGAAGCCAAACCAAATGCCAATGGACTAGCTATAATATAAATACCTTCAATCGATTTATCTAAGTATTCTCTAGCCTTTCCTATATCGCCTTTTGAAATCAAATTTGACATTTGAGGAATCATAACCGTTCCAAGAGCATTAATAACTCCCATAGCGATAGATATAAACTTTTCCGAGTTTTCATAGTATCCAACTTGATTCATTGTCACCATGGTTCCCAACATTATTTTATCCATATAGCGATACAAACTAGTAGCAATTGTTGGCAGGAATAAGATAATCACCGGTAAGAAAATCTTAAAACTGTCTTTCCACTTTGTCCTAACAAAATGAACATACTTCCCTAGCTGCGACCACATAGCAAGTTGTCCCAACAGAACTCCACCAGCCATGATAACAATATAGACACTCAAATCACTCTTGTCCTTTACAAGCAGCAAGATAAGTACAACCGTCAAAATTTTTATAATTGTGTTCCGTGTAACGGTTAATTTGAATTTTTCAATTCCAAAATAGAACCAATTAATGTCAAACACTCCGGAGATTACATATAAAAACTGTAAGGCAAAATACACCTTGTATTCAGGTTTAGCAAAGCCCGAAACATATGTCATATAAACAACACATGATATAATTGCAATTAATAATTGAAGTTTGTATAAACTTGAAAAGGTATAGTTAAGCTTATCTTGGTTATCTCTTACTTGAGCAACTGTACGATTTCCATAAACACTCAGTCCCAATTGAGCAAATAAAACAAAATAGTATGCAATCGAATGTGTATATGAATAAACCCCAATCAATTCAGCTCCTAGAACACGAGCTATGTAAGGTGCTGTGATAAGTGGCAGTATCATAATGAGTATCTGATATGCCACATTATATAAAAAATTTTTAAATACCTTCAAGTTACCACTCCTCCATTAATTTCACATTTCGACTTCTTCTTCGGTTTTAGTTGAATCCAGAATAACAAGACACATAAACATCGAAATACGCGCCAGATACAATTCTTCGATAAATAAAACTATATTAGCATATTAATAATGGACTGCTCCTTCACTACTACCAAGATTTTTTTCATAGTTAAGCAACTGCTCAAACATGACAAAAAAACCCCAGTATGCAATTGTGCTAACATGTGATTCAGTTATCATCATGATTACAAATCCAACAATTCCACACACAACTGGAATGCAGATTGAATCCCGGTTTATTTCACTTCTTGCTCTTAGTACAAAAATTAACTGTCGTAGACATAGCAAAAAGCCAATAATTCCTCCATATAAAAAGAACTCCAAATATCCATTATGCGAGTACATGTATTTTCCATTTACATTGATATGGCCACCGTTATATGGCATACCATATCCTAGAAATGGGGAGTTTGTTATAAGTGATATTGCTTTTTTCCATATAACAACTCTATCAAGATAATTTGTTGCCTTTTGTGCATCTGAAAGTGAGGATACAATATAATTCAACCATCCATTAAAAGCAGCAAGGGATGCAATGAGTGCTACAGCAAGTATCAGTATACTTATTCTATTAACATTAAGTGGGAGTTTCTTCCCCCTCCCCGATTTGCTAAGACAAAAAAGGCTTATGCATACGATTAACCCAATCATAGTAGTTGTAGAATGAACAACAATAGATAGTATTAGACATAGTCCTGCAATGCCAATAGCTCTTCTTTTGTATTTTTTTGAATTAAATTCGCAACACACAAAGCCAGAAATAACTGCTGGGAAGAAGAATTTTGTCAATCCATTTTTGCTTGCTAAAAAATACACACTATTATAGTAAACTCTATCATATCCTAATCCATCAGGTTTCAATATCATAAAAACAGAGTGTAATATAATTAAAATTGACAGTCCATAAAATAAGGCTTCATAAAATCTTTCTAAGTTTTTTCTTCCTTCTATTTCAATCAAAAAACAAAATCCGATTACAGAAGCGGCTTGAACAATCAAACCTTTTATATTGCCTCCATGAACAAATGTAGAAAAGAAAAAAACTGCGTGACACAATATAACACTTGTTAACATATATGATACTCTATGATAGAGTAAAATCTTTGCCGCTAATACTAAGAAAACTAGTACTCTTACAGAGTCCCATATATTATTAAGTGAATTGTACTCCGGAAGCGAATTAACAGCCAATGGTTTAAAAAAGATAATGCACACAAAAATTAAAGCCAATAACTTTAGTTTATTTTTAGATATAACCACTTCAATTTTCACTCTCCTTCCTATTCATATAACAACTTCAGTTAATTATTATACATTTCTATATAGGTGTTCTGCAAAAACTGCGAAACATCACGAATATCGTACCCGGCTTTGTACACTTTCTTCGCGTTTTCAAAGTTTCTCTTTTCCTTACGTCTATCCAAGATACGTTGCGCCCATTTCAATTTTCCCTCATCCAATGACATAAATTCAAAATTATCTGTTAGATTGACTTCGCTTGGAATTGTATCAGCAGCAACAACGGGTAATCCATTCGCCTGAGCCTCAACAAGAACAATACCTAATCCCTCATAATGCGACGGAAACAAGAACAAATCAAACGCATTGTAAACCTTACTTATCTCTGTTGTTTCTCCATAAAGAATGACATTATCTTTAATTTCAAGTTCTTGAATCTTGTTTTCTATTTCATGCCTAAGCTTGCCTTCTCCGACACAAACCAAAACTGTATCTTTGTTCTTTTTTACTACTTCAGCAAATGTTTCCAAAAGAAACATATGATTTTTTGAATAAACAAAACGTCCAACATGACCAATAACGAATTTATCTTCAACACCAAGTTTTTTTCTGATTGTCTCTCTACTTTCTACCGAATACTCAAACTTTTTCACATCAATCGGATTATTGACAACGATCGTCTTTCCCTGTCTATTTGCTTTTTTTGTAAACATCCATTCACAAGCCATTTTAGAGCAACCAAAATATGTTGTACTAAATCTAGTGACAATTTGCCTGATAACAGCTTGACGAAATTTCACAAAAGCTTCTCTAGCTTCGCCAGCCGTTTTCTTATTTGATTTATGTCCTGGTTTAATGTCATTAGCAATATGAGAGTGAGCTATTCTCCATGGAATTCCTGCCATCGCCGCAGCTACAATATCGAAAAATCCATTTGCACCAATGCTTTGAAAATGAATTACTCTGTATACTTTTTTATTATTTTTGCAAAATTTATAAAATGCCAAAGCCTGACTTATCGGGTTTAACAAGTTATTGCTAAAATGCTTATACTCCAGCACTATTTTTCTACAACCTAATCTTTCTAGTTCTTCATCGTAGAATTCTATCTTATCTCGTGTCACCAAGAAATCAAAATTAACCTTATCTCGATCTATTGCACGCAAATTAGCAAAAATAAAGGCTTCAATTCCACCGGAATCTAAAATTCTCACGTGCTGCAAAACTCTTATTGGCTCATCCATCTTATTCACCTCACACACTCTCGTCATACTTTTCTTACTCTATTTCTTATGTAACATATTCCCGCAAATATCAAAGTCATATGATGTCTCAGAAAGAAAACTATTTTCTTTTGATTGTCGGTTAGTAACTGATTATTAACATTTTTTATTGCTCTTGCATATTTCGGCACCGACCTTTGCCTGAGCTGTTTCATCAATATCGCTTAAATCCGTAAACATAAACCGAGCCGAGAACAAACCATATTGATACAAGCTGTGTTGTAAAGCCTTTGCATAGCAACACAAATATTGCAAAGCCTATCCACACTATCGGCATATGAGGATTTTTGTATTTATATTCCGTTATGCCATTCCGATTTTATGTAAAAAGTGCATAAAAACACCGACAAATATTAGCATAGAACACCATTACTTGTCGGCAATAATTTTAATATCACATTACTTGTTCAAAATATAGAGGTATAAATTTTCAAGAATTGTGGATTGTGGGGATAATTTATGATTTTTAGATATTATTTATTACAAATTTTATTATGCATTTTTTGTGCAATATGGCAGAATTTATTTAAAATGAAGTAATGAGGCTTAATCCGCAGAATACAAATTTAAGACACATAAAACCTACAAGCTGATTTAGCATAATTCCGTATGTGTTGTCAGCTATAAGCCTTACAAGCCCATATCATTAAAAGTCTGCATAAGACAAAGTGTCGGCATATCAAACACGGCAACTTTTAAGGTTTTATCTGACAAAGTACTGTCTTTTGTTGCAACTGACGATGTTGAATCCGATGAATCGGAATTTCCTGAACAACCAGCAAATAATGTTGCTGTCATTGCAAGTGTGAGGAACGCACATAGATTTTTTTGTCCGGGCATTGTCAATAAAAGTTTGTAAGTTTTAAAGAAGATTGAACTTTTTATTATTCAATCCTCTTTGTTGTTTATTACAGACTGCATATCTTCGGGAATTTCGGCAGTAACCGTAATGTATTCATTTTTTATCGGGTGATAAAATTCAAGTCTTGCACAATGAAGTGCCTGCCTTGAAATTTTATCAAGCTTTCCGCCGTACAAGTCATCGCCCATAAGCGGATGCCCTAAATAAGCCATATGACAGCGAATCTGATGTGTTCTGCCGGTTTCAAGCCACAATTCAAGCAATGTAAAATCTTTTGTTGCAACAAGCGGTTTATAGTGCGTAACTGCTTTCATTCCGTCATCACGGACAATTCGCACCATTTTGGAATCATCACGCAAATCCATGGGTTTATCAACTACACCTTCATCATCTATTTCGCCTTCGCACAAAGCGTAATAAACTTTGTGCGTTTTATTTTTTACGGCATTGGCTGTAAAACGGTTTTTGGCTATGAGAACAAGTCCTGAGGTATCCTTGTCAAGTCGGTTAATTGCCCGAAATACAAACGGCTTGCCGTTTTGACTGCAATAGTACGAAACAATATTTGCAAGCGTATCGCTTTGGTGTTGTTTTACAGGATGAACAGGCATGGAATGCGGTTTGTTTACCACAAGAAAATAGTCATCCTCATATCTTATATCAAGTGTCCCCTTTGTCGGTTCAATTTCACATTTTTCATCGGGAATTGCAATTGAAACGGTTTTTCCGCTTTGCACACAGTCAATTGTTCTTAAAATTTTCCCGTCCATCAAAATACCGTCTTTTTCTCTTTTCAGTCGTGTTATTATTCTTGCAGAAAGACCGCATTTATCACGCAGAAATCTTTGAGCAAGCATATTGTCACATTCGTCAGGTACGGAAAAATACAGTCTGTCAGACATAAACCATCCTCCAAACAAAAAACAGAATTATCAGCTGAATAATAAATATTATCGGTATGCCGAGCATAAATTTAATGTGTCTTGTTTTGTGTCTGATTAATTGCATTGTAATGTACATTGCAACACTTCCTCCGAGTGCGGAGAGAATCAGCAATGTGCTTTCTCGTACTCTCCATTTGCGGTGAATTGCAAAGTATTTGTCACAGACTGTTACAATAATTGATATCAGGCTGATGATGCAAATGTATATGATGAAAATTTCCATGAGAACTCCAAAGGATGATTTGATTGAAAAACAAAAAGATTGTTCCGATTATAGTATCTGTAATAGCTATGTTAAGCGTTATCTGCATAAGCTCATTTACAAGAGAAAAACCGCCTAAAAAGCAGAATGATATCAACAACATTGCAGCCTTATCATCAAAGGCAACAGCCGACACACCCGAAAGTGATGAAGAAATGCGTGGCGTGTGGGTATCATATATGGAGCTTTCTATGGAAAATGAAAGCTCAAAAACACAAAAAGCGTTTGAAGATAAATTTACCGAAATAGCACAAAAATGCCGTGAAAGCGGTTTCAACACGCTTATTGTACAGGTACGCCCCTTTTGTGACGCATTATATAAGTCAAGCTATTTTCCGTGGTCACATATTCTCACGGGTACGCAGGGTGAAAATCCTCAATATGACGCACTGCAAATTATGTGTGATATATGCAAAGAAAACAATTTGAAAATTCATGCGTGGATTAATCCATATAGAGTCAGTTCAAATGAAACTCCGAAAAAACTTTCAGACAACAATCCTTACATAAAGAATTCCGAAATAGGTATAAAAACCGATAACGGAATTTTTCTTGATCCGTCAAATGAAACTGCACAACAGCTGGTTTGTGACGGTGTAAAGGAAATTGCGGAAAATTATGATGTTGACGGGATACAATTTGACGATTACTTCTACCCTACTGAGGATGAAAGTTTTGATAAAAAGCAGTATGAGGCTTATATTGAAAAATACGGTAAAGAAAACTCTATGAGTCTTGATAATTGGCGAATGCAAAATGTAAATACGCTGATTTGTAAGGTTTACAGAACGATTAAAAGTGTAGATTTGTCAGTTGAGTTCGGCATATCACCGCAAGGCAACATAAGCAACAATGACAGATTGTATGCCGATGTAAAATCGTGGTGTACCTGTAAAGGCTTTGCAGATTACATCTGTCCGCAAATTTACTTTAGCCTTGAAAACCCTGCTCTGACTTTTGAAGACTGCCTTAACAGCTGGACATCTCTTGATTTTGACGAAAATGTAAAACTGTATGTCGGTCTTGGCGGTTATAAAGCAGGAAACAGCGAATATGACGAAGAAACATGGCTTTTAAGTGACAGTATTCTTGCCGATGAATACGATATTTTGCGTAACAACAAATCTGTCAGAGGCTTTATGCTTTACAGCTATAGTTGTCTTGAGGATGATACTGCAAAAAAAGAGATTAATAATCTGATTAACGCTTTAAACTAATTCAGCATCACAGTAGTCATCAAATGATTTTGTGATTTTCACATTAATAATTTTACCGCAGAGACTTGTATCTTCACAATTAATATGAACAGGCGTGTAGTTCTTTGTGTAACCCTCAAGATAACCGTGACGAAGTCTTTCAACGAGAACAGATTCACAAAGGCCAACCTGATCTTTAAGAAATTCCCTTCTGGTTTCATCGCAGACCTGCTCCATAATTTTGGCTCTCTGCTCTTTGATTTGGGGATCAATTTGATTTGGTGCTTTATCGGCAACAGTACCTTTACGGCGTGAATACGGGAAGATATGCACCTTTGCAAAGCCGATTGACTTTACAAATTTAAGAGATGCGTTGAAATCTTCCTCTGTTTCACCTGCAAATCCAACCATTACATCGGTTGTCATAGAACTGTTTTCAAAAGCGTTTCTGAGATTTGTAACAATTTCAGCGTATTCGGAACAATTGTAGTGACGGTTCATTGCTTTGAGTGTGTTATCGCAACCGCTCTGCAGCGATAGATGAAACTGCGGACAGAATTTTGGCTGTGCGGCAAGACGGGCAATCATTTCTTTATCCATTCTTTCCGGTTCGATTGAACCGAGTCTTACACGGTCGATTCCGTCAACGGAACACGCACATTCTACAGCATCCGCAAGATCAAAATCTTCGTCAAGTCCGTAGGCGGAAAGGTTAATACCAACAAGAACAACCTCACGGTAACCGTTTGCGGCAACCTGAATAAGCTCTGCCTTTAAATCTTCGAGAGATTTTGAACGCACTCTGCCCCTTGCATACGGAATAATGCAGTAAGAACAGAATCTGTTGCAACCGTCCTCAATTTTAATGAATGCTCTTGTATGCTCTCCGAGTGACGATACGGAAAGGTTTTCGTATTTTTCACCTTTTCCGATATGCTCTGTTATATGAACAAATTTCTGTTTTTCTTCGAGAAACTTGTAAATTGAAGGAACGAGTTCGGCCCTCTTTGCGTTGCCGAGTACGATATCGCAATTTGAAAAGTTCTCGCTTTCTTCGGGAAAAGCCTGCGGCATACATCCGGTGAGAATAACAATTCCGTCAGGATTTTCACGGCGGACACGGTTGAGAATCTTGCGGTTTTTTGCGTCACTTACGGATGTTACCGTACAACTGTTAACGATTGTTATGTCTGCCCTGTCCCTGTCATCCGAGAGAAGAAAACCGTTCTTCAGCATATCTTCACGCATTGCCTGTGATTCATACTGATTAACCTTGCAGCCGAGTGTAATTATATTAAAATTCATTCACTAACCATCCTTTTTTGGGTAAATAGTTGAAATTGCAAAAATTCATTAATTCGTTGTTGATTTAGACAAAAATTAATGATAAAATATAGACAAGATGAACAATGGAGGTGAGATCTTGTTTTCTGTACCGGTTTCTGTTAAAAATAAAAAAGAAATGATTGATATGTTTGAAACTCTTGCTCACTTTCCGGATACAGTAATGATGCTAAGAAACGGCGATAATACTGTTGATGCTCATTCGTTGATGGGATTTTTTGCAATTGACGAAAAAATTCCGATTGAACTTCTTCTTGATTCAGAACCTGATGATAATCTCAAACAGGCGATTTCTAAATTTGCTTTTGTTAATGCATAAAAATAATATATACATACTGTTAAGCCCTATGACCAAAGTCATAGGGCCTTTTTGTTTGCACTTTTAGTTATGAATTTTTGTCAACAACATGGAACTTTTTAAGGTTTCCTGTCTTTTCGCTTCTCTTGTCAAGTTCGGCAAGAACATCTTCAAGCGGAATGCCGAGCTTTACCATCATTACAGTAAGATGATAGATAAGGTCTGCAATTTCATAAACAGTTTCGCTGTTATCATCATTTTTTGCCGCAATGATTGTTTCACTGCACTCCTCGCCTACTTTTTTAAGAATCTTGTCAATTCCTTTATCAAGAAGGTAGCAAGTGTATGAACCCTCTTTGGGATTATCTCGTCTGTTTTCTACTGTAGCATAAAGTGCTTCAAGAACTTCTCTGTCGTTCATATTAAAATTCTCCTCATTTTAATTTTTTAAAAAAGCAGGAATGATTTCCCGTGTGACAGGCCGCACCTGTCTGTTCAACTGTGATGAGCAATGTATCGTCGTCGCAGTCGGCATATATATCAATTACCTTTTGTAAATGACCTGATGTTGCACCCTTGTTCCAAAGCTCCTGACGGCTTCTTGACCAGAACCATGTGTAGCCGGTTTCAAAAGTTTTTTGCATACTTTCACGGTTCATATATGCAAGCATAAGTACTTCACCCGTTGACTTTTCCTGAATAATTGCGGGAATAAGTTCGGATTTCACAAAATATTTATCAAGATCCATAATTACCTCAGATTTTATTTGTTACTTCGATTGCCTGTTTCAAATCGAGCGAACCTGTGTAGATAGCCTTGCCGCAGATTGCACCGTAGACATCAAGTTCTGCAAGATTTACGATATCCTTGAGAACTGCAACACCGCCGCTCGCGATAATATTACAGCTGACTTCGTGAGCAAGGTCATCAAGCTGTTTAAGGTTAGGTCCTGCAAGAGTACCGTCCTGATCAATGTCTGTGAACACAATAGTCTTTACGCCGACATCTTCCATACGCTTTGCAAGCTCAATGTAGTTGATTTCCGAATTGTCAATCCAACCTTCTGCACGAACCATACCGTCCTTTGCATCAATGCCAACTACAATTCTCTCACCGTATTCTTTTACGGCATCAATAACAAGCTGCTGGTTTTTAACTGCGGCTGAACCGAGAATAACACGGTTTATTCCTCTTGAAAGATAATATTCAACCGCTTTCATATCACGGATTCCTCCGCCAACCTCAACAGAAAGTCCCGAGGCTTTTGCAACATCTGCAATAAGGTCGGCATTAACAAGCTTTGCATCTTTTGCACCGTCAAGGTCAACCATATGCATCCACTCTGCACCTGCGTCAGCAAAGCCCTGAGCGGCAATATACGGGGACTCTGCTACCTTCTGAACGGTTGCATAATCGCCCTTGAAAAGACGGACACAATTGCCGTCTTTTATGTCAATAGCGGGTAAAATAATCATTATAACACTCCTTTAGTAGAAAGAAGTACATTTGAAGAATTTTGCTTTACTGCAAGGCGGAGTGCGTGTGCGCAAGCCTTGTACAAAGCCTCTGTGATATGGTGAGAGTTGTCACCGTAAACAGATTTGAGGTGAAGTGTGATTTGTGCGTTAAATGCAAATGCACGCATAAATTCTACTGTCATTGAACAGTCGTAGCCGCCGCATCTTTCCTGCGGAAAATCAGCGTCGAATACAAGATAAGGTCTGCCGCTGATGTCAACAGATGCAAACGCAAGCGCTTCGTCCATAGGAACATAAAAACTGCCAAATCTCTCAATTGACTCTTTGGTTGAAAGAGCCTCTGCAAATGCTTTGCCGAGAACTATACCCGTGTCTTCAACGGTGTGGTGTTCGTCAACATAGAGGTCGCCTTTTACCGAAACCTCAAGTCCGAATCTGCCGTGAGTGGCAAACGAATTGAGCATATGGTCAAAAAAGCCTATACCTGTATCAATTTTAATATCGCCGCCGTCAAGATTTAGTTTTAGCTTTATGTCGGTTTCCTTTGTTTTACGCTCAACATATGCACTGCGCATATAATCACCTCGATAAATAAGTTTTAATGCAACTTATCAGTTCTTCGTTTTCTTCTTCTGTGCCAACGGAAATTCTGATGTAATCGCCCATAAAACGGATTACAATTGAATTGTCCTTGAGATAGTTCCACAAGTCTTTGCCGAATGATGTTTTAACAAAAACAAAGTTTGCACAACTGTTGTAAACCTTAAAATCATCGGAAAGAGCGGACAACTCCAATAAGTCATTATACAGCTTTTCTCTGTTTCTGACAATTGTTTTTTGTCTGTTTTTGAGATAATCTTTATTTTTATATATTATACTGCCGACAACCTGAGAAAATGTGTTCACATTGTATGGAGATTTTACCGCTTTTACAGCTCTTGAAATTGTTTCATTTGCAACGGCAAAACCGAGTCTGAGTGCCGCTGAGCCAACTGCCTTTGATGCGGTTCTGAAAACAATGAGATTTGAATACTTTTCAACCTCATTTATTAGACTCTGATCCCAGAAATCCATATATGCTTCGTCAAGAATTACAAGTGCATTTACGCTTGTAACAAGCCTGCGTGCATCTTCGGCGGTCATACCCTGCCCTGTCGGATTGCATGGGTTTGAAAAGAGTAAAAGTTTGATATTGTCACGATTTACCTTTTCAATAAGTGCATCCGTATCAATTGAAAGGTCATCGGATTTGATGAATGTATCACATTCAACCTCACAGATTGATGAATAGAATTTGTACATTGAAAAATCGGGAGCAACGCAAAGCATCCTATCACCTTTTTCCATAAATGCGGCTTCAATCAAAAAGATAAGTTCATCTGAGCCGTTACCTGCGGTTACATATTTTGGATTGATTCCGTAATAATCCGCAAAAGCCGTAACAACCTTTTCCGCAAGCGGATCGGGATAGCGGTTGAAATCAATTGTATCAATTGCATTTTTGATTTCTTCTTTGATGAAATCAGGATAATTTTCGGGACATTCGTTTGCATCAAGCCGAATTTTATATGTACCGCTGATTGGTTCATACGGTTCAAGTTCACGAATTTTTTTGTTTAATTCATAAGACATTGCATAACTTCCATTCTTATTTCATATCAAAACGCACTTTAATTGAATTAGCGTGTGCTGTAAGTCCTTCTGTTTCTGCAAAGCGAACTACATCTTCGGCATCTTTTCTCAAAGCGTCTTCCGTATAGTAAATAAAGCTTGATTTTTTTACAAAGCTGTCTACCGAAAGAGGTGAGAAAAATCTTGCCGTGCCGCTTGTCGGAAGAACATGGTTAGGACCTGCAAAATAGTCGCCCAGAGGTTCGGGACTGTAGTTGCCGAGAAATACAGAGCCGGCATTATCAAGCTTGCCGACATACTCCATTGGGTTTTCACAACAAACCTCAAGATGTTCGGGAGCAAGCTCGTTAGCAAATTCAATCGCCTGTGACATATCACTGCATACAATAACTGCACCGAAATTGTCAACCGATGAGCGGATAATATCTTTTCTTGAAAGAGCGGTCATCTGCTTTTCAAGCTCTGTTTCAGTTTCTTTTGCAAGCTCTTCGCAGTCGGTAAGCAGAATTGCAGATGCAAGCCTGTCATGCTCTGCCTGACTCATAAGGTCTGCGGCAAGGAATTTTGGATTTGCAGACTTATCGGCAATGATGAGTATTTCACTCGGACCTGCAATCATATCAATGTCAACTGTTCCGTAAAGAAGTTTTTTTGCTGTTGCAACAAAGATGTTGCCGGGACCTACGATTTTGTCAACCTTTGGTACGGATTCTGTACCGTACGCAAGAGCGGCTACTGCCTGCGCACCGCCCATAAGGAAGATTCTGTCAACACCTGCTACCTTTGCGGCGGCGATGATATTCGGATTCGGTGTACCGTCCTTCTGCGGAGGTGTACACATAATAATTTCCTCAACACCTGCAATTTTAGCGGGAACTGCGTTCATAAGAACTGATGAGGGATATGCTGCAGTGCCGCCCGGAACATAGATACCTACTCTTTTAAGGCCTCTTATTCTCTGCCCCATCATTACGCCGTTATTCTTTGTTGTGAGCCAGCTTTGCTGAACCTGTCTTTTATGGAAATCTGCAATATTTGCGGCTGCTTTTTTGATTGTTTCAAGATAATCCTTATCGCATTTTTCAATAAGGCTGTCGATTTCATCGGAAGTAATTTCTACCTTTTCAGGTGCTTTTCCGTCAAATTTAACGGTATATTCCTTTACGGCTTTATCACCGTTTTCTGCAACATTTTCGATGATTTCCGAAACAATCGGAACTACATTTTTATCTGAATTCTGCGCTCTCTTTTTGAGCAAATCAATAAATTCATATTCGTTTTTTCCGTCTGCTACAACAGTTGTAATCATTTTGTGACAGCCTCCAGTTTCTTCTGCAATTCTTCAATTTCAGCCTTGCGCAGTTTAAGACTTGCTGTATTGGCAATAAGTCTTGCTGAAATATCACATACCCATTCAATTACTTCAAGTCCGTTAGCCTTGAGCGTTGAACCTGTTTCTACTATATCTACAATACCGTCTGCAAGACCTACAAGGGGAGCGAGTTCAACCGAGCCCTCAATTTTAATGATTCTTACATCCATATTTTTATCGTCAAAAAATGCTCTGGTTACATTGGGATACTTTGACGCAATTGTCTTTGTTTTGTAACCGCCGTAAAAATCGGAGTCTTTTTTTGTAGCAAGAGCAAAACGGCATTTACCGAATCCTAAGTCGAGAAGTTCATAAAAAGATGAACCGTTTTCAAGAATTGTATCCTTGCCAACGACACCAAGGTCACACACACCGTGCTCAACATATGTAATTACATCTGCGGCTTTCGCAAGCACAACTTCAAAATCATTATTGCCGATCGGAAGAATAAGCCTTCTTCCCTTGTTTTTTACTTCATCACAATTATATCCGATTTTTTCAAGAAGTTCAATTGTGGTCTTTTCAAGTCTGCCCTTTGTCAGAGCAATTCTTAATGGTTTCATATTTAATCCTTTCCGACAGCTTGATTATATACTTTCAACTTTTGCAATTCCTCTTGATTTTGCAAACTGTTCTGTTTCTTCAAGAGTTTCAAGTACGCTGAACTGTGCATTTATTCCCTTTTCGTTAAGCTCGTCAACATATCTGAGAGCCTTCATTTCATGTCCGTTTTCTGCAAAAACGAGAACATCGGGATTATCTGAATAATTTACATCATCATCGGAAAGATGTTTCATTGTAATTGCATCTGTATCAATCGCAAAGCCTGCCGCACCCATAGGAGCGTCAAATTCGCTGAGAAGATCGTCATATCTTCCTCCCGAAATAACAGCGTCGCCGATTCCGTTAATATACCCTGAAAATACGATTCCCGTATAGTAATCGTTTCTCTGAACAAGTCCGAGGTCGATGATAAGCTTGTTGCCAAGCTCAAGCACGGAAAGTTCTTTATAGATTGTGTGGAGATAATCAAGAGCGTTTTCGGCGCCTGTACCTTTGCAGATGTCATATGCCTCATCAAACACTTCTTCACCGCCGAAAAGGGACGGGAGCGAACGGATTGCGGAAACAGTCTTGCAAGGCTTGAGTTTGTCAAGAAGATTGTTAAGCGCCGAGTAGTTTTTACTTTCGATTGATACTCTGATTTTTTCTTTGTAATCGTTATCAATATCGAGTTCTTTTGACAGAGCATTGAATACTTCGGCATGTCCGAGTTCAATTCTGAAATCATCGGCAACGGCTGAAATGCTTTTTATTGCCGAGGTGAGAATTTCAAGGTCGGCTCTCTTTCCTTTTGCCCCGAGAAGTTCAACACCCATCTGAAGAAATTCGTTTCTTCTTCCTGCAAGTGACGGATTGTTGCGATATACTGCCTGCTTGTAGTAAAGTCGAACAGGAAGTGTGTTGTTTTTAAGTCTTGTAGAAACCATTCTTGCAATCGGCAGAGTGGAATCAGGACGGGCAACAAGAAGTCTGCCTTTGTTATCGGTTGTCTTGAACATTGATTCCTGCGAGATTCCGCTTGACGGAATTGAGAACACATCATAAAATTCAAGAGCAGGAGTTATTACCCGTTTAAATCCGCCTTTTACAAATACCTTTTCAATGCTTGTGCAGATATAATCCATTGCGGAACATTCGGCGAACAGAAAGTCCTTTGTTCCCTCGGGAGTCATTTTTAAATTCTTTTTCATAATTACCTCTCAACGCTTTAGTATGTTAATACGGTAATATATTAACACACTAAACTTGATTTGTCAACACTATTAAGATGAAACGAAAATTATACAATTATTCATTTATATTTTCTGAGGATTCGTCTTCATCATTTGTTTTGTTACGGTTGATGAATTTCATAAATTTCTCTCTATGCTGCATTTCTTTTTCTTCACGAAGTTTTTTCTGCTCTGCGGCAATTTTGGTATAGTTAAGCACCTCAAAATCAAGAGCCTCCTGAGCAATTCTACCCTTTGAGTCAATTTTGTTTTTAACTCTCTTGCCGACAAGAGCATAGATTACGGCATAGATTGGAGTTCCGAGAATAAGACCGAGCACACCGAACATTCCTCCGCCGACAATTACGCTGAACAGTACCCAGAAGCTTGAAAGACCGACCTGACTGCCGATAATCTTCGGCTTGAAAAGATTGCCGTCAAGCTGCTGAATTATAACTATAATGATTATGAAAATAATCATGTAAATCGGATCAATAAGCAAGAGGATAAAAGCACTCGGAATTGCACCGATGAACGGTCCAAAGAACGGAATAATATTCGTTACACCGATAAGAACCGCAATAAGCGGAGCGTACGGTAATTGACAAATTGACATTGTAATGAATGTGAGAACACCGAGAAAAGCCGCATCAATGATATCGCCAACGAGAAAACGACCGCATTTTGTATCTGTAATATCGACAATTTCATAAATCTTAGGAAGATACTTTATCGGAATAAAAGCAACAGCAAGCTTTTTTATCTGACGGCAAAGTGTTTCCTTTGCGGCAAGGAAGTAAACTGAAATAACGATTCCGAGCAGGAAGTTATACACACCGTTACACGTAGACATAATTGCGCTGAATACGGCATTTGTAGAGTTGCCGAGAAAACTGGTGATATTGCCTGCCGAAATAAGGTTTGTAATATACTTGAAGAAGTTGTTTATTACTTCACTTGCGTCAATTTCCATACTGAATGTATGGTTAATCCAATGCACCACTGTTTTTGTCATGTCAGAAAGTACGCCTGCATACTGCGGCAGGCTGTTAATAAGACTGAACAGGCTGGCTGCAATCTGCGGAACTACAATTGAGATTATAACGACAAAAATTGCTACTACAATTGCATAGGTTATAATAAGCGCAAGGGGTTTTCTGAAGTTAGCAAGAAATTTTCGCTTTCGCCCCATTCTGCCGAAAACTTTGGAGTAGAAAAATTTGTACGGATAGTTAAGGATGTAAGCAAAAAGAAATCCGATTGCAAACGGAGTGATTATGCCTGTTATCCAACCGATTGCCGACCACACAACATTCATATTGTCTTTTACAAGTAAAAGAAATACTGTAAATGAAATGCAAATCAGCAAAGTTTTTAGCGAAAGCAGTTTTTTCATTTAGACAACTCCTTAAAATAATGACATCTGTGAGCTTTCAGGCAAATCCTTGAGAACTCCGACATCTTTCAGTGTTTCAATAACAGCCTTAGTAACCTTTGTTTTTATCTGCATATCTTCAATTGAAAGATATTCTGTGTGCTTACCCGTTTCTGCGAGTGAATCTGCGGCGGCGCCGCCTACACCGGGTAAAGATGAAAACGGAAGTCTGATTTTTCCGTCCTCTACCTTGAACATTTTAGCCTCGGATTTGTAGATGTCAACAGGAAGAAATTCAATTTTTCTCGCCATCATTTCGTTGACAATCTGCAAAGTCTGAAACTCTGCTTCATCCTTGGCCGTTGCTTCGTGAACACTCTGTTTTTGTTTTATGTTGTTCATCTTGTCACGAACAGCCTGATGCCCCTGCATGGCAATTGCACCGTCAAGATTTTCACTTCGTACGGTAAAGTATGCCGCATAATATTCAACGGCCTTGTGAACCTTGTACCAACCGAGTCTGAGCGTTGCAATCATATAGGCTGCGGCATGGGCTTTCGGGAACATATACTTAATTTTCATACATGAATCAATATACCATTCGGGAACATTGTGTTCACGCATAGCCTTGAAGTGTTCTTCCGTAAGAAGTTTTGTTGCGTTACCTTTACGGACAATCTCCATTATTTTGAATGCCATACCCGGTTCAAGACCTTTGTGCATAAGATAAGTCATAATCGAGTCACGAGTACCGATTACTTCCGAAATTGTACAGGTTCCGTTATGAATAAGCTCCTGAGCGTTTCCGAGCCATACATCGGTACCGTGCGAAAGACCTGCAATCTGCAAAAGGTCGGTAAATGTCTTTGGCTGTGCCTCAATGAGCATTCCTCTTACGAAAGCCGTACCGCATTCCGGAAGGCTGAATGTACCGGTTTTTGAGTCGATATCTTCCTCTGTAACACCGAGTGCCTTAGGAGAAGTAAACAGCGACATAACCTCGGGATCGCTCATTGAAACCTTCATTACGGGAATACCTGTGTAGAGTTCGAGATAATGATAGATTGTCGGAACATCGTGTCCGAGCTCATCAAGCTTTGTGATTGTATCATGAATTGAATGGAAGTCGAAGTGGGTTGTAATGTTATCTGAGTTCACATCATTTGCAGGATGCTGAACAGGGCAGAAATCGTAAACATCGTTTGTTCTCGGCACAACAACCATACCGCCCGGGTGCTGACCTGTGGTTCTCTTAACACCCGTACAGCCGATTGCAAGACGCTTTTCCTCAGCCTTGTGCATTACAAGACCTCGCTCCTGTGCAAACTTCTTAACGAAGCCGAGTGCTGTTTTTTCGGCTACTGTAGAAATTGTTCCCGCTTTGAACACATTATTCTTACCGAAGAGCTCTTCCGTGTAACGGTGAGATTTTGACTGATACTCACCGCTGAAGTTAAGGTCGATATCAGGCACTTTGTCGCCCTTGAAGCCAAGAAATGTTTCAAACGGAATTTCGTGACCGTCCTGATCCATAAGAGTGCCGCATTCGGGACAGTTTTTTGGCGGCATATCAAAGCCCGAGCCGTAACTGCCGTCTGTTATAAACTCGCTGTGTTTGCAGTTTGGACATACATAGTGCGGACAAAGCGGATTAACCTCCGAAATACCGGACATGGTAGCTACGAAAGAAGAACCTACCGATCCTCGTGAACCGACAAGATATCCGTGTGCCTCACTGTCTGCAACAAGCTTTTGAGCAGTCATATAAAGTACCGAGAATCCGTAGGTTGTGATTGAATTAAGTTCCTTGTCAAGTCTTGCCTTTACGATTTCAGGCAATGGATCACCGTATTTCTCTTTTGCTCTTTTCCATGTAATGTCAATAAGCTGTTCCTGTGCGCCCTCAATGTTAGGCGGGAATGTACCCTTTGGAATAGGTCTGATATATTCGCACATATCGGCGATTTTATTGGGATTTTCTACTACATACTCATAGGCTTTATCCTTGCCGAGCCATTCAAATTCCTTGAGCATTTCAGCAGTTGTTCTGAAATAAAGCGGAGCTTGCTGTTCGGCATCTTTAAAGCCCTGACCTGCCATAAGAATTTTTCTGAATTCGGAATCTGTCGGATCCATAAAGTGGACATCGCAGGTTGCGCATACAGGCTTGCCGAGTTCTTTTGCAAGCTTAATTATTGTACGGTCAATTTCATGAAGTTCGTCAACAGAATTAAATCTGCCGTCACGAATCATAAAGCTGTTATTGCCTGCAGGCTGAATTTCAAGATAATCATAGAATGACGCAATCTGTTTGAGTTCGCCCCACGGCTTGCCCTCAAGAATCGCCATATAAAGCTGACCTGCACAACAAGCTGAGCCGATTATGAGTCCCTCTCTGTACTTTACAAGCTCACTTTTGGGAATTCTCGGCTTTTTATAGAAATAATTAAGATGACTGTAAGAAATAAGTCTGTAAAGATTTTTAAGACCTGTTTTATTCTTAACGAGAATAATCTGATGATAGGTCGGAAGTTTTTTAAAATCTCCGCCTGCTATCTTTGTATTAATGTCGTTTGTTTTTGTTATACCGTAATCATCTGTAAGTCGCTGACAGAGATTTATAAAAATTCTCGCAAGCATTTCGGCATCATCGGTTGCTCTGTGGTGATTGAAGTCGCCGAGCCTTAAAAATTTTGCAACCGTATCAAGCTTGCAGTTCTTGATATCTGTAAGAATCGCTCTTGAAATTGCAACCGTGTCGATTGAAGTATAGTTATATTCCCTGCCCATATCTTCACAGGCTTTTGCTATGAATGATGTGTCAAAGGGAGCATTGTGAGCAACAAGCACATTGTCACCGGCAAATTCAAGAAATGCACCGACCGCCTCGCTCTGTGACGGAGCATCCTTTACCATATCATCGGTAATGCCTGTAAGCTGAGTGATTTTCTGCGGAATCGGCATTTCGGGATTTGCAAAGGTTGAAAAAGTATCGGTGATGACACCGTTTTCAACCTTGACTGCGCCGATTTCGGTAATCTTGTCACGGGCGGCTGAAAGACCTGTTGTTTCTATATCAAAGCAGATGAATGTGCCGTCAAAACCTGTGTCGGCATCACCTTTTACAGACTCTACAAGGTCATCCATAAAGTATGCCTCAACACCGTAGATGATTTTAATTTTCTCTTCGTCTTTGTTGATTTTATCTGCGGCTTTCATTGCATCGGGAAAAGCCTGTGCGACACCGTGGTCAGTAATTGCAACGGCCTTGTGTCCCCACTGATAAGCACGGTTTACAAGGTCACCTGCCGATGTTACGGCATCCATCTGCGACATATTTGTATGCATATGGAGTTCAACACGCTTTTTCTCGGCATTATCTACTACTTTTACTTTTTGAGCCGTACCGATTGAACGGGCATTTACAACAAGTTCGCCTGCATATTTATCGTACTCAACATCACCCTGAACAACGATTGTATCGCCTTTTTTAATATTGTCAATTACGGCTGATTCCTTAATTGAATTGAATACTTTAGCTGTTGTTGAACCGGTATAATCGGTTATGTCGATAGTGAAAATATTTTTGTCACCGCTTTTGGTAACTTTCTTTTCAATATCAAATACATCGCCCCATACCACAATTCTGCCCGAATCACCGGAAATTGAAGAAATGGGAATCATCTTTCCCCTGATTGAACGACCGTATAACGGACGGATTGAGGACTGAATAATCTGCGGTGTTGCAAACTTGCCCTCACGAACTTCAATTTCAACAGTAGTGTTTTCAGCGTGTTTTTCTTCTCTTTTTTCTGCTGTTTCAACCTCTTCCTGATAGAATTCAGCGGCTTTTTGCAGATTTTCTCGGTTGATTTTCTCCTGAGCGTCCTGAATAGCGGCTTTGTATTCTTCGCTGTTTTCTTCAACCTCAAAGGTTCCGGTATAATTAACGGAAATGTAAAGATTGAATTCTTCCGAAACGAGTTTTATAAGTGCTTTGTCAAAGCCTTTACTGTCAAGGAGAGTTTTTCCGCCGTTAAGAAGATTTATCGTAAGCGTATTGTTTTCAAACCTAACCTCAGCATTGTTGAGAGTTCCGTTAATACTCGGAATATCTCGCCTTACGGCTGCGTATAGCTGAGGAAAATAATCAGCGGAAAACAACTCTGTCGGAAAATGCGGTTTTATTACAGTATGATACGCAAGTGTCTTGGTAATCAGCTTTTCCGTGTCAAAAAGCGTATTACGCTCAACGAGCCCGTTGAATTTTACTGCTAAAGTAATCAAACGGGCTTGTTTGTTAATATTAAGTTGTGTCAGTTCTCCCTGTGAAATCTGTTGCGGCAGTTTAATGCCGAATTGGGAGTCAAAGACTTCTCCTAATGTTTTCATATATGTCCTTCTGTCATATTACAGCAAATGTATTTTGACTGCTGATAGAGTTATAATTTTTCTACTTCTTCCAAAAGTGCGTCAACGAGTTTATCTTCAGGAACTTTGCGAAGAATTTCGCCTTTTTTGAATACAAGACCGCAACCGTCACCGCCTGCGATGCCGATATCAGCTTCTCTTGCCTCTCCGGGACCGTTTACAACGCAACCCATTACCGCTACTTTGATATTCTTTTTACAGTTTCTGAGTTTATCTTCAACCTCGTTTGCAATCTTCACAAGGTCAATTCTTGTTCTTCCGCAAGTCGGACACGAAACAAATTGAACTCCGTCTTTCTCAATGTCAAGAGCCTTGAGGATATCGTGAGCAGCATAAACTTCCTTTACAGGATCGGCTGTGAGTGAAACTCTGATTGTATCACCGATACCATGGAGGAGCAATGCACCGATTCCGGCAGAAGATTTGATAATACCCATTCTTTCTGTTCCCGCCTCTGTAACACCGAGGTGAAGCGGATAGTCACACCTTTCTGCGGCAAGCTCATAGGCTTTAATCATAGTAGAAACGGTTGAACTTTTCATTGAAAGAACAATATCGTTGAAATCAAATTTTTCAAGAAGTGATGCATGGTACAAGGCGCTGTCGCAAAGTGCCTCGGGTGTGGGATGACCGTATTTTGCAAGAATTTCCTTTTCAAGAGAACCTGAGTTAACCCCGATTCTAATCGGAATGCCACGCTGTCGGCAAGCGTCTGCCACCGCCTTCACCCTATCGTCTGATCCGATGTTACCCGGATTGATACGGATTTTGTCGATGCCTGCCGCACATGCCTCAAGCGCAAGCTTATAGTCAAAATGGATATCGGCTACAATCGGGACGCTTACAGCCTCTTTGAGGGCAGGAATAAGCTTTACTGCATCTTTATTAGGAATAGCTGCACGAATAATTTCGCAACCGGCCTCTTCAAGCTCTTTTGCCTGTCTTACAGAACCCTCAATATCGGTTGAGGGAATGTTGAGCATTGACTGAACGCTTACTTTAGCACCGCCGCCGATTTTTACATTGCCGGCAGTTACCTGAATTTTACTTCCCATAAAATTTCCTCCGTTTGTCTACATTCCGGGGAATGTTCCCGTTACAAGCTGGAACACATCTTTCACCGAAATAATAAGCATAAATGCAAGCAACAGAACAAGACCGAATGTATTTACAATCTGTTCTGCCTTTCTTGGAATTGGCTTTTTGAATATCCATTCAATCAGCAAAAATAAGAATCTTCCGCCGTCAAGCGCCGGGAACGGCAGCATATTTACAATTCCTAGGTTTACCGTAATGAGTATCATTACAAAAAGAATGTTATTGACTGCATCTCCGAAGCCTGTTTGAAGTCCCATTGATGCAACCTGAGTGACAGCTGTAGCAATACCAACAGGACCTGACATATCGTTGAATGTAAATCTGCCCTGAACAAGCCACACCAAAGATGTCCACACGGTTTTTGCCATTGAACAGGTCTGTGTGAATGTTTCACCGAGGACAGTACCGACATTTTTCTCAATCGGTTCAACTGCAAAGTCAAACGCTACAGTAGGTTTGTTTTCCTTTTCGGCATCCTCATCAGCATAATAGGTGAAAAACTGTACATTTTCAAGTGTTATTTCTTTGCCGTCACGAACAACTTTTACATCACCCATGAATCTCGGTCTTGATGTAGTTGTGTCTATTTCGGGTGTTTTATACCTTGACATATCATATGATTTGTCAAGTGCATAAATTGACTTGCAAGTTTCATCAAGAAGTTTTTTAGCCTCGTCTTTGCTTGCAGCCTTATTTATTTTTGAACAACCCTCAGAAAGAGCATTGTAGTATTTTTGAAGTTCATCCTTTGAAAGAGACTCGTCTTTTGCATACTTATTATATACACCGCAAGCGGCAGATGTTGCTCTTTCTTTGTATACTTCAAGTGTGTTGCCTTCTACTGTTTCATATGGAAGAGTTGAGATTGCAAACTGCAAATCTCGTGAATTCCAAATCGAATAACCGTTCACTTCAACAATTTTATCCCCTGTTTGTAAACCTGTGTTTGCAGTAAATGCATTGGGTTGAAACTGAGATATTGTAGTTGAACTGTAGCTGTCAGCCTGAACGGTAAAGGCAAACATCATAACAAAACCGAGAAGAATATTCATAACCGCACCTGCGATTATGATAATCATTCTCTTCCAAACTTTTGCGTTATTAAAAGCACCTTTTTCTTCACTGTCCTCATCCTCTCCTTCCATGGCACAGTAACCGCCTATAGGAAAAAGACGAAGCGAGTATCTTGTTTCGCCTTTAACAAAACTGATTATTTTCGGTCCCATTCCGAGTGCAAATTCATTTACCTTTACACCCGAAAGCTTTGCGGTAATAAAATGACCGAATTCGTGAGAAAAAATTATAAGCTCAAAAAGTAATATTCCTATTACAATGAGAGCCGCAACTGTTAAAATTTGCATTAAAATAAATCAACTCCAAAATATTCATTGCCGTCGCAAAGACAGCAGTGGAAAATATTACCGCAAATTATAGCTTAGAGAGTACATACTCTCTTGCAAGTTTGTCTGCCTTTAACACATCGTCAACGCATAAAGGCTCAAAATTGTCTATGTTATCAATTGCACCCATAACAAGGTCACCGATTTCAAGAAAAGTGATTTTACCTTCTCTGAAAAGTCGGTTAGCCTCCTCATTAGCACCGTTGGCAATTGCTGTTGCAACGCCTCCGAGTGAAAGAGCTTTTTTACAGGCTCTCAAACATTTGAAAGTATCATAGTCAGGTTCAAAGAAAGTCATTTTGCCGATTTGAGCAAGACTTAATTCACCGACAGGTGACTCATATCTTTCCGGATATGTAATTGCGTACTGTATCGGAATTCTCATATCGGGGAGTCCAAGCTGTGCAATTACGGAATTATCTACATATTCTATGAGAGAATGTATGATACTTTCACGATGAACAACAACATCAATGTTTTCGGGCTGAACATCAAAAAGCCATCTCGCCTCAATGATTTCAAGACCTTTGTTCATCATTGTAGCAGAGTCGATGGTTATTTTTGCGCCCATACTCCAATTTGGATGATTGAGAGCCTCATTAACTGTTACATTCTTTAAGTCTTCGACTGTTTTGCCAAAGAACGGGCCGCCGGATGCTGTAAGAATGAGCTTTTTAAGCATTTTCTTTTCAGGCATTCCCTGCAGGCATTGGAAGATAGCAGAATGTTCACTGTCAACGGGAAGAAGCTTTACACCGTTCTTCTTTACCGCATCACATACAAGCTTACCGCCTGTTACAAGCGTTTCCTTGTTTGCAAAAGCAATATCTTTTTTAGCGTATGCCGCTGCAAGTGTAGGCTTTAAGCCTACCATTCCGACAACCGAATTTACAATAAGGTCGGCATTCTCAAGCGTTGCCGCCTCAATAAGTCCGTCCATACCGCTTAAAACACGGGTGTTTGTATCTTTTATGTTATCTTTGAATTCTTTGGCTTTTTCTTCGTTAAAAACCACTGCAAGTTCAGGTTTGTATTTTCTTACCTGTTCTTCAAGCAGCTTTATATTTGTTGACGCCGTGAGTGCGGAAACTTTTAAATTAAGTTTATCTGCAACATCAAGCGTCTGAGTTCCGATTGAACCCGTCGATCCGAGAATTGAAAGTGAATTTACCATTTTAGTTTACCCCACTGTTATGAAAGGTATGAATTGATTGATTGCCACAAGAACAGGGGCAGTAAATATTATGCTGTCAAACCTGTCAAGCATTCCGCCGTGACCGGGGAAAATTGAACCGTAGTCCTTGATTCCGTAATTTCTTTTGATAAGTGAAAAACTTAAATCACCGAGAATTGAAACAGGAGCGTCAATTACACCGAGAAGAATCAATGCCCAAAAGTTGACGTTAGCGTCCGGCATAACCAAAAATTTGAACACAAGTCCGATAATTACTGCTGTGAGGTCGCAGAAAAGTATTCCGCCGATTGCGCCCTCAACAGTCTTTTTAGGGCTGATTTTCGGGCAAAGTTTGTGCTTGCCGAACGATGCTCCGATAAAAAAGCCGCCTGCGTCTGCCATCCACGGTAATGCGAAAATACATATATAGCAGAAAGTAATTGATACAGATGATGCACAGGCAATCGGTACGGCACTCATTCCGAAAGAAATTAAAAAAGTTCCGAACACTGAATATGCAACATCGGCATAGTTTGTCTTTTCGTGTTTAAAAATCATTACGGCAAAGACTGTCAGTATAAAAGCAAAAATCAAAACATACAGATACTTTGTCGTAACTAAAACCGAAAGCAGAAAAGCAAACAGCATACAAGGTATTGAAAGGTGAAATTTATAAAGCATCTTTCTTGCATGAAGGTACTCGCCTGTCATAAATGCCGAGAATGCTCCTATGACTATGCCTACAAATGGGTGCCAAAGTTCCGAAACAAACAGAACGATCAGCAGTATTGGTATTCCTATTACGGCTGTCAGCAGCCGTGGCTTGAGGGATTTCATTTTATATCAACTCTCATCAGACTCCACCGTATCTTCTGTTTCTGGAGGAGTATATTTTTAACGCTTCGTCAAGGTCTGATTTCTGAAAATCAGGCCAAAGCTTGTTCATTATAACAAATTCCGTGTAGGCTGACTGCCACAAAAGGAAATTTGAAATTCTGTATTCACCGCTCGGTCTGATAATAAGGTCGGGATCGGGCTGACCTGCGGTATAAAGATAATTTGAAAAAAGATTTTCTGTTATGTCATCGGAAGAAATTTTTCCGTTTCTGACATCCTCGGAAATGTTTCTAACGGCTCTGACAATTTCGTCACGACTGCCGTAATTCATAGCTATATTGAGGACCATACCGTCACGGTCTTTTGAGCTCTCCTCGTTTTCAATCATAAGCTCACGAATCTCGTCATTAAAACCCGACTTGTCACCGATGAATTTTACCACAATACTGTCATCCTTAAAATCTTCAAGTGCTTCATTAAGATATGATTTAAAAAGCGACATTAGTGCATCAACTTCCTCCTGCGGTCTTTTCCAGTTTTCGGTTGAAAAAGCATATACGGTAAGGTACTTTATTCCGATATCGGAACAGTATCTTGTTATGGTTCTGAAAGTTTTAGCACCCTGACGGTGACCTGCTTTTCTCGGAAGTCCTCTTTTCTTTGCCCAACGGCCGTTGCCGTCCATAATAATTCCGATATGTGAAGGCAGATTGAGGTCTGTAACCTCAATCTGCTCATCTTTTTTCTTTGAGAAAAAAGCCATATTACATCTCCAAAATTTCTTTCTGCTTTACTGCAGAAACGCTCTCAACTTCTTTGACATACTTATCTGTAAGATCCTGAGCTTTCTTTTCGCCCTGCTTGAGATCGTCCTCTGTAAGCTCGCCGTCCTTCTTCATAGCTTTAAGCTTGTCGATAAGTTCACGGCGGACATTACGAATCTGAATCTTTGTTTCCTCAGCAATCTTCTGAACATCTTTTACGATTTCTTTTCTTCTGTCCTCTGTGAGAGGCGGAAAAATAAGGCGGATAATCTTACCGTCATTCTGTGGGTTGATGCCGATATCGGAAGTCTGGATAGCCTTTTCAATCTGTCTTAATACAGACGCATCCCATGGCTGAATGGTAAGAGTTCTTGCCTCTGTAACAGATACTGCGGCAAGCTGGTTTACGGGTGTGGGTGCGCCGTAATAGTCAACCTTTACCTTATCAAGAACTGCGGGATTTGCTCTGCCTGCTCTGATTTCTGAAAATTCCTTGCGCATATGCTCAAGGCGTCTGTCCATACTTTCGCCGGCTTTTTTTAACTGTGTCTGCATATTTATGCCTCCTGTGTAATAATTATTGTTAAAAAGTCAGTAAAAAATTCAAATTAATTGTTGGCTGTTACGATTGTACCGATGTTTTCACCGCATACAGCTTTGTAGATATTTTCGGGATCTTCAATACTGAATACAAGAATCGGAAGATTGTTGTCCTTGCAAAGCGATGCCGCTGTGCTGTCCATAACAGCGAGATCCTTGTTAAGAACATCATGGAAAGAAATTGTATCGTACTTCTTTGCATTTGGGTTTTTCTTGGGATCGCTGTCATATACACCGTCAACCATAGTAGCCTTCATTACAATATCAGCCTCAATTTCTGCCGCACGAAGAGCCGCTGCTGTGTCTGTGCTGAAGAACGGGTTGCCTGTTCCGCAACCGAATACTACTACTCTGCCCTTCTGAAGGTGAAGAACTGCTTTGTTTCTGATGTACGGCTCTGCAATCTGATGCATAGCGATAGCTGTCTGAACACGAACATTAACTCCAAGCTGTTCAAGTGCGTCACAAACACCGAGCGCATTGATTGTTGTTGCAAGCATACCCATATGGTCGGCTCTTGTTCTGTCCATTTCACCTGAGCTTCTGCCACGCCAGAAGTTGCCGCCGCCTACTACGATGCCGACTTCTACGCCTGCGTCAACACATTCTTTAATAGGCTTGCAGATTTTGAGAACAGTTTCAAAATCAATTCCGTGTTTCATTTCGCCTGCAAGTGATTCGCCTGAAAGTTTTAATAATACTCTTTTATATTTTGGTTTCATACATAACACCCCATGGTAATTTATAATTACTAATATAATACAATATCTTGTAGGGTTTGTAAAGGTTTAGTGGCAGTTTTTTGAATAAATAACCGAAAGCTGAATGGTTATGTCATATGAAATGCTAAAAAATTATTAAAAATAACCGTAAATGCATTGTATGTGCTAACTCTTCACCGTAAATCCGTTGACAACAAATCTTGCCATACGATACAATTATATATATGAAAAACAACACCTTTTATTAAGAAAAACAGATCAAAAAAATAACGCTGAACCTAAAATAAAGTTCAGCGTTTGTGGCGGAGAGAAGGGGATTCGAACCCCTGATACGGTGTTCACCGTATACATGATTTCCAATCATGCTCCTTCGGCCAGCTCGGACATCTCTCCAAACGACCTGTTTATTATATCAAATGAAATCAGAAAAATCAAGTGAGATTTTGAAATATTTTAATTTTATGTGGCGAACTATGAAAAAACTATTTTCTATTATTTTAATTTTGGCAGCTTTATTGCAAATATCTTTAACAAGTGCATTTGCAACCGCAAACGTAAGTTTTGAAATGCAAAATGCAGATATGAAGCCGAACAGACTGTTCAGTGTTGCGCTTTCCGCAAATTCCGGCAATCGACTTTCTGCCGCAACATTTGAATTTACATATGATGCCGATTATATCGAATTCAGAAAGGTTAAAGCAGTGAATAACGGCTCAAAAATTCAGGTCAACAAAAAAAGCGGCAAGGTTAAAGTTGTTTTTCTTAATTCTGAAGGACAAAATATTTCGGGCGGAAGCGATGTCTTAACGCTTGATTTCAAAACAATAAAAGAAGGTACTGCGTATATTGACTACACGGTGAATCAATGTGTTGATTCCGATGTGAACTTTATGGATGTTGGAAGTTGCACTGCATCGTGTATCAGAATATATAAAAATGCGTCTGGAACGGTTAGCGGCGGAAGTTCCTCATCAAGCAATAAAAACAGCACGCAAGCTACAGGAAATGGCGGTAAAAGTAAACACCCGACCGAGCCTACAACTGTTAATGCCTCAGATGACGAATATATTGATTACAATCCCATTAAAGATAAGCAAATAAAATTTTTTCTTGCCGGCATGGGCATAACTGCGGGATGCTTAGCTATATCGGTAAAAAAACAGCTCAGAAGAAAGCTGAAAAAGAGAAAAATCACAATGACAATACTCTTGAAAACAAGACTTCCGATGATTGATTCGGAAGTCTTTTACTTTGCCTTTCTTCCCTGCGTGATATCACGCTTTGCAAATTCACGGTTGATTGAGTTTAAAACACGCTTTTTGTCGGCACTCCACATAGGTGCAACGAGCAGTTTTTTATCCCCGTCACCTGTTAAACGGTGAATTACAACATTTTCAGGCAACACTTCAACGCAATCGCAAAGAATATCAATATAATCCTCCATTGAAAGCACATCAAATTTTCCGCTTTCATAGTCATCACACAAGTCTGTGTTTTTTAAAACATGCAACAACTGCAATTTGATTCCGTCGGTTTTACTGCCTGCATATTTTACAGATTCAAGCATCATTTCTTTAGATTCGTTTGGAAGTCCCAAAATAATGTGTGTAATTACATTGATTCCGATTTTATGAAGATTTTCTGTAGCTGAGTCATAAACGGATAGCGAATACATTCTTCTTATATAATCTGCCGATTTTTCATGAATTGTCTGCAATCCGAGTTCTACCCAGACAGGTTTTATCTTGTTCAGTTTTTCAAGAAGACCTAACACATTATTTCCCAGGCAATCGGGACGGGTTGCGATTGAAAGGGCAACAATGTCAGGCTCTGAAATTGCATCTGTAAATATTTTTTCAAGATATTCAACAGGCGCATAGGTATTTGTGAACGGCTGAAAGTATGCAATAAACTTTTTACAGTCGGATTTCTTTTTTATTCGCAGTTTAGCCTGATCGATTTGTCCGTGAACAGGAAGAAGTGCATCGGAGGCAAATTCTCCGGAACCTCCCCTGCTGCAAAAAATACAGCCCCTTGTTCCAAGGGTTCCGTCACGATTCGGACAGGTCATATTACCGTTCAGCGAAATTTTGTACACCTTTTCACCGAATGTATTTTTGAGATATTTATTAAGGGAGTAGTAATTCATAATAAAACACCTGATAAATTAAAAAGGTCGGCAGAAAAGCCGACCTTTGTGTCTTTCGACATATTAGAGAGGAAATCTATGAAAAGTTCTTGTAAGCATTATCCATGTGAAGTTAAAGTGTTTTTTGTTTATCTTTAACTTACAAGCATATAATAACTGTCTTATGTGACAGAAAATTGAACGCTTGTGTAAAGTAATGTGAAAGTTTAAAAAGATTATGAGAACTTTCTGATATATTCAAGAAACTTTGCATAGAGCTTATCCTCAAGCTCTTCAAGAGTATCATCTATACCGCCGTTAAAAAACATTTTATTGTGCTTTGAAAGTGAAAGGTATGCACCAATCATACTCTTTCTGACTTCATTCTGCAAATCCTCTCCGAGTTCATTGCCGCAGGAAAGTCCGAGAAAGATATTGCCGTCAACAAGCTGTGACGCAACAGCTGCATTTTTCAATTCAAAAGAATTGAATTTGCCAAGTCCGGTTGCAAATTCACGGAGCGAGAACTCCTCTTCACCTTTATTGTATTCTTTTTGTTTTTCTGAAATTTCATTTTCACAGACTTCAAGCGAAAAGTTTCCGCCGGTAATATATTCGTGCATATAATCCGGATTTGTAGCAAGGACATTGTAAAGTCGCATTGAGTTCACGGCTGTTTCAAGACAGGAAAATGATGCAAACTGCATATTGCTGTCATTCAGCTTGATGAAACTATACATATTCTGAAAAACAGACTTGTTGACTACAAGCAAAACAAGTCTTTCGCTCTCACGCACATCTGACAAAAGAGGACTCGTTAGATACGACATGGTAAATTTATACGACTTATTTACATAGTCACTCAATAAATCCAAAAATCCGTTTAAAAAATCATTTTCTCGTATTGTAAATTCAAACATATATTCACCTATCTAAACAATTCCATATCTGCGTTGTAGAGGTCATTTCTTGTGATGTCGGTATCACAGGAAACCAAAAAACGGTTTTCAAAAGCCGATATAAGCAGATTCGGATTCACATTATCGGAGCTGCCTGCTGACAAAACAACATCAAGTTCTGCAAAGTCGAACTTCTCGGTTACTTCAAAGCTCTTTATGCCTTGCTTTATGTCAACGGTTTTTATGCCTTTTTTAGATTTCTTTTCAACTTCAATAATTTCGCTTGTCAGCAGTTCTTTGAGTTGTTCGCATACTGTACGGGAGTTTTCACCGTCACAGGAAATCTTGATTGTAAATGATGCAAAAGCAATCTTTCCGGCTTTCATAACGGGTTCCGTTACATCAAACACACGAAGTCCTCTCGGCAGACAACAGTTAAGCCTTGAGATGATTTCTTCAAACGGAAAGCTTTCATCCTCAAGCTTGACATCCATACATTCGTTTACACCCCTGAAACCAAGCGAAAGCGGCAACGGGAATGTTGCAAACGGATGTGGGTTAAATCCTTCTGTATGCCAGATAGGGATTTTGCTCTTGTGCAATGCACGAAGCATACATCGATTGAGATCAAGGTGCGAAATATAGCGACATTCAAAATCTTTTTTAAACCATATTCTTACGCTTTTCAAAACACACACCCTTTCCGTATTTAGCCGCACCGCAGTTATTGCATTTCAGTCTGCAATGCGGTGTTGTTGTATCTGCGTACGCTTTTTTACATTCTCTGATAAGGAAATCCTTAGTTACACCGTAGTCAATATAATCCCACGGAAGAATTTCATCAAAACTTCTGTGTCTGTTTGCATAAAATGACGGATCAACACCGCATTCATCAAAGAGTTCAAGCCACTTTTCAAGGCTGAAACAATCATTCCAGCCGTCAAAATGAAAGCCTCTTTCACATGCAAGCTCCATAACCTTACAAAGTTTTCTGTCACCCCTTGCAAATACTGCTTCAAGATAGCTTGTATCGGCATCGTGATAGTTAAACTGAATTTTTCTTGTTGTAATACTGTCCTTGATGTGCTGTTGCTTTTCATGAAGAACAGGGATTGTATCCTGCGGTTCCCATTGAAACGGGGTGAACGGTTTCGGTACAAAAGAGGATGCAGACACGGTTACACGCACCGACTTGCCCTTTGGTTTTTCGGGACATTTGTAATATGCATCAACTACAGACTGACCAAGACCGGCAATTGCGGCTACATCATCCATTGTTTCGGTAGGCAGACCAATCATAAAATAGAGTTTTACCGTAGTCCAGCCGCCTGCAAAAGCAGTTGTGCAAGTCTGCAAAAGTTCATCTTCACGAACATTTTTATTGATAACATCACGCATACGCTGACTGCCTGCCTCCGGAGCAAAGGTAAGTCCGCTCTTGCGTACGGTTTTAATCTTATTCATAATGTCATCGGTAAAGCCGTCAACACGCAGTGACGGAAGTGAAATGCTGACTTTTTCGTCTTTGCTCCACTCATTTAGCTTGTCAAGCAACGGTACAATCTGACTGTAGTCACTTGAACTGAGTGAAGATAGCGAAACTTCATCGTAACCCGTGTTATCACATAATGCTCTGCATTGTTTATTTATAGTTTCGGGAGATTTTTCACGGACCGGACGGTAAATCATACCCGCCTGACAGAAACGACAGCCTCTTATACAGCCACGGAAAATTTCCTGAACCGCTCTGTCATGAACTATCTCAACGAGCGGAACTACAAAATTATCAGGATAGAACGACTTGTCCATATCAAGCATAATACGCTTGTGTATTTTAGCGGGAGCATCTCCTTTTGGAGTGAATGACTTGATTGTGCCGTCCTCGTTATATGTTACATCATAGAGTGCAGGAACATATACACCCTCAATTTTAGATGAGAGTTCAAGAAACTCCTGTTTTGATTTACCCTCGACTCTGCACTTTCTGAAAAGTTCAATAACCTCAAGGTCAACCTCTTCACCCTCACCGATGAAGAAAATATCGACAAAATCTGCAATCGGCTCGGGGTTGCAGGCACACGGTCCGCCTGCAACTACTATGTTTTTAAGTTCTTTTCTGTCACAGCTTTTAATCGGCACACCAGAAAGCCTGAGCATATTGAGCATATTTGTAAAGCTGAGTTCATACTGGAGAGTGAAACCGATAAAGTCAAAATCGGACACGGGATCTCCGCTTTCAAGTGCATAAAGCGGAATATTGTGTTTTATCATCTCTTCTTCCATATCAACCCATGGGGCAAAAACTCTTTCGCACCAAATGTACGGCACAGCGTTCATAAGGCTGTAAAGAATTTTCATTCCGAGATGGGACATACCTACTTCATAGGTATCGGGAAAGCAGAAGGCAAATCTGCAATCTACTTTCTTTTTATCCTTGATTACTTCGTTGAGTTCACCGCCGACATATCTTCCCGGCTTCTGAACTTTCAGAAGTAATTTTTCAACTTCTTTGCTGACCATAGAAATCCTCCGTCAGTAGTACCTGTTGTTTTTACATAAAAGTGACGCAATGAGATACGCACACACAAACAACAGCGAAAAATTATATTTTGAATTTAGCAAAACCATAAAGCCGAGTACCGTCAGCGGAAAAAGAATTATAACAGCAGTTATATTTATGATTCTTTCGGCTGATTTTTCCGAGAATTTTCTGCACAGAATAACATACATAAGCTGTCCGCCGTCAAGTGACATAACCGGCAGCATATTAAAAAGTCCCGTGCAAAGGTTCGCCATGGCAATCGGCAATAAAAATTCACCATTACATAAGTATAACAGATAAAACAGAATAAAACAAATGAAATTGACTAAAGGTCCGAAAAAAATTATAAAAATGTTCTGACGGGTTGTGTTTAACTGCCTTGAAGAGTTGGTAATCTTGATTTCAAACAGCGAAATTTTGATTTTATCAGGCGGAGATTTGCAAATGAGCATTGCAAAAAGATGACCGCACTCATGAATAATCACAGCCATAACGCAACATAGAAATCCTAAAAATATATTCAGTATCACACATATTGCTCCAAGACAAACGAGCGAATACGAAACCGTAAAATCAATGTTCAGCAGACGAAACTTCATCGCTTGTTGCAGTAAACAGGTTTGATAAATCTATTTTATTATCGCCCGTATCAAAAACAACGGATTTTTCAAGGTTTGAATAGTACCATTCCCGTGTTGCAGCATAGACCTCACCGCCAAATAAATTAAGCAAAAAAGCCGCAAGAGCTACAAGAATACAACACACAAGCTGAATCGTTATCACAAGCTGTTTCGGAGAATTTTTCTTTTCATCACTATTTTCAGCCGATAAAGAGTTCACATCCTCCTCATCTGAATCAAGCTCCTCCGATACCTTAGGGTATTCCGAATATGAAACAGATTTCCAGTCATCGTCATATGTAATGGTATTTCTGTTATCATTATTTTCTGTCAAAAAAATCACCTCAATGCAATATATGCAATGAGGCGAACAAATTTAACTGCGTCATTCAATCTTTTGGTCAAGGCTTTTGAAATCACCTTTTGTAAGGTTGACAAAAAATGCAATTGCAAGCAGTAACGAGAAAAATTCCGCTATCGGGAATGCATACCATACAGCCGTGTAATCAAATATCATAGAAAGCACCCACGCAATCGGGAGAATGAGTACAAGCTGACGGCAGAATGACATAATAAGACTGCGCAGTCCCTTTCCGACTGCCTGAAAAAGTGTTGTAAAGATAATGCCGGCAGCAGCAGGAATAAAGCAAAGGCTGATAATTCTGAATGCAGGAACACCGATATCCATAATATCCTGTGTGCCGCCAAACATGGCAATAAGCTGTTCGGGGATTGTCCACATAAGAATTGTGCCGACCGCCATAATAATTACGGCGATAATAAGTCCTCTCTTGAGAGCGGAATACATTCTCTTTTTCTTTCTTGCACCGTAGTTATAACCGATAATCGGCATTACACCCTGATTGAGTCCGAAACAAGGCATGAATACAAAGCTCTGTAATTTATAATAGATACCGAGAACAGTAACGGCAGCCTCCGAAACAGCAAGAATGGCGTTGAGTCCGATAATCATAACAGAACCGATTGACTGCATAATTACTGACGGAAATCCTACAACATAGATAGATTTCAATGTAGAACCGTTCAATTTGAAATTTTTGAACGAAACTTTAACTTCGTGATTCTTAAAGAAAAGAATGCAAAGGCAGAAAACCATACCGCAGAATTGACCGAATACAGTAGCAATTGCCGCACCGAGAACACCGAGCTCGGGGAAAATTCCTATACCGAAAATCAGGAGAGGGTCAAAAATAATATTTACAATTGCACCGAAAAGCTGGGATAACATCGGGAATATCATATTGCCTGTTGCCTGAAGTGTTTTTTCAATCATAAGCTGTACAATTGCAAAGAAAGAGAAGCAAAGTACAACCGTCAGATACTGGATTCCGTAATTTAGAATAGCCTCATTCTGCGTGTACATTGCCATAAACGGGCGAACTGCAAAAAGTCCGAGCAATAAAAATATTACATAATTAAAAATACAGGTTACAAGGCCGTGAGTTGCTCCGTCGTTTGCCTGAACAAAATTTTTCTCACCTAATTTTCTTGAAACAAACGAGTTTACACCGACTGCCGTACCGACTGCAAACGCAATCAAAAGCATTTGCAGAGGATAAGCAAGCGAAGTTGCGGTCAGTCCGTCTGCGTCATAGTTGCCGATAAAAATACTGTCAACAACATTATACATTGCCTGAATTGTCATTGAAAAAATTGCAGGCAGACTCATTGTCAGAATGAGCCTTGTCATTGGCATAGTTCCCATTTTATTTTCATGGGGCTTTACTGAATTTTCCATATTTCCCATACTGATTCCTTCCTTATTCGCATACATATAGTTAGTTGATCTTTCGTATCTTCCTGTAAATCCAAAATGCAACAAGCATTACAGCCGTACCGAGCAACACACCGAAAAAGTCAATCCACATATCGCTCACCTGTCCCGATCTTCCCTCAACCCCAAGTTGGATTGTTTCATCAATAAAACAGGTAAACAGTCCGATAGAAACGGTGTAAGGTATGAATTTTATCGGTTTGATTCTGTCAAATGAATAGGAACATGAACAGAGCAATGCTCCAAGAACGGTATATTCCGTAAAATGAGCAAGCTTTCTGATTATGTGGTCCGAAAGATTCGGCTCAATTCCGAATAATTTTAAAATTACTGTGACAAAATCAAGGACGCTTTCACTCTCTTGTGCCGACTCAACTGACGGCATTGAAGAATGAATAAACGCAAATGCAATCACTGACGCGGTCAAAACAAACATAATTATTCTGAATCGCATTGAACAGGAATTCGTTTTCATCAAATCACTCCACAATATATTTTACAGATTATTCAGTCAATGTCAACTTTTGAATAATTATTTATCATAATGTATAAATAAATCAAATTTTAAGGCTTTATTATGGAAGATTTTATCTTGCTCAAATATTGAAAAAAACTTTTAAATCTGTTATACTTATCTGGTATTGGCAAAATATAATTTTTAAGGAGCAAATATGTGGTATTTAATAGTATTTTTTATTTCAATGGTTCCGATAGTAGAAATCAGAGGTGCTGTGCCTGTTGCGGTTGCAAATGACTTAAATCTTTTTTGGACATATGTAGTCTGCATCTTAGGCAATATGCTTCCGGTTCCGATTATCTACCTCTTTGCAAGAAAGGTTCTTGTTTGGGGTTCTGACAAGAAGTTTATCGGCAGATTCTTTTCTTTCTGTCTTGAAAAAGGCGAAAAAGGCGGCAGAAAACTTGAGGCAAAAGCAGGCAACGGAATGTTTGTTGCACTTATGCTTTTCGTAGGCATTCCTCTTCCCGGCACAGGTGCATGGACAGGTACACTTGCGGCAAGTATTCTTGATCTCGGATTTAAGAAAAGCGTTATAGCCGTTATGTGCGGTGTTGTTATCGCAGGTATTATAATGGGTATCGGTTCGGTACTTGTAGCAAACGGAATCAACTTTATTTTTGCTCCGTAAATAATTTTGGGCAGCACATCAGCTGCCCTTATTTTTTGGTGAATTTATAAAATGAAAAAGAAAAATATATATGACGCAATTATAATCGGCGGCGGTGCATCGGGACTTATGTGTGCAATCACGGCAAAGAAACATGACCGTTCAAAGAAAATTGCAATAATCGAAAAAAACGACAGATTAGGCAAAAAGCTGATGTCAACAGGCAATGGCAGGTGTAATCTGACAAATCACTGTATATCCCCCGATAAATATGTCGGTTCTTTCAAAAAGCAGAGTAAAAAAATTTTTGAAAGATTCAGCGGTGATGAGATGGCGAATATTTTTAAAAACTTCGGCCTTTTAAGTTTTTACGATAACGAGGGCAGATATTACCCGATAAGCAAACACGCCGCATCTGTGCTGGATGTTCTGCGGTTACGGGTTGAAACACTCGGAATAGATGTTTTTACGGAACAGAATGTCAATTCTATAAAAAAAGTTTCAAACGGTTTTAAAATTTCGTCTGATGACAGCGAGAAAAAGTACGATTTCATATGCAACAAGCTTGTGATTGCAAACGGTTCAAAAGCCGCGCCTAAGCTTGGCGGAAACGCAAGTGCAATTGATTATCTTAAAAATTTCGGTCATAAGGTTGTTTCGTTCTCCCCTGCTTTATGCCCTGTTAAGGTTAAAAGCGATGTTTTGAAAACATTAAAAGGTCTGAGAGTTACGGGCAAGGCACAGTTATACGGTGAACAGGGTAGATTAATCAAAGAAGAAATCGGCGAAATTCAATTTACCGAAAATTCGTTGTCGGGAATTTGTGTGTTCAATCTTTCATTGTTTGCTAAACAAAACGACAAAATAGTGCTTGATTTATTGCCCGATTATTCGGAAAATGAGCTGATTAAAATAATCAGACAACATATATCATTGTTTTCTGATTTGCCGTGTGAACAGCTTTTGACAGGCATTTTTCAGAAGAGAATTGGACAGGCAATTTTGAAAATCAGCCGAGTTGATTTGTCAAAGATTTGTTCCAAGCTTTCAAAGGACGAAGTATCAGGAATTTGCAAAACAATAAAATCAATGTCATTTACAGTAAGCGGAAAAGAAGATTTCTCACACGCACAATGTGCATTGGGCGGTGTTTTAGGCAAAGAGATTGACGAAAACACTATGATGAGTAAAATTGTGAAAAATCTTTTTATATGCGGTGAGGCAATTGACCTTTGCGGAGAATGCGGAGGATTTAATCTTCATTTTGCATTTGCAGGCGGAATTATTGCAGGAGAAAATTTATGATCAGAGTGAACAATATACATTTAAGCCTTGACTACGACGACAAATCGGTTCGCAAGGCAGTTGCCCAACAGCTGAGGATTGAAGAAAAATCAATAAAAAGCTGTACGATTTTTCGCAGATCGGTTGACGCAAGAAAAAAGGATAATATCTACTTTCTTACAGCCGTTGACGCTGAACTTAATATCAACGAGGATAAAGTCTGCAAAAAGTGCGGTAATGCCCAAATTGGGAAAAAGTATGAATATAATCAGATGAAATTCGGCAATGCGCCCTCCCCCGTTGTTGTCGGCGCAGGTCCGGCAGGATTGTTTGCGGCACTTATTCTGGCAAGAAGCGGTGCAAATCCAATTCTTATTGAAAGAGGCCGTGATGTTGACAGGCGAACTGCCGATGTGAACAGGTTCTGGACAAGCGGTAAGCTTGACATAACTTCAAATGTTCAGTTTGGTGAAGGCGGTGCGGGAACATTTTCTGACGGCAAACTAAATTCAGGTACTAAAGATATAAGACAACGCAAGGTGCTTGAAGAATTTGTAAGCCACGGCGCACCTGATGAAATTCTCTATAACGCAAAGCCGCATATCGGAACGGATATGCTAAAAGGCACGATAAAAAATATCCGCAACGAGATTATTGAGCTTGGCGGAAGGGTTATGTTTGAAACGAAGCTTGTTTCAATGGCTTTTAGTGATAACAAGCTGAAATCTATAACCGTTGAAACCAAAAACGGCAATGAAATTATAGAAACAGACAATGTTATTCTTGCAATCGGTCACAGTGCAAGGGATACTTTTGAGATGCTTTATGATTTAAAGTTGCCGATTGAGGCAAAGCCTTTCTCGGTAGGAGCAAGAATTGAACATCTTCGTGAGAAAATAGACAAGGCACAATACGGCAGGTTTGCGGGCAATAAAAAACTCGGTTCGGCAAATTATAAGCTGAGTACACACCTTGATAACGGACGGGGTGTGTATACATTTTGTATGTGTCCGGGAGGCAAGGTTGTCAATGCGTCAAGCGAAGAAAACAGACTTTGTACCAATGGTATGAGTGAATTTGCACGAAATGCCGAAAATTCAAATTCAGCGTTGCTTGTAGGAATAAACCCGGACGATTATGAATCCGACCATCCGCTTGCCGGAATGTATTTGCAGAGAAAGCTTGAATCAAAAGCATTTGTTGCCGGCGGTGAAAATTATAATGCACCCATACAAAGAGTTGACGATTTTCTTAATAACAGAAAATCAACTCACCTTGGTGATGTAAAGCCAAGTATCGGTCCGAATTATGAATTTTCAAATCTGAACGAGATTTTGCCTGAATATGTCTGCACTTCTATGGCTCAGGGCATAGTGAAAATGGGCAGAATGTTACACGGATTTGATGACGGTGACGCTGTTTTGACTGGCGTTGAGAGCAGAAGCTCTTCTCCCGTCAGAATAATGAGAAAAACAGATACACTTGAAAGTGTACTTATTGAAGGACTGTATCCATGCGGTGAAGGTGCAGGCTATGCAGGCGGAATTATCTCCGCCGCAGTTGACGGCATTAAATGTGCCGAAAAAATTATAGAAAAATCGAATAAAAATTGAATAGATAATTAATGCTGTTTATCACCATACGGTGATGCAAATATTATTCAAGGAGTTTTTGGTATGAAAATTCTAATCACAGGCGGAACAACATTTGTAAGCAGATATGCAGCCGAGCATTTTGTGAGTAAAGGCGAGGAAGTTTTTGTTCTAAACAGAAACAGCAGACCTCAATCACAAGGTGTGCATCTGATTAATTGCGACAGATTGAATCTTGGCAACAAGTTTGCTAACGAACACTTTGATTTAATTCTTGATATCACAGCGTACACTGATGAGCATATAAAGGCTCTTTTAAAGTCAGGTATTTCGTTTGATGATTACATTTTCATCAGTTCAAGTGCGGTTTATCCCGAAACTAATCCCCAGCCGTTTGCCGAAAATCAAACTTGCGGTAAAAATTCTGTCTGGGGCGATTACGGAATTAACAAACTCAATGCAGAAAAATACTTACTTGATACTGTCCAAAATGCGTATATTCTTCGTCCGCCGTATTTTTACGGTATGTATGAAAATTTGTACAGAGAAGCATTTCCCTTTGATTGTGCTATTCTAGACAGAAAATTTTACATTCCTGAAAACGGAGATATGAAATTGCAATTTTTCAATGTGTCAGACCTTTGTAAATTTATTGAGATAATAATAGAAAAGCACCCAAGTAATCATATTTTTAATGTTGGAAACAAAGAAACCGTTACAATAAAAGAATGGGTTGAGCTTTGCTACAAAGCGGCAGGCAGAGAAGTTGAATTTGTAAGCGTGTCGAAAGATATTCCGCAAAGAGATTATTTTTGCTTCTACGATTACGAATATGTGCTTGATGTAAGAAAACAAAATGAATTAATGCCAAATACAGTATCTTTGTATGATGGATTGAAAGAAGAATTTGAATGGTATAAAAATCACCAAGACAGCATTTATAATCGCAAGCCGTACATAGAATATATAGATACAAAATTAAAGTAATAAGTAAAAAATTAACAAAAGCAATGTTTCCGAACAAATGGAAACATTGCTTTTTTACCCTCATTACGAAAAAATGTGGGATAGTCAAAAGTAAGTATTGAAAAAGAGCACAGGAAGCTCCAGAATTGTAGTTAGCAAGACAAACAATGGAGGAAAGAAAGCTATGCTCTATTTAGATGATATCAAATCAGCACCGGCAAGTTCGAAGGTTTCAACAACAAGATCGGCTACGGTTACCGCGACGATGACTTCTTCTTTACCTTGATTCGCTATATTTCTATTCCTTCTGTCCGTTCTCCATCCCACAAAAAATCGTGATGAACCGTTTATTTCGTATTGTGATTTAAACAAATAACAGTACCGCCCCGACAGTAAAAATCAAAACAGCAAAATGCGCTTGATTGTGCGGGGCGGCTCTTAGATAAACTTATTAAATTTTACTTGGAGTATTTACTCCACTTTCCGTTTGAGTAAATCATATTTACATCGGGGATTTTTAAGTCACCTGTCTGTGCTGAACCGTTATTGAATATAGCATATTCTGCACCATTCGGAAGTTCCAATCTGTATGTGTTATTACCTATACTTTCCATAGCCGTGCCGGGCCAGCTCATATAAGTCGAATCTTTTGAACTCCATACATAGACATTTACTGTTGACCAGTTTTCCGTATTATTGAAATAAACATAATTCTTCGTCTGAATTGAAGTCGGTTCGGTTGTTGGCTCTGTGACATTTGTTGTAGGCTGGGTGGGTGCAACATTTTCTGTGTAAGTACCGCAGTATGAGTCTTCAACAATAAGCTTAACGACATAAGCCTGAATCATAGTTGCGTCTTTTACAGAAATAACAGAATCCTTGTTTACATCTGCCGCAATGAGAGCCTCATCGCTTAAAGTCGATATGTTAACAATGTATCTTTGAACCTCTGTTGAATCACAGACTGTAAATGTTCCGTTTAAATCAACATCACCGATAAGAATTCTGTTTGAAGGCTCTGTTACCGGCTGAGTTGTAGAAGGCTGTGTTGTAGCAGGCTGTGTCGTAGCAGGCTGTGATGTGGTAGGCTGAGTTGTGGTAGGTTGAGTTGCAATTGTAGTAGGACGGACTGTCGTGGAAGGAGCTGTTGTCGGCTGAGTGGGTTTTACAGTCGAATAGTTCTGCCAAGAACCGTTGCTGTAAATTTTATTACCGTCTGCAATCATGAGGTCATCTGTCTGACTGTCACCGTTGTTGAAGATTACATATTTTGCACCGTCAGGCACTTCAATATCAAAAATATTATTACCCTTGTCGGTCATTTTCTTGCCCGGCCACGATGTCATTTCTTTATTATCATCACTCCAGAAATATGCATTAACCTTAGACCACTTGGTTGATGAGTTATCATAAGCAACAACCTTTACGGCATTCGGGTCTACCTTTGTGTATGTATATGTTTCCGGATCGGATGTTGTCTTGCCGTCGCTTGCTTTTACTGTTACTGTGGTTACAGTATCGTAAGCAAGGTTTGTACCGATTGTAATTTTCTGACCGTTTGTGTAGTTTACAAATGCACCGTCATCAATTGAATACTGAGCATTTTTTGCATTCTTGCAATTGAGCGTAAGTGTGAGCTCATCTGTATTGTAGTTTGTTGAACCCGGAGTTACTGACGCTGAAGGTCCTTCGGGTTCGGCATCATAGACTACTGCTATACCAGATGAACCTATTGTACCTGAAATGGTGCTTGATGTAATTGTAAATGTGTTGCCCGAAACAGCGTCTGTGTATGTACCCGGTTTTGCGTAACCGCCGCCGTTTTCTACCGATACTTCGCCGCTTCCGCTGCCTTTTACGATAACAGCACCGCCGTCTTTACGGGTAATTACAGAACAACCGTCTGACACTGTGTAGTAATCGGCTTTGCCGTCCATTGCATTATGGAACTTATTGATTTGGGCAACCTCACTGCTGGTGAAATGAGTTGAGCCTTTTTCTCCCATTTTGATACTGTCTTTGTTGGTTGAAGAAGGACGGGAAAAATAAAGAGCAGTAACCTTATTACGGCTTGCCGCAACCGCATAGGCACGGTCAATAACATTCTGACTCATTTCATTTGAAAAGCCCCAGTCTTTGTTGTTTGACCATGTATCATGGCTTTCACCCCAATAAAGAAGCTTATCGTTTGAAATGCCTTTTTCACTCCAGTTTCCGCTTGAAGCAGGTGCTTTGCCTGAGTTAAATGAATCACGAAGTTCTTTACCGTAGTTACTGTCTGTAACAGAAATATAATCGGTATACTCTTTCATAATGTCTTCATTGCCTGTCGAACGGTCATCGGGACCGCCGAGAATTTCGCCGTAGTTATAAAGACCGTACTGTGTTACCGATTTCCAGAAATCGTCGCCCTCGCTCGGAACGCCAATGTGTTTTGCGGCGTCCCAACGAAGTCCGTCAACACCCACCGACTTGAGTTCCTGAACATAGTTGCAGACTTTTTGCTGAACATATGGATTTTCGGTTGCAATGTCCGGCATACCAATCGAGCCGTGTGTTACCTGCCAACGGTTTTTCCAGTCAATACCTCCGCCGAAGGTATGCCAATACTCGGATGGCTTTAAATCGTTGTCTATGTTGTTGTGATCGCCTCTCAAATGGTTAGCGACAACATCGACAATAACCTTAATTCCGTACTTTTCTGCTTCATCACAAAGCGACTGAAGTTCAGCCTTTGTGCCGATACCATTTGTTCCTATACTGAATGAAATTGGCTGATATAACCAATACCAAGTACCTGTTCCGTTTGGCTGTGCCGGAGAAGTCTGTATACTTGTAAATCCTGCCTTTGCAATTTTAGGCAATTCAGCCTTAATATCGTTATAAGTCCAGTCAAAACAATGCAAAATTACACCGTCCTGAATGTTATCTTTGAGCTTGTACTTATTAGCCGATACGGATGACGAGCTTTCTGCCGCCTGCACACCGAATGAACCGGAAACGAAGGCAGATAAGCTTGCCGACAGGATGCTCACGCTCAATATTGCGCTGAGTATTTTTGATTTTGTTTTCAAATTTTTACACACCTTTCACATTAATTTCAAAACTCTGCAATGTGTCGAATCAATCGACTGAAACTAATCAATTTAAATCAATTTCGATAGATTTCAGCATAAAGCAAAGTACAATAAACAGCAGCGTAAATGCAATGCTTTTTTAAATTAATTGCATATGTGCATAATATTTGTACAAATTGCTATGATTCAACAATAATATTAAAGCACCCACAAAAGGTGCCTTAATATGCGACTGTGTCTGTAAGCCGGGTTTTGTCGTGAACAGCCATCTATCTTGGCAGACCGTTACCGAATCTGCTCGATGCCACCTCCTAAGGACACGCCGAGCAAGCGTATAATGTCCTACCACGGTGTTGCTTCAAATAGGGTTTACACGGCAGAGCAGTCTCCTGCCCTCCGGTGAGCTCTTACCTCACCTTTCCATCCTTACCATAATAATGGCGGTAATTTTCTGTTGCACTATCCCTGGAGTCGCCTCCGGCGGCCGTTAGCCGTTATTATTGCTCTGTGAAGCCCGGACTTTCCTCGCACAGTACCTTTCGGCAGCTGCTCGCAGCTGTTCAACACACTCGCACACTTATTTTATACCTTTTTTGTACAAAAGTCAAATGAATTTTGTGATTTTTACTTGATATAACGGCTTTTTAGGGGTATAATGAAAAGGAATTTATTATAAGGAGTTACCGATATGGATATCAGAAAAGAATCACTCAAAAAACACTATGAGTGGAACGGTAAGATTGAAGTTATTTCAAGAGTTCCGATTAACTCGGCTGAAGACCTCTCTCTTGCCTATACTCCCGGCGTTGCAGAACCGTGTCTTGAAATTCAAAAAGACTATGACAAGTCTTTTGAACTCACAAGAAGAAACAACCTTGTTGCCGTTGTAACCGACGGTACAGCTGTTCTCGGTCTTGGTGACATAGGTCCCGAGGCAGGCATGCCTGTTATGGAGGGCAAATGTGCGCTTTTTAAGGAATTCGGCGATGTTGACGCATTTCCTATTTGCGTAAGAAGTAAGGATGTTGACGAAATTGTAAACGCAATTTACCTTATCAGCGGTTCATTCGGCGGAATTAATCTTGAGGATATTGCCGCTCCGAGATGCTTTGAAATTGAAAAGAAGCTCAAAGAGAAGTGTGATATTCCGATTTTCCACGATGACCAGCACGGTACTGCCGTTATTGTTGCCGCAGGCCTTATCAACTCACTCAAGCTTGTTCACAAAAAGCTTGACGAAATCAAGGTTGTTATGAACGGTGCAGGTGCGGCAGGTATTGCAATTGCAAAGCACCTTCTTAATATGGGTGTAAAGGACATTACACTTTGCGACAGTAAGGGTATTATCTGCAAGGGTGATCCGAGACTTAACGCTGTTAAACAGGAAATGGCTGAAATTACTAACCTTTCTCACCTTGAGGGCTCGCTTGCAGATGCAATGAATGGTGCTGATGTATTCCTCGGAATTTCTGCCGCAGGTTGCGTAAGCGAAGAAATGGTTAAGTCAATGGCTAAAGATCCTATTCTTTTTGCTATGGCTAATCCGACTCCCGAGATTATGCCTGACATTGCTAAAAAGGCAGGTGCGGCTGTTGTAGGTACAGGCAGAAGTGACTTTCCTAACCAGATTAATAATGTACTTGCTTTTCCGGGTATTTTCAGAGGTGCTCTCGACTGCCGTGCAAGCGATATTAACGAAGAAATGAAAGTTGCCGCATCTTTTGCAATTGCTTCACTCGTGAGCGATGAAGAGCTTAATGCAGATTATATTCTTCCCGAGGCATTTGACAAGAGAATCGGCAAAACTGTTGCTGAGGCTGTTAAGAAGGCCGCTATTGAATCAGGCGTTGCAAGAATCTGATAAGATTTGCAAATAAATATTTTAAGAGAAAGAAAAAGAGGAAAACAATGAAAAAGACAGTTACTTTATTGGTACTGATTTCAATGCTGTTCTCCACTGTTTTTCTGTTCACCGGATGCGGTGATTCATCGGTTAAAGAAATTAAGACTGCCGATGATATCAAAGGAGCGTCCGTAGGTGTTCAGACAGGTACAACCGGCGATACTTTTGTATCTGACTATGAGGCTGACGGCACCAAGGTTATGCGTTACAGCAAGGGTGCCGACGCTATCGTAGCTCTTACACAGAATAAAATCGACTGTGTTGTAATTGACAGTGAACCGGCAAAGGAATTTGTAAAAGCAAATGCAGGACTAAAAATTCTTGATGAACCTTTTGCGGAAGAGCAGTATGCAATCTGCATTTCAAAGGAAAATCATGAACTCACCGAAAAAATCGACAAAGCTCTTGCAGAGCTTAAAGACGAGGGCGTTCTGGACAAAATCAAAAGCTATTACATAGAGGGTAATACTGATACCGTACCCTATGAATCACCTAAGGATATCAAGTATGACGGTGAACTTCATATGGCTACGAACGCTGCTTTTCCACCGTATGAATATGTTGAGGGCGGTAAAATTGTCGGACTTGACCCGATGATGGCTACAGCAATCTGTGACAAGCTCGGTAAAAAACTTGTTATTGATGATATGGAATTTGATTCTGTTATCACTGCTGTTCAGACCGGCAAAGACGATTTCGGTATGGCGGGTATGACCGACACACCGGAAAGAAGAAAAAATATCGACTTTTCAACTTCATATGCAAACACAACTCAGGTTATTATCGTAAACGACAGTGCATCGGGCAGTTTGTTCGGCAATCTCGGTGAAAGCTTTAAAAACACATTCATCACAGATAACAGATGGCAGCAGCTTTTAAGCGGTTTGCTTGTAACCCTTGAAATCACATTGTTTGCAGGTATTATCGGTGTTATTATCGGTTTTGTCATCGCTCTTGTAAGAGCTACTCACGATATTCAGCTTGACAAGAGAAAATGCAGGAGCTTCGGTGATTGTGTTCTGAAATTCTTTAATGCGATTTGCAACATCTACATTACTGTTATCAGAGGCACACCTGTTGTAGTTCAGTTGATGATTATGTATTACATTATTCTTGCATCTGTAAGAAACGGTATCTTTGCCGCAATCATTGCATTTGGTATGAACTCTGCCGCTTATGTTGCAGAAATTGTTCGTTCGGGTATTATGGCTGTTGACATCGGTCAGACTGAGGCAAGCCGTTCACTCGGTTTTAACAACAGACAGACAATGACAATGGTCGTTCTTCCGCAGGCAATTAAAAATGTTCTTCCTGCACTCGGCAATGAAATTATTACACTTCTCAAAGAAACTTCGGTTGCAGGTTATGTTGCACTTGCAGATATCACATATATTGGTAATATGATTCGTTCAAGAACTTACGAGGCATTCTTCCCGCTTATTACGGTTGCATTGATTTACCTTGTAATTGTACTTGTGCTTTCGTACATCCTCAGAAGATTTGAAAGGAGATTGAAAAAGAGTGAAAGATAACGCATTAATCTCCGTAAGAGGACTTGAAAAATCATTTGGTAAGGATATTCAGGTTCTTAAAGGTATTGATATTGACATTTTTAAAGGCGATGTAGTTGTTGTTCTCGGTCCGTCAGGCTCGGGTAAATCAACTTTTCTCCGTTGCCTTAACAGACTTGAAGAACCGACAGGCGGACACATTTTCTTTGAGGGTACAGATATTACGGATCCAAAGGTTAATATAAATGTTCACCGTCAAAAAATGGGAATGGTGTTCCAGCAGTTTAACCTTTTTCCCCACAAGACTGTTATTGATAACCTTACGATGGCTCCTGTCAAGCTTCTTGGCAAGAGCAAAGATGAGGCTGAAAAAGACGCTATGGATCTTTTGGAGCGTGTAGGACTTGCCGAAAAGGCAAACGCATATCCTAACCAGCTTTCAGGCGGTCAGAAACAGCGTATTGCAATTGTAAGAGCGCTTGCGATGAATCCCGATGTTCTCCTCTTTGACGAGCCAACATCTGCACTCGACCCCGAAATGGTCGGCGAAGTTCTTGATGTTATGAAAGAGCTTGCCAAGGCAGGTATGACAATGGTTGTTGTTACTCACGAAATCGGCTTTGCAAAGGAAGTTGCAACCGATGTTGTATTTATTGACGACGGTGTTATCAAAGAAAAGAACAATCCGCAGGAGTTCTTCAATAATCCGCAGGACGACCGTTTAAAAGAATTTTTATCAAAGGTTCTTTAATTTTAAACAAAAATCAGAGGATTTCAGTTTTCGCTGAAATCCTCTTTTTTAATTACTTATTTATTTGATTACCATAAATATATTCTTTGGCTTTTGATATGAGTATTGATTTTTTGTTTGGAACATTTGCATCTACTACAAGCATTAGCAGATAATCGAGAATATTTCCGACATCTCTTCCCTCTTTTACACCAAGGTTTAAAACATCTTTACCGTTGATATCAAGCTGACTCAGCTTAAAACATTCGTTACCTTTGATTATTTCATTAAGATGTGTTTCAGCCGTTTCAAGATATCCGAGCTTTTCTTCTCGCTGATATTCAGACTGGGCAGATATATCGGCATATTCTACCTCTAACAACTGCTTTGTAAGATCTGTACCGAGTACATTCATAACCTTTTTCATAAGCTTTTTACTGCCGTTAAAACGGACATCATGATATTCAATAAGCAGAAGAGTTTTGTTAATAAAATCAGACGGTAATCTTAGTCTGTGCAGAATGCTGTCTGCAATTTTTTTACTTTCAAGCTGATGTCCCTGAAAATGCGATTGACCGCTGTTGTCAGTAGTTTTAACAGAAGGCTTGCCGATGTCATGCAGAAGCATTGTCATACGAAGTATGGGATTCGGTTCAATTGTACCGAGTGCAGTCAGGGTATGTTGCCATAAATCATACGAATGATGAATGTTGTTCTGATTGAAATTAAACATAACGGTAATTTCAGGGATAATAACAGCAATCGTTTCTCGGTAAGCGTCAAGAATTTTTACGGCATCCTTACCGCAGATGAGCTTTAGAAATTCCGAAATCACACGCTCTGTTGCAATGTTTTTCAGCAAGTCTGCATTTTTAAATATAGACTTTGATGTGTTCTCTTCAATTGAAAATCCGTAAACAGAGGCAAAGCGTAATGCCCGCAAGATTCGCAGAGCATCCTCGTTAAAGCGTGTATCGGGATTTCCGACACAACGGATAATTTTATCTTTAAGGTCATTTTTACCGCCGTATGGATCGACAAGACCGTATTCAGCGTTATATGCCATTGCATTTACCGTAAAGTCACGGCGTCGCAAATCTTCGTTTATGTTTCGTGTAAAGCTTACGCTGTCCGGATGACGGTTATCGGAATAATCACCGTCAATACGGTAGGTTGTGATTTCATAGACTTCACCGCCGCATACAACGGAAATTGTGCCGTGTTTGATACCTGTATCAAAAGTATGATAAGCCTCAAAGCATTTTTTTGTCTGCTCAGGCAAAGCGTTTGTACAAATATCTGTATCATGCGGAGTCAAACCGAGAAGATAATCACGAACACAACCGCCCACTATAAAAGCCTCATAGCCTTGATTATTCAGTTGTCTGATTAATTTTTCAGCGTTTTTGTTTATTTGCATTTCTTTTTGCAGTCAGTTTAAGATGACTTTCCTTTTTGAATTTTTCTATATAGTGCTGTGCTATATTGTAGAATATATTAAATACAATAAATGTGCCTACAGCAAAGATTACAAGCAATATGATGTTTTCAAATGTAAGCGGTGCAAGTGAGAACAATCCGCCGAAGAAGATTGAACCAATTATTATTCCTGCGGAACATCCGATGACCATAACGGCTCTGAGAGGATTGAACGGGATTGATAATCTGATTACAAGCAGCATACATGAAAATGCAGTAAGATATACGCAGAGAGTTGAAAACTGTGCCTGCGGCATATCCGTCATATACTTTAAAATTGCGAGTAATATTGTATCTGCCGAAATACAAAAAGCTGTTGGGAGTGATCTTGCTATTATATTTACGGTGAAATTACCTTTTACTATATCTTTATTTGGTTGAAGTGCGAGAACAAATGAAGGCAATCCAACCGTTAATGCACCGACAAGCGTAAGCTGTATCGGTTCAAAGGGATATCCTGTGCGGAAGAATATGAAGAAAATTGAGAGTATAACCGAATAAATCGTCTTTACAAGATAGAGTGCAGAGCTTCGTTCAAGGTTATTGATTGTTCGTCTGCCCTCTGCCACAACGCTCGGCATTGCGCCAAAGTCATTATTGACGAGTACAAGCTGTGACACATTTCGTGCGGCATCACTGCCCGACGCCATAGCTACGGAGCAATCCGCCTCTTTGAGTGCGAGAACATCATTTACTCCGTCACCTGTCATAGCAACCGAATGTCCGTGCTTTTTAAGGGCAACCACAAGCTTTTTCTTTTGAGCCGGAGTTACTCTGCCAAACACATTACAACGCTCTGCCGCATCTTCAAGCTCTTTATCTGTTGTCACGGTTGACATATCAATTGCATTTTCTGCACCCTCAATTCCTGTGTCAAGTGCAATATTTTTAACGGTTTTAACGCTGTCGCCTGAAATTACCTTTAAGGTGACACCCTGTTCCTTAAAATATTTTACCGTTTCATTTACATTATCACGAAGTTTATCCTTGATAAGAATGAGTGCAAGCGGTTTTAAATCATCAGGCAATGAGTCTTTGTCCGGTTCACTATCGCTTTCGGCAAGAACAAGGATTCTGACGGTTTGATTTATCTTTTCAATCTCAGAATATACCTCGGAATACTTTTCTCTGCTTTTTAAAATACATTCAGTCGCACCGACTATGTAGCTCTTGCCGTTTTCAAATGTACCGCCCGACCATTTTGTTTCGGACGAAAAATCGCAGAATTTACTGCACTCATACGGTAAAACGGAATCCGAATAGTCACGCAGAGCATACAAAGTTGCATTCAGTTCATCAGACGCTTTTACAATTGAAGAAAGCGCTTTCTTGATTTTATTTTCATCAGACCCAAACGGAATAACACCTGTTACTGTCATCTCGTCTGTTGTAAGCGTTCCCGTTTTATCAAGACAAAGCACATCAACTCTTGCAAGTGTTTCAATGCAATACATCTCTTGTACAAGCACCTTTTTAGATGAAAGCCTGATAATTGATACTGCAAGAACAGAGCTTGTAAGAAGAATCATTCCCTTTGGAATCATACCGACAAGCGACGCAACAGTGCTGATTACAGCAGACTGCAATGTTGCATCGGGCAGGGTGAATTGTCGAATAAAAAATGCAATGCCAATCGGAAAAAGTACAAATGTACAGATTTTGATAATGAAATTGAATGACTCCATAATCTGAGAATTTACTTTTTTAATATATTTAGCTTCGTTATTTATCTTAGCGGCATAGCAATCGGCTCCGACCTTTACAGCCTGAGCATAGCATTTTCCTGCCGCAATAAAACTGCCTGAAAGAAGTTCATCTCCGACATTTTTTTCAATAAGATTTGATTCGCCTGTAAGCAAACTTTCGTTGACTCTGCAGTTGCCGTCGCATACAATGCAGTCGGCAGGAATCTGGCTTCCTCTTGAAAGCACAAGAATATCATCAAGAACAATCTCATCTTTACTTATTTCTGCAATTTTACCGTTTCTGAGAACATTGATTTTTTTCTCAGACAAAATAGTCAGCTTGTCAACGCTTATTTTGGAACGAATTTCCTGAACTATACCTATAATTATATTTGCGATAACAACACCGATAAAAAGCATATTCTTGTGCGAACCCACAAAAATCAATGCCGCAAGCAAAATTACATTTATAAGATTGAAAAGCGTAAATAAATTATCACAAAATATTCTTTTGATTGATTTGGTTTTAATATTAGTTGAAACATTTACCTTTCCCTCATTTACACGCTGTTGAACTTCGGAATCGGTAAGACCGACAAGGTTAGAATTTGTGTTTTCCATATATACCTCATAATAAGAAAATGATATAATTTCAGAAAATAATTTACAATGCACGGCTGTTTATCGCCTTTTCGGAAAATTCTCTGCCAGTAACATTTTTAATATTTTCATCAACGCACTAATCTATATTATAAATGCAAATCATAATAAAGGCAACGGAAAGAAGGTGAATTTTTTGCGAAAATTTAAAGAAATTATATCAGTTGCCCTGATTTTCACATTATTATTTATTGTTTCGACTTTTTCGCCTTATGCCGCTGATGATAAAAATGAGGTTTACATTGGCGGTGAGGCTTTCGGAGTTAAATTTTATGCTAACGGAGCAATGATAATCAAGCTTGAAAGCTACTATGACGGTGAAAAATATGTTTGCCCCGCAAAAGACGGCGGACTTAAAGTAAACGATATTATAAAGAAAGTAAATAATACAAAAATCAGCACAAATGAAGAATTAAAGTCTGAAATTGAAAAATCAAACGGCAATGAAATTACTGTTGAAATTGATAGAAACGGCAAAACCGAAAACAAAACCGTTTTGCCGATTAAAAATACCGTGGGAGTATATCTCCTCGGTGCGTGGGTTCGTGACAGCTGTGCAGGCATTGGAACTATAACCTATTATGATGACAGCAATAATTATTTTGCCGCACTCGGTCATGGAATATGCGACTGTGACACGGCTGCTTTGTTACCGTTAAAATCGGGAGAAGCGGTTCGGGCTGAAATCAGCGGCATTGAAAAAAGCGTCTGCGGTAAAGCCGGCAGTTTCTGCGGATATTTTACCGATGTAAAGTTTGGTAATTTGAGCGTCAACTCCCCTTTAGGAATTTTCGGAGATTTAACGAGTGAAAATTATAAAAGAAACAAGAAATATCTGATTGCAAATGACGATGAGGTAAAAACAGGAAAGGCTGTTATGGTAACAACGCCTGTCGGAGATACGCCGCAGGAATATGATATTGAAATCAAAAGAATATGCAACCGTGATATGACATCAAATGAAAATTTTGTCATAAAAATAACCGACAGCAGATTGCTCGAAAATTGCGGCGGTATTGTACAGGGTATGAGCGGCAGTCCGATAGTTCAAAACGGCAAAATTATCGGCGCTGTTACCCATGTTTTTCTGAATAATCCTAAAGAGGGTTACGGTGTGTTTGCACAATATATGGCAAATCGCTACAATAATCAACACTAAATATATGATGGTTTGTTCATTTTTGATTTAGTAACGCAAATTATAAAACTTTTTTCTCAATTTTTCAAAAAAGTTTTATGGAAGGTATTGCCAACTTTACCATTTTGTGGTAATATTAGTACAACAAAAATAACTGGGGGAAATCATAATGAACAACAAAATAAAACTAATCGTAACCGATGACGCTTCCGAATTTACGCAGGAAAATCTTAATATCTTACAGAGTAAGAATATTTCCGTTATTTTCTGCGCAAAAGACGGAGAAGAATTGTGCGATAAAATTAAAAGAGAGAGCCCTGATGTTGTACTGATGGATTCATTTATGACAAGGCTTGATGCAATCGGTGTTATGAGAAGTATTACACGAGAAAGCACGAAAGTACCTGTGTTTATGGTATATTCGTCATTCCACAGCACTGTTCTTGAGCGTGAAATTATGAATTCGGGTGCATCATATTTTGTGTTGAAACCGTATAACATTTCCGAATTAAGCACCATTATCAGCGATTTGTCGGATTTGAGCAAGAAAAACAATTTTGGCAGAGGCAGAGTTATTGACGCTTTCGGAATTGAAATGAAAGTGACCGATATTCTCCATGAAATAGGAGTTCCGGCTCACATCAAAGGCTATCACTATCTGCGTGATTCAATCATTATGTCTGTTGAGCATCCTGAAATTATCAATGCCGTGACAAAACAGCTCTATCCGTCGGTTGCCAAAAAGTACGAAACAACCTCTTCACGGGTTGAAAGAGCTATAAGACACGCAATTGAGGTTGCATGGGATCGAGGTGACATTGATGTTCTGAACTCATATTTCGGATATACAATTCACAACGACAGAGGTAAGCCCACAAACAGCGAATTTATTGCCATGATTTCTGACAAATTAAGACTGCAGATTAAAAATGCAGGCTGAAAAAAGAGCCGCTCGTTAAGAGTGGCTCTTAATATATTATTTAGTTTTGCCGATATCGTGTCTGTAATGAGCGCCTTCAAAGGAAATTTTTTCTACTGCTGCATATGCCTTTTCAAGTGCCTCATCAAGTGTATCCGCTGTTGCAGTAACACCGAGAACTCGACCGCCGTTTGTATAGAACTTTCCGTTTTCGTACTTAGTGCCGGCATGATAAACGATTGCGCCATCGACACCGCCGTTATCATTAAGACCGAACATCTCTATGCCCTTTTTATATGAAACAGGGTATCCGCCGCTTGCCATAACAACACAAGCCGCAGCGCCGTTGTCCCATTCAATGTCAAGGTCGGAAAGCTTTTCGTCAATAACAGCCTCACAGATATCTACAAGGTCAGTTTTAAGTCTTGGAAGAACAACCTGAGCCTCAGGATCGCCGAAACGGGCATTATATTCAATAACCTTTGGACCGTTCGGTGTAATCATAAGTCCAAAGTACAGACAACCCTTAAAAGGTCTGCCCTCTTTATTCATCGCCTCAATTGTAGGGATAAAGATTGTATCCATACATTCCTTGGCAATCTCATCTGTATAATACGGGTTCGGGCTGATTGTGCCCATACCGCCTGTGTTAAGACCTTCGTCATTATCAAAAGCACGCTTGTGGTCTTTTGAGCTGACCATAGGTTTTACGCACTTACTATCTGTAAATGCAAGAACAGAGACCTCGGGACCTGTAAGGAACTCTTCTATAACGATATTGTTACCTGAGTCGCCAAACTTCTTGTCCTCCATAATTTCTTTGACTGCTTCAATTGCCTCATCAACAGATTGAGCAATAATTACACCCTTGCCGAGTGCAAGACCGTCAGCCTTTACAACAACGGGAGCGGTATTTTCGTTCTTTATATAGTCAATTGCTTTCTGAGCGTCATTGAATACTTCATACTTTGCGGTAGGTATGCCGTATTTCTTCATGAGATTTTTTGAGAAAACCTTTGATGCCTCAATAATAGCGGCATTTGCATTAGGACCGAATGCTCTGATTCCAGCCTCCTGCATAGCGTCAACCATACCGTCAGCAAGCGGATCATCAGGAGCTACAAAAACGAGGTCAATTGCATTGTCCTTTGCAAACTTAACCATATTTTCTTTATCCATAACTCCGATATTAACAAGCTCGGCATCTCTTGAAATACCGCCGTTGCCGGGAGCGCAATAAAGCTTTGTGCATTTAGGACTTTCAAGAAGCTTTTTAATTAAAGCGTGCTCTCTTCCGCCCGAACCAATCATTAAAATTTTCATAACCGCACCTCTATCAGTGATGGAAAAGACGAATACCCGTAAATGACATTGTCATATTGTACTTATTGCAGGTTTCAATAACATTATCATCACGAATTGAGCCACCCGGCTGTGCAACAAACTTAACGCCTGAACGCTTTGCTCTTTCAATGTTGTCACCGAATGGGAAGAATGCGTCAGAACCGAGTGAAACACCGTCAAATGTTGCAAGCCAAGCCTTTTTCTCTTCCTTTGTAAGAGGTTCGGGCTTAGTTTTGAAGAACTGCTGCCATATACCGTCAGCAAGCACATCCTCATAATCATCAGAGATGTAAACATCAATAGTGTTATCTCTGTCAGGACGGCGGATGTTGTCAACAAACGGAAGGTTCATAACCTTCGGATGCTGTCTGAGATACCAGATATCAGCCTTATTGCCTGCAAGTCTTGTGCAGTGAATTCTTGACTGCTGACCTGCGCCTACACCGATTGCCTGACCGCCCTTTGCGTAGCAAACCGAATTAGACTGAGTATATTTAAGAGTGATAAGAGCAACAAGAAGGTCACGCTTAGCTTCCTCTGTAAAATTCTTATTATCTGTTACAATGTTCTGAAGGAGCATTTCTTCGTCAATTTTGAGTTCATTTCTGCCCTGTTCAAATGTAATGCCGAAAACATCCTTATGCTCAATAGGAGCAGGAACATAGTTCGGGTCGATTTTTACGACATTATAGTTGCCTTTCTTTTTTGACTTGAGGACTTCAAGAGCCTCGGGAGTATAGTCAGGAGCAATGATACCGTCAGAAACCTCTCTCTTGAGGAGGATTGCAGTCTGAACATCGCAAGTATCGGAAAGAGCCACCCAGTCACCGTATGACGACATTCTGTCTGCACCTCTTGCCATTGCATATGCGCTTGCAATCGGAGAAAGTTCAAGGTCATCTACAAAGTAGATTTTTTTGAGTGTGTCAGAAAGCTCTGTTGCAACTGCCGCACCGGCAGGACTTACATGCTTGAATGATGCTGCCGCAGGAAGACCTGTTGCCGCTTTGAGTTCCTTTACGAGCTGCCATGAGTTGAATGCATCAAGAAAGTTGATATAACCGGGTTTGCCGTTGAGAACCTCAACAGGAAGTTCTTTACCGTCCTGCATAAAAATTCGCGAAGGCTTCTGATTCGGGTTACAGCCGTATTTTAAAGCAAGTTCGTTCATTGGATTCATCCTTTCCGAAAAATAAATTAGTTGTTTTTATTGATAATTCTTGACTCTGCCTTATTTGAAGCAATGTCAATATAGCGTACAAAAAGTGAAACCTTGTTATCCTCATTGAGAGAATCCCAGATTTTCTCGGCAAATGTGTCAATATCATCGTTACCGATTTCTACGAGTGTAGGTTCACCCTCGAAGCTTGGAAGCGGATTACCGTCACTCATATATGTGTGAATGAATCTGCCAAGACCGTTTATCGGCTTGTCATATGTAAATGTGTATCTTTCGCAGCAATCGGGATTGCCGTCTGCACTTTTGAGAATTGACATTGCATAGTTCATCTTGCCGTTTTCACACTCTACGATACCTGAAATTCGCGGAGTATAGTTAGGACCGTCAGGCTCAAATTCTCTTGTTGTGAGTGACTGTTCAAATGTCTGACCTTCATTCATAAGGTCATAAACAGTATCTGTCTGGTCACCGTTAGTAACGATAGTTTTGTTGCCGAGAACTCTTACGGGAGAATAGATGATAAGTGACGGATCAACAAGCTTTGACGGATCAAAAGCCTGAGTTTTGATGCCGTCCTCGGTTTCTGCAAACACTCTGTTTCTGCTGTTTTCGCTTCTGCCCATAATGAAGTATGCAATAACAGCCTTTGAGCCGTCTGCACTTTTGCCGATTACAATGCCTCTGCCAGGATATGAGGTTGAAGCAATGTCATTGTAAAGTGATACAGGTTTCATATTTTTCCTCCGTTAGTCAAGAATTTCGGTTTTATTGTCTTTTACTATAATTTTATCTTCGCAGAAAAGCGAAACCGCCCTTGGAAGAATCTTCCATTCAGCCTGTTCCATAACTCTTTTCTGAAGAATTTCGGGTGTGTCACCATTCTGGATTTCAACGGCTTTCTGAATGATAATGGGGCCGCCGTCGCACACTTCGTTTACAAAATGTGCGGTAGCACCCGTTACCTTGACGCCTCTGTTAAGAGCCTCCTCATGAACTCTGAGTCCGTAATAGCCCTCTCCGCAGAACGACGGAATAAGCGACGGATGGATATTGATTATTCTGTTCTCAAAAGCAGAAATAAACTGCTTTCCGAGAATAGTCATAAAACCGGCAAGAACAACAAGGTCAACATCCTTGGATTTCAAAAGCTCGGTCACAGCAGAATCATACTCATCAAATTCGTCATAGTCTTTTCTTCTGATAACCTCAGTTGCAATCGAATTGTTTTTTGCTCTTTCAAGTGCATAAGCGTTTGGATTTGAGGACACAACAAGAGAGATTTTTCCGTTTTTAATCTCTCCCCTGTTCTGAGCGTCAATAAGTGCCTGAAGATTTGTGCCGCCGCCCGACACAAGAACTGCGATATTTTTCATTATTCAAACACTACTCCGTCATTACCGCTGATTACTTCACCGAGTACAACAGCATCTTCACCGTTAGCCGCAAGAACCTCGAGAGCCTTGTCTGCATCTTCCTTGGCAACGGCGATTATCATACCTACACCCATATTAAATGTGTTGAACATATCGTGCTCGGGAATATTACCTACTCTCTGCATAAGCTTGAAAATAGGAAGAACAGGAATATTGTCCTTTTTGATTTTGGCTGAAAGACCGTCTGTAAGCATACGGGGAATGTTTTCATAGAAACCGCCACCCGTGATGTGTGAAACAGCCTTTACATCAACCTTTTCCATAAGAGCGAGAAGAGGTTTTACATAAATTTTTGTTGGAGTGAGCAATGTTTCACCGAGAGTTTTGTCAAGCTCAGGATACTCGGCATTGATTGTTTCCTCGTTAATATCAAAGATTTTTCTGACAAGTGAAAAACCGTTCGAGTGAACACCCGAAGAACGAAGTCCTAAAAGTACATCACCCTCGCAAAGCTTTGAACCGTCAATCATCTTTGGCTTGTCTGCAATGCCAACACTGAAACCTGCAACATCATATTCATCAACAGGCATAAGACCCGGATGCTCTGCAGTTTCACCGCCGATAAGGGCACAGCCGGACTGAACACAGCCTTCTGCAATACCTGATACAATTTCAGCTACCTTTTCGGGATAGTTCTTGCCGATTGCGATATAATCAAGGAAGAAAAGAGGTTTTGCTCCACAGCAAATTACATCGTTTACGCACATTGCAACTGCGTCAATACCGATTGTGTCATGCTTGTCAAGAAGAAAAGCAAGCTTGATTTTTGTACCTACACCGTCAGTACCGCTGACAAGCACAGGCTCTTCCATATCTTTGAAATCAGGGGCAAAAAGTCCGCCGAAACCGCCGATGCCTGAAATAACACCGTCAATTTTTGTGCGTGCCACATGCTTTTTCATAAGCTCTACAGACTTATAGCCTGCTGTTACATCAACACCTGCCGCTTTGTAGCTTTCGGAAAAGCTGTTGTTCATTGTAATCACTCCGTCACTTTCTGTTAATTTTTTTAGCGTATTTATCTACAAAGATTGTTCTCGGAATTTCAGCGTCATAGCTGCCCGTGAAACAACCGTCACAGAATTCTATATTTGCACCCTCAGCAATTTTTCTGAGGCTGTTTATACTGAGATAACCAAGCGAATCTGCACCGATATATTCACAGATTTCACTTGTTGTTAACTTGTTTGCAATAAGACTTTCTTTATCGTGAATATCCACACCAAAGTAGCACGGACATACAAATGGCGGTGAGCTGATGAGCATATGCACCTCGGCAGCTCCTGCCTCACGCATAAGACGAACAATATGCTTTGAGGTTTCACCTCTGACGATTGAGTCGTCAATAATAACAACTCTCTTGCCTTTAACATTAGCCTTCAAAGCTGTAAGCCTTGTTCTGAGAAGTCTTTTCTTTTTATCTTTACCCGAGCCTACTGTTCTGCCGATATATTTATTTTTGACAAAACCTGTGCTGAACGGGATACCCGAAGCCTTTGCATAACCCTGTGCGGCAATAAGTCCCGAATCGGGAACACCGCACACCATATCTGCCTCAATCGGAAACTCATCATAAAGAAGTTCACCGGCTTTGAATCTTGCATTATGTACGCAGACGCCGTTGATTACGCTGTCCGGTCTTGCAATATAAACATATTCAAAAAGGCAGAAAGATGTTTTATCGGGCAAAAGCTTTAATTTGTAGCTGTGAAAGCCTTCTTCGTCAACTACTACCATTTCGCCCGGCTCAACATCACGGACAAATTCACCGCCGAGACTGTCGATAACACAGCTTTCGGAAGTGAAAATCCAGCTGTTTTTGAGTTTGCCGATACAGAGCGGACGAAATCCGTGCATATCACGAAAGCCGATAAGACGGCTCGGTGCGCAAATTACAGTTGAGTAAGCGCCCTTGAGCTTTCTCATTGAAGAAAGAACAGCATCTTCAAGCGTGTCTGTTACACATCTTTCGGTTGCGATAACATAAGCCATAATTTCAGCATTAGAATTGGACTGAAAAACAGCGCCGCCTGTTTCAAGCTCCTGCCTTATTTCATTGAAGTTTGTAATTGAGCCGTTGCTTGCAATACCGATTGAACCCTGAATATATCGCATAACAAGTGGCTGGTTAGATGCACGGTCGAGTGATTCCGATGAAGTATAACGGACATGACCGACTGCAATCTTACCGTTTGGAAGTTTTTCAAGTGCTTTGGGTGTAAAAATCTCGGACACCATGCCGAGTTCCTTGACAGTTGTAAATTCACCGTCTTTATTTACGGTGATACCTGCGCTCTGCTGTCCCCTGTGCTGAAGGCTGTAGAGTGCGTCATTTGCGGCGGCAACAACATCTATATCGTCATCATTACGGTAAATACCAAACACACCGCACTCGTCATTTACTTTGTCAAGTTTTGTGTCAATATCTACATAGTTCTTAATCAAAGCTCTGCCACCTTAGCCTGCATTGCCTTGTCTTTTTCGGCAACGCCTTTTTCCATATCAGCTTTCATATTTTCAAGCTTCTCTGCAAGAGAATCGTCGGAAAGTGCGAGCATTTCAACGGCGAGAATTGCAGCGTTAGCCGCACCGTCAACTGCTACTGTTGCAACCGGAATTCCTGTAGGCATCATAACTGTTGCGAGAAGAGCATCCATACCGTCAAGCTGAGCCGACTTACATGGGATTCCTATCACAGGAAGGGTTGTTTTTGCCGCAAGAACACCTGCGAGATGTGCCGCCATACCTGCTGCGGCAATGATTACGCCAAAACCGTTCTTTTTAGCCTCTGCCGAAAACTTAATTGCCGCATCAGGAGTACGGTGTGCGCTCATTACATGAACCTCATACTCTACGCCAAATTCTTTGAGTTTACTGACAGCCTTTGATACTACGGGAAAATCACTGTCGGAGCCCATAATAATTGCAACCTTTTTCATAATTACTCATAGCCTTTCCGCCCACTTGATAAATTGCCGCAAAAACCGTGCCGTGGGCAGACAAAGTCAGGACAAATATGCCAATTTATGCTTTGAATCGACATAAATAAAGCATTACTAATTAATTATATAAAAAAATCGGTTAAAATTCAATAGTCAGGCGAAATTATTTTTAAAATACCGTCAAAAAGCAAAAAGTGACTGTGCAAAGCATAGCCACTTCATGATATTAATTAATCTCGGAAACATCTTTTCCCTGTTCGATTTTCATGCCGTTATCGGGATCTGTAGCATCAAGATACGGTCTTTCATTGGAAATTACGCCCTCGGTTGTAACTCCCGCCTCCGCAGCTTTTTTCATACCCGGAAAAAGAAATTCCATCTTTTCATTATCGAATTTTTCATCGAGATATTCTTCAAAGCTGTTTGACGCAGGTACTCCATCTGTTCTCTGAGTCCATCTTGCTGTAGCTGTTACGGACATAAAGCCGTTGAATGCCATGAATACAATCAGAAATGTTGTAATAATTGCACCTGCTCTTTTAGGGATTTTTTCAATAAGCTTTGCTGTCCACGGATACAGATAACGCACCCAGACAAGACCGAGGAATCCCCAGATAAGGGCATACATAAGATTAGTTCTGCCGTCAAGGTTAAACGGAGTGTCACTATAGTCCCATGAAACCGTGCCGAACATCTGCTCCTGCAACCACGAACAGAAATACTCAAAACCTGCTCCGACAAAAGCACTTATCACAAAAACAAGCGTATCATTAAGCTTGTAAAGCTTATACAAAGCGGCTGTCAGAAAACACGCACCGCCGCCGTAAACAGGAATAAACGGACCGTAAACCATGCCGACACGCATTTCAAAATGTCCGTCAACGCAGAATGCCCATATTGTTTCGAGAATCGTGCCGATGAAAGAACCAATCACAAACAGATAAAAAAGCTTTGTAAAACAGAATCCGTAAGCAAACGGCTTGTCCTCTTTGCTTTCAAAGGTTTGTGTATATTCTTTCATATTATCCTGCTTAATCTCCTCGATTTTTGCATTAATCTGCTTTACATAAGCCATATGAGTGAGATCGGGGTAAGCGTGTGCAAGTCTTTTTCTTAAAATATTTTCTGTAAAAAGTCGGTTATAGTTTTCTTCAAGTTCCTGAATTTCAACCTCTGTTGCACCTTTATCCATAAGCTCGGAAGAATTTTTAAGCTTTGCAATTCTTCTGAGCAGACGGATTGTTGTTATCATTGAAAAAACATAATCAATTGCAATAATTCCGCAGAAGCAAAGAACAAGAATAAGACTTACCCAGAAAGGAATTGCTTCAACGGCTGTGCGAAGCACCGGAATTATCAATCCGACAAGCAGCATACCGAGCAATCCGAGAAAAAGTGCATAAGGAAAAGTTATATAATTGCCTATGCTGAATTTCGAGGAAGAAAAATTCCATGGCTTGAATTTGAGAGTTTTTTCTACAAGCACACCGACCACAACCATAAGTGCAGATAATATCAGAGTTGAACCGATGAATAAAATCAGCTTGCTGTTTTCAAACGGTTTTAGTGCCGTATAACAAATAACCGCCGAAAATCCGTACATAGGGCAAAACGGTGATGTCAGAAAACCGTTGTTACTAAATTTTTTCTCAAGAAGAAGCGAACGAAAGCTACTCGCCACCCAGCCAAAAAACGAGAAAATTACGAAGTACCACAACAGGTCGAGTAAAAATTGCATTTCCTATCCCCCACAATTTTATGTAACAAATCGGACACAGAATTCTGTGCCCGAAAAATTGCCGTAAATTTCACATTCTTTATGCCTTTGGCACATCATCTTTCCAGAGTTCTTTAATTGCGGTAACATTACCCGCAAGTCCCTGAATATCTGACGGAATGATAATCTTTGTAGCCTTGCCGTCAGCGGCTTTACCGAATGCCTCAAGCGATTTAAGCTGAATAATCCTGTCGGTAGGAGAAGCCTCATTGAGCATTTTAAGTGCGTCGGCATTAGCTTTCTGGACTGTGAGAATAGCCTCAGCTTCACCCTGTGCCTCACGGATTTTCTGCTCCTTAACAGCGTCGGCTTTAAGAATTGCAGATTCCTTCATACCCTCTGCAACGAGAATCTGACTGCGTTTTTCACCCTCTGCATCAAGAATTCTTGCACGGCGCTCACGCTCTGCCTTCATCTGCTTTTCCATTGCATCCTGAATTTCACGGGGCGGAAGAATGTTTTTAAGCTCGACACGGATTACCTTAATGCCCCATGCGTCGGTTGCCTCGTCAAGGATCACTCTGATTTTACCGTTAATTGTATCACGGGATGTGAGTGTGTTATCAAGCTCAAGATCACCGATGATATTACGCAATGTTGTTGCAGTAAGATTTTCAATAGCGCTGAGCGGTCTTTCTACACCGTAAGTATAAAGCTTTGGATCGGTAATTTCAAAATACACAACCGTGTCAATCTGCATTGTAACGTTATCTCTTGTGATCACGGGCTGCGGCGGGAAGTCGATCACTTGCTCTTTTAATGAAACCTTTTTTGAAATTTTGTCGATGAACGGAATTTTTACATGCAAGCCTGTTGACCATGTTACATGATATGTTCCGAGTCTTTCAATTACATATGCGTGTGCCTGTGGCACTACCTTGACATTGCTTACAATTACTATAAGCAAAATTAAAAGGATGATACCTAAAATAATAAGTCCTAACATTATTTACCTCTCATTCTGTTACGGGTTCTACTATGAGCTTTACGCCCTCAATTGCAAGAACCTTAACTTTTGTTCCTTTTAAAAGCGGTGCTTTATCGGACTTTACTGTCCAAGTTTCCGCACCGACCTTTGCCTGTGCTGTTTCGTCAATATCGGTTAAATCTGTGAGCATAAACCCGACTTGACCGATGTGACGGTCTGCGTTTGTTCCCGTTGTTTTGTTACGCCTTTTAAAGCGTTTTACAAGCGGTCGTGTCACAATCAGCGAAACCAGTGACACAACAAGGAACACCGCCGACTGGATTGTTATATCGCTTGTGAATATAGTTGTTATTGCGGCACAAACCGAGCCGAAAACGAACCATATCGAAACAAGCTGTGTTGTAAAGCCTTCGCAAAGCAACATGAATATTGCAAAGCCTATCCACACTATCGGCATATATTGCTCCATAGAGCTGTCACCCTCCTTTTCGCATAATTTTAACACAATATTATATATTAGTCAAACTATTTTATTGCTATTTTATGCGTTTTCTATCGAACATTTTCATCATTCAAAGCAGTCCGTCTTATATTATGTTTTGAGGTTTACTTGTATTCTATTCAAGTATTAAAAAGGAGGCTCTTTCGAGCCTCCTTACCACAAATGTTCTACCTTACCTTATTGTAAAAAGTGTCTTAGTAAGTTAATTGATGTTATATATTTTTGCGTAGTAAGCCTTGACAAAGGCATCAACCATGTTGACAATTAGGCAAACTGCAATTAAATACTCAAAAAATGCAATAAAGTCATTAAATGTAGCTGTGCTAAGACCACCATTTTGACCTAAAAGGCTAATAACAGGTTTTATAGCAATGGTAAGAGCACCTGCTATCATTCCTGCAGGAAACGATCTTCCATTGTGAACTATCTCCTCAATTTTTGGCAACTTTTTTTCAAACAAATACTTTACATAGATAAAATAACAAAGAACATATATTGCAATCTTAAATATAGCATATATCGCATTAAAAACAGTAAACTCAAATACAAAAAAAACACGAAAGCAAAAATAATATTATAGAAACATAAAAGTAAGTTATAGCACTATTTAGTATTACACTCCATTTTGTTTTGTAATGATACACAAATACCGTTACAATTGACATAATACAAGACAAAATTCCTGCAGTTATAAGAAATGGTACTACACGGTCATCAAAAAATGAAAAGCCTTCAAGTGGGTGAGCTTGCATTGTAAAAATTTGAAGTGTTATAACCGATACCATTAAAAAGTTGTATGCAAAATAGCTTAACATTTTAAATATTAAGTCAGAAATTCGCATTGATAAATATCTGAGATTCACAAATGTTTTAATTTTGCTATAGCTATATGTTTTAATATCAATATTCGTAATCATCTATGCTACCTTTTAATACCAAGATTTTATATGTTTTCTTCCTGTTTTTCCGTTCCATTCGATTCCATCAACTAGTATGGAAACTCTTTCGAGCCTCCTTACCGCAAATGTTCTACCCAATATCAAAAATCAAGCGAACAACAACGTTATACAATATGTGCAAAATATCAAAAAGACTAATTTCAATTGCAGAAAAATAGATATTTTTAAATTCTTTCTTACAATTATTTCGACACCTCTATATTTTACAATCTGGCGGTATTTTTTTAAAGTTAAAAGCAGAAAGCATAAACTAAAAAGCACACAGAAAATAAAAATCCAAAAGTTAATTGCATAACTGTCAATAAAAACATATCTAATATATATAATCGATAAAACTCCTATACAGGAAAATACATAATTAGGAACGGTGTAACAAAAAATAGTTTTTTCACTAAAATACTTTTCAAAAGGTGGAGCGATTGAAATATTGGCTGCATCAAAAGCTTCTCTAGAATCATACATTCGTTTTAAGCCTATAATGATTTGATATATTGCAAAAATAACTATTGAGTATATGTACTGTAACTCTTCACTTTCATAAAATTCGGCGACAGACAAATAAATATAATTTTGCAAATGCGAATCAGCCAGTATCCACAAAGACAATATTTGAGTTATACAATACCACAAGATTAAGCTCATATAACACAACGGTCTTTTGCTTTGGTCATATTTTAACACATCATATTTTACAGTAAAGAATATGAGCAAAAAACTAATCAAGAGTAACAATATTGTTAAAACAATGCCAAACACATCTGCTGTTTTAATAGATTTATAGCATGGTAACATAAAGCTCAAAATACTAAAAATGTATAAATGAAAGCCACCAGTAATAATATTAACAACCATATTAACAACTGTAATCAAATAAGAAATCAAAAAAAGCAAAAGAGAAAGTAGATATACTTTCTTTTTTTTACACACCACACCACTTTCTTTCATTTTCACTACTCTATTTATTACTCCAATATGTCGATAAGGAAATTGTTACTAAAGGAGCTACCACTGAACATGCCATACTTCCTCGCATAATTTTAACACAATATTATATATTAGTCAAACTATTTTATTGCTATTTTAAAAGCTTAATAATTGTTCATTGCCCTTGCTGTGCTTGTCATATATTATGTTTTGATTGAAGTTTGTATTCTCTATTCAAGCATTAAAAAGGAGGCTCTTTCGAGCCTCCTTTCAGCAAATATTCTACCCTATCTTGTTATAGAAAGTATCTTAGTAAGTTAATTGATGTTATATATTTTTGCATAATATGCCTTAACTAAAGCGTCTATTATATTAATGATTAAGCAGACAGCACCAATATATTCAGTTAGTGCAATCAAATCATTAAATATCACAGAACTTATAACACCATTTTGACCTAAGAGGCTAATAACAGGTTTTATAGCAATGGTAAGCGCAACTGCTATCATTCCTGCAGGAAACGATCTTTCATTGTGAACTATCTCCTCAGTTTTCGGCAACTTTTTCTCAAACAAATACTTTACATAGATAAAATAACAAAGAACATATATTGCAATCTTAAATATAACATATATCACATTAAATGCCGTAATCTTAAACTCAATAAAACATGAAAGTAAAAGCATGGTAATTGAAACATAAAAGAATGTCACTCCCCTGTTTAGTATCACACTCCATTTAGTTTTATAGTGATAGATAAATACGGTTACAATTGACATAATGCAAGACAAAATTCCTGCAGTAATAAGAAATGGTACTACACGATCATCAAAAAACGAGAAACCTTCAAATGGGTTAACTTGCATCATAAATATCTGAAAGGTTATAATTAATACCATTAAAAAGTTGTATGCAAAATAGCTTAAAATTTTAAATATTAAGTCAGGAATTCGCATTGATAAATATCTGAGATTCACAAATGTTTTAATTTTGCTATAGCTATATGTTTTAATATCAATATTCATAATCATCTATGCTACCTTTTAATACCAAGATTTTATATGTTCCCTTCCTGTTTTTCCGTTCCATTCAATTCCATCAACTAGTACGGAAACTCTTTCGAGCCTCCTTACCGCAAATGTTCTACCCAACCTTATTGAAAGTTGCAAAAATGTTTACCTTATTAATAGAAATAATAGTTTTTCAATTAATTAAGTATTGCTATTTTTCTATTTATTTGCCTCTGCTTTATGCAAATACAATGAGCAATTATTTGCCACTCGTTTGGTAAATAAGATATCTTTTGGAAAACCATAATAAAGCAGTCCTGTGCATCCATTTAATAAAAACAGGATTTTAGAATTTCTGAAATAAAAAACAACCGGAGAAATATCACGAGTTGCAATAACACAGGCTGAACCTAAAACATCTTTATCTTTGATCAACAAAAATTTATCAGTACCGGCAATAGACTTTAAGTTCACTATACTATTCTTTTTTAAAATCTTCTTGTTGCGTTTATAATAATAATTATTAAAAATTTCAGGAGAAAGAATATTAACATAGGTTTCATTATAAAGCCATAAAACCTTAACAAAATATAAAAAACGATTTTCTATGTTTTCAAACTCCTGCTTTTTCATACAATGATCTAAAACTTTTTGATAAAACACCTCAACTGTTCGATATTTTTCATTGTCATTTATTGTTTTTGGAAATATATCCAATACTTTAGTTTCCTTATGCTTTAAAAAGAAATCAAATAAACTATCTTTTTCATCATCAAAGGTAATATTCATTTCTTTTAATATTTCTGATGTATTCATCTTATTTTCCCCTTACACTACCATCTTCCCATAAGGTGGCTATTCTTTTGCCCGCTTTATTCAATAAATTCAAATCACTCCGGCATGTTTCGCAACATTTATTGCTATCTTCCATCCACCAGGACCTTGCCGACCACCACCGTTAGGTAGTTTTTTATTAAATTTTTTAAAATTATTTTGAATAAAATCTTGCAAAAATGTTATTGAAAAAACAAGTGTAACATATTAATTACAAAAGACAACAATAAGATTGCAAAGATAATAATTCTTGATACAGAGTAGTCTTTTTTAATTACAAATACATATACTATATATATTATTAAGCTAAATAAAAATAAAATTTCTAAAAATATTGACACAGGATTCAATATGTAACACTCCCTTTCAAGTTGTATATTCGTATTGACTTGGCTGTGAATCTTATTCTTACTTTTAACCACCATGTATTAATAATATAGAAATACGCAGTCTTTTTAACTTTCTGATAATTAAATGACATTTTAAAATTTATACTTTTATTTTTTTGTAATTAGAAATCAATGTTGATGCAATAGCTGAAGCCAATGAAGTTATTCCTGCAGCAACACCTAAAGCCTTAGGAACTACGGGTTCAGGAATGAAACATGCAACAAGTCCAACCATTCCATAAGCTATACCAAGATAATTAAAATAATTGGAAATGTCACTCCATGGTAATTTGACTTTTAAAACATAGCTGTTATTGGTTCGCTTTACATTTACAGTTATCCTAAATCCATCATAGTCAGCGTAATTAATAGAATCATTCTCACAATAAGCGAACATATTGGTGCTTAAAGGAGAACCTGACATTGTATCACAATAAGCATCCGCATTCAAAAATCTTCCTGTGAATGGATCGTAGTAGCGACTTTGGAGATAATAGAGTGAAGTTTCGGTGTCGTAAACATAGCCACGGTAGCGAATCGGGTTTATTTCTCGAATTGTCGGCTCGCCTCGGGTGTCTTTTATGTTGCCCCAAGCGTCATAAACATAGCTTGCAACTTCTATACCCGAAAGGTCGATTATTCTTGCTACATCATTAAGGCTGTTGCTATTTTCGCTTTAAATTGTATCACAAACAAAAAGCAAATACAACATAATATCTATTGTTTTGGTACAATTTCAGTGACTTATGGGTGGGCTTACCTATAGAAGATTTTTGTATCTGTATTTCATTATGAATTTACAATTTAATGAAAAAATAAGTTCACAAGAATTTTAAAAGAAATATTCAAGTATTGTCATTGCCCAATGGATCAAAAACTACTTAAAAATATTTGGGACAAGTGTAAAGATCTTAATCGTAATAAAATATTAGGGAAAAGTGATTATTTTTTTAAAAGTTGGGGTAATGAAAATTTTGAATTTGATGCGGAGGGTAAAGAAATCTATCCTAAGCGTATTTTAATATAAAAGCAAAAAGAGCGCTAAAAAATATACGGCAATGAAAAATGCAGTTTGTAAAAACAGCCGTGCAAGAGGAATGTTCCGGTTTTACGGCGCAAACAGAACAGGGTGATTTTCAGGCAGAATTGCACATAACCACCGCTAAAACAGAATATTTTTAAGACGGTGTAATACTGTAAATTATGAAACATCCTCATAGATTAAAAATCAAGGACCACCCAAGAAAAATAGGTGGTCCTTGATTTTAGAGAAATTTTATTTTTAAAAGGAGTTAGAAATTAGCTTATTTTATTTGTTTATACCAAAAATATATTTTGTAGTTTGTGTATAGTTTTCGTTTGCTTTTAATATTGTCGTAGGAAAAGTCTTGTGATTTACAGCATCGGGAAAGCCTTGGGTTTCAAGACAAAACGCTGAATTTTCTCCGTATGTCGCTGAATCCTTTCCCATATTGGACATAACATCGACATAATTTGCTGTATATACATGAACACCTTTTTGAGAAGTATAGCATTTTAATGTAATTCCGCTATCAATGCCCTCAGCTTCAGCTGCAAGCACAAATTCTTCATCAGAATGATTCAGCACAAACATATGATCAATACCGTTTGCAAAACCAATCTGCTCGTTTTTTCTGTCAATACCATTTCCAATTAACTTGGGTTCGGTAAAATCAAACGGAGTATTCTTAACGGGAGTTATCTCCCCTGTCGGATTAAGGTTTGAATTTATCGGTATGAAGGAATTTGCATTTATTTTCAGCTTGTGATTTTCTGTAACTTTACCGCTTTTATGTCCGTTAAGATTGAAATATGAATGATTAGTTAGATTACATATTGTGTCTTTGTCGGAAACTGCCGACCAATTTATCGTAAGTACATTTTTGTCATCAAAGGTGTAGCGTACAAAGACCTTCATATTTCCGGGATATCCCTCATCACCGTCGGGACTATCAAGCATAAATAGAACTGTATTTGGAACTTTATCATCAACTACCGCAAGCCACACTTTGCGGCTAAAGCTGTTAAATCCGCCGTGTAGATGGTTACTCCCATTGTTTACAGGGAGCTGATAATCTTCTCCGTTAAGAGTAAACTTGCCGTAAGCAATTCTTCCGCAACATCTTCCGACAGTAGCGCCGAAGTATGTTCCGTCAAATTCATAACCGTCAATATGCTCATAGCCGAGAACTACGTCTCTAATACTACCGTTTTTGTCGGGAACTTTTATCGAAACGACACTTGCGCCTAAATCACATAATGTCACGCTTGCTCCGCTGTTATTTTCTATTGTATAAAGATGAGTGTTTTCACCTTTGGATGTAGGTTCAAAATTTACTACCCTTACCTTTGACATTTTAGCACTTCCTTTACTACAGCGTCTTTATAAATTTATCAAAAGCCTTTTGTCCTTCAGGAGTTCTTTTGAATACACCTGCATCCAAAAGAACATTAAGAAACACCTTTCCTATCTCGTTTTGAATTATTGAATCAATATTATTTCCATTGATTTCATCATACTGCGAAACAAATTCATTTACCCACTCGGAATGTTTGCTGATTTCCGGAATTGCACTTATATCCCTGTGATTAAGTATAGCATCCTTTAAAACAGCCATTTCATCTTTAAGCCTTGAGGGCAATACTGCAAGTCCCATAACTTCAATAAGGCCGATATTTTCTTTTTTAATATGATGCAAATTCGCATGAGGATGAAACACTCCCAGAGGATGCTCTTCACTTGTGATATTATTTCTGAGAACGAGGTCAATAACAAATTTTCCATCCTTTGTAAAAGCAATCGGAGTAATAGTGTTGTGAATTTCACCATCTGTTTCGGCAAAAATGCCAACATCTGCGTCCGTGTACGCTCTCCAACTCTTTAGAATATGAGACGATAATGAAATAATGCTGTCCTTGTTTTTACCTGTCAATCTTACAACTGACATAGGCCACTTTACAATTCCGCACTCCACATCATCAAAGCCGTTAACAATAAACTTTCTTTCAACCTCTGCCCTATTAAGTGCAAAGCTGTATCTGCCACCCTGAAAATGTTCATGTGTAAGTATTGAACCGCCTACAATCGGCAAATCAGCATTCGAACCGATTATATAATGCGGAAACTGTGAAATAAAATCAAACAGTTTTCTGAATGTGGAATCATTGATTACCATTGGTGTATGCTCACCGTTAAATACAATACAATGTTCATTATAATAAACATACGGAGAATATTGCATAAACCAGTTATCTCCGTCAATGGTGAGCGGAATAATTCTGTGATTATCTCTTGCAGGATGATTTACTCTTCCGGCATATCCTTCATTTTCCTTACAAAGCAAACATTTCGGATAGCCCGACTGTTTTTGAAGTTTTGCCGCTGCAATAGCTTTCGGATCTTTTTCAGGCTTTGAAAGATTTACCGTGATATCAATATCACCGTATTCGGTTGATGTTTTCCACTTTAAGTCTTTCTTAATACGATATCTTCTTATATAATCGGTATCGCAGCTGAATTTATAGTAGCTATCGGTTGCAAGTTTAGGAGAAAAGCTATAATTCTGCCAAAATTCTCTTATTACTTCTGACGGTCGCTTAACAAGTGAAGCCATAAGTTTCACATCAAATAAGTCGCGATATGTTACTGTATTTTCGGGAATGATTCCTTTTTCGTATGCATAATCAAGAAGTCCCGACAAAATTTCTTCAAGAGTATCCTCGTTATCTGCTGTAAGGCAAGTACAACTGTCATCGGGTTCATCCATATGGAACAACGACAAAAGCCTATTTTGCGTGTAGATTATATCCTCTTTTTCAATAAGCCCTGTATTGATTCCGTATGAAACAAGTCTTAATATTAAGCCGTAAACGCTGTTCTTCATAAATACCGCCTCACTTACTATAGCCGTTGGGATGTGTTGAATGCCATTTCCACGCTGTTTTAATAATTGTTCCCAGATCATCATACTCAGGTTTCCAGCCAAGTACAGTTTTCGCCTTATCGCTTGATGCAATCAATACAGCAGGATCACCGCTTCTTCTGCTTTCTTCAACAACCTTAATATCTTTCTGTGTAACCTCTTTTGCTTTTTCAATTACCTCACGAACAGAAAAACCTACACCGTTGCCAAGATTGAATATATCACTTTTACCGCCCTTCATAAGATATTCAACTGCAAGAATATGAGCCTGTGCAAGGTCAGTGACATGGATATAATCACGAATACAAGTTCCGTCAGATGTGGGATAATCAGTACCGAAAATACTTATGTGATCACGGGTACCCTGTGCCGCTTGAAGAATAATCGGAATAAGGTGGGTTTCAGGATTATGTGCCTCACCGATTTTTCCGCTGATATGTGCGCCGCAGGCATTGAAATATCTGAGAGAAACATATCTTAAACCATGTGCTTTTTCAACCCAATAGAACATTCTCTCCATGGATTTTTTTGTTTCTCCGTAGCAGTTTGTCGGATTTGTCGGATCGGTTTCAAGAATAGGAGTTCTCTCAGGCTCACCGTATGTTGCCGCTGTTGATGAAAATACAATCTTATCAATTCCGTGAGCAACCATTGACTGAAGCAAAACCTTTGTGCCGTTGAGGTTATTATCATAATATTTGAGAGGGTTGGTCATACTTTCACCGACAAGTGAATTGGCTGCAAAATGAATTACAGCATCAATACCTTTTTCTTTATCAAAAACGCTGTCAATTTCACTTCTGTTTCTGAGATCACCTTTATAAAATTTTGCTTTGGGATGAAGCGCCTCAATATGACCTGTTTCAAGGTTATCGAATACAACAACCTCATTACCGCTTTCAATAAGTCTGTAAACCGTATGCGAACCGATATATCCGGCACCGCCTAAAACAAGAATTTTCATTTTGTCCTCCTTAATAAAAACAAAACCTACATAATTACATTACTTTTATTCCGCCGTATTTTCTCACTTTGAGAACATGGCATGAGTTTTCTCCGAAAATTTTATTTATAAATTCTTTGTAATTACTTACAAAATCATTTTTGACAAACGCCTGAATTGTACCTGCAAATCCACCGCCGTGAACACGGCATACGCCGTAATTGCGAAGAAGGCTTTCGCTGAGTGCAAGGGCTACCGAGATGTTCTGATGTTGAATATCTCTTGTTGTATATACATTCTGAAGATACTTAAACGATGAATTACCGGATTTTCTGATTGCGTCAAGGAATTCAACAAACTTACCGTTTTCAAGTGACGAAACGGCATTTTTAACATTATGCTCCTCATTAAAGAAATGAATTGCACGAAGTACCGGTCTGTCGCCAACAGCCTCACGAATTTCGTCAAGGCGAATATAAAATTCGTTTGAATCACAATCTCTCAGATAATCTTCTCCGAGAAAATTTGCAACCTTTTTCATTTCCGAGGGAATCATAGCATAATCATCTGTAAGATCAACATGATCACCCTTTGTGTCAACAATACAAAGACTGTAATCGTATTTTTCAAATTCGGTAGGTACTTTCTTAACAATTGGCTTTGTCGGATCTTTAAAGTCAATGTTAACCATTCCTCCGACTGAACAAGCCATTTGATCCATAAGTCCGCACGGCTTTTTGAAAAATACATTTTCAGCATACTGAGAAATCTGAGCAATCTCAACTGAATTTATTTTCATATCATTATATAAACCGGAAATAATAGTTCCGACAACTACTTCAAAAGCTGCTGACGATGAAAGTCCTGCACCAACAAGTACATCACTTGTTGCATAAGCATTGAAGCCACCAATTTTGTATCCATGATCCTTAAGTCCACGAAGAACACCTCTGATGAGGCTGACTGTTGTGCCTGCCTCATCATTATTAACTTCGAGGTCATTTATATTGAGAGTAATCATATCATAACCGTCAGAAACAAATCTTACAACATCATTGTTATTCTTAGCCGACACAGCAATAGTATCAAGATTAATTGATGTTGCAAGCACCATTCCGTGCTGGTGATCTGTATGATTACCGCAAACCTCACTTCTGCCGGGAGCACTGAATATTGCTACTTTATCAGGGCAAAAAATTGTTTCATACTGCTCAATTGCATGAACATATCTTTTTTTCTGATAATCAATCATTGATGAATCTATATATATATCAGTGAAAAGATTATCAAATTCGCCGTTTGTAATTTTTTCAATTGCTGTTTTAGTATCAATCATTTTATTTACCTGCCTTTTCCGTAACTGTAGGAAGGAATACAGAAGGCTCTGTATTGCCGCTTTCATCAAGCTGTTGTGTCATATCAATCTTGCCTTCTCTTCTTGCACTGATTGTGTTGATAACCTTCTTCATCATACCGTCATTGAGCTTATATTTCTTTCTGTAAACAACATAAGCAATAAGCATACAAACTGCAGGAACAATACACATAAGTGTACTGATTGATGCTACTGTTGCAAATGACTGTTCCTGACCCGGAATATACTGTGTGCTTCCAAGTGCCGCGCCAATACCGAGTGCTGTAAGAGCTGCTGTGAATTTTACGATAAGCGTCTGGAGTGAGAATACAACGCCTTCATTTCTTGTTCCAAGCTTAAATTCACCGTAATCAACAACATCTGCAAGGAATACTGTTGCACAACCAAGTTCAAGACCTGTACCAAGTTTTACAATAACACCTGAGATTGATGTGAGCACAACATTGTGCGGAGCAAAAATACCTACGAGCAAAAGCATTACAAGACCAAATGCAGGTAAAAGACACGCAAGAAGGAACGAAGTTTTTCTTGAAAGAAATTTTGCAACCTTAGGGAATACGATAAGACCTACAACCTCTGCGATTGATGCGCTGATCATAAATGATGACATCATTCCTGCGTTGCCGCAAACATATTTGAAATAATATGTAGCAACACCCATAATGCACTGAATGCCGATGTTGTAAAGGAAGATAAGAGTTACCGCCCAACGAAGTTGATCATTCTTGCCGATGATTGAGAAAATATCTTTAAACTTAACTTTCTTTTCCGGAACAGAATCATCTCTCTTTTTCGGAAGATTGATTACTGTAATACCGATTGTAAGAATAAATACAATTGCAATTATGATTGCAAATCTGTGATAACCTGCCTGATTTGTTGTGCCGCCGCTGAGAGCCTCAATAATTTGAACACCAAAGCCTGCAATAACAAGTGACTGACCGATACTTGCAAAGATTCTCGGAAGTACCGAAACTTTTTCTCTCTCCTCAGGATTTGAAGTGAGGTTAGGAATAATTGACCAATAAGGAATATCCATAATTGTGTAAGTCATACCCCAGAGTATGTAAGCTGCTGTTGCAAATACGCAAAGTCCAACGCCATCGAGGTGGAAGTCTGTGAATAAAACAACAAATACAATTGAATTAACCAGCGTACCTATTACAAGCCATGGAATAAATTTACCCCATCTGCTGCGTGTGTTATCAACAATCATACCCATAAACAAATCATTAAAGGCATCCCATAACTTTGCAACAAAGAACATTACGCCGATAAATACCGGGTTAACCTTGATGATGTCTGTGAAATAAATCATTGAAAATGTGGCAATCATACCATAAATCATATCTTTGCCGAGGGCACCTAAAGCAAAGGTGTATTTGATTCTACCTGGGATTTTGCCATCAAGTCTTGGTTGTGATGATGTCTGTTTCATAATTTTTCCTCCTTTTAATTTTAAATGAAACGCCGTGACAACCTGCACAAAAGATTTCGTTATTATTTAATAATAATGTTTCTTTTGTTTTTATGTTAACTAAATTATATGTTTTGTTTCGTAAACTGTCAATAGTTTTTGGTAAACATTTTTGCTTTCTCCGTTTTTCACTAAACACAACTTGATTTTTTAGTAATATTTCACTATAATGGTAGTGAGGTGATTCAATTGGCTACAATCAGAGATGTTGCCAAAAAGGCAAATGTATCAGTAGCTACTGTTTCAAGAGTGCTTAATAATGACACCACCCTCAGCACCTCACTTGAAACGAAGCAAAAAATATTTGCAGCAGCTAAAGAACTGAATTATGTTAAGAAAAAAAGAGTAGTTTCAACGCCAAAATGCCGAATAGGTATTCTGCAATGGTTCTCTTCCAAACAGGAAATTGAAGATAACTATTACTTTTTAATGAGGCAAGGCATTGAGGACTACTGTTCAAAAAATAATATAAGCATTGTACGAACATTTAAAACAGACAATGACTATCAGAATGTACTCTGTGATGTTGATGGCATAATCTGCCTTGGAAAGTTTAGTAAACAAGAAATAAAATTACTGCATTCTCTCAATAATAAAATCGTCTTTCTTGACATGACTGTCGATGATATTGAAATTACATCCATATCACTTGATTTTCGTCAGGCAGTGTCCGATGCAATTAAATATCTATATGATTTAGGCCATAGAACAGTTGGCTTTTTAGGCGGTATTGAACAGCTTGAGGACGGAACGATATTTCCTGATAAACGACTCAACACTTTCACAGACATTTGCGATGAACTAAACATTAAATATGATGGGTTTATTATGCAGGACAAATTTGCAACATCATCCGGTTATAAAATGATGTCAGAAATGATCAGCAAAGGGAATCTCCCCACAGCTATTTTTGCGGCAAGTGATCATATTGCAATCGGTGCAATGAGAGCTCTGCAAGAAAACGGTTACAAAATTCCTGAGGATATTTCTGTTATGGGATTTGATAACACGGAGCTTTCGGGATATACAAACCCTCCGCTTACTACGGTAAACGCACCTGTATATGCAATGGGTATTTACGGCATTAGATTTATTTTGAATCTGATGAAACCTAAAAGCACCGATTATTATTCTCCTATGCGTGTCTATTTGCCTTGTCCGATAAAAGTTCGCAACTCATGTGCAAAACCTAAAAGTTTATAATTATTATCGTTATCAAACGATTGCATGCTACAATAAATGATAATTATAACTCCACAAATGATAGATTAAATCGGAAGATTATAACTCCTTTAATGAATTATAATAACTAAAAATTCATTTTGCACCCCTGGTTTGCAGTTTAAAAAGAAAAACGGCTCCCCGGCTTAGCGGCTCATGCCATCTACTCAATCAGCACCGGCAAGCTTGAAGGCTTCAACAACAAGATCAAGGTTGCTAAACGAATCGGCTACGGTTACCGTGATGATGACTTCTTTTTTACCTAGATTCGCTATCTTTCTATTTCTTCTGTCCGTTCACCATCCCACAAAAAATCGTGATGAACCAAATTTAAGGAGCTGTGAAGAAATGAAGTTTAAGACTTCGTTCTTCGCAGCTCCTTTGTTTTTTTGTGAAATAATAATGCAATTTTTAAAAAAGCATACTTCCCCCGAATATTGTTCAAAGCGAGCATTTGTTTCGCCCTACTCGATTAGCCCCAACATAACCGTTGAAAAATCGGGCAATAGAAATTTTTGCATTTTACAAATCTATTGCCCGACCTGAAATTAAAACTGTCAATTTTTATTTTGCTAAAAGCTTAAATCCCATAATAACAACACCTAACACCACGAGGACAATGCCTGTTGCACGGTTCAGGGTTTTGGGCTTAGCTTTGTTTGCAAAGACGGCGGCAATTCTCGCCCATATAAGGGTGAACGCTATGCAGAGAATGAACACAAACCAATCGGGTGTGCCACCAATCATAAAGTGCGAAGCTGCGCCTGTCAGGGCGGTGAATGTCATAATGAATACGCTTGTGCCGACAGCGGTTTTCAATTCATAATTCAGCACGGTCGTCAAAATCAAAAGCATCATCATTCCTCCGCCCGCACCTATAAATCCGCAGATAAAGCCGATTAACATTCCGCAGATTACAGACTGGATTGCCCTCTTTTTTGCCGACACACCGAGCATAGCTTCTTTAGTTGTCATAACGGGACGGATGATAAATTTTATGCCGAGCAAAAATGTCATAAACACGGAAAATCCGCCCATTGTAGCTGATGGAACAATGCTTGCAACATAACTGCCGACAATCGTAAACGCAAGCACACTCGCCATCATAATCAAACCGTTTCTGACATCGAGATTTTTATTTTTATGGTATGTATAAGCCGAAACTGCACTCGCCAAAACATCGGACGAAAGTGCGATTCCGACTGCCATATACGGATCCATATTAAGAAAAGTTATGAGCATCGGACTTATTACAGCCGCCGCACTCATTCCTGCAAAACCTGTTCCGAGACCTGCACCCATTCCTGCAAAAAATGTAACTAAAATTGTAATAAATATATCCATTTAATTTTCTCTATAGAATAATATAACTAAATTAAGATTATTTTAATTTTGCAGTTTCATAAACAAAAGCCGTGAAATCAGCATTATTACCGCAGTTCCGAAAAGTATCTGCAACGGGTACAAAAGTACGCTTTCACTCGGAATAATCATACTCAAAATTGTCAATGCTCCGGCAGGCGGAATATACATTTTTGTGCAGTAAACAATTACAAGCATTATCGCCGTGGCTGTCAATGCGGCAACTGTCGACGGCAATCCGAGAGTCATATTCAGCACATATCTTGAAACCGCTCCAACAAATGCACAGACTGTTATCAGCAAAACCGTCTTTACCGGCTTGTTGCGAGCCTTATTTTTCGGACGGGAAAATTCCGTAAACGCCACAAGCAACGGCGGTGCAATTGCAAATTTAAAGCCCGACCAAATTGCGAAAAATCCCACAACGGCAACACAGATTATTCTTACGGCTGTGTCAATCACATCGCTCTTTGCATGCAGGTTTACCGACTGAAAATCCTCTTTATCTCTTATTTTAACTTTCAAAAGAAATCTGCGGAATAATACAACCGCAATTGTCAGCAAAAATGCGGCAATCGGGTATATAAAGCTCTCGGTCTGCATCATAACGGGCAACACAATTGCCGAAATCATCGGTGCAAATGTTGTTCCCGAAAGCATAAAGAGAATTTGTGCAAATACAAATGCAATCAATATTTCAAGATAAAGCCCGACTTTTATGTATCGGACTGTCAGCACACCCGCAACAGCGCAAATCGCAATTAACGCAATCATTCGGCTGTCATTGACTTTCCAACCTTGCTTTTGTGTAACCATATAACCAATTGCAAGTGCCGTTATTTCAGGAAAGATTATCTCCCCCTCATCCAATATTTCCGCAACAAAAGTCATTATACCGACAAGTATAAGCGTTAATACATACGGTAATGCGTTTTTAAGTGCTTTTGTAAAATTCAGTTCCCTCATTTTTTATATTTCTACCCACTTTTCAATTCAAACTAACAGCACTATTGTATCATAAATCTGTCAGCATTAACAGACAAAATTAATTCACAGATTTTTCCTTTAACAGCGTATCTGTCATTATGCGTGGATATGCAGGTCTTGCAAAAGACGCTGTACATATTGGAGGTTCAGTATATGACAAAAACGGCGTAGAAATTAGCGGCGTTTTTTAAGTCATCTACGGTTTAGGTATCAAAATATAAATATTTGTACAACAAAGCCTCCTGCAACTGCTTAAATTTTACACATTACAGGATAATGGGTGTTGCACAATAACAAAGTCTGTCATTGTACAAGTCCTTCTACTCTCTTTGGGGTAATTTTTGTTACCCTCTATCTGTATTTTTTAACTCCGAATAAAACGATAGTTTTATTGCCAAAAACCCGATAAACACTGGACTTTTGGGCATAGAAAAAACGACCTAAAAGATTGCTCTTCAAGGTCGCTCAAGGATATTAAAATTTACACATTACAGGATAATGGGTGTTGCACAATAACATTTGATATTATTCCCACTCCGTGACAACTCTAAAAAACTTGAGTAAAAATGGCTGTTTTACAGCTATTTTAGTGCTATGGATTACTCACATTCCCTTAAAAATCATAAGAGATGTTTGTAAATTGTTTGCACCACATCAGTAGGAATGCTATACCGTATAAAACTTTTTTAAAAAGCGACCTTTGGTCGGTCTTGACATTATGATTTTTCGCTATTTGTCTATGTTGCCGAGCAACTCAACGATATATAAATATTATTTAGCTACTCGGCTTTTAGCATTATACAGCAAAAAATCAGAATGTAAAGACTGCTACGCACTTTTGAAAAAACTTTGATACGGGGAAGCTAAACTTTTAACTATCCCACTCTTTCTCCTCACAATCTAACGATATATTATTACAACCGCTCTGTCTGTTTTTTACAAATTGATTAGAGATAAAGTTTCTTTTGATTGTATCATCTTTTTGAACTGAAATCAAGTTATTTAGTTTTTTAGCAACTTCTTTATTTGTGTTTGGGTACAAATGACCGTATGTGCCTAAGGTGGTTTCTACATCTTCGTGACCTAATCTATCACGAACCACTATTGCATTTTCACCTAACGAAATTAACAACGAAGCGTGGCTGTGTCTTAGTGCGTGAGTTTTTATAGTGTGAACTCCTGCTAATTTAGAGTGTCTTTCAATAATGTGCTTTGTGGTGCTTTTATTCGTAGGTAGTCCATTATACGATAATACATACTTTGAAACTACATTCCTGCCCTGTACCGACTTCCATTCAGCGAGATAGCTTATTGTAACATCATCTAATGCTATTGTTCTGTTACCTGCCCTTGTTTTCGGTTCTGTAACATAAAACTCATTAGCACTCTTATAATACATTGATTTGCTTACAGTAAGCGTTTTATCTTCAAAATTTATATCTGTCCACTCCAATGCTTGTGCTTCACCAAGTCTTAAACCAGTCATAAACAAAAGCCATATTATAATAAAAGTATAATGTTCGTAATAGTCTGAAATATTAAAAGTCGAAATCACTTTTTCAAATTCCTTTTGTGTCCAAAAATCAATTTTCTTTTTCTGCTTTTTCACATTTCCCACCTGCTTTGCTACATTTTTATTCAACAAACCTAATTTTACTGCTAAATCTAAACTCTTTTGAAACAACCCATAAATATTGCGAATATAAGCATTTGAATAATTTTCAGCTAAACCATTCTGCCACTTCTTCATCATAGGTGCATTTATATCCTTTAATTTTGTATTATAAAAATACGCAAAATGAATTCGCATAGAGGATATACGGTTTTCATAAGTTCTCTTTTTAACACTTCTTTTATAATCAGGTTCAAAGTATGTATCGTAAAACTCTTTATAACTCATTGTGCTGTTAATTTTGACAGCAGACTTTGAAAAATCATTCATATAGCGGTCATATGCGTCTTTAGCTTCCTTTTGAGTTTTAAAACCTCTCTCCCAATGTTGCAAGCGTTTACCGCTTTCATCAAATCCTAAACTTGCAACAAAATACCAAGTTTTGCGTTTCTTATCTAAATAAACATTTGATATCTTAGGCATTTTTATTCACCTGACTTTCAGATAAACTAATACCCAAAATTTCTTCTACTGCTTCCATAGGAACACAACCTAATCTACGATTATTATAATAGCCGTACCCCTTTTTCACCATAAGGCATTTAGCCTTGCGGATTATATCAGAAGACTGACTCGGACCGAAACCGAGTTCTTGTAATTCATTTTTAGTTACCATTGTCATAATTATTATCCTTTCTTAATTCTAGTGTATCTCACAAAGCCATTAGAACATCTAACACCACTTTCATAATCAGGAAGTATATCATAATATTTTGGAACTTTGCGAGAATATGTTTTCGTATAAACCACATTCTCATTTGAAAAATCAAGCTGTTCTCTACTCGTTAATTTTGTTGTTTTCGGCATTTTCAAATTTCTTGATTTAAAAAATGCTTTCTGCTTATAATTTTTCATATCTATGTCTTTTGAAAAATATTTACTTACATATCTTCCTCTGTTATCCTTGCTATCTACATCAATTTTATTTATCTTTACGAAGCCGTGTCCCCATATTTTTTCTAATTCTTTTGTTTTAATAAAAGGAAAATCAAAAAAGATTATGTGATAATGAATTGCACCTCTTTTCTGATTTTCCCAAACTGCTAAATATTTTAATTTCTGCTTTTTTTCGTGATATAAATAAAAATTCAATCTTTTTATAAATTTATTAAATTCATAATTTGTATATGTAATATCCTGTATATTTTCTTTAAATGTCAAAGTCATAAATTTTGTATTATCATCAAAATTACAATCAACTATTCTCGCTACTACCCAACGCATTTCATCATAATGTTTTTGTTTTCTCTTTAACGCATCATATTCTTTATTAGCAACATTCGTTTCAAATTCTTTATCTAATAGTTTTTCATCTTCACATTTTGATTTCGTATCTAATTTTACAGAATAGAAAACAGCTTCATCAATATATTCCCAAACTTCAATAGTAGTAGGTGTTTCTACCATTTTTACATTGTAGCTTCTGAACTCTTTTTCCAAAGCAAAAACTACCTTTCTATCAGGAATTTACCTACGAATTTGAAATAAAAATTCTCTAGATGTTGTCCTATATATCTAGTTAAGTAGCATTGAGCAAGCTCAATGGGCATTTCAGCATTTTGTCCACCACGCTGTTCATTTTTGCAGAGCAAAAATGTGTCCTGCAATGCCGAAATGCCATACATTACAACAAACTCAATTATATTTTTTTATTTCTTCTATAAAATTAAATTTTTTATAATCAAGATACGGAGCTTCAAAATATTTTGGCTTTTCCCAACCTAAGCCGTCAAGGTATATATAGCCTGCTCCCTTTTCTGAAATCGTCTGTAATCCCTCTGTTTCCCCGAAAACCATACGATAGGCTTCATTACTCATATTACCTAAAGCAAGTCTTACAGACAAATTATCACGCAATTCTGTGGGAATATTATTAGCATTAGGCTGTTGCGTACTCAGAATAGCAAACACGCCCATTTCTCGACCTTTCAAAATTATTTCCGTTAGATTTGCCATTGTTTCTGAAAATACCTTTTTATCAGCTCCTGCCCTAAATGCTCCCAATTCATCAAAAAGGATAAACACAGGCTTTAAACCATAATCAACATAAGAATTACCGTACACAAAATTTTCTGCATTTTCCTTGTATTCGATAAAACGGTTATTCATAATGTCTTTTACTTCTCTTGTAAGCCTTGCTATATTATTTGTGTCGCTTGCTACATATTTATCACCCCAGAAATGTTGCAGACTGGAAAGGTCTGAGCGTTTAGGATCACAAACATACACATCTGCACTCATTTTTTTCATCTCAATTATAAGGTAATTTAAAAATGTAGTTTTACCCGAACCGGTAACTCCTGCAAGCAACATATGTGGCTGTTTTAAAACATTCCAATTTAATTCAGAATTCAGAGGAATAAGTGTACTTTTATTTTTATTTGCAGTACCGCATTCAACTACAATCCTCTCGAATTTTCTTGTTCTGAAAATATAGTCAGTATGAGTAATTGTTTCTATCTTATTATCCAAAGGGAAACCAGTCAGAGCTGACAGGGAACTATCCAAGTCAGACAATTGCTTATCAAATTTATCAGCGTGCTTGTATGCTCTAATAATAAACACTTCATCATTAGGTTTAGAAAAACCTAGTGTAGCTGATTTAGTAATAACTATTCTGTCAAGGCTATCCTTTCCAGTCTCATACAGTTTATTGGCTTCTATAAAGTACTGCAACCCTTCGATGATTTCTTTACTGGGTTTATTGCGTGCTCCCTGCTTTTTAAATTTTCGGTATTTTTTCCATAGGAATACAAGCATAAAAACATATAGGGCAAATATCAGAACAGCAATAATGTTTGCAATAACACTACTTCCACCTGAAAAAACAATTTTATTCTGTATATCTGACATTAGCCATACAACAGGAAAAAAAGTACAAAAACTAAATGCAAGCAAGCTCCAAAACAAATAATTTCGTTGTTCAGTATTTGTAAGGCTTACCTTGTAAAAATCATTAGCGTTTTTATTTTTTATCATTGTTTCACTCCTTAACCAAGAATACATCATCAGCCGAAGCGGTAACATTTATATTTCCATTAGAGAAATAAGACTTGACCTCTATATTTTTAAAGCCAACCTTGACGCCAGTAGGAATAGGTTCGTGATTTTCAGAAGTTATATCGAACAGAGGGGCTTGTCTTTTCTCAAGCGGAACCTTAATAGAGAGCTTTTCGAACCTTAATTTTGGTAATGCTACCGAGTATTTGTAACCATTGATGTTGGTTGTTCTCTCACCGTCCTTATAATCATAAGAGGGAGAAATTTCAGCGAGCAAGTACACACCGCCGAGGCTATTAGGGTCAATTCTCAAATCTGTTATTTTTAGCATAATATTATTCCTTTCTTTCAATAACAAAATTTCATTTAATTCTTGTGTAAGTATCAGTATATTTATCGTACTTTAAAAAACTTTGACTAATACCACCTCCGATTGAACCAGCTGTTTTAGCTAATGGATAGACTTCCTTTCCGTAAAGCAGTAATAGTCTATTTGTCAGTTCTTTTCTGCTTAAAGACATTCCAACTCTATTTAAAACCTTCTCAATCATAATATTTGTCCCATACCTCTTCAACTTCTTCGGGATTGTAATCCCAATCCCACTCAAAGTCTAAATCATAATATCTCATTTGCCTTTCTCCTTTTCTTTAAACTTTTTCTTATTAAATCAACTGCAAAAAATATTACAGATAAGATAATCCAAATACACAACACATAGAAAAAATATCTATAAATTTTAATTCCGTACCATTTACCAACTGTATTTGTGACACTCATTAGTTTACTTGTAAAAGTACCAGAGCGAATAGTAAATGAAATAGGCAATATTATACAACCAATCAAAACTAAGTATCTATTTCTTGATAGTTTAAAAGTCTTTTTCAAAAATAACGAAAACACCAACAGAATAACGAAATAAATCGTAATAAAGCAAAGTAAGCATAACTGATACACCCAGTACTCCTTCTGTGAATTTACTTTACTGATAGACTCTCTAAGCAAATCCGAATTCGAAAACCATAATAAAGAGAAATGAATAGCTAGACTAATTTGTACAACTCTAAAATCAAACATTTTTTTCAATATAATCACTCCTTTCTTGTTATTCTTCGGGGAGGTGTACACCTCCCCGAATTAATTTAAATTTCTTTTGCTGTGAAAATTGCTTTCTTATCGAATACTTCTTCAATATCTATCAATAACTGTTTCTTTTCTTCTTCAGTTAATTTATTGATTAATACAGAGTAATGAGCGACTTCATCTATAATCAACCATTTCAAATTCAATAAATCTGCAAATTTTACATATACTTCTTTTTGTTCTTTAACTTTTTTACTCATTTAAATTAACTCCTTTAACAAGTGGATTTTTGTGTGTACTTCTGTGCCGTCACAAGTATCAAAAAATATAACCAAGTAGAACTACTTGATTATATATTCATTTATATCATTATACTTAATCAATACAGCTATAATCATCAACAGCTTTACTGCATATTGTTTATATATTCTACTTTCGTAAATATCCTCTGCTAACATTCTACGAAAGTCCCCAATGTAATCTGCAGTAGACTGTTTAATATTTAAAGTACTATTATAATAGGCTTCCTGATGCGTTTCTGGAAAGACTTCCATAATATATTTTATTACAGATTTCTCACCTTTGCCAGCCAACAAAAGATAATTTATTTTTTCATCTTTTTCTTCGATACCAACAAGGTAATTCTTCGCCAATGAAATTGCTACATCCATAGCATACCCTGAAGTTACAGTATTAGGATATCCTTCTTGTATCATCAAATGTTTAAACAGCTTAATTGCATTATAGCCTGTGAAAGAAAAGCGTAACTTTAATCTCATTCTTAATTCACCTCCAAGTGTTACTATGTGTGGTTACTTGTGCCGTCACTATGTTAATTATAACACAGAATTTCAAGATGTCAATACTCAATTTTCCTAAAATTTATTCAAATTTTTTCAAATTGATTTAAATTTTTCTTATTGCTACTACTTAAAAATCAGTCTTTGATGTTTGCATTGCGTTAGCACAACTTGTACAAATAAAGCGTGAACCCCCATAGTTACAGGCATTCACGCTCTTAATTTTATTTTTTAATTGTTAAAACAAAAATTATTCCCACTCTACAGTTCCGGGGGGTTTACTTGTTATATCATAGACTACTCTGTTGACATGTTCAACTTCATTTATGATACGGTTGGAGACTCTGCCTAGGATTTCGTAGGGGATTTTTGCCCAGTCGGCTGTCATAAAGTCATCGGTTGTAACGGCACGGAGAGCGATGAGTTCGTCATATGTTCTTGCGTCACCCATAACGCCTACGGTTTTAACACCCGGGAGGACTGCGAAGAACTGGCTCATTTTATCTGCGTAACCGCACTTATCCATTTCATCACGAAGAATTGCATCGGCTTCCTGAAGAATACGAACCTTTTCGGCTGTAACTTCACCGATTACACGCACACCGAGTCCCGGACCCGGGAACGGCTGACGCCATACGAGGTCGTGCGGAAGTCCAAGCTTCTCACCTACTACTCTTACCTCATCCTTGAAGAGGTCTTTAAGCGGTTCAATTACACCTGCAAAGTCGATATCTTCCGGGATACCAACCTGATTGTGATGTGTTTTGATTTTTGCGGCATCGCCTTTACCGCTTTCGATACGGTCGGGATAAATTGTACCCTGTGCAAAGTAACCCTCGCCGTAGCTTTCACGGATTTTGTTCCAGAACACCTTATAAAATTCTGTGCCGATGATGTGGCGCTTTTCTTCGGGTTCTTCAACACCTTTAAGCTTTGCAAGGAACTCTTCCTGACAATTAATGCGGACAAAGTTCATATCAAAAAGCTTTGTAAAGGTCTGCTCTACAAAGTCGCCCTCGTCTTTTCTCATAAGTCCCTGATCAACGAAAACGCAGGTAAGTTGTTTACCGACTGCCTTACTGAGAAGTGCTGCGGCAACGGATGAATCTACACCGCCCGAAAGTCCGAGAACTACACCCTTGTCGCCTATCTGCTCTTTGAGCTGTGCGACTGTTGTGTCAATAAAGCTCTCCATCTTCCACTCACCCTTACATTCGCATACATCATAGAGGAATGAACGGAGCATATCCTTACCGTTCTCGGTATGATTTACTTCGGGGTGGAACTGAACACCGTAAAATTTCTTTTCGGGGCATGACATTGCGGCTACGGGACATACATCCGTTGTAGCTGTAATGCTGAATCCTTCGGGAGTTTCATTGATATAGTCACGGTGACTCATCCATGAAATTCCTTCACTCTTTACGGATTTAAAGAGTATATCATTGTTATTATATCTTGTAACTGTCTTGCCGTACTCACTTGATGAATTGTCTGTAGCCGAAACAACATTGCCTCCGAGCGTGTATGCCATAAGCTGACAACCGTAGCAAATGCCGAGAATCGGGATTCCGAGTTCAAAAATTTCAGGAGTATAGTGCGGTGATGACTCGTCATAAACGCTGTTAGGACCGCCTGTGAAGATAATACCTTTTGGGTTAATGTCTTTGATTTTCTGAATATCAACGGTATAAGGAAGAATTTCGCAATACACATTGCACTCACGAACTCTTCTTGCAATCAACTGATTGTACTGACCGCCGAAATCAAGAACAATGACAGTTTCTTTTGTAGCATTGCTCATAGTAAAATTCCTTTCAAATTTAAAGAATACCGCACAGAATTTGTGCGGTATTCAATTAATATTTTAATTATCTGTAAATAATATCGTTTCGGGAAGGACCGTTTGAAACCATTGTAATCGGCACACCGATAGCCTTTTCGGCAAATTCAATGTATTCACGGCATTCCTTAGGAAGCTTGTCATATTCTGTAATACCTGAAATTGAACACTTCCAGCCCTTGAGCTTTTTGAGAATAGGCTTACATCTCTTGAGCTTTGTTGTTGACGGGAAGTAGTCAATTTCCTTGCCGTCAAGCTCATAGCCTACGCAAACAGGAATTTCATCAAGATATCCGAGAACATCAAGAACCGTGAATGCAACCTGTGTTGCACCCTGAACCATACAGCCGTAGCGTGTTGCAACAAGGTCAAGCCAACCCATTCTTCTCGGTCTGCCTGTCGTTGCACCAAATTCTCCGCCGTCACCGCCTCTTCTGCGAAGTTCGTCAGCCTCATCGCCGAAGATTTCGGAAACAAATTCGCCTGCACCTACTGCACTTGAATATGCCTTGACAACTGTGATGATTTCTTTGATTTCATAAGGCGGAATACCTGCACCTACTGCACCGTAACCTGCGATTGTGTTAGATGAAGTAACCATAGGATAGATGCCGAAGTCAGTGTCTTTAAGGGAACCGAGCTGTCCTTCAAGAAGAATATTCTTTCCGTCTTTGAGTGCATTATGAACAAAAGTGAACGCGTCACCGACATAAGGAGCAAGAAGTTCCTTATATTCCATTAGCTTGTCAAAAACTTCCTGTTCTGTGATTTCGGGCTTGTTGTAGAGGTTTTTCAGAGTTGCATTCTTAATTTCAAGAGCGTGTCTGATTTTCTCTCTGAGTGAATCGGGATCATCATAAAGTTCATTAATCTGGAAACCGATTTTTGAATACTTGTCAGAATAGAACGGAGCGATACCGCTCTTTGTTGAACCGAAAGAATTTTTGCCGAGACGCTCTTCCTCATAGCAGTCAAATGCTACATGGTAAGGCATAACAATTTGTGCTCTGTCAGAAATAATAATGTTTGGCTCGGGAACTCCGCGATCTTTGAGGTGAGCCATTTCCTTAACGAAGTTTTCAACGCTGAAAGCAACACCGTTGCCGATTATATTGGTGATATTCTGATGGAAAACACCCGAAGGAAGCTGGTGAAGAGCAAATTTTCCGTAATCGTTGACAATTGTATGTCCTGCGTTTGCACCGCCTTGAAAACGAATTACGATGTCGCTGTCGTTTGCGAGAACATCGGTAATTTTACCCTTGCCCTCGTCGCCCCAGTTGGCACCTACAATTGCTTTTACCATTTTACAAAACTCCTTTTTACAGACGCATGGTCTGCTATAAATAAAATATATACTTGAACCAAAGGTTCGATTAAATCAGTCTAATTAAACATTGATTTCAGGCTTGTCAGACTCAACATCTGCGTACTTTTCAAGAACAGGCTTGATGCACTCGTTGAGAAAGTCCTCTGTCTGCTCTTTTGCTCTGCCTGTGTAGTTTTCCGGCTTGAGAATCTTTTCAAGTTCTTCAATAGTAACACCGAATGCTTCATCGGCGGCAATTCTTTCGAGAAGATCATTTTCGCCGCCTTCAACCTTGACTACTCTTGACGCAGCCATTGAATGCTCACGGATTTTCTCGTGAAGCTGCTGTCTGTCAGCACCACGCTTTTTAACTGCATCCATCATAATATTCTCTGTTGCCATGAACGGAAGTTCTTTTCTGAGTCTTTGTTCAATTACCTTTGGATAAACGACAAGACCGTCTGCAACATTTGCATAAAGTGAAAGGATACCGTCAACTGCGAGGAATGCCTCGGGGATGCTGAGACGCTTGTTGGCGGAGTCATCAAGTGTTCTTTCAAACCACTGTGTGGCAGTTGTAAAGTAACCGTTGAGAACATCTACCATAACATATCTTGAAAGTGAACCTATACGCTCACTTCTCATTGGGTTACGCTTGTAAGCCATAGCCGATGAACCGATCTGATTCTTTTCAAACGGCTCTTCAACCTCTTTGAGGTGCTGGAGAAGTCTGATATCATTTGAGAATTTAGCGGCTGACTGAGCAATTCCTGCAAGAACATTGAGAAACTGTGAGTCAAGCTTTCTTGAATATGTCTGACCTGATACAGGGAAACAAGTCTTGTAGCCCATTTTTTCTGCAATCTTATGATCAAGCATTTTGCACTTTTCGTGATCTCCGTCAAAGAGTTCAAGGAAACTTGCCTGTGTACCTGTTGTACCCTTTGAACCGAGAAGCTTAGCCTTTGAAAGCTGATACTCAACATCTTCAAGATCCATAAGGAGCTCCTGAAGCCAGAGAGTCGCTCTCTTACCTACTGTTGTAGGCTGTGCAGGCTGAAAATGAGTGAATGCAAGGGTTGGAAGAGCCTTGTATTCATCGGCAAACTTTGAAAGGTTGCGGATAACGGTGATAAGCTTATTTCTGATAAGCTTGAGTCCTTCTGTCATAATGATGATATCTGTGTTATCACCGACATAGCAGGAGGTTGCTCCGAGATGAATAATACCCTTTGCGTTCGGACACTGAACACCGTAAGCATATACATGTGACATCACATCGTGACGAACAATTTTCTCTCTTTCCTGTGCAACTTCATAGTTGATATCATCAGCATGAGCCTTGAGTTCGTCAATCTGCTCCTGTGTAATTGGAAGTCCGAGTTCCTTTTCCGATTCTGCAAGAGCAATCCAGAGCTTTCTCCATGTTCTGAATTTTTTATCCGGCGAGAAAATGTATTTCATTTCCTTGCTTGCATAACGGGCTGACAAGGGTGATTCATAAGTATCTTTTACCATTATTTACATCCTTTCAATTAGTTGTCCTTTTTATTGTTTTCATCGAAGTTCATTCCGCCACGCTCTTTGCCCTTAAAGGTTTCTTTTGTGATAGGTGCGGGGTAATTACCCGTAAAGCAACCGTCACAAAAGCCTACGGGAGCGTTGTGAATCATCTCACGAAGTGACTCAACAGGAAGATATCCGAGGGAATCAGCCTTGCTGAGCTTTGTGATTTCTTCGATTGTATGGTTGCAGGCAATAAGTTCTCCTCTTGACGGAATATCTGTACCGTAATAACACGGCCACATAAACGGAGGTGAGCTGATACGCATATGCACTTCTTTTGCGCCTGCCTCTTTGAGCATTGTAACAATTCGGTCAACAGTTGTACCACGCACAATGCTGTCATCAATAATAACAACTCTCTTGCCTTTGATTTTGTCGGCAATCGGGTTGAGTTTAATTTTTACGCTTTTCATTCGTTCCTTTTGACTTGGCTTTATGAAGGTTCTGCCGATGTAGCTGTTCTTCACAATAGCCTTTTCATAAGGAATTCCGGATTCTTCGCTGTAACCGATTGCGGCATCAATTCCCGATTCGGGAACACCGACAACCATATCAGCCTCAACAGGGTATTTTCTTGCAAGAATTCGTCCTGCCTGCTTTCTTGCCTCATAAACGCTTACTCCGTCAATAAAGGAGTCTGAACGGGCAAAATAAATATACTCAAAAATGCAAAGTGCCTTTTTCTTGTCACCAAAGTCGGGTTTCATACTGCGGACACCGTTTTGGTCTACAATTACGATTTCACCCGGTTCAACATCACGGACAAATTCTGCACCGCAGGCATCAAGAGCCGCACTTTCACTTGCAAAAACATAGGAATCGTTGTACTTGCCCATACAAAGCGGTCTGAATCCGTGAGGATCACGAGCCGCAATAAGCTTTCTCGGGCTCATAACAAGGAGCGAATAAGCTCCCTCAATTACCTGCATTGTTCTTGCAACGGCATCTTCAACAGAATGACATTTAAGTCTTTCACGGGCAATTACATAGCAGATAACCTCGCTGTCGATTGTTGTCTGAAAGATTGCGCCGCGCTGTTCAAGACTTCTGCGGATTTCAAGCGCATTGGTAAGGTTGCCGTTATGGGCAATTGAAAGCGTACCCTTTACATAACGCATAACAAGCGGTTGTGCATTTTCCAGCACAGAACCGCCTGCAGTCGAGTAACGGACATGCGAAACCGCCATTTGTCCGTTGAGAGAATCAAGAATTTTGTTGTTAAAGACCTCGGTAACAAGGCCCATATCTTTGTGATAATCAATTACACCTTCGTCAGATACAGCGATGCCGCAGCTTTCCTGTCCTCTGTGTTGGAGAGCAAGCAAGCCGTTATAACAAGCGTATGCAGGGTTAATTGTGCCGTCGCTGAATATGCCGAATACTCCACACTCTTCGTGCAGACCTTCTTTTGCAAAATTATCGAAAGAAAATTCCAAGGTGCCACCATCCGATTAATCAAAATAACTATCCAAAGTTTAATTCACATATCTTAATTCAAAAATTCACAATGTAGTTATTATGCAAGACCTACACGCTTCATCATTTCGGCATAAGCCTCTTCAACACCGCCCATGTCACGACGGAAACGGTCTTTATCAAGTTTTTCCTGAGTATCCATATCCCAGAAACGGCATGTATCGGGAGAGATTTCATCAGCAAGGAGAATCTTGCCCTTATATCTGCCGAACTCAATCTTAAAGTCGATAAGATCAACCTTGCACTGCTTGAAGAATTCAATCATAAGCTCATTAATCTTGAAAGCCATTTCTGTGATTGTGTCGATTTCTTCCTTTGTAGCAAAGCCTGCTGCGAGGATGTGATATTCATTTACCATAGGATCGCCGAGTTCATCGTTCTTATAGCAGAATTCAAGAACAGGAGTCTTCATCGGAGTGCCTTCGGGAAGACCGAGACGCTTTGAAAGACTGCCGGCAGCCTTATTTCTTAAAATTACCTCGAGAGGAACAATTTCAACCTTCTTGAGGACTGTATCTCTGTCGTTAAGCTCTTCAACAAAGTCTGTTGCAATGCCATGCTTTTCAAGAAGCTTGAACATAAAGTTTGACATACGGTTGTTTACAACACCCTTGCCAACGATTGTGCCCTTTTTCTCTCCGTTGAATGCAGTTGCGTCATCCTTGTAGGAAACTATGCAGAGATCGGGATCTTCTGTAGAAAATACCTTTTTAGCTTTTCCTTCGTAAAGTAATTCTTTCTTTTCCATAATCAAATCCTCCATAAAGATGCGGCTTTGCGCCGTAATTAAAAAACAATACAAGATACATTATAATATATAAATCAAAAATAAGCAACCGTATGAGAATTAAAAATAAAAAAATTGACGAATTTTTTAAAAAATTGCCTGTATCGAAAAATTATGAAACAAAAATAATCTTAAACAGGGCATTTTTGCAAAAGGAAAAGGAACAATACGGCGTGTATTGCTCCTTTTAAAAAAACACGTGTAACAAGCACATTGCTTATTTTAAGTTTTCAATAAATTCATCAAAATTAGCTAACAATTACTTCAATGTATCTTTTTTATCATTTATACGATACATATGTTTATACGGTTTTGTGTGATTAAAATAAAACCCATATACTTTTAACAGAAGCATATATCTTAAACCCGTGTGTGCAAAATATTTCATACTCGGTTTATTCATTAAAGATATCAATTTCTTGTCAAATCTTTTGTACCACTTAAATATTCCCTCATACAGTGGAATACTAACAAATCGTAAATCCTCATTATTGAGCCCAGCTTCAATGCAAACCAAGGTATAATCCAAAAGAAAATTTCTTATGTAAACTAAATATATCTCAGAAGTATGATTTAGACAAGAACCATATTTCCCGCATAGTTCATTGAGAGTCTTTGAAATTCCTATAAGTGCTTCATAAGTATAACAACAAGACGGTGTGCATATTTTAGTACCAATAAGTTCTGTAACCGAGAGATTTTGATTTTCTGTTATACTGAGATTTTGGTAAGATGAAAGTATAGTAATTTCCTTTCTAATCTTAGTAATACCTTCATACTTTATTTTTGATAATTCGCTTGCGATTTTTAATTTCTCCGTATAGCGTAATTTAAAATTCCCCAAAAAGTGAGTTAATAAAGTGGTTAATAAGGCAACAATAAAGGAAATAATTGCTGCCACAATCTCTGTTTGATATGTATTAAAAAAATTCTCCATACGATTTCATCTATTAATTAAAAGTGTATATGTATCATATTCTTACTATTAGCATTTTTTACAATAAAAAGAATTATAGGTCTTAAAAGTCCGAAGGTAAGGACATTTACTACTGTGAGAACATCCGAATATCTGATGTTAAGATTTTTGAATATTTTATCCGAAATAATCACATCTATCACAAATGAGGCAATGACACAAGCTAACAGGGCAATCAAGCCGATGATACCGATTTCCAGTTCAAAACAGAAAAACAGAACGGTAACGGTTGCGATTGAAAGGTTCAGAACACCTTCAATTATGCCTAAAGCCTTATTCCCTGCAATTTTACCGAGCAGATATTTATTATAAAACGGAATCCAAGCTGTACCGCTGTGCTTATAGTACAAGTTCTTGCACATACCCATTGCCGCAATGCTCTCAAAAACATAGCTTACTGCTAAATAAATAATCAGCACGGCAATTACTGCTATAAAGAACATATACATAGCCGAAAGCATTCCCATTAAAAGCATAACGCTTATTCCGCCCATAATTATCGCCCTCCGAAATATACTAAAAAAGGACACTAACTCTATGAGTTAATGTCCTTTTGGTGCCGGTGACCGGACTTGAACCGGTACGGTATCGCTACCGGCGGATTTTGAGTCCGCTACGTCTGCCAATTCCATCACACCGGCAAATGCAAAACATATTATACAATACAAATCAGGAAAAATCAAGTTATATTTTTAAATTTTTTGCCATAATTACTACGCTGTAAATAGAGGTGAATCAATTTGTGTGAAAATACAAACGGTTTTTCTTCTTTGGCGTCGATTTTGAGTGAATTTATTATACTGTATTTTAAAGTTACTTTTTGTCGGGTTACATCATTTTAATCATGCAAATACTTTATACGGATGTTTTAATCCTTGAAAATAATATGCCTCTATGTTAGAATAGCTTTGAGGATGTGATAATTTGATAAATAACCAGTTTTCGGGTAATAATATGCCGTTTTACGGCAATAACCTTAATTATAACCGCAATTTCAAAAAAGAGTTCCAGTATGATAATCTCAAGCAAAGATCAAGCGGTTTAGGTTTTTTTGTATTTGCGTATTCGCTTACAATGACAGTAAGCGCAATGATAGTTATAGAAGTTTTCAAGGCTTTTGGTTCGGCAAAATATATTTATTCTGACAATTATTCAATACTGACTTACTTTATGGATATATTTATTTCCGTATTTGCCGTTGTTGTTCCTGCATTTTTTTATATAAAGCTTTCAAGAAACAGTTTGAATGATATTATCAGCACAAAATATGTAAAACAAAAAAGTATGATACCCATTCTGTTTCTCGGAATGGGGAGTGCGATGATTGCAAATGTTGCCACGAGTGTTATCGCAGACAACTTCTCGCTTTTCGGAATTGAAAACACATCTTCGGGATTGACAATCGGAGATTCAAGTGTTTTGAGTATTGTTCTGAACATAATTTCAACAGCAATCGTCCCCGCTTTTGCCGAAGAATTTGCTTTCAGAGGAATAGTTATGGGTTCTCTGAGAAAGTTCGGTGACACAACAGCAGTTATAGGCTCTGCAATTTTGTTCGGTGCAATGCATCAGAATATATCACAAATTCCGTTTGCGTTTATTCTCGGACTTATTTTTGCGTATGTCGATTGCAAATTCAATTCCATTCTTCCGTCAATTGCAATCCATTTTCTTAATAACCTATATGCTGTTTCCATGAGCATTTTAAGAGATGCAAACATTGTTTCCGATTATGCGGCAACAATAATCAGTTACAGCCTGATTATTTTCTTCTGTATTGCAGGCTTTGTTTCATATATCGTACTTGCCAAAAATGATAAGAACTTTTTCAAAATGTCCGATAAGAAAGACGGAATTGTAAGTGAACTTAGCTTAAAAGAGAAAATGACTGCATTTCTTGTGAATCCCGGTATCATACTTTCACTTGTACTTTTTCTGATAACTACAATCACAAATTTAGGATTAATTAACAATGGATAAAACTTTATACTATATGCAAAAGGCTATTGAACAGGCTGAGATTGCCGCTGCGGAAAACGAAGTTCCCGTCGGTGCGGTAATTGTCAGAAATGATGAAATTGTTGCCACAGGAAGAAATCGCCGTGAACAAAGCAAGAACGCTCTTCTTCATGCCGAAACCGACGCAATCTACAATGCCTGTCAAAAGCTTGGCGGTTGGAGATTGTGGAACTGTGAAATTTATGTAACACTTGAGCCTTGCCCTATGTGTGCCGGTGCAATAATCAACGCTCATATTCCAAAGGTATATTTCGGTGCTTACGACTTAAAAAACGGCGCTTGCGGTACAATTACGAATCTGTTCCAAATGCCGTTCAATTTCAAACCCGAATCAGTCGGCGGTATTATGCAGGAGGAGTGTTCAAAACTTCTCACCGACTTTTTTAAAAACTTACGCAATAAAAAATCACCTTAAAAAATCCCACTTTTTAAGGTGAGCATCATAAAATAACAAAGGAGTGAGCAAAATGGCATTGACCGATTATGAGAAATTTTGGGATGAAATTTCCAAAGTAGAAGAAATCGATTATGACGATGAGAAAATAAACCGCCTTTTAAGGTTCAAAGCGATTCAACATCATTTATCGGGCGTTCGTAAAATACTGGATGTAGGTGCAGCAACAGGCGCTTTTTCTATTCCGTTGGCAAGAATGGGCTTTGATGTTGTTCATCTAGATTTATCCGATGAAATGATAAAGGCGGCAAAAGACAAAGCTATAAACCTGCCCAATATCTCCTTTACCAAGCAAGATGCAACCTGTCTTGATATATTTGAGGACAATGAATTTGATTTAGTTTTGTGTTTTGATGGTGCAATTTCTTTTTCTGGACATAAAGCGGGCAATGTGATTTCTGAAATTTGCCGAGTTGGCAAAAAGGTAATACTTTCTGTTTCCAGTAAAAGTTGTATGACAGCCACATGGTTAAACTACAGCCTTACAAAGTTGAATCGAATCCATCCGTCTGTAAAGGATATGATGGAAACCGGTTATTTTAACAAAGATAACTATGACGACGCCGAAGAACTAACTTCTATTGCCGAGCTGAAATCCTACGATGTTGGCGAACTAAGGGATGTTTTGGATAAAAATGGGATGAATGTCCTGGAATGCCGCAGCATTGGCAGCTTGACGCACCTGTATTTGATACACCTTTATCGGCAAAATACCGCCGATGATGTGCACGAAAAAATCAACGCAATTAGTGCAAACGAAGATTTTCTCGAAATTTGCGACTATTACGATAAATTTGTTATGCCTAATGGAATGGGTAGCTTTAGACGAGCAGGAATATTTGCAGTAGCCGAAAAATCGTAGTACAAATTCCAACTTATCGAACAGTAAGGGCGCACTTCTATACACTGTTCAGTGTAGTGCGTACGGTACGATATTGCACCGCGCCAAACATCACAACTAAGAATTTTTGAATCGGTACATATTGTTAAAAACCGACCTATGATCCAAATCATAGGTCGGTTTAATTGTTTTATTTTTCTGTTTTAATCAAAGTAACAAATAAGCACTTAGAGTATATTATTTTTCATCTCTTAAAATCTTACTTGCCGCAAGCATTACACCGAGCTTACCGCTGTGGAAGTTAAGACTTCCCTGCATCCATACTGCATACGGTTCACGCAACGGTGCGTCTGCAGAAAGTTCAATAGATGAGCCGAGCGTAAATGCGCCTGCCGCCATAACTACCTGACTTTCGTAACCCGGCATATCCGACGGAATCGGAGATACAAAGCTGTCAACAGCCGAACCGCTCTGAACACCCTCGCAAAAGCGGCATACCTTTTCTGCATTACCGAGCATGATAAGCTGAATGATATCTCCTCTTACATCATTGTACTTAGGACTGGTTTCATAACCGAGAATTTCAAAAAGTGCCGATGCAAATACTGCAGTTTTAAGTGCTTCCCCCGTAACATGAGGAGCATGGTACGCACCCATAAAAAGTTCTCTGTTTGCGTTAAGAGTAGCACCGATTTCTTTGCCTGTACCGGGGGTAGTGAGTCTATAGGCACACATCTCTACAAGTTCTTTCTTACCTGCAATATATCCTCCTGTAGGAGCAATACCGCCACCCGGATTCTTGATAAGAGAGCCTGCCATCATATCAACACCAACCGACAAAGGCTCAACCTTGTCAATGAATTCACCGTAACAGTTATCGAGCATAATAATACTTTCGGGCGAATTGGCTTTTGAAATTTCACAAAGCTTTTTGATTTCTCTCCATGTGAGCGTAGGTCTTGTGCTGTAACCTCTTGAACGCTGTATGTAAACCATTTTAGGCTTTTTCTCTGCAATGTCGCTTGCGATTTTGTCATAGTCAAGTGTGCCGTCAGGATTAAGTTCGGTCATTTCAAAATTGATTGAAAAGTCCTTGAGTGAACCCGGATAGTCCCCCTCAATGCCAATAGCAGAACGGATTGTATCATACGGCATTCCTGTTATGGAAAGCATTGTATCTCCAGGTCTTAAAACGCCGAAAAGTGCAACTGTAAGGGCATGAGTACCGCTGACAAAGTTATGACGGACAAGTGCGTCCTCTGCATCAAATACATAGGCATAGACCTTGTCAAGAGCCTCTCTGCCTGCATCGTCGTATCCGTAGCCTGTAGAACCCCAAAGGTGACTTTCACGAACATCTGCAAGCTGAAAAGCCTTTATCATCTTCTGCTGGTTATATTCCTGAATATCGTCAATCTCCGCAAGCTTGTCCTTGCAAAGCTCCATTGCCTTTTCGGATGCTTTTATAACTCTTTCATCTATATCAAAAAAACTCAAATATATCACCTTTCAAAATAATATTCCTGCCATGATCCGCATTGTTCAAAACCGAGATTATTATAAAACGACTGATTTGCATTCTTGGCTCTGTGAAGATACACGGTCTTGTTCTCGGCAATCAGTCTGTTGGATATGTACTTCACAACAGTTGAACCGTAGCCGTGCTTTCTGTAGTCGGGATGGCACGATACCGCACCCAACACGGCACCGTTACTGCTTTCGGCAACAGTCATAGCCATTGCAACAAGTTTTGTGCCGTCATAAACTCCGTACATTCTCGTTGCATTATGACGAAGCTTGTGATTCACATCAACATAAAAATCATCAAACGGCGGCGGAACAAAATTTTCATCGGCACAGCTTACGATGAGATTATAAACCTCTTTAATATCGGGAACATCAAAATTTATACTTTCGTCAACATTTTCAAACGGTTCTGATTTTTTCAGAATAACGCCCGAAACTGATTTACTGCCGTATAAATTAAGGTTAAAATCTCCGCTGCATATTGCGCTTGACGCACCTGCAACACGCATAAATGACGAAACTTCTTCAAGATTTGTTTTATCTGTGAGAAATAAAATGAAGTTTGTTCCGCATCGGGAAATTGCACCTGTGCACTCATCTGTTTTATCGTCAATTATCGTCCAGTAGTCAACGAAAGCAAGCGATGAATCGTAACTGTTGTACTGAGAAATTATTCTGCACGCAAACGGATCTTCCGCCGACAGGTTCATAATTACATTTATATAATTTTCATTGGCGGTTACTATCATTCAGACCGTCTTTCCTTTCGCTAAATTTCCGCCCGCAATATAATCGGACAATACTTTTGCAAGTTTTAAAACGCTTTCGCAATCATCAAGGTTTGCCGCAGTTGAAGGAGCATGAATATACCTTGACGGAAGTGATACCGCAAGAGTTCTCACTCCGCCTCTGCTCTGATGAATTGCACCCGAATCATTACCGCCTGCAACTGCTCTCTTATACTGAACAGCTATGTTATTCTTTTCGGCAAGTTCAAAAGCGGCACTTATCATTTCTTTATCATAAACTGTCGCCCTATCCATTACGGTAACCGTTGCGCCTTTTGACAAATTGCATACCTGATGAGATGCATCAACCTCTGCAACATCAGCGGCAGTTGTGCTTTCAATAACAAGAGCAAAATCAGGATTGACCGTAAAAGCCGCAGGTCTTGCACCACGCAATCCCACTTCTTCCTGAACAACAAATGTAAAATACATATCATATTCGGGTTCGGATTTTATAAGATTAATAAGCACATAGCAGCCGAAACGGTCATCAAGTGCCTTTGTAACAACAGTTTTGCCGTTAATCTTAAAGTCGCCCTCAAAATTAATGCCGTCTCCGTAGTTTACATATTTAAGCGCATCTTCCCTGCTTTCGGCACCGATATCAATGTACATATCATTCATTTTCGGAACAGCAGTTTTTTCATCACCGTTTGTAAGATGAATCGGTTTCACACCGATTACACCGTTAAGACCGTTTCTGCCGACACACACACGCTTACCGGGAAGAACTCTTCTGTCAATTCCGCCGACCTCGTCAAATTTAAGGTAACCGTCAGATGTTATATCCGTTACCATAAGACCTACTTCATCCATATGTGCCGACACCATAAGCTTGCTTTTTGCAGACTTTTTTCCCTTTTTAAACACAATAAGGTTGCCGAGATTATCTGTTTTAATATCATCGGCACAGTCTTTAATCTCGTTAATTATAAGATTGCGAACATTCCCCTCATCACCCGAAATACCGTTGCAAAGGCAAAGCTGTTCAAGCAATTTTATGTCAATCATTGAAAGCACCTCCGCATTTAATGTATTCGGCAATAAGCTTTGCCGTATTGTCAACATCAGCTACAGAAATAACTTCATTCTGTGTGTGCATATATCGCTGTGGGATTGATACAACAGCAGTTTTTACACCTTTTCCGCTGATTGAAATATGGTCGGCATTTGTGCCTGTTCTGCCTGCTATCGGTTCAAGCTGATACGGTATATTTTTATTCTTTGCAACGCTTTCAAGCGATTTGCTCATTTCTTTGTTGAGAATTGAAGAAATGCAAATCATTGGTCCTTTGTCGAGTTCAACCGTAGAATAGAATCCCGAAACATCCGGCTGAGATGCAAAGCTTACATCAACAACAATTGACTCGTCTGCTTCAATTGTAAAAGCACCTGTTTTAGCGCCTGTGCCAAATGTTTCTTCCTGAGAGCTTAAAAGGATAATTACTTTATAATCTGTTTTATTGTCTTTCAATAACTCTGCACACTTAACAAGCGATGCAACACCGCATCTGTTATCAAGGCAAGGCGCAACAATTCTGCCGTTCAAAAGATTTGCAGGCTTTGAGGCAAATGTCAGCATATCACCGAATGAAATAAGTTTATTAACTTCATCATACGGCAGACCGAAATCAACCCAGATTTTGTCGGTTGGCATAGCCTTGTCCTCTTTTCCGTCAGAAAGATGAGGAGGCATACAGCATACAACACCTGTTATATCAGGATTGTTCTGCAAACAAAGCAGAGTATCGGCAAGAGTTCTTGCATCAATTCCTCCGCACGGAGAAGCTTTTACAAATCCGTTTTCATTTATTTCGGTAACCATAAATCCTATGCGGTCAATGTGAGCGTCAAGCAATATGGTTTTATCTGAATTTTTGTTACCGCAAACAGCCATAAGACTGCCGTTTGATATCTTTATGTCATCCGTGTAATCCGATAAAAACTTTTCGGCAACAGACAAAGCGGGTTCTTCCCTGCCCGACACACCCATTGCACAACAGAGTTCAAAAATAAGTTCTTTTGTGTTCATTGTATATCTTACTTCAAAGCGTTGACAATTGACTTGAAGTGATTACCTCTTTCTTCAAAATTCTTGTAAAGTCCGAAGCTTGCACTTGCGGGTGAAAGCGAAACAATATCTCCCTTTGTTGAACGCTCACGGGCAACAGCTACAGCCTCTTCCATATTTGTTACATTGATAATTTCAATTTCATCTGCATCATAGTTTGAAGCCTCTTTAACGGCTTTTTCAATTTTCGGGGCAGTATCGCCGAGAAGAATAAGGAGTTTTACTTTATCGTTGATTACGGGTCCGAGCGGCTCATAAGGAATATGCTTGTCATATCCGCCTGCAATAATGCAGATTTTCTGCTTGTAAAGTGAAAGTGTGCCGAGTGCGGTTCTTGTAGGACTCGATGCAATTGAATCGTTGTAATACTTAACACCGTCAACCTCTCTTACAAACTCTGCACGGTGAGCAACACCGCCAAAAGTTTTTGCAACGGCTACCATTGTTTCTGCATCAACAAGTCCCCACACGGCTGAAATAGCGGCAAGATAATTTTCTACATTATGCATACCGGGAATTTTGATATCATGAATGTTCATAATACGGGTAATTTTCCCGTAGTCATTATAGCAGATTGTATCGCCGTCAAGAAAAGCACCGTTTGAAACATTTTCTTTTACGGAGAACTTTGCAAGCTGACCTCTTACGCTGTCGGAAAAGCCGTTTGTAATTTCATTATCAAGGTTGAGGACAGCTTTTGAAAAAGCATTCTGATGAAGAATGATATTTTTCTTTGAATCAATGTACTCCTGCATATCCTTGTGTATGTCAAGATGGTTGGGAGCAAGGTTTGTTACCACGGCAATATTCGGACTCTTTCTCATAGAGATAAGCTGAAAGCTTGAAAGCTCAACTACTGCACAGTCATCATCATTTACGCTTTCAATCTCAGGAAGAAGCGGTTTGCCGATATTACCTCCAAGGTGTACATTAAGACCTGCCGCCTTTAAAAATTCAGAAATAATCGTTGTTGTGGTTGTTTTGCCGTCAGAACCTGTCACAGCAATAATCCTGCACGGGCAAAGGTCGAAGAAAACTTCCATTTCGGATGTAAGAACAACGCCCTTGTTACGAAGTGCAACAAGCTCATCCTTATAAAAAGGTGTGCCGGGACTTCTGAAAACGATGTCGGCATCAATCTCGGAAAGATAATTTTCACCGAGTAAAAGTTCTGCACCGTACTCTTTAGCCTTAATACCGTTCTGTCCCAAATCTTCAAAATTCTTCTTATCGCAAGCAGTAACTTTTGCACCCTTTTCAACAAAAAGTTTTATAAGCGGAAGATTGCTTGTACCGATTCCGATAAAAGTAACTTTTTTTCCTTTTATACTGTCAAAAAATTTATCAGCCATAGCATTCATTGTAAAATCCCCTCTGCAATTAGTATTTTATGCCATTTCAGTGACTTTATGCCATACCATATAATTATACATTTTAACGGAAATAATTTCAACCGTAATACACTGATATTGCAATAATATTTTCAAAATGTTAAAATACGGTAGGTGATGTTATGCTGTACGATTTTATAATTATCAATAAAAAAGACAAAACTCCGCTTTACAGGCAGATTTATATGTCGGTCAGAAAATCAATTGAAACGGGAAGTCTGAAAAAAGGAACAAAGCTTCCGTCAATAAGGCGATTGAGTACCGACCTTGATGTTTCAAAAACTACTGTCAGCGGAGCGTATGAACAGTTGTGTGCAGAGGGATATATATCAAACAGGCCACGAAGCGGATATTATGTTGAGGCACAGTTCAGCGGTACACCGTCAAAAAGCGATAAAATGTCTTCAAATATCAACAAAACAAAAAGATACTATGAATATGATTTCAGCAGTAAAAGCATTGATGACGGTATAATCAACATAAACGAATGGAAAAAATATGTTAAAGAAGTTTTAAATCAAAATTATCTGCTCACTTCCTACGGTGAGGAACAGGGTGAAGAAATTCTGAGAAATGCTCTGCAAAAATACAGCCTTGGCACACGGAGTGTAAACACCTCATACGAAAATATTATCGTCGGAGCAGGTACTCAGACGCTTTTGCACATACTCTGTTCACTTCTCGGCAATAATAAGAAAATCGCACTTGCGGATTACAGCTACATTCAAAGCGAATATGTGTTCAACAGTCACGGTTATGACATCAAATATTTCAGATGTGATAAATACGGAGCCTGTATTGATTCACTTGAAGAAATCAAGCCCGATATAATTCTTATAAATCCTAATTTTACCGTAAACAGCAACATTACAATGCCTGTTACACGCAGACTTGAGATAATCAAATGGGCAAAAGAAAATAATGTTTTGATTATTGAGGACGATTACAACGGTGAACTTCGATACAGTACGCACCCAATGCCGTGCGTACAGAATTATGATACCGAAAACACGGTTTATCTCGGCTCTTTTTCAAAGATACTTCTTCCCTCCGTCAGAATCAGTTATATGGTTCTTCCGCAAAAACTCACCGATGAATACAACAAAATCAAAAAATACACAAATCAGACAGCGTCAAAAACAGAACAAATTGCCCTTGCAAAGTATATTAATAACGGTAAGCTTGATGTTCATCTGAGAAAAGCAAGAAGAATTTATCTTGAAAAAAGCAACCTTATGCTTTCAAACATAAAGAAATATTTCGGAACCTCCGTTAAAATTGTGTTTAACGAAACTTCGCTTTATGTTTCGCTGATTTTTAAGGATAAAACGATTGACGATTCTGTTATAAAAAAAATTGACGACGCATTAATTAAAACTATGCAGTTCAACAAAGCTGAAAATATGATTGTGTTAAGCTTTTCGGGAATAAAAGATGTAAAAATTGAAAGCGGAATAAAATTACTTTATGAAACAATTTCAAAATAGCATAACAAAACGGGACTGAAATCAGCCCCGTTTTTCTGTATAATCAGTTTTCACAACCGCATTTAAAAGAAGATGTATGAGAAGAGTCACGGTCGCCACGGTGTATTGCGTTCGGCGGGAAGAATGAGTCTGTTGGAAAATCAATTTTACTGAAAACTTCGCACGGATCATCGGGCGCTGACGGACATTCCTTGCGTGGAACACAAAAATCATAGGACGGAATCGTAATCTGTACATCTCTTTCAAGCCTTGTAATCGTAAAAATACCGATTGTAACAAGCACTCGCTGTGTTTCAGGCTGTGCAGGTTCTCCGTCAAGGTAATCAATAACACAATTCGGAAATGTTCTGCAAACAGTTATCGGATTCGCATTATCCTGTAGATTTGCAGACAATGCCATTGGATTTGAAATTTGAACCGTTGCTCTCGGCAGGCAATAGGGATATTTGCACGGACAATCCGAATCTGATGTATCGCAAACAACATCTTTGTCACTGGAGAATGACTTTACGCAGCCTTCACCGCCGTAAAGCACAACTCTTTTGCCGTACATTGCAAGACCTGTGACAGTTTCGGGAATCGCACCTGCGGCTGTATAGGCTTCAACGGTGACGGCAAAATAGTACATCATATCAACCGAATAAAAGCCACGATGGAACGCAACAGGCTCAACCTCTACCGTAGATGTAATTATGCGCACATTACTTATCTTTACGGAACAAGCCCCATCAATAATTTTCTGGTTTGCTTCGGTAAACATAACAGGAAGATTTGAAAGGCAATCTTTTGCTCCGCAACTGTCATAGATTCGTGAAACATTGATACAAACAGGTTCACAACCGTTAGTTTGCTCGCCGCCTTCGGTGCATGCATTTTCCGAGGAACAGAAAGGTACATCTGACATAAAAATAACCTCCGTAAAAGTATTGACAGTTCAATTAATGCACTGTAACAATACATTTTATGGAGGTTTTGATTTTTGGTGATTAACAGCCGAAAATTAACCGTAAAACGGGGCAAGTGTTTTCTGAATGTTATTAAACAGATTAATCGGACTGCTGTTTGAATAGTTTGAAAGTGCTATATAAATTTGATTTTCGTCTTTGGTAAAAACAAGAGCGGCATTATATTTGTCGATTTTTCCTGTGTGAGAAACCGCATTACTTTCTTCTGATACAACAACACCGTAGCCGTAATTGCCCTTGTACGGTGTTGTCATTTCTTTAAAAGATTTTTCCGAAATGAGCTTGTTTGTACAAAGAGCGTCAACCCATTTGAGTAAATCGGGAACATTGGAAATTAAACCGGTTGCAGAATATCCTACTCCCGGATACAATGTCCACGCGTTATCGTATATATCCTGATATCCGACTGCAAGTTTATCTGTTTTCTCAAAGCCTGTGTTCATCATTCCCGACGGTTTAAGGATATTCTCCTTAATATATTTTTCGTACGAGGTTTTGCTGACCTGTTCGATGATATCACCGAGAAGAAAATAAGCACTGTTTGAGTACATATACTTCTCATCGGGTTCAAAATTAAGTTCCTGATCAAGTATCCAGTCCATTACGGCTTTTTTATTTTTCTTTGCGGAATTTTCGGCTGAAACCTTATATTCAAGCTGAGATTCGTTGTATGCATAAGTATTGGTATCGCCGTCTTTGTTGATGTAATCCTTTATGCCCGCTGTCATTGTAAGCAGGTTTTTAACGGTGATTTTTTTGCCGTATTTATATGACGGAAAATATTTGTCGATTGTATCATCAAGTGAAAGCTTTCCCTCCTCAACAAGCTGCATAACCGCAACAGCAGTAAACTGCTTTGTGAGCGAAGCAATTCTAAAGCATGTGTCCGTAGAATTCTTTGTGTGCCTGTCCTTGTCGGAAAATCCGTTAGTGCCGATATACTCAAGAGCATTTCCGATTTTGACATAAACCGTTCCCCTGAATTTGTTATCGGTTATTATTGCGTCAAGATTTTTGGAAATATCGGAAGATTTTCTTTTGAGTTCGGAATAGTTCCATGTGGGTTCTTGTTTCTGCTCATCGGAGGTTGCCGCCTTTGTTACAGGCTGTGAAGCAGCCACGGCAGTTGTTTTCTCGGTAGCAGATACAGAAGGCTGCGTGTCTTTTCCGCAGCCTGTAAGGCACACAGAAAAAGCTGTCAACGCAGAAATTGCAAGACACAGAACCTTTTTTGATGATATAAGCACTTTAATCACCTCAGATTTTTTTCATATTACTGCAATAGTTCGCCATAAGAGTTTTTGTGCCGGCTTTGTCAAAGGCAATTTCAAGCATAGTATCATTGCCCATTTTCTCGGCTTTCATTACCATGCCCTTGCCGAATACCTTGTGCTGAACACAATCTCCGACATTGAACACTGCACCGCTCTTAACGGGAGGCTTTGTAAAACCGAATGATTTATTCGGTGAATACGAGCTACCCGAAGATTTGCCGACGGAAACTTTTTCACCTGTTCCCGATGCAAAGCCGGAAGACGCCTGTGTGAACATCTGTTTTCTTCCGCCGCTGTATTCAAGAAGATTATCGGGAATCTCGTTTAAGAATCTTGAGCCCTTGTTGTAGCTTGTTGAACCGAACAGCATTCTCGAATTTGTTTTTGTGAAATAGAGAATTTCCTTTGCTCTTGTAATTCCGACATAAGCAAGTCGCCTTTCCTCGTTGAGTTCATCGGGATTCATCATTGTTGCAACGGACGGAAACATTCCTTCTTCCATGCCTGCGATGAATACAACAGGAAATTCAAGTCCCTTTGCCGAATGTAATGTCATCATTACGCAGGTATCTGCATCTGCATCGTAGTTATCAATATCGGTCTGGAGAGAAATTTCTTCAAGAAATGCAGAGAGGTCTGCCTCATCGCCGTAGTCCTCTTCAAACTTAACGATATTTGAAGAAAGTTCTTCAATGTTTTCAATACGAACTTCAGGGTTGTCCTTTTCGGTTTTAAGATACTGTTCGTATGATGTGTGTTCAATCACAAGGTTATATAATTCTGCAAGGGAATATTCGCCACTCTGCTCGGCTTCAATAAGTCCGTCAATAAGTGCAACAAAAGCTTTGAGTTTTGCAGAGGCACGAGAAAGCTGCGGATAGTTTTCCGCCTCCTTGATTACATCGTAAATGCTTTCACCGAGTCCTGCGGCAATGTCTGCGGCATGAGAAACGGTTGTCGCACCTATTCCCCTTTTAGGAACATTGATAATTCTTGAAAGTCTGACATCATCATGAGGATTATTTATAACCTGAAGATATGCAACCATATCACGAATTTCTTCACGGTCATAGAATCTGTGACCGCCGATTACACGGTGCGGCACACCGCTTCGTGACAAAGCCTGCTCAATTGCGTTTGACTGGGCATTCATTCTGTAAAGAATTGCATAATCGGAATATTTTCTTCCGTCGGCAACACCGTCAAGAATAGTCTGAGCAATGAAATTAGCCTCGTCACGCTCATTCTCGGCTGTATGCACCTTAATTTTCTCGCCCTGACCGTTTTCGGTCCACAAAGTTTTACCCTTACGCATTGTGTTATTTGAGATGACCTCGTTAGCGGCATTAAGGATATTCTGTGTACTTCTGTAATTCTGTTCAAGGCGAATCATCTTTGCGTTCTTAAATGTATTTTCAAAAGAAAGAATATTTTCGATTGTAGCGCCACGGAATTTATAGATACTCTGGTCATCATCACCGACAACGCAGATGTTGCCGTATTTGCTTGCAAGCAGGCTTACAAACTTATACTGAACCTTGTTAGTATCCTGATACTCATCGACCATTATGTACTTAAACTGACTTCTGTAATAGTCAAGTATATCGGGTGCTGTTTCAAAAAGCTTTACGGTATTGCAAAGCATATCGTCAAAATCCATTGCGTCGGCTGTTTTAAGCTTTGTCTGATAGATTTCATAAACCTTTGCAATCTGTGCTTTTCTGCTGTCAAATTCAGCCTCTTTACGCATTTCTTCGGGAGTAAGCATTTTATCCTTAGCCTTTGAAATTTCGGAAAGGATTGATTTTACAGGCAAGGTTTTTTCGGCAATATTGAGTTGCTTTAAAATATCCTTGACGAGTTTTTTCTGATCGTCAGTCCCGTAAACCGTGAAATGACTTGTATAACCGATTCTGTCACCGTATCTGCGAAGGATTCTTGCACAGGTTGAATGAAAGGTAGCCGCCCATATATCGGCACCGCCCTCGGGAACTGCCGCACAGATTCGTTCTTTAAGCTCCCCTGCGGCTTTATTGGTAAAAGTAATGGCAAGTATCTGCCATGGTTTACAAAGCTCACACTGTAAAATGTAGGCTATTCTGTTAACAAGAACAGTTGTTTTGCCAGAACCGGCACCTGCAAGTATGAGCAAAGGTCCTTCTGTGCAGAAAACAGCCTGTTTCTGCATATCATTCATATGTGAAAAGTTTTTTTGAATCTCAGTCTGTACCATTTTTAACCTGCCTTAAAATATTGCAAAAGAAAGGGGCGAACGATGTTCGCCCTCAGTAAATTTTAAATGAATTATTTAATGCTGTCATTAAACATTGTAAGCATATCGGATGCCTTTTCGCCGATAATCATTGTAACAAAGTTACCGTCTTTTGTAACCTTACAATTTTTCACCATATCAAGCTCTTCAGCTGAATAGGAAGCGTTCTGCTGAAAGATTGAATTATATCGGTTTGTAAGAGCAGTTTCAACTCTTGAAGCGGCATCCGAATCAGTTGTCTCAACAAGAACTACCTCTGTGTTTTTGCTGTCTGTATCAGACTTACCGACCTCAGCGGCAAACTGCTTGATATCATCGGCATTGATATTGTAATATTTGTACATATCATCCTTTGTTTCATACTTTGTTGCATCTACACTGTACTCGGAATTCATCTTATCCATAAGATCAGCAAGATTAACTTCCTTTGCACCGCAACCTGCAAATATTGAAAGGCAAAGAACAAGAGCAACTGCAAGCGATATTACTTTTTTCATAAAATTACCTCCAATTTTTTAAAAAGAAAATGCGCCGAACTTAAAAAAGTTCGGCGCTGAAATGGTCGAGGTGACAAGATTCGAACTTGCGACCCCATCGTCCCGAACGATGTGCGCTACCAAACTGCGCTACACCTCGAAATAAAAGAGCCCCGAATAACTTCGGGGCTGTGGCTGTGGAATAGGGATTCGAACCCCAACAAACAGAGTCAGAGTCTGTCGTGCTACCGTTACACTATTCCACAAGATGTAATTGCTACCGAACTTGCAACGATATGAATTATAAGACATATCGTTCAAAAAGTCAATACTTTTTTTAAAATTTTTTCAAAAAAGTTTTCAGACCTTCAAAACAGCCGACAGCAACAGGATTTTTGACGAAAATATTTTAAAATTATTTTCGTCTGATCCTTATATCTCTGCCCAAAAAATCAAGCTGACGGGCATTTCCGCAGATTCTTGAAACAAATCTGTCAGTATAATTCTCCTGCAAATCTCTTATTGTCAGATTTGTATTTATAATTACGGGCTTGTTTGACAACATCCTTGAGTTAAAAATGTTGTAAAGCTGTGATACGGAAAACTGAGAATGAAATTCCGTTCCGAGGTCATCTATAATAAGAAGGTCGCATTCAACAAGCATATCGAATGTTGAATCATCTTCCTTGTTTGAAAAATATATTTTTTCAAGCTTTGAAACAAGTTGCGGAGCAGACGCATAAATTACACCGTATCCCCTCTTTATTGCCTCGTTTGCAATTGCAAGCGACAAATGAGTTTTGCCGAGTCCGGTTGCGCCTTTCATAAGTATACTTTCCGAATGTGAGTTAAAGTTATCGGCATAATTCTGACAATATCTTAAAACTCTGCTCATATGGTCGTAAGGAGATACCTTAAGCTTTGGATCAACAGTCTTGTCATAATATTCAAGATTAAAGCTTTCAAATGTAGAAAGTGACAACGGAGCGTTTCTGTTAAGCTCGGCACATGCACAGGCTATGAGAGCAGACTTCATGCATGAACATCTGACAGTTTTGCCGTTTATGTCACAATAGCCCTTGTCATTACATTTCTTACAAAAATAATCGGGTTCAAAATAATTTTCGGGATAACCGTTATCTGTAAGGATTTTCCTGACCTCTGCCTGCATTGCAAGATTCTGATCACGAAGCTTTGAAACGGCGTCCTTCACATCTCCGCCCGCAAGAACTGCTCGGGCTGTTTTGATTCCGCCCACGGAAATCTGTTTTTCAAGTTCTTTCACACGGGGAAATTTTTTATAAACCTCTTCTTTTCTTCTTTCCGCTGCCTTTTCGGCGTTAAGTCTGCGTTCATGTAATGTGTCCGAAGCAGCCTTATAAACACTATTGCTGTATCCCATACCAACCTCTTAATTAAAAATTATCAAGTGAATTAAATTTGTCGAGTTCATTAATATCATAAGATGACGACTGTTTCTGCGACGGCTTTGACGCTGATTTTTCATACTTATGAAGTTCGTCAAGCGTGTGCAGATTGCTTGCATTCCAACGCTTTAAGATTCCGTCAATGTAGCGAAGATTCATTGTTCCCTTTGTATCAACGCATCTTTCATACGCCTCTCTGAGCATTTCGGGCGAAAACTTCCACTCGCTTACCCACTTGTCACCGTATTCAAGCTGTTTTTTTGTAGGAGAACCGACATTTTTAAGTCCGAATGCTTTTGAAACAATTGAAAAGTTTGCCGTTGTTTTTTGAATCTGCTTAATCTTGTTATCAGCCGCCTCAAGCGAATAAACACCGTCATTTGCCCATTGAATACCGATATTTTCAATCGTTCTTATATTGCCCTTATCAATGCTTGCACAATAATGTATAAGCATAAAGATAACATCAAGCGGAAGTCCGCAGGTATCCTTGAGCATAAGCAGAGTTGCAATATCGGAATTTGAAAGAACCTTTCCGAGTGTTGTCTGCGTTTCTTCAACAAGCATTTTTAATTCTTCATCAACTGCAAGTCTTTGTGCCGTAAATACAAAATCAGGCTTTTGCGGTCTTGTAGCCGTAAAATGTTTTTGCGGTTCTTCTGCGTTTTCCTTTGGTGACTGTTCTGTTTCCTGTTGTGGCTGTAAAACAGTCTGAACAGGTTGCGGTGTCTGTTCCGTTTGAACAGAAGCCTGCGCTGCAGGAACAAATTCCTCGTTATTTTTTACGGGAGTAAAGGTATTTTCAATTCGATTAAACACACCCATACTTACCCAATAGTCAAGCGCCTCGGGAATATCGGTTACATTGACACCTGTTGCCTTTGAAATTTCTGTGTCGTCAACGGAACGACCGGCATTACGAAGGACAAACAAAAGGACTTTAAGCTTTACGCCGTCAGAAAATTTTAATCCTTCATCGACCACTTTGGAGGGAACTGCAAAAATTGAGTTCCATGCTCCCAAATCTATATTAATTGACATTATATCCTACTTTCTGTGATTTGCTTTTTGTAAATGTCTGTTACAATATTTATAATAGTTCCATTCTCTTAAAGTAATGAAACATCTGCACTTGGATTTTAATCAGAACAACGCTCTGCTTTCATAACAGGGAGCAAAGTTTGTAACAAAGTGCAATCTGTATTTAAATTATAACATAGATTTTCAATTTTAAAAACAAAAAAATAAAATTATCTGGATTTTTTTCTGTTTCTGTGATAATATGATTTCAAATTATGAAAAGAGGTATTACAATGAAATATTCATATTTTCCTACGGGAGTTTGCTCCAGACAGATTAATCTTGAACTTGATGACAACGGTAAAATCACAAGCTGTGAGTTTGTTGGCGGCTGTTCAGGCAATACTCAGGGCATTTGTATGCTTGTTAAAGGTATGGACGCAAAAGACGCTGTTGACAGATTAAAAGGCATTGACTGCCGTGGCAGAGGCACATCCTGCCCCGATCAGCTTTCAAAGGCTCTTGTTGAAGCATTAAAACTTATCTAAATCGTTTTTGCGTATAAGTTTAATTATTATTCCGATAAGGAATTTTACTGCATAAGAAAACGCAATTACAAACAAGGTAATCACACTCATTATTGTTATGATAATGAACAAACACAACATAAAAACATCCTTACAGATTTTTAATTTCATTATATCTGCAAGGATGTTATTTTTTTGGTTTATTATGTAGTACAGAGCAAAAATTATTTTGAAAGGAAGTAATCCATCATTGTGAAACCTTTTTCAATATAGTTACCTGTCTTTTTAGCCTCTTCTTCACAGAATTTGCTTACGCCGCTGTCAACTTCGTTCTTGCTGTCATAGATAAGATAAGGAACAGGATTTGAAGTGTGTGTGCGAATAGAAAGAGGTGTGGGATGATCGGGACACACGAGCACGGCAAAATCGTCAAATATTCTGAGAAAATCAGTTACGGGCTTTAGAATATGCTCATCAATGAGTTCAATAGCCTTTACTTTATTCTCAATCTCTCCTCTGTGACCGCATTCATCGGGAGCTTCAACATGGATATATACAAAATCCGCACCGTTTTTGAATTCATCAATTGCGGCTTTGCACTTTCCGTCAAAGTTTGTGTCAATATAGCCTGTTGCACCCTCAACATCAACGCTCTTCATACCGGCACAAATTGCAATACCTTTGAGAAGGTCAACAGCAGAAATCATACTGCCCTTTTTGCCGAACTTGCCGAAAAAGCTGTCAAGAGCGGGTTTTGTACCCTCGCCCCAGAGCCAAATTGAGTTGGCAGGTCGAAGTCCTTTTTCAGCTCTCGCCTTGTTTACAGGATGATCTTTGAGCAAATCATAGCTTTTCTTCATCAAATCATAAAGAGCGGCAGTATCGTCACCCTTTGGAATGTATTCTTTAATTACACGACCTGAAATATCGTGAGGAGGTGTGAGTTCACCCGGATGAGGATTGCCGTTTTTCCATACAAGACAATGACGGTATGCAACACCCGAATAGAACTTGAAAATATCGTTGCCGAGCTTTTCCTCAACATAATTGATAAGCTCTCTTGCCTCTTCTGTTGAAATGTCGCCTGCACAATAGTCAACCATAGACTTGTCCTCGTAGTTTTCTTCATCGGACAAAGTTACAAGGTTACATCTTAATGTTACATCGGTGTCTTTAAGGTCAATACCGATACTTGCCGCCTCAAGCGGAGAGCGACCGCTGTAATAAACAGCAGGCTCATAACCGAGAACCGAAAGGTTTGCAACATCGCTGCCGGGTTTGAGTCCTTCGGCAACGGTTTTAACCATTCCGACCTCACCCTTTGAGGCAAGGTAATCCATACAAGGCTTATCAGCCTTTGCCATAGGAGTTGAATTATCAAGCTGTGCGTTTGGCTCATCAGCCATACCGTCACAGAGCATTACTAAATACTTCATACTAATTCATAGCCTTTCCGTATAATATGAAATTTATTTCTGAAGTGTGCCAAGACTTGCACACTTTAAATATGCGTTGATAAAGCCGTCAAGATCGCCGTCCATAACAGCCTGAATGTTACCTGTTTCAAAGCCTGTTCTGTGGTCTTTTACCATTGTATACGGCATAAATACATAACTTCGGATCTGTGAACCCCAGGTGATTTCCTTTTGAACGCCCTTGATGTCCTCAATCTTTTCAAGATGCTCACGCTCTTTGATTTCAACGAGCTTTGAAATAAGCATATTCATAGCAACATCACGGTTCTGATACTGACTGCGTTCAACCTGGCTTGCAACAACGATACCTGTAGGAATATGAGTAAGACGAACAGCAGATGAAGTCTTGTTGACCTTCTGACCGCCTGCACCGCTGGCACGGTAAACATCCATTTTGATATCTTCGGGCGGAATGTGAACTTCTGTATCTTTTGCAATTTCGGGCATAACCTCAAGAGATGAAAAGCTTGTGTGTCTTCTGCCTGCCGAGTCAAACGGAGATACACGAACAAGACGATGAACGCCTGCCTCGCTCTTTAAGTAGCCGTAAGCATTTTCACCTTCAACAAGAAGCACGGCACTTTTAAGTCCTGCCTCATCACCGTCAAGGTAGTCAACTTCTTTAACCTTAAAGCCGTGAGCCTCTGCCCAACGGGTGTACATTCTGTAAAGCATTTCAGCCCAGTCCTGAGCCTCTGTTCCGCCCGAACCTGCGTGAAATGTAAGAATTGCGTTATTTTTATCATATTCGCCTGTGAGCAAAGTCTGCAAACGCTGTTTTTCAAGATTTTCCTTGACAGCCTCAACTTCGCTTTCTGCCTCTTCAAGAAGAGATTCGTCCTCTTCCTCATTTGCAAGTTCAATCAAAGCGTGTGTGTCTTCGTATTTGGCAACAAGACCTTCGTAAGCCTCAACCTTGCCCTTTAAAGAACCCGTACGCTGTAAAACCTTTTGTGATTTTTCTACATCGTCCCAAAATCCCGGCTCGGTTGCCTTGAGTTCAAGCTGTTGAATTTCCGAGAGCATACCTTTCATACCGAGTGCATCGGACAAATCGTCTATTTCAGGCTTTAGAGCCTGAAGCTTTAAAAGTAATTCCTCAAACTGTACCATAAACATGTACCTTTCTGAATATAGTTTATTCTTTCACAATTTAATATTATAGCAAAAACATCCACAAAAGTAAAGAAAAACAGCTATTTTATTCATAAGTAAACTTATACACAAAAACAAGTTGCATTTGTCAATACTATTTGTTATAATTAAAGTGTAAAGGTACACTGTATCGTGTATTCTTTGGAGGTTTATAATGGAATTTACAGAATACAAATGTCCGGTATGTGACAAACAGTTCAAAAAGGGTGACGATATTGTAGTCTGCCCTGAATGCGGAGCACCGCATCACAGAGAATGTTATGAAAAAGAAGGTCATTGTCATTTTGCAGACAAACACGGTGCTGATTTTTCTTTTGAAAAAGAACAGCAGGAAGAGGCCGAACAACAGGCAGAGCAGGACGCTAAAGACGGTGTAGTTCTTTGCAAGCATTGCGGAGCGGAAAATCCGAAAGAAATGTTCTATTGCTGCAGCTGCGGCGCACCGCTTTACGGTGATGACAAAAACAATCCGAACTTTCAGCAGAATCAAAATAACGGTCAGCCAAACCCGAATTTCAATCAGAATCAGGGTATGCCGCCATTCGGTGTTCCTTTTGGTCAGGCAAATCCGCAAATGGCTGCCGCTTTTGATCCTATGGCAGGAATGAAGAGCGACGAACCGCTTGTTGACGATATCACTGCAGGTGAAGCCGCAAAATTCATTGGTAAGAACACCCCTTATTATCTGAGGATTTTCAGCTTTGTCAATAAGTTTAAAAAGAGCAGATTCAATTTTTCCGCATTTATTTTATCGGGAATATATTTTCTGTACCGAAAAATGTACGGCTTAGGCGTATTGTTCTCAGCTCTCGTACTCGGTTCAATGGTAGGTTCTGCTTATATTTCATCGCTTCCCGCTTGGAAATCTATCTACACAAGCATAGTACAGGCTCAGCAATCCGGACAGGTGCTTTCGCTTAGTAATTCTTTCGGACTTTCACCGACTGAGTTTTTACTGTTTCTCTCTCCTCTGCTTGCAAATGCAGTTTCACTTATAGTAATGGTTATCAGCGGTTTAATTGCAAATAAATGTTACTACAATCACTCTGTTAAGAAAATTAAAAATATAAAAAGTACAACAAATAAAGAGCTTTTGAATGAGGCACTCGAAACAAAAGGCGGAGTAAATCTCCCGATTGCTGTTTCTGTAGCTTTTGCTTTCCTTGTTGTCAATTATCTGCCGATGTTCTTAATGTAAACGACAGAAACACCGTAATAAATGTATAGAAACATAATGAGTAAAAAGTTTAATGAGAAAGAAGGAATATTATGCGTATAACAAAGGCGGTTATCCCGGCGGCGGGACTCGGTACAAGAGTTCTTCCCGCAACAAAAAACATGCCGAAAGAAATGTATCCTATCGTTGACAAGCCAACTATTCAGTTTATAGTTGAAGAAGCTGTTGCGGCAGGAATTACAGATATTCTCATCATCACAAACCGTGGAAAAGGACTTATGGAGGATCATTTTGATGCTTCTCCCGAACTTGAAAGTCTGCTTGAAAAGAGCGGCAAAACAGAATTTCTTGAAACAGTCAGAAATATTTCAAACCTTGCAAACATTTCTTTTATCAGACAGAAAGAAATGAAAGGTCTTGGTCATGCCGTTCTCAAAGCAAAATCTTTTGTAGGCAATGAACCTTTTGCCGTTATGTACGGTGACGGAGTTATTACGGGCAAGGTTCCTGCAATCAAACAGCTCATCGATCATTACGGTGAATACGGTGAAGGAGTTGTAGGCGTTAAAAAGGTTGACGCCAAAGACATTCACAAGTACGGTTCGCTCAAAGTTGAACATATGCACGACAATGTTTTTGCCTGCACGGATATGAAGGAAAAGCCGCAGACTCCCGAAGAAGTTCTTTCACTTTATTCGATTCTTGACAGATGCGTGCTCCCGGCTGAAATTTTCGGAATTCTCGAAAATACAAAACCCGGAATCGGCGGAGAAATTCAGCTTACAGACGCAATGAGAGAGATTGCAATAACAAAAGGAATGACTGCCGTTGAGTTTGAGGGCAAGAGATACGATATGGGCAATAAATTCGGAATCTTGCAGGCTCAGATAGAAATTGGGCTTGAACACCCTGAAACAAAAGATTTATTGAAGGATTACATAAAAAATCTTGCAAAAACTTTGTAAATAGGTATTGCAATTTTCAGAAAAGTGCAGTATAATGTGCTGCAGTTAAATATTGGATTCAAAAAAAACAAGGAGGATTTCACATCATAATCGGTGCGAAATCCTCTTTTTGCTTTTAAGAACTATTTTAATTCTTTGTTATTCAATTGTTATTTCATAAGGGCGACAGTTTTCATATATATAGTATGATTTGAATCCGGCTTTAAAAGCAAGCTCTATTCCCTTTTCAATATCTCTGCCGACATCATTTATATTATGTGCGTCACTTCCGAGGGTTATGTACTTGCCTCCAAGGTCGTGATAGCGTTTAATTTCATCAAATGCAGGGAGAGTTTCACCGAGTCCCTTGAACAGTCCCGAAACATTAATTTCAAGAGCCTTATCCTTTTTAATAAGTGTTTCGTAGATAAGGTCAATCTTATCTCTGTACGGTGAAAGACTCGGAATAACGCCCGTGTCACGCTTAATATATCTCAGCGGATATGTAAGATGCGCAAGAGTACAAAAGCTGTCAAAAGAGGCGGTTTCGAGAAGTTCATCAAAGTACATATCGAGAATTATATGTGCATCTTCTTTTTTGAAATCCATATAATAAAAATCCGGTCTGCTTCTCAGGTTATGCACGGATGCGATTATTATGTCAAAATCGCCAAAACGAAGTGCTTTTTCTGTACATTCGGCATTGTGCATCGGCTCACCGAGTTCAATGCCTCTCAGTATTTTGATTTTACCCTTGTATCTATCTTGCAAAATCGAAGTTTCATAATTCGATTTTGGAATTAATTTGCTGAAATCTCCGTACTCACTTTCAGAGCCGAGCAAAATCTCGGGAGCTTCGCAGTGGTCGGTGATTGCAAGTGCAAAAAGTCCCTTGTTACAGGCACTGTTGCACATTTCTTCAACTGTATTTTCAGCATCAAAAGAGTTGCTTGAATGGGTATGAATATCACATATTTTCATTAGTAAAACACCTCACAAAAAAGATGATAACATATGAAAAAAATTTTTTCAATATTGCACTTTACTTTATTAAAAATTAGTTATATAATATGCACAAATAAAGAAAAGCAGTTTTATGCAGAATTCCAACGAAAATCTGCATAAACAGGAGGTAAAAAATGAAGGCAGTTATCACAGTAATCGGTAAAGACAGCGTTGGAATCCTTGCAAAAGTTTCAGAGGCCTGTTCAAAGGCTGATGTTAATATCGTAGAAGTAACACAGAGTGTTCTTCAGGATATGTTTGCAATGATTATGCTTGTTGAAATTGACAAATCCAACATCGGATTTGAGCAGCTCCGTTCAAACCTCAAGGCTGTCGGAGAATCAACAAACACAAAGGTTCATGTTATGCACGAGGACATCTTTAACAGCATGCACAGAATTTAATCCGTGCTACCGAATTGAAAGGATATACATAATATGTTAGAAACAAGAGATATACTTGAAACCATAAATATGATAGACAATGAAAACCTTGATGTAAGAACAATTACAATGGGTATTTCATTGCTCGACTGCATTGACGAGGACATTGATAAGGCTTGCACAAAGGTTTATGACAAAATCTGTCGAAATGCAAAAGACCTTGTTAAAACAGGTGAAGACATCCAGAAGGAATTTGGTATTCCGATTATCCATAAAAGAATTTCAGTTACCCCTATCGGTATGGTAGCCGCTCCGTGCCAGAGCAAGAATGTTGTCAAGTTTGCCCACACTCTTGACAAAGCCGCAAAGGAACTCGGCGTAAACTTCATCGGCGGTTATTCCGCTCTTGTTCAGAAGGGTTTTGCAAGCGGTGACTACGCTCTTATCGAGAGTATTCCTCAGGCCTTGAGCGAAACCGATTTCGTTTGTTCATCCGTAAATATCGGTTCTACAAAAGCCGGCATCAATATGGATGCCGTTAAGATGATGGGTAAGGTCGTTAAGCAGGCTGCAGAAGTTACAGCCGACAGAAACTGCATCGGTGCCGCAAAGCTCGTTGTATTCTGTAACGCTCCCGAAGACAACCCGTTTATGGCAGGTGCTTTCCACGGCGTCGGCGAAGCCGATACTGTTATCAATGTCGGTGTATCGGGTCCCGGCGTTGTAAGAGCCGCTCTTGCAAAAGACGGTGCAGGAAAAGACATCACGGAAATTGCAGATATGGTTAAGAAAACTGCATTCAAAATCACCCGTATGGGACAGCTTGTTGCAAGAGAAGCAAGCAAGCGACTTTGTGTTCCCTTTGGTATTGTTGACCTTTCACTTGCCCCGACACCTGCTGTCGGCGACAGTGTTGCATATATTCTTGAGGAGATGGGACTTGAAGTGTGCGGATGCCACGGTACAACCGCCGCTCTTGCACTTCTTAATGACGCTGTTAAAAAAGGCGGCGTTATGGCTTCTTCCCATGTCGGCGGTCTGAGCGGTGCTTTTATCCCCGTTTCCGAGGATGCAGGTATGATTCATGCCGCTACTGAAGGTTACCTTGATATTACAAAGCTTGAATCAATGACAGCCGTATGTTCGGTTGGTCTTGATATGATTGTAGTACCCGGTGACATCACTCCCGAGGTTATCTCTGCAATTATTGCAGATGAGGCTGCAATTGGTATGGTAAATACCAAAACAACTGCGGTAAGACTTATTCCGGCTATCGGAAAAAGTGCAGGCGAAGAACTTAATTTCGGCGGACTGCTCGGCAGAGGTCCCGTTATGCCTGTAAGGAAAGGTTCACCGGAGGCATTTATTAAGCGCGGCGGAAGAATTCCGGCTCCGCTTCAGGCGCTTAAAAACTAATTTTTCACGGGGGTGGTTTTGTGGAGAATATGATTAAAAAAATCGTTGATGCCGACAACGAAGCCAAAGCCATGGAAAAGGATACTCTTGAAGAAAAAGAGGAACTTTCCAAAACTATTGAAGCCGAAACGAAGAAGATTTATGACGACTTCATGGCAAAAGCTGAAGAGGTTGTGAAACGCAACGACATTCAGGAAACAAAGAAAGCCGAACAGCAATGGGAGGAAATTCAGGGCAAACACAATTCAGTGCATATCAAGCTTGACTCTGATTTTAAACTCAACTGTGACAAGTGGGTTGACGAAATCGTCAAAAGAACAGTTGCACAGTAACTTTCCATTTACTGTTTACAAGGAGGTGTATGCGGATAATGTCAAAAACTTCGTTTGCAGTTCTGACAAAAGCAAGGTCAAAGTTCGGTAACAGACTTACCAAAAAAGATTACCAAAGCTTGCTTGCCTGCCAGAGTGTCGGGGAGATTATGTCGTATCTTAAAAATAATACGCATTACTCCAAGGCTCTGACGGATGTCAGTGAGCGTGAAATTCACAGAGGACGGCTTGAGGCTCTTTTGAGGCAAAACCTTTTCTATGAATTTGACTCTTTGTGCAGATACGATTCGAGCGTAAGCTCGGGTTTGTCATCATACATTATCTCGACATTAGAGGTTGAGCAGATTATAAGATTCCTTATCCTGCTCAGTTCAAACTCGACTGACAAGTTCATCTATCAATTCCCGGCGTATATTTCAAAGCATACGGAAATAGATGTTAACAAGCTTGCCAACGCAAAAAATTATGAAGAGTTTCTGAACGCCACACAGTCCTCCCAATTCTACGATATTCTCAAGCAATTTTCTCCTGATGAGAAAAATCGACTTCCAATATCGGACATTGAGAACAAGCTGTATAACTTGGTGTTCGGAAAACTGACAAAACTGATTAAAGCTACAACAAAAGGACAGGAAAAGCACGAGCTTATCAATTTTTTCTTTACGATTAACGATTATAATATTTTCTCGAGAATTCTGAGATTGAAAAAGTATTATAAGCTTTCTCCCGATGATATCAAAGCAAACCTCTTGCTTAATTACACAAATCTCAGCGAAAAGACCGTTGACATGATGTGTAAGGCGGAATCTTCGGGCGAGATATTCTCAATTATGCAGAATACGCATAACGGAAGATTGATTGATAAAATCGGATATGTTTATGCAAGCGATATTTCACCGAGAGTAAAATACAGGCTTGCAAGGAAAAATATGCACTTTTCCAACAACCCTTCGGTTGTAATGATTTCATATATTTTTGTTGCCGAAACAGAGCTGATGAATATTGTCACTCTGATTGAGGGCACAAGATATGAACTTGACAATAAACTTACGCAGTCATTGCTTATTAAATAAAAAATGTGATGACTGTTAAGAAGAGGTGATTAAAATTTGGCTGTTTCAACCATGCAGGCCGTAAGCATTATCGGGCTTACAAGGGATATTGATAATGTAATATCGGTACTTGGTGAATCAGGTGTGTTCCATCCCGATGATGTTTCATCCTTTTACAGCAACACAAAGGATTTTACGCATCTGCAATCAAAAAACATCTATGCTGAACCTCTTAACACTCTTAAGGCAACATTAAGTCTTACAAAACGCAAGTTTAATCTTGTTGATGTAAGTGACTTTAATCCGACCTTTAAAGAAATTGAACTGTTTACAAATCAAATAAACAGCGACATTGAAGTTCTTGCAGATGACAGGCTGTTTGTTGAAGAACAGCTGATGCAGGCAAAGGAAAATCTTGTTGAAACCACACACTTTGTCGGACTTGGGGTTGAAATTGAAAAGGTTTTAACCTTAAAGTATATCAGTTCACGCTTTGGCAGACTGCCTAAGGAAAGCTTTGAAAAGCTTTCAGCCTATAAAGATAATCCTTATGTAGATTTTATTGTCTGTACCGAAGACAAATCACACTATTGGGGTGTTTATTTTGCTCCGATTGATAAAACCGAGGAAATTGACAGAATCTTTTCGGGATTATATTTTGAAAAATGCGATGTTCTCGGAGTTAATGACACACCGAGAATTCATCTGAAAAAACTTGAGAGCCTTATTCCCCATCTTGAGGAAAAGCTTAAAGAAGCTCAGAAGCGAGTTGACGATTATGTTGACAAGTATGAGGTTAGAATCTGTAAATATCTTTCTAAGCTTGAAGAGCTTAATCTTTATGCCAAAATCCGCACAAAAGCATTGCAATACAGCAAAAGCTTTATCATTGTAGGTTGGGTTCCTACAGAGGATGCTAAGCCTCTCAGACGCAGACTCAAAAAAATTGCCAGCGTCAATGTAGATTTTTCAGACGGCAAGACGGAGATTGCAAAATCGCCGCCTGTCAAACTCAAAAACTGTTTCCTTGCAAAACCGTTTGAATTTTACACAGAGATGTACGGTGTTCCGAAATATAACGAAATTGATCCGTCACTCTTTATCGCTATCACTTATGTCATTATATTCGGCATAATGTTTGCTGACCTCGGTCAGGGCATCTGTGTATCAATTGTCGGTGCGCTTATGTGGAAACTCAGGAAAATGAAAATCGGTAAGATTCTTGTGCCGTGCGGAATTTCTTCTGCGATATTCGGCTGTGTGTTCGGAAGTGTGTTCGGATTTGAGCATGTGCTCGATCCTCTTTACAAGGCACTCTTCGGACTTGATGAAAAACCGATTGAAGTAATGTCATCAGGCTCAATTGTAATGATTCTTCTTGCGGCTGTTGCAATAGGTATTTCGCTTGTTGTGGTTGCTATGGGACTTAATATTTACAGTTCCTTCAAGCAGGGAGAAGTGGGAAGAGCCTTGTTCGGATCAAGCGGTTGTGCAGGTCTTGTATTCTACTGTTCAATTATTTTCGGTGTTGCAGGACAGCTCGTATTGGGTCTGCAGGTATTTTCCCTTGCATACATTCTTTGCCTTATCGTTCTCCCCTATCTGCTCATCTTTTTCGGTGAGCCTCTCGGACTTCTTATTACCGGTGAAAAAGACTGGCAGCCCGAAAGCTGGGGCGGATATATTCTTGAGCATGCTATCGAGTCAATCGAATTTTTGCTTGAGTATGTTACGAACACGGTAAGCTTTTTAAGAGTCGGTGCATTCGTTCTTGTACACGCAGGTATGATGACGGTTGTTTTCGTACTTGCACAGACAGCTCCGGCAGTAGCATACTGGCCCGTAGTTGTCTTTGGTAATGTTTTTGTAATGGTTCTTGAGGCGCTTCTTGTTGCAATTCAGGTATTAAGACTTGAATATTACGAGATGTTCAGCCGTTTCTATTCCGGTGAAGGCAGACCTTACGAACCTGTTAAATTAAATATTGATTGATAATTTTTTGGAGGTATTATTATGTTATTCAATTTAATTATGTTAGCTGTTCCGGTAGTATTCCTTTGTGCATCTGCAATCCTCGCAGTAAAGGCTTTTGAGCATGGAAAGAACAGAAAGAAAACAGTTCTTACTCAGATTTGCTCATTCGCTGCTGTATTTGCATTCTGCATGGTATGCCCTATCGTAGCAAGTGCTGCTACAGGTGATGCCGCTGTAGCTACATCGGGTATGGCTGACGGTCTTGCATATATCGGTGCCGCTCTTGCAACAGGTCTTTCATGTATCGGCGGCGGTATTGCCGTTGGTAACGCTGCTCCTGCCGCTATCGGTGCTACAAGTGAAGATCCTAAGGCATTCGGTAAGGCAATCATCTTCGTTGTACTTGGTGAAGGTATCGCTATTTACGGTATGCTCGTTTCAATTCTTCTTATCTTTGCAAGATAATTTAAGCGATTTAAGTTTCGTTAAGGATTGATTATTATGAAATTTTTTCTTATAAGTGATAATGTCGATACCAAAATGGGTATGAGATTTGCAGGTATTGAAGGCGTAGTTGTTCATCAGGAGGATGAGGTACGCAGTGAGCTTGAAAAGGCTGTGAACAGGGATGATATTGCAGTTATTCTTATTACGGAAACACTTGTTTCGCTCTGTCCCGACCTTATTTATGACCTCAAGCTTAACCGCAAACAGCCGCTTATTGTTGAAATTCCCGACCGTCACGGTAACGGAAGAACCAAGGACAGTATTACAAAATATGTTCAGGACGCAATCGGCGTAAAGCTGTAATTATCACATATCTGAATTTATTCAGGGAGGTTATTTTTAATGGAAAACTCCAAAAACAAAACAGATAACTTTCTGAAAGCCATTAAAAAATATGCTGATGAACAAAGAAGTGCCATGCAGACAGAGGTTGCTCAGCTTAAAGAAGAAAAGCTGAAAGAGGCAACCGAAAAAGGCAGACATGACAGCGAAAAATATATCAAGGACAAACTTGAAGAATCAAGAAACAGACAGACTGGTATTCTTGCAAAGAAAATTCAGGAAGGTCAGAAAAAACTGTTTCTCGAGAGAGCTGAAATGACTGAAAGCGTATTTAAAAAGGCTGAAGAAAAGCTTGTTGAATACACAAAAACATCAGATTACTCAAACAGCCTTGTAAAAAGTGCAAAGGAAGTTGCTAAGCTTTTTGCAGACAACGACTGTGTTGTTTATGTCAACGAAAGAGATATGAAGAACTCAGACAAAATCAAGGCAGTTTTTGCAGGAAGCACCGAGGTTGTTGCCGACAAATCAATTAAAATCGGCGGAATCAAAGGCTTTTGCAAGGCAATGAATATTGTTGCCGATGAAACTCTTGACAGCAAGCTCTATGCACAGAAAGAATGGTTTATTGAAAATTCCGGACTGAGTGTGCTTTAATCTTGCTGACTGTTAATTTCTTTTGAAAGAGATGGTAATAATATGGAAAACAACAATGTTATATATGGAATAAACGGACCTGTTGTTACCGTAAAAAATACCGACAGCTTTGAGATGATGGAAATGGTTCATGTAGGCAAGCAAAAGCTTGTCGGTGAAATCATCGGTATTACAGACGACATCACAACTATTCAGGTTTATGAGGAAACAACAGGACTTAAACCGGGCGATCCCGTTGAGGGTACCGGTGCTCCTATGAATGTTCTTCTCGGCCCCGGTATTATTGATAACATCTTTGACGGTATCGAAAGACCGCTGAAGGCTATTGAAGAAGAAGCAGGTGCGTTTATTAACCGTGGTTCTTCGGTTTCTGCTCTTGATAACAAGAAGCTGTGGAATGTTACAATGAAGGTTAAAGTCGGTGACAAGCTTGAGGGCGGTCAAATTTACGCTACTCTCCCCGAAACTCCTATCATTGAACACAGACTTATGGTTCCGCCTGAGCTTTCGGGTGAAGTAGTAAAGGTTAATCCCAACGGCGACTACAAGCTCTTTGATACAGTTGTTGTAATCAAGGATGACGAAGGCGTTGAACACAACCTTACACTTTGTCAGCAGTGGCCAATCAGAACTTCCCGTCCTGTTAAGGAAAGACTTACATCATCTGTTCCGCTTATCACGGGTCAGAGAGTTATTGATACTCTCTTCCCTATTGCAAAGGGCGGTACAGCGGCTATTCCAGGCGGTTTCGGTACAGGTAAAACAATGACTCAGCACCAGCTTGCAAAGTGGTGCGACGCCGATATCATCATCTATGTCGGTTGCGGTGAGCGTGGTAACGAGATGAGCCAGGTTCTTGAAGAATTCTCAGAGCTTATTGACCCAAAGTCACAGCGTCCTATGACCGACAGAACCGTACTTATCGCCAACACATCAAATATGCCTGTTGCGGCTCGTGAGGCTTCAATTTACACAGGTATTACTCTTGGCGAATATTACAGAGATATGGGTTACCATGTTGCCATGATGGCTGACTCAACATCCCGTTGGGCTGAGGCTCTCCGTGAGATTTCAGGCCGACTTGAAGAAATGCCTGCCGAAGAAGGTTTCCCTGCGTACCTTCCTTCAAGACTTGCCGAGTTCTATGAGCGTGGCGGTCGTGCCGAGGTTCTCAGCGGCGGCGAAGGTTCTGTAACGCTTATCGGTGCGGTTTCTCCGCAGGGTTCAGACTTCTCTGAGCCTGTAACACAGAACACAAAGCGTTTTACAAGATGTTTCTGGGCTCTTGATAAGGCTCTTGCTTATTCAAGACATTATCCTGCCATTAACTGGATGGACAGCTACAGCGAGTATTTTAACGACCTTGATCCGTGGTTCAGAGAAAATCTCGGTGAGGATTTTATTGAATACAGAAACAGAATAAGCGCACTTTTACAGGAAGAAAGTTCACTTATGGAAATCGTAAAGCTCATTGGTTCGGATGTACTCCCCGATGACCAGAAACTTGTAATTGAAACAGCAAGAGTAATTCGTGTCGGTTTCTTACAACAGAACGCTTTCCATGCCGATGATACTTATGTTCCGCTTGAAAAGCAAAAGCTTATGATGAAAACCATTCTTCATCTTCATGCTAAAGCTAAGGATATAGTTGCTCAGAATATTCCGCTTTCCAAGATTCTTAACCTTGGTCTGTTTGATAAGCTTACAAAGATGAAGTATGATATTCCTAACAGCAAGCCTGAAATGTTTGACGATTACATTAAGGAAATTGACGAAAAGCTTGCTGCAATTTCTTAATAAGGAGGGAACGCAATAATGATTATAGATTATGTAGGCGTTAAAGAAATTAACGGCTCTCTTATAGTTATGGACGGTGTTAAGGGCGTTTCCAACGAGGAAATTGTTGACATTCGTCTTGATAACGGTACAATGCGTCAGGGTCGTGTCGTTCAGATTGAGGGCGAAAGAATAGTTGTTCAGGTTTTTGAGGGTACAAGAAGAATCAGCCTTAAAAACACAAGAACAAGACTTACAGGTCATCCTATGGAGATGCCTCTTTCCCCTGAAATTATCGGCCGTGTACTTGACGGTGCGGGCAAACCTATTGACGGACTCGGAAATATTTTCCCTGTTAAAAAGGCTAATATCAACGGTACTCCTATCAACCCTGTTTCCCGTGTTTATCCTAAAAACTACATCAACACAGGTATTTCAACCATTGATACACTTATGACTCTTATCAGAGGTCAGAAGCTGCCTATCTTCTCCGGCTCAGGTATGAAACACAATGACCTTGCCGTTCAGATTGTAAGACAGGCTAAAATCAGCGGTGCAAACAGCTCTAACTTCGGTGTTGTATTTGCCGCAATGGGTGTTCAAAAAGATGTTGCAGAATACTTTAAGAAGAGCTTTGAAGAAAGCGGCGTACTTTCAAGAGTTGTAATGCTTTTGAACCTTTCAAACGATCCTATCATTGAAAGAACTCTTACACCGAGATGTGCTCTTACAATTGCTGAATATCTTGCATTTGAGCTTGATATGCACATTCTCGTTATTATGACCGATATGACATCTTATGCCGAGGCTCTTCGTGAGTTCTCATCATCAAAAGGTGAAATTCCGGGCAGAAAGGGTTACCCCGGCTATCTTTATTCTGACCTTGCATCACTTTATGAGCGTGCAGGTATGATTAAAGGTCACAGCGGTTCTGTTACACAGATTCCGATTTTGACAATGCCTAACGACGATATTACTCATCCTATCCCCGACCTTACAGGTTACATTACAGAGGGACAGATTGTTCTTGACCGTTCACTTCAAGGACAGGGATTGTATCCGCCTGTTAATGTTCTTCCTTCCCTTTCCCGTCTTATGAAGGACGGTATCGGTGAGGGTTACACAAGAGCCGATCACCAGCCTCTTGCAAACCAGCTTTTTGCTTCTTATGCAAAGGTAATTGACGCAAGATCGCTTGCATCTGTTATCGGTGAAGAGGAGCTTTCTCCTACTGATAAGAAGTACATTGAGTTTGGCAGATTGTTTGAATCAAAGTTCGTTAATCAGGGCTTTAATGAAAACAGAAGTATTGAACAGAGTCTTGACCTTGGTTGGGAATTGCTTTCAACATTGCCGAGAGCAGAACTTGACCGTGTCGACGATGCTTTACTTGATCAGTACTATAAGGGTGACAAATAATCGTTTGAAGAAAGGAGTGTGAGCATTTATGGCAGTACAGACAGTACCTACCAAGGGTAATCTTATGAATACTAAGAAATCCCTTGCACTCGCCAAAAACGGCTATGAACTGTTGGACAGAAAGCGTAACATTCTCATCAGAGAAATGATGACGCTTATCGACCATGCAAACGCAATCCAGCAGAAAATTGATGACGCTTATGCAGAGGCTTACACAGCACTTCAAACGGCAAATGTTACCAACGGCTTTTGTGAAGATATTTCTAACGCTATTCCCTATGAGAACGGCTTGAAGCTTGATTCAAGAAGTGTTATGGGTGTTGAAATTCCGATTCTCACTATTGAGGAACGAGAGGACCATAACTACCTACACTACGGTCTGCGCACAACAAATTCGGCAATTGATAAGGTTTACACTAAGTTTACCGAAGTTAAAAACCTTACAGTTGAGCTTGCCGAGATTGAGAACAGCGTTTACCGCCTTGCCGATTCAATCAAGAAAACTCAGAAGAGAGCAAACGCTCTGAAAAACATTATGATTCCCCGTTTTGAGGAAACAGTTAAGTTCATTTCCGACGCACTTGACGAAAAGGATCGTGAGGAATTCAGCCGACTCAAGGTAATCAAGAAGAAGAAGCAAAAAGATGCTGCTTTGAAAAAAGCTAAAGAATTAAGTGCTGAAAGCGCATAAATTATCAGCCCGACCGTAATTGGTCGGGCTGTTTTAATGCAAAAACAGAAATAAAAAAACGGGTTGACAAGTTTTCAGCAAGTCAATCCGTTTTTTGTTTTTGATTTTTTATCACTTACGGTCAAGTTTTCTTCCGTGCATTTTCTCTTTTGTCTTTGTACCCTTTACTTTGAAGATAATCAGGTATCCTGCAAGAAGTGCGAGGAATGTTGTCTGAGTATAGAACAAGGCATAATCTCCGCTTGAAAAGCCCTTGCCGTGCTTTACGGGCTTATCCTCGGGCTTTTCTGTGGGAATAGGCTCAATGCCGTCATAATTGCCCGAAATCACCGCCTCATCGGGCGAAGACGCCGCAGACACACTTACGCAAAAGGCTGATGAAAAAGTCATCAGAACAGCCGTTAACAAGGTGATTATAAATTTAGTCTTTTTCATAATATTTCCCTTTGTAAAAATTAAGATTTAAAATAACTACAGTTAATTGTATCACAAGAGAAATATATATGCAACTGCTCTTTATTCTTCTGTCCAAACCTCTTTTGCCATATTGAAAGCTGCCCAAGCTTTTGACCATCCTGCATAGAATGCGGAATGAGTGATGATTTCTGCAATTTCTTCCTTTGTAATGCCGTTCTTTTTGGCTGACATAAGATGATACTTAAAAGAAGAATCTACAAGTCCCTGTGACATAAGTGCAACAACTGTAACAAGTGAACGGTCACGAAGTGAAAGTTTGTCTTCCCTACTCCACACTTCACCGAAAAGCACATCGTCATTAATTTCTGCAAATTTTGGTGCAAACTCACCGAGTTTATCTCTTCCTGCTGTCTGTTTTACCATTGATATTAACTCCTAAAATTCGTTTATAATAGTTATTTTTTAATTATTTAAATCAAAGCGACTGCATCTTCTGCAATCTGTTCGGGTGTGAGGCGGTTTTCTTTGAGGACATCGGCAGGATTATATCTGTCAAGGAATTCCTTTTTAAGACCGAAATTGATAACCTTTACATCTGACGGACCGTAGAAACGGGCAATCTTCTCACCAAAACCACCGTCAAGCACTCCGTCTTCAAGTGTTACAACAACATCATGGTCTTTCTTGAGGCTTTCAAGAAGTTCTGTGTCAACGCCTGTAATGTAGTAAGGATTGATAAGAGTAGGCGCTGTGCCTGTTTTTTCTTCAATAAGCTTTGCAGCCTTTTCGCCCATTCCATAGAATGAACCGAGTGCAATTACTGCAATCTTACCGCCCTGCTGAGCAACTTCATATTTATTAAGTTCTGCAAAATTCTTTGTGCAAGGCTTGCCTGTTGAAACAAGTTCTGCAACGGGAACACGAATTGCAACAGGGTAATCTGTCTGCTCAATGCTCCAGTCGAGGACTGCAAGGTAATCTTCTTTGGTCGTAGGGGCGATATAAACAAGGTTAGGAATGTTTGAAATCATGGGAATATCAAAAATTCCGAGGTGTGTAACATCTGTCATACCGTTTACCGACGCAGTCTGAACAAGGATTGTTGCAGGGTTTGAGTCAATGCACAAGTCCTGTGAAAGCTGATCGTAGGTTCTCTGGATAAATGAGCTGTAAACATTGAATACGGGCTTGCCGCCGTTCTTTGCGATAGCAGATGCCATTGCAACAGCTGTCTGTTCTGCGATACCTACATCAAGGAACTGTCTGCCGAATGCTTTTCTCTCATCAGGAGTAAAGCCGTAAAGTGCCGGAGTGCCTGCCGTAATCGCCACAACTGACTTGTCAGACTTCATCTTATTTCTAAGATAATCTGTTGTAATTGAGCTGTAGTCCTCCTCATCAGGGAAATTAACAGTAGTTTTGCCTGTTTCAATATCAAACGGCATACACCAATGCCAGCTTTCTTTGTCGGTTTCAGCAGGCTTATAGCCTTTACCTTTAAGAGTGTTAATATGAACAACAACAGGATGATCAATGTCTTTTACAGACTTAAAAGCCTTGATAAGCTCTTCAATATTGTTGCCGTCCTTGACATATACATAATCAAGCCCCATTGACTTGAAAAGGTTACATTCAGCCTTGCCGTCTGTGTCACGAAGAAGTTTGAGATTTTTATAAAGTCCGCCGTGATTTTCTGCAATCGACATTTGGTTATCATTTGCTATAATAATCAGGTTTGAATCCATTTCACCGGCAACATTAAAACCTTCAAGAGCCTCTCCTCCGCTGATTGAGCCGTCACCGATGAGTGCAATAACATTACCCTTGCCGTTTGTTACATCTCTGCCCCTTGCAAGTCCGCAGGCAAGGCTGACAGAGGTTGATGTATGACCGACAGTAAACATATCGTGTTCGCTCTCTATGGGGCTTGTATAGCCTGTTACATCATCGTAATGCTCCTGTGCAATATATGCCTCTTTTCTGCCTGTGAGGATTTTATGCGGATATGACTGGTGTGATACATCAAACACAAACTTGTCCTGTGGTGAATCAAATACATAATGAAGGGCAATTGTTGCCTCTACAATACCGAAATTCGGGCCGAAATGACCGCCGTGAACACTTGCACGGTGAAGTAAAGCGTCACGCATCTCCGATGAAAGAGCGTTAAGTTCATCAATACTGAGTTTCTTAACATCCTGTGGTCCGTTTATTTTTTCAATATACATCGTAATCAAAGCTCCTTATCATATAAATTTTAAATATAAATCAGAGATATCTCTCTTTAGCTATATTATATAACCTCAAGCTAACTTTAGGTCAAGAGTATTTTTAAAAAATTTATCTTTTGCATTCTTTTTTATGTATATCGTTACAACGCAATAGCATAACCCTCGACAGGTAACTATAATTGAAACAGGCACTTACATAATTGCAAGTGCCTGTTTCATGGCTGAGCCGGCGGGATTCGAACCCACGGGTGACGGAGTCAAAGTCCGTTGCCTTACCGCTTGGCGACGGCTCAGTATATATTCTACTTTTATTGATTATTAAAAAAACAAGCCGCCAAAGAATTTCTTCAGCGGCTGTTGGTGACCCATCGGAGATTCGAACTCCGGACACCTTGATTAAAAGTCAAGTGCTCTGCCAACTGAGCTAATGAGTCAAATGGGGTGGAATGCCGGATTCGAACCGGCGGTCTCCAGTGCCACAAACTGGCGCGTTAACCAACTACGCTAATCCCACCATAAGTGGCGCGCCAAAAGGGACTCGAACCCCTGACCTACTGCTTAGAAGGCAGTTGCTCTATCCAGCTGAGCTATTGGCGCATTAGTTGCTGACCTCAGTCAGCCTTTATATTATACCCATATACGGCATATTTGTCAACACTTTTTTGAATTTTTTTCATATTTAATTTTTAAAAAGTTTTTTTCGGACAAAATCAGCCAAATTACGGCTTTCCGTATTTCTGAGCAAGTGCAAGATTCCTATAATCGGGTTCAGACGAAACCTCTCTTATAAGCTTTACAAACTTAGGAAGTTGATACCGCTGATCTTCACTAAGCAATTCAATTTCTATTGTTGCCCTGTCATTCCAGAACGGATAAACATCAAGTTCGCAGTAGGTGCTGTTGTCAACAATGCAATATCTGTCTTTACTGATGACGCCTGTAACATACTGCCTTTGAGCAAGGTACGAATCGTATTGTTCTTTTGAAATATAATTTTCAATTTCGATCCGCTTAATATCCGATATTTTGATTTTTACAGTTTTGATATATACAGCCTTGTCACCCTCTCCCCTTTTGCGGATTCTGAAATATCCTTCCTCGGGAGTAGTGAGGTATGCCTGTGTAATAGGAATTCTGCGACAGGTTTTTATGCTGTTCAAAAATTCAATATCAGGATATTCAATCAAAAATTTTCTTTCAATTTCAAGCGGTGTCGGAATCCCGAGAAATGCGACAACCTCCTTGAGAAGTCTTTTCAGCTTAGTATCAAAGTCGGTCGAATTATCAATAATTCTCAGATGCGGTGTGCCTGTCCACACAGCCATAACATCTGTGTCAACTTCTCTTGCTTTTTCAAGACTTTCTTCTCTGCGAAAAATATTGGTTTCTTTTCCGTAACACTCTTCTGCACCGTCTGCGGAAGTCACAAGATGAAATACTGCGTCATAAGAATTTCGTATTACATCTTCATTCAAATTGTGGATACCTGCATACTTTGCAAACTCATCTTCCGTAACATATGCTCTGCTGTCAAGCAATCCTCTGTCAAAAAGCAAAACTGCCTTTTCGCAATCCATATTTTTGGCAATTTGCGTTTTTTCATTCTCCTCAGCAAGCTGAATTTCAAACAGTTCTCTGTGAAATTCATAGGAACCGACATTTTCGGGGGTTTTGCCCTCACTAAACAATCTGCTTGCAACCTCACCGATTGTAATTGTAGGAATATTAAGCTTTTTAAGCTCTTCGCTGATATATTTTAATGCGGAAGTCTTGCCACCGCAAGGTCCTCCCGTCAATACTATTTTTACAACTTCAGCCATAAAATCACCCATGTAACTTATTAAATTAAGTATATATCCCAACAGCAATTTTTTTATTCTATAGTAGAACATTGTTGTTTGTTTTTGCCCTTTAAAAGATAATATCGGCAAAATGAAAGTTTCTTATGCAGTAAAATTCATATTATACATTAAAAAGCGTATAAATTATCATAAAAACGGTGAAATATGCTGTTATAACATTGACAAGTTGCGTGTTAAAGTGCTAAAATATGTGTATAACCAATGAGGGTTTTTCTTATATCGAAAGGAAGTAATTATGATGGAAAAGCAGAATATTGACTGGGCAAACATTGGCTTCGGTTATATGCCCATCGGTGAAAGATTTGTAGCTAATTATAAAGACGGTAAGTGGGACAACGGCAGTATGACAGCCGACACCACAATTACTATCAGCGAATGTGCAGGCGTTTTGCAGTATGCTCAGACTTGCTTTGAGGGTATGAAAGCGTACACTACCTGTGACGGCAGAATTGTTGTGTTCAGACCTGACCTTAACGGACAGAGAATGGAGGACAGCTGTAAGCGTCTTGAGATGCCTGTATTCCCAAAAGAAAAGTTTGTTGAGGCTGTTTGCAATGTTGTTAAGGCAAATGCAGATTATGTTCCGCCATACGGCACAGGCGCAACACTTTATATTCGTCCGTATATGTTCGGCAGCGGTCCTGTAATCGGTGTTAAGCCGTCGGCAGAATATCAGTTCAGAGTATTTACTACTCCCGTTGGTCCTTACTTCAAAGGCGGTGCAAAGCCTATTACAATTAAGGTTTCAGACTTTGACAGAGCTGCTCCTCACGGCACAGGTCACATCAAGGCAGGACTTAACTATGCAATGAGCCTTCACGCTATTGTTACCGCTCATGCAGAAGGTTTTGACGAAAATATGTACCTTGACGCCGCTACAAGAACTAAGGTTGAAGAAACAGGCGGTGCTAACTTTATTTTTGTAACAAAGGACAACAAGGTTGTTACTCCAAAGTCTAACAGCATTCTCCCCTCAATTACCCGCCGTTCACTTATGTATGTTGCTGAGCATTATCTTGGTCTTGAGGTTGAAGAAAGAGAAGTTTACTTTGATGAAGTTAAGGACTTTGCAGAATGCGGTCTTTGCGGTACAGCTGCCGTAATCTCACCTGTCGGCAAAATTAACGACCACGGCAAGGAAATTTGTTTCCCGAGCGGTATGGATGAAATGGGTCCGATTACAAAGAAGCTTTACGATACACTTACAGGTATTCAGATGGGCAGAATCGAAGCTCCCGAAGGCTGGATTAAGGAAATCAAGTAATCAATTTTATACATATAACAAGACGGTCTGCGAGAACAGACCGTCTTTTATTTGCAGTTTTTAATTATATTGTTGTAGGCAACATCCACGGCAGAATCATCTGTATTGCAATGCAATACATAAAATTTTGTATGCCGAATAAGATTATCAAGATTTGAGAGCAAAGACATTCCGTCTGACTTATTCACAAATTTGACAGTTGATTTGTAGAGCCTTTGTACAATCTCATTTGTGTCGGGAATTGTAACAAAATTATCGTCTGAGCGTTCTATAAATATTATAGCGCCTACGGGAACGGTTTCGTTGTTAGCAATTCCGCTTCCGCCGTCAAACGGAGTTCCGCAGCATAGCGGGACTTCGTTTTTAATTTTCACAACAGGCTTATCGTCATTGAGAATATGAGCTTTTGAGCCGAATCTTTTCAGCCACATCTTTGTATGAGTGGATTTGCCGACACCTGAATCGGCGGAAAATAAATACGCTTTTCCGTCAAAAACAAGTGCCGAGGAATGCACAAGCATTGCGCCACGGTGAATTATTTTGCGGTTAAAAATTGACGCCGTTGCAAATTCTTCGGCTTCATCAATGGTTGAACCTTCAACCATACGGCTCAACAGGGAATTTAAGTATGAGTCTGACGGTATTGCAGAAAAATCTGCACTTCTCTCCCCTTCATACAAAAACGGTTCGCACAATTTTTTTAAGTAATCAAATTTTGGTTCAATTTCAACGATAAAATCAGCTATTAAGTATTTTGGCAAAGCATCCTCCGAAATAAAACAGACTCACAAAAAGTGAGCCTGTTTTTTTATTGGTTAGTTTAAATGAACGATAAACTTCTGAATTTCCGTTGCGTCAACTACCGTGATGTCACCATCGTTGTTATAATCGGCAAGATGTTTTTGTTCTGCCGAAAGCTCAACAATACCGACAACATACTTCTGCACAAGAGTTGCATCTAAAATATTAATCCCGCCATCCATATTTACATCACCGACATCATAAGCAGAAATGCCGTTAAACGGAATATTGTTAGCCTTTGCATATTCCTCGGCATAAGAACCGTAACTGCCCTTGATTGTTACATTCGGAGAGTTTCTGAAAGCGTTAGAAGCAATAGAAGTCACGGATGTAGGAATAAACACCTCAGATAATGATGTACAGCTTCCAAAAGCAAATCTTTCAATTGATTTTACGGAATCGGGAAGATCAATACCAGTCAGTGAAGAACAGCCATAAAAACACTGTTCTGTAATTTTATTTACTCTTGCATACAATCCAATTTGAGTCAATGCCGTGCAATTTTGAAAAGAGCCAAAATCAAAGGAATTAATCCAGTATGGTAAAACAATTGATTTGACATTTGAACAACCTGAAAATGATAAATAACCAACGGAGCGAAGATATTTTGCATTTGTAAAATCAATAGATGTAATATTCCCGTTATTTATAAATGAATAATCAGCTACTGACCTAACATTATAATTATCTAATCTATCGGGAAAAACAAGCTCTGTTTTGTTGTCATTACAACCGTAAACAGTAGCATTATATTTATCATCCGGAAGATAGTAAAAGCCGTCCGATGTAAGGTATGTTGCGGCAAAGCATTGTTGCACAGCGGTTAACACAATTAAAGCAACCACAGAAAAGCATAAAAATGTCTTTTTAAATTTAATCATAATAATCACCTGAAAGCGGGCAGAGCAGTATATAAAACACTGCTCTGCACAAATTTCACTTAAGCACCCATATCACCATTATCGTTGCCATCATTACCGGCTGATCCTGTATCTTCCGGATTACTCGGATGAATATAATCAGTAAGCAAAGTTTCAAAATCAAATCTTACGAGATCAATAATGGGTGTTTCATAATTTTTTTTCATAAACTTTCCCTTTCTAATCATTGCTGAGGTACATAAGTCTTATTACCGATATCATTCAGGTTAATAACTACAGGTGTTTCTGAAAGAGTAACATCGTTATCAACAATTACATAAGAATACACCTGAACATAATATGACTGGTTAGCCTCAGAATTCTTGAATCCGTAGTAAGATGTAATTCTGTTCTTGTTGTCAAGATCGGCAATACGGATTGAATTTACAATAACATTTTTCATAGCAACAACATTATCAGAATCTGTTACTGTAACAGCCTTTGAGGCGGTTGCAGATGTTGATTGATGTTCTACAGAACCGCCATCTGTTGCTTTATTTGAAATTGCAGTTTTAAGTTCTTCTTGATTAACGGTATAGTTACCGTCTTTTTTACTGCCGACAACCATAGCATATCCGACTTTAATGTCATTACCGGAGTAATTATTCAACAGTAAGCCATTATGATTAAACATAAGGTTAAAGTCAGCATACAAACGATCGTAGTCTGTACCTGCCAAGCTGTAAGAACCGGTATCATTTTTACCAGTTACCGTATCATTCCAATGGTTACGAGAGTACTGTAAGAAGTTAATTGAAGAATCTGTTGACTCATCTTTATGAGTACCGCCAACACCATAAACAGCAACTACAATATAGTTGTCATAACCGGTATAAGCAAAATTCTGACCGTATGCTTTAGTTACAAACTCTTTATTCTTTGTCATTACATACCAGAAACTAAAGTCACCGTTTTTATCTTTATATGCCTCCGGCAAACCTTCAACATCGGCTGTCGTACCTGTATCTTTGGCTGAAATATATGAACCGTCTTTGAAGAATCTGTTACCAAAATTTGTTGTAATATCTTCAGCAGGAGAATCCGAGACAACATGGAATGTAGCAGTAACATTTCTGTCATCAACCTGTGTAGCCGTAATATCAGCAGTTAAAGTTCCGTCGGCTTTAGAACCAAATGTAATTTTATTAGAATCCCAAGTGATATTCTGTTTGAAATTGGATTCAAACGGAGCTTTTGCCATTACAAATGAATTACTAAGTTTAGTCTCAGTACAACCATATTTGCTAATATCATCCGCAGTTAATGTATCGGATACCTTATACACCTTTGTACCGTACAAACGAGTATCAAATGTATATTTAATCTCGTACTTAACACTACCAAGCGAAAGCTGTGAGAAGTAGTTCAATACCTTAATTTTTTGCGGGTGATCAGCTGAATCATTATCAAACAAATAGTCGTCAACATTAAATGAAATTTCAGCTTTGTAGGTACCGTCAGCTGGATTTTTTGTTACGGCAACAGCAGGCACTACACCTTCTGCTGTATTCACCAGCTTAGCAAATTCGATTGAATAGGAATAGAAATCAGTAAATGTAGTAGCCTCACCGGGTACTGTTCTCAAAATAATTTTAATCTTATTGCCCTGATTATATGTAATATAGGCATTGGAAACAGTAATATCACTTGTGGTTTCGTCATAAGAATGAATTACTTTATCTGTTTTGTCAAGAACATCAACTGACACATAACACTTACCGAGACCTGTCGTATCGGGATGAAGCTTATGAGAAATTGTAAGTGAGCCTGACGGAGCCTTAATAAATCTTGCAACATAAACATCGTTGTTGTCCTGCGTAACAGAAACGCTGTTCTCAACAGTAGATGTAAGAGGTGAATATTTACCTTCACTCAAAAGATACCAACCGACAAATATGTACTCCGATGCATGGTCGGTATTAGCAATAATATTAAAAGTATTGCCTGAACCTGTCTGACCTTTTGCTTCGGTTTTTTTATAGTATTCATCATTGGTAAAATAAGCACTTGTTCCGGTTGTCAGACCCGTGTATTTGCTGCTGTCATAACCATCCTTTGTATAATCAACTTCACCGTCTTGATAATAGTCACGGCGGAAGTCGGTGCCGAGCGTACCGCTGAAAGCATCCAAAGTGTCAGCATATTCAATTACCGTATGAGCAGTAACATTGAGGTTATCTTCCGAATAATACCAACGACCGTCATTTCTGTACGCATCTTCATTCTTATTAGGTTCTCCTTCGATAGAGTTATTACTCTTAACAGTCTGTTCATAAGTAATCTTAACAGGAACACCGTCAGCGCCGGCGTCCTTAAATGCCTTATACGCCTCTGCGTCTGAACTTGCGCTCAGTTTTTCGTCACCTGCAGAATATGTTTTTGTATCGGCAAGAATATCTGCATAATTGTTATAGAGAAGCGATGATGAAGAAATTACATCAACAAGTGAATATTCTGTTACACTGCCTGTGTTAACATCCGGCTTATAAACCGCCCAACGAGTTGCATAGTAACCAAAATATGTCTGTTCATAACCGTTAGAGATTACTCTCCAAGGATTTTTCTTTCCGTCAACGGAAGAAGCGTCAACTTTTTGATTATAAAGGTCAACCTTGTTGCCATAGAAGTCGGTAAGATCTTCCCAACCATTTGCATATAATGTGTCCATAACATCGGCTGAAATGGTATCAGGATATGTCACGCTTGTTTTGTCACCCTTACCGGTTGAATCATCACCGAAATTGTTGTAACCTGATGTGCCGGAAGGTACATACTTAAAGGAGAAAATAATCTCCTGCGACTTTCTTTCAGTTGAACCGCTGATTTTTTGTTCATAAATCTTTAAAAAGTCGTTGTAGTCATATGTCTGTCTATTTCCCAAAGAAGACACTAAACCATTATGAACATCATCATAAAAATAGTTGTTAAGTGTAACGCCGGCTATAGTACCACCTTTATATTTAATCGGCAAATCAACATAGCAACGACCACCGCTCACAAGCATTGGCTGACCCGGATAATTGGAAAATACATCACCACTGGTACCGCCGCTGTAATACGGATAAACGGCTATTGTATTACCCCAATCCTTCTTAACAGTATCATCAAAGCCCGTAACATAAAATCTTACGGTTTCTGTATCAGCAGATGTTTTGTAGAAGTAAACAGGAGTAACCTCAATTGTATCCGTCAGCTTTGTAGTAGACTTAACATAATAGTCGAATGAATATTCGTTGCTCTCCATATTGCTTGTCTTTGGAAGATATGTTTCACCGTCAACACACCAACCTGCAAGATAATATTCCGAATCTTTCACTTTTGTAGTAATAGTGAGCTTAACCTCGTTCTTTATATTCTCTTCTGAAAGGTAAGCAATTTGCCACGATGAAGAAGATTTGGTGTCAACATCAACATCATATTTAGTCTTATCATAAGAAATGGTTGTAATACCCTTAGTATGCATATTATTGGCATACTGTTTATCCGTTCTGCATGAACCGTTCTTAGCATAAAGCTTTGCTCCGTTATGAACCTTTACAACCGGAGTAACCTGATAGTTCTTTGTTCCCTCATTATAAGAAATTGATAAGGATACAAGTTCACCGCTATACTGGAACGCACCAAAATAGTTACCATTATTTTCTTTTCGTTCGGTTTTTAAATTATCCCCTGCTTGATAGCTTTTAGAATCGTTTACAGTAATATCAGAAGTATTGTAGTATAAGTCATTATTATTTAAACCATTGCCTGATGAAGGAATTTTATTAGTCACAGCAAAATAATACCATTTATTTTCCTCAAAATACGAGGGATTAAGGTATGCTGTATATACTTTATTGTCTGTTGAAGAATAAGTACTGATACCGTTAGTCCAATTTTTTATTTCTTCACCATTTCCCCAAGCAAGGAAATGATCTTTAGACGCAGTACCCTGTGCAAAGGAAGCAGAAACCGTAATATCAGCAGTCGGATAAATAGTTGCTGTAGCTGATGTCATAGAACCCTCAGCAGTATAGCCACTCTCGGGAGTGATTGACCAAGAACTGAAAGAATAAGAAGAATCAGGAACTGCAACGAGTGTTACCGGAGCACCTTCTGTCACGGTTACTGTCTTTGAACTTCCGTTTGCTGTAACGGTACCGTTTGTTATATCGCTTGCGATTGTAACTTTATATTTATTCGCTGTTCTAAATGCAGCTGTAACCGTCACATCTTCATTAGGCATTGTAAATGTAGCCTTATTACCAACAACCTTAGCAGGGGTGTTGTTGAATGTTACTGTTTCAAGAACATAACCCGAAACAGGCGTTGCTTCTACGGTTACAGTATCACCCTCATATGGATTACTGTTGTCAACAGAAATTTTACCGTTTTCAATGTTAGAATCAACAGTAACACTATACTGTGTACCCTGTGTAACAATAAATTCAGGAGGGGTTTTGCCCGGATTTGTTAATCTGATAGTGTAGGGCTTGTCACTTTTTTCAACATAATACACATTTCCGCTTGCTTTTTTTGTGGTATAGTCTGTATTTAGAGCAACTTTTAAACCACTCGGGTTATCTGAACCATAATTGATTTTGGCAGAATCGATAAGTCGAAACTGATTATTAGTTTGATTTGAATTTTTAGCATAAAATTTCAAAGTATAATTGTTATCAGCATTAAAACTCATAGTCTCGGAATAATTAGACCAACCTATGGAACTAGAATCACTTTGCGAAGCATATACTTCACCTTGTAAACCGTAAGCAAGAGGAGGTTCTTCAATCCAAACCTTTATCTTTCCGTCAGTTGCTGTATTGAGATGAATGGTATAACGCTTACTTGTAGTAGGATTACCAATATAGTACAGACCCTGATTTGCCGATAAAATATCTACAGTATACGGGTTATCAGCAGTATACTGTGAATCTGTAATATTAATAGAAGCACCTGAACCGGTTTTATATATATGATCGCTATTATCGATAAAACAAAAAGCATCATTGCCGCTTTTAATATCAGACGAACTAAAGGTATAGGTATAATCACCGTTACCGTTGTCCTTCATAGGGATACCATTATCATGTGAAGTTGCACTTGAAGTATCAGTACCACCTGTAATAGCCGAATGACCTAAGATATAATACTGCTTATTTGACTTGAGGTTATTGCGTGCATTTGTTAAATTGGTTAATGCAGTTGTGTAATCATCTGTATTAGTGGCATCAGCATCAGGAAGTCCTTTGAGGAGAGCCTGAGCAGATTTAAGTGCTGTAGAGAAATCTGCAAATGAATCTTCTGTATAACTGCCGGCAGATGTATCCTTTACAGAGTTTACATAGTTTTCAAGAGCAACATACGCTTGCTGAGTAGCTGTGTAAGCTACAGTAATAGTAACAGAAACAGGTGAATTTGTTGCTGTCATGTTCTCATCGTAGTCTGACTTAGCAGTAACTGTGTATGATAATTTATAAGTACCCGGCTCTTTAGCAGTAAATGTGTAACTGCCTGTAGTAGTATTTTTTTCAAGATTGTACTTGTCTGCAGAAACTTCTGCACCATCAGCATTTGTAACGGCAACATTTTCAGAGCCTTCAACAATTGTTGAATTTTCAGCTACCGTGTAACCAGCAGTAATTACAGTTGAATCAAGAACCTGTGCATCTGCAGTTGACTGACCGAGAACATTAAATGTTACGGTAGGAGCACCAATCTGCTTAAGTTTGCTGTTTGCCTTAACGGTTACATTGCTTGCAGGCATTGTGAATGTGTAAACACCTGATTCACCGCCGCTCACATTTACAACATTGTTGTCTTTGTCAGTAACAGTAATTCCGTTAACTTCATAAGCATTGTCGGTAGCTGTAACTGTTACGGAAACTGGAGAATTATATTCAGCACTTTCATTTACTTCTACACTATAGTTAGTAACAGTTTCTGTAGTGATGTTGTAAGAAAGAGCAGAAAACTTTGCATACGCAGATACAGCTTGAGAAATGTTATTTACTGTATATGTAGCATTGCTTGCTCCGTCTATTTGATTTTTACATTCGGCATCGCTGTACCAACCGTCAAACTTGTAACCCTCATTAGCAGTTGCTGTGAAAGTTACTTCTTTTCCCTCTTCAACAGAAGCAGGTGATGTTGTATATGAGTTAGTTCCATCAGAAACTGAAACCTTACCCATATTTGTATCATTAGAACCGAAAGTTACAGAATATTTAGCTTTATTAGAAATAACAAAGTTATCAGAATCTGCAAGAACATAAAGACCGTTAGTATCTTTTAATACTGTCTTTACTTCATATTCACCCTCGTCTGTAAAAACAGAAGTATCAAGCTTACCTTCTGATAAAGCAACCTTATAGAATTTGTTGGTTGTTTTATTAAGAACATAATACTCAAAAGTATTAGCAAAACCTAATGAAGAACTGCCTGCCGAGGTTGATGTTGTAACACCAAGCAAATCGCCTGTTGCAACTTCATTAGAAGAAAGAGTTGTTGTAGCAGTCTTTGTACCTGTAGATACTGACTGTAAGAGCAAATTATTTCCATCTTGAGCGACTTTAGTAAAATCATTGATTTCACTATTGTAAATAACAAATGCATCGCCGGCAACTACATTTGCTTTTAAATTAGGTGCCCAGCCTTTGTGTCCCATATAATAGGTTCCGGCAGGTACGCAAAGTATACCGAATTTAAAAGTAGATGCGGATGTGCTATCTTTTTTAGTTAATTGTTTTTCATAATCCGTTTTTGCGCTATCAGCAACATCATTAGTATCTTTAGTATTCATAGCGACGAAGTAGTCTTGTTTCCACTCAACATCTTCACCGCCATAGAACATAACTTTTGAACCGTCAAGAACAGATACAAGCCTTGTGTCTGTTACAACACCCGTTGTATCTACCGATGCGGAATATGACACCCACGTATTGTTTTTATAAATAACTGAAGTGGTTTTCCAATTCAATGTATCTTCTGCAGGCAAAGTAATATTTCCGGTTTGCTTTTTATTACTATTATCATTATTATTAAAGATGATACTAGTAGCAGTCGGCTCCACTAAAATTGAGTAAATATTATTTCCCTCATCATACATAGCTTGACCAGGCCAACTACCTTTACCAGTTACGTCAGCAGAATTTGTGTATGTTTTTACATCACCTTTATTATCATATGCATAAGCGTAAATATTGGTCCATCCATCAGTAGAAGTGTTACCATTATCAGAACAACTGGATTTATCAAAGTATACTTTGATAGCATCATTAACAGTTGCATTAACTGTTGATACAGTGCCGATAAGCATTGTTGACAGGAGCATCATTACCGCAAGGATGACGGAAACAGTGCTTCTGCCTAAATGAGAAATTTTTGTTTTCATAATTATTACCTCCATAACCTAATATTTTGGTTTTGGTTAGGTTCGTGGGTGACCTTTACCGCCTGACCAACGGTGAAACATAATCGGCAAAGCCACGGGATTTTGTTGCTAATTTACAAAAAGTGCCGTGTCTTTAGCTAAAAAATGTGTCCTTGAGCTTGTTTCAGTCAAAATGTGAACACTAACCCATATTCTTTATAGTAGATTATACCATTTTAGATTGATTTTTTCAATTAGGTTGCAATAATTTTATTGTGTTTGTTTAATGTGATAGTTTTGTGTTTGTTTTTACATTCAGTTTTGCCGTTTTGACAAGATATTTTTATGTTATGCACAAGTTATGGTGCGTTTTTTGTAGAATTCGTCTATATATCGGTGTTTTAATTATTCCGATTAAGAAATTGTTATGCCGTGTGTTACAAATTTGATAATGTTATTTTGCTGAAAGTTCAATATTTGAATGTTGTAAAGTAACATTATAAAATCAGTTTGACGGAAAATTTTCCGCCTTTGCGTGACGGCAGTCCAACGGGCACAGCTACGGATAACCGTGCATAGTTTAATATACAAATAAAAATGCCCGACTGCGGTGTCGGGCATTTTGTTTGAGATTATATGATTTTGATTATTTATCCTTACTTAAAAGCATACGGTCGTTTTCAAGCTTTGAACCGCTTGCTTTTTCAAACATTTCGAGGAGGTGTTCTACCGTAAGATTTTTCTTTTCTTCACCTGAGATATCGAGGATAATTTTGCCGTCACTCATCATAATAAGACGGTTGCCGTGAGTAATTGCGTCATGCATATTATGAGTTACCATAAGCGCCGTAAGGTTGTTTTCGGCAATGATTTTGTCGGAAAGCTCAAGCACCTTTGCGGCTGTTTTCGGGTCAAGGGCGGCTGTATGCTCGTCAAGCAGGAGAAGCTTGGGCTTTTTGATTGTTGCCATAAGGAGTGTTATTGCCTGACGCTGACCGCCCGAGAGAAGTCCTACTTTTGATGACATTCTGTCCTCAAGTCCGAGGTCAAACTCTGCAAGCATCTGACGGTAACGAAATCTTTCGTCAGCCTTTACACCCCATGAAAGTCCTCTTTTTTTGCCTCGTCTTGCAGCAATTGCGAGGTTTTCTATAATTTCCATATCGGCTACCGTGCCTGTCATCGGGTCCTGAAAAACTCTGCCGAGGTACGGCGCTCTTTTATGCTCGGGCAATGCTGAAATATCCTTGCCGTCAATGAGAATCTGACCGCAATCAACAGGCCACACGCCTGCAATTGCGTTGAGTGTTGTAGACTTGCCTGCACCGTTACCGCCGATTACCGTACAAAAATCGCCGTCATTGAGGGTGAGATTAACTCCGCAGAGCGCCTGCTTTTCATTTACTGTTCCTTTATTAAAGGTTTTCCATACATTCTTGATTTCAAGCATTCTTAACCCTCCTTCTGTGCGTTTTTAGCATTCATTTTTGCAACCTTCTTGAATGAAGTTTTTCTCTTTTTCTGGAGATACGGAACTGCAAGGAAGATTGCAACAATAATTGCCGTGAAGAGCTTTGTATCGTCTGTCGGCATTTTGAGCCAGAGTACAATGCCCATTGCGATATAATAAAGAATACCGCCGACAATTACAAAGAGCATTCTGATGATGAAATTCATGTGCTTGCGGAAAATTGCCTCACCGAGAACTTCACCGATGATTACAGCGGCAAGACCGATTACGATTGCGCCTCTGCCCATGTTGATATCCGCAAAGCCCTGATACTGAGCAAAAAGTGAACCCGAAAGCGCAACGAGTCCGTTTGAAAGTGCAAGAGCAATTACCTTTGTAAAATTGATGTTAATGCCCTGTGCCTTGCTCATTGCAGGGTTTGAACCTGTTGAACGGATTGTTGAACCCTGTTCCGTGCCGAAATACCAATACATTGCGGCAATTACAACGGCACAAATTCCAAGACCTACGAGAATTGCCATATTTATATTACTTGCAGAAACAACAAGCGTATAGTTTCTGTAGCTGATTGGGAGGTTTGATTTTCCCATAATATTCAGGTTAATTGAATAAAGAGCAATCTGTGTGAGGATACCTGCGAGAATGTCGGGGATTCCGAGAAGCGTGTGAAGAAGTCCCGTTACAAGACCTGCCGCAAGACCTGCAAGGATTGCTACGATGATTGTTGCCCAAACGGGACAGCCGTTGATGAGCATAACTGCGGTTACTGCACCGCCTGTTGCAAATGAACCGTCAACGCTTAGGTCAGCAAAGTTCAAAAGCTTAAAGGTGAGAAATACACCGAGTCCCATAAGTCCCCAGATTATACCCTGAGCAATATTACCCGGAAGTGCGGATAAAAAGCTCATTGGATTAAGAGAACCGAAGTAGTTTGCTAAAAAATCCATAAAAACCACCTATACATAAAATATCGGGGTGTCGCTTGCACGGCACCCCTGCCAATATTATTTTTCAGAATATGAATTATTCTGCTTTGATTTCTGTGTAACCATCGGGAACTTTGATTCCGTATGTGTCACAACGATCTTTGATATATTCTTTTGTTACATTCGGAGCAGCCTCAACCTTCATCTTTGTGATGTCCTCGCCATTTACAAGAATGTTGTAAGCCATTTCGCCTGTTTTTCTGCCGAGCTCGTCATAGCTGATTGAAAGTGTTGCAACACCGCAGCCCTTGCAGATGCCTTCTTCGCCGGCAACAATAGGAGTTTTTGCGGCTGTGGCAACATTGTCGATGATACCTGTGTTAGATGCCGCTGTGTTATCTGTCGGGATGTAAAGAACATCGCTCTCATCACAGGCAGTCTTTGCAACTGCGGCAACATCGTTTGAATCTGCAAATGAATATGATTTTACAGTATAGCCTGCATCCTTGAAATAAGGAGTGATTGTATCGCACTGATACTTTGAGTTAGCCTCAGCCGAGCAGTAGAGAATTCCGACATTCTTTGCATTGGGGAAAAGCTCCTTGAGCATTGCCGCCTGCTGATCAAGCGGAGCAAGGTCTGTTGTACCCGAAACATTCATACCCGAAACGCCGTTCCAATCAGACTTGTCGAGCGCTGTGCCGTAGTCTGTGATTGAAGTACCGAGAATCGGAATGTTCGGTGTTGCTGTGTATGCTGCCTGAAGTGCGGCAGTACCGTTGCCGAGAATAAGGTCATAGTTTGAAGAAACAAACTGGTTACAGATTGTAGCACAGGTTGCGGAATCGCCCTGAGCGTTCTGCTCGTCAAACTTTACATTGTCTGCACCGAGTTTCTCAGTAAGATAATCTTTAAAGCCTTTTGTTGCGGCGTCAAGAGCCTCATGCTGAACAAGCTGACAGATACCGATATTGTAAACCTTACCGTCCGTGCCTGAATTATCTGTCTTTGAGCTTTCTGCAGAACCGCCGCATCCTGCAAATGCGAGTGACATGGAAGCCGCCGCAAGAGCAACTGCGACAATCTTTTTAGCTTTTTTCATTTTAATTTCCTCCTAAGCTTTCAGCACTTTCACGCTGTAAAGCATCATATACTTCTGCACTTTTATGCAATAAAGTGTTTTTAACAACATAAATTATAATACATAAAAACGAAACTTTCAATAGCTTTCACTAATTTTTATTACAAATAACTGAAATAAAAGTTTGTTTTTGGTTATTTTGCCACCACATTTTCGTCACCAAGCTGATATTTGAGTTCTTTTATCATTACAGGATTGATATCAACCCACATTGATGAGGGGGCTTTCACCTTTCTTTTAGTGTCGGTAAGATAGAAAATAACGGGCGTTCTGCCGTCAAAAATGTCAAGAACACGCTTTGCACGGTTGTATTTGTCGGTATTGAGGTCATCAATACGCAAATACAACGCAGAAGGCTTTTGTGTATCAGTTTTCACGGCTTGCTTCTGATAATTTTGCGAAAAATGTTCTGTGTTTTTTATTGCAACAGGGTTATTTTTGCAATCCTCGTTTGTTCGGGCAGACGCTATGGAATCGCAGATAATTTTCGGCTCTTCATTTTCTTTTAAATTGACAGTTCCACGGAACAGCATCGCACCGCCTGCACCGAGAAGGGCGGAATATTTTTCATATACATTCGGAAAAATCACGATTTCAAGCATTCCGTATCTGTCCTCGGCATTGACAAAAGCCATAATCCTGTTATTTTTTGTAAGCTGGGTTTTCAGCTTTGCAACTATGCAGACAAGGCTGACTTTTTTCCCGTCAAAATACATACCGCTGTCATTATTGATTATATCGCCCGTTTTGTCGGCATGGATTGCTTTTGAAAAAGTTGTGTATTCATCGAGCGGATGACCGCTGAGATACATTCCCGCAATTTCGTTTTCCATATGCAAAAGTTCAGAAACGGGAAATTCGGGCAAATCGGGAATTTTGGGCTTTGATGATTGAGCGTCAACTTCTGCGTCATCGAAAAATGACATCTGACCGCCCGCATTTCTTCTGCTTTCGTACTCAACATCATCAAGTACGGTTTTACTGATTGCAAGCAATTGTCTGCGATTTGCTCCGAGACCGTCAAATGCACCGCATTTTATCAGACTTTCAATGGCTCTGCTGTTCATATTTCTGCCGTAGAGCCTTTTGCAGAAATCGAAGAAATCTTCATAAGGATTGTTTATGCGCTCCGAGATGATTTCATCTATGAAATTTCTGCCGAGATTTTTAACGGCAAGAAGTCCGTAACGGATATCGTTTCCGCTGACCGTAAAATGAAGATTGCTTTCGTTGACATTAGGCGGTAATACACGGATTCCGAGCCGTTTGCACTCAGTGATATATGCCGCAAGTTTATTTTGATTATCAAGAACACTTGAAAGCAGAGCCGCCATATATTCACGGGGATAGTGACATTTTAGCCATGCAGTTTTGTAGGAAATGTTGGCATATGCCGCCGCATGGGATTTGTTAAATGCGTAGTGTGCAAAGCTTTCCATTTCATCATAAACGGAAATTGCCGTTTTTTCATCAACTCCACGGCGAATGCATCCTTCAACTATGATATTTCCGTCATCATCAGTAAGACCGTGAATGAATATTTCACGCTCCGACTCCATTACGGCAAGTTTTTTCTTGCTCATTGCACGGCGCACTATGTCCGCTCTGCCGAGACTGTAGCCTGCAAGCGTTCTGAAAATCTGCATAACCTGTTCCTGATAAATTATGCAACCGCTTGTAACTCCGAGAATTTCCTTTAAAAGCGGATGTTTGTAACGAATATGCGACGGATTGTGACGACAGTCAATATAAACGGGAATGCTGTCCATAGGTCCGGGACGATAGAGTGCCGTAACGGCTATAAGATCCTCAATTCGCTCCGGTTTTAGCTGAGTGAGAACATTTTTCATTCCTTGGCTTTCAAACTGAAACACACCCTCCGTATATCCTTTTGAAAACATTTCAAAAACTTTTTTATCGTTTTCATCGACCATATCGGGATTATAGTCGGGATTTTTATGTTTTATCTGCTTTTCTGCATCATTGATTACAGTTAAGTTTCTGAGCCCGAGGAAGTCCATTTTTAAAAGGCCGAGTTCTTCAAGTGCCGTCATGGTGAACTGTGTTACAACATTATCGTCATTTTTTGACAGCGGAACATAGTCGCTGACGGGCTTATCGGTGATTACAACACCCGCGGCGTGCATTGTTGCGTGGCGGGGCATTCCCTCAATGCTCATTGCAACATCAAGCAGTTTTTTTATCTGCGGATCGTTATTGCAGCGACTTCTCAGATCGGGACTCAGTTTCAGCGCTTCCTCGATTGTCATATCATGTTCCATAGGAACAAGCTTTGCAACAGAATCTACTGTCGCATACGGAATTTCAAGCACCCTTCCGACATCTCGGATTGCACCTCTTGCCGCCATTGTACCGAACGAAATTATCTGTGCAACATGATCTTCGCCGTATTTACGCACAACATAGTCGATAACCTCTCCCCTGCGTTCCTTACAAAAATCGACATCAAAATCGGGCATACTGACTCTTTCGGGATTGAGAAATCTTTCAAAAAGAAGATTGTACTTTATCGGATCGATTGCGGTTATGCCTATGCAGTAGGCACAAAGTGAGCCTGCACCCGAGCCTCTGCCGGGTCCGACAGGAATTTGGCATGATTTTGCGTAGCTTACAAAATCATTTACAATGAGGTAGTAATCTACAAAACCCATTTGCGACACCGTGTTGATTTCATATTCAAGTCGGTCAATAAGACCTTTGTCGGGATTTTCTCCATAGTGTTTATAAAGCCCCTCATAGCATTTTCTTCTGAAATAATGCAGATGGTCTTCGTTATTAGGAACATCAAATCTCGGAAGCTTGCGTACACCGAATTCAAAATCCACATTGCACATATCGGCAATTTTCTGTGTATTGTCGATTGCTTCGGGATAACTTGCAAATACCTCACGCATTTCATCTTCTGTTTTAAGATAAAATTCCGAAGTTTTGAACTCCATTCTGTCGCTGTCATTGACTGTTCGGTTGGTCTGAATACAGAGAAGAATATTGTGAACCGTGCTGTCCTGTTTTTCGATATAGTGACAATCGTTTGTTGCAACAATGTCAACACCGATTTCACGGGCAAGCTTTATAAGGCTTGGAATTATCCTTTTCTGTTCCTCAATTCCGTGGTCCTGAAGCTCTATAAAAAAGTTCTCACTCCCGAACATATCACGGTAAAATTCTGCCTTTGACTTTGCACCGACATAATCACCGTCAAGGAGCTTTTGAGGAATTTCACCTGCCAGACAGGCAGAGAGGCAGACTAAGCCCTCATGATACTCGGCAAGGAGTTCATCATCAATCCTCGGCTTTGTATAGAATCCCTCTGTAAAACCCTTTGACACAAGCTTGATAAGATTCTGATAGCCTGTATGATTTTTGCAGAGCAGAACCATATGATAGTACTTTCCGTAGGATGTGGTCTTGTCAAAACGGCTTTGCGGTGCAACATACACTTCACAGCCGATTATCGGCTTTATACCCTGTTTTTTGCATTCCTTATAAAAATCGACTGCACCGTACATTACACCGTGGTCGGTGATTGCGAGTGCAGTCATTCCTTTTTCTTTTGCGGCTTTTGCAAGTCTGCTCAGACGGCAGGCACCGTCAAGCAGACTGTATTCTGTATGAAGATGTAAATGTGTAAATGCCATTTTACTCACCTGTTGCTTTTGCCTTTATTTCACCGTCTGAAAAACGGAGTGTAAATTCATCTCCGCTTTTCAGCATTTTTGCGGAATTTACCGCCTTACCGTTTTTTTCGGCAATCGAATAACCTCTTGAAAGAATTTTAACGGGGTTGAGTCCTTCAAGTTTAGCGGCTGTCTTTGTGATGTCGGCAGCCTTTTTATTTATTGTTTCCTGAACAAAATGCTGTATTTTCGTTTTGCAAAGTTCAAGAGATTTTTCATATTCAAAGATTCTCTGTTGTGGTGATACAACGGACAGTCTTGTTTTTAATTCCGTAAGAGCATTATATTCCTGCCTTAATTTCAATGTTGCCATTGACGAAACATACTGCTTTTGCGATTTATAGTAATCAACAAGCTCCGCAGTATCGGGAACTGCAAGCTCTGCCGCCGCAGACGGAGTCGGCGCTCTGAGATCGGATACAAAGTCACAGATTGTAAAATCGGTTTCATGACCGACAGCGGAAATTACCGGAATTTTACAGTTGTAGATTGCATAAGCAAGGTTTTCATCATTAAATGCCCACAAATCTTCAATTGAACCGCCGCCCCTGCAGATTATGATAACATCACAGGCGTTGTATTTATCAAGTTTCTGTACGGCGTCAATAAGTTGGGCGGGAGCATTCTCGCCCTGAACAAGTACGGGACACATAATTATGTCGGCAGACGGAAATCTTCTTGAAAGAATGTTGCGGATATCCTGTACTGCCGCACCTGTGGGAGAAGTAATTACACCGATTGAATTCGGAAACGGCGGAATTTTCTTCTTATGTTCGGGAGCAAAAAGTCCTTTTTCGGCAAGCGTCTTTTTAAGTTGTTCATAAGCAAGCGAAAGCGCACCTATGCCGTCGGGCTGCATATCTTCAATATAAAGCTGATACTGACCTGTGGGTTCATAGACTGCAACTCTGCCACGGCAGATTACTTTCATTCCGTCGGTCGGTCTGAACTTTAAATTACGGGCATTGCCGGCAAACATTACGGCTCTTATAACGGATTTTTCGTCTTTGATTGAAAGGTAGATGTGTCCGCTTCTGTAATGGTCGGTTAGGTTTGAAATTTCACCCGTAACAAAGACAAAATTCAGCCTTGCGTCATTTTCAATAATTGACTTTATATAGAAATTCAGTTGTGAAACACTTAAAACTCGTGGTTTGCTAAACTCGGGTGTGTACATCGTTATACTTCCTGTATCCTAAATATGCAATTCCTGCTGAGTTATCTGCCGAAAACTGCGGCGGTGCGAATATTGCATTATATTTTTCTTCAAAAGAATTTTTTATTATTTGATTTGACATTACTCCGCCGGCAAAGAGCAATGGAAGTTCTCCGTATTTTTCAAGCAGTCTTTCGGTCATTTCGGACAAGGTCTGTTCAATATATTTAAGACAGAATGCCGAAACATATTCGGGAGATTTGCCTTCGGCAATCAGCTTTTTTGAAAGATTTTCAACTCCGCTAAGGCAACAATCACAGCCTTTAAGAGTTGGTTTTACCTTGATTTTTTCTGTATTTTTAAGGGCAAGCTGTTCAAGCTGAGGACCACACGGAAATTTTAAACCGAGCATAAGTCCTGTGCGGTCAATTGCCTGTCCTGCATTAAGGTCGAGTGTGTGTGCCGCAAGTTCAACGGAAAAGCCCGTGCCGAATCCTTTGGCAAATACTGCCTCGGTTGTACCTCCGCTGACATGGAAAGCGATAAACTGCTTATCAAACAAATCTGTTCTCTGCGAGCCGAACAATGCCGCCGAGATATGTCCCTCCTGATGCGAAAATGTGTAAAGAGGGATTTTCATTGCAGAAGATAAAATTTTTGCCGTGTTCTCTCCAACGGTGAAACACGGCATATATGAGCCGTCAACAGGTCTTGGACGGCTTGACGCCGCAATTGCGGCTATTTTGCTTGTATCAACATCTTTCAAAAGTTCTTCAATAAGCGTGTGCAGCTGTGCTGTGTGGTGAAACACAGCGTCACTCTGACGAAGTCCGAGCTGACCTTCTTTTACGGGAAGAAGTTTTTTCTGCTGAACCATTTTGCCCGTTTTGCTGTCGTAAAGGGCGGTTGATGTTGTGTAATTTGAAGTGTCAATTCCGAGAAAAAGGCTCATATCACTTCTCCGACTTTCCCGAAAATTCACGGGAATATGTGCCGAGAATACCGTTTACAAATTTGCTCTCGTCGATTGTATATTTCTTTGCAAGTTCAACAGCCTCGTTGATTGAAACGCTCTGCGGAACATTGTCAAGATACTTCATCTCATAGATTGCAAGGCGGAGGATTGCAAGCGACGGCTTTGAAATTCTTGAAAGAGTCCAGCCCTTTTTCAGGTGGCTTGCAATGATTTCGTCAATCTCATCACGCTTGTCCTCAATGCCGGAAACTACAGCCTGAGCATATGCGCAAACACCGCCTACAAACATTTCCGAATTATCATCTATTGTTTCTTCAAGAGGCTCATCGTCAAAAGACTTTGAGAACAAAAGCATAAAAGCCTGCTCTCTCGACTCACTTCTTGTAAGATTAACCTCTTCCTCAAAAATATCATTAACTTCAATATCATTAGTTACATTGTTCATTTCATTATCCATATTAAGCCCAACTTTTCGTTAAATTAATTTAATAAAGGTAGTTATTATCATCAAGATTATACCATAACTGAAATTGAATGTAAATAAGAATTGACAAAGATATCTGTGACAAATCATTTGAATTTCGGAAATTTCTTTCTGAATAACTCTTCAATAATTTTAGTGCTCTCATCACAGCCGAATGTATCGGACTTTATGCACAAATCGTAGTTATCTGCATTGCCCCATTCGGAAGATGTAAAGTATTTGCAATGGTCGGCTCTTTCACGGTTTACCTTTCTGACCTTTTTAAGAGCATCGTTTACGGAAAGATTATCCCTTTCGGAAATTCTCTCTGCCTCGGTATTTTCATCGGCTGATACAAATACATTGAATGTATGCTTTTTGTTTTTGAGAATCTCGTTTGCAAGTCTGCCGACTATTACGCAGGATTCATTCTGTGAAATGGTTTTTATTACATTTTTTTCACGGTTAAAAAGGCTTTCGACATTCGGCATATTTGCGGTATCAAGCGGTCCGCCGTACCACGCAAAGAAATCGTGAAGTAAAGGATTTTTAATTGTCTGTTCATTCTTTTCAATAAAATCAGGAGAATAGCCGCTCTTCTCAACAACAAGTTTTATCAGCTCGTTATCGTAATACTTAAACCCAAGACTTTCGGCAAGTGCCTTTGCAATCTGTCTGCCGCCGCTGCCGTATTCCCTTGACACGGTGATTACATATGTAGGATTCTGCTCATCATCATTTTTTTCATCAACCTGAACGGACGGAGTCTTTTTAAGAAGTTTATCTCTGTATTTTCCGAAAGCTTTGTTGATAATGCCGAGAATAAATCCGACAAGAAATGCCGCAATTACTGTTCCTGCACCGACACTGCCAAGGCTGTGAATCATAATCAGACAAGCCGCTGCCGACACTACCACCATAGTGATATCAAAACCCATTTTTATCTTTGAAAATTCGATTTTTGTAACCTGTGAAACAGCAGACATTACACCCTCGCCTGCGAGCGGAATAACATCGGCAGGAAGATACAGAAAAATTCCGACTGCGACAATAACGGAGCTTGCAAGCACCATTAAGATTCTGACAATAAGATTATCGGGTGTCGGAAAGAATGATGCAAGGTAGTTGCAGAATGTTGTAAAATAGCCGAAGATAACGCCTACGGGAATCTGCAAAAGGGTTATTAATTTAAAGTTTTTGCGAAGTAACAAAAACTGAATGAACACAAGAACAATGTGGAATATGATTGTTGCCTTGCCCATTTCTATGCCCCATATGCAGGTCATTGTGTATGGGATTGAGCTTACGGGAGATACACCGAGATTTGATTTTACCGAAAGTGCAATTCCGATTGTCATTATAAAAAGACCGATAAAATACATCGGCAATCTGATTTTCATATTTTTTAAATTCATTACATAACTTCCTTTTCAAAATGCTTTGTCATATTTTCATACACTTTTGCAAGCAGACTTTGAAACACTTCCGTTTCTTCTTCTGAAAAGCCGTCTGTTGCAATACTTTCTACGCTGTCAAATTTTTCATTGAGATATCGGACATACTCTTTTCCCTTATCGGTGAGAAAAACATAGAGTGACCTTCTGTCGCCGCCAAGAGATTTCCTCTCGATATAGCCTTTGGTTTCCATACCACGCAAAATCACGGTTATGGACGCAGGCTCAATGTGACAGCCTGCCGCAATATCCTTTTGTACACAGCCGTTATGGCCTTTTAGGTAATCGAGTATTTTCGGCTGACCCAATGTAAGTCCCGATTCTTTGATACTGCCGAGAAGTGCCTTTTGCACAAGCATATGGTCAGACATCAGCAGATAGTGAATTGACTCTTTCATACACAACCCTCTCTTTAATAGTTTTAATTCTAATTGTTATAATTCTAATTATATATCCAGTTAAACCAATTGACAAGTTTCCGGAAAAAATTCAGCCTATTGCGCAGTATTCTTTGTGAACATAGGAATATTTTTATGCATAAAAAAGCAGAGGACACTATGCCCTCTGCTAATTTTATGCCCCTATTACCGATATATCGTCATAATCAACCTCATAATGAGTAACCACGGCATCGTCAATAATCAAAACAGATGTATCGTCAAGCTGAGATTTCGGAACAATTACCGACACACCCTGATCGCTTATATAGCAAAGGCATTCTGAAAATCCTTTTGCTTTGACAATGCTTTCAATGCTGTCCTGAATTGTAAAGGTTTTGAGAAGCTCTTCAACATTCTTTTCAGCCTCGCTTTTGTCGGCATCAGACGAGCTTTCAAGATTGAAAATTTCTTTTGCATCATCAATTATTTTATCCTGAGTTGCCTGCCGCTTTGTCCTTTCGGCTGAAAAATAGCTTTTGCTCTCGTTTGAAAGTGCCGCCGTCTGCTGTACCTCATCATCCGACGCCGAAGCGGTTGCACTGACATATGATGCCGCACCGAGTTCTTTGGCACTTTTGGGAGTTTTTGCCCCCGAAAGCTGCCAGTTTATGTACACAGCCGCTGAAAGTGCAAGCACAAGTGACGCAAAAACGATATATTTTTTCTTAGATTTCATATTACTCCCGACCTTTATTCTGATAATTTTGTAATACATACTTTTGCTGTTGAAATATCAAGCGCTTTTGTGACTGCATCGGTGACACGCTCAACCACAACAGGATCATCACCGCCTTCACACACTACAAGCACTCCTCTTATCAAAGGTTCAATTTCCTTTGTTTTGGTGGTGCTGTTGTCAAGATAAACATATTCAACGGAATTTTCCATTGTGAGCAAAACTTCCGTCTTGCCTGCTCCCTCAATTTTTGAAATCACCGTCTGCAAATCATTTTCTATTTTTGTGCTGTATGTTTTTACGGAAAATGCCTCATCTCCTTTTCCTGATGTCAAAGAACCGAAATCAACCCAGTTTGAAAGAAATATTAAACCTATGCCGATAAGACCGACAACGATTATGATATTTCTTATTTTTTTACTGTCGAGCATTGATTTCAGCTTTGAGCCTGTTTTGTCTTCCATAATTCACTCCGTCATAATGTTTGGTGTAATTCCGAAATTGTCGTAAACAATTGATGATACAAGATTTGTGTACCGAACAAATTCTTTGTCTATATATATGCTGATTGACGCTATGATTATGCCGTTGTTTTCAACTCTGCTCAAAATTATGTCACACGATTTGATTGTTATATTATTCTGTAAAAGAAGATTTTTTAATGCAGTTTCAAGATTTATCTCCGTCTGCTTTATAACGGCATTGCTGTATGCCTCATCATCTGTTGATATTTCTTTAACGGAATTTTGATTTTCTTCAACATTAGTATTAAATGACGATATGGCATTTTTTACGGGAACAACCATACAGCATATAATAAAAGCGCCTAAAACAAGGCTGATGATTTTCTTTGTACTGCCGTCTGTAACAAAGGTCTGAACAAGCGAGCATATTAACGCAGATGCACACATTACAACAACAACCGTAAAAAGTCCGCTCATGATGAACCTCCGCCAAGCATAATTACTGCCGCCGTTGAAAGAATGTAAATTGACATAATGCACAACAAAACAGCTATGAGAGTTGAAAACACAGACGATATGTTTTCAAGCAGTTTTGCCGGACCGTTTAGATTGAGAACCTCTGCCGTTGATTTGCCGATCCAAAGGGTGAACATCCACATTACCCCCTGTAAAATCACAGGCATAAACACAATTGTAACGGACAGAATCACTATTATTCCTATTCCCGATTTCAAAAGTCCGATACTGCCCTGAACTACCTTGTAGGCATCCGAAAGTGCCGAACCGACTATCGGGATAAATGAATTGAGGGTAAACCTTACAGCACGGGTTGAAACATTGTCAACCGAAACGCTTATAAGCTGTCTGAATGTAAGCACGGCTGTGAAGATTGTCATAGCAAAGCCCAAAAGCCACTTTACGCTCTTTGAAATCATTGACATAAAACCGCTGAGATTTACGGACGGCGATACGGATGATGTTATTGACAGACCAAGAAACATATTGAGCAGAGGAACGATTATTTTTGATGAAAGCTGTGACACACCCTCCCCTGCCCCTATCATTACGGCATAGTATGATGCCGAACCTGCCACAGAACCCGAGCTTGCCATAATTACAGCCATAACAGGAACATAGGCAAGCATTATATTTGATGCGGTGCAGATTACCGAACCCGTTGATGCGATGACTCCGACAGCGGGGACTACTGCGGCACAGGTTATGCAAAGCGTTGCGGTTATATTCAACGAGTTTGAAACATCACAGGACAGCGAACCGTTGTAGGCGCTGATTACGGAACAGAGCAAAAGCAGGGCGGTTATATTGACAAGACCTTTGAGCGGTGAAGAAATGTTGCCGAGTGCAAGTGAGAGAATTTCGCCCATTACATTTTCAAAAGACAGGTTGGCAAGCTTTGAAAAATCCCCCAAATCAACGCCCATATTCTGAAGGCTTTGCTTTATATCGTCGGACAGCGAATCAAAAACATTTGACATATCATAAATCATTTCACCTTCTTCAGCGTTTGCACAGACGCATGAAAGGGCGATAAGCACAAACACGACAGTAATTATTACAACACTTTTTTTCACTTCTTCACCTCAATTGCCTGCAAGTGACAACACGGTTTTTAAAATATCCGAATAAAGCGGAAGTGCCGTTACCGTAACCATAATTTTTCCGGCAAGCGAAACATTTGACGCAAGCGACTGACTGCCCGAATCCTTGCAGGTATTCACGGCGAACTCGGTGACAAGGCATATTCCGATTGATTTCAGCAAAATTACTATGTAGTCAATGCTTATTCCCGATGACGCTATGATTTGATTGATTGTTGTAACGATAGCCGAAACCTGAGTAAGCACGCCGATTAAAATAATAACAGAACAGCTTATACCGAGCATAACGGAGATTTCCGCATTTTTGGGTTTGAGCATTACGCAGATTATTACGGTCACAACGGCAAGCACGGAAATTGACAGAATATTCATATTAAAAACCGAAAAGCTGTTTTATTGTGTTGAACAGAGTGCTGATTTGCGTTATTATCAGCGTCAACACAACTATAAGTCCGGCAAGCGAGGTAAGCATTGCCTGCTCCTCTCTACCGCTTCGTATGAGAAGTTGGGTAAGAACCGCAACAATTATGCCGACAGCGGCAATTTTGAAAATAAGTTCAACATCCATTACTACCTCTAAATCATCATAAGGGCGATTGCACTTCCTGCAAAAAATCCCATTGTTTTATATAGCTTTGATTTTTTTGTTATGGCATCAAGGGCTGATGAAAGCTGCTTTGAAAATGACACCTCGTAGAGTTCAAGATGTTTTAACTGCCCCTCTGTATCGGTTTTTCCGAGCTGACCTCCGAAATCGTTCAGCATTGAAATGTCTGATTTTGAAAGCGGTATTTCAGAAGATAATTGTTTTACCCTTTCAAGCCACAATTCGTCAAAAGGTCTGTCACATTCTGAAAAAAGCAATAAATCAAGGCTTGAATTTTCCGCACAGGAATTAACCAGAGTGAAGATATCATCACCGCTGTAGCGAAGATTTGTTGCAAGCAATGATATAAATTCCGTGAATGATTTCAGAAAATCTCTGCGTTTGTATAACCTACCCGACAAAACAAAACCTATCATTGTACCCGTACAGACAACAAGCAAACATCCTATGAGTTTAAACGGCAAAGCTGTCACCTGCCTGCGATATTTTCACAATTTCACCTGCGTGGGTTCGATTTGACAGAAACACAAGCGTTTGAAATGCTCCTGTTTTCATGAGAGAAACCATGTTTGCTTTCTGTTTCAGCTCGTATTCATTTGCACAATGCGTTGATGAAATTATCCGAACTCCGCAGTTGACCGACTTTTCTACGGCATAGATATCATCTTTTGAGCCGATTTCATCGCAGATGACAATTTCGGGTGCCATACTGCGGATTGCGTGAAGCATTGCCTCGCTCTTGTTATATGAATCATAGACATCGCACATTCCGATATCATTCTGAAATTTACCCGATGCCGTGCCTGCAAGCTCTCCTCTTTCATCAATCAGGGCAACATTCTTCTTGCCCTTGGTTGACAGAAGTCTTGCAAGATCACGAAGTACGGTTGTTTTTCCGCTGCAAGGTGCTCCGCATATGAGAACACCTCCCGAAACGGCAATTATCTTATTATAAAGAGAATCCGCACAACCCTTATGCTCCCTTGCTATGCGGACATTGATTGAGGTTATGTCACGGATATTCACGATTTTTCCGTTATTGACAACCGCTGTTCCGCAGATTCCTGCCCTGTGACCGCCGTACATTGTGACAAAGCCGTTTACAATTTCGTTCTGCCTGTTATACACGGAGTAGTTGCAGATGTTGTTGAAGGTATCGACAATATCGGCTTTTGAAACGACAAGCATTGCACCGTCAAGGATTGTATTGCTAAGTCCGCCGTTTTGCGTTAGGTAGTATGTATTGTCGGGACAGACAAGTGCAAGCGGTCGTGAAAGCCGCAGTCTGATTTCCTGAACCGAATCAGCTAATTTAGGTGCAAGCGGTAAAAGTCTGCGTGAAATATTCTTGCAAAGACAGTTGAGTGCCGCCGTAAATCTCTTTTCGTTTTGTTCAGCAAGCATATTTTAAATTCCTCCCAGAAGAGTTTGTACAATAAATACTATGCAGACAAGCACAGTCATATGTCAAAAGGGCAAAAAAATCCCCCGACATAAATCGGAGGATTGAAAATTGTTTTATTTGCTTTTTATTTCACTAAAGATAGCAGCATATTCTTCGTTAGTGTAATCACCTGTAAAATTAATATTGCCGTCAGTAATTTCAACATTTATATACGGGTTTGAAACCGTCTTTCCGTTAATAACAAACCGAACAGCAGAACCGATATTATTTTTAGTGTAGTCTGCAAACTTATCAGTTCCGTCAGTTGTAAGCTTCATATTTAACACCATACCGTTAATATCATCAAGCAAACACACATACTCGATTTGAGATGACTCAATAATAACTTTGTTTTCATCTTCATTATCACGGATTTCTACATTGGTCGGATTATAAATTTTCGGCAATTCAGCACTTGATGTCTGAGTTGTTTCATTAACTGATGTTGAAACCTGAACAGTTGTATTTTCAGCAGAAGTATCGTTACTTTTTACATTTCCGCTGCAAGCAGATAACAAAACAGCAAGTAAAGTTACAACAGCTAAAATTAAGTATTTTTTCATTTTAAGTACTCCTTTCGCCATAATTATGCAACAGCATATATAGCGTCAAGTATTTACTGTAACTATTCCATTGACAGCATTTCTTTTAATTCTTCTTCGGAAATTATTGTAACACCTAAAGTTTGGGCTTTGGTTAGTTTACTGCCGGCATCTTCGCCTGCCAAGACATATGAAGTCTTTTTTGAAACTGACGAGCTTGTTTTTCCGCCGTTTTGTTCAATGAGTTTTGAGGCTTCACTTCTTGTCATTGTGGGAAGTGTGCCTGTGAGGACAAATGTTTTGCCTTCAAAAAGGCCTCCCGTGTTTTTCGGCTGAGAGGGTTTCATTTTCAGACCGAGTGATTTAAGGTCTGCAATAAGCTCCTTTGTACCGTCAAGTGAAAAATAATTTTCAAGACTTTCTGCCATGACAGCACCGAAACCGTCTATTTTTTCAAAGTCCCCAGCCTTTGCGTTCATAATATCGTCAATTGTTGCAAAATTTTCGCAGATTATCTTTGCGGCTTTAAGACCTATGTTACGGATTCCGAGAGCAAAAACAAGTCTGAAAAGTTCGTTTTCTTTTGATTTTTCTATTGAAGAAATAAGATTCTGAGCAGATTTTTCAGCCTTGCGTTCAAGGCTTGAAATATCTTCTGCTTTAAGTCTGTAGAGGTCGGCAGGAGATTTTACAAGTCCTTCATCTGAAAGCTGTTCAAGAATTGCAGGACCGAGTCCGTCAATATCCATTGCGTCACGGCTTACAAAGTGAATAAGATGTCTTGTCAGCTGTGCGGGACAGTCCGTATTTGTACAACGGATTGCCGCCTCTCCCTCATCGTGTGTAACGGGATTACCGCATGACGGGCATACTGACGGAAATTCAAACGGCACGGCATTTTCAGCGTGTTCCTTAACAGAAAGAACTTCAGGAATAATCTCGCCTGCTTTTCTGATTATAACCGTATCGCCTACGCAAATGCCTTTTTCATCTATAAAATCTTTATTGTGGAGTGTGGCACGGCTTACTGTTGTTCCGGCAAGAAGTACGGGTTCAAAGTTGCCTACAGGAGTAAGCACACCTGTTCTGCCGACATTGATTTCAATATTGAGAAGTTTAGTAGGCTTCTCCTCGGGAGGATACTTATATGCCTCTGCCCATTTAGGATATTTTGCGGTACTGCCGAGAAGTCGGCGGCTTGCAAAGCTGTCAACCTTGACAACAGCACCGTCAATTGCATAATCAAGCTCTCCACGCATATTTCCTATGCGCTCAATTTCCTCAATCACCTCGTCAACATTATCGTAAACGCTGTAAAATGCAGTCGGAAAGCCGAGCTCCGTAAGATAGTCAAGCCCCTGAATATGGCTTTCAATCGTCATTCCTCTGATTTGCTGAATATTGAACACGAATATATCAAGACTTCTCTGAGCGGTTATTTTTGCATTTTTCTGACGAAGTGAGCCTGCGGCGGCATTCCGTGGATTTTTAAAGGTTTTTTCCTCGTTTTCTTCCTGTCTGCGAGTGAGTGCGTCAAACGAATTGAACGACATATACACCTCACCACGAACCTCAAGATATTCGGGTGCATTCAAAATACGCTTTGGTAGACTCTTAATTGTCATAAGATTTTCGGTTACATCTTCACCTACAGAGCCGTCGCCACGGGTTGAACCTCTTACAAAAACACCGTTTTCATATTCGCACGATACGGAAAGACCGTCAAATTTAGGTTCAACAACATAGCGTACATTCGGCACGGTTTCTCGCACTCTTGCGTCAAATTCACGAAGCTCTTCGTGTGAAAAACTATCGTGAAGGCTTTCCATTACAACCTCATGAGTAACGGGAGAAAACTTTTCTCCTGCATTACCGCCGACACGGTTTGTCGGTGACATAGGAGATTTGAGTAACGGAAATTCCTTTTCGATATTCTCAAGTTCACGCATGAGCATATCGTAATCGTAGTCGGAAATTTCCGGTTCATCCTGATTGTAGTAAAGGTTGTTGTGGTATTCAAGCTGTTTTGTAAGCTCTTTTGCACGATTCTGTGCTGTTATAAAATCCATTTTGGTTTCCCCATATCATAAATTATCGGTAAAATAAGTATCTGCACCTGTGTTTAAAATATTACCTGTTATTAACCTGTGAAGTTCCTTTTTCACGGAGGAAGGTTGATTCAAGGTCTGCAAGGTGAAGCTTTACGGCAAGCGGATATTTGTCATATGCCTGACTGATTGTGTTGCTGTTTTTGTCACCAAATTCACCCATATGCCAACGAATTGCCATAGCCTCATCAATTTTAAGGTGCATTTTGCGTTCAATGAGAAAAACAGACTTTTCACCGTGACCGTAGGGAAACTGGTCTTCAATTGCATAATACGGAACTTTTTCCCACTGACCTGTTTTTTCATTCTTAACATTTCTGCTTGAAACCTTGTAGAACTGAGCCTTGCACAAATCGTGAAGAAGTCCGCAGATTGCAAAACTTTCGATATTGTCGGTTTCTTCATCATAGTGCTTTTCCATCATTGTATTGAACACGCTGACGGAGTGCATTACAAGACCGTTTTCACAGGCACAATGATATTTTGAACTTGCAGGGGCGGTAAAAAAATCAGTTCTTTTGAGCCATTCCAAAAGCTCGTCAGCACCCTGTCTTGTGATATATTTGTTGTAGATTTCAATAAATTCTTCCTGCGGCGTCATATTAATCCTCCTCATATTTTTGTATTTTTAAAAAGGCAACAGCAGATAATCTGCCGTTGCCCTGCATTAAAAGTTCAAAAGATTTACTTTGCTGAAGTTGTAGCTGTTTCCGTAGCCGCCTCGGTTACTGCTGCTGTAGTAGCCTTTGCAGAACCGTCATCCTTTGTATAGAGAATGTCATTGAGCTTAAGTCCGTTGCTCTCTACGGAATAAGCAACATCCATTTCAACTTCATCTGTGTAATAGTACTTGATGATGATTGTGCCGTTCTTGATTAAGTAAGTACCGTCAACATTGAGTGCGTCTGACTGGTTGATTTCAACAGTACCGTCATCATTGAACTTGTATGTCATCTTAGCGTAACCGTTATCATAAGTCCATGAACCTGTGATTTTCTTGTCGGCCTTGAAGTCCTTATCAACCTTCAATTCAGGCTTAACTTCTGAACCTGACTTGAGTTTCACCTTGTTGGCAGCAGTTGAAGTTGAAAGCTCAAGAGTTCTGCCAGAGAACATATTACCCGAAACAGCGTAGTTACAGCTTGTTTCATTGCCGTTAAGCGTCATGGCAAGTGTCTGATTACCCGAATCATCTGTTGAAACCGTGTATGTACCGTTCCAAACCATTGAACCGATTCTGTAATCAAGAGTATTGTCACCGTTAAATGTGTAGTAAACATCAACCTTTGACGCCTCGTCGGATGATGCTGAATTGCCTGTTACATCAACAGATTCAATCCATGTTCCTACAATGCTTGTATCAAAAAATCCTTTGATTACGAAAAGAGTAGCTGCCGCAACCGCAACAATTACGATACCTATAATGATAGGAAGCTGAATAATACTCTTTTTCTTTGGCTGCGGAGCAATCACGCCGTTTTCGTTTGCAGGTTCTGTTTCAGCAAAAGACATTTCTTCGCTTTCTGTGGGCTCATCTGCAACGAATGTTGTATTTTCTGTTGTTTCTGCTGTTGTATCTGTGTTGGTATTCTCTGCCTCATTTTCAGAAGTGAGAATTTCTTTATTCTCGTCCAACTGTGATACCTCCTTAAATTTTGTCATCGCTTTCTATCATACTATAAATATGAAAGAAAATCAACTGTTTTTTATGCCGTTAAAATGTAATGAAAATTATTTAAAATACATATAAAGTTCGCATTTAAGCGTTCCGTTATAAAGTTTGCGGCGTTTGTCAGCCTTTCTGCCGAAGATTTTTTCAAAATCATCATCGGGGCTTATAACGGTGTAGCTTTTACCCTTCATTCTTTTAAAATGTTCACCCATAACTGCATACAGCTTTTCAGCTGATTTTACATCAAGTAATCGTTCACCGTATGGCGGATTTGTGATGATTGTCTGAAAACTGTCCTCAAGTTCAAAATCTTTAATATCACGGTTTGCAAATGTTATTCTGTCGGCAACTCCTGCAATTTCAGCGTTTTTCTTTGCGATTGCAAGGGCTGAATCATCTATATCGTTACCTGTTGCCCTGAATGTTGCGTCGTGTCTTATTTTCTGTCTTGCATTTTCTCTTGCTGTTTCAAAAACATCTTTCGGAACACAATTCCAATGTTCACAGGCAAAATAACGGTTAAGTCCCGGAGCAATGTTAAGTGCTTTCATAGCCGCCTCAATGAGAATTGTGCCGCTGCCGCACATAGGATCGGTTACAAAGTGGTTTGCCCTTACTCTTGATAGGTCAACCATAGCGGCGGCAAGTGTTTCTTTTATAGGAGCATCATTTGAATCGGCACGATATCCACGCTTGTGAAGTCCTGCGCCCGAAGTGTCAAGCATAATACTTACCTTGTTGCGAAGAATGAGAAACTGAATCTGATGCGGAGCACCTGTTTCATCAAACCACGGGAGCATATATTTTTGTGAAAGGCGGTCTGCGACTGCCTTTTTAACGATTTTCTGACAATCGGGAACGCTCATAAGGTCGGAATCAAGACATCTTCCCTTTACGGGAAAAGCCTCGGAAATTCCGATATAATCCTCCCACGGGATAGCCTTTACGCCCTCAAACAAATTATCAAAGGTGTGAACCTCAAATTCCGCAAGAAGAATGAGTATTCGCTCCGCATAACGGGAATTTATATTTGCAAGTGCAAGTGTTGACCAATCGCCTGTAAAGGTTACTCTGCCGTTTTCGGCATTGACATTTTCAACACCGAGATATCTCAGCTCATTTGCACAAAGACCTTCAAGGCCGAAAATGCATGGAGCGGAAAATTTCATAATCATATTTATCTCCTGTTTTATTGATACACAAATTCTATTAAGACTGAAAGACAAAAAAACAGGGTATCGGAATAACCGATACCCCTTGCTTTTAAAAAATTAATCGGTTGTCGGCTCGAGCACACCATAGTTGCCGTCTGCACGCTTGTAAACAACATTGATTTCATCTGTCTCGGAATTGATAAACATAAAGAAGTTATGGTTTACCATATTCATTTCAAGAATAGCCTCATCAACCGAAATCGGTTTTACAAGAACATGTTTTTTACGAACTACGCTGTATTCATCGTCCTCCGGTTCATCAGTCTGAGCAGCCTCCGTGATTAAATCTTCAATACCGGCGGATTTAATTTTCTTTTCAAGCCTCGTTTTATTCTTACGAATCTGACGCATAAGAATGTCGCAAACCTTGTCAAGAGCGTCATTCATTTCGGGCATTGTGCTTTCGGCACGATAAATCATACCGTTGTCACGGATTGTAATTTCAACAGTCTGACGGTTCTTTTCGAGGGTGACAACTACATTGACAGAAGCATCCTCTGAGAAAATACGATTAAACTTTGAAAGCTTTTTCTCGCATCTTTCCTTAAAGTTATCTCTGAGGTTGACTTTTCTTGCTGTGTAGGTGATTTTCATAAAATCTGCCTCCCTTATATAATTTTTTATTTTCTGCCGTTGCCGTTGCCTCTGCGGCTGTAGCCACGGCTTTCTCCGCCACGCTTAAGATCGGACATCTTATCCTCGCTTGTTTGCTTGAACTTTGACATCATATCCTCAAACGAAGAAGGAGCATTTCTGCGTGAACTCTGCCACTCGTAATCACCCGGTGAAGTTACGGGCGGAGCAGGCTTGTATGGCTCTCTGCTTCTGTGATTCTGTCTTTGAGGTCTGTCAGAGCGTTTTCTCTGCTGTTGCTGTTCTTTCGGGAGAGCCTGTTTCATTGACAGACTGATTTTTCCGTCATTAAGAGCAAGCACCTTAACCTTTACTTCTTGTCCTACTTTTACATAATCACTGATTTCATTGATGAAGGTAGGTGCAACCTCCGAGATATGTACCATACCGGTTTTTGAATCCGGCAAATCAACAAATGCGCCGAATTTTGTAATACCTGATACTTTGCCTTCCAGAATCATTCCGACTTCAATAGCCATAAAAATTTATTACCCCTTAAAATTATTTCTACCCTTTTATTCTCCGGCAACATTAATGAAAATTCTTTCACCGTCACCGACATAGCCTAATTCATCCTTAGCTATTTTTTCAATATATTTTTTAAGATCGTCACCCTTGTAATTCTGAACCTTTTTCAGATACTGCGACTGAATCTCAACCACGCTGATTTGCTGCTGCAAATCCGTAAGCTCTGCCTTTTTCTCGGCAATCTGAACATTCTGATTGATAATTGTAATTACGGCATAAAAAACAAAACCGATAATTGCGAGATAAATCAGAATATATCTTCCTTTTTTACGCTTTTTCGGAGTTATCTCCTTTATTGCGCCGTCTTCTGTCTGCCGAGAAGCCGCAGTGCTTTCTTTTACTTTCTTTGTGCTTTTTTTCATCTTCAAAACTATCTGCTTTCTCTGCTGAATTATTATTATCGTTTCTAAATATACCTTTATTCTTACCCTCATTATACAATATGTTGTTGCTGTTTTTCAATAGCTTTTTTAGATTTTTTTTAATTTTTTGCGAAATTTTCACACAGACACTCTCCGTGAAACGAATCATCGGACAATATACAAACGATAAAAGTCTGCCGAGGGTTAATCGACAAATAACAAAACCGAGAAATGAACCGACCGTTACAAACACTCTGAAAAATCCCAGCATATATGCAACGGAAAAAATAAACAGATTAAGTGATACGATAAAAACATAAAGAAAATCTGTAACAAAAACCGACGCTTTTCCTTTGCAAAGCGTCATTCTGATTATTTTAAATATATCATACAGCAATCCTGCCGCCGCCCCGAATACAAGTGAACAGAGAAAGGCGGTTGACTGCTGTGCAAAAGTCAGTTCCAAGATTACACCTACTTAAAGAGTTTTGAAAGTTTGGATTTTGACGCACCGTTGCCGAGGTATTGCATTGCGTTAATTTTTCCGTCAATTGAAACATCTCCCGTTTCAAGGTTTAACTTATCAATGTGCAGATTTTCCCCTTTGATTACAAGGCAACCGCAGGAAGTTTTTACCGACACCGTTTCCTCGTTGAAGCCCGACACATCCTCCGTGCCTGTCATAACAAGCTTCCCCCTGTTATCAAGCATAACCGTATGATTCTTAGCCTTTGGCATTTCCTGCATAAAAAAACCTCCGTATAAATTATTTGTCAGTAATTTATACGGAGAAAAAAATAAAATTATTCTTCTTTTTTTGAGATTTTATGTATAACAACATAGTGCATCAGATTGCCATCAACAATAACATGAGCAATAGCAAGAAGAGGGAATTCAGAGAAGAACGCCTCCTGATTGCCTTTTACACCCTTTGCCGTAAAACCAAGCACCACAATCAGTTATATCACATTGTTTAACACAACAATATTTCATAGTTTAATACCTCAACTTACGATTTATTTATATTTATTAAGTTGATAATTATTCCTACTAGTAAACCTGATGAATGTCGTGGTATACACATATTCTCCTCGTGTGTAGATTATTTTAACGAATTTAAAAATTGGCATACCGAAATAATGAACAATAAAGTCATTATTACGAAAGAGCCATTGGGTATATTTATCTGTGTGTAAAACTTCATTACAATAATCCCAATGTAAGTAATTACAGATAATATTGCCAATATTAAATTAATTGTCTTATTCATAATCTACTCACCTAATTTCATCCAAAGTAATATTTTGTGTTTTAATTTTGGTAAAAAATCAGACTGCCGCCTCATACATTGTTGCCGCATCTTCCTTGCGAACAACTTCTTTTACCTCTGTAACCTTAACCTTTACACTTTTTGAACCGAGTGTGATTTCGATTACATCACCGACTTTTACATCATAGGACGCACGGGCAACCTTGTCATTAACTGTGATTTTGCCTGCGTCACACGCCTCATTTGCAACTGTTCTGCGTTTGATGAGTCGGGATACTTTTAAATATTTATCAAGTCGCATATTATAAACCCTTCCGATTTTTAATAAAAAAGGGTAATGATACAGCGTACCATTACCCGAAATATAAAACAAGATTACTTGTTTACTACATCCTTAAAGCCCTTGCCTGCCTTGAATGCAGGAACCTTTGAAGCAGGAATTTCGATTGATTTACCTGTTCTTGGGTCACAACCTGTTCTTGCATTTCTCTGACGCTGTTCAAATGTGCCGAAACCTGCGATCTGAATCTTTTCGCCTTCAGCTACTGTATTGATGATTGTGTCTATTGTTGAAGAAACTGCCTTTTCTGCATCCTTCTTTGAAAGTCCGCTCTGCTCGGCAACTGCAGCAATAAGTTCTGTTTTGTTCATAATAATAAACCTCCAATTAATAATTCTTAGATAATTTAACTTCATCCCAAAGGGAATCGAGTACAGATAACGGTGCCGTTTTCATATCTATTCCACGCTCGTTTGCAAGCTTTTCAACAGACGAAAAACGGTCGGTGAATTTGTCACAGGCATCGTAGAGTGCGTGTTCGCTGTCAATGTTCAAAAATCTTGCAACATTAACTGCTGAGAAAAGCACATCACCGAGTTCTTCACGCTGATTATCAACATCATTGTTTTCAACAGCGGCTTTAAGCTCTTCACATTCTTCAAAAAGCTTATCAAGCGCACCGTTTACATTTTTCCAGTCAAAGCCGACCTTAGCGGCCTTCTGCTGGATTTTTGTACTGCGCATGAGTGACGGAAGTGCCTTTGACACGCTGAGAATTGCCTGTGTCTGAGTTTTCTGGGATTTTGTTTTCATCTTAATGGCATCCCAGTTTTTGAGAACCTTTTCGGTAGTGTCGGCGTTGACATCACCGAAAACATGGGGATGACGGATAATGAGCTTTTTGCAGATTCCGTCACAAACATCGTTTATATCAAATGTTCCCTGTTCACTTTCGATTTCCGCATGCAGAGCAACCTGCAGAAGAACATCACCGAGTTCTTCTTTAAGCAAATCAAGGTCATCGGTATCAATCGCCTCAACAGCCTCATAGGTTTCCTCAATAAAATTTGAGCGGATTGACTTGTGAGTCTGTTCTCTGTCCCACGGACAACCGTCGGGTGCACGAAGGATTTTTACTATCTCAACAAGGTCATTAAAATTATAATTTTCTTTTTCTGTAAAGTTCATTCGTGACATCTCCGATAATCTTATTAGACAATGCAAATTTTATCTGAGAAGCGGAAACAACCGCAACAGATATATATTTTACCTAATTAATCCTAATTTTTCAAGTGTTTTTGCAATTTTCTCACCTTTCGGCAAAAATTTCAGTTCTGTTGCCGTAAAAGCACGCAATATCAACAACACAGCAATATAAACGATAACCGCAACAAAGATTGCAACTGCAAGCGAAACTGCGATTGACATTCTTGCAGAGCCGATAATGCTTTCCATAAGGTGATATGCGCCGAATGCCGAAGCGGCACTTGCAATCGCACCGATAAGCGGTTTTACTGTTGTACCGAATAAATCAGGCTTGATTTTTGAATACTTGATAAGCAGATACATACCTACGATTGTCATAATTGCATAGGTAATCATTGAACCGACAGTTGCACCCTGAACATTGATTTCCGGAACGCTTACAAACATCCATGTAATGCCGATCTTGACAGCCATACAAACTGTGTATAGCTTCATCGGGAGGTCAACCCTGCCGATACCCTGGAGCATACTGCATACAGGAGTTGATGCCGCACCGAATATTGTTGTAACGCCCATGATGAGGAGGATTCTTCCGCCGACATCTGTAATAAGCGGATCGTTATACACAAGTCCCATAATCGGGAACGAAAGTGCCATCATACCGAGAGCCATCGGGAATGTAAAAAGCATTGTAAGGCGGATGACAGTTTCGATTGACTTTTTGAGTTCGTCCTTGTTGCCCTTTGTCCATGCACTTGTTACATTCGGCATAGCACTTGAACCGAACACCTGTGTTACGGCTGTTACAAGCTGAAGAAAAGTGAGGGCGGCTGAGTAGCAGCCCCAAAGGCTGGTGTGGATTGTCTTTGTGTCGGCATAGAACATATCGGCTGTGAAATACTGACTGTACTGTGCCTGCAGAGCCTGCGGATTAGTTTCAATCATATTGAGGAGTACACGCTGAACAATTACCTGGTCAATAAGCGAACCTACGCTCATAATGAGTGAACCCATTGCAACAGGAATGGCTGTTTTAAGAATCTTGTTAAAAGTTTCTCTTTTTGAACGAGCCTCTACGGAATTACGGTAGTATTCTTCCGGAATTCCGTCACCCTGTATTTTAAACTTGAGAATATAAAACACAAATGATGCGGCGCTTCCGAGGGTGATACCCATAATTGCACCGGCAACCGAGAATGAAACGATTGTCTGGTAAGCCTCGGTTTGATTTGCGATGTAAAGCCCGAAAACCGTGCCTGACTCAGCATAAGAGTTCATACCGAGGTGAGCAATGATGTAAGCGAGGAATGCACCGATAAACAGCTTGATTGTTGCCTCGATAATTTCCGAAACGGCAGTCGGGAACATATTGCGCTGACCTTCATAGTATCCTCTGTAAATTGAAACGAGGCAACCGAATAATACCGTCGGAGAAAGGCAGAGCATACCGAGCAATGAATACGGTGACTCAATAACCTGAACATAGATAAAGCTTGCACCGACAAGAATTGCAAATGAAAGAATGCCGACAATAACGAAGAAAGGAATTGAAACCCTATGAATTTGTTTTACATCGTTAAATCGTTTTTGTGCCGTACTTTCAGATACAAGTCTTGAAATTGCTATCGGCAGACCGCCCGTTGCAACCGTGAAAATTACGACAAAAATTTCGTAGGCATTACTGTAAAGACCCAGACCGAAAGATGCAAAATTGACGGTTTCCGTTCCGCCTGCAACAGCCTGTTCAAAAGAAACACCGGAGAAAATACCTGTAAGAATAACCTTGTCAAGAAGTCCGAAAACCTTGACAATTACCATACTTAAAGTAAGAATTGCCGCACCTTTGACAAAGGTTTGAGAAGCGTCCTTCTCAGCGTTTGCAACGGCATTGTATTTTTTAGTTTTTAATTTAGACAAAAATAATCACCCATTAATAAAAAATCAAAGTTCAAAATCCTCATCAGTATCGTCAATCTTGATACCGCAGATGTTGCAGAATACAGAATTTTTAGGAATAACAGCATTGCATCCGGGACATCTTCTCTGATCTTTTGCCACGGCAATATGTTCGTTTACAACATCAAGATTATCTTTTAAATCGGAAATTTCCGAAACGATAAGCTTAATCTGCTGTGAATTGTCTGTTCCGTGAACCTCAGTTTTGTATGTAAGAGCACCGAGTTCACGAAGCTTTTTGTTGATATCGCCTCTGATTTCAGCGGCAGTAATCTTGTGCTTTGAAACATCATAAACTGTTGACGCTTTCTGCGAAACAGCAGACGCACAGGCTTTTGCATTGACAACTACATCGTCAAAAATTTCATCAAATTTTCCCATATTAATCCGACCTTTCTTAAAATTATCTCATTAGAAAAACAAATTATGAACAAGAATTCTGTTTTGTTCAATATATGACAATTTCACTTCCGTATGCAATCACATATGTCGTATTATAACACCGTTGACAGCATTAATCAACTGTGTTATTGACCATAAAACTGCATTATCCCGGACTTTCTTTGAATAAGTTCATCAAAACGGTCAATGTATTCGTACGGATATTTAAAATTGAATATTCTTTCGAGATAATCGGGATTGTTGCGTTTCAGTTTTGTAACACCGCCCGAACCGCAGGCAAGGATTGTGTGGGTTTCGTCCATAACATAAACATTGTACAGGCTTTCAAAGCCTTTTTTTGACCAGCCGACATTTTCAAGATTACCGACCATTCTGCTCTGGCGATACATATAGTACGGTATGTACTCGTTTTGTCCGAGAATATTCTGCGTGTATGCAAGCATTTCTCTTGCATCTCTCGCCTGTTGCAAATCAAGCGTTACTCCCTCGGTTGTAAGGCGGGATGCTCTTTTCATGCACAGTGTGTGAACCGTAATACATTCGGCATTCAGCCTGACGATTGAATCAAGTGAATTTTTAAAGCTTTCGAGGGTATCTGTCGGCAAGCCTGCAATCAGGTCTGTGTTGATATTATCAAAGCCGCATTTTCTTGCAAGCTCAAAAGCGTCAAAAAACTGCTGAGCAGTATGCTTCCTTCCGATAGTTTTCAGCACCTCATCGTTTACAGTCTGCGGATTTATGCTGATTCGGTCAACTTTATTTTCTTTTAAAGCAAAAAGTTTTGCAATGTCAATTGTATCGGGGCGACCTGCCTCGACAGTAAATTCACGGCAGGTTGACATATCAAAGCTATTGTTTACTGTTCTAAGCACCGTGTCAAGCTGTTCGGCACTCAGAGTAGTGGGAGTGCCGCCGCCGAAATATACGGTTTCAAGCCTTAAACCAAGCTTGTTTGCAATTTCGGCTGTCCGTTTAATTTCTTCGCATAATAGCTTTGTGTACGGTTCAATCAGCTTTTCAGCCCTTTCGATTGACGCCATTACAAATGAGCAATAACTGCACCTTGACGGACAAAAAGGGATTCCGACATAAAGACTGAACGATTCGGGTTTTGAAAGTTCAAGAATTTTTCGTTCGTTATGCTCGGTTTCCCTTGACAATGCTATTTTTTCGTTGCTGACAAAAAAGTCTTTCTCAAACTTTTTTACAGCCTGTTCTTCACTTGATTCTTCGGCAAGTCGTCTTAAAAGCTTTACGGGGCGAACTCCCGTAAGTATTCCCCACGGCTGTGTAAGTCCCGTAAAATCACAAAGGAGTTTGTACAAAAGCTGTGCCGAAACAAGCTCGTTGTCATCATCCGTAAGCTTTTTCACAGCTGTTTCGGACTTATTAAAAGAGCCGATATTCACCGAAATTGTGATTTTATCCGAAACCTCCGTATAAATATACGGAGGCTGTGGTTCAGAAAAATCTCTTATTACCGTTATTTTTTCATTTGGAAAGAAAAGCCTTGTAAGATTTTCAAGTTCAAAATGAAAATTGTGATTTTTTACATATAAATTCATATTAAAGAATCCTCATCAGCGGATTATATTTTCTCTCGTGGTCAAGGGTTGTTGTCGGTCCGTGACCGGGAATTACACGATAATCACCCTCAAGATTTTTAAGCTTTCCGATTGACTTTGCCATTTCGGCATCGTCACCTGTGGGAAGGTCTGTTCTGCCATATGATTCGCAGAAAAGAGTATCTCCCGAAATGATTGTGTCATCAAAAATATATGAACCGCAGCCGCTTGTATGTCCCGGCGTGGTGATATATTTGATTTCAGTGTTGCCGAGCATGAAATTGTCACCGTCTTTAAGCAGAATATCTGCTGAGAACGGTTTGAGTGAAAGTCTGTGCTTTTCGGTAAGATTGAGTGCAGGATTGCTGAGAAATTCGTTATTCTTCTCGCCCGTAACAATTTTTGCGTCAAACTTTTCCGCAAGCTGTTTTGCGTAGCTTATGTGATCGTAGTGACCGTGTGTAAGAATTACATATTCAAGCTTTCCGCCGTTTTTCTCAATTTCAGAATTAAGTTCTTCATTCGGTGCACCCGGATCGGTTACAGCCATTTTGCCTGTTTTTCTGTCTGTAAGCAAACAACAGTTTGTCATAAGAACCGTAACATTAAAAATTTTTACATCTATCATATTTTCAAATCCTTTGTGTTGATTTCAATAGTAACGGGACCGTCATTAACCAGCGAAACCTTCATATCGGCGCCGAAAATTCCCTTTTCAACACGCTCAATTCCGTTATCGTGCATTTTTTTGCAGAAATATTCGTAGAGCGGATCGGCTGTGTCAGGTCTTGCGGCAGCCATAAAGTTAGGGCGTCTGCCGTGTGAGCAGTCGGCGCAGAGGGTAAAGTTTGAAATTACAAGCACCGAACCGTTTACATCGGCAAGAGCAAGATTCATTTTATCATTTTCATCCGTAAAGATTCTCAGACCTGCAATTTTTGCGGCAAGTGCGTCCGCCTCTTTTTCGGTGTCACCGTTTTCAACTCCGAGAAGAATAAGAAAACCCGTACCGATTTCGCCCACGGTTTTTGAATCAACTTCAACCTTGGCATTGGTAACTCTTTGTAAAATTGCTTTCATAAATTATAACCTCAATTACAGTCTTTTTACTTCGATTGTTCCGTTGATGTCGGAAAGCTTTGAAATTACACCACGGAGGTGATTTCTACCCATTACATCAATTGTTGCGGTAACTACGGCAGTGCCGTTGCCAGCCTCTCTTGAATTAAGCGAATGTATAAAAATGTGCATATCCGAAAGCTTGATTGTAACATCTGCAAGAAGTCCTGTTCTGTCGGTTGCTGTGATCTGAAGCGTACTTCTGAACGCCTCTCCTACCTCGTCCTCCCAGTAACAGCTTACCCATCTTTCGGGTTCTTCACTTTTACTGATATCTTTCGGCACATTCGTGCAATGCCTTTTATGAATTGAAACACCGTATCCCCTTGTAATATAGCCGATAATATCGTCACCCGGCAGAGGATTGCAGCACTTTGAGAATTTTACAAGAACATCGTCTGCACCCTCAATTACAACGCCTGCGGATGCCTTCGGTCGCTTTACGGGTGCTTGCGGAACATCAATTTCTTCAATATCTGACGCATATGCTTTCTGATATTCTTCTTTGAGCCTTGGCATTATCTTCCAAAGCTGAATACCGCCGTAGCCTACTGCGGCATAGAAATCATCCATTGAATTATACTGCTTTTTAATCATCAGTTTCTGGAGAAAATCGGGATATTCTTCTTCGGAAAGATTGATGCCGTGGCGCTTGAACTCCTTGTCAAGCATCTGCCTGCCTTCGGCAATATTTTCATCACGCTTTTCATGCTTATACCATGAGCGGATTTTTGATTTTGCCGATGCGGTTTTACAGATATCAACCCATCCCCTGTTTGGGTGTTCCTCTTTCTGGGTGATAATTTCGCAGATATCGCCTGTTTTAAGCTTATAGTCAATCGGAACGATCTTTCCGTTGATTTTAGCACCGACCATTCTGTGACCTACCTGTGTATGAATAAGATAAGCCATATCAATCGGAGTTGAACCCTGCGGAAGATTGAACACATCGCCTCTCGGGCTGAACACATAAACATCGTTTTCCGTAAAATCGTTTCTGATATTCTTTGCGATGTCGGTAACATCTTCTGCCTCAAGCTGATCAAGAATCATATCCTTGACCTTTTTGATGTTCTCCTCCATTTTGTCATTATTTTTACCGCCTGCGCCCATTCCAAGCTTATACTTCCAATGGGCGGCAATTCCGTATTCGGCGGTGTAATGCATTTCCCATGTTCTTATCTGAATTTCAAAAGGAATTGCGTTTTTGTCGAGTACGGTTGTATGGAGCGACTGGTACATATTCGGCTTAGGCATTGATATATAGTCCTTGAAGCGGTTAGGGATAGGCTTGAATATATCATGCACTACACCGAGAACATTGTAGCAATCGGATACTGTATCAACGATTACACGCACGGCAAAAATGTCAAAAATCTGATCCATTGTTTTGCCCTGCATATATGTTTTGCGGTAAATACTGTTAATACTCTTTACTCGACCGCTGATATACACACCGGGGATTGTACCCTCGGTTTTTGCGAGAATCTGATTCTTAATGGATTCAATAAACTTGTCACGACCCTCTTCGGTCATAAGAAGATCATCTTCGATTTCCTTATAGCCGATTGGATCAAGGTACTGAAGAGAACGATCCTCAAGCTCATCTTTTATGGTTTTAATACCGAGCCGATGAGCAATCGGAGCAAACACCTGCATATTTTCAAGTGATTTATCTCTTCTTTTTTGTTCCGGCATACAATTCATTGTACGCATATTATGAAGCCTGTCGGCAAGCTTGATGATAATTACACGGATATCATCAGCCATTGCGATAAGCATTTTTCTTATATTTTCAGCCTGTTGCTGTTCACGAGTTGAGTACGGAATTTTTGAAATTTTTGTAACACCGTCAATCAGCTTGGCAACATCCGCACCGAAAAGCTTTGTAACCTCTTCAAGTGTGACTCCTGTGTCCTCTACTGTGTCATGAAGCAATGCACCGCAGACAGAATCGGTATCCATACCGAGCTCTGCAACAATACAGGCTACCGAAACGGGATGAAGAATGTACGGAATTCCCGATACTCTGCGCTGGTCACCGTGAGCTTTTTCGGCAAATTTATATGCCTTTTCGATTTTATCCATATCGTAAGTGTTGGCAGCAGATGCGGAAAGAATCTTTTTCAGTTCCGTAAAATCCTGATAGTGTGCAACATTTGAAAATTTACCCATCAGAATACCTCCCTTAATTTCTTGATAATCGGGGCTGATTCGAGGTCAACCCTGCCGTTTACGGGCAGGACTGAAATTTTTGAGGTTTTCATTCCCTCTGAAATTTCGATAAGCCTGAGCTCTCTCATGGCCTCAAGTATCACTTTAATTTTACCAAAAGACAGCCTGTTGTCAAGCATGTGAGCCAAAGTTGCGGTTTCAAAAGCGTAACCGCCGTTGCTTTTCAGATATCTGTAAAGCAATGCAAAATCGTTTCTGTCGGGCATTAAATCCGAAAGCTGTGAACGGTCAAGCTGTTTTCCTCTGCAAAAATCCTCGTAGTTTGTACGGCTGTCAAGGAGCTTTTCGGTATCGCAGTCCGATGATTTTATATCTTTGACAATTACGGAAACAGACACATTTCCGTTGAACTCATTGCGGTCAAGATTTACTGCAAGATCAAGTGTTTCACCGATTTTATACGGAAATTCTTCGGTTGATGTAAAGAATTTCATCGCAGTAATCTGTATGTTATTGCGGGACAGAGTGAGTCTTAAATGCCTGTTCGCCGAAAGCGGAGTGATGTTCTTCAATGTCATATTGTACAAACCGAAAACAGGTGTCGGATTGCCGGCACCGTAGGGCTGCATAAGTGACAGAGAATCAATCAAATCAAGGTTTATGTATGCCGGATTGAGCTTGCACTCAATGTTGATTTTATCATACGGCATCTTGCCGAAATTGTCGGCAAATTCGTTTATTTTCCTGCGAAAAGCAGGGATATTCTCGGAATCCAGAGAAAGCCCGACAGCCATGGGATGACCGCCTCTGTGTGTGAGAAGATCCGAACAGGCAAAAACAGCGTCGCAAAGAGGAAATCCCTCAACACTTCTGCCCGAGCCCTTTGCAATATCACCGAGCTTTGAAATGACGATTGCCGGCTTGCCGTAAGCCTCTTTGACTTTGGCGGCAATAAGTCCGATTACGCCCTGATGCCAGTTTTCACCGTCAATTACTATGATTTTATCATTGACAAGCGACGGTTTTCTGCGGATTATTCCGTCAATTTTTTCAAGAATATCACGCTCAATCTCCTGCCTTTCGGAGTTGTCAATGCAGAGCTGCGATGAAATTTCAGCCGCCTCATCATAATCTTCCGTAAGAAGAAGCGATACCGATTTTTCGGACAAACCAAGTCGTCCTACTGCATTTATTCTCGGGACAATTGTAAATGACACATTTGTTGAAGATACGGTTTTTCCCGTAAGACCGGAATTTTTGATAAGTGCCTGCAGTCCGGGACGGTCGGTATTTGTAATGCTTTCAAGTCCGTGTTTGACAAATACTCGGTTTTCATCCTTCAACTCAACAACATCACCGATTGTGCCGATGCTCAAAAGGTCTGAATAGTTATCAAGCAAGGTGGTTGTATCGCAGTATTCGCCTTCAAGCGCCATAATCAGCTTGAATGCAACACCCACCCCCGAAAGATTTTTGAATTTGCTTTTGCAGTCCTCTCTGTGCAAGTCAACTACGGCACAAGCCTTTGGCAACTCGCCTGACGGCATATGGTGGTCTGTGACTACGGTATCAATTCCGAGTGAGCTTGCGTATGCAACCTCTTGTGCTGCCGCAATTCCGTTATCAACCGTAATTATGAGTTTTATTCCACGCTCATTGAGTTTGTCAACAGCGTTTTTGTTCATTCCGTAGCCCTCGGTTTCACGGGACGGAATATAGTACATTGCGTTTGCGTCAATTGTTTCAAGGTAAGAATATAAAAGTGCTGTTGAGGTGACACCGTCGGCATCATAATCACCGTAAACACAAATCGGTTCACCGCAATCAAGCGCCTTGTTAATGCGTTCAACAGCCTTATCCATATCTTTTATTTCAAACGGATCGGCAATGAAAGAATCGTTGTAAAGAAAGCTTTCAATTTCATCTTTCGTTGTAATATTCCGTATCTGAAGCAGCATTGCAACAATTGCAGGCAGCTCATAGCGGGACTGAATCTCCCCCGCCTTAGTTTTATCAAGTTTTGCAACCGACCACAGCTTCAAAATGCCGCTCCCTTTCGTTTATATAGTTGATTTATATTAGTTGTTATACTTTTCAAGCATTGATTCTGCGTGTTTAAGTGCGGCATCGGTTATGTCAACACCGCCGATTATTCGTGCAAGTTCGCCTGCTCTGCCGTTATGGTCAAGGATGGTTACATTTGTAAATGTTCTTCCCTTTTCAACCTGTTTGCGGATAAGATAGTGATAATCCGCAAGAGCTGCGATTTGTGCCTGATGCGTCACGCAGAGAACCTGACTGCTTTTGCTGACTTCACGCAGTTTTAAGCCGACCTTTTCTGCCGCTGAACCCGAAATACCTGTGTCAACCTCATCAAAAATGAGGGTATCAACCGTATCCGTGCTTGCAAGAACTGTTTTGATTGCAAGCATCATTCTTGAAAGCTCACCACCCGATGCGATTTTTGCAACAGGACGAGGTGTTTCACCCGGGTTTGCGGAGATGAGCAGTTCCATTTTATCCGTACCCTTTGAATTTGGTTCGCACTTTTCAAAGTACGGAACAAGCTCAACATTCGGCATATTCAAAAATGCCATTTCGGATTTTACTTTTGTTGCAAAGGTTTTTGCGGTTTTTCTGCGCAGAGTACCGAGTTTTTCGGCAGCCGCAAGCATTTTTTCTTCGCTTTCTCTGCATTTTTCCGCAAGCTCATCACGGTTGCGGTCATAGTTCATAAGTTCGTCAAGTCTTGCCTGATATTTTTCGGCAAGGTCCGAAAGCTCGTCTGACGGACAATTATATTTTCTTGTAAGACGATTGATAAGGTCAAGCCTTTCTTCAACTTCTTCAAGCCTTTGCGGATCGGATTCAAGTGAATCAATAGCATCGGAAATGCTGTCGCAACAATCCTTTAAATTGTAATATGCATCTGTAAGCGTATTTGCAATTTCTTCATATTCAGCATTATATGATGACGCTTTTTGAAGGGCAGTTGATGCAGAATCGACCGATTCAAGACCGCCGCCATAGTTTTCGTCACCGTCAAGAGCCATTTTTGCATCATTGAGCAGAGAAAAGATTTTCTCAAAGCTCATAAGCGCTGTTCTTTCGCTCTCAAGCTCCTGTTCTTCTCCCCGCTTAACATCGGATTCTGTGAGTTCATTCACCTGATATGAAAGCAAATCAATTTCTTTCAATCTTTCACTTTCGTCCGAATCGGCTGAATTTAATTTCTTTTTGAGAATTTTATATTCATCATAACATTTTTTATAATCAGTCAAAAGCTTTTCGCAACCGCCGAAACGGTCAATATAATCAATATGAGTTTCGGGAGAGAAAAGTTCGTAGCTTTCGTGCTGACCGTGAATGTTTATAAGGTGCTTTGAAAGTTCTTTGAGCATTGAAACCGTTGCAGGCTTGCCGTTGATTTTACAACTGCTCTTGCCGTTTCTGTTGAGAGTTCTCTGCAAAATGAGCGTTCCCTCGTCATCGGAAAAGCCGAATTCATCAAGCTTTTCAACAATGCTTTGGTTAATATCGTCAAATTGGGCACTTACAAAGGCTGAATCAGCCTCGGTGCGAATAATTTCCTTTGATGTACGCTGTCCCATAATTGCATTGATTGCGTCAATTATTATACTTTTACCGGCACCTGTTTCACCTGTGAGGACATTAAGACCGTTTTCAAAATCTATTGAAGTTTTTTCAATCACGGCAATGTTTTCTATATATAAAGTTCTGAGCATTTCAATCAGTCCTGTCAAATAAGCTTTTTGAGTTCTTCGGTAAGCGACACCGCAAGGTCGGCTGTTCGGCAGGCAATGAAGATTGTATCGTCACCTGCAATTGTTCCGACAACAGACGGATAGTCGGCAGAATCGAGTGCGGCACAAACTGCCTGTGCCATACCGCTGAGGGTTTTTATTACAACAAGATTCTGTGCAACATCTATTGAATTTACCGAAGTGCTGAAAAGATTTGAAAAATTGGAGCGGATATCGGTTGAACTGCGGTTCGCAGAAGCATAGCGATATTTTCCGTCACTTCCGAGAGTTTTAACAAGGCGTAAATCCTTGATATCTCTTGAAATTGTAGCCTGCGTTGCCTTGAAACCTTCCTCACGAAGTCGGGTAAGCAATTCGTCCTGTGTTTCAATGGGATGTTCGGCTATAATATCAAGAATTCGTGCGTGTCGCCCTGTTTTCATCAAAAATCCCTCTCTTTCAGTTTTTCATTGAGCAGTTTATAAAAATTGCGGTTGTGGAGTAACGCAAGTTTAAGCTTTAAATCGGATTTGCGGATTACAACCCTGTCGGTTGCAAGAACAGGAACATTTTTTTCACCGTCAATTGTCAGCACGCAACAGCATTCTTCGGGGATTTTCACATGAACCGAAAGCTCCGATTCTCCGCTGAAAAGTACGGAACGGGAAAATAATGAATGGGGACAAACGGGAGTCATAAGAATACATTCCATTTTCGGTGCGAGGATAGGTCCGCCTGCCGACAATGAATAAGCGGTTGAGCCTGTCGGAGTTGCAAAAAGCAGACCGTCCGCTCTGTATTTTGAAATTTCGTCACCGTCAAGCGTCAGGTGCAAATCAATTGTTTTTGAAAGCTGACCTCTTGCGACAACGGCATCGTTCACTGCAAGATAGTGCTTTGAGCCGTCCTCTTTTATGACCTCAACATCAAGCAAAATTCTCTCCTCTGTTGCGTAATCACCCGTAATAAGCCGTTCAAGCTGTTCATATTCGTGCGGTTCAACATCTGCGGCAAAACCGAGTCTGCCGACATTAACACCGATAAGCTGTTTATCTGCTTTTGCGGCATATTTTGCGGCATGGATAATCGTTCCGTCACCGCCTACTGTAATTGCCATATCGCAATATTCAAAAAGCTCCGTAATATTTTTTGAATAATGAATATGGATTCCCTTAAAATACTGACTGCATTCCTCAATCATAGCAATTTCTGCATTTTTATCAAGAAGAAAAAGAGAAATCTTTTTTGCATATTTAATTGCCCGTTCTTTTGAAAGATTGACCACTAATGCAAATTTCATAAAAGCACCTGCTCATTTTTTGTCAAGAGCGGCATGTGAATTTTCAACAAGCTGCTCGGGTGTTACATCCGTGTATGACTTTGGATCATCACTTTTGCGAAGATGGATAAGGTATTCTATATTGCCCTCGGGACCTTTGATTGGCGAATAGTCGAGATTAAGCACATCAAAGCCGTTTTCAAGGCAAAAATCAAATATTTTTCTGACAACCTCAACATGAACGGCAGGATCACGAACTACGCCCTTTTTACCCACCTTTTCCCTGCCTGCCTCAAACTGCGGTTTGATTAGGCAGACAGCCTGTGCGTTTTCGCTCATAAGCTGTCTTGCAACAGGCAGAATCAACTTTAATGAAATGAACGAAACATCAACCGAGAAAAAGTCAATTTCATCGGGAACCTGCTCCCTTGTAACCTTTCTCATATTGGTGCGTTCAAGATTGATAACACGGGGATCGTTGCGAAGCTTCCAAGCAAGCTGACCGTAACCGACATCAATTGAATACACCTTTTTTGCACCGTTTTGTAGCATACAGTCGGTAAAGCCGCCCGTTGACGCACCGATATCCATTGTTATCTTATCTTTTAAATCAAAGTCAAAATTGTCTATGGCCTTTTCAAGCTTTAAACCGCCACGGCTGACATATTTCTGTGTGTTGCCCCTTACTTCAATTTTAACATTTTCATCATAAGAAGTTCCGCACTTGTCGGCTTTCTGATTGTCAACATAAACCTGTCCCGACATTATAATTGCTTTTGCCTTTTCACGGCTGTCTGTAAAGCCCTTTTCATATACAAGAATATCAAGTCTTTTTTTCATCCTAATTCTTTTCCTTTAAATTTTTGGTAATGGTATTTACCATTCCGTCATCATCGAGTTTAAGCTCATGAAGAGCCTCGCTGACAGACATCTGCTTGACAAATTTGTCATTAATAGCCTTTATATGATAATCTCCGCAGAACTGTGTGCAACAGAGTAAATCGGAGAAATTTCTCGCTATACCGCCGTTTTTGATGCCCTCTTCAAAGAACCATACATTATCGAAATCTGCCGCAAAATCAACGGCATTTTCGTCAATCGGTTTAATTCTGCAAAGTTTTAATATGCAAATCTCAATGCCCTGTTTTGCAAGGGTTTCCTTGGCTTTGCAGGCATAAGAGAAAAGTCTGCCGTAGGTTATGAGAAGATTTTTACAATTCGGATTTCCGTAAACATCGTATGAAAGATCTTCTTCACCGAAATCATCGGGTCTGTAAAGCTCTCCGCCACGGGGATAACGCACAACAGCGAGGCTGTCGCAAATGTAAATTGCGGTTGAAAGAGATTTTCTCATACCGTCAAAATATGCCGGAGAAAAAATTGTTGTGTTCGGAATGGTGTTGAGTATCGAAACATCAAACACACCCTGATGAGTTTCACCGTCATCACCAACAATTCCCGCACGGTCAACCCCGATTACGAGGTGAAGCTTTCCGAGAGCCGCATCATGCAAAAGCTGGTCATAGGCTCTCTGGAGAAATGTTGAATACACGGCAAAAACAGGTCGCATACCCTTTGCGGCAAGTCCGCATCCAAAAGTTACTGCGTGTTCTTCAGCAATACCGACATCAAAAAATCTTTCCTTAAAAAGCCTTGAAAATTCGGTAAGTCCCGTTCCTCCCGACATTGCGGCTGTAATTGCGCAAATCTTTTTATCGTCCTCGGCTAATTCGCACATAGTCTTTCCGAACTCAGCCGAAAATCCCTTGTGACTTGAAAGCGGTTCGCCCGAATCAATATCGAACCTGCCTATTCCGTGAAATCCGCCCGGATTGTCCTCGGCAGGCTGATAGCCTTTGCCTTTTTTGGTAACAACATGAACAAGAACGGGAGAATTCACCTTTTTTGCACACTCAAACGCATTTTCAAGCTCATCAATGTTGTGTCCGTCAATAGGTCCGAGATAGGTAAAACCGAAGCAGTCAAAAAGAGTGTTTTTGTACACAAGATTTTTAAGTTTAGACTTTCCTCCCTGAAGAAATCTTTTCAGAGGTTTTCCGATAAGCGGAATGTGTAAAAGAATTTTTTCCGTAATTTTCTTGACTCGCATATACCACGGCTGAATTCTTACCGTTGTAAGGTAGCGTGACAATGCGCCTACATTCGGTGAAATGGACATTTTGTTATCGTTGAGAACAACAATAAAGTTCTTGTTGAATCTGCCTGAGTTGTTCATTCCCTCAAAAGCAAGTCCACCCGTAAATGAACCGTCACCAATCACGGCAACGGTGTAGCTTTGGTCGCCCATAAGGTGTTTTGCTCTTGCAATTCCGTATGCGGCTGATATTGATGTACTGCTGTGACCTGTGTTAAAATCGTCGTATTTGCTCTCGGCACGCTTCGGAAAGCCTGAAATTCCGCCTTTTTTGCGGATTGTATCAAACTGCTCGTAGCGTCCCGTCAACAGCTTGTGGGTATATGCCTGATGTCCGACATCCCATACAATGCTGTCTTTCGGCAGATTAAAGCTACGCTCAAGAGCAACGGTAAGTTCAACAACACCGAGGTTCGGCGAAAGATGTCCTCCGTTTACAGACACGGTTTCAACGAGCTTTTCCCTTATTTCGGTACACAGCTTTTCAAGCTGTTCGTCATTAAGCTTTTTGACATCATGCGGTGATTTAATTTTAGAAAGCAGTTCATACTCACCCATAATTTATTTCCTATCCGTATAATTAATATTTGCAAAGAATTATTTATTTCTCTTTGCAAGCTTGTAAGCAAATTCTTCAAGCTCTTTTGTATCACCGTCAAAGCCATGAAGTGCGTTAACAGCTTTTTCGGTAAGTTCATCAACAAGCTCACGGCACTTTTCAATTCCGAGAAGTGAAACATATGTTGATTTACTGTTTTCTGCGTCACTGCCTACAGGCTTGCCGAGTTCCTCATCGGAGGAGGTTACATCGAGAATATCGTCCTGAATTTGGAACGCAATACCGATGCATTCGCCGAATTCAGAGGCGGCTTTAATTTGCTTATCGTTTGCACCTGCGCTTATACAGCCCAGTTCACAAGCCGCTTTGATAAGACAGGCTGTTTTTTTGTAGTCCATTTCACGAAGCACTTCAATCGGAGCGTTTGTGTTTTCGCTCATAAGGTCAATCACCTGACCGCCTATCATTCCTGTCGCACCTGCGTATTTTGAAAGTACGGAAACACCTCTGCAACACGCAGAAGTTCCGCAGATTTTTACTGTCTTTTCGTTTGTAAGGGTTTCAAAGGCAAGCGTCAGAAGGGCGTCACCTGCAAGCAATGCGATATCTTCGCCGAATACCTTGTGGTTTGACGGCTTGCCTCTTCTGAGGTCATCGTTGTCCATACACGGCAAATCATCATGAATGAGAGAATATGTGTGAATCATTTCAACTGCACAGGCAAATGCCGTTGCAGACTCTTCACTTCCGCCGCAAAGGCTGTTAAACGAGAACACAAGATACGGGCGGACACGCTTTCCGCCTGCCTCAAGGCTGTAAGCCATTGCGTCAATCAGCTTTTTTTCACGGCAATCCGTACTCGGCAGACAGCTCTTTAAAGCGTTTTCAATATTTTTTGCATAATCTTTAGTCATTGTCATCACCCTTTGAAAGCTTTGAAATTCTCTCGTTTATATCAATAATTTTACCCTTGCATTGTTCAAGATGTTTCATACAATAAGCAAGGAGTTCACACGCTTTTGCGTACTCCTCCATTGTCTGTTCGAGAGTAAGTTCACCGCTCTCCATTTTTGAAACCGTTTTTTCAAGCAGTTCGTTTGCCTGCTCAAAAGTCAAATTTTTATTTTCCATTGGTTTTTACCTCTGTACCTGCATATTCAAGCAGTCTTTGTATACGGTGATTTGCACCGCTTCGGCTGATTGGGGTTGAAAGATTCTGTCCCAAATCACGAAGTGACATATCGGGATTTTCAAGCCTTAAATATGCGATTTCACGCAAGTCCTCGGGCAAAGAATCGATTCCGACTGTCTTTTTTATATGTTCGATTGCACTGAGCTGTTTTGCAGACGCCGTTGCGATTTTTCCGATATTCGCAACCTCGCCGTTAATTCTGCGGTTCACATTGTTGCGAACCTGCTTTATTGCCTTTGTACCCATAATTTCCATTGATCTTATCGGTGAGCCTATGTAGGTAAGTAAGTCACAAATCTGCTCGCTCTCCTTAAAATAGACAATGTAACTGCCGCTGCGGACAACCGTTTTTGGAATAAGGGTACATTCGGTTATTTCGGAAAGAATCTTGCACAAATCCTGAGAAAGATTTTTGTGCGGAACACAGAATTCAAGGTGATAGCTTTTCATGGGATCGGACACCGAACCGCAGCTAAGAAAAACTCCGCGCAAAAACGATTGCGAAAGTTCTTCGCTTGAAAGATTTGCCCTGTTGACACGCAAAGTAATCTGACCGTCCGTATGACCGAAATCTTCAAAAATACGCTTGCAATCGTTTCCGTCAACCACAATTATTTTGTAAAGATGGCTGTCGCTTGATTTTGTTCGTAAAGCCGATTGTTTTTCAATTATCGGCATATATAAATTCTGCAAAAGAAATATAAGACGATTTCCCGCATAATTGCTTTCTGTTGTGAAGGTTATTTTGTTCGGAGAAAAATTTCTGCTGAATAAAAGCATTCCGTAAAGCTCCGCTTTGAGAGCCTCACGGTCAAACTGTTCAACCGAACAAATTTCTTTTTTTACATCCGAGGAAAATGACATTTCTGCACCTTACCTGTCAATATCTCTGTGCTGAATAACACACCTATAGCCTTTTTCGCGAAAGTGGTCGTTCAGCTGCATTGCGATTGTAACACTTCTGTGCTTGCCGCCCGTACAACCTATGCCGACAACAAGCTCGCTTTTGCCCTCTTTGAGATAGAGCGGTACGGAAAAATCGAGCATACTCAAAAGTCGCTTTAAAAATTCGGTTGTTTCTTCACTTTCAAGAACATAGTCACGCACATCTTTGTCAAGTCCTGTAAGATGTTTGAGTTCGGGAATGTAAAAAGGATTAGGCAGACAACGCACATCCATAATGAGATCTGCCTCAAGCGGAATTCCGTATTTGAAACCGAACGACATAAATGTCAGCGTAATACTTTGTGAAGTGTCCTCCATGAACATTGACATAATTCGCTCTCGGAGCTGTTTGTTTGACATATATGTAGTGTCAATGTTATAATCGGCTGTTCTTTTAATAGGCAAAAGAAGCTCCCTTTCAAGCTCAACGGCAGACAGTACCGAACCGTCCTTGAGTTTATCCGAAAGAGGATGTCTTCTTCTTGTTTCCTTATAACGAACAACGAGCCTGTCCGTCATTGCGTCAAAGAACAATACCTTTACATTTTCATAATGCATTTTGAAGTGTTCAATCTGAGAACACATTTCCTCAAATTTTTCGTTACCTCTTACATCAACAACAACCGCAACCCTCTTCATTGAATCATCTTCAGATTTGAGGCAAAGCCGATAGAGTGTTGACAACAGACTTGACGGAAGATTGTCAACACAATAATAACCGATATCTTCAAGCACATGAAGAGCGCCTGTTTTGCCTGCACCTGACATTCCCGTAATGATTACAAATTCCATAAAATTACACCTTTTTGCTTTATAGAAAAATAAGTTCACATTCAAGCTTGTAGCCTGTTTCATTTTCAACAGTTTTCTGAATTTCCGACACAAGCTGTTTTACATCGTCAGCCGTAGCCTTTGATTTGTTGATGATAAATCCTGCGTGCTTTTCGCTGACCTGAGCACCGCCGACTGTTTTGCCCTTGAGTCCGCATTGCTCAATGAGCGCACCTGCAAATGCACCCTCGGGTCTTTTGAACACACTGCCTGCGCTCGGATATTCAAGCGGCTGTTTTGTTGAACGGCGGTTCATATAATCGTTCATTCTGTTCTGAATTTCTTCGGGATCATCTTTTTTAAGTTTGAATACCGCACCTGTGATTATGCAACCGTTTTTGCGGTAAACGCTTGTTCTGTAGCCAAACTCAAGATTCTCTGCCTCTGTTCTGCCGATATCGCCGTTCTGTGTGATGTGAGAAACGCTGTATACAACATCTTTCATTTCACCGCCGTATGCACCTGCGTTCATAAACAAAGCACCGCCGACTGTTCCCGGAATTCCCCATGCAAATTCAAGTCCCGAAAGTCCGCATTTTTGGGCAAACTTACAAAGACTTCCCAAAGCCGCACCGGCACCGCAATAGATTGTTGTATCGTCAATTAATGAAATATTCCTGAAATCACCGTCAAGACGGAGAACAGTGCCATGGATTCCCTCATCGGGAACCAGAACATTACTGCCGTTGCCGAGAAGAATATACTTCTCCTTGCAGGCATCGCATTCCTTTAAGATTTTCATCAGCTGAGAAAGATTTGTCACCTTTATGTAAACATCTGCTTTTCCGCCGATTTTAAATGAGGTGTGTCTGCTCATCGGTTCAAATCGTCTTGCGTCACAATCAAGCTTTTGAGCACAGTTATATATAATATCGGTAGTGTCCATTCAATTACCCTCCGTTGTTAGTTTAGAATATGAAATTTCTGTTCCCTGTATTCCGTTACAAAGCGGAATTATTCCCATGTATCAACAATAACCTTTGGTGACGGCGGAAGATCCTCAACAGCCATTCCTAGATTTTTGAGAAGTTCTCTTGCTGCATTGTAGCCCATTTTCTTCTGTCTGTTATTCATGGCGGCAACCTCTATGATTACGGCAAGGTTACGGCCGGGCTTTACGGGAATTGTAAGAGTAGGCACTTCGACTCCGAGAATCTTCATGTATTCGTTGTCAAGTCCCATTCTGTCATAAACCTTTGAGCTGTCCCATTGTTCAAGGTTGATTACCATATCAATCTTTTCCTGCAGCTTGATAGCACCCATACCGAAAAGTTTTCTGGCATTGATAATTCCGATACCTCGAAGCTCAATAAAGTGACGGATATTTTCGGGCGACTGACCATAGAGTGTAGTCTGGGCAGTTCTTCTGATTTCTACGGCATCATCGGCAACAAGACGGTGGCCACGCTTAATAAGCTCAATTGCGGTTTCACTCTTACCGACACCGCTGTCGCCCGTAAGCAGACAGCCTTCGCCGTACACTTCAACAAGAACGCCGTGACGGGTAATTCTCGGAGCAAGCTCTTTGTTAAGATATTGTACAAGTGACGCAGTAAGATCCGATGTACTCTGCGGGGTGCTGAAAATAGACACCTTGTGCAGCTTTGCACTTTCGAGAATTGCGTTTGACGGTTCAATATCACGGCAAATTATTACAGCCGGAGGGCCAAAGCTGAAAATGGAGTCAATAACCATTTTCTGAGCCTCCGGACCGTATCTGCCGAGATATGAGAACTCTGTATTACCGAGAACCTGAATTCGCTTGTTGTCAAAGAATTCAAGATAACCCGTAAGCTCAAGTCCCGGTCTGTTGATTTCAACAGTTGATATGTTAGTTTCCTTGTAATTTTCAGCGACATAAACTTCGGTGAGGTTCAATGCTTCTGCAATTTGCGACAGCGGAACAGAAAATTCAACAGACATAAATCATCGTCCTATCCTAAATATTTATTACCTTTCACAAATCAGAGCAACCGCTCTGCCGCCTAACGGACAGATGTATGCTCTCAGGCTATATACTTATTGCTATTATACACCATAACGCAGTTTTGATAAAGTCTTTTTGTGAATTATTTTTCAATTTTTAATAAAATTTTCTCATTTTTCTGTTACTGTTTTAACAATGTCTGCTTTTAATTCTTTATCGGAACTAATATAACAAATACTCAAATAGCCGTTGTTTTTACCCTTAAAATTATTGAATATGGATAAAGATGTTACGGAAAGGTTGTTATTATTATTCTTCAACAGAACAATGTGTTCTTTAACTTTTTTCAGTGCATTTTTATCTTTTGAAAAAAGTTGCAAAGTTTTTGTATCCGAAAGGGCAGTATAGGTCAAAGGTGAAATTGCGGTTTCTTTTGAAATATAGTCAATATCGGTTTTGAGAGTTTTTTCTCCGAGATTTGAGTCAATAAGATACAATTCAAGCTTTGAAAGCGTCAGCGCAGGGATATAGGCTTTCTTTGCCGATATTACGGCTTTTTCAAGGCTGTCAGCCTCAACCGAAACACCTTGCACATCCTCGCTGTTCTCAAGCAGATAGAAATTATACACGACTTTGCCCGATTTGTTTTCTGCTGTAATCGTCTGAACAAGCGAAGAAGTATCAATTCGGTTTGAATTTGAGCAGCCGCCTAAAATCAGAACAATTGCCATAATCGGCAGTAAAAATAATTTTTTATTCATAAAGCTTTCTCCGATATACAAAAAGATAGATTATAGGAATCAGAAGTGCGGAAATAAAATTGAGTACAGTCAGAAAAATATTGTTCAATAATAATTCTTTTACGGCATTATAACTATCCGCACAAACAAACAAAACAAACATTATAAGCGCAATTATAGAAACAAAAACAAGCGTTCTTTTTGAAGATGTGTTTACAATGCAGTTTGAAACGCTGATGAAGACAGCCGTTACAAAAACGAAAATACAGGCAGTTACTGCGGCAAGGTAAAAGCTGTCAAAGCCCTTCATATCACCGAAATATGCGGTTTTAGACAATAGCTGAACAGAAAACGGTTGCTGTGCAGAATATGCACCGATAACAAAATCGGTAAAAAACAAAGTCAGCATTAATGTGCCGAATATAATAAGAGTTGTAATTACAGGTTGTTTTATCGACAGATTTTTGGTGCTTGTGGAATTGAATCCAAAAATAACAGGCAGAAACGCAAAGATTAAACAGTCTGCAACATTGCTCCGAATATTTGAAAAATCGGGTGTAACAAAGGTGCTGTTCGGTGCAAATTCAAAAGATTTTATATTTCCGAAAAATATCACGGCAAAAGCAATTATGAGAAATGCAAGCACAAAAATGCTGACTCTTGAAAGCGGATTTATCCCCTTTGACGCACCGTAAACACAAATGCAAAGTATCAGAAAGGCAATCACCTTTGTGTCGACATCGGGATTAACTCCCGAAACAAACATATCGCAGAATCTTATCAGAAAAGAAACGGTTATCACGGTGAAATACATACAATAATATGAAGAAACAAAGAAAAAGCCCGTTTGCGATGTGTTTTTTGCAAAGGCTGAGAAATCAAGTCTTGTTCTGTACTTTATCGAATAAAAAGGAACAAAGCACAACAGCGTGAAAAATATTCCGAATCCGATTGACGCAAGACTTGAAAAAATATTGTCGCTCTGCAAAAAGCTCCGCCCCATTAACAATATCGGAAGCACAGAACATACAAACAGCGAAAGCATAAGTCTTTTTGACGGAAAAGTTACATTCGATTGCATTACATCTCCTCCGTTTCGGGGAATTTCTGAACCTTGATTGTGTGCTTTGAAAGCCTTTTCCAATCTACTCTGACAAAGACATCACGCATACTCCGCCACGAGAACGGTGCAAGCGATGACATATACGGCACGCCGACTGATGTTTTGGAACACATATTGACAAGCACTCCGCAGGTGAGCAGAACTATTCCCCACAAGCCGAACATTCCGCCTGCGATAACGCAGAAAAATCTCAACACCATAATAGGCGGATAGAGTGCGAATGTGACATAACTGCAAATTGCCGCAGTTGCAACAACCATAAGAGTTGACGAGCTGATTATGCCTGCGCTGACGGCACTTTCACCGATTACAAGCGCTCCGACAATGCTGACAGCGTGTCCGAGCGGCTTCGGAATACGCAGTCCGGCCTCTCTCATGACTTCATAGATAAAGGTTATGAGAATAACTTCAAGTGTTACAGGTAAGGGTGTTTGCGACAAAGAATCGGATGTTTTCACGAGCAATCCGGTCGGAAAATATTCGGGATGAAACTGTGCAAAAGCCGTGTATATTCCCGGCAAAAATACGGCTATAAGGAACGAAATATACTTTAAAATCCGTATGAATGCCGCATAATACGGGCGGTTTGAATAATCATCAACGCTTTGAAATTCTTCTGCAAAAAGGTGCGGAATGATTATCACAGACGGTGTTCCGTCAATCAGAATTGCCACTCTGCCCTCCGACAGCTTTCCGCAGACCGTATCCGGCCTTTCAGAAATCCCGACACCCGAAAAAAGCGACTTTGAATTGTTGTCTTCAAGATAACTGCTTAAATATCCCGGTGCAAGAATCATTTTCAGGTTGCAGTTTTCAAGCCGGTCTCTGATTGCTTTAAGAATTTGCTTTGACACGCTGTTTTGAAGATAACAAATCATCATCTGCGTGTTTGAACTGTATCCGCTTGTCACGGTTTCAAAAACAAGATCGGGACTTTTGATTCTTCGTCTTATTAAAGTCATATTGATTCTCAGCGGTTCTGTAAAACCTTCTCTGCAGCCTCTCTGCACTACCTCACTTTCGGGTTCCGAAACACTTCTGAATGAAAAGCCCTGTGCTCCGATTGCAAGCATACGACTGCAACCGTCAACAACAAGCAAGGCAAAACCTGATGTTGAAAAGCTGATTGCCTCGTCAATTGTCGTGAACTCGACAATTTCACTTGATGTCAGCACGGTATTTTTGATAAGGTCAAAAACCTTATCGGGAGATTGACAGTCAAAATAATAATCGAGCAGAGGATTGATTACCGACAATGCAAGCGTGTCCTTTCCGCACATTCCCTCAATTGTGATTATTGCAGATTTTATACTGCATTGTCCCTTTAGATTCATTTCACGAACCGTAAAGTCTGCCGAATTTTTGAACATTTTCTTCAGAGTTGAAATATTTTCTTTTAATGAATTATACATTTAATCACCGTCTTAATATATCTGCTTTTTATTTTGCGGTATATCGGCTCAAATTATGCAAATATTAGTAACGGTGATGTTATGTTAATTTCAATAATCAGAACAATTTTGCTCTATGCCTTTGTCATTCTGGCAGTCAGGTTAATGGGAAAGCGACAGATGAGCGATATGCAGCCGAGCGAGCTTGTAATCACAATGATAGTGTCGGATATCGCATCAATTCCTATGCAGAACACATCTCAACCGCTGTTGAGCGGAGTTATTCCCGTTGCAATTCTCGTTGCACTTGAAATTACCGCAAGCATTATTATGATGAAGTGGAGCGGTTTCAGAAGTCTTGTGTGCGGAAAACCCGTTATAGTAATTAAAGACGGAAGGATTCTGCAATCGGCTATGAAAAAGCTGCGGCTTACTACAGAAGATTTGAGTGTCAGATTAAGGCAACAGGGGATTTTTTCAATCGAAGATGTTCAATACTGCATTGTTGAAACAAACGGTGAGGTGAGCGTTCTTGAAAAGCCTGAGAAGAGAAAGCCTTCTGCCGAGGATTTCGGGTTAAAAATTAAGGACAATAAAATTGAAACCGTAGTTGTCAGCAACGGAAAAATTCTTGAAAATTCGCTTAATTTATGTGAAAAAGAAAAGGGTTATGTTAAAAATATTCTGCAAAAGAAAAATATTAAGCAGAGCAATGTTTTTCTGATGACTCTTGACGCACTCGGAAATTACAACATTATAAAGAAGGAATAACAATATGAAAAGAATTTACATTGCACTTTCACTTGTTCTGGCGGCACTATGCTTTGCATCTGTTGAAACAGGATTTATTTCGGGCAAAACTGATTCATTCATTGCAAAAATTGAATGTGCCGACAGATTGATGAGCAGACTTGAATTTGAAGATGCGCTCAAAATATGTGAAGAAACAGAGAAAGAATGGTATGACAATGCCAAATTGATTGACACCATGCTCATTCACGATTATGTTGACAATATCGGATTAAGCATTTCGAGAATGACCGCATTTGCACAAAAGCAGAACCGTGATATGTACTTTGCCGAAAGCGTTCAGGCAAAAAAAGAACTCGCCTCCATTAAAGAAAGCGAGTTTCCGTTAGTTGAAAATATTTTGTAATTCTTACACAGAATTATTCTTTTTAATTTTGGAATTGATAAATTCGATCAGTCGGAATATGAGGAAAACGGCGGCATTGACTATTACAACGCTTGCACCTGTCGGGGTATCGCATGAATATGACACGCACATACCGACAAAGAAACAACAGAGTGAAAGCACACCCGAACAGAGAATTACCGACTTGAATTTTTTGCAGACTCTCATGGAAGAAAGCGCAGGGAAAATTATAAGTGCGGAAATTAGCAGAGTACCCATAATTCTCATACCGATTACAATTGTGAGAGCCGTAAGGAGTGCGATTACCGTGTTATAAACGCCTGTTTTAAGACCGGTTGCCCTTGAAAATGTTTCGTCAAAGGTTACGGCAAAAATCTTGTTGTAGAACAAGATGAATATTACGATTACGACAAGTGCAAGGATTCCGCACATAATTGCGTCGGCTGTTGTAGTGGCAAGAATACTGCCGAAAAGGTATGAGTTGAGGTCGGTATTTACGCCCGATACACTGACAAATACAACACCTATTGCAAGCGCCGTACTTGAAATTATTGCGATTGCCGCATCGCCGTTGATTTTACTGTTCTCGGAAAGCCTTAACAGCAGAAATGCCGCAATAATGATTACAGGAACAGCAACTTCAAGCGGTGCAAGATTTAGTGCCGCCGCAACTGCAAGCGCACCGAAGCCCACATGAGATAATCCGTCACCGATCATTGAATACCGTTTGAGAACGAGCGTAACACCGAGCAGTGCCGCACACAAAGAAACAAGCGTGCCGACAATGAATGCTCTGACTATAAAATTGTATGAAAACATTTCAAAAATCATATCAAACATTTTTAGCACCTCCGTGAACTCTGTGCTGACATTCATCACACGGGCAATCGCTGAGAATAAAGCGTTTGCCGGCATCCGAATGCAGATACTGATGTGCCGTACCGTAGAAATACCAATTCTTTGCAAGGTGCAGAATTTTTGAGGCATTGCTCACGGCTGAATTCACATCGTGAGAAACCATAATAATCGTGATTCCGCTTTCATTCAACTTTTTGATGAGAGCGTACATATCAGCCATTGCCATCGGATCAAGTCCCGTTACAGGCTCGTCAAGAATAATCAGTTTGTGAGTTGCACACAATGCTCGGGCGAGCATGACACGCTGCCGCTGACCGCCCGAAAGCTCTCTGAAACATTTTTTGCGTAAATCATAAATGCCCGTGAGCTTCATATTCTCGGCGGCAGTTTTTTTCTGCTCCTTTGAATAGAAAAAGGTGTGTTTTTTATTAAGGCAGCCCGAAAGCACCACCTCTTGCACCGACGCAGGAAAGTCACGCTGAATATCGCTTGACTGCGGAAGGTAGCCGATTTCATTCTGTTTTAGTCCGTCACTATAGGTAATCGAACCGCTCAATGGCTTTAAAAGTCCGAGAAGTGCTTTCATGAGAGTAGTTTTGCCCGAACCGTTTTCACCGACTATGCAGATATAATCCTTTTCTTTTATATCAACCGAAATATCATTGACAACGGTTTTGCCTTCATAACCGAGCGAGGCATTTTCAATTTTAATAAGCGACATCAGTATAACGCCTCCTTTAATGCTTCAAGATTTTGTTCCATAACAGAAATATAAGTTGCACCGTTTTCAAAATCATCCTTTGTGACATTGTGACATGAAGAAAACTGCATCGTCTTTGCAGAAGAATCTTCAGAGATAATCCGAGCAATTTTGCCGCTTGAAAGCTCAAGATAGAATACAACGGGTATATCGTGTTCTCTTGTAAAATCAATCAGATGAGAAACAACGGCTGTACTCGGCTCGGTTTCATGACTGCAACCCGGGAATGCACATTCATATCCAAGGTTGTAGTCGCTTACAAAATACAGAAACGGAAATCTGTCGCCAAAAACAAGCGTATCACGCTTTTTGTTATTTGCAACTTCGGTAAATTTCTTATCAAGGCTGTCAAGCTGTGAAATGTAATTTGTTTTTCTGTCATTGTAATATTTAGAATTTTTGCTGTCCACTGACATTAACTCATCTGCGATTGAGGCAGACATACGCTCTGCATTTCTGATTGAAGTCCAGACATGCTCGTCATACTCCTCCCCTTCCTCGTGATCGTGACCTTCGTCATCATCATCCATATCTTCATGACTGTCGTGTTCATGGTCATGATCCATAGACTGTTCGTGTCTGAGAGGAACATACTCCATCATCTTCATCACTTTTACATCTTTGTTTTCAATTGACGAAAGAACTCCGTCAACCCATTCGTCGCTTTCACCGCCGTTGCAGATAAAAATATCGCAATTTTCAATTGCTGTAATATCTGACGGTTTGGGTTCATAACTGTGCGGATCACTTCCGGGCGAAAGCAACAAGCGAATATCAACTTTATCGCCTGCAAGCTGTCTTACAAAATCATAGTAAGGAAAAATCGTTGTTACAACGCTGATTTTACCGTCAGATTTCCTGACATCTTCAGTTCTGTCACAAGCGGAAATTAATAACGAGCCGCAAATTATCACGGCAGAAAGAAAAATTGAAACAAGTTTTTTCATATATCACTCCAAATAACGCTTAAAAAGTCTTAATACACAAAAGGGATTGCATAAAACATCTTTATGCAACCCCTTTATAATTATTTGCAGAATCGGATAGATTTATCCGAAGGCTGTTTTATGCAGCTTTAGCGGAAAGCTTCTTTGCCTTTTTATGACGCTGCCACATAACCCAAAGCGGACCTGCGATACAGATTGAAGAATAACAACCTGATATGATACCGATAAGCATCGGAAGAGCAAAGCCCTGAACAGATGTGATATTGAACGCACAGGCAACAACATAAACAACAAGAATAGCCGAAAGTGTTGTTACAGAAGTCATAATGGTTCTCTTAATACACTTTGTGCAGCTGAGGTTGAATATCTTGCCAACATCTGTTTTGCTTCCGACAAGCTTCTTTTCCTCACGAACACGGTCATAGATAACAATTGTATCGTTAAGCGAATAACCGAGAATCATAAGAACAACTGCGATAAAGCTTGCGTCAATCGGCATCTGGAAGATTACATACATAAAGTAAATCATTGCAACATCGTGGAAGAGGGCTACGAGAGCCATAACACCTGCCGAAAGACCGCCGATTTTCTTAAATCTGATTGTTACATAAAGAACCATAAGCACGGCTGCAATTGCAACAGCAGTAAGACACTTGAGAAGGAAGCTGAAACCCATTGAAGCATCAACTGAATTTGATTCAAGACATTTGAAGTTATTGTCCGGATACTTCTTCTGAAGGTCTGATTCAAGGTTCTTCTGGATATCGGTTTTGATTGAATCGTTACCCGAGAACTGAACTGTTACCGTTGTGCCGCTGTCGCCCATAAGATCCTGAGCATATGTAGTAGTGATTCTGTCCTCTGTTGTTTCAACCTGAATAAAATCAGTAAGTTCAGACTGATTGATTTCACCGCTGTAGCTGAATTTAAGAGTTGCACCGCCAGAGAACTGAATGTCAAGCTGTGTACCGAAAATAAAGTTACATACGATACCGATAATAATAATTGCAAGAGAAATTCCGAAGAAAATCTTTTTGTGACCTACAAAGTCAATAATCTTGTGGCCTCTGTTATACTTTTCGGCAAATTCCTCGTCTGTAAGAGGGGCATTTGAAACTGCCTTTGTCTGAGTTTTATCAGTCATTCTTAGCACCTCCAAACAACCATTTTTTACGCAGGAACTTAAAGCCTGCAACACTTCTGAGCATAATTCTTGTACAGAATACACCCATGATAAAGTTAGCGATTACGCCGACAAGAAGTGTGTAACCGAATGAGTAGATAGTACCTGTTGTAGACTCACCGAAGATGATTGAGAGAATATTTGCAGGACCAAATACAAGCATAAGGATAATTGATACGATAATAACGGTCATATTACCGTCAACGATAGCGGAAAGTGAATTCTTTGTACCCCTTTCAAGAGCACCGTCAAGAGTTCTTCCTGCCTTAAGTTCTTCTTTGATACGCTCGGCAGTAATAACATTACAGTCAACGCCCATACCGATTGAAAGGATAAGACCCGCAATACCCGGGAGCGTCATTGTGAATGAAGAGAATACAGGGAAGTAACCTGATACAGCCGCAATGGCAAGACCCATCTGACCGAGAAGTGAGATAACTGCAACAAAACCGGGCAAACGGTAGAAGAGAATCATAATGATTGCAATAATGATAAATGCGATAACACCAGCATATGCCATTGCAACAAGCGAGTTCTCACCGAGGGTTGCGCTGATTGTGCCGTAGTTTGATGTTTCAAGCTGGAACGGAAGAGCACCTGCATTAATTTTTGATGCAAGGTCCTGAGCCTCTTTAGCTGTAAAGTCACCTGAAATAACAGCGTTGCCGTCAGTAATTTCAGCCTCAACCTTAGGAGCTGAAAGCATAATATCATCCATCCAGATTGATACTGTCTGGTTGAGATATTCTTTGGTGATGTTACCGAAAAGCTCTTTACCGTTCTTGTCACCGTCACTCTTGAGCTTAAGCTGTACAACATATGAATTCTTACCGGTTGACTGATCTGTTGTCATACCTGCTGTTGCACTTTCAACATAAGAACCGTCCATAAGGATTGTCTTAGCTGTGTCGCCCGAAGGAGTTTTGTAAACATACTCGCCGTTTGAATCAACATCTGTTGTTGAATATTCCTTTCCGGGACGGAAAGTAAGCTGTGCTGTTGAAGAAATCTCTTCGATTGCCTCAATTGCGTTCTGGTCGGAATCTTCCTTCCATGGGAAACGAACAATGATTCTGTCGCTTTTTGCATCCGCATAAAGCTCATAATCTGTGATACCCTGAGATACCATTCTTAATTCAATGATTGACTTTGCAGACTCAAGCTGCTCGTCAGTTGCGTCAACATCTCCTGCCGGTTTGAATGTTGCTTCAACACCGCCACGGATGTCAATTCCCCATCGTATATCGCTGATGCCCTTTAATACTGTTGTTTTGTTATCGCCGGTGTAGTAGGAAATACCAAAAATCGCAGTAAACGAAAAGGCAAGTATCAGCAAAGCTACGACAAAGAATACAGGCTTTGGAACTCTTTTCATGCCTTTGAAACCTCCGTTAAATAATTGGCTGTGATTTTATTTTGCTCAAAAGTCAAAATAACTCTGTCACGAACATCCAATCACAGACCGTAACAGAGTTATTATAGAATTTTTTTAGTAAAATGTCAATGGATACGGAAATATTTAATAAAAAAAGAATTGAATTTATCAAAAAATACATTCTAATGTCATAAACTGCATACAAAATTCTTCCAAAATCCAACCGACAAACCAAATTTTCAAATGATGATTACTTGTTCAGAATCTTTTCGCAAGCCGCAAGCCTTGCACAGATACAAAAAACATCCATAGCAACTTCAAGCTCGTTGTTCGGAGGGAATGTCGGTGCAATTCTGATGTTGGAATCCTTTGGATCAATTCCGAGCGGATATGTTGCACCTGCACCTGTAAGGACAACTCCTGCCTCCTTACAGAGAGCGACTGTTCTCTTTGCTGTGCCTTCAAAAACATCAACGCTTACAAAGTAACCACCGTGCGGCTTTTTCCATGATGCGATATCAGCAGGCGCAAGTTCTTTGTCGAGAGTATCAAGAACAATCTCGAATTTTGGTTTAAGGACAGACTTGTGCTTTTCCATATGTTTAAGCACGCCGTCATAGTCCTTAAAGAATCTTACATGACGGAGCATATTAAGCTTATCATAGCTGATGATTTCGTAGTTATATCTTTCACGGAGAACCTTGAGGTTGTTCTCAGATGCAGCCATTGCGGCTACGCCTGCACCGGGGAAAGTAATCTTTGATGTTGAGCAGAAAAGAATCGGGAGGTCTTCATTACCTGTCTTTTTGCATTCATCCATAATGTTGAGCAAAACATCAGGTGTGTCGCTGATTTCATGGATGCAGTAGGCATTATCCCACATAATTCTGAAATCCTTAGCGGCAGGCTTTAAAGCGGCAAAGCGCTTAACAACCTCATCGCTGTATGTGGTGCCGGCAGGGTTTGAATATTTCGGAACGCACCAAATACCCTTGATTGAGTCATCCTCAGAAACGAGTCTTTCAACCATATCCATATCGGGACCGTTGTCGTCCATCGGAATCGGAATAAGCTCAAAGCCGTAATACTGAGTAATGCCGAAATGACGGTCATAGCCCGGTACCGGACAGAGGAATTTTCTGTTCTTTACTTCATACCATGGTTTGCAGCCCTCAACAGCGGGAGCTGTCATAAAGCATGAAATTGTATCAAACATCATATTAAGGCTTGAAGAACCGCCTACAATAACATTCTCTGCATCTACACCGAGAATATCCGCAAAAAGCTTTCTGCACTCTGTAATACCGTTGAGAAGTCCGTAGTTGCGGCAATCCATCTTATCCTCACCGATAAAATCGGATTTGCTGTTGATTGTATCGAGCATAGGCAATGAAAGATCAAGCTGTTCTTTGCCGGGCTTACCTCTTGCCATATTGAGGTTAAGTCCCATACCTTTAATCTCCTCAAATCTCTTTACGAGATTGCCATACTCTTTTTCAAGTTCCTGCTTACTCAAGTCAAGATAACCCATTTTGAATAACTCCTTAAAATATTATTGCAAATGTAATTTAAATTTCTAATATATTTTACTCTATTCGCTCAAGAAATGCAAGATATTTTTTGTAATCTTGCATTTTTATTTTCACAAAAAAGAACAGACCTGCAACAGTCATTTTTGGTGAAAGTTTGCAAGTCTGTGATTTTGTGTTATTTTTATTGAGAATGTGTAGTTTTGTGCCAAAGCACAAAATTGGGATTAATAATACTGGTAGTAGTAATAACCTTTCTTTCTTCTCTTTGAATCATAAGTACAACCTACCTCAATCAGACCGAGTACGGTTGAATCGGCAAGCTTTACGCTGTCAAGAAGGTGCTGAAGGTCGCCGTGGGTTGTTGAGCGTTCACGAACAACTACAACAAAGCCGGCAATCATATCCTTGAGAAGCAGAGCGTCGGCAACCACACCGATAGGAGGCGTATCAAAAATTACATAATCATAATCTCTGACAAACTGCTCATAAAGTTCCTGAAATCTGGTACTGCACATAAGCTCAGAGGGGTTTGGCGCAACCGTACCTGCCGGAAGAATGTCAAGATTCGGAAGAACATCATGCTTAACAGCCTCGTCAATTTCAATCATTTTACCGATTACATTGGTAAGTCCCTTTTTATTGTCAAGCTTAAAAATGTTGTGAACATTAGGACGGCGAAGGTCGCAGTCGATAAGTAGAACTCTTTTTTCCATTTTTGAAAAGGAAATTGCAAGATTTGCGGAAACGGTGCTCTTGCCCTCACCTTTTGAGTAACTGGTTACGGCAAAGCATTTTTTTTCTTTTGCGGAAAGCGAGAACATAATATTAGTTCTTGCGGCCTTATACGACTCAACAATTGCAAACTTGCTCTTATCGGAAAGAGAAAAATTCTGTCCGTTATTTTTTTTATCGTCTTTCTTTTTAAATAATTTAAAATCAGAAGCCATAGTTCCTCCTTAACCCTGGTTCTCAAAGTCGGGAATTTCGGCAAATATAGGAATACCGTAGATATCCTGAATATCGTCCTCAGACTTGATTGTTGTGTCGATAAGTTCAATAAGAATAGAAATAAGGCAGGAAGCAATTAATCCGATTGCCGCGCCTATAAGCATATTCTTTGTGTTACTCGGTGCATACGGAGCCGAAGGAACCTTCGCCTGACGAAGTGTTCCGATCTGACCGTAGCTGAATTTTGAATTATAAACCTCAGCCGCTTTTTCGGCAAGCTGATTGGCAACATTGGCACACTTCTGTGCGTCTGTACCGTCCACTGTAATTGTGATAAAGAAAGTACCGTCGGTTACATCAACATTAACCGTGCAGCCGTCATAGAGTGCTGTCATCTCATCGGAATTTTTAAAGAGTGTAACGCAGATTTCAGCAAGATTTGCAGAGGCGGAAATATCAGCAGGATATATCTTCTGGTTTTCCTCATTGGTTGTCTTTTTGGTTGTATCATCGTCAGTCTTTGAAGGTGTCGTACTCTTGGTGTCGGCATTGGCATTTGCTCGCTGTGACGAACTGTAGTTCTGTACATAAATCATGGTAGATGTGCTGTACATCGGTGCAATTACAAAACGTGAATACATAAAGAACAACAGTCCCATTACAACAGTAGCAAGAATAATAAACTTGATTCTGTGCAAAAGGACGCTGACAATTCGCTGAATGGTTACATTCTTTGCCATTTATATAGCCCCTTTAATTCATATTAAATATTAAGAAAACATACCGTAAAGCAAAAAATGGTGTTTTTACGGCACTAATTTACACATTTTTATTTCATTATATCTTATGTATTCTCAGCAATAATTCTATCATAGAATATTGATTGAAATAATTTCTTTAATACTATACAAATTTTTCATTGTCGGATTCTTTAACAGCAAAAATAAAGGAAGCCGTAAAGACTTCCTTTATCATAGTTTATTAAATTACGGTTATCAGCCTACAACATTAAGAAGTACGCCGGCTGCAACTGCTGAACCGATTACACCTGCAACATTCGGGCCCATAGCGTGCATGAGGAGGAAGTTGCCGGGATTTTCAGCCTGACCAACCTTTTGAGATACACGGGCAGCCATCGGAACGGCGGATACGCCTGCTGAACCGATGAGTGGGTTAACCTTACCGCCTGTTGCCTTGTACATAATCTTACCGAAAAGTACACCGAATGCGGTACCCATACAGAACGCAAGAAGACCGAGAACGATAATCTTGATTGTGTCAAAAGTAAGGAAGTTCTGACCGGATGCGGTTGCACCAACAGTTGTACCGAGGAAGATCGTGATAATATTCATAAGCTCGTTCTGAGCTGTTTTGCTGAGTCTTTCAACAACGCCGGACTCCTTAAAGAGGTTACCGAGCATAAGCATACCAACGAGCGGAGCTGCGTCTGGAAGGAAGATTGCGATGATAATAACAACAATTACCGGGAACATAATCTTCTCAAGCTTTGAAACGGGACGAAGCTGTTCCATAACTACCGAACGCTCTTTTTTGGTTGTGAGTGCCTTCATAATAGGCGGCTGAATAATCGGCACAAGAGCCATATATGAATATGCGGCAATTGCGATTGAACCGAGAAGATGCGGAGCAAGCTTTGTTGTTACATAAATAGCTGTAGGACCGTCGGCACCGCCGATAATACCGATAGCACCAGCCTCTGCCTCTGTAAATCCAAGGAAAATAGCACCTGTAAATGTTATAAAGATACCAATCTGTGCGGCAGCACCGAGAATAAGGCTCTTCGGGTTAGAGATGAGCGGACCGAAGTCGGTCATACAACCGATGCCGAGGAAGATAAGAGGCGGATAAATGCCGAGCTTAACACCCTGATAGAGGTAATAAAGAAGTCCGCCGTATGTCGGATTCTCAATATAAGTTACTCCGTCAATCACCGTTTTGGCATGTCCCGACACCGCAACATTCTGTGCGGTACATTGAGCCTCTGTCAAAAGCTGTGTTGTAGGCGGAGCCATAATGCTCGGATAAAGATTAACAAGCAGCATACCGAATGCGATAGGAAGGAGCAAAAGCGGCTCATACTGCTTTTTGATTGCAAGGTAAAGCAAAACGATTGAAATACCAATCATTACATAGTTCTGCCAGTTAAGAGTTGACAGACCCGAGCCTTCAAAGATACCGACAACGGCATCTGCAAAGCCTTGTAAAATTTCCATTAGATAACATCCTTTCCCTTAAAACTTTGCCTTAAAACGGGCGGGTATTATCAAGTACACCGGCTTTTGCCCATGCGGAACGACCGCCGTCTGATGACTTTTTAATACTCTTGATTCTTGCTTTTTCGGAAGAGCCGTACATTGTGGCAACTGCTGCGGAAATTACGGCAACAACCTCATCGGAAACACCGTCTGTCTGAGCAGGAGCGACAGGAGCGGCAACAACGGGAGCAGGAGTTTCTGCTACGGTTTCAGCCTTTTTCTCTTTGCTCTTTTTGCCGGCATTTTGAGCTTTCTGAATAATTGCACCGTAAATCTTGATTATGAAAATCAAGAGAATCAGCATTGCGAATACAACAACAAAACCTGTAAGAACAACTTTTGCAGAGGCAATACCTTTTTCGGCAAGGGAAAGCTCCTCTTTAGCCAATAAAGCTACATCGGAAAGATTCATAAAACAACCCCCATATTTGTCATTTGCATATAGGAATATTATACTTTATTCCCGAAACATTTTCAATAACAAATATGGGGTGAATAATTTTTTGGCGATATTACCAATTTATTAATTTGTGAGCCTGTTTATTTGTGAATTAAAGCTTTGCGATTTTATCGTTATTTGTCGTTACAGAATTATACATATTAATCCGTTACAGCCGTCATTGATAATTTTTTCAACTGTCTCCCCTATCCGCCTTCTGGCATCGGCAGGCATTCTGTACAGCTTGTTGTGAAGTCCCTCGTTAACGAGTTCGTGAACTGATTTTCCGAATATGTTACTCTCCCAGATTTTTTCCGGATTTTCGTCAAATTCTCTGAGAAGATAAGACACAAGCTCTTCAGACTGCTGTTCCGAACCGACAATCGGAGTTACCTCCGTCTGCGTAAAAATCTTCATCATATGAATTGACGGTGCGCTTGCTCTCAGCTTGATACCGTATTTTCCGCTCTGCTTAATAATCTGCGGTTCGTCAAGGGTAAGTTCGTCAATTGTCGGCATAACAATTCCGTAGCCCGTTTCCTGAACCTGTTCATAAGCCTGTGCAATCTTGTCAAATTCTTTTTGTTTTTGTGAAAGAGTCTTTATGCAGTTCAGAAGTTCGTACTCCTCGGTTATATCAAGCCCTGTTTCTTCCGAGATAACCTTGTAGAAAAGTTCGCTTTTGATAGATACGGCCATCTCCGCATATCCTTTTCCGAGGTCAAGACTCGTAACCTTTGCAGATGTGATGTACTCGCATTGCTCAATATCTGAGATTATCTGCTGAATTTGCCTGATTTTCTCAATTTTGGCGGCATTTTTCTTTATTGAATCAAATACAACCGATTTCAGCCAATGGTCTTTATCGAGCTTTACAACCCATTTCGGAATGTCAACCTTGATTTCACGGATTGGAAATTCAAACAAAAGCTGTGCAAGTATCCTTTTGATTTCGGTTTCGTCAAGCTCCATACAGCTAACGGGAATTACGGGAACCTTGTATTCGGCGGTCATTTCGTTTGACAGTCGAATTGTTTCATCTGCCGTAGGGTCAACTGAATTGAGAAGTATAATGAACGGTTTATTGATTGCTTTCAGCTCATTAATTACTCTTTTTTCACTTTCAATATAATCTTCTCTCGGAATATCGCTGATTGTTCCGTCAGTAGTGATAACAAGACCGATTGTTGAATGGTCGGTAATTACCTTTTTAGTGCCTATTTCTGCGGCATCATCAAAAGGAATCGCCTCGTTTGACCACGGAGTTTTTACCATTCTCGGTTCGTCCTCTTCGCTGTAACCGATTGCGCTGTTTACAATATAGCCTACGCAGTCAATCATTCTCACATTGAAGGTTGTGTTGCCGCCGAGATTGATTTCAACGGATTCCTCGGGAATAAATTTGGGTTCTGTGGTCATTATGGTTCTTCCAGCCGCAGACTGAGGAAGCTCGTCAACGGTACGCCTGTAAACTGCCTCATCACGGATGTTGGGCAGAACAAGCGAATCCATAAACCTTTTTATAAATGTAGATTTTCCCGTTCTGACGGGACCGACTACTCCGATATAGACATCGCCGTCGGTTCTTCGGGAAATATCCTGATAAACATTTCTCTCTTCCATTTTTTATACCTCCCTATATTCTCGGAATCAACAGCATTTTAGGTGCGTCGAGCACCTGATTTTCAGCCGAATTTTCCGAAAGCAGCAAATCAAGCTTTGTGTTGTGGGATTTAGCAATATCCCAGAGCTTTTCTCCCTTGTCGGCAAAGTATAATGTCAGCGCACAATTTTCGGGAGGTATAGGTTTATCCTCAAAAACATTTACATTTTTTACGGTGTTTACTCTGTTTTCCGAAAAAACAGCACCGCAGATTTTCAGCTCACAACGAATTTCTATGACATCATCCTCGGCAAGTCTGTAGCTTATACTTGCTGTCCTTGTACCGAAAATTTTGGCACAGGTGCAGTCTGTCTGCGGAATAATATGCTCATAATCGGCTGAACGCTCAATAAACACAGGCATATCTTCCCCGTTAAGCGCCAATATGCATATGTTGATTTTTCCGCTTATAACCATACCTCTGTCATCGTGTGAAGCCTCGGCAGTTATTTGTTCTGTGAAAATATCGAGAATTCGTGAGATTTTTCCGTCATCAATCTTAACGGACATTTTTTCCATATGAGGTTCATTAATCGGAACAACCTCGCCCGTAATTTTTAATTGTTCAAACTCCGGCAACGAGGAAAATTCTGTTGAGTAGGCGTCACATACAATTTCCTCCTCACGGGTTATATAGCCCTCCTCCGTAACGCAGAGCTTTACTTCAAGTATCACAGACGGCTTTTCGGAAAGCATATCGTTTTTCAGTCTTATGTCATACGACATAACATCGCAGGAAACACAGTTGATTGTGTTTTCGTCAATTCCGTCACAATCTAAAATTTTGTTGAACGGCAACAGATAGTCAAGCTTTTCAACTTCTCCGCTCTCTGCGTTTGAAAGGTACAAAAGCTTGAGATTAAGTTCACCGTTGAGCATAAGCTTTCCCGTTACAGCCTTGGCGTCAATCACTCCGACGCTTACATCGCTGCGGAGAACGGATTCAATCTGCGGTTTTTCGCCTACAGAAATTTCTTCGCAAACAGAAAACTGCTCCTGGCAGAACGATTTAAGATCGGCACAGGTAACGGTCTTTCGGTCGGTTTCAATAGTATCGGAAGGAGTGAAAATGCTCGTCTGAGTTTTTGAAAATACCTTTGCATACAACGAAAACGCTCCGTGCATAACAAGTCTGCGGGGACTTAATGCCCTGCAGTTTATGTATTCCGGCTTGGTTTTTGTGATGATAACCGGATTGTCGGGAGCGTCTTTTACCGAAAAGTTCTGTGAAAAATTCACGCTTTGTTCGCAACAGCGCACGCTTTTCTTTATACTTTCCACATACATCACATTCACCGTACAAAATCCGTCAATCTGAAGCTGACCTCCGGAAAGGGTTCTGCTCTGAATTTTGGGTGTGAGTGTACATTTCAGAATTTTTTCTATATCCGGACAATAATCGGGCAGAGTGAGGTCAACATCTGCAAGCTGTTCGGCAACCGTGTCAAGCACAGCCGACGGCGTGCAAAACGAGCGGTTTTCCTGATTAAACTCCATATTTTTCTCTCCTTTATGTTTTATAGTTCAATTATATTAGGGAGTGCGGAAAAATATTACCCGTAAGATTAATCATAATTTTATTTTAAAAAATAAGATGTGCAAAGTTTTTTGTAACTATGCACATCTTTAGCTTGAATTTATTGTAAACTATTACCAATAACAAGATTTTGGAACAGCGTCCAAACATATGACTATTATTCCGGCTTGGTTTCCTTTTTGATTCCGTAAATTTTTCTCAAAATTGCCGATATGAATTTTGGTTTCTCAATAAGTACAACTTTCATAATTACCTCCGTACACAACAAATACTGACAACTACGAGTGCGCCTGCCGCAATGACGAGTACCCATTCACTCGGCAGAAGTGATGCACACAGCAGTCCCAGTCCAAAGCATACTGCAGATTTTATTCTCTGTGTGTAACAATTCACTGTATCACCCTATATCAGAATATACACAAAATCAAATTATGTGCAAAAGCGGTTGAATTATTTTTAAAATTGATATAAGATAAACTGAGAAAACAATTACGGAGAATTTTACAGACTATGAGAACACTTGAAATTAAAAAGAATGACGCAAATCAACGACTCGATAAATTTTTACAGAAAAGATTCAAAACTCTGCCAAAGTCGCTTATGTACAAATATATAAGGAAAAAGTGTATTAAGGTAAATGGCAAAAAGTGCGATATTCAGACTATGCTCAAAGAGGGCGATGTGCTTACCTTTTATATTAAGGACGAATTTTTTGAGGCATCGGAGCAAAAAAGCTATGAGTTCATGAAAGCACCGAAAACCTTTGACATTGTTTATGAGGATGAAAACCTTATACTTATAGATAAAAAGCCGGGCATAATCGTACACCCCGACAAAAATTATCACTTTGATTCACTTGTTGCAAGAGTTCAGCACTACCTGTATGACAAAGGTGAATATAATCCCGATGAAGAAAAAGCCTTTGCACCTGCACTTGTAAACAGAATTGACAGAAACACGGGCGGAATTGTAATTGCGGCTAAAAATGCCGAAAGTCTAAGAATCCTAAACGCAAAAATGAAAACAAGAGAGCTTGAAAAATACTATCTCTGCCTTTTGTACGGAAAGCCAAAAAAGGACAGCGACACACTTCACGGCTATATGACCAAGAACGAAAGTAAAAACAAGGTTACTGTTTTCAAAAATGAGGTTGAGGGTTCAAAAGAAATCAAGACAAAATATGAAATTCTTGACTTCAACGGCAAATTCAGCCTTGCAGAGGTTGAACTGCTGACGGGCAGAACTCATCAGATAAGAGCGCACATGGCATCAATCGGACATCCGCTTGTGGGCGATACAAAATACGGCAAAGGCAAAAAAGCACCCGACAGCATTAAGTATCAGGCGCTTTACAGCTATAAGCTAAAATTTAATTTTGAAGCCGATGCAGGCATTCTTGATTACCTTAACGGCAAGGAATTTGAGGTAAACGATGTATGGTTTGCAAAAAACGGAAAGATTAATTCAAACAGATAAAGGCGGTCAACAACCGCCTTTTGTTTTGCAAAAACAAAAATATTATTCTTATTTTATACACATAAATGCACTCATTGTGCCTCTGTGACCTTTGGTGGCACGGTGACTCCATAATAGGTCGCTGTTGCAATTGGTGCAAACATCCGAAACTGTTATGTTTTCATCCTTTACACCTGAAGCAGTAAGAATCTGACGGTTGGTTTCTAAAAGATCGACCATATATTTTCCGTTTCCTTTTTCAAAAACGAACTTTGAGCTGTCAAGGTCTGCAAGATTCAGAAAATGTTCTGCACATGGGTAGTCAACCTCATAGCAACAAACTGAAATTGCGGGACCGATTGCAGCTTTGATATCGGCAGGGTTTGTGTCGTAAAGCTTAGTCATTTTCTCAACAACCTTTTCCCCTATTCTGCCGACAGTTCCCCTCCATCCGGCATGGGCAAGTCCGATTGCCTTATTCTTTGTATCGACAAAAAACAGCGGTGTGCAGTCGGCATAGTAGGTTACGAGGGTTACTCCCTTTTCATTTGTAATCAAAGCGTCAACGCTCTCCATATCACGGGGCTTGCAGATACCTATGCCCTTTTCGGCAGATGTTACCGCTCTTACAACCGTGTGGTGATCCTGTGCCGAGGCTACAAGACTTTCATAATCAAAGCCTGCACTTTTGCAGAATCTTTTGTAATTTTCGGTTACGCTGTCGGGATTGTCACCTCTGTTGAATGCCATATTCATTGATGTAAATTCACCCGTTGACACACCGCCGAGACGGGTTGTAAATGCGTGATTGATGAAACTAATTTCTGATAAAGAATTATATGTAAGATACGGAACCGTATCAATGTTGTTGAGCTTCATTGTTTTTGAAAAAAATTTCATAAGTGTTCCTTCCATATTTTATAATAAGATTATTTTTAACCGATTAATTGCTTTGTCAATATTTTCCGACAAAATATTATGCTTGAAACACGGCTGAGTTAATGATATACTATATTCATTCAGAGGTGTTGATTATGAAAAAAAGTTTGTTTGGCAAGAATATTCCTGTCAACTGTTCATATTGCGAATACAACGGAATGGAAAACGATATTATGTTCTGCAAAAAGTCAAAGCAAGTCAAGGACGGAAAATGCAGATCATTCAAGTATGACCCGTTGTTGCGTATGCCGAATGTCACGGTTTTTAAGACTGATTTTTCGGCAAAGGATTTTAAACTTTAATCTGCCGTATTTTTATTATACAGGAATGAATTTTGTTAATATTCCTTTTCGGAATTAAATTACACATTCAAAAGAAAAAGCTTTACCGTTTTTGGTAAAGCTTTTAGTTTTGCGGTTTTTATGAATTTACGCCATCTGAAAATCACGGATATAGCTTGTGATAGCCTTTTCAATGATTTCCTTTGCCTTGTCAACACCGTCAGTTTCGGTTACCGAAGTAACCTTGTCAGCCTCAAGTGTTTTGTAAACCTGGAAAAAGTGCTGAATTTCTTCAAAATAGTGCTTAGGAAGTTCACTGATGTCGCTGTAGCAATTGTAGTTGGGATCGTTAACGGGAACTGCAATAATTTTTTCGTCACAGCTGTCGTTATCAACCATATTGAGAACGCCGATAGGCTTGCATTCAACGAGCGTCATCGGCTGAATTGTTTCACTGCACAAAACAAGAACATCAAGCGGATCGCCGTCATCTGCAAAGGTTCTCGGAATAAAGCCATAGTTGGCAGGATAGTGAGTTGATGTAAAAAGCACACGGTCAAGCTTGAGCATACCTGTTTCTTTGTCAAGCTCATACTTGTTTTTGCCGCCCTTTGAAATTTCGATTACTGCATAAAACTTGTCCTTTGTAATTCTCTTCGGAGAAATGTCGTGCCAAATGTTCATAATTTCTGTCACCCTTCTTAACCTTATTTTTTATATATCCTGTAATACCCTGTGAAACATTATGTTATGGTTTAATTATAAGAAACCTGTCAAACTTTGTCAAGGAATTTTTGTAATTTCAATCAAATTAATTCAAAATAAATAATTCTCGGTCATACTTTTTCAAGGATTATGACCGAGTTTGATTATTTAAGTGTTTTTAATTTTAAGTGTTGTCATAAACCTCTCGCCTGTGACCTATAGACAAAGCAAGAATAACAAGTTCTTCGTCTTCTATAAGGCAGAGCAGTCTGTAATCTCCGATACGATACCGCCATTGACCTTTGCGATTTGCCGTGAGAGCTTTTCCCTTTACTCGGGGATTTTCACACCCCGACAAATTCTTTTCAATCCACGCTTTAATCATCTTCATGGTATATCTGTCGAGTTTTTTAAATTCTTTTTCAAATCTCGGAGTGGTTCTTACAACATAACTCATATGTCAAGTTCCTTCCAAAAATCAGAGATTGGTCTGCTTTCTTCACCGATCTTTTTGTATTCATCATAAGCGTCATCAAAAACGGCAAGGTCATACTCTTCTTCGATTTTTTCAAACAAAGCCTGTTTAAAAGCCTCTCCGAGTGATATTGAGTGCAACCGAGCATAGCTGTCTGCTATTTTCTTTTCCTGTTCTGTTAATCTGATTGAGAATGCCATAATACCGACCTCCTTGTATAGTACATTGTACTACATTATTATTTCTTTGTCAATGAATTTTATTCGATAAAAGTAAAAGAACACGACAAAATCAATCTGCCGTGTTCAATGTTATTAAATTTACTTTCTCACATTTTCAACAATAACTTTTACAAACTGAATTATAAATGTCGGGATGAATGCAAGGAGAGCTATAAAGCCTGCCTGTGCGCCTGTGAGTGCGGTAACGCTGAAAAGCGGCTGCATAAACGGAACAAACAATACAAATGCGAGCAGTAATGTTCCGATAAAGAAAGCGCCTATGCTTGCCGTATTTGAAAAAAGTCCGAGTTTAAAGATTGAATGTGTACTTCTGCAATTAAAGCCGTGGAACAGTCTTGCAAGCGTGAGTGTTGCAAATGCCATTGTGCTTGCAACGGCAGGACTTGTCTGAAGTCCGATGTAGAATGAAATGAGCGTTACAACGGCAATCAAAGCACCCTGTCCGAGCATAAGAGCAGAAAAGCTTTTTGTAAGGATTCCCTGTTTCGGATCACGTGGTTTCTGTCTGAGCAAATCTTTTTCGGGCTTCTCCATACCGATTGCAATTGCGGGAAGTGAATCTGTAAGAAGGTTGATAAACAGAAGGTGAACCGCCTCAAACGGTACGGGCAGAGCCATGATTGAACAGAACAACACGGCAAAAATGCCTGCCATGTTACCCGAAAGCAGGAAAAGAATTGCATTTTTAATGTTGCGGTAAACATTTCTGCCGTTTGCAACCGCCTTGATAATTGTAGCAAAGTTATCATCCTGAAGAATCATAGATGCGGCATCTTTTGAAACTTCGGTACCTGTGATACCCATTGCAACACCGATATCCGCTTTTTTGAGAGCGGGTGCGTCGTTTACACCGTCACCTGTCATGGAAACAATGTTGCCTTTTCTTTGCCAAGCCTCAACGATTCTGATTTTGTTTTCGGGAGAAACTCGTGCATAAACAGAAATTTTCTCAATTTTTTCGTCAAGCTCCTTATCGCTCATTGCGTCAAGCTCAAGACCTGTAACTGCGATGTCGCCGTCATTGAAAATACCAATCTGCTTTGCGATTGCACTTGCTGTGATTTTGTGGTCACCCGTAATCATAACAGGCTTGATTCCTGCACGGATTGCATCGGCAACAGCCTGTTTTGACTCCTCTCTCGGAGGATCTATCATTGAAACAAGTCCGATGAATGTATAATCATTCTCTGTATCAACCGTGAGAGCCTCATCAGATTCCTTATATGCAAAGGTGAGAACACGGAGTCCCTGTTCGGAATATTCACGGTTAACTCTTGAAATCTCAGCCTTATCTTCATCTGTAATCGGACGAATACCGTCTTTTGTTGCGATACTTACACAACGGTCAAGAATTGAATCAAGCGCACCCTTTGTGAGAATATGATTTACACCGTGCATTTTGTACTTTGTGCTCATCATCTTTCTGTCGGAATCAAACGGAACTTCCTCAACCCTTGTAAGAACATCCCTAAGCACATTTTCGTCAAGTCCGATATGCTGAAATGTTTCAAGCAAAGCGTACTCGGTCGGGTCGCCTATTCCCTTTCCGTCAACGATACTCGAATCGTTGTTTAGAACCATATCGTAAAGGAGATGACGGTGGCTTTCAATATTGAGGTCAAGCTGATTCTCAAGAATACTTTCGCCGTTCACATAGATTTTCTGAACAGTCATTTTGTTCTGTGTGAGCGTACCCGTCTTATCGGAGCAGATTACAGACACACAACCGAGGCTTTCAACAGCCTTCAAATCCTTGATAACGGCATTTTCTTTTGCCATTTTTTGCGTACCCATAGCCTGAACAATTGTAACGATTGAGCCGAGTGCCTCAGGGATTGCGGCTACTGCAAGTGCAACGGCAAACATAAGAGAGTTAAGAACCGACATTCCGTTGAACATACTCAAGCCGAAAACTACTACACAGATCGCCATAATAATAACGGCAAGTCTGCTCGAAAATTTATCAAGGCTGAGCTGGAGGGGAGTTTTCTTGCTCTTTGCCTGATTCATAAGTGTTGCGATTTTACCGATTTCAGTGTTCATGCCTGTTTCCGTAACAACGACAATTGCTCTGCCGTATGTTACAAGGCTGCCCGAAAAGACCATATCAGTGCGGTCGGCAAGCGGAACTTCCTTTTCAATTGTCTCCACACTTTTGTCAATATTTGTAGATTCACCCGTGAGCGAGCTTTCATTTACCTGTAAAGAATAGTTATTTATTATTCTTCCGTCTGCAACAACAAGGTCGCCTGCTTCAAGTACAACAATGTCGCTGGGAACAATGTTTTCTGAATCAATTTCAATTTTTCTTCCGTCACGGATTACCTTTGCCGAGGGTGACGAAAGCGATTTAAGGCTTTCAAGCGACTTTTCTGCCTTGACATGCTGAACCGTGCCGAGAATAGCATTGAGTGTGATTACCGCAAAAATTACGATTGTGCTTTCAACACTTCCCGAAAACATTGAAACGATTGCCGCAATGATAAGGATTATTACCATAAGGTCGGCAAACTGACTTAAAAACACCTGAAAAACAGATTTCTTTTTGCTTTCTTCAAGCACATTTTTTCCGTGTTTTTCAAGAAGGCTGTCAGCCTGTTGTGACGAAAGTCCTTCGCTTGTGACACCGAGCTTGTCAAGAGTTTCGCTCTCGGTCAACTGATACCAATTTTTCATAATTTTCTCCTCCGTTCGGATTGCAGAATACAGACAGACTGAAAAAGGCAAATAAAAAAGACCTTTATTGCAAGGTGCAACTCACCCTACAATAAAAGTCTTGTCCTTTAAGATATAACCGATACCGAAAACGGTATGTACTGACGATTAATATCACAGATTATCTGCGAACTACTCCCCTTTATCTGCAACCATTCTATCAAATTTATTCCTCATTGTCAACAGAATTTTCCGAAATTTTGTTGATATCATCATTTTCGGCAACAATTTCATCTGTGACAAGGTGTCTTTTGCGTTTTTTGGGTTTACTGCAGGTTGCAAATATTATGCCCAAAAATGCAAGAAAAGCACCGCTGCATGAGAAAACTGCGGAGAAATACGGGCGTTCAAGAGCATATGCAACAATTGTTGCTGCAATGAAAAGTGCTGCGGCAACAAGCATTAATATAAAAGCGGTTTTGTAAAGGCCGTTCATTTTTCTTTTCATAATCAGTCACCAAGATTGTTTGCAATGTTTGCAAAATCTTCAAGTTTAAGCTGTTCCGCCCTTGCGTTCAGAGGAACGGAAGAATTTTCAAGAATTGCGTTGACCTCTGCCTTTGGCAAAGAAAGTCCCGATGCAAGAGAATTTGAAAGTGTTTTTCTTCGCTGTGAAAAGGCGGCTTTTACAACCTTAAAAAACTTCTTTTCGTCATCAACCTTCACGGGCGGTTCTTTGAGAATGTTAAGTCTTAAAACAGCCGAATCAACCTTTGGAGCAGGCATAAACGAGCCGGCACTAACCGAAAACAGCATTTCGGGTTCTGCGTAATAGTTGACCGATACCGTTACCGCACCGCTTGCACGAGAACCCACCTCAGCACAAATTCGCTGAGCCGCCTCTTTTTGAACCATAACCGTGATTGCACAAATCGGCAGTCTGTCCTCAAGCAATTTCATAATTACGGGAGATGTGATGTAGTACGGAAGATTTGCGCACACAACAACATCCATGCCCTGAAATTCTTCTTCAATCAGCTTGTGCAAGTCAATTTTAAGAATATCATCGTTTACAACTTTAACATTGTCGTGTTCGGAGAGTGTTTCTTCAAGAACGGGAAGAAGTCGCTTGTCAAGCTCAACCGCTACAACCTTGTCGGCAAGTGAGCAAAGCTCTGTTGTGAGAACCCCTATTCCGGGACCGACCTCGATTACGCCAACTCCCTCTCCGGCGCCCGAAAGCTCTGCCATTCTCGGACAAACTGACGGGTTTATAAGGAAATTCTGACCGAGTGACTTTGAAAAAGTAAAGCCGTGTCTTGAAAGTATATCTTTGATTGTACCTATATCTGATAATTTTTTCATCTTAATATGCGAAGCCCTTTCGGATATTTATTTTTCAGTCTTGAATTTGACGCTTTGCCAAAGCCTGTTGTGATTCCGTTTACGCAGACAGCTGTATAGCCCTTGACATCCTGTGACACGGCAATTTCCTCACCGTGAAGATACGCTGCAATTTCTTTACTGTTCACATCAAAATCAACTGCGGATTTACAGTTTTCCTTTTTAGCTGCCGTAAATGCGCTGTGATGCGGTTCGATTCTGTTCTTGACAATTTCGCCGAGAATAACTCCCGCACGGAGAATCTGCAAGCCTTTTACATCAAAATTATAATTCTGTGGAAGAACTATAATTTTATCCTTTATAACCTCAATATTTTCACCGAACGGTCTGCCGATAAAAATACTGTCATAAAAATCAAAAATTTTCGAGTCAATTTTATTATTCTTTTTAGGAATACTATAATTAGAATACGGCTCACCTTTTTTGTGAAGCTTGGCGGCAAAATGTCCTTCTCCGCCGTCCATCGGGAAAATTCTTCTCGCATAATCAAGCGTAGGTCTGCCGAATGTTACGCCCGAATCAACAAGTTCAAAATCGGGATTTTCTGTAAGAAACCGAGAAATTACGCCCTCGTTTTCCTCCTTTGAAAAAGTACAGGTTGAATAAACCATATATCCGCCGTTTTTCAGGGCATCCTTTGCACTGTTAAGAATCAAAAGCTGACGGGCGGCACAACTCTTTACATGCTCAATGCTCCATTCACGCTCCGCATCATTCTTGCGGAACATTCCCTCACCGCTGCAGGGGGCGTCAACAAGAATCCTGTCAAAACGGTTTTCAAGCCTTTTGCAAAGTTCATCGGGACGGCAGTTTGATACAACTGCGTTTGAAATACCCATTCGTTCAATATTCGATAAAAGAATATTCGCTCTGCTTCTTACAATTTCATTGCTCCACAAAAGTCCTGTTCCGTTAAGTTTAGCACCGATTTGCGTACTTTTTCCGCCCGGAGCGGCACACAAATCAAGGACATAATCGCCCTCACGGACATCAAGCATTGTAACTGCCGAAGTTGCAGACGGTTCCTGAACATAGAACGCTCCTGCATGGTGCAGAGGATTGTTGCCGATTGACTTAACATCGGACGGAATATAGAAGCCCTCATCGCAAAACGGAGTTTTTTTCAGTTCAAAATCAAGAAGTGAACAAAGCTTTTCGGGCGAACATTTTAAGGTGTTGACACGAAGTCCCTTTATGAAATCGTCACTGTTGTAAAATTTTAAAAATTCGTCAAATTCATCACCCAGAAGTGATTTCATTCGCAATAAAAAATCATTCATGAATAAACAAGCCTTTTCGGGTTAATAATAGTTTTGTAAAGGAGGTGTTGAAATGAATTTCAATCAGAATCGGAACAACAATCAGAACAAGAACGAGCAGAACAGCCAGAATAAGAATCAGAACAACAATCAGAATAAAAATCAGCAGAACAGCCAGAACAAAAGTCAGAACAATTGCAGATGATTACATTCTGAAGTTCTCCCAAGCCGTGTCTTTTGATGCGGCTTTTTTCTTTATAGGAATTAATAGCCGTACTCTTCTCCGATGATAATAACCTTGATTCTGTCAACATGTCTTTGCTGAGCAGATACCACATAGTTACAGCATATTCTTGTGTCACCGTGACAACCGTCACAGAGCTCGGGATTTTCTTTTCTCAATGAAACACATTCGCCTGTTTTTCCGCAGGGGGTTTCAATGCCGAGTCTGATTGTATTCTGCGGAGCGGCAACGGTTTTAACTCTCTTGATTGCCTCGTCAATATTCTTTACAATTTTGTTGATACCGCATACAACGATAACGCTTTTCGGACCGTAAAGAAGTGCGGCAACACGGTTTGAGTTGCCGTCAACATTATAAAGCTCTCCGTTTTCGGTAAGAGCGTTTGTGCTCATAAAAAATGTGTCTGCCCTGAAAGTCTGACGGTAAACCTCTTCAACCTCGGGACGAGTCATTCCGGGTGCGGAACGGTCAAGAAAATTGTAATCGGGTGAATTAATCATCTGATAAATTCCCGTTTCGTCGAGAGTTTTTGAACCTCCGCATGAAATTGTTTCGCCCTTTTTAATGAGTGTTTTTACAAGTGCCTGAGCCTCTTCCCTGTTTTCGCAAAAATAAGGTTTCATCTTGTTGCGTTCAAGATTTTTCATAACTTTCTCAACTTTTGCTCTCATTTCATCAGTCATAATAATTTCTCCGTTTCATAATTTCACAAAGTAATAAGCAAGTTTTTGCATTAAACAATAGTTCTTTAAAAGAACAATATCCGCCCCTACGCTTGACATTCTGCCTACGGTTACAATCTGCTCACACATAATAATTGTGATATCATACACTTGCAAACATTTTCACCAAAATCATATGTAATCATTATACAATACAAATTGAATTTTGAAAAGAAAATTATTTGTCAACGGCACGGGTTTTGCGAATAAAATGATAAGAGAATAAATTTAGGAGAGATTTTATGCCGTCAGTTTATCTTTCACCGTCATTGCAGGAGTACAACCCTTATATTGACGGAGGAAATGAAGAATATTATATGAATCTTATTGCAGACGCCATGGAGCCTTATTTGAAGGCAAGCGGAATAGATTTCAGGCGAAACGATCCCGATATGACGCTGAGTCAGGCAATTGCAGATTCAAACAAGGGCAATCACGATTTGCACCTTGCAATTCACAGCAATGCCGCTCCCGAGGGTTCGGCAGGCAGATACACGGGTGCAGATATTTATTACTATCCGACAGGCAGTAACGGCAAGCGTTTTGCTGAAATTCTGCAAAAGAATTACAAGGATATTTATCCCGAACCGAACGATGTTGACATAATCCCCACTACCTCACTTGCAGAAGTCAGGCGAACAAAATCACCGTCGGCATTGATTGAGGTTGCATATCACGATAACCCCGAAGAAGCTCAATGGATTAGGGACAACATTAATGCAATCGGCAGAAATCTTGCAAAATCAGTTGCCGAGTATTTTAATATGCCGTTTGTCGAGCCGTAATTTAATTTTGACAAAGAATAAAGGTCAACACGATTATGTGCTGACCTTTTGTTATTCATCAAAATATGCGTTTAAAAATAATCAGATCTTTCGCTCATATTGTTCCTTTCATTACATTTCAATTAGATGTTCACAACATTCGGAACATATATTTCTTTTGATATTAATCGTTTGTCCAACCGCAAAATTCAATTTGTTTTTATACAATTTCGATATCATTCATTTCAATACTTCCCCAGGCTTTTTGCCAGGTGTTTTGGTATTTATCGGGTTTTCTTCTTCTGAAAGTCAAGCCGTCTGCAACTTCAAGCGTTTCAAATGGGGCGGCATCGTTCTTTCGGCTGTAGAAAACATAGCGTGTATAGTATCCGCCACGGACAATTTTTGATATGTCTATTTTCAATTTTGCCGTGTGGGTTTCGCCCTTTTTTCCCGAATAGAAATTTTCAACCACAAATGCGGTAACGGGATATCTTCGGTAATCGCTCACTTCAACACGCAGACAAAGATTTTCAATATCAGCCTTGTTTTTCCATGTGAGTTCAAGCAGAATCTGCTCGTCATCATAGAAAATATTATCCTCTTTGCCGTTATATCCGGCAAATTGCAGACATAGGTCATTTCTGTCGGCATGATGCTTGTGTTCGTTTCCGACATATTCAATAGCACGGAAATTTTCGTTTGCACTTCCGAGATAGATTTTTACAGCGTCTTCAACATCGCCGTCAAAAACAATTTTGCCGTGGTCAAGAACTATGCACCTTTCGCAAAGGTCACGAATAGTATTCATATTGTGTGAAACATAGAGGACAGTTCTGTCCTCCTCGGTTGCAAGGTCACGCATTTTCCCGATACACTTTTTCTGAAAGTGCATATCTCCGACAGCAAGCACCTCGTCCATAATCATGATTTCTGCATCAAGGTGTGCCGCAACAGCAAACGCAAGCTTTACGAACATACCCGATGAATAACGCTTTACGGGCGTGTCAATGAACTTTTCGCACTCTGAAAATTCAATAATACTGTCTATTTTTGAAGCGACCTCTTTCTTTGTCATTCCGAGGATTGCACCGTTAAGGTAGATGTTTTCCCTGCCGGTAAGCTCAGCATGAAAGCCTGTTCCGACCTCAAGCATACTGGCAATTCGTCCCCTGAAACGCACTCTGCCGTCTGTCGGAGAGGTAATTCTGCATAAAACCTTTAACAGAGTTGACTTGCCTGCACCGTTAGCACCTATAATTCCTATGCGTTCTCCACGGTTTACCTCAAGGTTCACACCGTCAAGTGCTAAAAATGTGTCACTCTTTGTGTATTGTTTAGCACCGATTCTCTGATTCGGATCTTCTTTACCTCTTTTTTTTGCATACCAACTCTGCAAATCATGACGGAGAGTTCCCGAACCGATTGCACCGAGTCGGTATTCTTTTGAAAGATTTTCAATTTTTATTACGCAATTTTCATTCATTTCAGTCATGACATCATACCGTATCTATAAAATTCTTTTCTACCCTATTAAAGACGATTATTCCGAACAGAAGAACGACTGCCGTAACAGCGAAGCTCAATATGAGATATTGCCACGGAAATGTTCCGCTGCCTAAAAATCCGTAACGGAATGTTTCAATTAGCGGAGCAACAGGATTTAAGAGTGCAAGCGGACGGAATGAATCCGACACCTGAGAAACAGGATAAACAACAGGAGTAATATACATCCACAATGTTACTCCGAATGAAACAAGCACACCGAGGTCACGGTATTTTGTTGTTACAGACGAAACAATCAGTCCGCAGCCTGTGCCTAAAAGTGCCGAAGAAAGCAAAATCAAAGGCATAAGCAATGCGCATAAATTCGGGTGAACATTTGAACCCGTAAACATATATATAAGAACAAGTATAAAGAACATTACAAAGTTAATCAAAAAACCGATTGTGTTGTAAATTATATTTGCGCACGGCATTACAAGCCTTGGAAAATACACCTTGCCAAACAGCCTTGCGTTGCCGATAAAGGTTGATGAACTGCCGTTAAGACAGCTTGAAAAAAACGACCACAAAATGTTGCCTGCCATAAAAAACAGAAATTGAGGTATTCCGTCAGTTGAGATATTGGCAATCATACCGAAAATTACGGTAAAAACAAATGTTGAAAGGAACGGCTTTATTATTATCCACAACGGGCCGAGTACGGTTTGCTTGTAGGAATTTTTAAAATCACGCTTTACGAACAGCATAACAAGGTCACGGTACTTTCGGACATCACCGAGATTAAGCTCAAACAATCTGCGTTTTGAAGTAATATCGGTTATTTCATTATTTTTCAAGCCACATTCCCCTTTTGTCGGTATTTCACATACAAAAAATTTTAACACATTTATATTTTTGTGTCAATTCAGGTTGATTTGCAGACATAATAATGATAAAATAAATTAAGTCTATTTACGAAAGGAATTTGAAAATGACAAAAATTAAAAAGATTTCGGCAATTATGGTTGCCGCAGCTATTCTCTGCACATGCTTTTTAATGAGCGGTTGCGGCGGTGACACAGAGAGCAGTTCTTCTGAAAAAACAACTTCTGCAGTTTCAAACGAAGAAACAACATCCGCAAGCACAGACACAACCGACTACAAATCAAGCTACACAGCTATTATTGATGTTAAAGACTACGGTAAAATTGAAGTTGAGCTTTATGAGGAGCTTGCTCCGATTACAGTCAAGAACTTTGTTGACCTTGCAAAAGACGGCTTTTATGACGGTCTTACTTTCCACAGAATCATTACCGGCTTTATGATTCAGGGCGGTGACCCCCTTGGCAACGGTACAGGCGGAAGTAAAAAAACAATCAAGGGCGAATTTGCTCAAAACGGTGTTGAAAACAACCTTTCACATACAAGAGGCGTTATCTCAATGGCTCGTTCAAATGATCCCGACAGCGCAAGCTCACAGTTCTTTATTGTTCAGGCTGACAGCACACACCTTGACGGTCAGTACGCCGCATTCGGCAAGGTAACAAAGGGTATGGATATTGTTGATAAAATCTGCAAGGACACACCTGTTACAGATTCAAACGGTACTGTTGAAAAGAAAAATCAGCCTGTTATCAACTCAATTAAGATTGAGGAAAAATAATGAACGGTATAACTGTTCTTGTTGATGCGGATGCCTGCCCTGTTGTAAAATCGGTTGAAAGGATTGCAAAAAGTCACAATGTTCCCGTTGTGCTTTTGTGTGACACAAACCATGTTCTAAAGTCAGATTACAGCGAGATAAAAATTATCGGTGCAGGTGCAGACGCAGTTGATTTGGCACTTGTCAACCTTTGTAAAAAGGGCGACATTGCGGTAACTCAGGATTACGGAGTTGCGGCACTTGTGCTTGGAAAGGGTGCGTACTGTATTCATCAGTCGGGAAAAATTTTCTCGGATGATAACATAGGCGGTCTGCTTATGGACAGACACCTTGCCAAAAAGGCGAGAATGTCAAACGGCAAGCATCACATTAAAGGACCGAAAAAGCGTACAAAACAAGATGACGAAAACTTTGAAAAAAGCTTTGAATCTTTGCTTGTAAAAGTGTTGAATAATTCCAATCAGGAATAATAATAATTTTTCGGCATATACTTGAAATGCACAGAAATGTGTGCTACAATAATTGTAGGCAAAAGGATATTAGCTTTCCAAGAAAGCAAAATGAGCGCCCCGAAGATGGTACCTTCGGGGCGCTCTTTATAGGTTGTGCTGTTTACACTCTACCTGTCCAACCACTTGCAAATGTAGTAGGCAACTACACTTGCTCCAACAGATAGAAAAAAGGATATAAGCAACTCCAAGAAAGTCGCCTTCTTCCTGACGGAAAGAGTCAACAGCACAATCAGCACATCACATCTGCTGAGATATATTTCAGCCAACCTTTACAAACAGAACACCCCGAAGAACTTAATCTTCGGGGTGTTTTATGTTTTACTGTAAGAATTTTTGCAGTCGCATACTCGGGCAAAATATGATATAAACGATTCAAACTATCTTCCCAACCGCACCTAACAGCTATTAACTTTTCACTCCTCACTTCCAACGGTATCCGTTGGTTCGGTTGATTTGACTTTTTTCTGATAGGTGTCAATGTTGAAAATACCGAGATTCTGTTTCCATTTCAGGATTCGCTTTACGGATGCGTCAACCTGAGTTTCGGGAATTTCACCGTTTTGAACAGCCTCAAGAACTGCGGGATATTGTGTATCGACAGATGAACAACAGAGCAAATCGTTACCGCATTTTGCCGCTGTGACTGCCGCCGCCTCATCCCCCGTAAAATCCGTGATTGCGTCCATGATAAGGTCATCGGTCATAATTACACCGTCAAATTTGAATTCATTTCTGAGAATATCATGCACCTTTTGTGAAAGTGACGCAGGATATTCGCTGTCCATACAATTAACTATGTTGTGTGAAACAAGAATACAGTCGGCACCGGACTCAATTCCCTGATAAAACGGTTTAAAATCTGTATTTTCAAATTCCGAATAGTCACGGTCATCGTATGCAATTCCCGTGTGTGTGTCGCTGTTATTGCCGTAACCGGGGAAATGCTTCAGAACCGTGCCGAGCTTTTTTGATCTGCTTGTTTCAACAACGGTTCGCACATATCTGTTTTCCATATCAACATCCGAGCTGAAAGAACGGTCATACATAAAGCCGTATTCATCCGAGGTCATATCGCACACGGGAGCCAGATTCACATTGATTCCGAGTGAAAGAAGCAAATCCGCTTTTTCTTCTGCATCCTGCTTGACAGCATCCCAACCGCCGTCTGCATAAGTATCTTTTGGAGAAAGAAACGGAATTTCACGGAGGTTTGGGTTACTGCTGACACGCACAACCGTTCCGCCCTCCTCATCAACGCCGATTAAAAGCGGAATATCCGCCTCGTTCTGATAGCTGTGAATATCGTCAACAACTTCATCTTTGGTTTTACCGTCAAAATCTCTGCCAAACAGGATGTAACCGCCGATATTGTACTCGCTGACCTGTTGCACAGCGTCTTCATCGGGACAGCGTACAAAAAACATCTGCCCCACTTTTTCTTCAAGCGTCATATCGGATATGAATTTATCAAGCTTTCGGTCATTAATTTCTTCGGCTGACATTGTTGTCGGCTGAACAGTCGTCTGCTCTGCAGGCTGTGATTTTTCGGACTGACTGCTGTTTTCGGCACAAGCCGTCATTACAAAAACCATGCATAATGTAAGCAAAGCAGATGAAGTTATTTTTAATTTTCTGTTAAATATTTTCATAAACGCCTTACGCTTTCTGCATTTTAGTCTGCGTACTGCTTGTGACATATACAAGGCACCTTACCGTTACACCGTTTGCCGTGGTACATGATACTGTTGTTTTGCCCGTTTTGTTGGCTGTAATTTTTCCGCTGTTCTCATCAACAGACGCAACAGTCGGATCCGTTGACGAATAGGTTGTTGAGCAGGTCGCCTCACCGTCTGCTACAGAAAGATTCAGCAAGCTTGAATTACCCTCTGAAAGTGAAATTTTATTTTTGCCAAAGCTAACCGCCATTGCAAGAAGCTTTACATTCACATTCACATTTTTTGTTTTTCCGTCAGAGGTCGAAATCGTGATAACCGTATCGCCTATGCCCGTGGCAACAATATTGCCGTTTTCATCAACAGAGGCAACAGACGGGTTACTGCTTGAATAGCTGACATCTATATCTCCCCTCAACTCCGTAATTTCGCTGTTAAGGGTGTAACTTTCAAAAAGTCCCATAGAAATGTCACTTTTCGGCAAAACAAGTTCAGACTTGCTCTGTACTGTTTCGTTAAGCTTTTCGGCAACGATGGGACCGTATATCTTCATGTTGGCATATGCAAGAGGGTGAATCCCGTCACCTTTTTTGGTTGTTGCATTATATCTAAAATACTGTGTTGTAATTTCCTCATTATCATCGGTAAGCTCTGTTTCTTCCGAAAGATCAACATAGGGAATTTCCCACTTATCAAGTATATTTTTTATCAAAGACCAATACTGTGACTGTTTTGTTCTTGTTGAGCAATTGTGACAGAGTACGAACAGCTTAATTGAGTCTTTATAATTCTTGTCAAGAAAATAGCAAATACTTTCCAACGCACCTGCTGTGGTGTATTCATTGTATTTTCCCGATTTATTATTTATATCGGTCATTGCACCCATTTTAACATTTTTGAACAGGTCATTAAAACCGCCGTCAAGCAGAATAACATCGTAACTGCCTTTCATTTCACGGACACGCTCAAGGATACTTCTGTGGTCTGTGCCGATAAAATCCTTTCTTATCGCAAGGGTTGTGCCGGGAGCGGCCTTGTTGGTCATTGTCATATTATATTTTTCGGCAACATAATTGCAGAAAGAATATGTTGAATTTCCCATTGTGTTCGTACCCGAACCGTAGGCAACGCTGTCGCCGTCACAATACATAGTTCTGCCCGAAAGGTAGTCGGGAGCAGAATACATAGCCTTTGCACACGGAAAAAGCTGTGCGTAAAATTCGTTGCCGACAGCCTGCAAAATAAGATTAACATCATTTTCTGTGATTTTGCCGTCATCGTCAACATCGGCAGCCATCAGTTCTTCCTCGGTCGGAACAGTGTTGATAAGGCTTTTGGCAAGCTTTGCATCAGCTGCATCAACAGTTCCGTTGTTATTAACATCACCGTAAATCACATTGCCCAACGAAACAAAGTTTAGCGAATTATCATTGCAATATTTTTCTGCGACAGTCCCCGAATAGCCTTCAAGAGTGAATGATGAATCGGTTGAATACTGCTGAGTGCTTATTGTCTGCTTACTGTAGGTGTCAAAAACGCCCTTTTTGGTTGAACAGTTTACCGCAAACGAATCATCGCAAATCTGCGTTACGGACATTGGAATGCTCACGGATTTAAGACTTTTACAATTCATAAACGCACCGTAGCCTACAGTTTTTAAACCAAAATTCAGGTTGATTTTTTCAAGGCTTTCACAACCGTAAAAAGCCCACCATTTGATACTTTTTACTGTGTCGGGAATTGTCACTTCCTTGATTTTGCCTGAATAAAAAGCCGTCCTGCCAATTGAGGTTACAGGCTTTGAATCAATGCTGTCGGGAACAGTCACGACTGCATTCTTGCCCGTATAACCGCAGATTTCGGCTGTGTTATCGTCAAGAATTCTGTATTTAAAGTTTTTGTATGTGTGTTCATCGGTTGCGGCAAAAACGGTTGTACCGACACCTGCAACTGATGAAACTATTATTACCGTTGAAAGTAAAAATGATAAAGTTTTTTTGAAATTTCTCATTAAATAGCTCCCATAAATCATTATTCCTATATTCTACTACAAAATGCAACATTTTGTAAATAGGCAAACAACTTAGAGTTACCAAAAATAAAAAAACAGAGGAACAACATTGAAAGCAATTCAAAGAATGCTCCGGTTAATCCTCTGTATCCTTTATATATTTTTTAAAAAATCAGCCTGCAAGCACAAGCGGAAGAACATCGTTACGGTCAATGTGAAGAACAACCGAAACCTCGTCACAAACCATTTTTTCAGCTTCTTTGAGAAAACGCTCGTCAGTAATGTGAAGTCGTCTGCCCTTTTTGAGCTGGAGCTTACTGTGGAAGTGCATTCTCCTGATAAGCTCAACAAGTTTCATACAATCGCCGCCCGAAATAATCTCCTTGATTTTTTCACATCTTTCTGCTTTATTGTCAATCCATATTTCATTATCGGTTTTCTGTGACAAAATATCTTTAATTTCATCCGAAGAAAGGACAACACGCATTCTTGACACAAGCATTTCATTCTGAGTCGGAACAAAAAGCGTTGAAGAATCCGAGCAAACAGGTTTTAAAACATAGTATTCAATAGAATTCTTTCCGATTTTTTTCGTTGTAATTTCAGTAATCTCACAAACTCCGTTTGAGCCGTAAAGAACAACCTCGCCAATACTGTACATACTCTCACCATCCGTATAATCGCATCATCTTAAATCTCAGATAAACACTGAGTTCTTACAGTATTATTATACCACTTTTTGCATAATTTTGTTATAGGCAAAATTACCGAATTTGACAATTTTTTCACTGTGGGAAATTAGTTGAATTACAACTATGTACAATTATGTCGAAATAGAAACCTGCCGAAAAGTGAAATGACCGACAACAAGCGTCGGTCATTTTCGGGGTATATTGGGTTATAGAAGGAATATATCAATATAAATGAACGAAATAAGCATTGAATACAGGCAGAAGAAAGAACTTTTCACGACTAATTTCAAAACTCCAAAACAAATTACCTAAAAACGAATCTGTTTCAATGCTTATTCCGTGGGCATCAACTTTAGCTTTATTGTACAACAAAAGAGTTTTAAATTCAATTGCATTTGCAACGTAATTAAATCTTTGATGTAAAATATCCTTTGGAATTTTTATCTAATTGTTACAAAAATAACAATCTCAACCTTTGCAGAACAAAATTCGCAATCTTTTAGGTGTAATTATTGAAGCTATAAATATATATTTATATCCTTTTATTATTGTATTTATGTCAATTTATTATGATATTATCCAAGAATTTCATCAGCAAGCTGTTCAAGCTGAGGAATATTTTCTTCTTTCATGGCAGAACGGATTGTCACAACAGTAGGACAAATTTCAACATTTTTCATTTCTTCAAGATATGTTCTCATTGTCTTTGCGGCTGAAGGAGCCCAAGAGCCGTTTTCAACCATAGCAACCTTTCTGTTCTTGTAGCCCTTGATTTTAAGGTGGTGCAGGAAATCGTTCATTATCGGGAACACGCCGCCGTCATAGCTCGGTGCGATAACAACCATTCTGCTGAAACGGAATGCGTCCTCAATATCCTCGGCAATGTCTGTGCGTGAAAGGTCGGCAATCGAAACCTTTTTGTCGGTTTTTGATTTGATGATTTCACAAAGCTTTTCGGCAGCCTTGGCTGTGTTGCCGTGAACAGAACAGTAAGCAATAAATACACCCTCTGTTTCAGGCTCATATTTGCTCCATGTATCGTAAAGACCGATGTACCAACCGAGATTTTCGTCAAGAACAGGACCGTGAAGCGGGCAGATTTTCCGAATATCAAGATTTGCGGCTTTTTTGAGAAGATTCTGAACCTGAACACCGTACTTACCGCAGATATTGAAGTAATATCTTCTTGCCTCGCAAGCCCAATCATCCTCCTGAGCGTCAAGTGCGCCGAATGTGCCGAAGCCGTCCGCAGAGAAAAGAACCTTTTCTGCGCTTTCATATGAAACCATAACCTCAGGCCAATGAACCATGGGAGCCATTATGAATGTAAGCTTGTGCGAACCGAGTTCAAGTTCGTCACCCTCTTTGACTGTAACGGTTTTATCGGCAAAATCAAAATCCGGAAAAAACTGTGGGAGCATTGAAAAAGTCTTTGCATTACCAACAAGCTTCATTGACGGATATTTCTCGGAAACGACCTTAATATTTGACGCATGGTCGGGTTCAAGGTGGCTGATTACAAGATAATCGGGTGTTCTGCCGTTAAGCTCTCTGTCAAGATTTTCAAGCCATTCGTCAGTCTTTCTCTTGTCAACCGTATCCATAATTGCAACCTTTTCGTCAACAATAAGATATGAGTTGTAAGAAATTCCGTTGGGAACAAGATACTGACTTTCAAAAAGGTCGATTGTCTTGTCATCAACGCCAATGTATTTTATAGAATCGGAAATTTTAACCTGCATTGTATTCTCTCCTTTATAAATCTGTGTCCGTATTTGTCGGAAATTTTTGTTAAGTCAATTATACTATGTTATCAAGTTGAAATCAAGATGATTAGGATAATTTAAACACTATGCAAATTTTGTTCATGTGTCTGATTGTATATGAAATTATTTTGCTATTGATTTAAAAGAAAAGCGATGATATAATATTGTTAAAGAAAAATACAAACGGGTTGTTATTATGGAAGTAAAATATTCAAAAGCTGCACTCAAGTTCCTTGCAAAATCCGATAAAGCAACAGTTAATCGTATCAGAATTGGAATTGAGGGGTTAAAAATTAATCCTCCTAAAGGTGATATAAAATTAATGCAGGGATTTGATGACGGCAGACAACGATTAAGAATCGGTAAATACCGTATTATTTTTAAAAGGTTACTTGACGGTACTTATGAAATAATATATATTATGGATATAGGTTCTCGTGGAGATATTTATAAATGAAAGGAGTTGCCGTATATGAGTACGAAAACAGCTGAAATTGCTAAAATGATTGATATGCTTCCCGACAGTGACAAGGAACTTGCCTACGAATTGATTAAGAAACTCGTACTTGCTTGGGATCCTGACTACACAAAAGTTACCGAACAGGAGTATAAAGATATTACAGAAGCGGAAAACGGTGACTTTGTTTCCGAAAACGATATTGATTGGGATAATCTTTCAAGATATGCAAACTAAATAATTGCATTAATTTAGCGGTGGCATTGACCACCGCTTTTTATTTTAGTTTTTAATATTTTGAGTGTATGACATTTACCCACCAAAGCATAATTTTCCACTTTCAATTTTCAATTTACAAAAAGTCCCTTTCAGTTGTTACACCGAAAGGGACAAATTATTTGAATATTAAATTACAAATTAACAGATTTCAGAAAATTACTTTCTGTTGTTTCTGTTAAAGCCGCCTCTGCGGTCATTGTGAGGTCTGCGTGGACGAGCTGCTCTTTCTGCGTCAATGTCGTTTTCGGGAACAAGACCGTCAACATCAATAAGAACCTGACGGCGAGAGAGATTGAGTCTGCCCTTATCGTCAATTTCCATTACCTTAACACGGATGATGTCGCCTACATTAACAACATCTGTTACATTCTCTGTACGCTTAACATCAAGCTGAGAAATGTGGACAAGACCTTCCTTTCCCGGAGCGATTTCAACGAAAGCACCGAAGTCCATAATACGGGTAACCTTACCGAGGTACATTGCACCCGGCTCAGGATCAACAGCGATTGTGTTGATGATTTCGATTGCACGCTTACACTTGTCGGAATCAATACCCGAAACAAATACCTGTCCGAGTTCGCCGTCTTCCTCAATGTCAACCTTAACTTCGCATTCAGCCTGAATTTCCTTGATAACCTTACCGCTCTTACCGATAACCTCGCTGATTTTGTCAGCAGGAATTGTTGTTGTGAACATCTTGGGAGCGTACTTTGAAAGCTCTTCTCTCGGCTCTGCAATGGCCTTGAGCATTACTTCATCAAGAATGTAGTTACGAGCCTTGTGAGTCTTGGCAAGAGCCTCTTTAACCATTTCGGGAGTAAGACCGCTGATTTTGAGGTCCATCTGAATAGCTGTGATACCGTCGTGTGTACCTGCTACCTTAAAGTCCATATCACCGAAGAAGTCCTCAAGACCCTGAATATCAACCATTGTCATCCAACGGTCGCCCTCTGTGATAAGACCGCATGAGATACCTGCAACAGGAGCCTTAATCGGAACACCTGCGTCCATAAGCGCAAGAGTTGAACCGCAGATTGAACCCTGTGAAGTTGAACCGTTTGAAGAAAGAACTTCCGAAACAAGGCGAAGTGCATACGGGAATTCTTCTACCGAAGGAATTACAGGAACGAGAGCTCTTTCTGCAAGAGCACCGTGACCGATTTCTCTTCTGCCCGGACCACGGCTTGGCTTTGTTTCGCCGACTGAGTAGCTTGGGAAGTTGTAGTGGTGGATATATCTCTTTTCTGTTTCACCGTCAATGCCGTCAAGAAGCTGTTTGTCGGAAACAGGACCGAGTGTTGCGATTGTGAGAACCTGAGTCTGTCCTCTTGTGAACATACCCGAACCGTGAACTCTCGGAATTACGCCAACCTCTGATGCGAGAGGACGGATATCGTCCATTCCTCTGCCGTCAACACGCTTCTGCTCATCGAGTAACCAACGGCGAACAATGAACTTCTGTGTCTTATAAAGGCACTCGTCAATGAGAGCTTCGCTTTCGGGATAAATCTCGTCAAATTTTGCATGAACTGCCTCATAAATAGGCTTGAGTCTTTCGTCACGAATTCTCTTATCATCTGTATCAAGAGCAACCTTAACATCTTCTTCTGCAAATGCCTTGATTGCCTCAAACATATCATGGTCGGGTTCAAGACTTGCAAACTCAAACTTAGGCTTGCCGATTTCAGCCTTGATTTCCTCAATAAAGCTGATAATCTTCTGGTTAGCCTCGTGACCTGCCATAATAGCGTTGTACATATCGTCATCAGATACGCAGTTTGCACCTGCCTCAATCATAGCAATTCTTGTGCTTGTTGAGGCAACTGTTGTTGCCATCTGAGAAACCCTTCTCTGCTCCTCTGTCGGGTTAATGATGTACTCACCGTCAATCATACCTACAGAACAACCCGAGATAGGTCCGTTCCACGGAACATCAGAAATTGAAATTGCGATTGAAGCACCGATCATGGCAACAATTTCAGGCTGACAGTCGGGATCAACGCTCATAACCGTACAAACGATTGAAACATCGTTTCTCATGCTCTTGTCAAAAAGAGGACGGATAGGACGGTCGATTACACGGCTTGTGAGGATAGCCTTTTCCGAAGGTCTGCCCTCTCTCTTGAGGTAAGAACCGGGGATTTTGCCTACTGCGTACATCTTTTCTTCATAGTCAACCGAAAGCGGGAAGAAATCAACGCCCTCTCTTGGCTTTTCTGATGCTGTAACTGCAACATGAACTGTTGTGTCGCCGTAGTGAACAAGACACGCACCGTTTGCAAGCTGTGTCATCTTGCCTGTTTCAACCTTTAAAGGTCTGCCGGCAAATTCTGTTTCAAATACTCTGTATTTGTCGAATGTCATAAGTCGATTCATTTTAGTAAAATCCTTTCCGAAACATAAGTTTCACATTTTAAATAAAGTTCAAATTTATTCAAACGGGATTTTACGCCGATTTAGCAATAAAACCATTAAACAAAACTGACAAACACACAAAAGCATATGTTATTTAATCGTTTTACCGCTAAAAAACAGCAAATAAAAATCCCGCAGAAAATCGAATTTAGGGCAAGCTTTCGCTTGCCCTTGTGTACTTAAAAAATTACTTACGGATACCGAGTCTTGCAATGATAGAACGATATCTCTCAATGTCTACCTTTGTGAGGTAAGCGAGAAGGCTTCTTCTCTGACCAACCATCTTGAGAAGACCTCTTCTGCTGTGGTGATCCTTCTTGTGAACCTTGAGGTGCTCGGTAAGGTCATTGATTCTCTTTGTAAGAAGAGCAATCTGAACCTCCGGAGAACCTGTGTCGCCTTCGTGAGTTGCGTACTCAGCCATGATAGCCTGCTTTTCTTCTTTAAGCATTAAAAATTCCACCTTTCAAAAATAGTCGCCAACATCTCAGGGCAGGGCTGTGAAAATCCGACAAACGGCATACTCCCTGTTCCGAGACACGGTCATCTGTTTTATATTATCACAATCAAAGTCAAAAGTAAAGTGTTTTTTACAAAATCTTCTTTGCTTTTTCATTGTAGAGCATATCTATATATTCACAAATTTTCTTCTGATCTTCTTTAGACATCGAGCGATATCTTGCAATGATTGCTCTTTCGGAAAGAGTCAGTACATTGAGCGTCATGTCACCGTCGGCAACTCTTCTTTCAAAATAATCTCTGTTGTCAAGAATTGCGTTATAATCGATACCGAACATTTTAACGATTTTTCCGAGAAGCTCGTGGCTTGGTTCGGAAACTCCCGTTTCATATTTTGTATAAGTTGTTCTGTTTATCTTTAATGCGTCCGCAACCTGCTGTTGGGTAAGTCCGCACTGAATTCTGTAATAACGCATTCTGAGTCCTACCGAAGCGTCGATATTACTGCACTTTCTTTTGGGCATCTTCTGCACATCCTATCACATAAAAGTATTTCCGCTTTGCACACTGCGATTCAATTATAATACTTTTAAATAAAATATTCCACAAATGTGATAACACTTCACTAAACAAAAATCAGCATGATTTTTGTGCATTATTTTGTATTCATAAATAATTTTTTGATGAATTATATCTGCATCTATTATTATTGATTCGTAAAACTTTTATGCCTCTCTTTCGGTTCTTGTAAACCTCTTTTTCAAATTTGGTATTGAAATCTTTAAATTTTTGATGTATAATCATGTAGCGGAAGTTAGTGTGTATATTTTATGCAATTTCTGCGTTCTGCGTTTTTGCTTTATTACAGCCGAACAACCGAAAAATTAAATGCTGGAGTAGCGCAGTTGGTAGCGCAACTGATTCGTAATCAGTAGGTCGAGGGTTCAAGTCCCTTCTTCAGCTCCATAACAAAAACCGCATCAGAAAGCCGTTTTCAGGCTCTTTGGTGCGGTTTTTATTTGTTTATTTTTACCGTAAAATATTGTGAAATATAGCATAATATTGCTTAAATAATAGTCAAATGTCAGTCAAAAAGCAGCAATCACATCAATCACACATATATGCCTAACACATTATGCATATAAAACCAAAAGCACCCTGCATTCTGCAAAGTGCTTTAAAAATTACTCTTTCGTATTCGTTTTAACCGGATTTTTAATCATTCTGCCGTTGACGAAGATGTAGTCATCATCGGAGTTTGCGTTTTCGACTGCTTCGGTTTCACGCTGAACTTCTTCTTCCGTAAGGACATACTGCACATTATCACCTGTAAAGTAACCGACAGACTCCTGCACGCCTTTTGCGATTACGGATACTATTATATAGGTTGCAATCATCGGGTAGAAAATTACCGAGAGAGCAACTGCAATAACAAGCATTGCACCCTTTGCATAGATTACTGCGAGGAATACTGCGAATGAAACTATTACGACAAGCACAAGTGCGACAATATTTCTGAGAATTTTACCGAAAATCAACAGGAGTGAATTTTTATAAATGTCACGGAGTCTGAGGTCATAGGTAATTGTTAGCAGGGGTACATAGAACAGCATAATCAGCATTGCAATTGAGAACACTATATATATTGTAAAGACAGAGCCGTAAACGATGTCTGTCTGAGCAAGTGTTCCGTAATAGAGAATTGCAAAAAACGAACATGCTACTATGAGGTAAGCGACAAATCCGTTGAAAATTGATTTTTTCAGATTTTCACGAAATGCCTGTACAAAAGTTTTGAAAACATTTACATCCTCTTTTTCAACCGAAATTTTGCGGATTACCATTACAAGTCCGGAATAGAACGGCATTGCGGGAATTATACCCAAGCTCCATAATATTACATTGTTGAATCCGGACAGAAAGCTTATGAGAATGAATATTCCGGAAAATACGGCAAACGGAATTGAGTACATCAATCCCGCAAATAACAGCTTAGGAAATCGGGTGAAAAATCGTGCAAGTGATGATTGATTGAAATTTTTCATAATTGCTAAATTAACCTTCTTAAAAAACAAATTTGACATAATTTTAGCACAAAACGCTTGTCATTTTCAATAGAATGACCATATTTGACAGGTTACAATATTGTAACTTTAATGTTGCTTTAATATTTCTTATTTGACAAATAAGTCACAAAACTCAGATAATATGCGGTTGTTTTTTGTTTGATTTTGAAATTACATTTGGTCAATACCTTCGTTTTAACTAATCACAGAGAAAATTTTTAAAAAAATCTATTGTATTTTCATAAATAGTGTGTTATGATTGTGGCAACAGAGAGAACGCAGAATGTTGTTCTCTCGCCAATATCCGGGTTTAGCGGATAAATATTTTTAATTAAGGTGAAAGCTATGAAAAAATCAACAATCAAAAGAGCTGCAGCTCTTGCAGTTGCAGGTATGATGACTGCTACTGCTCTTGCAGGCTGCGGCGGTTCTTCATCATCAGGTTCATCAAAAGATGATTCAAGTGCAGCAGGTAACGCAAAAAACGGTAAAGTTTACTATCTTAACTTTAAGCCTGAGCAGGACAAGGATTGGCAGGCTCTCGCTAAGAAGTACAAAGAGGAAACAGGTGTTGAGGTAACTGTTAAGACAGCTGCCGAGGGTACTTATGAGTCAACACTTACAGCAGAGATGGACAAGGACAACGCTCCTACACTCTTCCAGGTTAACGGTCCTGTCGGTCTTGCTAACTGGAAAGACTATTGTGCAGACCTCAGCTCATCAGAAATTTATAATCAGCTTACTTCAAAGGATTATGCACTTGAAGAAGACGGCAAGGTTTACGGTATTGCTTATGTAATTGAAACATACGGCATTATCTACAACAAGACTCTTCTCCAGAAGTATTGCGATTCTGACTTTGCTTCGGTTAAGAAGATTGAGGACATCAACAGCTTTGAGAAGTTAAAGACTGTTGCCGATGAAATCCAGAAGAATAAGGATAAGCTCGGCGTTAAGGGTGCGTTCACATCAGCAGGTATGGATTCTTCATCTGACTGGAGATTCAAAACTCACCTTGCTAACCTTCCTATCTACTTTGAGTACAAGGATAAGGGCATCAAATCAACAAACGCTATCGAGGGTAAATACCTTGAAAACTATAAGAACATCTGGGATCTCTACATCACAGATTCAACATGTAAGCCTGCAGACCTCGCAAGCAAGAAGGGTACAGACGCTGAAACTGAGTTCACATCAGGCGAAGCAGTATTCTTCCAGAACGGCAGCTGGGAATATTCAACAATTACCAAGGCAGGTATGAAGGACGACGAACTCGGCATGCTCCCGATTTACATCGGCGTAGGCGATGAAGCTAATCAGGGTCTTTGCACAGGTTCAGAGAACTACTGGTGTGTAAACAACAAGGCAAGTGCTGACGATCAGGCAGCTACTCTTGAATTCTTGAAATGGTGTGTAACAAACAAAACAGGTACATCTGCTCTTGCTGATGATATGGGCTTTGTAATTCCTTTCAAGAATGCTAAGGAAGCAACCAATGTGTTTGTTAAGATTGATAACGAGCTCACAGCAGCAGGCAAAACTCCGGTAAGCTGGAACTTCACAACAATGCCAAGTGAAGATTGGAAAAACGGCGTTGGTACAGCTCTTACACAGTATGCAGCAGGCACAGGCGACTGGGATGCTGTTAAGACTGCATTTGTACAGGGTTGGAAAACAGAATATGCAAAGGCTAACGGCTGATTGTAAGATTTCTGTTTTAATTTAACAGGTTCGGTAGGGGGGCGGCATTCCGCTCCCCTTTTTTATGAACGGAAAGGCAAAATATTATGTTTAGAAAACCTAAAAGAAAAATTTATTTTCTTATATTTGTTCTTCCTACTCTTGCTGCTTTCCTTATAGGTTTTGTATATCCGTTCTTTAACGGCATTTACCTTTCATTCTGTAAATTCAGAACAACAAGCGACGCAGTATTCATTGGGTTCGGAAACTATGTCAAGGCCTTTCAGAATGAGGGCTTTTTACATTCATTCTGGTTTACGGTACTGTTTGTTATAGTATCAGTTATACTCATTAACCTCATTGCGTTTTTTGTGGCGTATGCACTCACGCTCGGAATCAGGGGTTCAAATGTATTCAGAACTGTTTTCTTTGTTCCTAACCTTGTAGGCGGTATCATTCTCGGCTACATCTGGCAGTACATTTTTAACGGTATTCTTCAGTATTACGGAACAAACCTTGCGCTTAACGCAAACTACGGTTTCTGGGGACTTGTAATTCTTATGTGCTGGCAACAGGCAGGCTATATGATGATTATTTACATTGCCGGTTTCCAGAGCGTACCTCATGATCTTTATGAGGCGGCTAAAATTGACGGCGCAGGCAAAAGACAGTTGCTTACAAATGTAACATTGCCGATGATGATGCCTTCCATCACAATCTGCACATTCCTTACACTTACAAACTCATTTAAGCTGTTCGACCAGAACCTTGCCCTCACAGGCGGTGCTCCGGGTATTGTATCACAGGGAAGCGGTACAATGGTTTATCAGACAGAAATGATGGCTCTCAATATTTACAATACATTCTATGCAAACCAGAATTCTCGTGGCGTAGGTCAGGCTGAGGGCGTTATCTTCTTCGTAATTGTTGTTATCATTGCCCTTATTCAGCTTTACTTCACAAGAAGAAAGGAGGTTCAGCAGTAATGGCAAAAGTTGCAGCAAAGGCTAAGGATAGGCCTGTAAAGAAAAAACAAACCGCAGGAATGAGAATTTTAACAATCCTCTTCTCTATTGTGTCAGTATTCTATGTTGCTCCCGTTTTCATTGTACTGATGAACTCCTTTAAGAGCAATGCGGCAATCAGCCGTGCAATCTTTGAATTTCCGAATGCAGACAGTTTTCAGGGCTTTCAAAGCTATATGACAGGTATGTTCCACGGCAACTATCCGTTCTGGAAGTCAATTGTATGGAGTTTCTTCATTACAATCGGCGGTGTTGTGCTTATTCTTTTCTGCACATCAATGTGTGCGTGGTACTTACAGCGTTCAAATTCTCGTATATGCAAAATTATCTACTATTTCTGCATTTTCTCAATGGTTGTTCCTTTCCAGATGGTAATGTTTACCCTCTCAAAGACAGCCGACAGTCTTAAGCTTACAACTCCGTGGGGTATTTTGATTATATACCTCGGATTCGGAGCAGGACTTGCGGTATTTATGTTCTCGGGATTTGTTAAATCAATTCCTGTTGAAATTGAGGAAGCCGCAGATGTTGACGGAGCAGGTCCTTTGAGAACATTCTTCGGTATTGTTCTTCCGATTATGAAACCTACTTTTATTTCGGTTGCAATACTTGAAACAATGTGGATTTGGAACGACTACCTTCTCCCCTATCTTATTCTTGATATGGATTACAAAACTATTCCGATTCATATTCAGTATCTTAACGGCAGTTACGGTCATACGGACACAAGTGCTATTATGGCGCTTATCGTTCTGAGTATCGTTCCGATTATTATTTTCTACTTTGCCTGTCAGAAATACATCATCGAGGGTGTTGTTTCAGGTGCTGTAAAAGGTTAATCTTTCTTTCATTTTATTTTCAAAAGACGGCTGTGTACATTATGCTACACAGCCGTCTTTTTCTCTTGTGTTTTTTTCTCTCGTCTAGACAGTTTGTATAATGCAAAACAAATTATGCCCGAGCGTAACATTGCAATTGTCTGTGTAATCCAACCGTATGAGCGTTCTTTGGACTCCCGAAAGTAATGATGCAATATGTTTTTTGATATTACAAACTATCTACACGAACAAGAAAAGTCGGCTCGCCGCGTGAGATTATTCTTTAATAGAATTATATTGTAACAAAAAATCGGGCAATCGTGATGACTGCCCGATATGCGGAAATTTTATGTGTTAACTTTTACCGTAAAAATCAGATTGACTGAAGAACTGGCTCACCGTTTTCGGCTGTAAGGTGCATTGCAGTAACACCGCCTGCACCTGCCTCAATCATTGCGTTTGCAATTTTCTCCTCAACCTCTCTGCGAATTGTGTTTCTGAGGTCACGAGCACCGCTTGCACCGTTGCATGACTTTTCTGCAAGGAGCTGACAAACCTTTTCGTCAAATGTGAACTTGATGTGCTTTTCCTCAAGAGTCGGTACATACTCAGAGAGCATAAGGTCTGCAATCTTAACAAAATCATCCTTTTTAAGGCTGTTGAATACAATAACCTCATCAACTCTTGCGATAAATTCAGGACGGAGGAACTCGGAAAGTGCCTTCATAACCTTTTCTTTTGAGACATCTTCTTCAGTCTTGCCAAAGCCTAATGCGCTGTCCTTTGATGCAGAACCGGCATTTGATGTCATAATGATAACAGTATTTTCAAAGTTTACTGTTCTGCCGTGAGCGTCTGTAACTCTGCCCTCGTCAAGAATTTGGAGCAAAATATTGAGAACATCGGGATGAGCCTTTTCGATTTCATCAAAGAGGAGAACCGAATAAGGTCTGCGGCGAACTTTCTCCGTTACCTGTCCTGCCTCATCGTAGCCGACATATCCAGGCGGTGAACCGATAATTTTAGAAACCGAATGTTTCTCCATAAATTCACTCATATCAAGTCTTATGAGTGTTTCGGGAGTATCGAAAAGCTCCTTGCTGAGAACCTTTACAAGCTCTGTTTTACCGACACCTGTAGGACCTACAAAGATGAACGATGCAGGTCTGGGGCGAGGTGAAATCTGAACTCTGCTTCTTCTGATTGCAGATGCAAGAGCCTTTACAGCCTCGTCCTGACCGATAATTTTCTTTTTAAGCTCGTTCTCAAGGTCGGCAAGCTTTGAAAGCTCGTTTTCCTTGATTCTTGATGCGGGGATGCCTGTCCAGAGTTCGATTACCTTGGCGATATCCTCCTCTGTAACCTTTGAAACGAGAGTTTCGGGGTCAATTTCTTTAAGGTCGCTGTCAATTCTTGCAAGGCTTGTGTTGACCTCGGCGAGCTGTTCATAGTTTACCTCATCGGCATTTGTAAGAGCGTCCTTTCTGATAAGAAGCTTCTGCCTTTCGTCCTCAAGCTTATCGTGACGCTCCATGCTCTTGTTGCGGAGAGCAGCACAGGCACAGCTTTCATCAAGAAGGTCGATTGCTTTGTCAGGAAGAAAACGGTCTGTTATGTATCTTTCGGAAAGGACAACCGTCTTGCGAACGATATCATCGTCAACAATTACACGGTGATGTGCCTCATAATAGCCTTTTACGCCTGCGATAACATCAATTGACTGAGCAATTGTAGGCTCGCCGACCTTTACGGGCTGAAATCTTCTTTCAAGAGCAGAATCCTTTTCGATATATTTTCTGTATTCGTTGAATGTTGTAGCACCGATAACCTGAACCTCACCCCTTGAAAGAGCCGGCTTGAGGATATTTGCGGCATTCATTGTACCCTCGTTGTCACCTGTGCCGACAAGGCTGTGAACCTCGTCAATAAAGAGAATTATGTTGCCGTTCTCCTTGATTTCGGAAACAAGTCCTTTGATTCTGCTTTCAAACTGACCTCTGAACTGAGTACCTGCAACAAGTGATGTGAGGTCAAGAAGCTGAATTTCCTTGTTTTTAAGTCTTTGAGGAACATTTCCTGCGGCAATGCGGAGAGCAAGCCCCTCTGCAATAGCGGTTTTACCTACACCGGGTTCACCGATAAGGCAAGGATTGTTCTTTGTTCTTCTTGAAAGAATCTGAATTACACGCTCAATCTCGCTGTCTCTGCCGACAATGCGGTCGATTTTACCCTCTCTCGCCTTGCGTGTGAGGTCTTCACAGTAAAGATTGATGTGCTTTCTGTTCTTTTCTTTTTTCTCTTTTTTGCCCTTTTTATTATTATCCTGATTTGTCGCATTGTTGTTCTGTCCGCCGAACATACTGTTGAAAAATGCTGGGAATGCAGGTGCACCGTGGGAGAAGTCATCATCCTCACTGCCGTCACCGTCTTTAGAAAAATCGCCCATTTGCTCGGCAAGATTATCCGCACCAAGCTGTTCCATAAGCTGCGACATATCGCCGTCCCCCATACTGTTCATGAGGGTGTTCATCTGATCCTGAACATTTTCAAGGTCCTCGTCCGAGATACCCATTTTGCTGATAAGATCCTCAACCGGCTTGATTCCAAGCTCTTTTGCACAGGTAAGGCAATAACCTGCCGTCGGGGCGTCTTTGGAATTATTATTTGAAACGAAAACAACCGCAGGCCGTTTTCCGCATCTTGTACAAAGCATAGCATACTCCTTTTTAGGACACCAAATTGCACATTTGCTGTCATGGTAATATAAGAATTATACAACTGTTTAACAAATAATTCAATATTTATTTGTCGGAATTTATTTATTTTTAATGTCAGCTGTCTTTTTAAGTGATTCGTTGTACTCCTTAATCATTGCAAAATAGATTTTGCCGTAACGATACAAAGCGTATAGCATGGATGCGGCTGTAACCGAAAGCAATATCAGATCAAGCACCATATTTTCGTAGGCAAAAAAGGCCTTGAGAAATACGATAAGACATACGGAAAAGTAGAAAATAATTGTTCCGACCTTTCCGTACCAGTTTGCAGAAGGCGGAGTGAGTCTTTTTTTGATTAAATCGGCACCGCCGAGGAGCATAAGAAGGTCTTTGACCAGAAGTGTTACAAGAATCGGAAGAACCATAGGCACATAAATCACCATACAGATAACGACCGCAAAAAGCGTTACCTTGTCTGCAATGGGATCAAGGATTTTTCCGAGAGGAGTTACCTGATTGAGTTTTCTGGCAGCCATTCCGTCAAAGCAATCGGAAAGTCCCGACAAACCTATACATATTGCCGCATATATATACTGTTCCGCAAGGAAAAAATATACAAACGGGATTATAAGTACAAATCTTACATAAGTTATAATATTAGGTATAGTAACCAAATCGGATGTTTTAAAGCTCCACACATCTTTTTCTTTTTCCATTACTGTTCCCTCCTGTTTCTTCATTCAGACTGCAACGCTGAAAAATTTAAAAACAGCACCCGAAATCATCGGGTTATTAAGCATTTCGGGATTTGAAAACTCAAGCACTCCCGAAAAGATATTAACGGCAAAAAATACAAGTATTGCCGCCTCCGCAAGTCCCAACACACCGCCGAGAAGCTTATTAATCTGTTTCACCACGGGTATTTTAAACACTATTGCAAGTTTTTTAACAACAATTTTTATAATTATAAAGATAATTATTGATATAACTACACCGATAACCAAGCGGAACATTCCTGTGATAACCGGCTGAATAAGATTTTCCACCGAAGCTGACACCGATGCCGCAGCAGAGTTCGGAACCTGAAAATCATTTGTATAGACACTTGAATCCAATCCGAAAATTGAAAGGAAAAATCCGAGCATTCCCATAACCCAGTTTGGCAAAGCCGAAAAACTGTTTGCAATGGCTGAGTTGATGCCCTGAGTGTCAATCATTTGTTGCAGATTTGTTGTTAAGGTCTGCTGAACAAATGCCGTATAAACCCACGATGCAAGAAAATTTGAAATGTGATATGCAAGAAAGCCCGTAAGAGCCAAACCTGCAACATTGAGAATTGTAATTGCTATGCCACGCTTGAAATCAATAAAAAACAAAAGCGCAAACACGGCAATAATAATTATATCTGCAACCAAATTTATTACTCCTGTTTTGAAGTTTGAGCGGTATCGTCACTCGATACATTGTCAAGGTCAATAAACCTAATTTGATTTACGCTGAGAATATAAGCGGTGTAGTCCGAGGCAAGCACAATCTTTTTTGAACCGGTTCCCGAATTTGTCGAATAAAGCAAATCGCCATTTTGATTATAACCGTAAACAACATTTCCGTCAAGGATTGCAACCGTACCCTTGTAGACAGAAAGCGAATCGGCTTTGTGCTCGGTATTTATTGTGTACTGTGCCTCGCCGTTACTGTTATAGCTTATGAGAGCAACACTTCTTCCGTCACCGCTCCTTGAAAGAGCCATTGTATAGGTTGATGTATCTGTGTTAAAGCAGTAATTTGAAAGAGTTTTGTCCTCATAGCTTACTGTTTTGTAGTTCTTTTCACCTTTTTTAACAATATAGCTTGCCTGTGAGCCCACAAGAACCACCGTATCTGAGGTCAGATACTTGCAATCAAGCACGCTGTCGCCCGAAATTTTGTAGGTTGAAACAGGCTTTTCCTGTGAAAAATCAAGCACATAAACGCCCGTTACCGCTGAGCCCTTATCACTTGACACACCTGTGGCAACGCAACCGGAGCCGTCCTTGTTAATTGCTACCGATGTTATATAATACTCCGAAAAAGAATATTTGTAAATTCTGTTATTATTTTTGCTGTAGGCATACAGCGTTGTAAGATAACCGTTGTCCTCGGTAACAAGACAGTATGTACCGTTTGAGGCAACATCACCTGTGTATATTTTATTTTCGGCATTGCCTGAGTAAAGCGTTTCGTCAAAACTGCTTATCTCATAGCTTGAACTGCCGATTCCGTATGTGAGAAATCTGTTTTCATTGTTTTTCATTACGGGATTTGAATGTGTAAGCTGAAGTCGTGCAACCTCTGTACCCGAATTTGTAAGGGTTACGAACGAGGTGTCCGACGCATACACGGCATGTCCCTGTGACACTGCAAAGTTGCCCGATGAAACCTCGGAACCGATAATGTCAACGGGATAGCCGTGACCGGCATTTCCGAGTACATCATAAGTCCACCAGTTTGAGATGTTCTCCCATGTGAGCTTGTCACGGTTTGCAAAGGCAAAAACTATAAGTCCTGCCGCAATGGCAATACACGCACCGAGTACGATTTTCTTGACAGCCTGCGGCGACATTTCGGTTTTTTCCTGTTCATAATCGTCAAGAGGCATATCCTCATAGCTCATTACATCTCTGTCAGTTTTATGTGTCTTTCGTTTTGAATAATGTCCTTTAAATTTTTTAAACATCAGCGTTCACTCCTTTTTTGTGAACTGTTGTCATTTTCATAATTCACACGATTCAGGTACAATCCGCAAGCCTGTGCGGTGGGACCCGAATATTTTCTGTTTTTCTTTTCTATAATGGAGGGGATTTCATCGGGAGCAATTTTACCCTGCTGAACCCTGAGAAGTGTTCCCACCATAATACGAACCATATTGTACAAAAAGCCGTCAGCCTCAACCTTCATTGTAACAAGGTCGCCCTCACGGGTTACCGAAAAGGCTTTTACATTTCTGGTCATATCCCCTTTTTCACGGTTATCAAGCGTGCAAAAGGAAGTGAAATCGTGTCTGCCGACATATGCCTGAGCAGCTTTGTCGAGCAGATTTTCGTCAATTTTGTATCTGTAATGAAGTGCGTATCCGTCAAGAAACGGATTTCGCACCTCGCTGTTCCAGATTTTGTAGATATATTCCTTGCTTTTGCAGGAATAGCGGGCGTGAAAGTCGGGTGCAACCTCTTTGCAGTCAAGAACCGCAATGCTTAGCGGCAGCCAGCGGTTAAGCGCCGCCTTGAGCCTTTCGGGCTTTATGGGATGCTCTGTTTTAAGGCTGATGCAGTACATATTTGCGTGAACTCCGCTGTCTGTGCGACTGCATCCCTTTACATCAAAGTCATTGCCGATAATCTTTGAAAGAGCAGTTTGAAAAGCCTCCTGAACCGTCATTGCGTTCTGCTGAATCTGCCAGCCGTGGAACTCTTTTCCGTCATATGAAATTGTGAGAAGAAGATTTCTTAAACTGCCGCAGGCAGGAATATGTTGCATAAAATCACTCCGCCGATTAGAAGTGCGACCATTACAAAAGATACATAGTCACGCTTTGCCATATGAATAGTTTTCATTCGTGTTCTTCCTGTTCCGCCACGGTAGCAACGGCACTCCATAGCTGTTGCAAGCTCGTAGGCTCTTCTGAATGCCGAAACAAAAAGCGGAATAAGAATAGGGATAAACGCCTTTACCCTCTGAATAATATTACCCGACTCCATATCGGCACCTCGTGCCTTTTGAGCCTGAGTAATTTTGTCGGTTTCTTCAAGAAGTGTGGGAACAAATCTTAAAGCAAGCGACATCATCATTGCAATCTCGTGAACGGGAAAGTGCAGTTTTGCAAGCGGCTTCATCAGTCTTTCGATTGCGTCCGTAAGCTCTGTCGGAGAGGTTGTGAATGTAAGACAGGAGCTTGCAAGGATAAGACAGATAATTCTTACCGAAACAAAAATTGCTCTGTTAATGCCGTTTAAGGTAATTTTGAAAATTCCCCATTGTACAAGCGGATCACCCGAACCGTAGAACACATTAAGAATTGAGGTTACTATTATAATAAATATAATTACTTTCATGCTTTTGAAATAGAACTTTGCAGGCACCTTGCTTGCCGCAACGAAAAGTGCGGTAAAAAGCACAACAAGTGCAAGCGAAGCATAATTAAAAGTACAGAAAATAATTACGAGAAATCCGACAAGCATAATCAGCTTTGCACGGGGATCACATTTGTGGATTACGCTGTTCGCAGGAAAATACTGACCGAACGCAACATCTCTTACCATATTTTACCCTCCTTGTCAAGCAGTGAGGAAATACAGTCCATTGCCTCATCAACAGTAAGTATTCCTTCGGGAACATTAAAACCTTTTTCACGCAGTTCAAGCATAATCTTTGTTATCTGCGGTACTCGAAGTCCTATTTTTTCAAGCTCTCGTCCCTTTGAGAAAACTTCTTTTGTCTTATCAAACATAACGAGGTTTGATTTGTTCATAACGATTATCTTATCGGCAACCCTTGCAATGTCTTCCATGCTGTGGGATACAAGGATAACGGTGTTTTTGCGTTCCTTGTGATACTGCACAATCTGGCTCAACAGCACATCTCTGCCCATAGGATCAAGACCTGCGGTCGGTTCGTCAAGAACGAGAACCTCGGGATTCATTGCAATAACACCTGCAATTGCCGCCCTTCTCTTTTCACCGCCCGAAAGGTCGAACGGGGATTTTTCAAGAAGTTCGTCTTTAAGTCCGGTAAATCTTGCGGCGTCATTTACCGCTTTTTCAAGCTCTGCACCGCTCTTGCCCATATTTGTAGGGCCGAATGCGATATCCTTGGCAACGGTTTCTTCAAAAAGCTGATATTCGGGATACTGAAATACCATTCCGACTTTGAAACGGATTTTTCTGATATCCTTGGGATTTGCCCAGATATCCTCGCCGTCAAGAAGAACCTGTCCCGAAGTTGGTTTCATAAGCCCGTTGAGCATTTGAACAAGTGTTGACTTGCCCGAACCCGTGTGTCCCATAATGCCGATAAACTCGCCTTTTTCAATTGAAAGGCTCAAATTATTGACAGCGGTTTTCTCAAACGGAGTGCCTGTTCCGTAAACATAGCTTAAATTTTTCAGTTCAAGCACCTTGCTCATGACAGCACCTCCTCAAGCATTTTTACACATTGCTCTGCATTGAGAGGAAGCTTGTCAAATTTCACTCCGCACCCCCTGAGTCTGTATGCAAGCTCTGTTGCCTGCGGAACATCAAGACGGTGCTTTTTGAGTAGCTCCGCCTGTGAAAAAACATCTTCGGGTGTACCCTGAGTGAGAATTTTTCCTGCGTCCATAACGACAACTCTGTCGGCAAGGACTGCCTCTTCCATATAGTGTGTGATGAGGACAACCGTCATATTCTTTTCACGGTTGAGTTTTAAAAGCGTTGTCATTACCTCGTCACGGCCGTTAGGGTCAAGCATTGCCGTGGGTTCGTCAAGAACTATGCATTGCGGCTGCATTGCAAGAATTCCCGCAATTGCAATACGCTGTTTCTGACCGCCCGAAAGCTTGAACGGAGCGTGTTCACGGTAACCGTACATATCAACGGCTTTGAGGGCATCGTCAACCCTCTGTCGGATCTCCTTTGGCGGTATCCCGAGGTTTTCGGGGCCAAATGCAACATCTTCCTCAACAACGCTTGCAACAAGCTGGTTGTCGGGATTTTGAAGTACAAGTCCCACTTTTTCTCTTATGTCATATGTCTTGTTTTCATCTGATGTGTCATCTCCGTCAACATACACTTTGCCCTTATCCGGCAATAGCATTGCGTTGAGATGTTTTGCAACAGTTGACTTTCCGCATCCGTTGTGACCGAGAAGGGCAACAAATTCACCCTTTTCGATATTGAGAGAAACACCGTCAACCGCATTTTTGTACGGCTGACCGCTTTCAATGTCGGAATATGAAAAGCTGATGTTGTCAAGTGAAATAAAGCTCATTTATTATTTCTCCCATATTGCGGTTGAGCCGCACGGCAATACAAGTCCCGTGTCGCTCACCTTCAGTCCTATTTCATCGCTTGATACTTTTCCGCCGAAGTCCTTCTGCAAAAGAACTCCGAGCAAATACTCCATTACAGCGGGAGAAAGTCCCGTTGTGTAGGAATTGAGAATGAAAAACAGCGGATTGTCTGAGAGAACCTGTTTGCACAGGGTTACGAGTGAATAAAGCTGTTCTTCAAGTTTCCAGACCTCACCGCCCGGACCTCTGCCGTATGACGGAGGATCCATAATGATTCCGTCATACCTGTTGCCACGGCGGATTTCACGCTGTACAAATTTTACGCAATCGTCAACGAGCCAACGGACAGGTCTGTCGGCAATACCGCTTGATGCGGCATTTTCCTTTGCCCACTGAACCATGCCCTTTGATGCGTCAACATGGCAAACGGTTGCTCCTGCGTTCATACACGCAAGAGTTGCACATCCTGTGTAACCGAAAAGGTTGAGAATTTTAAGCGGTCTGTTTTCGTTTTTAATTTTTTCTGCGGCAAAATCCCAGTTAACTGCCTGTTCGGGGAACACACCAGTGTGCTTGAATCCCATAGGCTTGATGTTGAAAACGAGGTCGCCGTAATTTACAGTCCAGCGGTCGGGAACTTTTTTGTACTGCTCCCAACTTCCTCCGCCACGATTTGAGCGGTGGTAACGGGCATGTGCCGAATACCAAAGAGGATTTTTCTTTTCGCTTGACCAGATAATCTGCGGATCGGGACGGATCAGGATTATATCTCCCCATCTTTCAAGTCTTTCCCCGTCAGAGGTATCTATAAGTTCATAATCTTTCCATTTATCAGATAATCGCATTATGCAAGTCTTTCCCTTACTACCTGTGCGGCCTCTTCCGCAAGGTTCTGAATTTCTTCGAGGTTTTCGCCCTCGAGCATTACTCTTACGAGAGGTTCTGTTCCCGATACACGAACAAGGATTCTGCCTCTGTCACCGAGGATTTCGCTCACTCTTTCGATTTCAGCCTTGATTTCCCTGTCTGTATAGAATGAGAGCTTGCCCTCTCTGCTGACCTTTACATTAATGAGCACCTGCGGCAAACGCTCCATAATCTTTGCAAGCTGACTGAGCTTTTCGCCTGTTCTCTTCATAATGCTGAGAATCATTGCGCCTGAAAGCTGACCGTCGCCTGTTGTTGCGTAGTCAAGCAAAATGATGTGACCGCTCTGCTCACCGCCGATGTTGTAGCCCTCCTGCATCATAGCCTCAAGAACATATCTGTCGCCAACCTTTGTTGAAACAAAATGCATATCGTTTTCTTCGCAGAACTTGTTAAAGCCCATGTTTGTCATAATTGTTCCGACAACGGCATTCTTTTTGAGTACGCCTCTCTGCTTCATATCATTTGCACAGATTGCAATAAGGTAATCGCCGTCAACAAGGCTGCCGTTTTCGTCAACCGCAAGACATCTGTCGGCGTCACCGTCAAATGCAAGACCGCATGAAAGCTTATGTTCACGAACATACTTCTGCAATTTGCTCATATGAGTTGAACCGCAGTCACGGTTGATGTTCACACCGTCAGGCTCGTCAAAAAGCATATGAACCTTTGCACCAAGCTTTGTGAAAAGCTTTTCGGCTGTTCTTGAAGAAGAACCGTTTGAGCAGTCAAGTGCGATTTCCATACCCTCAAAGTCGCAGTCAACTGCCGAAACAAGGTGGTCAATATACAAATCAGCCGCCTCTGTATCATATGTTACTCTGCCGATATTTTCATCTGTTGCGGATGCATACGGCACAACATGGTCAAGTACGATTTCTTCAATTCTGTTTTCGAGATCATCGGGGAGCTTGCATCCGTCAGAACTGAAAATTTTGATACCGTTAAATTCAAACGGGTTGTGTGATGCGGAAATCATAATACCTGCATCGGCATTGTATTTGCCTACAAGATAAGCAACCGCAGGAGTAGGAACTACCCCGAGAATGTGAACATTTGCACCTACCGAGCAAAGTCCTGCAATAAGTGCGCCCTCGAGCATATCGCCCGAAAGTCTTGTGTCCTTACCGATTAAAATTGTGGGGTGTTCAACCTCATCGCTGATAAGAACCATTGCCGCCGCTCTGCCTATATTCATTGCAAGTTCGGGTGTAAGCTCTGCGTTTGCAACACCTCTTGCACCGTCTGTACCGAATAATCTTCCCATTATATATTCCTCCGTTAAATAATTTGTAGATTGTAGATTTTCAAAACTGAAATTTTCGATATAACCCAAGTAAAAACCTTGCACTTTGTTGAATTATACACTCATATTGTGACTGATTTATGACTCCCTGTCACCAAAGAGAGTCGGCTGTGTTGGCTGTGCATTTACAACGCCCTTAGGAAATTCACAGCCGAGATGCTTGCAAGCCTCGGCAGTTATGCATCTGCCTCTCGGTGTTCTGCTGACAAAACCTATCTGCAAAAGATACGGTTCATAGACATCCTCGATTGTTACAGCCTCTTCACCGATTGCCGCCGCAAGTGTTTCAAGTCCGACAGGACCGCCGTTGTAAAAACGAACGATTGCCTCAAGCATTCTTCTGTCGTTGCGGTCAAGACCGAGTTCGTCAATTTCGAGTCTGTCAAGTGCTGTCCTTGCAGTTTCAAGTGTTATGACGCCGTTTGACATAACCTGTGCAAAGTCACGCACACGCTTTAAAAGTCGGTTTGCAATTCGTGGTGTTCCCCTTGAACGGGACGCAATTTCAAGCGCACCGTCATGTTCAATTTTTATTCCGAGGATTCCGGCACTTCTTTCAACAATCTGTGCAAGCTCCTCGGGAGTGTAGAGTTCAAGTCTTAACACCACACCGAAACGGTCACGCAAAGGAGCGGTCAGCTGACCTGCTCTTGTGGTTGCTCCGACAAGTGTAAATTTTGGCAACGGCAGATGATACGAAGCCGCCATCTGACCTTTACCCGTGATGATGTCAATTGCAAAGTCCTCCATTGAAGGGTAAAGTATTTCTTCAACGGAACGGCTCAGTCTGTGAATTTCGTCAATAAAAAGCACATCGCCCTCGTTAAGGTTGGTAAGCAATGCCGCAAGGTCGCCCGGCTTTTCAATTGCAGGGCCTGAGGTTATTCTCATTGACACACCGAGTTCATTCGCAATAATTCCCGAAAGAGTTGTTTTACCGAGTCCCGGAGGGCCGTAGAGCAGTACATGGTCAAGGGTTTCGCCTCTGATTTTTGCCGCCTCGATAAAAACCTTGAGGTTTTCCTTTGCCTTTTCCTGTCCTATGTATTCCAAAAGTGTTTTCGGTCGCAGAGGGTTGTCGCTCTCTGCCGTATCTTCGGGAATTTCGGAAGTATCGGTTATTCTGTTTTCAAAATCAAATTCGTCCGAGAATTCCATTTTACTCATATATTACTGTCTTCCCATCTGTTTTAATGTGAGCGAAATAAGCTGTTCAACAGGCAAGGCGCTGTCGAGTGTTGCGAGTACGGGCGAAACATCCGAAGGAGAATAGCCCAAAACACCGAGTGCCTCGATTGCTTTCGGAACATTTCCCGTTGAAACATTCACGCTGTTCTGTGCCGCCTGTGCAAAGGAACTGTCCTCCTTAGCCGCTTTTGCAAGCTTGTCCTTGAGTTCAAGAACAATTCTCTGTGCAATTTTTTTGCCTATTCCCTGTGCTCTTGTAATTGTTTTGAGGTCATCGGAGGCAATTGCCATTGCAACCTGTTCGGGACTGAGCTCCGACAAAACCGCAAGTCCTGCCTTTGGACCTACACCGCTTACGCTGATGAGGTTTTTAAAGGTTTCAAGCTCTGCCTTTGTTGCAAAGCCGAAAAGGTCAACCGCATCTTCCCTTACATTAAGGCATGTGTAAAGCATTACCTCTGTGTTAAGCTTTACGGCTTTGAGTGTGTTCATTGTTGTCTGGCACATATAGCCGACACCGCCGCACTCTACTACCGCCGCATTTGATTCTATAGCAATAAGTTTTCCTCTTACGGAATAAAGCATATTTAAAGTCCCTTTCCGTACATTACTCTTCTGAGCTGTGAGCCTGCCGCCTGTGTGTGACAGATTGCAATTGCAAGTGCGTCACAGGTATCATCGGGTTTCGGAATTTCTTTCAGCTTTAAAAGCCTTGCGGTCATTTCCATAACCTGCGGTTTTTTAGCCTTACCGTATCCCGTTACAGCCGTTTTGACCTGAAGAGGGGTGTACTCAAAGATTGGTATTTTTAGTTTTTGAGCCGCAAGCAGGGTTACTCCCCTTGCCTGAGCAACATTGATAGCCGTTTTCTGATTGGTCTGAAAGTAAAGTTTTTCGATTGCAAGAGCGTCGGGGCGACATCTGTTGAGAATAGCATAGGTTTCGTCATAGATGTACTCAAGCCGTTTGTTAAAATCAGTTCCTGCAACGGTTTCAATTGCACCGTAACCGAGAGTTTTATATGTATTCGATTGAAAATTGATTGCTCCCCAACCTACAATGGCATATCCGGGATCAATTCCAAACACTACCAAAACAATACCTCCGAAAAAATCCAAAAATGGCATAATAACATAGCTTAGAACATTATAACACACACAACTTTATTTATCAATAAAATTATTCGTTAATCTGCGTATTCCGCTCAAAATGTACATAAGAAGCATTGAACGGCTGATTTACTCGATTTTTTGCGTGTTATCGGCACGGATGAGCGTGATTTTTGAACCGTTGTATGACAAATCAAGCTTTTTTCCGTGGGGAATATATTCAAAGGTGTAGTTTCGGTAAAGCTTCGGCACAAATATGACAAGCGTTGTATCATCGGCAACATATTTTCCGCAAAGCTCCGCCTTGTCTTTTCCGCTCATCATAATAAGGGACGCATTGTCACCGTCAAACGAAAGGCTTATCTTTCCGCCGCCGTCAAGCTCTGCACTCCAGTCTGTGCAGGTAAGCTCGTTTTGATATCCCGATGTGTCGGCACTGCATGAACAAAGCAGAAAACATAAGCAGATTAAAAGCAAAATGACAAATTTCTTCATAAAAACCGCCCTCACAGGTATATGATATTATTACAGATTATTCATGAAATCAGAAAATTAGTACATATACCGTTGACGGCAGAAAACGAAATTTACAGTTTTGTTATAATTCTTGAAAAGCATAATTATTTTGTGTATATTGTATGGTGTGATTTTATGGGAAATTTTAAAAATGAGAACACGGAGGGATTGTTTTGCAACATGAGATAACCGAAAAGCATAATGTTTTTGAAGAAAACGGAGAGGTTATGTGTGCAGGCTGGGCAAGAACGCCTGTTTTTGAATATAACAGCGAACAGAGCAAAACAAGCGGAAAACACAGCGAAAGGGATTGCTATTTCATAAGCAACACAGAGGTTTCGCTCTATCTTTCGGTTGAAAATTTAGGCATGGAATTTGCGGTAAAAATTGCGGTTGCCGACCTTAAAAGAGGCGGTGTGATTTATGATTGTGTTGTAAAGAAATTTGTTTTCAGCAAGAACGAGCTTCCCGAATCGGGCAGTTCGGGAGAGCTTTTGTACACGGACAAAAGGCTTCAGCTGCAGTTGACAAACACACCGAACGGAAGATTTTTAAAATGTGATTTTATCGACTTTGGCGGCATAAAAAATCTTTACTTTAACATTAATCTCAAAAAGACGGCGGGCGAAAGTCTTAACGAAATTGCACCGTTTGAGAGAGACAGAAAATATTTTTATCTCAAACGCTTTGTTCCCAAATTTGTCGCAGGCGGAATTATCCGTGTTGGCGGTATGGAATATTCTTTAAACGAAACAACCACAAACGCTTACTTTGACTGGACACGCTTTTCAAAGCCGAGAAAGCATAATTACCAGAGATTAAGCTCCGACTGCTTTATTGACGGAAAACGCTTTTCCCTATGCCTTGCAAGCAGAGTCGGCGACAACCGTTACGGCAACGAAAATTGCTTTTTCACAGACGGCCATCTTGTAAAGCTGTCACAGATAAATGTTAAAAGCACAGGCGGAAAGCTTGACAGACCGTGGTACTTTAAGGCGGGATATTCGGCAGTTGACATTACATTCAAGCCGTTCACCGTAAAAGGCGAGGCTATGGCGGCATATATGGACAAAACAACTGTAATTTTCGGCAGACTTTACGGCGAATTAAAACGGGTTGATATGGATAAGCCGTTAGTCCTCGATAATTCTCAGGCACACATTGTTCTGACGGAATTTTAAAATTTAAATCGGCAAAAGTAAACACGGCAATCATTTCAGATAATGAACTGCCGTGTTTTAATTTTATAAAATAAAGTCGGGAAAACAATGTTTTGCATTAAGCAAGCTGTGTTCCCGACCGAAATTTTCAATTTTCCGTTTTCAAGTTTTAATTTGTAAAATTAGACTTCCCTGTTCGGGTCTGTGTTTTTCTGCTTAACAGGAGCTTTTGTAGCATCTTTGTCGGTAAATCTTGCAAAGATTGAAAGCGTTGTGAGAAAGCAGATGAGAATGTACAAAAGAAGTGCAATTACAGAAGCAAGGCTGATTGTATAGCTTACCATTGTAAGAATTGAAAGCACGCCGAGCAAACAGCAGATAATTGAAACAATATTCTTCATATTGCGTTCTTTGTCAAGAGCGCAGAAGAAAAATCCTGCAATCGGTATAATGAAGAAAATCGGCATAAAGAGCGAATACTTAAAAACCGCATCATTTGAACCGCTGAGTCCCCATACAGACATAATATCAAATACGGAATAAGAATGGAGTACATTTTTTTCGTCAATGTACTGGAAATACGGCAACGCACAGAGTACGATTTCAACGAGATAGAGCACGCAAAGTGTGATTCTTAATTTTTTTCTTGTTTTGTTTTCGGGCATTTTGAGCATTTTGTTCCTCCGAGATTTTTTTTAAATCATTTTTAAATCATCAATATGTTACATTGTAACACAAATTATTCAGTTGCACAATAGAAATTTTAGTGTTATAATTATGACTAATGTACACAAAGCACTGCATTCGTACATTGCTTTATTCTGTGCAAAAAGGAGATAATATAATGGGATATATAAATGAATCCGTAATTTACAATATTTATCCGCTCGGTTTTTGCGGAGCACCAAAGGAGAATGATTTCAAACAGGAATACAGACTTGACAAAATTTATGGCTGGATTGACCATATGAAGTCAATGTCGGTAAACGCACTTGTTTTCAACCCTGTTTTTGAAAGTTCAAAACACGGCTATGATACTATTGATTATAAAAAAATCGACTGTCGGCTCGGTGACAACGAATCTTTCAAAAAAATTTGCAAAACACTTCACGATAACGGCATCAGAATTATGCTTGACGGCGTTTTTAATCATGTGGGAAGAGATTTCTTTGCCTTCAAAGATGTTCAGCAGAACCGTGAAAATTCAAGATATGCGTCTTGGTTTGAAAATTTAAACTTTTGGAACAACAGTCCTTATAATGACGGTTTCAGCTATGAGGGCTGGGCAGGTTACTACGACCTTGTAAAGCTTAATCTCCACAATGACGAGGTAGTAAACTATCTTCTTGACTGTGCAAGATTTTGGATTGATGAGTTTGATATTGACGGACTTCGCCTTGATGCGGCTGACTGCATTGACATTGAATTTTTCAAAAAATTAAAAAATGTTTGCAAAGAGAAAAAGTCCGATTTCTGGCTCTACGGCGAGATAACCCACGGCGATTACAATCATTGGGCAAATCCCGATGTGCTTGACTCGGTTACAAACTACGAATGCTACAAAGGCATTTATTCAAGCCATAATGACCACAACTATTTTGAAATTGCTCATTCTCTAAACAGACAGTTTGCTAACGGCGGTATTTACAGAAACATCTACACATATAATTTCGTTGATAACCACGATGTAAACCGTGTTGCAAGTATGCTTAAAGACAAAAATCATCTCAACAATGTTTACACGATGATGTATACAATGCCCGGAGTACCGTCAATTTACTACGGAAGTGAATTCGGCATTGAGGGTATGAGAACTGCCTACAGCGATTATGAGCTTCGTCCCTGTCTTGACCTTGATTCCATCCCGAACCCGAACTATGAACTTCTTGAGCATATCAAAAAACTCGGTGTAGTAAGACTTGCACTCGAAGCTCTCAAGTACGGCGATTTTGAAAACATAAATATTCAGAATGAAAAGCTTGTATACAGAAGAAAAACCGACAATCAGACTGTTTTTGTTGCATTCAACCTTACAGACCGTGTTGAAAAAATCGGTTTTGACACAGGCTGCAACGCAAAGCTTACAGATGTTCTCAACGGCAACGAAGTTATTGATGTAAACGGTTACTATGAAATTGAAATGCAGCCGTATCAGTCGAGAATTCTTGTTGTTAATGACGGAAGCTTCAGGGTTGATTTCAATGCAGACAATACAGAATGCACGGCAGCTGAAATTGACGAAGCTCCTGCAAATGAAGAAACTTCAGTTAAAGCTGTTAAAACAGAAAATTGCTGTGAAAGCAATTCGGACATTGCCGAAAATACGACAAAAGAAATCAAGCCGGGTATTTACTTACATTTCAAGGGCGGCGAATATGAGGTTATCAACTTTGCAACCCACAGCGAAACAGGTGAAAAACTTGTAATTTACAGAAATCTCCACAACACAAGTGAAGTGTGGGCAAGACCTGTCGAAATATTTGCCGAAAAAGTTGATGTTGACGGCAAAAAAACAGATAGATTTACTTTTATAGGTTGACAATAAGCGTAAGCAAATGATTAAAAAGACCGAATATATTTTTTATTCCGGTCTTTTTTTGTGTAAAAATACTACTTTTTAATCGTGATGACAAGATTAGACTATATTTTTGCAAATAGTGTGTTGAATAAATCACATAATATGATAAAATAGACATATGTTGTGTTATGACTGAATTTTTGTTTTTTTGAGAGTAACTTAGGGGGATTAAATATTATGTTGAGGGATTTAAAGCCAACCGATAATGTAGGTGGTTTCGATGTCAGACCCGGCAACTTTCTTTTAAACGGAGCAACAACCGTTTCCGGCGGTGTAAACTTTACTATTCATTCGGTTTATGCAGTTGAGTGTACATTGCTTTTATTCAGACCTTATGCAAAAATTCCGTATGCAAGGCTTAGATTTCCGGATTCTTACAAAATCGGCAACACCTATTCAATGCTCGTGTTCGGTCTTGATGAGATTGATTTTGAGTATGCATATTCCTTTGACGGTCCGTATGAACCCGAAAAAGGCATTATTTTTGATAAAAAGAAATACATTCTTGACCCATACGCAAAGGCTGTAATCGGTCAGAGCGGCTGGGGTAAAAAACAGGAGCATGAGGGTGTTTATAAGGCAAGAGTTGTAAACAGCGACTATGACTGGGGCAACTGCACTCAGCCGAAGCTTCCGTTTGAAGAGCTTATTATTTATGAAATGCATGTAAGAGGCTTTACTCAGGACGGCTCCTCAGGCGTTAAAAACAAAGGTACATTCGCAGGTATCCGTGAAAAAATCCCCTATCTTAAAGAACTGGGCATCAATGCCGTTGAAATGATGCCTATTTTTGAGTTTGACGAAATGGGCTCATATCGCAATTATGACGGTCGTCAGCTCTACGATTACTGGGGCTATAACACCGTATGTTTTTTTGCTCCTAACACAAGCTATGAGAGCGACCACGAGCATCATCACGAAGGCAGAGAGCTTAAACAGCTTGTTCGTGAGCTTCACGAAAACGGAATTGAAGTTATCCTTGATGTTGTGTTCAACCACACGGCAGAGGGCAACGAAATGGGACCGTATTTCTCGTTCAAGGGCATTGACAACAACATTTACTATATGCTCACTCCGGACGGAAAGTATTACAATTTCAGCGGTTGCGGCAATGTTCTCAACTGCAATCAGCCGATTGTGCAGCAGTTTATACTTGACTGTCTGCGTTATTGGGTAACAGAATACCGCATTGACGGTTTCCGTTTTGACCTTGCGTCAATTTTGGGAAGAAACGAGGACGGTACTCCTATGGATAAGCCTCCGCTTCTCAAAAGCCTTGCGTTTGATCCGATTCTCGGCGGAGTAAAGCTTATTGCAGAGGCATGGGATGCAGGCGGACTTTATCAGGTCGGCTGTTTTCCGTCATGGAACAGATGGGCTGAATGGAACGGAAGATACCGTGACGACCTCAGAAGATTTCTTAAAGGCGACAACCACCTTGCATGGGATGCGGCTCAGAGAATTACAGGCTCAAGAGATTTGTATGACCCTACCTACAGGGGCTACAATGCGTCGGTAAACTTTCTTACCTGTCATGACGGATTTACTCTTTATGATATGTATTCATACAACGAAAAGCACAATCTTGAAAACGGCTGGAACAATACTGACGGTGCTAATGACAACAACAGCTGGAACTGCGGTGCAGAGGGCGAAACCGATGATTACAACATTAACAAGCTTCGTATAAAAATGGTTAAAAATGCCTTTGCAACTCTTATGTGCAGTCAGGGACCTGCTCTTTTCCTTGCAGGTGATGAATTCTGCAACACTCAGTTCGGCAACAACAACGCTTACTGTCAGGACAACATTATCTCATGGCTTGACTGGACAAGAAAAGAAAAGCATAAGGATGTATTTGAATTTTTTAAATATATGATTGCTTTCAGAAAGAGATTCCATATTATTACAGACAGCAGAGGCAAGGCAACATGCAGTTATCCGCCTGTCAGCATTCATTCAAATGTTGCGTGGAGTGCCAAATATTACGATGATACAAGAATGATTGGCGTTATGTACGCCGGTGCAAGTCTTAAACAACAGGGACTTGACGAGTTTGTTTATTTTGGCGTCAATGCTTATTGGGATTATGTAAATGTTGAGCTTCCCGACCTTCCCGAAGGATACCACTGGAAGCTTTATGTAAACACAGGCAACGAGCCGCAGGATGTAATCCTTGAGGACAGAAATGTTATTCTCTATGACAGACGAATTAATATGGCAGGCAGAAGTGTCATTGTTGCTGTCGGAGAAAGATATTAATAAGGACAATTTCTTTGTTTAAGAAAACCGCCCCTACACGAAAATGTGTGGGGGCTTCATGTTTTTATAGGTTTCGGATTGTTAATGTACTGCTGTGTTGTCAGCATAAATTTAAGTTCGTAACGCTTGAATATATTTTTAACGCCCATTGTAAGACCTCCCTGTCTTTACCTTTTCTTTACTGTGGCTATATAATAATTTACAAACTTTAAATGAAATTTAAAAAAAGCAGAAATCCCGAATTTTTTCAGAATTTCTGCTTTAGATAATAATATGGAGTTTTATTTCTGTTGTGCAATTATCTTTCTCTAAGCAACACGCTTAAATCCGTTTTTTCAGAACGTTTTACTGCCCAAATGCTGACGATTGCAAGTACAATCAAATAAATCACGAGGAACAGCAGTACATAAACAGCCGAAACATTCACGGTCATTTCCATTATTGTATTGCCCACAAGATTCATAAGGTACGGATTTATAAGTAATATATCGAGTAACACAGCCAAAATTGTACCGACTGCAATTGATATTATTCCAATAAGGAAATATTCCGCAAATATTATATAGAAAAGTTGATTAGACTTGTAACCGAGTGAGCGATACAAAGCAAGCTCTTCGGTTCGTCTGCTTATATTGCTCTTGACAAACATATACTGTCCCGCAATTACGAACAATGCAAAAAATACAATTGAACCCATAATGATTATGAGTGCGATATTGTATGACTGAGAATCAAAGTTCAAGTCCATTGTATACGGTTCGCAATATGAGGAAACCTCGGATTGTACACTTTCAAGATTTTTTGCATCATCAACGAGAATTTTATAAGCCTTATCGGAAGTTATTGAAGCCATACCTTTGGCATTTGCAATAACTTCATTATTGAACTCAATCAAACTGTTGCGTGGAATAAGAATTTGATTGCCTGTAAAAATCGGGTCAGATGTGTTATACACTCCGACAATTTTAAGCTTATGTTCCTTGCCCGATTCATCAGCGAAAACAAGATTTTTGCCCACAAGCGTTTTGCCGTCAATTTTATTGATTCGTTGACTTTCGCTGTTAAAATCCTTTAAAACTTCGGGAACAACTGCAACATTTTCTTCATTCTCTTTGAAAGCTCTTCCGCTTATTATTTTAAGGTTATACCCCTCGTGAACATAACTGAGAGTATAATCAGAAAACAGCACTCCCGAAGTTTCCTTCACATCAAGTTCGGCAGGCACATTATAAACATTCGTTATGTGTTCAATACTTTTTATGCTTGAAATTGTATCGTCAATTTCATTTTGAGGAGTATTTTCGTTTATCTCAAAATTCAACTCTCTGTTAAGAATATGATTATTTATGTTTTGGTCAATATTATTTTTCAGCGGCATAACCGCTCCTGCCGACACAAGAACGAGAATGGTTGCAATAACCATAAAGCAACAAAAAAATATTGTTGCACCTTTTCGTGAAAGAATTGAGGCTTTAACAAGCATACCGAGTTTTTTATTTTTCATTTTAATTTTCCTCTAAAACGCCGTCTTTCATAACGCAAATTCTGTCTGCAAAATCGGTTACGGCATCATTATGGCTGACAACAAGAACGCCCTTGCCAAGCTCTGTAAGTTTTTTCAACTCTTCAAAAATCATACGTTCGTTTTTGCTGTCAAGGTTGCCTGTAGGTTCATCGGCAAGGATAAAGTCGGGATTATTGGCAAGTGCTCTTGCAATGGCGGTTCTCTGCTGTTCACCGCCTGAAAGTTCCCTCGGATAGTGATCAATGCGGTGTGTAAGACCGACTTTCTGCACAAGCAATTCGGCAGTTTCTTTCATTTCGGCTCTGTTTTTGAAATGGTCGTTTATGAGCATTGGAACCATTATATTTTCAAAAACTTTGAGATGCGGATTGAGATGAAATGCCTGAAAGACAAATCCGAGTGAATTCATTCTTGTGTCGGCAAGTTCGTTTTTGCCGAGTGACGACACATCTTTGCCGTTAATCAAAATCTGACCTGAGGTGCAGTTGTCAAGCAAACCTGCCATTTGGAGCAGAGTGCTTTTTCCGCTGCCCGACTGTCCCATAACAGCCACAAATTCACCCTCTGACAATGTAAACGATACATTATCCACGGCGGTTACTTTGTTATTATATATTTTTGAAACATTTTTTAATTCTATTGATTTCATTATTTTACCCTCAAAATTATTCATTCATTGCGTCTTTGGGCTGAATTTTATTCAGCTTGCGTAATGCTATGAGCTGACATATCAGCGGAACAACGGTCACTATCAAAAACGAAATTGCAAGCAAAATTCCGAAAGTTCCCCAATTGATAATGTACAGACGGTCGATGAAATTTCTGTTTGCAAAGAAAAAATTTGAAACAGCCGTAACTATAATCGAAATAATTGTTCCAACCGCAAATCCGGTAAATGTAACTCTAAGCTGTTCGCAGTAAAGGCAGGCAAATATCTGACTGTTTCTATAACCTATCGCTTTGAACAAGCCTATATCGGATTTACGAAGTGAAAGTGCGTTTGCTGTTGATTGTATAATCATAATCACAGAAAGCAACACTGTTGAAATAATAAGAAATACGCTTGCAAAGCTGAATATATTTGAAGCGTTTACTATGCTGTCCTGTATTCCGAGTTCGGAGTCATCGGCACAGCATACATTCATATCGGTGAGTGCGTTATATACCGATTCAATATTTTCAAAATTATCAACAACAACATAGTGAGTCCTCTGCGATAAATCACTCCACCACTTGCCGACAGTGGTTTCGTTATCTTTTGAATATCCGCCTTTTGTAAGTGCGTCATCTAATATTTTCGTAGCTGTTTCCTCTGAAATATAAATCGAATCATAATAGCCTGTTTCGGTCGGTGACAGATAATAAGTACCCACTACCTTTAATTTATATTCAATTGCAGGCAATTCAAGTGAACCGCTTTCTGATGAACCATCAATATTATAAGGTTGAATTAGCATATTATTAATCGCTTTTACGGTTATCGTTTTTCCTATAAGACTTTCCCCGTCAATATAATCAGGCTTTTTATTTTCATTCTCAACCTCAAAAGGATAAAAATCACTCGGGACAACACAGCTTAACACAGGGGATTCATCAAGAGTTTTTCCTGCAATAACACTGCGTTTTTCATTTTTAAACAATGACCAAATATTTAAATAATTATTTTTCTCTTGATCAATCATTTTTTGTAAGTCCTCATCCGAGGACTGAACAATATTAAAAGCTTCATTTCTGATTCCTTCAAGAGGAAAAATATCAACTACATGCTCAGTATTTTTAATACTTTCTATAACATTATCGTCAAGTTCGCTTAACCAAGGGTCAACCTCAAGTGTTCTTGCACGATAATCCTCTTTATACTCATTTACAGCTTTTGTGACGGTAATTGAAAATGCCGAAATCAAGGTTATTGATATTACAAGCAATGCGGAAACAATTTTTATTCCCTTTTCATTTTTATTTATCTTGGCATTTGCTTTTGCAAGAAAATTCACATTCGTTAATTTCATCGCCAAACTCCTGTTGTATGTTTTATGTTATATTTAAATTATAATTTATATTTTAATTATAATTTCTATCAATTAAAATTCAATATCAAGATGTCATTTATTACACTTTTATTACATTTAACTTATTTACTAAGCATGGAGGTTACCATATATATGGCAACCTCCATAAATTCATTAATATTTTTCCATGGTTGTAACATTAGCTCTACAACCACCGCCACTCACATATCTATAATCCGCACGCCAACTTCCTGATCTTAGATTGCCATATTTTACTTGTACAGGCGCAGAATAGTTACTCCTAAGAGTATAAGATTGATAATAAGTCCTATCTTTCTTATCTTTATGTTCAACCCTTGATTTTATTACTGTGCTGGATTTTTTGTTAAAAATAGTTGGATATCCATCAAATAAATCATAGGTATAAGTACCGTTCTTCTTAATTGAAAGCCAAGTAGCATCATTACCGCCTGGATATCCACCGACACAAACAGTATGCTTATACTGAGTGGTTTTTGCGCCTGCTGTAATTGCTGTTGCTGATGAAAAAGCACAGATTACAGCCATTGCAGCTATTACAATCTTTTTAACCTTTGAATTCTTGTTGTTCATAAATGATATAACCTCCATAAAAATTTTGCTGTTGCAACAAGCAATCAACATTGTATAATATCCAAATAAAAATGCCCATATACTCTGGAATAAAATGTCGATTTTTGGGAGTAAAAGGAATTTATTTGTAATTAAATTAAGTTTTTATATTAAAAAACAAAAATGGAACACTTACATTTTTACATTACTTGTATTCCATTTTATATTAGATTTTAAAGTATATATTAAAATACAACTGTTATTTCTAACGAATTGCCGTGAGAGCATTTGAAAGCTCTTTTTCATCCTCTGCAAGTAAAAGTCGCATTTGGCAACCTCCCGAAAGTTTTCTTATTCTATTATATATTTCGCACCTTAAACAAGGCTTAAATGTTTCTGTCAATAAAAGTATACAAAGCTTTTTAATCCCTGTCAAATTGCATAAATAAAAAGTTTATTCCTTGAAATATCGGTGAAAAGTTTGTATAATTAAAGCAACAGTATTTTTAAGGAGAATATTTATGCAAAGAGAAAATTTTAAATCGAGAACAGGTTTTCTCCTTGTAAGTGCAGGCTGTGCGATTGGCATAGGCAATGTCTGGCGCTTTCCGTATGTTACGGGCGAAAACGGCGGCGGATTGTTCGTGCTTTTTTATCTTGCATTTCTTGTGCTTATGGGAATTCCCGTTCTGACAATGGAGCTTGCAGTCGGCAGAGCAAGCAGAAAAAGTGCCGTATTAAGCTATAAAACACTTGAAAAGCCAAAGAGCAAATGGCACATTCACGGTTGGCTGTGCATGATAGGCTGTTACCTTTTGATGATGTTCTACACGCCTGTTTCGGCTTGGATGTTAGATTACTTCTATAAATTTGCAACGGGAACATTTAAAAGCGGAATGAACTCAGAACAGGTTTCGGGAGTGTTTAACAACCTTATGGCATCGCCTGTTGAGATGATTATATGGCTTGCGATAATCGTTGTATTCGGATTTTTTGTATGCAGTCGAGGACTTCAAAAAGGCATTGAAAAGGTCAGCAAGGTTATGATGGTTGCGTTGCTTGCACTGATTATTATTCTTGCAATCAACAGTATGATGCTTTCAAATGCGGGAGAAGGCTTGAGCTTTTATCTTGTTCCCGATTTCGGAAAGGTTAAAGATGTAGGACTCGGCAAGGTAATCACCTCTGCAATGAGTCAGGCGTTTTTCACACTCGGACTCGGAATCGCATCAATGGAAATTTTCGGCAGTTATATGAACAAAGACCGCACGCTTTACGGTGAGGCTGTTCAGATTTGTGCATTGGACACTTTTGTTGCAATTGTTGCCGGACTTATCATCTTCCCTGCTTGCTTTTCATTTGGCGTTCAGCCCGACCAAGGACCTGCCCTTATTTTTGTGACGCTTCCGAATGTTTTCGTAAATATGACGGGCGGTCGGATTTGGGGTACGCTTTTCTTTCTGTTTATGACATTCGCAAGCTTTTCAACGGTTATTGCCGTGTTTGAAAACCTTGTTGCTTTTCTTACCGACACATTCGGCATGAGCAGAACAAAGGCGTCAATTATCAATGGAATTATTATGTTCTTTGCGTGTCTGCCGTGTATTTTTGGATTCAACATTTGGAGTGACTTCAACATTCTCGGCAAAGGTGTGCTTGACCTTGAGGACTTCGTTGTCAGCAACCTTCTTCTTCCGATTGGCGCAATGGTTTATCTCCTGTTCTGCACAACAAAATTCGGCTGGGGCTTTGACAATTACTTTGAAGAATGTAACACGGGTAAAGGTCTTAAACTTTCAAGAGTGCTGAAGCCGTACCTTAAATACGCACTCCCCGTGCTGATTGTTATTGTGTTCGTTCAAGGCTTTATCGGGTAGGATTAACAATCCCCTACGGCTCAAATTGTGCAAATTCGTACAATGTTACATTCCTATAAAATAACATATAAAACTAAAAACTGTACAACCATATTCGGCTGTACAGTTTTTTGTTATCTTGTGTTACCTTTTAGACGTGGATTTGTTTTTGTAACATAACCGTCAAACCAGTTGCTACACTTACGCTCGGGCATAGTATGCTTTTGATATTGCAAACTATCTGCACGAATCGGGAAAGCCGACAACCAACTCGGCTATTTACGGTTACAAGAAAGACCCGAACAACAAAAATCATTGGCTGATTGATGAGGAAGCGGCTACAGTCGTCCGCAGAATTTTCCATTTCACAATAGAAGGCTGCGGACCTTATGACATAGCCCGCACGCTGTTTGATGACAAGGTTGAAACCCCGGCTGTTTACTTTACAAAAAAGGAATTGGAATAAGGAAAAACAAAAAGGAGTTTACCCACCCGTTCAGTTGGAGCGGATATGTTGTCCGCAGTATTCTTGCAAAACAGGAATACTGCGGAGACACCGTAAATTTCCGTACGCACAAGGAATCATATAAGGACAAAAGCTCAGTGAAAAATCCGCAGGAGAACTGGCTGATATTCAATGACACGCACGAAGCAATCATTGACCGAGAAACTTGGGAGCTTGCTCAGAAACTGACAAAAACGCCGAGACGTGTTGACACCACCGGAGTGGCGAATCCGCTGACGGGTCTTGTTTATTGTGCCGATTGCGGTGCAAAGATGTATAACCACCGATTTTTCCGAGCTTACTACGCCGATGATAAATGAGTTTATCGACAAAATTTTAGTTCACGCTCCGTATTATATTGACGGAGAACGTATGCAGGAGGTTGAAATCTATCTCAATTTCATCGGAAAGTTTGAAATTTCTCAACCTCAGCTGAGCGAGGAAGAAATTAAGCGGCAGAAGCAGCTGAAACAGCCCGTCTAAAAAGCAGGGAATGTTATCAGTTGATAAAGGCGAGAAAACACAAGGTCGGCGAGCCGTTTACACTTAGCTGCAAGGGCTGTGACAAGGTATTTGAATCCAAGCACAGCAATGCTTTGCTAAGATTGTGCAGGCTCAGTCAACAGATCACCACCAACCCTGCGTGAAAGGCTGATAATCATCAACTATCATATTCGACACACTCAAACCGGCAAGTGGAGCATAACGGATTATTCAAAGTCTGTAAAGGAAACTTTGGCGCGGTATAAAGCCGCCGTAAAGCAGATAAACGAAAAGAAAAATGAACGGAAGGGACTTCAAAATGAAAAGAAATCCACTTCCGTTTTTAATATCGCCGCACAGTGAGATTGACGGCAAACTGAATGATGAAATCAATGTGCAAGCTGCCCGTGAATATGCCCGCCGCCGTTGCAACCAAACTCAGACGAGAAATACAATGCGGCACGAACACAAGAGAAAAAACAATAGTTTACCGTTAAAAGGAAATTTAAATATTTTTTCAAGCTTGAACAAGAAACGGATTACGACACCTTGCTGTATTGCAGTTTTGCGTTAATCAGATTTTCGTCATGATTATACAACGAGGCAACTTTTCAATGTCCAAGTAATTCAGCACTAATTATGCTAAACCAACATTGTTATTTATTTGACCAATTTAAATATCTTGAATTTAATTAAATTTGACTTCTGACATTATTTTTTGAGGATATAAAGATGATACCAAATAATACGTTCTGTTTCTAATATCGGTGGAATCATAATTGAGAAATTGTTCAGAAGAGATAGGAACGGGTGCAATAAACGTTTTTTGTTCACCTTTTGAAAGTTTAATATACATTCCACAATCATTGTAATACATAACGAGCGGGTAATAAAATTGTAATGAAAAAGCACCTGATTCAATATGAAAAGCTGTTAAATCAACAGTTATTTCATCATCTGTTGTATTGGAAATTATAATTTTTATTAAGCCAAGATTCAAATCTTCACTTTTCAAATAGTCAGAATTTTCTTCCAAATATTCTGATAAATCATCATCATTCATAATGTCCATACGCTTAAGCATGTATGTATCTGTTATAGTGAATTTTGCATTTTGACAAACAAATGAATCGCCCATTTTATATACAACTTTTTCGTTTTGCGGATATTTTGAATTGATACTAAAAAACCTAATGACACCACATATACATAATACTGTTACAATAAGGAGCGTTACAATAACTTTTAAATTATTTTTCTTTCTCATAAAGACTATCTCTCCTGATGATTTTACCCTGCGCTAATTCTATAGTTTCGTCGCAAAGAGCGTTAATCTGATTTTTGTCATGACATGACAGCAACACAACTCTATCGGGAACTTTTGCGGACAAAATCATTTTTTTGACATTTTCACATGAAGCTTCATCCAACGCATTAAAAGGTTCATCTAAAACAAGTATTTGAGGGTCTTCCATCATCGCTGCTGCTATTCCAAGTTTTTGTTTCATACCAAGTGAATATTTTCGGAAACTCTTCTTTTCGTTTGGGTCAAGCCCTACCATTCTCATAGTATCCACTATTTTTTTATCGTCTATTTTCTTTTGTATTTGAGCGAGAATCTTCAAATTTTGAAAACCGGAGTACTCAGAAATGAACCCCGGATTTTCAATTAAAGCCCCAACACTATCAGGAAACGATATGTCTTTTCCTATGATTTTGTTATTTATTTTTACAAAACCACTGGTAGGTAAAATCAGTCCGCAAATTGCACGCATAAGCATAGTTTTCCCCGAACCGTTCTTACCTACAAAACCGTAAATTTTTCCTCCGGAAAGTGATAAATTTATATTTTCCAGTACAAGATTTTTTGATAACTTTTTTGTATAATTACAAATTTCTATATTCATAAATCTCTCCTACTTTAAATAATGCTTTTTCTTTTGATAATTGGCAAGCCTAAAAATAAACATATAACGATTATTAAAAAGGCAACCTCCAGTTCTGTATATATTGATATATTATTTATGGCGCAAAAATCAGTTCTTATCAACATTGAAAAGTTAAACGGCAAAAATTCGCTGCAATAAAACACAGATGTGGTCATAAGGCAGACTATCATCAAAAACGCGACAACAGGTCCAAATGTAATACTGATAATTGCATCAAATGTCATGTGACAAGTTGTAATCATCCAAGGTAACAGTACTGAGGAAATGAAAATTTCTGTCATACTTTTTCCATAAGTGCTTAGCTCCAAAAATTCTTCAGTTATTAAACTGTTTTGAGTTAATGAAAAATTACCGGAAAACAATGTAAAAGCTGTCGAAATTACAAAAAACAGTAAATAGTACAAAGTTGAAGAAACAACACACCAAACTATTTTACTCAACCACCATAAATATCGGGATTTTACCCGCAAAATAAAGGTATCGGCACTTGTCTGCAAATCGTTTGTAATGTATAATCCCACAAACAAATAAGGAAGTACATTAAAAGAAAACCACGTTATGGGAATATCTACACCCTTATTTGCCTCCGGATCAAAAGGGTCACATCCGGCAAAAACATTCATAAAAAAATCCAGAACACCGCAGTCTACAACCGAATTATAATCACTAAAATATAAGCTAATATTATGCCAATACACGAAATCAATAAATATGAACAGCAACGCAGCAAAAATAAAAAATTTACGATTATGTATGATTCCCTCTGTTATATCATGCGAAAGCAAACGAAAAAAAAGACGAACTTTCAATTTAAAAAATCCTTTCTTTTCATGAACAATAAATTTAGTACGAATACTATAATTGTCCCAAAAATCAAGAGCCAAAAGTCAATATTCCAATCACCATCAAATGAAACTGCAATACATGTTGTGACCGTCACTAAGAACGGAAATACTTTGTTTATTATACAGCCAAAAGCACATATTAATTCAGAAAAAAATATTGTAGGAATTAAAAGACATACAAAAGTTTTCATCACTACTTTTGCAAAGCCTACATTGCTTATGCATCCTTCACACAGATAATAATAGCTTTCATATGAATTCCAATTAATTACTGTTCGTGAAAAAAATCTCGACATACCAAGAACTGCGACGAGGAATAAAATGCAAAAAGCCACAGAAAAAGCAAGAACTTTCAAACTATTTCTGACAACCAATGTATTTCTAAATCTAAAGCGAATATAGGCATTTGTAAAGTTACTGTTTTTTTCGGAAAATATCGTTGAAAGTAATGCGGCGGTTGGTACAAAAAAGATAGTTGTCGTGTGACCCCCGGCGGCTTCCACAAAATCTGCCATACATATGTTGTCTGTTATATCCATCATATTTTTTTTTAAAAAAGCAAAAAAGTAAAACAATACAAAACTGCAGAGTAAACAGAAAACAACCAAATATTTAAAATATGTCATTGCAACAAAAGTTTTTCTACACGCTTTAAAAAACATCTTTTTTCGCTCCAATAAAATAATACGGAAAAAATGAAAGGCAAAAGAAAATCAAAAATAAAATTGTTACAGAAAAGGTAGTCCCACTTTCACTTGTAGTCGTGACAAGATTTCTGATACTGTAGGCATCAAATCCCAACATTTCAAGACAAAATGATGAAAAAATGTAAATGAAAAAAGGAAAAACAAAAGTCACAAATTTTCTGTTTAAAAAGAATGTAATAAACAATGACAAACTTGCTGTTACTCCCGAAAACAAAAATGTGATAAAAATATATATCGATGTATATAATAACGGTTGCACATAAAATAAATCAGCCCACTTATACGCAGGATATATGTTAGTAAATGTATAAGATGCTTCAGGAAGCATTGTCGGTAAAAATATTGAAGAAATGAGAAAACTAAGAACCATTGGAATAGCAACCACGCAACCACCACTTACGAAAACAGCTATGTATTTTGCCACAAGATAATATTTTTTCTTGGCACGAACGCACACATTCCTTGCATATCCCCTGTTTATATCATCATAAAAGGAACTACCAAATGGCAAAGTGGCGAGAATTGGAATAGCCATATAAAAAATGTTTTGCTGAAGATAGATATTATGACTGCCAATCCAGTTTGTATATGAAATTTCAAAAAATCCCATTAAATTTTCATCATTTAAAAATTCAGAATTCAACTGCACACAGTATGGTATTCTTTCAATCGAATACCATGTTACCAATGCTAATGAAATTAGCAAAGAAATTAAAAACAGCCTGTTTTTAAAACTTCTTTTCAGTTCGAATTTAATCATTCTTTGCATTTTATCATTCTCCATTTATTATTTTTCGGATTTGATGACTTGCATAGTTCCTTCTCCTAAAGGATTGCCTGAGAGCACTGTCATCAAATAAAGTTGGTCTTTGTACTCATTAAGTTGTTTGTCCTCAGCAACATATGCTACATTAACATTCAATTTTTTACCGGGTTCAAGTTTTTCTACAAAATAATTTTTTGAAGTCTTTTTCTCACTTGAATTAAAACTTCGTGCTTCGTTATATCCACCGTCTGTACCAAAATGCAAAAGTAAGCTGTTCAATGATACCTCCACATTTTCATTTCCTTTATTCATCATTGTAATGTTAAGCACTACATATGAATATTCATTTGTAATATTTCCTTGGCTATCTTTAATTTCATCCCAGTCCTCAAATGTGTCAAATTCGGGAAGTTCTGCTTTGTTTTTTGAAATGCTTATATCATTTAATTTAACATAAATGCTTGTTCTATCGTCGTACATAGTATCGTATTCAGCACCTTCCTCAAGCAGAACACAACTTTTTGAGCCCAACGCTGAATTTTCTGTGGAAGAGATATTACTTCCATTTGCAACCTGTGTGTTTTTTGCATCAGCATTAGTGTATATATCGTTGATGTCAATAATATCATTTTTTATCAAGTATAAGATGGAAACTATTATAGATGAAGCACAGATGATAATCAAAATAATTACGGTTGTTATTTTTTTATTCAATATATAAACACCTCTATAAGCAACTCCCTACCGCAGTCTAAAAGTCATGCTTTGCGCGCATATATAAAGTCAAAACTTCATTAAAAGGCACAGAGCATAACTTACAAAGCCACAAATATTTTATATGCTGTCAGGACTCCATGCTATGTGGTAACTCACAGCTTCCTTATTCATAATGTAACCCAAAGTAGCATATTTATAGCCGTCTTCTTTAACATAGTTAGGCAAATAATAATATGTACCCTTTGGTAAATTTTTCATATTCTTAGTTGCCCCATTATAGCTCCATGAACCGTAATATCTGTCTACAGTTTTTACGGAGGAAGTATTCTTATTATTTGTACGCTGAACCCAAGCACTCAGAGAACCTCCTGATGTGCTCTTGTTTTCGCACCAAACAGATGTATAATCTTTCTTCTCACGCCAAATAGATCTGCACGGAGTACCTCCGTTGTTACTTCTCGCACTAATGTTGATAATTGTATCTGAAACATTACCGGCAGAGAATACTGAAAAAGTAAGAGCAGACATCAAAGAAAGAACGACCATACCCAACACAATCATCTTTTTTACTTTCTTCATCTTTTACCTCCTGTTAATAAAAATGTTAATAAAAAATTAAAAGTTTTCAAAATTTGAAATATTAAAACACCGGACTCATCTCATCTCTATTGTAGAATATAGTGGTTCAGTTGTCAAGACAAAAATCTAATCATTTTATAATGAACTGAACCGATATAGTAGAAGTGGTCTTTCATAATATTTATTATCCTGTTTGATAGGTTTTGGAGCAACTACAACCTGTTTACCTGTGATTGTTTCCACCACTTCAATAAAGCTATAACCTTTAACCTCAATTAGATAATTGAGAGCTGTTGTACCTCCAATCCCACGAGAAAACCACATCCATTTTCCGTTTGAAATTTTCAAGCTATCGTGTGTTCGTGTGGTGTAATTGTTCTTATCAAGTCTTACAAGTTCGTGTGGCTCAAAGTTTTTAAGAATGGTTAGCAAGTTCATTTTCTTTGCTTCAAGCACTACTTTAGGGTCTATATATGGCACTTATTCATACCTCCATTTCTGTTATTTTATCGCAAAAAGAAAAGCCAAGAAATTTTTATTTCTTGACTTAACTCTTTTGCGTATTATTAAATTGCTTTGTTATTGCGAATATCATTGATTATCTTTGCAATGTTACAAGTTACCTGTCCTGAGCATTGGTGGATATCTTCATTAATTTTGCATTCTTCAACGATTGCAAAATCAACTTGCTTAACCAGTTCTCCTATAGATTTATTTTTCTTTGGATTAATACCAAACACCTGAGTAAACAAATTTCTTATATATCTTTGATTTCCTACCTTTTCGTTAGAAATTATCTCCTTTTCATTTGGTTTAATATATTTCTCATAAGCATCTTTATAATGCAAAAGTAAAAACAATTCAAATGCAGGATTAGATATACCAAGTATATTATTATTTTCTCCAAATGCTACAACTTCATCAAAATCCTTAACTTTTTCTTCGAAAATATCTGCATCAAAAACGATAATCATCCTATCCATTTCAGCATCAAAAGATATATCTGAGTTAAGTTTTTGCTCCTCGGCAAACTCTATAAGTCTTCTGGGGAAAGATATATTCTTATCTTGTTGAGTCTTTTCGAGAAAGCGAATATCAATATTAGGATTAATTCCCAATTCTTTTTTATAGTCAACCAGCTTTTCGAAATACCACGTTTCAGTATTTGCACCTTCACAAATAAAGAAATACTTTCTATAAGGCTCTATAGCCTCATTTGTGTCGCTCTTTCTTTGATTCCAATTATAATAACTTCTTACCGGTGCCATATATTTATTCCTCCGTCAAATCAAAATTAGAAAACACAGGAATTGCACCATAACGCCCCTCAAGATAAGCTTTGCTCAATGTTTTATCATATCTTTCTTTGAACTTATCCAACGAATAAACATTACTTGTGTTATTTCCATCTCTTTCAACAAACCATATTTCATCACGTCTAAAAAGCTTTTGCTCCATAATAGATGCTTCGTGGGTTGTAAACAACAACTGAGTTTTATGGCCTTTATGGAAATTCATAAAAAGCTCAAGAAAATGTTCTGTAAGTTTTGGATGAAGACTTCTTTCTAATTCATCAACAACATAAATAATGTCATCGTTTTTGTTAAGTAACATATCGAGTAAATCGAAAATTCTTCTTGTACCATCTGATTCTTCATCGAAATTAAAATCATAAAATGATTTTCCATGATAGAGTTTCAAAGTAGATACAATCGGTTCATCGTCATCCAAAGTAACAGTAAAAAAGCTTTTGTCAGTTCTCATGGTCATTCGTGCCGAAGAATATAATGACTTGTGAGCCATCTTGTTTCGTATGTCCTTCATAACTAAATCAAAAACCTTAGCCGGTAAAGCTTTTCTAAATTCCTCAAAATCAGTTTTTTCAACTCTAACTTTATCAATACCAGTATCAAAGGTTTTTATTAATTTATTGATTAACTCTAAGGATGTTTCATCATTATAATATTGAAAGTTATCAAAAGAAATATTAGGCTTAACGATAATTATGTTTTGTGATAACCAACTATAAACCTCCTTGAAGAAAACCAGCTTGGAGTCTTCAGAATATTTTTTGTTTCTATTCATTTCCGTAAGAAACAAAATTGATTCATTACCATCAAAATCATCAGTATATGTTTTGAATTTTGCTTCATCAATTTTGTTTAATTTTACATCTTCGCCCAAGTGTGGAAATTTTTCTTCTTCATTTCTTTCAAATAAACATTTTGCATTACCATTTTGATAAAGCTCATATAACCACTCAGATGTGATTCTTCGTTGATTTAATAAAGCCGTAAAACCATAAGCATAGAATTTATCACCAATCGTGAACTGAATTTCAAACGAGCTATTCTTATTTATATTTTCTTCCTTACATTTACAAAACCATTTTGTAGCTACCATAGGAATTGTATCATTAAGCGTACTTTTCAAAAACCAAAAAAAATCAATAAGATTAGATTTACCTGCCGCATTAGCACCATAGATTACTGCGTATTTAAGTATATTCGTACTTTTAATTTTAACCCTATGATCAGTGCCTTTTTGAATTTTTGTAGAAGAAATCATAGTCATCTCTGTTGGTTCAGAAAACGATTTAAAATTCTCAACTGTCACTTTAATAAGCATTATCAATCTCTCCTTCTTATTTAATATTGTAAAGGAGAATTACAAAAAAGTCAATATGTATCCGTTTATTTGGAGAAATTTTCTCTAAATGACCTATTTATCTCGACAAACTTAACCATAGAGCGATTGTTTTTGATGAATTTTACATTTCATCTTGTTCGCTTTCTTTTCTTGTATCTTGTTTTCGATTCACCCTCATCAGGCTCACCTGTAACAATCTCATTTTCTTTTTACAACTATCACCTCTTCTTAATTTTTACTAAAAATTGTTTTTATCACCTCACTTTGGTTATACGGTGAATATGTTATTGGTTTAGCATATATTTTTTGCATAGTGTTATTATATATCACATTATGCAAAGTTGTAAATATAATTTTGAACGTTGTTTTATTTTTGTAAAATCTGGCAATATAAAATACTTATATTTATACAAATTACCTGTTAATAGACTTTTACGACCTAAATTTGGGTATAAAAAAAGAGCCTACTGGCTCGTAACATAACTATTTATAATTCGACATACTTCTTTATGTATAATTTGTTTTGACTCATACGATGGTACACTTTTAGTGAACTACTCACCTGTTTCGGGTTGGATGTTAGATTACTTCTATAAATTTGCAACTGGAACATTTACAAGCGGAATGAGTTCCGAACAGGTTTCTGGAGTGTTTAACGACCTTATGGCATCGCCTGTTGAGATGATTATATGGCTTGCGATAATCGTTGTATTCGGATTTTTTGTATGCAGTCGAGGACTTCAAAAGGGCATTGAAAAGGTCAGCAAGGTTATGATGCTTGCGTTGCTTGCGCTGATTATCATTCTTGCAATCAACAGTATGATGCTTTCAAATGCGGGAGAAGGCCTGAGCTTTTACCTTGTTCCCGATTTTGGAAAGGTTAAAGATGTAGGACTCGGCAAGGTAATCACTTCTGCAATGAGTCAGGGGTTTTTCACACTCGGACTCGGAATCGCATCAATGGAAATTTTCGTCAGTTATATGAACAAAGACCGCACGCTTTACGGTGAGGCTGTTCAGATTTGCGCATTGGACACTTTTGTTGCAATTGTTGCCGGACTTATCATCTTCCCTGCTTGCTTTTCATTTGGCGTTCAGCCCGACCAAGGACCTGCCCTTATTTTTGTGACGCTTCCGAATGTTTTCGTAAATATGACGGGCGGTCGGATTTGGGGTACGCTTTTCTTTCTGTTTATGACATTCGCAAGCTTTTCAACGGTTATTGCCGTGTTTGAAAACCTTGTTGCTTTTCTTACCGACACATTCGGCATGAGCAGAACAAAGGCGTCAATTATCAATGGAATTATTATGTTCTTTGCGTGTCTGCCGTGTATTTTTGGATTCAACATTTGGAGTGACTTCAACATTCTCGGCAAAGGTGTGCTTGACCTTGAGGACTTCGTTGTCAGCAACCTTCTTCTTCCGATTGGCGCAATGGTTTATCTCCTGTTCTGCACAACAAAATTCGGCTGGGGCTTTGACAATTACTTTGAAGAATGTAACACGGGTAAAGGTCTTAAACTTTCAAGAGTGCTGAAGCCGTACCTTAAATACGCACTCCCCGTGCTGATTGTTATTGTGTTCGTTCAAGGCTTTATCGGGTAGGATTAACAATCCCCTACGGCTCAAATTGTGCAAATTCGTACAATGTTACATTCCGACAAAATAACATATAAAACAAAAACTGTACAACCGAAAAAGGCTGTACAGTTTTTTATTTTGCGGTAGAACCGCATTGCAGAAAGGCTTATTTAATTGAATCAATCCATTTTTGAATTTCAGACTTTGATGTACGCAGAACTGATTCGTCAAAACGGATATTCATTCCCTGCTTTACATCGGCTGTACCGCAGGCATCTGCAAAATCTTTGAATGTGTGACCAATCCAACCGCCGTTGGTTGCAAACGGATAAACCGTCTTGTCCGAAAGGTCATTCTCCTTGAGAAATGTGTGCATTGCAGGGGCAAAAGTGTACCACCAAACAGGTGTTCCGAGAATTACCTCGTCATACTTGCTAAGGTCAATATTAAGCGGTTTTATTTTGGGACAATAGCCGCTGTTCACTTCATCTTGACCTTGATTTACAACCGAGTTGTAGTCGCCGTCATACGAAACTACTGTTTCGATTCTTGCAATGTCAGCACCCGTGCTTTTTTGAATCATCTCGGCAATGCTTTTTGTGTTGCCACGATACGAATAATAAACGATAACTTTTTTCATATTCAGAAGCCGCCTTTCATTAACCGAGCTTGTTATACTCTTCATCGGTTACAGGTTCGCACCACTCGTTTGAACATTCTTCGCCCGGCATTTCGGTTGCAATGTGTGAGAACCAGCTGTCCTTTTTAGCACCGTGCCAATGTTTAACCTCGGCTGGAATTACGATTACCTTACCCGGTGTAAGGCTTACAGGCTCTTTGCCTTCTTCCTGATACCAACCCTCACCTGCCGTGCAGATGAGGAGCTGACCGCCGCCGCTCTTTGCGTGGTGAATGTGCCAGTTGTTACGGCAACTCGGTTCAAATGTTACATTTAAAAGGTGAAGTCCGTCCTCGGGCTTTGTGAGTGAATTTAGGTATGACTCTCCGATAAAATACTTTGCATAAGCTGTATTGGGAGTGCCTGTGCCGAATACATTCTGCTTTTCAAATTCATTCTTATCTGCAATTTTCATAATATTATCTTCTTGTGTAATTAAATTTTTTTAATCCAATCATCAACAATGCCTTCTGCCTTATCGGCATCACTTCCGAACAAGGGAAGTCCGTTTGTTACGGTTGCACCTTTGGCAGTATTTTTAATATCATTGACTGTGTTTGAAAGTCCGCTTCCCTCGTGAGTGCAGAACGGATGAATTGTTTTGCCCGTAAAATCAAATGCTTCAAGAAAAGTATAAACCGCCATAGGCATTGTTCCGCAGTAGTTTGGATAGCCGAGATAAATTTCATCGTAATCGTCAAGATTCGGCAATGAAACAAGTTCGGGTCTTGCCTTTGATTTAAGGTCTTTAACCGACTGAGCAACACATTCCTTGTAGTTTGCGGAATACGGAACTTTCTGCTCAATTTTAAACATATCGGCTCCTGTGAGGTCTGAAATAATTTTTGCAACCTTTTCGGTGTTGCCAACTTTTACATAGCGGTACTGACCGCCGAAATAATTTTCATCTGCTCGTGAATAAAATGCAATTAACTTTGCCATTGTAAATCTCCTTTGTTTCAGAATTTTTACTATTTTTCAGTTTGTTTTTTACTTTACAGGAATATATTACACCATGAAGTTGACTTTAAGTCAAGAGGAATTTTTGATTTATTTGTATAATTTTTAATTAACTGCATAGGTTGCTTTCCGTACAACACTCTTAGCTTAAATATTCTGCTGTTACTTGTGGGCATCCGATGAACTCCTCTATTTAAAATTGCAAAAGCAATCGCTATACTTACGCTCGGGCATAGTATGTTTTTGATATTGCAAACTATCTGCACGAACGGAGAGTTGCGGTACATCGCAAAAAAATACTGTACAACCGAGAAAGGCTGTACAGTATCGGAATTATTCTTTATAAGAAACTATTTCTTTTCAGTAAGAAGCTTATTGAGTTCGTCCATAAAGGTGTTAATATCCTTGAACTGGCGATAAACAGACGCAAAACGTACATATGAAACCTCGTCAATATTCTTGAGCTGATCCATTGCAAGCTCACCGATTTGCTTTGAAGTGATTTCACGGTCAAGGCTTGACTGAAGCTGAGCTTCAATATCATTGACCATATTTTCAATCTGTTCAATTGAAACGGGACGCTTCTCGCAGGCACGGAGAATTCCGCCTGTAAGCTTGTTGCGGTCAAAAACCTCACGGGATTTGTCACGCTTAACAACAATTATCGGAACAGTTTCAATCACCTCATGTGTAGTAAAGCGTTTGCCGCATCTCAGGCACTCTCTTCTTCTGCGGATTCTTTCGCCGTCATCGGCAGAACGAGAGTCGATAACCTTGCTTTCTTCATAACTGCAATATGGACACTTCATATGAAAACCTCCGAATAATTATTCCCTAAAATAATTATAACATACCGTTTTCAAATTTCAAGTATAGAAAATTTACAATTTAATTACACTTTTATTGCATCAGAGATTGCGGTAATGCTTAACATTTCTCTTCTTTCTTTTACGCTTACCGTGAATTTTTGAAATAATAAGGTAAATGATGAGAACGAGAATGATAAGAGCGATAATCACGATAAACCAATAGGACTGAAATACTGTGCCGATGATGTTGAACACATAGAGAATTCCGCTGCGTTCAATCTTTTCGCCTGCAACAACATTAACCTCGGCAAGCTTCTGCTTTTCGCTGTTTGCATCTGCTTTATAATAGATTGTTGCCTTGCCGACTACCGAGCCTTTGTCAAGCGGTGCGTCAACGCTTTCGGGAATATCCTGTTCAATAATTATATTCTCATCTGTGCAGTCTTTCGGAACAATTGCACTGAGGTCGGTTTCGGGGTAAAGCAATGTACTGTTTTTGCCCCATGCAAGGTTAACCTTTACTTCGCAAAGCGGCTTTGACGAGGTGGCTACCGTGTTCATTTCAAGACTTGTCAACGCCCAGCGGAAAAGGTCTGCCGCATCGGTCATTGTTGCGTAGTCCTCGGTCACACCTTCCTCATACGGTGCGTGAAGGAGAATTGCCATATATGAATAGCCGTCTGCCGACGCTGTCGTTACAAGACATCTACCTGCCTCGTTAGTCGTACCCGTTTTGATGCCCTTTGCGTACATATAGTAATACTCACCGCCACGGTTGGCGTCAATGAGGTAATTGGTTGTTACAAGGGCTGTATCGTCACCGTCACAAGTGTATGTACAGGTATTTGTGATTTCTTCAAAGCGAGGAAGAGTGAGCGCATAGGTTGTGATTTTGTACATATCACGGGCGGTTGTGTAGTGGTCGGGATCGTGAAGTCCGTCAGGATTTGCAAAATGAGTGTTTTCGCAACCAAGCTCCTTTGCTTTTTCATTCATCAGCTTGACAAAGTTATCAACATTGCCTTCACCGATATAATCGGCAAGAACCATTGCGGCATCGTTACCCGAGGGAACCATCATGCTGTAAAGCAAATCGATTGCAGTCATACTCTTGCCGACATGATTTTCAACATTCGCAAGGGAACTGCCTGTGTTTTTGAGAACATCAAGAACCGACTGCTTAATCGGAATTTTTGTATTATCAAGATCGGCAATGTTTTCAACCGCAATTATGTAGGTCATAATCTTTGTTGTTGACGCAGGGTAACGCTTTGAGTCGGCGTCTTTTTCATACACGGTCTGACCTGAATCCATATTTACAAGAAGGATTGAGTCCGACTCGGTTTTTACATCATTAGGATAGGACGCAGCGCCTGCCGATGTGAAAGCGGAACAGATAATGATGCAAAGCATACAGAGAAGTGAAAGTGTTTTGGTTATGGTTTTTCTCATTTACTTAATTCTCCCATTTATAGTTTTTCAGTTTAAAGCATTTTGTCCGCCACGCTCAAACAGGCGGTCTACCTCTGCTTTTAACAATCGTATTTCATCGTTTCGGATATCGCCGTAACGATCCATTATGCAGTCTGCAATTTTTTGAGAAAGTTCAAGGCTTTTTGTATCGGCAAAATCGGCAATCGACATCTGCGGAAGTCCGTGCTGTCTGTGACCGAAAAAGTCGCCGGGACCTCTCATTTTCAAATCTTCATCGGCAATAACAAAACCGTTGTTCGTTGAACACATGACCTCAAGTCGTTCTCTTGTTGTCTTACTGCCCTTGTCGCTGATGAGAATACAGTAGGACTGCGAACTGCCTCTGCCAACCCTTCCTCTCAGCTGATGAAGCTGTGAAAGTCCGAATCTTTCGGCATTTTCAATCACAATAACCGTAGCATTCGGAACATCAACGCCGACTTCTATTACCGTTGTGGCAACAAGAACGGAATACTCATTCTCGACAAACTTACGCATAACCTCGTCTTTTTCATCAGACTTCATCTGTCCGTGAACTATGCCGACTGCTATGTCAGGAAATTCCCGCAACATCAAATCTGCGGCATATTCTTCGGCTGACGCAACATCGTCAAGCTCGCCTTCTTCAACAAGGGGACAAACTATATACGCCTGTCTGCCGTGTTTTACTTCACTGCGGATAAAGTCATACACTCCGCCACGCATTGCAGAAGTTCGCAACACGGTTTTCACGGGTTTTCTTGACGGCGGAAGTTCGTCAATTATTGAAATGTCGAGGTCGCCGAAAATTATAAGTCCGAGTGTTCTCGGAATCGGAGTGGCACTCATAACAAGCAGATGCGGATTGTTGCCCTTGCCGAGAAGCTTTGCTCTTTGCGCAACACCGAATCTGTGCTGTTCGTCGGTTACGGCAAGCGCAAGATTTTTAAACTCGGTTTTATCGGTAATGAGAGCGTGTGTTCCGATTACCATATCAATCGAACCGTCTGCAAGTGATTTTCTGATTTGTTTTTTTTCGGATTCCCTGAGTGTGCCTGTCAGCAGACCAACCTTGATATCCGTATTTTCAAAAAGCTTTTGAAATGTTTTATAATGTTGTCGGGCAAGGATTTCAGTCGGCGCCATGAATGCGGTCTGAAATCCGTTTTTGGCAACCGTGTAGCAGACCGAGGCTGCCACAGCCGTTTTGCCCGAACCTACATCGCCCTGAACAAGTCGGTTCAGCGGAGATGATTTGTTAATTATATCGTTTATACAGTCCGACACCGCCCGTTTTTGGGCATTTGTCATTGTGAACGGCAAAAGCGATTCAAATTCTTTTGAATAATCCTTTGTGATTTCAAGAGAGGTTACTCCCCTGCTGTGGTCACGCAGATTTCTCATTCCGAGGTTCAGCACAACAAGCTCTTCGGTAACAAGCCTTTTTCGGGCTGCTTCAAGCTGTTGGCGGTTCTTCGGAAAGTGAATGTCAAACAACGCCTGTCTGAGTGAGCAAAGGTCAAATCTTTCTCTTATGGCATCGGGCAAAGGATCCTTAATTTTTGACGGCAGCATTGAAAGTGCCTGTCGTACGGATGATTCAACCGATTTACTCGGAAGTCCTGCCGTTTGTCTGTAAATCGGACGGATTTGTGTTCCCTTGACAGCAGGAGCAAAAGTCGGAGATACAATCTGCATTCCGTAGCTGTCGGATGAGATTTTTCCGTAAAAGAAATATTCTCCGCCCTGTCTGAGCATTGAGCTGATGTATTTATTGTTAAAAAACACAAGCTGAATTGAACCCGTTTCATCATAGACTGCGGTTTTGGAAATAATTCTTCCGCCGCTTATGCGGGTATCGTTTACAGATGTTGCGACAACAGCCTTTATGCAGACGGTTTCACCGTATTCAAGCTCGTCAATATGCTTGATGTTGCTCCAATCCTCGTATGTGCGCGGATAGAAATTAATCAAGTCTCCAACGCTTTTAATCCCGAGTCTTGCAAAAAGTGCGGCACGCTTTTCACCTATTCCGTTCAAATTTGTAACGGGAGTTTTATAAAGTGATGTCATACCGCACCTCCGTTATACAAAACGGGAGCATAACCGTAAAAATTATGCTCCCTGAAAAAATCCGATTTAAATGCTTATTCTACGCTGAGAATAAAGTAGTAAACAGGCTGGTCGCCCTTTACAAGAGTAATATCGGTTCTTGAACCGAACTTTTCACGAAGCTCTCCGTATGCCTTTTCTGCATCTTCCTCACTTACATCCTCACCATAGATAAGAGTAATGAATGAAGTGTCACGGCTGACCATATCCTTTGCAAGCTTGACAAGAGCCTTAACTGTGCTCTTTTCTGTGATTGTAAGCCTGCCGTTTTCAAGAGCGATAATGTCGCCCTCTTTGATTTTTTTACCGCCGAATTCACTGCTTCTTGCGGCAAAGGTTACAAGACCTGTGCCCACAGATGCAAGTGCGTCCGTCATAAGCTGTGCGTTGCTTTCGGCAGAAATCTCGGGATCAAAATTGAGCATTGCCGTCATACCCTGCGGAATTGTTCTTGTCGGAACAATTATGACATTTCTGTCTTTTACCATCGGGATTGTCTGCTCTGCGGCAAGAATGATGTTTTTATTGTTTGGAAGAACGAGAACATTCTTGGCAGGGGTTGCCATAATTGCCTCATAGATATCGTCTGTACTCGGGTTCATACTCTGACCGCCCGAAACAACATTGTCACAACCGAGGTCTTTAAAAAGGTCTTTAAGACCGTTACCTGCGGCAACTGCAACAAAGCCGAAATCGTTTTCAGGTTCTGCGGGAACAAACTTTTCCTTTTCAGCCTTTTTCTTTGTTGACTTGACATTCTTGTGCTGTTCCTTCATATTCTCAACCTTAACCGTGAGAAGCTGACCGAACTCAAGTCCTTTTGAAAGAGCATTGCCCGGCTGTTCCGTATGAACATGAACCTTGATAATCTCATCATCATTTACAACAACTACGCAATCACCGATTGATTCAAGATAACTGCGAAGCTCGCCGATTTCGGTTTCAATCTCGGCATTTCTGCCAACGATGAACTCTGTGCAATATGTGAATCTGATGTCATCGTCAAATTCAGCGGCGGCACTTTCAAATGTGCTGACGGTTGCAGGAGCTGTGTCATCGTCAGCTTCAATCATAATGCCGTTCTTAATTACAGAGAGCATACCCTCAAAGATTACGCAAAGGCCCTTACCGCCTGCGTCAACGACGCCCGCCTTTTTAAGCACGGGCAAAAGCTGAGGAGTGATTGCAAGCGCCTCGTTAGCCTTGTCAACAATTGTCTGCCATACAGACACTACATCTCTGTCATACTTAGCGGCTTCGATACCTGCCTCATAAGCCATTCTTGCAACCGTGAGAATTGTTCCCTCTGTCGGTTTCATAACAGCCTTGTAAGCGGCGTCAACACCGATTCCAAGTGCTGCGGCAAGATTTTTGCCGTCAACTTCTTCGATGTCTTTAAGTCCCTGGGCAAAGCCACGGAAGATTAGTGAAGTGATAACACCCGAATTGCCTCTTGCTCCACGGAGCATTGCAGAGGCTGTGATACCTGCGGCATCACCTGCACAGGTACCGTCAAAATCTTCAAGCGCTGCAACAGCCGCATTGACTGTCATTGACATATTTGTACCTGTGTCTCCGTCGGGTACAGGGAAAATATTAAGATCATTTATACTGTTTTTTTGGTTTGAAATATTATTCGCACCGGAAATAACAGCCTGTTTGAGAATTTGTCCGTTTATCATTTAGGCACATCCTTTTAATGTACATTTCTTAATCAACTGCATAAGCCGATTTTACACCGACAAACGCAGTTTTACAATAATTCACATTATAACATTATACATTATCAGCTTGTTTTTTGCAATAGTATAATACACTAATTATCTGCAAAAAAAGCCGACTTAATCGGGATTGTTTCATATTTTTTGACAATTGGAAACAATTTACTTTATGCTGATTTGTGTTATTCAATACGCATTGACTCGGCTGAAACGCACTTTCCGCTTTTGTCATCAACATCAAAAAGCGTACATTCCATTTTACATTCTCCGCTTGCAAGGTCAAAGCGCTGCGGAAGCTTATTTTTCAGCTTTGCAATTATAATTTCGCTCTTTACACCGAGAACGGAATGGATTGTACCCGTCATTCCCGTGTCGGTTATGTAGCCTGTTCCCTTTGGGAGAACCTGTGCGTCAGAGGTCTGAACATGGGTGTGTGTTCCGAACATTGCGGAAACTCTGCCGTCAAGGTAATAACCCATTGCCCTTTTTTCACCCGTTGCCTCTGCGTGAAAATCAACAATTATGATTTTGCTTTCAGCCTGTTTAATCATTTTATCTACACACTCAAAGGCGCAATTAAGGTTGTTGTCCATATAGGAATTACCCATAATATTTATAATTGACACAATTCTTCGCCCTGTGTCAACATTAATTATACCTTTGCCGGGTGTTGAATTTTCAGGAAAATTGGCAGGTCTGACAATGAAGGGATTTGAGTCGAGGCAGTCATAGACTTCTTTTCTGCGGAAAGAATGGTTGCCGAGTGTAATTGCGTCAACTCCGCTGTCAAAAAGATGCTTTGCGGACACGGGAGTCAGTCCGTTGCCGTCAGCGGAATTTTCACCGTTGCAGATTACAAAATCAACGCCTTTCACCTTTTTGAGCGTGGGAAGATTGTTGCGAAGAAATTCACAACCGATACTGCCTACGACATCACCAATACATAAAATTCTCATCGTTATTCCTCCGTTTGTATCCGATTGCAAAATTTCAGTCGTTCAAAGCAAAACATACAAATTGATTATAACACAACTTTTCTATTCTGTCACATCAAAATCAACCTGATCTGCAATATTTTCGTTAAAAATATAATCTGTTGTCACCCTGTAGCTACCTTTATTTTCTTTAACAGAACTTTGTTTTGAAATAACTTCGCTTTTATTCTTTGTAAAAATCTCATAGAGAATACAATCAGCCTTTGCAATCTCCTCAGCCTTGTTTTTACTTACAAAGTTTTCGGTTGTTACAAGTTCACGGTCGGTTCTGATTTTAAGTCCTACCGGCAGAACAACATCATTTATAAACAGATTTTCTCCGTGAACTGTACTTACAAAATTGTCGTAGTTTTCAAAGGCAAGGTTACAGGGAAAATCAAGCCATAAAAATCTGAAATTTTTTCTGTCAACATAATTTTCGTCAGCGTAACTGTAGGTTACTTTTTTCGGAATCGAAAGCGTTTGCTGTTCGGTAATGTCGGCATAAACCTTTGCGTTTGCTCTCAAGTAACGCATATCGCCCTGCTTGGTTTCGTCAAGACCGCTGACAAGAATCTGACCATTCACAACTCCGCTGCCCTTTGTAACAACAGGTCTGCCGTTATATGCCTGAATCCGTGTTATGACTCCGTCCTTAATGGCTTTTACATTGCAAGGATTTTTTGAGGTATCAAGTTTCGGCTTTTTGTAGGTTTCCTTAACTTCAACCGTGACAAGACTGCCCGTTATGTTTATGCTCATCCAGCGGATATCGTCGCATTTCAGCTGGATATTGCGTTCTATCTGATCTGTATCGAGATTGTTTTTCCACACACCGACAGAAATCCCGTTATCACCAAGTAACGATTCAAGATATGTATTGCTGATTTCCTCTGTACCCGAAATTTTTACCGACCAGATAAAATTTGAAAGAAAAATACAGAGAATAATTCCGCATACCGCACCTGCAAAAAGTCCTGTTCTCTTCTTATATCGGTTAATAATAAACGGCAGTCCGTGTTTGGCTGTTATTCTTGTTTTAACCCTTGATTTGCGTGCAAGAATTCTGATTTTTTTGTAGTCGGAAAGGTACATTGAGGCTGATATTGCGTTCTTTTTCGGAACGGGATTCCAGAGATTCACACCGTTCTTTGCGGTTATGTTCATAAATCTTTCGGGAAATTTTCCGCTTGCGGTAAAGTCCACACTTCCTCTGAGAAAGCGTATTATTTTAAGGAGCATAGTTTCACCTCACGAAAGAAAGTTGATGTCGGTTACAAAGCCTTCAATTTCAACGCAGGAGCTTGAAATGCACTTCAATGTCATTCCTCTCCCGCAAAATGAAATTACGGTTTTACAGGTATTAATTTTTATGCTTTCGCTGTCATAGAGCAAAATTCCCGTTGAACCCTCAACGGTTATTCTGCGGTTTCCGAGCATCTCTATATACGGCATTGTTCCCATATCGAACATCGGAGAAGGCAATCTTTCGTTTTTATCGGCAATTCGTTTCTTCTTTGGCAAAAAAATCTCCCCTGTTTTCGTTTCTCATTTATTTTTATGCAACTGCCGTCATATATATTAATTGGTGATTAATATGTTCCTGAGTAAAAGTGCCGTAAAGGCGGTGAATATTTTTAAAGCAATCGGAATTTTTCTTTTATGCATTACGGCTCTTTTGTTTTCAAAAGAATGTTCAAAGGGTGCTGAAAACGGCATAGGCTTGTGCCTTTCAACGCTTGTACCGTCACTTTTCCCTTTCATGGTGCTTGCCTCATATATTACAGATAGCGATCTTGCAGAAAAAGTCGGCAGACATCTTTCATGGCTGACAAAACCGCTTTTCGGACTTGACGGTTGCTTTGCATCGGCAATAATTCTCTCGCTTGTCGGAGGTTATCCCGTTGGTGCAAAGACGGTAAATTCACTTTATAAAAAAGGTGCGGCAAGTGAAAGTGAGTGTAAACGGGCAGGTCTGTTTTTGGTGTGTTCGGGACCGGGGTTTCTTGTGAATTTTATCGGTGCACAGCTTTATTCGAGCATTGAAGTCGGGCTTATTATATTTGCCGCCCAATGCATCTCAGTTTTTATACTTGGATTTGCTTTAAAATTCGTTTACAGAAATAAAGTTGATGATAATTCCAATTCGGAAACATTAATAAGCACTCCGCAAAAAGGCGACGCACTTGTAAAGTCTGTTCTTGACGGTGCAAGGGGAATGTTTGCAATCTGCGCATTTGTGGTGCTGTTTTCGGCATTCACTGAGATTTTCTGCTCACACATTACGGATGAAAATATTCAAAAACCGTTTTTGATACTCACGGAAGTTTGCAATGCGGTTACTGCGGTATCGAAAGATTTGCCGATTGAGGTTGTTGCATTTTCGGCAGGATTCGGTGGACTTTGCGTACATTTTCAAATTTTTTCGGCACTTGGAAATATTAAGGTTAATAAAATGTTATTTTTCTTATGCAGAATTTTGCAAGGGCTTATCACCGCATTGCTTACGCATTTAGGAATAAAACTTTTCTCCGTCACAACCGATGTTTTTTCAACATCAACGGTTGAAAACTTCAGTTTTTTCGGAGGAACTGCCCTTTCGGGAGCGGCTTTGCTTTTTACCGCTTTATGCTTTTTATATTCACTCAAAAATTACAAACAAAATTGACGGAGGTTACTTTATGTGCGGAATAGCAGGATGGATTGACCACTCACAGGATATGAGCGAAAGAATTGATTTGCTCAACAGAATGTCGGAAACGCTTAACAGGAGAGGTCCTGACGAAAACGGTTTGTACATTAACCAAGGGGCGGCGCTTATGCACAGGCGGCTTGTTGTAATTGACCGTGAAAACGGCAAACAACCGATGTCGGTTCGTCACAAAGACACGACCTATGTCATTGTCTATAACGGCGAACTCTATAACACAGCCGAGCTTCGTGAAGAGTTGAAAGCATCGGGTTTTCATTTCAGAGGTCACAGCGACACGGAGGTTGTCCTGAAATCATACATTAAATACGGCACTGACTGCTGCAAAAAGCTGAACGGAATTTTTGCCTTTGCAATCTACAACACAAGCGACAAATCGCTGTTTTTGTGCAGGGACAGAATCGGCGTTAAGCCGCTGTTTTACTACGAATACAACGGTGGCTTGCTGTTTGCGTCAGAAATAAAAGCGTTGCTTGCAAGCAAGGTTGTGAAGCCTCAAATTGACGAACAGGGACTCAATGAAATTTTCTTTTTAGGACCTGCAAGAACGCCTTCGTTCGGAGTTTTCAAGGGAGTATTTGAGCTTAATCCGGGCGAATGTGCAATGTATAGGCACTCAAAGCTCCGCCGAAAAAAATACTACACCGTTGAGGCAAAAGAGCATACAGACAATGAAGTAACTACCATTGAAAAGACGAGATATCTGCTGACTGATGCAATTCAGCGGCAGCTTGTGAGTGATGTTCCGCTGTGCTTTTTTCTTTCGGGAGGACTTGACAGCAGTATAATTGTCAAGACCGCATCAATGTACAATAAGGAGCATAAGCTCGGCAAAATCAACACCTACTCGGTTGAATACCGTGACAACGAAAAATATTTTCAAAAGAGTAATTTTCAGCCTACTCCCGACTACGAATTTATCTCGATGATGTCAAAAAATGCCGACACAAAGCACAGGGAAATTGTCCTTGACAACACGCTTGTGTGCGACGCACTTTATGAAAGTGTTCAGGCAAGGGATTTGCCGGGGTATGTTGATGTTGACTCGTCACTTTTGCTCTTCTGCAAAGAAATCAAGCAAAACTACACCGTTGCACTTTCGGGAGAATGTGCAGATGAACTTTTCGGCGGATATCCGTGGTATCACAACCATGAAATACTTTTTGAGGATTGTTTTCCGTGGTCAAAAAGTCAGGATATTCGCAGGAGCATTCTCAAGAACGGTGTGCTGAAAAACGGCGAGGAGTATGTCAGACAAAGGTATCTTGACACAATAAGCCTTGCCCCAAAGCTTAAAAGTGACACCGACCTTGACAGGCGAATGCGAGAGATGTTCTACCTGAATTTTTACTGGTTTATGCAATGTCTGCTTGAGCGAAAAGACAGATGCTCAATGTTCAGCGGACTTGAGGTCAGAGTGCCGTTCTGTGATTACAGACTTGTTGAATATGCGTACAATATACCGTGGGAATTAAAGGCTTGGGGCAACCGTGAAAAGGGAATTGTGCGAAAGGCTTTTGAGGATATTCTGCCCGAAGAAATTTGCTGGCGAAAGAAAAGCCCGTACCCGAAAACGCACAATCCGATTTACTTCAATGAGTGTGTAAAAAGGGTTAGAAAAATTCTTAAAAAGCGTTCAATTCTAAACGAACTGCTTGACCGAAAAGGGATTGAAGATATCATTGAAAATCCCGATAAAATCACAAATCCGTGGTACGGTCAGCTGATGAAAGCACCGCAGATTCTTGCGTATATAATCGAACTTGACTACTGGTTTGATAAATATAATGTTGAAATAGTGTAACGGTTATGTTAAAATCTGAGTGTAAAAAGCATTGGGAGATGTAGAAAATTAGCCGTAAACAATATATTAAACTGACCGATTTTTTCAAGAATAACAAATCCGCAAAAAATGTGTTGAAATTCGTATATAAAATTTTTCCGCTGATAGTATTTGCAAGCTATCCGATTTTGCTTGTATATACATTTTTGTGGCAAAAAGATTTGTTTTTAAAGTCGCTGACTGTGCCTGCGGGGGTGTTTTTGGGAATAACACTTCTGCGAATTATCATAAAAGAAGAACGCCCGTATGTGCGGTACGGAGTTGCGCCTGTTTTTGCAAAGAACAGCAAGCCCGACAGTATGCCGAGCCGCCACACTGCAAGCGCATTCATCATTGCAATGGCAATTTTGCGGTTCAATGTGTGGGCAGGAATTGCATACCTCTTCATTGCGGTTATGATTTCCGTGTCAAGAGTGTGTGCAGGAGTGCATTATGTGCGTGATGTCATAGTCGGTGCAGCAATAGCAATCCTCTGCGGAATTGTATTTTTGTTTTTGGTGTTTTAATATATAATTGTGCAGACGGTAACAATGTTACGCTCAATCATAATTTTCAATTTAAAAAGCCACAGTAGATTTTAACTTTCTACTGTGGCCTTTTTGTTGGTTGTTAAGTTGTGTAATATCTGTTTATGTAACAGCGATATTATTTTTTGTCGTCTGTTTTTTCTGTAAGGTCGATGATATCGCCTGTGCAATGGGGACATTTTGTGGCTTTGATATCAATATCACTGAAACAGAACGGACACTTCTTTGTTGTGGGAGCTTCTTCGGGTTCAGTTTTTTTGCCGAGTGACATAACCTTGTTGACAAGCTTTACGATAAGGAAGATTACGAAAGCCATAATCAGGAAGTTGATTACCGCTGTGATAAACTTACCGTACATAATTGTTGCACCGTTGATTGTAACCTGAAACTGGTCAAAGTTAACACCGCCGAAAATACCGAGAATCGGCGAAATGATGTCGCTTGTGAGAGAAGTTACTATTGCCTGAAAAGCCGCACCGATGATAACGCCGACTGCGAGATCAAGCACATTTCCACGCATTATGAATTCCTTGAATTCCGAAAAAAACTTTTTCATTTTGCCCTGATCCCCTCTATTTAATTTTCAAAATCAGCCAAGAATCGCCTTATGGTAAACCTTTTTACCCTTTTTGATTACGACATAGCCTTTTTCAAAATCAGACTTTGCAACCTTTGCGTAAACATCTGTTACCTTTTCATCATCAACAGAAACACCGCCCTGCTGAATAAGTCTTCTGCCCTCGCCGTTTGAAGGGATAAGTCCGCACTTCTTCATGAGGTCAAGAATTCCGATTTCGCCGTCTGCAAAATCAGCCTCTGTAAGAGTTGTTGAGGGCATATTATCTGTATTTGTCTTGTTGCTGAAGATTGCTCTTGCAGCCTCCTGAGCCTTGTCAGCCTCATCTTTGCCGTGAACAAGCTCTGTAAGCTCATGAGCAAGAATTTCTTTTGCTTTGTTAATTTCACTGCCCTCAAGCTTTGCAAGCTCGTCAATTTCTTCAAGCGGAAGGAATGTGAGCATTTTAAGGCACTTGATTACATCGCCGTCATCAACATTTCTCCAATACTGGTAGAAATCGTAGGGGCTTGTCTTTTCGGCTGAAAGCCATACTGCACCCGACTGGGTTTTACCCATTTTCTTACCCTCTGAGTTGAGGAGAAGGTTGATTGTCATTGCGTATGCGTTCTTGCCGAGCTTTCTTCTGATAAGCTCTGTACCGCCGAGCATATTGCTCCACTGGTCGTCACCGCCGAACTGCATATTACAGCCGTACTTCTGATAGAGAGCATAGAAATCATATGACTGCATAATCATATAGTTAAATTCGAGGAAGCTGAGTCCCTTTTCCATTCTCTGCTTGTAGCACTCTGCACGAAGCATATTGTTAACGCTGAAACAAGCGCCTACATCACGGAGAAGTTCAACATAATTGAGGTCAAGAAGCCAGTCTGCGTTGTTTACCATAAGAGCTTTGCCCTCTGAAAAATCGATAAAACGGCTCATCTGCTTTTTGAAGCAATCAACATTGTGCTGGATTGTTTCCTTTGTCATCATCTGACGCATATCTGTTCTGCCTGACGGATCACCGATCATACCTGTGCCGCCACCTACGAGTGCAATTGGCTTGTTGCCTGCCATCTGAAGTCTTTTCATAAGACAAAGAGCCATAAAGTGACCTACATGAAGGCTGTCGGCTGTCGGGTCAAAGCCGATATAGAATGTGGCTTTACCGCTGTTTACAAGCTCTCTGATTTCTTCTTCGTCTGTAACCTGAGCGATAAGTCCTCTGGCTACGAGTTCTTCATATACTCCCATATTTAAAAATTCCTTTCGATTTTTGTCAGTTAAACAATAATATTATAACATTATTTAATTTATAGTCAACCTTTCAGGCATGAGTTTTGGTGCAAATCTCACCGTTTTCGACTGTTATCATAACGGTTTTATCGCTGTCTGTCCGATAAACATTTTTGCACACGCTGTTAAGCAAGGCTGTTATATAGTAATCGGGAAGTGCCGTATCATCAGCCGAAACGCTTATAACGGCGGTTTCGGGGCTTGCCTTTGTAAGAAAATCTTCACTTGAAGAATACTTACTGCCGTGGTGTGCAACCTTGAGAACATCGCATTTTAATTCTTTGCCAGAATTAACCATTGATTCTTCCCTTTTTGACGAGATGTCGCCTGTAAAGAGAAATCGCTTTTCGTCATATTCAAGCATTGTTACAAGCGAATTATCGTTTGTGTTGCCGAAGTCCTTTTCGGGTTGATAAAATTTAAAGGTCATATTTCCGATTTCAACAGGTTTGTCTGAAACCGGAATTATGGTTTTTATATTATTTTCTTTTATAGAATTAACGAGTTTTTCGTATTCGGGTGTTTTGTGGCTGTCGGAATATTTTCCGAAATAAACAACATCCGTACCGAATTCACCTATGATATTGGGCAACGAACCGATGTGGTCGCTGTCGGGGTGTGACACGATTACGGCATCAAGATGAGTTACCGAACTGCGTTTGAGATAGGCAGTAATTTTATCGGTCACAAGATTTGTTCCTCCGTCAATCAGCACGCTTTTATCTCCGCATTTAATCAGCGTACAATCAGCCGAACCGACATTGATAAACGAAACAGAAAAATCGGACTCCATATCGGCTGAAATTCCGAAAAATGTATAGACATCGTTCCAATCGGGAATTCCGAGAGGTTTTCCGAATGAAACAAGCAGTACACAGGCAATGAAAAGTACGCATACCGATATTTTCAGTATGAAAAAGATTTTATTTCTTTTTGTTTTTTCGTCTGTACTTTGCGAACTTATCTTTGCCGTTTTTGCCTCTTCCCTTCTGATTCTGCGAATTGCGGTTGTTGTTCTGTTTTGAATAACCGCCCTGTGTTTGTCCTGCCATCGGAGTTACAAGACATTTTTTATCGTTACCGATTAAATCCCGTCTGCCGGCTTTGATGAGTGCTTTGATTACAAGCGGTTTGTTTTCGGGAATGAAATACTGCAGCAACGCCCTTTGCATTGCCTTTTCATTTTCAGACTTTGGAACATAAACCTCTTTGAGAGTGTACGGATCAAGCTCCGTATAGAACATACTCGTTGAAATTGTACCCGGAGTCGGATAGAAGTCCTGAACCTGTTTTGGGTGAATGTTTTCATGCTTGCAGAAAAGCGCAAGTTCTACGGCATCTGAAAGTGTTGACCCGGGGTGTGAGCTCATCAGATACGGCACGACATACTGGTCTTTATTTTCCTTGCCCGTAAAATCGTAGAACATCTTACAAAAACGCTTGTAGCTTTCAATATGCGGCTTGCCCATTTTGTCAAGAACCGCCGCTGAACAATGCTCGGGGGCAACTCTAAGCTGACCGCTGATGTGATACTTTACGAGTTCACGGAAAAATTCGTCATTTTCATCTTCAATAAGGTAATCAAAACGAATTCCGCTGCGGATAAACACCTTTTTAATTCCCTTGATATTTCTCAGCTTTCGCAGAATATCAAGGTATTCCGTGTGTGACACCTGCATATTCGGACAAGGTGTCGGTGCAAGACATCTTCTGTTTTTACAAAGTCCGAGCTTTTTCTGCTTTTCACATGACGGAAGTCTGAAGTTTGCGGTAGGTCCTCCGACATCGCTTATGTAGCCCTTGAATCGTGGATTATCAAGAAAACTTTCAGCCTCCTCAATAATACTCTTTTCACTTCTGACGGTTACCGCTCTGCCCTGATGAAAAGCAAGTGAGCAGAAATTACAAGCACCGAAACAACCACGGTTGTGTGTGATTGAAAACAGTACCTCGTTAATACCGGGTACGCCGCCGAGACTTTCATAACACTTTGGATACCAACGCTCATACGGCAGAGAATAGACATAATCGAGCTGTTTTGTGTCAAGCGGCTGCATCGGAGGATTCTGCACAAGAATATACTTTCCGTGCCTTTGAATGAGGGTTTTGCCCCTTACTGCATCAGCCTCCTCAAGCTCCCTGCGTGATGCAATTGCATAGTCACGCTTATCCTCTTTTACACGCTCGTAGCTTGGAAGTTCGACAACCGACTTTGGCACATAATCGTCTGTACGAATTTTATAGCAAACACCTCTGATATCGTAAAGCGATTCAACAGGATAGCCCTCGGAAAGTCTTTTTGCAATTTCAATTGTCTGCAGCTCGCCCATTCCGTACACAAGCAAATCTGCCTTGCTGTCGAAAATAATTGAGGGCATTACCTCGTTTTTCCAATAATCATAATGAGCAAATCTTCTGAGTGATGCCTCAAGACCTCCGATTATAATGGGAGAATCGGGATATAATTTTCTGATTATGTTGCAGTAAACTGTGACGGCTCTGTCGGGACGCCTGCCGTTTTTACCGCCTGCCGTATAGGCATCATCATGTCTTTTACGCTTTGCAACAGTGTAGTGGGCAACCATACTGTCAATGTTGCCTGCCGACACCATAAAACCGAGCCTTGGTTTTCCGAACTGTGTAAAATCATCATCGTTTTTCCAATTAGGTTGTGCAAGGAATGCTGTCTTGTAACCGCAATCCTCAAGAACTCTCGTGATTATTGCCGCACCGAATGACGGATGGTCAACATAGCTGTCACCGCAAACATATACAAAATCGACTTCGTTCCAGCCTCGATCACGCATTTCTTTTGCGTTCATCGGTAAAAAAGCCATATTGAACCCTCCTTTTTGAGTTTATAAAATATTAGTCGGCTCTGTTTTCAAGTGCATTTCTGCGTTCGAGCCATTCGTTGTAGGTCATGAGAACATCTCTCGGTTTTGAACCCTGATGAGGGCCTACAACTCCCATTTGTTCCATATCGTCAATCATTCTGCCTGCTCTTGCATAGCCGACCTTGAGTCTTCTCTGCAAGAGTGAGGTTGACGCCTGTCCTGCATCAATTACGCACTTGATTGCCTCTTCCATTTTGCTGTCAATATCAAGACCTTCGTCAGATGATGAATCTGAATCACCCGATTTTTTGCCCTGAGCAATTTCTTCTGCAGCAATTCTTTTAATTTTTTCTTCGATTTCAGAATTATACTGAGCCGAATAAGCTTTCTTTATGTAGTGGGTTACACCCTCGATTTCTTCATCGGAAGCATAGCAGCCCTGAACACGAATAGGCTTTGGAGCGCCTACAGGCGAAAACAGCATATCGCCTCGGCCGATAAGCTTTTCACCGCCGCCTGTATCAAGAATTGTACGGGAGTCTGTGTTTGAACTTACCTTGAGTGAAATACGGCTCGGTACATTTGCCTTGATAAGACCTGTGATTACATTAACGGTAGGTCTTTGGGTTGCAAGGATAAGGTGCATACCTGCGGCACGAGCCATCTGAGCAAGTCGGCAGATTGAGTCCTCAACCTCGCTCGGAGCCGCCATCATCAAATCGGCAAGCTCGTCAATTGCAATTACAACACGGCTCATTTTTTCTTTGGCAACGGGAAGTCCATTTACTTCAAGAACAGGCTGAACCTCTTCCCCCTCTTCATTAACAACAGGTGGATTTTTCTCCATATAATTCATATTTTTTTCGATAAGAGAATTATATGAATCAATATCCTTACAATCGTATTCGGAGAAAATTTTATATCTTTGGAGCATTTCATTTACCGCCCACGCAAGCGCACCCGCCGCCTTTTTGGCATCGGATACTACGGGAATGAGCAAATGCGGAATACCCTTGTATTTTGAAAATTCAACCATTTTCGGGTCAATAAGCAAAAGCTTTACTTCATCGGGAGTTGCCTTGTAGAGAATACTCATAAGAATTGAGTTTACGCACACGGATTTACCTGAACCTGTTGTACCTGCAATGAGCAAGTGCGGCATTTTGGCAAGGTCGGTAACAACAATTTCACCGGAGATATCTCTGCCGAGAACGGTTGTGAGCTTACTCTTGCTGTTTCTGAACTTGTCCGAATCAATCAATTCACGCATTGTTACCATGCTTACAACCTTGTTCGGAACTTCAATTCCGACTGCCGCCTTACCCGGAATAGGCGCTTCAATACGAACACCGTTTGCGGCAAGGCTGAGTGCGATATCATCGGAGAGATTTGTAATTTTGCTGATTTTAACACCGGGGGCAGGCTGTAACTCATAGCGTGTTACAGACGGACCTCGGCAGATGTTTACAATGCTTGCCTTTACACCAAAGCTTGTGAGGGTATCAATAAGCTTTTTGGCATTATTCTGCATTTCTTCCATTGCATCGCTGTCATCGGAATTTAGCTTTGGTTTGAGCAACTGAATCGGTGGGAACTGATACTTCTTTTCTTCTTTTTGAGAATTATCGGAACGAACAGCTCTGTCAAGCTGTTCCGCAATTTCGTCGCCAGCCTCCTCGCTGTTGTCTTTTTTGCTTTTGAGAAGTGCTTTTTTGACGATGTTCTCAGTTTCGGCATCAGGCTTGACCTCTGTCGGTTCAGCCTTAGAAGCTGATTTTTCGTTTGAGATATCCTCTGCTATTGCAGAAACCGTGTTGTCGGCACTTTTGCCCATAGGCTTGCTTGCACGATTGATTATGTTGATGAGATCCTGTGACAGATCCTTGTCTGCGGCATTTTCTTCCTTTGAATCGGCGATATCCGTGTCAATTCCGTTTACTGCCGACTTTGCTTTCTTGACCTTTGTCTTTTTGTCATCAAGCGGAATGTCAATAAAACTTCCCGAGGACTTTCTGTTTTCGCCTTCAAGCGCAATGTCGATATCGCCTCTTTCGGCAAGCTTTCTCTCACGGTTTTCTTCTCTGCGTTCTCTGCGAACTCTTGCCCTCTCCTCACCTGCTTCACGGATATGTACGGCTGTCCTTGACGCCGCCGCTGTCATATCTTTAATAGAAATGTTCGCAACAATAAGAATAAGTGCGGCTGTTACAACAAAGCTTGTAAAAAGTGCGGCTGTACTGCCGAACAGGACAACAAGCGGATAGCCGAGCAATCCGCCGATTATTCCGCAATCGAAAGTCATATACCTTGAGGTGTCGGAGGCATCCTTGAACAGATTGCCAAGACACGCAAAAAAGTTCATATCAGAATATTTTGCACCGCTGCCTGCGTAAATCAATGCACCGATAAACAGAATTATGACGACACAAAGGAAAAGCTTCAGCTTATAGCGTGCAACCTGTTTCTCCTTTTCGGTCATGACACACAAATAAAAAAGCGTTACGGGAACAAGAAAAATTCCGAATCCGAGAACTCCGAAAAAGAAACTGCGTATCATTGTCCAGACATTTGAGCCTTTTATGAAAATTATGCAGACAAAAACAGCCGCAACGGCGGCATAGAGGATTGCCCTTACACGTGGCGAAAGTCCGCTGCTCCTTTTCGGAACAGCGGATGCTTTGGTTCTGCTTGCAGTTTTTGCACCTTTTGATGAGGTTTTTGAAGAAGTCTTTTTTCTTCCCGACGCAGTATTTTTAGTTTTGTCAGCTGTTTTTTTGTTAGCTGCCAATAAAATCACTCCATTTAAAATTTATGCAATTGGCGCACCTGTGAAAAGGTTTACGCCCGTGTTCATTTCGATGATTGAAATTACAATAAATGCAACACCGACAATTGCTGTGTAGATTACGAAAATTTCCATTTTGTCGGATTTCAGGAACCACTTAAAAATTACGATTGCAAGATAGCCTACAACTGCGGAAACTGCCATTCCGATAATCAGCGGAATAAATTCAATATTGCTTAAACCTTCGGGTGACTTGATTGCATCCACACCCTCAAGAAGTGCCGCCGCAAGGATTGACGGGATACCGAGTACAAATGTGTAGTCAAGAGCCTTCTGCTTTGAGATTCCTCTCATCTCACCGACTGCAAGTGTTGAGCCTGAACGGGAAAGTCCCGGAAGGAGTGCGGCACAAACCTGTGTTACACCGACAAGGATTGCGTCAACAACATTAAAATTATCTCTTGTTGCCTTTGCATTGCTCTTTGTTGCAAGATGTTTGTGAGTTGAGGCAACGCTCTTGCGGTTACGGATAATACCGATTGTTAAAAGTACGCTTGTGAGAATGAGCGAACAGGCAGTTACTATGAGAACAGGACTTGCGGAAAGCCGGTCTGCAAGGTCCTTGAGCTTCATATCTGTTCCGGGAATCGGCAGAAAAAGCAAGAACAGCGGTATAAGACCGATGATGAGCATTACAACGAGATTACGGTTGTAATTCATTTTGCTCCATTTGAACTTGCCCGTGAAAATATCCTTGAGCATAAGGAAAAATTCTTTGATAAGATCCCACACAAGTTTGTGGTAGAATGCAACAACGGCAACAAGTGTGCCGACATGGAGCATTACATTAAAGAAAAGATTGCTTTCGCCTGTGCCTGCACCGAGAATGTGCTGTGTGATTGCGAGATGTCCGCTGCTTGATACGGGCAAAAATTCGGTAAGTCCCTGAACAACACCCTGAATAATAGCATCTAAAATTGACATGGTTATGTATTCCCTCCAAAAAATAAGTTTTACAAATCTTCTTTGTTATTTGTACGCTGAAAAGCCGTATGGGTTGGCATAATTAAGATTTCATACAAATCATAAGCGTCACAATATATATGTATTCGGGCAAAACGCCCGAAATTATTTTTCCTGCTTTTTTGAGCGTGATTTTGCAGACTTTGGCTTGCTCCCTTTGTTTTCTTTAATCAAATCATAAAGAGCGTCAATTGCGTCGGAAACTGTTCCGACCTCGTCAATCAAGCCTTCTTCAACAGCCTCTTCTCCCTCAAGAATAGTTCCGATATCCATTACAAGCTCACCCGTGTTAAGCACAAGCTGATTATAACGGTCTTTTGTAATATTGGAATTTTCGGCAACAAAGGTTGTGATTCTGTCCTGCATACGCTGAAAATATTCAAAGGTCTGCGGAACTCCGAGTGTGAGGCCTGTTGTTCTTACGGGATGAACCGTCATTGACGCACTCTTTGCGATAAAGCTTTTCTTTGCCGCAACAGCAAGCGGAATTCCTATTGAATGACCTCCGCCGAGTACGATGGAAACAGTCGGCTTTTTCATTCCCGAAATCACCTCGGCAATTGCAAGACCTGCCTCAACATCTCCGCCGACTGTATTAATCAGCACAAGCAGTCCGTCAATTCTTTCGTCCTCCTCAACCGAAACAAGCAGAGGGATGACATGCTCGTATTTTGTGGTTTTGTTTTGTTGCGAAAGAATGTAATGACCTTCAATCTGACCGATAATCGTCAGGCAATGCAGCACACAGTCCTTATGAGTTGTGAGAACAGAACCTGTTTCGCCGATTCGGTCTGTTTGTTCTTCACTTATGGGGCTGTCGTTTGCAAGCTTTTGCGGATCATCATCCGGCGCAGGATTTTTAACATAGTTCCCTTTTTTTGATGAGACTTTTGAAGATTTTGATTTTTGTGGCATTGTATGCACCTCCGAGAATAGTTTCACCGAAATTGCAAGCAAAATGTATGCATACCAAAAAATAAGACGCACAAGCCACATTGTTCAATTGTAAAAAGCCTTTAGTGCTTATTATACCATTACAGCAAAATTATTTCAATAATTTTATTTCTTTATTTCTAATAAGTAATAATTATTTAAAAGAATTATAGTAGTATTAAAGAAATATTATTCCGACAGAACCTGTCGGAAGTTGTTATGGAGTGATATTCAGTTGACATCTGACATAATTATGGGTGTTGTCATTTTAGTTCTTATTTTGCTTTCGGCGTTCTTTTCGGCGATTGAAACTGCATTTTCGTTTGTAAACAAGGTGCGTGTTCAGCGTTACAAGGATGACGGCAACAAAAAAGCGGCAGCAGCGCTCTACATAATAGAGCATTTCGACAATGCCCTTACAACAATTCTCATCTGCAACAATGTTGTAAACCTGAGCTGTTCTTCAATTGCCACCGTGCTGTGTATGAATCTTTTCGGTGACGCAGGCTCGGCAATTGCAACAGGTGCAACAACTTTTCTTGTTCTGACATTCGGTGAGATTGTGCCTAAATGTCTTGCAAAGGAACATTGCGATGCCTTTTCGCTCAAAACAGCCGGATTGCTTAGAGGACTTATGGCACTTCTTACACCGCTTGTGTGGATTTTCACACGATTCAAAATGATTGCCTTAAAGATTGCAGGCAGCAGCGGTGACGCTCCGTCAGTTACTGAAAATGAGCTTAAATACATTGTTGAGAGCATTGAGGAAGAAGGCGTTCTTGAAGAGAGCGAAAGCGAAATGGTTCGCTCCGCACTTGACTTTGACGAAACTACTGCCGAGGAAATTCTCACTCCGAGGGTTGACATCACATTTATCAGCGTTGATGACTCGCCTGAAAAAATCAAGAATATCATCATTGAAAACCGCTATTCAAGAATTCCCGTGTACGAAGGCACGGTTGACCATGTTGTCGGTATTCTTCATACAAGAGATTATCTTGAACGACTTGCAGACGGTAAAGCGCCCGATGTTAAGGAGCTTATGCAGCCACCTTACTTTGTGTTTAAAACGCAACAGCTTTCAAAAATTTTGAATGCATTCAAACGCACAAAAATTCATCTTGCGGTAGTTACGGATGAATATGGCGGAACACTCGGTATTGTTACAATGGAGGATTTGCTCGAAGAAATTGTCGGCGAAATATGGGACGAAGACGAGGAAATTGAGCATAACTACTACAAAATCGGCAAGGGCGAGTTCCTTGTAAACGGTGATATGGAGCTTGAAGATATGCTCGGTCTGTTTGATATGGACGAGGACAGTCTTGAATGTGACAGCGTAACGGTCGGCGGATATATTCTTGAACACGCAGGAACAATCCCCCACAAGCGTGACAACATTGAGGCCGACGGCTTTAAGTTTACCGTTATGGAGGTTAAGGATCAGCGTATTTTACGGGTTGTTGTCAAGAAAAACGATACTTCCGAAGAAAACGAATCCGATGAAAAAAGCGAGAACAAAAAGTCTGAATAAATAAAACATAACAGGAGCAGTATTTTTACTTACCGCTCCTGTTTTTTTACTGTATTTTTTTGCAGAGAGAAGTGCATAATGCGCTGACGGGGATACAAAGGAATGCCCACAGGGTGCTGTAAAACGGGCAAATCTGCCCTTTTAAATTAAGTCGGCAGTTTGAATAATCCCAGACATTAAGCCTCAATTTCAGATTGACAACACAGCCGCAGCAGTATTCAAGTGCGGTAATTATCGCACTTCCCGATATGCATTTTTGCAGCATATTCATTTTTGAAAAGTGCTTGTAAAATCTGAAAAGCGACACAAACGCAGTTCCGCCCGTGACCGCCATTGACCAGTGAGTTTTTCTCCGCCACAAAATTTCGAGCAGAGCGTAGCCTGCTCCGCCTATTGAAAAGAGAATGCAATCGTTACGCAACCGTAAACTTTTTTTCATAAGAAATCACCTGTTTTAGTTTTTGCCGAAACAGGTGATTTATTTAACCTATGAATTTTTTATTTTGTCAAAGCATCTCTTTTAGTTCTTCAAGAGAATAAAGACAGTTGATTGCGGTCAAAAATGCGTTTGTTGAAAGATATGACGGCAGACCGAGTTTTTTAAGAATCTTCTTGCGGTTTATTTCTGAATTTTCAGTTCCCGTAAGTCCGAGGACAAATAGATCGGCTTTAGTAATTTTCCTTTCGGGAATATTATTTTCTTCACCGATTATTTCGGCACCGCTTTTGCGGATTGCATTTATTATAACCTCATCGCTGACGCCTTCAACGCCCAAAAACCCCTCTTTACCGCCTTTTGCCTTGCGTTTTTCCTTGCCTTTGATTTGAGGAATATAGCAATTTTTAATTTTTGAATTATCGACCGAGCCTTTAAGGAAATTCCTTATTACAAAGCCTGCACCGTCGCTGTCGGTCATTATAAGTATTCCCCTTGTTTCGGCAATTTTGCGGATAAGCGACTGCTTTTCTTTGTCGGAAAAAACACGAAAACCGTTGGTTTCGATTATCGGAGCGTCTACAATTGATGAAAGCTTTATCTTGTCATATCTGCCCTCAACTATGACAGCCTCACGGATTTTGAGCATCAGATTCTGCCCTCCTTTGCAATCAAAAGCAAACGCGAAATAAGCTGTTCAATTAAAAATCTTTGATTGACGGAAACTGATTTCAGCTTTTCGTCTGTTTCAACAAGCACATCAAGGCTTTTACGAAGTGCCTCGGTTGAAGTTCTTGAAACGGAGGTTCTCGCCCTGTTTAACACAAACGCACGGTTTTTGTAGGCAAAATCCTTTGCCACGGTTTCTTTACTGACTGAGCATTCATCTGCAACACGCATACGATACGCATCAACATAGGCGGATGAAAGTGCATAGAGAATGTTAATCGGTTCTTCCCGCTGACAGAAAAGTGTGTCGAGCTTTCTGAATGCTCTGTCACCTCTGCCGTTAATAACATCGTCAGCCATATCATATGTTCTTGCTTCAAGGTTTACGGTTGACAAAAGGTCGATATCACGGTCGGTAATTTCCTCACCCTTTGCATATGCGGCAATTTTGTTGACCTCGTTTTTCAGAAGATTGAGGTCATCGCCGACATTTGAAATAATTTTTGACGCATTGAGGTGTGAAATCAGCTTGCCGTTTTCGTTTGCCCACTTTGCAACATACTTTTCGATAATTTGGGGATTGATTTTTTCAAAACAGCAGACGCTGCCGATTTTTTCAACACGCTTTATAAGAGCGGTAAAAGAAGTTTTATTCTTTGACGGAACATAAGTCGGCATTGAAATTATGAGAACCGTACCGTCCCATGCTCTGCTTGTAAGCTCTTTAAGAGTATCAAGCCGATCCTTCACCATATTATCAAAGTAAATGTCGGTCACAACAACACAGTTGCGTTCCGCCATAAACGGCATTATTTGCAGGGATGCGGCAAGTTCCTGAAAATCGATGTCACCGCTGAATGTATGATAATTGAAATCGGACGGATTTTTGCCTGCCACAGCCTCACAAAGCTTTTTTGTGTAACTTTTGACAAACATCTGCTCCGAACCGTAGATGAGGTACACAGGCGAAAAGCTTTTGTTTTTAATTTGTTTTTTCAGGTCTGCTTCGGTGATGCGCGGCATTTTATCCTCCGTTCAGATTGACCGTTATGTTTCTTTCAGATGTTGAAATAACGGTTGGACTGATTTCTTTAATAGAATCATAATCTTTCTTAAACTGCTTTTCCGATCCCGAAAATATCACGGTATTGCATGATATCAAATCGAAATTTTCGGGGACTGTATCAATCAGCAAACAATCGGGATTGCGATACTTTTCGGGCAGATTTGAAAGGTCTGCATCTGTCGGCACAAACAATACAGTCATATTTTTCCCTTTTATGAACTGAAACATTGTGTTGTCAACGCAGATTACCTCATCCGTCACCGTATCGGAAAGATTCAGCGTAAAATGACTGTTTCCGCCGAAAGTCTGTCGGCTGTTACCGTCAAAAGCGTTCAAAAGATTTTGCTTTTTAATGTCATTATCATATACCAAAATATTATTTAAGTCAAATTTTGTGACCGCAAAGCGTTCAAGAGAAGAGTATTTATTATTCTGATTTGGAATTATCATATATTCAATATCTGAGTATCTTTCGCTGATATCAGCTGTCACATCGTCTGCGCTTGCTCTGTTGCCTCCGCAAGAAATCACGGAACAGCTGTCGTGGCAGTTGACTGTTGCAAAAACACCGTTGCCGACATTATAGATTTTCATTTCACCGTTGTCGGCTGTTAAAAGCACATTGAGCGACGCTCCGATTACGAGGACTGAAATTGATATCGAAACAGAAATTTTGACATAGAATTTTCGATTTATTACAAACAATCCGCCGATTGCGAGAAGTACGCTGACACCTATCCACACAAACCAATAGAGCGAATGGGTTTTAATTGTGCTGAATGGGAGTTGTGAAAAAGTTGAAACCAACCACAAAATTACCTTTGAACATAATCCCGAAACGAGTCCAAACGGGTATGCAAAAAATGATATGAACGAGCAAATAAAAAGTACCGAACACAACAGAGAACACACTAAAAGTGCCGAAACAAACGGTTCACATAACAGAGAAACAAGTATGACTGTCGGGGAAATTCTGTTGAATGCAACGGCTGTTATCGGCAAAATCCACAGAAATGCAGATACTGAAACCGACAGCATATTTACGCAGATTTTAAACAGCCTTTTGATATAATAGACAACCGTTCCTACAAAACCGTCCTTACGCTTGTTTTTGTAGTGAAAGAATCTCAGCACAGAGCGTTCAATCGGTCTTGACCACAGAATTATACCCGTCGTTGCCGAAAATGAAAGCAACATTCCGATATCGGCTACCGCATATGGGTTGAAAGCTGTGAGGACAATTGCGGCAAAACCAAGATTATTCAGCGAATCGGCTATTCTGAGATTTGACGATGCAAACGACACAATTATCATCATAATTCCGGCACGGACAACCGAATGTGCAAAGCCCGTTACAGCCATGAAAGCAATAACTGTGAATGTGGTAAAAGCTGTTATCAAAAATCTGTTTTTTGTTAATTTTCTCACCAAGAACAATACAAACGAAGTGATTATAACAAGATGCATTCCAGAAACCACTATTAAAAACGAAGTGCCTGTCAATGAAAAATCATCTTTAACGCTTGAATCAAGAGCGGTTTTCTCGCCCAAAAGAACGGCACGGCAGAGCGTTGAATAATCCTCCGGCAACAGCATATCAAGGGAATTTTTCATTGCCCGTCTTATTGAAACCGCAAATGAATAAAAAGTTGTTGTCTTCTCTCCTGTCGCATCAATTTTGAAGCCGTCATAGGAATATGCTTTCAGAAAAATTCCGTGACTGATCTGAGAGTTTACATTATTCTTGTATGTATGAGCCGTGAAGTTGAGCTTTTCAAAAGGCTCTGCGTCAACATTTGAGTACGAAATAATTTGAATTTTCGCATCTGACGGCTGACCGTTGATTTTGTCGGTTTTGATTACGAAACTACATGATGAATCGGTGGTGATGATTTCATCACAAATATATCCGCTTGCTGTAATTTCTTTATCGGAATATTTATTTATAATCGTGTTATTAATATATTCGGAATAGCCGATCATATTGCCCGCAGAATATATTACGGCAAAAGCAAATGCACACAGCGACTTGCCGAATGATTTATTTTTCTTTGAAGCAATTAAAAATATACCGACAGCAACGGAAAGCAATCCCAATGAGCCGATTATTGCAAATACAATTTCATTAAAATCCGAATAAAAAACGGCTGAAAGGACAAACAGGAAAGTAAATCCTATAAGTCCAAACAGCCGTTTCATAAAAATCAATCCTTATTCAGTAATCATTTTTTTAATATAATTATACACTCGGTTACCATTCAATCCTTTTTTGCAATAAAAAGAATATTTATAATTGTTATCATTATATTCTCCTACTACAGTTTCACCTTTTTCATTTACAAAATTCGCACCCTTAATTTCAAAAGTCGCCATTGTGGGAGAAAGTCCGTTTGTATTGACTCCGCTGAGATTTTCACTGTTTTTTACAGCATAGCTGACAGCCTTGCGCAAGGTCACAGTATTGTCAGAAGCAGATTTATCTAACGAACAAACCACTTCGATCGCCGTGTATGGAATAGCTCTTACACTTACAATATTTTTCAAACTTTCGCCAAACTTAATTCCGGAAATTTCTTCCGCTTTATCAATACTCGCTCCGCAATCTTCCCACTTTTTCAAAGTAACATCTACGGAAGGATTCACGGTTTCAGAGGTACTTGGTGCAGGTAAATCAGAGCAAGAACATAGAATACATACCACTGCCAACACAAAAGCAAGGCATAAACATACTTTTTTCATAATTCAACCTCCATCCCATGTACACATAAGGATTATGTGTGATAAACGGAATTTTTCCATACAAAACTTTTTCCTGCATATGCAAATTTCGTACCACCGGTTTGATATTCTACTGTTGTCATCTGTTTATTTCCTGAATTCCAAAATGTAACCTGTTTTATTCCTCCATAGGTAGTATACCCAACACAGGTAACAGCATGTCCGTCCGTACCGCTTCTGCAAGTCATTATTAAAGGGTATTCCTTTACAATATTATTCTGGAGTTCCAAAAAGGTTAATTGTCCGGTTTTATATTTGTATGTTTGACCATACTTCTTCAACGCCTCTTTTATTTCAAGATCTGTTGCACCATCATTATATCCTATTCCCATTTTATTTGCAACTTGTTTTGCCGTCAATGATGAATATTTACTATAATTTAAATATCTGACTGTTGTAGCAACAGAAGCAGCCCAACACAAACCATAATTACCTTGTGGAACAGTACATCCTTTCGTATTAAGAGTAACAATTCCACCCTTATTACTTGAAAATCCTCTTCCCAAATTTTTAACATCTGAATCATAATTTATTAAATTTGGTTTATTGTTTTTACAATATGAATTTTTTATCTTAGTAATCTTTTGACTATAAGACAACCTCTCAAATTCCATTGAGTTTGTTTGGCCGTTTTCTGATGATTCAAAGTATGGTGTAGATGAATCAATTAAATGGACAGAATTTTCATTTTCAGCATATAAACTGTCATTCTTAAAATAGAATATATATGTATCATCGTTCTTGTAACCTATAGAATTTAATTGTTCAGACATACCTCTTTCTAGTGAAACAGTGTAACTATCATTGCAAGGCATAACATTAAGGATCATACAAACAGCATCATCTTGTATCACAGGCATATAATATATTTCATCCTGATTACCGTTATTTTCTACTGAATAAATAACATATGGAGTACCAATCTCAAAATTAGAATCTCTTGGTACATCAATATCAAAATTTTCTTGATCGTTTACAGCTGTAGAACACAAAGCATTAAGTCTGGTTTTTGCATATTCAAGTGCATCATTTGGAATAACCGAAGTTATATCGACATATAAATCCACTGCATTACATATTGGAATACATACAGCAATAAGCAACAATGATAACAAACATATAATAATCGCTTTAATTTTTTTCATAATGGCATCTCCTTTTATTATTTATTTGGTTATTTTTATCTACAAAAAACAATTAGTTCATTTTTATCACCTCAAGTATATCATTTTTGGTATTTTTATAATATCATATAGGATTTCATTTGTCAATATAAATATTATTTTTTAAAAATATTTTTATTTTTGTTAATTTTGCTGCTATCTCTTCTCGTTAAATTATCTATTCACCACTGTTTCTATTCAATTATTTATAAGTTGAACAATTTCTACACTTTAATTTTTACACTTTATATCTATGGTATAAAAAAGGAAAACAGCCGTCAAAATATGCGGACGATATAATCTGCACACCTCAACAGCTGTTTAAATTTGATTTTATAATTACTCAGTATTACTTAAAGAAAAGCGGAAGTTCGCTGAGGAATATAATGTCATCTCTGTCCTTAGCGTCGCCTTCGGCAAGGACTGATGCCCTGCCAACAATATTTGCGCCTGTTTTTTCAACGAGCGTTTCAAGAGCGTGAAGACTGTCGCCTGTTGAAATTACATCATCAACAAGGAGAACCCTCTTGCCGTTTAGAAGATTTACATCATCTTCGCCAAGGTAGAGCTTCTGTTCATTTTTTGTTGTGATTGAATTAACGGTCACTCCGATAGGATTGCCCATATAAACCTTAACGCTTTTTCTTGCGACAACATAGTTTCTGCAGCCCTGACGAGCCATTTCATAACAAAGCGGAATACCCTTTGCTTCGGCAGTCACAACAACATCGTGTTCGGGAACACGCTTGAGGAGTTCTCTTGCGGCAACCTCTGTCATCTCAATATCACCGAACATAATAAATGCGGCAATATCAAGCTTATCGTTCACAGGGAATTTTCTGAGTTCTCTGTCAAGTCCTTCAATATTAATCTTATATGTATCCATTATTGCAGTCCCTTCTTACGCCATTGTGCCGTTGAGCTTTTTGCCGCCGAGGATGTGGAAATGCATATGCTTTACGCTCTGACAGCCGTCCTCACCGCAGTTATTTACAATACGGTAGCCGTTTGTAAGTCCGAGTGATTTTGTAATTTCGGGAATTTTAGTGAAAATGTGAGCAATATTGCCGACATTTTCTTCATTAACTGCGTCTGCACAGCAGATGTGTTCCTTTGGAATTACAAGCACATGAACGGGAGCCTGTGGTTCAAGATCATAGAAAGCGAGAATTTTTTCGTCTTCATAAACTTTTTTTGACGGAATTGAGCCGTCAACGATTTTACAGAAAATACAATCTGACATTTTAATTCAACCTCTCAATATAATTTATTTTCCGTATCAGAAATATTTAAAATATAACAAATATCATACCAAAATTATTGTACAACCAAATCACTTTTCGGTCAATACTGCTGTTATTTTTTGGCTGTAATTTTCTTTTCTTCACCTTTAAGAAGTCTTTTGATGTTTTCTTTGTGCTTTACAATAACGAAAACGCCGATTAAAAGAGCCGCCGCAGTTGAGAAGATTACATATGTAAGAGAATAATCCTTGTAAATTATGAAGTCAAATATAAATGTCATTGCAAAGGTGTAAGGCGCATAGAGAATCGCACAGAGAACACTTGCAAGTGATATAATTTTTGAGCAGAGGAAGATAATAAGAAAGGTTACAATAATTGCAATAAATACACGCCAATCCTCTGTCAGCATAAGAGCGGCGGCGGTTACAACACCCTTGCCGCCCTTAAAGTGAAAATACACGGGGTATGAATGTCCGAGAATACAGAAAATACCTGCAACATATTTTCCGCAGTTGATAAGCTCGTTTATAAAAACAGGGCTTTCACCCTGAAATGCAACCGATGCAAACGAGAAGATGAACCCTCCGATAAGCACGGCGATAATACACTTCAGTGCGTCACACACAATGGTGATGATTGCCGGAACTTTACCGACGCTGCGCAGTACATTTGTAAAGCCTGCATTGCCGCTGCCCATTTGACGGATATCCTTTTTGCCCTTTGTCACAATGCCTGTTACAAGAACAGCCGTGTTGATACTGCCGAGAAGATACGCAATCAATGCCGAAAGCAGAATCATCCACCAGCAGTTTGCTAAAATTGCCGAAATATGCTCCATTACTTTTCTCCTCTCTCTCTTACCACAATTTTGATCGGCGTACCCTCAAGAGCAAAAGCCTCACGGATTCTGTTTTCAAGATAACGCTGATATGAAAAGTGGAAAAGCTGTGCATTGTTACAGAAGAAAACGAATGTCGGCGGTTTTACGGAAGCCTGAGTCATATAGAAAATTTTAAGTCGCTTGCCCTTGTCCGACGGCGGCTGAACTCTTGTTGTTGCCTGGGCAAGAAGCTCGTTGAGCATACCTGTTCTGATTCTGCGGTTTGCGCTGTCATTACAGCTTATGATATATTCAAACAGCCTGTCAATACGCATACCTGTTTTTGCAGAAATAAATACCTTCGGCGCATATGACATAAACGCAAAATCTGCGTCAAGCTTTTTGCGGAACTCCTGCATTGTCTTATCGTTTTTTTCGACAGCGTCCCACTTGTTTACGGCAATTATACACGCTCTGCCTGCCTCATGCGCAAGACCTGCAACCTTGGTATCCTGTTCCGTAACGCCCTCTGTCGCATCAATCATAATAACGCACACATCACTGCGTTCAATAGCCATTTTTGCACGGATAATACTGTATTTTTCGATATTATCATAGATTTTGCTCTGACGGCGAAGTCCTGCGGTATCGGTGAAGTTGAATTTTCCGTACTTATTTTCAACAAGCGTGTCGATTGTGTCACGGGTTGTGCCTGCTATATCGGACACAATACAGCGTTCCTCGTTTGTGATTTTGTTCACAAGAGATGACTTGCCTGCGTTCGGCTTTCCGATTACCGCAACATTGATGATTGTGTCGTCATCTTCCGCATTTTCATCATAATCAAAGCTTGAAAAAGCCTTGTCCAAAAGGTCGCCCGTACCGTAACCGTGAACGGCTGAAACCTCGATAGGATCGCCTAAACCGAGATTATAAAACTCATAGAATTCAGGTGACGGTTCGCCAAGTGTGTCGCACTTGTTTACACAAAGCACAACAGGCTTTCCCGACTTCTGGAGCATCTGCGCAACATCCATATCCGTTGCAACCATACCCGACTTGCAGTCTGTTACAAGGATAATAACATTAGCCGTGTCGATTGCAAGCTGAGCCTGACGGCGCATCTGTACAAGAATAATATCATCTGATTTCGGTTCAATACCGCCTGTGTCAACAATAAAGGCAGTTTTTCCGCACCATTCCACCTCACCGTATATTCTGTCACGGGTAACACCGGGGGTATCGTCAACAATTGACAATCTCTGACCGATGAGTTTATTGAAAAGCGTTGACTTTCCCACATTTGGTCTGCCGACAACGGCAATTACGGGTTTGTTCATCTTATCAGTCCTTTCCTGCAATTACAGCCTCTACAAGGTCGTTTCCGTTGTTATTGACGGGAACAAGAGTTACACCAAGTTCCCGTTCAACATCATCCGTTGAAACATCATCAAGAAACAAATCGTTTTCAAAACGGAGCATTGATGACGGGATAATAAGCCTGCCGCCAAGGTCATCGTTACGGAGCTGATCAATAAGATCACCGCCTGTGACAAGTCCCGACACATTTACTCCGCCGCCGAAAAAGTTGTTCTTAATCGCCCTTGTATTTATAGTTATATTCGGGAATTTTTCGTTAATCATCGACATAATCCGCTTCATGTACGGAAACACTCCCTCGCCGCAGGCAATTGTTACCTTATGGCAAAGGCTTTCGTCTGCATCAAGCTCTTCAAGCTTCCAGCCGACATCATCGGTCAGATACGCAATCATACCGATTCCGTCCTCAAGAGCGGAAAAGTCCTCATAAAATTCGGGTGACGGGATTTCTCTTTCGGCAAGGAGGTAAAATTCATCACCCGGAAAGAAAATTCGTCTGCCGTGCTTTTTGACGCACTCATCACCCATTTTTTCAATTATATCAATTGTCTGCCCTGCCGTTTCCTTATTATAAGGAACAAGCGGATAAAGGTTTTCACGGTAGCGTGTAAGTCCGACAGGAACAATCGCAGTCATATTAACACCGAGGTTTTCAAGATCGGTCAATGTTCTGACAAGCTCGTCACCGTCATTAATTCCGGGACAGGAAACAATCTGACAGTTAAGCGTTATTCCTGCGTCTGCAAAGCGTTTGAGATATTTTAATGTATCGCCTGCAAAACGGTTATTCATCATCTTACAACGAAGCTCGGGGTTTGTTGTGTGAACCGACACATTAATCGGGCTTATGTGCATTTTTATAATTCGGTCAATTTCATGCTCTGTAATATTTGTCAGCGTGATATAGTTGCCGAACAAAAACGAAAGTCGGCTGTCGTCATCCTTAAAATAGAGCGACTCACGCATCCCCTTCGGAAGCTGGTCAATAAAGCAGAAAATGCACTTATTACGGCACGAATGCTGTTTGTCCATAAGATAGGTTTCAAACTCAAGACCGATTTCCTCATATTCGCCCTTGGTCATTTCTATGGTACGAACATTTTTGTCCTCGTCCTCAACCTCAAGAGTAAGCTTGCGGTTTACCTGATAGAATCGGTAATCAAGAACATCGACAATCTCGTTTGAATTGATTGAAAGAAGGGTTTCCCCTTTTTTTATCCCAGCTTTGTCGGCATGACTGCCGGTTGTGACATCAAAAATTTTAACAGCCACACCTTCACCTCGCAAAACATTTTTACATACACTTTTATTCTACACAAAATACCGTTTTTAATCAACAGGTTTGCAAATTGTTTTTGGATATACGGTAAAATTTGCAAAACAAAAGGGCGAACAGATAACTGCCGCCCGTAATGTTTGTAATAAAAATTACTGTTCGTCTTTCTTTACAACAACCTGTCTGCCGTTGTACATACCACAGTTTGTGCAAGCCTTATGAGCTGCTGTTAATTCACCGCAGTTAGGACAAGCAGTAAGTTCAGGAGCATTAATCTTCCATACTGTTGAACGTCTTGAGCTCTTTCTTGCGTGTGATGTTTTGTTCTTGGGTACTGCCATTACAAAAACCTCCTTACAAAATTTATCTTAGTCAATCAACTGTTTAAGTATCTCAAGTCTTGGATCCGTTTGACGCTTATCACAGGAACATTCACCGTTGTTGAGGTTTTGTCCGCAAATCTGACACAGACCTTTGCAATCGTCCCTGCAAAGATTCTTTGACGGGAGCGAAAGAAAAATGTCAGAAATTACAACATCATCAAGCTCGAGTGTAAAATCAGGTGTTTCAATATAGTCATCATTTTCCTCATCGGCAAGAGTCTGAATAAGCCTGTGTTCAAAGCTCATATTCATCTCTCTTGTATAAGGCTCACCGCAACGGTCACAGTCACGGCTGTAATCAAAATGTGCGTTGATTACAAGAGTAATCAAGCTTGCTCTGTTTGTTGCTTTGGCAGTCACGACAACGGGAGTTTTGAATGGATAAACTCCGTCAACATCAAGACCCGACAAGTCAAGGTTATATTCAACTTGTTTTTCTTCACCGTCATTCTGAAAGACGGATTTAAGCTCAAAAAGCATATCTGCACCTCTTGACAGCATAGACACATATTAAAACGCTGTTTATTATTATACAAAAGGTTTGCCCCTTTGTCAACTAAAAAATACAAGAAAATAGGCTGTTTTTTTCGGGAATTTATGACAATATTCGCTAATTTTCCCATATGGAATTTTAAGCCTGCAAAGTCACTCGGAAAGTTACTTTACACTTGATTTTCAATTTTCATTATACCTCTTAAACATATATAATGCAATAATAAATTGCAGTTGACATAAAACGGAATTTGTGATAGCATACTGTGTGGCAGTTCGTAACCATCCTGCCCGAAGGACGCCGATAGGCTGCTCCTTCCATCAAAACTAAGGAGAAAGGCACAGGACTTTTTATGCCCTTTTTGCACCCTCTTTTGTGTGGGTGCTTTTTTTGTGCCGGAAAGAGAGTATGGAGAGATACAGTATTATTAATGAAAAGAACAGTCGGGAGATTGTTCTTCTGCGCGGAAGCGGCTGCGTTTACAAAAAATGCATCTTCTGCGACTACTACACCGACAGGTGCAGTGATGAGGAAGAAAATTTTCGTCTTAACAAAGCCGTGCTTGAAAAAGTTACGGGAATTTTCGGTGACCTTGAGGTCATTAACTCAGGCTCGGTTTTTGAGCTTGACAAAAAAACACTTGATTTTATCAAACAGGTGTGCAAAGAAAAAAAGATAAATACCATTCATTTTGAGGCACATTATCTTTATCGGAACAAAATCAGTCAGCTCAGAAAAGATTTTTCGGATTTTGATTTGAAAATGAAGCTCGGTCTTGAAACCTTTGACTGCGATTTCAGAGAAAATGTTCTGAAAAAAGGAATCAAAGAGAGCAGTCCCGCTGTTATTGCTGAAAATTTTGAGGAAGCTAATTTCCTTTTCGGAATTAAAGGTCAGACAGCCGAAACCATGCAAAAGGATATTGAGTTGGGATTAAAATATTTTGAACGAATTTGCGTTAACATTATGTGTGACAACACAACGGGAGTTGAACCCGACAAAGCTGTCATAAAAGAGTTTATGCAGAAGGTCTATCCTGTATATAAGGATAACCCGAGAACGGATATTTTAATTAACAACACGGATTTTGGAGTGGGTGACTGATATGATTAACGAACTTTTACTTATATTCTCGGTAGTATTTATCTACGGAGCGGCACTTTTGGGATATGCGCTTTTCGGAAAAGCGGGACTTTACTGCGTTTCAGCCGTAGCAACAATTCTTGCAAACATTGAGGCTTTAATCCTTGTAAACGCTTTTTCAATGGAACAGACTCTCGGCAATGTGCTTTTTGCTGTAACATTTTTGATTACGGACATTCTCTCGGAATGTGAGGGCAAAAAAGCCGCCAACAAGGCGGTTCTTACGGGAATACTGTCATCGGTATTTTTTCTTGTGCTTTCACAAAGCTGGATGCTTTACAATCCGAGTCCGAACGACACGATTATGCCGTCAATCAAGGCGGTTTTCTCAAACACTCCCCGAATGATTTTTGCATCACTTACTGTATATGCGATCAGTCAGCTGTTTGATGTGTGGCTCTATCACAAGTGGTGGAAATTCACGGAAAAGAAATTCGGTGACAAGAGAAGATTTTTGTGGCTGAGAAATAACGGTTCAACGCTCATCAGTCAGATTCTGAACACAGCCCTCTTCACCGCTTTTGCATTCTGGGGAACTTATGATTTCGGAACGCTTGTTACAATCTTCCTTTCAAGCTATGTAATCTACATTTTCACAAGTCTGCTTGACACCCCTGCGGTGTATCTTGCAAGATTTATCCACGATAAAAAGGAACAGAAAAAGATTTCGGAATAAAAACAGCTTAATTGAATATTTTCAACAAAAGACAAGTCGTCGCAATAATTTTTGCGGTGACTTGTTGTGCTTTTTCAGAATTTTCGTGAATAAACCATAATATTATGCTTTTTATAATATACAACCTTCCGCATTTTTATAGTCATTTTTTGACAATATGTGCAAAATTGGCTAGTTTTGTCCTGAACCGCATAATTTTTTAAGATTTTTATTGACTTTTTCTGTACCAAATAGTATAATGAAGGCAAGTTAAATGCTTAATATTATTTATAAACTTAATTTTGGAGGTAAATATCATGCTTACTAAAAGTGAAGAAGAAATTATGTACTTATTGTGGGACCTCGATGAGCCGCTCACAAGCTCGGAAATTGTTAAGAAGGCAGTAAACAAAACATGGAAAAAGAGTTACATTAATCTTCTTATCAATTCTCTTCTCAAGAAGGACATGATTAAGGTTGTCGGCGTTAAGCAGATGACTAAGAACTATGCCCGTACTTTTGTTCCTACAATGACAAAGGACGCTTATGCAATCAAGCAGATTTCGGACAGACCGAATTTTGCCGACAGCGATATTCCGACTCTCTTCTCAGAGCTTATTGAGAGAACCGAAAGCTCAGATGTTTTTGATGAGCTTGAAGCTCTCCTTAAAAAGCGCCGTGAAGAACTCGGCAAATAATTTATGCAAATAAGTTTTTATTCATTCTTGTTTTCTATTGCAATAAGCAGCATTTTTATAGTGCTGCTTTACTTTTTCAGAAAAAAGATTGCTTTTTGTAATTACTGCGGTCTTTATACAATTTTGGGATTGTATGCTGTAACATTTGTAAGAATGGTATTTCCGTTTGAATTCAAATTTACATATACAGTTTCCGATAAAAATGTGTATGCCGCAGCAATGGATGTTCTGACTCCCAACAAAGATGTGCTGTTTGTTCCGGAATTCACATGGCTCAATCTGCTTGTGTCAGTATGGATTGTTGGAGCTGTGATATACATTTCACGGGTGATGATTAAATATTACAAAGCAGTCAAAGCTCTGAAAGCAAATGTTATTGACGGCACACCCGAAATGCAGGCAAAGCTTGACCTCATTTCGCAAAATTGCGGAATCAGAAGAAAAGTTAAGCTAAAAATTACCGATTGCGTTATCTCCCCTGTTACATACGGATTTTTCAATCTTGTTATTCTTATTCCGAATCGTGAATTTGACGACAGGGATTTTGGATATATCGCAATACACGAATGCTGTCATATAAAGAACAAGGATATTTGGATTAAATTGCTGACGGAAATTTATTGCGGAATCTTTTGGTGGAATCCGTTTGCCCACCTTTTGAAAAAAGATTTAACCTACTGTCTTGAGCTCAGGTGTGACAAGCGTGTTACAAGCAAGCTTAGCGAGAACAGATGTACTGTGTATTACGAAGTTCTTGTAACGCAAATGAAAGCCTATAAAGAACAACAAGAAAGTGAAGAGAGCGACAGGGAAACTGCACTGAAAAGTGCGCTTGTCGGAATGAGTTTTGTAACCAACGAAAAGGGCAAAAAAATTGTAAGCAGAATGGAAATGATTCTGTACCCGAAGAAAAAGCAGACAATTATAAACAATATTGTTACAGCTTTTATGGCATTGCTTATTATCGGAATATTCTTTGGTTCGTACTGTTTTTTAATTGTTCCGGGTTGGGACGCCACATACGAGGATTGTGTAGCCGATCTTGTATCATCGGGCGAATACAACGATAATGTCGAAGTATATGACGAAACAAATATGTATGTGTACGTTGAAAAAGACAAAACCACTCACCTTATTTTTGAGCCTTACGATGAAAAGAAAGGCATTGTCTATACAGACGACAATTCTATTATTATCCCCTATGAGCAAGTTGAGAACGGCGAATATAGTTACTGTCTTGTATTAAAGGAGAAATGACAGATGAAAAAGAAAGCCGCAAAAATTTTTACAGCATTTATTATGACAGCAATTATCGCACAGGGAACCGTTATGGTTGCAAGTGCAGCAGAAACAGATTCAACCCCCGACAGCGTTGCAGTTGTTGAAGTTGCAACTCCTGACAGTTCAGCTTTGGAGAGCGGTGCCGATTCAACTTCTGTTCAGCCGATAGCTGATGTAATTTACAGGAAATGGCGTCGTGGAAGTCACGGACAGCTCCAGTACAGAAGATGGAACGATACAAAGCAAAAATGGGTTGACGACGAATGGATTGACTACAAAGGTTAATCAACAGTAACAACGAAGGCGAAACAGATTTGTGTCTGTTTCGCCTTAATTTTTTGCTTATTCAAAAAGATTCTGTTCCGACAAGTTGACGGATTCAACATTCTTAAGCTGACGCTGAATTTGACGGGTGCGAACACCCACAAGTTTGTCAAGCTCCTTGTTTGCCTGATCAAGTCTTTGCTGTGTCATCACAAGCACATCATTGAACTTGTCGAACTCGGTCTTTACACCGCCGAGTATTTTCCAAACCTCTGCACTTCTCTTTTGCACGGCAAGGGTTTTGAATCCCATTTGCAACGAATTGAGCAGAGCCGCCATTGTACTCGGACCTGCGATATTCACCTTATACTCACGCTGAAGGACTTCAACAAGTCCCATATTGACAACCTCGCTGTAAAGCCCCTCAAACGGAAGAAACATAATTGCAAATTCCGTTGTGTTCGGCGGATCAATGTACTTATCGTGAATATCCTTTGCCTCACCCTTTATACGCTGAACAAGTGCTTTTTGTGCCGATTCAATGCGTTGCTTGTCACAGCTTTCAACCGCATCACGGAGAGCAGAATATGCATCGCCCGGAAATTTGGAATCAACAGGCAGATATACTGTGCCGGCACCGTCAGAGGGCAGCTTGATTGCAAACTCAACAACATTTTTTGAGCCTTTTTTTGTTGCAATATTTTCCTCATACTGTTCCTTTGAAAGGATTTCGGAGAGAATTGCACCAAGCTGAATTTCGCCGAGTATGCCCCTTGTTTTAACATTTGAAAGAACCTTTTTCAAATCGCCCACACCTACCGCAAGCGTTTGCATTTCGCCAAGTCCCTTATAAACCTGTTCAAGTCTTTCGTTGACAAGCGAAAATGACTTATTCATTTTTTCTTCAAGTGTTTTTTGAAGCTTTTCATCAACTGTCTGTCGCATTTCATCAAGCTGACGGAGATTTTCCCTCCTTATACTTTCAAGCTTTTCATCAACCGAGCGTCTGATATTTTCAAGGCTCTGAACATTGTCAGCTGAAAAGCTGTGAAGTCTTTGTTCAAGCTGAATCGCCCTGTCATTTTGAGACTGTGCAAAGCTTTGCTGATTGAGCAATATCCTTTGAAGTTCGTCCTCCGTTCTGTTGTTATTATTCTTTTTGAGAACTGTTATTAATGTGACAACGCTGACAATGAGCGTTATTGCACAAAATAAAAGCACAATAATCTCGGATGTCGCAAACTGCATATTAAACCTCCCGAACAATAATTCGATTTCACAATTAAATAATATCATTCGGGAGTTTTTCTGTCAACTCAGGTATCGAATATTGTTTCAACCCGTTTCCGACAATTTTCAGGTGAATATACAAAACGGTCGATACGGTCGCTGTCGCAATAGTATTCGGGGCATTTTGGATTATATTTGTAATCAAAGGTGTCAATAATTATCAGTTTGATTTTCATTTTTTCGGGAATGATACTTTTTATGTAAACGCTTGCCTGCTGACCTGCACGGACTCCCTCTTTTGTTTCCGCAAGTCCTGCAAGATTTGGTGTAAGCTCCACAAAAGCACCGTAGTTTTCCACGCTTCGGATAATTCCCGACACGGTTTCACCGGCACAAAACCTTTCGGCATTTTCTTCCCATGTGCCGAGAAGCTCCTTGTGACTGAGGCTTATACGACCGTTTTCAACAGATTTGATAACGGCTTTGATGTCCATTCCTACAGTAAATCTCTCGGCAGGGTGTTCAATCCTTGAAACCGAAATTGTGTCAATGGGCATAAGTGCAACAATTCCGCAGCCTATGTCTGCGAATGCACCAAAGTTTTCAAGATGAGTTATGCGGGCAGGCACAATATCTCCGCATCGCAACCTTGAAATGTATGCGTCAAGGCATTTGCGTTGTGCTTTTTCACGGGAGAGCATTACAATCGGTTTGCCGTTTTCGTCCTCGGTTATGTCGGTGACAACGAAACAGACGGGACGGTTCACCCTTGAAATCACGGCTATGTCACGAACCGAACCGTCCTTAATTCCGATTGCACCCTCCTCCCTCGGAATTATGCCTTTTATGCCTGCAAGGTCAACAATAAGGTTGTGACTGCTGTCGCACACACAAGCCTTTGCCTCAAGAATCTTTTCGCTGTTTTTGGCATCCTCAAGCATCTTTAATGAGTGAAGTATATTTATGTTTTCCTGTTCGGATATAAGTTTTCCTTCGGGTAAATATTCTGACATTTTAAAGCCTCCGTCATATTTAGGTTTACAGAAAATCATATGAAAAAGTTTTCTGTCTTATTACACGGACGCAATTTTTTGCAGAAAAATTTTATTGCATTTGCTACGCTTTCCTTCATAAAAAGCAGCAAACTTGCATTTTTATTTAAATTATGGTACTATAAATATGTGTGTTTTAGAATAAAATCCAGATTAGAAGAGCCGAGGCTGTTTTTGGAAACATTACATAACAACGAGGCTTGACAGGAAGGAAACAAATCTATGAATACTTACAATCTTAAAAAAATGTGTGCCGTATCGGTTGCATCAATTATGTGTGTTTCTGCATTGGCATTTTCGGGTTGCGGTGACAAGAAGGCTGAAGTCTCGCAGACTCCCGACGAAACAACACCTGCAACTACTGCCGTAAGCACGGCTGATGAACCTACCGCACAGAACTATCTTGAAAGCATCGGCATTGATACCGCTACTCTCGGAATCAATCCGAACATTATTCACGATTCAAACCCTGTCGGTTTTCAGCTTGATATGCCGAAGAACGGCGATACAATCGCAGTTGTTCACACCTCATACGGTGACATAACAATGCGACTTTTCCCCGAACAGGCACCAAAGACCGTTACAAACTTTGTAAACCTTGCAAAAGCAGGAAAGTATAACAATTCACTTTTCAGCAAAGTAACAAAAGACTTTATGGTCAACGGCGGTTACTGCGGTACAAGCTCGTACGGCGATGCATTTGAAGATGAATTTTGCGACAGGCTTTTCAATATCAGAGGCGCTGTTGCAATGTCAAACACAGGTGCGGACACAAATGAAAGTGCATTTTTTATCAACCAGAAAACTGCCGAAACATATAAGAATGAAGGCGGCTGGGAACATCTTGCAAGTCAATGGGATTCTATCAAAACCCAGCTTGCAAACTACAAGGATTCAAACCTTCTGACTGCATTCATTGAGAAAAACGGCACAAACTGTTACGATACTGACAGCGTTCCCGACAGCGTTAAAAAGCTGTATGAGGAAAACGGTGGAAACGCCTATCTTGACGGTGCATACAATGCGGTTGACAGAGGCTACACGGTATTTGCACAGGTAATTGACGGAATGGATGTTGTTGATAAAATCGCCTCGGCTGAGGTTGACAAGGACGACATTCCCGTTAAGAACATTGTTATCAAAAGCATTAAGATTACACAATATAAAGAGGAATCAACAACTCAGGCAGATTCGACATCTGCCAAAAGCGTCACACAGCCGACCACAGTCGGATAAGGAGCGGTTATGAACAGAATGCCCGTTGCAGCGATTATGTATGACTTTGACCGTACCCTATGTACGAAGGATATGCAGGATTACAGCTTTATCCCCCGTCTTAATATGACAGAAGACGAGTTCTGGAAATTTTCAAACGAACTCGGTCAAAGCGAACATATGGACTCAATTCTTGCGTATATGTACGCAATGGTAAAAATGTCCCGTGAAAGGAATATGCCTCTTTTGCGAAATGACCTTGTTGAAATGGGAAAAAATGTTGAGTTTTTTGACGGCGTAAAGGATTGGTTCAAAAGGATTTCCGACTTTGGCGAAAAGCTTGGAATGCAGGTTGAACATTATGTAATTTCTTCGGGTATGAAAGAAATTATTGAAGGTACGGAAATCAGCAAAAACTTCAAAAGCATTTTTGCGTGTGAATTTCTTTACGATGAAAACGGCAATGCCGTATGGCCTAAAACCGATGTAAATTACACCAACAAAACGCAGTTCGTTTACAGAATCAATAAAGGTGTTCTTGATGTTGCAAATGATGTTGACCTCAACCGTTCAATGCCGGAGGACAGCAAACGGGTTCCGTTCTGCAATATGATTTACATAGGCGACGGTCTTTCTGATGTTCCGTGTATGAAAATGATGAAAGCCTACGGCGGATATTCAATTGCGGTTTACCGAAAAAAGGACAGCAAGGTTGAGGACTTGCTGATGAAAGACAGAGTTGATTTTATCTATCCTGCCGACTATTCGGAAAACACAGGTCTTGACCTCACCGTTAAAAATATTATCAGAAAAATGGCTGTCTGCGGTCTTTTGTACGATGAAAACCATGAGCAGAAAAAAGAAATTCTCGGAAGATAATTTCGGTTGAATCAAAACCACCCGTCCAACGGGTGGTTTGCTCCAGGGCTATAAGCCCATGCTACCGACCAGCGCCTCAAGACTCTGGCTTTCACTTTGTTCAAGCCTATTGCCTTTGCCTCTTTCGCCACCCCTTAAAGGGTGTTTGTATTACTCGCCACCCTTAAAAGGGTCTTCATATTCTCGTACACTTAATTTATCTAGTGCTATATCATGCTTTTCTTGGTCTTCTATGTATTTTCTTATGGTTGCTTCATTTAGACCTACTGTACTCACATAATATCCTTCTGCCCAAAAGTGCCTATTTCCAAACTTATACTTCAGATTTGCGTGTTTGTCAAACATCATTAACGCACTTTTTCCTTTTAAATATCCCATAAAACTTGACACACTCATCTTCGGTGGTATACTTAAGAGCAAGTGTACATGATCTATCATCATATGCCCCTCTAGTATCTCTACTCCTTTGTACTGACATAACAATCTTATTATGTCTTGCAAACTCTGTCGATACTGTGCATATATTATTTTTCTTCTATACTTTGGTACAAACACTACATGGTATTTGCACATCCATTTTGTGTGGGATAAACTATTTGTTTTATTTGCCATTAAAATCACCTTTCTTTTTTACAATAGACTTGAACATTCTTATTGTAATACGATTGGTGATTTTTTTGTATAACTTTTTATGCACACCCGCATAGCGGGTGGTTGTTTGTACCACGCAAGCGTGGCACTGGGTAAACCCATTAATAAAAAAAGTCAAGTATCAAAACGATGCTTGACATTTTTCTTTGTTTGGTTTAATATAATTATAGAAAAGGAGATACCTGCGATAAGCGGGTTCTCCACTGTATTGGTTAGAAGCTAACCGCCGGAGTGTCGAAGTTCGGGCGGTTGTTTCTTTTTTTATTTATGTATGTAAATAAAAACTTACTAAATTTCTGATTATCTTTTCATAAGTTGGTAAATGCCGATATATCCCGTATTTTAGGGCTTTATCGGTATTTTCTTTTTGGAAGATACCTTGCATAAGCTGGCATTTACCAGCATGAAAATGCAACCAAAAGTAGTAAATGAGTAGTAAATATAAGCTCCGATATTAACAAGCCAGTCTTTCCAGTTCCGCTTTTGCAGATTGAAATGTACCGTGTGCGTAATAGCCAAGTGTCATGGTTATGTTAGCGTGTCCCATGAGATATTGCAGGGTGTTTGGGTTCATTCCTCTATTTGCCATATTCGTACAATAAGTATGCCTGAATGAATGTGGTGTGATGTTCGGTAACTTATCCGTGTGATACTTGTTATATTTCTTAATCAATCCTCGCACCATACCCTCATAGTTTCCTGCAACTTTAGGCAAGCCCTCACGGTTTAAGAATAGGAAATTGCTGTAACCACCTACAATCAGCGGTTGTGCTTTTCCTCTGTTCTTTAGTATTCTTTGGATTGCTTGATAAGCCCGTTCTGTCAATGGAAGTTCCCGTTTTCCGTTTTTGGTCTTTGGTGTTTCAATATAGTAGCCCATTTCGCTATCTTTCAATAACTGGTGGTCTATATTGAGTATTCTGTTCTGCATATCAATATGCGTCGTCAGTCCGCAAAATTCAGAAATACGAAGTCCCGTTTCCAACAGAAGCACAACCTCATCATAATACTTGCTGTAAATCTTATCCTTTTCCATAAAGGCAAGCAGGCGTTCTTCCTGCTCTGGTGTAAGGATAACTTTCTGCTCTGTATCATCTTCCAGAACATCACTTAGTTTAAATTCAAATGGGTTCTTTCTGACACAGTCGTCTTGTATCGCCATGTAAAATGACGCTTTCAAGGAACGCTTATAGTTATCAATTGTTTTATAGGCATATCCTTTTTCACTCATTCTGATAGCCCATTCTTTAGCGTCCGACTGCTTAACAGTATCAATCGCCCTCATACCCAATGGGTCATTTTTCAGAGCGTTCATAAGATACTGTCGTCCCTTTTCGGTAGCCCTCTTGATGTTCTTTCTTTGGCTGTTCTTTTTCTCGTAAAGCTGGCAGACTGTCATTTTACCGCCGACTGTGTCGATACTGTCGTTAAGGTCTTTTTTTATCTGTGCTTCTTTTTCCCTCAATGAAATATCATCACGCTTTCCAGCAGGTGTCTTGTCTGTCGGTACAAGTTTCCAAGAATAGATAAATTGTGGCTTTCCGTATATATCGGTATATTTATAAACGTATCTTCCGTCTTTTCGCTGGCTCTCTCCATTACGCAAATTGCGATTTTTACTGTCTTTTCGTTTCACATTAGACATAGTGTAAAGCTCCTTTCCGTCTTGGAATGAGCCGTGATACGCTATACTTTATTATACCATATCTACGGCTCAATGACATTAGATTTCGTCCAATGTATCTATGATTTTTTCAAATTTTTTTCGCTTAATCTGAATACGATTACCGTTCACGATAACCCAGCCAGCGTCAATATTTTCTTCGGCTAATTTACGCAATTTCTTTTCGCCAATGCGGAAGTATTTGGACGCTTCTTCAATCGTCAGCGTATATTTTTCCCAGATAGGCACATCAGTATTGTTCATAATCTATGCACCCCCTTTACTGTGTGTCTTTTTTTTCAAGCAGGCAGACGGCTTTGGAAAGCTCCGTTAGTATCTCAACTATTCCCATTCTTGTGGGCAGAACCGCACCATGCGGACGTATCATTATTCTGTGAGGATAGGTCGTGGCAAAACGACTTTTCCAACAGTCGCTCTCGGATCACTGCGTGGGTCGCTCGCTTTCTTTTGAAAAGGTCGTGGCGTACAGTCCCCGTGGCTCGCTATCTCACAAACGTATCTGTCTGCTTTATTCAGTTGTCAAAGAACTGTGGCGAAAGCGTGTTGCTTTCATGTAAAAGCAAGGGCAGAGCAGGAAAGAGGGGATTGAACAAATCATGCTCTGCGGTTACTGCTAGTTATTCTTCGGTTTCTAAAGGAATATCAAAGTCCAAAATCATTTTGATAAGTGCTTCTCTGATACGTCCTTTTAATTCCATGTCTACGACTATGCAGACATTACCATATCTGTCGTAGAACGGACGCAAACAACATTTTGATATGTACGGGTCATACAATGCCAGTATCTTTTCAATCGCATTTACGTTGCCGTCCACAGCCGACGAAATAAGGTAAAATGACGGGCGTGTGTTATTCATCATTCATGTTCTCCTTTAATTTTTTCTTGATTTCTTCAAGTGAGTGCTTCCTACTGCGGAACGACGTTGAACGGTTAATCTTTAACTTTTTACCGATTTCTGTATCGCTCATATCTAAGAAGAAGTACATCAACAAGATTTCTCTGTCTTTTTCAGACAGATACTTAATCGCTTCTGCTAAATCATCATCAAGGACACGAACCTCAATACCGCATACATCAAAGGCGGTATAATCGCTTTCGTATTCGTCCCAGACTGCCAGCTTTTCCACGACGATTTCTGGAAGTTCACAATAGGAAATTTCCTTATTTCTTCGTCGCTTTAATTCTTTGCGATAATTACGGACAATGCCTTTCACTACACGTTTGAGCTTGCAGTCAAATTGACATTGTATTGTCTTTTGGAAGTCCGACGGTTTCATATCATCACACCCCCTTTCCGTTATGACGTGAAAAGTGTTTATCCCTCTTTCCGCACCATATCTGTACAGCAAGGTGTGATTTGTTGCATGATTTTGAAAAAAAATGAAAAAATTTTTTCGGGTACAAAAAAAGCCCGCACAAAACATATAGTCTGTACGAGCTATTAAAGCTGTGAGATATTCAGTTGTTAATAAAATGCTGTTAGGTAGTGTATGACCGTATAAGATTATGCTTAAAACTTTCCATGACACAAGCCCCCTTACAGCACTTGATTTCTATTAAACTTTTGTCTTTTTTGTAATCTTGTAAATATATTCTTCTGGAGTAGGGCGTTTATTTCCAAAATACTTTCTGAAATTCTCCTGCACTTCTGGGTCGGTGCTGTTCATAGCTTCATCAATCGTCGCTTCAATATCAGCTCGAACATCAGCTAATGACACACCGCCAGCTTTTGCACCAGCTTTCAATGCTTTTTTAATATCTCGTTTTTTAAGTCCTATCATAGTATTACCTCGTCACAATTTACTGAATGTTTTAGAAATGTTTTTCAAAATGCTTATATAGAATAATCCCTAAAAATGTTTGCAGTAGGAATAAACCAAATATAATGCCTATAATCCATGCTTCAATATGAAGTAACGCAAGTACAAAAGCAACAAACAAGTACACGAAAGTCATTAACTGATATACTAAAGAACCAGCTTTCATTCTTAAAAATATTTTTCTTTCATCAACATTATTGATGTGATTTTCTCTATTTATATTTTGTAATTTTTCTTTATTTTTTGGCATTTCATAATAACAAATTTTCAATAATTGAACACCAGAAGCAAAAGCTAAACCGAACCCCATTGCGTAAAAAAGTGTAGCGTAATAATCAGTATCAATAACGAAATATCCAAAACATATAAAGATTATACCTATAATAATCTCAATGATAAATGATAATTTTTTCTTCATTGTTAATTCCACCTTTCAAAAGACTACATTTTCTGTATTAAAAAAATCGTTTTATGGTTGTTCAAATTATCCTGAATGTAAGTTTACTTTAGCTGAACATTTTAGAAAGAAAAAACTAACCAAAACGAATGTAAAAGAATTACTGGAGGGAAAAGAAACCCTGGTAAAAGGAATCAAAAACAAAGAGAAAAAGCCCTACAATGCCGTTGTAAAAATTGGGGAAAAGGGATATATTGATTTTATATCTTTCTCAAAATAAACATAAAAGCCCTTTAAAGAGGGCTTTTATATATTAATCACAAATCACTTATCACAAATCACTTATCACAAATCACAAGTGATTTGTGATTGTTGATGATAAAATAAGAATAAGAAGAAATAGAAAGAAGTGAGTGATTGTGGGAAATTTAGGCGCACAAAAAGAAAAACGAAATGATACACCAATCAGTGCAAAAAAAGATATAATGGGAGATAAGACGGTTCGTGTTCGTGCTGACTTGCACCATATCATAAAAATCGAAACAGCAAAGAATGGCGGAAACGTAAAAGAAGTTATGGAAATAAGACTTAGAAGCAAACTTAAGAGTGTGTTGATATTGCAGTATCTTAAAATTTTGTGTATAATAGGAATTGAAGTTAAATTAGATGCTAAAAATTTGTAATTAAGAAGGAGGGATTCGTCATGTTGGTATTCCAAATGCGTAATGTAGATAAAACATCTACTGTTTTGAAACAGACTAAAAACAGTGATTACACAGATAAATAAATACGTTAGATTAATTCCTACCAGTGACTAATCTTATGACTTTTTAAACAGATAACTAAAATTACAAACAAATCGTTTAACTTCTGTATTTATTTACAGATGTAATCACTTCAGGAGTGATTACATGAACAAAAATATAAAATATTCTCAAAACTTTTTAACGAGCGAAAAAGTACTCAACCAAATAATAAAACAATTGAATTTAAAAGAAACCGATACCGTTTACGAAATTGGAACAGGTAAAGGGCATTTAACGACGAAACTGGCTAAAATAAGTAAACAGGTAACGTCTATTGAATTAGACAGTCATCTATTCAACTTATCGTCAGAAAAATTAAAACTGAACATTCGTGTCACTTTAATTCACCAAGATATTCTACAGTTTCAATTCCCTAACAAACAGAGGTATAAAATTGTTGGGAGTATTCCTTACCATTTAAGCACACAAATTATTAAAAAAGTGGTTTTTGAAAGCCATGCGTCTGACATCTATCTGATTGTTGAAGAAGGATTCTACAAGCGTACCTTGGATATTCACCGAACACTAGGGTTGCTCTTGCACACTCAAGTCTCGATTCAGCAATTGCTTAAGCTGCCAGCGGAATGCTTTCATCCTAAACCAAAAGTAAACAGTGTCTTAATAAAACTTACCCGCCATACCACAGATGTTCCAGATAAATATTGGAAGCTATATACGTACTTTGTTTCAAAATGGGTCAATCGAGAATATCGTCAACTGTTTACTAAAAATCAGTTTCATCAAGCAATGAAACACGCCAAAGTAAACAATTTAAGTACCGTTACTTATGAGCAAGTATTGTCTATTTTTAATAGTTATCTATTATTTAACGGGAGGAAATAATTCTATGAGTCGCTTTTTTAAATTTGGAAAGTTACACGTTACTAAAGGGAATGGAGATAAATTATTAGATATACTACTGACAGCTTCCAAGAAGCTAAAGAGGTCCCTAGCGCCTACGGGGAATTTGTATCGATAAGGGGTACAAATTCCCACTAAGCGCTCGGGACCCCTTGTAGGAAAATGTCCTAAGTGTGGCAACAATATTGTATTAAAAAAATCGTTTTATGGTTGTTCAAATTATCCTGAATGTAAGTTTACTTTAGCTGAACATTTTAGAAAGAAAAAACTAACCAAAACGAATGTAAAAGAATTACTGGAGGGAAAAGAAACCCTGGTAAAAGGAATCAAAAACAAAGAGAAAAAGCCCTACAATGCCGTTGTAAAAATTGGGGAAAAGGGATATATTGATTTTATATCTTTCTCAAAATAAACATAAAAGCCCTTTAAAGAGGGCTTTTATATATTAATCACAAATCACTTATCACAAATCACTTGTGATTTGTGATTCTTAATGATACAATATTACTATACAAAAAAAGAATGGGGCGTAGTTATGGAGAAGGAAAAACTAAAAATACTTGAAGAATTAAGACGTATTTTTATCTAAATAACGAGCTGTTATAACCCATGTAATTTGTCCGATAGCAATAACTCCTGCTATCGAAAAAAACACAACTTTACTCATATATCCCATAAAGACAAGAGCAAATAATACAAGAACCAATAATGTAAGTGTTACTTTATAAGCATTCGCAAGAGAAGCATTAGTAATTGCGATATTTCTTTCATCATTTTCTAATATTTGCATTTCTTTTGTTGGCTTACTGAATATATCACAACCCATAAAAATCAATATTATTCCAATAAGCGTTGTACCATAGACAACCAAATCTGGACGAGGTACGGGCAATAGTTGGTGTACGCCTAAACCATAAGTTAGTAAACCACCTAAAAAGATTATTACACCGATAAATAATTCAACTTTTTGTATCTTATGTTTCATTTGCTTTCCTCCTCATAAATAAATATTTCTTCAATACTCATTTGAAAGTACCTTGCAATTTTAAAAGCTAAGATAATAGAGGGATTGTAGCGTCCATTTTCTAAAGAGCCTATTGTTTGACGAGATACTTCAAGAGCAGTCGCTAAATCTTCTTGTTTAATACCTCTTTGTTTTCGTAATTCTTCTAAACGATTTTTCACAACATACCCCTTTCTTGAACAAATGGAAAGTTTGCTTTCCTTTTCTAATCTTATGATACTCCTGCAAGTAAAGAATGTCAAGCAAACTTTCCATATTTTATTATCCTACAATCTTCCAGTTGCTATCCTTATGTAGCACAAGTTCATACTGCGATATTTGTGTAGCCTTTGTCTGATTATCAAGGAATTTCACAGCAACTTTGACTTTCACATTGTCCCCGTCCTTTGTAAAGATAGGGTTTACCAGTTCAGCATAAATGTAGTCCCTGCCGATAGGCTCAAGCACATTTCCCGATACATAGTAGGCAAGCTCTTTTTCTGTGGCTGTCGGGTACAGCTTAAAGAATGTTTCAAGAAATGCAGTAGCGTCATTGACGGTATCAGCGTCTACACTTGCATTTGCTTCTGGTGTCTTAGGCTCATAATCTGATTTCTCGATTGCTGGTGCAAGGGTAGGGTTCTGAACGATTACCATATCCCCGTCAGCGTCTACATGGACTTTTACGGTATAGGTTGCTTTCACATTGCTTGTCTGTTCTCCCTCTTTTATCTGCTGATCCACTTCGTAGGTAGCAGAAAAAGTGTCCGTTCCCGACTGTTCAATACTCCATACAATCACATCTGTAACTGTGGAGCTGGTCGGTATATCGGTTCTAATGGTATCCACATTCAAGTCCTGCAATTCCTTTGTCAGATAACCGCTGATTGCCTGCGTCCTTGCTTCAATCGCTTCTTTGCTGTTACTCCATGTGTAGTAGGGCTTTGCAAAGTTCTTCACAAAATTTTCTATCCCGTTGGTGTCCTGCAAGCGAAGCTCTATGATTTCTTTTTCATGGGTCGTGTGCTGGTCGATAGCCGTAAAATTCTTATACGCCCCAAAGCTCACGCTTGCGATAAGCACCACCCACAATGCAATCACGGATTTTTTATGTGTGCCTACCTTGAAAGTACGCACCTTTTTTTCTTTGGGTTCTTTGATAGTTTCTGTCTGTTTCTTATTCTTTCTAAACATGATGAAATCCTCACTTTCTATTGTTTTACTCGTCCTGCACCGATTAAGTGCTGTTGCCAGTAACTACTACTTAGGTCTGCATATCCTATCGGGTCGCCTGCGTGGTACATCTGTGTCGGCGAAACAAGAATACCGACGTGTGTTACATAACTTCCAGCGTTATAGGTAGAATGGAAAAATACCAAGTCCCCAGCCTTTGCCTGCGAAAGTGGAAGATGTTGGGTTGCGTCATACTGTGCTTGTGCGGTTCTCGGTAAGGAGATACCAGCTTTTCCATAGCACCATTGCGTCAGTCCCGAACAGTCAAAAGAAGTGTTGGGATTGCTACCGCCATACACATATTTCCAGCCTTGATATTTTAACGCTTCATTCATGACCTTTTGTGCCAGCTCTCCCGATACCTGCGGAACAGTTAAATACTGATTGACTAATTCGACGTAAAATTGATTGCCATACTGATACCGCCAACCCCCGTTCTTCGCAACGGCTATCGGGTTGGTGTAGGTTACTTTCTTTCCACCCGATTTCTCACGGGCGAAGCTCTCTGCAAGGTTAAAGGTGTGTTTCTTTCCTTTTCCTGCCACATATCCCACATAACCACCGCCATAGTTATAGGACTGTATCGCTACATTCAAATCGTCGATACCTTGATTTTTACAGGAAGAAAGCAGGGACGCAAAATACTTACACCCCTGCTTGATTGAGCTTTCCGTATCTAAAGAGTTGGGCGGTAAACCAAGACTTTCTGAACTCTGCATAACATCTTCTGCCGTACCGCCACTTTCTACTTGAATGATAGCCAGTAGCACGTTGACATACTCGGAGATACCGTTTTCTCTGGCGTATTTTTCCACCATAGGCTGATGTTTCAAGACTTCTGCGGATAAATTCATACCCGTAATGCCAGAAGAAAAGTTGCTGTTCTCGTCGTCGCTGTCCGCACTAATGAGGACACCAAAGAAAAGGACTATGGAAAAGAGGATAGGAAACAGACTGCCAATAAGAGCGATATGTTTCAGTTTCATTTTTTCTTCTGTCCTTTCTTCGTTACAAGGTTACGGTTCTTTTCGGTATGTTCCGTTGTACGCTTTGATTGTTCAAAGGTCTGTTTCTTTGTAGTACGCTCTGCTTTGTAATTCTGGCGTGTTTCCTGCGATACTACTTTTTCTACATTCTGCCTATGTACTGGCTGTGCAGGCTGGGTCGCTTTCTTATCAGAAGCACCAGAAGATAACGGACGCTCTTTCACAACATTTGTCTTGACTGGTTCACTTGCTTTTGAAGTGGTCGCTGTGGCAGGACGTTTCACTTCCTGCATTTTTTCCGCACTCGGCTTTGGAATGGTTGAAGCTGTGGCTGGTCGCTCATGGGGACGGGTAGCTCCCGTTGTCGCTGATCCGTCCGTCTTTCTTTGTCTTGCTTCTTGTGCCTTTTGAAGCTCCATACGTTTGTCAGCGATATTCTGTCTATGCTGTTCCTGCTTTTCCAAGCGTCCCGTCTGTCTGGACTGCTGTTCCTGCACCATGCCACGCTTGAAGTCTGATACGCTGGACTTTGCCTTTTCCTTTGCGGAATACACCGCATAAGCGGTCTGTGTCGGCATATCCTTGATATTCTCTTTGACAGCGTTAGCCTTGTCTTTCACTTTATTTTTCGTATCTAAGACAGCACCCACCTTTGAGCCTGCACGCTGTCCCATGCTGGAAGTGGTATTGCCCCGATTTTCTTTAGAAGCCGTATTTTTTCTTTCGGCTCTCTTGCCAGCAACGGCACTTCCAGCTACCGCACCAGCCACACCACCCGAAATACCGCCAGCACTTACCGCCCTTGCAATACGGTGTTCCATACGCCTAGCCCTATGTCGCATAAACAGATACGGTCTGCGGAAAATTCTTCGTCCCATGTTTTGACTGTCGCCAGCATTAAGTGAGAACATACTCATTAAGTCGCCCAGTTTCATATAGATACCAGCAAAACACACTATCTGCAAGAACGCCACCATAAAGAACGGGTAGTCTGTGGAGATGTTATAAAACATACTGGAAATGCTGAACGCCACCGTTACAATGAGCGTTATTCCTGCCCGTGTCATTATGGTATTAAATACCCTCACGATTGCCTGCTTTGCCATGCTTTCATAGCTCGGTATCATGGAAAGTAGAAAGCTGATAGGTAAAAACATTGCAAAGATAATAAAGAGTATCTGGCTGAACAACATCATACCCGTAAGCAAGAATACAAATATCGTGATACCTAAGTTAAAGAATAGCAGGAAGAACACCATACCTAAACGGTTTACGACCTGCGGTATCGTCAGATTGTTGTTGTCATTGTCCTCGATTTCTGTTTTCACGACTTCCTCTCTGGTCTTGCCGTCCTCGTCCTCTGGACTTACTGATACCAGAGCTTCTACACGGTCTGTCCCGATTTCCTCTGCGTTGCTGTTACCAAATTGAAGCAAGAGCCACGGCTGTTCCACTTGAATGGAAAACAAGCTGTCCCGTATCAAGTCCACGCTGTCCTTGCCCTCGCTGTCAGAGTTGGGGAGCATGATTTTTGTTCCCAAGTCCAAAGAAGCGGTGCTGATGTCTGATGAAAATTCATTTATCTTCTTGATGTAGTCGGGAGCGTAGGCAATAAATGAAGCGGACAGAATGAACACCACCACAAAGTTGATAACAGCGTGAAGTGCCTTGCTGGTTTCTCTTTTTATCAGTCCCGTATAAGCAACATAAATTCCCACCACTAAGATAATGAGAAGCAGGAAACCAATATAGAAGCCAGAACTGGAAAAACCGTTCTGTGTTACACCTGCAAGGGTCTGTATGCTTTTCCCGATACTGTCTGCCATATCGTTGATGAAGTCCAGCTTATAGGCTTCCTGCACCACATAGCCCGTTGCATTACTCAAATACAAACTGATAGTCCAGACAAAGTTGGTAATGCAGTACAGCCCGTATTGTACCGATTTTCCGATACCGTCCAGCCAGTTCCACGGAAGCCATGACCAGCTATTATCTACATAAAAATCAAGCTGGTAGTTGGAAAGGGGATATTTTGAATAAAGATTTTCTGCGTTTATGGTATCGTCCACAAGCCCCGTCGCATGAGCCACCATCCCCAGAAGTGAAAGCAGGATAAGGGAGAGTGCCACCACGAACAGAGCCATTTTGAGAAAGTGGAAAATATTCTTTTTTGTGAACGCACCTTTTATCCTTTCTTTCATCACTCCACCTCATTTCTCTGCACGGGCGGTCTGGTATCAAAAGCGTGTAGCAGTTCTTCAAAGACTGGGTGTATCTGCACCACGCCGACACGCCCGTATAAGTCCTGCAATAAACATTGTCCGTTCTCCAAATCACGAAGCCGTTTTTGGTTGTTCTCGTCGTCCTTGTCAATACCGAAAAATTCTAGGGTCTGCTTTATCTCGTTGATGTCAGTAGAACGGAAAGCGAATTTCAAGCCGATATTATTTTTCAGACTTTCCTTTGATACGTCGCCAGAGGATTGTGTAACGAAATAAACGCCTGCCTGCATAGCTCGTCCAGCACGCACCAGCTTATTTGATAAAGTTTCGCCTTGTGCCACATTTAAGAACGCCCACGCTTCGTCTAAATCGACAATCTTAAAAATGCTTCTGTCCGAATGGATAAAATCAAGGGCAAAGGTACTAATCACAATCAGCATAGACACCGACAATAATTCAATGGTCGTGTATTCCTCAAAGGTCGTGTCCTTATCTGGCAATACTAAGTCCGCTACTTGAATGATATTGAGTTGGTTATCCAGACTGATTGCATTTTCTACCGTACCGTCTGAAAACAGCAGGTGTGCAAAGTCGTAGTCCGTGAAGCTGTCGATATGGTCTGCGATATTTCTTGATATGGGCGTATCTTCACGGCGTAGCTCGTCTATCACATGGAGCAAACCCCGACTGTCGCTCTGGGTAACGGAACGCACCGCTTTTCGTAACACGGGGAATTTTTCGCCGTCCCTAGAGGAAATACCCGTTAAAAATGTTAAGATGTCGATTGCCAGACTTTCAGCGTCTTTTACATTCTTCATAATCACAAACGGGTCAAGAAGCCCTGCATTGTCCTTATCGCTGGTAAGATTTACGATATTGATTTCATGTGCAATCTCTGGGAGCGTTTCTTTCCAGTTACCACGCTCACTTTTAGGGTCTAACAGAAGTGCTTGACCGCCAAACAGCACCGCATAATATACCAGAAGATTGTTACAGAACGATTTCCCACCGCCAAGCGAACCGACAAAAGCAGACGCTAAAGCGTTGGTAACTGTACCTTTTACACCTTGACTGGCAAGGGACGGTTGCAGGTACACATTTCTTCCCGTATCAACAGAATAGCCCATATAGATACCCGTAGTTTCTCCTAACTGCTGTGTCGCACCAAAGCCAAGCCCAGCTAAAAAATCTGATTTTACATACTGCACATAGTCATTGATATATCGCTTGCTGGCTGGTAAAAATTCAGAATGAAGCCCCAGCATATCCCCAGCAGGACGCACCAGCTTTACATTGAGGTCGTCGTAAAAGCCCTTGACTTCATCACAACGGCGTTTCAGCTCGTCAAGATCGGGTGCAGACACCCGTATGACGTAGCTTAACTTATACATACTTTCTTTTGTCTGGTCTAAATCAGTTTCCAGCTCGTCCACGCTGTCTAAAGCGTCCACCACATTTGAGCTGGTTTCACTTCCTGCTTGATAGGCGTGATTATCAAGGTCTTTCAGTTCCTTTTTCTTGTTGCGGACGGTCGTTAATGCTTTTCGGTTCTCCACAATTTCTACATTCATGCTCGTATCAACGGGGAATGTGAATTGCTGTTGCTGGAAATAGAAGATTTCAGACGACGGAAAATCAAGCTCTCCTACAATCGCATTGACGGTAAAATAGGACACATAGCTTTCCTTGTCCTCATGTTCCAATCGTAAATACCGCTGGCTTTCCTCAATCACACACCTTGTCGGACGGATAAGGTCGTAGTATTTTATCAGCGTCTCTTTGTTCCATTTTTTCTTTGGTAGCTGGTACTCATAATCTTCATAAGCGATACCGTCCCTGCCGTAAAGATGTTCCATGAGATACCCAAAATCATGGATTTCCAAGCGACGCACCTTAAAGCGACGGGAGATTTTATTTTCCAGTAACTTTTCCATTTTTATGTAACGGTTGATTTCATCATTCGGCATGGAAACAAAATCATTCATCAGCGTGTGGTTCACTTCATGGAGAAACTCCGTAAATGTCAGCCACGCCGATTTTTTGATGTTCTTCAGATTGAGCTGTTCTTCCGTAACCATGAGCTTAAAGCCAAGAAAAAAGCGGTAGTCCACTTGATTGTCCCCAATCATTGATACTAACGCTTCGGTCTGTTCGTCTATCTTCTGATAGGCAACTTCCTTTAGTTTTCCAGTTACCAGTTTCTTTGACTGCTCCTGCATACTTCGTATGGAGCTTTCTGTGGCAATCTGCAACGCATGAATTTTACCCTCACGGGACTGTGCGATTAACTGTCGGAAACTGTCATGCACGATAAATTTCTGCTCTGCGGATAAGAAAGAATAGTTGTACGGTATCAATTCATAGTAAGCAAACACCTCATTGTCCTTGTTCCAGACAAGGTTATTGTCAATATATTTTATCGGGAACATAGTTCACACTCCTAACTGCCGTAATATTTTCATGTAGTATCTGCTTATGCAGTTTTACGGCTTTTCCTGCATAAGTGATTTTCGGTCGCAGGGCATAGGTTATTTGCGATTTCAAAAAGCTGTACGGCTTCTTTCCGTCAAAGGTTTTCTGCGACATAAACCAAGTGAGAGCAACGGGAATACCGAAATATTTGAGAAATGCTCCCTCAATCATGGAAAGTGGGGGAATATCCCCAAACAGAATGATGATAAATTCTGTAAGCACAAACCATGTAATCTGCGTAAAGGTAACGGGAAAGGGCAGGTTAAAGTCATTGATTGCATACAAGACTTTTTCCACGTTCCAGATACCCGTATAAGATTTAATTTTTTTCAAGTTCTTTCAGCTCCTTTCGTAAATTTCTAAATGGAAAAGGACAGCCATTTTCAGACTGTCCCTCAATATAAAATCGCTGTCGGTAGCAACAATGCTTGTTGCTGATCTTCCAGCTTATCGTTTGATTTCACACATACCGTATCTTGTTTTTACAAAATAGTCTTGAATTTCAATATCTCTGCCGTAGGCTTCACAGTCTATGTAATGGAAAAAGGCAGGCGGTATTTCCCCAAGTACATTTTCTTCATAAATCTTGTGGTACGCTACATCTTCCATTGTTTCACACCCCGAATAGCAGATAATATCGCCGATATGGTCTGCCAGTTCTTCAAGGTCGCCATAGTAGGAAATAAAATCGTCAAGGTTATCCAACACTTCCTCTGGAAAGTCTTGTATCAGCTCATAGATACGGTTCAGTTCTTCTATGGACGTATATTCTTCCAGCTCGCAGGGGAAGTTTTCGCTATCATGGATAGCGTATTCTTCATAACGTCCATTCAGCCCGATACGCTCTGCGATTTCTTCCTCGTCGAGTGGAAAATGAAACCACGCCCCTTTGACACCGCCCTCAACATAATCTCCTAAATTTGCGATATAGACTGCCATATCATCAACGCTCATTAGACCACCTCATTTCTATGAAAGTTCGTAGATACCGTGTTCCGTTTCTATGAATTTTCCATTGTCGTCAAGATGCTGTCCGTAGGCTTCAAAATTGAAGTATCGGACTAGGCGTTCGTCAATCTCTGCAAAGGCAGGGTCGTTGTCTAGCAGATGTTTCGCCACATCAGCCATGTTCTTACACCATGAATAATGGATAATGTCGTGTCGGTGCTGGTGCAGTTCATCAAGGCTGGTAAAGTGGCACATCAGCTCCTCATAGGCCTCTTTCAAATCGGCTGGCAGACTTTCATAAGTGTAGTAAAAATCATTGAGCCTATCTACTGTGGTATCTTCGTCCACTTCCTCGACAAAGGGCAGTTCCTTTTCTGTGATACGGTAATCATTGCTTTCTGCGTCCACGCCCAGCCTTTCAGAAAAGATTTCCTCGTCAATCGGCAGGGTAAACCATGCGGATAGTATATCTCCCTCGACTGTTGGGACAGCTTCAATCTGTACTCTTAATTCCTGCATTGTTTTTCACTTCCTCTCTGTTGTTTCATAACCGCCTGCAATATCTGGTAGGACATACCAAACACATAGACAGAAAAATATTCCAGTTGTTTTTTCGGATAGTCGGCAGGGTTCAGCCGTTTCATTTCATGCCACACCTTACGCTTGTAAGAGGGCAGGTCAGAAAGATAATCACAGCCGACGTTTGCCTGCATATCCTTAAAAATAGCATTCATGTAATCACTCCAATCTGATTTTTAGGTAAGAAAAAAGCAGTCAATCCTAAGACTAACTGCTTTTTGTGTATGGATATGAAATTGTCAAGCTAGGTTTTTTACTCGTTAATTGATTGAAAAATATCATCTACTTTTTTACTCCACTCCTTATCGACACTATATACATTATCTGATATTTTTTCAAATGGAATTGCCTGTTCTGTTAATAAATTTTCAAATCGTATTTTTTCTGTTGTATCATTCAAAGCATAATTTGTATTTCTAATATCTTTCTTCACTACTAATAACCCAATACTTAAACTTAATAAAAATAAACCAGATAAAATGCCTATCATTTTTGTGAAATTAAAGTTTTTGATGTTCTTAATCATTTCTTTTCTCCATAAATTCAACTAATCTTTTTTATTAAACGTGTTCCAAAGGTCAAATATGGCTCACCTAGATACTCGTTTTTATCAATTACATAACCTTGTTTTTGATAAAATGATAGAGCTTGTGTATTTCTTTGAAATGCCCATATAAGTATCTCTTGATAACCTTGTTTTTGGGCTTCATGTTCAGAAAACAAAAGGAACTGACTACCGATATTATGCCTTTGTGCTTCTGGTTTTACATAAATACGCCAAATTTCAAAGGCTCTTTTTTTATCTATATCTGCCGTATTCCCTATTGATAATAAAGCTAAAACTTGACCTTGTTCTTCCCAAACATATTCAGACAGTCGTTTGGATTGAAAGTCTTGTTTTAATTCTTCTTCACGTTCTTTACAACCAACTTCATTCAACAAAAGTGGGTTTACATAGTTTGAATATACGTTTTTCCAGTTTGTATTGACTATATCTATCACTATATCATAATCTTTTTTTGCTAAAGGTCGTATCATAAACTTATTACTCCAAAATAAATATTGATTTTTCATATCCACATTATAGCATTCTCGTATCAGCACTACAATAAAATTTTATGCACCGATAATCTTATTGAACAGCTCTAACAGTACATCTTTCACACCGCCAGCATTGAACACCAAACCGACAGCAATTAAGGCAACTACCAAGAAGCCGATAAGTTTGGAAAACTCACGCTTGAACCCTAAGTAGATACCGATAACCACAATCGCCATAAGCACTAAGCTCTGTGCGTTTGATAAAAACCATTGATACAAATTTTGTCCGAAATTCATTTAATTGTCCTCGCTTTCTTCTAATTGTTTCATTTCATAGTCAGCTTTTTTGCCGACACTCAAAATACACATCAAGACTACGCCCATACCCATTCCCATAGATACCAGCAGGAAGTCTTTTACTAATTCCCACACTTTTTATCACTCCTCACTTTCCACCAAATCTTTTGCAGGGGTCGTCTGCTGTTTGATTATCATTTCATGCTTTTCTGTGAGCTTTGCCTGCTGTTCAATCGTTTCCATGTAGTCTGTACCGTTTCCCTTATCAATCTTTTTCAGCATTTTCAAGGTTGGTGCTACCTGCCTTTGTACCCAACGAAGCGTGCGGTCTAAGGTGTAAGGCTCTGGTTTTGTCGTCAGCTTCAAGCTCTGTCTGTTATCGCCGATAAACCACGCCCAGCGATCGTTGAGTTTCCAATCATTTTTTCGCTTGTCGGGCTCTTCATCAACAAACCGCACATATTGATTGATGATAGAAAAAGCGGTCTGCTCTGCGTCATAATAGGTCAGCAAATCTCGTACTGCATAATAGGCTCGTTCATTCCGAAGCCGTATCTCAAAACGGTTGATAATGTCGGCTTCATCAAGCGGTGTCCCTAACTTGACGTACTGCTCATAGTCCTTTTCATAGATACAAAAATACACATCAGATTTCAGTGAACCAAGATAAAGGGTACGTCCCATATATTCTCTGTCGTCCTCTCTGTGCTTGATAAGCTCGCCCGACTGGTAAAACTTATAACTTCTGGACTTTCCGATATATTCCCGTTTCCTGCATTTTTCCGCAAGCTCTGGAATATCCAAAATGCCCGTATGGTCGTTGATAGCAAGGTCGATACGCTTCATCACGCCACCGTCTATGAGTGCGTCCATGAGGAAGTCATACCAGCTTCGTTGCTGTGCCAGCAGGTAACTTTCAAACTGCCTGCAACCACGCCCCTTTAACTCTAAAAGGACACCTTTTTCTTCGTCAGCCGACGTATAGATAAAGATGTCCCCTAAAGAATAATGCTCCGTATAGCTGTAACGCCCGTAATCTTCATGGAGCATATAATTGATATTCAGTTTTAATATATCTTTGATGATGTGCTGTATATCCAGCGTGGGAAAACGAATTTTTACATAATCAAACAGCATGGTAAGCGGTGCTTCTGGATTGAACCTTGCCAGTTCCTTATACAAAGTTTCCAGAAGTTCCTTTGACGGCTTCATTTTTCCGCTTTCTATCTTGTTGAGATATTCCCTTGTGATACCAGAAGCCACCGCCAGTCTGCCTTGTGAGATACCGTAAGCAATCCGTTTCTCCCGTAATTCTTTTATCCATTGTTCTTCATTCAGAACCATACCCCCAATCTGTCAAGTGTGAAGTTTTTTAAGGCGACTTCACAACTGAATTTTGCTAGGAAATCATGCCAGAAGCCTTATGTTTCCTATGTTTTTTGTCTATTGTCTATTTGCAAACGTACCCCTCTGTTAGATACCGAGGGGTTTTACCTGCTGGCGTGGCTAACGCCACACCAGCAACGGCTAGTCCGTGCCGTCGCCTTTCGCTTCGCACGTCGCCGTCCCGTCCTGCCTTGCTTGTGCAAGAGAGCCGATAGTCTGCAAAAAATCATGTCCTTTCGGGACTAAAGGCGTGTAAAATTCACTGATGACACTTGTTCCCACATCACAATAGCCACGCCCCTTGATACGCTTCTGAAAAAACTGCTTTTTCACATCTGAACCGAACAGCATACCGTAACCTAATTCACTGATACGCCCAAGTCCCACACGGAAATTGAAGTTATCTCTGATACCGTCCGAGAAATACTTTGCGTCTGGACGCTGGCAGGCAACGATAAGGAAATATCCTGCTTGTCGCCCTAACATAACGATTTTCTTTAACTGGCTAAGTAAGCCCACGCTTTCTTTTGTCCCCAGCATTTCAAAAAACGCCACATATTCATCAAAGATAAGAAAGCAGGGTGGAAGCCCCAGATAGGCGTAGTTTTCGCCCGTCTTATGGTTCGGGTGTTGCTTCATTTCCTCACTTCGCCGTACCATGCCCTCATAAAAGGCATTGACGCAATCTATCATTTCTTCTTTAGTATGGTAGACGTTTGGCATGACTGTTCCCAAGTCCGCAAGGTCGCTGTTCTTTGGGTCTAAAATGTAAAGGACAGCGTTTGTATGCAGTAAGGCTTCAATGAGCGTCAGCAGAAAATAGGTTTTACCGCCACCAGTCCCACCAGCAATAAGAGCGTGAGGGAGTGCGTCATATTCCCAGACAAGATTTTTCATCAATCTAAGACAGCCGTTTTCTGCCCGTACTTCATCAATGGTAATGCGGTTCGCTATCATATCATAAAGCAGGGTATATTCGATATAACCGTCATGCAGGGTCTTGTCGGTCAGCTCACAATACAAGCCACTTTCCAATTTATCCTCTAACCGTAAAAGCTGGTCTTGATATTTCCCCAGCGTAATTTCACAGCGGATATGAAGCAGTCCCTTTTCCATTTGATAATAAATCTTTGGAAACCAGACGATTTTTTCCCTTGATCTGCTTTGCAGGTCAGTAAAAAAACCGCTATCTTGTACGGTATCGGCTTCATACCACTTATTTTCCAGTACCATTCGTGCCAGCTTTTGACGGTGCAGGAGCTTCTTGAAACTGTCGTAACAGAAGCGGTAATACAGAAAAGCAACCAATGCACAAACACCAGTCGCTATCAGTATGGTTATGAAGTTGTAAGGGGAAAGCGTCAAGCCATTCTCAAACAAGCTGAAATGCTCCCAATCGGCACGCATGAGCTGTTTTATATTCAGTAGCAGGAGAACCGCCACGAATACAAACAGAAGCGTCCCTATGGAAAAATGATAGACAAGGTGCTTGTCACTGGCTCTGATACGGTGTCCTTTGTTCCAAATCATACGCATAAATCAATCACTCCTTTCTGGGTATGAAAAAAGCAGTCAATCCTAAGACTAACTGCTTTGTGTATATGGATATGAAGTTGTCAAACTGTAATTTTGTTATTTCATTTTTTCTTGACACTCGCTACATTCTTTATCGTGAATAGAAATAATGCCACCGCATTTAGGACAAGTATATTTTATTTTCTGCTGTTCCATGAAATGTTCCAAACCATGTCCTTGAACAAAACGGCTATTTTCTATAAGACTTGCTTGATACCGTTTATTATAGCTTTTTTCAAGATTTTTAATCAACTTACATGGATATTCAGCACATTCAAAACAATAGGATAACGATTTTCCTTTGATGCAATCCTTTATTTTGCATTTACGACAATGTTCTGGTTTCCCTTTATCACTATTCAAGCACCCAGAACAAGGTTTTTTATTGTAACAGTGCTTATAACAAACCTTACAATTCATTCCGCACGGGGCAAACATGCTTATATCAATTTTTTCTTTTGACATTTTCATAGTTGTTTACTCCTTTCAACAATTTATATTTGTCCGTTTCTTCATATCCATATTATAACAGTTCCATATATTCGCTACAATGAAAATCTATTCAGCAAGCCTATTTTTTCGGCTGTCCCTGCGGTGTAGAGTTCTGTGGATTACCTGCGTTCTGGTTGCCTTTATTCTTCAACACAATATCCTCTGCCTTTACATACCAGTCCACATCTGCACCCGTATAGGTTTTTCTTGATACCGTATCGGCTACGGGATTGACAAGCTCCACAACTGCATTGTAAGGAAATTCCCTTAACGGTACTTCTGGCGGTACAGACACGGGGATAATTCCACCATGCAGACTGCACTTCAAATCATAGATACGCTTTTTAAGCTGGGTACTCGGTGTCCCGTCCTCATTCTGTAAGAACACATCACGCACCGCTGTAAACTTTAATTCTCCAAATGTTTTCTCTTTGTCAATAACAAACCCGTTTGATAATCTCATAAATTCTTCACTCCTTTACTTTTCTTCAACTGCTACAATATCATCAGCAACTAATACATAATCGGTATGTCCCATATCCCCGATTGCGTAACCTCTGCCGTATAACTTCGGATTGACAAGTTTTACTTTCTGCTCATACTTGAACTTCTTTTCGCCAGCCTGCACGGGAATTTCTACCACAACATTTTCGCCTTTCTGTACGTCGGAATAAAGGTTATAGCTTCGTCTGGCTAAGACCCTGCGATTATTTTTATCTCTTTCAAAGACTGGCTCGCTTTCGCCTGCAAATTCAAGAGTTCCAAAAGACTGTGCCATATCTGGCACGACATATTTCATTTCCATATTGTTTTACCTCGTTTCTTTCTATTTTTGATAAATTGATTGTGATTTCTTATTCTGGCGGTTCGGGAAGTACCAGCAATCCCCCAGATAGTAAAGGGTAAAATCAATGCTTACGCACCCTTGACTATCCGTGTTCTTGCAGGTTGTTGGCAGACAAGCCAGAATAAGCGGAAATCTGCCGTTTGACAGCTTCGGCGGAGAGCGTGATTTTTCTTTCCTCATACCGTTACCGCCTTATGATTTCTTCATTTTACGGCGTTTGTAAAGATATGTTCCAGCCAGTCCACCAGCAGACGCAAGCAACATCACAACAAATGCCATTACATTTGTACTGTCGCCCGTTTTGGGACTGTCGCTAGGTCTGTTAGGCTTTTCTGGTGTCGGTGGTGTTTCGGGTTTCTCTGGTTCTTCTGGCTTTTCCTTAAAAGTAATCGTCTGTCCCTTATCCTCAATATCCTTATGCTCGGTAACTTTCTTCGGTTCGTCTGGATTGCTAAAATCGTACAATTCTTCAAAAGTTACAAGCTGTTTGCCGTCAAGAGAAGTAGCGTCAAACGTAAAAGCAACTTCCACTTTCATAGTTTCGCTGTCAGCAGTAAAGGTGTAATCACTTTCCACACGCTTTCCATTGATAAGAAGCTCTGCATTTTCTTCTTTCAACATCTGCCAGCCCACAAGTTTATACTGTGTACCGACTTCTAAGCCCCCTAAGGTTACAGTATCAATGATTGTTACCTCTTTTCCAGCTTCAAGCTCTTTGTTGCCGTCCTTATCGGTAGCAGTCGTATGAATTTTGATGATACGCTCTGTGATAAGGACGGTTTGCCCGTCGTCCTCAATGTCCTTGTGTTCCGCAACTTTCACGGGTTCGTCTGGATTGCTGAAATCATATAATTCTTCAAAGGTAACAAGATTTTTGCCACCTAAAGCAGACGCATTGAATGTATAGGAAATTTCCACTTTCATTTCTTCATCATCAGCGACAAAGGTATAATCGTTTTCTACACGTTTCCCGTCAATGATAAGCTCGGCGTTTTCTTCCTTTAACATCTGCCAGCCTTTCAACTGATACTTTATGCCCTTTGTAAGTCCGTCTAATTTGACAGTATCAACGATTGTAACCTCTTTTCCTGCAAGGATAGTCTTTTCGCCGTCTTTGCTGGTCGCTGTGGTATGAATAGAGATTTCTTTTTCGTATTCATCAGTCAGCGTTCCTAAATCAATCACAAGGTTATTTCTTGATACCACGATTTCAAAAGGTGGGATAAGTTCAAAGCCTTTGTTACTATCAGAGCGTAATTCTTCAATGATGTAGGTATCATAAGGTAATGCCCCCTTGCTGTCGTCTGGTTCAGAAGTCCCAAACCACACACCGTCCTCACTGGTCTTGCCTGCGTTTGTATTGTGCTTATGAGAAGCCCAGTCAGCAGAAGTGGAGAATTGCCCGTTATCATCAGTTACCACAACATGATTTTCGCCAGTCGTCTTGCTTGTGATCCTAAAGGGAACATCAACAAGACGCTTGTGTGTGCCTGCACCGATTTTTACACCCTCAATATCTCCACGCTTAATCTGATTATAAATAGAATGGGCTTTTTCGGTTAAGTCCACGATTTTTCCATTTTCTGTGATTGTAAAATCAATCGGTTTTGCACCGTCAGTTAAGTAACCGTTTGGAGCTTCACTCTCAACGATACGAAACTTTCCATAAGGTAAGAGGTCGGCAGAAGCAGAAGCGACACCCTCAATATCTGTACGAATTGTTTTTACCACTTCATTTTTCTTGTATAGCTTGCCCTCAACCAAAACAGAATTATCATTTAAGGAAATGATGTCAAAAGCAGTATCTTTCAAAGTGGCACTTCCTTGTGGCTTTGTATCGCCCGTTTCTAAATCTCGTTTCTGAATTTTGACACCGCCACGGATAACCTTGTCTGATACGGAAAACTGGTTACTTCCAGATAGTACGGCAAGGTCGCCGTCCTCGGTAATCTGTGTTACATATAAACCCTTAATCTGTTCGGACTTATCGCCAGCCTGCATATATGCACCGTCTAACAAGTAACCGTTTGGAGCTTTTGTTTCCTCAACGGTTAGTGTCCCAAGTGGAAGAACCGCTTTGCCGTCCTGCATATAGAAGCTGTCGCCAGATACTTTGTATGCGTCCGCTAATTTTGTGATGTAGTGGGTTGTACCGTCGCTGTCTGTTTCGGCGATTGTCTTTGTAACCCATGTACGAGTAGCTTCGGCAGGGAGATTGTCTTTGTTATAGAAGCCAGCATAATACTTCCATGTAAATTCCGCACCTGCTAGAGAAGCGTTTCCCTGCGGATTGTCTTTCTGTGTTTCCATATCAATCTTGAAAAGCTTAATCAAAGTGTCTGTTACTTTCGGTGTATCTGATACTTTCAAAGTCGCTGTTTTTCCAGCTTCAACCTTTAAGGAATATACAGTTTTATCCACTTTATATCCTGCTGGTGCGGATAATTCCTTGATATAGACTGTGCCTGCTTTTACCTCTACAACGTCTGTATTTCCGTTTTCATCAGTCGTAAGGGTGGCAAGCTGTTTTGTGCAGTCCTTATCAGCAAAGACACCGTATGTCGCACCAGCGACAGAGTAATTCCCGTTACCGTCTGTAATGCTGGTATTACTGGAAACCTTTTGCAGTTTCGTATTTCCGACACTCAGCTTCGCCCAGAATTGTCCTAATTCCTGCCCCTCGCCAGAGTAGATATAACCGCCACATTCATAGCGTCCTTTATTCTCTTTGACAAAGGCTTTTGCACCAGAGAAAACTTCGTCCTGTGTTGCCTTTGGAATTTCATCATAAGAAGCTCGCACGTTATCACATTGCCAGCCAAGATGTACGCTCAATCTCTGCCAGACGACACATTGTTCCAACAGATAGACTTGCTTGTAGTTCAGTTCCTTGTGAGCTTCGCCATACTGTTTGACATACTCTAAGGATAACGCCACATCTGAAATCTGGTCGGCACTCATGCGTGAGCTTGCGTCAGCTCTGGTCTTGTAGCCGTTCTTAAAATCTGTATTGATGTCAATACAATAGGCAGTTTCGCCCTCGACTTTCATATAGCCCTCATTGAATGTCGAACCGATAGAACTGTCATTCATTACTTTTTCAATGATACCGACACGCTCTGCACTTTTCGTCCAGTATTGCTTGCTTTCTGCATGAACGGGTGTAGTCGGTAAAGCAGTAACGACAGTTGCAAGAGCTAAGAAGCCCGTACACAATCGTTTCCATGTCTTTTTCATAAATCTAATGCTCCTTTCATTTTTGGTAATAAAATAGCCGTCCAATAAGAACGGCTGGAAATAGAAAAGGAACGTCATTTTAGGCGTTCCATAGTCTATAAAATATTCAATTTTTTTCTTGTTTCAATACTGATGTGCTGTACCATATCTTTGCATATCTAGGAAAACTGGCGTATCAAGGCTCATTCAATGGTAGTAAATAAGTAGTAAATTGATGTATTTGTTCCCTTGAAAATGCTGATAGATACTGTGTTTTAGCGGATAATCAGATTTTTATTGTGTTTTT